>Ga0209692_10000006_pt1 | contig 1535266 bp, 1464 predicted proteins | sample tdDd472_FD_187129 | JGI IMG/M metagenome (GOLD analysis project Ga0209692, IMG submission 187129) | Marine sediment microbial communities from the Atlantic coast under amendment with organic carbon and nitrate - tdDd47.2 (SPAdes)... | ecosystem: Environmental > Aquatic > Marine > Coastal >...
CACCCGTGCGCCGCTCTACTCACTCTCCGAAGAGAGCTTTCTCGCTCGACTTGCATGTGTTAAGCACGCCGCCAGCGTTCAATCTGAGCCAGGATCAAACTCTCCAGTTGATAAACTTGGAGAATGTGATCACTTGTCATTCACTCGTATTAAACGGGCTGTGATTTTGTGATCTTATTTGCTCAACTCGCTATTTAATTGTCAAAGACCGTGTTGTCTTTTCTCATAGAACGTCCGACGTTATGTCGGAAATTTGAATCTAGACTTTTCTAGATATCTCGTCAACCCCTTTTTCGATTTTCTTTCATCGATGCTGGAGTCGGCGACTGCCGTTAGGCAGGAGTGGCAAGCTATGTTTTAAGCTCGCTCACGTCAACCCATTTTGTAACTTTTTTCAAAGTTGGTCTTACGGGTCAACCGTTCAGTATGCTTGAAAAAGAACAAACCGCCGGGCGCATCCTGTCGGGCTCTCCCGTGCGGCGAAAAAGGTTCTATGTGAATCGCCTAACGAGGTCAAGCTGTTTTTGAAGAAAAAGCGTCCTGTATTTAGGTTAAACATACAATTGATTGATTTTATTGAATTATTAAAACAATGCCTTTTTAACAAACGTCATAACCTGAGCCATAGAACAAAATAGAAATGACTTTTACACCCAAATCCTCCCCATATGAGACGCCCAAAAGCTTAAAACTACCCTCTTCTGCATTCCAATTCATCCATTATCTATATATATAAGTGACCAACCATTCGCGGAAATCAGCTTTTATGTCAGAAACTATCAAGTCGTCACCTTGCATTTTCACTATCGTGCCTTTTCCACGGCGGAGAACTCATGAAAACGACAACACAAAACACCTACTATCAGCGGATACATCACGTGCTGCTCTACATCCAGTCCAATCTGGATGAAGACTTGTCACTGGATACGCTCGCAGCGACCGCACACTTCTCCCCCATCCACTTCCATCGCATATTCAAGGGAATGGTAGGGGAAACACTAGTGGAACATGTGCGGCGAATTCGCTTGGAACGAGCGGCCATACGCTTATCCATCGGGATATACACTGTAACGGACGCCGCCTTTGACGCAGGCTACGGAACAGTCGAATCCTTTAGCCGTAAATTCAAAAAGATGTTTGGTTGTCCTCCGTCAAAATACCAGGCCAGGCATTGGGAGGAGCTCTACAAGAGAATCCCAGGGAACGTTCACTTCCTCCCTGCGGACGTTCGACCTAATCTGGTCATGAACCATGAAAAGGAGACAGACATGAAAGTAACAATCACCAATGTTACCCCCATGCAAGTGGCGTTTGTACGAAACATCGGCCCTTATGAAGAATGCAAAAAGGCATGGGAAACACTGTGCAACTGGGCAGGCCCAAAAGGACTTCTGATTGAAACCACCAAATTCATTGGGGTCTGCTACGACGATCCGCAAGTAACCCCCGCTAAGAATATCCGTTATGACGCTTGTATTACTATAGATACTAATGTCGAAATCGAGGGAGAAGTCGGTGTGCAAACACTTTCCGGTGGTGAATACGCTGTCGTCCTGCACAAAGGACCTTATTCCAACTTGGAAAAGACGTACGCCGAACTCATGGGCGTTTGGTTACCACAATCCGGACGCGAGTTCCGCGAGGAACCGAGCTTTGAAATCTACCTGAATGCCCCAGAAAACACACCGGAGGAAGCACTTCTGACGGAAATATATCTGCCTCTCAAATAAAAAGAAGGCCCGGTGGCATACACCGGGCCTTCTCTTACAAGTGTCAATTTATCTAGAAATCCAGCGAGTTGGGAGTTCTGGGGAACGGTACAACATCGCGAATATTAGACACGCCGGTTACGAGCATCAACATACGCTCAAAGCCCATGCCAAAGCCGGCGTGAGGTGCGGAGCCGTAGCGTCGAGAATCCAGGTACCACCAGTACTCTTCCTTATCGAGGCTCATCTCGTCCATGCGAGCAGTGAGAACATCCATACGCTCCTCACGCTGACTACCACCGATCAATTCACCAATGCGCGGCACCAGACAATCCATGGCTGCCACAGTCTTGTTGTCATCATTCATGCGCATGTAAAACGGCTTAATGGTCTTGGGGTAATCATAGACATAGACCGGCTTCTTGAACTTTTCCTCGCACAAAAAACGCTCGTGCTCGGTCTGAAGATCCATGCCCCACTCCACCGGGAACTCAAACTTCTTCTTGGTATTCTTGAGAATATCAATGGCCTCGGTGTACGGCAGACGCTTGAACGGATCTTTGAGGATCAGCTCCAGAGTCGGCATGAGAGACTTATCCACCCACTTGGCGAAAAGCTCAATGTCCTCTGCGCAGTGATCAAGCATGTGAGTGACCAGATACTTGATCATTTCCTCGCCCAGATTCATGTCATCGGACAGATCGGCAAAAGCCATTTCCGGCTCAATCATCCAGAATTCGGCCACGTGACGAGGGGTGTTGGAATTCTCAGCGCGGAACGTAGGACCAAAGGTGTAGCAATCTCCCAAAGAGAGAGCGAACATCTCGGCGGACAGCTGGCCGGATACAGTCAGAGCGGAAGGCTGGCCAAAGAAATCATTCTCGGCAGGCTCTTTGGATCCCGCTTCCAAGTTGGTCACGCGGAACATCTCGCCAGCACCTTCGCAGTCGGAGCCAGTGATAATCGGTGTGTGAATGTAGAAAAAGTCCTTCTCAGAGAAGAACTTATGGATGGCTTGAGCCAATTCCGAGCGCATGCGAAAGATGGCACCATACTTGTTGGTGCGCGGACGCAGATGTGCAATGGAACGCAAAAACTCATCGGAGTGACGCTTCTTCTGTAAGGGGAATGTTTCCTGATCAGCCTCACCGATAAGCTCAATATTGGTACCGCGAACTTCCCATTTCTGGCCTTTGCCCGGAGACTCAACGAGAGAACCGGTTACAGCAACAGAAGCACCAGTGCCGACCTTGGCGAGGGTTTCCACTATCTCATCGGTGTGATCAATGACCGTCTGGATATTGCCGAGGCAGGAGCCATCGTTCAGCTCGACAAAGGAGAACCCCTTATTGTCGCGCTTGGTACGAACCCAGCCCTTGATGACGACCTCATCCATAGGTGCTTCGGCGTTCAATGCATATTTTATCTTAGTTCGTTTCATGGATTCATCCTTTTGGTGAATTTTTTTATCGCTTTTACCGATTCTATAATAGATTTGCAACGGTCATCCACCCAATATCATCTATTGCCTCCAAGGCATAGGTAAGCTATGAAACACGCCCGAACCCAAACACATTTATATATATGAGGACTTGATGGGATTCTTTAGCAAGCTCAAAAAAGCCTGGGCCAGCCCCGAAGACGTGGCGCAACAGGCTCTGGATGAATACAAAAAAGAACAAGGTATCGAGATCGAGGCAAAGCCCGACCACGAACCCCAAGCCACTGCCGTAGCTGAAGAAAAGCCTAAAGCAGCACCAGCTATCCCCCTAGCCACCGAAACTCCCGTAGCCGAAGCTCCTGCGGTCGAAACAGACGCAGCCCCCACTCCTACTGAGGATTGGCAGGAGGGATTGACTCTTGCTTTGCGCCAAGCAGAGCCCAAGCTTTCGCAATGGCTCAACATCATCGTTGAGGGAGTAGAAGAAAAAGGCCAATCCCTGTGGGACCGCCTCGCATTCCTATTCAAGGCACTGGGGGCACCCGAAAACGAAGCTCAGGATTTCATTAAGAAATTCAATTCCTGGCTCGACGAAATGGGCTACATTGCCGTGGCCGAATTCAAGTCCGAGCTGCAATACAGATTGACCCTGGCCTTGGATCTTGAAGATGAAGAAGACGAGAGAGATCGTCTTTTCCTCAAACTTTCCGAAGGTATATCCAAGACTCGCGAACAGATTACCAAACGCATTGATGGTTTGCTCTCTTCCCACTCCAGGCTTGACGATGATTTCTGGGAGGAGTTCGAGGAAATCCTCATCATGGCAGATGTAGGCATGGAAGCTGCCACTCAGCTCATGGACAACCTCAAGGCTCGCGCAAAAGAAGCCGGGACAGATGATCCCAGCGACTTCAAGGATATCCTGCGGGATGAGCTGGAAGACATTTTCAAATTGCCGCCACGTATTGAGGCGGTAAATCCGCCTGAAGTACTGATGATGGTCGGCGTTAACGGCGTGGGCAAGACCACCACAATTGCCAAGCTGGCCCATCGTGCCCAGATGCAAGGGCGCAAAGTACTCATTGCCGCAGGCGACACCTTCCGTGCTGCCGCCATTGAGCAGCTTGAAGTATGGGCCACCCGCATTGGCGCAGGCTTCTTTGCCAAGACCGAAGGCAGCGACCCGGCAGCCGTGGCTTACGAAGCGATGGACAAGGCTGTGAACGAAGGTTACGACCTGCTGCTCCTTGACACCGCCGGTCGTCTGCACACCAAGACCAACCTCATGGAAGAGTTGACAAAAATTGAGCGCGTGGTCGGCAAGAAGCATGAGGGTGCGCCCCACCGTACGGTGCTGGTCATCGATGCGACCACAGGCCAGAACGCCCTGTCGCAGACCAAGCTCTTCAACGAAGCCGTGGGTGTGGACGAAATCATTTTGACGAAACTCGACGGAACTGCCAAAGGTGGTGTAGTCGTAGCAGTGACTTTACAGAACAAACTTCCGATTACCTTTGTGGGACTCGGAGAAAAGATGGAAGACCTTCGCCCGTTCAACGGCAAGGACTTCGCAAAAGCGTTGTTAACTTAACCTCTTAATAGACGGTAGAAATCGTGTCCGAAGAATTCAAAGAACGTAATGGCGTGGAAGAAGGCGAAGCCAGCTTTGCCGAACTGTTCGAACAGTACAGCGAAGGCGGCGGTGACAACCTGAACGTGGGCGACAAAGTGTCTGGCCAGGTCATTCAGGTGGGAGAATCCACCATATTTGTGGACACCGGCACCAAACTGGACGGCATTGTCGAAAGAGAGGAACTCTTGGACGACGAAGGCAACTGCACCGTGAAGGAAGGCGACACCGTAGAACTCTACGTGGTCGGCAAAGATTCCGGTGGCATCAAGCTTTCCCATGCCCTGTCCGGCGTCGGCGGCCTTGCCATGATGGAAGAGGCCAAGGCTGGCGCACTGCCTGTTGAAGGTAATGTTGAATCCACCTGCAAAGGCGGCTTCAACGTCAAGGTCATGCAGCGCCGCGCTTTCTGCCCGGTCAGCCAGATCGACAACCGATTTGTTGAAGACCCTGAGGAATACGTGGGCAAAACCCTGGAGTTCCTGATCACAAAGCTGGAACAAGGCGGTCGCAACATCGTCATTTCTCGCCGCTCCCTGCTCGAGCGTGAGACAGCTCAGGCTGTGGAAACCTTCACCGCCGAGACCAAGGTTGGCGATGAAGTGGAAGGCACAGTCACACGCCTCGCAGACTTTGGCGCATTCGTTGAGATCATGCCCGGCCTTGATGGTCTGGTACACATCTCCCAGATCTGCCATGGCCGCATCGGGCACCCCGAAGAAGCTGTTTCCGTGGGTCAGAAAGTCAAAGCCAAGGTCATCCGCTACGAGCACGATGACAAAGGCCGTCTGAAGATCTCCCTATCCATGAAAGAACTGGCCCAAGATCCTTGGGACACCATCTCCGCCACCTTTACCGAGGGCGACAAAGTCACCGGCAAGGTTGTGCGTCTGGCCGATTTCGGAGCTTTTGTCGAAATAGCTCCTGGCGTGGACGGTCTGGTGCACGTCTCCGAGATGAGCTATACCCAGCGCGTTCACAAGCCCGCTGATTTCGTCAAGGAAGGCGAGCTGGTTTCCGTCAAGATCAAGTCCATCGACACAGACTCCCGCCGCATCGGCCTGTCCATGAAAGACGCCGAGGGCGACCCGTGGCTCGACGTGGCTGACAAGTACCAGTCCGGCCAGAAGGTCGAAGGAATTGTGGAAAAGCAGGAACAGTTTGGTATATTCATCCAGCTCGAACCCGGTATCACCGGCCTGTTGCCCAAGTCTGTCTATACTCGCAGCGAAAATGCGAACACCTACGAGAAACTCCGCTCCGGAGAGACCGTTGCAATCGTCATTGGCCAAGTGAAAGCTGGCGAACGCAAGATCTCACTCACCACTGGTGATGTTGAAGACGACGGTGACTGGAAAGAGTTCGCACCCAAGAAGCAGAAGGCTTCCGCCAACTCCGGCGGCATGGGCCTGCTGGGTACCGCACTGCAGGACGCTTTCAACAAGAAGAAATAAGCTTCGTATAAACGCACAACAAAGCCCGGCCATCCACGATGGCCGGGCTTTTCTATATACTAGCTATTGAGAACTATATCTAATCCCACTCAACGCCGATCTCCGCAGTAAACCCAGGCAATTCCACCCGCTGATGGTGCAAATGCAGCACCTCACCGTCCTTACCATCTCCATACAGAGGGTCGCCCACAATGGGAAAGCCGATGGTCGCCAGATGCACTCGAATCTGGTGCCTTGAGCCCTTCATGATCAAACAGTTCACGAGCGTCGTATCCTTCTCATGATCATGAGACAGCGACTCGACAGTCGTCCATCGCCTCTCGTCCTCTTCGCTCTCGGCCAGTACTTTGGTTCTCTTGCGATTATCCGTACCGAGTTCAGCTCGAACAGTAGTAATGCCGTCCAATCGTCCACGAACCTCAGCAAGGTAAAATTTTTGAATATCACCTCGGTCTTCCAAACGATGATATTCTGACTCCGCATAATCATTCAATGCCACCAACAGAAGACCGGATGTCAGGTAATCCAATCGATTGAGCAACACCGGTTCCGCATCTGCGAACATGTCAGGAAGCACGGACTCCACGCTGGCAGAATCAGCCCCGGCCACAGCAGCAGAATGCACGCAAGCAGGTTTATACACTGCTGCAAAGTCATCCCCCTGTGTCACCGCACGCAACCCCATTTCCTTGTAGGTCAAGGTATTCGCGGTGGCAGCAATGGAGATCTCCTGCCCTGCGCGGACCTTGTACCCCGGCTTTCGTGTCTTACCAGCCACCAACACATGGCCGTCATCGCACAACCGCCTCCGATAGCGAAGGCCGGTATCCGGTTTGAATGACATGAGCGCCTTGTCCAGACGCATTCCTTCCGCAGCCTCACCAATTTCGTATTGTTCGTATTCAGACATGCTTTCGACCCTACCCTCAAAATGAAGTAACCCGCAAGGATTTCAGGCTCATTGACGGTAAAAACAAATCGTCTTACAACTATCCATCCTAATAGAATAACCAACGACCACAAGGACCTCACATGACTGCTGAAGTACTCTGGATATCGGCCAAGGAAATCGACTCGCTCGGTATCACAATGCTGGAAATCATGGACGCAGTAGAAGCTGGTTTCGCAACTCTTGGACGAGGCGAAGGCGAAATGCCCGCCAAAATCGGAGTTCACCCCCGCGAAGATTGCTTCATTCACGCCATGCCCTGCTATCTCGGCGGCGAAGTGGATCGAGCTGGGGTCAAATGCGTATCTGGTTATCCGCCCAATCCAGCCAAGGGACATCCCTATATCACCGGCATCATGCTTCTGTCTGATGCAGACACAGGCCTGCCCGTTGCCGTAATGGATGCTGGATGGGTCACTGCCTGGCGCACCGGAGCTGCCTCCGGGGTATACGCGCGCCACTTCGGCAATCCCAACACCGAATCAGTCGCCATCATTGGCACAGGTGTGCAAGGCCGTGTGAACCTTATGGCCATGAAAGAAGCTTTCCCCAAATTGAACAAGGTCTACCTCTACGACATTTACGAAGCGTCCATGTCCAAGTTCATAAGAGATATGCAGCCCATATTGCCCGAAGCCAAGTTCGTCACCTTCACTGACCAGTTGGCTGCCGTGGCAGACGCAGATGTGCTCATCACATGCACCCCCATAGTGGAAGAGCCGAAACGGTCCATACCATACGCATCCCTCAAACCGGAATGCCTGGTCATCTCTGTGGACTACGATTCCGCCATACGCGAAGACGTGTTCCACGACGCCAATTTCACCTGCGACAACTTCAACCAGTACACCTGGACTCAGAAGCAGGGAATCTATTTTCAAAACGGCTATCCCCGCCCGGAAGACATCAATGCCGACATGTGTCAGATTTGCGCGGGCAAAAAGCAAGGCGTGCGCCAAGGTAAGCGCGGAGCCGTGCTCATGGGTGTCGCCAGTCACGATATTATGACTGCCGACCTCGTTTACAAAAGGGCCATGGCCGCAAAAATCGGGACTAAGGTTGAACTATAATGGCCGGATTTCTCTATGTTCTGGCCGCCGCATTCATGTGGGGGCTGATTGGCGTTTTTACCAAGTATATTCTGGTCGAAGGCATATCCGCTCTGGAAATAGCGTTCTGGCGAGCCTCCTTTGCATGGCTCATGTTCCTAATCCACGCCTCGGTCAAAAAACAGCTCAAAGTACAACGGGCTGATTTACCTATCCTGCTCGGCTTCGGCTTTATCTGCGTGACCATGTTCTACAGTTCCTACCAACTCGCTATCCGGGATGTGGGAATAGCCCTGGCGGCGGTGTTGCTCTATACCGCCCCGGCTTGGGTCGCTTTACTCTCCTGGCTGGTCCTCAAAGAGGAAATGACCGTCACCAAGGCGGCTTGTGTCATAATGACCATACTAGGCGTGACGTGTATCAGCCTCGGCCCCCAGTTGCTTTCTGGTGCGGATTTCGATCTCAACTGGCTAGGCCTCATTGCTGGACTAGTCGCAGGCTTCACCTACGCACTCTATTACATCTTCGGTAAGAAGTTCCTTAGCCGCTATGCAACCCCGACCATATTTGTCTACGCTCTGCCTTTTGGCGCTGCCCTGCTCTTGCCCTTCGTGGATTTCGCACCCAAGTCAGGCCAAGCATGGCTGCTCCTCATCGGGCTGGCCCTGGTCACTTCCTACGGCGCATTCTCTGTCTATTATGAAGGTCTTAAACGACTGGAAGCAACCAAAGCGTCCATCATCGCAACCTTCGAGCCAGTAGTGGCATCGGTCTTTGCCTACTTTCTGTTCGGCGAAAAATTTTCGTTGTTCGGATACGCCGGAGCTTCCCTGATCATCCTTGCCGTGTTCATGGTCGTTCTGTCAGGAACCAAACCCAGCCGGGCTGCAGGAGAAGAAGGATAGCCATGTCACAACTCAAACAAGTCAAAGCATCCGCCGGTTCCGGCAAAACATATCAACTAACGCGCCGATTCCTGCGTCTCCTTGATAGTGCCGAAGAACAGGAACGTCCCATAGTCTGCACTGCCCGTCCGCACAAAGGCTACGCTTGGCCGGAAATCATGGCCGTGACCTTCACCAACAAAGCGGCCACTGAGATGAAAGAACGTGTCATCTCCGGCCTGAAGGAAGCAGCCCTCACTCCGGACAAAGCGGAGATGACCGACTGCTCGCCGCAAACCGCTACCCGCGCCATTGATGCGATCCTACGCCGATACCATCGACTGAACATCCGTACCATTGACTCGCTCCTGGCCTTGCTCCTGCGCCTTTTTGCTCTGGAATTTGGAATCCGTCCCGATTTCCAGATGGTCTTCGACGAATCCGAGATGTTTGAAGCCGTCTACGATCATTTCCTTATTCTCTGTGAAGCAGACTCCCCGGAACGCGACCTGCTTGCCGATGCCATGACCACCATGATCAAGACCGAGGAGCGGTCCGGCTTCTGGATTCAAGATAGCGTAAGAAGCCGATTGTTGCGCCTGACACAATACCTGCGCGCCAAAAATGTCCCGCTGCTCACAGATCAGGATGAAATCAAAACGCTCCTCACTGCAGCCCATGCCGACTTCAAGATGTCGGTCAAATGCAGCATGGAGTTTTTCACAGACATCAGCCTGCCCCTCAATGCGAATTTCACCAAATTCATGGCCAAATGCGAAGATCTGGCACTTTTTGATCTGCCACCGGACTCCAAAATGATTCAAAAGGAGACCTTCCATGATTGCGTCCTCAAAAAAGGCAAGGACATGGTGAGCGGCCGTGTTGAAGCGGAATATGCCAGCCTCAAGAAAGCTTTTTCAAAATACAATGCAGACCACGCCGCTCTGACTGGCGCATTCTTCCTCGCTCCAGCAATCGAGATAGCCCAGCGCTTACTCAACGGACTGGACGAACTGCAACGCCAGCGGGGTGTCATCCTTGGCTCATCGCTCGCCGGATTTGTCAACCATCAGCTTGCCTACAGCGACGCAGTGTCCGAGGCATACTGCCGCATGGGCTGCCGTCTCCACCACCTGCTCATCGATGAATTTCAGGACACCAGTCGCGAACAGTGGCAGGCCATCACCCCGCTCTCTCAGGAGTGCCTCGCCAAGGGCGGCTCTCTCTACTACGTAGGTGACGTCAAACAGGCTATCTATGGTTGGCGTGGTGGCGACTCTGCTCTTTTTGATGCAGTCATGACCCAGCCCGACATTGCAGAACTGGCACAAAATCCCGAATCCGACACCCTGCCTAACAACTGGCGTAGCTTCAAAAACGTGGTTGAATTCAACAACGATTTCTTTAGTAACTTCGAAAACATCATCCACACCTCGGACCTTGCTGACACCTTATTCAAGGATGCCCCCCAAGATTTCCGATCGTCCTTTTCCTCTGACCTGAGCAGCAATTTCGAGGGATGCGCCCAAGCCGTCCCGGACAAGAATGCTGACAGCGACGGCTACGTTCGTATGGAACTCCTGCCTGGCGGCAAAAAGGACGAGATAGAAACCTACTGCATCGAAGCCCTTGATGAACTATTGGACGAGCTGACTGAACGCCGCTGTTTCAGCGACATCGCCGTCTTAGTACGCACCCATGGCCACGCTGAGCTTGTATGCGACCTGCTGGTACAAAAAGATATCCCGGTCATCACGGAGAATTCCCTACAGCTGGACCGTCACCCCATTGTGCGCCAACTCGTTGGCCTCCTCGGATTCCTCGACTTTCCGCGCGATGACGTGGCTTTCCTCTCCTTTGCCTCTGGCGAAGAACTCTTCCTTGCCGAAACGGGCCTGACTCAAGCCGAATTCCACGACTGGCTCGTAACACCACGAAAACGCCCACTCGGTGTGTGCTTCCGCGAAGACTTCCCGGACCATTGGCAACGGTTCATTGAACCGTTCTACAACCAGTCCGGCCTGATGACACCGTATGATCTGGCTCGCGAAGCCATCCGCACCTTCCGCGCCCTTGAACGACACCCGGAAGCGGAACTCTATATCCGTCGGTTCCTTGAGGTCGTTCACCTGGCTGAAGAAAATGGCTACGGCTCTCTGGCCGGCTTCCTCGAATACTGGGAAGAGAAATCCGGTGAAGAAAAGGTACCGCTGCCTGAAAACATCGACGCCGTGCGCATTATGACCATCCACAAATCCAAAGGACTAGAATTCCCTGTAGTCATCGTCCCGTTTCATAACTGGAACGTACGCCCGGATCAGGATTTTCATATCCATCAACACAGCGGACACCGACTGCTCACGCCCATGAAAAAAGGGCTGGGCAAGCCATATCAAGCGAGCAAAGGCCGCGCCGTCCGAGAACAGCTCAATCTCTTGTACGTGGCGTGGACCCGTGCCCGCGAAGAGCTTTACGGCTTCTTTACGGAAAAGCCCGCCGACTCCCCGGCCCTTGCCACCATGAATCTTTTCCTCGATATGGGCGACGATCCGGTCTTCGAATACGGTATCCAGCCAAAGGAAGGCGATTCCTCGGTCCAAGAAGCCAAGGCTGAACCGCAGCAGCTTCCAACGCAGACAGACATGCCAAAACTCATGGAATGGCTGCCCCGCCTTCGTGTTTATCGTCACAACCGGGACGAATATTTCTACAACGAACGAATGCGCGGTGAAGTGGCACACAAGGCCATGGAATACCTGCGTATCACCGGCAACAATGACGCGGATATGGAACGAGCTGTGCGCCTTGCCAAGCAGGATTTTCCAGCCCTCGGCGGGTTGGATGAAGCTGAGCTTGCGCAACTCGATAGCGATCTCCGCGCCATGGTGTTGTGGGTATTATCTGATGACAACATGCGCCGCTGGATCGATGGCGGCGAACTGGAACCAGAGGTCATGGACACCAACGGCGACTTCAAACGGCTTGACCTTCTCTACCGAGGCACCGAAACAGTGGTGGCGGACTTTAAAACAGGTCAGCCTTCCCCCAAGAATCGAGCACAGGTCCTGGATTACATGAATATCCTCAAAGAATCCGGACATCCCGACCCACGCGGCTATCTCATTTATCTTGATCTCCACGAAATACACCCCGTCACGGAGGGTATGTAAATGCAGCCCATTAGCCTCATCCCGTGGCAAGCCGATTTCATTCCGGCACTCGGAAAAGTGCTGGTCGAACGCGACGACTTCAGCCAATGCACGATCCTCTTTCCACATAATCGCCCGCGCCGTTATCTCAAGGCATATTTCAAGGCGAACGACGAACTCCCGCGCCCGGTCTTTCTGCCACACATGACCTCCATCGCTGAGTTTGTGGACAGCCTGCGTCGCGATTTAACGGACGTACCGGTGACACCTGTTCACCAGCTTGATCTGGTAGAACTCCTGCGCGAAATCGTGTCCGACCTCCGCCAAACAGGTCGTGGCCTTCTGGCCAGACTGCCGGAAATGGACCGCGAGTCCTTTCTCCCATGGGGGATCCGACTGGCCAAACTCATGGACGACCTCCTGCGCCAGAATATCGAACCGGAAGATCTCCACTACATGGAGGGCGAAGTATCGACCTACGCCAGCGGCTTGCTCGAACAATTAGGCGCTATCCACCACCAATACGTCTCTCGCCTCTTTGAGCTCAATTGGACGACTTCCGGCTTGGATTGGCGATTCATCACCAAAAACATCAATGATATTTCCTCCCATCTTAAGGACAAAAAGATCATTGCTGCGGGCTTCTATGCTCTCAGCGGTGCAGAAGACCTCTTTTTCCGCCGCCTTTGGGAAGACAATATTTTGATACCGATCATCCATTCCGACCCAGCCCTTGAAAGCAGCAAAAAGCCGCACTGGGCAGCAGCGGAACACATTGAATGGCTAAAACGCTGGAAAGTGAAAGCAGCCATCCCGGCAGGTGTAACCAATCCCGACCGCCAACCGGATATCAGATTCTGTGAAGGCTTTGACCGCCATTCCCAGCTCGCCGCCCTGTCCGACGACATGCTCTCGGCCGATGATCTTGATAAAAGCGCGGTCATCTTGCCAGATGAAGGCGCGCTCCTGCCCGTTCTTCACCATCTGCCCGACAAAGAGCCCAACATTTCTATGGGATATCCGTTAGATCGCACATCCCTTGCGCGACTCATCGAAACCCTGCTCAACCTTCAGGAGAACAAACTCCCGGATGGCCGCTATTACTGGAAGGACGTTATCGGCCTCATCCGCCATCCATACCTTCGCCTCCTGGGGCCGCAGGAAAAGCCGCTCCGAAAAATCTTCCACGTCTGGGAAGCTGCCATCCGCCAGGGCGAACGCTACATTCAGCCGCTCCATTGGACACCGCCATACGGCGATCCCGTGTTGGACGGTGTGAACGAAAGCGAAGCTGAATCGTTGCGCCAAACTGTCCTTGGCTGCTGTCTGACCAATTTCGACGAAATCAAATCACTGGAAACGCTCGGCAAGGCACTCAACGACCTGGCAGCCATGCTGCACGAACATGGCGACAAGCTCTGGTCCACCTATCTCGTGGATGCAGAATGTCTCTTTCGCCTCACTTCATCAGTAGTGCCGCAACTGCGTAGCGTCCAAACAAAGGACGAGGAGTTCAGCCACACCACACTTTTCTCGCTCCTGCGCAATATTCTGTCACAAGAGCGCGTCTCCTTTGAGCCCGAACCACTAGCCGGATTGCAAGTGCTCGGCGTCCTTGAAACACGGCTGCTCCATTTTAATAGGCTATTCATCCTCGACGCAGTGGAAGAACGGCTCCCCGGCACCAATCCATATGACCCGCTCCTGCCCGATCCATTGCGAAAAATCCTTGGGCTGCCTGATGCCCGCGAGCGCGACAACGTGTCCGGCTACAACTTCTATCGCCTCCTGATGGGCGCGGACGAAGCAGTCATATACTATCAAAACGGCATCCAACCAGGCCTGCTCGACTCCAAGTCTGTACGCAGCCGCTTCGTGGAGCAACTCATCTGGGAACGGGAAAAAGAAAAAAAGGAAATCATCGAAGCGGGCAGCGATCTGATCCGCACTGTCACCTTCCCGGCGGGGTCACTTCTACGCACACCAAAGTCCATCACGGTAACCGAGACCATCCGCTCCCTGCTTTTGGAGACCCTGCAACAGCGCGGACTCTCTCCGTCGCGACTCGATCAGTACATGAAGTGCCCCAAGCAATTCTTCTACACCTATCTCAGCAAGGTGCGCCCTATTGCAGTGGTGAATGAAGATGGTGACCGAAGCGAATACGGCTCCCTCATCCATGAAGTGCTGCGGGAATATTTGACGCCATATGTCGGCCGAATGACCGACTTGGCCGCTCTGCCACTTGAACCGCTGCTCGCACTCTTTGAAGAACGCTTCAAAGAAAGCGATTTCACCGCCGCGCTCCCATACGATACACGCATGGGCCTGACCAAAACAGGCCGCCATCGCTTACAGGCATTCCTCGAATCTCAGCAGCCAGCAAACATTCTCGGCCTGGAAAAACGTCTGGATTTAACGGTTTCCATTGGCAACCTGACCATTCCGTTAACAGGCCATCTGGACCGAGTGGAGGAGCGAGAAGAGGGTATCTACATCCTTGATTACAAGACAGGCGGCGGAGTATTGCCCAAGAAGAGCCTTTGGGATGACGATGACATATGGCACAGAGTCAGCGATTTCAGCGAAAAGAACTTCGACCCCCTACTGTTAATCGACATGGCAGCCGCCATGCAATCCATCCAGTTGCCGCTCTACATGCACCTGTACAGTGAGTGCGAATCAGTCACCCCCCATGAGGCAGGACTGATCAAACTGGCGGACAACGGCAAACTCGAAACAGTTTTTAATAAAAAAATCACCGAAGAAAAACGCGACGATGTAATCAACCACCTTACACCGCGTTTGGTAAAAATGCTCATAACGCACATGACCACAGCAGAATCGTTTGTTCCCCAACCGGGGCGCAACTGCCAGTGGTGTGACTTCAGCGGCCCGTGCGGCCAATAAGGGAAGACAGCAATGCAGTATAGCGAAGGAATCATTGGTCGAGTCTTCACCCTGCGCCTTGATGACGGCGAACGAGTGCCGGATGTCATCGAACAATTTGCCAAAGATCACGATATCAAACGAGCTCACTGCACCCTGCTCGGTGGCATAAACAAGGGCAATATTGTTGTCGGCCCAAAAGACGACGATGCACCTGTCATCGATCCCATTATCTGCGGCATCTCTGGTGCGCATGAAGTGGCCGCCGTAGGTACCATTTTCCCGGACGAAGAAGGCACCCCGATTCTGCACATGCACGCAGCCCTCGGGCGTGACGGTGATACCCGCATGGGCTGTATCCGGCCAGGTCTGGATGTCTGGCTCGTGGGTGAAGTGGTGATCATGGAAATCCTAGGCAATAACATGCTCAGGAAGACCGAAAAGAAAAGCGGACTCAAACTCTTAAGCAAGGCGTAACTCATGCACGGAGCCGAAGTCGTCATCTGCGGGGCAGGCATCATTGGCCTGACCATCGCCCGCGAACTGGTTAAATCAGGTGTCAAAAACATCCTCATTATTGACAAGGAACCAGCAGTGGGCTTCCACGCATCTGGTCGAAATAGCGGAGTTCTCCACGCAGGCATTTACTATGATCCCGGCACATTGAAAGCCAGGATGTGTTTGGAGGGCAACCTTCGAATGCAAGCATTCTGTGAAGAACACAACCTGCCCCTTTTCAAGTCGGGCAAAGTCATCGTCACCCGTAATGAAGCGGAGCTCGACACTCTGGACGAGTTGGAACGTCGAGCTACTGCCAATGGCGGCTCTGTGCAAATGATAGATGAAAAGCAGCTGGCAGAAATTGAACCCAATGCCAAGACTGTTGATCGCGCCCTTTATTCACCGCTCACCAGCGTGGTTGACCCCAAGGCGATCCTCAAGAAGCTGAAAGAAGAGCTAGAATCCACTGGCAAAGTCCAATTTCTCTTTTCCACCCGCTTCACCGGCTCGGGCCATAACATTATAAGAACAAACAATGGTTCAATCGGCTTCAACCTGTTCATCAACGCAGCCGGTGCATACAGCGACAAGGTTGCGCACTCCTTCGGTGTGGGCGAGAATTACCGTCTGCTCCCATTCAAAGGCATTTACCGTGTATTGAAGAAACCCGCTGCCGACAAGATTCGCGGCTCCATATACCCAGTGCCGAACATCAAGAATCCATTTCTGGGCGTTCACTTTACCCGTAGCGTCCACGGTGACGTCTATGTCGGGCCTACCGCCATCCCTGCTCTAGGCCGCGAGAACTACGGAATACTCAAGGGCACCGACCTTGAATTCCCAGCCATACTCCTGCGTGACCTGGAAATGTTCATTGAGAACGAGAAGTTTCGCGGAGTGGCGTTGGAAGAGCCGCGCAAATATCTTTTCAAATACTTTTACCGTGACGCCGAAAAGTTGGTGAGGCATCTTGCGCCCAATGATCTGGCACCGAGCACGAAGGCTGGAATCCGACCTCAGCTCATCGACATCAAGAATCATGACATGGTTATGGACTTCATAATTGAAGAAAAAGCGAACACTGTTCACATACTAAATTCCATCTCTCCAGCATTTACAAGCTCCATGTATTTCGCTAAGTTAGTTGTCAATAAGCACTTGCCAAAGTAAAATAATCACGTTTCAAACACATGTTTATCTTGACTTAAGCAATGATTAAGCTCAAGGGGATGCATACTCTGAAAAATCTCAAAATGAGGTATTCGAAATGCATCTTCCTAAATTGTCTTTTGGTGATCTGTCCGCCAAGCTGCCCATTATTCAGGGTGGCATGGGCGTGGGCATCTCACTTTCCGGCCTTGCCAGTGCCGTCGCCAACGAAGGCGGCATCGGCGTGATTGCCACTTCTATGATAGGTATGAACGATCCCGCTCGTGCCAAAGACCCAGAAGCCGCTGACCATCGCGGCCTTATCGAAGAAATCCGCAAGGCGCGCGCCAAGATGACCGACGGTCTGCTCGGCGTAAACATCATGTGCGCCCTGACAAACTATAGTGACATGGTCAAGACTTCCATCCGTGAAGGCGTGGATGTCATCATCTCCGGCGCAGGCCTGCCCATGGACCTGCCCGGCTATCTCACTGAGATGAAAGAAGAGATGAAACACGATGTGAAGACCAAATTGGTCCCCATCGTCTCTTCTGGCCGCGCTGCCAACATTCTCTGCAAGAAATGGCTAAAAAAATTCGACTACCTGCCTGATGGTTTCGTAGTCGAAGGCCCCAAAGCAGGCGGGCACCTCGGTTTCAAAGCCGAGCAGCTCGAACAGCCTGAGTTCCAGCTTGAACAGATCGTTGCCGACGTCCTCGACGCCGTGAAACCTTTCCGCGAAAAGCACAACAAGGATATCCCGGTCATCGCTGCCGGTGGTGTCTACACAGGTGAAGACATCGCAAAGTACCTGGAACTCGGTGCTTCTGGCGTTCAAATGGGTACCCGTTTTGTGGCAACCCACGAATGCGACGCAGACGATGCTTTCAAGAACGCCTATGTTAACGCTACTCAGGATGATGTAACCATCATCAAGAGTCCGGTTGGTCTGCCTGGGCGCGCCCTGAAAAACTCCTTCCTCGACGCAGTCTCCGATGGACTGAAAAGCCCCAAGAAGTGCGTTCACAAATGCCTGCACTCCTGCGCCGAAGAAAAATCCCCTTACTGCATCGCCCAAGCACTTGTTAATGCGTATAAAGGTAGGCTGAAACACGGCTTCGCCTTTGCCGGGGCCAATGCGTACCTTATTGACAAAATCATCTCTGTAAAAGAGTTGATGACGACACTCACTGATGAGTGCGAAACATACGTTGACGCACACAAAGAGCGATTCGATCAATTCCTGACCGAAAAGAAGGAAGACCTCGACGCCTTTGTGGATGAGAAGAAAGACAAGCTGGACCAGCTACTCAAAAAAGAAGACGGAAAATAATAAAAAAGGGGGCTGCAAAGCCCCCTTTTTTGTGGCTCATCCGACTCAAGAGTACTTAAAAATAAGCGACAAGAATTCCACAACGCAGAAAAATAAAAAAGACGCCCTACCCATTCACTCGAACAAGCAGAACGCCTTCAACATCAACACATTCAACTATTCAGACACATAAAGCCCGGTAGCCGAAGCCTCCTGTCTGCCAAGTGTTTCATCCATCAGAATCATGTTGAACCCGCCAAGGGCAACGGGGTCAGCTTTAATGTAATAGCTCTGACCAGCCTGAATATCTTTGACTGTAATGGCACCGTATTCGTTAAAGGGAATAACGTTCTTGTTGAGAACTATCTTGATCTCACCAGGCTCAGCCAAGCCATAGCGATATCCACCATTGGTCAGATACCCTATCTCCACATTGTTGAGTTCAACATTCATAGTCTCCGCACTGTTGACAAAACTATCCGGACGGTAAACGTAAATCACTGCCTTGCCTTCCTGATTCTGGGCATCATGGTAGGCCACCCGCTTATCAACACATCCAGCAAACAACATCAGTATGCAAACTAAACTCAACACTAAAACTCGATTCATATCATCCTCCATTTGCGAAAAGCGTAATGATTAGGCAAATAACAGACAATTATTTTTCGAGCGTGGACTTATAAAACCCAAAGCATTCTCAAGCCGAATGAACCTTTTTTATTATCTGTTCGCTATTCAAAGCGCCGAGCAGAAATAACGGAAATGGGGTCTACCGGAACATCATCGTAGCCCTGCCACTCGCGCGTCTTGGCCTTACTGATCTTCACGGCAACGTCCATGCCGTCAATCACTTCACCGAATACGCAGTAACCGAAATTCTCGTCATCCTCACCAGTGTGATCCAAGTCCGCATTGTCAGCCACATTGATATAAAACTGAGCGGCCGCACTGTGCGGTTCGGGCAAACGGCCCATGGCAACAGAGCCTTCCACATTTTTCAGCCCGTTAGTGGCTTCATTCTGGATAGCCTCGCGGGTCTCCTTTTCTTCCATGGAAAAAGTCAAACCGCCAGTCTGGACCATAAACCCTTTGATGACACGGTGAAACAGTGTGCCATCATAGAACTCGTCATCCACGTACTGCAGGAAATTTTCAACAGTCTTGGGGGCCTTGTCCGGGAACAATTCAATAAGAATTTCGCCTTCCGGGGTTTCCAGAAGTACCATGGGATTTTCCATCTTTATCTCCGTAAATAGTTAGTTGTCGTCTTTATCATCCGACTTCGGCTTCACGCCGGAGAGTGGATGCGCGGAGTCATATACCTGCATGATGTGCTGCATGTCCAGATGCGTATACCGCTGAGTCGTTGTCAGATTCTCATGCCCTAACAGCTCCTGCACGCTTCGTAAATCCGCCCCAGCCTCCAACATATGGGTGGCGAAACTATGGCGTAACATATGCGGATGCACGTCCTTGGGCAGTCCTGCCAATCGAGCAAGCTTGGCTATAATTCTATTAGCCTGCCGCCGATCCAAACGTTTGCCCTTTCTCACATTCAAAAATAACGCCTGTTCGGAGTAGTCATCCCCCATCAAGGCGTGGCGTTGTTCCATATACCGACGTATCCGCTTTACAGCAGCATCGGACAAAGGAACGATACGCTCTTTTGACCCTTTACCCACCACACGAATAACATCGGAATCAAGATCATTGAGATCAAGATTGAGCGCTTCTGAAATACGCAATCCAGAGCCATACAATAATTCAGCCAACGCCAGATCACGTAGTCCTTCCGGGTCCGGCTCAATGGCAGCTTCCATCATGGCCACAGCCTGATCCACGTTGAGCAATTGCGGATGCCGCTTTTCCTGCTTGGGATTACGGATACCCGTCGTAGGATTCTTACCAATGATCTTGTGTTTTTGAAGATATTTGAAATAAGCGCGCAGACTGGAGAGCTTCCGCCCCATAGACGCCTTGGTCAATTTGCGGCGGTGCATTTCCGCCAAAAACCCACGAATATGATCGCGATTAATCCGCGCAGGCTTTTCAATATTGCGCTTCACTCTCTTAAGGTGATCGCGAAACTGATCTAGATCAGTGGAATACGAACGGATGGTCGCCTCGGAATACCCCTTTTCTATCTCAAGATAGCCAAGGAAACCGCGAACCAATTCCCCGTGATTATCCCTTCCTGCGGTCGATGACATAACTGCTCTTCGGGTCTTCCTTGGCCTTTTTCTTAAGACCCATGGCAATGGACGAAACCTCACCATAATGCTTGATGCGAGCTTCTGTATTCACAACCACAGCAATGGATACGGCCATCAACGGGAAAATCTTTGTGTTGCCCTCACGATCCACAGAGGTGATGTTGCCGCGCTTTCGATCGGCAGGATCATAGAAATGCGGCACAATGTCGTCAAACGACTGAATAATGCGTTGGCAGGCTTCTTCCACTTTATCTGGCGGAAGAATGAAGACAAAATCATCGCCCCCCACATGCCCCACAAAACTGAGCACACCGGGATAGCTTCGAATGGTGTTTACAATAAGCCGCGCCGACATCATCAAGATTTCGTCACCGCGCGAAAAGCCGTACTTATCGTTGTACGATTTAAAAAAGTCGAGATCGCAATAAGCCAACGCAAAATCTTCATCAGAATCGATAAGCGACTGTATCTTCTGTATAATCGATGTATTCCCCGGCAATTTGGAAAGCGGGTTGGCATCAAGCGCACGCATAGCTCGACAAAGGGTCAAGTTGACTCGATCGCGCACTTCAGACGGATTAAAAGGGCGCACCAGAAAGTCGTCCACCTCAATTTTGTTCCAGTTCCATGGTGTTTCCACATCAATGGGATCGACACACATGACCACCGGCAACTGACGGTATACATTTTCGCTCTTGACCAGATTGGCGACTTCTCGACCGGCAATGTCAGTGAGGCGGTTATCCACCACCAACAAATCAGGTGGTTCGTTGAACATCTTTTCGATGGCCCCACCACCGTTTTCAAAAACCCGAAATTCAAGCACGTCCGGAGACCAGAGCTTCTGCAGCATTTCCGCAAGAGCCTTGTCTGGCGAGAGAAGGAACGCTGTCTGCTTCCGTTGGAAAAGGGATTCTTCAAGAGTCTGAGTCATAAAAAGAAACTAACACTCGCAAACTGATGCGTCAAAAGTACAGGGTAAGGCGAAGCTAGAGCGTCAAGTCAGACACTTCGAGAAGCTGATCAGACATCTCATCCATAACCTTATCAAGATCGGACATCTTAAATTTCAGCTCCATGAGCGCCTCAGGCCGAAGATAGGCAGTATGATCATCGCCACCATTACCAAACTCGAAAAGACGGACCAAAAAGTCTCCAATGTGAACCACACAGGACATAGGCTTATAGAATTCAGCCAATTGCGGCGAATGATGCCGCGCCATGGCCTCGCGAATATTCGGCGGCAAGCCCCAGTGACGAGCGAGCCACGCATTGATGCGATCATGACCAAATCCGAGCACATCCTTTTCCGCATAGTAATACGGAATATTCTTGGCAACCACAGTATCAGAAATAGTTTTGTGCAGATCTGGCAACTGGACGGCAGTAACGACCTTGCCCAAGTCATGCAACAAACCCGCCACGGCGTACTCTTCAGGGTCCTCGAAACCGGCCCGGCGAGCAATGATATTACACGCCGTAGCACATCCAAGAGAGTGTTCCCAAAGTCCTTTCATGGATTGAACCATCATATCAAAGACCGAAGTGGAAATGATGATACCCCGAATAACATTGAATCCGAGCAACACCAATGCATGCTGGATGGAACTGATGCGACCGGGAAAGCCGTAGATGGGCGAATTCACCATCTTGAGAACCTTGGCAGAAAGCACCTGGTCCGTCGAAATAACTTTTGCAATTGCCTCACTGGAGGTCTCCGGGTTTTCGATAAGCTTGGTCACTTCATCAAGGACATGCGGCAAGGTTGGCAAATCTTTGACCGCCAGAATTTCGCCTTTGACGCTGGTTTTCAGGTCTGGTTCCATAGCTTACTCCTCGCCCTCGACGTTTTCCTCTTCGATCTCGTCGTCCCCGGCCATAAGAGCTTCCAGAGCTTTACGCTTGGCCTCCTGAGCTGCGGCTTTGATGTGAAAATACTGAGACATGCGATCCTTCACCCGGTTCATCCACTTGTCATTGGTATAACGACGGAAAAGTGGATCAAGGCGTTCCAGTCGCTCGGCATAAACGGTCCCAGCCCCGGCCCCCCCCATATCAACAGGGTTGCCCTGGACCGTGATACGCTCGACACTCATGTTTTTCAGGCGCGAGATAAGACTGTCTGTCAGCTCCATGCCTTCAGCCATGACGGTCATACCGTTATCCTTGGTAACCGGCTTGGCGAGCTTCATACCCGGCCCAGCAAGATCAATAGGTATTTTCTGCATGCGTATCCCTATTCGCTCATTTGCTTTTCCACTTCATGAGAAGCAGTTGCCCAATGTACACACCACAGGAATTTGTCTCAACCCCATGAAACGTCAAATCTTGTCAAAAAATATGAGCGCACCCATAATCATAAAAGAGACTGCGGCCACCTTCTTGATGATCTCGGGCGAAATATAGTTACAAATAAAATTAGCAAACATGACGCCCAAAAAACTAACCAACACCAAGGCCAGAGAGGAACCGAGGAATACGGTCCACGGCTTCTGTGTCTTAGCCGTCATAAGCATGCACGCAAGCTGCGTCTTGTCGCCAAGCTCCGCTACGAACAAGGTACCAAATGTTGTCACCAACAATTTCCAATCCATTTACCGCCCCCTAAGCTTCCTTTGCTAGATACCACATACCGGGCAATTGCTGAACCGCCCCACGCATTTCCAACACGATAAGCGTCTTGCTGACCTTTGCTGACGGCCACTCCAGTTCACGTCCCAAAGTGTCGATATGTACCTTATCGGCCTTTTCCAACATGGCCATTATCTGCTTCTCCTCACCGTTCAGCTGTATTTTCTCCCGTTCCACAGCCAAAGGCCGCTTACGGGTGATGCGCTCCGATTCGGCCTCTTCCTTCGACTGACTTGCAGCCTTAGGCTTGGAGGGGTGACACTTCTTCTTTTCTTTTACTGTCATCGCGTCCGTGTCAATCGCATCTTCAGTCTTGAGCGGCTCAGGATCTGGTATTCCCGCCAGTTCACGGGCAAAATCATATCGAAGTATTTCAACAATGTCCTCGGCGGTTTCCACCAATGCAGCGCCTTGCTTGATCAACCGATGACACCCGGTAAAGGTCGGCTGCCCCAGCGGTCCGGGCAAAGCGAAGACATCTCTGCCCTGCTCCCCTGCGAGCCGCGCCGTTATCAGGCTACCGCTGTTCTGTGCAGCTTCGGCTACCAGAACCCCAAGTGACAGGCCACTGATCAGCCGGTTACGAACTGGAAAGTGCCCCGCCCTTGGGCCTACACCCGGCCCGAATTCAGTGACCACCAACCCTCTTTTATTAAGCGCTTGGCGAACGTCGTAGTTGTCATAAGGATAATCAATATCCAGCCCGCAGCCGAGCACGGCAATGGAACTACCAAGCCCACGCAGCCCGCCAAGGTGAGCCTGACGGTCTATACCAAGCGCCAGCCCGGAAACAACAGTGATGCCAATATTCGCAAGCTGAGAAGCTATACGTCCTGCGGATTGCAGACCAAGTACGGTGCATTCCCGCGCACCCACCACAGCCACACCGGGGTTCTTTAAAAGAGTCGTATCGCCCTGAACATAAAGGATCGCAGGCGGGTCAGGCAGGTCTCGCAATTTATCCGGGTAACGCGGGTCAAACCAAGTGACCACATCCATTCCAGCTTGTCGCGTCGCCTTGAATTCTTCTTCTGCCTTAACTCGCCACGCCTCGCCCTTGCACTTGACGCTGATAGACTTGATGTACTTCGATTCCACGCCAAGAGAGAGCCAGGAATCCGCATTCTGTACGGCATCATAGGCTGATGGAAATAAGCCAAACAGCTGCTTCCATACTGCGGGACCAACGCATCGAGTATGCTTGAGCGCCAGACAGGCGAAGAATTCTCTTTCAAAATCGAAGTGCATAACTAGTAAAAAAGAGGGCCGGGACTCACCGAATAAGGTTGAGTCCCGGCCCGAAAAACCTTTGTTAAATGAATTAACCGCCGAGCCGCTTCAATTCCTTGCGTGCCATTTTTGCAGGATCGGACTTGGGGAAGTCCTCCACCAAAGCGCGCAAATAGAAAATGGCGTTATCGGAATCACCGACCTTGTCATAAGACATGCCGATCTTAAGAAGAGCCGCAGCAGCCTTGGCGTGCTTGGGATACCGACCCGTTACTTCTTTAAAGCTCAAGATAGCCTGAGCAAAATCTTTCTGACTGTAATAAGTCTCGCCTTTCCAATACAAAGCATTGGGAACCAGATCACTTTTGGGATATTTTGCGGTAAAGCCTTCAAATGCGGCTCTGGATTCATTGTATTTTTCAGTATTATACAAAGCAAGTGCTGTATCATACGCACGCTGAGCAGAAGAGGTTGCTCCCTTTTTAGGCGTGCTTTTTTTCAAAGCAGCAGCTTTCTTTTCAGCTTCCATGTTCGAAGTCGCGGCAGAACCAGGCACCTGGTCCCAAGGCTTTTCTTCGCTGGACTGTGCCATAGGCTGTTCGTCACTCTTCTGACCGTCCACCCACCCCTCATCACCGGGATCAGCTTTAAGCTCATCTCCATCAGCCGGAGACTCATCAACCATATCACCGGGAGTTTCAGACGTATCGGTAGTTCCGCTCATTGCGGCTGCCTTAAGTGCAGCAATCTCCAACTCAATGGCAGTCAGCCGCTGGTCCATGACAATCTTATTCTCACGGGCCTTATCACCCTGAAGTCGCTGCTCCTCACGAAAGTTCAGAAAGCTCTCTTCAAGACTCTTAATGCGCCATTCAGTACTCGCTTCGGTGGTGACTCCGCTAGTGGTCGACTCCTGGGGCTGCTTGGCAGCACAGGCTGCTGTAATAACACACATCAGGACAAGCAGTGCGAGCTTCAACTGTTTCATCAAATCATCTCCCGTTTTCCGGCATCGGACGTTTAATGAGAAATAGTCGATGAACAGTTTTTTTGCAAGGAATCGTTGAGAATTGTGATAACGGTTAGCACTATGGCATAACTTGCGCCCCGACTGATTTTCAGGCACATAAAGCACGCGGCTTTTTAGTAAGCGCCGCCCTACAAAATACCGGAGACTTTCTACTCATGACACTTGAAGAAACAATGACCATAGCGGCTCTAATGCTTGCGCCGGCCTTTTTCAGCCTCATTGGCATGGCCGCTTTTGGCAGTCCAATCGTTGCCCTGCTTGGCGAACTTGCCGCCAAGTCCAAATCCAAGGTCTTCTACGACAAATACGGCCAGCAGACAGCGTCCATGGGCGTAATTGTTCTTATCCTGCTCACCCTAGTTCAGGCCGTGGGTATAGCTCTTCTCATTACAAAATATCCCCAACACGCCGACCAAGTCATGGCACAGCAGGCAACATTCATCCCAATCTTTGCTGCTGCTGGTGCATATTTGCTTTTCGGACTGCCCTACCTTCTATTATGGAAGAAGATGCGCAATTCCAAAGGAATGCACATAGCATTGGGAATTGCTGCTTCAATCGGAGCTATCTCTATGGTGGCACTCGTTATCCCCGCCAAGCTGTCCTTCACATTTGAAGGTGGCACAGTTGCTCCTGAAATCAGCGCGCTATTCTTGCCCATGTCCATCATGTACGCCATCATGATCATTGTGGCAGCCGCCGGACTGAGCTGTGCATGGCTGATCATGCGACGCAACAAGGATGACTTTGGCCGCGACTACTACAATTTTTCATTTCCCCTTGCCGCACGCTGGGCATTCATTCCCATGATCGGCTTTCTGGCCTGTCAGGGCTGGCTCTTCACTGTCCTGCCTGAAACCATGAAGACCATGGTCACTGGCACCCCGCTCGGCATTGTCTGGGCCATTGGCGCAGGGCTTTCCCTGCTGTGCGCCATCATCTGGTTACTCATTGCTCGCAGCCAGACACCGCTCAGGCTTAAAGGGCTTGCCTTCCTCGCTGTCCTGCTCATGTGGCTGGCTCATACTGCCAACGTGGTCGTTTTCTTTAACTTCATGTCCATGTAACGACTAAATTCACGTCATGAAAAAAGGGCCGGGAAGCGTATGCTTCCCGGCCCTTTTTGGTAATCTTTCAGTCACCATTATTGCTTGGCTACTGGCAACCCGGCACCGAGGGTGGAGGTTTCCTGCTTCTTACCCAGCTGTGTGGACAACGAGTAGATTTCATGCGGATCAAGAATAAGGACCACGGAACCATCGCCCATGATAGTAGCACCGGAAAGGCCCTTCAAATTGAAGTTATTCAGATACTGGCCGAGTGGCTTGATAACGATTTCCTGGCGTTCCAGGAGTCGATCCACAACCAGACCAAGACGGCGATCGTTATCCTGAATAACGACCATAGGCAGGACTTCTCGCTCATCCATGGTTTGCGGCAACCCAAGCAGCTCAGACAGTTCAACAATACCAAGCACTTCACCTCGCAAGGTAACAGCTTTGCGATTGTTGACATCCGAGAGCTTTTCCACCTCAATTTTGGTGGTTTCGGAAACGGCATCCAGAGGAATGGCAAATGTATCGCCAGCAATCTGAACCATGAGGGCGTCGATAATCGCCAAAGTCAAAGGCAATGTCAGCGTCAGCTTGGTACCCTTGCCCACTTCGGACTGAGTATTCACGCTACCCTTGAGGTTCTTGATGTTAGTCTTAACCACGTCCATACCCACACCACGGCCGGATATATCCGTCACCTTTTCGGCAGAGGAAAACCCTGGTGCGAAGATAAGATCCAAAGCCTCACGCTCGTCCATGGCATTGGCTTCTTCCGGAGTGATGACCCCCTTGCGGATGGCTACCTGCTTAAGCTTTTCCGGGTCCATGCCACGGCCGTCGTCTTCTACCTCAATGGCAACTGAGTTACCCTTATGATACGCACGCAGCCAGACATGGCCTTTGGGCTTCTTGCCCGAACGGATACGCTCCTGTTCATCTTCAAGACCATGGTCCACGGCATTTCGGACAAGGTGAACCAACGGATCACCGATCTCCTCGACCACAGACTTATCAAATTCGGTCTCTTCACCTTCCATAATCAACTCCACCTGCTTGCCGGACTTACGACTCAAGTCGCGGACCAGTCGAGGGAAGCGAGAGAAAACAGACTGAACAGGGACCATGCGGACCTTCATGATAGTATCCTGAAGATCATCGGAAATGCGGGCCATGGCATAGGTCGTTTCGGTGAGCTGCTGAGCAACCACATGCACATCCTCATGCCCTTCTTCCAGAGCTCGAGCCAGCATGGCGTAGCGATTACGGTTGATAATGAGCTCGCCGATGACGTTCATCAGGTGGTCCAGCTTGTGATGGTCCACACGGATGGTGCTCGATGCCTTGGGTTTGACAGGCTGCTGTGCAGCAGTGGCAGCCTTCGCAGGTTTACTGACCACTGCTTTTTGCGGTGCGGCCGGAGCAGGCTTGGGTGCAGGCTTCTCAGCCACTGGAGCTGGAGTTGGCTCTGGAGCCGAAGTAGGTTTCGGCTCTACTGCTACCGCAGGAGCAGCCCCGGCTTTTACATCAGGAATAGTCACATTCGCAGTAGGATCAACCACCTCCTTGCCAGTAATTTCCGATATCTTCTTGAGGATCATGTCCTTAAGGATAGAAAATTCCTGGTCAAGAATATCGAGCAGCAGGGTAAAGTCCATATCGGTCTTTCGGCCCTGATCTATAAGCCCGACATTGCGTCCAGCGTATTCCTTGATTTCCTCCAGCCCCATGTAGCCGGTGGAATTCTGAATAGTCTGAAAAGTACGGAACAAACCGTCCACAATATCCTTTTGCTCTGAATCCTGGCGCAACAAGCCAAGGGCGACAGTTGCACTTTCAAACTGCTGATTAATGGTAGAAATAAACAAGTTCACATCTTCGGGATCGTATTCACCCTCAACATCAGCAGAAGAGGCTGACGCAGTTTCGACTACCGGTGCAGTTGCAACAGTTTCTCCATCCTTCTGCCCGGAAACAAGTCCTTGAACAGCATTGGCGTCACCATCCTCGGTAACCTTTTGGAGCATCTGGGCCATAACACTGGTATCCACAGGACTAACCTTATTGGTCTCCACATCAACCTTCCCCACCAATTCCTCAATAAGGTCAACTGCGGCCAGCAACAAGTCAATGATGCCCTGAGTGCAAGCCATGTCGCCTTTGCGGACTTTGTTAAGCAAAGTTTCGGCTTCGTGTGTCAGCGCATTGAGTTCCTTGAACCCAATAATGCCGCTGTTACCCTTGAGGTTGTGAAAATATCGAAAGGTATCATTTATCAGTTCATCGCCACCTTCAGGCTCCCCTTCCAGGGCAAGCAAACAGCGATTCAAATTTTCTATAATTTCCAGCGCTTCTTCAAGGAAGTCAGCCAAATGCCCCTCACCAACGGTGGTCAGGACATAAGGTGTTTCATCGAAATCCGGATCTGGCTGGGGCTGGAATGCAGGCGTCATATTCACGCTCTCCTCATCCACCGCAGAAGGTGCGGGCTCTGGTTCAACGACGGACTCTTCTGCAGTAACCGGTTCCTGAGCAGGCTCAACCACAACTTCAGCTTCAATGACAGGAGCAGCGGATTCGACTGCGGGGGCACCCTCATCCAAACCACCGACAAGCGCGACCTCGATTTGGGCGATAATGTGAGTCGTGTCCACCTCACCCTCAACGCCGCTGTTTTCGAGATTATCCACCATTGTGCGCAACGCATCTGTGGCAGACAAAATCAAATCCATAATGGTACCTGTCACCTGCATAGAGCCTTGGCGCAGTTCATCAAGGATATTCTCGGCTTTGTGAGCCAACCTATTTATTTTATTTAACCCAAGAAAGCCCGATGCCCCTTTGAGAGAGTGCATCGGACGAAATATTTCATTAAGTAATCCGAGATTTTCCGGTGATTTTTCCAGCTCAAGCAAGTTGGGTTCAATGGTCTCCAAATGCTCTTTTGCTTCAATAAAAAAATCGGATAAAATTTCTGGATCTAAAAAGTCCTGGTTCATTCATTACCCTTCGTAGTTGCCGGCGGGTCCCTTCAGACCACTCTCCGCCTGGGTTGATGCTTTTTTTACGCTAGCACACTTGGCTTTAACCAAGCAACATCTTGACGTTTCGCACCAATTTTTCCGGCTGTGCAGGTTTGACCATGTAGAGATTCGCCCCCATGGTCAAGCCGGTCTGGATATCCTTGTCCTGGCCTTCCGTAGAAAGCACAACTATGGGGATATCACGATATGCATCCTGCTCTCGCACAGTCTTGATGAAAGTCAAACCGTCCATGCGCGGCATGTTGACGTCCGAAACAATCAAGTCCACCGCTTCAGCGCTGTAGAGCTTTTCAAGCCCATCAAGCCCATCTTCGGCCGTGGTCACCTTGAATCCTTCTTTCTTCATGATGAAGGCAACAAGATTCCTTACAGTCTTAGAATCGTCCACTATGAGAATATGTTTAGCCATGACTTCCCACTCCTTTCGGTATGGTGGTAAAAAACATCATAATTCGCACTCTATTCAGCTTTTCGGTAAATAATCGCACCCGGGTAATGAACAGGCTTGAATGCACGAGTAATATTGTGCAACGATTCCGAATGCCCGATGATCAGGTAACCGCCGGGCAAGAGGTTGTCATAAAATGCGTTGAAAACCTGCTTTTTCATTTCGTCGTCAAAATAGATGATAACGTTTCTGCAGAAGACAATCTGAGACCGCTCCACACGGCGCAGTTGCAAGCGATCCTTGAGATTAATCTGACCAAAATTGACCAGCTTCTTGACTTCATCTTTAATGGTGTTGGTCCCATTATCCATGGTAAAATACCGCTTGGCTATCTCCGGTGCCGTGGTACGCAAGGTATAATCGTTATAAATCCCCCTACGAGCCGATTCCAGCACGCGCTCAGACAAATCATTGGCCGTAATTTTTATATCCCAAGCTGGCATTTCCGCCTTAAGAATTTCATGCAGGATCATTGAGATGGTATACGGCTCTTCCCCTGTGGAGCAACCAGCCGACCAAATACGCAGCTTCTTGTCTTTCTTGCGACAATCGGACAACACATCATTCAAAACCTGATTCTGAAAGACCTCAAGCTGTGGCGGGTTACGATAAAAGCTAGTTTCATTGGTCGTGATTACCTCAAATAGCTTTCGCAGTTCTCGTTCCCTGCCTGCATCATAACGTAAATAGTTATAGTACTCGTCAAAATTACGCAGATTGAGTTTTTTCAACCTGTTAGCCAAACGGTTTTCCAACAAATACTTCCGATTATCGGCAACATAAATGCCGCATTTATCATAAATAAAATCCCGCAGATTTGAGAACTCCTGATCCGAGATCTTGAGTTCTTTACCCAGGGTAATGGTCTTAGAAAAAAGAGACGACATAGTTACCAGACTACTCCTGGGCTTCCTGCATGCTGGCAATGGCGCTTTCCGCTGCACTCACCAACTCATATTCATCGCTGTCCGTAATATCGAGCAACGCTCTAAAGGCTTCGGTACCACCAACATTGCCGAGAGCCTCAACAACCTTCATAATCACAAAACGATTAGGATCTTCCAACATCGAGATAAGCTTGCCCACCGCTTCCTGGCTTTTTTGCTCACCAAGCGCGTCCACGGCGCGGATACGAACCCAATCATCCTCATCGTCCAAAGCGGCAATCAAGTGCGACACGAATTCCTCGCAAAAGCACTGACCGAGAATCTCGACAACAGTCAAACGGACATCCTTGGATTCATCGCCAAGACGAGATAAAGCCAGCGGCTTCCATGCCTCACTCTCCTCGCAAACTGTTACCAAAGATTCAACGGCTACCTTGCGAATATCCGGAATTTCATCTTCCAGCCCTCGCTTGATGATATCCAAATTTTCCATAACGCCCATCTTGCCGAGTGCATAGACGGACATAAGGCGCGAGACTGGTTCTTCGCTATCGAACATAGCCTGGAATCGCTCACGTACCTCTGGGCTACCGATGGCGATACACGCATCCAATGCAGCCTCTTTTACATCGTCATACTGATGATCCAACAACGGGAAAATCCTGTCCGCAACTTCAGCCAACCGTAGTTTCTCACCAAGCAGATAAACAGCACTCTTAAGAACAGTACCATCCTGGTGCTCATCTAAAATACGAATGAAAAATTCCATGGCATCAACATCACCGCGAGTGGCGGCAACACTGACTATCTGCCTCTGAACGGGCAATCCAACCTTCCAAAAAGCATCCATAAGCAAAGAGCACACTTGGTGCGCATCGCTACACGAATCCGGCGCAATCAACGCCATGGACTGGACTGCAACGCGAGCGACATCCTGATCATCGCCCATAATTCCTTCCTTCATGGCAGCAGTTACGCCGATCTCGGAAAGATAACGAACAGTGGAGGTCAGTCGCTCATGATCCTGGTCCTGGTCCAACTTGCTGGCGATGCGCAAAATGCCTGCAGACGCCTTTTCGCCACCGACATAAGCAAGCCCCTGGATGGCAGCATCCTGAATTTCCTCATCTTCATCCTGCAAGGCCACCAGCAGATATTGACGGAAGCGTTCCCGTTCATCTTCACTCAGCAAAGTCAGCGACTTGCCACCCAAAATTTTAACCACGGCCTTGACGATCTTGTTACGCAAAGCTGTGTGAGATTCATCCATACGCTTGAGCAACATGGTCACAGCCTTGACGTTACCCATCTCACCCAAAGAATCGATGATCATGGATGCTACAAGGTCAGACGCTTTGTCCAAAGCTTTAACCATGGCGTCCACAGAACTGGAGTGTCCAATCTTGGTCAACGCTTCAATAACAGAATACTGTACCCACTCCTCATCACTAATTGCTTTATTCAAGCAGGGAGCGGCTTCTTCCATGCGCAGTTCTCCCAAGCTTACCGCAGCCTGATAACGCACATTGACTTCTGGATCTTTAAGCAAGGCATCGCAAAGCGGCTCCACAGCTAGCAGGCTATCTGTAGAACCAAGAATGTCAGCTATAAAAATACGGATATCGGCATCATCATCATGAATCAGCTCGATGATAGAGGACAAATCCTGGTTGCCAACTTCGCGGAGAATGTCCATTGACAAATTGCGAACAGGAGCTTCATCGGAGCGCAAAAGCGGCAAAACCGCACGCACGGTTTCCTTGCCACCAATCTTCCGCAAGGAACTGTCTGCTGCTTCCTGAATACCCAGATGGTTGGTCGTGAGTAACTCCGCCAGAGCCTCGACCACCTCTACACAATTCTCTTCTCCGGCACGGAACGCGCTATCGCGCACGACCTCTTTGTCGTCACTTTTCAGAAGCGCAAGATATTCGGTGCAATCCACCATTTCACGTCTCCCCCTGTTGGGTCTTGTTAACAATTCCCTATCACATCGTAATCAATATAAATTCGCCAGAATAGCTTCGGCCAGATCATCCAGATCAACCACCTGATCCGCCAAGTCTTCATCCACAATGGCTTTCGGCATGCCATAAACAACGCAGGTAGAATCACTCTGCGCCAGCGCACGCCCCCCCTTAGACTTGAGTTCCCGCACACCTTCACAACCGTCGTTGCCCATGCCAGTCAGAATCACGCCAAGTGCTCGCTTCCCGACAGCCTTAGCCACAGAGCTGATCATCACGTTGGCTGACGGCTTGTAGAGTTCCCCTGGAGGATCGTCAGTGACTACCACATCAATACGGCTAATTTTTTGATCAAGTACGATGTGCCTGCCGCCAGGAGCCACAAACGCATGGCCCGGCTTGAGGACATCACCGTTCTCAGCCTCTTTCACCTTGATCTTGGACACCGAATCCAAACGGGCTGCAAAGGGCCCGGTAAACGCAGCAGGCATATGCTGGGCGATTATAATACCGGCAGGAAAATCTGCGGGTAAAGAAGAAAGGATTTGCTGAACCACGGGCGGACCACCAGTGGACACGCCGATGGCGACCACATCACGCACAGGTCTACCTGAACGCGTGGCGGCGGCTTTGGGCACAGTAAGCGGAGCCCTTTTCACCATTGTTCGTTTTACTGGCCGATGGCGCATCTTGCGAGCGGCCACGGTCTTAACCCGAGCAATAAGATCTTTCTCGATTTTAATGATGTCCAGGGACACCTTGGAAAGCTGTTTGGGAATGAAGTCCACAGCCCCTAGCTCCATAGCCTTGAGAGTGGCTTCCGCGCCCTCGGTGGTCAGCGAACTAACCATGAGTACAGGCCTCGGTGATTCCATCATGATATGCCTAAGCGCGGTCAAACCGTCCATCTTGGGCATCTCAATATCCATGGTCACAACGTCCGGGTTGAGCGAACGAACCATGTCCAGCCCTTCCTTACCATCGCGGGCTGATCCAACCACCTTTATTCCTGGATCTTTTTCAAGCATCGTGCTGATGGCCTTCCGCATGAACGCAGAATCATCAACAACAAGAACCTTAATCACGTATGCTTCTCCTTGGTCTTCCCTTGGGGCAAACCCCGGCATTATTTACCTTAAGCGGGTATAGAGTCAATTCCCATCAAGGACATACCCCGGCATCAACAATGAGGAAAGTATAAATCATACATTAATACAAAATAATAGGCAGATTTGCATTCTTTGTCCATGGCATAAAAAAACATACAAGTTTTAACTTGCCTTTTACTCAGCGCCACGTTAAACCGCCTCTCACGACATCGGGATGTGGCTCAGTCTGGTAGAGCGCTGCGTTCGGGACGCAGAGACCGGAGGTTCAAATCCTCTCATCCCGACCAGACAAATCATGACCTTACAGCAAATTGCTGTAAGGTCATTTTTCTTTTTGCCAACCAATTGCTAATAGTACAATATGACATTTTGCCTTGGGCCCTCCCTTGCAGACCGCCATGTTGACTTGGTCTACGAAAAAACATCCTATACGCACTGAATAAAATGAATCCTAATAGCAGTCGCTGACATTTATATTTACCAAACACCTTAGCGACACCATCAGCATCAATATCGCTGACCTTGTCAGCCTTAGAAATAGTCTTCAGACCAAGCTTACTTGCAACATTAGATAGTCGACATTTCAATCCAATACCACTGTCGGGCATTCCTATGTACTGACTACGATCACCAAGCCCAATTCTCGCATATAAAACTTTCCCCTGCCTCAAGCCCCAGAGATCATAAAAATTGCTTTGAAGTAGTCGGCCTTTACAGAGGTATCCTGATGAATACAATATCAGAGTATTATTTTGCATTGCCCACTGTAATAAGATATGGATTTAAAGCTTTTATGTTGGATTTCATTTTGGTTAACCAATCAAGATATTGAGCTATTCTTTGTTGCAGAACAACTGAGCTCTGCAACGCCCCTTTAATGGGTAGTAATCATGTTAAATCATACAGTTGTATCCATGTAGGAGAAGCTATGCACCTTCCTGAATTTCCAGTTTTGCAGTACCGATGGCAAATACGAAGTAACAACGATAAATACTCTTTGGTTTATTACGGACTACGAAACCCTCCTTTCCATACTCAATTGTCCATTGAATTGGAGGTTATGGTTGCCCAATATCTTGAAACACTGACTGGCACACAGAAAAGCGACGAACTTCCCGCAGAGCTTCTTTCGCATCCTCAATTCATTCAGTTAGTCGAAGAAAATATCATTGTGGACAAAAAAGATGTACGTCAGCCTGCCAAGGAAGAAACAAAACAGCAATGCACTCGGTGCATCAATGACAACTCTCTGCTGCCAGGGCTCGAATTTGACGACAATGGTCTTTGTGCTTTTTGCCAGTGCTACGAACGAGCGGAAAAATCCGGAGCCTCTGCCGGTCCACAAAATTTCATCACCGAAGAGGAACTCCTTGAAGCGGCACGGAACAACACGCAATCACGATTTGATGTAATGGTACTCTGTACCGGCGGCAAGGATTCGACCTATTTGCTCTGGCTTCTCGCCAAGAAGCTCGGCCTCAGAGTTTTGGCGGCATCATGGAACATGCCGTATACCAATGACACCTGCAAAGAGAACCTTCGCCGCTCGGTCAAACTGCTTCCCTCAGTGGAACTGGTTGAGCGAACACTCCCATGGGATATGATCAGCCAGGCCATGCGTGAACAATTTGCTGAAGTCGGCGTACCCTGTCTATGTCCGACTGTTGCCCATGTATTATTCTTCCCCATGGCTGTGGAGGAGAAAATCCCCTTCATCATGCAAGGAGTGGAAGAAGTCCAACTGGCAGTTGCAAGTTATGTCATGGACGAATTGAAATCAGGAAAAGCGAAGAAGCCAGCTCCTCCGATCAGCCAACGCGACATGACCCTCGGTTTTTTCAACATGGTCGCCCATGCGCCTGAACCACTCAAGCCGCACTCCATCACATCGGATTTTCTGCGTTACCAGCGCTCAACCCGTGAGCGATTAGATGGCCTGTACAGACAACTGGATGCAACATTGCAGTTGGCAAAAGATGATCCATCTCTCCCCATTCCCGAACTTCGCCGCTTGAAAACCAACACAACATACGGCACATGGAGCGAAGTGGCAGAGCTGATGAAAACAGAAATGGAATGGCAAATGCCTCCCGGACACAAGGGGTTGCTCCACACCAGTTGCATCATTGAAAGGGTTAAAGATTACTGCCAGTTCATGCGCTTTCAGAACATGCGCAGTACATTCTTCCCACAGTCCATAGTGGAAGTCAGCGCGGGCGTATTTTTCGGGCTTCTCACCCGCGAAGAAGGGCTCACAGAATTAGAAAGCCTCGGATACTTCGGTGAACCGGAACCAATGGAGCCGCTGCTTGAGGACCTCGGCATCACACGAGAGGCCATCGAAACCGCAGGAGAGATGCCGTTCTCATTGTGCGACTGTAAGGGATGCAAATAATGGAGCAACAGGACGTTGACGTTGTTTCGTCAGCGGTAAAGAACTCGCAGTCTGCCGTTGTTAGCGGTCTAATTATTGGTATGCTCATATGTGGACTTGATGCCAGTATCGTCAACATCATGTTGCCAACACTGCAAACGGTCTTCAAGGTCAACATCTCGCAATCAATGATGCTGGCCACCATCTACCTAACCATGCTGGCTTCCTTGCAGCTTTTATTCGGACGATGTGCCGACATATTTGATGCGACGAAAGTCTTTCTCGTCGGCATCATCCTCTTCCTCATTGGATCACTGGGCTGCGCACTCTCCCAAGTTTTTGCGCATATCCTTGTCGGGCGACTAGTGCAGGGAATTGGTGGCGCCATGCTGGCCGCATCATTTGGTGCGATCATTCTTACTCATATCCCACGAGAAAAGACCGGAAGCACAATAGGAATAGTGCTCATGATCATGAGTATAGGAACAATTGTCGGGCCACCCCTTGGAGGGTATCTCGCGGAGGATTGGTCGTGGCATTGGGCATTCATCATTAATATCCCCCTCTGCCTGATCGCCATAGCCGCCCTGACCATGCATATTCGGGCCGTTCCAGCACAGACGAAAGAAAGTTTTCGAACCAAACTTGACCGACTCGACCTTAAAGGTGGCGTTCTGAGCATCATGATGTTCAGCTCGCTTCCCATTGGCCTGAGTGCTATTGCTGACGCTGGTTGGGATTCTCCCAAGGTCTGGTCCCTATTTGGTATCTTTATCGTTTCGCTCCTGCTTTTTATCATGGTCGAGAAAAGGGCTAAACACCCGTTAGTCCAGCTCTCACTCTTCCGCGATCAGAGCCTAAACATACTGCTTGCGATCAAGCTTTTGCTCTTTATAGTGCTCAATGGGGTCATGATTTTTTTTCCATTCTTCCTTACTCGAAGCATCGATATGACTTCGTCCCAAGCAGGCGTCATGATGCTCGCCAATGCAATTGCTATGGCAGTAGTCACTCCCATTGCCGGGAGGTTGACCGACCGCTGGGATGGCAAGGCAACGCTTGCAATTTCTTCAGCCTGCCTCCTGCTCGTATCTGTGGGCACACTCATGCTGCCAGCTCATCCCTCGCGCATGGTGCTTGCCCTTGTGCTGGCCCTGCTCGGCACAACTGTCGCAATAATCCTGGTCTCAAGTACAACTTTACTTCTTGCACAAGCCCCCAAAGGACAGGAAGGCATTTTCTCCGCACTCAATTCGTTATCGGCATCCGTGGGTGGAGCGCTCGGCCTTTCACTCTTCTCTTCCCTGTATATGGCTGGAGCTATGGGTAAAAAAGGTGCCGCAGCCGCCAGCAGCGGTTTTTCATCGGCCCTTGTGGGTATTACAGTCTGCGCAGCACTGCTTTTGCTTTGTGCTGTGATCTTCATAAATAGAAAGGGAGAGACTCTTACTCCCACAACCATACACGCGAGGTAATCATGAATTATCTGGACAGAGCCACGCCTTTTTTTGGTGATGAAGGATTTGCCATTCTCAAAGAAAAAACCATTTCATTTGCTGGCCTTGGCGGGGTAGGCGGCGGTGCGTTCCTTGCCCTTGTCCGTTGTGGCGCCAGCAGTTTTCGCCTCGCTGAAAATGGCGTTTTTGACCCACCGGACATGAACCGGCAGGCTGGCGCATTCGGCAACACCATGGATCGCCCTAAACTCGATGTCTATGTGGAACTCGCACGCTCCATTAATCCAGACATCAAACTCGAGACATACCCTGACGGCATACACGCCAACAATCTGGACGCCTTCCTTACAAATTCAGATGCATTCATAGCCGTCATTGATGTGGAAAAAGGCGAAGATGTGAAGAGCATGACACCTGCCATGTTGGAAAAACACCAAATCCCCGCTTTCACCTGTGGCGCAATAGGCTTTGGAGCACTCATGGTCAACTACGCGCCAGATGGCATGAAAGAAGATACATTCTGGAAGCTCGCCAAAGAAAACGATTCTGGCGGCGGCCTTTTGCCCTCAGCCATGCAACAGAATTTTAGCGCCCAAGCTATGGACCGTATGAAGCAAGGGCTTGCCAAAGGCATACTGCCCACCACGGCCATCGGCGGACTTGCCTCCAACGTCCTGTTGGCAAACGAAGTTCTTGCTTATTTGCTCGCTGACACTGGACTTGTCGAAAGAGAGCCAGTTTTCGCGCCAAACTATGTGACCTTGGACTTCATGACACAGAACATGCGCGTGGCTGACGTCACCAAATAAAAGGACTCTTTTCATGCCCTTCGCGAAAGATGCAGACAGAGCCGACACTCCCGGTAAATGCTCAGGAGCAACCAGCTACGTAGGCGATCTCAGTTTTGACGGAATGCTTGAAGCTGTCACTGTTCGTTCCACAATTAGACGGGGAGTGATCCAAAAAATCACCCTTCCCGATCTGCCTGATGGATATTACAGTGTGGACGCTTCGGATATCCCAGATCAAAATCAGGTCACGTATTTTCAAGACCCCTGCCCCTATTTTGCCGAATCTGAAGTCAAATATGTAGGCCAGCCCATCTTACTCATCGTCGGCCCTGACGTGCGAGAAGTATGCAAGATCGCCCACGAGGTGCAAATACAATATGAAGAGATTCCAGCCATTCACACGCTGGATGAAGCGTTGGAAGGAACCAAACCACCGCTGCACAATGAAGATAACATCTATTTCAAAGAAGACTTTGCCTACGGCGACGTAGACAGAGCATTCTCCCAGGCATCTGAAATTTTCGAGACGGAAACCCGCACTGGATATCAGGAGCACCTCTACCTTGAAACCCAAGGAGTTGTCGCAGTACCTGACAGCGACCGAATGACTGTCTACGCTTCCACCCAAGGGCCGCACGCCATGCGCAAAGCCCTTGCCGGAGCGTTCGGGTGGAACGAAGAGTACTTTCAAGTACGCCAAATGCCACTGGGCGGCGGCTTTGGTGGCAAGATTGAGTCCCCTTTCCTCCTTGCTGGCCATGCTGCTTTTGCGGCCTACAAATGTAAACACCCCGTACGATTGATCTACAGTCGTGAAGAAGATCTGCTGGCAACCACCAAACGCCATCCCTCACGAGTCATCACCCGATCCGCACTTGATGCAAATGGTAAAATTCTCGCTATGGATGTTGATGTGGTTTTTCAGGCTGGCGGCTTTGCCCTTTCGTGCAGAATGGTCCTCGACACTGGCCTGAAAAAGGCCACAGGCGTATACCATTTCCCTGCAGCTCGAGTGCAGGGCCGGGCCGTGGCGACCAACAATCCCATGGCTGGAGCATACCGTGGATTTGGCGGACCTCAAACATTCTTTGCCGTTGAAACGCATATGAATGCGCTGGCTCGGAAATTCAACAAAGAACCACTTCAGTTCAAGGCCGACTATTTCATCAAGCAAGGTGAAAGCACCCTCACAGGCGGAAAATATCACTTCCATGTGGCCTTGCCTGAAACCATTGAAGAGGCAACAAAACTGGCTGATTATGCACAGCGTAAAAAGCAATTAGTACATAACGGCCAGACACTCCGTGGCATTGGGCAAGCCCTTTTTAATTTTGGTGCCCCATTCTCCCTGAGTACGAAACACCCGCTGCCAGATCGTTATATGGGTTTGCTAAAACGTAAAGACGGCAAGGTCGAAATCCTTTCGGAGCTGGTGGACATGGGGCAGGGACTTCATACTGTCTTGCGCAAAATCACAGCCCACGCCCTCGACATTCCCATGGAACGCGTTGTTTACGCCGATGCCGACACGGACCGAGTTCCCGAAGCGTCCATCACGGGCGCATCTATGTCTGTGGTTCTTTTTGGACGTATGCTGAAAGATGCTGCGGACAAGCTCAAGCCTCGGCTGAACGAACCGGGTGAATTTCGTGTACTGGAAAAAATCAGGCAGCCGAGTCACCTGCAATGGGACCCGGAAAAACAGCAGGGCGATCCATTCCATTCCTATGTATGGGGCACTGTCATTGCAGAAGTGGAAGTGGACACCATCACATTGCAAGTTGCCACGCGAAAGATATGGACCGCTTTGGATGTCGGCACCGCCATTGATCGGCGTATTGTCAAAGGCCAAATCGACGGTGGGATCATCCAGGGACTCGGATACAGCCTGCTCGAATCCATGCCCCCGGACGCCATGACCACCTCACTGGCGGATTATGTCATACCGACTTCACTCGATGCACCTCCTGTAGAAAGTGCATTGATAGCCAATCCATATTCCCCTGGTCCCTATGGCGCAAAATGCGTAGGCGAACCGCCTTTGGTGGGCGTAGGGCCAGCCATTGCTGACGCAGTGGCAAATGCCTGTGGAGTGGAAATATATCAACTCCCGGTATCTCCCGAATACCTTATGCAAAAGATGGCAAACAAATCATGACCACTCAGACTTCATTCACACTCAATGGAAAACCAATCTCCACCAAAGCCCCTCTCGACATCCGTTTAGTCGATGTATTGCGCGGAGAGTTTCAACTCACTGGCACCAAAGAAGGATGTGGCGAAGGAGAATGTGGGGCCTGCATGGTCCTCCTCAACGGAAAGCCCACTCTCTCTTGTCTCGTGCTCCTTGGCGCAGCAAAAGACAAAGATATCATTACCATTGAAGGACTCCGCACCACTCCGGGATTCGCCATACTATCTCAAGCATTCAATGATGCAGGAGCAGTACAGTGCGGCTTTTGCACACCCGGAATGATTATGACCACCTACGCGCTCCTTCGCGACAACCCAACGCCAGACGATGATGCCATTCGAACAGCTATGGCAGGGAATCTTTGCCGATGCACCGGCTACACAATGATTGTAGAAGCGGTCTTACTTGCCGCTGAGCGCAGGGGGGAAACATGGTAAACAATCATGATCCACATCCCACAACGGCCCGTGAAGCATGCAACGCTAAACGAGAAGGAGCCACACCATATGCAGGTGGAACAGACTTCATGGTTCGCCATGCCAAAGCCGTACGCACCGGGCAATGTCCCCCGCTCATCTTCCTTGATGGCGTGAAAGAATTTCACGGAATATCCACTTCGGAGAACACTGTGCGTATAGGCGCACTCACAACTATGGCAGAACTTTCGATTCATGCTGATATACCGCAACTACTCAGCCGTGCCTGCAATTGTGTGGGATCACCCGCCCTGCGTAATATCGCCACCATCGGCGGCAACGTGTGTACAGCATCACCTGCAGGGGACAGCCTGCCAGCCTTGTATGTTCTCAACGCACAGGTCGAGATATGTTCACCAGAAGGTTGTCGTCTCATACCGGTTTGCGATTTCATTACCGGTCCTGGCCGCACAGCCCTTGAAGCGGATGAACTTCTCAGCGCGGTTATTCTTCCCACTACCGAGTTCAATAAATTCTACCACCGCAAGGTCAGCCCACGAGTTGCCAATGCGATCACAAAAGTCTCTCTCGCTGTTGCCGCGACCATGAAAAACAACCGAGTGGAAGGCATACGCATCGCTTACGGTTCTGTGGGGCCGACCATCATTGACTGTCCAGAGATAGGGGCTACGTGCATAGGGCTGTCTGTAGCAGAACTTGCTGCAAACAGCCCGGAGCTTATGACTATGGTAGAAACAACAGTTAAACCTATTGATGACCACCGATCCTCGGCCCAATACCGACGCTCAATAGCAGCCAATCTACTTGCAGAATGTATTAAAAAAGTAACGAGCACCCCATGACAAACGACATCAACATCACTCTTTTCCAACCAGATGATGCTCCGGATATTTGCGACATTTACCGGAAAACATATGGGGATGATTTTCCCATTCCCTACGTCTACATCCCAGAGGAAATTATCAAAAGGTATGATGGCATCAACCATCGTACCGCCATCGCACGCACAAAGGATGGGCAGTTCGCTGGTATGGCGAGCATGTTTCGCTCAACTCCCAATCCTCTCATGTATGAAGCCGGTCAACTCATGATCAAAAAGAACTTTCGTAAGATGGGGATAGCTGACCATCTCGTTAAAACAATACACGTAGAATTCCCAACCCAGGTCCCTATCAAAGGGCAATTTGTGGAAGCACTCTGTAACCACACCATCTCCCAAAAACTGAGTGAAGGATATAGCTTCATCCCCACTGCTTTGGAAATCGAATGGTTGCCAACCATCAATTTTGATAGCGCCAAGGCTCTTGAACGGAATATTTCACTACTCATGGAATTTAAAACATTTAATGATACCCCTCATGAGATATTCCTTCATCCAGCCTACATCGATTATGTAACCGACCGTTGTCGCGCTCTCAAAGCCGAACGCACAATAAAAAGTGATTTTGTCTCTGGAACGCGCACAACAGAAAAGACAACTGACATCATTGCGGACGCAGGCATTGCCACGCTGTCCGTGACGCATGCCGGCGCAGATTGGCCCGAAATTTTGGCCCATTTTGAAACCGAAGCTGCCATGTATCGCCGTCAGGTTAGAATCGACATCAGCCATCCCAGCGCACCGTGGGCAATTAATCTTATGCGCGAAAATGGCTTCTTCCTTGGTGGTTACCTACCTCTCTGGTTCGAGGGCGATGGTCTTCTTCTCCAAAAACTGACAAAAACCCCGGATTTTTCCCTACCACAGTTTTTCTCCGATGAAGGTAACTCAGTCATGGAAGCTGTCCAAACGGACTATGTAAGGGCGACCAGTGCGTAGCGCAGATTTTTTTTCGAGCGATTGCGAAGGCACTAACGGCAGGAACGCCCATTGTCGTCACATCGGAAACAGACACCAAGCTGAAACCACTTGCAAGAAAATGATGTCGGGTCGGTGAGGAGAGTCTTTAGCACATTGCAAGACAGCGTTTTGACCGATCATTTAAGACCGCAGCATCGAATAGAATTATCGCCCTTCAATGACTTCCGTAAGAGCCTGACAAAATATTTCCATAACAGGCTGTTGCACGAGACTCACCCGAATCCAGTTAGGAAAACGAAATCCAGTCATGGTCCGAACCATGACACCCTTCTTCATCAGTTTTCGATACATGAGCGTATCCGACATAGGAACCTTCACCATAAGGTAGTTCCCTTCACCACAAATATACTCAAGTCCCAAAGAGTCGCAGGTCGCAAGGATCAACTTTTTAGCATCACAAACCATAGCCCGGGTGGCCTCAATGAACGGTCTGTCATTAGATAATGCCGCCACAGCCGCACTCTGGGCCAAGGTGTTCACGGAATAGACAATATGCGTGCGACGAACCAGATCAACGACATCGTCTGCACCACACAAATAGCCGATGCGCAAGGCGGCCAAAGCATACATTTTTGAAAATGTGCGAAAAACAATGACATTCGGATAGCGCTCCATAAGCTCCATCCCATCCGGGTAGTCGTCCTTATCCACATACTCAAAATACGCTTCATCAATAACGACAATGGCGCGGTTACCCACCTCATCGAGAAACTCGTCCATGGTTTCTTTATCCCAATATGTTCCGGTGGGATTATTGGGATTGCAGACAAAGAGAACCTTGGTGCGCTCGTCCATGGCATCAAGCATGGCGCGATGATCGAAGCCGAGATCTTTCAGCGGGATAAGGCGAGCTTCAAAACCTGAGAATTCAGCGACCCATTCGTAAACAGCAAAAGTCTTGTCCGCAGTGATAATGTTATCACCTTCTTCGCAGAACGCCTTGATGACGCTGCCGATCACTTCACAGGACCCATTGCCCACCAAAAATTGCTTAGCATTTTTATTAAATCTATCTGCAAGTTTTTGGCGCAAATAATGACAATCGCCATTGGGGTATACCGGAACAGCTTTCGGAGGAAATGCATCCACAATCTCAGCAACCTCAGGCGGCGGCCCTAATGCATTCTCATTGTTATTGAGCCGATGGAGATGATCCACGCCATAAGTGACCATAAGGTCCTGATCGGGCAGGCTCGGATAATACGCCTCAAAAGATTGAATGTAGGCGGGAACGAGTTGCTGGAAATCAAGACTAGACATGCTGGAACACCACCACGTCCGAGGTTCCACCGTGCGGGAGGAGAATTTTCGGTACAAATCCACTATCAAGAAGAACGCCACCCATGGACGCTTGCCAACCGTAAGCTAAATCCAAATTGAAAAAGATATTCTGGTAGCCGTCTTTAATCAAACAATCCACATGGCGTTTAACCGATTCGTCCACGTTGGCTCCCACGACCATGGGCGTAAGAATTACTTCTCTCAGCTCAGGCCGCAATCGAGCAGAAAAAACCGAGTTTTCCGGCAATGATTCTCCGGCACTCTCAACGTCTCGCACAGTTCGCATAAGCACCAATCGGTCATATGCCTTCTCAAGGAATTCCCGCACAGACGGATGCGTCCAAACAGCTCCTCCCATGTCCTCACGCAAATGACGGAACCAAACACCCAGTTCCATACTCTGATCATCAGCCTGCATGAAATCCAAATGTCCAAGAGATTCATAATTCTGGGTGGTCATATCTTCGGTCGCTAAATCACTGAAAAGGCTTACAGCTTTAGTTCTGGATACATAGTTAAGCAGGTGGGACTCAAGCAGCTCTGCAACATCACCATTACCTGCAAAAACATATGGCCCGGAAAAACTAACGCTTTTTTCAGAAGGAGAACGCCAGCTGATCAGCCCGGCGATAGCACCAATTTCATCCATGCAGATGACAAGACTCAAGTCTCCCTCCGCCACCATGTCAACGACCTTACCCGGTGTGAAAAATGCTTGGTGAGTTAAATATGTTGGGTACGTATTGACGACTAAAGCACACGCTTCCTTGATCAAAGCAGGCTCAGGATTTTCGAGGATTGCCAACTTCCCCTTAAAGACGCCCGATTCAATAGACTGAGATTCAATAGACGGATATGCATGATCCTGGCGCAATTCCAAATGAACAGTCTTCCCTTCAAGCCTCACGGAAAACCCATCTGCCATTCGCGAAGCCAACATAAGCCCGAGATGATCCAATGACTTCTCAGCACCAACGTTTTCCTTGGCAACGAGATTCATGGCCCACAGGTCTGACGGGTTTGCCACAAATGAAAAATCAGCTACTACACACCACCTTCGAGCCGAAAGTGACAAGTTTATCTCTACCCCAGCCGCTGTTTCAATAAGATGCGAAACAATTTCCTCAGCAGCCATGGTCAGGCGCAAGGTTTTCGCTTGCTCAAGACCAAAGGCCAAAGATCCTTGCTCCACCATATTCTGGACAAGGGGAATAAATCTCGTTTCAGCAAATAATCGAAGTAGTATTGATTGATCGTTTTTTTGCATATGCTCTCCAAATATGCATATTGATACATGCTAAAAGCAACCAATTCAAGCGGATACAATTCCGTTTTATTCAAAAGAGAACCTCTTCACAAAAAAAGAAGAAAATTGCCATACAACCACAATAAAAGAGGCAGCCCCACCCCCTGATAAGATTGACCTGCCCATGAAAGCTGATGCCGACAACACCTGCCGCTCTGCAACGTAATATTTTTAAGGATTGCTTCACGCCACTCTTCTTTATTACCAAACCGTCTTTTAAACACGTTTGTTTACATGCTTTCGTGCATATTGTATCCGAGTACAAAAGACCGTGAGGGTTTTGACGTTATGCATTCGAACGATACAAATCCAGAAAGAACTGTTTCGGACCTCTCTTACAGTTTAATTACATCAGGCTATTCCACCACTGGCATTGCCAATATTGTTTTGAATTACGCCAAGAATATTACAAATAGTACACTTGGGTATGCGTCAGTTATTGATCCGGTAAGCAAAAACAATATTTGTCATACCCTTACAGGCATGATCGGTGACTCCTGTCACATTCCTCCCAGTAAAAGCGGTATTGTCTTTCCTGTCGCCTCATCCGGTGAATACCCAACCCTTTGGGGACATGCCCTGAACACCCGTACGCCGTTCTATAGCAATTCCCCAGCGAAGCATCCTGCTTCCACGGGACTGCCTTCCGACCACATGAAAATTGAACGGTTCCTTTCTGTCCCTGTGATGTTGAAGGACACCCTTTGTGGGCAAATTAGCCTAGCAAATTCAGCACAGGATTATAACGACGAAGACTTGGAAAATGTGTCTCGTATCGCCTTGCTTTTTGGTCATGCTTTGCAGCGATTTCAACTGGAAGATCTACCTTCATCAACACAGGTGCCTGTTGAACCTATTCAGGTTTCTCAATCCAAGGATGAACCTTCTGATACAACTACCGATCTGGAGACACTCCCAAGTGGCGTCCAAGCCACCATCACAAGTAATCTCAAGCGACTGACAACACCATATTTTGAACAATTGATGCAAACGGACCTCTCCAGTTCTCAGAAATTCTTGCTTGAAAAGTTACAAGACAACCTTGAAGGCTGTGCTTCATCGCTGCTTTCTCATACGCGACTTATGAATGTGAATTTCACCCCACAAGAGTTTCAAGTCGCTATATTGATAAAGTCTGGTTTAAAGACAAAAGAGATTGCCGATCAGCTTGATATTTCTATCAATGCAATCAATTTCCATCGTAAGAATATTCGCAAAAAGTTGTCGCTCAGCAACAAGCAGGTCAACCTGCAAACCTACCTGCTTTCACTCGAAGAGTGGTAGGAAAGGCTACTACTAAACTCCTATTCATTCCCATTGTTATCCCTTCCGTTAGCTCTATACTTCACCATATCGAATACTCACATTAACTTGATAGGAGTTGTGGTATGGAAAGTAAGACCCTCGTTATTAATGGGATCTCCAGAGACGTTATAGCCTCTGAAGATACGACGCTTGCAGATATCCTGCGCAAGAACTTGTCCCTGACCGGCACAAAGGTCGGTTGTGACACCGGCCATTGCGGAGCTTGCAGTGTCATCGTCGATGGAAAGCTCATACGATCCTGTTCGTACAAGTTTAAGCGACTCAAGCAATACTCCACAATTACGACTATTGAAGGAGTTGGAACTCCGGACAACTTGCATCCCCTGCAACTCGCCTGGATTCTTCACGGCGGAGCCCAGTGTGGGTTTTGCACTCCTGGTTTTATCGTTTCCGCCAAAGCTCTTCTCGATTCAAATTCTTCCCCTTCTCGAGAAGATGTACGGGATTGGTTTCAAAAGCATAGAAATGCATGTCGCTGCACAGGCTACAAGCAACTCACAGATGCTGTAATGGATGCAGCTGCAGTATTACGTGGCGAAAAGGACATTAAGGCCTTGTCCTGGGAAATCCCCGAAGACCAGCGTATTTGGGGAACCAGATACCCCAAACCTACGGCTATCGCCAGAGTTACGGGTATGACGGATTTCGGTGCAGATAAGATTCTCAAGATGCCCGAAGACACACTGCAAATGGCCCTGGTTCAGGCGGAAGTATCCCACGCAAAGATATTGTCCATCAACACATCTGCGGCTGAACTCATGCCGGGTGTGGCAAAAGTGATCACTCACAACGATGTCATTGGAAAAAACCGTATTACCGGCTTAATTACATTCCCCACCAACAAAGGTGATGGTTGGGACCGCCCCATTCTTTGCGATGAAAAGATCTTCCAATATGGTGATGCCGTGGCGATTGTCTGTGCAGACACACAAGCAAATGCCAAGGCCGCTGCAGCTAAAGTTGTGGTCGAACTGGAACAGTTGCCTGCCTACATGAGCGCACCGGAAGCCATGGATGCAAACGCAATGGAAATCCACCCAGGCACTCCCAATGTGTATTTCGAGCAGAACATTAAAAAGGGTACCAGCACTGAAGATATATTTGAAACGGCTCCAGTTGTCGTAGAGGATAATTTCTACACTCAGCGTCAACCGCATATGCCGATTGAGCCAGATGTAGGATTTGCATTCTTTGACGATGAAGATCGCCTTGTTGTGCATTCAAAATCTGTTGGCCTTTACCTTCATCATGCCATGATTGCTCCTGGAATTGGCGTCGAACCGGAAAAACTTGTTCTGGTGCAGAACCCCGCTGGTGGCACTTTTGGATACAAGTTCAACCCAACAATGGAAGCATTGCTTGGTGTTGCCGCCATGGTAATGAAACGCCCAGTAGCTCTTTGCTATGATTACGCTCAGCAGCAGTTCTACACAGGCAAACGTTCGCCTTGGTTTACCAGCCTTAAGCTTGCCGCAGATAAATCCGGAAAACTCCTAGCCATGGAAAGTGACTGGACTGTCGACCATGGACCGTATTCGGAATTTGGAGATTTGCTCACACTGCGCGGCGCTCAGTTTATCGGTTCTGGTTACAATATTCCCAACATCAATGGTGTTGGCCGTTGTGTCGCAACAAACCATAGTTGGGGTGCAGCTTTCCGTGGCTTCGGTGCTCCTGAAGGTGAATTCGGTTCAGAAGTCCTCATGGATGAACTGGCGGAAAAACTTGGAATGGACCCTCTCGAATTGAGATATACCAATGTGTATCGGGAAGGTTCCAAGACACCAACCGGACAGGAACCTGAAGTATACACCCTGCCAGAGATGATCGACACTCTGCGCCCTCTCTATAAAAAAGCACAAAAAAAAGCAGCGGACAATTCTACCGATGAGGTTAAACGAGGCGTCGGGGTTTCCATTGGTGTTCTCTGTGCCGGGCTGGACGGTCCTGACCATGGTTCTGCTGACATCGCATTGAACGAAGACGGTACCGTCACTCTATTTACCACTTGGGAAGACCACGGGCAAGGAGCAGACAGCGGTGTAACCTGCACAGCACATGAAGCCTTGCGCCCCCTCAAACTTGCTCCTGAAGATATCCGGCTTGTGCTGAACGACACCAGTCGTTGTCCTGATGGCGGTCCGGCTGGTGGCAGTCGTTCGCAAGTCATCGTCGGGCGCGCAATTATTGATGCATGCGAGAAATTGATCGGAGCCATGACCTCTTCGGACGGTAGCTTCCGTACGTATACTCAAATGGTCGAGGAAGGTCTGCCTGTCCGCTACAGTGGATCATGGACCATCCCCGCCGAAGCCTGTGATGAAAACAGCCAGGGCAAACCCTTTGTCTTCTATATGTATGGGTTATTCATGGCAGAAGTTGCAGTCACCCTGAATTCCGGTGTGACAGAGGTCGAGAAGATGACTTTGATTGCAGACATCGGGACTGTTGGTAACAAGCTCATCGTTGATGGCCAGATGTATGGCGGTATTGCCCAGGGCATCGGCATGGCATTGTTTGAAGATTTTGAAGACATCAAAAAGCATTCAACCATGCCCGGAGCCGGTTTCCCTTACATCAAGCAAATCCCTGATGATATGGAGTTGATCTATGTTGAAACTCCCCGAAAAGAAGGACCGTTTGGAGCATCTGGTATGGGTGAGCTTCCGCTGACCACTCCTCATGCTGCAGTCATCAATGCGATCACACAAGCTTGTGGTGTACGCATGACCGAGCTTCCCGCTCTCCCGGAAAAAGTACTTGCGGCTTTAAAAGAAAAATAGCCTTTACGGCATGCCCAATTCAAGGGGGGCACCTGACAAGGTGCCCCCTTTCATACAATTACCGGTCCACCACAGAATACAGATGCTGTCATCCAAGAGTGCACGATTGATTGTGCCCAAGTGGAGAGAGTGGTCCCCCGTTGCCTTGATTTGATACAATACGGAGTTGTGTACCAATGAAGACTGTTCCCGTTCAAGAAGCTATTGGTATGGTTTTGTGCCACGACATGACGAAAATCGTTCCGGGTGAATCCAAAGGGCCGGCGTTCAAGAAAGGCCATGTTATATCTGAAGAAGATATTCCAACATTGCTTGAAATCGGAAAAGAGCACATCTACGTGCTCAACATGGAAAAAGACTGCATTCATGAAGATGAAGCGGCAATTCGTATTTCCAAAGCCGCTGTCGGCCCCGGCATTACACTTTCGGAAGTCAGCGAGGGCCGTATCAACTTTGAAGCCTCTTCCGGATTACTCCACGTTAATGTCGAAGCCCTGAACCGTATTAATTCCATCGAAGAAGTCGTGTTGGCCACCATACATGATGGACAACAGGTCATAGAGTCTCAGCCTGTGGCTGGAACCCGAGTGGTTCCACTCGTCATCAAGGAAGAAAAGATTCAGCAAGTGGAAGAAATCTGTGCAGAGTACGGTTACGTCGTAGGCATCAAGCCATTAAAGCACCATAATGTCGGATTGGTCACCACTGGCAGCGAAGTCTTCCACGGACGTATCAAGGACAAATTCGGTCCGGTTATCCGTAATAAATTCGACAAGCTTGGCTCCACTGTCATGGACCAGCGGCTGACTTCTGATGATCCAAACATGACCCGCGACGCCATCCTCGCGTTCATCGCAGAGGGAGCGGAAATGGTGGTAGTAACGGGCGGCATGTCCGTTGATCCGGATGACCAGACTCCTACGGCCATTCGGGCCACCGGAGCTGAAGTGATCACCTATGGTTCTCCCACATTTCCCGGTGTCATGTTCATGATCGCTGATCTGAATGGCGTTCCCATTCTCGGGCTTCCGGGATGCGTTATGTACTATCGGGCATCTATTTTTGACCTGATCGTTCCCCGCCTGCTGGCCGGAAATATAATCACCAGAGAAGACATTGTGACTATGGGACACGGCGGCTTCTGTGCTTCCTGCGATGTCTGTCGTTATCCCATTTGCCCCTTTGGAAAATAAAGTATTCGAACAAATTCCATTTCAAAATCTGCAAATAGGACGCGTCTCGGGCTTCAAGTATCAATTCAAATCCACACACCGAGTTCGCCAAGAGCTGTAGAATTGTTCAAATAATCAATATCTTCATCTGTGACACCCTTTCGAATGTAGTCAAGAAGAACCGCTGAGGTGTTCTCATCAAATGGCACTGCTGATACATCTCTATTCTTGATATACCCGGACATATGTTGAAGTGCGTTCATGATTCGTCCAGGCAAAGGAGGAATACGCAGAATCTGCACTAAAAGATCAGCCAATTCCTCAAAGGTAATTGATTTTGACGCCACTTCCGGCCCGATGCTTTTATACCGATGAGGATCACGAGCCATACTCGAATATTTATGCTGAGCCCAAAGAGTGCGGCGAGAATCAGGGAGAGGAATTCTCCCCTGCTCAACAACCTGCTTGCCCCTTAAAAGCTCATATTGCTCTGACGGCGTGTTGATGAAGATCTCAGGCCATGAAACAGGGGAAGACTCTGCAGATATAGATAATGGGCTTTGATGGTTGTATCCTCGAAGTGTCATCTCTTCTACGAGCTGTTCATGGCGAAGGACTAGTGCGTCCACGTGCCCTACCCAACGCAAAGTTTCAGGATGACGTGAATACCCCTTTTTACCTTGAGTCAGGATATTATACAGCCCATGAAGTTCACGGTGCTCGCCCAGAAGCCGCTGCCGATCCAAGTAACCGGGGTCAACATCCCAAATACGCATATCCCCCCTCTCTGTGTCTCAATCCAACAAAACCCGAGACTCATTTTTGCTAAGCTATTGCTAATACCTAGAGCTTTTTTTAACAATTTCCCAAAGGCTTGATAAAACTCGCAACTCAAAGCGCAACGAATCTTATCCAATTATTTCAAGTCACTTTAAAGAGAATTAATCACAGCAAAGAATAACCATTGAACACCAGTCGGAAATATTCCAACAACTAACGACAGCATACTCATCCACGCACACCATTACATTAAAAAGCTAAAATCACACGGAATAGACGTTACCTGTTGGATTCTGGCTAAAAAAGATGATACTCAATACTATGTCTTATTCTCAACAACTTGAAGACAACGGCGTATGTACCATGGGAATGCTCGGCTGCCTAGTGGGATGGGTTCTGACTTTCTTGTACGAAGGTCCAGTACTCTATGCCATGGCCTCAGCTCAGGGTGTCGACGGGATATTTCTCAACGCCGAGAACTTGTTTTTTCTCGCCTTAGGTCTCCTGAGCGGAATCATGATACGACTCCCCTCATTCACCCAGCTCCGATCCACTATTGGGACAGCCATGGTGGCATGCCTGATTATAAGTCTTTTAGTGACACATTTGCCAAGCAAGCTTTGGTATGTAGCGTTTCCTCTTCTCTCGCTTGCTGCTGGCCTGAGCATGACCCTCTGGGCGCATCTGCTCAAAACCTCTGTCCCCAAAAACAAACGTCTTATCGCTGTTCCAGTGGTCATGCTGTTGGCGTGTGTAGTGCTCACGATCTCACACATTTTAGCAAACCACATCTCCACCTACGCAGGATACGCGATTGCGGAACTCTCCCTTATGACATCCCTATTCTGCTTGTCACGATTGAGAACGCCACAATGCAAACGCCTACTGTATCAACTCGATTCACCGCGCTACATCCTTCGTCATTTCGGCCCACTTATTTGCTTTATTCTATGCGTCACCATCAATGCTGGATTCATGTTTCAATCGGTGTACCCGCTCTTTGCGAAACATGAATCATTGTTGAGTTTTTATATTAATATCCCATACATGCTCGCAATTGTTCTCTTATTCAAATTCCGAGCTTCAAACAGAATCCAAACTCTTTATATGGCCTTAGCTCTCTGGGGTATGGCCCTGCTCATGGTCAGCCATCTGGGCATGGGGATTTCGTCATTTTTCCTGATTGCAACGGGCATGCTTTTTGCCAGTGGGATGCTTGATTTCTTCTGGTGGAATATATTCATCGGAAGCTTTGATGCTGTAAAAAATCCAGCCACACCTATGGGCATTATACTGGCAGCCAATATCTTAGGGGCTCTGGCGGGAGGACAAATCAGCAACTCCCTGGCTGCAGATGGTATCTCTCCGGCCAATATGGCCCAATTGGGACTAATGTTCATCCTGTTAAATACAGTCCTGCTGAGCGTCGTCAGAAAACAGATATTGCAAATTATGCCTGATGCCAAATTCCTAAAGCATAAGAATTTACCCCACGAGCTTGATAAAATGATGGTGGCTCGAGAAAAACTATCACCACGCGAAATGGACGTATTTCTTCTTTTGCTGGATGGAGCCTCTGACAAGATTATTGCGAACACTTTGCACATCTCTTCCAACACCATCAAAAGTCACAACCGGAAAATCTTCTCCAAACTCGGAATGGCAAATCGGATAGAGTTGCGAAAACATTTTTGCAACCATACACCCTACAAACACCCCCAATTTTTACCTGAAAACAGTCATTAAAGCACAAATCACCCCTTTTTCACCCCTGTAAAAAAGGTTCCCATCTATCCCCAGCTATGTATTTTTGATAGCATTATCCCAAATTCACCAATGGGGTCTCGTTCTATCCACATCGAAAATAATGAGGTGATCAGTATGCGAAAAACATACCTGACTGTGTGCCTGATCTTTGTCTCTGCCATACTAATGACGGCCCTACCGACATTGGCATGTAATGGCGGCGGTGGAGGTGGCGGAGGTGGTGGCGGAGGCGGAGGCGGTGGCGGTGGCGGTGGTTCGACTACCAGCGAAGCTGCAACAGCACCAACCGGATATGAGGCAACAACCTCAAACGAAGGTAGCACCGGAACCACGGCAGGTGTAACAATCTCCACGGACTGGGGCGAGGTCACACAGGAAGCAGAGGAAGAAAGAGCAAGTCGACAAGAGTTCATGGACAGAGTTGATACTGAAGCTATTGAGAATCGTGACGAAGATCTCCGAGGCGGCTATAGGTCTCCAGAAGCACAGGCTGCCGCAGAACGTCGAGAAGCTGACCGACAAGCGGCTGCTGAAAGGCAACAGAATGTTTTCAATCAGCTAGCTAATCCAACACCTGAAAGGATTGCCGCATTCACTACGGAATTTCCAACAGTTGAAATGCAAGAGCAATACCTCAATATACGCCAACAGATACACGATGTTGACGCGCACCAAAACAATCTACCAGAAGCAGATTACCAAGCAATTCGCAACGAACTCGTCAATCGAGTCCAAAGAATTCGCCAAGGAGTGGCTCAGGAAAGAGGAACGCAAGTCGTAAGAGATTTTGCCATAGACGTTACAGTTAATGTTGCGACTGGGTACGTAGGAGGCGTCACGGGATTTGTCGCAGGTGGCATCTACAATTACTCCACCGGCGGCACCCAGAATGCTGAAACGGGTGCAGCTGTATCCGGAATAACCGCTGCAGCGGAAGTACTGACTCCCGGAATTACCATAGGTCCAGTAGCCGAGTCTCTGATTCAAAGTGGATTAAATTTAGCAGCTGACGAGGCAAAAGATGACAAAGACAAATAGCTCTCACATGCATTCTACGCGCAACAGGGGCTCAGTTAGACATCAAGTGATAAGCCTCTTCCTTGTACCAACACTGTTTATGGCACTTTGCCTAAGCACAGCCCTTCAAGGGGCAGCATTCGCTCAAGACTCTCAGGATGATGCAAGACTCATTCGAACCGTTCTCATGTCCAAGGCCTTAGGTAAAAGCTTTGGAGGAGAAAGCTACAGCTATACAAACGCCAAAGTGGTTTTTGTCAGAAAAGTCAAACCAAGTGGCTTCCTTGCAGCCAATAAAGCCCGCATGACCAGTGGAAGCGTCTTAAGTGATGATGGGAAATTAATGTCAGGAACTCTTACCTATGCCGACCCTCTTGGTCGAACTGCTACGTATATGTATACGATAAAATACAAAATCGTGGGAGAACATCATTACAAAATCCTGAAAGTTACCATCAAAACTTACGAGCCTCTTAAGCCCACAGCGGAAGGATACTTTGTACCATCGAATTTAATATCATTGAAGAAAATGAAATCCATGCCCACAGCGAAACTTCTGAATTTCGCACGAGAAAACGGCGAACAAATTGCTGAAAACAGCCAACCCGAACCGGTCAAGAAATACCATGTTTTGGTTTTCTGTATGCAGCGACTCAGAGATAATGCCAAATGGAGTGTCCTTCACAACGACACATTCGGCACATCATGGTCCAAAGGAGATTGGCACGTCGCTTCCATTGATGCTGCGACATCTCTCAACGGCCCTGAGACCGACCTTTTCCAGATATACTACAGTCCCGGCAAACGCTCTCCTTTCACTAAGAAATTCTTTTTAGTCGGGGGGATAACCAATCAATACATATCCACAGCAAATGGCCCGGTGGATGAGATAACAACATCGCCTGAGACAGCCCAGTTACTCCAGAAATACCGCGCCAAAAATCTGCCCAATTTGGCACAATAACTCCAGCTAAATACATGGAGACACAGCTATGCTCAACATACTGAAAACAATAGTCATCACAGCACTGTCACTCTTTTTTCTGACAGGCTGCATTACATCAATGTCCGGCTCCACGCTGGACATTGACCCCATTGCTCCTAATATTGCGAGCATGCCCACGGATGACGCAGCAATCGCAACAGCGGTAGCAGTACAAGCGGCCACTCCCCCCTTACAGGTGATCCAGAACGTATCCTTTGCCAACGGAGCTCTCGGACGTTCAAATGCGGCCCTTGGCCAGGAAGAATTCGAGTTCACTGGTGCAAAACTCTACACCCAAAAGAATCCACAGGGATCAGCTCCAGGTGTAACAATTGGAGAAGTCGAACTTACAGACCCATTGGAGCGGAAAGCGACAATCATCTACCGGGCGGAATATACCAAAGACGGAAACCAAATCACACTGACGAAGCTTCACATGGAGCCATCCTACACTGCCACACCTCGCATCAATGTCACTTTGGTTCCGGCGACAGACCTTCCCAAAGGGCAAATGACCTACGCGAAGATGATCGAATTCCTTGCTGAAAAAGGACTCAATCCAGCTGAACTATCCACTACAGGCGAAAAGGAGTATGCAATTGTTGCATTAGGAAAGGATTGGGCATTACCAAGCTCAAAAATGACGATAGCGATTTCAGCCAAGAAAAACGGATCAAGCGGCCACAGCAAAGGATCAGGTTCAACCCTCATAGATAATCAATGGCCCGTAGCAATCGTCGTTGGCACATTTGATCCAAGCAGCACCAAGAATAAGCTCTACGCAAAAGTCGTTTTCAAAAAAGAATCCGGCTTTACTGCAAGCAAAAGGCTCGGTACGTATCAACTCTCGGCATTCAAATAACAGGGCCGAAAAGTTATGACGCACAACATTATTCCCGGCCGCTTGTTCATACTAGCGGCCGGGCTTTCTCTCTTTATCCTGTGTGGATGTAACGCCAAGAGGCTGCCACTCACTCAGCAGTTGATGGATTCCGGCATCAACTTCGAGCAAATTCCGGGCGGACTAGATGAGTTCAACACCTATGCAGCATCGCCACAATCCAAGGCTTTTGCTGCCGCCATCTACCCCGATGGCACTGTCCACTCTTGGGCAAAGGCCTGACACTTCTCAAACCAAGCTGCGGCTATCGCTGCTGCTTTAGACCGCTGCCGAAGTTATCGGCAGGACAACTCTCTCGACTGTACAATCATTGCTCTGGACGATGACATGATCCATCCAAATACAGCCCGCGACCTTGATCAACACAAAGTCGCACGGATAACCTTCCATCACACTGGCTTTCTCGGCAGTCAGCAAGCGGCCCTCAGCTATTCATCAACCATGAATCTAGGCTATATCTGGCTGGTGGACACAACAAATGGCCGAGACTGCAAGGGTGAATGGAACATGGACGGGGAAAAAGGAAGTTGGTGGATGCTCTGCAAGGATGGAACGAAAGCTACAGGCGAGATTTCTCCGCCTCAATCTGGGATAGGAACAGGCCACGGGCTAAGCGACGAAGGAAGCCCGATAAACTTCACATTTTCTCCTGCTCGTTAGCTACGAGGGTCACTCAAAAACGATATCACCGATCATACCTGTCTGGATTTTGCTTTTTACTCGTCTGACGAACAAGATATTACTGCTTGCCGTCACAGCACGTTCCCATTGAATTCGCGCCGCTTCTTTTTTTCCACGCAACCAGAGGATATCTCCGAGATGATCAAGAGCGATGGGATGCTCTTCAAACTCTACAGCCAAGCGAGAGGATCTCTCTGCCTCTTCCCAGCGCTCCAACCGAGCTAGCACCAGCGCACGCGTGTCATGATAAGAAAAGAACTTTCCATCTTGCTCAATTGCCGAATCAACCAAAACCAAGGCCTCATCCAACCGTGTTTTCAACTCTGCCCAGTGGTATGCCAACGCATTCTGTGCCAAATGCTCCCCCCCTACGGCCAAGTCATACAGCAGTTCCTCAGAATCAGCATATCGCCCTATTTTCTGATAGATTGTTGAGAGTCTCGTGATGAGTTCACGCTCCCCTGTGTGCGCAAGCTCCGCTCTGAGATTTCCCAACACCAAGGTTTCATATTGCAACGCGATCATTGGTAATTCGTGTTTCTTAAAAATTGGTATTTCTCCCAATCGCACAATTTCACACTGCACAACCCGAGGACCTGCCAACAACTGAGCACGACAGTAGGCCAAGGCTGCATCCATGGCCTCCTCAACAGTGTCATACCCCCAAGCAAACCCTTGTGCTCCCCCTTGTACAGCAACTTCGTTAAGAACGGGTGTTGCTATGGCCTTGAAAGCTTCACTCTGGGCATACTTATCGATCAAACGCCCTTGAGCTACCCCCAATGAGGGCAGTATAACTGAAGCACACAACACAATAATCAACAAAAATCGATTCAATACGAAATACTCCAAAAAGTTTCCGGCAGCATACAAACATCTACGGGGCCACAAACATCAGCTAGGGAATCTCGCCACGACAAAATGAAAAAGACAACTACCTAAAAGTATATTCTGACTATCATTTATCAGTAAAGAACTCTTTCATATTCAGCGAGGACTTACACCCTCCCCACTTGCTATCCAAGTACTTCCAATGTTCCTGCAGGTGTCCAACTAACACGTGGTGCCATTAACCAACTAGCAATGCCCAAAAAAAGCTCCAGCATAATGCCGGAGCTTTTATATTAATAATGCCTTCCTAGTTTACAGGAAGTAGTATGTCGCAAGTAGCCCGGCGATGGACATCGTTACAGTGTATGGCAAGGCCAGCAGGACCATGCGTCCATAAGAAAGCCGGATGACCGGAGCCAAGGCAGAGGTCAAAAGGAACAGGAATGCGGCCTGTCCATTCGGTGTTGCAATGGAGGGGATATTGGTTCCTGTATTGATGGACACAGCCAGCTTTTCGAATTGCTGCATCAAAGTTTCGGCCTGATCGGCTACAGCCGAAGGCAGTGTGGCAAGGACTTCTGCACGCGGAACATCCGGATCCGTGAGTTTTGCCATTAATGCCTCGCCTGTCATTCCGACACCAGGGATAGCATGCAACATCTGCTCAAAATGCATCTTTGTTTCAGAGATATAAACCGTGGCAACAAACACGTTATCTGAAATCATGGAGAGAACACCGTTGGCGACATAATAAGCGGCCAACTGGGTCTGCCCTTCCATGGCCAGGACCACGTTCATAACAGGAGCAAAGAGATGCTGGTCATGAATGACACCGACGATGGCAAAGAAGACCACCAACAATGCTGTGAACGGCAAAGCCTCTTCGAACGCCGGACCAATCTGATGCTCGTCGATGAAACCGTTGAAGGCAGTAGCGAGGACAATAACAGACAGGCCGATGATACCGACTGCCGCCAGATGCAATGCCAAAGCAATAATAAGCCAGAGCCCGACCAGCGCCTGAGCCACGAGCTTGGCCTTCCCGCGCACGCCCCGCTCTTCTTCCATACGGCTGGCAGTTTCCAGCAGATGGGAACGGATGTTGCCCGGCATTTCCACGCCGTATCCAAACAGTTTGAACTTCTCAAGGAGCATGCAAGTCAGCAGGCCCACAATCAGGACCGGCATGGAAACGGGAACGACCTTGAGGAAGAACGGTATAAAATGCCAACCCAACTCAGCACCGATAAGAAGATTCTGAGGTTCACCAACAATAGTACAAACGCCCCCCAGTGCGGTTCCCACGGCACCATGCATCATCAAGTTACGCAAGAAGCCACGGAACTGCTGCAACTCGGCACGCTGCTTATCCTTGACGACGGAGTCGCTGCACAAATCATGTGTGCATTCCATGGATTTACCAGAGGCGAATCGGTGATAGACATTGTAAAACCCAAAGGCCACAGCGATGATAACTGCCGTGACAGTCAGTGCATCAAGAAAGGCGGAAAGAAAAGCTCCGGCAAAACAAAACAAAAGCGAAATGATGACTTTTGATCGAACCTTGGTCAGAATACGCGTAAACGCAAACTGCAAAAAGTCTTTCATAAAGTAGATGCCGGCCACCATGAACATCAACAGTAGTATGACTTCAAAGTTGGCTACAGTTTCATGATAGACCGTTTCCGTACTGGTCAACCCAATGACCACGGCTTGGATAGCAAGCAAGCCACCAGCTGGAAGCGGATAGCATTTAAGGGCCATGGCCAAGGTGAAGATGAACTCACCTATCAGGACCCAACCGGCGATAAAAGGACCAGCTACATATAAAATAAGCGGATTGAAGAGAAGAAAAGCAAGTATTGTCAGTTTATACCATTTGGGCGCATTGCCTAAAAAGTTTCGGCCAAAGGCCTGGGAAATTGATTGAGCCATGATCTGAGGTGTCTCCTTATGATATCCGCCATCAGACGGTGAAAAGGCAAAATGAGCAAAGGATGTGCCATGCTCAACGCACTCTCGATCATAAGGATCACAATACTAGTAAAACGTAATTACCAAGAATCACACACTTTCCCGCTTAAAAAGAACTCTCACGACAACAAAAGTCGCTACTCTTAATTGCAAAAAAACATGTCCGATTCATAAGGTACCAGCTAAAAATGGTACAAACACCCCGCACGGGGCAATTTACCCCAGCGCCATTAAAATAGCTATCTATCTATAATATTGAGCTTTAACGATAACAAGTGGCAATCACACGGGTAATATCGTCCCGCTCTCTCCCATTCGTTATGGCGACAGTGGCCACTCAAACTCAAAGAAACTAGACAACAGTTCTCTCCCACCATTACTTTACACATAAATTCATCATTATATTAAAAGCTTAGCCAAGCAGGCAAATAACTCATCTTTTTTTGGCATGCTCATTGAAATACATGTTTTTCAAAAATCAGCGCAGGCTATAATCCTGACCGCTACATTTTGCCCCATGGCGGCTTAAAGCATTAACTGCCACAAAAATTTGTCCTCAACTTGGGCTACGTCCTCGGTACAAGGCTGTCAGAACACTTTGTCGAGGGCGTAGCCTTCCTAATATGGCTTTAAATCCATACGATACAATCCGCTAATGGCTCCACAGCGGAACAAAAAAACGGCTTACAGGATTTATCCTGTAAGCCGTTTTCAATAATTTGCTGTAATTGCAGTTAAAAAATACGGTCGATAAAGCTCTGGATACGCGGATCGCGACAATGCTCACCAAAGAACTCTCCCGGCGAACCTTGGGCCAGCAGTGAGCCGTCTTCCATGAACACCACCTGATCCGCGACTTCTCGAGCGAACCCCATATTGTGGGTGACGATGATCATGGTCATACCCTCGTCTGCCAGCTGCTTGATGGCGGCAAAGACCTCACCCACCAGTTCCGGGTCCAGAGCAGAGGTTGGCTCATCAAAGAGCATCACCTTCGGCTGCATGGACAAAGCGCGGGCAATAGCCACACGCTGCTTCTGTCCACCGGACAAAGAAGCAGGAAAACGATCTGCAAAACTGCTCATGCCGACCTTTTCCAGCATGGACATGGCGATATCCCGAGCCTTAGACTTGGGCGTGCCAAGCACGGTTACCGGACCTTCCATGGCGTTTTCCACCACAGTCATGTGCGGAAAGAGATTGAAGTGCTGAAACACCATACCGATCTGCGCACGAAGCTGGCAGATGCTCTTGGGCTTATCCAACACCTGCTCACCTTTGACCTGACGATATCCAACTTCATTTCCTTCAAAGAAGATTGTGCCGGAATCGATGGTTTCCAGGAAATTGATGGCGCGCAACAGAGTCGACTTGCCCGATCCGGACGGACCGATAATGACAGTTTTTTCGCCAGGGTTGAGTGTCAACGAAACATTGTCCACGGCTCTGTGGGAGCCAAAAGTCTTGACGATATCCTTGAGTTCCAAAAGCGCATTCATCAGCGTTGCTCGTATATGCCCACGCGAGCTTCAAGCCGCTCAAAGGCAAGAGTGAAGACCGTGGTGAAAAGAAGGTAAATGACAGCAGCCAGACCCAACACCGTAATATTGAACGATGCGTTGAACAACTGATCCGCCGTACGCATCAGCTCCACCATGGCAATGGTCGAAACCAGTGCGGTGTCCTTGATGAGCGCGATGAATTCATTGCCCACAGGCGGCAGGATAACCCGATAAGTCTGCGGGATAATGACCCGGCGCATGGCCTGCCAATACGACATGCCCATGGCTTCCGCTGCTTCCATCTGACCATGGTCGATGGAGAGGATACCGGAACGGATAATTTCCGCGAGATAAGCTGAATAGTTCAACCCAAGCCCGATAAAGGCCGCCGTAATAGGTTTCAGGGTAATACCGACAGCAGGCAGACCGTAGTAGATGAAGAAGAGTTGAAGCAGAAGCGGCGTGCCACGGAAAAGCCAAATGATAAACCAGCAAAGACGGTTCAACGTCTTGAAATTTGAAATGCGTCCCAGCGCAATGAAGAGCCCGCCGATAGGAGAGACAATGATGGTAAACACCACCAACAAAAGGGTCATGATACTGCCCTTGAGCAGGTGCGGAACGAACTTGATAGTATCGTTCATGAGCCGCTTCCATTGCGGCATCATTGCTTCCTTTACAGAGCTTTTGAACTGTAATGCCTCGATATTTTCCGGATACACGGCCAACAATTCGCCCACGACAGCCAGAGCCGCAGGGTAATCCTTGACCGCAAATTCCAGTCGGGCAGCCTGCATGCGGCTTGAAGCAAACTGGCCTTCGTCACCTTCGAGACCGGGAGCCGGAATTTGCAGAAAGACTTTGACCGCGCCCTTAAGATCGCCAGTGACCATGATGTTGTTGGCCTTGCGCATCAAGTCGTCAGCGTCCGCGCCCTGCGAAGCAAAAGCTGGCTGTGCTCCCACAACCAACAAGGAAAAAACGAGGAGCGCCGCAAAAGCGGCACTCCTCAATATATCAATACGTGTTGTCACGACTCTCGCCTACCACTTGGCAGGGTCGGTGACGTCTTCACCGAACCACTTGCGGGAGATCTTGCCCATGGTGCCGTCGGCGATCATTTCGTCGATGGCCTTCTGGATCATGCCGCGCAGTGCAGCGTCTTCCATGCGGAAGGCAACACCAAAAGCTTCCTTGGTGATGTAACCGGACAGAGCGCGATACTTACCAGGACGGGAGGCCATGTAGTAACGGCCGGTAACGTTATCAACGACAACGGAATCCAGGCGGTCAGCTTCCAAGTCCAGGAAGGCCTTGGGGTTGGTGTCGTACTCGCGGATTTCAGCAGCAGCATTGGGCAGAGCCTTGGCAGCTTCCAGAGCCGGGGAACCAGCCTGAACGCCAACTTTCTTGCCGCCAAGACCAGCGAAGTCCTTGATGACGGTCTCGTCCATGCGAACGGTAGCGATCTGACCATCGATCAGGTACGGCTTGGAGAAAGCAACTTTCTTCTGGCGCTCGGGAGTGATGGTCATGCCGTTCCAGATACAGTCAAATTTCTTGGCGTACAGGGAGTTGATAACACCCTTCCATTCTGTGGGCTGCCAAACGATCTTGATGCCGAGGCGCTTGCCGACTTCTTCAGCAGAATCAATATCAAAACCGACGAGTTTGCCTGTTTCGTTACGGAAACCCATGGGCGGGAAGGCGTCGTCCAGACCGATGACCATCTGGCCAGCGTTCTTGACGCGATCCCAGGAAGCGTCAGCAGCAAAAGCTGTTGTGGCACCAAATGCCAGGACCATTACCAGCAATACAAAAAATATACGTTTCATTGAATCCCTCTCATAAAACAGTAATAATATAATTAAACAAGACCGGAGAAGTAACAGTAATCGCCCTGACTTGGCAACGAAGAAAAAAACTCAAGATGCAACCCTAAAACAATCAGTCTCAACAACGAAAAATTACATGTTAAATTCCACCATCGGCTAGAGCAAATAATTAGCAGCCCCCCTGGAAAGCGCCACAGTCGCACACGCACCAAAAGAGGTGCAGACTAGCAAGTCCACACCTCTTTTCACTCAAGCTCAATCTCTTTTAATGCGTATGTTCAGGATAATACTTAATCAGCACATTCACAGCCTTTTCAAGGTCTTCAGCAGGAGCCATGGATGCATTCTGCTTAGCCTTCATGGCACCAACAATAACAGCATGATGATCCTTAAGCCTCTGGCCGTAATCTGCTTGCTTGGCTTTAACTCGCTGTGTCAGAAAGTAGTCAGAGATGGATGAAATGATCCTCTGGGCGTGCAGCTCTTTAGTGTTCACCCAACGGACGAACTGCTGCTTGGACTGGACGTCGGTTTTGTCAGCAAGTTGCCCAAGCACTTTGACGGCTTTTTTAATGGTGGCAACATCTTCAAGCATGGAAACCACACGGGCGTAGTCATCATAAATACCACAGGGTACCTGACAATGGGCAGCAGCCATACGAGGTACAGCTAGCATGAGACCAAGGGCGAAAACGAAGGCAATCATTTTAGATTTTTGCATTATTCATACTCCTTGTTCTTTCCTGGTTAAGGCCCCTCAGAACAGGTCAGCAAAAAGAAGGAACCGATAAACGTTATTATATACGGTAATGGGAGACTCTGGTCCACTCTTCTCTGCAAAAAACCTTCTCCTCTCCACTTTTTTTACGTAGGTTACCAAAGAAGAGGAACGCCCTCGCGAACAAAACTGAAACAAAAAGAGAACCATGCCACCAGTCACAACATCATTATTCGAGCTTCTGAAGATCGGCCCCGGGCCTTCCAGCTCTCACACTATTGGTCCCATGAAAGCAGGCCATGACTTCATGGAACTCATTCGCAATCTCCCCAAAGAGGAACGCCTGCAAGCCAATGGCATGGAAATAAGGCTTTTCGGTTCGCTATCAGCCACAGGTGAAGGCCACGGCACACGGCGCGCAGTAATGTCCGGCCTGCTCGGATTCCTTCCCGACACCTGCCATCCCAATGTGCTGGAGGAATTTGAAGAGGAAACCCGCGCATTCGAGTTGGACCTGGATGGTAAGAGCCTCACTTACTACCCCGGCGACATTATTTTTGATGCCGTAAAGCACGACTATAAGCACTCAAACACCATGATCTTCCGCCTCATGGTTGACGATAAGGTGCTCTTTGAAAGAATTTATTACTCAGTAGGTGGCGGCTTTCTCCGCTGGGAAGGTTGGACGGAACCAGAGCGAGGCGAACCAGCCTATCGCTACAAAACCATGGCGCAGCTCAAAGACCATCTCCGTGCCAATGAAATGCGACTGCATGAACTCATTCTGAAAAATGAAATGGCCATAACCGGAGCGTCCGAAGCCGAAATATCCACCAGCCTGGATCACATCATCGAGGTCATGGAGCACGCGGTTGAACTCGGCATCCAGTCCACAGGAACGCTACCCGGCACCATTGGATTGCAGCGCAAGGCGGCGGTCATGTATGCTCAGGCCAAAGACGAACATTTTCAAGGCCCAGGCTTCCTCAAGGCAATTAATGCATACGCCCTGGCCGCTTCCGAAGAGAACGCTTCGGGACATTGCGTTGTCACGGCCCCCACCTGTGGTGCAGCTGGCGTTATCCCTTCCATCGTTTTTATACTGAAACGTCATATGGGTGCGCTCCAGGAAGAAATACGCGAGGGGCTCATGGCTGCAGCGGCAATAGGCTTTCTCTGCAAACACAATGCTTCCATTTCAGGCGCAGAAGTTGGCTGCCAAGGCGAAGTGGGCGTAGCCTCGGCCATGGCTGCAGCACTTATGGCATACGCACGTGGTTATCGTTTTCAAATCACAGAGAACGCAGCTGAGATAGCAATGGAACACCACTTGGGCCTGACGTGTGATCCTGTTGGCGGATATGTACAAATTCCCTGCATCGAGCGGAACGCCATGGGCGCGGTCAAAGCCTACAACGCCTACCTCATTGCTTCCACCCTGGATGAAACATACCAAATGGTGGACTTGGACAAGGCTATCAACGCCATGGCCCAAACCGGCCGTGACATGTCCGGCAAGTACAAGGAAACCTCAGAGGCGGGACTAGCCCAGTCCATGACGGAATGCTAATAGAGATAACCAATTGAAGAAACTGTACCTTTACTGAACTGCTCAAAATCACATATTTGGCAGAACACAATTCAGACGCATTGTACTTTTCCTGAATTATGATTGCCGAACGTGCGATATTTTGCTAGTTACACCTCTGGCTCAATGAGCTGAATCCAGTATTGGGGAGCTGTCTGTGATTTCTTTCAAAAATGTCAATAAATGGTACGGGGACTTTCATGTCCTCAACAACATCAACCTTGATATCGCCAAGGGAGAGGTTGTGGTTATCTGTGGCCCGTCCGGGTCCGGTAAATCCACACTCATCCGGTGTATCAATCGGTTGGAACCTATCCAGGAAGGCGACATCGTCGTGGACGGCATGAACGTGTCTGATCCACGCACTAACATGACCCTCTTGCGAGCCGAAGTCGGCTTCGTGTTCCAGCAGTTCAACCTCTATCCGCACATGACCGTGTTGGATAACATCATCCTGGCACCAACCATGGTCCGTCACCAGTCCAAAGGCGAAGCTGCGTCTCTGGGAATGGACCTACTTAAGAAGGTCGACATCCCGGACAAGGCAGGCGCGTACCCGACCCAACTTTCCGGCGGTCAGCAGCAGCGCGTAGCCATTGCCCGAGGTCTTGCCATGCAGCCGAAGATCATGCTCTTTGACGAGCCAACATCCGCTCTGGACCCGGAAATGATCAACGAGGTTCTGGATGTCATGAAGTCTTTGGCCCGCGAAGGCATGACCATGGTTTGCGTCACCCACGAAATGGGATTTGCCCGCGAAGTTGCCGACCGCGTCATCTTCATGGATGAGGGCCATCTCATTGAAGAGAATACCCCCGAGGAATTCTTCAATAATCCCAAGAGTGACCGCACCAAAGATTTCCTGAGCAAAATTTTGCATTAGAATTGGTATTTCGCCCGCAAGACATAGTGTCTGCGGGCTTTTTCATTCACGAACTCAACTATCAGGAGAGGTACATGAGAGTTCTCAAGATCGCTGTTCTGGCCGCATTGTTGGTCATGGCCGCTTCAGTTGCCTTCGCAGGTCCCACCTACGATCGCGTGATGTCCGCCAAAGTCGTTAAAGCTGGCGTGACCAACCAAGGTATTCCCTTCGGTTTCATCAATGACAAGAACGAATGGGTCGGCTTTGACGTCGATATGGCTACCGAAATCGCCAAACGTCTCGGTGCCAAGCTGGAAAAGGTCGTTGTGAACAACAACACCCGTATCTCTTTCGTCCAGACCAACCCGCCCAAGGTTGACATGGTTCTGTCCAACATGACCCACAAGCGTGTCCGCGACGAAAAAATTGATTTCTCCATCACTTACTTCTTTGATGGTCAGAAGTTCCTCGCTAAAAAAGGCAAAATCAAGAACGTTAAGGATCTGGCTAAAGTAAAAGTCGGCTCCATGCAGGGTACCACCTCCATCGTCAACGCCACCGCTTACCTGAAGTCCCTGGGCAATCCTAATCCCAAGGTTATTGGTTACGACGGCGAAGTCGCAATGTTCGAAGCTCTGCGCTCCGGTCGCGTTCAGGCTATCTCCACAGACTCCACCCTTCTTCTCGGCTACGCTGCCAAGGTTCCCGGCCAGTTCGAACTGGTTGGCGACTTCATCTCCGATGAGCCTTACGGCATCGGCCTGCCCCAGGATGATTCCGCATGGCGCGACGCCATCAACTTCACCATCCAGGACATCTGGAAAGATGGTACTTACATGACCATCTACAACAAGTGGTTCGGTCCTAAGTCCGCTTACCCGTTCCCCATGACCACCAAGATCGAGATGTGGCCATAAGCCGCAGGGCACAAATGCCAAAAACAGGTCCCGGAGCCTCGCGCTCCGGGACCTTTCTTCCTTTGGAAAGCACACATGTTTAAGAGATATTTCGAAAAGATTTGGGTCCAGAACCTGTCGCTGCTCGCCATGCTTGGCTTGCTCGCTTACTATTTCGTATTCATTTTTGAATTCAAATATGATTTCAACTGGGCCATTTTTGCTACAGAAGGACAGTACGGTCACATGGGTCTTTTGATGCTCAACGGCATCAATACGACCATTACCATTACGTTTTACTCTGCTGCCATTGCCCTTTTCATGGGTACCGTTATCGGCCTGGCTCGTCTGTCCAGTTTCAAACCGGCCTACTGGTTCGCCACCTGCTATGTGGAGATTTTCCGCAATACACCACTTCTGGTGCAGCTCTTTTTCTGGAACTTCGCGCTGCCATACGCTTTCCCGGAAGAAATCCGTTTTCAGCTCTATGAGATGGATTTTGAATTCTGGGTAGCCACCATCGGTTGCGGTCTTTTCACCAGTGCGTTCATGGCCGAAATTATCCGCGCGGGCATCCAGTCCATCCCCAAGGGGCTGCTGGAAGCATCCTATTCATCCGGTCTGAACTTCACACAGACCCTGCGCAAGATTATCCTGCCGCTCTCTTTTCGCGAGATTATTCCGCCGCTTGGCAGTGAATTTCTGAACAACATGAAAAACACGTCGCTGGCCATGACCATCGGCGTCGCAGAAGTTGTCTGGTCAATGCAGGAAACCCTGTCTCTGACCTACCACGTCTTTGAGGCCCTTATCGCGGCAACCCTTATTTACCTTGTACTGTCGCTGACCATTGCGTGCATCCTCAATCTGATCAATATCAAGCTCAAGATCCTGCCGCGCGGACACGAACCCCTGTCCCGCAAGATAGCAGACGCTCTATTCTACCCTCTGGAAATGCTCGGCTCCGGCATGGAATATATATTGTGGTACATGCGCCGCTCTCCCGAAGCCAAGACAGTCTCGCCCCTGCGCAGAGCTATGACAGTCATTAGCAAGTTCTGTATCATGGGCCTCAAGTGGGCTTTTGTGGCAGCTCTGGCTTACCTTCTCTATATGGTCGGATCTGCCTTGGCCGGTTTCAACTACGAAATCATCTGGGCCAACCTGCCAGCCTTGATCCTGTGGCGCTTCCCCGGTGGTGACGAAAGTGAATTCTTCATGGGCATGGGCGGCTTGGTAGGAGCGCTCCTCATGGCGATCATCTCCATCTCCGGCAGCTTCGTCATAGGTCTGTTCGTGGGCATGGGACGCACAGCCAAAAACCGCGTTTTTCGCATTCCATGCACCATTTATATTGAAGTGGTCCGCGCAATCCCGCTGATCCTGGTCATCTTCTGGTTCTACACTGTAGTGCTGGACATGATCTTCAAGCTGGAAATGCACGCCTTTTGGGCCGCGACCATTGCAATGACCTTCTTCTTTGCCGCCTACATCGCAGAAACCGTGCGCGGCGGCATCGATAACATCCCCGTGGGACAGGTAGAAGCTGCCAAGGCTTCCGGTCTGAGCTATTTCCAGACCATGCGCAAGATTGTGCTGCCACAGGCCCTCAAGCAGATGTTGCCAGCCCTGGTCGGTATGTTCATCGCCGCATTCAAGGACACCTCTCTCGCGTACATCATCGGTGTTATGGAGTTGACCCGCGCGGCTTACGCCATCAACAACCGCATCATGGTGCATCCGTTTGAAATCTACACCACCATCGCACTCCTCTACTTCTTATTCAGCTACTTCATGTCGCTGTACGCCAAACGATTGGAGCGCAAACTCAGTCCAGAGAATGTGCGAATCGAAATGTAGTTTTTTCGACATATCAAACAGTAAAGCCCTCCTCTCAGGAGGGCTTTTTCTTTGCCCAAATATCGCTTTCCGTGCGCAAAATACGTACGCACGCCATTTGCGCACAGGTCTTTTCTTCAATTATTTCAAAGAAAGAACGCATGGCACGTCCCTTGCCATACCAAGGTGAATGCAAGAAACATTGGAGGGATTCCATGCATCGTACCATTATGACTATTCTGACTCTGAGTGTCCTTATTCTCACCAGTACTTTTGCCTGGGCAGCTATTGACGTACCTATAGACCTCAAGCTCGGACCGCCCGAAAACATGAAAGCCAGCAAGACGTTGGTTGATTTTTCCCACAACAAGCATGGCGTGGCCAAGATCGACTGTGTGACTTGTCACCATACCTGGGATGGAAAGAGTGAAGTAAAGAAGTGTGGCACTGCCGGTTGTCACAACCAATCCGGCAAGAAGGGAGTCAATGCGTTCTACACCGCCTTCCACTCCAAGAAGTCCGATGCATCCTGTCTTGGTTGCCACAAGAAGGTAAAGAAGCAAGGTAACATCAACGTACCGGTGTCCTGTAAGAGCTGTCACCCCAAGTAGCCATCACATATGTCCTCAACCTTAAACAGCAAAGCCCCGCTGATTTGCGGGGCTTTGCTGTTTTGACACCGTTATTTTTGACTAAAAAACAAGAAACCAACGCTGCTTCATAGCAGCTCCATGTAAGTCTGCCGCTGGTGACCAAAAGGCTGCCTCTCGTCCCCTAAGAAACGCGCAACGCCTCTTTCACTTCCTTGAGTGCCTTGACCTTCGACAAGGCCGAGTAGAGCTGATTCAAGTCCTTGACTTCAACCGTGAATTCCAACTCGGAAGTACCGTCCACCATGGACTCGAAACGACCGGAGTCAATATTAACATCAGCCTCAAACAGCATGGTGGAAATTCTGCCAAGCATGCCAGGCTTATTAAGGCACTTGATCTTGATCTTAGCGGGATACGGTTTCTCTTCGGCACCTTCCCAGGTTACCTGAAGAAGACGTTCGTCCTCAAAATTCTTTACATTATGACAGTCTATCCTATGGACTGTCACGCCACGCCCACGGGTAATATAGCCGACAATAGGCTCACCCGGCAACGGAGTACAACAACTGGCAAACCGGACCAAAACATTGTCTACACCAGAAATATGCAAACCATCAGCGCTCGGCTTTTTCTTTGCCTCCGCTTCCGACTTAGTCTTACTCTTGCGAACGTCTAGAGGCTCGCCATGCATAAGTGCATAAAGACGCTTCAACACTTTTCTCGGCGTAAACCTCGAAAAGCCAACTTGAGTCAGAAGATCATCCACACTGCCACAGTTAAATTCTTCGGCCAGCTTAAGGAACTCACCTTCCTTCATTGCCTTCTGGACATTGATACCGATCCGACGGCCTTCTTTCTCCAAAAGCTCTTTGGCAAGCGAAATTGCGTGATCCCGCTCCACAGTACGGACGTATTGCTTGATACGTGTCCGAGCCTTGGCGGTCTTGACAAACTTGAGCCAATCGCGGCTCGGCACTCTATTCTTATCAGTGATAATCTCAACGGAATCACCATTCTTGAGCGCCGAATGCAGTGGCACGATGCGACCATTGACCTTGGCACCAGCACAGATATCACCCACCTCTGAGTGAATGGCGTAGGCAAAGTCTACAGGGGTGGCTCCTTCAGGGAGCTCTTTGATATCTCCGTTAGGAGTGAAAACGTAAACCTCTTCCTGGAACATCTCCAGACGTAAGGAGGACATGAACTCACGAGGATCAGACAACTCTCGCTGCCAATCCATAATCTGCTTGAGCCAGGTGTACCGTTCGGCATCACGGGTGCCAGTGGTCTTGCCCCGCTTTGATGCCTTACCCACTTCCTTATACTGCCAATGAGCGGCCACACCGTATTCAGCAATACTGTTCATCTCCTCAGTACGAATCTGGAACTCAATTCGCTCACCATCCGGCCCGATAACCGTGGTATGGAGCGACTGATACATGTTCGCCTTGGGGATGGAAATATAGTCTTTAAAACGCCCCGGAACCGGTCGCCATGCCGCATGAATAAGACCAAGGACAGCATAACAATCCTTGAGAGACTTCAGGATGATACGGAAAGCTATGAGGTCATAAATTTCATCGAACGTGAGCCCCTGCTGCTCCATTTTGACATGAATGGAGTGCAGATGTTTTGTACGCCCGTAGACCATGCCTTTCATGCGGTTCTTCTTGAGCATGTCATCCATGATATCAATGACTTTCTCAATATACGGCTCACCTGCGGCCCGATGCTCGGCAACTGCGTCACTCAACTGGTCATGAACATCCGGCTTGAGATAGCGCAGACACAAATCCTCAAGCTCTGTCTTGACCCGGTGCAAACCGAGACGGTTGGCCAGCGGCGCATAAATATCCATGGTCTCCTGAGCAATGAGCCGCTGCTTGACCGGCTTCATGAACTCCAGAGTGCGCATATTGTGCGTCCTGTCGGCCAGTTTGACCATAAGCACGCGAATGTCCTCGGCCATGGCCAAAATGAGCTTACGGATATTTTCGGCCTGCTGAACAGCCTTGGACTCAAAGTCCATCTGGGAAATTTTGGTAACACCATCAACGATATCAGCTACATCAGAGCCAAACCACTCTTCGATATCATCCACGGTGGTATCCGTGTCCTCCACCGTGTCATGGAGCAAGCCCGCAGCAACAGAGGCTTCGTCCAACTGCATTTCAGCCAGCAGATACGCCACATTAATGGGATGGGAAATGTACGGTTCACCAGAGCGGCGCACCACGCCGTCGTGGGCCTGTGCAGAGTAAATATACGCTCGCTGGATAAGATCCAGATCGGGGTTATCTATATATGACGCCACCTTGTCGGTGATCTCGTTAATGCGAATCATTCAGTCCATCTTTATCGTTACGGTTGTTGCTGCAAGGTGGTCGGTATCCACCACTTGGTAGAATTGTAGCCGATTCCTGCCGGGGCGGCCTTTATATTCTGCACTCTGGCCTGCACTATTGGCAAGGATTTCGGCACATACAGAAAGGAATAGGGCACATTCTCATGTAAAATCTGTTGTATTCGATCATAAATGGGCTTGCGCTTGGATTGATCCACCATACGCCGCCCTTGTTCAAGAAGCTTGTCCAGCTCGGTATTTGTGTACCGAGTAAAATTTAATCCACCGTCCACGGCCATAGAAGAATGCCAAACGGCATAGATATCCGGGTCCTGCAAGATATTCCAGCCGAGAATGATGGTGTCGAACCGCCCCTTGTCTACAAATTCCTTAATGAACGCAGCCCACTCCACAATGCGGATATCCACCTTGATGCCCAGCTCTGAAAGCCGCTGCTGAATAATCACACCGCATTTGATTCGCTGAGTGTTCCCTTGATTGGTAATGATGGAAAAAGCGAATGGCCTGCCGTCCTTGTCCAGCAATCCATCGCCATCCGTATCGGCCCAGCCCGCTACAGCCAACAGGGATTTGGCCTTCTCGGGATCATATGGCCGTGGTTTGACCTTTTCATTATACTGCCAGGTTCCCGGCTTGTAGGGACCATTGGCGGCATCGCCAAGACCGTAAAGCACGCCTTTGACAATCTCCCGCCGGTCAATGGCATAATCCATCGCCTGGCGTACTCGCACATCTTTGAAAAAAGGGTGCTTCATATTGTAGCCGAGAAATGCATATCCAGAAGAAAGATACTCGAACTTGTTGAAGCTTCCATCCCAGCCCGGACCGGATGTTTGATAAAGATACTGTAACGGTCCCAGGTTCATCGTATCAAGATTTCCAGCCTTGAGTTCCAAAAATTGAGTGGATTGATCGGGAATCACTCGATAAACAATCTGCTCGATAAACGGCTTGCCCTCAAAGAAATCAGGATTCGCTTGCAAAATAACCTGACTGCCAGGCACCCACTCTTTCAATTTATATGGTCCACATCCTAGAGGATTACGACTGTACTTGGTATTGAGAAGATCCTCGCCCTCCATGACGTGCTTGGGCAAAATATCCATGGCCCATGTGACCAAAGCCTTGGCATAAGGCTGCTCGTACTCCACTTCCAGCGTAAATTTACCTGTCTTACGAAACGCCTTAACGGCCTTAAAGTTAGTGGCATATGCTGTAGGCGTATTGGGATCAATCATCAGATTGTAAGTGAACTCAACATCATCAGCGGTGAGTTGCACTCCGTCGAACCAATAGATGTCCTCGCGCAGCTTGAACTTAAGCAGCTTGCCGTCATTCTCAATGGAAAAAGACTCAGCGGCATAAGGTACCAGCTCGATATCCTTGTTGTATTTCACCATGCCCACAAAGATATGGGCCGCCACTTCATGGGATGAGCTATCGGTTGCGAGCATGGAAATGAGATTGGACGGCTCACCAATAGTGGCCTCGGTCAAAGAGCCGCCATGCTCCGGAGAGGCCGGTATGTCGGCCTTATTCACAGGCTTGACAGGAGTGGCTGGGCCAGAACCGCCGCACCCGGAAAATAGTGCCAAAACGAGTATGAATATAATGGGGGTGCAAAGCTTCATTTTTTCTTGCAATATTGCGAGGGTTGAATCATATAATTATAAGAGCAGGAACAACTTGTGATGACTATGGACCAATGAGTAGAAAAAGCCAAGTCGCCGATCTTTATAAAACATATTTGTCCTTCTTGCCGAACCTGAAACTGTCATGTATTGAGAACAGTCCGATATTGGGAAACGAGACAATGAGTAATATCTATGAGCAACGGTGAAGAACACATAGTCAAGGCCATTCTGACCGATTTTATTGGAGATTCCATCCCAGAGTACATTCTGGAGGGAGCCAAGCAAATAGTCGCGTCCAGTGGCGTTTCCAAGCTAGACTTGAAGAAACGCGATCAGTACTGGGATATTGACGGCACAGTCCAAGGTGACGACTTCCAGAATTACACCTCGGAAGTGGGCCTCAATCTGACCGATCAGACCATCAATTACTATTGTAATTGTCCTGACTCCTTTTCTGGCGTCTGCCGCCATGTGGCCGCCACCGCAGTAAAACTGCTCAATTCCCTGGATGCCGATTCCGACGAAGAAGCGCCCTTACCGCGCACGGACTGGAAGCAAACCTTCCGTCCCTTCTTTGCCACGGAACTGGAACCTGAAGCTGGCCGCCACTACATTATCTATCGAATTTATCCAGAAGTCGGCCGCTTGCAAGTCGCTTTCTTCCGCGCGCGTCAGAACAAATCCGGTATCTCCCAAGTCCAGAACGAAGTGACTCTGGCGCAGATTGTGGAGAACCCGGATTGGTGCGACACCTCCCCCGCTCTTCCTGGCGTTGCCGAACAGATCGGTCACTACCTAGACTACTGGGGCCACAAGGTGGAAATCCCGGCGGGCCTGCACTCCTGGTTCTTCCGTGCAGTCAAGGGTGAGTACTATCTCTACCTGCGCGAGGGCGATCAGCCTGTGACCATCGAGTCCAAGACCATGCAGCTCAAGCTCTCACCGGCTCTGAGCGAAGACGGACTGAACTTCGACATCCTGCTTTCTCGCGAAGACAAAATGCCCTTCTCCATCACGAATGAAGAAGAAATATTCTTTTATGGCCGTTTGCCGCTGTGGGTGTACTACAAGAACTCCTTCTATCCAGTGCAAACAGGTCTCGATCCCAAGCTCGTACAAGGCATGGTCGAGCAAAAGCCCATCGTGCCTCACGCTGACGTCTCCGAATTTCTGGACCGCGTATGGACACAGATTCCCGTCTCTGACCTCTATGGTCAGGAAGACTTCCTTGAGCGCGTTGGCCCGATCTTCCAGCAGGCAGAGTACAATCCCAAACTCTACCTCGACGAAGAAGGCTCCCTGCTCGTACTCAAGGTGCAGAACATCTATGATAATGAGCATGGTGAGTTCATCATGGCCGGCCCGAATCCGGACCTGCAAACCGGCTCATACCATGACGGCGGCAAGTCCTACCTTATACGCCGTGCACAGGATGAAGAAGCGCAACTCATGGCCGAATTGCAGGACATGAATTTCCAGGCCAGAAACAATCATATCTGGTTCATGGAACAGGAAGAAGCTATCAATTTTCTCCTCGACTATTACCCACAGTTGGTCGAGGCATACCGTGTTTACGGTGAACAGAATCTGACCCGCTACAAGGTGCGCACGACGCAACCTCAGGTAGTGGCCGAAGTCGAGACCGACGAAGAAGAAAAGTGGTTCAACCTTGAGCTGTCCGTCGAATACGACGAGCAGCGAGTTCCCATCGAACTCATCTGGGAAGCATGGACCAAAGGCAAGCGATACGTCCAACTCAAGGACGGCTCGTACACCAGCCTGCCCGAAGCATGGCTCACCAAGCTCGGCCACAAGCTCAAAGCCCTTGGTTTTGATCCGGAAAAGGCTCCCAAGCAGCAGTTCAACCAGTACGAAGCCCCAGTGCTCGAAAAGATTCTGGAAGACCTGCCTCAGGCCCAGACTGATGAATTCTTTGTTAAGCTCAAAGAAAAAATCAACAACTTTGAAGAAATCAAGATTGTTGCCCAGCCCGAAGAGTTGCAGGCAACACTTCGCCCATACCAGGTACAGGGGCTCAGCTATCTCAACTTCCTGCGCGAATATGGGTTTGGCGGCATTCTGGCTGACGAAATGGGTCTTGGTAAGACTATCCAGACCCTGTCCTACATCCAATCGCTGGTTGACAGAGGCATTGATGGTCCGAACCTGATTATCGTCCCCACTTCGGTTCTTCCCAACTGGGAACGTGAAGCTGAAAAGTTCGTACCGAACCTGAAGCTACTGACCATTTATGGTGCCAAGCGTGAAGATCTATTTCAACACATCACCAGTTCACACATCGTTGTCACCACGTACGCTTTGCTCCGTCGCGACCTCGATGAACTGCTCAAATACGATTACGCCAGCGTCATCCTTGATGAAGCACAAAACATCAAGAACCCCAACACAATCACAGCTCGCTCAGTGCGCAAGCTGGAAGCCGGACTCCGTGTCTGCCTGTCCGGTACCCCCATTGAGAACAACCTTTTCGAGTTGTGGTCCCTGTTTGAATTTCTCATGCCCGGCTTCCTTGGTTCACAGCACTCCTTCCAGCGTGGCATCGTCAAACCCATCAAGGATGGCGATGAAGAAACACTGGATTACCTGCGTACCCGAGTTAAGCCGTTCATCTTGCGGCGTACCAAATCCGAGGTGGCAAAAGATCTGCCACCCAAGATCGAGACAACACACTACTGCGAGTTGGTGGAAGAACAGCGAGAGTTGTACAACGCCCTGGCCATGAAGCTCAAAAACCAGGTCCTCAGGGACGTGGAAGAAAAAGGCATGGCCAAGTCCCAGATGTCCATTCTGGACGCTCTGCTCAAGCTCAGACAGATTTGCTGTCACCCGCGCCTTCTCAAGCTCGACATGCCAGGTGTGTCCACCAACCTCCCTTCCGGCAAGTTCGATGCCTTCAAGGATTTGGTAGTTGATATCATCGAGGGCGGCCACAAAGTGCTCGTCTTCTCCCAGTTCGTACGCATGCTCCATGTCATCCGTAACTGGCTGCAAATTCGAGAGATTCCCTTCACCTACCTCGATGGTTCTTCCAAGGATCGCTTCGAGCAGGTGGACCGCTTCAATGAGAACGAAGATATTCCTATCTTCCTTATCTCACTTAAAGCGGGCGGCACAGGCTTGAACCTGACCAGCGCTGATTACGTCATCCACTACGACCCGTGGTGGAACCCGGCAGTAGAGAACCAGGCCACTGACCGTACTCACCGCATTGGACAGAAGCGCCAGGTCTTTGCCTATAAGATGATCTGTCAGAACACGGTCGAAGAGCGAATTCTCAAGCTCCAGGAGCAAAAAAAGGATGTCGCCAACGCGATCATCCCCGGTCAGTCCGCACTCAAGAGCCTTACGCGCGACGATCTCGAAATGCTGTTCGAAATATAGCCATCGACCGCAACAGTGGTTTGTCTTTCCGATTTCCATGTCGCTATCACAAGATAGCGACATAACTCGCTGTAATAGCATACAGGTTTAAGAATGAGACAACCTATGGACACCCTGTACTGTTGGGCCACGTACGCATTTGATCCTCTTCACCATTTTTGGGAGAAGGACTCAACCCAACGCACGGTCGCTGGCTTTCTAGTGGTGGTCTTCCTGTTCGCCTTGGCAGGCATAGAACTTAAGCGCCAGGGCATCCTGACGGGTCCCCTCGGTGATATGACTCCCACCAGTCACTACATGGCCATCAACCTGGCCTTCACTCTGGTACTCATCCTAGAGGTGATCAGCCTCATCTTCACCCTGCCTTGCTCCATATCGAAAGCCGTGGGCAAGCAATTCGAAATTCTAGCTCTGATCATGTTGCGAAGCGCATTCAAAACTCTCGCGGAATTCCCAGAACCCATCACTATTACAGGCCACGAGCAGGAGCTCTGGATTATCCTCTCCGACGGTGGCGGCGCGATTGTTATCTTTGGCCTGCTCGGAGTTTACACACTACTACGGCGCAACCTTGAAGAGACATTAAAAAAAGGCGGACCGCTATTCAAATTCGTGGCAGCCAAAAAAATCGTTGCCCTAGTTATGCTCGCCACTTTCGTCGGCATGGGCATACAAAATGCCACGCTGTTTCTTTCAGGTGAAAAACCATTTCACTTCTTTCAGAGCTTCTATACCGTCCTGATCTTCAGCGATATTTTGCTAGTTCTCATCGCTCAGCGCTTTCTACCAGAGTTCAAGGCCGTTTTCCGCAACTCAGGTTTTGCTCTGGCTACACTACTCATCCGGCTGGCTCTCACGGCTCCGCCCTATTACAATGTTATGATCGGTGTAGCTTCAGCGGTTTTTGCCTGTTTGCTCACGCTGGTTTACAACGTATTCTGCTCAAGCGCCTCTCGATTCAACAGCCACACTCGAGCTTAGCGCCATTACATTCTCAAAATACCCACAAAGGAACTGTAGTAATCACAGTAGCAATGGATACCAATTGACTAATGAATAGTCTCTGCTAGTATGAGGCCATGGTTCCAAAAAGATCGCCAATCATAGCACTCCTGTTTGTCCTGTTCATGTGTTTGCCTTCTTTGGCAGGAGAGTCTGTATTACGCATGAATTACCCCGATTTTTGGCCCTTCTTTACTCGCACACAAAACGGACAAATGACTGGTTTATTTTATGAAATAGTCTCCAAGGCGTTAGACCGCATGGAGATTGAGTCTGTTTGGGAAAGCTACCCCTGGGGGCGTTGCCAATCCCATGTCCAATCAAGCGATGCCGACGGCATGATCACGGTACCAACTCCGGAAAGATTGATTTACAGCGACACGCATAAAACACCATTCTATCTCAAAACGCTTACAGTCTTCACATATAAAGACCACCCCAGATTAAAAGAAATACAAGCCATCAAAACACCTGAAGACATTTTGAGACTTAATCTCACTGTCATCACCTATACTGGTAACGGATGGAACGACAGAAACATTAAATCACTAGGCATACCAACCCACGCTTCGCCAAGACTTGAGACTGTCTGGCCCATGCTGGCCAACCACCGGGGTGATATTGTCATAGAATGGCCCATCGCAGCCTGGCCCGACATCCGCAAGGCACAGATAACAAATGACATTGTCATGACTAACGCCACGCTAGAGTCCATGCCGTTTCACCTCATGATCCGTAAAGGCAGCCCACATGCCAACCGCCTTGATGAATTCGACAAAACCATTGAGAGCATGAAACAGGACGGAACCATCAACAAGATCATGCAGAAGTATATCAAAGACTTTCAAACACAACTCAATTGAATCAGAGCAGACCAAAACCCAAAAAAAAGAGAGAGTGGACAAACCACTCTCTCTTTTTTCATTGATTCGGTAAAACAGCTTAGAACGGCACGTCGTCCATGCCGCTTGCCTCGGAAGGGAAAGCTGGACCGAGGTCCTCTTCCTGCTGCTGTGGCTGTTGAGTTTGTTGTGCTGCTGCGGGCTGCTGATAGTTATTGCCACCACTCTGCTGAGTCTGCTGCTGACCTTGCTGCTGGTAGCCGCCCTGCTGCTGGCCACTCTGCTGATAGCTACCCTGCTGGCCTCCGGCCTGATTATACTGGCCTTCGGCGGCACGATCCAGCCCCTGAACACGATCAGCCACGATCTCCGTGGAATAGCGATCCTGACCACTCTGATCCTGCCATTTGCGGGTCTGCAACTTGCCTTCGACCATCACGAGACGGCCTTTGCCAAGGTAGTTGCTTACAAATTCGGCCTGATGTCTCCAGGCTACAATGCGATGCCACTCAGTACGTTCGACCTTCTGGCCGGTCTGCTTGTCGCGATAACCTTCGTCAGTTGCCACTGAGAAATTCGCAACGGCCTGCCCGGAAGTGGTGTAGGAAACTTTAGGCTCCTGCCCAATCCTTCCGATGAGGATAACTTTATTCATGCTGCCAGCCATATTAACTCCTTACGTCAATTGATATCGTTTGAAGAAAAACGAATATCAAAAATTCGCTGCGATGTCTTCCAATTGCTCTAGGCAATCTTCAAGATCATAGGACAACTTGTCAGCGGTCTGCGGGTCACGAGAATTCAATGCCTCCACCAGATTTCGCCGAATAGATTCAGCAGCTTCCGCCTTGTCCTTGAGCTTGTCTGCCTGATCTTTGGGAAATAGGCCGGCACGCACGCCGTCATATATGGCCTCAGTCAAATCCAACACACCCTTTTGCGGCATAATATCTGGATCTTGCCATGCCATTTTCCACAGAGACTTATAGGACTTTTCAACGTCATCTTCACTAACAGTGACAGCAGAAACACGAATCTGGAGAATACGTCCCATGGCAGTCTACTCCTCTTCTTCCCATTCGCTCTGGATACGGGCAACAACATCCTGAATGACGTTGAGCTGATCCTCAGGACACACGCCAACAAGAGGTTCTCCCTCGTCCACGTTATCACCTCGGCCAAAATAAACTGAATAGATAATACCTTCGGGACCAGAATATGTCAGCGGTGTCTCTCGTTTCATGCGAGAAACAATGAGAAATTCCATACCTTCAGTCACTTTGACAGAGCGCTTACCGGAAACCTTAAGTTTCTGATCAACTTCAGGAACAAAGTAGTATTTTGCACGCTCTGGTGCGCGGAAAAGGAACAGAGCTTCCTGCAAGATCAACTCAATGACTTCTTTTCTGGTCAGGTAATGCTTGATGGTCACCAAAGGCTCACCCGCTTCAACGAACTGGCCCTCCAACTCGGTGCGGACAGACTCAATCACACCCTTTTCCGGGGCAGTGATCGGCTTCTTGTTCTTTTCGCGGGTCAGATTTGCCAGCAGGGTCCCTGGCTTTTCCATAAAATCGCCACCACGACCAAAAACATTGTCATCCTTTTTGAGGCCTGAGAACTCAACCACGCCGGTATGGGGAGCGGTAATCACGATCTCACGATAGGGAGAAGCTTTAACCTTATCCAGTAACTCTTTGATATTCAGCACAATTATTTCCTTGACGAAATTACGACCATCTCGTGGCCGGGGCAGACTTGCTCACGCGCAATCTTGTTTTAAACAAACTTGAGCTATCGGTAATATAGGTTTCGACCACCCATGGTCAAGAGGGATTGATGGAGGTTCTTTTTGACCTCACGCCGATCCCAAATACCGTGAATGTGCCCCCGTGAAAGCGCATGGTAGCAACGATGGTAATCCGGTGCGATGACCATACCCGTTGTTTCGGTGATAACGCCCGGTCCGGCAAACCCGATGTTGGAAGACTGAACAGCGAACTGATACGGCGAACAACCGAGGAAACTCGCCACAGGTCCCGCATATGAATTGGTATCGTAGAGAACGAGGTACAACCCACCGGCATCAATATAGCGGCGTACGGCTATGGTACAACGGGGCATCTGAATAACACCGTTGACGCCTTCCTGAATGCGGATACCTGCCGTGCCATGCACATACGCAATGAACGGCTGACGCTTCCGTCTGGCCCGCTCTGCCGCGCGAATGAACTTCTCGCCTTCTGCTGCGCCGACGCTACCGCCACGGAATGGAGCGCACAGGACAGCCACGACAGTCTCCACATCCTCAATGACAGAATCAAAGGTAATGCATGCGGACTTGAGGCCGGTCTTTTGCTTGGCTTTGTCCAACTTGAGATCAAATTGCTCGTAGTTCAACGGATTCATGGATTCAATCTCGCGATTGAACTCACGGCGCACGGAATACTTGAATACATTTTCCAAGTACCAACGATATTCCATCGGGAAATGATGGCCGCATGAAGGACAAACGCCAGCAAAATCGCCGAACAAATCGGGCACCCACAAGTCCGGGCAGTGGTGTGTCCGAGCATTGGGACAAGAGATAGTCTTGTCCTCCTGACTACGCGGACTGGTCCACGCCCACTGGCTGCCTGAAAGATAGGCACCCTCTTCCGGACTGGACAAGCGCGTCAGTTTATCACGGACTTCATCATCCTTGCGCATATCCTTGCCATTGTTGCCAGGAAAGGATTTGTCCAAATATTTTTTAAGAGGCAGGAGCACCTTATGCCGCAGCAAATGCGCTTCAGCCCCCAAGTCTTCAACCATGGCATCCAAGCGCTTTTTCTGCTTGCCCACTAGGTCATAACGCAAAAATGAGTGAGCAGTGTCCACGGCTCCTTTAGTAGAGGCCATGGCCCGTTTCATAATACCGGTTCCATCCAAACGAGCATGTCGACTCATGGCGCGGAACTTCCGCTGACGGCGCTCTACCAATCGAGAAAGAGCATTCTTGGACAAGGTCCAGCGCATGAACACACTTTCCGCATCCACATTCTTGGAGCCGCGCACCACCATGGCGCGGTATAGCTTCATAGACTTGACCTCACTGCACACCTCATTGGTGGCCTGGATCAACTCACTGCGCAACTGACGGAAAAAATCATAATGATTGCCTCTGGCACCCAACGGCGGCTCACGCAAGATCTTATCAATGTAACCATTACGCAGATTGTCCTCAGCAGTGATGTGAAGCTGCTTAGCACACTTCTCAATAACCTCAGGCGTGGTGCGATCACCACCGCGCAATCCAGACTCGATAGCGGCCGCGCCCTCCGGTGAAATAACTGAATAATAACCGTGGGAAAGCATGATACGACGGTCGCCCAAACCAACGGCTTCGGCTCCACCGGAACCACCTTCGGAAAATACTGAAATAACCGGAGCGCGAAGCCCTGCCATCTCATAAAGATTACGAGCAATTTGTTGAGCTGCGCCGGGCCAATCCTCGATCGGATACGCACCGGGCGTGAAAACAAAAGTATGAACCGGGATATTCTCGGTCTCAGCAACTTTCATATAATGCAACGCCTTTGCGTTACCCCATGGCTTGACTGATCCACCGTTGCGGAAGGCCTCGCCATGTCCTTTTTCCTGCCCGATGACCATGACCATCTGATTGATAACCTTGTCTCCCACTCGACGAGTGAAATACGCACGGGCAATGAGCATGGACGGGTCGATGTTGAACTCGCCCTGCCCACCGATCTCGGTATAATTGTCGTAAACGTTCTCCAGTATGTCCTTGAGGCAGATGCGCTGAGGGTGACGAACGATGCGCACCCGGTCCATGGGAGAAAGAGTAGTATCAAGCTTGCGCTCGGAAAAATCGAACAGATCTTCCAGCCGCTTCAATTCGTCCATGAAGACCGAGCCGGGCAGTTGCTTTTCCTTGGCCAAAAACTCATTGAGCTTAGCCGTCAGCAACCTGATATTCTCATCTTCCTTGCCGCCAAAAATATCACGTATGTAGGCAAGTCGATCTTTTAATGCCTGGATTTTTCTATCAATATCCATATTAGAACTCCAGGATGTGGTGCGTCTTGTCTTTAAGGTACTCTACGTTGGTGTAGAATTCCTCCACCTTGCCACCGGCCATTCCTTCCAGAACAAACTCGTCGAGGAATTGCAGGCCACGCTGCTTCACCTCGGTCAAGTCCTTGCCCCAAACGATGGCCAGCGCCAGGTTCGGATCGAACTCCATAGGAATCTCGTATTCCCGGTCCAATGGAACCTGAGTGTACAGCTCGAGCCAGTCATGCTCCTGCCAGCCGAACTTGGTGATCTTTCCTGCGCAGGGAGAGAAGCGGTTCTCCGTATTCTCGGACACGATACGGTACTCTATGCCAATGCCCTGGAACCCCACATCGTCCTGCGTGTAGCCCATGGGATCTCCCAGGGCGAGGCGAATCTGTTCGGTAATGATGTCCACGGGCTCGCCCTTCACACGGGAAATAATGGCAGAGACACCGTTTTCCACCTGAATGCGGGTGTTTACTTCCATAAGAAATGGCTCACCTTTGGGCGTCACAATCCACTCCCAAGTGCCCACGTTGTCATAGCTGGACTCTCTCGCCATAGACAGGGAATATTCGGTGATATCGTCCATCACCTTTTTTGCATCAAAGGTGTAACCCAGAATATCGGGAGCAAAACCAGGCGCGATTTCCACACGCTTCTGTTTACCTGTGGACTGGATGGAACAATTGCGTGTGCCGAAATGAATCTGTGAACGGGAGTTGCGATCACACACCACCTGTACTTCCAAGTGATTGAAATCAAAAATACGCTGCTCAATAAGTACGCCTTCGTCACCAAAATTACGCTTGGCGTAGTTACGGATACGTCGGAAAACCGAGCGGAATTCATCCAAGCTGGACACCTCTTCAATGCCCATACCACCGCCTCCAGCCGACGCCTTGACCATGATCACGCCGTCGATGATGCCTTGGGATGCCTGAAAATCAAACAGGGAGCCTGCTATCTCCTCGGCCTCGACTTCGCTATACACAGGACGGTCTGAGCCAGGCACAGTGGGCACGTTCAGACTACGAGCAATTCGCTTGGTGTTAATTTTATCACCCAGATCGCGAATGACCCACCAGGACGGGCCCACAAATTCCATGGGACGATCTCGACGCACGGCCCGACGGGCAAAACGGAAATCTTCTGCAAAAAAGCCATAACCCGGATGAACGGCCGTAGCGCCCGAAGCGTCCGCCACCGCAAAGATCTCATTGGCGTCGAGATAAGAAAAAATCTTGTACACACATTCATCGCCACCCAATTCTCGGGCCAGGCTCACATGACCGGAGGCACTGTCTTCGACCGTATAAACACAGACGAAATCCAACCCCAGTCGTTTGCACGCCCGCATGACACGCATGGCGATTTCACCACGGTTGGCTATAAGGACCTTATGTTGGTCAACTGTCATAGGAGGTACCGTTATTCCTGCTCGCGCTGCTGTTTCCGCAGCTCGATGAGTCGTTTCTGGACTTCTAGGACGAGCTTATCGAGTTTGCCCTGTTGCTTTCGCGTCAACTCGATAAAGTTGATGCCGATGATACCGTTGTCGAGGACACGCCGTATCTCAGCCTTGACCCCACCCAGAAACAACTTGTTGTTAATCAAGAGATCACACTCAATCTGCTGATGCTCTTTCAGCCCGGCGCCAGGCTCAAGCACAGCAAATCCAGTGGCGCTCATGTCCTTGACGTCGAACGCACCTTCCCGGCCAGAAACACGAGCGGTCAAGCCCGGTACCTTGGTCCGGAATGCCTTTCGCAACTGCTCATCACGACCTGTGGGTACTTCCAGTTCAAATCCCATATATTCCCTCGAAGCGTGGACAGTAAGTGTCACTTCTGTCCACTACATGATTTACTTACCTGTGACACGCTTTTCAAGCACGAACTCAACCCTGCGGTTCTTGGCCCGATATTCCTCTGTAGTATTCGGATAAAGCGGGTTGAGATAGGCCAAACCGGTGGCAGTCAATCGCGTGGATTCAATCCCCATTTTCAGGAGTTCACGCAAAACAGACACCGCCCGGAGCGCGGAAATTTCCCAATTGTCCTTAAAACGAGACTTGGAAGAAGGCCGTATATTATCGGTGTAGCCGACAATCTTGATGGTCTGATCTCTATGCTGAATAAAGAAATTCTTGAGTTCCAAGACCATTCTTTTGCCCTGGGGTGTCAATCCAATCTGTCCACTCTTGAACATAAGATCCCCCGGCACGCGCAAGGTGATGACACCATCCTCAAAGTTGGCAGAAACCACACCTTCCACACCCTTCTTCGTCTGGAGCGTCTTGACGTCGGCAAAGACCTTGCGCTGAGATTCAATAATCTGACGACGCATAAGGGCCTGATCGATAAGTACCCCAGCCTCATCCTGAGTAATCCGGCTGGTTGAAATCTTCTTCATCTGTCCAGAAAGGGCCTGAGTCACAGAAGAAAAGGTCTTGGAAAATTTTTCCGTATCAATAGTGGACATAGAATAGAGTAGTACGAAAAAGACCAACAGGAGCATGGAAAGGTCAGCAAACGTGGTCAACCACTCGCCGCCTTCGTCGCTCTCTTCCTCGGTTGAGAAGAGTCTGTGCTCTTCGTACTTGTCGCTCATTTAACGCCCCTCCCGCTCATGGGGTGCCAAGAATGAAGAAAGCTTTTCGTAGACAAGCCTCGGATTGTTATTTTCCAGAATAGACTTGGCTCCCTCGAAGATAACTTCCAAATGAAGCTGCTCCTGCAGAGTACGAGCCTTGAGCTTGGCTGCGATAGGAATGAAAAAGAGCGTAGACATGGCCGAGCCGTAAAAAGTGGTCAAAAGAGCAACTGCCATGGCCGGCCCAATGGACTTGGGGTCACTGAGCTGGGAAAGCATCTGGACCAAACCGATGAGCGTACCCATCATACCAAAAGATGGAGCCAGTGCAGCCAGCCGCTTGAACACATCCTGCCCTACCTGATGACGGCGGCGCATGGAGTTGATTTCAATGGCAAGAGTCGTACGGATGATTTCAGGATCCGCATTATCAGCGATAAGCTGGCAAGACTTTTTGAGAACCATATTTTCGGTCTGAACGTTTTCCAGAGCAACCAAACCTTCACGGCGGCTGATCTCAGCCACCTTGACCATGATGTTGACGACATCACGCACTTTGGTCTTACGTTGGACGAACATCTTGAATGCAGCGTTAAAGGCCTGTATGACCTCTTCAAAGGGAAAGGCCACCATGATGGAGGCCAAGGTTCCACCGATGACAATCATCATTCCGGGAATATTGACAAAAACATCAACAGCCCCACCAATGACGATGGCACCTACAATCAGAGATAAACCAACGGCGAGACCAAGTAGAGTCACAATATCCATAAAAGAGCCTGTCCTTGGGTTCAATCCGGTCCGCTATAGGCGCCACGTCTAAAAAACACGCGCCACAGGAGTACACACATGAAATACGTTGAGAAGATACAACAGTCTGCCGCATATATACAGGAAAATCTAGGCAAAACTCAAGCAAACACTGTGGCTTTGGTTACAGGCACCGGTCTGGGAGGGCTGACCGACAGCATCCAATCACCAAAGCGCCTTTCTTATGCCGATATTCCCGGCTTCCCTGTCTCCACAGTGAAAAGCCACGCAGGTGAACTTATAAGCGGCACGCTGGACAGCGTCCCGGTCCTGGCACTCAACGGCCGGTTTCATCTTTATGAAGGATTCGATGCCCGCGAAGCGACCTACGGCATCCGCACCCTCGGCGAATTGGGTATCAAAACCCTGATTCTCACCAACGCGGCTGGCGCGCTCAATCCCTCCTTTGAAACAGGTTCCCCCATGCTCATTGAGGATCATATCAATCTTACCGGCACCACCCCGTTGCGTGGCGAGAACGAAGAGAGCTGGGGTGACCGCTTCCCGGACATGTGTGAAGTATGGGACCCGAAGCTACGCCAACTCGCCGTAAATAAGGCGCTGGAAATAGGAGTGCGGCTGGAGCGCGGCGTATTCATGCAGATTATGGGACCCAACATGGAAACCCCGGCAGAGACCCGTATGTACCGAAACATGGGAGTCGACGCCATAGGCATGTCCACCTGCATGGAAGCGATCGCCGCACACCACATGGGCATTCGCCTGCTCGGCATATCCTGCATGACGAATAAGAACTTACCCGACTGCATGGCCAAGGCACCGCTGGAGCAAGTTATCGCCCAGGCCGAGAAATCTTCGGCAGCAATGACAAAACTTATCCGTGCGATCCTAAAGGAAATCTCGTAACCAACCGAAGAAACAGATGAGTGGCCCCTGCCACGAGTGCGCCCGGCGCATCTAACGAGACACCACAGGACGGCACCTGATGTATAAGAAACTGCTCATAATCGCACTGGTTGCAACGTTTTTCGCCAGCACGGGTTGCGGCAACAAGATGTGGGATGACACCAAAAAGACGACCAGCAAAACGTATGATTACGTCTTTGACAGAGCTCCCACAGCTCGTTCCTATCATGATGAAGAGTCCATCCCGATCATCAAGGTCAACTATCAGGCCGCCGATGTTCTGGCCCAAAATGTCACGGGCAATGAGCTGACCGCCAATTCTCCTATCTACATGAAGACATTTAAAAATGCTCAAAATTCAGCTGATAATTCCATATTTGGTTTAGTCATAACCCAACAAGTTGGAGACCGGCTAGTTCAACGCGACATCCACCTGAAAATAGGCGATCCGAAACCGGAAGAATATCTCTTGCCTCAAAACATGGACATGAAAAAATACGAGAGCCCGGTAGAATATACCACTGGAGATCTGCCGCCCCGCGCCGCCATGCTCGACGGGCACTATGTGATCGGCGACCAGTACGTTTACGTGACGGCCACAATCACCCGACTGGACGACGATGTCATCATATCCGGACACAACTGGACCGTGCCGCTATCGGACAACGTCCGCCTCTTACTCAATAAGCCCATGCCGGAAAAGGGCATGGAGCCAACAGTCAGAACCCAATTCAAAGACAAATAAAAAAGGGGTGCCAAACGGCACCCCTTTTTTATTATTCAGAAACTACGCTTACTAGTCTTCACACCAAACAGATCCAGCCTCATCACCCCACTCTTTCTTGGCGAGACGATGCCCCAGATTAAACGCTTTGGTGTTCACGGCCCGGATCTTAGCCGGCAGCGCGGACTCCAAAGACTTGCGCATGGTGCCCTGATGTATGAACGGCAGCAGGAAGGACAGTGAACCAAGAACCACGGTATTCATGGCCTGGATGATACCAACCTTCTCACGTGCCAGCGCGGTGTACGGCAACCCCAGGAACTGGTTAGTAGGCGGCTGTGGCACCAGATCAGATTCCAAAACAAGAATCCCACCGGGTTTCAGGTACGGATAGTACGTGTTGCACGCCTCCTGGGAGAGCGCCACCAGAATGTCCAATGATTCAGCCTTGGGATAGCTGATAGGGCTGGAAGAGATGACGAGATCGCACTTGGACGATCCGCCACGAGCTTCCGGACCATAACTCTGTGTCTGAGTGACGTTATAGCCGTGACCAATGGCCAATCCCTGGCCCATCACTCTGCCAAGAGTAATGATTCCCTGGCCGCCAAGGCCGGAGAAGCGGATTTCAAAACGCTCAAGTTCTTGTTGCGCTTTCATCTACTTACCCCCCTTCTTGCTTTTGGCCAGAAAATCATCTCGCATGTTGTAGTATTTTTCCTCAAAACCGTCTTGATCGCGCTCCACAAACACACCTATGGGCAAACGATCTTCACGCTTATCCTCGGGTAATTCTTCGTAGCGATCCACGTCAATAGCGGCTTTTTTCATCCACTTGTACATGTCGACCGGGGTCTTATACTTGTTCTTGCGACCATACTGGGTATGACACGGCGTAATCGCCTCGACCACGCTGAAGCCGGGACGGGCGATGGCGTTGGTCAGCACTTTTTCCAGCTTCTTCACATGAAAGACCGTGCCACGAGCCACATAATTGGCTCCTGCGCCCCTGGCCAGTTCCACGGTGTCGAACGCTTTGTCGAGCTGGCCATACGGGTTGGTCATAGTCGTGGCCCCAGCCGGGGTGGCCGGAGAAGACTGGCCGCCGGTCATGCCGTAGATGGAGTTGTTGAGAATGAGGGCCGTAACGCCGATATTGCGGCGTGCGGCATGAATCAAATGGTTACCGCCAATGGAAAGCGCGTCGCCGTCACCCATGATGGTGATAACATTGAGCTTGGGATTGGCCATTTTGATGCCAGTGGCAAAGGTCAGCGCGCGACCGTGGGTAGTGTGGACTGTATTAAAGTCCACATACACGGCCAGGCGACCAGAACAACCAATGCCTGCAACAATTACCACGTCATCTTTGGGAATATCCAAAGAATGAATGGAACGGATCAAGGTTCCCAGGACAATGCCGTGGCCGCAACCGGCGCACAGGACATGCGGGAATTTCTTGTTATGCCTCAAATACTGATGGATTACTTCGTTTCCGGTGATTTCATTCATAGCGGCTACCCCTGCATGATGACCTTGAGAATTTCCGAGGGAGTGACGATCTGACCGTCAATGCGGTTGATGGTCCGGACAGTGGCCCGGCCCATATTCACGCGCTTCACCTCGCGGGACATCTGGCCCATATTCATCTCCGGCACGATGAGTGTCTTGGCGTTTGCCATGACTTTCTCCTGATGACGGCGAGGATAAGGGAACAGGGTCTTGAGCTTAAGCAACCCGGCCTTGATGCCATTGGCACGGGCCTGCTGCACGGCCAATTCTGCGGAACGGGCGACACTGCCGTAAGCAATAACCACGGTTTCCGCATCTTCAATTTCGACTTCGTCCACCAATTGAATGTCATAGAAAAACTGATCAATCTTACGGTGGAGCCGTTCCATCAACTCAGTAACCTCTTCTGGACGCTGAGTCGGGAATCCGTTGCGGTCATGAGTCAGGCCGGTGGTATGGAAGCGATAGCCAGCCCCCAGCGGCGGCATGGGCGGTACTCCACGAACCGTTTCTTCATAAGGCTTGTACCATTCCGGCGGCATGGACGGCACAGTACGGGAAAAGACTTCAAATTCACCGTCATTGGGAATCTCAATCTTTTCTCGTGTGTGAGCCGTAACCTCATCCAAAAGCAGGATAACCGGAGTACGGTACTTTTCGGCCATGTTAAAAGCCGTGATGGTCATATCCATACATTCCTGAACATTGGAAGCGGACAATACAATAATAGGATGGTCGCCGTGCGTACCCCAACGGGCCTGCTGGACATCTCCCTGTGCCGGACAGGTAGGCAGCCCGGTAGAAGGTCCACCACGCATAACGTTAACAAGCACCAACGGTGTTTCCGCCATGATGGCGTATCCAAGATTCTCCTGCTTAAGAGAAAAACCGGGACCTGAAGTGGCGGTCAGCGCCTTGCGCCCTGCCATAGAAGCGCCAATGACAGCGCCCATGGAAGCGATTTCGTCTTCGAGCTGGATGAACACACCGTCTTCCATTTTAGGAAGACGGTTAGCCATAATCTCCATGATCTCGGAAGACGGAGTAATGGGATAACCACCATAAAATGTGCATCCTGCCAACAGCGCACCCTCAACAACAGCTTCGTTGCCCAGGGCGAAAATTTCCTTGCGTTTCTTACGTCTGGCCATGGAACTCTATGCTCCCTTCTTCGTTGAAGCCTTCTTTTCCGCCTTGGCGAACTTTTCGGCTGCCTCTGGCTCTTTGTCTGTGACAATGATGGCAAAATCCGGACAGTGCAGTTCGCAGAACCCACACCGGATGCAATCATCTTCCCTCACCACCGCACATTTGCCCTGAGCACCCAGCTCAAGCACTTTTGCGGGGCAGAACTCCACACATATACCGCAACCCTTACACCAGTCAGGATACACGGTAACCTTGTTTTTACCCTTGTCTCTCTTGGCCATAAGTCCTTCCACTTAGAGAGTGTTCTTTGGCACAACTGCCAGCAACCCACTTCGAAATTTGTTGATAATGTCACTTTCGCAACATCTATTACAAAAATTCCTAACAGGAATTTTAGCTGTGTCCAGCGTTTTTAAAAAATTCATTTGGTAGGTACTCAAATCCAAAAGCAAAAAATGAAAAAAACGCCCATCGATAAACACGGCAGACGCTCTTTTTAAATGCAAAAAATTAATTTTAGGAAGCCATGACGGCCAAAGCATTTATAACAGAAGCCGCCAAAGCGCTTCCGCCTTTACGACCCTCTATTGAAATATATGGGATATCTCTACTCATTAAGAGAGCCTTGGATTCCGCAGCATTAACAAAGCCAACAGGCATTCCCACAACTAATGCAGGGGTTGCCACCCCTTGGTCGAACCATTCTACTAGCCGAATAAGTGCAGTTGGGGCATTACCTACCACATAGATTTGCGGTTTTATTTCCTTTACAGCGATATCAACAGCGGCCTTTGCGCGGGTAACACCCTCAGCTTTTGCACGCTCTACAACCCTCTCATCATTCATGAGACACTGCACGGAACACCCAAGCGGGTCCATCCTGCGTACTGGAATTCCGCGCTTTGCCATCTCGGTATCTGTAACAATGACAGCACCATTTTGCAGAGCTTCGATACCGTTATTCACTGACTTTTCGTGAAACCGAACCAGATCAAGCATCTCAAAATCCGCTGTTGTATGGATCATCCGGCGCACAATCTGCCATTTCCCACCATCAAAAAGACGCGGTTCTGACACTTCCGAATCAATAATTCGAAAAGATTCTGCTTCAATATCTTCTGGTTTTTGAAAATTCTGGAGCTTTACTTCACTCATTTTTCCCTCATTTTCCTAAAACTATGGCAATAGACGCTGAGGCACCAATCCGGTTTGCCCCCGCATTAATCATTGTTACAGCGTCCTCGTAGGACGAAATACCACCGCTTGCTTTTACACCTATATTGGGCCCAACAGTCTGCCTCATAAGTTTTACAGCATCGACAGAGGCGCCACCCGGTCCAAATCCAGTGCTTGTTTTTACGAACAGCGCACCGCCGTCCACGCATATCTTACACGCCCGGATTATCTCATCACCAGACAGAAGAGCGGTCTCCAGAATCACTTTCACGGGGAAGCCATCAGAAGCTCCTACCACGGCCTGCACATCTTTTAGTACAGTTGAGTCGTCTCCAGCTTTAAAAGCGCCAAGGTTCAAAACCATATCAATTTCACGAGCGCCGCCCTCAATAGCCTTGGCTGTCTCATAGGCTTTGGCTTCAGAAACTGTTGCCCCAAGAGGAAATCCGACCACGGAAACCGGCACAGGTATCTCTCCCTCAAGAGCTTTGGCAGCCACGGATATCATGGATGGGTTCACGCACAAGCCAAAGAATCCATATTGGATGGCTTCAATACACAAGGCTTCAACATCTGCGCCAGTAGCCGCAGGTTTAAGCACTGTATGATCAATATAGGAGGCAAGCTCCCTGGCTGATAACGCCATGTTCTACTCCTTTATCAAATGAAAGCGCGGCGACATCACTGTCGCCGCGCCATAATAGCATGTTAACTAACCGATCAGAAGTGGTAAATCTTAGCGATCCCTGGCCTGATAGCGTGAAAGCTGGGCTTCCAGACGTCGACTGTACGATGTCAATACAAAGCAAATCAGGAAGTACAAACCACCAATGGTGATCCAGATTTCAAAAGAAGCGACCATCTCACGGTTATCAACCTGAACACCTGTACGAGTCAGCTCAATGACACCGAGAATGGACGCCAGAGATGTATCCTTGGTCAAGGAAACAAACTGATTCACAAAGGAAGGAATCATATTCCGCAGAGCCTGCGGCAGGATGACAAACTGCATAGCCTGCATCTGAGACAAACCAGAGCCACGAGCGGCTTCCAACTGTCCCTTGGGCAACGCCAGCACACCTGCTCGCACAATTTCACCGACATAAGCGCCTGTAAAAATCATGAAACAGAACATCGTCGTAGTAAATTCCGGCATTGTCTGTCCAGTCAAAACCGGGGCCAGATAATAGAACCAGAAGATGAGCAGCAAAAGAGGACAGCCGCGAATGACTTCAATGTAAGCAACTGAAATGTACTTGAGCCACATACGCTTTGAAAGACGCATGAGGCCTGCAGCCAAACCAATCCAAAAAGCACCAAAGATGCCGAGAACAGCCAGGATAATGGCTGCGAACAATCCCTCAGGGCGATGTATGAATGGAAACACCCAATCAATGCTGGTGTTTCCGTAAAGAAAGTAATCAAAGTTATCTATTACTATATCCCAATGCATAACAAGCCTCCTAGTACATGACCTGAATCATGAAGTGCTTGTTGTACATATTGATACAGAACGAGACGATCAGAGACAACGTCAAGTAGATCAACAAGGCAACGGTGAACGCTTCAAACGGAATAGCGTGATAGGACTCAATCTGAACAGCCTGATACATCATGTCACCGACACCGATGACCATGCACAGGGAGGAGTTCTTGATCAAGTTAAGAGCCTGGGAAATAAGCGGCGGAATGACGATACGCAGAGCCTGAGGCAGAATGACGAAACGGTATCCCTGAAGAAAAGACAATCCCACTGCGCGGGACGCTTCCAACTGATTCTTGGGAATAGAGAAAATGCCTGCCCGAATTTCCTCGGCGATAAAGGCTGAGGTGTATACGGTCAGCGCAATAACACCAGTGATCAACTCAACATTGAAGAGCATCCACTCACCCACAAACTCGTGGCCAAACATGGAAAAAGGTCCCGGGAACCAGTAAAAGAGATCGTTAAGCCAATTGTTAATGGCTTCGGGAATGACCACGTGAGAGGCATTATACCAGAAAAATATTTGGATCAGTAGCGGTGTGTTTCTGAAAAATTCAGTGAAGGCAAGACTAAACCACTGAAGCGGCTTGAAAGGCGTCATGCGCATGATACAGATGATAATGCCCAAGACCATAGAAGCGATCAGGGAAATTGTGGATATCTGCAAAGTCGTGACAAACCCGTCCCACATCCACTGTGCGGGTTCGCCTGAAAACATTTTTCCCCATTGAAAATTATACTGCAAAACGTAGTCCGTCGGTTTGAATGGCTCTTGCGAGTAAGAAGACTAGGGGCGCCAAGTGGCGCCCCTAGTTAATCAGACGAAGATAGCCTTACATGGGCCAGAGCTCGAGGGTCCAGCCTGCGGGCAGGTCGTAACCCATCCACTTCTTGAATGTCTTGTGGTAGGTGCCATCGAGCCACATTTCGTTGAGAGACTTGTTAACGAAATCGCGGAAAGCGGAATCGTTGGTAGGCACGCCGAGACCGTAAGGCTCGGAGGAGAAGAACTCGCCTACGATTTCCCACTTAGCGGGGTTGTCATCGCCAGCCTTGAGGCCAGCCAGGATACCAGAATCGGTGGTAACAGCTTTAACTTTGCCCTGCTTCAGAGCCATGAAAGCCTGGGGGTATTCATCGTAAGAGATAACCTGAGCTTTAGGCTGAGCAGCTTTGATGTTCTTTTCAGAGGTGGAACCCTTGACGGTACCAACTTTTTTGTTAGCAAGATCATCAGTAGACATGATGCCGGAGCCCTTCTTTACGAGAAGCTTCTGACCATCCATGAAGTAAGTAATGGAGAAGTCGATCTGCTCATCACGAGAGAACTTATGGGTCATGGTAGCAGCCAGCATGTCAACGGAACCCTGAGCCAGCATGGGGATGCGGTTCTTGGAGGTGACAACCTTGAACTCGGTCTTCACGCCCAATTTGGAAGCGATGTAGTTACAGACATCAACATCAAAACCAACCAGTGCTTTGGAATCGGGATCAATAAAGCCAAACAGGTTGACGGAGTCTTTGACACCGCAAACCATCACGCCAGCTTTTTTGATGTCTTCGATTTTACCAGCATGTGCCGACACGGCAAACATGAAGGACAGCACCAGGGCCAGTACGATAACCAAACGTTTCATAATTCCTCCTCTCTCGGGAATACTAAGGTTATATACCAATTAAAGAATTTCCTTCAGGAAGTTCTTGGTACGCTGATGTTTGGGGTTTTTGAAGAATTCATCCGGCGGAGCCTGCTCGACGACTACACCGCCGTCCATGAAAAGAACACGGTCACAAACTTCGCGGGCAAACCCCATTTCGTGGGTAACGCAGAGCATGGTCATGCCCTCTCGCGCCAGGTCCTTCATAACGTTGAGGACCTCATTGATCATTTCCGGATCAAGCGCCGAAGTTGGCTCATCAAAGAGCATAACTTTAGGCTTCATTGCCAGAGAGCGGGCAATAGCCACACGCTGCTGCTGACCACCGGAAAGTTCTGCGGGATATTTATGGGCCTGATCGTGGATACCGACGCGCTCCAAGAGCTGCAACGCTGTTTCCTCGGCCTCTTCCTTGGAAACGCCCTTGACCTTAATAGGAGCCAAAGTGACATTTTTCAGGACGGAAAGATGCGGATACAAGTTGAACTGCTGAAAGACGATACCGATCTCGGCACGCAAATCATTGATGTTGACATCTTTGTCCAAAATATCCTTGCCGTCGAACAAGATCTGTCCCTTCTGGTATTCTTCCAGACGGTTGATACAACGGATGAATGTGGACTTACCCGAACCTGACGGCCCGCAGATGACCAAAACCTCGCCCTTGTTCACCTCTTCGGTGATACCTTGCAGGACATGAAAATCACCATACCATTTGTGCAGTTTCTGCACTTCAATCATTGCCATATTAAGATTACTCCAAACTGAAATTGGGCAAAAAATAAAGCCTGGCACCGCATCGGACAGCCCCTCGGCGTACAAGCCTGAATGTCAAATTTACCGGATAAAACTTATCTAAATCTGTAAAAAAGTCAAGGTACTTGCCGGTTTTTGAGTGGTTATAACAACCTTGTAAAAAGACCTACTTGAACAAAATAACAACCGATACCCCTGAAATCGAACCCTTTTCTTAGCAAGCCATTTTCTCTGTGCACAAATTTGTTAAACGGAAAACTTATCTTTACCACTAAAAGAACACGTTAAAGACCATACTCCTATCCAAAAGGAGCAAACCGTCAAGTCAGTAACAGGTCCATAAAGACAACATGCTTGCGCGATTCTAAACCGTTAAAGACGAGCACGAGTAAGCATGAGAATATGTACGAAACAAATATACTTAATGATGCAATAACGCCCCGAAGGTAAAGACTATAGGCATCAAAAAAGGGCCCGCTCAAAAGAGCGGACCCTAATATTGTCTCGATGGGGCGTTCGAGCCTACTTGCCAGACTGATAGTTAAGCTTAGCTTCCTGCGGGAAGACCGGCAGGTAGCGGTAAGCCAGACTGATGATGATTGCACCGAAGGCAATGATCATGATGGAAGTAGCGTACTCAACCCAGTTCGGGTAGTAGGCCTGCCAATCATCAAAGGGCATAGACGGGAATGCAATTGTCTGGACAGTGAAGATGTAGCGGTTCAAAGAGACACCGATACAATCCAGAATTGCGGCTGTGTACAGCATGGCCGGGCGATTGCGGATGGAAGGAACCACCAGCATAATTGCCGGGACAACACCACACAGGATGATCTCAGAGAACATCAGCCACTTACCGTAGATGAAGCCCCAGAACATATCATCGAAGCTCAACCCGACGGAAGGCAAATAGCCGTAAGCCCATGCCCATGTGTCGAGGATCTTGAAGAACAGGTAGACGCTCAGCATAGTACCAGCGATCTTACCCATGAGTGCTTTAGTTTTGAAGTCGACCAGTTTCTTGCCAGTCATCTTTTCCATGAGTGTCGCGACCAGGACGGTAAAGACCGGACCGGAACCAACTGCGGAAAGGACAAAGAGGAAGAAGGTCCAGGGCCAGATGAAGAAGCCTTCGCGGAAAGCGAAAGGACGACCAATCAGGACACCGTACATACCACCCAGGGAACCCTGGTGGAAGGTGGACAGGAATGCGCCGATACCGGCAAACAAAGCCATGTTCACATGCATGTTATGAGCCAGTGCATGAATGAAAGGAATCTTGTTCAACTGCTTCTGTTCGAGGACCAGCGGTACGAACTCGATGATCAGAACGGTCAGGTAGCAGGTGATACAGAAGATAACTTCTGTCAGCATGGAGTGGACATTCGGATGCCAGTAACCGAACCAAGCACGGGTCGGCTGACCAACATCGAGGACCAGAACCAGCATTGCGCCAGCGTAGCAACAGAAACCGACGATAACCGTCAGGTTAATGATATTCTCAAGCTGTTTGATCTTGAGGATGTACTTCAGCAGACCGGTGAAAAATGCACCAGCGCCGAGAGCGATCACAGCAAGGTCAAAGGTAATCCAAGCACCGAAACCGAAGTAGTTATCAAGTCCGGTAGTACCGATTCCATTATAGAGTACGAGTACTGCGGCGTAGAGTCCCCAAAGGAAAACGCCCACAATAAAGGCCATCCACAGAGCGTACTGGCCAAAGCCACAGCGCTGCACCCCTTCCGGGAAGAGTTTGCTATCCATTTCTAGCCTCCCTTAGTGACTGCCGCCATCGGCGTTGTAGTTGTCGCCCTGCATACGGACCCATTCGCGCTCAGAGGTGTAGTAGACCTGGGGAGCCAGGCCAAGCTTCTCAAGCAGACGGAATGAATGCTTACCGCGGGACAATTCGTAAACAGCATGTTCCGGATTGTTCAAATCACCGAAGGAAATTGCCTTATTGGGGCAGATTTCAGTACAAGCAGTGACGTAAGCTCCATCAGGCAGGTTCATTGGATCTTCGCCGTCCTGGCGAGCCTTGTCCTTGGCATCGAGGTAACGAGAATGGCAGAAGCTGCACTTCTCGACAACACCACGGGGGCGCGGGGAAGCAGACGGGCTCAGGCCCTTGTCCATACCTTCCGGCCATAACGGATCCCACCAGTTGAAGTAACGAGCGTGGTAGGGGCAAGCAGCCATACAGTATCTACATCCGATACAACGGGGGTAGACCTGAGAGACGATGCCGCCTTCCTCGTTCTTCTCTGTCGCAACAACCGGACAAACAGGCACACATGCGGGCGTACCGCACTGCATGCAAGGTCGGGGCAGGTAAGCAGTCTCGTGTTCCGGGAAAGCCTTACCGTTGGACAGTTCGTAAACGTTCATCCAAGTCAGGGTCAAGAGCTTGTCGGATGCGTCGGAACGATCCGTAGTCAGAGCCTGAACATAGTTATAGGGGTCAGTTTTGGTCATGGGAGCGACATTGTTCTCCACCTGGCAGCCAACCATACAGGCTCCGCAGCCGGTGCATTTGTCAATATCAATGACCATGCCCCACTTAATTTTGAATTCTTTTGTTTGCATGTCGGTTACCCCTAGATTTTGGCGACGTTCACAGTTGAACCAGCCCAGGTGGAGGCGCTAGTTGCAGCCTCGGAGCTCACCGTGAGGATCTTGTAAACATTATCGCCCCTGCCCTTCGAGAACTCGTCGCCAACAGTATGGCCCAGTCCAAGCGGAGCAGCCACGGTGTCGGTGAGGACGCCTTCGAAGATCTTGACCTGTGCCTCACACTCGCCGTTACCGCCGGAGAGCTTAACCTTCGCTTCGTCAGCCACACCAAGTTTCTTGGCGGTAGCGGAGTTCATCATAACTACCAGAGAGTAGTCGATGGCGACCTGGTTATTGCTAATGGCAGCAGGTGCGTTGGGAGTGGTAGCCTGATTGGCAGAACCAACAACCAACTGAGTGTAAGGAGCCAGGCTGACAGCGCCGGTGCCCTTGACGGGAACAGCAGCTTTGCCAAGCACGGTGGCAGCCAGGGTCACGCCGGAAACGCTAGCGGATGCCTCGTTGACCAAGGCAGCGCCTTCGATCAGCTCATCCATATCGCCACCAACAGCTTCCACCTTGGCTTCGATCACTTCTGCGAAGGTCTCGACACCGAGGTCGGCCACACCAAGGATGAAGTCGCCAGCAGGCATGACATCCAGGTACGGCTTGGAGACCGGTGCACCCATGGAATAGGTGGCAACACCCACGCCGTAGGGATTGGCGGTATCTTCATAACGCTCGTAGGAGTGCGGGATCGGCAACACGAGGTCCGCAGCAGCGGTGGTCTCGGTGTTGACGCAGTCGAATGCGACAGTGAAGCCGGCCTTAAGTTGCTCAGGCAACACATAGGCGGGATTGGCTTCGTAGACGAACAGCAGGTCAGCAGTAACGCCCTGCAGGATATCGCCCTTGAGCATATCACTACGAGACATGGCACCCTCAACACCCTTTGCAAACTCAGGAAGCACCTTCATGGCGCCGGTACCGAGCAACAAGTTCAGTGCAAAGGCTGCAGCGTTGGCTGCAACGGAACCACCGGGGACAACCACGGGGTTGGATGCGGCCAGCAACTGCTTGGCAACGTCAGCCATCATGTCAGCCTTGACGCCAGTGGCGGCTTCGACTTTCGCGGGGGTGAAGTTGCTCATGACCATGGACTTGAACTGATCGAAATCAGAAGCACCCACGGACTTGCCTGCCTGCAATACATAATAACAGATGCCCAAGGTGAAAGCAGCCATGCCTTCTGCCGGGACAGGCACCCATTTGGATGCGAGTGCTGCGGTCTTGGTCTGCAAGGGACCTGCAAAGATCAACTTGCGGACTTCGTTCTTAGCGTATGCGGTGCGGGTGGCGACAACGGAACCCCAGGATTCCATGGCATCGGCGCCAGCCAGCAGGATCGCGTCGCTGCCTTCGAAGTCATAACCAATCTGACCGGAACCGCCCATAAGGCCGGTCCAGGCTTTGTCAGCAATCTGCATATCACAAGGCATCATGTAGAAAGCGTCGCTGCCCTTGGAGGTCAGCAATGCGGAGAAGACTTCGTTGACGGTGCCAGACTGATCGCCGGAGATGACAGCAACTTTGCTGCCAGCGGCTTCCAGTTTCTCAGCAACGACTTCGTTTGCCTTTTCCCAGGAGATGGCCTCACCATTAAGCATGGGAGACTTGATCCTGTTCGGATTGTTCATGTTTTGTACGCCGTTGGCACACTGCGGACAGCAAGCGCCGCCAGACAGCGGGTTATCCGGGTTGCCCTTCACACCGTAAGCCTCACCGGCAACGGTACGAACCTGGACACAACAGCCGGATTCACACATTTTGGACACAGTCGGAACACCTTTCATCTCACCGTATTTCAGAGTGGGAATCCAGGGCCAGTTCTGAGTCCAGATGGACACATCATCAAGGGCGGTCCAAACCGTCGGAGTAAAAAGGATACCGACGGTTGCGCCCACACTCATCTGAATAAAAGCTCTGCGTGCTACGCTCATTTTTCAGTACCCCTTTACTTATGGCAGGTGAAGCAAGCGTTGGGCTGGCCCTTGAGGGCATGACACCGTTCACACTTCCACATCTTCATCGTCATCTTGCTGTAACCGGACAGAATATTGCGCTCGAATGCCGGAGGAACATCGTTCTGAGCGATATCCTTCACGTGGCACAGATTACAGTTCTGTTCGGGAGCTTCACCTTCAAAAACAGAAGGATCGACGACATCGGACAATTCCTTCTTCATCTCAGCCAGGTCAGCAATGCTGAGTTCAGCGTGCGCCTTGTGAGAGAAGTAGACGTTGTCAGGCTGGAACTGATAGTTCAGCCAAGGTACTTCCTTGCCCTGAATCAGGTACTTGACCACGTATTCGCGTTCAGCCTGCTTCTTGTCGTCTTCGCCGGAGACCAGGTTGTCCTCAATGGCACCGATCTCAGCTTTCATAATGGCGTCGTAGTCATTCGAGTCGATGCCTTCTTCCGCAATGGCTTCCATTGCTTCTTCAGGATCGACAGCGTGACATTCGGCGCACACTTCGTTGGTTGGGAACCCGGCATAAGAGCCATCATCCCTGAAATAGTGACACGATTCGCAATCCATTCCCTCGCCTTCTACGTGGACCGTATGGCTGAACCATATGGGCTGATCTACCTTTTCGTAGAACATACCAGGCAAAACTGCCCAACCCAGAACGCAGGTAGCCAGAAAGCCGATGATAAAGGGTAGAACCCCTCCACACCGTTTCGATGCTTTTCTCTCCTCCATAACCTCGCCCCATCACTTGAAAGTTACTGTGAAAAATACACCAATTGAACTACGTTCCCATACGGTATGGATCGATTTCGTGTCAAGAGAATATGAAAATTTTCACGAAGTCTCAAAAGCACAAAAAACAAATAATACCGATAGATTAGGCAGCTCTTCCGAAATTTAGATTATTTCTTAACCCTACCGTAAACGTCGTCAAATCGAACAATGTCATCCTCTTCGAGATAAGGGCCACTCTGAATTTCAATGATATTCAACGGCACCTTACCCGGATTTGCCAACCGATGCTGTGAAGCTTTCGGGATATCAACCGATTGATTTTCTACCAATATTCTCGGCTCGTTATCCACTTCAACCTCAGCGGTGCCATCCACCACCACCCAATGTTCGCTGCGGTGATGATGCATTTGTGAACTCAGACGCGCGCCAGGGTTTACCTGAATACGTTTAATCTTGTAATGCGGCCCTTCTTCCAACACAGAATAGCTCCCCCATGGCCGCACAACAGTGGGATGACTTTCCACCAACGGGCTTCCTTCTGCCTTGAGCCTCTGAACAACATCACGCACTAATTGTACGCGCGACATGGGACAAGCAAGCGTAGCATCGCGTGTCTGAACCATGATCATGTCCTGCACGCCTACGGCAGCCAATTTGCCCCCCTTACTGATAAGCAAAGAGTTCTTGCAATCCATAGCGAGCACGTCGCCCTGTATCACATTGCCGTTCTCGTCCTTGTCGCCGAGACGATACATCGCCTCCCAGCTACCAAGATCGTCCCACTTAAAACCTGCCTTGACCACGGAGATATTGTCGATTTTCTCAACGACACCATAATCAACAGATATGTTCGGAATTTCACGATATCCTTGTATCAACGGCATCTTGTCACGAGACATCCACCAATCCCACAATTCGGGCTGACAACGAGCGACCTGAGTCAGGAAATGCTTGACCCGAAAAAGGAACATACCACTGTTCCACAAATGACTGCCGTCGCGCACAAGGGCCTCGGCCCGTTCCAGACTAGGCTTCTCCACAAACCCATTCACTGAGTATGCGTTTTCACCCAGCTCTTCACCAAGTGTAATATACCCGTATCCGGTTTCAGGATGCTGCGGCTCCACCCCAAAGGTCACGAAATGCTGCTCTGCGGCCAGTCGGGAGGCTCGCTCCAGATCATTGGTCCACGCCTCGCTATTGCCAATGAGATGGTCTGACGGGAAGACAGCTGCCAGTGCATTAACGTTGTCTCCGGCCACCTTGTCCAAACCGAGCATAATCGCAGGCAACGTATTACGGCCTAACGGCTCGGCCAAAACCTGTGTATCCAGATCGGCGTGGATCTCAGAAATCTGCTTGCGGACTTCAAAAACGTGATCTTCATTAGTGACCACCCAAATCCGAGAGGGATCAAAGGCTTCCAGCACACGAGAAACAGTCTGCTGAAGCAAGGTCTTTTCCCCATCCAGTACCAGGAGCTGCTTGGGAAGCAAGTTGCGGCTTAGAGGCCACAAACGTGTACCAGAGCCACCAGCTAGAATAATGGCATGGCACTCCTCTGCAAAATTCACATTGGCGGCAGGCGCATCTGACATAGTATTACTCCTCGAAAATAAAGGGAGAATCAAAATCTGCGAGCTTGATAAGTCGCTTGTCCTTCTCGGACATGATAGGCGTCACCCCCTGTAAAGCTGCCGCCCAGTCCATGGCAACATCCGGATCATCCCAGGCGATTCCGCCTTCATGGGCCGGGGCGTAGGGAGCATCAACCTTATATTGAAATTCTGTGTCGGGCATGATGGTCACATAGGCGTGACCAAAACCACGGGGGATAAACATCCGCTTGAAATTGGCAGCGGACAAAATAACATGCCGCCATTTGCCATAAGTCGTTGAACCTTTTCGCAGATCCACCACAACATCAAGTACTGCCCCACGCGTCACCCAAACGAGTTTAGCTTGAGCCGCAGGTGGTTTCTGAAAATGAAAACCGCGCAGCACACCGACATCTCTCGAATAGGCATGATTGTCCTGAACGAAATCACAATCGATACCAAGCTCTCGAAATGACTCCTTATTATAGCTCTCCAGAAAGAAACCCCGTTCATCCTGAAAAACTTTTGGCTCCAGAACAAGAAGGCCGGTAAAACCGGTCTCAAATACCTGCATGACGCCTCCTTCATTAATTACCAGCAGTTAACCGTTTCATTTAGCTGACTTCCACGATGGAGACAACCCCGTCACGTAACGATGAAGACAAAAAAAGATCATGAGTGTTCACATTTCAGCCGCTCTTTGCTAGGTCTTTTGGCAGGGAACATAGACACCTACACATTCAGGAAAGTAAATCATGAATTTTCTCGATATCATTCTCATCTGCATCATAGGCGTTTTCGCACTGCGAGGATTCTTCCGTGGCCTGGTCCAGGAAGTCATTTCCCTCATTTCCATAGTGCTCGCCATCTACCTTGCATCCAGCTTTCACCAACTACTCACTCCGCACCTGGAGCTCTACATCGAGAGCCAGGCCACAGTTACCGCCCTTTCATACACCATCATATTTTTCGGCACGCTCATTGTCTGCTGGCTCATCGCCAAAGGCATCAGAACTGTGCTCAAAATCACCCTGCTCGGCTGGCTGGACCGTATCACAGGTGCCTTTTTTGGCGTGGCCGAGGGCATACTCATAGGACTCATCATCCTCATGGGTTTTCAATCCCTGGCACCAAACTCAACATGGTATACGGAATCAAAAATCGCCCCAAGGGTTCAGCACATGATGGACAAGGTGGGCGATCTGACCCCGGACTCCATGAAAGAACTGTTCAAGTCCAGCGGCGTTACCCTGCCGTCCAGCAGCGATCTGTTGGATTCGGCACAGAATGCCATGCAAGACACGACACCCGAACAATAATTCCTTCCACCGCACTCTATAATACAAAGGATATACGCCATGAGCGGAAGCAACACTGACGCCCACGCACCGGCTCTCAAAGAATTGCTGGATGTCATTGAAACCCTGATCGCACCGGGCGGTTGTCCGTGGGACCAGGAACAGACCGCCCTGTCCATGTGCGACTATCTGGCCGAAGAGACATTCGAGCTTATAGAGGGCATCCGTAACAACGACAAAGCCGAAGCCATGGAAGAACTGGGTGATGTCCTGTTCATCCTGCTGTTCATGGCCGTCAGATACGAAGAGCAAGGTTCCTTCTCCCTCTCTGACTCCCTTCGTAACAACGCCGCAAAAATGATCCGGCGTCACCCGCATGTCTTCGATAATAAAAATTTCGATGACATGCAGGACCTCCTCGACAATTGGGAAACCACCAAGAAAAAGGAAAACGAGGGAACCAAAAAGAAACGGACCTTCGACTCTCTGCCCAAGGGGCTTCCGCCGCTTCTCAAGTCATATCGCATCAACTCCAAGGCCGCGCGCAACAAATTCACCTGGGACTCTACCCAAGCCGTGGAAGCGCAACTTCAGGATGAATGGAAGGAATGGAAGGAAGCCGAAGCTTCCGGTGACAGCGAGGCCATGGAACAGGAATTCGGCGACTACCTTTTTACTCTGGTAGAACTTGGCCGCCGCCACAACATCAAGGCCAACGCAGCCCTGGACTTTGCCAACCAAAAATTTCTCAGCCGTTTTGGCAAGATGGAAGAGTTGGCAGAATCTCGCGGCCAGAGCTTTGACGACATGGACATCGATGCCATGAACACTCTTTGGGACGAAATTAAAACCGAAGAATAGCGCTGAAACTTATTTCAGCAACCATTTAAGCAATGTAAATACGGCGATACCCGCGCCGATGCCTCCGTACATAAAAAGTCACGGAGAGCAATTCTTTTTGCCTAATTTCCAAATCAGCAATGCAGCTACCGCCACACCAGCGATCCCGGCTAATATATAAAGTAATGTCTCGTTCATGGGCCATTCTTCTCGTTGAATTTTAATGAGAACAAATCCTATCACAACCTGAGTTCTACCAAAACATGTTTATACTACCTAAAGTTCTGAGGGATTCTGCCGATATGGTTGATGAGGTAGTTTATTCTCTGCTGCCGAACCAGAAGATTCTACCCCAATTTTCCACCTTTCACAGGGTGGCATAGGCGTTATTTCCGGGCATCGGCAGGGAGGGTAGACTATGACCATGGCAATCGGTGGTTTCGGCAACCCGCAGCCGTTCGATCAACAGACGTTCGGCGCAGCCGTGGTTTCCGAGACCTTGGATATCATGAACGATACTGGCTCGACCCTGGCCCCAGTGGACAAGGAGTCCGCAGAGGCCGCGATTGTTTCCAAAACACTTGACTACATGAACTCCGGGTCCAACTCCAGCGATAACGCTGGCATGGCCCAAAGTTACGACTTCCAGACCGACGTCCTTGGTGCATATGCCAAGGGCAACCTCATCAACCAAATGATCTGACGAGCCGGAGATAACGCCACGAAAAGGAACCCCGCCCTTCAAAACGAAGGGCGGGGCAACTTTATTCCAGGTCCACCAATATCGTTACTTGAATGTCAAGAATCGGACTTGGATACCGCCGGGTATTCTGATAGGAATCGTGCTCTGTCAGAAAATACGACATATTTTACCATTCTTATTGTTTGAATCAACCCACCGGACACCCCTTGCGAAAAATCTGGATCAACGTCGGAATATACACCACCACAGTGGCTTGGACTATCTTGTCCATCTTGTTTTCTCCGCTTGCGTGGTGGCTCATCAAAAAAAAGAAACAGTACTCCGACGCCGAAGCCGTGCGTGATCTCGTCTGGATATACGGCCGGGTATGGATCTGGTGTACTCGTTTGTTCGTGCCTATTGAAGTTGAACTGAAAACCCCAGTCACTCCCTGCATACTGATCCTGAATCATGGCTCCTTTTTTGACACCTTCCTACTGGCAGGCCAACCGCTTTCAGATGTCTGTATGACCATCCGTGAATGGCCATACAAAATGTTCTTTTTCCGCCCCTTCATGGAAGCTGCCCGATACTTACGCACCGAAAATAGAAAGCCTGGAGAGATCACCGACCAGGCTGTTCAGGAGTTGAAAGCAGGACACAACATGATCTTTTTCCCGGAAGGCACCCGCACCCACGACGGCAATCTCGGCCGCTTCCGCTCGGGCGCATTCTATGCCGCCATCCAAGCAAACGTGCCGATAGTTCCCATGTGCATCTCCGGCACATACGGCTTCCTACCGCGCGGAGTAAAATCATTCAGCTACTCGCCCATCAAAGTTAAGTTACTCCCGCCGGTCTATCCCGACAAATACAAAGGGATCGAAGACGGGCATAGACAGATGCGCAAGGACGTAAAAGAAATAATGGCAGAAGAACTTGAAGCCATGGCTCAAACCACCAACTAAGCAGCCCTCCCATGAACATGACACGACTCCTGACAGCCGCCTTATTAGTCACACTACTCCTGCTTGCAGGATGCAAGACCGCTCATATCCTGACCATAAACAATGCCCCCATCCCAAATGCGCCATCAGGCAACCTCACCATGGCCGAAGTGGGCAATGCCATAATCAAGGCGGGGAAAGGAATTGGTTGGGAAATGCACCCCAAATCAACGGGATGCATCATAGGCACTCGCTATTTCCGAACCCATCAGGCAGCTGTAAACATCCTTTACTCCCGCCAGGATTACACCATAGAATATCGGAGCAGCGTCAACCTGAAATACGATGGCACCAACATACATAGAAATTATAATGAATGGGTCACATACCTCTCCCAAGCCATAGACGCGGCCCTGGCTTCTGCTCAGTACAAATAGTTATTCCGCACATCACTGATTGAAGGCTCCCCTGCATCTCGCAGCGGAGCCTTTTTTTATGGAGCAATGCATCAACGACCATGACCACTTGACGCAACTCGCTGCTCAGCCTATTTTTTATTTTGATAGAAATTCTCACTACCAAACACACGAGGTTTGCATGAGCCCCCTGTTCGCCCCAAAAGATAATGACGACTGGTTCCTGCCCAAGGATGCACGGCAGCAACTGGAAGAAACCTTCAAGTCCCTCAAGAATCCAATCAAACTGGAAGTCTTCGCTCAGGCAGGGACCAATGACGAATTCAACGAATACATGGTCAAATTCTGCAAGGATCTTGATAGATTGTCAGACAATATTTCCTTACAACAATTTGGTTTTCGGACTGACCGGGCCAAAGAATTGGGCATCACCCAATCCCCTACCATGTGCCTCAATCCGGACGACTACTACATCCGATTCCTCGGCGCGCCCCTAGGAGAAGAAGGAAAGGCATTCATTACCGCCATTGTCCTCGCTTCCATGGGCGATGCAAATCTGTCTGATATGTCCAAACAACTTCTGGAGCCACTTAATGAAGAACGCTTGGCCCAGGTTTTCGTCAGCCCCACCTGACCATACTGCCCAGGGCAGTCGATGAGCGCTATCAAAGCAGCCATCGCCAAGCCCGGTCTGGTCAAGGCCGAAATCATCGAGATGAATGAAAACCGCGAACTGACAGAGCGTTACAACGTCAGCTCCATGCCACACACTGTTTTCAATGAAGGAAAGCACGAGGCCCTCGGCCTTCAGCCTGAAGAACGCTTCATGGTCGAACTCGCTTACCTCAAGGACGCGGAGGCGCTTCTGGAAGACGGCTCTCTCCCCGGTATGGAAGGCAAAAAATCACCGTCGCAATATGGGACTATCGAACCAGGCGAGGTGGACCTCGTCATCGTAGGAGCAGGTCCAGCCGGCCTCACCGCTGGCATTTACGCCGTGCGTGCCGGCCTCAAGGCCGTGGTACTGGAAAAGAACATCGCAGGTGGGCAGGTAGCGCTCACGCCAATGGTGGAAAACTATCCCGGATTTGCCCAGGTTCCGGGCAAGCAACTCATGGACATCATGAGTGAACACGCTCGGGGATACCTGCCTGTCAACGAAGGCGAAGGGGTTGAATCCGTTGACATGGGCGAACTGAAAAACGACGAACTCATCACCGTTACCACCAACCGGGGCGTATATCAGGCCAAAGCGATAATCCTTTCCACTGGTGCGGCATATCGTCAACTCGGCGCACCGGGTGAAGACCGATACTTCGGACGCGGCATCAACTACTGCGCCTCCTGTGACGGATATCTTTACAAAGGCAAATCTGTAGCCATAATTGGAGGAGGCAACACCGCACTGACAGACGCCCTCCACCTTAAAAACCTCGGCGTGGACGTAACCATCATCCACCGCCGCGACGAGTTCCGTGCTCAGGTACCACTCCAGGAATCCGTTGAGCACGAAGGTATTCCAGTGCTTTGGAATACGGAAGTGACTGAAATTCAAGGTGACGACAAAGGGGTGAACAATCTCATCCTGCGCAATATCGTGGATGATAAAACCATGGACTTGCCCGTCAACGGTGCATTCGTCGCCATTGGGCAGATCGCTGCCACAGACCTTGCCAAAGAGCTGGGCGTGACCATCAAGGATGATGGATTCGTGAAAGTGGACACCACCATGCGAACCAATATCCCCCGCATCTATGCTGCAGGCGATGTCACAGGCGGCCTCCAACAGATCGTCACCGCCATCGGCGAAGGTTCTATCGCTGCCATGTCCGCCTTTGAAGACATCAGTCATCCCTATTGGAAATAACAATAGCAACACAACGAACAATAGAGAGGGCTTGCTTTAAATCAAAGCGGCCCTCTCTTTTTTTAATAACACTACCTAGAATCCATCCCAAAAGTATGCCTTAGCCAGACAAAAAAGCAGAGTCTCTTCATGAAAGAGATCAACTGTCGATTTGCTTAATTCATATGTAAGAGAAGTCGACAAGATAACACTTGTTCACTCCATAAAAAGCACTAAATTACGGACTGTTAGCCTTTGGCCTAATTATTGCCTATATCTCTGATAGTTCAAAGAACGCATAATTAAGACCACCAATCGCAATTGCGATTACAATGAAGGGCGTATCCCACTGGGGGATACGTCCTTCACGTATATCTATACCCAGGGAGTAGAAATTTCGCATTTAATGGAGTCCACGCATAACAGCTCAACAAAATTGTCATACAAAATGAGCTGAATACGAAAAAAGCAACCAACCTTTTTCCACAAAAATCTTGACTTTCGGCATGCGCCCACCGCTCCGCCCTGTTCCTTCGCCATTTACCCGGACTATAACGAATTTTCATCGGCGATTTAGACAAGTTCACGTATTAAATCACATTTTCGTCACATCTTGACGCAATCTCCTTATTAAAGTAGTTCCCTCGGTACTAATTCTAGAATCTCTCGTGTTGGTTGGCGGAACCGACAAAAGAGTCGATTCCTGTCTCCCACTTTAGAAGACAATTTTATGAATACAATAAATGATTCCGACATGGACTTCGTTCGTGAAGTCGAAGAGCGGAGTGGCCAGAAAGTAGCCCGCTGTTATCAGTGTGGTAATTGCACCGCTGGCTGCCCCTACAATTTCGCTTACGACATCCCTGTCAACAAGCTGATGCGTTACATCCAGTCCGGCAAACGGGACAAGGCATTGGAGAGCAAAGCTGTCTGGCTCTGTGGTTCCTGCCAATCCTGCACCACACGGTGCCCGAACAACATCGATGTCTGCCGTGTCATGGACGTGCTGCGCCACATGGCACGCGAATCGGGTAAAAAATCCGAGCGCAAAGTACGCCTGTTCGCCGATACCTTCTTGGAATCGGTGGAAAAGCACGGCCGTGTCTACGAAGCCGGAATGATGGCCAAGTTCGCCGCTCAATCCGGTAACGTGCTGGGCGACTTAGATCTCGCCCCCATGGTTTTGGCTAAACACAAACTCAAATTCCGACCGCACCCCATCAGAAAAAGGAAAGCTGTTGAAGATATCTTCAAGCGCTTTCGGGAGAACGGCCATAAATGAAGAAGACCACTGTAGCCTATTATCCGGGCTGTTCAGCGGTAGGCACTTCGGTCGAGTACGAGAAATCGACTCGCGCCGTGTGTGATGCCCTGGGTATCCAGTTAGAGGAAATCCAGGATTGGAGTTGTTGCGGCTCCTCACCTGCCCACACCGTCAATCATATCCTGTCTGCCGCCCTATCTGGCCGTAACCTGGCCCTGGCCGGAAGCATGGGACACGACACCGTCGCTACTCCCTGCCCCAGTTGCTTGATCAACCTGCGTACTTCAGCCCGCAAGATCGAAGATCCGAAATTGTGCCACAAGGTCAACGCGCTGCTGGAAGATCCTTGCGAAAACCCTGTTGAGCCGAAATCAGTGCTCCAGGTCATCGTTGAAGACTACGGCGTTGATGAAGTGGCCCGCCTCATCCGCAAGCCGCTCAACGGCCTTAAGGTCGTCTGTTATTACGGCTGCATCATGACGCGCCCACCGGAACTCATGCGGTTTGACGACCCGGAAAACCCCATGGCCATGGATGATCTCATGGAAGCTGCCGGAGCCGAAGTCCTGCCGTTCCCCCTCAAGGTGGAATGCTGCGGTGCTTCATCGGGTATTCCGCGCAAGGACATCGTCATGCGCCTTTCGGGCAAGCTGCTCCATGCTGCCGAGGAATGTGGAGCGGACGCCATTGTGTCGGCCTGCCCCCTGTGCCAGATGAATCTGGACCTGCGGCAAAGCCAGATTCGCAAGGAAGGCTATATTTCGAAGCCCATTCCTGTTTTCTACTTCACCCAACTTCTGGGCACAGCCCTCGGCGTGGACAAGCGCTCCCTGCGCTTCGACAAGCTGGTGGTCAGCCCCAAACGCTGCCTGGAGAAAATCTCCGGTTAATCCCGGCGATTCTTCCAAGGAGAGAATGTAATGCGCATAGGCGTTTTTATCTGCCATTGCGGTAGCAATATAGCAGCCACCGTCGACTGTCCCGGCGTGGCCGAAGCAGCCAAGATGCTTCCCAACGTGGTGTTCGCTTCGGACACCATGTACGCTTGCTCCGAACCGGGGCAGGAAGGCATCACCGATGCTATCCGCGAACACAATCTCGACGGCGTTGTCGTCGCGTCCTGTTCTCCCCGGATGCATGAGCCGACCTTCCGCAAAGCTGTGGAACGTGCTGGGCTCAATCGCTACATGCTGGAAATGGCGAACATCCGCGAGCACGTCTCGTGGATTGGCAAGGACGTAGAACTCAACACCAACAAGTCCATTGAGTTGGTAGCCATGGCTGCGGCCAAGCTGTCCCAGAACACACCGCTCACTCCCAATCGTTTCGACGTCAACAAGCGCGTCCTCGTCATCGGCGGCGGCGTTGCCGGTATCCAGGCAGCTCTGGACTGTGCGGACGGCGGACTTGATGTGATCCTGGTGGAACGAGAGTCCTCCATCGGCGGCAAGATGGCCAAGCTGGACAAGACATTCCCGACCATCGACTGTTCTTCCTGCATTCTCGGTCCCAAGATGGTGGACGTGGCCCTGCACCCGAAAATCACGCTTTACACCGCCAGCGAAATCGACAAGGTCGAAGGCTACGTGGGCAACTACAATGTGAAGATCAAACGCAAAGCCACCTACGTAGACTGGGACAAATGTACAGGCTGCGGCGCCTGCATGGAGAAATGCCCAAGCAAGAAGGCCGTGGACCATTTCAATGAAGAAGTCGCGCCCACCACTGCCATCAACATCCCTTTTCCGCAGGCCATCCCCAAGAAGGCCAGCATCGACGCCGAATCCTGCATCAAGTTAATAAAAGGCAAATGCGGCGTGTGCGCCAAGGTCTGTCCCACTGGTGCCATCAATTACGAGCAGGAAGACACCTTCCTGACCGAAGAAGTGGGCGGTATCATCGCGGCCACCGGCTACGATCTATTCGATCACACCGTTTATGGTCAGTACGGCGCAGGCCGCTATCCCGATGTTATCACTTCCATGCAGTACGAGCGCCTCTTGAACGCTTCTGGCCCCACTGGCGGCCACATCAAGCGCCCCTCCGACGGCAAGGAACCCAAGCGCATCGTCTTCGTACAATGTGTCGGTTCCCGCGATCCCTCGGTTGGCAGGCCATATTGTTCCGGCTTCTGCTGCATGTACACCGCCAAGCAGGCCATCCTGACCCGCGATCACATTCCCGACTCGCAGGCCTATGTCTTTTATATGGATATCCGGGCTCCAGGAAAACTGTATGACGAATTTACACGTCGTGCGCAGGAGCAATACGGTGTCCAATACCTGAGAGGCAGAGTCTCTCAGATATACCAGCTCGGCGACTCCATTGTGGTTCGCGGAGCTGATACCCTGGCCGGAGATCAGGTCGAGATCACAGCCGACCTAGTGGTCCTGGCCGTTGGTGCCGAGGCCTCCAAGGGCGCATCAAACCTGGCTGAGAAACTGCGCATTTCCTATGACAGCTACGGCTTCTTCATGGAAAAGCACATGAAGCTCGGCCCGGTGGAGACCAACACTGCCGGAGTCTATCTGGCTGGTTCCTGCCAGGGACCAAAAGATATCCCGGCCTCAGTGGCCCAGGGAAGTGCTGCCGCCGCCAAAGTGCTCGGCCTCTTCTCCAAGGACCAGCTTGAGTCCGACCCGCAGACTGCCGCCGTCAAGCAGCCCCGCTGCATCGGCTGCATGAAGTGTGTTCGCACCTGTCCTTACGGTGCAATCAACGAGATCGAGGACCGCTTCGGCAATCCCAAGGCTGATGTCATTGCGACTATTTGTCAGGGATGCGGCCTCTGTACTTCCACCTGTCCGCAGGGGGCGATACAGCTCAGCCATTTCACAGATAACCAGATCCTCGCGGAGGTGAACGCCTTATGTCCGCCGTTCATGGACGAGAGCTTCGAATAATCGGCTTTCTTTGCAACTGGTGCTCCTATGGAGGAGCCGACACTGCCGGAGTCTCGCGCTTCGAGCAGCCCACAGACCTTCGTGTCGTGCGCGTGCCGTGCTCCGGCCGTATCGATCCGCTGTTCATTGTCCGTTCCTTCCTGAACGGCGCTGACGGTGTGCTCGTATCCGGCTGTCACCCCGGCGACTGCCACTACTCCGAAGGCAACTTTTACGCCCGACGCAGGCTCGAACTGTTAAAGCGGTTCTTGCCCGTCAGTGGAATTGACCCGGAACGGTTCAAGTACACATGGGTTTCCGCCTCTGAAGGTGCCAAATGGCAGGAAACGGTCACTGACTTCACCAACCATATCCATTCGCTCGGACCGGCACCGGTACTGTCCACCGCCAGCACGCCCGAAGATTGGGCCAAGGTCGCCCAGGCCGCAGCCAATGGCAAAGGATGCGGCTGCGGCTGTCACAAGGAGCGCGCATGAGCCTCGACCAACTCAAACGACTCATAAAGGCCGTCCTTCCCGACCTCGACATGGTCATCGGCTGGGAACAAGGCCACGACTGCCTGACAGCCTCCCCGGTCTTCATCAAGACCGAAGAGGACATAGAAAAACTGCAGATTGGACCCTTGGCTGTACACAATTTGGCGACTTTCCTTCCCGGCCTCAAAGGCAAGAAGGTCGGCGTTGTTGTCAAAGGCTGTGATAGCCGGGCCGCTGTACAATTGCTCCAGGAAAAGCTCATAGACCAAGCCGATGTCACTATCTTCGGCTTCGGCTGCAATGGCATCATCAGTCACGCCAAGCTACGCAAACAATTCAACGGCATGGGCCGCGCATCGTCCATGACTCAAAACGGCGACACCATCACCATCGAACATGACGGTGAGACCACCACCCTGCCGTTCAATGACGTATGCGCCGACAAATGCCTGACATGCGAACATCCCAATGCTGTCATCCATGACCATTTCGCCGGGGAACGCGTCGAACGTAAGCCTGTCACAACCGAAAATCCCGCGCTGGCCGAATTCGAGAAACTTCCGCTCAATGAACGCCTCGATTTCTGGCAGGAGCAGATGAGCCGTTGCATTCGCTGCCATGCCTGTCGCAACGCCTGCCCCATGTGTGTCTGCCGCGACCATTGTCTGGCAACATCCCGCGAGCCGAACTGGATTGGTCAGGACACCAGCCCGCGCGAGAATCTCATGTTTCAGATGACACACACCCTGCACCTCGCTGGCCGCTGTGTGGAATGTGGCGAGTGCGAACGCGCCTGCCCCATGGACATCCCGGTATTCCTGCTGCGCAAAAAGATGGCCGACGAAGTAAAATCCCTGTTCGACTATGACGCCGGCATCGTTCTCGATGCAAAGCCGCCGCTCATGACGTTCGAAACCAACGAACGGAACATCAAGGAGTAAGGCATGGGCAGAAAATATATTGCAGAAAACGATGTAATCGCATGGCTGGACACTCTGGCCGACGACAATCTGGTCATCGCCCCCGTGGCAGAAACCGGAACCGTGATCTATCGCCCATATCTCCCCGGCACCGAAGTGGAGTTGACCAATCGGCCCGTCAGTTCTCCCAAGGAAGCAGTCTTTCCGCAGACCGAACTTCTGTTCTCCTACAAGCAGGATAAGGACCCCGAGCATCCCGACCGCACCAAGGTCGATATGAAAGAAGCGACCCCGGACAGATCGACTGTTTTCTTCGGCCCACGCCCCTGTGGCACCCGTGGCATTTCCATGTTCGACAAGGTATACAACTGCGGTAAAATGCAGGACGCCTACTACGTCACCCGCCGCGAGAACACAGCCTTTGTCACCATTGCCTGCTCCCGCCCGGACGCCACCTGTTTCTGCCACAGCGTGGGCAGTGGCCCGGCTGACACCGAAGGTTCTGACGTCCTTCTCACTCCCGTGAATGGAGGATTTGTTGCCGAAGCGGTGACCGATAAGGGTAAAGATCTGCTCGCCTCCCCTCTCTTTGCGGACGCTGGCAAGCTAGAGCAGGAGGCTAATGCCGTAGTGGAAAAAGCCCGCGAAATGCTGGGCGATCCGCATGATTTCTCTGAAGCAGAATCCAGCCTCTACAATTTATTCGACGACATGGATTTTTGGGAAGAGCAGGCCGCCAAATGCATTAACTGTGGAGCGTGCACCTACCTCTGTCCCACCTGCCACTGTTTCAATATAACCGACCAGAACGTTGGTCTTTCCGGACGTCGAATTCGTACCTGGGACAATTGCATGTCCTTTGAATTCACGCTGGAAGGCAGCGGGCACAATCCCCGCCCCACGAAAGCCCACAGACTGAAAAACCGTCTGGGCCATAAATTCGCTTATTATCCCGAAAACAATGAAGGGCTCGTCGCCTGTTGCGGTTGCGGCCGTTGTATAGAGCGTTGCCCCAGCGGCGTCGATATCCGCGCCATTGTCCTGGCTGCCAAGGAGCGTAGCAATGTGCAAAAGTAATCTCCTGATGCCGGAATCGGCTACGATTCAGGAAGTCGTTCAAGAAACTGCCAACATCAAGACGTTCCGAATCACTTTGGACGACGAACAGAAGATGAAGGACTTCAGTTTCATGCCCGGTCAGGTGGGACAGCTCACCGCATTTGGCACTGGCGAATCCACCTTTGTCATCAACTCATCCCCCACACGCATGGACTACCTGCAATTCAGCGTCATGCAGGTGGGCGAGGTCACCCAACGTCTCCACCAACTCAGGCCGGGAGATACCGTTGGCGTGCGCGCCCCTCTGGGCAACTCCTTTGATGTGGAATCCATGAAGGGCAAAGATATCGTTTTCATCGGCGGCGGCATAGGCATGGCCCCCCTACGCACTCTGCTGGTCTACATGCTCGACAACCGTGAAGAGTATGGAGACATTACCCTGCTCTACGGCGCGCGTTCTCCTGCTGACCTCAGCTACAAGACAGACCTTGATGAATGGAAGCAGCGCGACGATATCAACATCCACCTCACCGTAGATGTGGAAACACCAGATTGGGACGGCACAGTTGGCCTCATCCCCAATGTGCTCAAGGATATCAACCCAGCATCCAAGAACGGAGTGGCAGTCACCTGTGGCCCGCCTATCATGATCAAGTTCACGTTGATGGCTTTGCAGGAACTCGGATTCGAAGACGACCAGATCGTCACGACCTTGGAAAAGCGCATGAAATGCGGCGTCGGCCTCTGCGGTCGTTGCAACATAGGTTCAAAATACGTCTGCATAGACGGGCCGGTCTTCACATATGCCCAGTTAAAGGAACTCCCAGCAGAGCTATAAATTTATCGAATTAACGACAAATTCCAAAGCCGTTTCACAGTTCTTGTGAAACGGCTTTTTTGATTGCAAGCAAAACAGCTCAGACAAATCGCCCCCCAGCAAGGCAATAAGTTATATATTTTAATATTTTATAGATACAAAAGGATGCCCGAAGCTGATATCCAAATACCCCCCTTAGATATCAGAATTCTCCCGGAGATATTGTAGTCAAATTAAGTAATATATTTGCTCATTAACCAACCCAAAATGAACTCTAATTTTCGCCTTTTCTTTTAAAAAAAATACTTTTTTTGACACAATCCCCATATTCTATTAAGCTAAGCAGTTAGAAAATCCAGTTATAAATAGTTGTGCACTAATTTAACATTTCTTCTAAAAATAGAAGAAAGCATTCTCTGTTACTTCGTTTGTTGCAGTTTTAAATTAATGTAACATTTGCTTTTACTATCTAGAACTGTACGCAACAAACATAAAACAACAGTTGTTTTGCATTTTACTATAGCCTTTATGCCGTCATCTAGAAAATGTCATAGCTGCGCTGAAAACACATCTACTCACGGGCACCCTCGCAAGACGGTTGCCCGTGCCCTGCGTGACAGTATCGCCCCATAGACATCCGCTCAACCTGCACTGCATTCATGAACGCTCTCACTAGGAAGGAGAGAGTGGCTATTGACACATTCACCGGAGAAAACATGGAAAAAATCCGCGTCGAAAAATTGTATAAAATTTTTGGAAACAAACCGAAGAAAGCTTTGGCAATGCTCCACGATGGACATGACAAAGCCTCTGTTCTGGAAGAAACAGGCATGACTGTTGGCGTAAACGACGCCTCCTTCTCTATAGAAGCCGGTGAAATTTTCGTCATCATGGGGCTGTCCGGTTCAGGCAAGTCCACCATTGTACGCCTGCTCAATCGCCTCATCGAGCCAACCTCCGGGCGTGTCTTCGTCGATGGACAAGACGTTACGGCCATGAATAATGACGAGTTGGTAAAATTCCGTCTGCACAACATGAGCATGGTATTCCAGTCATTTGCCCTCATGCCGCACCAGACAGTGCTGGACAATGCAGCCTTCGGCCTCGAACTGGCTGGCGTGGACAAGGAAAAACGCCAAGAACGTGCCCTTGAAGCACTGGAGCAAGTTGGCCTGGCTGGTTGGGAAGACCAATACCCCGAACAACTTTCCGGCGGCATGCAGCAGCGCGTTGGCTTGGCCCGAGGCTTGGCTGTAGACCCTGAAATCCTGCTCATGGACGAAGCTTTCTCCGCTCTGGACCCGCTCATCCGCACCGAGATGCAGGATGAACTTCTCAAGTTGCAGGAAGAAGACCAGCGCACCATTGTTTTTATTTCCCATGATCTGGACGAAGCACTGCGCATCGGCGATCGCATCGCCATCATGGAGGGCGGCAACGTCGTTCAGGTCGGCACACCCGACGAAATTCTGCAGAACCCGGCCAACGATTATGTCCGGGCATTCTTCCGCGGTGTCGATCCCACCAACGTTATCTCTGCCGGTGACATCGTAAGCAACACCCACCCCACGCTTGTGGTTACCAAGACAGGCAGCTTGCGCGCCGCCCACGAAATTCTCAGCGGCAGTGACCGCGAACACGGATATGTCATCGACGCCAAACACCGTCTCTTGGGCGTCATCTCATCGGAAGGCATTCAGAATGCGCTTGAGCAGGGACTTCCCGATCAACCGATCAGCCAAGCTTACATGGATGAAGCCGAGCCTGTGAATTTCGACGAATCCATGCAGGACATCCTGCCCATGGTGGCATCCAGCGCATGGCCGGTCCCGGTTGTGGATGCAGACGGTGTCTACAAAGGAGTGGTTTCCAAAAACCGCTTCCTCAGGACACTGCACAAAACCGAAACCAACGGTGACTCCGGAGGTGACCAATAATGTTCGACAACTACATCATCCCCTTGGACGAGTGGGTCACCACCTTTATTGAATGGCTCGTAGACAACCATCGTGAAGTTTTCCAAACCATGAAATGGCCGGTAGAGCAGACACTCAACGGCCTTGAATCAGGCTTGAATGCCCTGCATCCGGCTATCATCATAGCGGTTGTCTGCCTTGCTGCTTGGCGTTTCTCCGGAAAACGACTGACAATATTCTCGCTGGCCTCCATGCTCATCGTCGGCTTCCTCGGCTTATGGGAAGACACCATGATTACCTTGGCCATGGTTCTGGCCTCAGTCATTTTCTGCGGGCTTGTCGGCATCCCGCTGGGCATTATGTCCGGGCGCAGCGACAGATTCGAAATGATTCTTCGGCCCATTCTCGATGCGATGCAGACCACTCCGGCTTTCGTCTATCTGGTCCCCATTGTCATGCTCTTTTCCGTTGGTAATGTCGCTGGTGTCCTGGCAACCATCATTTTTGCTTTACCGCCCCTCATCAGACTGACCAGCCTGGGTATCCGAGGCGTACACCCGGAACTGGTGGAAGCCGCACAGGCATTCGGTGCGACACGCTGGCAGACTCTCATGAAAGTCCAGATCCCCCTGGCCATGCCCACCATTCTGGCAGGCTTGAACCAGACCATCATGATGTCGCTTTCCATGGTTGTAATCGCTGCACTCATCGGTGCGGGCGGCCTTGGTTCCCCGGTCATCCTTGGCTTGAACACCTTGGACATCGGACGCGCTGTGGTCGGTGGCCTTGGCATCGTACTCATGGCCATCGTCTTAGACCGTATTACTCAATCAATAGCTCAAAATAAGTAACCCAATAGAGAATCTTAGGAGGTTCCATGAAATTGATGAAACTGACGCTTGCTGCCATTTGTGCGGTCCTGATCGCGTCCACTGCAATGGCGACGGATATGAAACCCGGCGACGGCGTTACCCTTATACCGGCACGCGCCACATGGAACACCGGTTTCTTCCAGGAAGCCCTGGCTCGTCGTGGTCTGGAAGAACTTGGCTACAAGGTCAAGAAGCCCAAAGATCTCGCCAACCCCATTGCATACAAGTCCATCTACCTGGGCGACATTGACTACTGGTGCAACGGTAACTTCCCGCTCCACACCCCCCAGTTGCCCAAGAACTTCGAGAAGAAGGCTGTAATCCTCGACCCGATCATCAAGGCCGGTGGCATGCAGGGTTACCTCGTTTCCAAGAAGGAAGTTGAGAAGTTCGGCATCAAGTCCCTGGACGACTTCAAACGCCCCGAAGTAGTCAAAGCATTTGACCAGAACGGTGACGGCAAAGCTGACCTCGTAGCGTGCCCTCCGGGTTGGGGTTGTGAAAAAGTTATCGCCTCCCACATGGAAATCTACAAGCTGGACGATTACATTAAGCCCATCAAAGCCGCTTACGAAGCAGGCATGGCCTCTGCTCTGGGTGCATACAAGTCTGGCAAGCCAGTCTTCTTCTACACTTGGACTCCTAACTGGACCGTGTACAAATTCGTACCTGGCAAGGACGTGATGTGGATCAACGTTCCCGCTGAAGGCGACACTCAGGGTGAAGTCTCCGGCATTCAGGGTGCTGTCTCTGACCCCCTGCGCAACGGTTTCATGGTCTACGACATCACCGTGGTTGCTAACAAAAAGTTCCTTGAGAAAAACCCGGCAGCCGCCACTTTCCTCAAGAGCTTCAAGCTCACCATCGGCGACGTCAGCGCTCAGAACACCCGCATGAACGAAGGCGAAAAGTCCGACAAGGCCATCGCCAAGCATGTGGATGAGTGGATCTCCAACAACCAGTCCAAATGGGACGGCTGGCTCGCCGCCGCACGCAAGGCTGCCAAATAGCCTAGCGCTCACATAAAGAATCAAGCCCCGGAGATGCGAATCTCCGGGGCTTTTTTGCGTTAAAGCATATACATAAAGAAGCCGGCATCAGTTAAAGAGCATACTGCCCCCATAACTGCTGATTCTGAATTCGAAAACGACTCTTCTCAAAACCAACATACCAACCAACCCCTTGCCAAACATTGAATGGCATTCAATAGAATCTGACAGATTTTGAAGACCGCAATACGCCAGGACTCCAAAGCGGAACGCAGTGGTGCTCGATCCGAAAATTACAATCCCCTGATTTCAAAAGCTTACAGATTCAAACACACATTTTCATGTGAAATTTCGCTCAATCCTGTTGACATACCGTTTTTTCATAGGTAGAGAGATTTTTACCGGGTTCAAAATGTCGACATTAGACATTCGGCATTTGAACAACACCTCTACAGATTTTTTAATTGGAGCAAATAAGATGACCAAAAAAATCATCGAAACCCCGAACGCACCTGCCGCCATCGGTCCTTATTCCCAGGCCGTGATTGCAGGCGATCTGCTGTTCACCTCGGGCGCACTGCCCATCGACCCCGCCACCGGCAAAATGGTCGAAGGCGACATCACTGCACGCGCACACCAGGTCTTCAACAACCTCAGTGCCATTGCAGAAGAAGCCGGAACCGCTCTCGACAACGCCGTGAAGCTGACAGTCTACCTCGCAGACATCGCCGACTTCCAGGCTGTCAACGCCGTTTATGGCGAATATTTCAATAAGCCCTTCCCTGCCCGTAGCGCCTTCCAGGTAGCAGCCCTTCCTCTGGGTGCGGACATCGAAGTTGAAGCCATCATCAACCTTTAATCAATTTAACTGATCAGGAGAGTTCAATGAACCTCGCTAAATTTTCCCGTCGTGGCTATGTCCAGACTGCTACCCCCATCGAAGCTGCACCGGCTTTTTCCGAAGCACTCGGTGGAAAAGTAAACATCTTCATCAAGCGCGACGACCTGTTGCCCGGTTGTTCCGGTGGTAATAAGACCCGTAAGCTCGACTTCTGCATCGCTGATGCACTCGACAAAGGCGCTGACACCATCATCACCTGCGGCGCAGTTCAGTCCAACCATGCTCGCCTGACCCTTTCCTGGGCCGTCAAGGAAGGCATGGACTGCCACCTGATCCTCGAAGAACGCGTCAAGGGAAGCTACTCTCCCGAAGCTTCCGGTAACAACTTCCTGTTCCAGATCATGGGTGTGAAATCCATCACAGTAGTCCCCGGTGGCTCTGACATGATGGGTGAAATGGAGAAGCTGGAGAAGAAACTCGCAGCTGATGGCAAGAAGCCCTACATCATCCCCGGCGGCGCATCCAACACCATCGGTGCTACCGGTTACGTTTCTTGCGCAGAAGAAACCCTGCAGCAGCTCTTCGAGACCGGCCTGAAGATCGACCACATGGTCGTTCCCAGTGGTTCCGCAGGCACCCACGCTGGCATCGTCGTCGGCATGGTCGGCTGCAACGCTAACATCCCTGTTTCCGGCATCAACGTCAGCCGCACCAAAGATGTTCAGGAAGCAATCGTCCACAAGCTCGCAGTTGAGACCGCTGAGCGCGTTGGCGTCAAAGGCTCCATCGATGCATCTGAAGTAACCTGCTTCGACGGATACGTCGGCCCCGGTTATTCCCTGCCCACCGATTCCATGGTTGAAGCAGTCAAACTGCTCGCTTCCACCGAAGGCATCCTGCTTGACCCGGTATACTCCGGTAAGGCAATGGCTGGTCTGGTCGACCTCATTCGCAACGGGCACTTCCCCGATGGGTCCAACGTCCTGTTCCTGCATACCGGCGGCTCCCCTGCGCTGTATGCTTACCTGGACACTTTCCGCGACTAATCACCTCATGGCCCGTGCTTTTTTAAAGCGCGGGCCTTTCAATAATGGCACATGGTAAATAGGTACTGTAATGTGAAGCAGTTTACTAAGAGGACTGTTTCCACCAATGAGGAGAAGAATAATGTCTTACATTAAAAATCTGATGATCGCTTTCGTGGCTATCGTGGCAATGTCCACAGCTGCTATCGCTGGCCCCACCGTTATCAAACTGGCTCACCCCAACGTCCCCCAGCACCCCATGGGTCAGGGCTTTGAGAAATTCAAAGAACTCGTTGAGACTCGCACCAACGGCGAATTCCGCGTTGACATCTACGACAGCTCCAAGTTCGGCAACTTTGACTCCGTCGTTCAGGGCCTGCAGTTCAACATGCTGCAGATGGGTTCCGCTTCCACTCCGAACCTCGCTCCTTTCTCCGATGACTTCCTGATCTTCGACCTGCCCTTCCTGTTCCCCAACTACGAGTCCACCGACCTGATCACCGATGGTCCCATCGGTATGACCGCTGCCAAGGCTCTTGAGAAGTCCGGCATCATCGGTCTCGGTTACATCGAAATCGGTTTCCGTAACCTCTGGAACAACAAGCGCACTGTGAAGACCATGGCTGATGCCAAGGGCCTTAAGATCCGCTCCACTCCTTCCAAGGCTCACATTGCCACCCTGAAGGACCTCGGCATGAACCCCACTCCCATTTCCTGGGGTGAGGTCTACACCGCTCTGCAGCAGAAGACTGTTGATGGCATCGACATCGACCTGAACCTCGCATGGCACAACAACTTCCCCGAAGTCACCAACAACCTGACCATGGTCAACAGCCTCTACAGCCCGCACTTGGTCATGATGTCCAAGAAGTTCCTCGATTCCCTGTCTGACACCAACAAGGCAATCATCCTCGAGGCCTTCGAAGAGTCCAAGCTCTACGAACGCAAGCTCATCCGTGAAGGCGAAAAAGAAATCATGGGCAAGCTCGCTGACAAGGGCGTGACTGTCTACACCCTGACCCCCGAAGAGCGTGCACGCTGGGCAGAAGCCACCAAAGGCGTCTACACCCAGTTTGAAAAGCGCATTGGTAAAGATTTGATTGAACGCGCCAAAGCAACGGTCTCTGGCAAGTAACAACCTTGTGTTGGCCGCCGGGCCTCCTCTCATTCAGTCCGGCGGCTAACACACAAGGCATAACCTCGAGAGTGTCATGAGCAAAAATTTATTAGATAAAGTCGAAGGGACTGTCTCCTCTGTCTGCTTGGGCGGGATGGCTTTGATCATCGCAGTTCAGGTTTTCCAGCGGTACGTCCTGCAGAGTTCACTTGATTGGTCAGAAGAGCTGGCTCGCTACCTCTTCATCTGGTCCGTCTACGTGGGTTGCAGCTACGCCACGCAAAAAGACAGGCACCTGGAGGTCACCATCCTCCGCAATTTCTTCGGCGCTACGGTCGCCAAATACGTTACTTTGGCAGCCTATATTGCCACCATCGGATTCTGCCTCTGCGTCACCGTATGGGGTTTCCAGATGGTCAACTTCCTGGCTGGTACCGGACAAAAAACACCGGCTCTCGAAGTCCAGATGTACTGGGTTTTCCTCAGTGTTCCGGTTGGCATGGGCCTCATGGCTATCAGAACTGGACAGCGCGTTCTGTCTATTCTTCGGGGCGAAGTCGAATTCGCAGCCCCGGGTTCCAAGTAGAGGGTTAATATAATGGATACTGCAGTTCTTCTTACATTCTTGGCTCTTGCCTCTTTCCTCTTCCTGAGCGTCCCCATCGGCGTCGCTATCGGCGGAAGTGTGATCGTAGGTATCTGGGCTGGCGATATGCTTCCCTATGAGTTTTTAATTCAGAAAATGGTCACGTCTCTCGACGTCTTCCCACTCATGGCGGTCCCGTTCTTCATCATGGCGGGTGAAATCATGCAAAAAGGAAGCATGGCCCAACGGCTGCTCACCGTATCGAAAAGCCTTGTCGGTCACATCACCGGCGGTATGGCCCACATTTCGATCCTGACCAGCATGTTCTATGGCGCACTGTCCGGCTCTGCTCCGGCTACAGTTGCTGCCGTTGGTGGCATCATGGTTCCATCCATGAAAAAAGAAGGATACTCCACCTCCTTCTCCACAGCCGTCAACACCGCCGCAGGTTGCCTGGGTGTTATGATCCCGCCCAGCGTTCCACTGATCATTTACGGAACCACTGCTGGTGTTTCCGTTGGTGACTTGTTCATCGCAGGCGTCATCCCCGGCATCTTCGTCGGTCTCTGCCTGATGGCATGCAGCTATATTCTCTCCAAGAAGTACGGCTACACCGGTTCCGGTGAACGCGCTTCTCTTGGCGAAATAGGTGTTGCTGTCAAAGATTCCATCGTTGCTTTGATGGTTCCGCTGATCGTTCTTGGTGGCATCTACGGTGGTCTTACCACCCCCACCGAAGCTGGCGTTATCGCCGTCCTCTATGCATTCATTGCTGAAGGTCTCGTTCTGCGTACCCTTTCCTGGGACAAGGTCGCTCAGATCTTCAAGGGCACGGCCCTCACCACTGCATCGATCTTCCTCGTTGTTGCCACCGCAACTGCGCTGGGCCAGATCCTGCTCTTCTACAATGTGCCTGACATGCTGGTGAACTTCCTGGTTGGCATCTCCGACAACAAGTACGTTCTGATTCCCATCATTCTGGTCTTCCTGCTTGTCATGGGTACCTTCATGGACGCTCTCGCCAACATCCTGATCCTGACTCCCCTGCTCCTGCCGGTCGTCAAGGTTCTGGGCATGAACCCGATTCACTTCGGTATCGTCATGATCGTTTGCGCATCCATGGGCTTCCTGACCCCGCCTGTCGGAGTCAACTTATTCGTTGGATGTAGTATCGGTGGTATCAGTATCGAAAAGCTCAGCGCAGCGGTCCTGCCGTTCCTGTTCACCATGGTACTGGCCCTGCTGGTCATCGTCTTCTTCCCGCCCCTGGCACTCTGGCTGCCTGGCTTATAACAACTACAAACTGCCCGTCGTCTCCATGACGGCGGGCAGCTTTCTTTGGAGTCCATCATGCGAGTAACACCCACCCCTGAAGGGAAAAGCATCATCGGTATTTCCGGCCACGCCGGAGTTGGTCACGCCCACAGCCATTGCGGCTTCGTGCAGGATGATTCCGCCGGATTCACGGTTGCCATAGAAATTTTGAAGAACGCCTTCCCAGTCGATACGACCATCAGCGATGTGTCCGTAGACGTTCTTACAGGCTTGATTACCGTTACCACCAAAGACGGTGGTGTCGGATCAGCAACTCCCAGACGCGGCGTTACCCCGCACGAAGTCTCCATGATGAATAGCGCTCTCGGCCTTGATGCTCTTTACAGCCATTCCGTTGCGTTCAAAGTCTTTGGCCGAATATACGGTCAGGGCGTTCTGGAAGCCCCGGTGGCATTCCAGGCAGCCTGCTGTCTTGCCGTGCTGGACACTTTTGACAAGAAATACCCCGGCAAATTGATTCGTGGGAACGAAGACATGCCCGGAAAAATCGGCGGGTGCATTGGCGCACGAGTCGAGATCGAAGGCGTATTGGTCTCTGTCATGGGTCTGGTCAACGCCAGTGAAGGTGGAGTCGGTCCCGCAGAAGATCTTGAAGGCAATATTGCTCTTGGCGACAAGGGCCGAGCCATGAAGGACCTCGGCCTCGACCGCTTGCCGACCATCATCCTTGAAAGCAAGGCATACGTGCCAGCCGTTTGCGAAGGTGTGGACCACGACAATATGTGGATTCGTTGCAACGCAGAGGCTGACAACAAATATGTTTACGATGCGCTAATCAAAGGTGTCGAGACTGTGGGACTTTCCTACATGAGTTCCGATGCGGCCTATCCGCGTAGCACGGGCGAAATGAAAGCCGCAGACAAATCGCTCAGTGAACGTATTGTTGAGATCGGCAAAGCTTTTGCTGATAGCCCTACTTCCGCCGAAAAGGTCCGCCTGATCAGTGAACTGGCTGTCATCACCAGTCAGGATGCAGGCGGTGTTACCTTCATGAGCGCGCACATGCACGATCAAGTCGGTGGCGGCGGTATCATGCCCGGCACCAGCGCCGTCCTGTCCATGGCCGTTTCAGAGCCCTACATAAAAGAATGGAAAATCCCCGCCTTCCAACCGAAGGATGCCTCCAATTACATCAAGGTGATCTGCAAATCGCTCCCGATTCTCGCTGCCAATGCAGACAAGGCACAAGCGCAGCTTGATGAGCGCTACGCATTTGACGAATCCGAACATGACTTCCTTTTCAACACAAAAGCATAATGTTTGACGGCTCGCTCCGTATACCTGCCGGACCAACGTCCCTTCCTCCCAAAGGAAATCTGAATCCGCAACTCAGACGTCCTTGTATCGGACTTTTTGATTCCGGTGTCGGCGGCCTCTCGGTACTTCGCGCTCTCCAGCGCGAAATGCCGGGGCTGGACTACGTGTACTGTGGCGACACAGCCCGCCTCCCTTATGGAAAACGCAAGCCGGAAACAATCGTTGAATATTCACTCCAAGCCTCCAGATTCCTTATTGAGTCAGGAGTGGATATCATCGTCATTGCATGCAACACCGCTTCCTCCGTTGCCCTGAGCGCCATCCAGCAGACTTACCCCGACACCTTGGTAAAAGGTGTAGTCAAGGCTGGCGCTCAGGCTGCAACAAGGGCAACTCGCTCCGGTAACATAGCAGTGATCGGCACGGAATGTACGGTAGAATCGAAAGCATACGAGACCGCAATAAACAAGCTCGTCCCAACCGCAGAAGTTCAGGCGCAAGCATGCCCCTTTCTCGTTTCCCTTGCCGAAGAGGGATGGACAAACGGCGACATCGCTCACTCTGTGGTACAAAAATACCTAGACCCGCTTTTTGCCAACTTTGCTAAGCACAAGCCCGACACCCTCATTCTCGGCTGCACCCATTTTTCGCAATTCAGTTCAGTAATAAATGACGTGATCGGAAATGAAGTCAAATTGATTGACCCCGCGAATTATTTGGCTCAGGAACTATCTTCTCACCTCACACTCCAAACCTCCGAAGCACACAAAACAACAGGCCACACGAGATTTCACGCGACTGACGCCCCCAATAGATTTGCACGAGTGGGCGAACTTTTTCTGGACAATCCCATCCCGTTTGCATCTCTTCAGCTAGTTACACTCGACAACCAATAAACTTGATTGTATTCACATGACACCGACATTCAATAAGATACTTGCCGTTACCCGCGACCCATTCAACACTGGAGAATCCATGAGCGGCATCAAGAAACTCACATATAGCGAACAAGTCGCTGAATACATCAAGCAGTCGATCCTTGAGGGAGAACTTGCTCCCGGTGATCAGGTGAAGGAAGTCCTTCTGGCGGAGAAGCTCGGGATCAGCCGCGCTCCGATCCGAGAGGCTTTGCAGATTCTGACCAGAGAGGGGCTTATCCAATCTGAGCCGCAGAAGCGTAAATACGTTTCCGCCCCCACTGCAAAACAGATCATAGACAGCTATTTCACAGGTGGCGTCCTCGAAGCGGCGGCCGTGACACAAGCGCTCCCGCTCTACACAGAGGAAGACATTGAGAACCTCAAGAACATCGTTGAGCAAATGAAAGCGGTAGCCGACTCCGGCGAGAAGCCGGACACTCTGGCCAAGCTCGACAACACGTTCCACAATATTCTTTTCTCCCGCATCGACAACGACCTGCTCATAGACCTGTGTAGACGCTCCTGCCAGGGTATCTCCAAATTCCTGTTGTATAAATACTGGATCAATCTTTACCCACCCCAGCAGGTTTACGAACGCCACCTCGCCATTCTTGAGGCATTGCAGGCCGGCAGGCCTTCCACATTGGAAAAAACCATCCGCAAGCACTACACGGACTCCGGCAAACGAATGTCCCGACACGGCGCGGATGTTAACAACGAAGGTTAACGAGTCTAAAAACGTATCCCCCATAGCCCGATCCTGAGGCAGCACGAAGGACCATTGTCGACAATTTCCCGGTATGAATATCGTGATCATCTCTCGACAACAATTCCGTCTTATCGTACGAACTCATCGCGCCTGTTGAATGAATTCAACAGGCTTTGGATACGACCCCATACTCCTCTATTATCTTTGCTTTCGCACACTGGATCTGATCAATGACTACCCGCATAGCAATCAACGGTTTCGGAAGAATCGGTCGCTATCTGACCCGCCTCCTCGCTCACGACCAATCCCTTAAATTGGTGGCCGTCAACGACATCATGGCAATTGATGAAGCAACCCACCTGCTCAAGTACGACTCTGTCCACGGCCACTTCCCGGATGTCGATCCACGAGACGCAAACAGTTTCGTTGTCGGCGGTTCTACCGTTAACTATTCGCAGCAATCTCCGGACGCGTGGAACTGGCGCACACACGAAGTTGATATTGTAGTCGAAGCAACCGGCAAGTTCACCAAGAGAGAGTTCGCCGAACGTCACCTTGAAAGCGGCGCCAAACGGGTTGTTATTGCAGCCCCTGCCAATGATGCTGACCTGACAGTGGTCATGGGAGTCAACGACGCTGACATCAAAACAGATCACACCATTATTTCCAACGCATCCTGCACGACCAACTGCCTGGCCCTCCCCATTCAGCATATTGAAAAAGAATTTGGCGTGGTCCACGGCAACATGACCACGGTTCATCCGTACACCATGCGGCAGCGCATTCTGGACGGAAGCCACCCCGATATTCGACGGGCGCGCGCCTGCGCAACCAACATCGTCCCTACCCCAGTCGGAGCACACAAAACAGTCGAAAGAGTTCTCCCCGACCTGAAAGGAAAACTCTTTGGGACAGCCCTTCGAGTCCCTGTGGCAACCGTGGCTCTCATTGACCTCGTGTGTGAATTAAAAACAGCGACAACCACCGAGGCTGTCCGCTCTGTCTTGCGCAATGCAGCTGATGCACACTTGGGCTACTGCACCGAGCCGCTTGTATCCTCAGACTTCACGGGATCAACCTATGGTTCCGTCATCGATGAGGAACAGACCGTGGTCACAGACGGTACCATGCTCCGCCTGCTGGCGTGGTATGACAACGAAGCCGGATTCACGCATCAGCTCGTTCGCCTCCTGCACAAACTGCACGGGCAGAAGCGATAGCAAGCCGACTTCAGGGCGCCCCCCTCTATCCCCACACGATCCATGCATGCACCTGTCAGGCTGCATGTATGAAAAAATCGTCATAACTCATTGGTATTTTTTTTGCCAACCTCACCTAGCGCCTTATCCTCCCTTCGGATAAGGTGCTCCAAATTCATGTAGCAAAGCGTGTGCGGGCCATTTACATCCTTGCTCACCAAACGCCCAATACAATACACCCTTCACGGAGGTCTGGTATGGCTCTTTTTAGAAACAAGAAGAATGGCAATATTTACGTCACTCTCGACACCATAACCAACGCAACCAATGCGCAGGACGACCAGGAAATGATTCTGTATCGCCCCGTTGAAAGCGAAAGACTGTTCTGTCGAGAAGTAGAGGAATTCAACCAGAAATTCGTTGCGGTAGATACTTCAGAGATCATAGAATTGCTCGGCCCGGTTGGACAGTAAACAACTCGCTCCAGTAAAACTACACATAAGAGAAGAGATACATGGCCACTAAAGACCCTAAAATCAACCAAGCTGTGGTTGAACAGGCGAGCCGCCACATCAATCACCACGGCGGCGAGTATGAAGCCTGGTACGTTGGCATCGAGGAAGAAGGCTCGGACCGAAACGATTCCACCAACCGCCACCCCATGCGCTACGAATTGTCCTCCGAGGACGAAGCCAAGCTCACCATGTCCTGGCTACTCGGCATGGGCATCATGGCAGACGATGAATACGGCGCAGAACCGACCATCCTGTTTATTTACACTCAAAAGTAACTCGCTATACGGAATTCACATTTCATGATCGATACCCATATCCAGACCATATCCCGAGAACTCTCCCTCAAGCCTCAGCATGTTAAAGCCGTGGCGAAACTCCTGGATGAAGGGGGTACGGTTCCGTTCATTTCCCGGTACCGAAAAGAAGCCACCGGCACCATGGATGAAGTTGGAGTCGCCGGGGTACGCGACAGGCTGGTGGAACTGGCCGAGCTGGACAAGCGGCGCGAGTCGATCCTTGCGTCTTTGCTCGAACGGGACCTGCTGACAAGCGACCTCAAGCAAGCCATAGAGCAGGCCAAAGACAAAACGAGACTGGAAGACATCTATCTCCCCCACCGACCCAAACGACGGACACGGGCTTCGATGGCCAAGGAACGAGGCCTGGAGCCTTTGGCACACGCTCTGTTCAGCCAACGCGGTGTGAACCCGAAGCAGGAAGCCAAGCGTTTTGTGAATCAGGCAAAAGATGTACCCGATGTAGCAGCAGCTCTGGCCGGAGCGAGGGATATCATCGCTGAGAATATCAATGAGAATTCCAAGGCGCGGGCTGCCATGCGCACCCTGTTTGTCAAACGCGGTCGATTCACATCGAAAGTAGCCAAAGGCCAAGAAGAAGCCGGGGCAACCTATCGCGATTGGTTTGACTGGGATGAACCGCTGGTTCGGATTCCCGGGCACCGAGCTCTCGCCATGTTTCGAGGTGAGAACGAAAAATTGCTCAAGCTCTCACTGCGCCCTCCCGAAGAAGAGGCCACCGGACTCATGCGCCGCTCTGTCCTGAGTGGTAGTGGTGCAGACTCCAACGAAGTCGGCCTGGCTCTGGATGATTGCTACAAACGTCTGCTCGGCCCTTCCATGGAAAACGAAGTTCGTGCCGAAGTCAAAAAGCGCGCGGACGCCGAAGCCATCGGCGTGTTTGCAGCCAACCTGCGAGAGCTTCTCTTGGCAGCGCCGCTGGGCCAGAAACGAGTACTCGCCCTGGACCCCGGGTTTCGTACCGGAGCCAAGCTGACAGTTCTTGATGCTCAAGGCGCGCTCAAGAAATACACCACAATTTTCCCCACAGGATCAAAAAAGCAGCAGGATGAAGCAGGAGAGACGCTCCGCACTTTATGCTCAAAACACTCTGTCGAAGCCATCGCCATAGGCAATGGTACGGCTGGACGTGAAACAGAAACCTTTGTGCGCGGCCTGGACCTCGGCATCCCTGCCGTACTGGTCAACGAGTCCGGGGCTTCCATCTACTCCGCATCAGACGTCGCCAGGCGGGAATTCCCCGACCTTGATCTGACAGTGCGCGGCTCCGCATCCATCGGACGCAGACTCATGGACCCACTGGCCGAGCTGGTCAAGATCGACCCCAAATCCATTGGAGTGGGACAGTATCAGCATGATGTGGACCAGACTGCTCTCAAAAAAGGGCTTGATGATGTGGTGGAGCGGTGCGTCAACTCAGTCGGCGTGGACCTGAATACAGCCAGCCGAGAGCTGCTTGCTTCTGTATCCGGCCTTGGCCCGGTTCTGGCTGAAAACATCGTTGCCTATCGCGACGAGAACGGCCCATTTTCCTCGCGCCGAGAACTGCTCAAGGTAAAACGGCTCGGCCCCAAAGCCTTTGAGCAGGCCGCCGGTTTCCTGCGCGTCAACGGCAAGGAAGTACTCGACAGTAGCGCAGTCCATCCAGAGCGGTACAAACTGGTCAAGCAGATGGCAAAAGACGCTAGCTGTACCGTGGCTGCCTTAATCAAGGATGAAACCGCCCGTACACGAGTGAAAATCGATCACTATATCTCTGACGAGGTGGGATTGCCCACCCTCCGCGACATCATGGACGAACTCACCAAACCGGGCCGAGACCCGCGCGCAGAGTTCAGCGCCTTCTCATTCACCGAGGGCGTCAATGACATCAAGGACCTCCATGAAGGCATGAAACTTCCCGGCATCGTCACCAACGTCACCAAATTCGGCGCATTCGTCGACATCGGCGTCCACCGCGACGGCCTGGTCCACATCAGCCAACTGGCCGACAAGTTCGTGCGCGACCCATCGGAAGTGGTCGCCGCAGGTCGTGAAGTCGAGGTGACAGTCATCGCCGTTGACGAAAAACGGGGCCGCATCAACCTGAGCATGAAAAGCAACGCGGGCGTATAGAGAAGGACACTTGGGCGCGGCTTGGTCTTATGATCAAGAGAACAGAGAGTGAAAGACATCCTCTCTACATTGAGCCTGTCTCTGGTACAGACAGCATACTCACCCTAAGTTTGCATATTGTCGATTGCCACCCGTAAGTTACCGGCAAGAGAGTTTAAATCCTCAATGGCGGTGGTTGCAGAAGTCATTGATTCTACTGTCTGTATAGCGATGCTATTCATTGTCGTTGTGGCGGCCTTGACTTGATCGCTGGTTGCCGATTGTTGCTCAGCCGCAGTAGCTATATTCTGAATCTGAGTGGTCGCATCAACTACTTTCTCGACGATAGATTTCAGTGATGCTCCGGATTGTTCCGCCATGTCGCTGCACTCTTCAAGAGCCTTGGTGGCGTTTTCCGTGCTTTGGATATTCCTTTCCGCGCTGTCCTGGATAGAACGGATATAGTTACTGACTTCATGTGTTGCGGCCATGGTCTTTTCCGCCAGATTGCGAACTTCATCGGCAACAACGGCGAAGCCTCTGCCAGCCTCTCCAGCTCGGGCGGCCTCAATGGCGGCGTTAAGAGCGAGCAAGTTGGTCTGGTCAGCAATATCTGTAATGACTCCCATGATGGCTCCAATGCCCGTGGCGTGTCCTCCGAGTTCACCCATCTGGGTGCGCAACTCTTTGGATTGCTCATGTACAGCACGCATCATATCAATAGACTGTTTGACAATATCTTCGCCAGAACGGGCAAAGGTCAGCATGTCCTCTGACATTTTTGCTGTGGAACTGGCATTCTCCGCCACTTCGCCAACGGTTGCCGTCATCTGTTCCATGGCTGTGGAGGCCTCCTCTGCACGGTCTCGCTGCTCGAAAGCCCCATTATTTGCCTGGAGGATCTTTTCAGCGAGACTCTGGGTCGATTGAACAACGCTTTGCGCTATGCCGTTTGCCTCTGTAGCTGCTTGTTGAATCAATTCGTTTTGGGCTTCAACAGATTGTTTTTGCTTCCGTTCTTCAGTCAAATCCACCCAAATAGTAATCGCTCCAATAAGTGCATTGTCCAAATCATAGATGGGCGTGGCTACGACATGCAATGTGCTGGTCATTTGGTCGATATCTCGAGTTAATTCCACTTCCCAGTCTGTCTGCTCATGTTTATTCATTGCAATCTGAGTCAAGGTTTTGCGCGTGGCATCATGGTAGACCACTTCATTAAGCGTCAGACCAATGTACTTAGAAGATACTTTCCGCTTGCCGAGTATTGTAATTGCGGCATCGTTGATGTGCGTAAGGCGGTTATCAAGATCAACCACGGCGCAAGGGATGGTTACTCCAGCAAGTACGCCTCGGCTAAAACCAAGCTGATTCTTCATTTCACGAACCATGTGCTGAACGGCGTTCATGGTTTTTCCGATTGCATCATCTGCCTTATAATCAAAAGAACAATCGAAATTGCCTTCGCAAACGGCGTTGGCAACCATGGCAAGTCTGTTCATGGGGGCGACCAACTGGCGACTCATGAACCAAATCACTATTGTTGCAAGCAAAAGAGGAATCACACAGCTGATAAGAGCGCTTTGATATATGCGCTCATTCACTCCGTTGAGCAGTTCACCTGTAGTTACAGTCGTTACAATATGTGCGTCCCACGGCTTAAAATAGGTGATACTTGCTTGCACCGAATTGTCATCGGTAGAGATGGAATAGGGAAGCATGGATTCTGTGTGTTCAGAACCTCTCTGCATAATAGCGGTGATTTGACGGGCAGCCTTTCCCTTAATGGGTGGTACGAGATATGTTTCATCACGCTTAACAATGTAAGAGTATCCTTTGCCTCCGACATTCACCTTTTGAATGAAATTGACAAAATCCTGAGAAAGTACCGGCCGGGCTACTTCCAGAGCACCTATGATTTTCTCGTCGAAATTATGGATCGCTTCGTATGCAACGACATACCATTGGCCGGATATAGTCATGAGGCCTTCGTAGCGCTCTCCAGCTAGAATGTGTTTGTATGCTTCGTTGTTGGCTGGAATGAACTGCCCTTGTACCGTTTTGTTGGCGGTGTCGGGTATCGTAGTGGAGATGCGGACAAGTTTTTTATCAGCTAATTGAAGAATTGAAGAGTGGGTGCTGCTTACTTTGGCCAAGGAGTCAACGAGCTTCGTTGACTCATGAAGATAATGAGACCCAAGTTTGAAAGCCGGGATAGTTATTGATTGCACTCTACCAGTGGCTTGGTTCTCAATGTCCATGTCTACATCATAGAGAGGTTCCAACATGGGCAGCCCGCTGATTCCCATGATGGAACGGAAAACATTCAAATCCGACAAAATTTTCTTCCGCGCCAGTTGAGCCTGCCTTTCGATGACGCCATGCAAAGTGCCGGATGTATTTTCCAAGGCTACGATACCGTTTTTAAGGTACTCGTCGCGGGACAGATAAATGTTCACCGCAGCCATACAGGAAATGGTGATAATGACTATGGATATGGAAGCTGTAAATAATTTGGCCTTGAACCCGAGACTTTTCATTTTTTCTCCCACTATTTAATTTTGATTTTGTTCTATAACGTCGATAATGGGATTTTAAATATGATTGTGACAATGGTGAAAAAGGTTTGTTAAAGCTTTGTTAAATATTGAATTGATTACTGTTATCCTTTTTTTTCAAAGCCAGATAAAATGCAGGACATGAACATAAAGCATGAACTGTGACAGATCCCATACCCCTGTCGGGTAGTAATAAATGTACATAAAAATTAGCTTCTTAAATAAGTCCGCCAGAAACCATTGAAGCAGAAGATTAAACGGTACTTTGTATTACATTCCCTGACATCCTATGGCTGCTATGCAAAAGGATCTTCATAGGCTGATAAGTATCCCATCTATCTCAAATAGGATGACAATTTTAGACTCGTGACTTCAAATGCACAGTCGTGGTATGAAGACTCTATGGAATTCCGTAGTGTCTACGGATGAAGTAGGAACAACTTCAGATGGCATAGGAAGGTGATAATATGAGTGACGAAATGAAATGCCCGGTAACAGGCCGATCCAACAAGAAAATAGCTGGAAGTGGTACGTCAAACCAAGACTGGTGGCCAAATCAGTTGAATCTCAACATTCTGCACCAACACTCCTCCAAATCTGACCCCATGGACGAAGAGTTCGACTATTCAGAGGAATTCAAGAAACTCGACCTCAATGCCTTGAAGAATGACATCTTCAAGGTCATGACGGATTCCCAAGACTGGTGGCCTGCCGACTATGGTCATTATGGCCCTTTTTTTATCCGCATGGCGTGGCACAGTGCTGGGACATACCGAATGGGTGACGGGCGCGGCGGAGCTGGGACTGGCAATCAACGACTGGCTCCACTCAACAGTTGGCCTGACAACGTCAATCTCGACAAAGCACGTCGACTGCTTTGGCCGATCAAACAAAAGTACGGCAAGAGCATTTCGTGGGCTGACCTGATGATTTTCGCAGGAAATTGCGCCATTGAATCGATGGGCTTGAAGCCGTTTGGTTTCGCTGGTGGCCGTGAGGATGTATGGGAGCCGGAAGAGGATATATACTGGGGCTCCGAAGACAAATGGCTCGGTGACACTCGCTACAAAGGCGAGAGAGAGTTAGACAACCCACTCGCTGCCGTGCAGATGGGATTGATTTACGTGAACCCCGAAGGACCGAATGGTGAACCGGATGCCCTCGCTTCCGGCCACGATGTTCGAGAGACTTTTGCCCGCATGGGCATGAACGATGAAGAGACTGTCGCACTAGTGGCAGGAGGACATACATTCGGGAAATGCCATGGAGCTGGAGATGCCTCCCAAGTCGGCCCCGAACCAGAAGCCGCAGACCTTGAACAACAAGGGTTGGGCTGGAAAAGCAGCTTTGGCAGCGGCAAGGGAGACGACACGATAAGCAGCGGCATTGAAGGCGCATGGACAGCAAAACCGACCCAGTGGGATAATGGCTACTTCGACCTTTTGTTTGGATATGATTGGAACCTGGAAAAAAGTCCTGCTGGTGCGTGGCAATGGGTTCCGGTCGATCCAGCTGATGACGACCTTGCCCCCGCGGCTCATGATACCTCAAAGCGGGTAAAGACCATCATGACGACTGCAGATCTCTCACTGCGGATGGACCCGATTTACAAACCGATCGCGAAGCGGTTCCACGAGAACCCCGAGGAATTCGCAGACGTATTTGCGAGAGCGTGGTTCAAGTTGACCCACCGAGATATGGGGCCACGGTCTCGTTATCTCGGAGCTTTGGCTCCAAAGGAAGAGCTTATCTGGCAAGACCCCATCCCTGAAGTGGATCATGACTTGATCGATGGACAGGATATCGCTTCTCTCAAAAACACGATTCTGGCTTCAGGGTTGTCAGTTTCCCGTTTGATCTACTCAGCTTGGTCCTCTGCCGCCACGTTCCGAGGCTCCGACAAACGCGGCGGTGCCAATGGAGCGCGGATCAGATTAGCTCCACAGAAGGATTGGCAAATCAATGAATCCGACCAACTGGCAACAGTCCTGAACACACTTGAGGGAATCCAGAAGGAATTCAACGAGGGGCAATCAGGTGAAAAGAAAGTGTCACTTGCCGACTTGATCGTCTTGGGCGGTTGTGCTGCGGTCGAGAAGGCAGCCAAGAATGCTGGCATGGATGTGACAGTGCCGTTCACACCGGGACGTACTGATGCCTCCGAAGATCAAACCGCAACGGGCGCATTCTCTGTACTGGAACCCGTCGCAGACGGCTTTCGCAATTACCTCAAGTCCAAGTACTCTGTAACAGCAGAGGAAATGCTGATTGATCGAGCTCAATTGTTGACACTGACCGCGCCAGAAATGACGGTTCTCATGGGTGGGATGCGCGTACTTAATGCCAACTATGGTCAATCACAACTGGGTGTATTCACCGAAAAATCGGAAGTTCTTACTAACGATTTCTTTGTAAATCTGCTCGACATGAGCACTGTCTGGAAAGCAACCTCCGAAGATCAGGAGACGTTCGAAGGACGGGATAGATCAAGCGGTGATTTGAAATGGACAGCTAGCCGCATTGACCTCCTCTTCGGATCGAACTCACAGCTTCGTGCCATTGCCGAAGTCTACGGGTGTGCGGACTCTCAAGTTAAATTCGTAACCGACTTCGTGAAGGCATGGGACAAGATCATGAATCTTGACCGTTTTGACATTACCTAAACGCAAACTCCGATACAATTAGCGCGGCGCTTCAGTTTTACCTAATGCGTCGCGCTTTCAAATGGACTTCTGAAAGAATAGACCCGAATCCGAGCAAGCTTCTCGCCCTCAGAATACACGGCAAGAATACATTCCTTGTAGCAACCATTGAGCCCAGACTTTCTAATCTCCTGATGTTGGCTGAAAAGGCTCCACGCTTAATTGGAAATAAGTTCTTTCAAAGACGCGAGAGCCGTTTCCAGTTCTGTACGAACCGGAAAAGCAGACTGACAATTGGCTAGGACATAATCCGCCGTGACAAATACCATTTTCCAACGAGGTTTCTGGGGAAGTGTCTCTAATTCGAGATATTTATCCAATGTCTGAGTCCTGAAATAACCGTCACGCTCCATATACACATTCCATAGTCCAGACTGCTCTGCCAGATCCGCCTTTGTCAGCTGAGTTGCATCCACCCAACAATCAATGGACAGATTCATGATCTTAACTGCAAGAGAGCGTCTCTGTTCATCTTTGGAGGGGCCTTGCATTCGGGAACTGATTTTGCCAAGCAGATCATCAAGTGACTTAATGTCATCAACCAATTGCTGACGTTTTTCCGGGTCAGACGAATCAGCAGAGAGCATGGCATTTTCCAGTGCGAGTACACGCTGCCGGTTCTCATCCAAGTCTTGGATTATATCGGCAGGAAGAGGCATACCGCAGTCTTCATGACTTCCAACCACACGCAACATCAAGAGTGTGAGAGTTTCTTCTTCCAGTTCAACACGAGTCGCCCAGAACGAAGTGCCAGACATTGCATGAGTTGTCTGGACACCAATGTCTTCGAACAAAGCAGACTGTCCTGCTTCCTTCTGACGCCCAGAACAATAGTCCAGCATTCTCAATGAGGAATCGCCTGAACCATCCATCAAAAGAATCCCGAGAGGTTGTCCCAGCAAATCATTGTCAGAACGCCCTACGACATCTTTCAAGGAATCGTTATAAAACACGATTTCACAGCTCTGATTGACCACGACGATCACGTCATCAAGGGAATCAAGCACCTTCCCAAGCCGGGCATGCAGAAAACGAAGATGGCTCTCGGTCTTCCGACGCAATTCAATCTCATGCTTGAGTTCGGCATTTTCAGCCAAGGCCGCATAGGCATCTTTCAGTTTCAGCTGAGAAAGAACCCTCGCGCTCAATTCCTCGCGTGAGAACGGTTTGGTGAGATAGTCATTGGCGCCAGCGGAAAAGCCTTCAACAATGTCACCAACCCGATTCTTCACGGTCAGAAGGACAATGGGCAATACCGAAGGAGTAAAATTACGCCGAAGTTCCCTGCATACCTGATATCCGTTCATGTCCGGCATCATAACATCAAGCAGGACCATCTCCGGTTTATCTCCTTCCTCAATCATCCGGAGAGCCGCTTTACCATTAACTGCTGTTCTAAATGAAATTCCGGCCAAATCCAGGATGGACGCTACCACCTGAATATTCACGGGCTCATCATCCACCACAAGGATCTGATATCGACCAGAAGGTGCTTCTATTTCAGTCGAAAAAGGAAGTATTTCCTGAACCGGAACAAGCTCAGGCTGGAGTACGGGAGTATTGATCTCAATTTCGCCGGATTCAGCAAGTCGCAAAGCGAAACGGAAGGTGCTACCCTCCCCCAAACCGGAAACGACCTTGAGGTCTCCGCCATGCATTTCAACAAGTTGCTTCGTTATGGAAAGCCCAATTCCGGTTCCGCCTGATTCACCCGCCCCAGCCTGTTCGTACGGCATGAAAATCAGTTGCTGTTTTTCCGCGGGAATTCCTCTTCCCGTGTCTGCAACAGAGATCATGGCGTTGTCTCCGGCAATATCCGCAAGAACGGCAATTTCCCCGACATCAGTAAATTTAACACTATTTCCTATCAGGTTGAACAGAATCTGCTCGAGCCGATCCGGGTCTGCGATCACAGGAGGAAAGCCGGACGGGACACCGTTCACCAGACGGACTTCATCATTTCTTTTCAACGCCTTCGCCAAGGCCAAAACCTGCTGCACCATGTCATGCAGATTCACAGATTCATTATTTAACTCAATATCTTTGTGCTTCAAACGAGAGAAATCCAACACATCATTAATCAGCTTTGAGAGCCGACGCCCGCTATGAATGATAGTGTTCAAGTGATTTATGGTCGAATCAGACAGGCTCCCGTTACTTCTGACCTGCAGCGATTCAGCAATACCAATCATCCCTGCGAGCGGCGTTTTCAATTCATGGGTAGTATTGGCAAAAAAATCATCTTTCAATCGGTCGAACTGCATCAGGCGGACATTTGTTGCCTTCAATTCTCCCGCCAGGCTCTCAGCCCGGTTGAACGCATACGAAAACCGAAATGCCAGATAAAAGGCATACGACATGATAAAGACAAATATTCCTAGGGGCCGCAATGAAGCCACATTAACAATATTCATATCAAAAAGAATGTCATCAAATTGCGCCACACCTAATGCGACATAACCGATGCTAAGAATCCAAACACCTTTTTCCTGATGGTATATATCTATGACAAAGCATAAGAACATATAAATCAAAATCAGACTGCTGAGCACGAAATAGAAAAAGAGCATTATGTCGTAAGCATTGGGAGGCGTTACCAGAATATAAACAATATAAATCAGGCCAAGCGTCCAGCAAATGCGCTCCATGATAATCCCGAACCGATTTGGGAACAGGCTGTGGTAGAACATCAGCATCAACGGGACAGTCATGCCATAGGGAAGTAAGGAACAATTGATGTACCACTCCCAGGAAATCGAAGGGGCCAGTTCCGACATAAGGAAACCGGACGACGGGCTAAACAGAATCGCAACGCACCAAAAAAGACAGAAAAAGCCGAAATAAAGATATTCCTTACCGGAACGACGCAAAACGAACAGGGAAATATACAGCAGGCCCAGGCAACACAACGCACCGGCCATACCAACTCCAAGGAGCCTTGGCGTGTGATAGAAACTGTTGATCTCTCCGGCGGTGCCGAGCAGCACATCGCCGTTCAGCCCCCCCTGCACGTTGTGATAATTGGAAACATGGAGTGTTATTTCCATAACGCGCCACGTTTCCGGGCATTCCGCTATCACGTAATGATTTTTCGGCTCCTCGGTTGTGGCATTGGTTCCGAACTGACCGCTCGATTCCATTTTCGTCCCGTTGATCCAAATCTCACAGACAGACATGCCGCCCGCGACAAGCACCGCCATTTTCTCGGGATGGGCATGCGGCATGCGTAATCGCACGGTGTAAACCGCATTCCCTTTGGATTTGAGAAGTTGGCCGTTAGCCGTCATTCCCTGCCACAGAGCTGGGACCTGATAATAATCCGGTGTTGATGTCTCTTCGGCCTCACTGGAGGCTTTCCAGGCAAATTGCCACTCCCCGAACAATCTCACCGGACCATCTTTTTCAAAATCCCAAGAGGATAAATCCACTGCCCCATTAATTACTGGGGGTGTCTCGATTTGATCTGCGCACCCGACAAGTAGCAGCAGAAAAGATAATACGACAAAACGGAGAAGAGGCAGATGGATATTTCGCAAGAACATGATCATGAGTGTATCCGAGACAGTATAACAGATTCAATTGATAACGAGATGGCGTTCAATAGCAGAGATGTCAGTAACTTCACCTAAAGATAGGATAAAAGTCACTGAACTGACACAGTGACTTTGTGATCACCATATCTGAAACGGTTAAAGATGTCCTCTCGAATTCGCGATAGTCCCCCATTGTATGCGATTAGCCAGTTGAGATTGAAAGTGCAGCTCTTCTTTATTCATCAAATTGAGAAACATACGCCACGACTTCACACGAAGCGACCAATGACAATGCACTCACACAAAAAGGAAGACTGCGAGCCTGACAAGCGACCTCGGCTATCGGAAGATTTCATCCAACCAGTCGAATACGACCTGCCCGACAATGCTCCGGTTTTCCATGATGCAATGGTTGGTTGCCCCTTCATCCGAAGGCGTAACCGCCAAAACACTTCGCTTGTCCCGGAAGCCATCCAGAGCAACCTTCTGCTGACGCTGGACTTCTTTGCTGCGATATTCGCCCTCACCCACGATAAGCAGAGCCGGGGCTGCGATCTTCTTGGAATCAAACGTATTGCCCTTGTTCGCCTCAATGAGTTCTTCGGGCTTATTCACGCCGTAGCGCCAGCAGATGGACTTAACTATATCACCATGAAATGAGGACCAGGAATCGATCTCATCCTGCGAAGCTCCGGCGGCAGGCATGGCCGAAAACAGCGGATAAGCATCCACCACTGCGGAACTCATGACAATGGCTTTGAAGCGGGAATCGTGCATGGCTGCTTGAGGAACAAAGAGACCACCGCCACTAATACCGTAGGCAGCAAATTTCTTTGGTGCCACGTCAGGACGACTCAGAGCATAATCCACCACTTTTTTCATGGGGACATTGGTGTCTGTACGAAAAACTTGACCGAAATGAGGCAGCATGCCCTGGCCAGGGAGGTCCACTGTCATGAAATTGTACCCGCGCTCATGGGCCTGGGGTTCAATGTAAAAGAACAGATCTTCGATGAAAGTTTCCCCACCGCCGATCATCAGCAGCGTTTTCGTGGGCTTATCCGAATTACCAGCTTTGCGGAAGAATCCGGGAAGTACCGTGTTTTCAAAAGGGATCTCAAAGTACTCAAGAGGCGGGTCAAACATCGGACCGGCCAGCCTCATCAAGGCACGGCACTTAAGGCCGCGTTTCTCCAACTCCGGGTTATCCGGGAGCATGGCAAGCAACGAAATTCGGTAATAGTAAGCGGCACGGATCAACTGATTTCGCGCACTCACCCTATGTCCCGCTTTCAATGCACTCCTGCCTCGCGCTTCAACCCGTTCGGCCAGTTCGTACCATTCCGTTTGCCAACTGGCTGCGTCACCGTCCTTGATGCGGGATGCAGCATAAAACGCCTCACCTATCTCGACACCGCCGTTCCGGGCGGCACCAAGCACAAGGTTGCCGAAATGGAAATCCATATCGCCATCCTTGAAAAAGTAATTAAACGTGGTTGCATGGGCATCGAACTTCTTGGCGTCTTCACCTGCCCAGACATTACCAATCAGGAACGATAAAACGATTATTGCCGCTAAGAATAAGCTTCGTTTCATTTCTGCCTCCTAAAACAACTGAGGCATGGCACGGGTGTCCAGCCAATTGAGAATGCGTTCTGATGACACAAAAGGAGCGCCGGATTGACAGTGGAACTGTGCGCCATGATCCGCGTTGAACTCGTAATACGTCTTCTTTGACTTCAAGCCGTTATAGAACCGCTTTGCCTGTGCATTGGACCCAGCAATCTGATCATCGCTTGAATTGAGTACCAGCATCTCGGTTTCAATTTTACCGAGCACATCTTCCATGGTGTACTTCCGAAGATGGGAAAACAGGTCATAGGGAGTATCGGCACCAAAAGTCCACAGCATCTGATTGATGAACTGACGGAGGTCTGGATGCGCTTCCATTTCCTTGCTCGCAAGGGCATTGATGGTTTTCTTACGGCTGGATTTACCCACGCCGTTTCGTACCTCTTCAGGAAACTTAGTCATGGTGCCGTCAAACACGCTGTAGACACCACCGTCCACGATGCCCCACTTTATGCGCTTCTCAAACGCCAGAGCGCGAGGAACAAGATATCCACCCATCGAGTACCCTACTATGGCGAGACGCTCAGGATCTACTTCCGAACGCGTCAAAGCATAGTCCACCACCGGGGTGACAACCTTTTCCCAATCATGCCTGAAAGGCAGTTTCTCAACAGAAATAACTTCGCCCTGCCCCGGTCCTTCATAGATCAGGCAGTTGTAACCGCGCTTTGCGGCATGCGCGCCAAGGATAAAATAGAGGTCCTCAGCCGTGCCATCAAGTCCAGTCTGGATGAGTAACAGAGGACGCTTTTTACCGGAGCTGTCCGCCTTGATGAAATAGCCCGGCAATGTAGTCTTTTCATAGGGAATACGAACAGGTTCGATACGACCGCCGGACAGCTTGGCTGCCTTGAGAAAGCTATTGCGGCCCTTTTCCCACGCAAGGTGCTTACGCGGGTCATCTTTGGAAAGGTAGATTTCGCTGGCTCGATAATAATTGGTCGCGCGAAGGTACGCCTCTTTTGCGCTGACAGCATGCAGGTTGCCTGAAAAATCATCTCCCAGCCCACGCACTTTGCCTGCCATTGCATCCCAGGAATTGTACCAACTTTCCTTATCGTAATCCTTGACACGGCTGGTGATGGTCAACAACTCGCCCAGATCGGCGCCACCGGCAGCGATAACACCGAACCGCCAAAGGCTCTGAAACGCAAACGAGGCATCATTAAACTGAAACTTGTTCAAAGCCCGTTCCTCGATATCGCGGGGCGCGGTGCTCGGTTTTCCATGATACGTATCCCACTTGGCAATACCGCCGCCAATATAAACATGTTCAGGTAGCGGAAAATGAGTATGGATAAACAGCCATTTCCGCTCAACTTTGGCGTGGTCCACAATGGCATCGGCCACCGCATTCATCATGCCGTGCACATCCTCATCACTGAAGAATCCAGGTACATAAAGATCAACAAACAGGGGCTTATCCGACTCATTTCCCTCATAAACAATATTATCAAAGGTCTGCCAGTAATAGGTAATAAAAGACTCTTTAATTCCAGTGACTCGGCTCACGTCCTTGCTCACTGCGGCAAGAACCTTTTGGACATCAAAATTGACTGGTGGGGATGTCACCCTGACCATAGGATCAGCCGGGTCGATGCCGCCCGAAGCTTGGGCAGGACCGTGAATCAACAATGCTATTCCGATCAGTCCGAAAAAGACTGCTGATACAATGACCCCCTTAACATGACACATGGCATACCCCTTTGTATTGTTCAAAGATGCGTCTCAACGTCCCTCAGAACTGACTTACAATATCCGTTCTTACTTTAATCTGCGTACTAGAAATCAAAGACTAACAATCTGAATCCATATGAAAAACAAGTGCAGAACATTGAATCTCACCCCTAATCTGACCGAAGCGCATCGATAGGGCTCAATCGAGCGGCCTGCCGTGCCGGGTAGTATCCAAAGAACACTCCCACAGCAGCGGAGACTCCCACACCGAGAACCGCAGCAATGGTTGAAATGAAAAATTCCCAGCCAGTGAAATGACAGATAATGGCAACAGCGCCGACACCTACCCCTAGCCCAACAACGCCGCCGACAAATGACAACAAAACAGACTCAATGAGAAATTGCAGTTGAATATCGTTTCGCTCTGCACCGACAGCCCGTCGAATCCCGATCTCCTTGCGACGTTCAGAGACCGAAACGAGCATGACGTTCATGACACCCACCCCGCCAACGATGAGCGAAATGGAGCCAATGGCCCCGAGAAGCAGGGTGAACATGCGCATCTGCCGATCCATCTGTTGGACCAGTTCTTCAGCACTCGTCACATGCACATCCTGCCGTGAAGAGAACTGGAAATACTCCTTCAATTGGCGGGTGGCTTCTTCGGAAATACCGTGCCCGTCCATACGTGCCCCGAAAACATTGATCTGTGGGCGATCCGGCTGACGCAGTGCTGTAGCCATTGGGATTATCACTCCATCATTGATCTCATAGGGGGTGAATGTGCTAGAGACGACAGGCCCGGCAACACCGACCACAGTGTACTGCTTCGCGCCAAAGACAATCTGGGTTCCGATAGGGTCAGACACCCCCTGCTCGGCAAGCCATTGAGCCTTGCTATTTCCAAGGACGCAATAGTTGGACGAGCCGTCCAAATCGGAAATAAAACGTCCCTGAACCAGAGGCACCTTAAACAGAGTCCTGAATTGCTCGGTCACTCCCAGTCCGGGACTATCGATCCGCTTTCTGCCATAGGTCAGCTGAGAAAACATGGAAACGTAGGGAGCTGTAGTCCGGATCGCCGAACACTCTCTCGGAACATTCCGAATAGCATCCAACGCCATCCCGCTTCCCTTCGGACGCTGACCAGCACTATTCATGAGCCGAACCATACAAATGTCCGTCCCCATCTCGCGGAACTGCCGAATCGCTTCATTTTCAACGATTTGCCCAACCGTGACCATGGCAATGACGGAACCAATGCCGATAACAATGCCGATCAGGGCTAGCAGAGAGCGTTGTTTGGCACTCCACAGTGAGCGCACAGCTTCATGGATATTTTCGCCCAGAATCATAACGGTTCCACCACTCCATCCTGCATGAGTAACGATCGCCCGCACTGTTTCGCCAATCCGGGGTCATGGGTAATGAGAACCACGGTAATTCCTTCTTCCTCGTTCAGCGAAAGGAATAGGTTCATGATCTCACTGCTGGTGGAGGTATCCAAAGCACCAGTAGGTTCGTCCGCAAGGATAAGCGAGGGGTTGCCGCACAACGCACGGGCAATTGCCACACGCTGCTGCTGCCCTCCTGATAATTCACCCGGACGATGAAGTTCCCGCTCAGCCATACCGACTTTTTCAAGTAAAGCCCGAGCGCGCTCTTTACGTTCTTGAACTGTAACCCCGCGATACACCAAAGGAAGGCAGACGTTGTCCAACGCTGTCAATTTCGGAAGAAGATGGAATTGCTGAAATACAAATCCAATCTCCTTGTTGCGAATTCGGGAAAGTTCGTTGTCGGAGAGACCGGCCGCAGAACGTCTGCCAAAAGAGTACTTGCCGGAAGACGGCTGGTCGAGAAAGCCAATAATATTCATCAGCGTACTCTTGCCGCAACCGGATGATCCCAATACGGCAAGCATGTCGCCCTGCTCAACGCGCATGTTTACGCCCTTGAGAATTTCGACTTCGACGGTCCCGAGGGAATAGGATTTATGAATGTTTTTGAGTTCCAGCATGACGACCTACTCAGACGGATGCGCCAAGATAAGAGTGCCACTCTCGATGCCGGACAGAATCTCAACATCAGAAAGCGTGGTGTATCCCGTTTCTACGGCCCTCTCCTGCACTGTATCGTATTCTCCCATAATGAAGACGACTGCTCCCTGACCATTGGTACGCTTGACGGCGGACAAGGGAACCATGATCGCATCAGGATTGGAGTACGTCTCCACCTGCATGTTTGCAGTCATGCCGAACCGGACTTTCTTCTCAACCCCATCAGGCAAGTCGCGAAGACGGATGGTGGCGGTAAAGGTGGGGACCTGCCCCTCATTTGCCTGCGATGAAAGCTGCGCAATACGCCCCTTGAGCTGAATATCCGGGAAGGCATCGCCCGAAACCACAACGGGCTGCCCCATTTCCAGACTGTTGATATCCAATTCGTCAACTTCGGTGGTGATGGACAACCCTTCAATGCTGCCTATGGACAACAACTCCTGCCCCTCGCTCACAACCATGCCGGAAGTAATGTTCTTTGCATCCTTCTCTTTGACGGCGGGTTTGATGGCCACACCGGAAACAGGCGCGGTGATAGTGGCTTGGGTTATCTTTTCCTCAACGGCAACCACTTTGGCTTTGGCATTTTCCAACTCCATTCGGGCAATCTCACGATATTCGTCGTCACCTTTATCTCGCACGGCCTTCAAGTTCTCACGACTGGAAACATACTGCATATTCTTGTCACGCAAATCCTGAAGCGTGGTCTCGTATTCACTTCGGGGGATGATGCCCTCGTCCAGCAGCGTTTTGTCTTCCTTGGCCTTGTTCTCAGCTTTGGAAAGCTGGTTCTTGGCTTGGCTATAGTCCCGCTTGGCCTTGGCCACATCCGGCGTCTTGTCCCACTCTTCAAGCTCAAGAGATTTTTTTTTGGCCTTGATGAACTCAGCTCGGGCATCACGCAGCTTGGACTCCATCTCAGTGGTGTCGAGAACCGCCAGAATCTGACCGCGTTCCACATGGTCACCATAAAAAAACAGTTTCTTGTTCACCCGCCCCTGAAACGGAGCTGTCAGGGTGATTTCTTCCAGAGGGGCCACAGAACCTGACAATGAAATAGAACGATTTAACGGGCGGGTCGCCACCGTCAGAGTTTCTGCTTCCTCTGTGGCTGTGGGCGTATACAAGTCAGAACTAACGAAACCGGTGTCGGTATCCATCCAATGATAAATGCCGATGCCTATAAAAAAAACGAGGACCGCCACGGTCAATCCGTTGCGAATCTTTTGCCCATAGTTCAGAGCGGACTCCAATTCCTTGGTTTTCTCGTCCGCCACACGAAGTGCTTGCTGCAACTCCTGTGTCAGCCCTTCGCGACTCTCTCGCAGCGCCTCCACTTCGGTCATGTCGCTTACAATAATGAATACACCGTCGAGTTTGCCGCTCTCGTTGCGAAGATGAGAAGCAGTGACTGACAGAACTCGTTCCGTACCGTCAGTCTGAACAAACGGAACAATGCGGTTATGGATAGACTCCCCATCAAACAGAGAATCTATCAGGACCTGCATTAACAAATCGTTCCGACTCTCTTCCAAGGCGAATTGGGCAAGTGTAAAATCGCTTTCCGAAATTTCCGAACCTAAAATATCGACAGCAGCCCGGTTGGTCGCACCAATCTTGCCATCTGCGCCAAGAATGAGCACCCCGTCCCCCATACTTTGAAGGATACCGTCTGCAAATGCGCTTTCTAAATCTCGTGCTGCCATGCCTACCACCATGTCCATGTGAGCGGTCTGACTTCGTCATTCAGCTCTTTTTCCAAAGTTGCGTCGTCGTGTTTGAAATCCACCTTCCACGTATCCATGGTCGTCCCCAGCAACTGATCCAACTCCAGTAGAGCCTGTAGATAAGAAATGGTACTTGCCACTACATCCTGTTGTGCCTCAACCAGTTGGTCCTGATAAGTCACCACCTGAAAATTAGTGGAACGGCCGGTCATGAGTTTGGTATTCTCATTTTTTAGCTGAGCTTCCTTGAGCTTGGAATTACGCTTGGAAAGCTGGATGAATTTGAGCCGCATATTCACGTTACGGACAGTATTCGCTACCGTGGTCTGCAAATCGGTTTTCGCTTTTGCCAACTCAATATTAGACCGCCTCCTATCAGTGGCGGCCTGCAGCAGTGCCTGCTTTCGAGTTAGATAATCCGCGCCCCATAGATTAATGGGAGCGGCCAGTTCCAAGCCGACTTTCAATTCCGTATCAGTATAGAAGTCACCGGGATTGTCATTGGTATAATTCTCGCCATACCCACCTTTGAGAGACAAATCCCACATCCGCTCGTTATCAGCCATCATATACTTCGTGTCCGCCTCAGTGACGGCATATACCTTGTCCAGGTATGAACGATTGTTTTCTTTGGCGACCGCCATGCAGGATTCCAGCTCAGGACGTACCTCACGATATTTCTCCTTCACCGGTATGATGATCAGATTGGAATCAAGATTCAGATGGTTCAATAAATTACGTCTGGCATCGTCAAAACTATTTCGTGCCTGCTCCAGAGAGAGTTCCTGAGATGCTTCGTCCGCTTCGGCCTGCGTAACGTCACTTTCGGACATACGCCCCAATCTCATCTTTAACCGATTGACTTCCAGCAAGCGCCTTGAACGCTCCAGCGCTTGTGTCTGAATTTCAAGACTCTTTTGGGCCTGCACAAAGGTAAAGAAGTAATTTACGCCCTCATTGATGAGACCGCTGAGAGTATCACGGAGATTAAGAAGATTCCGATGCTCTTGTATCCGGGCAAGGCGAATGGAGGCCATGTTGTAGTCAACACCGCCCCCTTTAAGGAGAGGCTGTACCAGACCGACGCTCCAGGAAGATTCCCCGCCTGCGCTGTTGCTATTGGTACGATTAATCTCCCCGGCAGAACTGTCATAGACAAGAGAGCCGGTGGAATTGTCCTTATACGTATTGTCCCAGACAAAAGTCAGAGTCGCGCCTGTAGGAACCTTCTGCTCAACGCTGGCCTTGGCCCCCACTTCCCGAATGGAGGAAGACGCCTCTTGAGCCTGCCCCTGTATCCGTTTATTCTTTTTAACGGCTTCCAAATTTACACTACCGTCGATGTTGACAGTAGGTTCATATTTAGCTTCGGCCTGTTCAAGGCTAAACTTCTCCAAAACCCTATTCAGGTAAGTCGTGCGGATGCTCAGATTATTGCGCAAGGTCAAGGCGACGACCTCGCCCATGCTGAGCTTGATCACGTCTTTGGCATTAATATCAGACTCGGTTGGTTTCTCGGCGGCAAACACAATGCCCGACCAGAGCACGGCCAGAACACCCAAAAGCAAAAAACTTCGCCCAAGGCAGCGTATCAATATATTCATCCTTACACGATTCCTCTACTTGCCCAGCAACAAACCTTTTTTTCAGAGAGATCGAATTCATTACCCTAAAAGTTATGGACCAGTATGATAGACATGTAAGACCACATGTTTTGTCAATCCCATTCCACGTGAATCTACGTGAAACTCAACTCCAAAATATTGAATTAATTCATACTTTATAAGCAACACCATAATAGAATACGACTTTAATTCGGACATCCCGCGTCCATGAGACAGCCCGGCTCCCACTTGTAGTGATCACAATACACAGTGTAGTCCGTACTAGAATTAAAGCTGTCTCTGGTACTGCTGTAATCACAATGATCCCGAACCATTCGCGTATCCCAGACTAACTTGCCAACGACAACCCCATATCCCACCAGGCAAAGCATCGTAGTCGAGTCATACGAACTCCAATCGGCTTTCCCCATAGTTGCTTTCAACTGCTGGGCCTTACCATCCGTAGGTGAAGCTGAGAGAAAGTATTCCTCGACAACCTGTTTCAACTGAGCACCAGAGGTGTCGGTACCTCCAGCCCAAACATCGGTATTCATAAAACCACTCAACAGCATCAGCAATGTAAACAAAGTCCCCACTTGTCGCAGACTTCTCTCCTCGTTTGGCAGTCCCCCATAAGACTTTATATCCAAACATCAAAAAGCGATTCAGTGTAAAAAGCATTCCACATGAACTCACGTAAAGCGGCTGACACCTAGGGAATTCATCATTAATATAGATAAATTAGAGCTATATTCACGAACATTCACGTTGTTAGTGTTTGACTCCGGGCATCGGTTTCGCCACGTTTAATGGAGTAGTTTTACCCGAAGAGAAAATAATGAATCGCTCACTTATCCTCATATTGGCCATTGTTGTCCTGACAACCCTGCCGGCACGAGCCGGGCAAGCGCCTGCCCCCGCTTTAAACGAAACCGCCCTGCGAGATAACTTGGCAGGTCAAATTGCTCAGCACCCCGATATGACCGGGTTAAAAGGCAGTGACCTCCGCATCGAAGCTCAACACGCGATACAGGTTGGAAAGAACACGTATTATACGGTCAAAATTGGACTGCCAGAGACCCACCCCAATGCGGTGGAACTCGGATTCCCCATGACATTCTCCACCGACCCAACCGGCACCCTTCTCTTCAACTCCGTCATAGATCTTAGGAACGGCAAGGAAGCTCTCCTTTCGCAATCTCCCGATGTCACGCAAATCGAATTTCCTGCCTCGGTCACCCCATCGACATTCGCATCTGGAACTGGGAAAGCTGACGTTATATTTATTGCTGACCCGTTTTGCCCACACTGCCGTAAAGGCTACGTTTTTCTTTCAGACCATCTCAACTCTATTCACCGTATTCGGTTAGCACACAACCCCCTCGTGCCATCAAACGGCTCGGCCATAGCCGCATGGGTGATGGAATACGCATTGAAGAACAGCTTCCAGGTAAGGAATGTTGTGGAGTTTTCCTTCAGTAAATTAAAACCGGTATCGCCTCTCGATGAGAAAGGCGCCAGGCTTTCGCCTGAAAAAGTATCCATGAACATACTGGCACAGTATAAAAAACAGTTTCCGCAACTATTTAAGTCAGTCAACGGAGACCTCGGAAAGGCATACGAAACCTTGATTAATGAACACGCTCAAAGCCAAATAGAGGCTCATTCTCAACTGATAAAGGCTGGCTTTACCTTCAGCCCCATCTTCATCATTGACGGGCGCGTCATCAAAGGCATGGATAAACAGACTCTTGTATCGGCCCTAGACGGCAACCAGGAGCTTTCCAGCAACGGCGCAATGTGTGGCGACGACACAACCGACTGCTCCCAATAAGAAAAATCCCGACCAAAAGGTCGAGACCAATATCAATTATTGCTAAGATGAATAAATGCCCATTAGACCCAAATTAAACTATAAGAGGCATCATATGAAAAAACAAATAACCGTCGCAATCGCCATGATCGCCGCACTACTAGTGTTCTCGACCACGGCTGTTGCGAATGACACCGACCCATCCGGTAGGGCCTTGCGGGCATACGTGGAACAATATTTAAAGACAGCCCCCCCCACAGATGCATTGGCAGCAGAAATCAAGGCTTCTGGGGGAGTAAATGAATCGAAAGTCTACGAACGATTCTGCAACGTCGAAATCATGGCCACCCTGTCTATCGGCTACCGAATCTGGGAAAACAGAATGAGGGCGGACTCTTATTATCTGGAACATTTCCCCAAGAGCCAATTTATCCCTTTAAATATCACCAACTACTGCATCACTTATTCAAATAATTGTGGCCACTGGCGGTGGTATCCTGATTGCCTCAAGCAAAAATTGGAAAAATAACACCACTATCTTGGCAACCAACACTTCGTGATCCAGGCAACAGCCTGCACCCAAAGGTGCATAATCATTTAATAGAATTGGACCGATAAACAATAAAAAAGGCTTCAGAGACACTCTGAAGCCTTTTTTATTGAGTCTGCACTCCAACTGTTAGCCGTTCAATCCCCAACTTGATTGTCACACAATCGATGCTGGCAACTTGAAGCTGTGGAATGTATACATATTTTCCTACAGTTCATGATCCTCTATGATCAGCTTGAAAGAACATTGTCCGAGATTGTCAAATTTGTGGTGCCTGCATCGCATACTAGAATCTACACAGGCATTTTTTTCATAAACGATTTCTTCGCTACAATGGCCTTCGGTATGGAGAGTCCACCCTATAAAAGCATCGTCCATGGCGGCAGCAGTTTCAGACTTCGAGAATACAACGGTTGCGCCCGGAGTGACATCCTTGACGATAACGATGTCACCGGTGATGACTATGGCTGTAAGGGTAACTTTCACATTGTTATGAGATTCATTTTTGACCTCAACCCTTATGCCCTGCGTATCTGCAAGTGCGACATTGGAAAAGATCAAAACCAGGAACAGGGCTAGGGCAATTTGTAATCGTTGCATTTTTTATCCTTATTAATAAAGCAATTGGATCGCACACGTTAAAATCACACACGTTCTTTGGAAAATCCCCCTGAACACCAGACATTCAGGAGGCGGATCACATAATGCTTACTTAGTCCAGGGCTTGGGGCATCCTTGTTTTTCCATTTCCAGAGGATTCCATTTAAAAGGCTCAGCACGCTTGGTGTACATCACACAGTATTGAAAAGGCGACATACGACCAGTGCTATGACAATTGTCTAAATGTTCGCGGTTTTCCCAAATCTTGTAACCGACAAGAGAAACCATCTGCAACGTACAAAGAACCTCAACACCACCGCCATTTGAACCAATAGAATCAAGGGCATTGACACCACCAGCATCTCTGATCGTCTTGGCTTTAGCATCTGACGCTGGAGCACTTTCGAGATATTCCTCAACCACACTCTTCAACTTCATTCCAGAAGGGTCGGTCTCTCCAGCGTAAGCAACTGAGGAAAAAAGCAGCCCAACAACCGCCAATGAGACACACAAAGCAGATAAAATCTTCACTGTAAATCCTCCATAATGAAAACGAATTATATAGCTTCATTTGGACTTTACAGTCACAAGGAGCCACCCGCGAAGTCAATTGAATTTCACGTGAATACCTGTGAAAAACACCCTAACATCCCGTAAAATAATACTTTCCGAAACCGTCAAAGAAGGGATCACTCTGTTAGTTAACTGGGAGGTGCCCCTCTATGACATTATCAGAACGGCTGCATGTTTCGCTATTCATGTTGACAGGAACTATTCGACCAACGCATTCTCTTGCCAAGGAAAACCATAATGAAACCCAAGAAATTTACTCATAAAGAACTCGTCAAAAAAGCTGTCTACTGGCTCGGTCATGCAAAACAATGCAACCCCGCTTTTGGGGAGCGTGGAAGCCGCCAGCTTTCCGAAATCCCAGATGCTATCGGATTCACCGCTCACGAAAGTATTGTGGTGGAAGTAAAGATTTCAAAAAGCGACTTGCTCGCTGACAAAAAGAAAACGCACCGGACCAACGGCAAAGGCATGGGCAATAAACGTTTCTACCTCATGCCGCACGAACTATACGAACAATGCAGCGATTATGATTGGAATGGCTGGGGTGTGCTCACATGTAATCGATACGGTACAAAACAAGTGCGGGGGATGGCTTCGGATGATTTCGAAAGCAACATCAAATCTGAACGGGATTTCTTGAGATCAAGGATCTTGGAGATCCAGAACTTTGGCAGATAACTACTCCTCGAACTTCCCACACATCTTGTCGTAGGGAATATCCATTTCGACAATTACCTTATTCTGTTCATCTTTCATCTTATCTCAACTCTCGTAGATTTTAATTTTCCACGACACTGAGCATCTCCTTTTCCCATTCGATTGCTCTACCTTCACACAGGGGCTTCACAGGTCACGGCCCTTGGGCTTGTTATTTTTATTACTGCAGGTTCCGACTTGTATTCTAATCACTTGAAGGCATGCTCAATTAAGAAAAGTTATTAAATCTAATGGGCTTTATTTTCGTCATATTTGCATATACGCTTTTCCCCATGATTCTCAAAAAGATTATCCCCTCACTTACTTTTTCATTCTTTCTTTCCCTGACTCTCCTAGTGCTCGGAGGAACAAGTATCGGCTCAGCACATTCCGCAGAAGGGCCTTCCCCCCATATCAACATCGCCTTTGATAATTATCCGCCTTACCATTACTGGGTAGACGGTGTGCCAACTGGCTTAAATATTGATTTGATAGATGAAATCTTTTCACGCATAGAGGCTAGTCATCACTATGTCCGACGACCGTGGAAAAGAAGCTTGCAAGATATTAAAAATGGCGAAATTACGGCCTTGTGTGCAGGCATGAAAAATCCTGCAAGAGAAAAATTCGCTTACTACCCATCAAGACATTTAAGTTTAGAAACCAATTGGGTCATTTCTTTAGCCAGAAAAAATATCGACATTTCTAACTTCCAGGACTTGGAAGGGCTCTCTATTGGAACAATAGCTGGCTATTCTTATGGGGTGGCCTTCGATTCATTTCCAAATCTCAATAAGTTCGAGCGCGGAAATGAGCAGGATTTAATTGAAATGTTGGTTAATGATAGGGTTGATGTGATCGTCGGTAGTGATTTGGTCATCCGGCACGTAGCCAAGAGGCTTGGAGTAGAACATTTTTTAAAATTTGATATAAAATTAACAAGCGATCCTTTGTATCTAATCATGTCAAAAGCTGTTTCCTCCAATGAGCAGATGCTTGAATTGGTATCAAAGGCTATATCTCAAATGACCTCAGATGGAACCTACCAGAAGATAATGCGAAGATATTCAGGGATGCCAGAAATTCCAACCTATTCGGTTACTACTGAATATTGGCCGCCTTTTAGGATGCTGGGAAGTAACGGCGAAATTGAAGGGATCGACATTGAAATAATGGAAGAGATTGGCAAGCGTTTGGGTGTAAAGTTTGTATGGCACCGTCGCCCGTGGGCCCGTTGTCTTGCCGAGTTAGAGGATGGTCTTGCTGACATAATTACAGGACTCGCTTACACGGAAGAGCGCAGCAAGTTCGCTGCCTATACCTCTCGTCCTTATCACGAAATGGGGCCTGCTTTTTATCTCAACGATCATGCATTAGCTAAATCAATCAAAAAGTATGAGAACCTTTATGGAATTAGTATTGGATATACGAGAGGCTCGGCATACTTCAAACGATTTGATGTAGATAAAAAATTAAATAAAAAGGCTGGGACAAACGAAAGACAATTAATTGATATGGCCCTTGCAAAAAGATGGGATGCCTTTGTCGGAACAGATGCACAAATAAAATATGATTTGAGCCGCTTAGGTATTGAGAATAAGTTGTTTAAAGCCGAATTTGTTCCTCAAGACAGAATCCCTCTTTATCTAGGCATATCGAAAAAGTCTAAATTTGTTGAAGAATTATCAGCCGTTAACGCAATCATGAATCAACTCATTGAAGATGGGACCGTGGAGGATATTGTAAGCAAATACCTACAATAAGATCAAAAACAGCCGAAAATGTAAGGAGACCGATCTCCAACTTAACCTAGCTGTCGACGATCCAAACAATAGCCCCCACCTCTTAGCAGTCTTGATATCAACGCATTGCTATTCAATTCAGCTCCTTCATCCTGTGAAAAATCCCATGCAAGGATGTTAGCAACACCCGAGACTCTGCCCTCTGGAACAAATAATATTTTAAAATTAATTTTATTCTCCAGATAATTTCATAATTTCATTCTTTATACTTTGAGAACACCCACCAGCAGGCTAAGATTTTGATATGAGGAAAATCAGCCCGATCATATTCAGCATACTCATTTTGTATCTACTTATTTCTCCGAAAGCAGCCTTGGCCAACGATGACCGAAAACAAATTCTATATCTCAACTCCTACCAGAGCGGCTATGCATGGTCTGACAACATCCTCGAAGGTATTCGATCTGCATTCAGAGAAAGTAACTATATAGTAGATATCCAAGTTGAATACATGGATGCCAAAAAACATCCTGGCAAAGAAAATAGTGTCATCCTCAAACGCCTTTTTGCCAGCAAATTCAAAGACACACAGTTCGATGCCATCATCAGTTCAGACAATGACGCCTTCCAATTTCTTCTGACTTATCGGGACTCACTATTTCCGGGTGTACCGGTGGTCTTTTGTGGTGTTAACGATTTGAAGCCCGAACAGCTCGCTGAACATCACAATTTTTCTGGCGTAATAGAAGAGTTGGATATTCAATCAAACCTCGACCTGGCTTTGTCTCTCAACCCTGACAAAAAGCAAGTCGTAATCGTAAGTGACACATCTCTCAGCTCTACCGCCATTGTGACCCAGATCAAGAAGGCTATGCCCGCTTTTTCCCAGCGTCTTGATTTTCACTTCTGGGACAATATACCGCTTGATGAACTGTTGGCAAAAAGCCGTACCATGCCATCAGACAGTATTTTATTTTACATCCCGTTTTATGTTGAAACAGATGGTAAATATCTGTCAGCCGGAGAGGTAGTTGAAGCCATATATGCAAATGCCAATGTGCCAATCTACGGCGCGTGGAGCTTTCTCCTTGGACACGGCATTGTGGGGGGACGACTCCTTGATGGGCGAAGCCAAGGCAAAACCGCAGCAAGCATGGTACTCGACACTCTGGATGGCAAGCCAACATCCAGTATTATTTCCGCAATCGACACGAACACTCCCATGCGCTTTGACTGGGAGGTACTCAACAAGTTCGGCCTGACTGACGCTTCTCTCCCACAAGGAACTCTATTCATCAACAAACCCGACCCCACCTACAGGCTGGATAAACAGGTGGTTTGGACTGCAGCAATACTGCTTTTCTCACTGTTGATATTCACTGTCATGATGAGTGCCAGCCGAAACCGTGCCGTGCGTGCTGAACGAGAACTGGCCCAGTCTCGCAAAATGCTGCGCTCTATCATCGACACCATCCCACAACTTATCTACTGGAAAGATTTACGCAGCAGATATGTGGGAGCCAACAAACGATTTACTAACTTTTTCGGCCTAATGAATCCGAGGGACGTGGAAGGCAAAATCAACCGGGACATCCTCAAAGGAGAAAGATTTTCTGAAGAGGGCGAGCGTTTGGACAAACAGGTGATGTCTGCCGATCAGCCGATCCTTCATGAAGTATTCACCTACGACGGTGCAGACCATCAAGACGTAGTGTTTGAGATCTGCAAAGTCCCCCTACATGACGATCTCGGCCATGTAGCAGGAGTTTTAACTACAGCCGAAGACATCTCCAGTCGTGTGGACTTAGAACGCCAGCTCCGTCAATCACAGAAACTTGAAGCAGTGGGCACCTTTGTCGGAGGCATCGCTCACGATTTCAACAACCTGCTGACCACGATAATCAACTCCACGGAACTCGCACTCATGGAAGCGGACGGCCTCCTCGCGGACGACATAAGCCGGGCCAAATCAGCGGCTGAACACGGCAGCCAATTGGTCAGCCAAATTCTGACCTATGCCCGACCATCAAATAAGGGCGTAACTTTCATTGACCCCACTGCCCCCATAAATGAAGTATTGGACTTATTGGAATCCCGACTCACGCCCAACCAGCTGATCATACGCAAAATACCATCGGATGTTGGCAAAGGAATGGCCGATCCAGCACACATACAACAAATTGTCATGAACCTATGCACCAATAGCCTCCAATCAATGAATGATGGTAAGGGTGAAATTATTGTAAGTCTCAATGTGTTGGAAAAACCCTATCGGCAATTGCACATCACTGTCCAAGATAGCGGCCCCGGTATCTCCAAAGAAATACAGGAACAAATATTCGACCCATTCTTCACCACGAAAGACAAACATGAGGGAACCGGACTGGGACTGGCCATCGTGCAAGGGATTGTTCAGGGGCACGAGGGACAGATCAAGCTCTCCAGCCAGCCTGGCACGACGATCTTTGACATCCGTATCCCCTTTGCCAAAGGCGACACAATCGATGGCATACAGCCTCACCTCAACTTGAAAGGAACTGAACGTGTCCTCTTCGTAGAAGACGACAGCGATCAACTGGAACTCATTCCTCGATCACTCACCCCTTACGGTTATAACGTGACCACTGCCCAAGGTGGTCAGGCAGCTCTGGATATCGTCATGTCGGGCAAACGTTTTGATATCATAGTGACAGATTTCGACATGCCGGGGCTAAACGGTATAGAGCTCGCCCGGACGCTGAAACAGCTCAACCCCGAAACTCCAATCATCCTTGTCTCCGGTGGCAGAGATGCAGCCAAGGCTGCCAAAAGTAATAGCGGGATTGCGCAAATGATACTGAAGCCGTATACGGGCTCCTCGCTTGCTGCGGCCATCCGACAAACCTTCGACACAGGCAACGAATAAGCATACTGGATTTTTATGTCAGACATACTCATCATCGACGACGACTCCCGGCTCAACGAGACCATGGTCCGTATCATGGACCGCATGGGGCACCGTGCAGACTCAGCCCTCTCTCTGGCCGAAGCTCGGTCGTTTCTCGATACCAGTGATTATTCGTTGGTATTTCTGGATGTAAGCCTGCCCGATGGCAACGGTTTAGACGCGCTGCCTGAGATACTGGAAACAGGCAGCAGGCCCGAGGTCGTCATTCTTACTGGCAAAGGCGATCCGGATGGAGCAGAGCTTGCCATCGAAGGTGGTGCGTGGGATTATCTCCTAAAACCTTCCTCAGTCAAACAGACCATGCTGTGCGCTGAACGCGCCCTCAAATATCATAGCCAAAAGATACAATCTGCTCCCATGGAGTCTATTGATAGAAGTGCTATCGTGGGCATCAGCCCGAAAATGGACGTATGCTATGAACACATCAGCCTCGCTGCCCGCTCAGATACCAATGTCCTGATCACTGGCGAAACCGGGACCGGCAAAGAGTTGGTCGCTCAGACCATTCACAACAACTCCAAGCGCAAAAGTGCGATGTTCGTTCCAGTAGACTGTGCCTCACTGAACAAAGGCTTGGTGGATAGTGTTCTTTTCGGCCACAAGCGCGGGGCCTTCACTGGAGCAGAACGAGATCGCATGGGATTGGTTCGTGTAGCGAACCACGGCACATTGTTCCTGGACGAAGTTGGCGACATGGACCTTGCCATCCAAAAGACCTTCCTCCGAGTCTTGCAGGAGCGTACTTACCGCCCTGTGGGCGATACCAAGGAGGCATCAAGCAACTTCCGCCTTATCGCAGCAACCAATCGCGATCTGGATACCGATGTCGAACAGAATCTTTTTCGAAAGGACCTACTATACCGTCTCAAGACCATTCACATCAAACTGCCGCCACTGCGAGAGCGAGAAGGTGACATAAAGCTGCTCGCCATGTTCCGCCTCAATCAGCTGACCCGTGAGCATGGCCAACCTAGCCAACTAGCACCCGAGACATTTGAAGCCCTGGCCTGCTATCCATGGCCCGGCAATGTGCGCGAACTATTTGCGACCATAGAGACCGCATTTTTCAAGGCAGAAGGAAGCTCCCAAGTCATCCCGCGTCATCTCCCCTCTCGGATGCGGATCGCCGCAACACGCGCCAGTGTAATCAAGGCTAATCAGCCCCCCATAGCCGAAACACCTGCCACATTCCCTGCCACCCCAGGTATGAAAGCCGTACAACAGAAGACCTCGTTAAAAGGGTTTAAAGTCGACATGGAAAAGCACTATCTGAAAGAGCTATGGGCATTCTCTAAAGGCGACATCAGGAGCATGGTCGAGATCTCTGGCTGTTCCCAATCTCACTTGTACTCTCTCCTTAAAAAAGCAGGGATACCCCTTAAATAACGACAAACTATTTTGCTTTTTCTGATTAATCACAAAGCTGTTTATAACACTTTGTAATCACACAAGTTTCTCTTTTTCCACAAAAGCAAATCAAAAGACATGCTGACCTCCGACGAGTCAGCCTTTGAATATTTATCCTTATATTTCAGTCTATTTTCATCTCACATCATCATTTTCTTATTTTTCAGAAAACAAAGCTCTGTCTGAAAACACAGACAAAACAAGAAACATACAACTCGCTATAATAAAAGAATAAAGTCTTGGCACGAAACTTGGTTAGAGGAAGCTCAGACATGAACCTCGCCATCTGACAGGAAGTCCGCAAACTTCCATAGCATCAGGGGCGACGGGGGGACGTCCTGCACTACCTCCTTGCGGCAGGACGTCTCTCCGATCAGCCAGCCATGGCGTGTCGGTTGGGTTGCGAATGGTAGGTAATAAACCCGGCGCGCTACTTTATATTCATACTACGGAGACTCTATGTCCATTTTTGTCCTCGCACTTCTGGCTCTTGCGCCAATAGTGCTTGTTCTTGTCCTTATGGTAGGACTTCGCTGGCCTGCAACCAAAGCAATGCCACTTACCTGGCTCGTAGCAGCCATCCTGGCCGCCACTGTCTGGAAAATGGATCCCATGCTTATCGCCGCATCTACGCTCAGCGGCTTTGGCAGTGCAATCAATGTTCTGATCATTGTTTTTGGTGCCATCCTCATTCTCTATACTCTGCGTGAAAGCGGAGCTATGGAAACCATTAGTGCAGGTTTCTACGGCATCTCCCCTGACCGGCGTATACAAACCATCATCATTGCCTTCATGTTCGGAGCTTTCATTGAAGGCTCTGCAGGGTTTGGCACCCCCGCCGCCATTGCTGCCCCTCTTCTGCTGGGCCTTGGGTTTCCCGCCATGGCCGCAGTCGTTGTCTGCCTGGTTTTGAACAGCTTCCCTGTCACCTTTGGAGCTGTTGGTACTCCGGTCTGGTTCGGACTCAAAAACCTTCGCACGCAAGTTGAATTGGATGCTGTGAACGGCATAACCCAACTGGGTACTTCCGATTTTGAGCTATTTCTTCAACATATCGCTCAATGGTCCACGATTCTACACGCGGTTATGATTTATATGCTCCCGCTGCTCACCGTTTGCTTTCTCACTGGCGTTTTTGGTAAAAACAAATCATGGCGTGAAGGGCTCGGCATCTGGAAATTTTCCTTCTTCGCCTCCACCGTCTTTTTTGTTCCTTTTGCGGCCACCGCTTTCACTTTCGGAGAGGAGTTCCCCGCTCTGCTGGGTGGTTTAGCCGGGCTCGCCACCATCATTTTCGCTGCACAACGGGGCTTTCTGCTCCCAAAAGAAAATTGGGATTTCGCAGAACAGGACCAGTGGAGCAACGACTGGGTCGGCACCATCCCGTCAGGCACCAACAATCTCAAAGAGCACATGAGCCAATTTCAGGCATGGCTTCCCTACTTCCTCATCGCTGGCCTGCTGGTAATCACTCGTCTCAACACCTTGCCTTTTAAGGCTATGCTGACATCCGTCGCATTTAGCTGGAACTCCATTCTGGGCTTCGATTCTGTGAACTTTACCATGAAGCCTCTGTACCTGCCCGGCATCATGCCCTTCACCTTGGTAGCCATCATCACAGCTTTCATGCACCGCATGGAACTGGGTAAAGTGACCAAAGCCTGGGGAGATGCATTCAAAGCACTCAAAAATCCAGCAATCGCCATGTTCTTTGCTGTTGCCATGGTTGAGATATTCAAACAGTCCGGCAACAACCCCATGCACTACCTCTCCATGCCCCTGAGCATGGCTGACGCCTCGGCCACAATGGTTGGTGATGTGTGGCCCGCCTTTGCAGCCTTTGTTGGCGCACTCGGTTCGTTCATCACGGGATCAGCAACCGTGTCAAACCTCCTGTTCGCAGAATTCCAATACGGCGTGGCCTCCACCATTAACGTAGACCGCGAAGTTGTCATCGCCCTCCAGGCGGTCGGCGGCGCTATGGGCAATATGATCTGCATCCACAACATCGTGGCTGCGTCAGCCACTGTGGGGCTTATCGGTATGGAGGGCATGATTCTCCGCCGCACCTTCCCCCCCCTACTCGCCTACGGAGCCACAGTAGGACTGGCTGGTCTCCTGCTTATCTTTATCGTGCTATAGCCTCTTAATCTATCGTAAAATCACACTTAGAAAAAGCCCCCACTCTACATAAGAGTGGGGGTTTTCTGGATGTCCGTTGATTTCGTCGGACTAAAATATGGCGGAGAGGGAGGGATTCGAACCCCCGGACGGCTCACACCGCCTCTGGTTTTCAAGACCAGCGCATTAAACCGAGCTCTGCCACCTCTCCGTTGGAACCGATTTAATCTGTTAAAGACCAAACCGGGAGAAACGTTGTAGGAATCCCACAAGAGATTGTCAAGAAGCAATAACCATCTAAACTATGTTCACCCTTTGACATAAACTCATGGTTACCGTAAGAAAAAAACAATACTAACTCACACAACACCAACTATATATTATGAAAAAGCCGCAAGAAGTCTTTACAAATTACCTCGCAGATCAGAATCTCAAAATGACGCCCCAACGCAGGCTCATTCTCGATACTTTTATCAAGCATAATGACCACCTGTCTTCGGAAGATCTCTACGCCAAAGTGAAGAGGCGCGACAAATCCATTGGACAGGCAACGGTCTACCGTACCCTCAAACTGCTCAACGAATCAGGACTTATTGAACCTCTTGATTTTGCGGACGGTGTTACTCGCTATGAAATGAGTTACGGAGAAAGACACCACGACCACCTCATCTGTGAAAGATGCGGTGAAAACATTGAAATCCTTGATGAAGTCATTGAAGAGCGCCAGGAACAACTGGCTAAAAAGCATGGCTACACTCTGCAACGACACAAGATGTATCTGTATGGCATCTGTCCCGAGTGTAAACAGAAGAAAGACTAGATCAGGCCACCGATCCTTCTTTCGAAATCCGCTCCAAAAACTGACCTAGTGGCTTCAATTCGCCATCTAGGTTGGCCCATGTATAATTACCGCCTTCCTTAATGCCCTCGGCGATAAACTGGATACCAAGTCCCACGGCCTCGCCTTTGCCTTTGAACCGACTTCGTACGGTCCCCACCACAGTAAAGTAGGAATATTTTTTCGTCTCAGGATTCCACACTGACACTCGAAGTACCATCTGGTGGCCAGGGGTCAGCGATGGCATCCGTCCTTGCGGATTCAAAATAAGGACTCGCATACCACCTGCGGAAATATTCTCGACCACTAGCCGCATCTTCTTGCCATACCGGGCCGGGTTATTCACGGTCTGAAGGTCTGGCCGACTCATCCAGAACGATTTACGCTTTGCAATATCCCATGCCTTGACTCGCACCGCACCCTCGCGTGCCACCTTGCGGCGACTATGCTTACGCCGAATGACAAACCGATAACGGATAGGAGTAAGCAGCGACATTTCACGAATTGTCGCCCCTTTTTTCACGGTATGCCCAATGAATGTGACGAAGGCATTAATCTTGCGGTCGGAGTAAGTGAATGGCTTGCAAAAACAGATGACCCGCGTGTTCTTGAGATTAAGCGCCGTAGGTCGCATGTTCACCAGTTGTAATCGCATCTTTCCGCCCACAACTTCGTTTACACGAACTGCGCCCAGCTTCCGGCCAACGCCCTTACTAGAATAGACATGCATATCCAGCATGATGCCTTTTGTTACTAGGTATTTTTGAACGATCGTGTGCGAACGAATGGAAAGGAGCCGGGTAAAAAACCTAAGTATGGCAAAGCTAATAAGATGACGATAATACCACAAGGCCATAACCACGACGACAGGAACGGCCACGGTCAGAATCTTGGCAAAAACACCCACCATATCGATTCTGTCCGGCCCGCTCTCAAAGGTGCGCTGTACATCACGCAAATAGTCTAGCTGCCCCATGAAATCCAACATTACCGCATTAGCCCCCAAGTCAAGTTATTGACTAGTTTATCATCTATTCAAAAGTCTTTGCAATTTAAATACCTCAACCATTAGCAATGCCATTTGTTCCTACAATGGATATATGCTAGATTTACAAGAATGACACAGGGGAGAAACGAAAAGATATGAGGATGACAGTCGTAGCATCATTCCTTAGCATCGCCATTTGTATGGCATGCCCATCTGCTTATGCCCAAGACAAAGCGAAAATACTAATCGTAAACAGTTACCACGCAGACTCTCCGTGGGTGAAGGCTCACAATTCTATTCTCATCTCGGAATTATCCGACAAGGTACTCCTTTCCTTTGCTTATCTCGATTCCAAGCGTCTTAGCCGAAAAGAAACCGAAGCCACAATCAATCATGCATGGAAAATGTTCAAGGAAATAAAGCCAGATCTGGTCATCCTAGCCGATGATTATGCACTGGAAAGACTCGGCAGAAGGATACTTAACACCCTGACTCCTGTAATATTTCTCGGCATCAACAACAATCCACGCCAGTACATCGGCAACATGGCACAAATCACAGGTGTGCTGGAACGTCCTCTGCTAAAACGGTCCATTTCCTATATACAGGAAATCATTGGTGGCAATATGAACAAATGCTTGGTTCTCTTTGATAACAGCATGACAGCTCAGACCACATTCCAACATATTTTTAAAGGCAATTACAGCCAGGTTTTCAACTGGACCGAAGTGAACATCCAAATGGTGAGCACATGGTACCTATGGCGGGAAACAGTCCTGAACGCCAAACGAAACGGATATGATGCCATTATTCTGGGCCTTTACCACACCATCCGTGACGAAAACAATGAGCATATCAATGAAGAAGATATTGCTAGATGGACCTCGCAAAATGCCCCGGTCCCGGTGTTCGCCTTCTGGGATTTCGCAGTGGGACACGACAAGGCTATTGGTGGTTTGATCCTATCAGGGGAACCGCAGGGCGAAGAAGCAGCACGCTTGGTCAAAAGAGTTTTAGCCGGAGAAAACCCGCAAACCATTGCTCCGGTAACAGCCGAACACGGGAGATTCATTTTCAGCCGATCTGGCCTCAAAAAATGGAACCTATCCCTGCCCAAATACTTTGACACCCCTCACGAGCAGCTACTGTTCGTGGATTAATGACTGACCAAACTTAAAATCATTAGGCACCTCAACGACTCGGCAAGACGACAAAAAAGGGAGCCCCGCGAGGCTCCCCTTCATTATTTATAGTTCACGCACCAACTATTTTTTGATGGCGTAAGCGGACCTTCTCTTGAGGAGCGCAACCAAAGCCACGCCGCCAAGCACCATAACCAAGCCGAAGTGGACCCACTCGATGAGCATAACCAAATCGGGATACATGGTCACATCCGGAAGATTGCGATACACGCGGAAACCACCGGATATGATAAGGCCACCCAAGATGGCAACACGGGCCATACCAAACGGTGTCAGGGACAATTTGTCATTCCATTCCAGAAACCAATTCACCACAACGACCCCGACCACGAAGAGCAGTATCGCTGCGAAAATGTAGTGAAGTTTATGAACCATGTAGAAATCGCCAGTCCAGGCCATCCCCGGCACTTCGGTCAAATAGTACCGCTTGGCAAGCGGCATCTGCATAAAGCCAGTGAAGGTGAGCATACCCACCGCAAAAACGAACAATCGGGAAATCCAACCGGGATACAATCTAACTTTCATCGCTGCCTCCCTGTTCGTTGTCATCTGACTTGAGGAGCTTGGCTCCAAGGCCGAGGAATCCGGCAGCAATGCCTGCAATGGGGGCCACGATAGTGGCTGTGGCCAGATTCGTCTCGTCCGCCATGGAATCCGCGACTCGCTTCAGGTGCGGCTTACCTTTGCCCAACCCCTTATACTCGCTGTTATCCCTGTCGATGGCCTTGTTCAGCAATTCAAACGGCACCGGTGACACATAGATAGTGTTGGTACCGCCATTCTCATTCATGCCATAGATATAACCGTTCATCTCACGGGCCAATGCCTTGGCCTGAGCCACGATCTCATAACGCGGCCCTATGGTCTGCACGTCTTCGGGGCAGACGGAAATACACGCTGGCAACTCGCCTTTGTCCAACAATTGGTAGCAACGATCGCATTTATACATAACGCCGTTACCAGCAAGACGAGGCATAAGATCGAGATACAGGCCAACGCCAGACTGGCGTTGGGGGATATGCCAGGGGCAAACAGTCTTGCACTTGGCGCCGCCCATACAAATTTCGTCATAAATTCGGGTTATGCCGTCCTTTCGCTTGGATGCAGCCCCGAACGGGCAAAGGTGAGAGCATGGCGGGTTCTGACAATGCATACACCTGCGCGGAATATGAATCTCATGCGTCTCGCCAGCATGCTCCACTTCAGCAGTCTGGATGTAGAGCCAATTATAGGGAGTAAGTCGGTCATCCACATCACGCTTATTGGACCAATCTTGCGTTTTAGCACGCTTGGTAGGAATCATCTTCGGATATTCTACCGGCTCAGGAAACTTGGCAGCATTTGACTCTCGACACGCAGTCACACATTCGCCGCAGGCAATACATTTGGAGAGGTCCAGCAAAGTAGCCAGTTCGCCATCCGAGGGGGTCGGAACCCTTTCCTGAGCTGCCATGGAAGCGCTTGGGACAAGCATCCCCGCCCCACCCACGCCAAGAGTCTTTAAAAAACCCCTTCGGCTCAGGTTGCCGCTGTCTTTTTTTGATCGCTTCATAATTGTAGACTTCCTTTTAGTCCGTTGATTGATATTCCACCAACCAACATCATCCATATTGCACTCTCAAAATACCCTATGGGGGTATCTTTGTCCATTTGTCAAGTATACATCTCTTTTCCAATTTACGTCCAATTAAACCTCACATTTGCCGGGTGGGCACCCGATATCCATATTTATAAAATATCCACCTATAATAATTGGATATTAATCAAATACGGCAAGACCCCTATTTGACATTCTCGTATTTTAGGATATGATTGATGGTGCTGAAGAAATGACCAGCCCCCGTTCGGAACATCTATCACTGCGACCGAACATACGCCGAACTATCACCCGGCAAACGGCCAACAGCCAAATTTTATTTCGCACCTGAAAATAGCAGGGGGGCTTCACGTATGAGTGAGAAAGGAAAGTATATGCTCAAAGACACCGACACTGAAAAAAACAAGACCGCAACCCTGACCCTGGACGGAAAGACGTATGATCTCCCCGTCATTGTGGGTACCGAAAATGAAATGGGTATCGACATCACCCAGTTGCGAAATGAGACCGGTTACATCACCTTTGACTCCGGTTTCGGCAATACCGGGGCCTGCACCAGCAAGATAACCTACGTCAACGGCGAAGAAGGCATTCTGCGATACCGAGGCTATCCCATTGAGGATCTGGCCCAAGGCGCGACCTTCATCGAGACCGCTTACCTGCTCATATTCGGCAATCTGCCCACTCGCTCACAGCGCCAGGAATTCCGTGACCTCCTCAGTGAGCAGGAGCTTCTGCACGAAGATCTGCGCCACCACTTTGAGGGTTTTCCTTCCAACGGTCATCCCATGGCAATCCTGTCTGCCGTTATCAACGCACTCGGTTGCTATCACCCCGATCTGTTGCAGATCACCACAAAGAAAGATTTCCTCAGTGCCGCAGCCAAGATCATTTCCAAAGTCCGCACCATTGCGGCGTGGTCTTATCGCAAGGCGCAGGGTCTCCCTTTCATGTATCCCGACCCCAAGCTTTCATACTGCCGCAACTTCCTGCACATGATGCATTCCATCCCGCACAAGCCGTTTGAACCAACGAACCAGCAAGTACGCGCCCTGTCCCTTTTCTTCCTGCTTCATGCCGACCACGAGCAGAACTGCTCCTGTTCTACTGTCCGTATGGTCCAGTCCACCGAGGCCAACCTGTTCGCCTCGGTCTCCGCTGGCATCTGTGCCCTGTGGGGCCGCCTGCACGGCGGAGCCAATGCAGGCGTGATCAAGATGCTCACGGAAATCCGAGACGGTGAAGCCACCATCCCGCAGTACATCGAGAAGGTTAAGAACAAGGAATGCCGCCTCATGGGCTTCGGCCACCGCATCTACAAATCCTTTGACCCACGCGCAAAAATTCTGCGCCAGGCCGCTCACGACATGCTCGCCTCCACCGGATACGATGATCCACTCCTGGATATCGCTCTGGAGTTGGCCGAAGTCGCCTTGAACGACCCTTACTTCACGGACCGCAAACTATATCCCAACGTGGACTTCTACTCCGGCATCATCCTGCGCGCCCTGCACATCCCTGTGGATATGTTCCCGGTAATGTTCGCCATCGGGCGCATGCCCGGCTGGATTGCCCACTGGAACGAGGCCAACACAGACGGTGTCACCAAGATTCACCGCCCGCGTCAGATTTATACAGGCGAAGCACCCCGGAAGTACGTCCCGCTCGATATGCGACTCGAAGAATCCTAAATACCAAGCCCCGGTCATCTGGCCGGGGCTTTTTTATCGACAGAATCGTTCTGCAAAGATAATATTGCCCCCTTCCACCGACCAATAAGAAGTAACATGCAGTCACATCACACCACACACGGCGTCTTCAGTTGGAACGAGTTGATCACCTCTGACCTAGATTCGGCCAAACGATTCTACGGAGAACTGCTCGGCTGGACGTTCATGGAAACAAAAACCATATACGGCAACACCTATCTGGTAGCTATGGCCGGAGAAACTGTGGTCGGCGGAATGATGCTCAAGGAAGGCAACGTCCCCGATGACGCCCCATTGTGCTGGGACCCATATATCACTGTCGATGACGTAAATGTTTCGATCCAGCAAGTAGAAGGATTGGGCGGAAACGTCGTGTTGCCGCCAACAGATATCCCCAATGTAGGACGATTCTGTGTCATCCTGGATCCACAAGGGGTGAGCCTCAATCTCATCACATATGACAAGACCGAAGAAAAAGAATAAGCAACCCGCAATAGCTTTTACACCCTATCCCCCCGGCACTTTGCTTTACCTAGCACCGGAGTCAGTGTAATGATTCTATCAAGCATTTCGTGCTCAAAGGATATATTAGAATGATCATAGAAAAGATCGCCTGTGTCGCATCCAAATCACCCAAGGCCCAAGAAGGGTTGGCCGCCTTGGCCAAACGCTACCCACTGGTGGAGCCGGACGATTCCGACTGCATTGTGGCTCTGGGCGGTGACGGATTCCTACTCTCGGTCATGCATGAATACCACAGCCAAGGGATGCCAATTTACGGCATGAACCGTGGCTCTATCGGCTTTCTGCTCAACGAATTCCAGACGGAAAGTCTCTTTGAACGCCTCAACGCGGCAGAACCACTCAGACTGCACCCACTCAAAATGACGGCAACCACCCTTTCCGGGCACACTCTGTCCGCCCTGGCCTTCAATGAAGTCGCGTTGCACCGATACTCCCAGCAATCTGCCCACATCCGAGTCAGGATCAATGACCAGAAACGCCTCGACAATCTCGTATGCGACGGTATCATGGTAGCAACTCCAGCGGGCTCCACCGCCTACAATCTTTCCGCACGCGGCCCCATCATTCCGCTCGGGTCCAACGTACTGGCCCTCACTCCGGTCTCCCCATTTCGCCCCCGTCGCTGGAATGGCGCACTCCTGCCCCACACAGCCACAGTGGACTTTGAAATCATCAATCCGGAAAAACGCCCAGTGGGCGCTTCGGCTGATTCCTTCGAAGTCCGTGATGTCACACGAGTCTCAGTGATGGAAGAGATGAACGAGCACGCCACCATCCTTTTCGATCCCGATCATTCACTGGAAGAGCGGATCTTCAGCGAACAGTTCGTTCACTAACAACGGCTTCGAATTAATTATTAGAAACAAAAAGGGCTTGCCAATTTGGCAAGCCCTTTCCTTTTACTGTTTGAGTGCTGTTGCTACCACTTGGTTTCATATTTATTGCGGAAATAGATGGCTGCGCCATTCATCACCAGCATAACCGCCAGCAGGACAATGATTCCTGCGGATGTACGCTCGGTAAAAGCGCGCAAAGAGTCCGAGGACCACGTATAGATCTGAGCAGGCAACACCGTTGCCGCGCTGGTGAATCCATCCGGAGCCTCGGGAATGTAGGCCATCATGCCCACGATCATAAGCGGCGCAGTCTCACCGATAGCTCGCGCCAGACCGATGATGGTACCGGTCAAAATGCCGGGCAGAGAAAGCGGTAACACATTGGTCATGACCATCTGCCAGCGAGTGGCACCAAGGGCCAGCGAGCCTTCACGGATGGAATCCGGTATGGCATTGATGGCCGCACGAGTGGAAATGATAATGACCGGTAGCGTCATGAGCGACAAGGTCAGACCACCCGCCAAAGCAGATGATCGTGGCACGCCCAAAAAGTTAATGAAAATGGACAAACCTAACAGACCAAACAGGATGGACGGAATGGCAGCCAGATTGTTGATGTTGACCTCAATGACCTGCATGAGGCGATTGTCCGGCGCAAATTCTTCCAGATAAATGGCGGTTGCTACACCCAGCGGAAAACTGAAGATCAGCGTAATCAGCATCACGTAGAAGGAACCCACCGCCGCAGACCAGATACCAGCCATTTCGGGCAACTTGGAATCTCCATTCTTGAAGAATCCAATATTGAAAGCAAGACGAGCGCGCCCCTCTGTAAGGAGCTTATCGACCAACTTGCGCTCATCCTTGCGCAGACGATTGGGTTTACCTTTGAGGTACTGATCCACTTCCGATTCAGCCAGAACCCACTTCTCGACACTAGTGCCGAGCAGATCATGATTCTGCTTGATCTGATTAGGGATCAACCGGGTAAAACCACGGCTCACCAGATAGCTAAGGTCTTCTTCCAAGGCATATCCACCCATCTCACGAGCTTCTTCATTATAAGAAACCTCCACACGCAATTCAGCCTGCTTGAATGCAGACAATGCAGTGCTGATGATGTCACCAAAGAAAAAGACCAGGAACGCTCCAGCCATGAAAATAGCAGCATAGGAATAGACTCGAAACATCTTATCCCGGCGCTCACGTCGTTTCATCTTCTTGGAATCAAAGGATATCTGCATAATGTAACTCTTAATCGTACTGTTGACGGAATCGGCGGATAACCACCAGGGAAACGATGTTCAGCATCAGGGTGACCACCAGCAGAACAAGACCAAGACCAAAAGCGGAAAGCGTCTCCGGGCTGTCGAACGCCTGGTCGCCAGTGAAGGCATCAACGATGCGGACGGTAACAGTGGTCATCCCCTCAAGCGGGTTCATGGTAAGGTTGGCGCGCAATCCGGCAGCCATGACAACGATCATTGTCTCACCAACTGCGCGGGACGCGGCTAACAGAAACGCAGACACAATACCGGGCAACGCAGCAGGCAAAACGACCGTCTTGATGGTTTCGGACCGATACGCCCCCATGGCCAAAGAGCCTTCGCGCAATGAATTAGGAACGGAGGTAATAACGTCATCCGACAGAGAAGAAATGAGCGGGATAATCATGACGCCCATAACCAGCCCAGGTGACAGAGCGTTGGTAAAGTCCGCCTGCAAGCCAAAATATTCTGCGACATTGACGACCATAGGACTGACCGTAATGGCAGCAAAAAAGCCGTACACGACTGTCGGAATACCCGCCAAAATTTCCAAAGCAGGCTTAGCGACCTTGCGGAAAGTGGGAGAGGCATACTCTGCCATACAAATGGCGGAAAAGAGACCGACAGGCACGGCCACGACCATGGCGATAGCCGTGATCATGAAGGTACCGGCAAAAAGCGGAATGGAACCAAAGACGCCCTGAGCATCCTTGCCAGCCACAGCTTCATCCGGGTTCCAAGTGGTGCCGGTAATGAAATCCCACAGCGGTACAATCTCGAAAAACTTGATAGCCTCAAAAGTCACCGACAAGACGATGCCGATGGTGGTCATAATTGAGACAAGCGAGGCGACAAACAGCATTTTAACAATGAGCTGCTCGACAATGGCCCGAGCACGCAGGCTCGGCTTGACCGTATAAACCCCCAACGCAAGACCACCCGCAGCCAGCGCGATGATAGAAGCGATAAAAGCCGTTGCCGGAACTTCTACAACTCCCAACAATTGCAGCATCACAGCCACGAAGGAGGCAAGGAGTGCCGGCGAAAGGGTGCAGACAATGGCGTACCAGCCATAGCTGCCCGGCGTGGATTGAAAAGATTCCCCCTGAAACTTGACTGAGTAGGTCTTCTTGGTAGCCAAAAAGTAGGCCACCACAGCCAGCGGAATCAATCCGCAGAGGAGATAGAAAAAGATGGTTCCTGTGGTCACAGTATTCCCCATTTATTAAACGCCGAAAGAGACCGCCCCAGAGAGGAGAGGCAATCTCTTTCGGATTATATAGTTACTAGTGCTTCAGGTCTTCGAGGGACAGATTCTTGTAGGAAAGAACGTCCTTCTGAACCTGCTTGCGGAGAGAGTCAGCCAAGGGGACCAGGCCGATGCGCTTCAACAGACCGCGGGGGCCGATCATCTTTTCGGACATGAAGAGCTCAACATATTCCTTCATGCCGGGAACCTTCTCCAGGTGAGACTTCTTGATGTAGAAGTAGAGGGAGCGGGAGATCGGGTAGTCACCGGAAGCGATGGTATCGGGTTCGGGAGACACGCCGTTGATCTTGGCACCGGAGATGCGGTCGGAATTCTCTTCCAGGAAGGAGTAACCGAAGATACCAAAAGCATCCTTATCCTTGGTCAGCTTCTGGACGATCAGGTTGTCATTTTCACCAGCGGGGACGTAGACGCCATCCTGACGAACTGATTCGTACTTCTTGGCCTTGCCCTTGGGGGAAACAGGACCGTAGAGAGCTTTGTGCTTCTTGGCGAACTTGCCAAGAACCATTTCAGCAAAAGCGTCACGGGTACCGGAAGAGGTCGGCGGACCGTAAAAGAGGATCTTGCGCTTAGGGAGCTTGGCGTTGATCTGGTTCCAGGTCTTGTAGGGGTTCTTGACGAGCTTACCGCCCATGGGAACCATTTCGGCCACAGCCATGGCTAATTCATCCTTGGAGAGAGAGAAGTCACCATTGGCAGAATTCTGAGCAACGGCGATGCCATCGTAACCGATCAGCGCTTCGGTGATCTCGGTGTTACCGTTAGACATGTTCTTTTCGAATTCGGAAGACTTCATGCGGCGGGAGGAGTTGGTCAGGTCGGGGGTATTCAGACCGGTACCAGCCATAAACAACTTATGTCCACCACCGGAGCCGGTGGACTCGACAACCGGAGCCTTGAATTGGGTAGTGGCGCCCAACTCTTCAGCGACATAACTGGAAAACGGGTAGACAGTGGAGGAACCGACGATCTTGATCTGATCGCGGGCCTGGGCCACACCACCGCCGAAAGCGATAATAGCTGCGGCGACGATGAACATTTTTACGAATTTAGGCATGTAGAGTCTCCTCACAAGGTTTATGATAACAGTGGTGTCCAAATTTGATGAGGAGACACTAAGGAAGAAGTGTTACAGCACAATGTGGCAAATGTTACGCTTCAGTTACATGTAACAATTCTCCTGTTGGCAAGATTTCCTATATTTCGTAATGATCTTTCAAGGTCGCTACTTATACTACCGATAGGACGTGACGAACTATCAATTTCACAGATAAGCCAATCAAGCTGGGGACTACATGCTCTACTTTCTCGGAAACTGTCAGGCCGACTTCCTGAGCCGCTCCATGGAGGCACGCGGACACGCGTGCACCTACCGCGTACTTGCTTCGCCCCTCACCTACACCAGCTCTCCGGACGTCATCCCCGCCTCTCTTGTGGAATTGGATAAGGAGATGGACATCTCCAACTACTTCCATGGCAGGGAACTCAACCACCAGTTCATGCCTATCGGCCCGAACGAGCCTGCACCCAAAGCAATCATCCTTTCCCTGTTCCACGAAAACACGCCACTCTTCATCCACAATGAAGAAGAGTACGTTTTTTACATGGCCCCTGCGATCCTCAATGACAAACCAGAAGTAATGTCATGGGCACAAGACAACTGCCGCATGTTCAAACCCAATCCGGTAACCTACCTCGACCGATTCGGCGAGATGCTTGCCCGGCTGCGCCAAGCCCACACCGGTATTCCCATCGTGATCCTGGCCCGGCTGTCACACTTCTCCGCCTTTGGACCGGACCCGTTCTCGTATCTCGATAGCTGGGGCACCATGTGGCCCAAGGCTGAGGCCGTTTTTTCCGCATGGACTACGGCTCTTGACGATGTCCACGTACTCGACATGAACCGCGTCTTCGGCGGCATTTGGGCAGATTCGATAAAGCGGATTGAATCCCATTGCCCGTTCTTCAAAATCAAACTTGAAGAGGAAAACGACCAAATAGTTGGCCTGCATGCGCAGCGGGATGTCGAACACATCGGTCCTATGCCCGACAGGCTGGCCGACAAACTGACTGACTTTCTGAAAACAGGCACCGTCCAATACAATGACACAGAAACAGTGCCTCCCGAATGGCGGCGACAATGGAAACCCTCGCCTCTCGATGAAAGCAAGATGCTTGAAAAACTCGCCTCAGGCGCCAACTACCAGGGCGCCGAGGCCGTGGCCGGATTCTTCCTCAATCTGCAACGCGACTACACCGACCTTCTCGTACTCGCCAAGGAGCGCATGGCAGTCTGCCACATGACACTGCACATGATTAAGGCGTATGGCCGCATCCACCGCAATCCAGCTTTGGCCGAGTGGTGCGATGCCCACATTGAAGCCGCCCGACAGTTCACAGCCAACGGCCCGCTTTATCAGCAGGCTTACATTGAACGGTTGGAAAGCATGAAAAAGCACGCACTCGGCAAATAACCAAAGACCCAAACATAAGCGCCCGGGTCCTTTGATTATCTATATATGATCGCATTGACATCATGGGCCATCCTGTGAAGGATGACCATCCAAACACCTTAACTAAATGGAATGCCAATGATTACAAAATATACCGCACCTCTGATCCTCGTCTGCCTGCTGTTGATTCCCTGTCTGGCCCGCGCGACAAAGACTGTATTCGTCTCCATTCCGCCTCAAGTTTATTTCGTGGAAAAAATCGCCGGAGATCTAGTAAACACACATGTCCTGGTCGCCCCAGGAGCCAGCCCACACACATATGAACCCACTCCCAAGCAAATGATCGCCTTGTCAAAAGCAGCGGCTTATTTTGCGATCGGAGTAGAATTCGAAAAAGCATGGCTGCCTCGCATCAAAAGTGCAAACAAGTCCCTGCACATCGTCCAAACCCACAAGGAAGTAGGGAAAATACCCATGGTAGCCCACGGTGGCCATGACGATGAAGATGAAGAGCATAACGAAAAAGGACACGTAGAGCACGATCATGCTCAAGGCTCTCTGGATCCTCACATATGGCTCTCCACCACCAACGCCCGGCTCATAGCGGAATTCACCTGCCGAGGCCTTATCCAGATCGATTCTGTTAACACCAGCACTTACAAAGCTAATCTGATCACGCTTCTAAATGAAATAGATCGCTTGGATAAGGATATCCGCCAAGGCTTTAAACAGCTTCCCAAGCATAAGCGAACCTTTATGGTATTCCATCCCTCATGGGGCTACTTTGCCAAAGATTTCAAGCTGACCCAAATTCCTATTGAAGCCGAAGGGAATGAACCCAGTCCTCGCGCTCTGGCTGAAATAATTCACCACGGGCGAGAGCTCGGCATTTCCACCATCTTTGTGCAACCTCAGTTTTCCAGCAAAAGCGCCAAAGTCATTGCTGGAGAGTTGAACGCCAATGTTGTTGCCCTCGACCCCCTTGCCAGCGATTGGGAACAGAACATGCGCCGCGCGGCCATGGCGATTCAAGTAGCTACAGAGTAATTAATACCATACCCCTACGGGGTAAAATACATATATTCTTGACAAAATGACGACTTGTGTAAAATGTTACACAAGGTTTTGTTGTTGTTGACAATTTATAATAGTTCGATTTCATAATGAGGTTTATTTTCACAATCATCTGAATTGTTGAACATATTTCAAACTAAGGAGCGGTACATGTCACTCGTTCAACTGGAAGGCATCTCAAAATCCTACACCTTGGGTGAGGTGGAGATACCAGCTCTTACTGACATCACTCTCGATATCGACATGGGCAATCTCGTAACTTTTGTCGGACCTTCCGGTAGCGGTAAAACCACCCTGCTCAATATCATCGGCTGTATGGACAAGCCCAGTGCCGGGTCTGTCGTAGTCGCCTCCACCAGAATCGATACTTTGAACCGCAAGCAAGCCGCCCAGTTCCGTGGCGACAATCTCGGTTTCATTTTTCAGTCATTCAATCTGATCCCGGTCCTCTCGGTTTTTGAGAACGTGGAATACCCACTCATCATGATCAAGAAGGAATCCGCCGCGGCACGCAAAGAGATGGTCATGAAACTGCTGGACGCCGTGGGCATGACTGATCAGGCCCAGAAACTGCCCGACCAGATTTCCGGCGGCCAGCGTCAGCGTGTAGCCGTGGCCCGCGCCCTAGTTACCAATCCCAGACTCGTTCTGGCTGACGAACCCACCGCCAACCTCGACAAGAAAACCGCTCTGGACGTGCTCTCCCTCATGCGCGAGATGCGCGACCAGTATGGCACCACTTTCATCTTTTCCACTCACGACCCCCGTATAGTGGAACACGCCGACATCATCCACGGTATCGAAGACGGCAAACTGGTCCCACACTCGCAATTCAGCGAAGGAGTGAAGTCCAATGGGTAACATCTTCAAAATCGCCATCCGCAATCTCATGCGCTACAAGCGCCGCACCGTGCTCACCTCATTACTTATCGTCATCGGTGTTTGCATGGTCGTCCTCTTTTCCGGTCTGGCAGGTTCCTTCAAATCCATGATGATCGGCATCATCACAGACTCGTCCATCGGGCACCTCCAGATTCATAAAAAAGGGTATGTCGCCTCCATCGACACCCTACCGCTCAACATGAACATGAAGCCCAAACAGTACGGCAAACTCACGGAAGTGCTGGACAACAACAAGGGCATCGAAGCATACGCGCCCCGCATCAAGTTCGGGGCCATGCTCTCCAACTACGCAGAGTCCACCAGCGTCAAACTGAGCGCCATCGATCCGACTCAGGAGCAAAGGGTCTGCACAGCTCTCTACACCCGACTCAAAGGTAAGCACGACTCGACAAAGCCCATTCTCAAGCCCGGCGAAGTCATCATCCCCGAGCGTATTGCCAAGGCGATGAAGATCAAGCCCGGCACTCCGGTAGTTCTGGTCGGCACCAACAAGGACGGCTCGGTCAACGGCATGGAATTTATTGTGGCAGGTCTCATCGAGGACATCCTCGGCCCCGGCGGCAAAGATGGCTACATGCATATTAACGACGCCCGCAAACTCCTGCGCATCAAAGGCTCGGAAGTCACCGAAGTCGTGCTGCGCGTAAAACAGGGCAAGCCGTTCAAGAAAGTCGCCATGTCCCTCAAAAGCGATCTGGCAGGCTTCATCAATAAGAAGGGCAAGCCCGCCTTCGAGGTTCACACCTGGGAAAAGCTCTCGCCGTTCTCCAACATCGCCGGCATGATCGACCTCATGATCATCACGGTGAAGATCATCATGATCGCCATCGTCCTTATATCAATACTCAATGTCATGCTCATGTCCGTATTCGAGCGAGTGCGTGAAATCGGTACCATAGCAGCCATGGGCACCCTGCCATCCAAGATTCTAGCCCTGTTTGTGGCTGAAGGTTTCTGCCTCGGCCTCATAGGCACGGCAGCAGGCCTCATTCTTGGCGTATCCGGTCTGGCTCTGGTTAAGGCGCTAGAAATAAACTTCGAATTCGGGCGCATGAAAGGCCTCGTCCTTCGCCCGGAAATTAACCCGTCCGAATTGGCGATCATCGGCATCATCGTTCTGTTCGCGTCTGCCCTGGCCGCTTTTCAGCCCGCCTGGAAGGCAAGCAAGATGGAACCCGTGGACGCTCTGGGCCACGTATAGACAAGGATACATACAATGAAAAAAATACTGACTACTCTCATCGCCACCATTGCCCTGTTCGGTTTTGCAGCCACTGCCATGGCTGCCGATCCCAACGAACTGCTGGCCAAGGTGGACCGGAACCTCAATCCCGAATCCTATGAATCCTACCGCAAACTCATCAACATTGAGCCTGACGGGTCCAAGCGCGAATACGTGCTCTACACCATCAAGAAGGGGCAGGACAAAGTAGCATCCGTGTTCCTCAAGCCTTCAAGCGACAAAGGACGCGCCACCCTGCGTCTGGGCGAAAACATGTGGCTCAACATCCCCAACGTGGGCAAGCCGATCCGCATTACCTCGCTCCAATCCGTCACTGGCGGCATCTTCAACAACTCTGACATCATGCGTCTCGACTTCGGCGCAGAATACAACGCCGAATCCGTGCAGGAAATTGAAGGCGGCTACAAGCTCATACTCAAGGCAAAAGCGGATAACGTGGCCTATGACAAATTGGAAATGACGGTGAACGGCGAACACGATGTACCCACAGAAATCAAATGCATCACCTCTTCCGGCATGCTCATCAAGACCCTGTACTTCAAGAAAATCACCGAGTTTGAAGGCGGCCGAATCCGTCCGGCGATCATGGAAACAGTGTCGCCCCTCAACCCAGGCTACAAGTCCATCATGATCTTTGCCAAGGTCCGTTCCCGCGACTTTGACGACGAAGTATTCACCCTGAACTATCTGCCCAGGATCGACTCCCTACGCAAGTAGCCGATGGACGCAATCACACACCATACACCAGCAGGACGGTCGGCTCTAGTCGCTCTCCTGCTGACTTTTTTCCTCTGTGGTCTCCCCGGCTTCGCTTTGGCCGAGGACGAATACGACATGGATTTCGATATCCCCGAAGTGGAAGACGAAAGCCCGTTCGAGTTCTGGGGGCAGGCGGAATTCCGTGGCATCAGCCGCTCTCTGGATGAAGACAGCGCCCTCTACAAACAGCGCTTCTTCAATAAGCAACAGGAGAATCCTGCCCATGAAATGCGGATGCAATTTAAGCCGGAAATATCATGGAAGAATGGTGACTTCGGCGCATATATCCGCCCTCGCGTTGATGTAGGCTGGACCCAGATGAGTGGAGGTTCGGCGGCGGCCATGGACGAACCATCGGAAGAACTCTTCAAGGGAGACGACAACTGGGGTGGAGAAATCCTGGCCGAAGAAGCTCTCTTGAAATGGAATCCTTCGCCCAGCATGAGTTTCGAGGCTGGTAAAAAGGTCTTGAAATGGGGCAAGGGATACGCATGGAATCCAGTTTCATTCATCAGCCGCCCCAAGGACGTCAATGACCCGGACCGCAGCCGCGAAGGCTACGCCATGGCTATCGGTGATTTCATTTTCAGCCACGACGGCGCCATCTCCACCATCGCGTTCACCCCAGTCATCTCAACTGTCAGTGACAATATCAATGAAGGGCTGGCTGACGATAACACCACACTCGTCGGTGGCAAATTTTACGTCCTCGCCTATGATACGGACTTTGATCTGATGTTCATGGCGGGCGACAAGTATGACACCAGGCTGGGTGCGGACTTCGCCACCAATCTGGCTGAGAACTTTGCCATCCACGGCGAGGCCGCTCTGCGCATGGGGTATTCCAAAACCACCATCGACACCGCAGGCAACACTGCCAACGAGCAGATCAATGCCCTGAGCTTCTTGCTCGGCGCCCGATATCTCACAGAAAGCGACACCACTCTTTTCTTTGAATACTACCACAACGGAGAGGGATACTCTCCGCAAGAACTCAAGCGATACTACTCGCTCATTCACAGCGGCTATGAAGCATACGAAACGACAGGCAATGCCTCCCTCCTGAACATAAGCAAAAACGTCAGCTCCCACTATAATAAATCCAGCATTGGCCGTGACTATCTCTACTTTCGAGTCTCCCAGAAAGAGCCGTTCGACATCCTCTATCTGACACCAACCCTGACTTCCATCATCAACCTCGGAGATGGCTCCCTGTCCATCAATCCGGAAGTCTCCTACATGGCTAGCACGACCTTTGAAATCAAACCGCGCATGGTCATTCCCATCGGTAGCCGCAAGACGGAGTATGGCGAAAAAGTCAATGCTTTCAATGCAGAGCTGCGGTTAACGTACTTTTACTAGCTAACTCCCCAAAGAATAAATCACAGAAAATCACACGCCAAAGCTTGACTTCTCCGAACACTTGGCTAAATTACCAAATGTACGGAGGATACAAAATGAGCAAAACGGCAAAAATGATAGATTTAAATAATTCATTTGAAGCACGCGCCAAGGTGATGAAGGCTATGGCGCATCCATCACGTCTCATGGTCATCGACGAACTATCGCGCGGCGAACGGTGTGTCTGCGATTTGCAGGAACTGATCGGCCACGACATGTCCACGGTCTCCAAGCATTTGAACGTGCTGAAAAAGGCTGGCCTGGTAGAAGATGAACGCCGTGGCAAAAACATATACTACCGCCTCAAAGTGCCCTGCATACTCAACTTCTTCCACTGCATCGAGTCTGTTCTCGACGCCAACAAGTAATCATATTTTTTTAAACCATCATTTGGCAATTTGGCCAATCGTCATAAAGGAAGTAAGATATGTCTAATAAGAGCAATCAACCATGCGCCTGCCAAGGAAACAATTGCGGGGAGGAGGCCTCCAAATCAGGCCTTGCAAAGCAACTCTTTCTAGGAGCCATCGGACTGGTCATCTGGTACGCCATTTACAGCCAGCTTCTGCCTTTTTCCAACTGGTTCACGTACTCTCTTGTCGGCATAGCAGAAGGAAGCCACCTTGGTGACGCCATTCAGTTCTTTGTTTATGACACCCCCAAAGTGATCATGCTTCTGGTGCTGGTCGTCTTCCTGGTAGGCATCCTGCGCTCATTCGTGACAGTTGAATGGACGCGCAAAGTGCTGGCCGGGAAGCGCGAATCCGTGGGTAATGTTTTGGCCGCCCTGCTCGGAGTGGTTACACCGTTCTGCTCCTGCTCTGCCGTGCCGCTCTTCATCGGTTTTATGACCGCAGGCGTCCCCTTGGGAGTAACATTCTCCTTCCTGATTTCAGCGCCCATGGTTAACGAGATCGCGCTGGTCCTGCTTTACGGCTTGCTCGGCTGGAAAGTAGCTGCCCTCTATTTCGTCACAGGTATCAGCGTGGCCGTTGTCGCCGGTTGGGTGATGGGACGCATGAAACTGGAAAACCACGTGGAAGACTGGGTCCGTGAGATTCGTGCCGGCGAGGCCAATATGGCGGACCAATCCATGACATGGTCTGACCGCTTTGCCTACGCCGCAGGCTCGGTCAAGGACATCGTGGGCCGTGTCTGGAAGTTCGTTGTCCTCGGCATCGCCGTAGGCGCAGGTATCCACGGCTATGTGCCCGAAGGCTACCTCGCTACAATCATGGGAGATTCATCGTGGTGGTCCGTGCCGCTTTCGGTCGTCATAGGTATCCCCATGTACACCAATGCAGCGGGCGTCATCCCGGTTGTGGAAGCTCTGCTCGGCAAGGGCGCAGCGCTCGGAACCGTCCTCGCCTTCATGATGTCCGTCATCGCTCTTTCCTTCCCGGAGATGGTCATTCTGCGCAAGGTCCTCAAGCCCCGCCTCATCGCTGTCTTCATCGGTGTGGTGGCATGCGGCATCCTGCTTGTAGGCTATTTGTTTAACGCAATAATTTAATCAATCAATCACAATACCAAGGAGTTGTTCCAATGAAGATTCAAGTAATGGGCCCAGGTTGCGCCAAGTGCGAAGAAGCCGCTAAGAACGTCAAGGCAGCTGTAGCCGAGGCTGGTATTGAAGCCGAAGTCGTCAAGATCTCGGACTTTCAGGAAATAGCCAAGATGGGTGTATTCTCCACGCCGGCTGTTGCCATTGACGGTGAAGTAAAGGTCGTGGGAAAGTCCCCCAGCAAGGCAGAAGTGCTCGGCTGGCTGAAGTAGACAGACACGCCATTCGACAGCAAAACGGGCACGATTAATCGTGCCCGTTTTTTTGCCTCTGTACATCGCTTTAGGAATTGCTATTATTAGTGGTACAACTATGATGTTTGGACACATACCAGAATCAACATAACGCCCTTTACGGAGGACGAATGAACAATAAATCCAAAATAGAAAAATATATAGAAGAGAATGAAGTCCCGGCCTTCCTGCGTGAACTGGCCGATGCGATAGAGCAGGGCGGCAATGATGAATATGCATGCACGGACGACTTCAAGAAGTTCAAGATCACTGGCAAGAATGAATTCGGCAAAGTCTCTATCCGCGCCAAATTCAAGGCAGCCAGTGAGTGTGGTCCGCCGCCCGAATTGCTGGAAGACATCGAGACCGGCGAGCCGATCAGACCTATTTACAGAAATCTGAAAAAGCGCATGAAGTCGAGCTTCAAGATGATCACTTCCATGATCCACTCCGGTGAGCTGCCTCCCAAACAGGCCATGGATTCCTTTCTCTACGATTCTGATCTCATGGTTTCCTATCCCGGTTACGGCGATGAATACTATGAAGACTACACCAACGCCTGCAACGAACTGAAAGCTGCCTACGAAGCTGAAGACTTCACCAGGATGCAGGAAATCATCGTTGAACTAGCCAAACAGAAAGGTCGCTGTCATGCAAAATACGACTAATTGGGCACGAGCGTAAAACCAATAAAACCAGGTAATGACGCACTTATCCATTTCCTACCGGAGCAGGGCCTTTGACTTCCCTGCCCGGCTTATGTAGGACCCCCTTTCAGGCCAAATAAGTATGGCCTTGTATACAACATTGAACCATGCAGGCTGTCCTTTTAACGCACTCAGACAGTCGTGCGACAAAAACAATGAATACGAATAATTACAACTTAGATTTTTTGAAAGACTACGACTTCGAGAACTGCCTTGTCTGCGGCCAGTGTGCCAACGGTTGCCCCACCACGGGCGCGCCAGGTATGGATGGCTGGGACGCTCGCAAGGTCATGCGCATGCTCTCCAACGGCCTGGTGGATGAAGTCATTGCCTCCAACTTTGCATGGCTCTGCACTGGCTGTGGCCGCTGCACCTCTACCTGCCCCGGCGGCATCGACATCACTTCCCTCATGGCGCATCTCAAATCCCTGCGCCCGCGCGATGAAGTCCCCGGCACCCTGCATCAGGGCATGGTCAACAATATCGAAACCGGTAACAACCTCGCCATCTCCAAAGAAGATTACTTCGAAGGCATGGCTGATCTGGGTGGGGAACTGGCCGAGGAATGCCCCGGTTTTTACGTCCCCATCGACAAGAAAGGGGCGGACATTCTGTTCTTCCCCAATTCCAAGGAAGTATACGGCGATTTTGAAGACCAGTACTGGTGGTGGAAGATTTTCTATGCAGCCAAGGAAAACTGGACCGTCCCCGGCGCCAACTGGGAAGCCGTGGACTGGGCCCTTTTCACCGGCAATGACGTGGGCAATAAAAAACTAGCCCAACGCAAGATCGATTTCATGAAGGAATACGACATCAAGCGCATGATCATGCCGGACTGCGGTGGCGGTTCATACGGCTGCCGCAAAGGTATGAACAAGCTCGCCGTCGAGAATCCGGACAACGAAGTCGGCTTCCTGTACCTCTATGACTATCTCATGGAGCTGCTCAAGGAAGGCCGCATCAAGGTCGACAAATCCGTACACGCAGGCAAGACGTTCACCTTCCACGACTCCTGTAAGCATGGCCGCGAACTCGCACGCTCTTTCGGCAAAGGCTACTTTGACGAACCGCGCTGGATTGTCCAGCAGTGCGTAGACGATTTCGTGGAGATGACACCCAATCGCGAAAAGAACTACTGTTGCGGCGCTGGCGGCGGCATGTGGCCCATGCCCTTTGAGGTCGAATCCGCATGGCATGCACGCTACAAGCAACAACAGATCAAGGAATCCGGCGCCAACGTTATCGTTGTCGGCTGCTCCAACTGCCGCGATCAGATCCAAAAGCGCATCCCCAAACATTTCGAGGGCTGCGACTACGAAGTCATGTACATCTGGCAACTCGTAGCTGATTGTCTCGTCATCGAGCCATGGACTGAAGATGAAATAAAGGCTGGCGAAGATGCCGCCAAGGCTCAGTGGGACAAGCTGGGCGTGGACCTGTCTGCTACCGAATGGTAGCCGACCACGGGCCTTGCCCCCAGCAAATGCATTAGGCCAAAAGAAACCGCCCGAGATATCCATGAAATGACATGGGATGGACCGGGCGGTTCCTCTTTTACAGGACCGCGTAATAACTCTATGTAACAAAAGATGCTCTGGCGGGGCTCAGTGCTACATGCTCATTTTGCCGCGTATTTACAAATAAGGATCAATCATGCAGTTCAATTTTTCCACCGCTTCCAAAATCATTTTCCGCTCCGGTGCAGCCAGGGATATCCCAGCTATTGTCGCCGAATTCGGCCAACGCCCATGTCTGGTTATTGGTTCCAACTCAAAGCGCACAAAATGGCTGGAAGATGAGCTCAACCCTGCCCTTGTTATACAAATCTCCGGGGAACCGGACAGCGATATCATTCAGGATGTGGTCCAACAGGCCCAGACTGCTAAATGCGACATGGTTGTGGCCGTGGGCGGCGGCTCGGTAATGGATGCAGGCAAGATCATGGCTGCGCTCATCACCAATACAGACGGGCTTTTCAACTATCTTGAGGTAGTAGGAAAAGGCCAACCTCTCGATAAAAAGCCTGTGCCGCTCATCACTGTACCCACTACTGCGGGAACCGGCTCCGAGGTAACGGCCAACGGCGTGCTGCTTGCCAAGGAACACGGCATCAAAGTAAGCCTGCGTTCCACCGATATGATCGCCGACATTGCAGTTGTGGATCCGGAACTGATGCTCTCCATGCCGCCTTCCATCACCGCCGCAACAGGCATGGATGCCCTAACGCAGCTCATGGAAGCGTACGTTTCGAACGCAGCCAATCCCATGACAGACGGACTCTGTCGTGACGGCATAATACGCGCGGCAACATCCCTGCCCATCGCTTTTGAAGACGGTGATGACATCATGGCCCGCGAAGACATGGCCCTAGCCTCCCTCTTTTCCGGCATCGCCCTGGCCAATGCCAAACTCGGCGCTGTCCATGGCTTTGCCGCACCCATCGGCGGAGAATTCAAAACGCCCCACGGTCAAATATGCGCCGCCCTGCTGCCCCATGTCATGCGCGCCAACATAGCCGCGCTACGCGAACAAGAACCAGAGTCCATAATCCTGTTCCGTTACAATGAAATAGCTGTCATGCTCTCAGGCGACGTAGCCGCCACACCTGAAGACGGTGCTGATTGGGTGGAACGACTTTGCAACGAGTTAAACATCCCGAGCCTGGCCGATATGGGGATCAATCAATCCCACTTCGATGGAATTATCGAGAAAGCAGCCAATGCCAGTTCCATGAAAGGCAATCCGATCGAACTGAGCAAAGACGAATTGCGAAAAATATTGGAAGCAGCCCTTTAAACAGAACAAAAAAAAGGCTCCGTGCATCGCACGGAGCCTTTTTTAATCGATAATATCGGATTTCATACGCCAAGCCACTCCATGGCATCCTTCTGACTTTTGAAACTCTTGTAATCTGCAGATCGATCGAGGAGCGAAGTCTCCACAGACTTGCTGAGTTCAAGATTATCCGGACATGAAATAACAGCAACCTTCAACTTCAGTTGTGCGGCCCCGAATGTTTCCAGCTTATCAGCAAAGCTGGCAATTTCATGCATTGTCAGCTTGAGTACGAGCGTCCTGTTATCGACCAACACAACAAACCTACCGGTTTCCTTGCACTTATCAACAACCTCTATCGCCCAAGCGATATACTCATCCAGACTGGTGATATCACCTTCAGAGATGCAGAGCAGGTGGTTTTGCTTATCGAAAAAAACAGTATTGTACGGCATAGGATATTAAAATACTCCTCGCCGACGTCGCCAACAATTATAAACCACGTCTTTTTAGCCTTAATCTGACAACAAGCGCGGCAATATAGGCCCCGCCTTCCTCGGCTTGCCAACCAGCTGCGGAAAGTACTTATTAAGCATCAAAATCAACGGCACGCAAAACGCCAGACTGACACAGGTGAAAACAACACCCGCCCCGGTTACCGCCCCCCAATGACCAGGGAACGTTTTCACAAACCAGTCGGCAAACGGCCCATTCAAAAAGTGATAAAACACGCCATTAAGACAAAACAAAATCAACGCGTTCTCACCCATGAACATGAAGAATTTGTTTGCCCCGGCTGACTTGGCCAATAGCAACACGAACAAGCTGCCAGCCAATGCCGTGAGCGGAAATAAAATGATATTTCCATGACCGGACAAGACAATCACCACAGCCTGAATCATCTGGAAAGGCCCCTGATTCAGGTTCCAGGTAAAGATGACAGCAAGCAGGCAGATCGCGCTTGCCAGAAGCAATCGCCACCGGGGTTGTGCACCGAGCAGAAAGGATTCCCTTCGCATGAGCACGCCCACCAGATAAAAAGAGTATACAACCAAAGCTTCATGGACCAACCAATAGGTAAATCCTCCGAGCAGATTGACCTTGAGCGTCAAATAAAACCCGCCCACATAAAAGGCCACAGCAGCCACCAGTATCTTGATTGGAGACGTCAGGAAGCGCCCCACCGCAAAGTGAATAATCTCCACAGATACCAGACACGCCATGAACCAAAGCGGGATATTAAAGACAGGGAACCCGAGCAGGGTCGCCACCACGCCTTCAAGATACCCGACGGGCTTGGATAGATCGACAGCCACGTACCAACCCGAGAAAATCAAGGTCAGAAAAAGCAGTGCGATGGAGAAAAAGAAATACGGCACCAACCGAGAAGCAAGCACTCGCTTGAGAAAACGGCCCACAGGCAGCAAGTTCTTTTGAGGGGCCAAAGTGAATCCGGCCAACAGAAAAAAGAATGGCATGTGAAATGAATATATAAACTTGTACTGTGCCGCTGCTGCCGCATTTTCAAGATTCATGAGCCGCTCAATAATGTGGCCGTAATAAACCAGGATCATGCCAAAAAATCGGGCAACATCCAGCATGGGAATACGGCCGGAAGCCGTGTGGACAGTTCTCATCCAAGACTCCTTATGTAAAAGGGCGACCCTTTCGAGCCGCCCTTGTGAGTTATTTTCTATTCAACCCAATCGTAGGTTCGCTCGATGGCTTTCTGCCATCCCTTGTAGCCCTCTTCCCTGACATCCTCGGCCATATCCGGCTGCCAGGTCTTGTCCTCTTCCCAGTTGTTGTACAACTCTTCGCGGCCGGACCAGAAGCCCACCGCAATGCCCGCTGCATAGGCCGCTCCCAGACAGGTGGTTTCCGCCACCTTGGGGCGGACAACCGGAACATCGAGAATATCGGACTGGAACTGCATGAGAAGTTCGTTGAAGACCATACCGCCATCAGCTTTCAGGGTCTTGAGTTCCACACCGGAGTCCTTATTCATGGCCTCCACTATGTCCTTTGTCTGGTAGGCTGTGGCTTCCAGCACGGCGCGGGCGATGTGATTACGATTAATATAGCGAGTCAAACCCACCATCACGCCGCGAGCGTCGGGTCGCCAATATGGAGCATAAAGGCCTGAGAATGCAGGCACAATATACATGCCACCGGTATCTTCCACCTTGCTGGCGAGAGCCTCGACCTCAGGAGCAGACTCAAACATCTGAAGGTTGTCCCGCAGCCATTGGACCAGTGCGCCTGCAATGGCGATGGACCCTTCCAAACAATAGGCTGGCTTACGTCCTGAAAATTGATAGGCAAGTGTAGTGATCAGCCCATGCTTGGACTGAATCGGCTCGTGGCCGGTGTGCATGAGCAGGAAACAACCGGTACCGTAAGTGTTCTTTGCCTGCCCCGGAGCGAAACATGTCTGGCCCACCAACGCGGCCTGCTGGTCGCCGACTGCGCCACAGACCGGCACGCGCGCACCAAGCGGTCCGCTTTCAGAAGTCGGGCCCCACGTATCCTCATCTGAAGATGGCACGATACGCGCCAGACCGCTGCGGGGGATATCCATAATATCAAGGATTTCGTCGTCCCACTTCAGGGTTTCCAAATCCATGAGCATGGTACGGCTAGCATTGGTCACGTCGGTGACATGCGCGCCTCCCTTGGGACCACCGGTAAGCCACCAGATGATCCACGTCTCAATGGTGCCAAACATGGCATCGCCGCGCTCGGCAGCAGCCTTTGCTTCAGGCACATTCTCCAAAATCCACTTGATCTTTGGGCCGGAAAAATAGGTGGCAATGGGCAGGCCAGTCTTGGCGCGGAAGCGATCCTGTCCGCCCTCCGCTTGCAAATCCTTACAGATTTCGTGGGTGCGGGTGCACTGCCAGACAACGGCGTTGTAGAAAGGTTTGCCCGTGTAGCGATCCCAGACAATGGTGGTTTCACGCTGGTTGGTGATGCCGATGGCTGCAAGCTCGGAGCCCTTGATGCCCGATTTCGTCAGCGCCCCCTTGATGACCTCGCAGGTATTGTTCCAGATCTCCATGGGATCGTGCTCAACCCAGCCCGGCTTGGGATAGATCTGCTCGTGCTCCTTCTGGTCCAGCCCGACAATGCGGCCCTTTTCATCAAAGATGATGAAACGACTGCTGGTGGTCCCTGAGTCAACGGCTCCAACGTATTTAGCCATGCGTGCGCTCCTTATCTGTGGATCAAAATGTCGTTTTAAGTCTTCGCCCTATATCATAAACCGCCGCTCTACAAAACAGGCGCAGTCCATGGAATCCTATTTTTATGCAGCCCCACGGCCTCCTCATCCAAACCAAGGGCAAATCCGATAAGCTGTGTGACCAGAACCGCTGGAGGCTCCTTGCGAAGCGGCGCGTTGAACGGCAACAGATCGCGCTCCTGATCGAACTGAAGCTGGCAATAGGTACACGCCGTAGCAACCACATCCGCGCCCGCGTTACCGGCGTCTTCCAGCTTCTTGCGCATGAGTGCCGCAGAGATGATATCATCCCGACCGCGCAGGGGATAGCCACAGCATTCGAGCCGCAAATCCCACTCCACTGTCTCGGCGCCCAGTGCCTGAATAATTCGTTCGAACAAGGTCGGAGCCAGTGGGTCATCAAACCCAGTGATGTTTCCAGGCCGAAGAGCATGACAGCCGTAATGGCAAGCCACCTTCACTCCAGCGAGCGGTGTTGCGGTCCGTTCCCTCAGGAAGTCGGCCCCGACCTGTTCGTCCAAAATTGTCAGCAGATGAAAAATGTTAAATTCCTTTGGCATGGCCAGCCCGTCCTGCGCCAACAGCTCTGCCACTTTCCCGGCGAGGTGCTTGTCCTCGGCAATACGCGAAGCCGCGTACTTCAAGTTACCGAAACAGCATTTACACGGCGTCATGATTTCCAGCCCGGCCTGCTCGGCGATGGCAAAATTTCGAACCGCCGAAAAGATGGATGCCAACTCATTTTCATGACGCATGGGATAGCCACAGCAATTGAACTCAGGCTTCACCAATTCAACACCCACGGCCGCGCAGACAGCTTCTACAGACGATCCGTATTCCGGCAGATGATGGGGAATCTTGCATCCCGGAAAGTAGGCATATTTCATTATTGGTTCCCCTTTCTCATGCGGACGGCAGCCGTGTTGCGAAGCTCATACAGGACATCAGCCACGCGGATATTCTGCGGGCAATGCTCTTGGCATTTGTAACAGGTGGTGCAGCTCCAAACCATGCGTGCGCCCATGGCCTCCTCCTTCATGCCCATACGCAGAAGATTCATTATCTGCTGTGGCATCAGATCAAGATCGGCAGACGCATCCTCGCACACGGCCACTACCGGGCAGACCGAAGTACAAGTGGTGCACTGCACACAACCTTGGTATGATTCTTTATTGTCGGCCAGCCCATAGATATCAGGCTTGCAATCGCTGCACTCGAACGTCTGAATGCGCCCTTTGGGCGTCAACTGACGGACAGCCATATTCATATCAACGCGCTGGACTTGGGCCGCCTGCTTCGCCTCCATCCACAACTCTTGCAGATTGATGCCCGCCGAACAGATATCCGTGCAGCGCAAACATTCCGTACACGTCCGGCTACCGTCAGCAAAAGCTGTCAGCGCATCGCCGAACAATTCACCCTGTTGATATTTCTTGAAGGAAATCAGTTTCTCAGACGGCAAAATATCACTGTTACCCATCACGCTGAACGCGGGAGCGACGCTGCAATGGAGAGAACATTCCCCGCAACGAGTACAAGCGTCGAGGCCAAGCCCCTTGCGAACAGACGGAGTTTCACCTTCGCCGTCACGCCTGCCTTGCCGTACAATGAGATTGGCCGGAGTGGTCAGCGGATGTAGGAATTTGCCGAACGGCAAAGCGGCCAGCCCGACAAAACAAAGGAGGAGGTGAAGATACCAGAAAACTTCAGTGGCCTGGCTCCGGTTTAGAGCCGGGCCGATCGGCGTCAGCGCGGTCGCCATGGTTCGGGAAACAAAGGACGAAGAGGTGTTGGAGTGACAATCCATACAACTCTCTTCATCTAGCTCCATGCCACGGGCCAGCGTCTCTTCATTCATGGGCAATCGTTCGGTAAAAACAACACCGTACTTATCGGCCCAGACTGCTTTCAATGCGGTCAGGTCACTGCCATCTTCCACCACAAGGTATTCATACACCATGCGGTCAAACACACGGGGTGACATGATCTTGGTTGCTTCAAGGAAAAAGCCGGAAAGAATGATGCCACCAACCAACAGAAACGCAAACCAGTCCTGAAACCGGGTCAGCTCACGCAGCTTTTTATTCGCCACTCGGCGATAAGTCATAATGCCCAGACCGACGAGCACCATGAGGCCAAACAGGTTACGCAGGAACTGCCACGGATCAAGCGTGGATTCATAACCGAAAAAGAAGTTGGACGTGATCTGATCGTCCAGAGCATGGAACAAAAGCAATCCCATGAAGCCGACAAATATCAGCGTATGACCTATCCATCTGAGTGGGCTTTGCCGACCGGTCCGAGCCAGCAACAAAACGTCAACAACAAAGGCCTGCATCCCTTTCAGAGGACTGAACGGGGCGGAGTTTCGCACAGGACGACCACACCACTTTGACACGCGCCAGACAAGCCCGGCTACGCAAATGACGGAAGCGAGAACCAAGCCCAGATCGAAAAACGTCATACCACCCCGCTTTTGTTGCCTACCTTATCCCTTCAAAGACTTCACTGCCTTGTAAGCCGTTGCAATGGCCAACCCAGCCCCGCACTTCTGACGCATCCAATCGTGGTTCGCCAGAATCGCACCAGCTGCAAACAATGTTTCATGAACAGGCTCGCCCTCTTTGTTCAGCGGGCGAAGCTTTGCGTCCACTTCAATGCCTGCCAGATTAACGGGATGACCGGAAGCGTCGAAAAATTGCTGCTCATGCCACCCGTCGCGCCCCTCGGGCTGACGAATGGGGATATCGAACAACGGCTCGACAACCTTGTCGCGCTGGCCTTTCAGCCCCTTGCCAAAGAAACGTCCGGAAGCAAGGATGACCGCTTTGGCCTTTACCATGCAGGCTCCAGCGCCCTTTCCAACAGAAAACTCCATGTAATCATCACCAACGGTGACCGCTCCAACCATTTTCTGAGACAAGGTACGTATACCTTTGGCAGGCAGACATCGATCAAATGCTCCACGCAAACGCGGCCCCGAAATGGACGGCGGCATAGTGGGAATCTCGAACACCTGCTTGCCGGTCAATTCTTCCAGATGCGCGATGACGGACAATGGATCGTTCAGCCCAAGCACGGCAGGGAAGCCGATGTATTCGGCATCACCGATATGCGACGCAAGCGCCTCGGCCAATTTTTCCCGGTTGGAAGCATCGGCCAACTGCCATGCCATATGTTCCGGGTACAATTCCCCCCTGGCGCCGGGAAATTCCAAACGCGCACAACGCAGATCCGGCCAATCTTTTTTGCGGACTTCCACAAGCTGGTTGCCGCTGAATCCCTTGAGTCCAAAAAAATCGACGATCAGGGTCGGCGCTTTCTTTTCCAGCGCCTCCACTCCCTTCCATGCGGTCTTGGGAACGCGATAAGTCCGCTTCACAGTTCCAACAGGCGTCATGATGCAGGTGTTACGATCATCGTATCCCACATAATCCAACCCGTTTTCCGACAGCGCTGCGGTAAATTCGGTAATAGACTCGGCAATTTCATCCTTGGAGAGCAGACCATAAGGATGGCCTTCCATCTCTTTTACAGCTGTGTCGATGCACGCCCACGGGTCCATCCACCGCTTGCCTTCCTCGATGGGATGGACACCCATGAGATCGATGAATCCGGTGGAGAAATCGATGCCACCAGTGCTTCCGGCCTGCACAACATTCAGACCGCGGTTGGCAGCAAAAAGTGCAGCAGCCATCCCGGCAAAACCGGAACCGATGACCATGACATCATATATTGTATTATCAGTGGTCATTACTCGTCTCCACACGCAGTAGCGTCATCTTCCAATTCCAGATCCAATGCGCCGCAATAGAGCGCTTCCTGCAAGTCCGCCTGAACCATGCCCAGCCCCCATAGGACCGGGGAGAAACCTTTCCAACGACGACCGATAAAATGCTTGAGCTCATCCAGCCCCTGATCACCCTTCAGGTGTTCCTGATCATAAAGATGGCCGGTTATCCGCAATCCACAGAAACCGCCCTGGCATGGGCCCTTGCCCACGCGACTGCGCAACCCAATGCCTTGAAGCATGGAATACGCGCTCGGGTCTTTCATGTTTTCAATGATGGTATTGACCGTATTCCGAGAAACCATTTCGCACTCACATAAAATGAGATCGTCGCCGTCCCGCTCGGTGATCCAGGACTTGGGTCCCAACCCAGGCTCGGTCCAGCGGCCCATGGTAGAGGCGGGCAATGGCTCGGTGGTGGTCAGACACGGCGCGGTCACGCCAAGCTTGGCGCACACCATGTCCGCGGTGCGCTCGGCCATCATGCGATAAGTGGTGAGCTTGCCGCCAGTGATGGTTACAAAGTTGTCCACACTGTCAGCAGCGTGATCGATGAGAGAGAAGCCACGGCTCACACTACGAGCATCGCCACCATCACCGGACAGGACCAGGGGACGAACTCCAGCATAAGCACGGATATAGCGCGTGGTGTCCAGAATGGGGATCATGGCCCGGGCATCATCTACGATGCGGTTGGCCTCTTCCACTGAAGGACGGCAATCATCGGGATGTTCCACTGTCACCGAAGTGGTGCCGAGTACTGATACGGTGCCGCCCGGAACGAGAATGTCTGAATCAGCCGCTTTACGCAGCCGGTTGACCACCCGCTTTGTCAGGCGATCCTGGGTGATGAGCAGAGAGCCGGAGGAATACAATATATTGATATGTGCTCCGGCCAACTTAGCTATAAGCCCTGCCCAGGCACCCGTGGCGTTGACGATGATCTCCGCCTCGATCTCAAAAGATTCGCCGGTGGCCTCGTTGAGAAATTTGGCTCGTTGGATTATTCCACCGGACTGATCGAATCCCACAACCTTGGCATTACCGACATATTCGGTACCGTGCTGCATGGCATGAGCGAGGTTGTCCAAAGAGAGCATAAACGGATCAACCGCGCCGTCTTCCACCTCATAGGCAGCGACAAGCTTGTCGGACAGAACCGGTTCCATTTCGCGCGCTTCGTCCAAATCCAGTTCACGGGCCGGAACCTTGGAACGATCGCACATGGACTGGAAATTAGCGATGTACTCATCGTCGTCGCCTTCTACAGCGACAAACAGCCCGCCTGTATCCTCAATACACTGAGGAGCAAGACGTTTGAGAATCTCACCCTCTTCACGGCACTCGATGGCCGCCTCCATGTCTGAAGCGACATAACGCGCGCCGGAGTGCAAGAGGCCGTGATTGCCGCCGGAAGCGCCTGCATTGATATCGCTACGCTCGGCGAGAATACATTTGACCCCACGTAGGGCGAGGTCGCGCACCAGGCCTGTGCCTGTGGCGCCACCACCCAAAACCAAAACAGTGGTTTGCATGTTTTTCATAGTTGCTGCCCACTTTTATGACTGTTTTGAAACAGTCTCGATTATCTTTCCGGACAAACGTACCGGATTTTCTTTTCCCTTGTAGCAAAAAAATGATCATGCTATGAACAAAAAAAACACATTTTTTGTCAACAGCGCGACAGAATGAGTGAGAAACAGCGTAAAATCAAGGGTTACCGGGAAATTATTTTCACTTTAGAAAGAAAAAAATAGCACATTTGTTTTCGGAAGTGAAAAAAATCAACGAATAAGGAACAAAATGCCCTCCTCGAATATTACAAAAGAAACCCCCAGCAGCACGCATGCTTCAGTGCGCACCCGGCATAACCAGATTGTGGGGCTGGTTCGAGAGCAAGGATTCCTTTCCATTGCAGCTTTGGCCGACCAATTTAGTGTTACCCCGCAGACCATACGTCGAGACATCAATATTTTAAGTACTCAAGGCCTTGTTCAACGTCATCATGGCGGCGCCGGACCAATCTATTCCACCGAGAATGTAGACTATACAGACCGTAAGGTCATGTGCCTACGAGAAAAGCAGATCATAGCCAAGCTGGTGGCATCTCACATTCCACCTCGCTCCTCATTGTTCATCAACATGGGAACCACCAACGAGGAAGTAGCCAAAGCACTCATTCACCATGACAAGTTGCGGGTCATCACCAACAACCTCAACGTGGCAAAAACATTAAGTAGTAACAGTGGGATGGAAGTAATTGTAGCGGGTGGCCTGGTACGCCACAAAGACGGTGGAATCGTGGGAGAATCCGCCATAGATTTCATCCGCCAGTTCAAGGTGGACTACGGCATCATAGGCATATCCGGCGTGGACATGGACGGCACCCTACTTGACTTCGACTACCGGGAAGTAACTGCGGCAAGGTCTATCATGGACAACTCGCGCAAAGTCTTTCTCGTAACCGACCACACCAAATTCGGTCGCAACGCCATGGTCAGACTCGGTAATATAGAAGAAGTGGACGCAATGTTCACCAATGAGCAGCCTCCTTTAGAGTTGATTGAGGTCATGAAGCACAACGAGGTGGCTCTGCATGTCACAGGCGAAACAGAGGCAAACTCCAACTGAACAAGTAATCAACACACAACAGAAATCAGCATTTTCACTTGCGAACAACATAGCTGAATGGTAGGGATTCTACCGATAAACTGTTGGACATTTGACAGGAAAACATCACTGGGGAGTGGTATTTATGAGTTTAAAACTCAAAGGCATCAATAAACTGGTTGGGCAGGAAGTCCATCTCAGCGATATCGATCTGGAATTCGAATCCGGCTCCAGATACGTCATCCTGGGGCGGACCCTTGCAGGCAAGACATCCCTGCTGCGAATCATGGCAGGCCTGGATCGCCCGACCACAGGCACAGTTATAGCGGACGACCAGGACGTCACCGGCGTTTCCGTAAGAAAACGCAGTGTGGCCATGGTCTATCAGCAATTCATTAACTATCCTTCACAAACCATCTACGAGAACATCGCCTCGCCGCTGAAAATCGCTGGCATGAAAAAGGCAGAGATCGAGAAGCGCGTCATGGAAGCAGCCAACATGCTGCACATCGAGGGCATGCTCGACCGTCTGCCGGCAGAGCTTTCCGGCGGTCAGCAGCAGCGCACCGCTATTGCCCGTGCGTTAGTCAAAGACGTTGACCTGCTTCTCCTGGACGAACCGCTCGTCAACCTCGACTACAAGCTGCGAGAAGAACTGCGCGACGAACTGCAAAAGATTTTCATCGAGCGCGACTCTGTTGTCGTCTACACCACCACAGAGCCGACAGAAGCATTAATGCTCGGCGGCAACGTGGTGGTTATGCATGAAGGTCGCATTCTGCAGGTCGGCCCCACGGCTGAAGTCTACCAGAATCCCGCGAATATGCAGGTAGCCGAGGTATTCAGTGATCCGCCCATCAACTTTATGGGTGGTTCAATCAGTGCTGAGGAAGTACTCATCGGCACCGATCTGAGTTTCACGCCTACCGGGGCCATGAAGGATCTGGAGCAGGGTGAATACACATTCGGCATTCGCTCCAGCCAGCTCAGCCTCGAATCTACTCAGGAAGGCGACGCCTGTATCCATGGCGAAATAGGCCTGACCGAAATCAATGGCTCCGAGACATTCATCCACTTCAATTACGGCGGCGCTTCCTTGGTAGTTCAGGAAAACGGCGTCCAGTCTCATGAAGTGGGCAGCCAGGTATCGGTCTATGCCCATCCCGGCATGTTTTACGTTTTCAACAAGGCGGGCGACTTGGTTGCCTCGCCTTCCAATGCTTAGCAGGGAATCATCATGGCACGCATTGAACTTAATGAAATCAAACACAGCTACAAGCCCAACCCGCAAGGGGATGACGACTTCGCATTGAAGCGCATCCACACGGTTTGGGAAGACGGCGGAGCATATGCTCTTCTCGGCCCATCGGGTTGCGGAAAGACGACCATGCTCAATATCATTTCTGGCCTGCTCCAGCCATCCCACGGCTCTATCCATTACGATGATACAGACGTCTCGGCCATGCAGCCCGAAGAACGAAACATCGCTCAGGTGTTCCAGTTCCCGGTGCTCTATGACACCATGACTGTGTACGACAATCTCGCTTTCCCGCTCGTCAATCGCGGTGTAGCGAAGGCAGACATCGATAAGCGCGTCAAGGAAATCGCCGATGCTCTCGATCTGAGCGAAGACCTCAACAAACGCGCCGCTGGACTTTCGGCAGACGCCAAACAGAAGATCTCTCTGGGGCGCGGTCTGGTCCGCAGTGACGTTGCAGCCATCCTCTTTGATGAGCCGCTGACCGTCATCGACCCCCATCTCAAGTGGGATCTGCGCCGCAAGCTCAAGGAAATACACAAAGAATTCAAACTGACAATGATCTACGTCACCCATGATCAGGTTGAGGCCATGACCTTCGCCGACCAAATTGTGGTGATGTACGAAGGCGTCATCGTGCAGATGGGGACTCCCGAAGAACTCTTCGAGAACCCGGAGCACACCTTTGTCGGTTACTTCATAGGCAGCCCGGGAATGAACTTCCTGGAATGCAAGATTGACGGCTCCATGGCTGTTGTCGGCGATGTATCCATTCCGCTGACACCTTCCTATGCCGCCAAGGCAACTGGCCCCAACATCAAAATCGGTATCCGCCCCATGTATTTGGGACTGCATGATCACGCGGTTGAAGGTGGCATTGCCGCCAAGGTCGTTGGTATTGAAGATCAGGGTTATTGCAAGATCGTCACAGCCCAGTTCGGAGATAGCAAGATCAAGGCCCGCATCAAGGACAACCGTGCCATTCCCGAAGGGGAATGCTGGCTGACCTTCCCGCTGGACAAGACAAAAATCTACAGCGACGAACAGCTGGTAAGGTAGGGGGAGGAATAAATGAATAAATGGCAAGACAATAAAGCCTGGTTCCTGGTCCTTCCGGTGTTCATCATCGTGGCGTTCTCCGCCGTCATCCCGCTGATGACAGTGGTCAACTACTCGGTGCAGGACATTTTCGGACCTGGTCAGCGTATCTTCGTAGGCACGGAATGGTTCAAGGATGTCCTTCAGGATCCGCGTCTCCATGACGCCCTGATCAGGCAGTTGACGTTCTCCTGTCTGGTGCTGCTCATCGAGATGCCGCTGGGTGTGATAATCGCACTTACCATGCCCAAGAAAGGCTGGACCGCATCGGCAACACTGGTACTCATCGCCCTGCCGCTGCTCATTCCCTGGAACGTAATCGGTACTATCTGGCTCATCTTTGCCCGACCCGACATCGGCCTTTTAGGAGCCGCCATCAACGGCCTTGGATACAGCTTTGACTACACGGCCACACCCATGAATGCGTGGGGAACCGTGTTACTCATGGAAGTCTGGCACTGGACGCCTTTGGTAGCATTGCTCGCCTATGCTGGACTGCGCTCCATCCCGGAAGCTTATTACCAGGCCGCTAAGATTGACGGCGCTTCCTCCTGGGCCATATTCAAATACATTCAGTTGCCCAAGATGCGCGGCGTATTGACCATTGCGTTACTGCTCCGCTTCATGGACAGTTTCCTGATCTACGCCGAGCCTTTCGTGCTCACTGGCGGTGGCCCCGGAAACTCGACCACCTTCCTGTCAGTCTACCTCGTGAAGCTCGCGGTGGGCCAGTTTGACCTCGGTCCGGCTGCAGCCTTCTCGCTTGTATACTTCCTTATTGTTCTGCTGTTCTGCTGGCTATTCTACAACGCCCTGCAGGCCGCTGATTCGGGAGATAAATAATGATTAAGAAAAGACACATCGGCTTGCTGTTTTATCTGTTCCTGCTGTTCCTGCCCATTTACTGGATGCTGAACATGTCGCTCAGGACCAATGCAGACATCATGGCAAACTTCAGCCTAATTCCCACATCCATCACGTTCGAGAACTATTTAAAGATCTTCACGGACGCGACTTGGTATTCCGGGTACATTAACTCGATTATCTATGTGACCATTAACACAGCCATTTCGCTGGGCACTGCGCTACCCGCCGCGTACGCATTCTCGCGCTACACTTTCATCGGCGACAAGCATGTATTCTTCTGGCTGTTAACCAACCGCATGGCTCCGGCCGCAGTATTCCTGCTGCCCTTCTTCCAGCTGTACTCCACCTTCAACCTCATCGACACACACATTGCAGTGGCTCTGTCCCACTGTCTGTTCAACGTGCCGCTGGCGGTCTGGATTCTGGAAGGCTTCATGTCAGGTGTTCCGCGTGAAATCGACGAAACCGCATTCATTGACGGATACTCCTTCCCGCGCTTCTTCATACGGGTATTTATCCCGCTGATCCGCGCTGGTATCGGTGTAACCGCGTTCTTCTGCTTCATGTTCAGCTGGGTAGAGTTACTGCTCGCCCGTACGCTGACAACCACGGCAGCCAAGCCCATCGCGGCCACCATGACCCGTACAGTTTCCGCCACAGGCCTCGACTGGGGACTGCTGGCAGCAGCCGGTATTCTGACCATCGTGCCCGGAGCACTGGTCATTTACTTTGTCCGTAACCACCTCGCCAAGGGCTTTGCCCTGGGCCGAGTCTAATCGGGAGGATATGAATATGAATCTCGAATGGATGGCATGGACTCCGGTTACCGCCGGGTTCTTCATCACTATCGTCCTGATCCTTATCGGAATGACAATCTGGGAAATCGCTTCCCCATGCGTGGCTCGACGCGGCTTCCTGCCTATGACCACCACACGTGGAGACCGTTTATTCATCGGACTGCTCAGCAGCGCGTACATCCATCTCGCATGGTTGGGATTGACCGATTTTCCACTGTATGTAGCTACGGGAATTGCCGTATGTTTTATCTGTGTTATCATGTGGAAGGGCTAAAACCCGCCAGATATCCCAAACCGGGAAACAGAAAAACAAACGGATGACATTGGTACGAGAGGTAGAGGTTTTATTCTTAAACAGCATACGGAGGTACGTATGAAGTTGCGGCGTTTATTAATGACAGGAGTGCTCACACTGACATTCCTCAGCCTCGCAAGTGTTGGCATGGCCGACATGAAGGCTGCCAAAAAATGGGTCGACAACGAATTCCAGCCGTCCACCTTGTCCAAGGCGGAGCAGATGAAGGAAATGGAGTGGTTCATGAAAGCCGCTGCTCCCTTCAAAGGCATGGAAATCAAGGTTGTTTCCGAGACTATCCCCACTCACGAGTACGAATCCAGAGTACTCGCAAAAGCTTTCTATGAAATCACCGGCATCAAAGTCACCCATGACTTGATCGGCGAAGGTGATGTCATTGAAAAACTCCAGGTACAGTTCCAGTCCGGTGAAAACGTATTTGATGCATACATCAACGACTCCGACCTGATTGGTACTCACTTCCGTTCCGGCAAAGTCGTCAATCTGACCGACTGGATGACCGGCGAAGGTAAGTCCGTCACCCTGCCGACTCTCGACATCGATGACTTCATGGGCAAATCCTTCACCACCGGCCCCGACGGCAAGCTCTACCAGCTGCCTGACCAACAGTTCGCGAACCTGTACTGGTTCCGTTACGATTGGTTCAAAAAACCTGAGCTGAAAAAAGCCTTTAAAGCCAAGTACGGCTATGAACTCGGCGTTCCAGTTAACTGGTCCGCTTACGAAGATATCGCTGAATTCTTCACTGAAGATGTCCGCGAAATCAACGGCAAGGCCATCTACGGCCACATGGATTACGGCAAAAAAGCTCCGGATCTCGGCTGGCGTTTCACTGACGCATGGCTGTCCATGGCTGGCGCTGGCGACAAGGGTATCCCCAACGGTAAGCCCGTTGACGAATGGGGCATCCGTGTTGAAGGTTGCCGTCCTGTAGGTTCCTCCGTTGCTCGTGGTGGCGCCACCAACGGCCCCGCAGCTAAGTACGCACTGCGTAAATACATGGAATGGCTGCGCAAGTACGCCCCTCCAGGCGCACTGGGTATGGACTTCTACCAGTCCCTGCCTTCTCTGGCCAAGGGTAACGTTGCCCAGCAGATCTTCTGGTACACCGCTTTCACCGCCTCCATGGTTGTTGAAGGCACACCGGTTGTTAATGCCGATGGTACCCCGAAGTGGCGTATGGCTCCGTCCCCGCACGGTCCTTACTGGGAAGAAGGCCAGAAGCTTGGTTACCAGGACTGCGGTTCTTGGACCCTGCTGAAGTCTACTCCGATCAAGCGCCGTCAGGCTGCATGGCTGTTCGCACAGTTCTGCGTTGCCAAGTCCGTTTCCCTGAAGAAGACCCACGTTGGTCTGACTCCGATTCGTAACTCTGACATCAACGACAAGTCTTTCACCGAACGCGCTCCCAAGCTGGGCGGTCTGGTGGAATTCTACCGTTCCCCGGCACGCGTTGCCTGGACCCCGACCGGTACCAACGTTCCTGACTACCCGAAGCTGTCTCAGCTCTGGTGGCAGAACATCGGTGAAGCCGTTGCTGGTGAAGTCACCGTTTCCACCGCCATGGACAACCTGGCGAAGGAACAGGACAAGATCCTCATGCGTCTCGAACGCGCTGGCATCCTCGGCGAATGCGGTCCCAAGCTGAACAAGCCCGTAGACGAGTCTGTCTGGTTGAAGAAGCCCGGTTCTCCGAAGGCCAAGCTGGCCAACGAAAAGCCTCAGGGCGAAACCGTCGACTACGACAAGCTTCTCAAGGCATGGAAAGCAGGCCGCGTAAAGTAGTCTGAATCCATCCAACGGATAATATAAGGGGTGCCTTTCGAGGCATCCCTTTTTCATGCTCCAAGATGAGAGCACACGAGCTGAACAAAAAAAGCATCATCCGACTATCCGAATGATGCTTCTGCGTCTGATGCGCACGTATGGCCTGCAATATCCGTATTTTCCGAACGGATTCGAATTGAACAACTATACGCCGCCCGTCACCTCTTCAAGCCGCTTAAGTTTCTCGCGCAAAGTCTTTCGGTTAATACCGAGGATTTCTGCTGCGCGCGTCTTATTTCCACCCGCCATGGTCAGTACATTGAGAATATGCTCCTGTTCCACATCAGCCAATGAACGATTTACATTGCGCTCGCGTGGCAAACTGAACCGCATGGCGTCCGGTAAATCCGTCACTTCAATGGGATCATGATCTACGATAACCACCAGCCGTTGCACAAGATTTTCCAATTCGCGCACGTTGCCGGGCCAGGCATGATTGCGGAGAGCCTGCAGCACATCGTCACTCAAACGCGGCGAAGTGCGATGCATCGCCTTGGAGAATTTATTCAGAAAATAATTAACCAGCGCCAACAGATCGTCCCCTCGCTCTGCCAGGGCCGGGACCGTGATATCCACCACATTGATACGATAATACAAATCCTCGCGGAAGGTCCCTTCTTCCACCATGCGCTTAAGGTTCTTATGTGTGGCTGCCAGAATGCGGGTATCCACCTTCTGCGCACGGCTTGAACCGACCTTGCAAAATTCCTTGGACTGAATAACACGCAGCAACTTGGCCTGCATATTAGGGCTGGCATCACCTATTTCGTCTAGAAAGATGGAACCGCCGCTGGCAATCTCGAAGAAGCCCGCGCGTCCATCCTTGGCTCCGGTAAACGCTCCCTTCACATGACCGAAAAGCTCGCTCTCCACCAAACTATCTGGGATAGCTGTACAATTGACAGGAACAAACGAAGCCCCACGTCGATTGGAGTTGTAGTGGACCGCCCGCGCAACCAACTCCTTACCTGTGCCGGAATCACCAGAGATAAGCACATTGGCATCCGTAGCCGAAGCTTTGCCTATGCGATTAAAAACAAACTCCATCTCAGAAGAACTACCGATGATACCGAAATTATCCGGTGGAGTATCCGATGTTGCCAGCACCCGACGACGCTCCAGCCTATCAACAATGCGGCCAACTGCAGAAAGCAGTTCCTCAGTAGTAAAAGGCTTGGGCAGATACTCACCCGCGCCATCCTTGATAGCCTCTACGGCCCCGGGGATAGACGGATACCCGGTGATCATCATGATCTCCATATCCGGATAATTATCGCGAACATGCTTAATAAGCTCGATACCTGTGGCCTGTGGCATCCGATAATCCGTGATCACCAGATCAATATCCAACTCTTCCAAAAGCGGCAGGGCCTCGGCTACACGTTCACACGTATATACCTCATACCCCTCAGGCATGAGGTTACGCTTGATGACTTCAAGGGTTGACTTTGAGTCGTCCACGGCAAGTATACGGATGGTATCACTCATTAATTACTCCACTGTCTGTAGCTTCCGCACAGTTTTGTCTGCAGGGGAAGGCCACTTCAACCTTAACTCCACTACCCGGAGTACTGTCCACCTGAATGAAACCGCCATGAGATTTGACGATACCATGTACCACAGCCAGACCAAGGCCAGTGCCCTGGTCCACATCCTTGGTAGTGTAAAATGGCGTGAAAATTTGTTTAAGCACTTCTTTTTCCATGCCCGGCCCTGAATCTTCCACGATAAGATAGGCGTCATCCTGATGGCTGGTCGTGGTCACCACGACAGTTCCGCCATCATCCATGGCCTGGATGGAATTGGCAACTAAATTGACCACCACCTGCTTGATATGCTGCGGGTCGGCCAGAAGCTTGGGCAGACTGGCATCATAGTTCCGCTTGAGAACCACCCTTCCGCGCTTGGCACCGGACTCGGTGATCCTGAGCGCTTGCTCCACAGTGTCGTTGAAATCAAGCTCAATGAGCTGGGGCGGCAATTGACGACCAAAAAACATGAGCTTGCGGATGACCTCACGCGCATGCAGCGAGGAATCAATAATGGCCCCGAGATCAGCTACAACCTGTTCGGGCAAGCCCTCTGTCTGGCGTGCCAGTTCAGCAAAACCGAGAATATTGGCAAGTGGCTCGTTGATCTCGTGAGCCACCCCAGCCGAAAACTGGCCGATCTTGGCGAGCCGATCTGACTGTCTCAACTGGCTTTCCAACTCCAGCTTTGCCAGACGCGTCTCTTTCTTGGCTATGATGATGGCAACCTGCTGAACCACGGTAGCAAACAGGCCACGCTCTCCTTCATAAAATTCAGTGTCAGTATTACTGGTAAAGCCGTTGTTAACGCACACACTCAGGGTGCCCCGTTTTTCCTTATTGACCAGCAACGGTTCGGTCAAAATAGCCTTGGTTTCAACGTAATCAGGGGTCTCCCAAACATCTCTGTCGAGTTCCAGGCGCACGCCGGTCCAAGCCGGATTGCGGAAGGCAGAAGGCAGCATGTTGACCACGCTCTCCACTACTTCTTCCAGGCTCAGATCCATATCACCCATGAGCAGACTGATCTCGTAAAGACAGTTGAGCTCCTTATTGCGCTCCATGAGATTGGTGCGCTCGCGCAGGAGGCCTTTTTCTCGAAGAACGAGATCGGAAACGTCTTGTCCCACGCAAAGCAGGGACACAACTTCACCATTGGAGTCTGTAAGCGGTTTGAGGTTCCAATTAACATAGACGGTGTCCCCGTCCTTGGCCTGAATAACCCCGGCAAAGGCGGATACACCCTGGCCGTGAGTCGATTCAAAGATGGCATGGCGGGCCATTTCACGCTCGCCCTTGGGGATAAAAGTGGCAAACCAATCCCGTCCGGCCAATTCCTGGATGGTATACCCGGAAAGGATCTCCAACTCTGAATTGCCGTGGATGATACCCCCACTGAGGTCGAGGGTGACCACAATGCCATGAGAAAGTTCCATGACTGTATCGTAATAATTCTGGAGGTTCATCGCGTTATCCTCATCCTGTCAAAATAGATGGAAATTTGGATGGAGTAAACAACTTCCAACCAGGGTGTACGGCCCAGCCTCCGGAGAGGGTGGGCCGGGCCGTACGTGGCTGGGGTATGGTACTGATGTACTATTATTGAATTCGTTTGATGTTTAATGACTGAGCTTAAGTCCCCATCCCTCGAAGATGAAGAGGATCGCAAAGCCGTACCACAGCGTGTAGAAGACATAGAATGCCAAGGAGAAGATTACGAGACCAAGCTTGTCCATAATCTTGACAGGTTCCACCTCAAAGTAATTGTAGGCAGCTTCCACGGCCTTCTTCTGCACGGTGGAGGTAACCTTGGCTTCCTCGAACAGCTTCTGATCCTTCAACGCCTTGTCCATAAGCTTAAGCGACGTCCACCAGTTGAACACAGCACGACGCGGTTCGAGGCTGTACTTATCCTCAATAGACTTGCCGTCGTTATGATACATGTGGTCTGCGTCATCCAGACTACCGTGCAGAATATCACCCAGGGAACCGGATACGGTCACTTCCATACCTGCTACCGTGGCAACAGCACCTGACTTGGCAAACAAAACCGCAGCCTGGGTCGCTTCGACCTTGCTCTTGTATGTCAGAGACAGGTCAACATTCTTTTCATTATACTTGTCAGCATCGGTCTTGAGCTGAGGGACATAGTCCACTGAGCCTTTGGATATTGAGTTGTACAGGTTGTCGAGATACTCCATGGCATTGTGGCCGGCAAACATGGGCTGGAACATGAAGAACAGCACTACGAAGAAGGCTGCCAGCAGTCCAACGCCGCCGTAGAATTCTTTCTTGTTGTAAATCATTACTCTATACCTCCGACCGCTTCAGGCTCTTAATATTCTTCAAGAAGGTACCAATGACCCAGATGGAGAATCCGCCAATAACAATGAAGAACAGCCATATGCCAATGTCATTAAGTATTGACCCCAATCCTGGAGATATGGGGATGATACCCATTTCACCCAGCTTTGCGGGCAGCGCGAAGATACGGTTCATGAAACCAGCCAGAACAGCCATGGCGTAGAAGCCACGGATGGTGATGCCAGGAACAACCTTTGTCACAAGTGCGCCGATCTGGATGCCAAGAAGCGAACCGATAAGCATACCCATTGCCAAGGTGTAGAAGATGAAGCCGTAGATAGCGTACTGGGAAACAGACGCGAAACCGGCGGTAAAGACGATCTGGAAGATGTCGGTACCAACGGTGGTCATGGAAGAAACTCCCAAGACGTACACAAAGATCGGGAAGGTCAGAAAGCCGCCGCCGACCCCCATAATACCCGCAGCCAAACCGACCAATGCACCAGAGAGGACCAGGAAGAGCCAGGAGATCTTACGACCGCCGGGAACCAGATCTTCGTCAAACTTCACCATGGGCGGGAAGTTGACGTCCTGCAGGGACTTGGACAGAGGACCAAGCTCTACGCCTTCGCCGCCGCCATGGGCGTCACCGCCGTTTCCGGCCTTACGAGACTTGAGGAAATCCATTAACGCGTAGGTACCCAGAAAGCCGAGCATCAGAGAGTAAACGGTGGTGATGAATGCATCACTGAGAACCGGATTGATCTCGTACAGCACGCGGTTGATAATACCACCGGCAGTGGCACCGATGACCGCGCCTATCAAAAATACTCCGGCCAAAGCCACAGAGACATTACCAAGCTTGCGGTGGATGACACTACCCATGATCGCCTTGGCGAAGATGTGGAACAGGTCTGTACCGACTGCCAAAATGCCCTTGATACCGGCTGACATAAGAGCCGGAGCGATGATAAAACCACCGCCTGCGCCGATGGCGCCTGTGATAAGTCCTGCACCCATGCCGATGGCGATGGATACCAAGAAAATGCCCACACTATAGAATGCCGGGCTGTAAGCCTTCTTTCCGCCCAAAAGTTCAGGCAGAACCGGGCCGATGTCGTCAGCAAATGCAATGCCGCAAATGATGATGGGGATCACCATGAGCGCGATGAGCATCAATTTCTTTCTGCTCTCCACGATAGACTTTGCATTATTGATTTCCCACTGGGCCATTGCACCGGCACCAGCCATCATGAATCTTCCCCATTGGTTGAAAAATCGCATGATTTCCTTCCTCTTTATTGTTTAATCTTCCCCTGGAATCCCCTAAGGACGTCCCAAGTTCCGTTGTCTCTGTCGCATAGCGTCTTCAATCTTGCGGACGAGTTCGTCCACGTCTGCCGGCTTCATGAGATAATCAAATGCCCCCATAGCCAGGCTGGAAATTACGATATCCGTATTTGCGTGTGCCGTGAGCATCACAACCTCCACCAACGGATACTGTCGCTTGATTTCGCTTAACGTTTTTATACCATCCATGCCCGCCATCTTGATGTCCAAAAGGACGACGTCGAACACGTCCTCTGCCAATGCTTCCAGCGCTTTAGGACCACTGTCCGCCGAACTAATGAAGAGTCCCCGCTTCGCAAGCCGTTTGCCCAGCGCAGAGCTGAACCCGGTCTCGTCGTCTACCAGCAGGACCTTCACTTTGTTCATGCGGCAAATCCTCTCCCCCCAAGATGGAGGGTTTTGATTAAGAGTCGTTCAAAATCGACAGGCTTGGACAAATAACTATCAGCGCCGAGCTTGATACAGGCGTCATGCGCCTCTTCACTGCCGTGCCCTGTCAACATCACTACCGGCATGTCGGGAGCCATAAGCTTAAAGACCTTGAGAATCTCAATCCCGTCCATGCCTTCGAGTTTAAGGTCAACGATGGCCACGTCGAACTCCTGATCACGTAGGAGGCGCACGCCTTCCTCGCCGCTGGAGACAGATGTGGCGACCACTCCCCTGTGCGCCATGCGTTTACACAGCACCTGAGTGAATCCGACCTCGTCGTCCACAAGGAGGACACGTATATCTTTCGAATTCCTGGTCATGGTCACATCCTGTCTTTATAAGAATTGTTACGCCATACGCTGGGCTATGTCACCTATGCGCTCTTCCACGGCCTCTACCTCATGCTCATCCTTAAGTGCGACAGCCTCTCTAATCTTCTCGTTAAGAGCGTCAAAGCTGCACGGCTTCATGAGGTAGTCGAAAGCACCGTACTGGATACCTTCTACCGCAGTGGGCACCGTGGCATGACCGGTAAGCATGATCACCTCTACCAACGGATACGCTTCCTTGATTTCCTGCAATACGGTGATACCGTCCTTGCCGGGCATCTTCATATCCAGAATCACAACCTGCACATCTGCGTGTTCTTTGAGCTGCTGCAAGGCTGCGTCACCATCGAAGGCCTTATAGACCGTCATGTTCCGCTTCCCGAGCCGCTTGGCCATGGTTTCAACGAATCCCACTTCATCGTCCACGATCAGAATTGTGGCATTAGTCATGATGAATCTCCTTTGTTTCCTGATGATAAGGAGGCGGGAACGGTAACCGAATAATAAACCGGGTGCCCACACCCACCGTACTTTCAACTTCTATTTCACCACCCATCTGGTGGATAATCCCGTAACAAATAGACAACCCAAGACCACTCCCCTTGCCCACTGGCTTGGTGGTGAAAAAGGGCTCAAAAACACGGCTCAGATTAGCGGCAGGGATACCAGGGCCGGTGTCCGCCACAATGATTTCCGCCTGACCATCATATTCGAGGCAAGCGATAGAAAGAATGCCACCGCCGCTTTCCATGGCCTGGATGGAATTGTTCACAAAGTTCAACAGAACCTGCTGCAACTCGGTAACCGAACCCTGAATCTCGGGCATGTCATCTTTAAGATCCAGATTGAATTCCACATGGTTATAGCGCGCTTGCTGCATGGAAAGCTCAATGACTTCCCGAATGAGTTCGGACAAATTGACCGAAGTAACACGAGAGTCGGTCTGGCGCGCAAAGGAGAGCAGCTTGTGCGTAATATCCTTGCACCGCTTGCCTTGAGAGCGCACCTGTCGCAGCGCACGATCAATCTCGGAAGAGGAATCCAGGTCCTGCCCTTCATCCTGCATAAGATCAGACACCCAGCCAGCCTCTTCAATCATGATGGCGACAGGATTATTGATCTCATGAGCGATGCCCGCTGCCAGCTCACCGATTGCGGCCAACTTTCCGGTTTCGACTATTTGCTTATTCATAAGCTCAGCTTCCTGATCAATGGCCTGACAGCGAACAACCAGCTTGCGGGAAATAAGCAGCGCCATGGCAATAATGCTGACACCACCAAGCAGGAAAATGATGAGAGTAAAATATTCAGTCCGCTTCATGGCGGAAAACGCATCAGACATATTCTGCTGATAAATAAGCTGCCAGTCGCCATTGTTCAGCTTAGAGGAAACCATGAGGTACTCCTCACCGTCGATGCTGGTGGTTTCCTGAATGCGAACGCCTGAAGGAGCGCCGTCATAGGAAAGTGATTTTACACTCTCGTAGGTAAATGCCCGGCTACGATTCTCAGGCGGGCGGGTCTGAAGCACACCCTTGGAGTTAAGGATATAGGCATAACCAGTCTCGCCGATGCGGATATTCTCAACCAAATTGCTGAAAGCAAGGAAATCGATCGTGGCACGTAAAGTCCAGGACTTGCCATTGGACATACCATTAATGGCAATGATGAAATGGGGGGATTGGCGCAAACCTTCAAAGACGTCACTAATATGGACGTCTAAACTGCGAGAATTGCGGTACCAGTCAGCCTCGGAATAATCGGCATCAAGGAGATCGTACGGTCCTGCATAGGCCACTTGGCGGCCTGTCTCATCTATAACGCCAAGGTCAACGAAAATACGACCGTATTGCTGCTGCACGCCCTTGAGCGTGGTTTCCAAAAACTGCGGTGTGGTCAACTCTTCAAAGGAATAGGCTGTGCCGAGATACTGAGTCTCGAACAACTTGTCCTGCAAGAAAGTGTCGATGTTGTCGGCGTGCTTGTCCACCACCTCGGAAAGATGTGCGTAAACCTTTTCATGATATATGGACCGAAACTGGTCAAAGATGAGGCCACCCACCATAAGAAGCGGTGCCATGGAGACAATAATGATCGACAACGCGATGTTGCGGTTCAATTTGTCATATGAAGATTGCGTTTCCGAATTCATGATGTCCCTTTTTAATGGTGCGGTCTGCTTCGCCCCCGAAGCTTTTCGCCCGCATCTGACACCAATAGGGCAAGGACTATGCCAACCGTTGTTTTACGATCTTGACATCCCAGCCTCCGCAATCATGCAACAAACCACTGATATAACAAACAAAAGACAGCATCAGGACTGTGTTTTACATCGTAAGTCCTTGCCACTTGATGTAAGCAAAAACAACTTCAGAACAGCCACATTCACCTGAAGCGGTACGTTTTGCCCCACTGGTACAAAGTGTACCTATACCGCATAACCAGCACAAATCCCCCACGCCTAGTGGGCATTACAGCATAGCCCCAATAAGCTGGCACAATACGCCCCACCTGATAAAAATTATCAAAGCATCTCAAGCTGAAAAGAAGTCAACCCAATCTCATTTATTATGCCGGGGCGTTTACACCCGCACCAGCAACCACTTAATATGTTTACAAATAAAGCTTATAATCAAAGAAACATTTTCTCCCACCCTTTTTTCCCACAAAAAGACAAAGTTGGCATATACATTGTAATAGACAAACCATGCGAAACACCAAAGCGTTGCTTAAAAAGGTACGAGTCCTATTGGTGGACGACGAACAGGATTTCACCTCCACCCTGTCTAAGCGACTGGGGCGACGCGGCATGTCCGTGCTCACAGCCAACGACGGATTCGAGGCCTATAGTTTGCTAGAAGAATCTCCTGTGGACGTAGTAGTCATGGACATGCAGATGCCCGGCCCCGACGGTATGCAAACTCTCAAATCAATAAAAAAAAGATTCCACGGGGTGGAAGTCATCTTACTCACAGGGCAAGGCAGCATGCGTGATGCCATACACTCTGCAACAGCCGGAGCCTTTGACTTTCTTTTTAAGCCAACCGATGTAGACGAATTGACAGGCCGAATCATGCATGCGGCCCGGGCCTGAACAACTAAACAGGAGAGAGAATTATGTGGTTCTTCCATTCCGCCATTCAGGCCATATTTGATCTGAAGCGCGTCTGCCCCCATTGCCGCAAACAACAACTCGTACGCCTCAAGGACAAAGACAGAACTGTCCCCTGCATGCGGTGCGGCAAGCCTGTGCCTTGTCAGCTTAACAAAAGTAAAATTTCATAGTCTGCAATCATAACATTTCAGATAAAAGAATTGATTCCTTCGGATCAATTCTTTTATCTGTCAAATAATTCGACATCCTTCCAAGCTCACTTGGTTTTCCCATACTCTTGAACAACTATTCGCAATCATTACCAAACTGATTGCTACTATTACTTTTCACACTGCCAAACCCTGAAATTATGAGAGGGTTCACTGTCGACACCCTTTACAACTGCCAGCTTCAGCAAACAACAAAAACTCATAAAAACAGCCCCCTACATGACGGGAACAAGAATTGCTTATACCTATTGTCTGGCAAAGGCGGAACTTCGTTCCAACTTGGAATCTTATTTCTATTTCAAGGGGGCCATATGAAAAAACACTATCTTAGCGGGCTAATAGTTCTACTCCTTCTGTTCGCTGCAACTACGGCAAGCGCAACCGTCCTTACGTTTGACCTTCATCCTCCTAACGCGAATTACGACATCATCCCTGGAACCTACGGAGACCGAGTCACAAGTGACTCCGATGGTGATGGGTTTTATGGCCTTGATTATGGTTTTACCCCCAATGTCGAAGTCAACTACAGAACTCTAGGGTATTCAGATGACCTTAGCTTCTGGATGTTCGATTACGGCACCTTGGAAAATGTAGCCTACCCGACAGAAGATGGACTTATTGCTGAATTGGAACTCATCGCGGACCCGGGATACCAGGTCAACCTGAAGGGATTTGACATGGCTGGGTATAACGAAGGCACTATGTTTAATGACATCTTCCAGGTTGAAGGGGCAGAAAGCGGCATCCTTTTTGACGGCTCCTACCTGCCTATTCCCGGGAATCTCCAGCCCCCAAGCTATTTCCCCAGCGACTATCTTGAAAGCTCCATCATCATCCGTTGGGGCATGAACTGGAATATCGGTATAGATAATATCGCCTTTGGCCAGCAACGAATCGAAGATCCGCCGCCACCTCCGCCGGGCGTTCCGGAACCCTCCACTTTCCTACTCCTCGGGGCAGGACTGTTCGGACTGGCCGCCATAGGTCGCAAACGTTTCAACCAATAGACAACCAGAAAACAAAAAGACCCCATAGCACTCTCGCTGTGGGGTCTTTTTGTTTTGATTAGAACGCTTACCGCAACCGCCAGCCATTGGCGTAGAGATTGAATGAATCCTTCCGCAACCGCCCTACCAGGGTAAGGTTGTTTTTCTCAGCATACTTAATGCCGGAACTTGTGGCCGCAGAGAATCCACACAGAATGGGAATATTCGCAGTCGAGGCCTTAATCGCCAATTCCAAAGCAAGACGAGAGGAAAGCATAGCGACAGCGACGTTATCCAAAGTCCCTTCCAGCAAAGCCCGGCCGATAGCCTTGTCAAAGGCATTATGACGACCGACATCCTCACCAAAGGAAAGCAACTCGCCATCCAATGAAAAAAGCGCTGCGGCATGAGTGGAGCCAGTGTTCTTGAACAGATTCTGCCGCTGCTCAAAGGTTGCCTTATAGTCAAACAACCTCTCTGGAGCCACGCGAACAGGGCGCGGCGACGGATAAATCCGCCGTATGCCTTTTTTAGACTTGAGTTTCACCTCCACGCGCGGGACCTGGTGGTAGCTGAATGCGAGATTAACCAGATCTTGCGGCCCCCGAATCATGGATCGGCAAAAAAGATGCCCAGCCACCAGATTCAGATCATCACCCGGAGTACGCGACAGCACGATCTCACTATGTCCTGGTATCTGAACCCGCATGTCCGACTCCACCGCGATGGAGTCCTCGCAAAAGGAGAGTGTGCCGCCAACATACCGTTGCAGGGTGACCGGGCAGGCAAGCTGCGATGCTCCGGTCTCCTGAACGTCCTGAGCTGGTGTTTCGGCCGGGTGTTTTAAGGCCCGTAAATGGCTGGCTGGCATAGCTTACCGGCTACTCAACCGAGTTCCACAGTGTAAGTGTAACGGGACTCAAGTCTTTCTTATGAGCGTAAATATCGAGATGAATCAGACCCAACTGAACAGCATCCAGATGAGGGTATGGCTCACATTCGCGCATGTCCACGTTCAGACAATACTTGCCGCACTTGTGACACGCTTCCACACGTTCAAACTTCACATCGTCCATATAAAACACTTCGCGGCTCTCGTTCTCGTCATTACCGCAAGACACGCACGCATTGCGTTTGAAACGCCAATCGTGACCACACAAGGAACAGTGCAGGAACTTCTTACCACCGCCGCCCACGAGCTGGTCGAGGTCAGTAACTTCCTTGGGTGAAAGATAGGATATGGACGGGGATGAACCACAAACGGGACAATGGCCGTGTTCCCATCCTACGTTGGAAAGGGACTCGCCCATGCTGTCTACCATAGCACAGAGGACAGGAGCGAAAACGGTCTCTGAAATATACAGCAGCGTTGTTTGATCAATGCCGAGTTCTACGGAGGTGTTCTCAAAGTGTTTCCAATTGCCCTCAATTCGAGCCTGGGCAAGTCCCACGAGGTTGTCGGTCTCGGCCATATGCTCGCGCAATGGTTTCACAACCTCTTCATCCAATGAGAGCACTTCTTCCAGCACCGGCAACAGTGAGAGAGTCGCCATCTTCATGTCCTCGGCCCAAGGAGAGAGGTCTTCGTCCACCAATACGGGGACACCCTGGGCAAGCCGGCCCTTATCTATAGCCGGAACCTTCGATCCATGGGCAATCAAACCGTCACGCAACTTCGCCTTCTCCACGAACAGCGGCCCAAATTTATCGGCCAATTCTTCGTAGGCAGGAACGCGCTTACGGATGGTTTCGAGGGTAGAATCAACGATTTTCTGTGCAGAAGCCGTTTTCATGCATGTGCTCCGTTTCTCTCGATAGGAGGCCGGGACGGGCATACCAGAACGCCCCGACCTCCCTGAGAGAGGATTATGGTTTACGCCTTCATAGCCTTGAAGGGTCTCGCCAATGTGGCAAGGAACTGCTTCTTGGACATGGAACCGGTGTTAGCCTCTGCCACGGTGAATTCGTGGTAGTTTTCCGGTTTGTCGATAAGCAGGTAGATGACATTAACGTCGTCCGGGTCGGCCAAACGAGCTTCCGGGTACTCAAGCCGCAACGCAGCAAGACGCTGGTTGGCAAGCTTCAACATATCCGCACGGTCACCAAACTGCATGGCGCCGGTGGGACACACCTTGACGCAGGCAGGCAACATGCCGTTGTGAATACGGTCGTTGCACATGGTGCATTTGGACATGAGTCCAGACTCGTCGTTGCGCCGGGGGATGTTATAGGGACAAGACTCCCTGATCTCCTCGGACTGCTCCTTGGTGAAGCCTTTGGTCTTGTCAGTGAAGATAACCGCGCCAGTCTTTTCATCCTGAACGATGGCTTCCTCGATGTAGATATCGCCCGTTTCCTTACAGGGGGCGAGATCACAATGACGGCACTGGTCCGGGAAGAAGTTCCAACGGATCTTATCACCTTCGAGGTGTTCACTGAAACGAACGAGTTTGTAGTTATTGGGATTGAGATCCTGCGGATTCTGGTGGCTGCCCCACTTGTACTGAGTGGTCTTGTTAGCGGGCAGCTCGTGCCATTCTTTGCAGGCTATCTGACAACCGCGGCACGCGGTGCAGCGGGACGTATCTATTAATATCGTCTTGGGCATGGCGTACTCCTTTAGGTTGCCAGCTCGGTGAGCTTTTTGGCCTTGCGAATGTTCACGCAGCAGGCTTTGAATTCCGGAATAGTGGTGTTCGGGTCACCGACGGAAGGCGTGAGCCTATTGGTGGAATCACCGGTTCCGGGAGTCGTCCAGCCAAAGCAGAACGGCATACCTATTTCATGGATAATACGGCCGTGCACCTTGAGCGGGCGCATACGCACAGTGACCATGGCGATGGCTTCGACGCGTCCACGGATGGATTCGACGATAACACCGTCACCATTCTTGATGCCCTTTTCCTCTGCCAGTTCCGGGCTCATCTCAACGTAAAGCTGAGGCTCGGCTTCCAGGAGGTTGGGAATATTACGGGTTTCACCACCACCGCACCAATGTTCGGTGAGGCTGTAAGTAGTCAACACGATTGGATACTTGGGATCAGCAGGTGCTGCCAACTTGTCCATCTTGGAGTCCACAAACTTGTAAACCGGGGAGTTGAGCTGCTTGGAGAACTTGTTTGTCTTCACAGGCGTTTCAACCGGTTCGTAATGTTCGGAGAACGGACCATCCTGACGGCCGGGACCGTAGATCTGACCAAAACCGTGCTTGGACATGATGAACGGATGACGCCCCTTGCCTGTAGCCATCGGCGGCCATCCGCCATCGGGTACATCGCCAACCCACTTCTTGCCGTTCCATTCGATGACGGCTTTCTTCGGGTTGTAGGGCTTGCCGTTGAGGTCGACAGAAGCGCGGTTGTAGAGGATGCGGCGGTTGACAGGCCAACACCATGCCCACTTCGGGAACAGGCCGATGTTCTTCTGCATTTCAGTCTGCACGGTGGAGCGGCGTTTTGCCTTATTGCCTTCATCTTCAGTATAAGAACCAGCATAGAGCCAGTTCAAGGAAGCTGTGGAACCATCATCTTTGAGGGCGGTAAAAGAGGGAACCTGCTGACCCTTCTTGTACATCTTGCCCTTGATCTCGGTATCCTTGGTAAAGCGACCGTTGATACGGGCACACAGGTCTTCCGGATCATATGTTTCGGGATAATCAAGCCAGGTCAATGCTTCGGGCAGCTTGCCGCCTTCCTTTGCATACATTTTCTGCAAACGGCTCATGAAACCGCAGAACATGTCACCGAACGGCTTGGCTTCAAAAGCAGGCTCAGTGGCCTTGTAGTGCCAGAGCAGCCAACGACCGGAGTTAGTGACGGAACCTTCTTTTTCCAACCGATGAGCGGAGGGAAGCAGGAAGACTTCAGTCTTGACCTTCTTGGGATCAACGCCGGGACGCTTCCAGTTATCTGTAGTCTCGGAGTGGTGGAGCTCGGAAGTCACCAGCCAGTCGAGATTATCCAGGGCCTTGCGGACCTTATTGGTGTTAGGCACGGAGTTCATCGGGTTGAGGCCGATGATAATACCGCCACGGATTTCGTTCCGGTACATGCGATCGAACAAGTACAGATAGGAGTAATCCTCGCCCTTTTCGATCTTGGGCAGCAGTTCGTAACAGAAACCGTTTTCCTTGGTGGCCTTGTCGCCATACCAGGCTTTCAGCAGAGAGGCGAAGTACTTGGGCTTGTGCTGCCACCAGTTGGCGGATGCAGGATCTCCCGACTTCGGAGTGTTGCCCTCGATGTACTCGCCATAGGTCTGCCAGCCGTTGTGCGGCATGGCCATGTAACCGGGAATGATGTGGTACAGCAGAGTATGGTCAGTGGAACCCTGAACATTAGGCTCGCCGCGCAGGGCATTAATACCACCGCCAGCCACACCTATATTACCAAGCAGGAGCTGGATGATACCAGCAGAGCGAATGTTCTGAACGCCAACAGTATGCTGGGTCCAACCCAGAGCGTACATGACGGTTCCGGCCTTGTCCCCACGACCTGTAGCCGCGAAGTTCTTGTAGACCTTCATCAGGTTTTCAACTGAGACACCGGTGGTCTGAGAAACAGTCTCTACGTTGTAACGAGAGTAGTGCTTCTTCATCAGCTGGAATACGCAACGGGGATTCTTCAAGCTCTTATCGCGCTTGGGAACACCATTGGAATCCATTTCAAAGCCCCACTTGGACTTGTCATAAGAGCGTGTTTTCTTGTCGTAACCCGTGAAGATACCGTCCTTGAAACCATATTCCTTGCCCACAATAAGGGAGGCGTTGGTATATTCAACGACGTATTCGTTGAAGAACTTGTCGTTCTCCAAAATGTACTTGATCATACCCCCGAGGAAAGCAATATCGGTACCGGACCGAAGGGGTACATGGAAATCCGATCTGGCGGATGTGCGGGAGAACTTCGGGTCCACATGCATAACAGTGGCGCCCTTGTCCTTGGCCTGCAATACCCACTTGAAAGAAATCGGGTGATGTTCGGCAGCATTACTGCCCATTATAAGGATTGAATCGGCATTCTTGATGTCGATCCAGTGGTTGGTCATCGCACCGCGTCCGAACGACTCTCCCAGAGCCGCAACAGTTGCGCTGTGTCAGATACGTGCCTGGTGGTCCATATGGACGACACCCAGGCTGCGCATCGCCTGGTGAGCGAGTGCACATTCTTCGTTGCCCGCATGAGAGGTACCCAGCAGGAACATTGATTCGAGTCTGTTAACCGTCTTACCCTTCTTATCCTTGAGGATAATATCCTTGTCGCGAGTGTCCTTGATGCGGCGCGCAATGCGATCCAGCATCCAATCCCAGCTCTTTTCTTCCCACTTTTCACTGTAGGGAGCACGGTAAAGGGGCTTCTGCAAGCGATGATGGCTGGTGGTCATGGTGAACATGGCCGCACCCTTCGCACACAGGGAACCTTCGTTAATGGGGTAATCTGGATCGCCTTCTGCGTTGACGAGTTTGCCGTCTTTAACGTGACCAATCACGTGGCAACTCACCGAACAGAAAGGACATACCGTCACAACCTCTTTGGCGCCGGAAATTTTGAGATCCGCGGCGTAGGCTTTGACCGGAGTCAAGCTGACTCCGAGCTGCCCGAGGGTGAGACACGCCGCTCCAGAACCTGCAAGCTTCATAAAGCTTCGGCGGTCGAGTTTCATACCTGTGGCCTCCTTGATATTTGCCGCGCAACTACTCGCTCGGCAGTGTTAATCTCGAACACGTTGTTCAAGCACAGCCAACATAGCATAAAGTTCAATATTTTCAACATGTTATATTTAACACATTAAAAGATCGACAAAGACTTCACCGAAACTTGTCAAAAGAAAAAGGCAAACATTCCTGCCCCTTGGAGAGAGCGTATGATTCGACATCCTGGAACCACTCATCGAACTGTTTTGCCATGGTGCTGCCAAAGGATGTGAGGTGGTATCCGGCGCGTCTGGACTTGGCTCTTTCGATGAGTTTTTGGCCGATGGCTTCCTCGGTGGTTTTGATTTTTCCCCAGGCTCCTCGGTAAGACATGCCCAGGGATTCGGCGGCTTTTTTCAGGGATCCGCACTGCTCCACCTGACGGAGCAATTGCAACCGACCGAGTCCAAAGAGAACACCCTCTTCCCCTTCGACCCACAGATGCATGCGCATAGTGGGACCGAAGGCGGCAATGGCGTTGGTTTCCTTGGTGACGAGTTTCTTCTGCATGGTCTACCTCCCGAACGGACACTTGGGGAAAGTGCAGGAACTGCATTCCATACACATTCCACCGTTACCCAGCTTGGCAACATCACTGCGCGAAATAGGCAGATCAGCCAACAGTCTGGGCAGCATGAGATCAAGGCTGGTGGTCTTGTGGAAAAGAGCACAGGCCGGAACACCCAGCACTCGCGCCTTTCCGATACGGCCAACCAGCGTCATGGCACCTGGCAGCACAGGCATGCCGTAGAGGACATCGGTCAATCCGGCCTGGATAAGACCAAGGCGGGTGACGTCGTCCGGGTCCACGGAAAGCCCGGCAGTGGTGATGATCAAATCGCAACCCGCATCTTCCAACTCTTTCACGGCCCCGGAAATTTCAGCAGCATCGTCCGGCCTGATCAAGGTCTTGGCGATGTGGCTGCCGTAATTGACGACCTTGGCGGTGATAACTTCGGCGAAGCGGTCTTCGATGAGTCCTTTGAAAACTTCGTTGCCTGTGATGAGTAGGCCGACACGAGCCTTTCTCAGCGGTGCAACGGAAAAGAGACGCGTTCCGTTAAGGATTGCCAGGGCGCGTCCAAAAACATTTTGATCTAAATAAAGGGGGATGGCGCGGGTTGCCGCAACACGACGGCCCTTGCGAACCAGACTGTATTCGTGACGGGAAGAAACGATGACATCCTGCAGCGAATTGAAGGCACGTTGAACAGCTTCGTCAAAAACCAGAATGCCGTCATGTTGAGCGACCATGTTGACGCGGCCTTCGCGCGGATCGCCTTCGGCCACCACGCCCTCGCCGCACATACGCTCAGAAAAAGTCTTTGCCACGTCATCTTCATGAATAAATCCGCTGGGAGCTTCCTGATCTACATACAGATTGAAACGTCCCATCTGCTGCAATCGACAGACATCGCCAGCCGTTACCACATGGCCGCGTGTAAATTCCGGCCCTTTGGATTCACCCGGAACAATGCGGGTCATGTCATGGACAATGGTCTTGCCGACACTTTCTTCAAGGGGAGTGGAAGGAATAGAAGTCTTGATATCCACGGCAAGAGCTGCGGCCTTCTCATCCACGTAGGGAGAGTCGCCACTGCAACCACGACAAATTGCACCATGAAATGCCGGATATGCATCACCACAGAGGGGACACAGAGAAATTGTACCTTTGCTCCGTTTACGGACGACCTCAGGCTTAACCGTGACCTTTTCCACGGAGAGCATCTCCAGACCATGCTCGCGTATTTCACGGCGCAGTTCGTCGGAGTCCTGCTCAGGCTTGCTCTTGGTCTTCATGAGCCAGCACAAAGTGTGAGGGAAGCGATCCAACTTGGCGGGATCGAGCCGTACACGGACACCTTCGCCAGTGAACTTATCGAACAAGGAAACGGCATACACACCGTTATTATTAACGCGAAGCCACCCGTTACCGATGGTACAGGGGGTCAGCAACTGCACGGCGTCCGGCAGACACCAGGAGGTTTCACTCACAGCGTCAAACAGCACACCTTCAGGAATATGGCGCTTGGCCTCTTCAACCATATAGCCACCAAGCAACAAGCCCGGTGCCGGATAATTATGAAACCAGGTAGCCAGCTCAACGAATCCATCAAAGGTAAAAGCCTGGCCCTCGGTCATCTTTGCTTCAGCATGTTCAGTCATTCAGTACTTCCATATTTTTATTATGCCTGCTCGGGCATAGTTGTCCTATGGAACAGATCGGAGCAAAGACAAGGCAAAATCAACTTACTCAAGCTTTGGCACTGTTCTGTTTTTTATGTTTTATACCGTACAGTTAGAAGACTCATCCCAAGCACAACCACACCACGAATATATAAACTTAGGATCAATATGGATTATTTCATAAGCAATTTAAGAGAGTTGTTTAAAATCATCGCCATTTTTAAATAAACTGGTGTCAAACCGTACGCAAGACAGCCGTCCTCCCATTTTTCCACGCGCTACTATAGACATTCGCCGATAGCAGCGATAGACAAGTTCAATGTTAATCATAACGGCAACTCAATAAATGGAGCTCATGATGACCCAAGCATCACACCGCGAAATGTGGGAAAAACTCGACCTGGACCTGGATGCGCATGACGCCCTGCTTGAGGTGCTCGGCAAATTTTACGGCGACATCTATATGTCTCAGGAAAACCGCCTTCAAGGTGCTGAGTATTTGGATTTTGTTCTCTCCGAAGTCCACGGGTTACGTATCAAAGAAATCAGAGACGCCCAGGCCGAAGGTCGAAAGGTCATTGGCTCCTTCTGTGTCTTCGTTCCGGAAGAAATCGCCTTGGCAGCCGATGCCATCCATGTGGGGCTGTGTGCAGGTGCGGAAGCAGGAACCGATCTGGCAGAACAACTCGTTCCACGCAATACCTGTGCTCTCATCAAATCTTTCATCGGTTTCAAAATGGCCAAGATCTGTCCTTTTACCGAGGCCAGTGACATGATCGTGGGCGAAACAACCTGTGACGGCAAAAAGAAAGCATACGAAGCATTCAACGAAATCGCTCCTACCTATGTGATGGAAGTTCCCCAGACCAAAACTGAAACAGCGCACGAGCTATGGAAGTCCGAAGTCATCCGCTATCTGGCAGAAGTAGAAAAACTCACAGGCAAGACCATCACCCCGGAACGACTCAAAGCGGGCATCAAAACCGCTAACGACAAGCGACGCGCCCTGCAACGCCTCACCGCTCTTCGCGCAGCCGACCCCGCCCCCATCTCCGGCCGTGATGCTCTGCTCATCAACCAGATCAGCTTTTACGACGAACCAGTCCGTTTCACTGAAAAAATCAATGAGCTCTGTGATGAACTGGAAAACAGGATCGCAAAACAGGAAGGCGTCGCCCCCTCCAAAACGCCCCGTCTTTTGCTTTCAGGCTGCCCCATGGCCGTTCCCAACTGGAAGCTCCCATACGTTGTGGAAGGAGCCGGTGCCGTCATCGTGGGCGAAGAATCCTGCATCGGCACCCGCAACACTCGGGATCTTGTGGATGAATCCGGAGAGACCATGGAAGAGATGATCAACGCCATTGTGTCCAGATATATGAAGATCGACTGTGCCTGCTTTACTCCCAACAATGAGCGGTTGGAAAACGTAACCGCCATGGCCAATGACCTCAACGCAGACGGCGTCATCCATTACAGCCTGCTTTTCTGTCAGCCCTATGCTCATGAAGCCTTCAAGGTCGATGCAGCGTTACAGGCAGAAGAGATCCCCATGCTCGCTATAGAAACAGACTATTCCATGGAAGACATCGAACAGCTCAAGACACGTGTAGAAGCCTTTGTAGAGACCCTGTCGTGATCGTAGGCCTCGATATAGGTTCTCGCTCCATTGAACTTGCCGCCATGGACAACGGGGAAATGGTCACCACCAGACAGGTGCCCACCACCTTTGATCCCCTGTCCCAATGCAAAAAAATATTGGATGGGTTGCGACCGGCCTCCTTGGTCGGGACTGGTTATGGTCGCAACCTCATCCAGCAATTGGCCCTCGGCTGTGACTTCACGGCCATTACTGAGATCAAGGCCCACGCCCTTGGTGCAGCCCATCTCTTTCCCGAGGCCCGGACCGTGCTCGATATTGGCGGGCAGGACACCAAGGCCATGGCTGTGAGAAATGGCAAAGTGGTCAAATTTGAAATGAACGACCGCTGCGCTGCTGGAACGGGCAAGTTTCTGGAATACACAGCTGGCGTCTTTCAAATTCCCATCGAGGAATTTGGCCCCTATGCCATGCAGGGAAAGAACCCACCGGAGATCAGTTCGGTCTGTACAGTCTTTGCCGAAACCGAAGCAACCTCACTCATGGCGCGTGGAGAAAAACCAGAAGCCATTGCGCTGGGGCTGCACAAAACGATCATCAAACGAACAATCAACATGCTCAACCGGGTAGGCCTTACTTTTCCCTTGGTCTTCTGCGGTGGTGTTGCGAACAATCCATGTATCCGATCTCTCCTCGCAACTGCGATCAAAGCCGAAACAGGCGCTGATCTGCTTATACCGGAGACCCCGGACATGGTAGGCGCATTGGGCGCGGCCCTCCACCTCTCCCAATAAACGCCCTCCCCTGAACACCACCCAAACGGGATTGTGCACAACTCGCGCAATCCCGTTTTTTTCTGCCCTATTTGACAGCGAGTAGGCAGTGGAATATCTTCGTTGAACCTCAAAAATATAACAATTTGATTTATATAAATAAAATGCCGATACGCACACTTCTTGTCGACGACGAAGGACCAGCTCGAGCCGAGTTGGCGTATCTCCTTGAGAGCTTTCCTGACATCGAAATCCAAGAATCACAGACTGCAAAGGGCGCGCTTGAAGCCATCCGAAATGAAGATTTCGATCTTGTCTTTCTCGACATCCAGATGCCGGGGATGGACGGCTTTGAAGTGTTGCAACACGCCCGCCTCCTGCCCGACCCGCCGCTCTTCGTCTTTGTCACCGCTTATGATCAATACGCCATCCGCGCCTTTGAGCAGAACACCGTGGACTACCTTCTCAAGCCAATATCGACTGAACGACTCAAAGTCAGCGTGGAACGTGTCAGGGAGTTGCTCGGCAAAAAAACACCCGACATCGACCCGCAACCGGAACTAGCAGATCTGCTCGCAGCCAAACCCGGCAACACAGCTCTCCAGCGGCTGACCGTGGAGCACGCCGGAAGCCTGCAACTCATCAATTTTGAGGAAATCACCTATTTCGAACTGAGCGACCGCAAGATTGTGGCCAATACCCACGACAGCAGTCATCCATGCCATGGCCTCGCCTCTTTAGATGACGTCGAAGAAAAGGTGGGCAGTCTCCCCTTCCTGCGCATCAACCGAAGCACAGTGGTGAATCTCAACCACATTCAGCGATTCTCCCCATGGGTAGGCGGCAAGTACTGTCTTACCCTCGATGATGACGGCTCCACCGAACTGACTCTCAGCCGTGGACGGGTCAAGGAATTCAAACTCCGTCTCGGTCTCTAGCCGAAGCTCGAACCATGTTTGAATACATCCTCACGCTTCTCATGACCTTGGTGGGTCGCTTCGGCGCCATGCTCGCTATCGGTCTTTTCGTGCTGACACTGGCCCCCATCGGCAACCTTGGCGTAAATCGCCGTCCAGAAAAACGATACCGCTGGCTGCTCGGCCTCATTTTTGGACTGCTGGGAATCATGGGCACCTATGGCGGCGACATGGTTTTCGACTCATACGCCAACCTACGCGGCGTGTATGTCATCACAGGCGGCCTGTTGGGCGGTCCACTGGTAGGATTCCTGTCCGGCCTCATCGCAGGCGGTCACCGTTTCCTCATCGATATCGGTGGATTCAGCACCATTCCATGTAGCCTTGCCACCTTTCTGGAAGGCACCATCGCGGGCTATGTATCCTTACATCTCAAGGGCAATAATCTGAATTGGCGAGCCGCCATGATCTTCGGACTGGTAGCGGAATCCATCCATCAATTGATGGTCCTGTCCATGGCAAAGCCCTATGAGCAGGCGTTGGATCTGGTTCAGGTCATCGCCCTGCCCATGATCGCGGTGAATACCTTTGGCGCTGTCTTGTTCGTGCAAACCCTGCACCTCCTGTTCGAATACCGGAGCCGTCGCGATTCCAGCCGCATCAGCCAGGTTATGGCCATCGCCAACCAAACGGTGAAACATCTTCGTTTTGGCCTGAACGAAACTTCGGCCCTGGAAACCTGCCGTATCATCTGGGACCGAGTACCTGTGGCCGCGGTGGACATTGCCAGCCCCCAAAGAGTGCTTGCTCACCTCGGCGTGGGTGACGACCACCATGTGCCGGGGCAGCCCCTGCGAACGCAGGCCACAATGAAAGTAATGGAAACCGGAAAACCGGTCTTCCTCCGAAAAAAAGAAGATATCGGCTGCGACTCCCCCAACTGCCCTCTGACCTCAGCGGTCATCGTACCCCTTCGCAAGGGCGACCGCATCCTCGGTTGCCTGAAATTCTATGGCACCGAAGACATCCGACTCATGGACATCCATTTTGAGTTGGCCAAAGGCCTCGGCGATCTCTTTTCCACCCAATTGGAATTGCAGGATATCCAGACCAAGAATCAACTTCTGGCAACAGCGGAAATCCGTCGACTCCAAACCCAGATCAACCCACACTTCCTGTTCAACGCACTTAACACCATCGGCTCCTTCACCCGCACCAAGCCCAATAAAGCACGCTCCCTCCTGTCAGAGCTTGCCATGTATATGCGTCGCAATCTGGACGCGGGCGACGGCTTCACTCGCTTGGGGGCAGAGCTGGAACAAATCCGCTCCTACATCAAGATCGAGCAGGCACGGTTCGGCGACAGGGTACACTGCGAATGGGAGCTTGAAGAAGGAGTGGAGGACATCAAAATCCCTTCGCTCATCATCCAGCCCTTGGTGGAGAACAGTGTCAAACATGGCATTCTGGGGCGCGATGAAGGCGGTACCATCTGGGTTCGTATCCCCATACGAAAAGGCCTCCTGCATGTTGAGATCGAAGATAACGGCGTAGGAATTGCCCCTGACAAACTGACCGCCATCCTGCTGAGTGAAGGCGAATTCTCTGGCGATGATCACATCGGCGTACGCAACTGCAACCAGCGACTGGAACAGATTTACGGCCCGGCCCATACACTTTCCGTGACCAGCCACCTTGGGCGCGGAACTCTGATCTCCTTCACGATTCCACACGACGAACGCAAAATTCCTTAGACGACCATTCAGTTCAGGCAACCATTTCTACCGTTCACCCCCCAAAAGCGCATTTTGCCCAATCGGCGATGTTTTTTGAGGCTGGTAACGGTATCTCCTTAACTATTGTTTTGGAGGACGTGCGCAAGCACACGCATCCCGGCCCGGGGGCCCTGGATGCATTGTTGGTTCTGACACAAGGAGTTTTGACATGGATGCCATGCTAATGATGCTGACAGCCTTTGCCGGATACATAGTAATGTATCAGGTATACGGCCGTTACATCGGGAAGAAAATTTTTGCCCTTTCGGCAGAGGCCAAAGTGCCTTCCGTCGAAATGGAAGATGGGGTGGATTACGTACCGACCAAGAAAGAAATCATCTTCGGTCACCACTTTACCTCCATCGCTGGAACCGGCCCCATCGTCGGTCCCGCTATCGCTGTTATCTGGGGCTGGGTCCCGGCCATGATCTGGATTTTCGTCGGCTCCATCATGATGGGTGCCGTTCACGACTTCGGTGCGCTCATCCTGTCCATGCGCAACCAGGGCAAGTCCGTTTCCGAGATCACCGCCAAGTACATCAACCCGCGCACCAAGATATTCTTCTTCGTGGTGCTCTTCCTTGATCTGCTGATCGTCACCGCCATCTTCGGCCTTGTCATCGCAGTCATCTTCAATATGTACCCCGCGTCCGTCCTGCCAGTATGGCTGGAAGTACCCATCGCCATGGTGCTGGGTGTCATCATCTACAAGCGCGGCGGCAACGCCCTGACTTGGTCCCTGGTCGCTCTGGCGCTCATGTACGTCACCGTTGTCATCGGTACTTACGTACCCATCAAGCTCGGCACCTTCGCAGGCATTCCGCCGACCGGTCTCTGGACCATCGCCTTGCTCATCTACGCATTTATCGCATCAACGCTGCCCGTCACCGCACTGCTGCAGCCTCGCGATTTCATCAACTCTCACCAGCTCATCGTGGCTCTCGCCCTGATGATCGCCGGTGTATTCGCAGCCACCTTCTCCGGTGCTCAGCTGCACATCGTTGCCCCGGCAATCCAGGCTACGCCCGAAGGCGCGCCGCCGATGCTGCCATTCCTGTTCATCACCATCGCTTGCGGTGCCATCTCCGGTTTCCACTCTCTGGTCTCCTCCGGCACAACGGCCAAGCAGGTACAGAGCGAACCTGATGCCCTGTTCGTCGGTTATGGCTCCATGCTGACTGAAGCAGTGCTATCCACTCTGGTCATCGTGGCCGTGGCAGCAGGCATCGGCCTTGGCTACCACTCCGCAGAAGCCGGCACCCTCACCGGTATCGACGCCTGGTCCACCCACTACTCCTCCTGGGCAGCAGCCAAGGGTCTGGGTTCCAAAGTCGCAGCCTTCGTGTTCGGCGCAGCCAACATGATCGAAGTCACCGGTATCCCCCACAATGTAGCTCTGGCCATCATGGGTGTATTCGTAGCCTCCTTTGCAGGCACCACCATGGATACCGCCACCCGTATTGAACGCTACGCCCTGACCGAACTGTTCAGCGGTAGCCCTATCAAGATCTTCGAGAACAAGTATGTTGCCACTGCCGTGGCCGTATTCCTGGCCGGTTGCCTGGCCTTCTCGTCCGGTGCAAATGGCAAGGGTGCCCTCTCTCTGTGGCCCCTGTTCGGTTGCGTCAACCAGATTCTGGCAGCACTTGTGCTCACCACTATCACCGTGTACCTCAAGGCTCGTGGTGGCCTGAGCTGGATCATCTCCGGTATCCCCGCCGTCTTCATCGGCGCAATGACCGTATGGGCGATCCTCATCAACCAGTCCATCTACATGGAAAAAGGCAACATGCTCCTTTCCACCCTGAACCTGCTCGTACTCGCCGTATCCATCTGGGTCGCCGTTGAAGCAGGACTTAAATTCCTGAAGTCCGACAGCAGCAAACCTGTCACCGACGTCTCCTAGGAAAGTGTACAACTCCCCGACCGGGCCAGTCCCGGTCGGGGTTTCAAAGAGGTTACCAATGACTGACGCTATAGAATTAAACACCGTCCGAAAGACCCTTTTTCGTCGCTATCTGACCATGCTTGTCCCGGCAGCTATTATTTTCGGAGGTTGGGCAGCCGCCCGCCAATCCGGACTGGTTAACGGCATGGGACAGCAGTTCACCGACATCATCGGCCCCGCCGTCTTCATTATAAGCATCTTGCTGGCCGTGGCTTTGCCGCTCCTGTATCGCATCCGCTTTGTCAAAGATGTGGCCGGAACCCACGGCGTGAATATGGAAGAGTTCATGCCCTTCCAGCTCAACTCCATGGCCTTGGCCCTGATCGCGCCCTATGCCGCTGCCATCGGCTACATGGCAGGCATATCCAACTTCCATTTTTCCGGCGCATTCCTCGCGGCGCTGTACGGGGCATACTATTATTTCCCAGCAGAAAAGCGCATTGCCAAAGAGATGAAAATGTTCCGCGTCAACGCAGACAACAAGGACGCCTGATCGATGAAGGAGCATTGCAAGACTGTTCTCCGCAAGATTCGGAACGGCTACCGATTTGTGGATGAAATGCACCGGGTCAAGGCCACTGAGCGACTCGAATGGGAAACCCGTGAACTGGAGAACATATTCGCCCTCCTCACGCTTGGTGCATTCGTTGGCATGCAGGCCCCGCCCATGCACATATCTCTTGAGCTGCTTCCAGATATGGAAAAGGAACTAGTCTACATGACCAATCGAGTGTCCATTGCCAACGATCCCCTGGCCGAACTCTTTTCCATGTTTGACGCCCTGTAGGCGGTACCACCATGTCCAATCAGCATTACTATTTCCACGCAGGCAAAGGCGGCGTAGGCAAGTCCACCACTTCCTCCCTCACCGCCCTTCACATGGCCCGTACCGACAACAAGGTACTCCTGGTCTCCCTGGATCCGGCCCATAATCAAGGCGACATCTTTGACACAGACTTCACGGAAAAGCCCAAGCAGGTGGCCGAAAATTTACAGGTAGCCCAAGCCGACATAGACAAGTGGATCGCGGAATACCTCAAAGGCGTTGAAGACCAACTCAAGGCCAACTACACTTACCAAACCGCCTTCAATCTGGAAAAGCACCTGAGCGTGGTAAAGCACTCACCCGGCATCGAAGAGTATGGCCTGCTGCTGGCATTCCAGCACTATCGCAAGAAATACACGGATGTTGATGCCATCGTCTTCGACATGCCACCCACCGCCCTGACCACCAAATTTTTCAATCTCCCCACCCTGTCCCTGATCTGGCTGGAACACCTTTTGGAGTTGCGCCAAGAAATCATGAAAAAGAAGGAGATCATCACCAAAATCCAACTCGGGAAAAAAGAGATCGAGACAGACAAAGTCACCAGGAAGCTCGAACAGCAGCGCCAGTTCTTCACCGAAATGCGCGACATTTTTCAGGCTCCTGACCGCTGCTCGATCAATCTGGTGGTCAACCCCGACCGCCTGTCGTTTGCCGAAGCCGAGCGCATCGACCACTCAATGGACGAAATGGGCATGCGCCTGACCAACATCATTATGAACAAAGTGGCAGAAGGCTCTACATGGGACACGGAATCCCCGCTACTATCCCGCCACAACGTCTGCCCGCTCCCGCTGTCTGACTACCCGCTCATCGGCAGACCTTCGCTAGATATTTATTTAGAGCAAGAAAATGTCTGCCTGGAACCAATAGTGACTCACCAATAGAATTCTTTTGGTCGCACAATAAAAGGGCTGGCGAAATAATTTCGCCAGCCCTTTTTTTAATTGTACCGAACACCACAACATCATTCCAAACAATCTTCATGCAACAGAGCTGTTGATGAACATTCTCTTTATATTATAAGATCTTCCATTTTTCTGCCTAATCATTTACCTTCCCTATAAATTTCATAGGGCGGCAAATGAATGAAGACATACGTCTAGGATTTTGCCTAATTAAAAAAACGATTGATTTGACGGAAAGACTAAACATTCTATACATTACGAAATCATGAAAACAAGACATCACAAATGGTTGGATACCTACAGCCGGGTCGGACTTTTCCTGCTCGTAGCATTCGCCAGCCACATTTTCGTTTTCTCAGCTCCTGCTCTGGCTGGTAAAAAGGTCAGCCTCGCCCTGCAATGGTATCCACAGGCGCAGTTCGCCGGATATTACATGGCAGTAGAAAAAGGCATTTACGCCAAGCACGGGCTGGATGTAACGCTCCTTCCGGGCACCGCGGACACCAACTCCCTTGACCGCGTGGTGGACGGAGAAGCGGACTTCTGCACGGCCTTCCTCTCCGCTGCCATGGAATGCCGTTCCAACGGCACCCCCCTTGTGAATATCGGACAGATAGTTCAGCGCTCAGCCCTTTTGCTGGTCGCGCGCAAAGATTCCGGCATACAATCCATCAAAGATCTGGATGGAGCCAGAGTCGGCACCTGGGGCAACAAATTCCAGTTACAACCACTGGCTCTCTTCAACCGGGAAAACCTGGACGTCACTCTGGTCCGTCAATCCCCTTCCTTTGAACTCTTCATGCGGGGCGGGCTCGATGCTGTGATGGCCATGTGGTACAATGAATACTTTCGGCTCATCTCCTACGGCCTCAATCCCGAGGAAATGAACACTTTCTTTTTCAGCGACCTCGACCTGAATCAGCCCGAAGACGGCATTTATTGTCTGGAATCAACCTTGAACGTCTCGCCAAAAGCCGCAGCCGCTTTGGTCAAGGCGTCTGCCGAAGGTTGGCAATACGCATTCGCCCACCCGGATGAAACGGTGGATGTCATCCTCGCTGCTATGAAACAGGTAAACATCCGGGCCAACCGAGCACACCAGAAGTGGATGCTGGCCCGCATGCAGGACATTATCCTGTCCGAAGGCAACCCAGAACTTGTCACTCGGCTGAAAAAGGACGACTTCATGCAGACCAAGGAAACACTCCTGTCCAACGACGTCATTGAAACCGACATATCCTATACCGACTTTCACAAAGAAGCAGTACAATGAAACTAAACGGCATAGCCTTTCGCCTGGCTTCCCTCACGCTCCTCATCTCCACCCTGATTCTGGCGGCCATCGTAGGATACAACTACACGGTCTCCAGGGACATCATTGTTGAGCTGGCCGAAGACAAAGGAACTCTTTTGGCGGGTTCCACTTCCGAACGAATTTCCGGCGTGCTCAACTCCGTGCAAAAGGTGGCGGACTCCATCTCCTTTTCACTGGAAGACGGCAGCCTGTCCGAAAAACGGCTTAACGAATTGGGCAAGCGCGTACTCAGTGAAAACCCTGAGATATTCGGTACCGCCATCGCTTTTGAGCCATACGGTTTCAAATATGACAGCGAATATTACGCTCCTTACCACTACCGTTCCCAGAACCGGATATCCTTCACCCACCTGGGCGGCCCGGATTATCAATATTTCTTCATGGACTGGTACCAGCTCCCCCGTGAACTGGAACGAGCCATCTGGACCGAGCCATATTTTGACGAAGGCGGCGGCCATGAATTGATGGCTACCTATTCGGTCCCATTCTATCGCACGAAAAACGGCCTCAAAGTCGTGGCTGGAGTAATCACGGCAGACATCTCCCTGACCTGGATGCAAAAACTTCTGGCCGAGATCAGTAATCAAGAATCCGGTTACGTCTTCATGCTCTCCCGTTATGGCACGTACATCGCCCATCCCGACTCCAGCCTGATTATGAACGAAACCATATTCACCTCGGCCAAAACCATGAATCAGCCTCGACTTCGCGAGATCGGACGGCGCATGGTGACCGGGCAGTCCGACGTGGAAGAAGTGGAGAACCTCCCGCTCACAGGCGACAGCTTCCTTTACTTCACTTCTCTTCCAAAGCAGCAGTGGTCCATCGGCGTAGTCTTCCCCAAAGCGGATATGCTGGCTGACGTGGCACGCTTGAACCGAGAAGTGGCAACCCTTGGTGCCGTCGGCTTTGTGGCGCTGGCACTGCTCGTCATTTACCTGGCCAACAAGATCACCCACCCATTGCGAAACCTCACAGCCTCTGCCAATGAAATGGCATCCGGCAACCTCGACACAGAACTGCCAGAGGTCCGATCCAACGATGAGGTGGGCGAACTGGCGACGTCATTCCAGACCATGAAGGAATCGCTAAAGAGTTACATTTCCAACCTGACAGAGACCACAGCGGCCAAAGAGCGCATCGAGTCAGAGCTGCGTATTGCGCATGACATTCAAATGAGCATTCTGCCCAAACTCTTCCCAGCCTTCCCGGAGCGAAATGAATTCGATATTCACGCTTCCATCGAACCGGCCAAGGAAGTGGGTGGCGATCTCTATGATTTCTTCTTCCTGGACGATGAACACTTCTGCTTCTTGGTAGGCGATGTATCCGGCAAGGGAGTGCCTGCCGCATTCTTCATGGCCGTCACCAAGACATTGCTGAAAGTGGTTGCAGAGCGCGGCCTTGATCCGGGCGAAGTGATGGCAAAGGTCAACAACGATCTGGCCGAGGACAACGACGCCTGTATGTTTGTAACCTTGTTCCTTGCTGTCATCCATATTGAAACTGGCGAGGTAAAATACGCCAATGCGGGCCACAACCCGCCCCTGCTCCTGCCCAAGAACAAAGATTCGGAGTGGATTCCGCCTCTCAACGAACTGGTAGCAGGCATTATGGAAGACACCGAATACACGACCAAATCCATGACTATGGAGCCGGGGGACACCCTGTTCATCTATACGGATGGCGTAACCGAGGCCATGGACAATGATAAAAATCTCTATTCCGAAGAACGACTTCTTGAAGTGATGAACGAATGCAGCGGCCTATCGGCTAAATCCATTGTCCGCACGATCGACAAATCTATCAAGACATTCACAGGTGGTGCCGAGCAGTCTGATGACATCACCATGCTAGCCATGCAATTCCTCGGCAAATCGAACGAAAAATAAGGAGAACAGATAATGGAAATAACCTTCGAGAATCGTGAAACAGGCACCCTTGTTCTGGTCACAGGCCGTATGGATGCAGTGACCGCCCCGCAGTTTGAGAAAGATTGCGTGGCCGTGATCGAAGCTGGCGCAAAGCTGATGGTAGTGGACCTCAGTCAGTTGGACTACATCAGCTCCGCCGGTCTTCGCTCCATCTTGGCCTCTGCCAAGAAAATCAAGAGCACGGGCGGAACCATGAAGTTCTGCGGCCTCTCAGGTATGGTGGAAGAAGTCTTCCAAGTATCCGGTCTCGGCACCATGTTCGCTACCACCGCCACGGCTGATGAGGCGTTCGGGGCCTGATGACACTCTCCACTGACCACTTACGGCTCTCTGCCTCCATCGATAATCTGGAGTCAGCCCAGGCCTTCATGCGCCAACAAGCCACGGCCTTTGGCGTGCCCGAGGCACTCCATCTCAAGCTCGATCTTGTGGTGGAGGAACTCTTCATCAATATCGTCAATCATGCCCGCACCGACGATAAAGCAGAAGCAACCATCCACTGCGCGCTCACCCCGGATTCGGCCACAGCCAGAGCGATGTTCTGCCTCACATTCAAAGACAATGGTTCGCCATTCAATCCACTTGAAAGAGCGGCCCCGTCACTGGATAACGACCTGGACAAACGCCAGATCGGCGGCCTGGGAATCCACCTGATCACAAAAATGGCCGACCACTGCTCTTATGCATATGAAGAGGAAGAAAACGTATTTACCGCGTGTTTCGCTTTTGATGAAAAAGAGTGAGCAAGCCTGCTGAGCAACGGATTGGCTTGACCTCGTCGCCGCTGCCCAAAGGCGTCAGGAGCCCAAGACTCCCAGCAGCACCAGTCCTTCATGAAAGAGATATAAGGCCAGCAGACAGAGCGCCAGTCCCAGAGCGCGCAAGGTATAAGTGTACCATCGACTGGTCAGGAATTGACGGGACCGGCCCACCAGTATGGCGATCAGGATTTTTGATCCAACGAGCAAAAGATAGAAACTGCCGACAAACCCGGCCAGGGATTCTGCCCCCTGGTTGAGAGCCTTGTTCATGAGAGTCCCGCCCACGCTCAACCAGAATATATACGGATGAGGACTCAGCGCATTGACCAATATCCCTTTCAACAAGGACTTGGACGCGGTTGTCAAATAATCCGACTCCGGGGGCCTGGCCGTCATGGTCTCATAGCCCATGTACAAAATGACACCGCCACCGATCAGCGAAATAATGCCCAAGATATTCTGAAATTCTGCCAGTTGCCCCAATATGAAGAGGCTCAACAGGATAATCGGCAGGTCGGTAATTATGGGAGACAACGCCACCCGAATGCCGGACTTGATGCCGTGCTGAAGCGTTTCTGAAATGACAAGCGTCAAAAGCGGTCCTGGCGCGAATCCCGCTGATAAGCCTAAAATAATTCCAGTGCTGATGTAGTCCGTCATGTACAATCTATTTGTAAGAGAATGGATGTATGAATTAGCTAGATGAAACGCTCTAGCACACCCACTATCGGGAGTACAGGCAGCCACTCTCCATCGCTCGTCCAACCAATCAATAAAGAGCCCCCCCCCTATGGCACCACACCCGCGAAATCAATCAGAATGACATAGACCATGCACCATAGACTCCAACGGCGCTGACAAGGGCACACGGGCGCCTATTGACACTCCTCCACTAAGACACACGGCAGTAAAGTCACTAGGACAAAAAAACAGAAAAAGGGCTTACGATTTACATCGTAAGCCCTTAAAATTTGGCGGAGAAGGAGAGATTTGAACTCTCGATGGAGTTTAACGCCCCATACACGCTTAGCAGGCGTCTACCTAGGTATTAAGAGCATCTGTAATTAAAGCAATTATAGACTTCATGCAACTCTACAGACATATCCTACACACCATATCAGTGTTCCAGCACCCTAAAAGGATGCACAACGAGGATGCATAAATTCGCCCATTGACGTTATCTGAAGAGACTGAACATTGGCTTAAGGCCAATTTCTTGTCGAACATTACACCCAGCATAATAATTTGATTCAAGGCCATGGAAGGCAGAAGTGGGTCCACATTGTTGGACCTCTGAGCGGCGTTTTTAAGGTGGACAGTTTAACGTACTACGCCGCTTGGCGGGGCCAACCCAGAGGGGGTACCCCCTCTGGGGTGGGGCTCGCTTAATATATCTCCATCGGCTTGCGTCCGTCAAAGGTCTTATAAGGACGCCGATTATTGTAGAAGTTGAACCACCAGGCCAAAGCACTCCGTAGCTCACTTCCTGTTTCCAATTCCCGCAAATAAACACATTCGTATTTCAACGACTTCCAGAGTCGTTCGATCATGACGTTGTCCATCCAACGCCCTCGGCCATCCATTGAGATACGGATGCCAGCATCCCTCAGAGTCTTCGTGAACTCGTAGCTGGTAAACTGACTACCCTGATCCGTATTGAATATCTCAGGAACGCCGTAACGGTTAATCGCATCTTCCAAGGCTGCAACACAAAAGTCAGCGTCCATTGTATTCGACAAACGCCACGACAATACTGCGCGGCTATGCCAATCCATGATTGCTACGAGATACTAAAAGCCTCGTTTCATGGGAATGTACGTGATGTCGGTACACCAAACTTGATTTAGCTTTGAGATCTTCATGTTCCGCAACAAATACGGATAAGTCTTGTGCTGCGGATGTGGCTGGCTTGTCCTTGGCTTTTGGTAAATCGCCATTAAGCCCATCTCGCGCATGAGCCTTCTCACGCGACCACGGCTACCCCAATGCCCTTCATCTCGCAAGATGTTGCGCATCTGCCGAGACCCAAAGAACGGCAGTTCCATGAACAACTCATCGATGCGTTTCATCAACGCCAAGTTGTACGGAGATTCACCGATTGGCTGATAATAGTATGTTGAGCGTTGCAGCTTGAGGATTCTGCACTGTCGACGGACACTGAGCGCTGGATGCTCTTTGTCGACGACTTCACGCCTTCGCTCACAGCTCAGATTTTGGCGAAGGCTTGTTGCAAAAAATCCTTCTCGATCAAAAGTTGGCCAATCTTAGCATGCAGATCCTTGATATGCGCTTCATCGCTTTGTTGGCTCTTTTCTGCCTTGCCAGAAAAAGATGCGACAATACCTTCCTTGGCTTGTCGTTTCCACGTGGAGATCTGATTGGTGTGGACGCCATACTTGCTGGTTAACTCGGAAAGGGTGTGCTCGCCAGACAGGACGTCGAGGGCTACACGGGCTTTAAACTCAGCAGTAAATCTTCTTCTCTTCTTGGACATTGGAAAGCCTCCTTCAGGCTTCTTACGTCCACCTTATACTGTGGTCCAGTTTCTTAGACCCACTTCTCATGATAGATGTACACCCCTTGACCAAGAAGGAGAGTCGGCATGACAAATATTGGTTATATTCGAGTTAGTACTGTTGATCAGAATACCGCACGTCAGCTTGATGGCGTGGCACTTCAGGAAGTATTTGAAGAGAAGATGAGTGCCGTTACAACGAAAAGGCCTAAGCTGAAAGAGTGTATGAGGTTTCTAAGAAAAGGAGATACGCTTCACGTTCATAGTATTGATAGACTTGCTAGGAATTTAGCTGATTTGCTCTCAGTTTTAAATGATCTGATTAAACGTTTTGTAACGATTAAATTTCATAAGGAAAATTTAACCTTCACTGGCGAGGATAACCCAAGACACTTCAATTGCAGATCATAGGTGCCGTTGCTCAATTTGAGAGGGAGATCATTAGGGAGCGGCAGCGTGAAGGAATTGCTAAGGCAAAAGCCAAAGGCAAACATTGCGGAAGAAGAGCAAAACTTTTGAAGGATCAGGTGCTGGAGATTAAAGACCGCATTGAAGCAGGAGAAGAAAAGAAGGCTTTAGCTGCTGAGTATGGGATTAGTCGGCAGACATTGTATCGAGTATTAAAGGCGGAATAGCCATTGAACTTGTCAGCGGCTAGTTTTTTTAAATAACACGGGATGCCAATAGTTGGAGTCCCGTTTTGGTTGGTGACAGCAAAGGCTAGACTCTAAGATGACGCGAGACAACAAGTGTCAAACCTAGATGTCCACTGCTTGTTTACAGGTCGCTAGGGTGATTAATTGTTCGCTTCTGGTGTGCCAAGAAAGAGGATAAATAGTATTATATTTTTCGCAATTGAATGCGACAAATAGCACCATGCAATCTCTAGACACATCGTATGTGTGGTATTTATATAAAATTTTTGGTAGGCGATGACGCATAAGGTCGTTATTTGTGCTTAATTATGATGCAAGTAACGAAATAAGAGAGCTGTTTTGTCAATGCAGAATGATAATCTATTTCATCAATATGAAACAGGGTGAGAGGGGAAAGATTTCATGATTAAGAAATCATATTGTTTTTTTCTTGGTATATTGCCAAAGGTGTGGTTAGGAATTAGAAATAAAATGATATTAATATATAGGTATGTGTACTACCCTTTATTCAATTATTTAGGGGTCAGAAAGTTATGCAGAATGTTTTTTACCCCTGAGAATCAATCTGAAAGTCAGCCGAAGTATAGGAAACCTTCAAGTCTAGCGATATGGATTTTAGGCGTTCTATTTGCTGTGTTTGGATCATATGTTGCGTATTATGAAGTTCAGACTTCGGTCTCTATGGCTAAGGCTAATAGTGTAACTACCAATTGTGCCTCGCGGTTTAATCCTGAGTTGTTAAGCAATATAACTAATATGCAGTGGAAAAAGCGATCAATTGATCCAATTGACGTGCAAATAAAAAATGTTAATGAACAAATTGCCAATTTTATTTTCAATCCCCAAAAGGATGCAGTGGTCGATAGACAGCTTGAAGAATTGTCAAATCATCCTGCTCTAAATGATATCTCTGATAAAGATGCTGCTGAGATACTTCGAGATGCAATAATTTTTAACAAGGACAAACTTGACCATTGTGTAGTACCTTTTGCTTGGCTTGCGGATACATTTATTGGCAGCATGCAGTTGGAAGATACAGATTTTTACGCATGTCGGTTCGAAAATACAGAGTTCTCAAGTATTAATCTAGATGGTTGTCGGCTAGATTTGTGTAATTTTTCTAACAGTATTTTATTAAATTTCAATTCAAAATACACTGTCTTCAATAATTCGTTTTTATATAATGTTTTTGCTCCCAATTTCACTGTAGAAGAAGGAAATTTTCATTTTTCATGCTTTGATAATTCTGTTTTACATAGGGCTAAGTTTGATAGTGTTGGTTTTATTATGTGTTCATTTGCTAATGCAAACTTAAGACATGCTCAGTTCTATGGTGCTACATTTATATATAATTGCTCATTCAAGGGTGCTGACTTAAGTTTTGCTAGAATAAATTTTGATTTAGAAAATGATGAGGATATAAAAGCTTTAGCTTCTATGTTGTCAGAGGCAAAGAGTCTATACAAAGCTCAGATGGATGAACGTGTTAAGAGTAAATTGATAGAAGTACGACCAGATCTGTTTCAATATAAGCCGATTAGAAATGAATATGCTAAGCAGCAGGGTGGCGATACTGAAGCGTTTAAGCGTTTCATTGTTTCAAGCTACGAGAATAGTCTTTTTATGGATAATTTTTTATATGAGCGTTTTTTTTCGGGGCTTGACACACATCTCTCTCATTTAAATAGTGACGATTTACATTTCTTGACTTATGGTCAAGTAGGAAGATTCGCCCTTAGCAAGCCGATCTTGCCAGAAAAGGAACGTGAAGATTTAACTAATTTTTTGCGCCCAATAAGTGCTCGACCGCGCTTTGTCGAAAGATACAATATAGAAAATTACGGCACGAAATATTTGTCGCAAATTCAACCATACACGCATAGATGATTCACTTACCATCAGCGTTGCCGGATGTTAGTATCAACAGATAGTGGGACTGCCTTGGTAGCAGGTGCAGGGAGTTCTAATTTTTCAGATCCGACTAAGTGATCACGGCTTCATAAGTCAATATGCGGTCAATTTTGGTTTTTTTGACGGTCTGGAAAGAAATTATTTATGACGTAAAGTCGTTCGCAATCAGACTCGTATTGTATGGTTTCTGTGTTTATAAGATGTTAAAATATCGTATGAATTTGTTTAAGGTTTGGCATGTTACGATAGAGGGGAAGGAGCGAATCAAGCCATCTCAACCAGATATTATAATTTTTGGTGTTATTTCAAGACAATGAAAGTGCTATCCCTCAACACTGTAATCAATTTTCCGAATTGTCTCTGTATAAAGTCGTTTGACCAAAGTTGATTTGTTGTAACGATCTAGGCTTTCATAACCTGTTTTGTTTCCCATGAGTCGAACAATATGGACAGGATGCACCTCTTGTTCTTCCAAATGTGTTTCGAAAGTATGCCTGAAGCTATGAAAGACCTTCGTGCCTTTGTCGTGAGGCCCTTTCACTCCCCAACGCCGTAAGTAGCCTCTATAGTTACCGTTGCCATTAAAAGCTCGACTGATTGTGTCACCGTATCCTTTTGTATTTCCTTTGAGATCAGGGAAAAGGCGTGTAACTCCTTTATCTTTTAGACAGGCTACATATTCAAGAAGACCTTTTTCAGTGAAGATCGGGTGAAGCGGGACTATGCGTTTTGAATGAGTGTTTGTTTTAAGCGTCTTATCCGGTCCTTTAGCATTTACGTCGACCACCCCAATCCCATCTACCTGATAAATGTCAGCGACATATAGTTGCCCGATTTCGTTAGCTCGTAGCCCTGTGTAGGCTGCAAATAAGAGTACCCAATACTGCCATTCGTGTTTGAATAATTTGTTCAGTACTTCCTCTGAATTGAGGATGTGTTTCATATCTTGTTTGCTGAATCCGGCTCTCTCCTCATCGTCCCTTTTATTCGGTTTGATCTTGATTCGAGTGGCATAGTTCTCAGCCACATACCCGTGGTTCTTGGTGTATGTGAGGAAGGTGCCTAGACGAGTGAGATACTTATCCACCGTATTACTTGCCATTGGCTTGGACACTGGCATCTCAAGGATTTCTTGTAATGTCTTGTCCTTATATTTCTTAATTTTGTTTCAGTTGGAAGGAAGGCGAGTGAGAGCGTCTTTGAACGAAACTACCATCTTACTGGTTATCTGGTGGGTAGGGATGTCTTCCTCGACGAACTCTTGGAAGGTTCGAAGGCAAGCTACCATTTCCTTTCGGTAGCCTTTCTTCCAATTACGGGCGTGAGTTCGTTCATTGAGGAAGCGTTTGATAATCTTGCTTAGCCGAGGAGAATCATCCACAGGCACCACAGGAACGGCCTGAACGGGCGCAGAAGCTTTGGCAAGATAGGTTTCGTAAAAGTCCTCATCCCACTCTTTTTCGGAACCATAGTAGCCATCTTGTCTATCTCTATTAACTGAAGCGAGTAGAGCGTTTGCTCTTAAGAGTTCTCTGCATAATTTATTGAACTTTAGAGAGTTGGAATCAACCTTGATTCCTGCGTCTTTGAGTTGTGATTGCGAGAGGTTGGCGGTCAGATCGTGTTTACGCCCAGTGAATGCTTTCCAGCATGAATAGCTGAGATTGCCGTACTCGGCGGTGATGCTTTGGTGCTGTGCGGGGGTAATATCTGGTCTAAGCAGACGGTCGTCTTCTGCTCTTGTGAGTTCATTAAGGAAGAACTCTTTGATGCGTCTTTTTAGCTCTTTAGGAGAGAGTTGACTCAAGTAGTCTCTCCTATTGCGTAATTCACTGAAGAATCTCCTCAGTTTCAGTCCCAAGGGTAGAGCGGTTGCTCTGGCGTTGAGGTAGTCCTTTGTTTTAAGGGAGTACCGTATTTCCTTGAGGTCAATTTTATTCCAGAGGTCGGCGGGTACGTTTATTCGGAAGCAGTAGCCGTGCCGTTGTTCTACTAGGAAGGTTGGTTCTTTGGTTGCGTACACGATTAAAGGGCTCCGATTATTTCCTATGTGTGTAGCAGTCTCTTCAACTAATTCCTGAATTAACAGGAAGATGAACTGCTGGTGGAGGCGGAGGGAATCGAACCCACGACCTCTTGAATGCCATTCTTGACGGCATTCAACACCAAAAGAAACATAAATACACAATACAACAGGACTTATTAGCCGCCAAGTTTTTTTCAAGCTCATTGCAACAGAGTGTGCATGGGCTCGGTATATCAATAGTTTTGCAGGGTATCCAAAGCTGAGCGGACACATAGCGGACACGAAACCACTCGCTGCTTATAGCTTAAACCGCTAATTCAGAATAGAATAAACACCTGAACATCCTTCCAACCTTCCTTCTTTTGACTATCGGGGGATTGGTACTCTTTGAGCCCGGTGCCGAGGCTAAATCGGGAGTTTCCCCTATTGTAAAGCACACTAGGGAGTGCCATTAGATCACTATGCCGAAACACCCTCTGCAGGATAGCTTCATGGCCGATGTAGAGGCCATCAGTTCCCAAAACGACATCCCGTGGTTGGCTGCACTACGTATTTATCGCGGGGTGACTCAAAAAGAACTGGCTATCTCAATGGGGCTTTACCTGGAAGAATATCAGGACCTCGAGTGCTCCCCCCACCCTGATGGCAAGCTACTGGAGAGAGCAATTATATCACTGGGTATCCCGATTGAGGTATTGCAAAAGCGATCCAAGGACAAAACAGCAGCTTAACCACCCCTTTTCATAGCCTGGTCATGCATAGTCTGACCTCGGATACATACAATGTCTTCCCATCACCCTCTTTCCATACCCAAAGACCTCATACGCATGAAAGAAGAGCACAACATCCCCTGGATGGAAGCCTTCCGAATCTATCGCGGCCTCGAATTACAGGACATGGCCAGCGCACTCGGTATGGAGTTGAGAGAATACAGGGAAATTGAGATTGGAGGTAGTACGGATGGGTATAGACTTGAGATGATCGGGAAGACCCTGTGCGCTCCAGTCAGCCTCCTCAGCACCTAAAAATAAGGGTACCATGAAATTACTATCACTCATTCAATCCGTTGCACCTAAGGTAGTCCCCAATGACTGCAAGCTCCATTTCGCTTGCTGGAATGGAGAAGATAGTCCATTGGAAGTTTATTTCAAGGGGACCTTCGAAGAATGGCAATCCATCCAAAAAAAGAGAAACTTTGAGAGACAATATATCGTGTCTTTAGTGGAACTTCCCACCAGTGGCCAATGGCTGTTTGTTGGGGTTTTTGAATCTTTTGGGAGCACACCGTCTTCTAAGTACAAAGGATTCCACGAATATAAGACATCTCCCCTTCTTGAACTGCAGGAATATGCGGGACGAGCTGTGGTTGAATACCCTCGGGACTTCAGACAATCCTACACATATTATGAAAATTATGCAGATGCCATCCGAGTCGTTGAGTTGAAACCGGAGAGAATGGTCGACACCTTCCCAGGCTACAATAAGGTCAGGCTTTCTTACGACAGGTTGCAGGCCATCATAACCCACCAGCCGGAATCATGGAAGACGGCGCTCGGAAATGTGAGGGGCATCTACGCTATCGTCGACACCAAAACAGGTAAGATTTATGTAGGCAGCGCCACTGGTACTGAAATGATCTGGCAACGCTGGCTTAATTATGCCCACAGTGGCCACGGCGGAAATAGCCTTCTTGTGAAGCTTCTTAAAGACCAGGGGCAGGATTATGCCCAACACTTCCAGTATTCAATTCTTGAGATTGCTGAACCCAACGCGCTCAAGGAAGACATTCTAGCAAGAGAATCATATTGGAAAGAAGTGCTTTGCTCCAGGGAACACGGATACAATGACAACTAAACTCCACCAATAGTCATCACCCTCCCCCTCTATTTCCCACAAAACCCTTCCCGAAGATACCGACCGGCAACCCAGCCTATCGTCCCTTCGTACTCGACTTTGCACCACCTTGGGCGTTTCCTCTCAATGGCCTTCTTCTCTTCGTCTGAGAGCGTAGTAAATTCTTGGAAAGTCAGGCCACCCAGGCAGCCAAGATTTTTCACACACTGACCATCGGAAGGAATTATGCCCAACTTTTCGGAACTGGCAGTAGGCTCAGCTCGAATGTTGAGCACATCGCTTGATTCGACACCGTGCACCTGCCAGTGGTCGGGACCATCGGCTTCGGCGTGGGATATAGCAGGAAGAAGGAACAATACTGCGATCACAAGGTGTATTCTGAAATTCATCATTTATTTCCTCCCGGCGCCACCACCAGGCACGGCATCCCAACTTCACCCCAGTCCGTCCTCCACCCTGTCACCATGAGCGACGCTGCTGCGGTCGAGAAGGCCGCCTGAGGGGGAATTGCCGACTCGTAGTCACTTTGAAGTGCTAAAAACGCTTCTACGGCAATTTTGGCGTCTTCAGCATGCCCATCACCCTTCATGTCTCCACTGACGAAGGCTTCCCACACAAGCAGACCTCCCTGCTGCTCCCACTGTTCTGGTATAACGGTGGCCAGAGTAGTAGATGTGGGCTTGGGCTCAATCGCCTCCAGGATAGTAGTTAAGGCCCAGGGCATGACAGCAAGTGCCGTAGCTGTCACGGAGCTGCCCGGCCCTCCAGACCATGGTCTACTTTTCCCTGTTATTTCAACACCACCACGACTCTTGTTGATTTCGAGAAGATTTGGACGTCGCGGCACCCAGGTAGGAGCCTCGAACCCAATGGCCGCTGACCCTCCATCACTCAGTTCCTTCCCAACTTCTTGAAGAGCTGCTTCGAGAGTTTCGTATGTACCACTCCCACCGCGGCTGTTTGCCCAACCGAGATTCTTGGGTGATCCAACATCGATAGCGAAAATGAGAGGCTGCATGATGCTCCTTAGGATACAAGATCAAAACCCAGTCAAACAAAAAAGGCCCCGCCTATTTATACTACCCAGCTACTAGCCGGTATACCTCAACCAACATCATAACTGCGTTTGCACACAACAATACGGTGTCGATATCGGGCATATACTCTCCTTTTGTAGCAATAAGTAACTGACCGTTTCTTATATACCTACTCCTCACAAGGAGACGGGGCCTCAAAATCCCATACACCCATTGCAATGAGAAAAGCAAAACCACGGTAATCAATGCCTGATTCTGTGATATAATGAGATTTGCAACAACTCAGTATTGAAAGAGGAATTAAGATATGAACAAAATCACCACCGAAGCGAACAAAGCCCTCTCCATCACCAACAGAATTAGCACCAAACAGGGAGGATGGCTCAACAGTACGGACAAGATGCTCGATGACAATGCTAAACGCGTACTGATTCTGGAAGAAGTTGCCAGAACAGTGAAAGAGAACCCCGAGTTCTGGTGTCACAGATGTAACTGGACCGGCGATAGCAAGGACAGTGAATGGACTGAGGGAACACATGAACACCCTCATGACAAAGATCCGTTCTGTCCAAAGTGCGGTCGTACCGACGACGGTTTCCCTATTCAATATGTCGATGAATTCGTGGCGCATGAGTATGCGAGTACTCTGTATAGTCAAGCTGAAAGCATATAACCATAGTTAGCAAAGCCGACTCAGCATATTACGAGGTATGAAATATGAAAGTGAACAGACATATTGGTGCTAAGATTTTCCGTGGGGAAGATGGCGATAGTCTCACCATCCGGTACGATAACCGTGGAGAGCCGTTCCGTGAAGGCGTCAACATTGAACTTCAAGATGACGATTATAACGGCGTGTCTATCTTTCTGGATGAGCGCGAGTTGAAAGAACTTAAAGATTTTTTGAACGACCTGTGTGAATAACCACCTACATGAGATAACACCATGCCAAAAAATTACGGACTCACATATTGCCGAAAGGTGCTGAAGACTCTCAAACAGATGGAAGACATCATGTTTGAAGAAAAGGGACACGGCCTTGAGTGGATGAGCGAGCCCCACCGATGCCAAATCGAGTTTCAAAGGCTGCTCAAGACGTTCAAGGAAGAGAAGACAGCGGGATTACCCCCGTCATACGACCCGAATGTCCATGTGGCATGGTGCCAAGTTGATTAATAGCCACTGATACAACCAAACCAACTCAATAGAGGATTCCTCAATGTTCAAAACTGCGAAGCAATACAAAGACAATTGCGAGTTGACTCACAATACCGGATCCATGGCCCACACTTGTGCCACTCAGGTTCTCTTGCTGGACAAGGCTTGCCGACTCCGACAAGCAGCCGCAAATCTATACAGGCGTGGCGCGGTAGCTGCGTTTGAAAACAACACGAAAGATTTCGAACGGCTTGGTGTAGGTGCAGCTAATTGCATGGATAAGGCTGCTAAGGCCTACCAACAGGCTAAAGAAGCCGACACTCGCGCCTAATTAAAAGCATGAGTGGGTACAGAAACAAAACACAGTCAAAAAAGAAGGTATTCAGCAATGAAAGCGGTTAACAATCTTATTCAAGTAGTTTCAAGTCATATTGATGATCTGCAACTTACCGCAAAGATTCTGCGCAAAGACGGTCGGTTTGATTCTACGGCTCAACAAGTTGAGCAGGCAGTCTTGGAGCTTTCCGAGGCGGTTGAAAAAGTAGATATCAAAGCCGATCCCCGCAAAAGCTCCCCCCTATTGCCACGCCTCTAAAACTACAGTATAGTGTAGCTAAAACACATAGCAGCTATAGTATACTGTAGTATTGGAGGTCCGTATGGGCAGAACATCACACGCAAGCGACGCACTCAGCACCAAGGCTCGCAACCGGCTTGAAGAGCTGGGGGCGAATATAAAGAAAGCAAGAACCCGGCGCGGTATTACGCAAAAGGATCTTGCCAACAGGGTTTCAGCCAGCCATGTGACAATCTCAAAGTTGGAGAAAGGCAACCCGTCTGTAGGACTAGGGGTGCTGCTCATGGTGCTCGATGTCATGGGGCTTGTGGACGATATGGCCAACCTAGCCAATCCAACCACCGACACTGTCGGAATAGCACTCGAAGAGGCTCAACCTAAAAAGGTCTGGACTCGCAAGAAGACCAAAAACCTTGATTTCTAGGAGCGCTCGCCATGCCTTCAAACGAAACCTATGTTTACCTGCACCTTGATGGAGAGTTCGTCCCCGCAGGTCTGCTGACTATGCACCAGAACAACGAGGACGTTGTTTCCGAGTTTGCCTATGGTCGCAGGTATCTTGAACGGCTGGACGCAACTCCGATCGACCCACTACAACTACCTCTCACTGGACGCGAACACCAAACTGCCGGAGTATTTCGGGGGTTCCAAGATGCGAGCCCGGACAGTTGGGGCCGCCACCTGCTTGACCGCGCTGCGGAAGATGAGGGTGTTGTACCAACTGAGTACGAATATTTGACGGTACAGGATCAAGAAAACCGCATTGGTGCGATCGCCTTTGGCCCAGATCTGAATGGGCCCAGACCAAACACCCCCTCTTGGAGACCGAACGAGATCCCAGGGAGGCAGCTCGACTTCGGAAAGATGATCGAGTCCGTGGACGCGATCCTGAACCACGAAGACCTCACCCCCCAGCACCGTCAGTTCCTTAAACGCGGATCATCAGTCGGTGGAGCCCAGCCCAAAGCGCTTGTTGATTATGATGGCAAGAAGTGGATCGCCAAATTCTCACGCGAGCTAGAGCAGTGGCCAACATGCCGAATCGAGCTGGCGGCCATGAGACTGGCAGCCAAGTGCGGCATAACGGTGCCCTACAGCCAGGTCTTCGATGTTGGCGGCCGCGACGTCTTCTTGACTGAGCGCTTCGACAGAATCGGAGACAATCGTAGGCATTTCCTGTCCGCCATGACACTCATCAGCTCGGACCACATGGGACGGGGCTCATACGGAGACATCGCCATGGCCATCCGCAAGTTCGGTGATGCCAAGTACGTGAAGAAGGATCTCGAGGAGCTGTTCCGACGCATGGTACTCAACGTACTCATCAACAATTGGGACGACCACCTGCGCAACCATGGCTTCCTGCACGACCCGAAGTCCAGGCACTGGCGTCTTTCGCCTGCCTACGACATTGTCCCTCAACCTCAGCGTGATGGAAGTGAAGCAAGCAAGCTAACCTTGACCCTAGGCAACATGGGAGCCATGGCCTCCCTGAGGAACGCGCTGACTAGGTGCGGCGACTTCGGCCTGTCCGAACCAAGTGCCAGGGCTATTGCGGACAACATGGTTTCAACGGTGCGCCAAGAGTGGAAACAGGAGAACCAGAAAGCTGGAGTGGCAAGAGAGAAAATTCGCCTGGTGGAAGAAGCGTATAGAGTGGCTATAAAAAGATAAGTTTTTTCTGGGAGTCCTAGATTCTTCACGGTGTCATAGGAAAAGAACTTCAACAGGAGGAAATCCATTGGAAAAGGATAAAGACAAAGCAATCAATATTTCCAAACTCAAGATATAGCTATCGATGTCGTTAACGAGATCATGGCCATGTCTGGCTGCCATCTCGACGGTGGAAACTTCAAGTCTATTAGTTGGGCTCGAGCTCCACCTTAACTTTGCTGCCGAACTGTTTGAACAACCGGGACCATCTCTATTCGGAGGATCTTGTTCTCGCCGGATTTTTTCAAGCAGTGCTATCTGCCGTTTCCTCTCCGCTCGGAACAGAGAGTTACATGCATCCCAAGCATCTCCCCACATTTTCTGGAGTACCCTATCAGGTTCAAGATAAAACTACAAATCCTCAAAAAAACCAAGGATTTACATAGACACGTAAACCCTCTTTTGTTGCCATTTCATTTATTACGCCAATCATGCGTCACTGGCTCCAACAAGGAGTTCTGCAAGCCATGCCACCATGGGGAAAATCCCCCATGGTGGCATGGCTTGCAGAACTGGAAAACGCCCGAAAAACTTGAGACAAAAACATTCTTACCTGGTAATATTTAAAGTTAAATGAATGAAATGAGACGCTCGGGAAAAGTGAAAATGCATCGACAGCATTGAAGAACTCATGCATGAATACATGAATATTCATTTCACTAACTACTGTTGGATTGCCAAATGTACGACCTCCCGCTCATTGCTCGACCTGCCACTGCGGATACGCCCGCGCAAAGCGTGGCGGACCATCTGACTGAAACAGCAACGCTGGCCGCGTCATTCGTAAGCCCAGCACTCTCATCGGACGTGGGAGAACTCCTCGGATTTTTACATGATCTGGGGAAATACAGCAGCCGATTTCAGGAATACATCCATGGATTGGTGAAGCGGGAAAACGGTGGAGACCATTCCACTGCCGGTGCGCAATTACTTTGGGAAATGCGGGGCAAGCCGGATCACTACCGATGGGGAATGTGTCAAATCCTGGCCCAATGCACCGCCTCTCACCATGGCGGACTGATGGATGCGCTTTCACCTGGCGGGCGCAATATCTTTGGCGAGCGCATGGATAAATCCGATGAAAAAACATGCCGTAGTTCTGCGCAAAAACTTGCGGATGCTGAGATCCTGTCTCGGGTGGAAGAACTGATCAAAACGGGGACAGGTCTTGCCGCTTTGGCGACCCTTCTGGAAGGGATCCAGACAGGAGACGACTCCGCCATGGTCAGGGATTTCCACTACGGTCTCCTCTGCCGTTTTCTGTTCAGCTGCCTCATTGACGCGGACCGGATGAGTGCGGCAGGTCGCCAGCCATCGGCTCAGCCCATTTGGGAAAATCTAGGCAGCCGCTTGCAGGCCAAACTCGACACATTTGACCAGGACACGCCGGTCAATCAGGTGCGTCACAAAATTTCCGAGGCATGCTTTGCCTTTGCATCCAGGGACAAAGGGCTGTTCAAGCTCTCTGTTCCCACCGGCGGAGGGAAAACACTGTCGAGCCTCCGACACGCGATTGAGCATGCTCGGATCCATGGCATGGAGCGAATCATTTACGTCACCCCGTACACCTCCATTATCGAGCAGAACGCAGAAGAAGTGCGCGCCATTCTGGAGCGTCCCGATGAGCCGCTTGTCGTGTTGGAACATCATTCTAATATCGTGGAAAAAAATGAAAGCGAAGACGAAAGTGCCAATATTCTACTCGGCGAGAACTGGGATGCGCCAGTGATCTTCACCACATCGGTCCAGCTTCTGAACGCCCTCTTTGATGGGGGCACGCGATCAGCTCGACGCATGCATCGACTGACCAATTCGGTGATCATTTTTGACGAGGTGCAGACGTTGCCCGTCAAGACAGTTCATCTCTTCAATAATACCTTGAACTTCCTCACCCGCCACTGCGGCTCGACTGCGGTTATGTGCACGGCCACCCAGCCTTTGCTTAATGAGGTGGACACAAAAAAGGGGTGTCTTGAATTCACGGGCATTGACGGTGCCTGTGAAATGGCCCCACCGAGCCTCGATTTGTTTCAGCGCCTCAAGCGTGTTGAGGTGCGTGACAGGTGCAAAAAAAAGGGCTGGAGCGAGACGGAGATAGCCGATCTCGCGGTGGAGGAGTGCGAGGCAAGCGGCAATGTGTTGGTCGTAACCAACACCCGAAAATGGGCACGGGCACTATTTGATCTGTGTCTGGGCAGCTCTGCAGAAGTATATCATTTGAGCGCATCCATGTGTCCGGCTCACCGCAGCAGGAAGCTTGCAGAAATCAAAGAGCGTATTAAATCTGGCGTGGGGAAATCGACTATCTGCATCAGTACGCAGCTCATAGAGGCGGGGGTTGATATCGATTTCAATGCCGGAATCCGCTTTCGGGCCGGACTCGACTCCATAGCCCAGGCCGCAGGGCGGGTGAACCGCAATGGGCATAGGGCTTCAGCATATCTCACCATCGTCAACCCGGACGAGGAATCCATCCAGTACCTTGCAGATATCCGTGAGGGAGAGAAGGTTGCCGCGCGTGTCCTGCGTGAGTTTCATGACGCCCCGGCCCGGTTCAATTATGACATTCTCAGCCCCGAGTTGATGCGTCGCTATTATGAGTACAGCTTTTACGACAGACGCGATGAGATGGACTATAAAATATCATCCCGTGACTCCCGAGAAACATTGCTTTCCCTCCTTTCTACCAACACGCAATCGGTGAAAGAATTCATGCAAACCAATGGGCACGCTCCACCATTGTTCCTGCGTCAGTCCTTCAAGACGGCAGGGCGGAAGTTTCAAGCACTTGATTCAGCCACGACTTCGGTCGTGGTGCCCTTCGGCGATGGCAAAAATCTGATCGGTGAGCTGTGCGCACATTATTATAATTCACAGATCATGTCTCGGTTGCTTCGTCAGGCGCAGCGATATTCAGTCAATATTTATGAAGGTGAGAAAAAAAGACTTTTTGATGCGGGGGCGCTGCACGAAACAACGCCCGGTAGCGGCGTCTATTTTCTTGATGACAGATTTTATGACGGCAATCTGGGCATCGTGTCCGAACCAACGGGCACCATGCCCTTACTCGTGACGGAGGAGTAATGAAAAATAGAATTACGTTCAATGTCCGCGGGCGTTTTGCCCTGTTCACTGATCCTCTCACTAGAGTGGGCGGTGAAAAATGCTCCTACCATGTCCCGACATATGAGGCGCTCAAGGGCATAACCCATTCGATTTTCTGGAAGCCGACTTTTACATGGTACATCGACAAGGTCCGTATCATGAAGCAGATCAGAACCCAGTCCAAAGGGGTCAAGCCCATCAACATGAGCGGAGGCAACTCACTCTCTATTTACACCTATCTTCACGATGTGGAGTATCAAGTCCAAGCCCATTTCGAATGGAACACGTACAGAGACGACCTCAAGAATGACAGGATTGACGGCAAGCATTTCTCCATTGCCAAACGGATGGTGGAGCGTGGTGGGCGGCGAGATGTCTTCCTCGGTACACGCGAATGTCAGGCCTATGTTGAGCCGTGTACCTTTGGCGAAGGCGAAGGGCTTTATGATAACGCCGGAGAGCTTGCTTTCGGCCTCATGTTTCACGGCTTCGACTACCCGGACGAGACTGGCGTGAATGAACTGCACACGCGTTTCTGGTCTCCGGTCATGCGTGATGGCATCATCGAGTTCATTCGCCCGGAAGCGTGCACCATCCGCAACTATGTGCGCGACATGATCCCCAACCCACCCCGCTCAAGCGGCCTGTCCGAAGAAGGATTGCTGGAGGATTTGTCATGAGCTGGATGAAGGCATTGTATGAGACCTACGAGAATTGTGAGGCCGAGAATCTTGGCATCCTGACGGAAAGAACGCCACTTTTGCCGATATGCCATTCTCAGCAAAACAGTCATATCCACATCATATTGGATGAAAAGGGGGATTTTCGGAGCGCATCCGTCATTCCCAAGGCCGAAGCCAGCTGCATAATCCCCGTCACGGAAGGATCGGCAGGACGAGCCGGGGCAAAGGTTGCGCCTCATCCATTGTTCGACAAACTTCAATACGTGACCCACGATTACGTTGAGCGGGGAGGGAAGCGTGAGGGCTTTCCCCAGTACAAGGGACAGCTTGATGCGTGGTGCGACGGTCCAAACAGCCATCCGAAAGTCCGGACTGTACGCGATTATGTGGCCAAGATGAGCTTGGTTTCCGATCTGGTCAAACATGGGATTCTCTATGTGAATAATGATGGGTCATTCGTGGAAAAATGGACTGATCCAACCACAGATATTCCGCCCATTTTTGGCGTCATCCCGTCCAAGGATCAACGAGAGGCATTCATCTTATTCTCCGTTGAAATCCCAGGCGATCGGCAAACTGAACTCTGTTCCGACAAAACCGTCTGGGAAAGTTGGATCAAGCACTACAGCGAAACAAATGATGCGGCAAAAGGACTCTGTTTTGTAACCGGAGAAGAGTCCTCTCTTGCAGTCAACCATCCTAAACGAATCCGACATAGTGGCGATGGTGCCAAGCTCATATCCTCCAATGATAAGACCAATTTCACCTTTAGAGGTCGATTTACTGATGCAGCTCAAGTGTGCGGAATCAATCACAACGTCACGCAGAAGGCACACAGTGCCCTGCGCTGGCTGATTGCACGACAGGGCATGCAGGACAACGGACTTGCCGTAGTGGCCTGGTCCGTCAAAGGCAAGTCCATCCCTGATCCATGGGCAGATACCGATACCCTTCTGGATGGAGCCGAAAATGAGGGGGCGTCCAGTGATGCCGGGCTGACCATCGGCAGGCGATTCAGCAAGCTCATGGCAGGCTATAAGGCAACCTTGGGCGATACCGATCAGGTCGTGGTAATGGCCCTGGATTCCGCCACGCCCGGTCGAATGGCTATCAAGTACTACCGAGAACTCACAGGGTCAGATTATCTGGCTCGCATTGAGCTGTGGCATCGAGAATGCGCATGGGAGCAGTGGTACGGCAAAGGGCGCCGCACTGAGGGTGCTCCATCTCCCAAGATGATCACCCTTGCGGCCTATGGAACCCGTGCCAGCGAGTCATTGCGCAAAGCTACCATAGAACGAATCCTTCCGTGCATTATCGACAGCGCCCCTATTCCTCGTGACCTTGTTGACTCCTGCGTCCGCCGTGCAAGCAACCGCGTGGGCCTGGAGCCGTGGGAATGGGAACAGGCATTGGGAGTGGCCTGTGCACTTTATCGCTACATAAACAAAGGAGAATACATCGTGGCCTTGGAAGCAGACAGACAATCTCGTGACTATCTCTACGGCAGATTATTGGCCCTGGCTGATCATGCGGAAAAGGGGGCTTATTCAGAAGCCGAAAAGAACAGGGAGACAACAGCAACGCGACTCATGCAGCGATTCGCTGACCGGCCATATTCGACATGGCGAAACGTCGAATTGGCCCTACAGCCCTATTTGACGCGACTCAAGGTCAACAAACCGTGGATACTGCACAGATACGACAAGGGAATGGAGCAAGTCACCGAACTCTTCAATGCTGACAACTTTACGAACGACTCCCCCCTGACCGGTGAATTCCTGCTCGGTTTCCATTGCCAGCGGACAGCACTGTGGAAGAAAAGCGAACAGGCCGACACCCAAAACGAAGACTAGCCATATACAAGGAGAAAAGTATGTCATTGAGTAGGAAAATTGATTTTGCAGTGATTTTCAAGGTCAAAAATGCAAACCCCAACGGCGACCCCTTGAATGGCAATCGTCCCCGGACAAGCTATGAAGGCTTGGGCGAGGTCTCTGATGTCTGCATCAAGCGAAAAATCCGCAACCGCCTTATGGAGATGGACAAGCCGATCTTCGTGCAATCAGATGACAGTAAAGTGGATGAATTCACCAGCCTGCGCGCTCGGGCAGAAAGCGTGCTGAGCGCGGCAAAGGCGAGCAACGAACAAAAGGCCTTGGCCTGTAAGACCTGGTTTGATGTCCGTGCATTTGGACAGGTTCTCGCTTTTAAGGGGAAATCCGGTAAAAAAGGTGAAGGCGTCTCGATCCCCATTCGCGGACCGGTCTCCGTGCACCCCGCATTCAGCGTGGAAAACGTTCCTGTCAGCAGTATTCAGATTACCAAAAGCGTGAGCGGGGAAGATGGGAATAAGCGCGGCTCTGACACCATGGGCATGAAACATCGTGTGGACGAGGCTGTATACTCCTTTTTCGGGAGCATGAATCCCCAATTGGCAACAAATACAGGGTTTAGCGACGAAGACGCCCAAGCCATCAAGGACGTGCTGCCCAAACTCTTTGAAAACGACGCTTCGTCAGCCCGACCGGACGGCAGCATGGCTGTGCTCAAGGTTTTCTGGTGGGAGCATAAATCCTGCAATGGCGACTATTCCTCGGCCAAGGTGCATGGCAGCCTGACCGTTAATCTCGATGGCACATACTCGCTGGATTCGTTGCCAAGTCTTGAGCCGGAAGAGATCGACGGGTTTTAGCTATGTCCGAAACCCTGCCGCTTTCCGCATTGCAGCATTATCTGTATTGCCCCCGGCAGTGCGCGCTCATCCATGTGGAAAAGGTGTGGATGGAAAACCGTTTCACAGCGGAAGGGCGGATTATGCATCGTCGCGCCGACTCGGGTAAAAAAGGTCGACGCGATGGTGTGCCCGTGGACAGGGCCGTGCCATTGCGCAGCGACTCTCTTGGTCTCTATGGTATCGCCGACGTGGTGGAGATACGTCGAAATGTAGAAGGTGCGAGAGTGCCGTATCCGGTGGAATACAAGCGGGGCAGCCCTAAGATAGCGGATTGGGATCGGGCGCAGCTCTGCGCACAGGCCATTTGCCTGGAAGAAATGCTCGGTGTCGATATCCCCGACGGCGCGATATTCTACGGCAAACCGCGCCGTCGGGAACAAGTGATATTTTCCGAGGAGCTTCGCCATGTGGTGGAAGAAGCGTGTCTAAGCATGCACAGTATGATCGCCGAAGCCAGAACTCCGCCTCCTGAGCCGGGCCAGCAATGTCGTGGCTGTTCGTTGCGTGACTGCTGTATGCCAAAAAACAGCCAAAAAAGTGTGGGGATCTATCTACTCAAGGGGCTTGAATCGTGAAGAAAATGCTCAATACACTCTATGTGACATCACAGGGGAGCTATCTTTCCAAAGAAGGCGAGACTATTGTGATTCGCACTGAGGACGGCACGCGAAAGCGATTCCCCGTACATGTGCTCGACGGCGTGGTTTGCTTCGGCAACGTGCTGTGCAGTCCATTTCTGCTCGGACATTGCGCGGACTCCGGGCTTGCCGTGTCATTCCTGACAGAGCGTGGTCGTTTTCTGGCCAGCGTACGAGGCCCGCAGAGCGGCAACGTCCTGCTGCGGCGAACGCAATATCGACAGGCGGACGACCCTGTGGCTGCTTCGGCCATGGCCCGATCTATTTTGGTAGGCAAAGTCACCAACTCGCGGGCCGTGCTGAGACGCTGTTTGCGCGACCACAGTGAACGCATCAATTCGAGCGTGGTGGATCAGGCCATCGCCATGCTTAACGAGTGTGCCAAGAAGCTTCGCATGCCGATCTCTCTGGATGAAGCGCGTGGCTTTGAAGGGCAGGCGGCCAACGCTTACTTTACGGCTTTTGACTCCATGATTTTGCGCGAAGGCCCGACCTATGCTTTTTCCGGACGCAACCGTCGCCCTCCTCTTGATGTGGTCAATTGCCTGCTTTCATTCATCTACACACTGCTTACCCATGATGTGCGCTCGGCTTTGGAAGCCGTGGGCGTGGACCCTCAGGTCGGTTTTCTGCACCGCGACAGACCGGGCCGCCCGGGGTTGGCTTTGGATATCATGGAAGAGTTCCGGCCTTTCCTTGCTGATCGCCTGGCGCTTTCGCTCATCAACCGAAAGGAGGTCAACAAGCGTGGATTTGTTAAAAAGGCGAGCGGTGCGATATTCATGGATGACGACACACGCAAAATCGTGCTGGCCGCGTGGCAAAAGCGCAAACAGGACGAAATCAGGCACCCGTTCATCAACGAGCGAATCCCTTTGGGGTTGTCATTTCATGTGCAAGCACTACTGCTCGCACGCCACCTACGCGGCGATCTTGACGGATATCCGCCTTATATCTGGAAGTGACCCATGTTGGTTTTGGTAAGTTATGATGTGAGCTTTGAGGACTCTGGAGGCAAACGCCGCTTGCGCCGTATAGCCAAGATTTGCGAAAGCTATGGCCAACGAGTGCAGTATTCGGTTTTCGAGTGCGTAGTCGCCCCTGCCCAGTGGACCCGGCTTCGGCATCTTCTGCTCGAAGAGTACGTCGAAGAATGTGACAGCCTGCGTTTCTACTTTCTCGGCAAGAACTGGCAGCGTCGGGTGGAACAACACGGCGCAGGCCAGTCATACGACCCTGAAAACGATGTCCTGCTGGTGTAGTGCGAACCCCAAGCGGTTCGTTTTTTCCCGACTCATTCGCACTTTTATAATTACATATGATATATGTTACTTAGAAACGTGAAGGGCATAATGATACTCTTTTCGTCCTCGCATTGCATCCGGTTCGCGGTAATCATTCTGCAAAGCCTACTTAGCAAAGGATTCATGCAAGGACAGTCGCCCCCTTCCCGGGGGCGTGGATTGAAACCTAATCGGGAGGATCTAAAAGACGGGGATTATGTGTCGCCCCCTTCCCGGGGGCGTGGATTGAAACCCTAAGCAGGGCGATAACCAAAAGATCAGCCTGCGTCGCCCCCTTCCCGGGGGCGTGGATTGAAACATTGAACTGCGCGAACCCGAATACTTCCATGGCAGTCGCCCCCTTCCCGGGGGCGTGGATTGAAACACCATAGCTATCCTCCACACGGACCTCATCGAGAGTCGCCCCCTTCCCGGGGGCGTGGATTGAAACACAGTCGGCAAAGTCATTGCCGCCGTTGTCCTTGTGTCGCCCCCTTCCCGGGGGCGTGGATTGAAACCTTCGGCGGACCGGCTCTTGCCTCGCTGCCGTAGTCGCCCCCTTCCCGGGGGCGTGGATTGAAACATTCGTGACGCTACATCTTTGGCACAAGCCGTTAGTCGCCCCCTTCCCGGGGGCGTGGATTGAAACATTTTGACCTCAGATTCTCATGTCAGTTTTTCAAAGTCGCCCCCTTCCCGGGGGCGTGGATTGAAACAAGAGGAGAGACCAATGGATACCACCCGATACGAGTCGCCCCCTTCCCGGGGGCGTGGATTGAAACAGGTATCAACGTCTCGGCATAACGGACACTGGCGGTCGCCCCCTTCCCGGGGGCGTGGATTGAAACATTCACAATCCTCCCGATAACTCCATGGGTGTAGGTCGCCCCCTTCCCGGGGGCGTGGATTGAAACAGGTTGTCGATACCCTTTTGAAAAACTGACATGAGTCGCCCCCTTCCCGGGGGCGTGGATTGAAACCTCTGGAGAGAAACGAATGTCTCTAACATCACCAGTCGCCCCCTTCCCGGGGGCGTGGATTGAAACTCTTTCTTCACCAACCGGAGATATATCTATTTCGTGTCGCCCCCTTCCCGGGGGCGTGGATTGAAACTGCAACCTTGCCGACTGATGCAGAAATAGCGACGGTCGCCCCCTTCCCGGGGGCGTGGATTGAAACTTGTTACGCTCTGCCAGTTGGACGAATTCTTCGCCGTCGCCCCCTTCCCGGGGGCGTGGATTGAAACTACGAAGGGCTCAGCGAAGAAGAGCTAGCAGAATGTCGCCCCCTTCCCGGGGGCGTGGATTGAAACATGAGCAGGAAGCCAACCACATTGTCATTGATGCGCGTCGCCCCCTTCCCGGGGGCGTGGATTGAAACCCGAAGAAGACGAACCGCAGGACGAACCCGAACAGTCGCCCCCTTCCCGGGGGCGTGGATTGAAACCCTACAAATGAAGTTCCTGTCTTCTCGCCGGGGAGTCGCCCCCTTCCCGGGGGCGTGGATTGAAACATAAACTGGTTGGTCAGAACAAGGCCGGTCTTGAGTCGCCCCCTTCCCGGGGGCGTGGATTGAAACAATAAAACCTTCCGAACTCGTCATTTTCTCGTCTGTCGCCCCCTTCCCGGGGGCGTGGATTGAAACCTTCCTTCCTTGACCTTTTCCTCGGAAAAGCCTGGTCGCCCCCTTCCCGGGGGCGTGGATTGAAACATCAGGTCCATAGAGTCCCGAGGCGTAATCATTCGAGTCGCCCCCTTCCCGGGGGCGTGGATTGAAACTAATCAACTGATACACTGAGGTATGACATGGAAGGTCGCCCCCTTCCCGGGGGCGTGGATTGAAACTCCCATGGTGCTTGACCATAGCGGTTTGACCTACAGTCGCCCCCTTCCCGGGGGCGTGGATTGAAACAATAACATGAGGTAAGGCTTTTGTTTTGCCTCAGTCGCCCCCTTCCCGGGGGCGTGGATTGAAACTGGTTATGGTTTGGCCCGCGAGACAGTTAACCGTGGTCGCCCCCTTCCCGGGGGCGTGGATTGAAACATGAAAGCCGTGGATGAGAATCCATTGGCTATCGGTCGCCCCCTTCCCGGGGGCGTGGATTGAAACTACGAAGGGCTCAGCGAGGACGAAAGAGCCGAGTGTCGCCCCCTTCCCGGGGGCGTGGATTGAAACTCATACAATGAAGATGGTTGGGATTTCGAGGACAGTCGCCCCCTTCCCGGGGGCGTGGATTAAAACATACGCAAGCTATTACTCCTCGACGTAGAAGCAGGTCGCCCCCTTCCCGGGGGCGTGGATTAAAACCCTCGTAATGACGCTTTTTGTTAATAAGCCAACTCGAACTTTCAATGAAAGGCCTGCCCCCGAAAATCCGGGGACAGGCCTTTCATACACTGCAAGCTAAATCTGCTACATTGACGCTTGACTATTAGTAATACCGAAGAAGCTTTCAGCCCCTCCTCCAACGCGTGATGTAACGAATTTAAGCAAAGGCAAAGGGCGCTCCATATTACTACTGAATTTGACCTCGCCCCCGCGTGTCTTCCACTTATTGTATACGGAGACAAACTCAGTAGCCTCTGACGGCACCATACCATTTTTTATCAACTTTTCATTTGAAAGAGGAGGCAGCAAGTCACGCCACTTAGACTTGTCCTCAGGGGTACTTATAGTCTTTACCTGATTCAGCCTTTCCACATAAGGCCCATTGTTTATAATAACACTATAATCAGCTAGACGCATATCAGAAAAGGAGGATGCATTTTGTAGCAACGCCAATCCTGCAAGAGGATTAACGGCGTGCCCATTGGAGAACGTATCACTTCCATTTGCAAAAAGATCGAATATGGATTGTCTAACATGATCGAACTTGTATTGAATACTTACAGATCCAAGCTCATTCGCAGAACTTGAGAGCGACATTCTAGCCACTTGATCACTTGAATCATAATCATAATCCAACACCATATCACAAACAAACTCAGTGGCTCCAACGGCAAGCAGCCTGTAAATAGGCTCGTTCGCTCCTCTGGCAAAATAGGGATTCTTTCCAGCTATGTTCGCCAGCGGCACATTGAAATCACTTGCAGAAACAGACAAGAAAGTAATGCTTCCTTTTTCCTCATCGATTTTATTGACACATATGCTTCCGATTTCAACATCAGCGACATTATCAGAAATCGTCACATCGTTCATACAAGCACTGCCAAAAACTGAAGCTGAAACTGAATCGTATCTTACTTTGTCCTTAAGATTATTCTTAATCAAAAAGGCTTCTATCCGATCCGTAGCATAACCATTGGCATAATTTTTTGACACCAAGTAAGCACAAGCTAAAACCACCACAACAACTATGGCAATCAAGTATTTATTTTTAAGGAGTTGCATCTACTTTTCTCCTTCTGAGAACTTCATCTTCATATATCTTTCAACGATCAATTCGGGGCTTGCGAGGTCTTTACACATATCTTCCTGACATGCCTGTAAACGAGTTGCATTCAACACAGCTGGCTCCAATTTACCGTTATTAATAACGCTCAAAAAGCCATCCACCAAATACCACCCAGAAGACTTAAGCTCTGGCATTTCCTCTGAGGTATTAACATTAAGCAATCCAGGCCACTGAGTCTCTACTTCCTGGCGGCCACCTTCATCCATTTGGATCAGCATCCCAACTCTTACAGGCCCCCCATTGAGTGCCGCAGATGCTCTTGCGTCCGCCAAATTGTCCAATGGTCGAGGTCGAATCAAGGATTTTTCATACAAGTAGCTTGCCAAGCGGATGCTTAGCGGCGAGCTTTTCAAGCTAGCAATATATGCTTCTTTTTGTGCAACGAACCTTCTCTTCTCTTGCTCTTTACGCATTTCCTCGGCTGCTATACGCTCTTTTTCGATCCGCTCTTCTTCAGCCTTTGCTGCAGCCTCTTGTCGAGCCTTCATTTCTGCGAGAAGGGTCTCCACTTGAGAATTCTCTATAGAAAGAACCTCGGTGGAAAGCTTCTTACTATTGTAGACCTTCCCACTATGAAGCCTTCCTTTTACTGATATCTTATTTCCACTTATAGAATAACTGCTGTGATCTATTTCAAAGTTAATCTTTACATAAACAGTTCGGTCAACCCTATTCCACTTGTCTGTCCGCTTTGATATGAATTTTTCTGCCAATGCAGGCTTCATCACAACATCACGCAGCAGATCAGCCCCTTCGATCTCAACAGCAAATACGCCCACAGTGTTTCTATGAAAACTATCTTCATAATAATATGGGTTTTGTAAATTCCAACCTTCAAGTGACGATTGCAATTCAAACTGTCCATTATCGAAATCATATTTACCTATTGATGACTTTGCCACCAAGGTAACGACATTTTCATCCCACTTATTCAAGGTATTAGTAAAATCGTCCTTTGCTTTCTCAATCAAAGAGTTGAGTTTAAATTCCTGCCTACGAACTTTCCTGTATTCATCTTTGAATCTATCTCTAGCCCACCACCGAAAGTCATTTCTATCCAATTGGTCTGAATTAAATCTAAAGTAGTTCACAAAAAGGCCTTCAAAACCGCTACCATAAACATTTTCTACAGAAGCTACCTTCAATTCTTGAGAAGCCACCTTAGAAGAAGCGGGATGGCTGTCCTTATCGCCCTTACTTGAAGTCGCTTGAGAAGACTCAGGAACGCTCTTCTCATCTTTATTATTTGGCTCACTCTTCACTATAGCCCAGGACTTCTGCGCCGAAGAGCTATATGATGAGATTAAGGCTTTACTATCGCCTCTATAAACATCAAACCGTACGTTATTTATTGTTCCACAATCCTTTTGCAAAACAGTGGACACTTTATGTAAAAAATTCTCAAGCCCCCCATTCAAAAGGGAACTTGAACTTTCAAGATTCACTTTGACTTCCACTGCCTCCTGGCACCACACCCCATCTACTTGAGTAACATAAACTTCTGCTCCCATCTTTTTGGAATATGCGAGACGATGTGAGGTTGAACCATAGGCAACAGCACTGGACAGAAGGAGCAAACAAGTAACCGCAATAAATCTAAGTTTTAAATTCATATCTACAAAATCTCCCAGGCCCCATCAGAGCCTTTACTGGCAACTACAGTAGTTTCTTCCTCGCCTTTCGGAGTGGATACTTTCATTTTCACAGTACGGGCAGAAGCTTCAACCCCCACGCTTTCAACTACCAAATTATCTGTGCTCTCGTCAGCAGGGTAGGAAGCAACCATTTCATCAAGATCAACGGCAGGACGGACAGCCTGTGTCGTTTTCATATCTTCAGGAAGAGCATCAAGATCGTTGGCAGGTTGCATAACAGATGCTGCCTGCTCAGCCATCTCTCCTTCCGCAACCTGTACATCGACAGTCTTTTGAGTGGCCAATGTCCCTTCTTTACCAACAAGGGAGGCATGGATGTAACCGATTGCCTGACGATTCTGGTTAACAAGAATCCAGTTCTTTCCTTTGACCTGGCCGACAGCCAAGATCACACTGCCCTTCGGAAGCACCTTGGCAACTTCATAATCCATAGAAGGACCAAGGCGGACGTTGGAATCAGTCAAAATTTCGTATGGTTCACTAATCAGTAACAACTTTCCAGGCTTCTGCACTTCCTTGCGTCGAACGATGGGAATTTCGCGCTCGATGGCTTCAGTCTTGACGACAGTGATTTCTGCCTCGGCCTTAGTTTCGGGGTTTTCCCATTTTACCGTGTCGCCATCACTCGAAGAAGCGAGAGCTTTGGCTGATTCACGCTGAAGTGTCAGACGGTCTTGTTCGTCAAGATAACCGCCAATTTGATTTCCGATAAATCCGCCAGCAAGCGCACCAATCCCTACAGCAAGGGCTTTCCCTGCACCTTTGCCAAAGAACATGCCGGCACCAGCTCCCAGCACAGCACCAGTAGTGGTGCCAATTTCTTGCTTGGATGCTTGGCAGCCAGTAATCAAAAAGCAGACTATGAGCAGAGAAGCAACAACACTATTTTTCCTAGTATTGCCAATAAAAACAGACATTAAGAACTCCCGTGAACGTTTACAGTTTCAACAAAAGACATGACTGTGCACAACTTGCTGCCAAAACCTAACAACGACTGAAAGGGAGAATTGTATCTTAGGAGGGATGCAACCCGGCTATCTCCGTGAGACCCGTGGCTTTCCGTCCCCAACTCGCGAAGGGTTTGGCACAATCTACTTATGAATAGCTATGCAATTGTTCAATGTCAATAACCCTATAAAACCATATCAAGCCCTCTCAAATGCAATATAAACACTTATAATATATTACTTACATCCATCACATGATAATATAACTAGGGGCTGTACCAGATAACTCCTCTGGGTTATCAGTATGGCAATGCGAAAAAGTCGTCTAAACAAGGAAAAGCAGCTTCGTTTAATCAAACACTTTGTGGCTGGTACAACAGCTCGTTGTGCTGCTGATCTGGTTGATGTGAACGTCAAAACAGCCGCCTATTACTTTCATCGGCTCCGAGAAATCATTACGGATGAAGAATCCTGTGAAAGGATGGATTTTGACGAGTTTGAGGTCGATGAAAGCTACTTCGGAGGCAGGCGAAAGCGCAAAAGAGGACGTGGGGCCGCAGGGAAGATTCCTGTTTTTGGAATCCTTAATCGGGGCGGAAAAATATACACACAGGTGATTCCTGACGCAAAAGGTTATCGGAGAGTCCTGAACGCATAGATACGGTGACCCTTTTTCCGTCCTCTCGAATCAGGTTCAGACAAATATCTTTCTTTTTATCAAAAGTTTTCTCGACGTAATCCGTCTTGATGTACTCGAGAATAGTATCGAGGAATACTTGATATTCTTGAAGTCGATCTTGCCATCCAAGAAAGAGATCCTTGTACTCCTTGTTGTCCAGATACCCAAGCCGGGAGGCCGTGAAGAACTTACGGAAGTTCTTATCCACCGCAAAAAAACTACCACCATTAATTGCCCCTCAGGCGTGGAAACATACAAGTTCTTCATCTCAATATATCCTTAGAGGTCTGGGGGAAAACCCTCATCCCAAATTTGATCAAGAATATCGACAGTATCCTCAGTCGACCAATCGTCTTTTTTATTCCAGCCAGAAACTTGCTTGCTTCCGGCGTTAGACCGCTCAAAACCACCACTCTTTTTACGTTTACTGAACTTAGGAGCTTTTGGAGGTTCTAAAGGCCTAGCAGGAGAAAAGTGACCACTCTCAGAAGTGGCCCCCTGAACCTCAGGGACGGGAAATTCGTTTACAAAAATCCCACGCATAGCTTCATCAAATGAAGAGGCAAGCGTTCCTCTTTTTGCAAGATGCAAAAGGAGGCTCTTGATGATCGGCTTCAAAAGAGGCTTATGCCCCTTGATGTTTATAAAACCCTGAATCAAAGCATCATCCGAGTTAGTTGGATCAAGCAGGATACGAGGTCTATACTCAGACTTCTTCTTAGTAGACATGGTCACCACCAGCGACTAAGCGGCTTTCTTGCTTGCTCTCTTCAAGAGCACCTTCATGTAACCGTCGGAGTTGCCAAAAACAGGCTCATCAGGACGAACACAGACTTCACGACCAGAGACGAGAGCGTCTAAATAGAAACTTCCGCCACCAGTGAAATTGATCTCATGTATTTCATTGATCCACTGGTCCCAAAGCTCGCGGACAGACAAATCAACCTCACCTGCAAATGAATCGACAACCGAGTCGACGATGTGTCCGACATCACGCATCTCACCATTCCAAAACATTTCGCGGTCATCTAAAACCTTGCGCAAAGCATCGCTAGAGCGAGTAGAGCAACGCAGCTCCTTAATAAGGGCGTTATTGAGTTTGGTATGGAGGGTGCTGACGCCCTTCTTAAAGGTGCTGGAAAAATCGTTATCAACCCGGCCGTTCCGAATAAGAACCAAATCACAGGTGTAATAACCAACATCAACGATCCCAAGGAGGGGCTTCAAGGTCTTATGATTGGCCAGGGTAGCCATGCCTTGATAAAAGACAGTAATGTTTCCGCAGTTGATCTTGAATTTCTGGCCTGCAAACTCAAAGCTGAAATCGGTAATCCCTTGCAGCGCGACAACCTTCTCCTTGGTGTAATCAAGGAAAGGCACACCAATCCCCACTACGTCGAGATTAATTTCGATAACATCATCAACAGGCTTTACGCCGCGGGTGTAGTGCTCACCCTTTATTGCCAGCTCCAGAAAAGCTCGGCACATGAGAACATACCAACGAGGGCCACCATGAAAGTCATCACCGACGTTACCGCGAGTAGAACCTTCGTCCCCAACACGGAGGACCTTGCCGTCGATAGTGAAAAAATCTTCCTTTTCATCAAGGAGACCTTTTGAAAAAAAAGGGTCGACCGTTGACTTAAAAAAGCCATTGCTACCATCGCTGAAAGTGATCTTCACAGAGGAATATCCCACATCGACAGACAGAATCCTTTGCATAACTAACTCCTAACTATTCGTGTCCACTCGAACAAAAAAACATCCTAAAGCAGACAGGTTGATTCCATTTTTTTAAAAAATTAAAAATTTCAGACACTTCTACCCAGCTCGTCCCATTTCTGGCCCACTTCTGGCCCACTTCTGGCCCACTTGTCAGTCCGGTGGTGACATTTCTTCACGGGAGCGGGACTAAGAGCGTTAGCCATTCAAAAAAGTAATCTATAATTTACAGGTGCTTACACTAGAAGTGGCCCACTTCTGGCCCATTTCTGGCCCACTTTTGGCCCAGTAATAAAAGGGGGTGCAAGTAAAAGAACATCGACCATTCATAAATAAACCATATTTCTAAACACCTTACACTACACCCGGCCCACTTTTGGCCCACTTTTGACCCACCTAACCATAATTTTTTTTGGAGCTCGGTAGTTCCTATTGCAGGACGAACTCCAAAAAAACGTTACGAATACTATTGTCAGACGTACTGTTTTTTTCTCTTTCCCCTATTCTCGGGAACCCTTGGGGCTCTAAGGCCACAAGCCGACAAATTGAAAAACAACGGAGAGAGATATAATTCTCATTTTTCAAATTTGAGGGGGGATTCCCCTCAGCAAGCCTTCCACAGGCGTCATACTTATAGTTACCCGCAGCTAAGGTTTTTAAAAAAACACAGGCAAAAAAAACAAACTCCCCCCCCCCAATATTAACAACAGGCAGAATTCCACGAGACGCACTGCAACTAACAACCGCCCGAACACTTCTTCGACGCGGAAAAGAAAACAGCTTTGAGAAAACACGAAAGTGGGAGATAATGTAAAAGTGGAAGACTGCACTCTTTTAAGCAGTGAGTTTAAACAGGAGACACCCTCATCACGAGGGGGGGGACATTATGAAAGGCGAACACAAGAAGATTATCAACACCCTGGCACAGGGCATTACCGAATGGATGACCGGCAGCCAGATCGACACCATGCTCATAGACACTGCCGAGATCATAACCAAGGAAGGTAGAGTGACCACGCAGGAAGAGGTTGAGAGAGAACTCAGCCGACAACGTGCTGTGATCGACAAACGCCAGGCACTCCTCCCCACCCCCCAACCAGTCTTAAAGATCCGACTGATGCGCCACCTGCTCAACGTGGGCATGGAGGCTGCTAAGCTTCAGTGTGCTGCAGGCGCACAGTTTCGTCCCCACGCTGTTCCCTACATCAAAGCGTACAGCGCAAAGGAAAGACGGTGGATCGTTTTCATTGCACGCCCAACCCCACCCACTCCGTTCAAAGACTTGAGCTATCTGTGTGGTTGGCACCAGATGCGGTATTTTGCGGTGAGGATTCCGTCGGAAATCAAAGATATCGAGACGGCGAGAAACTATCTTGCAGAGATGAAAAAACGCAAGGAAACATCAGTCCCATCTTTCTACCAGATCAGGAGTCCTCTCCATTTAGCTTACTCATCGTCGGGGAATAGGCGTAGGATTTAAGTTAACTTTTTTCCTCCCCTCTCTTTAAAAATCCTGATTCCGGGTGACTATATATATACGACCCGAAAAATAAACCCTCGACAGGATATCAATATATGCACCAAATCACCCTTCTAACTCTCCGTTGCCCCAGAACTGCACACCAGAAAAAAGCAAAGATTCAGTCACTCTTTGGACGAGATGAAGTCTACCAGTTCGGAGTGAAGAAAAGTGCTAAGGTTGTGCAGGGAATCGACGTCGTAGCGAAAAGCAACAGATTTCATTCCAAAGAAGATTTCATGATGAACCTGCTTCAGGATGTCTTGGCTGAAACAATATGAGGCTCCCATGGTAAAGACGAAAATCACTTTTATAACAATATTCACCTTCATCCTGCTTAGTGCTTCAACAGCACTAAGTGCTGATTTCAAAGTGGCTACTTGGAATTTGGAATCGGGAGATGCTGCCCCTCACTACCTGAGTCGTCAGACCATTGAACATCCTACCATCGATATATGGGGCCTTACTGAGGTGCAGAACAAGTCCGTAGGCAAGACTATGGCCAGCGTTCTGAACCAATACAGCCGCGGCCATTTCAAACTCATCATGGGCTCTACCGACGGTGCAGACAAACTGGCCATCCTGGTCAACATGAACAAGTTCGACGTTGTAAATGCATTCGAGAGAAGTGGGCCCGATTGTTCGGACAGTTCGGCAGCAAGGTTAAGGTGGAGTATAATAAAGATGTAACTTTTTCTCTCAGTATTTTTTAAAAATCCCGGCTGCGGGTAACTAAGTATATAAGCTTCGCTAAAATCGAAGAAAGGATGAGTAATTATGACCCAGATCAATCTCAAGGCAAGCGACAGCAATAATACCGATGGTGGTGTCTTTGATGGAATCAAGACCATCTTCAAGTTGATCATAGGAATCCCATGCCTTGCAGTCATGTACGCAGGCATAGCGCTCCAGTATGTCTGGGCGGCCTTTTGCGTGTGTATTACATTACTTGTAGGCTGCTGGATCTTTCAACGCCTAAGCTGGCTCTTAGTTCTCATTTTTTAATTTGGCATGAGCGCAACTCTTTCAGAATATGATTATTAATTCTAACACCTTGATTGCCTGGAGATGATTTTGTTTGATGACAGATGCATAGATTACAAAGCACTCGCCACCAGACTTAGACGATCAGAAAGCACAATGCGTAAAGAGTGGCGCATATACCCACATTTCTTTGTTGGCACAGGGCGTAATTTAAAATCGGCTCGCTTTGACTTTGGAGAGGTTTTAGAATTCATAAAGGAGAATTCACGTGGGGTTCAGACGATACAACGGTCCGGGCGGAAAGTACCGAATCACATTCAAATGCTTCGGAAAACAATACAGCAAGGTCGTAAAGACCAAAGCCAAAGGCATCGAATGGAAAATCCAAAAGCTGAAAGAGCTCAAAGAGGAAGCCCTAAAAAACCGACCCGGTTTAACGTATTCCGCAATGTCACAGACGTATCTGGAGGATTGCACGGCTAGGATGCAACCGCAGACGGTTGATGAAAAATACCGCCACCTGACAGCCTTCGCTGAGCACATCGGCCAGGACGTATATCCCGAACAAGTCACCATCAAAATAGCACACGCATTCATTGCCAAAGTCCAACGCGAAAAGACCAGTGAGGGCAGGTCTGGCAACAAGACTGCTAACCGCTATTTACGCAACATGAAGGCCTGTTGGAATTGGCATATTAAACGTGGCGAGATCTTCCAGAACCCATGGAACAACGTTGAGAAGTATCCAGAGGAGACCCACGTCAAAAACGTACCTACATCCGAGCAAGTGGCCGCCATTCTTATGGCCGCCGATCAATTCCAATCCGACTATCTTCAGTTGATCTTACAGACTGCCGCCCGACCAGGAGAAATACGTCTCATCAAATGGGATGATATTTTCTTCGAACGCAGAATTGTTGTCTTGTGGACCAAAAAAAGAAAGGGTGGCGGGAAAACACATCGCCCAGCCCGTATGACAAAAACCATGGAGAAGATACTGCAAAGGCTCTGGAGGGACCACGCGGGAGGCCCATGGGTATTTCCCCACCCTGAGAATGGAAAGAACTATGGACGCCACTCCAATGCGATCCAATACATGATGAAAAGGCTCTGCAAGAAAGCAAATGTCCCCTTTTTCGATCTATACTCTCTTCGTCACTTTGTCAGTCAACGCGTCATAGACTCAGGTAAAGCGAAACCAGTGGACGTGCAAAGACTACTCGGACACCAGCGATTGACCACGACCGACAACTATATCAAATCACTAATGCCCGACATGGACAATCTAGATGATGTCCTGGAGTCCATTTTAGATTAACACGAAGTAGAAAAGGGACAAAAGGATGCACAGATGGGATGCATTAAATCAGAATAGAAACAACAAAGGGCTTACGATTTGCATCGTAAGCCCTTAAAATTTGGCGGAGAAGGAGAGATTTGAACTCTCGATGGAGTTTAACGCCCCATACACGCTTAGCAGGCGTGCGCCTTCAGCCAACTCGGCCACTTCTCCGTTCTCGTTTCAGGTGCGGTTGCCCGCTATCTTGTCGAGAGAGAATGGCCTACCCTTTTAGGTCATTCCTTGTCAATATCATTGCGATCTTATTTCGAAAAAACAATCATTTTCCGACTTAGTAAAAAAGTCGGACCGTGAGCATTACTTCTTCTTTCGCGTGTTTTGTTTCTTCGCTGCTTTCTCTTCAGCTTCAATTTCCTTGCGGCGTTTGCTCTTGAGAGACTTGTACTTAGTCTCATGACGGCGCGTCTTTGCACCGCCCATACGATCGCGTCCGGGACCACGTTTGCCCAAGGCAGAAATACCGCGGTTCTTTTCCCACTCCTTCTTATCATGACTGGAGCGGAAAACGATATTCACGGGCGCGGTCTTGATGCCGAGCATCTTGCGGAACTGATTTTCCAGATAACGCGCATAGGACTGCTTGACGATCGTGTGATCGTTACAGAAAAGCACGAAGGTCGGGATCGGCTCGTCCGCCTGAGTGACATAGAAGAACTTGGGCCTGCGGCGCTTGACCACGGGCGGCTGCTGACGCTCCAAAATAGAAGCCAGCGAGCGGTTGAGGATACCGGTACCGATACGGATTTCGCACTCCTGACGCATGGCCTCAGCCATGGGGAGCAACTTGCCGATGCCTACGCCCTTATGCGCGCTGGTCATGACAATGGGTACATGCGGAATAATACGCAGTTCGTTTCGGAATGCCTCCAAGGCCTGGTTCGTTTCCTTTCTGGGAACGAGGTCCGCCTTGTTGACCACCACGATAAATGGCGTATTCTCCTTGGCCAGAAATTCGATGAGGCGCTTGTCCTGACGTCCCACGCCGAGTGTGATGTCGATGGTCAGAATAGTCACATCGGAACGTTTGGAATTCTTCAGAGCACGGATGACGCTGATCTTTTCCAAATGATCCTGAATATTTGCACGCTTACGCACACCAGCGGTGTCCACAAATGTATAACGCTTGTTTTTCTTCTCAAAGGTGACGTCAATGGAATCACGGGTGGTTCCTGCCACATCCGATACGATGAGGCGGTCCTTGCCTATAATGCTATTGATGATGGAGGACTTGCCCGCATTGGGACGTCCCAGCATGGTCAGCTTGAGACCGCGTTCGATACCGTCATCTTCCTCTTCCGGCAGATTCAGATCGAGAACAAAGTCTTTCACTCTGTCACGAACATCGCGGAGATTGTAGCCATGCGCAGCTGAAACCGGGTGCAGTTCCAGCCCCATGGAATGGAACTCGGAGACCCTCTCTGCTGCGAACTCATCACCGTCTACCTTGTTGATCAACATCATGACTGGCTTGCCGGAGCGGCGCACGTATTCGGCGGCCTGCTCATCCAGAGGCGTAAGACCTTCTTTGCCGTCAACGACAAAGATAATGGCGTGTGCCTCTTCGATGGCTTCACGCGCCTGCTCAAAGATTTCGTCCTCGAAATCCTTGGAGAGTTCTGGCGTGGCTTCGGATTCAAGCACCATACCACCAGTGTCAATGAGGTCGAACTTCACGTCACCCATCTGGCATTCGCCATAGATGCGATCACGCGTTACCCCCGGCATATCGTGGGTGATGGACCGCGACTTACGAAGCAGGCGATTAAAGAGTGTGGACTTACCCACGTTGGGGCGACCCACTAGGGCGACGATTGGCTGCATAATGATTCTCCGGTAAAATATGTGTGCCGAGTGAAATCTGGTAAGAAAGCCGCCTGCGGCGGGATTATTGGGTGATTTCGCCTTCGGCGGGCAAGGGAATATGACCCCTTGCATCCCCATTTAAACCGTTGGTGCGAGTTGCTTTATGGAGATACGTGCTCCATTTGGAAATAATATAAAAAACCCGCGCCTCCGAATAGGGGAAGCGCGGGATTACCTTACCTTGAATCAAATGTCGAGTCCAATTATCACCATTTTTTAAGAGATTGAGCATCTTCGCACCCGTTGGGGTACTTCTCGAACAGCTCTTTGATGGACTCGGTGTAGGGCGGCCGCAGGATGCCGCGCTCTGTAATAATACCTGCGATCAACTCATTGGGAGTCGGATCAAAGGCAAGATTGTAGACCTCCACTCCTTCGGGCGGAATACGGTGGTCACCGATGTGGGTCACTTCCTTGGGGTCACGGTCCTCGATGGGAACATCGTCACCAGAAAGTGTCTCGGTATCAATCGTATACTGCGGTGCAGCCACGTAAAACGGGACGCCGAAGCGTTCGGCCAGCACGGCTACCCCAAAGGTACCGATCTTGTTGACCGCGTCGCCGTTAGCCGTAATACGGTCAGCGCCAACCACGACCTTATCCACCAGTCCACGCTTCATGAGCAGCGCACAGGCGTTATCGCAAGCGACCTTTACCGGAATGCCATCCTTGTGCAATTCGTAAGCGGTCAGGCGGGCGCCCTGCAAAAATGGGCGGGTCTCATTGGCAATGACAGAAACTTTCTTCTTACCGAAATCAATAGCGCCACGAACAACACCCAGAGCCGTGCCGTATCCGGCTGTGGCCAGCGCACCAGCATTGCAGTGCGTCATGATGGTATCGCCATCTTCGATGACTTCGTTACCGTAATAACCGATAGCCTCGCACATGGTGATGTCATCACGATGAATGATCTTTGCGCGCTCCAGCCATGTGTTCAGCAAATCTTCCAGAGAAATGTCACCGGCTTCCTTCCAGATGCGGCGCATTTCACGAACGGCCCAGCGCAGATTGACTGCGGTCGGGCGGGCGTCGTGAATCTGGTCGAGCTTGGCTTCCAGATTGGTTTTCCAATCGCCGTCCATACCCTGCACCTCGCGGCCAGCAAGGTAGCAACCGTAGGCAGCGGTCACGCCAATGGCGGGTGCGCCACGCACGACCATGACGACCAGCGCAAAGCAGATGTCATCGGTGGTCTTGCACTCGAACCAATCTTCGCGATTGGGCAAAAAACGCTGATCAAGGAGGACAAGCACGTCCTTCTCAGGGGAATACTGAATATGTTCGGTCATTGGAATTCCTCGAAATTATGAAAGTTTTTCCTGAATCATCTTGGTCACGATACCGGGGTTGGCCTGACCTTTGGAGAGACGCATAACCTGTCCCATGAAGAAACTCATGAGCTTCTTCTTGCCGCCCTTGAAGGCTTCCACCTCAGAGGGGTTGTCGGCAATAACCTGATCGACCATGCCTTCCAGTTCGCCCGTATCGGACATCTGAACCAGCCCCTTGGCCTTGACGTATTCAGCCGGATCATCGCCGGATTCGCACAGGTCGCGGAAGACGTCCTTGCCGATCTTCACGGAAATAGTGCCGTCGTCAACCAGCTTGAGGAGCGCAGCCATCTTTTCCGGGGTCAGCTTCACATCACCCACTTCGACTTCGACGTCATTGCAGTACGGCAACAATTCGCCAGCCACCCAGTTGGTGACCTTCTTGGCCTCGCCGCCGTACGCTTCCACGACTGCCTCGTAATAATCAGCAACAGCCAATTCACTGGTGACCAGCGCGGCGTCGTAATCAGCCAGCTTGTACTCATCCATGAACCGCTCGCGCTTATCACTCGGCAGTTCCGGCAATTCAGACTGCCACTGGGCAATCCACTCGTCCTTGAGAACCAGAGGAACCAGGTCCGGGTCCGGGAAATAGCGATAATCGTGGGCCTCTTCCTTGCCACGCATGGAGTGGGTAGTGCCCTTATCCACGTTGTACAGGCGAGTTTCCTGAACCACCTTATCGCCGTCCTCGATGACGTCGATCTGGCGCTCCACTTCGTAATCAATGGCTTTCTTGATATTCTTGAAGGAGTTCAGGTTTTTCAACTCTGCGCGGGTGCCAAACTCTTCCTGCCCATACGGGCGGATGGAAATGTTGGCGTCACAACGGAAGCTGCCCTCTTCAAGGTTGCCATCACAGATATCAAGATAGAGCAGAACCGAGCGGACTTCCTTGAGGTAGGCCACGGCCTCCTCGGCAGAACGCATGTCCGGCTCGGACACGATCTCGATGAGCGGCACGCCGGTACGGTTCAGATCCACAAAGCTGGCATTGTCTGCTGCGGAGTGAATGTTCTTACCTGCGTCCTCTTCCATATGGATACGGGTCACACCAATGCGCTTCTTCTCGCCGTCTATCTCAATGTCCACGTGACCGTGTTCACAGATAGGCAGCTCGAACTGGGAAATCTGGTATCCCTTGGGAAGATCCGGATAGAAGTAGTTCTTGCGTGCGAATACGGATTTCTGATTGATCTCGCAATTGGTAGCAAGGCCCATCTTGGAGGCGTACTCTGCCACCTTTTCGTTGAGCACAGGCAACACGCCGGGCATACCAGAGCATACCGCACACACATTTTCATTCGGCTCGTTGCCAAACTTGGTGGAGCAGGAACAAAATATCTTGGTATTCGTCTTGAGCTGTGCGTGAACTTCCAGCCCAATGACGGTTTCATAACGGGACATGATCTCTCTCTATTTCGTGTTCTTGTACAGTTCCGGATTGAGCCTGGGGTCGTTGTACATCTTGAACTGGAAGTACACCTTGGGACGCTTGGAACCAGCGGCGTACTCGTCGATAAGCTCAAAGATGGCGCGGCCCAGGTCGTCGTGCTGCTGCTGCAAAGTGACTACCTTAACGGAGCAGGTATCAATGTGACCTTCGTCAACATCCTTACGGCGACACTGCTCTTTCATGTGGTATATTTTGAGAGCCTGGATGGACAAACGATCAAGAGCGGCACCAACAGTCTCTGTATTGTACCGTTCTGCGCCGTCCTCGGGCAGATTGGGAACGAGCATGGCGATCAGACATTCATCCACGCGCTCGATGAGATCGTTACGCTTCTGGTTGAGCTTGTCGATGGCGTACTTGCAGTCGGCGATGACCTGAGCGTCCACATCTTTACGACGGGCGCGGTCCTCGACGTGCCAGAGCTTGAAATTAGCCCAATGCTGACGGCCTACCAGTTCACGGAGGCCTGCTTCGCCGCACAGATCAGCTGCGGGTTCGCCCTCGTCATCATAAACAGGTTCGCCAAAGTGCCAATCCATGACAGAGCGAGTCTGGTGATTGATGGCGTCCTGGATAATGTCCTTGATCTTTTCGATGGTCATGTCAGCCATTGATAAGTGCTTCCTTGCTTATGAGAAGGTAAACGGTGGCCGGAGTCATTATCCGGTTAGCGATAGGTTCCACGTCGTTTCCTTCACCTATGTAATAATCCAGCCTCGGTCCTTTGATGGCCGTGCCGGTATCCTGTGCCAGGCCAATGCCCGACACGGTTCGTTTTCCTATGGTCTTGCCATTTTCAGCTTTGGGAATCTCAGCCTCAAAGGCGAGCAGGCTCCCGAGCGGCAAGAGCTTTCGGTCTGTAGCCAGCGAAACCATCGGCGTCAACGGCTTTCCAATAGTACCCTCGGGCGGCGAATCTTCCAAGCGGAAGAAAACATAGCTCCTATTTTCTGCCATAAGCTTAAACATCTCTTCGGGATGTTTGGAGAAATATTCTTTAACATGGTCTTTGGAAAGCTTGCCCTTAGGCAAAAGTCCCTTGGCATGAAGGATCCGACCCAGCGACCTGAAGCCATGACCGTTCTTGCCACCGTACAAAACATTGCGCGAAGTGCTATCAGGCAAACGCAGCCGTCCTGCCCCTTCCACCTGCATATAAAAGACGTCGACAGGATCCTTTGCCCAGGCGATTTCCAACCCGCGTCCGGTCAGCACGCTACGCACATCCATATCGCCGCGCTCGTAATAAGGCAGCACCTTGCCATCCTCGACGCGATAATACCTCTTGCCTCCACGCACTTTGCCGTACATGAGGTCCTGCGGCACCCCGTATATGGGGAACTCATAACCAGGCTGACGAGTCAATGATGCTTCTATTTCCGGCGTATAATAGCCAGTCATGAGCGGCTTCAGACTCATGCCATACCAAACAAACCGATTGGAAAGCAGTTCAGGATGCTCGTCCAGATGCGGCAGAAGATCAATAAATTCTTCAAGAGATTGGACCACCTGAGCCCAGGTAAGGGTCATCCCCTCACGCTCCAGGGCGGGCTGGTCCTGCTCCATATTCAAGGCGTATTCCAGACTGCGCTGAACAGGGTCTTCCAACTCGGTCCATGACTTCAAGCCCTGACTGGCAAGATCAATGCGGAACCCCTCTTCATCATCAGGGTTCGTGACAGGAAAAAAGAGATCACACGTCGGCAACTCAACCGGCTCACGTACCGGGTGCAAAACCATACCTTTGGCTATTCCCGGCTCACACACGCCGACCACGCGGTCCACCGGCGCTTCTTTGGGCGGCGGTTCCACTTCGGCCCTGTACGTACTGTTGGTGGCAGCCCCCTTCATGCAGGACGCCATCAACGCAAGGCACGCCATGGTCAGAATAAGCCGAACCAAAAGTCCGGCGCGTATGTCGCGTTTTTTCGTTTTCATTTCCCGCTCAGGTTAGCTCGCACAAGAATCAATTGCTACGTCGCAGAACTTGCCCACGCCGTATTCCCGACGCCGGAAGAACTTTTCAGGGTTAGGGCCAATAATCTGAAGTTCCGGATAGGCTCTCTGGACATCGAGGGCGATGTGCATTTCCTTGGTACAACCGGTAGAGTATGTTGCATCTTTGCCCGTCCATACCGAAGGCACTTTCCGCTTCAACAACTCGAAGCTCTTTTCAATATCGAAATACGTCTGAAAACGCCAGACGTTGATGTATCCGCTACGCTGGACTTTTTCCCACATGAACATGAGATCGTCCGCGTCCATGCCTTCTTCGAAATGCTCACCGGGATTGATGATGTAAGCATCGGCCAGCGTTTCCCGCAAATGTTGAACATATGCGGAGATAACATCAATAGCGACCATAGTTTGACCAGGAACTGAGCCGATAATACCGGAATAGAACATGACGGTTCTGCCGTGCTCTCTAGCCTGTCGCATTTCAGCTATGATTTCGTCCGCCTTGGACGTGATGTACCGCTCGCTGAACTTATGCGCGGATTCCGGCTTGGGCCGATAGCTCAAATGAAATTCACCATTGGGATCACGGTAAAAATTGACAATGTCACGAGTGAAATCATGACTCGATTCAATGAGTCGATTGTGCATGGCCTTACCCTTGGCCATAACCAGATCGCACTCTTTCCAGGCTCGGGCAAAGGTCACGGAACAACGATAAGGATTGAACCGTTCACGCGTGCCGTCAGATATAACCACGAACGGATGCTTGACCATGATGGCGAGCAGATCGTTCTTCGAAAGACGATCTTCATTCACATAATGGGCGCCGTTGAACCGTTCGGCCAGCAACGGATCGGACTCCCGATCCCAGAACTTTGGATGCTCGAAAAAGAATCCTTCCTTGAGCGCCATGACCACACGATGCCCGAGGCGAAGCAACGTCCGGACCACTTCCAGGTCAAACATGAGACCACCCGCCCGGTTCGGTATATAGAGAATGCGCTTGGACTCCTCGCTATCCTTGCCCAGGAAATCGCAAACGGGCTGAAACAAAGCCGACGCCTCTCGAATTTCCGTATCAATGGCATCGTCTTGCAATGATTCCTCGACAAAATTCTCCGGCGTCCAAGTGTCGGACAAAGTGGAGATTCGCACAAGCCGCTCCACTTCCAACATATCCAGTCTATGACGCAAATCATCCATGCGAGAGCACGACTCCACGCCCTCCAGACAGCCATTCCTGAGAGAGTCAAAAGTATCGCTGTCTACAATACGGGCCGCGCGACGATTAAGCGCCCGGCGAATACCTCGGTAAGGATCATCGATGCCGGACTGGGACATAAATATAGTCATAAGCCGTTTCAGGAGTCGGGACGGGATCAGGATGGGAGACGAGAGCACCATGCGGAACTTATGCCGAGCCAATTGCAAAAAGCGACTGGCCTGCTCACGATCTGAACAGAAATCGCGGGTGAGGTGGATAAATGTCTTCCATTGGCTTAGGTACTCCTGAAGAAGCTCTTCACGTAACCCTTCTGCCAGAAGCATGCGAAACATATTGTCGGAACACGGAGCATAGAACTCCCCTTCACCCAGATGGAGCATAAACCGAAGCTGCTCCATGGACCCATTTTTGTCGGGGTCGATGGTGTATTCCAAATGATTCTCAGTCATGAAGTGAAGCAAAAGCGCATCAAGAGACGCATCCTTGCCGTACCGAATGTCGATAGCAGAATCAAAATTACGGTCAAAACCCATGATTATCTCCGTCTGATTAGACTAAGTCGGCCATTGGTAATCGTGTTTGCAAACCCGTATTATTCAATGGGTGAAGAATTTTTATCCATATCGCTGAATATGACTCAAATTTGTATTTAAAATTACAAAAACATTCAACCTTTTTCGCTTTTCACCGACTCCCTCTGAATGATTAACTTGCCCCTTTCTAGATATTTTTTAATATTATCCCTAAAGTTAATTTTCCCAACGCCGATATTATCAATTAAGGAAGGACTATAATTGTGAACTCTCAATCGGCCAAAGTACGCACTATGCTGCGAACCTATGGAAAGCAGCTTACAAGCGCCAAGAGATTGGCCCGCTTTAAGCAGGCCATGGGCGCTGCTCCCCAGATGGGTGATGCAGCCAAGCAGGCAAAGCGTAGAGAAATGGTCGAGCGCATAGCGCACGAGGTCATTGAAAACCTGATCGTCAACACGGAGCATTCCCCCGTCGTTGCAGCCATCTTGAAACAGATGGAACTGGAATTCGGATGTAAGTACATCTTTGAATATCCAGTAGACGGAAGTGACGTTCAGATATTAAGGGAAACCCAGCACGGTCCATATGAGTTGCGTGGCAACGAGCGGACCAAGGCAATGCGCCGGCTGTGGGAAATAACATTGTCAAAGGTTGATGAAACAATGCTTTGACGTCCCGATCAACTCGGGAGGTAAGACATGGTTATCAAGAATATTGTAGGGGAACAGAATCCTTACGCAAACAAGAAGGTTGAGACCAAGCCCTCAAATGATCTGCAAAACAAGTCTGCGGAGTCTGCAAAGACGAGCGGCGAAAATGCGGATCGAGTAGTCCTGTCCTCTGAAGCCAGACTGCGTGGAGCAGCCTTGCAGACAGCCAAAGACGCCCCTGACGTTCGTCGTGAGAAGGTGGAAAGGCTGAAGAAGCAGGTCCAGGATGGCACGTACAAGCCTGACGTGAAAAAGGCCGCCGCGAATCTTATTCGTGACGACCTGGATCTTCTTGTTTAAATAGGGGACTAAAGCCCTGAACTAGCTATCAATCGGATTGAAGTGGGTTGGATAACTCGCGTCAGTCTGAGGTACCTGAAGACCTATCCTCGCCTTGGTGTTGATAACAATCGGCCCCTGGAGATTGAGGGTGGTGTTTTCTGGTTTGTGCTGTGGAATAGTCACAGTAACCAGGATCGCCACCTGCTTAATGTTTTCAATCTTGAGCGTCTTGCGATCCAAGTTCTCAAGCTTCACATCATAATCTTCCAAGAATGCATATGGATCGGCCACAAGCAGGCCGAGTCCGGGGTCTGTCACGCACTGAAGCAACAGGAAGGGAGAATCATTCTCCTTCACGCTCAACAGAGCAAACTCGCGCTTGTCCTCAAGGCCAATGAGACCACGAGGGAAATACACGATACCTTCCGGGCTGACTTCACGCTCGCCCAGCCTCGTCATTATTTTTTGTTTTCTATCTTTTGCCATAAAGCAGCCGCCGCGAGCAGGTCCTGCTGGCTGGTCTCCAGCGCCTGCTTGTTCTGTTCCTTGATCTTCAAATAAACCTCCTCCCGATAGACAGTCATGTCCTCGGGTACATCCAGGCCGATCTTTATCTGCTTCCCCTGAACGCTCAGGATCTTCAGCTTAATGTTATCGCCCAGGTAAAGGCTTTCTCCCGGTCTCCGGGTCAATATCAGCATGGTTCCACCAAATTTGTTACGGCTTGAAGCATATCCTTATGCTCCCGCCAAGCCGACGCATTCACGTTTCATATCAATTCGAGCACCTTAGAACTATTATATAAACTTGCCAAGGTTAAGTTGCATAATCATCGAAGTTGATCTCAAAACAGACTCATACACAATCTGCTGCTGAGCCAAATCGGTCATCAACTCACTGACATCTGCGTCTTCAATGGAGCTGATAAGTGCTTCTTCATTGAGCTTAAGCCCATCCACAATGGTCGAGGAAACTTCCAGCCGGTTTTCACGGCCACCAATATCAGCAGCCTTGTTCATGATGTGCCCCTGAACGTCCTTCAACTGGGCCAATGCCTGCTGAATGCCTGTCTGATTGTTGGTCTCGGCAAAAGCAACAAGGTTGCCCATTACCTCAAACAAATTCCTGGACTCTTCATCCTGCCCCTGAATTGTGACCGCCATCTTGCCGGAGCCAGCACCTACGAGCGCCCTGCCGGCATTGGAACTACCGAGCGTGACAACTTCACCCCCTGCAGCCAAAACCGAATCCGGGCTCATGTACACGCCACCAAAAATATTCTTGCCCACATCATTGAGCTGGATCTGCTCACTGGCGTTGATATCAAGATTGATATCAGCGGACCTCGGCCGGATAATGAACTGCTGTCCGGGCTGCAAAGTGTTGGACCCGTTGGACGCCAAAGTCAGGATACCACCATTGGCAACACCGAGAATGGCTGAACCAGGCGAAGTATCCGCCTGAGCAACATTACCTGTCACCCAATTGATACCACCGTCCATGGAGTAAGAATAATTGATGTCCTCGTCCATGTTCACAGGGCCGGTGTTATCAATACGGACGGACACGTTTTCACTAAGAAACGCGCCAGAAGCAGAAGCAGTTATGCCATTTGAACCCGGCCCATAAGAATCCACCAGCGGCGGCGGATCATCATCATCACCTAAATATCGAGCCGACGGTCTGATCCACATCCAAGTACCGTCCGCAACTTCCGGATCACTAGGGTCATTATTTTTGACTACGGTATCACTGTGGAAATCCACGCTGGTACCTGACTGCGGCAGAGTCAATGTGCCACGTCCCCCAGCAAAATTCACAGCCCCGTCATCAAGCCAAGTCCGGCCTCCATCAGTGGAGTAGCGTACCGAAGCTGCAGACAGATTCATATTGTCGCCGACAGCCGTGGCTCCAGTGTCATCAAAGAACTGAACCAGAACAGTGCTGTTGGACGAACCATTAATAGTGAAATCTGCCGAATCACCGAAGCTATCATCATTGGTCGTGAGCCACAGAGTCTTTTCAAATGCAGGGCCGTCCACCTTTTGACCGGCAAAAATCGACTTGCCTTCAAAGTCGGTATTGGACAAACCAACAAGCTGATCAAAAAGGGAACGCAGCTCGTAACTAACCTGCTCACGGTTATTCTCATCCACAGTACCAGTGGCAACCTGGGTAGCCAATTCCTTGGCACGGGTCAGAATCGTGGAGACCTGCATAAGAGATTCGTCGGCACCGCCGAGCCAACCCTTGGCAGTTGAAATATTTTCCTTGTACTGCTCCAATGAACGAATGGTATCCCGATGATCCAGCACACGGGTCATACCAGTGGGGTCGTCACTAGGCTTGTTAATCCGCTTCTGGGTCTGCGCCTTGAGGTTCAAATCCATCAACGATGTAAGCGAAGTATTCAGGTTGTTGACATACCTGTCAAAGAGCATCATTTGTGTAACGCGCATATCTCCCCCCTCTCCTTACGGCTTCAGCGACAAGACAGTTTGCAGCATCTGGTCTGCCGTGGTGATGAGCTTGGCCGCAGCCGTGTAAGACGCCTGATACCTGATGAGATCACTCATCTCTTCGTCCAGGTTGACGCCCGACACCTGCTGCTGCCTCTCATCGAGATCATTGGCCAGGGTTGTATAAAAATTCTTGTTGAACTCGGCACGGCTGGTGTCGGTTCCGACGTTACCGACCAGCCCGTTGTAGTAATCAAGCAAAGTTGTATTGGTAGTCCCCTCGGTGACTGTGAAGAATTCCACTTCCACATTGCGCAAAGCATACATGTCGAGAGACGTTGTATTATCACCCGAATTCATCTCACCCGCACCGTTAACGTGCCCAGTGGAGAGAAAATCGATATCACCCGCCACCTTCTCATTTATCTGCATATCGCCGGGATTGGTGCCCTTGAAAAGAGTATTGATGCCCAATCCTGCCATAAGGCCCGCAGTGTCCGTACCAAAAGAGAAAGTGTGTCCATCGGTTGCTTTCAAATGAAGTTGGTTGTTGGAAATACTGGCTTCAATCATGCCAGGATAGGTGCGATTGAATGCATCCCGGACATCGTTCAATGAATGGGTATTGGGATCAAACATGGTTCCGCCACCGAAATCCAGAGGGGCACCAGAAGTCTGCAATCCAGTAGATTCATTATAAACATAGACAAATGAGCTACCGGACTGGAGCTTGTCGCCAAAGAAAAGACCGGTGGAATCCGAGGCCAGAGGCTTACCCGTGTCGTTCACACCATAGGTGCCGGTGGTGTTGGTAAAAGCCTGCAATCCCGCGCCCTGACTGTGCCTGCGATTGGTTTCCCAAATGATACCCTGGGCCATCTTATCGAGCTTTTCCCGATACTTGCCAACATAGTTATCACGGAAAGAGAACAAAGCACTAAGACTGCCGCCCGTAAGTCGCTTGGAATTTTCCTCTCCATTAAAATGGAGCTGAGGCGTTATTTCTTCCTTGTGAGAGGTGTTTTCCACCCAATACAACCCCTGATGCGGGCTAATTGTGAAACTGTCACCTTCTTCGAAATTACCGGTAGGAATACCCTTGGAATCGGTATCCGTACCGAACCAGATAGACAACCCTTCAACATTGACTCGGCCATCATAGGTACGAGCATTGTACTTCTTTTCGTTACCAGATGCATCCGTGAGCCACGTCACACCGCCGTCCAACGAGACCCGGAACTGAGCTCCACCCGCGGCATTAGAAAGCGGACCTGCACCGGTTCCGGTTGCGGCATTGGAAGCCACGAACTCGATGGTGTACTCGAAGTCGTCCTCGCCTTCATAATAGATATTGCCTTCGAATCCGGAGCCCGGTCGTAAATTTTTGGTCTTCTGTGGAGGATTGAATTCCAGCCCGAAACTGACATCCCCATCCACCAGATTCTGACCTGCTTTGGTCAAAACAGTAAATTCACCACCACCGTTGTCGATGGTAGTAATATCCATAAGTTCGCCCAAATCGCGAACCCTTCGGGCACGCTCATCAAACAGGGCGTTGGCGTTGTTTTTGCCTTCCTGATGATTAATCTGGATCTCATTATTGATATTCGCGATCTCAGCCATGAGCTGGTTGGCCTGATTAACCTGCCCCTGAATTGTCTCGTTGATGCGGTTCTGCTTGAGCGAGAGGTCCATATCGATCTGATCCAAGGTGGAAATAAGGGTCGAAGCATCATTAAGAACGCCCTGGCGTGCGCCGTAATTATCGGGCCGCTGACTCACTTCATTCCAGGAGTTGAAATATTGCGACAAAGCGTCGGACATACCCGCGCCGTTCGATTCATTGAACAAGGACTCCACACCCTTGAGCTGTTCCCAGAGATTGCCCCACTTATCCTTGAGGGTCGCCTGCTCCAAATAGAGCTTCTCCACCAGCTCGTCAAAATCACGAGCGATAGCAGTGGCCCGCACACCGGTACCCAACTGGCCCGGAGCGTAATTAATGTACTGCGCCTCTTCCAACACCACCGAACGCCGTGCATACCCCTCGGTATTAACGTTGGAAATGTTCTGGCCGGTAACCTGAAGTTGTACCTGCGATGCGAACAGGGCCTGACGACCCATATCGAGAATGGAATTAGCGCCAAAGGACATTTAGAGCCTCCCGGAAAGCAACCGCGCACTGCTGTTAGCCTTGGCAAATCTGCCGGACTGAGCATAAGCGGTAGTGTTCTTGGGCTTGATCTGATCGTGCATGTAGTCCAAAAGCTTTTTGGACTGCTCAAACAACGCCATAGTCATCTGGTTGTTTTTGGCGGCCTGGACTGCGCACTTCTGTTCAGTGTCATCCAGCATCTGAAGCAATTGCTCATAAGTCGCACGCTGTTCGTCATCCATGATCAAGAACAGATCACGAACCCGCTGCGCCCCTTCGGCCTGCTTTCCAACATGCTTTCGCAAACAGACACGCTCCATGGCGATCTGGCGCATAAGCTCCTGAATGGAAAGTTCGATCTGAGAAACCGACTGAGGCTTGGACTGCATAAGACGGGCAAATTCTTCCTCCAAAAGGACGGACAGCAGAATCAACGCCTTATTTTGCCGGACCAAATTTTCCTCTATCAGACGGAACATACTGTCCCCCTCACCCTTTAACGATTTGAAATTCTTTACTTAACTCACAAAACCCAGAAGCCTAATTCTTTCCAGACTACCCTATTTCTGCAAGTTTCCGGCCAACTTGTCCCTCAGAATCCTTGTCGTAATTCTGACCCTGCATAGAGCCGTTTCCAAGAAGCTGAGACTTGATCCGTTCTGCTTCCAGCTTACGGGCCAGAACATCAAGCTGCGCCTTCACTTCCATGTCATTCATGACGTTCGGCGTGCTCTTTTGCATTACGGCGGCGGAAACAACTTTCTCGTCACGCATAATTTCAGCCTGAGGCAAATTAGTTGCCGCACCGCCCCAGTCTTCAAGAGTCATCCCCTTCTGCTGAACAAGAGGAATAGCCTTCTCCTGAGTCAATTCCTTGGGCTGAGTCATGATGGGCCGGATATCCACGCTCCCAGCGAGAGCATCCCTGCTGGTCTCCTTGAGCTTCTGGCTAAGCTGATCGTAAATCATGTCAGCCAGCCCGATGCCACCTGCGCGAGACATATTTTCGGCAAATTCCTTGTCGAACATGGAAAGATACTGCTCTTCCTGCTTGGAATGAAGATACCCTTCCTGAGGAACCGTGGACTTCATGCCTTTCCACAACTTGGTAATGAAAACAGCCTCAAAATCCTGACACGCCTTGCGGAGTTCCTTTTCCTTATTACCGGTATCACCGGCTAACCGTTCCTTGAGACCATCCATTTCCTGCTTGAAACGGATCATGTCGCTGGTATCAGTGGCCTGCTTGGCCAGGAGCTGCGGGTTAACACTCATAGTCATGTTAGATAACCTCCACATCGGCATGCAGGGAGCCAGCCGCCTTGAGAGCACGAATGATGGAAATAAGATCACGAGGAGCCGCGCCAATGGCGTTCAAACCATCCACAAGTTCCTGCAAGGTCGCACCTTCCATGAGCATGAGCGGATTGTTCTGCTCAACCACCTGAAGATCGGTCTCAGGAGTTACTACAGTGGTGCCATCAGAGAACGGCCCGGGCTGACTTACATTTTCGGATTCGGAAATAACGATCTGGAGATTACCATGTGCCACAGCAACCTTTGACAAGCGGACATCCTGACCTAGCACCACAGTACCGGTCTTTTCATCCACCACAACCCGAGCCTTGCCGTCGGGCGTGATAGTCAGATTCTCAATAGAAGCCATCAATGGAACCATGTTGCCCTTGAATTGATCGGGCAATTTCAATTCAACTGTTGAAATATCCTTGGCGGATGCGAAATTGCCTCCCATGGAAGCATTAATTTTGTTGACCACCTGCATGGTGGTGCCAAAATCCCGCACGGACAGATTAACAGTCAGGTGATCCTGATTGTTAAACTTGAAGGGAACCCCGCGTTCCACCACGCCACCATTGGGAATAAGGCCCACGGTAGGGATATTCTTCTGAGCCGAAGCCGCTTCACCAGCAAGGGTAAAACCACCAATGGTCATGGCTCCCTGTGCAACGGCGTAAACTCTGCCATCCAAACCTTTGAGAGGTGTAACGAGCAGAACTCCACCGAGAAGACTCTTGGCATCACCTAAAGACGACACCGTGATATCGATGCGAGAACCGGGCTTGGACGAAACCGGCAGCTTGGCTGTAACCATGACCGCAGCCACGTTCTTGGGCTTGAGCTTTGTAGGATCAGTTTCAACGCCCATCTTTTCCAACATGTTGGACATGGACTGCAGAGTGAAGGTGGATGACGTGCCATCGCCGGTGCCGGACAAGCCGACAACCAAGCCGTAACCCACCAAATCGTTAGTCCGGACGCCGCTAAAACTGGCTATATCCTTGAGCCTGGCAGCCTCGGCCTTGGAAGGCGAGAGCACTGCGACCCAGAAAAAGACCATAACTACGAAGAGAGCTGCCAGAACGATTGCTCTGACCATCTCACCCCTGTCAATCCGGGTCTGCTGATTCATGTATAAATTATTCATCCTCAACCTCTCGCTATGTTTGCTTCACCCGATTCTAGAAGGGGTAGATATTATCCAGTATACGGGACAGCCAGCCGGGACGCTGCTTTTCCGCCAGTACGCCCTGGCCGTAAATTTCGATTTGAGCTTCAGCCAGACTGGTAGACATAACCGAGTTGTCTGCCGCGATGTCGCGCTGACGAATCAAGCCGCGTACCACCAGGAACTGAGTCTCAGCATTCACCCGAATGCGGCGAGCGCCTTCGAGCTGCAAAAGATTACCCGGCAGCTTGCGAACGATGCGCGTGGCAACCATGGCGTCAAAATTTGATTCCTGCTTGGTTTCACCAGTACCGGAAAACTCCGAAGACTGAGCAGCACCTACGCCCATGCCAACTTTGGCGCCAAGGGTGTCTGCCAGAGGGAGATTTCCGATAAGCCCTGTAGTAGGCAAAGCCGTAATCGAGTTATTGACCTTGTTTTCCTTGTCAGCCTTGGTCTCGGACTTGATCTTGGTGGTTGCGGATTCAGCCACTTTCACCAAAACAATGTCGCCCACACGGCTGGCGCGGTTGTCATCATAAAGAAATTCGGACCGATTCGTGTCGAACAAGGAACCGGGATTGGCAGCAGGGTCCTGGTCCTCATACACAGGCTGTGTCAGGATCGGCATGGGCTGCTCCTCATAGCGGGGCGCGCAGGCCGTCATCACCAGGGCCGCCATGATTATCAGTATAAAATTTTTCATATCCCTATCTCCTTGCTACCTAATCAACACGGTGTCGTGGCTAATCACAGTCGCCAAAATTGTCTTGTTACTTTGCAGATTGCGTACGGCCACCTTTTGGCCCATGTCCCCTTCGGCCAAGGCTTCTGCCTTGATCACGAGCTGTACCCGTTTGTTCCTGTAAACGAGGTTCACCCGTTCACCCTTTTCAATAAGGGGCACAGTTTCCAGATGGGACTCAGTGAAGGCCTGACCTCGGCCCAGTGTGCGAGTCATACGCCAAGGGCCACCCTTTCCGTCCCAAAGCTTGTTCTGATAAGCGAGATTGACCCGTTTGAAAGATATTTTCTCTTTGGTGAGCCGTTCGAAGCGGTTCAAAGGTTTCGCGGCTACAGGCACTGCGGTCCAAACATTGATGAACACGGTCCCGGCCTTGGAAGACAAAGCCTTACCCTGAGGGGATATTGCCTTCATCCTGATCTGATTACGGCCCGGACGGATGTCATCGGCCAATTGAACGGACAAGGTGTCCTGCGAATTCTTAAAAAAGAAATGAAGTGGCAACCTGAGATCCTTGAATTCCACCTGGCCACCCAAATCTTCGGCCCGAGGCGTCAAAAAGCCGACAACACGAGTACGCAACTCTTGGCCTGTCAAAACATGACCGCCTGTCTGAACTGTCAGTTGGCTGGGCAAGACAAGGTTATGAACCTTATCCCCAAGGTAATATTTCAATATTTTATAAAGCTTGGCCTGATCAGCCGTAACGGGACGGCCCAGCTTCTTGGAAGCCTTCCATAACTTGATACTGGCAACGGACTGCCAAGTCCGGTCATCAGTTCCAGGCGCGGGATCAGCGATTTCCCCAAGCAAAACAACAGGTCCCCTTACGCAGGCCGCACTCTTGACCACACCTTCCCAGTCGCCTCTCCCGGTCGCCCCTGTCAGGGTGGCGGCACACAGAATAAGCGCACAGGCCAGCGTTATTGCGTAAACAGTGGACTTCATTTGCCCTTTGGTAATCATTGTAAGCGACATAATTCGCCTTCCCTCGCCTTTCGAGTTACTCGAAACTAGCGTTTGACGTTGATGGCTGTCTGCAACATGGCGTCAGACGTGGTAATCGCTTTGGAGTTAATTTCATAAGCACGCTGGCCCACAATCAACCCAACCATTTCGTCTACCATTTCAACATTGGAACCTTCCAGGAAGCCCTGAGCCAAGGTGCCATAGTTCTCATCGCCGGGTGTTCCGGCTACGGGTGCTCCAGACGCTTCGCTTTCACGATAGAAGTTACGTCCGATAGCGGTCAGTCCAGCCGGGTTCTGGAAGCGATAAATATCAATATTCGCTTCAGATAACGCGGTGCCGTCCTTGTCCAAGGCAGCGATATTGCCGGTCTCGGTAACGACCACGGACACAGTCTCAGGCGGTACGGTGAATTCCGGCTGGAGGATGTGACCTCCGGCTGTGACCACACGCCCGTCGTTGTCGAGCTTAAATGCACCGGCGCGGGTGTAAACATCTTCGCCGTTCATATCGACAAGGAAGAAACCTTCACCCTCGACAGCGATATCGAGCGGGTTGCCGGTATTCTTGAAATCACCCTGAGAAAAGAATTTGTGTACCGACACCGGGCGCACGCCCATACCGATCTGCATGCCGACAGGCAAGCGACCACCGGTTTCATTCTGCGTACCGGCGATTTGAAGCGTCTGGTACATGAGGTCCTCGAACTCGGCGCGCGATTTCTTGAACCCTGTGGTGTTTACGTTGGCCAGGTTGTTCGACAAAGTGTCGATGTGGGTCTGCTGGGCGACCATGCCAGTCGCGGCAGTCCAAAGTGAGCGCATCATATCTACTATCCTCCTAATTAACCGGTAAGCCTGGACAATCTCATGATCATGTTTTTGTCCATCTGATCGGTGCTCTGAAGCATTTTGGCGTACATCTGGAAAGACCGCTGTGACTCAATCATGGAAACCATTTCCGTGACCACTTCAACATTGGATTTTTCCAGGAATCCCTGAGCCACGGTCACGTCTTCAGGCGGTTGCTCGGCCAAGCCTTCCGGGGCTCGATACAAAGTACTGCCGACACGTTCCATCCGGCCAATCTTCTCAAAGGTAGCCAGATCGAAATTGCCAGCGAGTTCACCGTTGATAGATATGCCGCCGGACGGATCCACCGTCAATTTGCTGCCGGCTGGCACCACAAGCGGACCGCCGTCAACCAACACTGGATGGCCTTGTTGGCTTACGAGCATTCCATTAGTATCAGTGAGAAAATTTCCTGCACGAGTATAGAGTGTCCCCTCGGGAGCCTGGACCTTAAAGAGCCCTTCCCCAGTCAAGGCGAAATCAAGCTGATTACCCGTGGTGTGCATACCGCCCTGAGCGAAATCCACATTCTGCTCGGAGAGACGCGGCTTGGCCATAATATTTGGCTCGGGGAAGACATCGTCTCCACGTAAGTATGTTTTGGTGGTCACTACATTATCATGAGCAAACCGAGTAAAGACGTCATGGAAAGCCATGGAGTCCCTTTTGAACGCGGTCGTATTCACATTCGCCAAATTATTGGCGATGGATGACATCCTCGTTTCATTGGATAAAGCCCCGAATAGTGCGCTTATACTGCTATCTCGCATCGTGCGTTCCTCCTGTTCGAAGGTGGATTTGCACTATGCATGCCAACACGGAAATTTAGTGAGATCTCTTAATTGCATTAGTTCATCAAGTGTGGGAGAAAGGACAAAGAGAATCGCATCATAATAGATATGATATTTGCTTAAGAATTATTCGCTGCACGCGATTTTCCGTAGTATATTGCCTTGATCAGCCCTATACTCTACCTCCCTGCAGAGTTGACATTCATATTATATGTGTATAAATAGGCTCGTTTCCAAGCGGGTGTATCTCAGTTGGTAGAGTACAAGCTTCCCAAGCTTGGTGTCGCGGGTTCGACCCCCGTCACCCGCTCCATTGCCTTTCGCAAGTCGGATTTTCCTTCTTGCGGGGTTCGCGTAGGTGAGCTCGGGCTCGCCTTTTTTATTTGTATCGGGAGAAACGACGAAATGCGCCAAACCTTTGAACAAAAGCTGACCCAAATCATCCGTCCAGAAGTGGAAGGACTTGGCTGTACGCTCTGGGGACTGTCCGCGCCCACCAAGGGCACCAAGCGTATTGTAAGGATATACATTGAGGATGAAGGTGGCGCGACCATCGATAAATGCGCCAAAGTGAGTCGCCAGGTCGGGCTGATGCTCGAGGTGGAAGATATCATTCCCGGCGCGTTTACACTGGAAGTTTCCTCTCCTGGCCTGGATCGTCGATTTTTTTCGACCAAACAGATGAAAAAGTACATGGGCAAGAAAATGCTCGCCAAGACTTATGAGGCGTTCGAAGGACGCCGCAAATTTACTGGCGAACTCAAGGAAACAGGTGACAAGCAGTTCACGCTGGAAATTGACGGCGAGGATGTCACCCTGCACTGGGCAGACCTCAAAGACGTCCGCTTGGTACACGAATTTTAAGGTTTACCTGTAGGTAACAACCAGAAGATACAAGGACTCTTCACAGGCGCGGCCAACAGGCTGTTATCGGTGGGGGGTGGAGGTACATCATGTCGGAGCTGAAAAAAGCCATCGACCAGATCAGTAAGGACAGGGGCATTGACCGCGACCTGCTCATCGATACCCTGGAAGAAGCCGTGCGCTCTGCTGTTGCACGCAAGTATGGCGAAACCATGGATATCGAGGTAGCCTTCAACGAAGAGAACGGCGAAATCGAAGTCTTCGAGTTCAAGGTTGTTGTGGAAGACGTCCATGATCCTATCAGTGAAATTTCTCTGGAGGACGCCCAGGAGCACGATCCCAACGCCCGCATCGATGATGAGATGGGCTTCCCGGTCAAGATCGAAGACCTGGGACGAATCGCAGCTCAAAGCGCCAAGCAGGTGATCATCCAGCGTATGCGTGATGCAGAGCAGGAAATCATCTACGAAGAGTACAAGGACCGTGTGGGCGAAATATCCTCCGGTATCATCCAGCGCCGTGATCGCACAGGCTGGATCATCAACCTTGGCCGCACCGAAGCGTTGCTGCCCAAGGACGAGCAGATTCCGAGAGAGCGCTACAAGCGCGGTGACCGCGTCCAGGCGTACATCATTGATGTACTCAAGGAATCCCGCGGCCCGCAGGTTGTCGTGTCCCGCTCCCACCCAGACTACATGATAGAGCTGTTCAAGCGTGAAGTGCCGGAAGTTGCCGACGGAACCGTCAAGATCATGGGTGTTGCCCGCGACGCCGGCCTACGTGCCAAAGTCGCTGTCATGTCCCGCGAACGCGACGTCGATCCCGTAGGTGCCTGTGTCGGCATCCGTGGCTCCCGCATCCAGAACGTGGTGCAGGAACTCAAGGGCGAGCGCATTGACATCGTTGTATGGTCTCCGGACATCGCCATGTACGCCCAGCACGCACTCTCCCCGGCCGTGATCTCCCGGATCACCGTGGACGAGGAAGAGGAAGCACTGGAAGTAGTCTGTCCCGACGATCAGCTCACCCTGGCCATTGGCCGCAAGGGTCAGAACGTCAAGCTGGCTGCGAAGCTGCTCGGTTGGAAAATCGACATCTTCACACAGTCCCGCTACGGCGAGCTGAATGCTGATCACAAGGGCATGGACCAAATTGCCTCCGTGGCCGAAGTGCCCATGGAGAACTTCTTCTCTGCCGGTTTCGAGACTCTGGAATCTCTCATCAAGGCCACCGACGAGGAACTCCTCGCAGTGAACGGCCTGAATGAATCCAAGGTTGGCGAAATTCGCATGGCCATCAACATGCTGACTCCTAACGATGTCGAAACCGACACCGAGGAAAATGTTGAAGAGGTCATCGAGGAAACCGTCGAGACCGAAGAAGTGGCTGAAGAAGCCGCCGAAGAAGAGGAAATCGCAACTCCCGCCGAAGGCGAGGAGACGAAATAGACACCACGGAGACGACCATGAGCGTAGGGGAAAGCAATGAACCTGTCCGCATGTGTGTCGTCTGCCGCGAGCGGTTCCCAAAGTCGGAACTGACGCGGTTCGTGTGTCCGAAAACACTCCGGGAGCTGGCCTTAACCGGCCCAGTTCCCGACCCGGAGAAGATCAAACCGGGACGTGGATATTATTTATGCGTTCGGGCCAGATGTCGGGAAATTTTCCCGAAAATGATCGTGGGCCTGATAAAGAAACGCAAGGGGGATTAAATGACGGCAAAGGTTCGGGTAGAAGACTTGGCTGCTGAGTTTGGACTCAGCAACAAGAATATTATACAGCAACTCCGCGAGATCGGTGTTCAGGCAAAAAGCCAGAAGACCGTTGTTGAGGGAGAAGATGTGGACCGTCTTAGGGCGGAAATGAAATCAGGCGGCTCCAAGAAAAAGGAAGTTCGTCGTGTAACCAGCACCGGTGTCGTAGTTCGACGCCGTCGCAAGAAGACTGCCGCAGAGCCAGAAGCTCCAGCTGCATCGGAAGAAACGATCGAGGCATCCGCTGAGGTCGAAGAATCCGTTGCGCCAGAAGCTCCTGCCGAAGCTCCGGTAGAGGATGCTCCTGTTCAGGAAGCAGCCCCCGCAGCTGAGGAAAAGAAGCCTGCAAAGAAAAAGGCACCCAAGAAAAAAGCTGCTCCCAAGGTTAAGGTGATCAAGCCCGCGGTGGAGGAAAAGCCCGAACCCGTGGAAGAAGCACCTGTGGCCAAGGAAAAGGAAGCACCTGCACCGGAAGCCAAAGCCAAAGAGGCCACCCCCGAGCCTGCCCCCGAAGCCGAAGCTCCTGTAAAAGCTGCTGCCAAAGCCGCCCCCGCAAAGGGCGACAAAGAGCCTGCGGTTGAAGCTCCTGCCGCCCCCGAACCGGAGAAGGGAGCCCCCAAAGCTCAGGCAGAAGAAAAGAAGGCTGCCCCCAAGGCCAAGAACGAGGAAAAGCCCGCCAAGGCCAAGAAAAAGAAGAAAAAGGAGCCTGCAGCTCCTAAGGTTAAGATTATTTCCATGCCTGACCCCAATGAGGTCAAGGCTCGCGAAGAAGCCCGTGCCATGTCCCAGCCGTCTCGTCGAGGCGGCGGTCGTCCTGGTGGCCCTGGTCGTCCTGGTGGTCCCGGTCGTCCCGGAGGCCCTGGTCGTCCTGGTGGTCCCGGTCGTCCCGGTGGCCCGGGTCGTCCTGGCGGTCCTGGTGGACCTCGCCCCGGTGGCCCTGGTCGTCCCGGAGCTCCCGGAGCACAGGCTCCCGTTCCCGATGGACGCAGCAAAAAGAAGAAAGGTAAGAAAGATCGCCGAGTAGTCGACTTTGCAACCGGACGCCGTGATAAAGGATATGAAGATGCTTTTGGCGGTCGTAAAGGCCGCAAGAAGAAGGGCCGCAAGAATCAGCCGATTCAGCAGCCCCAGGCAGCCCCTATGAAGCAGGCCAAGCGCAAGATCCGATTCGATGAAGCCATCCGTCTTTCCGACATGGCTCATCAGATGGGCACAAAAGCCCAGGATCTGATCAAGGCACTGTTCGGCATGGGCGTTATGGCCACCATCAACCAGTCCCTTGATCTCGACACCGCCACCCTGCTCGCCAGCGAGTTCGGATACGAAGTGGAGAACGTCTCCTTCGATGAGCAGGAATTCCTGATCCCCACCGAAGCAGACAAGGACGAAGATCTCAAGGGCCGTCCGCCTGTCGTCACCATCATGGGTCACGTTGACCATGGTAAGACTTCCCTGCTGGACGCCATCCGCCTCTCCAACGTCACTGACGGCGAAGCTGGCGGCATCACCCAGCACATTGGTGCCTACCATGTGCAGACCGAGCGTGGCGAAATCGTGTTCCTGGATACCCCTGGTCACGAAGCGTTCACCACCATGCGTATGCGTGGCGCCCAGGTGACGGATATCGTCATCCTCGTGGTCGCTGCCGACGACGGTGTTATGGATCAGACCCGCGAAGCTATCAGTCACTCCAAAGCTGCTGGCGTACCCATCGTGGTCGCGGTTAATAAGATTGATAAAGAGGGTGCCAACCCCGACAACGTCAAGCGCGAGCTGGCCGAGTTGGGACTCGTTCCCGAAGACTGGGGCGGCGACACCATCTTCGCCCATGTTTCTGCCAAGCAGAAAACAGGCCTCGACGCACTGCTCGAAATGATTTTGCTTCAGGCAGAAGTTCTCGAGCTCAAGGCCAACCCGGACAAGCACGCTCGCGGTCATATCGTTGAAGCGCGCCTGGACAAGGGCCGTGGCCCGGTGGGCACCATGCTCATCTCCGAAGGTACCATAAATCAGGGCGACAGCTTTGTATCCGGTATCCACTTCGGTAAGGTCCGCGCCATGTTCAATGATCAGGGCAAGAAGATCAAAACCGCCGGACCGGCCATGCCTGTGGAAATCCAGGGCTTTGACGGCCTGCCCGAAGCCGGTGATGAACTGTTCGTGGTCGACGAGGAAAAGATGGCCCGCCGCATCGCCAACTCCCGTGCCATGAAGCAGCGTGAGAAGATCCTCTCTTCCAAGTCCAAGGTTACCCTTGAGTCCTTCCTGGCATCCAAGCCGAGTGACAAGGCTCAGGATCTCAACCTGGTCCTCAAGGCAGACGTGCAGGGTTCTCTTGAAGCAGTCACCGAAGCGCTCAACAAGCTCTCCACCGACGAAGTCAAGATCAACGTGGTCCACGGCGGTGCCGGTGCAATCACCGAATCCGACATCCTGCTGGCCGGTGCATCCGAAGCGATCACCATCGGCTTCAACGTACGTCCTAACCTCAAGGTCAAGGAAGTTGCTGAGCAGGAAGGCGTGGAAGTCCGCTTCTACGACATCATCTACAAGCTGGTGCAGGAAGTTAAAGACGCCATGTCCGGCATGCTCGCCCCGGATATCGAAGAAGTGTACCTCGGCCAGGCCGAAGTCCGCGAGACCTTCAGTGTCCCCAAGGTTGGCATCATCGCCGGTTCTTACGTCCCCGACGGCAAGGTTACCCGCAACGCTCAGGTTCGCCTGCTCCGCGACGGCGTGGTTATCTACACCGGCAAAGTCACTTCCCTGCGTCGCATGAAAGACGACGTCAAGGAAGTCACCAAGGGCTTTGAGTGCGGTATCGGCCTCGAAAAGTTCAACGACATCAAAGTCGGAGACGCTATCGAGTTCTTTGAGACCAAGGAAATCGCCCGTACAATTGACTAGCCATTAAGAAAAATGCGGGCGGTCCATTGCTTTAGTGGACCGCCCGTTTTATTTTAAAAGCTGGACTGAATATGATAATAGGCGTCATGACCCTCCAATTTCGGCTCCATGGCAACCGCTCCCTCAAAGGGAAACGTATAGTTGCCCAAAGCCTGAAACAAAAACTCCGCAACAAATTCAATATATCTGTTGCCGAAGTTGAGGCCATGGACGTCCATGACAAATTAGTATTGGGAGTGGTCACCACCGCCAATGCCACGGATCGGGTAGAAAGCCGATTGAGCAAGGCCCTCGCCATGATCGAAGCAATCTCCCCGGCAGAGCTGACGAACTGCAATACAGAAATTTTCAGCGACAGCGACTAACTAAATTTTACCAAGAGCCGCCAAAGGGACTTACCCTTTGACCACCGCTCAAGCAGCCCCGGCAAAACCGCCAGAACACCTGCGCGAAGCGCGACTCTTCAAGGACATTACTATTATGAAAGCATCATCTTCCCGCCGCGCCGTCCGTATGGGCGACCAGATCATGCGCGAAGTCGGCACCCTCCTGGTGGAGGAAGCCCAGGACCCGCGCTTGCAGCTGGTGACTTTGTCTGGCGTTCGCATGAACGCCAACCTGCGTATCGCTGAAATCTTCTACACCGTGTCCGGTGACGAAGAACACCGCAAGGAAGTACAGACCGGCCTCGAAAAAGCCGCTGGTTTCCTGCGTTCTCGCGTCAGCCGGAATCTGAAACTGCAGTTCTCCCCGGAACTCCGCTTCACCTTTGACGATTTCCTCGAGGATGTGGTCTATGGAAAAAGCTCTCAACGCGATTAGCGAACTCATCTTGCGCGAGGATGATTTCCTCGTTGCCTCGCACTACAATCCGGATGGCGACGCCATCGGGTCTACTTGCGCTGTTGGTCATATACTGGCCAAACTGGGCAAGAAATTCGTGCTCTACAATCCATCCGGCGTACCGAACCGCTACAGCTTCGCCAATCTTCCTGCACCGGTGCTGGATACCCTGCCCGAAACCATGCCCAAATGGACGATCATCCTCGACTGCGGAGCCGAAGATCGCATTGGTGAGGCCCTTTACGCCCGCCGTAGCGAGACCCGCATCATCGATATCGACCACCATCTGGGTAATGGCGACTACGGTGAATTCAACTGGGTCGACGTACGCCAGCCTGCCGTGGGCACCATGATCGCCGAACTGGCCCAAGCCCTGGATGTTCCTCTGGTCGATGGTCTTGCCGAATGCGTTTACCTGGCGGTAGCAACGGATACAGGCTTTTTCACTTATGGCTCCACCACCCCTGAATCTCTGGAACTGGCTGCAAACATGCTCCGGCATGGCCTGGATATGGCGCTTATGAACAAGCGCATCACCAAGCAGTGGAGCGAAGAGCGCATGCGGTTGTGGACCGAGGTGATGTCTGGCGTAGAACTCTACGCAGACAAAACCATCGCAGTAGGTGCCATCAATCAGGAAATGTTTGATCGCACCGGGACCACCTCTGAGGACACGGAAAACATCATCAATTTCATCCGCCGGTTAAAATCCGTGCGCGTGGCAGCCATCCTGCGTGAAGAAGGACCGAACAACTACAAGTTCAGCCTTCGCTCTTATGGCACCGACAACGTACAGGCCATCGCGGCCCGTTTTGGCGGCGGAGGTCACAAGAATGCGGCTGGCGGCTCCATTGAGGCTCCGCTTGAGGAGGCCAAGATCCTGCTCATCGACGGAATCAACGCTGGATTGGAAGATTAATGGGACGCAAAAGAAAACGCTCCAAGGAGCAACTCGACGGATTGGTTGTGCTCAACAAGCCGTCCGGTCCCACTTCGACAGACTGCCTGAACGACATCAAATACCAGCTCAAGCAGTTCAAGATCGGCCACGCCGGAACGCTTGACCCCCTGGCTTCAGGCGTATTGTTGGTCATGCTTGGCAATGCCACGAAACTGGCAACGCATCTGTCTGGTGCGACCAAGACCTACACAGGCACTCTAAAACTCGGAATGACGACTGACACCCTTGATATTCAAGGAGAAATCGTCTCAGAATCCGAAGTTATAGCCTCAGCCGAAGATGTCAAACGTGAAATTAATCATTGGAAAGAGTTGACAGAGCAGGAAGTTCCTGCCTATTCGGCTGCCAAACATAAGGGTAAACCGTTGTATGCTCTTGCCCGCGAAGGCAAGGAAACACCGGTCAAGATTAAGCCCATTGTTATTTCTCATGTGGAAGTGCTGGACGTGAACATGCCCGAGGCATCGTTCAGGGTCAGTTGCTCCGCCGGTACCTATATACGTTCCCTGGTCCACAGCTTGGGGTCACGAATTGGGTGCGGCGCAGTGCTGACCAGCCTGAACCGCGAGCAGAGCGAACCTTTTGGTCTCGATCTAGCTCACGATCTCGCAGACGTCCTGGAAAACCCGGAATCATTTCCGGACAAGGTGATCCCCATAAAGGACACCCTCCCCCACTGGCCCCGGTTTCAATTAACTGAACCGCTGGCTGGTCTCGTGATGAACGGGGCCTGGCTGCCGGTCAATGATGAACCGGGAGAACTGCTGACAGGAGAACTCGGAGATCAAGCCATGCTGCTTGACCCCGAAGGCACCCCGTTGGCTCTGGTGGAGGCGAAACTCCAGGACGACAAACCTAAATGGTCTATTCTGCGCGGTCTCTGGGGACAGGGCTGAACCGCTTAGGACATTTACGATCCGGCAAACAATATAAAACACTCTAGCTAGGAGGATATCGCTGTGGTGATGACTGCTGAAGAAAAACAGAAGATTATTGACGAGTACAAGACCTGCGAAGGCGACACTGGTTCCCCTGAGGTTCAGGTTGCACTGCTGACCGCCCGCATCCTTTACTTGTCTGACCACTTCAAGGCCCATAAAAAGGACCACCACTCCCGCACCGGCCTGCTCAAGATGGTCGGCCAGCGCCGCAAGCTGCTGAAGTACCTGTCCAACACGGACGTTCAGCGCTACCGCGACCTTATTGCTCGCCTCGGCCTGCGTAAGTAGCTCTTTTACAACAAAGATCAAGGGGGAGACTTCGGTCTCCCCCACCCCCTTTATCGTCACTCCCTGCGGCGGAGCCGTCTTTCGGTCCCGCATACACCCCCCTCACGCGAAGCTTAGTTGGCTGTGGAAGGCATTTTTAGGCACCAGCCCAAGAGTTCCTCCCCAAGCCGGCTAACCCTATCCGAGGGTTTTACGCAGGAAGTGATCCACCTATTACATTAGAAGGTAGGAAATCACGTATGACTATGATTCCTTTTGATGCGACCAGCCTGTCCACCACGGTCGGCGGTATCGACATCACCATCGAAACCGGGAAGTATGCCCGTCAGGCCAGCGGTGCCGTGACCATCTCTTCCGGTAACACCACTGTTCTGGTCACCGCCACAACCCAGCCGATCAAGATTGATCGCGGCTTCTTCCCGCTGACCTGCAACTACCAGGAAATGGCGTATGCAGCCGGTCGCGTACCGGGCAACTACTTCCGTCGTGAAGGCCGCCCGTCCGAGCGTGAGACTCTGATCTCCCGTCTCATCGACCGTCCCATCCGTCCCCTGTTCGCTGACGGCTTCGGCGACGAAGTCCAGATCATCGCCACGGTCCTGTCCGCTGACAAGCATGTCAATCCGGACGTTCTGGCCCTGACCGGTGCTTCCGCAGCGTGCCACATTTCCAAAATGCCGTTCCTCGGCCCCATCGTCGGCGCTCGCGTTGGCTATGTGAATAACGAATTCGTTCTCTACCCGACTTACAAGGGCATGAACGAAGAGTCCTCCCTCAACTTGGTCTTCGCCGCTACCCGCGACGCAATGGTCATGGTTGAAGGTGGCGGTGACTTCGTGAGCGAAGAGCTCGTCGCCGACGCCCTGGAATGGGGTCACGAGCAGATCACTCCGCTCTTCGACCTCCAGGACGAACTCCGCGCCAAGGTCGGCGTTGAGAAGCTGGTTGTTGAAGCTCCCGAGAAGGACCAGGAACTGGTCGAATTCCTCGGCGACTTCATCACCGAAGACATCCAGGCCGCAGTGACCACTCCCGAGAAGATGGTTCGCTACGCTGCCAAGGATGCTGCCAAGCAGAAGGCCAAAGACGCTGTTGCTGAAAAGTTCCCCGAGGACGAAGCAAAGCTCAAGGCTGTCAGCGGCATCGTTGGTGACATCACCAAGAAGCTCGTCCGCGAGCGTATCGTCACCGAAGGGTTGCGCATTGATGGTCGTGACACTGAAACCGTCCGTCCGCTCTCCATCGAGACCGGCGTACTGTCTCAGACCCACGGTTCCGTGCTCTTCCGCCGCGGTGAAACTTCCGCTCTGGCTGTTGCCACTCTCGGTTCCACCCGTGATGAGCAGCGTTACGACTCCCTGCTCGGCGACGCCACCAAGCGCTTCATGCTGCATTACAACTTCCCGCCGTACTGCGTCGGTGAAGCCCGTATGCTGCGCGGCACCTCCCGCCGCGAAGTCGGTCACGGCGCATTGGCCGAACGCGCGCTCACCCCGGTTCTGCCGAATCAGGATGACTTCCCGTTCACCATCCGCGTTGTCTCCGAAATCATGGAGTCCAACGGCTCCTCTTCCATGGCTTCCGTTTGCGGCGCCACCCTGTCCCTGATGGACGCTGGTGTCCCCATCACCGAGCCAGTTGCCGGTATCGCCATGGGCCTCTGCAAGGAAGACGACAAGTTCTTCGTCCTCACCGACATCCTCGGTGATGAAGATGCACTTGGCGATATGGACTTCAAGGTTGCTGGTACCAAAGACGGCATCACCGCCATTCAGATGGACATCAAGATCGCAGGTATCCCCTCCGAAGTCCTGAAGAAGGCTCTGAACCAGGCCAAGGAAGCGCGTCTGCACATCCTCGGTCACATGGGTGAAGTTCTCGAAGCCCCCCGCGCGGAACTTTCCGAGCTGGCACCGCAGATGGACATCGTCCACATCGATCCCGAAAAGATCCGCTCCGTCATCGGACCCGGCGGCAAGAATATCAAGGCAATCACTGCCGAGACCGAAGCCAACATCGACATCGAAGACTCCGGCAAGATCTCCATCTTCGCCCCGACCCTCGAGTCCATGGAAAAGGCCAAGGAAATGGTCCTCTACTACGACCAGAAGGCAGAGCCCGGTAAGAACTACCTCGGCACCGTCCGTAAGGTTCTGGAAGTCGGCGCTCTCGTCGAAATCCTGCCCGGCATGGAAGGCATGCTCCACATCTCCCAGCTCGACTTCGAGCGCGTGGAACGTGTAGAAGACGTTGTCCAGCTCGGCCAGGAAGTGTGGGTCAAGTGCATCTCCCTGGAGCCCGGCGGACGCATCCGTCTCTCCCGCAAGGCATGGCTCATGGAAGAAGCAGGCCAAGAAGTAAACCTGGAAGACTTCAAGCGCCCCGCACCTCGCGGTGGTGACCGTGGCGGCCCGCGTCGCGACAACCGTGGCCGCGACAACCGCGGTGGCGGACGCCGTGACAACCGTGGCGGCGGTGGCCGTCGCTAGTCGACAGCTTAAATAAATAATGAACGGCCCGTGCCAGCTAACGCTGACACGGGCCGTTTCTTTTATTCCTCCGAATCTAAAGAAAGAAAAGCAGGCTCATCGTGCTGAATAAAGCACTGATCTGTTACGTTCCAATGGACACGAAGATTTCTGACATGATACGGTTTCCGCATAGGAGATTTGTTATGGCTGAGACTCTGATATACGGGAAGCCTACATGCCCGCACACTAAGCGGGCGCTAGATGCGTACCCGGAGGCTAGATTTGTAGATGTCCTTTTATCTGCGGACAACTTGGAAGAAATGCTAAAACTCTCGGATGGTCAACGGCGAGTACCTGTCATCGTTGAAAAAGGTAAAGTGTCCATCGGTTACAATAGAGGGTCCTGAAACGTATAGACTACCAGCAGGTCGCTGGTGACAATAATAAAAAAGCCTTCCCAATCGGGAAGGCCTTTTTTGTTTACGAAATCTTTTCGCTCTCAGTTATCCAATTCTTGTACTTGGCAATTTCATCAGGGGTAAAGGCTTGATGACTTTCTCCTTCATTCAACCAATAACGGATAGCCTCCCAATCCTTACTGGCACCATAGGCGCGCATAAGGCCTACGTAGCACCGTTTTTCCTTTGGATCTAGACCCAAGCCTTCCTTGAAGAGACTAATAGCCTTGTCAGGCTTTCCAGCCATTTCACAAACCCGGCCATAATCCGCCAGAACCGGTGCGCTCTTCTTCAGGGAAAGAGCTTTGTCGAACATCTCAGACGCCAAATCCATTCTGTTATCGCGGTCAAAGGCGATAATGCCGAACGCCCAATACACCAGATAGTTATCCGGATTGAGAATCCATGCCTGATTGAACCGCCTGGATGCCATGGACACATCTCCCTGTCCAAGAGACTTCCACCCAAGCTGGGCAAACTGGATAGACGCATCTTCACGCGAAACGCCTGCTTCATCCACCCGCTGTAAAAACACCTCGTTAGTCTTTACCAAGGCATCGGTTCTTTCCACATGACCATACATGATCTGCTCATTGACCGGTACATCCTTGGCAAACACAACCGAGGCAGACGCAACAGCCAACAACGTGAGAACAACAATATAAATTCGCTTCGTCATATTCTAATCCACCAAAACTCCAGCATATCCAACAACCTGATCAAAGTCGCCCGACACTTCGCCGGATGTAGCATATGCCACTAACTCACCCTTGCTCGCGCCAAGCTCTTTGGCTGCAAACAGACCTGTTGTCATAGGAAGCACGCCACACATGGAAATATCATTCTCGCGCACCACATTGAATAGTCCTCGCGGATCGAGGTCCACCACCGCCTCAAGTGCCAGCGAATCCTTGGCCTTGGCCTCATCATGGGAAATGTAGTGACTCATATCCGAGCTGACCACGATGGAAACGGGCCGATTAAAAGCCTTCACCGCCTGACCAATGGCTTGCCCAACGGACTGGATATCATCAAAAATATGCGCTGATATAGCAATGGGAACAATGGTTGTGGCCAGATTCATCCGCATAAGAAACGGAAGGATCACCTCCAGCGAGTGCTCACCCTCGTGAGCCGCGGTATCCGAAGTGATCAAGGGAGATGCAGCAAGCAACGCCGAAGCCAATTCCGTATCAATGGGAACGGACGCACCGGGAATATCCCAACTACCTTCACTCCAAAGGGCAAATCGATCGCCGCGCCCTGTGTGGTTCGGCCCGAGCAGCAAGATTGTGTCTTCCAGGTTAGCCATCCCGAGCGTCTGGCCGCAGACCGCACCGGAAAAGACGTATCCCGCATGCGGCACCATGGCGATCAACGTTTGATTCTCGCGCTTGCCATTCCGTATCTTTCGTCCCAGCCCGAGAAAGCCGTCGACTTCTTCGTTCAATCGAACCGGGTCCGCATCATAAAATCGACCAGCAACAACAGGCTGTCTCTGCATTTTCTTACCCTCTGTTTTCGAGATCAATCCAATGGACTGAACGTAGCATAAAGCACAGCAACTCCCAACCTGAAAGCATCAAGGTTGAGAAAGAATAGGGAGCCTTGTGAGTGACTTTCTTACTGGGGTCCGGGAGAGTACTGCTGAACCTTCTGTTCCAGATCAAAGGTGTCCAATGCGGACTTGGCAAGCTGCGCCTGAAGGGTCTCGGGCTTCTTCTCGATGATATCTGTCAGAAGCTGCTTCCACTCCTCAATGGCGCCAGCCTTGCGGTAAATGCGAGCAAGTTTGAAGCGCGTGGATGCCCATTCCGGATTATCCACGTCAATATACTGGTCATACTGCTTGGCCCATTTAAGCGCCTCTTCATAACGGCCGGACCGTTCAGTGGCATAAATGGACATGAGCACGGCGTCCTTGATTTTTTCCGGGTCGCCATCCGTTTGCAACAGCAATGTCAGTGCTTCCTGAGAATAAACGAAGACACGGCGCAAGTCCTGACGCTCCATGGCTGCCTTGGCCATATAATACATGGCGTAAGCGCGGAAAGCTGGTGCCACTTCCACATCCTTGGCAAGCTCTGCCCACAATACCTGAGCCTGATTATCCTGCCCAAGATTCTGAAGCGACATGGCACGGGCGTAGTCGAGTTGGCGTAACTGCTTGGGCTTGAGCTTCCAGTTCTGCTTGGCCCATTCAATGAGGTCGGAAATATCCTTCCACGCCAATTCGTCGAGATAAATATTGACCGCAAGACCAAGTGCTTCTTCGGATATTTCAGGCTTCTGCCTGCCAGCGAGATATGGCTTCAAAATATCGAGTGCCTTTTGCGGCTGCCCCACTTTCCAATAGCTGAGCGCCACATTGAGGCGAGTCTTATCGTCAACCTTGGTGTCCTTCTGACCAATGAAATCATACGTCTCCCAGTAGCGGATCACGCGACCATAGCGCTCCTCACCCACCATACTGGGTACAGCCAAGGTAAAGACAGAGTCTCCAAGCCGGCGGGCGCGGGGAACAAACTGGTTCTTGGGATACTTCTCAATGAAATCCTGAGCAGCCGAAAGTGCTTCGGCGTACTTCTTGTTGTAGCCGTACCACATAGCGAGCTTGAGCTGGGCGATGGGCGCCAGCGGGCTGTCCGGATGGTTCTCAATGATTTCCTTGTAAATATTCTCGGGCCGCTTGTTATACGGGCGATTGAATACCGTGGCCATATCCGCCAGGGTTGGTTCATCAAAAATGCCCTCTTCGGCCAGACGCATCTTGGAGACCAGCCCACCTTCCTTGTCAGGATAGTCTTCGATAGCCTTCTGGTAGACCAGTTTGGCCGCTTCCTGCTCATTTTGACGAATATACAAATCGCCAAGACGAGCGAGAACAACATCTGCTCCGTCCGCTTCGGGATTGATATTGTAGTAAGTGAAATAATGGTTCTTGGCCTGATTCCACTTCTTGAGCTGCATCTCAACCCCGCCCGCCAAACGCAGGAACTGCGGGTTTTCCATGTAGTAATCAGGCCAACGTTTATCGATGTAGTCAACAATCTGATACGCCTGCTCAATAAAACCGGTACGATTGAGAGAATCGGCCAGATAATAAGCAGCCTGCTTAACCAGCTCATGTTCCGGGTAGGTCTGGATCAGGTACTGGAATTGGTCGGCAGCCTTTTTATAGTCACCTTTCTTGTAATAATATTCGCCCCAGTAGTAGCTGATAGATGGAATATTATCATCATCCGGGAACCGCTCCTGAAGGATTTTGAAATAAGCCTTGGCCTCCGGGAAGTTACCCACCTTGAGGTTGATAAGACCAAGATTGAGCAGAGAGCGCGGGACTTTATTGGACCGCTGATTGGCGTTCATGGCTTCAATGTATGCCTGCGTGATTTCGCCAAAGAATTCGTCCAACTGCTCTTTATAAATTTCCTTTTTAATATCGGCCACAGCAAAGAGCGTTTCTTCGCGCACATCTTCCGGCACGTCGAGCTGCTTGAGGATGTCTTCGTACATGGGCAACGCTTTTTCCAGCGCGCCATTAAACATCAAAGATTGCGCCTCATAAAGTTGATTGCGGATCTGCTCCTCGCGCGGAATCTCCGGTTCAGTGGTAACCCCTTCTTCACCCTCTGCGGTAGCGACTTCAGCGTCAGCTACAGCAGAATCTTCGACACCGTCGTCTTCTGCCTGGGCAGTAGCATCAGTGTCTTCCGGCGGTGCTTCCGCAACAGTGCCACCTTCTTCGCGGGCGATTTGTTCAGCCACGGACAACTCTACCTTGGCTTCTTCCGGGGTAGCTTCCGGCGGCGGTGCGCCTTCAACCACGCTCGGCGGAGGAGCCACTGCACCACCAACCTGTCCCTGACCGGAAACAGCCGGAGTGGCAGCCAGAGGCGGAGCCACAACACCGCCGACACCTTCGGCCGTCTCGACTGCTTGAGAAACAACAGGCTGGGCAGGTTGCTCTGTTACGGCCTGCTGTACAGGCTGAGCACCAGGAGGCGGAGCGACCGCCCCACTCACTGCACCGGGAGGCGGAGCAACGGACTGTTGAACTGATTGCTGCACAGGGGTACCGACTGCACCACCAAGCTGATTCGACACGGGAGACATACCACTGTCCTGTCCGGCCAGTTCTGCAAATTTCACTTCTTCCGCGCTCTTATCCACGGCTTTGAAACGAAGCTCACTCGCCGGCGGGTAAACACCGGTCTCGGCTTCTTTGGGTGCTGGAGTCGATTGAGGGGCTTGCTGTGCTGCCTGTTGCGGTGCGGGCTGAGCAGGCTGCATTGCCTCCTGAGCCAATTGCGGCGCAATGGACTGGTCCGCCCCTTCAGGCGCAGCTTGAGCAGGCGCTCCCTCACCGGGAGGGCTCACTTCATTACGCACGGAATAAGGAACAGAGAAAAATGGCTTGCGCTGCTCGCCCTCGGGGGGCAGTTCACTTTCGCCCTTGGATTGCGGAGTGGGTAGGACAGGCTGTTGGACGACCTGTTTCTGTTCCACCGGCTTAGGCGTGACAGGTCGCGCTGTCTGCTTCGGTGCAGGCTTAGGCTTTGGCTTGGCCACAGATTTGGGAGCGGGCTTGGCCTTGGGCTTTGGTTTGGGGGCCGGAGCAGGCTTAGCTGTCGGCGGTTTCCAGCGTGCACCAATGGGATCACGATACACTTGGAGAATAAACTGCGGCTTCCCGCTGACCGGGACCTTGATGTAGCCGAATTTATTGGTATGGGTGACCAATTCCACCCCACCGGGTACAGTACGGATGGATTTGATGAGCTTGCCAGGGTAATCCTTGCCGCCCGGTTTGGATTCCGTGTCCCAGATGTTGCCAGGCAAGATGACGCTTATGGTCTCTTTGCCAGTACGGCGCACCTTCACATCCCCCATCTCGCCGGAATCAAAAGAAAATGTGAGCTTATCAGAGTCGCCCTGCTTTTTGAAATTAACGCGCAGAGCAGCCGCCGGGGATACGGTTATCAACCCGACGACGAGGGCCAGCAGGACTGCCCAGAGAGAAATTTTGGCGCTTTTCACTGTCACGTCGAACACTTATGCAATTGCCGTGCTACAGTTTATCCCTTCACTCCTGCCACTTGCCTGTTTTTACAACAGGCCGCGCTTTTTCAGCTTCTCAATGAGGGTGGTTCTTTTTATCCCCACCAACTCGGCTGCCTTGTTCTTGACGCCATCCGCCTGCTCCAAAGCCTCAGCCAAAAGACGTCCTTCGATGGCTTCCAAAAATTCCTTGAGCACCATCTCTTTGTCTTTCATGTCCTTGAGCATGGGCCACTCAAAACCGACTGGCCGCATGGGGATGACTTCCTCCACCCTTTTAAGCGGTGTCTCACCAATATCGTGGAACATCTTTTCCGGCAGATCTTCCGGCTCAATACGGATTTCGTCGCACAGAATGGACAGGCGCTCCATGAAGTTTTCCAGCTCGCGCACATTGCCCGGCCAGGAATAGGTCAAGAACATCTCCTTGGCCTTTTCCGACATTTCCAGCCGTTTGCGGTCCTTGGCCTTGCAATGGCTTTTCAGGAAATGCTCTGCCAGTAGGAGTACATCATTTCCGCGTTCCCTAAGGGGCGGTAATTGCAGTGGAATAACATTGAGACGATAAAAAAGATCTTCGCGAAATCGTCCCGCACGGACTTCATCTTCCAGATCGCGGTTGGTGGCTGCAACCACGCGAACATCCACTTTCTTGATGCTAGTGCCACCTACGCGCTCGATCTCTTTTTCCTGCAAGGCACGCAGGATTTTAACCTGAAGGCTCAGGTCCATTTCACCGATTTCATCGAGAAAGATAGTGCCGCCGTCAGCCAGCTCGAACCGGCCCGGGCGGGTGCGGATTGCATGGGTGAAAGCGCCCTTTTCATGACCGAAAAGTTCGGATTCCAATAATTCTTTGGGGATAGCGCCGCAGTTGATGGGCACGAACGCCTTGGATCGGCGAAATGAATTCTGATGAAGTGCCCTGACCAGCAATTCCTTGCCAGTACCGGACTCGCCAGTAACCAACACGGTAGAATCCGTGGGGGCCACTTTTCCGAGGACCTTGAATACTTCAGCCAAAGCCGGGCTGTCCCCGATGATGCCGTCCAGATTGAGCGCCATTTCTCCTCCAGAAGTCACATGAATATGCTTTCGAGACTCACGCCCAGCGCAAGGCTATTTCTTTAATATATATCTCCTCTGTCAAGAAAATGACGCCGTGTCAACGATTCTAACTAACTTTTACTAAAAAAATTCTAGAAAATCCTTGGATATAGACAGTGGAAAATTACAATTTGCACTCCCAAAGGCAGCTTGGCGGAGGACAAAAAAAAAGCCCGACCGAAGTCGGGCTGAATTTTATCAGACAGAACAGATGGTTAGCCGCGACGCATAATTTCCTTAGCCGGGATCAATGCGGTTGCGGCCGCGCCAACAATGTTGCCAGCTACGCCGGGACCATCCCCCGCCACAAAAAGGCCGTCGATAGACGTTTCCAAATGCTCTTTGGTCTCCACCTGTGTGGCAAAGAATTTAATTTCAGGCGCGTAAAGCAGTGTTTCGTCATTGGATACGCCGGGCACAACATTATTCAACTGCTCTAATCCATCCATCAAGTTGGTGACGATACGCTCGGGCAGTGCCATGGCGATATCACCCGGCACAACATTCTTCATGGTCGGCTCGATGTAGCCGTTGCCGATACGATCCCATGTGGAACGGCGGCCGCGACGCAGATCGCCGAACCGCTGAAGGATGGGCTTACCACCACCGATGAGGGTAGCCAGTCGTCCGATGGATTCACCGTACGCCTGATTGTCGGTAACGGGATCGGTCAGCACCACTTTGGACAGGAACGCAAAGTTGGTATTATCCGACTTGGTATTCATGAGCGCATGGCCGTTGACGCAGACGAAATCCTGGTAGTTTTCCAGAGCCACGAAACCGCCGTAATTAGTGCAGAAAGTACGCGTCTGATCATCATACTTGTTGGTGCGCACAAAGAAAGTCGGATCATAGATCACAGAACAGAGGTCCTGCATGATCTCATTATGGACCTCGACACGTACGCCCACCTCGATACCGCGGGCTGACACTTCAATGCCATGATTCTTTGCCAGTGTCCCTACCCATTCCGCACCCACACGACCTGGAGCAAGAATGACATGCTTGGCCTTGTATTCGTAACGGTTGGAGACAACGCCAGTCACCTTGCCCTTCTTGACAACAATATCCTTGACTGTCTCGGAAGTGTGGAAGGTAACGCCTTTTTCCCTGATGTAATCAGCCATACCGTTGATATGGCCCGGCAGATTATCGCTACCAAGGTGCTTCTGCTTGATGACCAACAGATCGATACCGTGTTTGCGGGCATCCTTTCGGATATCCTTGGCCTTCTCCATGTCAGTCGGAAAAACCTGACCGTCCATGCCGAACCGGTTAAAAATCGCCTCTGTCTCATCAATGAGAGCCATGGCTTCGGACGCGCCCACGAACTGGGTCAGGTCGGTCTTGCCCAGCTTGTGGATGAAATTCAATTTACCGTCAGAGAACAGCCCAGCCCCGCCTACACCGCACAAGATGTTGCACGGACGGCATTTGATGCACTCCTGATCGCCGGAAAGCGGACAGTCACGCTTGAGGGAGCGCTTCCCTTTGTCGATGAGCAACACATCCAGATCGGTATGCTCACCCAGATAATATGCGGCAAACAGCCCAGCAGGGCCACCGCCCACGATAATAACGTCGTAATCAGTCTTCACAGTCTTAGCATTCATGATTCATTTCTCCCAGGAGGCCGCTTTGCGGGGAGCCTTCGGCAATGCTTGCAGCAGGCCCACCTGCCGGTGGGGCGTCTTCGACGACCGGGAAACCTTCCATAAAAGGTATCCTGGACCCTCCAAAACTTTTTTGATGGCGTTCGCGCTGGCCGCGAAGGCACCGTATGTGTCTCTCGCTCACCCTGATGAATGAACGCAACTATGGCCCGTACGGGGCCGCTCTTCCTAAAGATTAGAGCGCGCGCAGACGGGCCATGATAGACCGTAGATTACGAATTATGGAATTGTCAAGCAGGTGAATCAGGCGATCATATTGAGCAAGTGCCCGGTCATTTCCTCGGAAACACGGACCGCAGCCGTATTGGCGGAAAAGGCGTGGCTAGTCTGAATCATATCCACCATTTCAGCACCGATATCGGTATTGGACATCTCGGCCCCATCCACCATGGGACCGGCATTAGCCGACTCCCTGATGGCAGACACACGAACGCCCTGCCCCTCTGGCCCGGATTCGAGCGCAACAGAACTGGCCTTGAATCCTTCGGTGGATACATTGGCGATATTATTAGCGGAAACCTGCTGGGAGACACCCAGCGAATCCATGGCGGACAGATTAACTTCGGACATGACGTAATACCCCTCGTGAGCATTGAGGGAAGCAGCCAGCACAAAATATACGCAAATACGTGCTGACGCGCAAGTCAGCCTATCTGACCATATGGCCAGGCCAAACCAGAATAAAGACCTTCTCGAGGCCGAAAAGCTGCTGAATAACTTTCTTGATTTCAGCACTTATATCGCGCTTGGCGCTGACAATATAATACATGTTATCTCTCGGGGACACTCCATCCGCGTGCAAAGAACCACCACGCGCGCCCCCCAATTCTGAAAACCCACCAGCCAGCATGACCATCTCGGCCTGGAACATCTTGTACGCTGCTTCAGCATTAGCTCCGTTGGACATATGGGTAGGCAGAGAAATGAAATGCACCATGATCGGTGTACCATTGTCTGCCTCTGCATCAACAGTCATAAACCCCAGACAAATAACCATGCATATGGCAACGAAAAGATAATTTTTGAATTTCATATTTACCCGCTTTCAATCACTGCGAATGCCGAGTGGTTGTGGATCGACTCAAAACTCTCCACCTCAACCTTGTACCAGTGAATTTTATCATGTTCGTCCAGCCCTTTGGCAGCCTCACGCACAACATCTTCCACAAAAGTCGGATTGGCAAAAGCCGCTTCGGTAACGAACTTCTCGTCATTGCGCTTGAGCAGAGAATACAGCTCACAGGACCCGGCCTTTTCTCCTATCTCAATAAGATCCTCGAGCCAGACAAATCCGTTGAAGCGGGTACGGATGCGGACCTCGGCCCGCTGGGAATGTGCGCCATTGTCCGAGATAGCCAAAGAGCAGGGACAAACCGTCATCACAGGCACGTCCGCGCCCAGAGTGAAAGTGAGCTTGCCATCCTTGAGAAATCCGTCAACGCGACAAGTGTAATCCATAAAGCCGCTTGCACCGCTCTCCGGAGAGCTCTTACGCAGGAAAAACGGGAACACGAAACGAACGTGCGCACTCCGGGCCTGAAGACGACTGACCACATCGTCGAGCAAGGTACGGAACGAATTATAGTCCAAATCGCCGGACCAGTTTTCCAGCGCCTCAACAAAACGGCTCATGTGCGTGCCTTTGAACTCGGCAGGCAAATCCACAGAAAGGGATACCTCAGCCACGGTATGCTGGGTGCCGGATTCGCGATCACGAACCACAATGGGCAATCGAAGGCCCTTCACACCCACACGGTCGATGGGCATGGCGATGGCCGCCTGATGTTTTTGTACGTCTTCCATAATACTACTTTATATGAATTTTATATTTGTTAAATGAAACGAACGGCTTTCTTTTGGCTATTCCGGATACTTGTCCGAACACAGCTTGCCGCCCGCTCCCCAATTCTCTTTTCGAACATCTTCTATAATCACATAGACAGATTCCACATCACACTTTGCGATCCGGGCTGTTTCTCTGGAGAGCACTTCAACCAGTTCGCGTTTCTGGTCCGTGGTTCTTCCTTCCCACATCTCCACTCTGACTACTGGCATTATTCTCTCCAATTCTTCTCAGTCTAAATGAGATCCTTGCCCGTGGTCGTCAAAGCGAGGTTGCCGTGCTTCACACCCTTGGTGGAGATCAGCTTCTGTCCCAAGTCCTTGATGGTGTCCGCATCACCCTTGAGGATAATGACTTCCAAACAATTATGATGGTCCAGATGAACATGCAGCGAGGACTGGATCACGTGGTGAGCATCGTGCTGAACCTCGGTAAGCCGCTGAGACAAACCCGACTTATGATGGTCGTAAACCAGTGTCAGCGTCCCGGCCAAATCGCCCTCAGCCTGCTCCCATTCACGCTGCACCAAAGTGTTGCGAATGAGATCACGGATCGCCTCGGAACGAGTCTGATAGCTGCGCTCTTCGCAATGCTTATCGAACTTTTCCAGCAGATCGGAATCGAGTGAAACGCCGAAGCGTATTGTCTTACCCATACTTCCTCCATATTAAGGGATAGTAACTTCCCAAAGATTAACAGTCGCATTCTGGCCGCAGAGAGCTACTTTCTCCACGGTGAGCTTTTCGGTTGAAAAGCCCCGTTCGCGCAATTCGTCCCAGACGGGGCGGGACACCGTGCGCACCGGCTCGCCGATCCAGATTTTTCCGCCCGGCTTGAGAGCGTGGCGGAACAAACTGATCAGCGGTTCGAAAAATCGTTTCTCGTACAGCACATCTCCAGCCCACATGAACTCGAAAGCGGATTCAGGCACGGCTGGCTGCCGCCAATCCATGACCGTCCAAAGCGGTTGGGCCACCTTGTTCAGCTCGGCATTGTGATGAGCGAATCGGACAGCAAGCCATTCGTAATCAAAGGCCACCACCTGCGCGCCTACACTGGAGGCTATCATCCCGGTCAGACCAAGGCCGCAACCGAGGTCGAGACAGGGGCGCCCTTTCAGACGATCCGCATTGCGCAGGATATGACGCCCCAGCAATACGCTGGCAGGCCAGACTTCCGCCCAATAGGGCAACCGTTCGTCATCACCCAGATCATCGTCGTCCATAGCGTCCCAAAGGGCTTCCATGTCGGCAGCACGATCGAGAAGCCAGATGCGGTCCTCAATCACAACTTCCACGCGGGAACCGGGATCTGGTATATTTAGTTGTCCATTTGTCATAAGGTACGCAAAACTACACCCAGCTCGTGCTATCGTCAACCAGATTCGTAATACAAATGGTGTTTGTAAGCCGCAAAAGGTGACATACACTGCGTTGACGTTTCATCTGGAGTACTTAATTAAATCTTTGGCCCATATTTTTAACAATACAAAGAGAACCAAACTATGAAAATCACGACTATCCAGGGTAGCCCGAAGAAAAAAGGCAACACCGCGACCATACTCACCCTAGTTGAAGCCGAACTCGAATCCATGGGACATGAAGTTAGTAGGATCGACCTCAACAACAAAGACATTCAGGGGTGCCTAGGCTGTTACAAATGCCAGAAGACTCCGGACGCCGTAGCTTGTGTCCAAAAAGACGAGACCAAAGCCATCTTGAATGGCATGATTCAATCAGATGCAGTCCTGCTTGCTTCACCTGTTTACTTTTGGAGCGTGTCCGCCCAACTCAAGACACTTATTGACCGTAGCTTTGCCCTGGTCACTCAATACGCCACACCGAATCACACCTCTCTTTTGCAGGGCAAACCCATCGCACTGCTGGCTACTGGCGAGGACGATTATGAAGAAAACAAATCCGTTTTCCCACCAATCGACAAATTCTTCGACTTCCTGTTGGCGGACAAGAAAGAACCACTCTATGTAGGCGAATGCAGCAAGGCGGACGACTTAGCAGAAAAATATCGAAATGAGGCTAAAGAACTGGCTCATCGTTTGGTGAGCTGAAACCAAGGCTGAGCGCCAAAAAACGTCAGGTTTTTGGCGCAAATCACCAACATTCCCTCAAGATGATTTTTTAGAGAGAAAAGCGTCATTTTTTTTACATATTTTCAACACCATTATCCCGTGTTAAAGACAGCCGATCACAACCGCTAAACAGGCACTATTTTAAGAGGAGCTAGAGATATGATTCCCAAAGATCTGAAGTACGCAAAATCCCACGAATGGGTCATGGTCGAAGGCGACGTCGCCACAGTTGGCATCACTCAGTTCGCCCAGGAACAGCTTGGCGACATGACTTTCATCGAACTGCCCGAAGTCGGCGACACCTTTGAGCAAGGCTCTGAGATGGGTTCTGTTGAATCTGTCAAGGCCGCCAGCGAAATCTACGCCCCCGTGACCGGCGAAGTCATCGAGGTCAACGAAGAGCTGGAAGATGCTCCTGAAAAGGTCAACGAAGAGCCATACGGTGACGGCTGGATGCTCAAGTTCAAGATCAAGGGCGAGCCTGAAGGTCTGCTTGACGCCGAAGCTTACACCGAGGTCGTCGAATCCGAAGGCCACTAAGCAATTTTTCAGGCCGAGGCGACAGTCTCGGCCTTTTTTTTATTTCAATCCTATTTAACGATAGAGGGGATACCCATGCCGTACGTTCCACATACGGAAGATGAAATTCGGGAGATGCTCACGACTATCGGCGTTGATTCCATCGATGATCTCTTTGCCGAGATCACCGAAGACATGCGCCCGAAGAGCTTTGATCTGCCCGAAGGCTTGAGCGAGATGGAAGTACTGACCAAACTGGAAGCCATGGCGAACAAGAACGCCACGGACCGCACCAGCTTCCTTGGCGCAGGTTTCTACGATCATTACATCCCGGCAGCAGTGGACGCGCTCACCATGCGCGGCGAATTTTACACTGCTTACACCCCTTACCAGCCGGAATCCTCTCAGGGCACGCTTCAGGCGATCTTCGAATACCAGACCGCTGTCTGCCGCCTGCTCGACATGGAGTGCTCCAACGCATCCGTTTATGATGGTGGCACCGCACTCTACGAAGCGCTGATGATGGCCGTACGCAAGACCAAGCGCCGCAAGATCATCGTATCCGAAGCGTTGAACCCCATCTATCGGGTCATGCTCGACTCCTACACCTCCAATCTGGATCTCGAACTCGTCACCGTGCCGCACAAGAACGGCAAGACCGACATCGAAGGACTGAAAGCGGCCATCGACAAGGATACCGCCGCACTGCTGGTGCAAAACCCGAACTTCTTCGGCTCCATCAATGATTTCACCGAACTGTTCACGGCCTGCCGCGAGAACAAGGCCGTGTCCATCATCTCTTCCTACCCGGTGCTCCAGACCCTGCTCAAGACACCCGGCCAGATGGGTGCCGACATCGCGGTTGCCGAAGGCCAGTCTCTCGGACTGCCTCTCTCTTTCGGTGGCCCCTACCTCGGCATCATGACCTGCACCAAGAAAATGGTACGCCAGATTCCCGGCCGCATTGTCGGCCGCACCAAGGACACCAAGGGCCGTACCGGTTACGTCCTCACTCTCCAGGCTCGTGAGCAGCACATCCGTCGCCAGAAAGCGACCTCCAATATCTGCTCCAACCAGTCGCTGTGCGCCCTACGCGCCGTGGTCCACATGGCAACCCTTGGCGAACTCGGCCTGAAACGCGCCGCCCGCGTATCCATTGAACGCGCCCACATCTGCGCCGAACGCCTCACCGCCATCGACGGCGTGGAGATGTTCACCGACGGTCCCTTTGGCAACGAGTTTGCCGTGACCCTGCCGGTAAACGCATACGAGGCTATCGCCAAGCTCACAGAGCGCGGCTTTGTTCCCGGCTTCCCCTTGGGACGTTACTACGACGGGCTCGAGAACGGCCTGCTCGTGGCATGTACTGAAAAGACCAGTGAAGAACAGATCGGCATCTTCGCCGAAATGCTCAAAGGAGCGTTGAAGTAATGAAGACCATCTTTGAAAAATCCGTTACCGGACGCGAAGGCTGCTGGCCCTGCGAAGGTTTGGCTGAAGAGGCCTACATTCCCACTGAACTGCTGCGCGGTAAAGACGTCGGCCTGCCGTCCGCTTCCGAACTGGACGTGGTTCGCCATTACACCAAGCTCTCCCAGCGCAACTTCGGCGTGGATGGAAATTTCTATCCCCTGGGTTCGTGCACCATGAAGTACAACCCCAAGTTCACGGAATCCGTGGCATCTCTGCCCGGCTTCACCCGCCTGCACCCGGTCCTGCCGCAGCTCAAGGGCGCTGGCGGACTCTGCCAGGGCGCACTTGAGGTCATGTACGAAACCGAACGTCTGCTGGCCGAAATCACCGGTATGGCTGCCTACACCATGCATCCCATGGCAGGCGCCCACGGCGAATTGACCGGCGTCATGCTCATGGCCGCTTACCACAGAGACAAGGGCAACAAGAAGACCAAGATGATCGTGCCCGACTCCGCGCACGGCACCAACCCGGCTTCCGCAGCCATTGCTGGCTATGAGATCATCTCCGTAGAATCCGTGGACGGCATTGTCTCCCCCGAGGCTCTGGCCGAAGTGCTTGACGATGAAGTCGCTGGCATGATGATGACCTGTCCCAACACATTGGGCCTGTTCGAAACTCATCTGCCCAAAATCGTGAAGATGCTCCGCGAAGTGGACGCCCTGCTTTACTACGATGGTGCGAACCTGAATGCCATCATGGGCAAAATGCGCGTGGGCGATGTCGGATTCGATATCATTCACTGGAACCTGCACAAGACCATGGCTACCCCGCACGGCGGCGGCGGTCCCGGTTCCGGCCCGGTTGGCGTGTCCGAACGGCTGGTGGACTTCCTGCCTGTTTCCCGTGTTCAGAAACGCGAGGACGGCCAGTTCTTCCTGGATTACGACTTCCCGAAATCCATCGGCTACGTGGCACCTTTCTACGGCAACTTCGGCGTATACCTGAAGGCATACGCCTACATGCTCCGTCTGGGAGCTGTCGGTCTGACCCGCGCCTCCGAACACGCGGTGCTGGCTGCCAACTACATGCGCAAGCGCCTCGAAAACCATTACGATATTCCTTACAACCGCATCTGCATGCATGAGTTCGTGGCATCCGCCAGCAAACAGGCCAAGTCCGGCGTCCGCGCTCTGGATATTGGTAAGGCTCTGCTGGACAAAGGGCACCACGCTCCCACTGTGTATTTCCCGCTCATCGTACCGGAAGCGATCATGGTGGAACCCACCGAGACAGAAAACAAGGAAACTCTCGACCAGTTCATCAATGATCTCATTGAAATCGCGGAACTGACCGATACCAACCCGGAAGTAATCCAGGCCGCACCCGTGACCCTGCCGGTCACCCGTCTGGACGAAACTGCAGCCGCTCGCAACATGGAGCTGACTGATGACTTATGATCTCGTAGTGATCGGCGCAGGCCCTGGCGGGTTTGATGTCGCGGTGGAAGCCGCCGGATTCGGCCAAAAGGTCGCTCTGGTGGAAAAACAATTCCTGGGAGGCACCTGCCTGAACCGGGGTTGCATTCCCACCAAACTCTGGCTCGGGGCAACCTCCGCCATCGAAGAACTGCACAACCAGTCCAAGATGAAGGTGGCCTCCGGCGAAGTGAACGTGGACTTCACTGCTCTTCAGGCCCGCTTGCAAAAGCACCTGACCGGCACCCGTAAGGCCATGGGCATGCAACTGAAAAAAGCTGGCGTTGATCTCTATGAAGGATTCGGCAAACTGGCCGATGAAAGCAAGGTTTCCGTTGCCACCGAAGACGGCGAGGAAATCCTCGAATACAAAAATCTGGTTATTGCCACTGGATCCAAGCCCATCTTCTTCCCCGGCCTGGAGCCGGACGGCGATGCGGTGCTGGATTCTGATATGTTCCTGGCCCAGGAAGAGATGCCCGAGTCCCTCATTGTTGTGGGCGCGGGCTTCATCGGGCTGGAAATGGCACAGGTCGCCCACCGCATGGGCGCAAAAGTGACCGTTATCGACGCCATGGATCGAGTGGCCCCGCTGGAAGACCCTGAGGTTTCCAAAGCGCTCCGCTCCGTTTTCAAGCGTTGGAAATGGAACGTGCTTCTCGAAAAGCGAGTGGCCGGAGTCAAAACCGTGGACGGCAAGGGTGTACTCACTCTGGACGACCGCGAAAAGATCGAGGCCGATAAAATCCTGGTGGCTGTGGGCCGAGGTCCTGTCACCAATGGACTCGGCCTTGAAGAAGCCGGCATTGAACTTGAGTTCAACAAGATCGTGGTGGACGAGAATCTCATGGCCGCCCCGAACATCTACGCCATTGGCGATGCCAACGGCCATATCCAGCTCGCCCACGCAGCATCGCATCAGGCCCATTATGTAGCCGCCCGCATTGCAGGAAAAAGTGACGCGCCTTATGAGACCGGCCCGGTGCCGAGCGTGCTCTACGGTGCTCCCGAAGTCATGCGTGTAGGCCAGATGGAACATGAAGCCTTCCTGACAGACTATGAAACCACTGAGACCTCCAAGGCACAGCTTGCAGCCAATCCCATGGCACAGGCCCATGCAGCCACACAGGGTTTCGTGAAAGTTATCTGGACCGGAGGCAAAGTGGTCGGTGTTACAGCCGTGGGACATGATGTCTCTCGACTGGTCCTCGGCTCGACCCTGATCGTGCAGCAAGGCTGGACCGAAGAAGACATCCACAAGACGATCTTCGCCCACCCGTCACTGGACGAATCCCTGCTCATGGCCCTCAAGGCTGAACGGACAAAAAAACAATGATTCACGACTGTTTAGATAATGCCGAAGCTTATGTAGATTTGAACCCGCGTTTCATGGCGGCATTCAAGTTCCTACGGCAGCCCGATATAGCAGACCTCCCGGAAGGCAGACACGAGGTGGACGGTGATTCCATCTACGCCGTGGTTGCCAAGGGCGTGGGCCGCAAACCGAATGAGGCACTTATCGAGACACACGACAACTACATCGACATCCAGTTTGTGCTTGAAGGTACAGACAACATAGGGTGGAAAGCCAGAAAAGGACTCGGAAAAACAACCGAGGCTTCCAATCCGGCCAATGATGTGGCGTTTTATGAAGACACTCCCACGGCGTGGTCGGCAGTCGGCCCCGGGGAATTTGGCATCTACTTCCCGGAAGATGGACATCTACCCATGATTTCCAACGAAAAACTGCATAAAGTCATCATGAAAGTGGCCGTGAAATAGACCATTCGAGAACAAGTGAAATACAACCGGGAAGCCCACATGACGCGAGCTTCCCGGTTTTCTGTTTTAATCAACCCACGACTGTAATCACATCGGGGTTATAGTCGTTGATGGTGTCGAGCCGGATGGCTGCCTGACGCCGTTTTTCCAGCATCTTGAGCACCGGATCGAGCTGTGCGCCGAGCATGTAACCCTGAATGGACACCGAGTTGGTGAAATTCCACCAGGCAAAGGCATACAACATCCTCGCAATCTGCGATGGGTATCGCGGATAGGCCGATTTGTTGACCTCAATGCGCAACGTCCTGAAGCCCGGCAGGCCACCTTTCTTGAAGGCAAGCACTTCGCCGAACCGGATCATCACATACCCGAACGGTGTGTAGACCGAAAACCGATCGTCCAACACCTTGAGCATGGGATGACGCATCATTGCAGCCACCGAACTAATGGCACACACGATAACTCCGACCATGCAAATGAGCAAAGCCGCAATCCGCCAATTAACATATGGAATGTAGAGGAACCCGGATATGGCCAGGCCAGCGTAGATGGCCCCAAGGACCACACAACCCCTTACGCTCCTCTCATTAGGATAGATTTTTATTGGTACATATAACATAGGTGCACCTTGCTTTCGGTAAAGATTTCAGCGGACCGAATGATCCGCCCCCGAAACCAGGCACTCCTCCCGCAACCCCGAAGGGTCGAGTCCTGCAACACAGTCAAATCACATGAAATAAACAACGTTCATTCCACGCAACAAGGTGGCGCACGAAGCAGTCGCGCGCGCGATAAGTAGCGATAATTAGGATTTCTAATAAACATGTCTGCTCCTCCAGTTGGATTTCTCCAATTGGGAAACAGCCTTGAGCAAGGTGTAAGAACCTTACCGCATTTCACCTAAAAGGTATAGTGGGGAGACTCGGCGTTTAAAACAAGAATAAAAACAGTAAGACAGCCCTCACCATCACACAAAACGGATTCAATCGCCCTCCCTTGCATCTGCCCACCAAGCACCCAATGATCGGGATAAACGACTATATCAGCGTCAGACAGATCTGAACGAGTGAACGGAATAAGACTCCCTGCTTAGTGGACTGAGCGAGCATCCGGTTCCGGGGCAAAAAAGCCGCCGTGTTCCGGCATTTCGAGGGCGAGCAGCCCTTGAAGAGAAAGATCAGGGCCGACCCAAAGTTTGCCTGTACTGGTAAAGCCGCGGGCCAAACGCTTGGCATGGTCCAGAGCCGTGGCTATCTGCTGAGTGTAGTTAGCTTTGGTAAAGACGAACTCGGCATCATGCGCCCACTCCGGACGGGGTTCATCCGGGGGCCAGGAAATGGGGTTTTTGAGTCGCCAGACAACCGTATCAGGAGTGTGGGAAACCATGACCCCGTCATCAATACCCTGGCATGCAGGATTACCACAATCGCATGTGTAGACGAAGAACTCACCGGACATGGTAGAGGAATTCACCAGAGCCACGGGATCGACATACACGTTTACCTCGTGCAAATACTGCCCATCCACAGACAGATTAAAATCGATATAGGCGTCCTCAGGAGACTTTTCGTCCAGCGACAGTGTGGCTGTAATGCGAAGATCATTCATGTAATTTCGTCCTTAAAAAAAGATGGTATGCCGGGCAACCGACGGCCCGCATTTACCATACATCATTCCACAGGACAACGGTTTGCGACCGCACTACGCGGGCTTGTCCTTGATGATCTCATCCCTGACCAGAGCAGAATTATAAGCGGAATTAATATCCGATTCCGTCAATGTACCCACTAACTGACCGTTCGGGCCGGAGTTCAGGACCGGGAGCTGGGACACACCCCGATGCGTGATCTGATCAAGCGCCTCCTGCAACGTATCATCCGTGGTCACGGTCACCAGATCACGCGTGCCAAGATCAAGGGCCACGATCAGATCGGCCAGCCCTTCCTCATGCAACACGGCCCGAATATCTCGAAACGATATAATGCCAGTCAGCCGCTTTTGGTCATCCACTACGTGTAGATATGGCGCATTCTCAGTCTTGAACGTCCAAATGATCTGCTCCAGTTTCATGGATTCCGGGATGGTCACCACATTGGTGTTCATGACCTCCTTCACGATGATGTGCGACAATAAATGCCGCTCGCGCCCGGCCTCGATGTCGATACCGCGCCGCAGCAATTTCGTCGTGTAAATGGAAGCCCTTTCCAAGGTAGAATTCAGCACCGTGGCAGTAATACAGGTAAGCATGAGCGGCAGAATAATGGAATAGGTGCCGGACATCTCGAAAATGATCAGAATGGCCGTAATGGGTGCATACGTAGTGCCTGCCACCACACCGCCCATGGCGACCAGCGCATACGCTCCGGGCAACGCGGTCTGACCGGGGAAAATAGCATGCAGCACCATGCCGAATGCGCCGCCCGTCATGCAGCCCATGAAGAGTGAAGGCGCGAAAATACCGCCCGAACCACCGGAGCCTAGCGTGAGAGATGAAGCAAGGATTTTTACGAAAATAAGAACAAACAACAAGTTCAGTTCTATGTCGTTATTAAGTGCCATATTCATAGCTCCATAACCGACACCAAACACTTCCGGGAAAATGGCAAATACGCAGCCCAGCAGCAGACCACCAATGGCGGGCTTGATATATTCAGGAATGGAAAGATCATCGAACCAATCTTCAAATTTGTAGAGGATCTTGGTAAACGACAGCCCCACCAATCCAGTGATCACACCAAGAATGGGATAAAAACAGAACTCCCACAGGGAGACAATGGAATAATCAGGAATGCTAAAATGGGGAAAATCACCGAAATAGTAACGGGAAATAGTCGTTGCCGTAACCGAGGAAAGAACTACGGGAGAGAACTGCATCACCCCGAAATCACCAATGATAATCTCCAGAGCAAATAGAACACCGGCAATGGGCGCATTAAAAGTGGCAGCAATACCCGCTGCCGCACCGCAACCCACCATGGTGCGCATATGCACGCTCGGCACTTTAAAGACCTGACCCACGGATGAGCCAATGGACGAACCGATCTGCACCATGGGCCCTTCGCGCCCCACGGACCCGCCCGACCCGATAGTCACGGCCGAGGCGAAGATTTTGGCAGCGGCCACACGCTTTCGGATACGCCCACCACGCAGAGCGATAGCCTGCATAACTTCCGGCACACCGTGGCCCTTTGCTTCGCTGGCAAAATAATTGACCACAAGGCCGACAATCAGCCCTGCCACTCCCGGCATGACAATCTTCACCCAGAGCGGAATGGTGTGGGCAATAAGGATCATGTCACTGGTATTCTGATAGAATATCCACTGCATACCCTTGAGCACATATTTGAAGAGGACTGCGCCATAACCGGCAAGGACACCGATCAGGATGGCAAAGAATAGATATTGAACATTGGGCCGTTTGAGTCGCTCAAACAGCGGGGCTCCCCTGTCGGGCATGAAAACTCCACATGGTTCGCGTTTCGTCCGGTGTTGACAATGAATGCGCCCGATATATTTCAAACTATCGAGAGCTTAACCCGACTTGCCCTTTTCTGGCAACGTTTCCCACCCGGAACTTGAGCGAAATGCGGAAAAAAGGTACGTGGGGACCTCACAAAGTCGCAAAACATCCAAAATGGAGAATATACATGCCCAAATATGACATCAAGAAGCTGCAGCCCCAACCGGAATTCGATTTCATGTACTACATGGAAGTTGCAGGAGAAAGCCGCGTCGACCAGGAGCTGATGAGCGAATTTGGCCCCTTCTGGGACCGATGGGCCGTAGAGAACCTGAATGCATACGAATTGACCAACACCGAGGGTGAAGGCAGTTTCCTGCTCATTTATCTGGATGAAGAAGCTGAGAGCAACATCGAAGGCATCTGGCAGGACTCCCCGACCCACGGCCTGCTTTTCCACGCTTTGGCCATCACCATGGTAATGAGCTCCGCTCAAGGCTTTGTCCCAGAGCTTCAGGACGGGAAATGTGCTCCCCTGCCGCTTCCCGGCGACGGAGTACTCGGCGCATTTGAAGAACTCGGCCTGACCTGGAATCAGGAAGGCACCATCAACCGTAAGTACGCAGTCCTCACTCCGTACCCTTATACCGGCGGTTGCGAAGTCTGTTACCTGAGCGAAAGCTGTCCCAAAAGCACGGTAAGGCCTCAATAATGCAATTTACAGTCAAGGATGTTCTGACCCTTCAAGTGGCTCCGGCACTGGGGTGTACCGAACCTGTGGCCATCGCGCTCGGCGCGGCTGCTGCCATGTCGGTGCTGCCCGGAGAGGATTTCGATAGCATCGAACTTTCTCTGGACCCGAATGTCTACAAGAACGCCCTGGCTGTATCCATCCCAGGCACCAGCGGCCTCTCCGGCCTAGACACGGCCGCAGCTCTCGGAGCTGTCGGCGGTGATGCCAGCCTCGGTCTGGAAGTACTTGGCCCCATCGCCGAGAACCACGTTACCATGGCAAAGCAAACCCTGGCCGACAAAAAGGTCACAGTTTCCCTGCTCAAGGATCGGCGTGGACTCTACGTCAAGAACGTGATCAGACGTGGCGACGACGTTGCTGTCTCCATCATTGAAGGGCTGCATGACAACATTGCCTCTCTGGAACTCAATGATAAGCCCGTAGAAAGCGATCTGGTGACTCCGCCTACTGAATCCGGCATCAGTCCCGTGGCTGCTATGGAAGAGTGGCTCAAGTCCCTCTCCCTCAACGATCTTATCGCTTTGACGGATGATCTGGACGAAGCTGACCTCGCCTTTCTGCAGGAAGGTGTGGACGTCAACATGCGTCTGGTGGACCAAGGTCTGAAATACGGCATGGGACTCGGTGTGGGCAAGACTCTAGAACGCCTCGTACGCCAGGGTCTCATCAAGAAGGACATGATCCTGAATGCGCGCATCTACGCCTCTGCTGCATCCGATGCCCGCATGTCCGGCATACCGCTGCCCGCCATGAGCTCCGCAGGATCCGGCAACCACGGCCTCACCGCCATTCTGCCTATCTGGGCAGTCAAAGACTACGTGGATGGAGTGGACATAAAAACAGTTCTTGAGTCCATCGCCCTCTCCCACATCGTCACTGCCTACGTGAAGGCACATACCGGCAGGCTCACCGCTGTCTGTGGCTGCTCAGTAGCCGCTGGAGCCGGAGCGACTGCTGGCGTAACCTTCCTGCTCGGTGGCGACGCCAAGCACATCGCCGGAGCCATCAAGAATCTTCTGGAAGATCTGGCAGGCATCATCTGTGACGGAGCCAAAGCAGGTTGCGCCCTTAAGCTCGCTACCGCAGCCGGAACCGCTGTTCAAGCCGCCCTCTTCTCGCTTCAAGGCGTCAACGTCCACCACACCGACGGCATCATCGGCAATTCATCCGAAGACACCATGCGTAACGTCGGCACTCTGGCAACCCACGGCATGATTGCCACCGATCAGACCATCTTGGAAATCATGCTGCAAAAGCAATTCTCCGACGTTTAAGCTGAAGAATCATACTAAAGAAAGCGCCCGGATCACTATTTTGATCCGGGCGCTTTTTTGTAACTATGGAAAAGTCAGAGAAGGAAACCGCCTCTGACATATGATTAAAAATAAGCCAGTTTCTGCGGTGGAGTTTTGCCCTCAAAAAAAGCTTCTACCTTGCCCCGGTCCGCCTCACTGATTTTAAGGTCCGAAACATTAAGCACGCTGCTCATGCCACCATAGGTCTTTACGGCCCGGTCGATGAAATCGGCATCGACAAAAGCGGCCTTCAAGGTAACGGGGCGTGTGCCCCATCCCACAGTGAGTGGCAGCAATGGGTCACGCTCCGGAGCCTTGGTAATAAAATTACCGGTTCTAACCAGTGCTTCAGTGACAGTGTCAGGAAAAGTGCCGCCCATACGGCCCAACTGATCAACAAATGCGGGCATGACGGCAAGGTAGTAGTATTGGTCGATCTTGCAGGCAATGGATTTGCCCGGCATATTCAGAATCCACGGTTCTTCGGCAAACCCCTTGCCCAATCCCTGTTGCAACCGTTCCAGCGTAGCGGCGTAATCACTCAGTGGCATGACAGTGCTCCTTATTGGGACTAGACCATACAACTACCAATTATTCAAGGAGAGTAGATAAAAGACGAGGAAAGAAGACACCTTCTGCAGACTAGGCTGGTCATTTCGCCCTCCGAGAGAGACAGGATGCAGCGACTCTCTGCCCATAAAAAAAGCCCCGGCTAGCAGGGCAGTTCTTATCTACTTGGATACAAACTTTTCCATGTATCGAGCGTGCAGTTTTTCATCCACAAGTTTTCTGATCGCGGCCGGATCCGACACTTTGTCTTCCATCTTCTTCAGCATGTCAGGAATAATCTTCTGACAAAACTCACTGCGAGCATAGGTATTCAGGCTGGCTTGGATATTATTCGCCACAGCGTAGCAAGCCACGACTTTAGCAGAATAGACCTTCTCATACGCCAGGTCCATATCGCCCGATTTCTCTGCACACATCCCTTTTAAAAAGTAGGCGTGGGCCAACTCCATGATGTCCTTTGTATTTTCAATGGAAGCATCAAAATAGGGAACAGCCTCGGCGCAATTGTCTTCCTTAAACAAATCGTTGCCCATAGCCAGATCACTCTTATGTCCACCGCACCCGGCGACCAAAGCGACCATCATGATAGCCGCAATCACAAATATCAGTTTTTTCATTATCTTCATCCTTACTGAAATCGTTACTTGTCACGAGCGCCGAGACGGCGATCCATGAGCAATAAATCCGCAACAGTCAAAGCCACCATGGACTTAAGTACGGGGTTGATACGCGGAATCGCGGAAATATCGTGACGACCACCCACCATAATAAATGTTTCTTCACCCCAAGAGGTTACTGTCTGCTGCTCCTGCAAGATGGACGGGATGGGCTTTACATAGGCTCGCACAATGACGTCCTGCCCCGAAGAAATACCACCCAAAATGCCGCCAGCATTGTTGGACAAGAAACCATCCGGCCCAATGGGGTCATTGTTCTGACTACCACGAGAACGAGCTGCTGCACAACCGGAGCCGATCTCCACACCCTTGACCGCACCTACACTCATGAGCGCCCCGGCCAGTCTTCCGTCAAACTTGCCAAACACAGGCTCACCAAGTCCGATCGGCAATCCTGAGGCGCGAATTTCCACCACACCGCCCAAGGTGTCCTCTTCACTCATCACATCAGCCACATGGTCGTTCCATGTATCCACAATATCCGGGTCCGGGCTGAAATATGGTCGCTCCTGCGCGCCCTCGATATCCTTTATCTCACAAGGAATGCCGCCCAACTCCACGGTATACGCATGGATGGAAATGCCTTCGGTCTTGAGCAGTTCCAAGGCAATGGCACCGCCTGCTACACGAGACACGGTCTCACGCCCGGAAGCACGCCCGCCGCCGCGATAATCACGGAAGCCATATTTTCCATTGTAGGTAAAATCGGCATGCCCCGGTCGGAACACATCTTTGATCTTGGAATAGTCATGAGAACGCTGGTTGGTGTTCTCGATAACAAAACCGATGGGTGTACCAGTCGTCTTGCCTTCAAAAACACCGGAATAGATTTTCACCTGATCCGGTTCCTTGCGAGTGGTAGAGGAAAGGCCGCCCTGCCCAGGCTTTCGGCGATCCAATTCCGCCTGAATAATGGACTCGTCCAGAGCCACGCCTGCCGGACAACCGTCCACAACACCGCCGAGTCCAACGCCATGGGACTCGCCAAAGGTGGTCAATTTGAAAAGTTCGCCAAAAGTACTACCGCTCATTCCTACTCCCTAAAATTTCTCTACTTTCAAAATATCATCAGTCTTACCCATGAGGACGACAATATCATCTTCAGCGAAAGTGATATTAGCCGTCGGGACAAAGCTGAACTCTGTCTCACCGTTCTTTTTGCAAGCTATAACCTGTACCTGAAATTTATTGGTCAAATCCAAATCGCGCAAGGTCTTTCCAGCCCACTTGTCGATCTTTATCTCCCTGGTGGAGATACCAGACCCCAAGCGGAAATAATCATGTATGCCGGAATTCGTCAAACGATGCGCCAGCTTGAGCGCCACGAATGCCTCCGGAAACACCACATCTGTCACGCCAAGTTTTTGCAACACCTGCTTATGCTTTTCGCTGACAGCCTTCACGCAGATGTCTTTCACACCAAGTGATTGCAGACTCAGTATTACAAGTATGGAAACTTCCATAGAATCACCAGTGGACACGATAACCTTATCCAGATCCTTGAATCCGATCTGCTCCAATGCGGTCTCGTCGGTGGCATCAGCCTTGTAAACATGTGCCAGAATGTCCTTGGCCTGGCTGACAAATCGGGTGCTGTTGTCAACGCCCACAACCGAGTGACCGAGTTCAGACAGTGCACGCGCCAATGGGAAACCAAATTTCCCCAGGCCAATAATGCCAATTTCTTTTTTCTCGCTCATCACGATATCCCTCTTTTATCCAAGCGGCAGATTTTCATACGGCAGCCTAAAACGCTGCTCGGTCTGCCAACTTTGCAGGGCGGACAGGAGCCACATGGGACCAAGCCTGCCCACAAACATCAATATGATCACCATCCCCTTTTCCGCGCCGTTAAGCTGAGCGGTAAGGCCCGTGGATAATCCCACAGTACCGAAAGCGGAGATGACTTCAAACATGTTAACCATAAATTTATCACGCCCCATGAGATATGAAGCGCTGTGACTTTCCAAGGTCGTGAGAACCATGGTGCCCACTGCAACCAGCAGAATAGAAACGGTGAAGAGCGTAATGGTCCGATTCACCGAAGTCGGATGCAATGCCAGACGGCCTATACGGACCTGTTCCAGTCCCTTGAACTGCGCGGCCACAAAGCTGCACAGAGCGCGAAACGTCGTGGTCTTGATACCACCGGCACAGGAGCCAGGCGAACCACCGATGAACATCAACACCATCATAAATGCCAGCGAGACATTAGTCATAGTACCAATATCAACTGTGTTGAATCCGGCTGTCCGGCAGGTGATAGATTGAAACAGCGAGGTCAGCACTCTCTCATATACAGAGCCGGAAGCAAGCGGCGACACACTTTCCGCACAAAAGATAATCACCGCACCGCCTATGGTGAGCAGAGCCGAAGTCTTGAGCACAATGGAGGAATGCCAACTCAACAGAGGCGCCCCCGTCCGCAAAGATCGACGATCATTCACGGCTCGTTTCGCCAGCTGCCCACATTCGTGCAGCACGTAAAAACCAAGCCCACCGGTTATTATCAATACAAAGAAAACCAAGTTGATACCGGTATGCCCGCTCCATTGCGTCAGAGAGTCGGGGTAGAGCGAAAAGCCTGCGTTGCAAAAGGCGGAAATGGAGTGAAATATGGCAGAATACGGCGCGAATCCAACCGGGTCCATGAGCCAGAGGAATAGAGCGCCTGCCAATTCCAGAGTAAAGGTCATCGCAAACACGCGCAGCAAGAATTTGCCCAGACTAAATGCCGGGTCCTTGAGAAGCGTCTGGCTCACTGCGGTACGGTCATTAAGCGACACGCGTTGCCCCAACAAATAGATGAATAATGTGGTGAATGTCATGATACCAAGTCCGCCCAACTGTATGAGCAGCAAGATGACATTCTGGCCAAACAGGGAGAAGTAAGTCCCGGTATCCACTACAATCAAACCGGTAACGCACATGGCGGAAGTGGCCGTGAAAACGGCATCAACAAATGTCAGTTCGCCACCGGGATGGCTGACGTCCAGGAAAAGTGCGAGGGCCCCGACAAGAATACCTCCGGCAAAGAACCAGACCGGCAACCAATGGGGAGTGAATAACTTCGCGCGCATATCCGAACTATATAGACCTATCAGCACAAGGAGTCAAAAAGGCTTAGGAAAGCTTGGCCAGCTTTTGCTTTGCACGTGCAATAGACGCTGTCAGGCTTTCTTCTGACACAACAATGTCAGCACACCCTTCATAAAGCGGCGCTCGCTCGACAAGAATCTCACGAACTTCTTCCACCATGGGTTTACCCGTCAGCGATGGACGTTGTGCCTCGTTGGGATCATTCATAAGTCGCGCGGCCAGCACTTCCGGCTCTGCCTTGAGGTAAATGGTCACGCCGGTTTTCAGAATATCCCGATTGGCCTCACGCAAGACCATCCCACCACCGCAGCCTACGACTCGCGGCCCATCGTCCGCCACGCGTGCGAGGATTTCGGTCTCTTTGTCCCGAAAGCCCTCCCAGCCGTTCTGCTCGACGTAATCAGCGATCTCCATGCCCACCGACGCCACTAGCTCATGATCAGTGTCCACAAAAGTGACGCCTAATTGCTCAGCCAAACCGCGCCCGACGCTGGTCTTGCCACAAGCACGGGGACCAACAAGAAATATATTCTTTTTCAAACTCATAGGTGGAACCTAGAGCAAAACTCCGATGGATTCAACGATTTGGTCCATCGACTATGCAATCATCCTGTTTACTGATAGATTTCGAGCCACGAATTCAACCCACGTGAGGATACCACAATGAAGACCGCCATTTTCGGATTTTCCGGCTCCGGCAAGACCGACCTTTTCGCCGCACTGGCAGGACCGGCCGCTGCCGCCGCAGGTAATCGCGCCATGGTTAAGGTGCCCGACGCACGCCTCGATCCGCTCATAGCGTTATTCTCACCCAAGAAAGTCACCTACTCAGAAATCGAGTACCTCGACATCCCTGGCGGAGGCGGCAAAGGCTCAGGCCTTGGCGAACGCGTACTCAACGAAGTGCGCCCCTATGACTGCTTCATCGGCGTGCTGGATGCTTTTTCCGGCATGAACGACCCCAAGCAGCAATGGCAAGCCATTGAAGCAGACATGATGATTTCCGACATGGCGGTGATCGAAAAACGACTCGAAAAACTGGCTGCTGACGGCAAAAAGAACAAGGCGCTGGTCGACCCCAAGGAAGAAGCTGCCCTGAAAGACGCTCTCGCCGTTCTGGAAGAGGAAAAACCGCTGCGAGAAAATGAAGAAGTATCAGATCTGCCCGAACTCAAGGGATACAAATTTCTCTCTGCCCGCCCGGTGCTCTACGCCTGGAACTGCCCTGAAGGTGAAGAAGCGGAGATGGAACTGCCCAAAGACCAACCCGGCATGACCCACATTGCCGTTTCCGCCAAACTGGAACGCGAACTGGCTGAGATTGACGACCCGGAAGAAAAAAAGATGTTTCTGGAAGACCTCGGAATCACTGAATCAGCACTAGATAAGGTCATCAGCAAGACCTATGACCTGCTCGGCCTTATCTCCTACCTCACCGCGGGTGAAGATGAATGCCGCACCTGGCCCCTGAGAAAAGGGTCCACCGCACCGCAGGCTGCTGCTGTTATCCACACAGATTTTGAGAAAGGATTTATCCGCGCCGAAGTCATTGCCTATGACGATTTCATGGAGCTTGGTGATTTCAAAGCGGTCAAAGATACTGGTAAAGCGCGCCTTGAAGGGAAAGAATACATCGTCCAGAACGGCGATATAATCGAGTTCCGATTCAACGTCTAACCCACTCAATACAATAAGTATAAAGGGAGTGGATTTTCCTCGCCCTTTTTTACTTGCCAGAATTAATAATAGTTACTACTTATAAGTCATGAACAATGAAAACACTTGTACTAAGACACGCGAGGTCGGCATAGAGCTCGGCGATTGCCGCTTATGCCAAGGCTGTATTGAAATGAACCCCGACGTTTTCGAGTGGGATGATGAACTGGATATGCCGTACGTCTGCCGCTCCAAAGTCACAGAAGAGGAAATTCGTGATATCATGAATTCCTGTCCCGAAGGATGCATCGTTTTCGTGGATTGTTAATCGATTCTTGCCAATCCATATTGGCGCTGCAGCCGGTGGTAACTCCTCAGCCACCGGCTGTTTTGCGTACTAACCTTCGTGTTCGGCCTTCCTGCGCTCGACCACTTCCGCAAATCGCTCATCATTACTTCTCACCGATGTAAGTTTCAACTGTAATTAAACACTCTTTCCAGTAAAAGTAAGAAAATGAGCCAATCGATGAAAAGGATCGGGAAATGACAATTTACCGGAATCAATCAAATCAAAAATCAGGGATTGATTGTAAGGCCGCCCTGCTTCCCATCGTTTTCTCAAACCACCATCCAATTAAATCTCTGTAAGGCGTACACCCTTCACATTATCCCAAGGGATAAAACGACCAGATGACCATAATAAGACCAGCCCAACCACCCAGACAGATAATCATGGGCATCCAGTAGAGCTGGTCTGTGTAAAAAGGATAAAAAAAACCAAGCCATAAAGCCAAACATGGGCACGCTAAACAACATCATGCCAATCAATTGAGCACGACTGTCGTTCTCTATACTATTTCTTTCATACGTTATTTCTTCGGGGGCATGGGCGGCAACGAGCAGGACTCGCTACAACAAGTGCCGTATATGAACCCGCAATATGTATGGAAAACACGGGTCTGCTTCTCTTTCTGCTCGTCAGTGAGCGGCTTCATATTAGCCTCGGCCACCATTTCCAGCAGCTTTTCGTATTCCGGGACAGCATTCATGGACGTGCCAAGCACTTCCCCCGTGCGCACATCCAAAAGCGAAGCGTCCATGGAATCTGAGACCAGAGCATATGGTACAGGCCCATTATCGATCAGACGCGCAGCACAGACAGTCTCGCGCTCAAAGGTACCGACTTCGCCGGCACAGAATATCACGACAAAAATCGGCTTGCCGCCTTCGTCGAATAACACCAGATCCAAAGGACGTTCGTAATCCTCGCCATCCACACAATATGAAAGCGGCACCTTGGCCTTGAGCCGATCCTTAGGGTAGCCCTTCTCTTCTACCATGAACCGCGCAAGCACCTGCCGAAACTCTTCAAAGGTCGTTTCGTCTATCTCTTCCCCGGTCAAATAGTCGCGAAGTGTCCCGCCTAAGCTTGATTCGTGCATGGCCTGCCTCCTTTTCTTCCTTAAATAATAATACCCTTAATGAACGCAGGCAAGCTCAACTCTCAACAAAGGTCACCGGTACCCCAGAGGGCCACACTTAGAAGGAAGACCGCTTCTCCTTGACTGAAAAAAACAGATATTATAGTTATAATTTTTTATAAATACTATTTTGAGGGGGAAAGTTTGCAATTTAATAACATTAGAGGATATCTTATAAATCTCTGGGTGTTAGCCAATCCGACTATTTTATACCGCGCTGCACGGGGATTCCTTCGAGCCCTTCTCCTTCGTAAAAACACACTCAAAACGATAGAGCTCTTTCCAACCATGAAATGCAACTTGACTTGCTCCATGTGCTCTGTTGAAAAATTCAAAAACGCACCAGGCGAAAAGCTTAAACTCACTGATTACGAAAGAATAGCATCTCAGGGGGCCAAGGAAGGAGCCATTGCTCTTACAATTCTTGGAGGTGAGCCGCTTATGGCCACCGACCTGTTTGAAATCATTCGCACATTCAAAAAGCACCATTTCTTCATCAACATGGTGTCCAATTCCATTCTGGTAACCCCAGAAAAACTCACAGAATTACGCGCTGCGGGTGTCAACGCCATATGCTTCAGCCTGGATTCGACAGATGAAGAGGAAAACGACCGCATCCGGGGTATTCCTGGCCATTATAAAAAGGTCATGAACAATATTAAAGTCGCAAAAGAACTCGGCCTTATTGTAAGTATGGCTCCTGTTTTCTTCCCCGGAGGGATTGAACATGGTGTCAAGGTCGTCAAACTTTGCCAAGAGATGAAAATTGGTGCCAGCGGTGGTCAAGCTGCCCCTGTCGGCGCCTGGGAAGGACAAGAGATTCTCACCCCCAAAGAACACGATAAGGTTAGAGACCTGCTCAAAGAATTCCCTCGACTGACCTTCGATTGGGCACTCAGCTATTTCGTAAAAATGCGCTGCCCTGCTGGCAAAGAAAAAATCGCCATTTCAGACAAAGGGGATGTTTTCGGTTGTTCGGTCAACCCCATTAGCTTTGGCAATATTCGCAAAGAATCGATCTCTAGCATCCTCAAGAGGATGCGAGCATTCTCAGAATTCAAAAAAGATTCTCCAGTATGCCTTTCCGCCGAGAGCACTCACTACATTGAGAAATACATTCGCCCTTTATCCCAATTTGAACATTATCCAGTTTCTTACACCAAACATCCGGGCTTTGACGCTGAACGTGAACAGCTGTCAAAAATCAAGTAGGCTCAACAATGAAACTAGAAACAACTGACTGCTTAATTTGCGGAGCATCAGCACACACTATCGAAGCAACTGGCAAGGATTACATATATAACTGCTGCGATGATAGTTTCAATGTAGCCCAATGCACAGAATGTGGTCATCTCTACCTGCGCCCTCGTCCTGCACCCGAAGCAGCCTCTGCAATTTATCCTGACTACTACCCCAGCTTTTCTGGAGCTTTTTCAGAAGACAAATCATTATTGGGCTTCATCAAAAACTATGTCATCCGTGGAAGGCTAAAACCGCTGGAACAATACCTCAAGCCCGGAGCAAAAGTTCTGGATATAGGGTGCGGAGACGGCTCACTCTTGTTAGATATTGCCAAGCACTATCCGGATGTCCAACTTTATGGGCTAGATTGGAAATTCGCACCAGAGATGCGGGTGGAACTAGAAAAACGGGGAATAACTCTTTACGAAGATTTCCTGGAAAGAGCAGATCTACCAAAAAATGAATTTGATCTACTCCTCATGAATCAGCTAATAGAACACCTATGGGAACCTAATAAATCACTCCAAACGATATTAAAGACTCTCAAACCAGGCGGTGCCGTTAGCATTGAAACGCCAAACACCGATGGCTATGATCGCAAGCTGTTCCGACGTGGAGCGTGGGGAGGGTACTATCTTCCACGTCATCTCAACCTGTTTTCCACCAAGAACCTGCAACGCATTCTTAAAAACGCAGGCTTTGAATTTGTATCCATGCAAAACTTGGCGGCTCCCATGATTTGGGTGTACTCTCTCAAAGGATACTTTGCTTCGAAAAAAGGACTCCTGAGAAAATTGGAAAAGCTTTGTACGGTCAACCCCATCACCCTGGCGATTTTCACTCCTTTCGACCTGATTGCAAACGCCTTAGGATTTCATACTTCGAATCAAAAAGTCATCGCTAAAAAATCAAACCAATAGTCAATCAACACTTCTTTAGAAAAGCCTGTACTAAAACAGAAAGCGCCCGGTTCGACAATGTCGAACCGGGCGCTTTATTATTCGTTTACTTAGAGCCTAGTGCCCAGCGCCGCCAGTTGCTACAGCGATGCCGTAGAGAACCTTGCCTGCGTCAACCGCGAAGTTGAACAGAGGGGCAGGGATGATACCGACCACGAGCACGGCGGCAGCAAGCATGCCTGCACCGACAGAAGCGAACCAACTGTTATCCGGGTCAGGATGGTTGCCGGGCGCCTTCTCTTCTGTGAAGGCGTGACGGAACAGACTCAGGTAATAGTAGATAGCGATGGCAGAGTTCAGCACCAGTACGATAACCAGCCAGTTGTATCCGTGATCCCATGCGGATGTGATCAGGAAGAACTTGCCCATGAAGCCCATAGTCGGCGGCAAGCCAACAAGAGCAAAGGCACCAATAGCCAGCGACAAAGCAAGCACCGGAGCTTTCTTATAGAGACCATTGAGGTCACTGAATTCCAAGTTACGACCATCCACAGCCACGCGGGAGATGATCCAGAACACAAGCAGGTTCATCAACAGATACGCGAGGGCGTAGAAGGCGGCAGCGCCGAGTCCTTCGGGTGTGCCACTGACCAGACCGACCATAATGTAACCGGCATGAGCTACAGAGGAGAAACCAAGCAGACGCTTGAGATCAGTCTGTGCCAGAGCCGAGAGGTTACCAAAGGTCATGGAACAGGCACCGAGCACTGCAAGCAGCGTGGTGATTTCCAGTCCGGGCTTCAGGAAGGTTGCCATGCGAACCAGAACAACGATGGCGCCCATCTTGGGCATGGTTGCCACAAAGGCAGCCGTTTCGTTGCTCGCGCCCTGATATACATCCGGGCACCAGAAGTGGAACGGGAAGAGCGCCAGCTTGAAGAACATACCGCCTAGGAAGAGGGAAAGACCAGCGACAGCCATGGGGTTGTCAGCAAAGGTCCAGCTCTTGGTAGCAAGTTCTGCAATATAGGTCGTGTGCTGGCTGGCCATGATGTAGGACAAGCCGTACAAAGCCAAAGCCGTGGCAACCGCGCCAAACAGGATATACTTGATACCCGATTCGGCAGCGCCCTTACTCTTGGCGCGCAGCGGAATGATGGCATACATGGAGTAGGACGCCAGTTCCAGGGCCAGATAGATGGTGATCAACTCCACGCAGGAGGCGAGCATCATCAGGCCAAGGGTGGAGAACCCAAGCAACATGTAATAGTCTGTGCGTTTTTCATCGGCCAAAGTCGGCTGACGTGACGTGTTGATCACGACCACGAGGAAACCGAATGCTATGGCAATCTTGAAGAACTGGGACATCATGTCCACGACATAAACGTCGTAGAACAAGGTCCCGTGCACGCCGTAGTGTGCAATAGTGGTGAAGAGGCCGAGACCGGCACCAAAGGGGAGCCATTTCTCGACATCAGGCTTCCACGTCCTGTCACCGCAACTCTGAATAATCAGAGCCACAACCAGGCCGAAGAAGTAGAGTTCCGGTACTATGAGACTGAGATTAAAGTTCATGTCTTAGCCTCCCCCTACTTATTACCTGCGAAGATACTCAGGATATCATTCGCAGCGGTTTGCATTGGCTGATCGGCTTCGAGATGAGCGACTTTGCGCTTATCGAAGTCATTGAGCAGCTTATTAACGGACGGGTCGATGATCTTGAAGAACGGAGTGGGAGCCAAACCGATCCAGAATACGAATACTGCGGGGATGGTCAGGTAGATCCATTCACGAGCGTTCAGATCCTTCCAAGTGCTAGCCGTTGAGGGCTGGCCCCAGGCCATCTTCAGGGAGACGCGGAACATATAGGCAGCAGCCAGAAGCGCGCCGGGCACGCAAAGGAAGCCGATCCATGTATTGTTCTGGAACGCACCGACGAAGACCAACATTTCACCTACGAACCCATTGGTTCCGGGGAAACCGAAGGAAGCCAAGGCCATCAGGCCCCAGAAGAACATGTAGGCAGGCATATATTTGCCCAAGCCCATGTTGTCCTTGATTTCACGAGAATGACTGCGTTCGTAAACACAACCGATCATCATAAAGAGTGCACCTGTGACGATACCATGGTTCAGCATCTGGAACAGTGCGCCCTGGGCGCCGCGCAGGTTGAACAAGAAAATGCCAAGAGTGACAAATCCCATATGTCCGACCGACGAATAGGCGATGAGTTTCTTGATGTCTGTCTGACCCAGCGCAATGGCTCCACCGTAGATGATTGAGACCAGAGAGATCACAATCATCATGGGTGCGAAGTAGTCACTGGCCCCCGGGGTAAGCGGTAAGCAGAAGCGCAGGAAGCCGTAAGTTCCCATCTTCAACAGGACTGCCGCCAGAATGACGGAACCGGCCGAAGGTGCCTGGACGTGCGCAGCGGGCAGCCAGGTGTGGAACGGGAACATGGGCACCTTGATGGCAAATGCCAGGGCCATAGCCAGGAATGCCCAGAACTGGAAGCGGAAACTGAAGTTCATTTCCATCAGTTCGGGGATGGCAAAGGTGCCGCCTGTGATCCTGAATGCAACGATGGCAGCCAGAAGCAAGGTGGAACCAGCCAGGGTGTACAGGAAGAACTTGAGCGATGCATACCTGCGATCGTCTCCACCCCAGACTGCGATGAGCAGATACATGGGGATAAGCATGGCTTCCCAGAACACGTAGAACAGGACCAGGTCCAGCGAACAGAAGACGCCGAGTACGGACGAGGTCATGAAGAGCAGGCAGAAGTGGAATTCCTTCTCCCGCTTGCCAATGTAGGTCCATGAGCAAAGGACACAAAGCGGCAGGACCGCGATGGTCAGCAGGACCATGAGTATGCTGATTCCATCAACGCCGAGGTAGTACTGAAGGCCCCACTGGTGGACCCAGTCCATTTTCTCGACAAACTGGAATTCTGCGTTAAGTTGGAAGTTCATCAGCGGCACCGCGAGCAAGCACTCGATGAGGGACACTATAAGCGTATAGTACCTCACGACCGGTGCGGCCTTGATGAAGAAGAGACCGCACGCCGCTATAAGCGGGAAGACGATCAACAGTGTGAGTACCGGATATCCGAAGTCCAAAACTATCTCCTTAGATTGTCCGGCTTAGCCGAAGTACCATACGAGGGCAAAGATGCCCATACCAAGAACGGCCGCATACGCCAGGTAATCCTGCAGATTCGCTGTTTGGACCTTGGCCCCGAATCTACCGATGTTCCTGACGGTATAAGCACTTCCGTCCACCACTGTATCAATGCCCTTCTTATCGAAGACACTCGTACCGTCACCCGCTTTGATCAGCGCCTTGAGGCCGACAGTGCGGTAAACTTCAGTCCAGACATCATCGATCTTGGAAGCGGGCCAGCAAATGGCGCTCATAGTCACACGCCCGATGAGGCGATAGAACTTATCGAAGTCCAGATTGAGGTACGCATGCGGAGTGATGATTTCCCGAGTCAGGTAGAAAGCCAGGCCGGAGAAGCCGAGCAGCAGACCCGAGTTGATGACCTTGTCGAGGTGCCAGGGTTCAAAGGCATGCTCAACCGCAAACGGAAGGTAGCGGTACAGCATTTCAGGATAGACACCCTGTGCGATGCAGAGGATACCGGCGATGGCCATACCCACGTACATATTGCCCGGAATAGGCTTGATCTCTCCGGTGTATTCTTTCTTTCCGCCCCAGAACGCGAAGTACGGGAGCTTGATTCCAACAGAGATGAACGTACCGACTGCGGCGATCTCCATACCCAGAGCCAGCAGGACTTTGTGCGCTTCCGCAGCACCCGCGATGGTCATGGTTTTAGAGATAAAGCCGTTGAACAGTGGCATGCCCGAGATGGACAGGGCTGCGATCATGTAAAGGACCATGACCCAAGGCAGCTTGTATGCCAGGCCGCCCAGCTTGTTGAGCTTGACTGTTCCGACCGAGTACAGAATCGCACCCGTGGCCATGAACAGGAGGCCTTTATAGAGGATATGTGCATAGGCATGTGCCACTGCGCCGTTAAGCGTCATGGCTGTACCGATGCCGATGCCCGCCACCATGTAACCAACCTGGGATACGATGTGGTAGGAGAGAATCCTCCGAGCGTTGTTTTCAATACACGCGTACAGTACTCCGAATACCGCCATACAGGTACCTGCGATGGCGAGGACTTCCCAACCGGCGTAGCCTCGGCAGAGCACATACACTGCGGTCTTGGTAGTGAAAGCGCACATGTACACCGCACCACCAATGGAGGCGCGGGGGTAGGCATCCGGCAACCATGCATGCAGCGGAACCACAGCGGCGTTCACGCAGAAGCCGAGGAGGATCAACCAGTCATACAGGTGTGCGGCACCGGGGTCAGCCGCCGTAAAGGCGAAGGAGCCAGTGGCCTTGTACTTGAGCAGGAGTCCCGCCAGCAGGAATAGCCCGCCAACGGTGTGGTACACGAAGTAACGGAAGCCTGCCCCAACAGATTCCTTAGTTCTGGCCTGCCAGATCAGGAAGGTGGAACCGATGGACATGAGTTCCCAGAAGAGGAACACGGTGAGCAGATCTGCCGCGTATACACAACCAAAACCGCCAGCCACATAGAGAGACGAGGCCACATAATGGCCTTTATCTTCTACATGCATTCCGTAGAATGCACCGGCTATAGCGATGATGGCAAATACCTGGCCGAAAACCGTGGACAATTTGTCCACCCGTCCCAGCACCAGGGTTTGATCGAGGTATTCCAGCGCACCGTACATGCCTGGCTCCACCGACATGACGCCATACAGTGCCACAAGCGGAGCGAGAACGGCAATGACGCCGCGCAATGCTTTGTTCTTCCACAGTTCCTTAGGAGCCACGGCAGCAATAGCGGCCAGGGCCAGGAACGGAAGAGCGGGATGGATGAAGTTAGTCGCCATAATAGTCCTCCTCTCGCTTGATGAAGGGCTGGACGATTTTCTTCATTATGATCACCATACCAAGGCCAACAAACAGTCCGAATGCTGCGAAGAATCCGGGGTATTTATCAAGCCCAAAGTGCGGATGGTGCGTGACGAACGGGACGTTCAAAATCAGCAGTACGATGAGTACGCCGAAGAAGATGTACTTGAACGTCTTCGTTTTTTCGCTCCACTGTTTGAGGAGCCCGCCTAATCCTTGTTGTTCACTCATATCATCCTCCCTAGAACTTGCCCAAGATGTTGACGAAGTTCAGGAATGTCTGCGGGTACAGACCCAGGAATACTGAGATGGTTGCTGTAACACACAGCGGTACCACCAAGGTCTTCGAGGGCTCATTGTACTGGCCGATATTGGCTTCCGGTGACGGCGCTTTGAAGAAGGCGCGGTACAGGATGGGCACAAAGTAACCTGCGTTCAGGGCCGTGGAGAGCAGCAGCATAACGAGCAGCGGCCACTGATTGGAATCAAGTGTTCCGTTGATCAGATACCACTTACTTACGAAGCCACAGACTGGCGGCATACCGATCATGGACAGGGATGCGATGCCGAAGGCACCGAATGTCCATGGCATCCTGCGACCCAATCCATCCATGAGGGAGATCTTCTTCAGGTGTGTGGCGACATAAATTGCGCCAGCTGCCATAAAGAGTGTGATCTTGGAAAAGGCGTGGTGAGCGATGTGCATGACGCCGCCCTGTATCGCCGAATCCGCCAACATGGTTACGCCGACCACGACATAGGAAAGCTGAGCTACTGTGGAGTAAGCCAGCCGCGCCTTGATGTCGTCCTTGGTGAGCGCGATAAATGAGGCCACCACCAGAGTGAAGCCTGCAATGTACGCTGTGCCGTGAGCGATGGACAAATCTCCCAGCCAAGTGCCGGGAACGCCCACGAATACCTGACTCATGGTCAGCATGCCCGCTGTCTTCGTACCAAAGGCAGAGAGGACGATGCGACAGACACAGAAGACACCAGCCTTAACAACGGCCACTGCGTGCAGCAATGCCGAGACAGGAGTCGGTGCGACCATGGCCGAGGGGAGCCAGTTATGGAACGGCATAAGAGCCGCTTTACCGACGCCGAAGATGAAGAGCCAGTAGGTCAGTGCGACCAGTCTGGGGCTTTCAGCCACGACTTCGGGGGTGAACATACCGTTGACGATATCAGCCAGGTGGAAGTCGAGGTTACCGACCAACACATAGGTGAGCACCATGGCAGGCAGAAGGAAGAGCTTGGAAGTACCCATCAAATAGATGATGTACTTGCGAGCGCCAATCTTAGCCGCCTCGTCCTCGTGATGATAGACCAGCGGGTACGTGAATACGGTGATCACTTCGTAGAAGAGATACAGTGTGAACACGTTGGCTGACAGGGCCACGCCGATGGCGCCGAAAATGGCAACCGCGAAACAGACGTAGTACCTGGTCTGCGCGTGCTCATTGAGGCCGCGCATGTAGCCGATGTTGTAGCTGGTAACAAAGAACCAGAGGAACGGTGCGATCAGGCCGAAGACCAGAGAAAGGCCATCGGCAGCGAATGCTATTGTTATACCGGGCAGCAGTGTTGTTACTTCGTAGTACCAGACCTTGCCGTCAAGAACGGCGGGGGCCAGGGACAACACGCTGGCAAAGGTGAGTGCGGCGGCAACAAAGCTCACGCCCTCACGTTTGTTTTCATCATTACGAAAGAGCCAGACAAAGAGCGGTGCGATCAGTGTAATCACTACCGGCAGCAGAATCTTGGCGGAGACTATGGAAACTCCTTCAATCATAGCTATTCCTTCAGAGTAGTGATGTCACTGGTTTGAGCAGAGCCAAACCGTTTTGCCACGACCACTACGATCGCCAGCACAACGGTGGCTTCAGCTGCAGCAAGCCCCATTACAAACAGGGTGCCAAGCTGGCCAAGGACCGCATTGAACTCCGTGAGTTGCGCGGCTGCCACCATGGACAAGCCCGCGCCGTTGAGCATCAGCTCCACGCAGATCAACATACCGACAAGGCTGCGTCGCTGTGTCAGACCGAACAAGCCGGCGCACAACAGAATCAACGCAACAATTTGATAGAGGGTCAATGCACTCATTTATTTTCCCCCTCCAGCTTTCAAGCCTCGCTTTTCCCAGGTCAGGAGCACGGCGCCGGACATGGCAACCATGAGGATGACCGAGATCAACTCAAAGGGCAGGAAGTACGAACCCATAAGCTCATGGCCCAATTGTTTGATGGTGACCTCTGCGGGAACTGCGATGGACTCAACCGGTTTGGTCATGACCAACCAACCGAGGACTGCCGCCGGAGCGATGGTGGCGGCCAGACCCAACACATAGGTCTTCATGGGTGCTTTAGCAGCCTCGTCACCACCCCGCTCCGCGCGCGTCAGCATGACCGCGAAGAAGATGAGGACAGAGACAGCACCGACATAGATGAGCAACTGCATGAACGCCATGAACGGGGTAGCCAGCAGCAGGTACATTCCAGCCACGCCAACGAGGGTCGTAATGAGCCCCACTAATGCGCGAACAAGACTGCTACTCGACACCGCGACCACGCACCCGCCAAGAATGACGAGCGTATAAACGCAGAATGCGACTATTGCCATTGTTTCCATATTACGCCTCCTTCTCCGCTGCGGGCTTGGCTTCTGCCGGAGCTGCAACGGGTTTGGGAGCGGGAGCCGAAGCAGACACTTCTGTGGCCTGCTCCTTCAAACGGGCAAGGAGATCGATTTGCATCTCTTCCCTGCTCGTTGCCACCCAATAGATATTATTGGAGAACTTGAGCGCCTTTGTAGGACAATTGTCGATACAGGTCGCGCACAAGCTGCACAAGGTGTAATCATAAGTGAATTTGGCCGGATTCTTGGGAGCCTTAGGTTTGACAACCTTCTCCCCAGCTTCCTTGGCTGCTGCCATGGCCGCTTCCTGCTCAGGTGTAGGCTTGGGAGCCTTCTGCTTGACCAGTTTCAGGCACTTGCTCGGACAGTTGGTCACGCACATCATGCAAGAGATGCACTTTGGCATGGCCGGATCCTTGGGCTTGCCGATAAGTTCGACATGCCCGCCGTATGTCGACAGATTCTCGTCATCGATGACCTCTCTGGGATAGTGAACAGTGATCAAGGGTTTGCAAAAGTACTTACCCGTAATCTTGAGGCCCACTATCAGGGACCAGCAGTCGAGAATTGGCTGTATGACGTGTTCTTTGAATTTACCCATATTACACCTCTACAGCTTTATGAGCAGCGCGGTGACCAGCAGATTTGCTGTGGCCAACGGCAAGAGCCATTTCCAGTTAATGTTCAGGAGCTGGTCAAACCTCACGCGGGGGAAGGTCCAGCGAGCCCAAATCATGAGGAACAGCAGCGCATAGGTCTTGAGGAGCATCCACCACCACCCTTCGATTCCGGGGAACGGGCCGTTGAAGCCACCCAGGAAAAGAACGGAGCAGACGGAGCAAATAGCGACCATGTAGCCGTATTCCGCCATGAAGAAGAGGCCAAATCCCATGGACGAATACTCGGTATGGAAACCGGCTGTCAGCTCGGACTCAGCTTCTGCCAAGTCAAAGGGAGCGCGGTTGGTTTCACCGAACATTGCGATAATGAAGATGATAAAGGCCAGGGGCTGTTTCCAGATAAACCAGTTACCGATGTGGCCACCCTGCTGCGCTGTGATCTCGGACAGGTTCAGAGAACCGGTCATGAACGAGATGGTCAGTACGACCAGAAGCAGCGGAATTTCGTATGCCACAGTCTGAGCAACGGCACGGGCCGCGCCGAGCACGCCCCATTTGTTGTTGGATGCCCAGCCTGCGAGGATGACGGCCAGCCCGTTGAAGCTGGAGAACGCCAGGATAAGCAGCAGGCCGAGGTTGACTTCCATACCCAAAACGGTCGGACCGTAAGGGATGGGCATAAAGAGCAACAGTACCGGAATCATGGACAGAATCGGTGCCAGCCAGAAAAGGAAGGCATCTGAATTGTCCGGGGTCAGGAGCTGTTTACTCATAAGTTTCAAGCCATCGATTAGTGGCTGAAGCACACCATGGGGGCCGACTTCAAAGGGGCCGGGACGACGCTGGATATGGCCTGCGAACTTACGTTCACAATAAACCAGCACCAGGGCGTTAAGGCCCAGCCAGACCATAGATACGACAGCAGCGATAAGCAGTGGCAAGATGTATTGTAAGAACATATTCATATTTCCACCCTACCTGTCGAGTTCCGGGATAATCAGGTCAAGGCTACCAAGAATGGCAACCGCATCCGCAAGGATGGTACCTGTGGAAGCTTCGGCAAAGGCGTTCATGTTGGAGAAGCCCGGTGCGCGCAGCTTGACGCGATACGGCACCTTGGTTCCATCCGACACGACGTAGACACCAATCTTGCCGCGTCCACCTTCAACATTGAAGTACGCTTCACCTGCCGGAGGCTTCATGGACGGCTTGGGAGCTTTCTTGATGATGTGACCACCCTCTGCCCCGTCGAGTTGCTCAAGAGCCTGCTCGATGATTCGCAGGGACTGCTCCATTTCCGCGACACGCACATGATAGCGGCCAGCGGAACAGGCAGATTCCTGCGTGGGGATGTCAAAGTCGAACCGGTCATACACGGAGTACGGCTCGGACCGGCGTACATCATAGGGAACACCCGCGCCACGAAGGACCGGACCGGTGCAGCCGTAGCGGCGACACATATCCTGATCAATAATACCAACACCCTCAATACGGCGGCGGAGAATCAGATTCTCGGTCACCAGATCGTGGTACATTGGCAATCTCTCCCGGAAGTGCGGAATGAATGCTTTCATCAACTCGATACACTTGTCGTCGAAGTCCATCTGCACGCCGCCGACGCGGAAATTAGAATAGGTCAGCCTGGAAGCGGAGGGCCGCTGCAGGATGTCCAATATCATTTCACGATCGTCGAACGCATACATGATGGGAGTAAACGCACCAAGGTCGAGGATGTAAGCGCCCCACCACAGCAAGTGCGAAGTGAGACGGTTGAATTCTGTCATAATCACACGCAGATACTCTGCACGCTCGGGCACTTCGATGCCCATCAGTTTTTCGACTGCGCCCACATAGGCCCAGTTCCAGGCCATTGCGTGTCCGTAGTCGACGCGTCCCATGTTGGGGATGAAACCACCCCAAGCCTGAGATTCGCCCATTTTTTCATGCATGCGGTGCAGGTAACCCAGTACGGGTTCGGCGCGGACGATGTATTCACCGTCAACCTCGATCACGATACGGAGCACGCCGTGTGTAGACGGATGCTGCGGACCCATATTAATGATCAGGGTTCCGTCCTGCTTCCCGGCCTCGAACTTCTGGGTGTAAAAATCACCCGTCATCTGTTCTAAATTCTGGTAAGCCGACATAAAACTCTCAGTGCGGTTTTAATACCGACCGGATGCCCCGGCCTACGCATCGGAGGCCTCCGGGGCCTCCGCTTCCGCAAACAATGCTTCTATTTCCTTGTTACAGGAAACAACCTCGCCGAGGTTAAGCAGGTCCTTAATGGACTTGCGAGCCTTGGGGGTCTTGATCAGCGGATGGACATCCACATCCTCGGCAGCCATCAACAGCGGCACGAAGTTAGGATTGCCTTCGAAGTTCACACCATGGAAATCACGGGTTTCCCGCTCATGCCACTCGGCTCCGTCAAAGATTCCAGCGATGGACGGTACAACGGGGTTGTCCTTGGCGACAAGTACCCGCAATGTGACTCGTTCATCAATATCCCACCGATTAAAATGATACAGCACCAAAAAACCCTCTTCGAAGTCCAAAGCGAGGACATCCTCGAGGGAGTATTCAGCTTCGTACAGCTGTCTTGCAGCCTGCACGATCTGACCTGGAGCAAGGAAAACAGACCAGACATGACCTGTGGTTCCCTTGTCTTGTTTTGCCACGCATTGCGTGGTGATTCCTTCAAGCGCTTGCAACATGGACTAACCCTCCACTTCGGCAGCCACAGGCCACCAGCGCTTACCGGTGATGATCCGCTGCAACTGGAAGAATCCTTCCAGCAGGCCTTCCGGCCTGGGCGGACAGCCCGGCACATACACGTCTACGGGGATGATATTATCCACACCCTCGATGACGTTGTAGTTGTCCTTGATCTTGAAGGGACCGCCGGAGATGGCACAGTTGCCCATGGCAATAACCCATTTGGGGCCAGGCATCTGCTCGTACAGTCTCACGACTGCCGGAGCCATCTTCTTAGTTACGGTACCCGCAACGATCATCACGTCAGCCTGACGCGGAGAGGGCCGGAAGACCTCAGCTCCGAAGCGGGCCATATCAAAACGGGCCATACCAGCGGCCATCATTTCGATAGCGCAGCAGGCAAGTCCGAATGTCATGGGCCACAAAGACATGGATCGACAAACGTCGAGTATGTCCTGCGCCAGTTCGATGTTGACAAGGGGCGCTTCCATATAATGGTTGCCCGCTGTCAAGCATGCAGGTTTAACTACTGAATCCTGCGCGGCCATGTGAATACCCCCTTCGCCCAGAAATAGACGACAGAAAGAATGAGGAAGAACAGGAAGATGAAGACCTTTACGAACGGGAGCCAGCCATCGGCGTCTGCGTAAGCCGTCGAAACCGGAAAGAGGTAAAGAACGTCAACATCAAAGGCGAGGAAGATCAGGGCATATACATAATAAGATACGCCCCAACGCGTCCAAGAACTGCCGTAAGGGACCATGCCGCACTCATACGGCATCCCCACATCCCCACCCCGAGCTTTCGGGGCAAGCAGCACCGCCAGGATCAACGGCCCGCAGGCAAAGAGCAAGCCCGCGAGCAGAAACAATATAATTGCAAAATGCAGCCAATCGAAAACCATACCTAATCCTTTGGCATAAAATTGCTAGGAACCTCGAAGCAATACTTTATTCCCGAGGTTACCGACTCCAATGCCCCTAAAAAAGGGGTAAGTCAAGTACATAGCTCTTTTTTTCGCAAAGAAACCTCCCTCTAAGGTATCAAAATAGTTAACTCTGAGAATGATCTGGACATTGTCTTGAAAGTATCTCGCAGTCCCTAGAATTGCGTCTGAAATCCTCGTTTTACGACCCAATTTTCCTTTTTTTACCAAAAAAAAACGCCCCGCTATTGCGAGGCGCCGAATACTATTCAATATACTAAAAATGCTATTTAGGCACGCCACATTCCCTGAAAGTTCCATAACGAAGACTACCACGCCGCTTTACACCATACATGGCTGAATCAGCCCGACTGATAAGAGACATGCAATCCTTGCCATCCTCCGGAAAAAAACTGCCGCCGATAGTAGCTCCGATCTTGACGGCCTCGCCCTTAATGGAAAAAGGCTCATCCAGCACATCAAGCAATCCGAGGGCGACAGTCTTCGCTGCTTCCTCACTCTCCACCTGGGTCAACAGGACACCGAATTCATCCCCGCCCAATCGAGCTAGCGTATCCGCATCCCGAATACGCCTGTTGAGACGGTCAGCCACTTCTTTGAGCAATTCGTCACCAGCTTGGTGCCCATAAGTGTCATTGACCTTTTTGAACTTATCCAAGTCAATGAAGAGAACTGTGGCTACCAGGCCATACCGCTTGGCATTGGCCAGTGCTTTTTCCGCACGATCAAAAAAGAGATGACGATTAGGAATGTTCGTGAGGGAATCAATATTGGCAAGATGCTGCAATTCCAGTTCATCTTTCTTACGTCTGGTTATATCCTCCAGCACACCTTCAATAAATTCCTGCCCATCTTCGAGCTTCACTAATCTTGAACTTTCCGAACACCAGATGCTGGTTCCATCCTTGCACTTGGCCTGAAATTCGAAATTGGATACGACCCCATCGCGACGTAAGGCACTATGATATTCCTTACACACATCCTTATCGAGCATAATGCCGCAACGCGTTTTGACCGTCGCGAGCAATTCCTCCGGCGAATCATACCCCAAAAGGCGTACCATTGCCGGGTTGACCTCTTTGAGTTCTCCTTCAAAGGTGGAGCGGAAAATGCCTTCTACAGCACGCTCGAACAGGGATCGGAAATTCGCTTCAGCGCGACTAAGGGCCTCAACGGTCTCCTTGCGCTTCGCTATTTCCCGCTCCAAATCCATCTTCTGCTGATTCATGTCGAGGAAGACCTGGACTTTGCTTTTAAGCGTTTCCACGTCCACGGGACGGAATAGATAATCGACAGCGCCAGTCTCGTAGCCCTGCTTGACGTTCTCTTCATCCTGAAAAATGGCAGTGATGAAAATGATGGGAACACGTTTGCCCCGTTCCAATTCCTTGATTCGACTTGCTGCCTCGTAGCCGTTCATCTCAGGCATCTGGATATCGAGAAGAATCAATGCGAAATCATTATCCTCGACCAAGCTCACAGCTTCAGCACCTGATTTGGCCTGAACTACCTCACAGTCGTGACCGCCCAGCATGTGTTCCAGCAGGGCGAGATTCGTCTGGGAATCATCGACGATCAAAACTTTTTGGCTCACTGTACTCATCATGAAAAACCTATACGTTATCTATGCTACGCCAGCAGTTATTTTCTTCAGCCGCACACTACCATCCTGCCGCGGGATAGCTTGTAGCACGAAGTCAAAACGATCAAGTTCCATGCAGAGTTCGAAGTCTCGCTCCGGGGCATATTCTTTGGTTTCATCAAAGAACTTCTCCGCACTGTCCACACCCGCAAGAAATTTCTTTAACGTCACAAAGCTATTGGGGTAATCTTCTAGCTCATTTTTCAAATACATTGCACACATCATATCTTCCTGAGCACGCATGACGCCACCGGTTCCCATTGCCACGATAGTCACCAATTCCGGATCCTTGCTACGAACATACTCAACGATAGCCTGAGCATTCACAAAGGAACCTGTGATGATCTCGTCAGCACCTGTTGCCGACACAAGGCCTTGGGTTCCGGCACTGGTTGTGTGCACAAGCGTTCTGCCGGTGAAGTCTTGGTTCTCGATCTCGGTAGGTGAATTGCCAAAGTCAAATCCCTCGATCTTAATGCAATCCCGCTCCCCCACGAGAACGCCCGAGCGCTCGGCTGCCAACTGTCGGGCCAGGTCGATTTCTCCCACAGCAATGTAGTCCTCCGCCCCATTTTCCACAGCATAGCACGCCACGGAAAAGGCCCGAAAAACATCTATGACCACCACAAGCCCCTTGGCCTGTCGCGCTCCCCCCAAACACTCGACAACATTAACAACCATTTAAATCACCCAATTTCAGAAATTATCATGTGTTATGCTTTACGGGCTATTGCATGTGTCAACCTTTTGCCGCAAGCCGATTTTTAGTCGATTCCCTGAGAAGCTTGAAATCGAGCAGAATCACGACATACCACGCATACCTGCCAATAGTCCATAATATATTGACAAGCTGGAACAAAGTTTGCAGATTCAACATCATGAAGAAAAAACGCGTACTCGTCACTGGCGGCTCCGGATTTCTCGGCTCCCATCTCTGTGAACAGCTGCTTGCCAAAGGCCGTGAGGTCATTTGCGTGGACAATTTTTTCACAGGCCGCAAGGAGAACATTCTGCACCTGATGGAGGACCCCTTTTTCGAAATTCTCCGCCACGATGTGACGTTCCCGCTGTATGTTGAAGTAGACGAAATCTACAATCTCGCCTGCCCAGCCTCGCCCATCCACTACCAGTTCGACCCGGTGCAAACCACCAAGACAAGTGTACACGGGGCGATCAACATGCTTGGCCTCGCCAAACGCATCAAGGCCAAAATATTCCAGGCTTCCACCAGCGAAGTATACGGCGATCCCGAAATTCATCCACAGACCGAGGACTACTGGGGCAACGTCAATCCCATCGGCATCCGTTCCTGCTATGACGAGGGCAAACGGTGTGCTGAAACTCTTTTCTTCGACTACAATCGACAACACAATCTGCGGATCAAGGTAGGTCGAATATTCAACACCTATGGTCCACGCATGGCCATGGATGACGGCCGAGTTGTCTCCAACTTCGTTGTTCAAGCGCTCCGTGGTGAAGACATCACAGTCTATGGCAAGGGAGATCAGACCCGCAGCTTCTGCTACGTGGAAGACCTGGTAGAAGGGATGATCCGATTCATGGAAGACACACCGGACGATTTTACCGGCCCCATGAACCTCGGCAACCCCGGCGAATTCACCATTTTGGAACTGGCTGAAGCCGTGGTGGAACTCGTCGGTTCAAAATCCACAATCATTTTCAAAGATTTGCCTTCAGACGACCCCATGCAACGCAAGCCGGACATAACTCTGGCAAAAAAGCACATGGACTGGGAACCCAAAATCCCACTGAATGAGGGGCTGGTCAAAACCATCGAGTTCTTCGACCAATATCTCAAATCACTATAGAAAAGAAAAAAGCCGAGGAAACCCGGCTTTATCATTTTAATATGGCTTGTAAACCTTGAGAATCTGCCAGAGCAACATGGCGGTCTTGTCCAGACCGTACTTTTCCACGACCTTGCTGCGAGCAGCCTCGGCCATGCGTTGTCGGAGTTCCGGATCCTCGGCCAGCCGCATGACATAACGCGACCAATCTTCCGGATCTCGGACCAGATAACCATCAACGCCATGATCAATGACCTCGGCGTTGCGTCCCACATCCGAGGCAACCACCGGAACCCCACTCGCCATAAAGCGAAGCACTTCCATGTTGCTGCCCGAACGGGTGTAATAGTCATCCACCATGGGCACCAATCCGATATCCATGGCCTGCAACTGAACCGGTTCACTCTCCCAGGAAGGTGTAGACCAGAGGACATACTTCTGCCCTGCTCCCTCATAAGGTGTGGGAGATACGATTGAAAATTGGATATCCCCGCCATGGGGAGCCAGCCGATCCATGACATCGCCGAGTAGCGGCTCATCGCCCAGGTCACCCATCCAGCCCACCAAAACAGTGCCGCCTTCCTTGCCACCCGTGCCGGGAGTATAACGCTCCACATCTACAGGCGTAGGCAGGATGTGCAACTGCTTCTTGTGCTCCCGCATACGATCAGCCTGGGCACGATTGTCCACCAGACACCGATCTGCGGTTCGACAAAAGCGCTCGAAGCGACGGGCCAGAGTGGACGCAGTAATCCCGCTCCAGAAAGGTTTCAGTTCGCGAGCAGGCTTGGTCCAGGAGGCATCACCGATGTCATAAACCAACGTATTGGCCATATTACGCAGGATGCTCAAGCCGAAAAAGGAAAGAAGTTCCCTGTGCACGACCAACACATCCACATGGGGCAACCGGCTAAAAAAAGTATACCGCTGGTAGAATCCTTGAGGAATCTCCCGGCAATCAATGTCCAACCCCAAGCGCTTGCCGTGCTTCACGAACGGCAATACCCGAAACCGGGCCTGAGAGCGCTGCTCCCCGGAAGGAATAAGAAACAATATTTTCATATACAAACGGCCTATGGCCTATACATTCATAATAACACGTTAAAGAGGGAAGTTATTTTCCCTTATCACGAAGCATATCTTGTACAATACCGAGATAAGGCTCTATTCCGCAAGCGACATTTTCAGGCCAGGAGAAACTGACTGCTTCCTCTTCCTGCGATGCGGCCAGCACCTTGGCAGCGATTTCACCGCCATCTTCCGGATCTTGCACTATCCACCGCTCAGGCAGGAAAAAGCTGCTGCCGTCGCTGGCGGAACCTATCATTTTCAAACCGCATGCCAATGACTCCGGCACCACATTGGCGCAAGTGTCATGAAAAGTAGGCAGTAAGGAAATGTCTCCAGCATGATACAGAGACTGGATATCTCCAACCTTTCCCAGGAATCTCACCCTCGCAGCTACGCCAAGCTCTTCTGCCAATCGAGCAAAGTCGCCGGGCTTACGCCCTCCAGCTACATAGAGCCGGAAATGGTCAGGCAATTCGGCCATGGCCTGAATTGAAGGCCGGAGGCCTTTCCGGTCAAACGCTGTCCCGGCAAAGACAATAGCGACTTCACCGTCCGCCATGCCGAACCGCTTGCGCCCCTCAACCTGTTGTGCCGAGGTCGGTGGCTGGAATCGAGAAAGATCAGGCTGATTATATATGACATGGATGGCATCGCCATCAAGCCAGGGATAGGCATCGAGTAGCCAGTCACGACTGAGGTGCGACACCGTCGCCAGCACATTCTCCTCGCGGGACTGATGATTGCGAATCCAGTGGGAGATATGATTGGCAGGGGACAGCCTTCGCCGCCACTTTTTCCATTCCCGCTTCACTCCCTGGGGGTACGCCCGAACAGACAATGGCCAAAAGGACTTACGCGGCCCACCGCTGATACGGAGCAGATCCATATTCAAGACCTCGCCCAATCCAACAGTCAGGTCATACGCTTTTTTCAAGCGAGTCCTTTCGGCGGCATAGGCATACCATGAGACTTTCATCCACTTGAACGGCCCAGGACGGCCCACCACTACAGGCGTCACCCCCACAGGCGGCTCGGCCTCAACCCGAGCACAGACAAACTCCACGGCATAACCGGCATCGGCCAGCATTCCCGCCAAGCGGTATGCCACACGCTCCACTCCGCCGTAGTCAGACAGGCGGGGTAAGAACACGCCAATGCGCGTAGTCGAGTTGTCGTTCGGGTGATCTGTCATGAAATATCCTTTAAGCCATTCATCATCTTCATCTCTTGTAGCACAGACAAACGAGGCTGCAACAACAAGTGGTGCGATCTCTTGTGTCCGATTTTGTATGCTTTGACAAGGAGGTGTTGTTGCAGAATGGGCCAAAGAACGCTATGAATCCGGGAGTTTTTCCCAATCAAGGAGTATCATGTTCTTTCAGACCCTACCCTTGGACCTCAAGCTTTACCTGCTCGTCAACCAGCAATGGCGTCTTGATTTTTTCGACGTCATCATGCCTTTGCTCTCCTCGACGACTGCGCTCATGGCAATTATCGGCGTGCTCATGCTCGTGGCCACTCTCAAAGGCGGCAAGCGACAGTTGATTTTTTTCCTCATTCTTTTCGCTGGGATGGGCCTCACGGATTTCACATCGAATCTGATCAAGAAACAAGTGAAGCGGGTCCGCCCACTCAATGCGATCGCCGAAACCTATTATCAGGATAAGGGAGAATGGCGACAGCGGCCCGTGGACTTCGTACAGACCAAGACAAAAGGAACATCCTATCCCTCGGCCCACGCAGCCAACACCATGTGTCTGGCTGTATTATCCATTTTAATTTGGCCCGCGCTCAAAAAATGGCCTTTGATCCTGCCACTTTTAGTAGGATACTCCCGCCTCTATCTCGGCAAGCATTATCCCACAGACGTGTTCGCAGGCTGGATTTTCGGCCTGATAACGGCCGCAACAATATGGATAATCTGGGAGTACGGCTTCAGCCGCTTCGTCAAAACGAAAGATTAATCTTCATCTTCGGGAACAAGCCCCGCTGCCCGCGCTTCCTTTCGATAGCTGCGAACCACAGCCACGCCGATCCAGATGGAGATCACGAACAACACCACGCCCATGGTCACGGACAGAGCCACGCCCGTGGTGGATTCCTTGCTCATGCCCGCGCCGAACAGAGCAAAGATGAAATTCTGCGGAATGTATCCCAGCGTGGAGCCGAGAATGAAAGACATCAACGGAATGGAACTGATGCCAGCTGCCAGATTGGTCAGCACATTGGAGCCAAGCGGAAAAAACCGAATAGCCAGGGCGGTTTTAAACGGCTTATGCCGCAGGAATCCGTCCAGCCGATGAACCCGGTCTCCCAGCTTACGTGCGACGAAATCGCGGCCACCCCATCGAGCATAGCTTGAAGCCAAAGCACACCCAAGACCGGTTCCCACCGTGGACAGCACGGTTCCCCAGACAACACCAAAAGCGAATCCACCAAGAAATCCAAGCACCTGCCTAGGCAATCCTACCGCCGTGAAGAGCATCCCCACACCGATAAAGATGAAAATTGAGAGTACGCCTTCACCCAGCACATGGTCATTGAACCATTGGGTATTAGAGAGCATGTCGCCCAGTCCCAGCGCGCGGGCAAGGTACACGGCAAGGCCAAGACCGACCACCATGGCCAATCCCTTGAAAACGGCACGCATGCCGCTCCGATTCTCGCTGCTAATATTCGTTGTCATTAGTCTGTCTTTGTAATCTGAAATATATCGCCAGCAAGCATACCTGCCCCACAAAAAAAAGGGGATCTCGCTGAGCCACGCCATACGCCAGCCCAGCCGCGCCAGATGCGTACAACACCATGGCTACCGGACGCGCCACGGGTTGTATCCTGTTCCGCCGCATCCGTATACTGCAAATTCGAACGAAAAAGCCCCCCTGAATAAGTATCACGAGGGCCAATAACCACCAGTATGCAGGCAGCTGCATAAACTACTTCTTCTCTTGCACCGTATAGCCGATGTGCCGCTTGATGAGCCATGCCACGCCGATCAGATCGTAAATCCCGGCCATGGCTCGGTCCAAAGTGCCATACTTGGACACACCCGCCCCGCGCTCACGATGATGGACCTTGACCTCTTTGATACGAGCGCCCTGCTGGATCATCAGAATGGGGAAGTAGCGATGCATATTCTTGAACCGGGGCAGCTTCAGCAGCAGATCACGGCTCATGACCTTCAACGAACAGCCGGTATCGTGTACGCCGTCATCCACGATGGCGTCCCGGATCTTGTTGGCGATACGGGAGGAAATCCTCTTAATAAAGGTATCCTTGCGCTTGGCCCGCCAGCCGATGACCATCTCACACTCATCACCATACACGCCCAGCATCTTGGGAATGTCAGCCGGATCGTTTTGCAGATCAGCGTCCATAGTAATGATAATGTCGCTTTCGGCGGCATCAAACCCCGCGCAAAACGCAGCGGACTGGCCCCGATTCTCGGCAAAGGCCACATATCGGACCTCGTCATATTGCTCGGCCATATTACGTATAATAGAAAGGGAGTTGTCGGTCGAACAGTCGTTCACAAAAACAGCTTCCCACTCTCGCCCGGTGGAATCAGCAGCTTTCTTGATCTCGGCAAACAGAGCACCCAAGTTGTCCTGTTCGTTATATACCGGCAGCACCACGGAAAATTTATCGTTATTACTCATATGCGTGATGAATTACGGAATTTGTCTCGGCTTGTAAAGCCACCCCCTTCCCCCTTCCCTCCGGGGAATCAACGTCAAACCAAACTTTCTTGCTTTATTTTCCTTTTTCTCAAAGAAAGTGATTGACAATTTCTGACCATCCCCATAGAAACTCCTTCTCACGTGTCGCGGGGTGGAGCAGTTGGTAGCTCGTCGGGCTCATAACCCGAAGGTCATAGGTTCAAGTCCTATCCCCGCTACCAAGAATATCAAGCGGTTACATCTGAATGGATGTAACCGCTTTTTCTTTGTGTTTCCTTATGCTTTCCTACCCCACTCCATTTCTGCAAGCCTACACTCATATCAAGCAAATCTCTCGGTAACTACCTAGGCCGACAGATTTTATTATTCACAATTATTGCATTCTAAGACCGTCGCTGCCATGCCCATTGTGCTTCGAGCACGGCTTATTATCAAAAAAGGGGTTCATCAGTGCGCTTGGCGCAAAGGTGTACACGGTCATCGGCAAGCAGTAAGTCCAATCACGATCCACAATATAAGTATTAAAACTTTCGAACATCTGCGTTTAGTGATTGACATTTACTGGGCATCCCCATAGAACCTCTTTCTCACGTGTCGCGGGGTGGAGCAGTTGGTAGCTCGTCGGGCTCATAACCCGAAGGTCATAGGTTCAAGTCCTATCCCCGCTACCAGAAATATCAAGCGGTTACATCTGAATGGATGTAACCGCTTTTTCTTTGCGTTTACCCATCCTTTCATGCCCCACAGATCCTAATGGGAGTAGATTCTCACAACTAACAGTTCTCCATTTAACCGCCTAGGGGAACACATTTATTCCTCACAAGTCTTTTGTTGTAATACCGCGACATTTGAACTTTTGAGGGCTTGTATTTTTTTGTACCTTGCACTTCCAACAAAATTCACTACCATTCTCCTTATGACAGTTTTCAACGATGACGCCGTGGGTGCGCTGGAATTCTCCATCAAATGGAAAAAGGACGGCGTGCATCACGAAGAGTGGTTCCTCGGCCGTAAGTTCAACGCGGTCAACGATATCTTCCCCCGTGGCATGCGTGAGGCTCTGGAAGGCAAAGGAGAAGGCGACTCCGTCACCCTGACATATGAGCCGCGCTACTGTATCCCCCGTCACAAGGCCAGCAATGTCCTGGAGCTGCCACTTGACCGCCTACGTAAGAAGTCAGTGCTGGGCCGGGACATCATCCCCCGCCTGGGCCGCTTTTACCCGCAGGGGCACATAAACGGCCTTCTCGACATCTATCCCGACACGCTCACTCCATTCCGACTCATCGGCTTGACTGACACGCATTTCACTGCTGACCGAAACCACCCGCTGGCGACCGTTCCCATCACCATAACAGTGACAATCCAATATGCTGAAGAACGCGACACCAGTACATATGGCTCCCTGACACACTGGCGTGAAACCACCTGCGACTGGGGACCGGGCATGCAAATGATGCACGACAAACACCCCACCGACTTTTTCCAGGATGGATTCTTTGATCAGCAGAGCGCTCCCACAGAATCATTCACCCCGCCCGCTCCAGATGCCAAGGCGCTCGCCAATCTGAAAGAGTTGTGCGGCCGACACATCACGCCCGATATGCAGGTGCTGGACTTTTCCCATGGCACAATGGCTGACGGAGAATATGACGCGGCCATCTGCCTGTTAGGGATAGAATACCTGGCTAATCCGCTCGCTATGTTTCAGGATGTATCCGACAAAATCCGCCCCGGTAGCCCTGTGGCCGTAGGATTCAGTAACCACTACAACGCAAGTCACGTCATCGACGGTTGGACACAGCTCCATGAATTCGAACGGTCTGGATTGGTGCTTGAATATCTCCGTCAGGCCGGGCTGGATGCGAAAGCACAGAGCTATTCCATGCGCAATGATTGGCGTGACAAAAGCGACCCACTTTTTGTAGAAACCAAAGGTGTCAGCGCCCCAGTGTTCGTAGTAGTGGGACACAAACGATAAATATCTTATACAAACTGTCAATCTTCAATTACCCCCTTGTTCCAACAAGTAATCCCCTGTAAAATACCGCCATGAATTATATCTACAAATTTGAATTCCCAGATCGCCCCTTGGAAGAATTCGTCATCGACATAGCCGCATGTGCTCCCAATATTCAAAGCTCTGCCCCAGATGAATTGCCCGAGTGGACCAAACTAAGCTTCAAAATCTGCCCGCATTGCCCCCTGGACAAAAACGAAATCACATACTGCCCGCTTGCCCTGCACATCGCCGGGATCATTGATCGTTTCGAAGAACTGATTTCTTTCCACAAAACCACGATCACCGTCACGACCGACGACCGAACCTACACATGCTCGACCACAATCCAGCAAGGACTCAGCTCGCTTCTGGGGCTGGTCATCGCTACCAGTGGTTGCCCGCATACGGAATTTCTTCGCCCCATGGCTCATTTTCATCTGCCTGTTTCCACACCCGAGGAAACCATATACCGAGCAGTAGGCATGTATTTCATCGGTCAGTTTTTCCACCCACCTGCAGACGAGAAGGACAAACTCAACCTATCAAATCTTAACAAGCTGTATGCCAACGTGGAAACAGTCAACATGCACATTGCAGCCAGACTCCGCACCGTCACCAAACGGGACGCGCCCATCAACGCCATTGTCTTGCTGGATAATCTTGCCAAAAGCATGAATATTGCCATTGAAGAGCAGTTGGAGGAGATTCGCCACCTTTGGGTCGCTTGCAGCTAGAAAAAACAAAAAAAAGCCCCGGCAGACAATGTCTGCCGGGGCTTTTTTTGTAATCAATTCAATTAGTCATCGAGCTGAATGTCTTTGCCTTCCAGCACGCGATTCATGTTGCGCACTGCGCACATCTTACCGCACATGGAGCAGGAATCCTCGTGCTCGGGCATGGAGGATTCACGGAATTCGCGAGGACGAACCGGGTCCATGGCGAGCTTGAACATGCCTTCCCAATCCAGAGCAGCGCGGGCTTTGGACATTTTATCATCCCAATCACGCGCTCCAGGATAATTGTTGGCGATGTCGGCGGCGTGACAAGCAATGCGAGTAGCGATGATGCCTTCCTTCATATCTTCCAAAGTAGGCAGACGAAGGTGCTCAGCCGGGGTCACATAGCAGAGGAAATCAGCACCAGACATAGCTGCGATGGCACCACCGATGGCGGAAGTGATGTGATCATAGCCGGGAGCAACATCGGTGACGATGGGGCCGAGTACATAGAACGGCGCGCCGTGGCACAGACGTTTTTCCATCATCATGTTGCCAGCGATCTCGTTCATGGCCATATGGCCCGGACCTTCGATCATGACCTGAACATTACGTTCCCAGGCACGCTTGGTCAGCTCTCCGAGAGTGATCAGTTCTTCCACCTGACAGGCGTCAGTGGCGTCGTGCAGACAACCGGGACGGCAGCCGTCACCGAGAGACAAAGTAACATCGTACTCTTCGCAGATATCCAAAAGACGGTCGAAATGCTCGTAGAACGGATTCTCAGCATTGTTGATTTCCATCCAGGTGAAAAGGAGGGAGCCACCGCGCGAAACGATATTGGTCAGGCGACCGCCCTGTTTCACTTTTTCAGCGGTATGTTTATTCAGACCGCAATGGATGGTCAAAAAGTCCACGCCATCTTCCACATGCGTCTGAACCACGTCGAAGAACTCATCGACGGTAATGTCCTGAAGGTTCTTGTCGTAAAAGCCAACGGCATCGTAGATGGGCACTGTGCCAATCATAGCCGGAGACATTTTCACGAGCTCCGTACGAAATTCACGGGTCTTGCCGTAGCAGGAGAGGTCCATGATCGCTTCTGCGCCCATTTCAATGGCACCACGAACCTTTTCCAGTTCCGGCTCGATGGAACAGCAATCTTTGGAAATGCCAAGATTGACGTTAAGCTTGGTGCGCATACCCTCGCCCACAGCTTCAGCTTCAAGGCTGGTGTGCTTCTTGTTGGCAGGAATGATGACAGTACCTTTGGCCATGCGTTCCATCAGGTCTTCCACACGGATATTTTCCTTGCGAGAGACAGCTTCCATCTGGGGGGTGACAATGCCCTTGCGAGCAGCATCCATCTGAGTGGTATATTCCATTTTTTCTCCTATATTACTATATTGAAGGGACAAATTCTGTGAACTAGCCCAATTTACTTTCCAGACTGCATTTCCCGACGAAGCGCAGCTATGGTTCCGCCGATATCATCGGCACCGACTATTTCAGTGACCAGGGCCACGCAGCGTGCGCCGCGCTTCACCACATCAATCACGTTGTGTTCCTTGATGCCACCAATGGCAACAAACGGGATATCAATGTTGCCGACAACATGTTCCAAATATTCAAACCCCACCGGATCCACAACGTCATCCTTGGTGAAGGTGCGGAAGATCGGCCCCACGCCGATGTAATCCGCGCCATCAGCCACGGCCTTGCGCGCCTCTTCCGGTGCGTGAGTGGAAAGTCCGATAGCCATTTTCTCACCTACGAGCTTGCGCACGACCGGAACAGGATAATCTTCCTGCCCGATATGAACACCGTCCGCTTTCACCATCATGGCGAGATCAATGTCGTCGTTGACGATAAACGCAGCTCCGGCCGCGCGGGTCATACGACGAATTTCCATACATTCCTTATACATTAAGCCAGATTTCTTCTCTTTTTCCCGGTACTGGACAAGCTTGATGCCCGCCTCCAGCATCGCCCGCACCACTTCGATATTGGAACGACCCAGAGAAAACTTCTCAGCGGTCAGGCAGTAGATATCCGTATCCAGAATACTCTGCCTCGTTATTTCCCGCAAACTCACTTAGGAGCCTCCTTCCTGCTTGTGCATTTCCAGAAAGTAATTGAGCACCACGTCCGACTGCTTGGCCGCGGCCACCATGACCTTGGGCGCAAACGGAGGAAACTCCTCCGAGCACTCCGTGGCCTCATCGCCCACGATGTAGAGGGTATCCCTCACCTTGCGTGTGACAATGGAATCCGCATCGCCCGTGCCACCTATGCCGGAAGCCGTTACCACCAGTCGTTTGGTGGGCATAAACGCCTCCACCAGCGCCTTCTTGAAAGAAGGCAAATCCAAAGCTTCCACAATGGCGTCGCAACGAGCAAACGTTGACAGCATGGTCTCGGGGGACAATCTTTTGTTGACCAACTCCAGTTCCACATCCGGATTGATCATGCGCATATTCTGCGCCAGAGCATCCACCTTGAACTGCCCCACCTGATTCAAACAGTAGCACTGCCGATTTAGGTTGGAAGCGTCCACCTCATCAAAATCCACAACAATAAACCGTTTGAAACCGGAGCGCACCAAATGCATTGCACAGTTGGACCCAAGTCCTCCCGCACCCGCAATGCCGATGACCACGTTCTGGAGAAACTTCAATCGCTCCTCACCGAGGTACACAGCCATGCCCTTTTCCGCCCGATTCATGCCCGATCCTCGCTGTAGGAATCCGCGATCGGCTCCCAATCCTTGAATACAGGCTGATAACCATGGCCTTTCAACATGGCACACATCTCGTCCACACTCCGCCCGTCCGAGATATCGAACTGGCCAACCTTTTCGCCGTTCTGCGTATGGCCGCCCACTTCCGTGGACACACCAGCAGACATCTTGGTCACACCCAGCGGCAGGATGTTATCGCGGAACTCAGGCGCTTCACGGGTTGATACGGTGATGCCCAGACGCGGACGGTAAATCCTGAGTGCAAGCATGAACTGCACCATATCGTGGTCTGAAACAATGGACTGCGGCTGAAATTCGCCCACGTGCGGACGCATACGCGGCAGAGAAACCGCAATATCAACCTCAGAGTACTTCTCCATGAGATAGTCCGCATGCATAGCGGTGATCAGTGCATCCCGCCGCCAGTCACCAAGACCAAGCAGCGCACCGATGTTGACCACACGCATGCCCGCCCGGCATCCCCTTTCCGGAGCATCCAGCCGAAAGCGGAAATCCTTCTTGGGGCCACGCGGATGGAGCGTCTCATACAACGCCTCATCGTATGTCTCTTGATATAAGGTCAATCCGTCCACACCAGCCTTAACCATACGGGCATATTCGTCTTCGGTCATGGCGTAGATTTCAATGGAAACAGACGGGAAATACTTACGTAGGACTTCCATGCACGACTCAAGATATTCTGGAGATGCTTTAGCCGGAGCCTCGCCTGTAAGAATAAGCAGATGCTTGAGGCCTGTGGCAGCGATGGCCTTGGCCTCAACATCAAGCTGGTCAACCTCCAGTTGACTGCGGGGAATCTTGTTCTTGGCGTTGAACCCGCAGTAAACGCAATGGTTGGTACAGAAGTTGGACAGGTACAACGGCGTGAACAGATGGATGGTGCGCCCGAAATTCTGGAGCGTCAACTGACTCGCCTTCTGTGCCATTTCCTCAAGCATCGAGGATGCCGCAGGGCTCATCAGGGCGATAAAATCGTCCCGAGAGCAAATAGTGGAAGACAGCGCGCGACGCACATCATCCACGGTGACGGCTGCCAGCCGTTCATCCAGCGGAAACGACTCCAGCTCGGCGCATATAGGGTAGAAACTCATGCTAACCCTCGCTTAAAAAACCGGTCAGAGGAGAGGATGCCGAGGCCTGACGCTGACGTGCGCCGGGGCCGGACAGATACGCCTCACGCCCAGCTTTCACAGCACGGCCAAAGGCTTTTGCCATCATGAGCGGATCAGAGGCCGTGGCAATGGCAGTATTCACCAGTACGGCGTCCGCCCCCATCTCCATGGCTTCGCACGCCTCGGACGGTCGCCCGATGCCTGCATCCACAATGATGGGCAGTGCAATTTCGTCAATGAGAATACGCACCATCTCGCGCGTTTTGAGGCCTCGGTTAGTGCCGATAGGCGAGCCCAGTGGCATGACAGCTGCAGCTCCGGCATCAACGAGAGAGCGGGCAACATAGAGGTCAGCATTCACATATGGGAAAACCACAAACCCCTCATTAGCAAGGATTTCTGTAGCCTTGGCGGTTTCATAACCGTCAGGCAGCAAATACTTGTTGTCCGAGATCACTTCGATCTTGATCCAGTCGCCGCAGCCCATAGCCTTGGCGAGTCTGGCAATACGCACCGCTTCTTCAGCCGTACGCGCTCCAGAAGTGTTGGGCAAAAGCTGCATGTGTTTGGGAATACAGTCCATGACATTGCCAGTATCGGACTCGAAGTCCACACGGCGAAGGGCCACGGTGATCACCTGAGAGCCGGAAGCTTCGCACACACCGGGGATAACAGCGTCGTCTGCATATTTTCCTGTGCCAGTAAGCAGACGGCTTTCCAGTTCCAGGCCGCCGATCTTGAAAAGGTCGCTATTCATAATATATCCTTAACCCCCGCCGACAAAGCGGAGCACTTCCAAATGATCGCCGTCATTCAGCTTAGTCTCGCCAAATGCAGCTTCAGGGACAATCTCCCTGTTTACCTCTACCACAACTGAACCGGTCCCGATTCCCCGGGCCTCAAGCAAACCAAGAACGGTCAAATCTGCCGTCACTTCGATTTCCTTGCCATTCAAAATAACAACCATGGATTTCTCCTTGCATGGCCATAAAAACAAAAAAAGCGCCTGCCGATTGGGGCAAGCGCATACAGATAACCATTTATTGTTATGCAGCTTCCCTACGCCGGTATTACCCGAATCAGGTTCAAAGGGTCAGGCTTAACGCCATCTCAGCCCATATGGGCACCCCTAGCTGTGGAAAGCCTATGTCAAAACACATTCCATGTAAAGCCCATTCCATTTCTTAAATACAAATATAATTTGTATTATTTCAATATATTAAAAAATGACGACAAAATAGCTGATAGCCGTTCAGTATCCATAATTCTTATAAGACAGTACTTTCGACCATTTTCCTTCATGAAACCTAAAGTTATTCGTCAGACCTGACGATAACGCATCCGTGACAGACTTAAAACGGGGGAAAAAGTCATGTTCTCTACCATGTTCCAGGCGACAGGCTTCAAGCGCGCTCTGACTCTTTGCAAAGAAGATCGTTATGAAGAGGCCGAGGCGGTCCTCAAAAGTCTCCAAGAAGAATTCCTGGCTGTTTGCGAGGAAAACGAAGCACTCAAACTGCAACTAACCGAAGTGGCTAATGTTCTGGACCTAGCCGACAAAGTCCAATTTGACGGCCAGAAGTACTGGCTCATGGAAGAAAACGAAAAACGAGGCCCGTTCTGCCAGGTCTGCTATGACCGAGACGGACTGCTGGTCCATCTGCAGGAGCATGACAACCACTGGGAATGCCAATCCTGCCGTGGACTTTACATGGTTTCACGAGAGAAGGACCTACCCACCAAAAAGAAAGAGTTCATGCGAACCACGCTGAAGAAGACTATCCCCCTCTTTCTAGAACGAGAAATGAGCTAAAAACAATCACAAAAAAACGCGGCCCAATGGCCGCGTTTGTTCATGCTTTATATCTGATTTATCTACCGAAATTTCGTTCCGAACAGAGTCGTTTTTCTCACCCAGGATTCCTCCAGCTCTTCATCGCTGAATTTGACTACCCCATAGGATAGGTCCTCGGTATCCATGCCCGGCAGATAAATGAGAACTGCCAGCTTTTTCGACACCCGACGATACTGCTTCCACAAGGTAGTGGAAATATCTATTAGAGCATCTTGCTTGGGAAGCTTGGTGGTAGCGAGAAATACCTTGAGGGTAATCCACGTCTCGCCCTGTTGCTTGGTCTGCCCTTTTTTCAAGATCTTGTACTTGTACCCATGAACAACCTTGTCTGTCTTGGGATCAGGCCGCTTGGAACTGGTAATCCTATTCTTATCAAGAACAACACGCTGCTGAGTCCCAGTCGTTGCCGGACCTGCTTGCTGCTCTGAAGTCGCTGCAGCCAACGTTTGAGCCAGGCTTACGGACAAGTCATTCTTCCCCAAAAGCTGCTCCTCGCTAGCAAATCCTATGGCTCGATACTCCTTGCGCAACCTTTCCTCTTCCTTGAATACGGCCAACCAGCCATCCTCCAGGAAATCCACACGCACCCGCTCGCCAGCGGCAAGAGAGACAACACGGCGGGACTTATCAGAACGTTTACGATAAAGATCCACGGAACCTGTCACAGTCAGAACTTTGCCCCAGGAAGTATACACATCTCGCTCATCGTTCTTGGCTCGTTTCGAGATGGAAGCTGTTACGACTGGTTTGTTTTTGGCAGAAACTTTCTTGAATTTCTTTTTCCGAGCAAAACCGATGGCACCCATCTTCGAACGGATGGTGGCCGAAGCCGGGAAAACCATAATCCAATCGTCTTCAGGAAAATCTGTACGTACCAACTCTCCTTTTGCCAGAGAACCAATCTCCTCACTCAAGCCGGCTGCCTTGGAATGCACCGTTGTTTCATCAACGGCTTCCATAAGCCTGCCCCACTTGGATTTCTCAGGATTAACCTGCTCAGTCTTGAGATATTTAAGGTTGGTATATCCCACGGCAGCATCTTCTGAATGGTTGGTTTCACTCGGTTCAAATACCGCTACCCAACCATTTTCAAGGAAAGCCACACGGACTTCCTGCCCTTGAACAAGGCCACCAACCCTATTGGTTCTGGAATTACGCCCATCACGTAAATTAAGGGGCCGGTCAGGATACCGAAGCTCGCCGAAGGCTGAAGCCGCTGCGGCGGTCAGGAGGACGAGACAAAAAGCGGAAACAATTGTTTTGATAAAAATGCGCATCTTGAGCTCCCTACTCCATTGTATTGAGTTCGCGAATGACGCGATCGGTGATATCCATGGAATCAGCCACATACCCGATGGCTTCGGGATCGGTCAGAATCATGGTGAACCCCAGATCCTTGGCCAGTCGGCGAAGGATCGTATCTGCTCGCTGCATAATAAACTTAACAAGCCGACGCTCCTCGCCCTTGAGTTCCATGGTGGAACTCTCCACCAACTGCTCATAGTCACGAATAGCCAGCCGCAGGGACTTCTCAAGGGAACCCTCTTCATTGACAGTCAAGGTCCCGGTTTCCAGCTTAATCTGTAAATCCTCCACCTTCTCGCGGGCTTTGCGAATATGTTTGTCCTTTTCCTGCCCGAGTCGCGCCAGATCCTCCTGTGCAATTCGACCAACTTTAGACTCCATAATAACTCGCTGTGGATTCAAGAATCCAACCTTGGATTGTTGCGCCATAACGGCGGTCGAAGCCAGAGTCAGTGCGATTAAAAAAGTAATAATTTTCAATATTTTCATGGTGATAACTCTCAAATAAAAGGGAATTCCAGCGCGAACCATAGGCACAAATGATGTGCTTTGTCGAGGGGTTCACAAGGTTGTCAGCGGATCAAGATCAAGCGATGTCCTAACCTTCTTGGGGTTGGGATTGTTCTGGGCAACATAAGCATACAGGGTTCGCACCTTGCCCCAATCATCGCCCTTGAGCAAACAATTGAACCGGAGCCGCCCCCGGAGCATGGACAAAGGAGCTGGAGCAGGGCCGAGCACACTGATGCCCAATTCGGCTGAATGTTGACGCAAAATACGTGAGAAAAGAGTGATAGCCCCCGAGCCTTCTTTGTAATCCGCCGGATGGGAAATGCGAATAAGAGCGAGCTTGGAAAACGGCGGATAGCCAAACATCTTGCGACGTCCAATTTCCCGTTCAAAAAACGCGGAATAATCGCCGCTCAAGACCTCGTTCCAAATGGGATGATTCGGATTACGCGTCTGGATCAGCACCTTGCCAGGCGATTCGCCTCGACCAGCTCTGCCCGCAACCTGAACGAGCAACTGAAAGGTCCGCTCGCCTGATCGATAGTCTGGCAGATTCAGACCGAGATCACCGTCCGACACCACGACCAAAGTCACCTTTGGGAAATGGTGCCCCTTGGAAATCATCTGAGTGCCAACCAACACCTGCGCCTCGCCCCGGCCAAATGCGCCTAGGATCTCCTCCATGCGCTCCTGCCGTCGAGTAGCGTCCTTATCCAAACGCAACACCTTGGTGCCTTCTGGCAAAATATCAGTGAGATGCTCCTCCAACCGCTCAGTCCCTTCACCCATGGGGATGAAGTTGGAACCACCGCATTTAGCGCATAGCATGGGGTAGGAATGGGACAATCCACAATAGTGACAGATCACCCGCTCGCGGCCCTTGTGATAGGTCATGCCTACTTCGCACTCCGGACAACGGACAGTTTCCCCGCAATCAAGACAGTACATAAGCGGCGCATAACCACGTCGATTGAGCATGACAATGGCCTGATTGCCCGCCTTCACCGTCTCCTTGAGCGCCTCAACAGTCTGAGGCGAAAATGGCTGAGTAGAGTCCGTAAGGTTGGCAATATCCACCAATTCTATGCCGGGTAACTTAGCATCCCCCACCCGCTCCTTGAGAGTCGAAATCGGTATCACACCGCTTTGCGCAGCCTGAAACGTCTTCACATCCGGAGTCGCGGAACCAAGCACCAGCAGGCCACCAGTCTTGTCCACACGATACCACGCCACTTCCTTGGCATGATAGGCGAGTCGGTCTTCCTGCTTAAATGATTCGTCGTGTTCCTCATCCATAATGACCATACCGAGGTCAGGCACGGGCAGAAAAAGTGCGGAGCGCGTGCCAACAATAATGACAGGCTTGTCATCATTGGCCACCCCGGTAAAGGTCAGTTCCCGCTTCTTGGGACTCTGATACCCGTGATAAAAAATCGTATTAGCTTCGGGAAAGTATTCAGATACATTGCGATAAAGCTTGCACGCCAAGGCCACTTCCGGAGCAAGCAAAATAACTGAGCGCCCCTGCTCCATGCATTCCCGTGCCATTTCAAGATAGAGCACGGTCTTGCCGGAACCGGTGACCCCATGAACCAAATGCGCACCACCGCCCTTCTCGAGCGTTGCCCGCATGTCATTCATGGCTCCCAACTGCTCGGCGGTCAGGTCGTATTTCAGAGGCTCTACTTTGCCACAAACGCCCGATCCCTGATCGACCTCAGCCAACTTGTCAGCGGTCAATTCTCCAAGCCGAACCAGGCCGTTACCTTCCATTTTAGCTGCGATTTCAGGTGCCCAGTCACCCAAAGAATGGCGCAAAGCAAAAAGGGACTGCGGTCCATTATCATAGAGATGTTCAAGAACACGAATCTGCCGTTTGGCATTAGGCCGCACAGCCCACGGCGGGTCGGATTGCAAGGAAGCAAACCGTTCCTCAGCCTCTCGTTTGGCATTGATACGCACCCGCATTCGTCCACTCTGCCACATATCCATGAGAGCAACCAAATCTTCCATGGAGAATCGTGAGAGCTCAGACGGACGCACTGTGCCGGGAAGTTTGCGCTCGGCAACATGCTTATCCACTTTAAAAGTGACGGCAGCGGTGCGCAAACCACGAGGCAAGATGGTTTCGAGGATTCGCCCCACGCTGGCCATCTGGCGAGAGGCCAAAGTTCCGGCCATGTCGAGGTAATCACTCGTCAAAAGCGGCGTTACCTCAAGCGGCCAAATGAGGGATTTGAGTTCCACACCGGCCGGAGCCTTGTCTGCAGGACCAACCACCACACCCATGCGATGAGACCTGCCAAGCGGCACAATCACGCGCTGCCCGGGCACAAGGTCGGGAAAATAGGACGGCCGCTCGTACGTCAGCACCGAATACGGCGGACTGACGAGCGTTACCTGCCAGAGATCAGCCATAGTGGGCTACTTGGCCTGAGGGTACAGAAAGGAATCCCGCAGAAAGTCGAATGGATGCGGCGGAGCAGCACATGGCATGCCGTCCAGGGCCTCACGGGCATACAGTTCTTCACTGTCCGCTCGGTTCATGCGAATCCACTTCACTTTTGCGTCCAGAACCTGATCGGCTCCGATAGTCATCTGCACGGATTGCGGCACACGGAATCCGCCAAAAGTTCGGTAATCGCCATACCGCACACTGGTCAGGGTCTCCCCTGCCATGTAACGAATCAAAATGGGCGACATGTCTTCGTTATGGATCTGAACCGCTGTGGCTGTTGCGTCTCCAGGCTCCGCGCCAAAGGTCAGGCAGGGGGCGGAATCACAAAAGCCAAAACTGCGAGTAGCGTTATCAGCACCCCAGGAACGCCATGTGGCAACCGGATTGGGCACCATCCAGATAAACAACGGCGAGCGGGCAAATTCTTCATTGGTGCACTTGCCTACCACATTGGTGTTCCGGCCTACAGCGACGGCTTTGTCTCCGGCACTCCATTCCTGACGCCACTTACCGCGTGCATACCAAAGGTGAACGGACACGCCAGGGTGTTCGGGAAACGTCATTTCCGCTTCCCAGGAAGAAAGTGCGCCATACCGCTTTTGCAACTTTTCCTGCAGCTCCACATCGTCCGGCGCAAAAGCACCGGCAGGAACAGCCATAAGGCAAAGCAGACAAAAACAACTGAATATTCCGACTAATCTGAACAAGGAAGCAACTCCTGAAGCCGCTTGACGAGGTCATCACGTAGTTCCTCGTCATGCAGAGCAAAATAAATGTTGGCAGTAAGATATTCCACCCAGTCACCGGCGTCAAACCGCTGGCCACCCAGTTTCACTGCCAGAAGTTTATCCTGGTCGGCGAGACCCTGAAGAGCATCTGTGAGCTGAATTTCGCCACCCACACCCGCTTTTTGGTCTTCGAGGATATCAAAAATTTCAGGGAGCAAGACATAACGACCAATAATCGCGAGATTGGAAGGCGCTTCTGCCACAGACGGCTTTTCCACCAGATTGGTGACCCGGTAAACGCCATCTTCCATTTCTTCGCCCTTGATCACGCCATACTTGCTGACCTTTTCCTCTGGGACTTCAATGACACCGACCACAGCCTTGTTGGTTTCCTGTGCCACTTTAATGAGTGCGCCAATGCCCGTATCAGAACCAAACATGAGATCATCGCCGAGCATGACAGCAAACGGCTCATTCTTGCAAATTTCCTTGGCAGTCAGCACTGCGTGGCCCAGACCAAGCTGCTCCTTCTGACGCACACCGATGACATTAACCATGTTGGAAACGCGCTTCACCTCTTCCAGGAGGGCAGTCTTGCCGCCGCGTTCCAAAAGCTGTTCCAGGAGGAAGTTGCGATCAAAGTGATCTTCAATAATGGTCTTGTTCTGGTTGGTAACGAAAACGACGTCAGCCAGACCGGCATCAATGCCCTCTTCAACGATATATTGGACAATAGGCTTCCGAAAAATGGGAAGCATTTCCTTGGGAACGTTTTTGGTTGCGGGAAGAGAACGAGTACCCCAACCAGCCACGGGGATGACTGCTTTTTTTACTTCCATTACAATATCCTCTCAAATTATTTCAGATGTTTTTCGCAGGCTTCCACGATATCATCGGTATACTGTTCAACTTTGTCGATGTCTTGCCCTTCCACCATCACGCGACAGACAGACTCAGTGCCGGAGTAGCGCAACAATACGCGCCCCTTGCCGGTGAGAGCTTCTTCAACCTTGCGAACAGCCTCCTGCACGGCCGGAGCTTGTTCAAAAGGAATCTTTCGCTGCACGTGCACATTCTTGAGCACCTGAGGGAAAGGTTCCAGCAGCCCTGCCAGTTCGGAGAGCGGCTTTTCCTTTTCCACCATGATGCGCAAAAGCTGGAGGGCGGCCAGCAGGCCGTCTCCTGTGGTGGAATGATCCATAAAAATAAGGTGACCCGACTGCTCACCGCCGAGGGTAGCCCCTTCACGGCGCATGGCCTCAACCACGTATCTGTCGCCAACAGCTGTCCGCAGCAACTGGCCGCCATTTTCCTTCATGAAAATTTCAAGCGCCATATTGGACATGACCGTGGAAACAAGCATGTTCTTGGGTAATGCACCCTTTTCCAGGAGCTCCCAGGCAGACAGTGCCATAATCTGGTCACCGTCAAGAATACGACCGTTTTCATCGCAAACAATAAGCCGGTCAGCGTCGCCATCAAGAGCTATACCGATATGCGCACCTTCGTCCACCACCCTCTGAGAAATGACTTCAGGATGTAACGAACCGCACTTGTCGTTGATGTTAATACCATTAGGTTCCACGCCAAGCTTGATAACTTCAGCACCAAGCTCTTCCAGAACCAGCGGAGCCACACCATAGGCTGCACCATGGGCGCAATCCAATACGATTTTAAAGCCATCCAATGTCAGGTTGGGTGAGAAGCTATGCTTCATGTAGACAATATATCGACCGCGAGCATCCTCGATTCGATGAGCTCGGCCAATCTCTTCATGAGAGGGATAATCCCATTTCGGAGGGTCGGCCAGGACCAATGCGGAAATTTCGTCTTCAACCTCATCGGGCAATTTAAAGCCATCCCGATCAAAAAATTTAATGCCGTTGTCCATGAACGGATTATGAGAGGCGGAAATAACCACACCGAGATCAGCACGCATGGAGCGCGTCAAAAACGAAATGGCCGGTGTTGGCAGAGGACCAACAAGAAAAACATCCATACCGTTGGCGCACAGACCGGAAGTAAGCGCGGTCTCGAAAACATACCCGGACAACCGGGTATCCTTACCAATGACCACACGAGAGTGCTTGTTGCCGTTGCGGAAGTACTGACCTGCCGCCAAACCGAGCTTAAGAGCAATTTCCGGGGTCATGGGATAGATGTTGCCCTGACCACGCAAACCGTCTGTGCCAAAAAGCCTCTGCTGCATATTCTCCTCCGAAAACGTAAACTGTCTATTTCTTCTTGATGACCGTTATGATGGTCTCAGGTTTTTTCTCAATCAAGCTGCAGCGCTCAGGCAGGACCACGTCATACGCGAGGTCAAACTTGCCGGGCGCCACTTCACCGCCAAAAATAAGGGCGGCCTCCATTTCCTTGCGATATTCATTATTACGGAACAGATAAATCGGTCCCTCTATGTGCAGTCTCACGAAATTCTGAGATGTGGTGGTTTTGTAACCGTCGGGAGACAGCACATTTAGGGGTAACTTCACCCAAATGTCACGTGTTTTGGGACCAAACAATGCCTCCACGCGCACCTTGCTCGGCGAGGATTCGATGTCATCATCCAAAGAAACGCCCACATCCTCGACCCAGTTGGCCGGGACCTCATCGGGAAAGTCCTCCGACAAGACCACTTTGGCCTTGGACATTTTACGCAACTTGGTTTCCGGTCCACGAATCTCTACCAGATCGGGAGCGACCTTCACTTCAAGCAGCTTATAATCCTTGTTGAGCTTACCAGACCAGACCGGTTCCAATGAGATTTTCTTGGTTACACGGCGATCCACCGTAAGCGTAAGACGCTTGGGCTTGATCTCAATTATCTCATAGGACGCAGTGAGCGGTAATTGATCAGAATCAATCTCAAGAACCTGTTGGCCGATATTAAGGCGGGAAACATCCAGAGGATATGTGAGCTGCTGTGTCGACAAGGAACCCACAAGTCCTTTGGGACCACGCAAGCGAACCTGGATCTTATCTACCAAACCATCCTCGATGACCATGCCTTCGGGCGGGTTGGTCATGACCACAGGCATATCCACCCAAGTCTCCACCACTTCCCGGCCTGTGACCAGGAACCAGGTGAAGATAGCCAGGGCGACGGCCAATATCATGGTCGACCAATTCTTTCTCATTCTAGCGCCCCAGAGCGTTTCTCAGAACGCGACGTAAACGGGTTTCATCCAGGCTAGTGGTCAGACGACCATTCATGGCAACCGAGACCTCACCACGCTCCTCGGACACAACCACAGTGATAGCGTCGGACCCCTCGGAGATACCAAGCGCCGCCCGATGGCGGGTTCCGTATTTGGGCTGGCCCCGAAGTTTGTTTGACAGAGGCAGAATACAAGCTGCGGCAACCATACGATCACGCCGTATAATGACCGCACCGTCGTGGAGCGGCGTATCGGCAACAAAAATTGTTTCGATGAGTTCCTTGTTGACCTTGGCGTCCAACTCGATACCGCGCTCAATGATGTCCCCCAAAGGCATACTCTTTTCAATGACGATGATAGCCCCGGTACGGATGGCGGACATGTTCATGACAGCCTGTGTAAGCTGGTCCAACGTATCGTCACGCACCTCGGACTTAGTCCAGAAACGCTTGGTGCCGACAGAGGCCAGGGCCTTACGAATATCGTTCTTGAAGAGGATGACGACTACCAAAAAGATGGATGCCAGGAATTCGCCCAGTAACGCATTGAGCGTATACAAGTTGAACAGATCAGACATGTAATAGATGACCAGAACCACCACCAGACCGTAGAGTACGGCAGCGGCTCGGGTACCCCTGACCAGCAGAATGATATTGTAATATAGGAACGCGACCAGCCCTATATCAAGGACAACTCGCCAAGTGATCTGCATTCCGAAAAGTTCAAACATATCGTAGACTATGCCAATTCGTGAACAATGGTCAATGTTTGTTGCGTAAATTTAACTTCATGCACGCGATGAATACCCACCCCCTTGCCCGCCAGGACAGCAGTAGCTGCCTGAGTGGCGTTCTGTCGGTCGCCAACTTCCAAGCCAAGAAGGCCCTGCCAGAGCGACTTGTTGGACAAGCCCATGTAAAGGGGTAAGCCCAGTTCCATGAAGCGCTCTATATTCCGTAAAATCGACAGGTTATGCTCCATCAATTTGCCAAAACCGATGCCGGGATCAAGCACAATACGATCTTTGGGCAATCCAGCCTTATCAAGCGTTTCCAGTTTGGTTTCAAAAAAATCGATAATCACATCCACCACGTCATCATACTTGGGGGCATTCTGCATTTTATCAGGTTTTCCAAGCGAATGCATAAGCACATACCCAGGCTTGTACTGGCTGATCACATCCAACAATTCCGGTTCAAAGCTGAATGCCGACACATCGTTAAGTATATCCGCTCCAGCTTCCAAGGCAGCGGCAGCCACTTTGGCCTTATAGGTGTCAACGGAAATGACACAGCCGACATCTGCGGCCACGAGCCCTTCGATGACAGGGACAACACGACCCTTTTCTTCGTCCTCGGACACGATATCCGCATAAGGACGAGTGGACTCTCCACCTATGTCGAGGATATGGGCGCCCTCTTTGGCCAATTGCAACCCATGGTCGATTCCCGCTTGAGGGCCGACATGTTCACCGCCATCATAAAAAGAGTCCGGGGTAACATTCACCACCCCGGCAATAAAGAAGGGGGCCGGTCCGAGAACCGTACCCCCTTTCAATGTCCATTTTATGTCTTTCATCTGAAACTGCGGTACTGCAACTACTGAATCTTGGATCCGCCATCCCCATCCGGGCCGGGCTTTTCCTCGTCTTCAATGATGAACTCATCAGCGTCGTCAGATTCGCTCACAGGCTTGTAGCCAGGGGAGGAAGCAGACTTGCCATCAGCACCATAGCCAGAAGCAGAACCGGCACCAGCAGGCCCATTATCGTCGTCCTTTTCCATGGGAGGCAATTCCTTGCCTTCCATGAGCAGATCGATATCCGCGCCAGTGATGGTCTCACGGTCGAGGAGCGCCTTAGAGATGGCTTCCAATGCTTCCCGATTTCCGCTCAGAAGATTGGTAGCCTCTACATAGGCTTCATCCACGAAACGACGGACTTCATTATCAATAAGCTTGGCAGTATCTTCACCATAGTTCTTATTGTGGATAAGTTCCTTGCCCAGGAAGACTTCTCCCTGGTTGTCACCGAAGCTCAGCGGGCCAAGCTTGTCGGACATACCCCACATGCAGACCATGGAATGGGCAGTCTTGGTGGCACGTTCAATATCATTGGATGCGCCGGTGGTCTTCTGGTCGAGGACAATCTCCTCGGCGCAGCGTCCACCCATCAGGACAGCCATATTGTTAGTAAGATAAGTCTTGGAGTAGTTGTGACGATCTTCGCCGGGCAGCTGCATGGTTACACCAAGTGCCTGACCACGGGGGATGATAGAAACCTTGTGGACCGGATCGGTGCCGGGCAGCAGCTTGGCTACAAGCGCGTGTCCAGCCTCGTGGTAGGCCGTGGTCTTCTTCTCTTCGTCGGACAGAATCAGGGAACGGCGCTCGCGGCCACCCATCATCAGCTTGTCCTTGGCTTCCTCGAAATCATCCATGTCCACTTGATCCTTGCCAGCCTTGGCTGCCTGGAGTGCAGACTCATTCACGAGGTTTTCCAAATCAGCACCGGAGAAACCGGGGGTACCACGAGCAATGGTTTCCAGGTTGACCTCGCTGGACAGCGGTGTCCTGCGGGAGTGAACCTTGAGGATGTGCTCGCGACCACGCAGATCAGGACTGGGGACAACAACCTGTCGGTCGAAACGGCCGGGACGCAGCAATGCCGGGTCCAGAACATCGGGACGGTTGGTGGCCGCAACAAGGATGACACCCTCGTTGGACTCAAACCCATCCATCTCAACCAGAAGCTGGTTCAAAGTCTGTTCACGTTCGTCATGTCCGCCACCCAGACCAGCGCCACGCTGGCGGCCAACGGCATCGATTTCATCGATGAAGATGAGACACGGAGCGTTCTTCTTACCCTGGGCAAAAAGATCACGCACACGAGATGCGCCGACACCCACGAACATCTCTACGAAGTCGGAGCCAGAAATGGTGTAGAACGGAACGCCCGCTTCACCTGCCACAGCACGAGCGAGTAGCGTCTTACCGGTACCGGGAGAGCCGACCAGCAGCACGCCCTTGGGAATGCGGCCACCCAGACGGGTGAACTTGCGGGGCTCGCGCAGGAAATCAACGACCTCGGAAAGCTCTTCCTTGGCTTCGTCGACACCGGCTACGTCATCAAAGGTGACCTTGGCGGTCTCCTCGTTGATGAGGCGCGCCTTGGAGCGTCCAAAGGACATGGCACCGCGTCCACCGCCTCCACCACCCTGCATCTGGCGCATGAAGAATATCCACACACCAATGAGGAGCAACATGGGGAACCAGGAAAGCATCAGGGTCATGTACCACGGAGATTCATCCGGTGGCTCGGCATTGACCTGTACGCCCTTCTTGAGGAGTGTGTCGATGAGCTTGGGATCGTTCGGGGTGTACACCTGGAACTTCTCGCCAGAACCCTTCAGGCCGGAAACTTTCTGGCCCTGGATTTTCACCTCAGCGACTGAACCACCGTCAACCATGGCGAGGAACTCGCTGTATGACGGATTGTCCTTGGGGACGGGGGGTTGATTGAAAAGATTGAAGAGGACGACCATCAAAACAAAGATGATTGCCCAAATAACCAGATTTTTCATATGGTTGTTCAAAGGAACTTCCTCCGGGAGATGCGGGAAACCAGTCCCGTTACCCCTTGTGAGACTACGCAACGGGGGTTGCAGCCTCGGTTAACAACGTTGTTGAGAGTGTAGAGTAATGCTCCCGGACAAAAAATCAAGGGATACAAGGCAAAAAAACCCCGTATCCCTCATTTTTTTCCGAATATGGTATTATGCGACCGAGGCGAGCCACGCCTTCAAGTCGTCAATTTGCTTGTTTACGGATGCCGGACCGGTGGAACCAGGGGAAGTACGACGTTCGACACATGCCTTGTAATCAAGCACGCCAAACACGTCTTCTTCGATGTCACCGGAGAACTGTTTCAACTCATCCAAACCGAGAGCTTCCAGTCCCACGCCCTTGCCTTCGGCATAGGCCACGGCAGCACCAGTGATATGGTGCGCCTCGCGGAACGGAATGCCCTTGGCGGCCAGATAGTCGGCCAATTCCGTGGCGTTGAGGAAACCGCGCTCCACTGTTGCAAGCATCTTTTCCGGCACAAACTCAAGCTGCTTGAGCATGCCGATCATGATGTTCAGGGAACTGGTCACGGTCTGATCCGCGTCAAAGAACGGCTCTTTGTCTTCCTGCAAATCACGGTTGTACGTCATGGGTAAGCCCTTGAGCACTACCAGCAGGGACATGAGAGATCCCACCACGCGGCCAGTTTTACCGCGCATGAGTTCACACGCATCCGGGTTCTTCTTCTGCGGCATGATGGAGGAGCCGGTCGCGTATTGGTCCGGCAGCTTCACATAGCCAAAGTTCGGATTCGCCCAAATGATGATTTCTTCGCACATCCTGGAGAGGTGCGTCATCACCAGACTACCGGCAAACACGGATTCCAGCGCAAAATCGCGATCGGAAACAGCGTCCATGGAGTTGGCGAATATTTCTTCCAGGCCCAGATCCTCGGCCACAGCCTGCGGATTCACAGGATGAGTGGTCCCGGCCAGAGCGGCAGCACCCAGCGGCATAACACGCACTCGCTTGAGAGCGTCTGTTACGCGCTCGAAATCGCGCTTGAACATCTGGCAATAAGCCAACAGATGGTGAGCCAGACTTACGGGCTGTGCAGGCTGAAAGTGAGTACAACCGGGCAGCAGTGTTTCTTTGTGTTCTTCAGCACGGGCAACGTACACCTCGACGAGCGTGGCAAGATACTCCTGCCAAGAAGCAAGACGTGCGGCCACGTGGAGCCGGAAATCCAGCGCCACCTGATCATTACGGGAACGCGCCGTGTGGAGCTTGCCACCAACCGGGCCGACGATTTCTGTAAGCCGGGATTCGACGTTCATGTGCACGTCTTCCATCTCGGTCTTCCAGTTAAAATCACCAGCCTCGATCTCAGCTTTCACCTTGTCAAGACCATCGCAAATCTGCTTGGCTTCGTCTTCGGTGAGAAAGCCCTGCTTGGCCAGCACGCGGGCATGGGCCTGGGAGCCACGAATGTCCTCGGCATAAAGCTGCCAGTCATAGGACACAGACTCGGAATATGCTTCCATGGAAGCGGCGGTTCCTTCAGCAAACCGGCCGCCCCACATTTTCTTTTCAGCCATTGTTTAGCTCTCGCAGGTATCGTCGGAGTCCTTGCCGCCCCACTTGGACTGCTGCATGCGGCCCTTGAGGCGCAGGCCCACCAACTTGATGAACCCTTCAGCATCGGCCTGATCGTAGACATAGTCTTCCTCGAAAGTAGCCAGCTCCGGGCTGTACATGGAGAAGGGAGACTTACGGCCCAACGGCACGCAGTTACCCTTGTACAGCTTCACGCGTACGGTACCGGTGACTTTCTCCTGAGACTTGTCGATCATGGCCTGGAGCGCTTCGCGTTCCGGAGAGAACCAGTAGCCGTTGTACACCATGGTGGCGTATTTCGGGATCAGGGAATCGCGCAAGTGCATCATCTCGCGGTCCATACAGAGGCCTTCGAGGTCACGATGGGCCTCGGCCAGGATGGTGCCGCCAGGGGTCTCGTACACGCCACGGGACTTCATGCCGACAAAGCGGTTTTCGACCATATCAATACGTCCAACACCATGCTTTCCGCCCAGCTCATTGAGCTTAGCCAGCAACGCTGCCGGGGAATACTTCACGGAGTTGACCGCAATGGGATCACCGGCTTCGAAATCGATGGTGATCTCTTCAGGCTCGTCCGGGCAAAGCTCGGGCGGAGTAATGTTGCGGTAGCAATCAGGGCCCGGAGAATTCCACGGATCTTCCAACTCGCCGCCCTCAAAGGAGGTATGCAGCAGATTGGCATCAATGGACCAGGGCTTCTTGCGGGAAACCGGGATGGGGATCTCGTTTTCCTTGGCGAAATTCATGAGGTCGGTACGGGACTTGAGTTCCCACTCGCGCCACGGGGCAATAGTCAGCAATTTCGGATTGAGGGCCATGGTAGCCAGCTCAAAACGAACCTGATCGTTACCCTTACCGGTTGCGCCATGAGACACAGCCTGCGCGCCTTCCATCTCGGCGATCTCGACCATACGCTTGGAAATCAGCGGACGGGCAATGGAAGTTCCGAGCAGGTAGCGACCTTCGTATAGAGCGTTGGCACGGAACATTGGGAAGACGTAATCACGCACGAATTCCTCGCGCATGTCTTCCACAAAGGCCTTGCAAGCACCGGTTGCCAGCGCCTTTTCCTCAATGCCGTCCATCTCCTCGCCCTGACCGAGGTCAGCGGTCATGGTGATCACTTCACAGTTGTAGTGATTCTTCAGCCATTTAAGAATAATGGATGTATCCAACCCGCCGGAATAGGCGAGGACAACTTTTTCAATTTTACTCATCGTATAATCCTTTCTCTCTCTCAATCTCTATTTGTAAATCCATTCAAGGATTGCTTTCTGCATATGAAGCCGGTTTTCGGCCTGGTCCCAAACAATGGAAGCCGGGCCTTCGAATACAGCCTCGCTGACCTCTTCGCCACGGTGCACGGGAAGACAATGCATGAACTTGGCTTCGGGTGCAGCCTTGGCCATGAGTGCGTCATCAACCATGAAACCAGCAAAGGCAGCTTCGCGCTTCTTTTGCTCTTCTTCCTGACCCATGGATGCCCAGACGTCGGTATGCACATAATGCGCACCAGCGACAGCCTCAGCGGGATCACGAACAATGTTCACCTTGGCACCGAGATCCACGGCCTTGTCCAGGATACCCTGATCCGGGTCGTACCCCTCAGGGCAGGCAATGTTCAGCTCATACCCGAAGGTGACTGAGCCGTTAATGAAAGAGTGCGCCATGTTGTTGCCGTCACCCACCCAGGCCAGCTTGAGCTTTTCCAGGTCCGGTGTGCGTTCATACATGGTGAGCATGTCCGCCATGATTTGACAGGGATGGTACTCGTCAGTCAGGGCGTTGACCACAGGGATGTCTCCGTATTCGACCAGAGCCTCAAGATTGGCCTGGCCGAAGGTTCGCACAATAAGACCATCCGCATATCGTGATAAAACACGTGCGGCATCCTTGAGGGGCTCACTCCGACCGAGCTGCGAATCCTTAGAGGCGATAAAGACTGGCTCGCCGCCCAACTGACGGACGCCGACCTCAAAGGAAACGCGGGTACGCGTGGAAGCCTTGTCAAAGATCATGAGCAGGACCTTGCCATCCAGGAGATCGGTGCGGACTTTGTTGTCCTTCATCTCCTTAGCGCGCTTGAGTACCTGCTGGGCCTCATCCCGAGGGATGTCCAAAATGGTCAAAAAATGCTTGGGCATCGTGTATTCTCTCCACTCATCGATTGCCGTTAATAAACGAAAGAGGAGAAGTTTGGACCATTATTATATGAAAGTAAAGAATTTTGACCTGACAGACCAAAGACAAAAGAAAGATGCGAGCTTAGGGGTAAACTTGCTCCAAATATAGGACACCACCAAACTTGAGCTCATTAATAACCATGGGCTTGATGGGATCGCCATTGAGATCGAAACGAATGGTCCCTGTGACCCCTTCGTAACCGGGGGTCATGGCAAGAGCGTCTTTAATCAGTACGCCTTGGGTGGATTCAGCCCTCTCAATTGCCTCTTTCAGGACCATGAAGCTGTCATAAACCAGAGCCATGGTATCTTCATCAACCACCCCCACCTTATTCTCATAATTAAGAACAAACTGCTTTGAAATATCCGTACTGACTGACTTGCTCCAGTGAGCAGAGTAAAACACGCCCTGAGCCCTGTCTCCAATACGTTCATAGAGCTTGGGGCCTATACCGTCAGCACTCAAAAGATGCCAATCCACCTCCATATCCCTAGCCTTTCCAAAAAAACCTGCAACATCGGAATATCCGCCCGGTACAAACAAGGCATCCGGGTTGTACTCGGCAACTTTTTTTAAAACAGCATCATAGGGAATATCGCCAGTGGTATAATAGCCTTGCCAAAGGACTTTACCCCCCAAATACTCAAAAGCCCTAGAGAAAGTCTGCCCCAGGCCCACACTATAAGCTCTGGATTCATCTACCAATATCACAGCAGTTTTATCTTTGAGGCGTACCCGAGAAAACCGAGCCAGACCAAGCCCCTGAAAAGAATCCGTAAAGCAGACACGAAAAATATAGCTCCCCACCTGAGTCACTGCGGAATTAGTGGACATGTGCGAAATCATGGGGATCTTGGCTTCCTGCAACACCTTGGCCATGGCAATGGAATGAGAACTCCAATTGCAGCCCACAACAGCCACCACTCCATCGTCAATAGCTTTCCGGGCAGCGGCAGCACTTCCCTCGGCGGAGCTTTCGTTGTCGTATTCAATCAATTCGACCTTACGGCCCAGAATACCACCGGAATTATTGATCTCATCCACCACAAAACGGGCAGCCAAAAAAGAAATGGAATTAGCCTTGCCCGCCTCACCTGTCTTGGCAGTAATCATGGCAAGCCGGATAGGGGATTCGGCATAAGCGTCACCTGGCAACGTCCAAAAAGCACCAACTATGACAAACATAATAATGCTGAACAGCCATACTCTTACTTTTCCTGGAAAATCGACAGAATAAAACGCCATAAATCTATTCCTCCCAATTCTAAGTGCTCACTGTAGAGCATGATAGTGTCGGGCGCAAAGGCATTATAATCTGTAGTGCTAGTGCTCCTGAAGCCATTCGTAGAACTGACGGATAGTCAACTGACGGCTGGCGGGGCCACTGCGGACATAGAACTCCTCGTTCTTGCCCTGCATGAGAAAGGCCGGAGTTCCCGCCGGGATACAGTGTACGCGTAACACTTCCTTGCCCTGTACCTCGATGAGTGAAGTATTCAGATAGCGAGAAAATTCTGTACCGATATATTGATTCACCAAATTATTAAAATGGAGAAGAGCCTTGTCAGCAGACTCGAACCGGTCTTCTGTGAATCCGGTGATTTCGCCAGTGTCAGCCACGCCCACCAACAGTGTGCCGCCTTCGGAGTTCATGAACCCGGCCACAGTCTTGAGCGCTGCATGCTCAATTTCCCGTCCGTTCTTGCCCGCCTTAAGATTGAACCGAAGAGTCTGCTTGAATTCAAGCTTCCCCGATTCACCTTCCGCGATAAGATGCAGAACCTCTTCCGATGTCTTGGCTGCGCCACGCCTGCGGCCCATGGCTTCAATGCTGCCACGATTTCGGTGAAGCACAAACAATGCGCCAGCTGCAATTAATACGAGCAGACCGCCGAATGCCTGTAAAAAGGTATCACTTGTCAGAGTGGACACAATATTGCGCAGAGGAACCGCAACACCAAGCGAAATGGTGTCACCAAACACAGTCAACGGCTGCACATACGCCCACCATGTTTCCTCATCCATCTGGAAAGAAAAAGGCTTGTTAAAAGTGGCTGCCTGCTTTTTCAGATGTGCCATGGCAGCTTCAACAACCGGGTCATTCTCCTCAACCACGGCCACAGGCTTATCTTCGCCTATAACGGCTACAGGAAGGACTTTACCACTCTCCCAGAACAAAAAGACTTTCTCAGCTCCCCCCTTATCCGCTCCACTGAGTTGCTTCACTACACGATCCACCGGGAACACGTAGGAGATCATGACGTTTCGGCCACCGACCTGTGCGAGAGTTGAGGCTGTAACCCACGATTCACCCAACTCATGAAAACGGTAGGCTGATCGCCAATTAATCTGGCCCGGCTGCAAATGAGCAAATTCGTCAGCGAGAGCAGCATTAGCTGCGGGTAGATCAAATTTCGTATCCAAGCCTCGATCCTGTATCGCTCCATCTTTACCCACATAGTACCAATGCAAGCTCGACGCCTTGTCTTTTTCCGGCGTTCCTTCCATGACCCCGTCATCTCGACGGGTGAGCATATAGTGCAGCCCCCTATCATCCGAAACCATGACTGACACCAACATGGAATGCTCTGTCATGGCACCCATCAAGGATTTGCGAAGCTTGGCTGGCTTAAGACTGGATATATTGTGGCTGCCGATCTCGCGGTTGGAGCTGGTCACGGCATTGACCAGTACTGTAACTGTCCCGGACAAACCACGTACCGAGCTTTTCACAGCCACTACTGCAGCGTCATGACGAACCTCGCGTACCCCCCACAGCACAAGCAGCCCCACACTGATTACCGTAAGAATCACACCATAAAAAATGATCTGATACAGGTTCTTACCTTTGATAACCTTATGACGTGCCACTGTTCACCTCATCTCCGGTTTCGAGCATGTACATCGCTTCCACATGATCAACGGCAACATCAGTAAGATCATACATTGCATCGCCATGGTCATGTCCGGCCAGGTGCAGAATACCGTGGGCCAGCAAACGAGCCAGATGCAGGACAGGCGGTTGATCGTAAAGAGCGGATTCCCGAGCCAAGGCGTCAACACTCATGGCCAAAGAGCCAAGATAGGCACGGCCCTCTTGAGCCTCTTCCTCAGCCGGAAAACTGAGAACATTGGTCGGCCCCACGCATCCCATAAAGGATTCGTTCAGTCGGGAGATTTCCCTGTCGTCCACCAGTTTGATTTCCATGGAATCATCACTCAGGCCGAGCGCTTCAAGAATAAGCGAAATGAGCTCAGTCAATTCCCGTCTGGATAACGGAAATCTAGGATCAATGCGCGTCTCCCTTACTATGGTGATGGTTCCAGCCATACTACTTTCCGGAAGCCTCATGCCTGTCATAGGCACGGACAATTTTCCCCACCAGCGGATGGCGGATGACGTCATGTTCATCAAAAGTAATAAACTTCACACCCTTGACCTTGTCCAAAATGGTCCGCGCGTGAAGCAGGCCGGACTTGGAATGGATCGGCAAATCAATCTGGGTAATATCGCCTGTGATGACAGCCTTGGACCCGAAGCCGAGCCGGGTCAGAAACATTTTCATTTGTTCAGGCGTCGTGTTTTGCGCCTCGTCCAGAATGATAAAAGCATCGTTGAGAGTGCGCCCACGCATGAAAGCGAGCGGAGCCACCTCAATGACACCGGTTTCCTGAAACTCCTGCACCTTTTCAAAATCGAGCATGTCATGCAGGGCATCATAAAGGGGACGCAGATAGGGATTGATTTTCTCTGCCAGGTCTCCGGGCAGGAAGCCGAGCTTTTCCCCTGCTTCCACAGCTGGTCGGGTGAGCACTATCCGCTTCACCTCGCGCCGCATAAGCGCGCCAACGGCCATGGCTACGGCGAGATAGGTCTTACCTGTTCCAGCAGGCCCGATACCAAACGACATATCCGACTCGCGGATCGCGTCCAGATAAACCCGCTGGTTCAGTGACTTGGGTGCGATAGTCCGTTTGCCAGAAGTGGCATACACGTCATCTTTGAACACCTCGCTCACATTTGCGGACGGACGACGTTCCAAGACACGACACGCAAAATCCACGTCCTGCGGATAGATGGACTTACCTGCCTTGAGCATGGCGTAGAGCTGAGAAAGCACCTGCCCGGCCAAGTCCCCTTTGTAGCAATCGCTGTCTTCGCAAACGACAGAAACCGAGTTGCCACGACTCTCGATGGACACACCAATGCGTTCAGCCAACAGCTTGAGGTGTTGGTTCTGTGGCCCAAAAAGCTGACTTGCCAGATGGGAATCGTCAAATTCAAGTTTAGTTGCGGACAGTTTGGGTGCCTCCCCTTATCCTTTATTTCGCAAAAACATCCACTTACATGCCCGTTTTTCCATGAAGTTTGCGATCTCATAGAGAATCGCGCCCATGAGAGACATGCCGAGAATGCCGGTAAACATAGTCAAATAATCCATGGCGCCCCATGCATCCATAATCATATAGCCCAGCCCGCGATTAGTGGCAAAGGATTCCACGAAAAACAGCACGGCCACAGAAACGCCTGTGCCGAGCCTAAGCGCGGTAAATCCATGCGGCAAAGCCGCAGGCAGCAGAACCTCACGAAGTACGTCCAGGTGCGAGCCGCCCAAAGAACGGACTGAATCATAATATTTTGGGTGAATGGACTTCACGCCATCCCGCGTGGTCACCAATATCTGGTAGCCGAGGATCAAACCGATCATGGCAATTTTTGAACTATTGCCCAACCCCAGCAGAAGTAGAAAAACCGGCAGCAACACAATCTTGGGAATGGGATAGGTAAGAAAAACAAAAGGAGCGAACACCCGATCCACTTTCGGCATGCTGCCCATGATCAGCCCCAACGGGAAAGCCAGCACCCAGGCCAAAACCATAGCAGACACAGCCCGAAAAGCACTCACCAGAAAATGCTCCCAAAAGATCTGGGTGGTCAAAGCATAGCCAAACACCCGGATAGCCTCTTCCGGATGGGGCAGGATGACGCCACCAAGAGCCATGGCCGCCAACTTCCAGAGCAAGCCAAGGACCAGTATCACGGCGCTGTAATGGATGATCGGCTTTCCCCAACCTACCATAACGCCTCCACGGTGCGCCGCAATTCCTTGAGCAATTCAAAACACCCTTCGGTTTCCAGAATACATTCATTACCGAAACCTGGATTATCAAACACCGCTACTTGACGGGCCGGACGATCTGACAAAACCATGATTCGTTTACCCAATGTGACCGCCTCCTCAAGGGAGTGCGTGACAAGAACATAAGGAACTCGGCGCTGTTTCCAAACGGAAAGCAGAGTTTGCTGCAACCGCTCACGAGTAAGGGCATCCAGAGATGAAAAAGGCTCGTCCAGCAACATAATTCGGGGACGGGAGACAAATGCGCGCGCGATGGCGACCCGCTGCTGTTCTCCGCCAGATAGGGAGGCGGGGAAATCGTTGTCACGACCGACAATACCCACCTCGGCCAATTGCGCTCTGGCCCGTTCGAGGCGTTCATCCTTGGGCACGCCCTGCACTTTCAAACCGAGCGCCACGTTGTCGATAATCGTACGCCATGGGAGCAGGCCATAATCCTGCAATATGATGGAAATATCAGGCGTTGGGGATAGGATAGGTACATTATCCAACAAAACAGTGCCGTCATCTGGAGAAGCCAAGCCGCCCAGAAGGTAGAGCAAGGTAGACTTACCGCAACCGGACGGCCCCACTACGGCCAGGGATTCCTCCTGAGCAAGGGTGAAAGAGACATCCTCCAACACGGACTTACCGCCGTAGGACTTTGTCAGGGAGACAGCTTCGAGCATGAAGTTTACGGAATCAGAGGTGACAAGACGAGTTCATGTGGCACGCGCTCTTTGAGCAATCCCTTCTTCAACATCCAATCCTGCACGTCGTCCAACTCTCGTTCAGAAGGGAGGGAGGGAGCAGGAAAGGGATAGATTGGAAATTCTTTGACCAGCGGCTTAGGAATACGGCAAGTCTCAGCCATGAGCTGGCGGTACCCCTCAGGATTAGCTCCAAGGCGACGAATCGCTTCCTTGTAAGCTGTGATGAAGCGCACATATTCATCAGCGCCGTTTTCAAAAAACTTTCGGTTCAGTGAAAGTACGGTCAACGGCATTTTGAGATTCTCCGCAGTCATCAAAATGGAGCCACCTTTAAGCTTGGCCAGGGAGAGCAACGGCTCCGGCAAAAGCGAGGCTTCAATCTGATCGGTCATAAGCATCTGAAGCCGAATGGGGACCTTTTTAATCTCAATGCGCGAGAAATAACCAGTAGGTACGTCAAGCGATTCATCCATTTTGTCTGCCAAATATTCCATGATCGTGGACTTGGAATAACCTAGGTGCGCCCCCTTCATCTCGACCAAGCTACGCTTGCTATTCGCGGGAGATTGAACAATGCCGAACATGGGATACCCCGGCTTGGTGTGCCAGGATGTCAGCACGATATACATGGGCACATTGCGATCAATGAGAAGATAGGTCGCAATGATATCGCCAAAATAACCGTCCAGCTGCCCGGCTTGCATGGCGGTGTCCCGCTCCAGAGCCGAAGTGAACCGGACCAGCTCCACGTCCAGCCCCTGCCCTTCGAACAAACCGTCTTTTACCGCAACCTGAAGCGGCAAAGTATCGAGTACTGGCAAAATGCCGAAACGAATCTTGGTTCCAGCCTGAGCGACCGCGCTGAGGACCAGCACCATGGTAATAACAAGAAGGACTTTTTTCATCAGTTATCTCCCGAATTTGATGAAATTAAGTAACATGAGAGCAAAAGAAAGAAAAGGCGGCCGAGTCTGGAACTCGACCGCCTGCACAATGCAAAAACACACTCAGCCTAGAGGGCCTTGAGGACCTCTTCAAAGCGCTGAGAGACATAGGCCTCAGCCAAATCCCCGTCGTTCACGATGGAATCAGGCAATTCAGTGGGAGAAATTGCATAGTTAATCGAAACAAGAACTCGCTCACCGTGATGGCGCATAAGCCGCCGACATAAGTACTCATTGCTTGAAAATTCGTAATTATTCTGACCAATATAATGGATATAGGAATCAACAGCAATATCAACATCTTGACGAACTTTTAAAAAACTCTCTGTGAATTTGACACCGCCGAATTCCGCCTTCTTGCCTCCTATTGCATGCCAGATCCACTTGTTATTGGTAAGCCTACTACGCTCTATAATAACAGTCTCCAGGACCTTGCCATCCTGGCTTCTCACAAAAACATCAGCACGCGTACGGACCATAGGGTTCACTTTCATCCTTTCACCATTGCTGGACGTCATAACGGAAGGATCAACATAACCAACATAGGTAAAATCATCGACGACCTTAATAGTCTGCCCTGCCAAACCAGGGTAGGTGTTATCTTGCACAGTGAACCCTCTGGTCTGACACCCGACCAGCGATAGCAAGCCAACAAGAAAAATTGTCAAAAACACTGCCCTTTTCATCACAACCTCCAAACGAGAATCAGTAGGAACGTGTATCCACAACACAGCACAATATGAATAATGACATCGGACACACAATATGTCCGATGCCACTACCAGACTAAAAAACAAATACAAACAGTCTTTTTAAATATCTTTTTTTGATATTGTAAAGATTTCATCACGCGACCGCGTGAGTAGTCATTTACCCTCAACCGCCACCCGATCGGGTCACAAAGCTCCTGAACACAAGGGCAAGTAACAGAAGACCACTTGCAACCCCAACCCAATGAGGCAAGGTTTCGCCAACTTCGGAAACTACTGCCGTGATATCGATACCCGCTGCAATATAGAGTTGGTCCACGAGAAATGCCAGGCCCAGCGAGCAGACAACAATAGAAAAGACGTAGAGAAAAGCAGCCTTCTTACCCAGCGACTTGAGCATAACGGTTATAGTGGCTCCATTCGTAGCAGGCCCAGCCAACAAGAAGACCAGAGCTGCGCCGGGAGACAACCCCTTGAGGAGTAGGGAAGCTGCGATTGGTGTTGACGCAGTGGCGCAGACATAAAGCGGCAGTGCTACCACCAGCATGACAAGGTAGGAAAGGAACCCGGTGCCAACATATTGATCTAGAAGATCCGGCGGAATGACGGCAGAAATGATTCCTGCAATGACCACACCGACCAGAAGCCAGCGGCCGATATCCGAGATCATCTCACCAAATGCGTAGCGCATGCCATCCACAAACTTGCCGAACACCGTCCTGTTGCCATCGGTGTCGCAATGCCCATCCGAGCAACCGCACCCACCATGATCATGGTCATGCGCATGGGCCATCATCAAACCATCCAGCGGCAAAGGCTGTTTCTCCTTTTCCGGAAACATATTAACCAATACACCCGCAAAAATGGCCGTTATGGACGCTGCCACGGGCCGCACTATCGTCATTATGGGGTCGATAAGCGCATAGGTCACGGCCATGGAATCCACTCCAGTCTCAGGGGTGGAAATCATGAACGCGGTGGTAGCACCCTTGCTCGCGCCCTGCTTGCGGAGCCCCAACGCTGTGGGCAACACACCGCAGGAACAAAGTGGCAACGGCACACCAATAACTGCGGCTTTGAACACCGACCCTACAGACTTTCCTCCCAAATGACGCGCCATGAAGCTATCCGACACATACGCCTTCAGCAGCCCAGCCACAAAGAAGCCGAACAGAACATATGGCCCAGCCTCAATCAGCACATGCCAGGAAGCCTCGATTATCTTAATCACCAATTCCATATCTATTATCCTTCTTTCCATTGAAACATTATCATAAATGTACACTCATTCATACGAGTGGTTAAAAAAAAGGGGGGAGGGCCCTAGCCCTCCTCCTGAATATGATCCAGACCCTGGGTAACCAGGCTGCGGACATGATCATCATCCAAAGCATAGAAGACATTCTTGCCTTCCTTGCGATAGCGGACGAGCTTTGCCGCACGGAGCAAACGAAGCTGATGCGAAATGGCAGACTGGGACATTTCCAGCACTTCTGCCAAAGCACATACACACAGCTCATTAATTGACAGCGCATACAGTATACGGACACGGGTATAATCGCCCAGCGCCTTGAAAAGTTCAGCCATGAACAGAAAGTCACGCTCGGAGAGCATCCCCGACTTGACCTTATCAACATTCTCGGCGTGTGCCGAAGTATCACTACAAGCAAAATTAGACATACTACCTCACATGAGTAATCGCTCAGTTGTTATAACTGTACACATCGTTCATATGAGTGTCAAGTCACATGAGACAACCGAGCGACATACTCACATAGTCAATTAATTCATTTTTTAGCCAAGCCCCAACTTGTTCAGCGTCAGATATTTGCGACCTGCAAAGTAAAGAATCTGCTCAAGCTTCTCCTTGTTTTCCAAACTGCTAGCACGAATTTCCGTTATCATGGACGCTACTTCCTTTTCTTCTTCAAGGTAGCTAAAGACCACTGACGGTACATCACGAATTTCAACCAGCCGGTCTGTCCACCCCATGCCCTCTTGGTACAGCATCTTGGCCGACACGAAGGAAGCGATGAGTGCAAGCTGGTGCCTACGAGGGAGATCATTGATGATTCGATCACGGTACTTCTCAACCAGAACGGCCGGGCAATATGCAAGGATCACGTCGCACAACTTGGGATCATCGGCTACGTCACCAACATGCTTTTCCAGAACCTCGGCCACCCGGTCAGCCAAAGTATTGATAGATTCGGACAACTCGTAGGAGAGCTCGGTAATAGTCCGCTCCCCTGCTGCCAGTTTGAATTCATGCATGAGCACCCGTGCTTCACTCCGAGCACGAGCACGGAGGATATCCAGCAACTGGGTAACGTATTCATCCTTTATCTCCAGGAACTCTTCTTCATTCAGTATCAGCCCTGCCAGAATTTCATAGGAGGAGCAGATAACACCAGTTTTGTTAGCTGAAGGACCGGGCACGGCGAGCACACCCGCCTTCTCCATCTCGGCTCGAGCTTCGGCAGAGATGAAGATATTGGCTCCTTCCACCAACCCCTTGGCAGACGGAGTTCCATCTGCCTGCAAGAATTCCTTCCAGTTGGACATGTTGATAGTGTCCGGCCTGCCGCCTGACGGAATGAAGATATCGGCCACGGCTGTATTATGCAGTTCGTTACGAATGCGGGTGCCGTCCGGGTCGTCTGTAGAGACCACCAGTGCTCCCTCGCCAGTGAGCTTAGACTTGTCAAAATGGGAAGCTTTGTACTCGCCATCAATAAGTCGGATCAGCTCTGCGTGATCCATACCATCAGGATCGTAAGCCGCTCCATGTCCATCGGTCATGGCAACAACCCTAGCGTTATCACCGTATTCGCGCATGAGAATCTTGATGACATTAGATGCTACATCGCCTGCCGGTCCGCCAGTGATTTTCACAGTGAACGGCTCGTTTTTAGGATCAATGCCGAGTGTCTTAAGCAACTCGTCGGCAAATACGATGACACCTTCACTGGTAACGCCATATTCTTTGTGAGCAATACCCGCTCCCGGCTTGGAAGACATGAATGCACTGGGCCACTTGTAATCGCGCTTTTCCGCTCTGGCTGTAATCCAATTGATATGCTCGGGCGTAATATTCTCATCCGGGCCGAGGAAAATAAGCTCCTCACGATCCAGATAATCCACGATACCGGGCTGGACGTAGCCATCTGTCCCATCAGGAATGATGAGCAAATCAAGGAACGAATCGACCATGGACTTGACGGCCAGATCAATATCCGCGTCCGGCCCAAGCAGGATGACTGCCTTGGAGCCGCCTTCCGGAATATCCTTATTCTTAAATTGCTGAGCGTTGGCGAGCTTGGTGACCTCGTCAAATAAACGATTGGACTCCAGTTCGAAATGATCCTGAGACCAGGTGCGCACCACTCGAACACCGCCTCGGGCTGTGTCACGATACCGAACCTGAAATGCGAATGAATACGGACCATGGAAGCAATAGATGCCGAACGGCCGCTCTTCCTTGGGCATGGGAGCAAGAATAACGGGATCAATACGGAAGCTGAGCCCTAACTTGTGTTCCAAATAGTAGTTTGTCCGCAAAGTATAACGGAAGAACCTATATATATAGGTAAGGATCCGGCGATCCACAGCGCTGCTCACCTGGCGGAGAGCTTCACGCACGGCACGACGGGCGTTCTTCCTGCCCGCATGCCGATCCCCTTCGTAGTTCGGGTTAAAGCGAGTATCAAAGTACTTCATGACCAAATCAGTAATGTCACGGTGCTTGAGAACCGCATAGGTGATCCGGCTGGAAGTATAGGCGTGCATATCCTCACGAATAAGGAACTGGTGAGCAAACTCGCTGGCAGCCTGCATGAGCATGACCTGTCCGATCTCCCATCCATCTTCGTCGGCCAAGGCTTCAAGGCCATGGAAGGCAAACCACTTGGTCATCTCAATCTGGCGCTTCAAGCGCTGCCATTGTTCGGAATCCTCTTTCAAATTGATGCGAGACTGATCAAGATAAAAGCTCATGGCTGCAATGGTCGACTTGTCACCGCGTTCAAACTCATCGGAGTAGGCACGGTCCACGGGGATATCCTCGCGGGCAAAGACATTGACTACCCGCAAAAGCAGCCCCTTTCTCGGCGGATTTTCCATGGCAATCGAGATGCGATCAAATCCAGTGTGTACATCTTTTTCCAAAAGAATCTGGACACGCTCCTGATTCTCTACGCAATTACACGTCTCAAAATGACGTATTGCACGACCTGGTTCAAATTTCTCAACATAGTCTTCGCTTGCTTCGGACAGAAAATGCTCGAAAGCTGCCACCTCTGAAGAGTCAAGATTAAGGGACCCTTCACGCGCCAAAGCAAGGGCCGAATCAAGATTGTCGCCCACCTGGCATTTTGCCTGCGGGCCAAAAATAAATGTATCGAGCCGGATGGAATCATCCCGACTGGAATAAATGCGAGCGATCTGAATATCCTTGTCGATGTACTCCTTCAGCACACCGGCCAAGGCCTTCATATCACCGCCAGGGGTAATATGTGTGACCATAGTGCCGCATGAGGAATGCAAAGCCATGGATTGTTTGTCGTTACGCACCATGCCGGAAGTCAGAGCCATAAGATGTTTGACCTGCTCCTCCTCGCCGTGGGTACGAAAATAGTATTCCGGCATGTCGCTTAAGAACCATGGGATCAAGTCCTTGACCGACTTTTGAAGTCTCTCTTCCACCTTTTGCCGAATAACTGACGGGTCAGCCTTTGAATTTTCGATCATTATTAACTCCAGGTAGGGATTTTCAAATTTTCTCCACAATTACGTTGTGCATCCCCCGACTGGTAGAGTCAAGAAGAACCGGATGCAATTTCGGGTTCCTATAGAGGCGTTATAATTTTCTTGTTAACAACCCAATATCGTGGACAGAAAGCACATGTCGAGCTATACAAAGGCAATACAAAAGCACTGTTTTTATGGAAACAGATCATGAGGAACCAACATGAGCAAAAGCGCCATTGACACCGGGATTCTGCTGGAAACCGGCACCAACGAACTGGAAATCCTTGAATTCCAGATTGTCGAAACCATGGAGAATGGAGAAGAAGTCAATAACTACTTCGGCATCAACGTAGCCAAAGTCATGCAAGTTATTGAAACGCCGAATCTGGATCCGCCAGAGTCCGCGCCTCATCCATCTTTCATGGGCACTATCCCCTTGCGAGATCTCATCCTGCCAGTACTCGATCTTTCAGTCTGGCTGGATCTGAATATGCCCAAAACTGAACGCGATATTGTCATTGTCACTGAATTTTCCAAGTCCGTTACTGGCTTCTTGGTTTCCGGTGTCACCGAAATCCATCGCGTAGGCTGGGGCGAAGTAATTCCGCCCAGCAGCGTCATATCCTCGTCCACCGACGCCATTGTCGGCTTGGTAGACAAAGGCGAGCGCTTCATTCAGCTCCTTGATCTGGAAACCATACTCACGCAATTCGAGCCTGAGTCGGATGTGGAAATGGCCATCGCTGACCAGCAATACAAGGTTCTCGTGGCTGACGACTCCGCCACGATCCGTCTCATGGTTCAGCAAAGCCTTCAGAAAGCTAATTTCGAGCCCATTATCACGAATAATGGCGACGAAGCGCTCAGGAAAATCATGTCCCTCAAGGAACAATCCGAGAGAGAAGGCAAGGATATTTCTGAATATGTCAATCTCGTGGTGTCAGATATCGAAATGCCGCTCATGGACGGATTTTCCCTGACAAAAAATATTAAACAAGATCCGGTCTTGCAAAACCTACCGGTAATCCTGTACTCATCCATCATCACGAAGGAATTAAAGCACAAGGGCGATTCCGTGGGGGCAAACCTACAGATATCCAAGCCTGACCTAAACACCATACCGGAAAAAGCTTTAAAACTGATTAAAGGAAGCTCCGATTGACCCAGAGAGACCATGTTCTTGAGGTCTTCATAGAAGAAACAACTGATCGACTTGATTCAATAGAATCAGGTCTTTTGGCGTTGGAAAAGTCCATGGAGTGCGACCCGCAGCTGGTAAACCAGATTTTCCGCGACGCCCACTCTGTGAAAGCGGGAGCCAACTTGCTAAAACTCTTCAATCTGGAAGAACTGGCTCATGCTTTGGAAAACGTTCTGGAGCAAATTCGCCAATGCAAGCTGGAAGCCAGTGAAATGGTAATCACCGCCTGCCTAGAGTCGGTGGATAAGCTCCGCGAAATGGTGGAGAACGTGGAAGACAGCGAATCAATCTCCATCAGACTCCACAAAGCCATGCTGGAAATGTCCGCCAAAAAGACCCTGGAACTGCAAAGCAGTTAATTTATTTCATTAGACAGAAAAAAGGCCGCGTCCCAATCGGGATGCGGCCTTTCTTATTCTCGCTAGACGCGCTCTAATTCTCAAATGCCTTGAGCAATTCGCTGGCATCCTGCATCTGGGAAAAGGAAGTGTTCTTGAATACCTCGCTCTCCACCGCAGTGAGAAATTCATCATGATTCATACAAGTGAAATCAATCATGATGTTCTTGGCCTTGAAATACATTTGCAGGAACGTCACCATGGCGTCGTCTTCCAGACACTTCGCAACTTCGGCTGCTTCTTTCAAAGAAGTAAACGGCTTGTTTTGTCCACCGAGGTAGAACATGTCCAAACCGGATTCACCGTCTGTGACCACGCCCAGCAGGTTAAACGTCTTGAGTTTGGCAATAAACTCATCCGTCAAATCCGGGAATTCCATAATTTCCTGTTTCGGAAAAACAGCAGCAAAGACCATCTGTCCGTTCTCATCCGCCATGGTGTGGCGAAACACGGTCTCGTCCCGATTTTTCCGGGCAGCCTTGATAGTGTCGTAGAGGTCACAGGCAAAGGCCATTTTCAGATCAGCTAAGACTTTTTCATCCATGATTTTTCTCCATTTGTCGGGCAGGAGTAACGTATTTTCACCAGAGAGACAACGACATTGGAGGATGGCAACTAACGTTGCGACCAGAAAATCAATAAAGGCGAGAGTAAAAGAGACAAACAAAGAAGAAAGGCCGCCCCCGAGGACGGCCTTTCTTTTCATCTTCTACCTTAAATAATGCCGTGCAATGGCCCGCCCTTGGCACCAAGAGCGTCCACACGCTTCTCAACATCCGGATCCGGTTCAAGTGCAGGCGCATGGTACGTCTTCAACCTACCATCAATGATAATGGCAGTCTTCGCCCCCCAATGCTTGGCATGGGTGAACCCATCAACGCCATACATGTCCGTAGCAGGATCAGACCGAGTGAAAGTGACCCAAAGGAAATTATCCCAATCCTTGGCAGTGAAATTGGCATCATCGGCCACCACAATCATGGGGAAGCCTTCCACGCCCTTGGCCTTCGCCAACAGTTCACCCAACTTGTCCAAAGCCGGGTCCGGCATATCGCGCTTCTTCTGATGCTTGGGTCCCTTGATGACCAAAATTCCCGGTGCGAACACCTGTGGATCGCGGAACCCACGCGGTAAATCCATACCCGAAGGCATATCAGTGGACAACTTCCGCTTGGGAGATCCCGCCGCCGCAAAGACAAGCTTGGACCCCTGATTCAGGCTGATACCAGAATAATCCAGAGTATCGATGGTCGTCCGTGTGATGAAATGAAGATCGCGTTTCAGATCCACCCGCTCCAACATATGGTGGAAAAATCCCGGAATATCATGGCAAGACTGTCCTTCTTCCATGTCTTCCTTGGCCGCAATAAGTACATACTTAGATAATGACGTCTGCGTGTTACCCAGCAAAGCCATACCGTTGGTCAACAATTCCTGAGGCTGGCGCTCCTCGGCATACGGCACATACCGCTCACTACCTACTGCCAACAACAAAGGATGCACCCCGGCCTGATCCACGGCATGCAATTCATGCACGCCAGAAAATACCGACGGCACCAGTTCGGCCGTAAGTTCGTGGATAAACTCGCCAAACATGGTATCTTCCTGCGGCGGACGGCCCACCGTGGTGAACGGCCAAATGGCATCGTTGCGATGATAGACCTGATCCACTTGCAGAACGGGGAAATCGTGCGTCAAGGAGTAATACCCCAGATGATCGCCAAACGGCCCTTCCGGTTTTTCCACGCCCGGAACAATGGTGCCGGAAATGCAGAAATCCGCCTGGGCCGGGATGGGCAGTTCGCCCTCTCGTTTCACCATTGGGATACGATGGCCGCCCATGGCTCCCGCAAAAAAGATTTCAGCCAGTCCCTCGGGCAAAGGCATGACAGCGGCCAACGTCATGGCCGGAGCACCGCCCACGAACACATTGACCTTAAGCGGCTCGCCCCTCTTGAGTGCCTGAGCATGGTGATGCCCAATACCGCGATGAATCTGGTAATGCAGGCCGACTTCTCGATCCTTCTCGAATTCATTGCCCGTAAGCTGAACCCGATACATGCCCATATTGGAGCCACCGTAGCCCGCTGCTTCCGGGCTTTCAGTATAAACCTGCGGCAAGGTGACATATCCACCGCCATCCATGGGCCAGGAAACAAGCTGCGGCAACGCAGAAACAGTGGTTCGCCCTTCCATGATCGGTCCGGACGACACCCGCTTGGGCATAGTGTGATAGGCAGTCATGGGCGCACCAAGATACTCCCACGGACGCTTGAGCGCTTCCATGGGATTGAGCTTGAGCTTCATCAACCGCCTCACCATATCGATGGTGTCACGGAAAATAAAATGCATACGCTCCATGGAGCCAAACATGTTGGCGGCCATGGGGAAGCGGCATCCCTTGACGTTACTGAACAGCAATGCCGGACCACCAGCCTGAAAAACCCTGCGCTGGATGGCTCCGACCTCGATATTCGGGTCAACGGACTTCTCTATGCGAATGAGTTGCCCTTCGGCCTCGAGCGCGTCGAGGCACTGCCTAGTATTGATATATCCCATTGTGGTTCCCTTTGCAGTCGTTGTTGGTGAGCTAATTTAGACAAAGTGACTGAAAAAGTTAAGAAGAGATTCAAGATTCAGGAACCGGAAATATCGCCCGCTACGGTCTGACAACCGGCAGCTGCCATACGCAGTCGTAATGTTCGGGATTCTCATACTTGTTGAACGCTGGCGAAATGTCTTCTTTCAGCGGCTTGAGATGTTTGAATCCAAGATTACGGCACGTATTGCAAAAGACTTTAGGGTAATTACACACCAGGCAATACGGACGATAATCGTCGCAGCTCAGTGAATTCCAAGGACGTTTGTGCCCAAGTACGCACTTCTTTTGATGAAACACGCATTCGAGACAATTGCTTGACATCATTGCCATTTTCCGCATCATTTACCTCCAAAACGGGAATTTTCTCATTTTCCCGATTAAGCACAATACAATGTGAGTTGGTATTATAATGTGCCCGGTTGAGAGAACTTTCTGAGAGTAGTAATCGCAACACACTAGAGATGTTTAGCTTCTCGTTTAAAACAAAAATGATCCGGTTTGCCATTCCCTTCCTTTGTGGTAAATTCCCCCCTGTACCGTATCCTTTTGGAGGAAAGAATGGCCCTGATGCAATGGAATGACACCATGTCTGTGGACGTGGAAGAACTAGACGAGCAACACAAACAGCTCATTGCCCTTATCAACGAAGCGTACGAAGCGATCCAACGCCACGACGAACACAAGATGTCCGAACTCATCGACAAGATGCGCGACTACGCCATACTGCATTTCGAGACCGAAGAACGGTATCTCGAACAATACGACTACCCCGACATTGAAGCCCACAAAGCGCTCCACGCCAAGTTCAACGAAGACGTGGATGAATTCAAACGCAACCTATATGACCGCACGAACCTCTCCCAGATATTCGTCTTCCTCAGCCGATGGCTCACCAACCACATCATGAATGAGGATAAGCAGTATTCGAGTTGTCTACCGAAGGATGAGAAAGGCAAGGACTAAAAGGCCTGCTAAAATAGCAAAAGAAAGACGAGTAAATATTTACAACTTTATGCGTTTCAACATCATGGCATTGTAAAAAATTACAATAATTTTTACTTAAATTGTAAATTTATTCGACAAACATCTATGCAGCGCCCTGCTAAGTAATTGTAATAACTAAAAGCAACATGCTGGAATAAAACATGCACTACTAATCATGCGTTCAAGGGCTTTTGCCCCGGGTATGCATAATGATTTCACCTCAGTTAGTACGTTTACTCGACTCCTTTCGCACTCCTTTAGCGCTCAATTTGCAGCTTCTTTATGCATAGCTAGCGAATAATCGTATGATGATTGGATGAGTAACACTAATGGAGGTAGTATCAATGAGGCATCTTTGTAGACTGTTTGTCGCCATTCTCTTCTTAAGCATTGCGTCTGTATCACAGGCATCAACAATCACCGCTCCTATCCTAGATACACAAGCAGATGATCTCTGGGCGTATTCTCGGTCAGATGCCGGTAGTAGTGATCCACACAACTTCTGGTACACTTCACTTGGCTCATTGCCAGGCGACATGACATTTTTAGGCTATGTCTCTGGTGACTATCATTATGATACTTTCGGAGCCAACTGGCCAGACAGTTTTATTGGCACCAATTCGAACGGATCAGACACCACCAGTACTCACCTGTTTGAAACTTACATTTTGTCGAACATTGACCAAACAGTCCAAATTGGTGCCAGTGGAGATGATGGGCACTCAATCTTCATTGATGATGCTTTTATTGTTGGGGATGGCTTTAGTGATTATGTCTCTACTAGTTTTGTAATGACTGCCGGAACTCAATACAAAGTATCCTTTGTTTTGAACAACAGTGGTGGAGGATGGCATGTAAATTATGGGCTAGGGTTTGCTGATGAAGCCCACTCCTACATCAATCCTATAGGAGACTTTTCTGCATCCTCTTCTGACCCTGTCCCAACCCCGGAACCATCTACCTTCATCCTCTTGGGCGCTGGCCTTGTAGGTCTGCTTGGCCTGGGAAGAAAGCGCATGAGAGCTTAACAGCTATCAACAAGAAAAACAGAAAAGGCCATGGTCGGTTGACCATGGCCTTTTTGCTTTCATGTTGTGGGTTATACAAGATTCGAACTTGTGACCTATTTCTCAGGAAGCAAGCCGTTACCATCCGAACAAGCTAACACACCACAATTATATAAAATGTTTAAAAATTACTGCATTTCACCCCCGAATACATCCTTTATTATAGCCAATATTTACGCCGAACAAATCAAACGCAGACTAAGTCTGTGCCCTCGCAAACTTACTTTAAGGCATCGGGAGAAATTAGGTAAGAAAATGGAACAAAGGTAACTAGAGGAGCTCAAGTAAACGTATTATTGATATCATGAGCATTGAAATAATCATAAAATCAACGAGGAGGATTTCAAACTTTGGTTAAAGTCATAAACCTCACACCTTGGAAAATTACTTGCTTGTGTAATCACGAGATAAAAACACACCACATTTAGGTAAGTTAGGCTGATTATGTTATAATCTCAATCCGTTATATTGACTTTCTCCCCAATATGTTTTGGGTAGTAAATAGTGGAGGACTCTTCTCCCACTGACACCACGACTAACCCTACAAAATATCCACTCAGGTTGTCTTGATGTCATAGATTCTTGTTGAATCGCACTTTCAACCGAGGGAGAAAGCAATGATAAATACACTAGTATCAACATTGTATGAAGGCATTCTCCCGAAACTCTACAGGGGGACAAAAAGAGGTTGGATGGAATTATAGCGTGAGTATTCGCCAAGATTAGCTGAGGATTTATGATGTAAACACTAAAACAGGAGGTTGTTGTGATGAGAGACATCTTACCGCACAGGAGGAGAGGCTCAACCCTGAGTTACAGGTCCCCAAGCTTGTTCGACTTGATGGAGGACTTTTGGCAACGCCCCTTAAAATCCCACGGGAAGTTCCCTTTTGAAGCTGACGATTTCCCTGCAATTGACGTTAGTGAAGATGACAAAGCCGTCAAAGTAACTGCAGAGCTGCCAGGGTTAGGACCAGATGACATCGATGTCTCAATCTTGCAAAATCGATTGACTATCAAAGGAGAAAAAAAATTCGAAGATGAAGAAAAAAGTGAGAACTACCACCGTATCGAGCGTAGTTACGGGTCTTTTCAGCGTTCTGTCATCTTACCTGCAAATGTAGATGAATCAAAGGTTGAAGCTAACTACAAAAATGGAGTTCTTCAGCTAACTATGCCGAAAATTGAAAAAGAAAAACCTGTCAAAGTCAAAGTTAACTTGTAGTTATAACAACAACTCCCTCAGCAAGACATTCATAATCTATGCTCATAATGAGCAAACAGACCCTATCCCTGCCCCCCCTCTACCTTTATCCTCGTGGGTGCTGACCTTATGGAGCTACTTGGTCTGGAAAGAAAGCGCATGAAAACAGAAAAGGCCATAGTCATTTGACCATGGCCTTTTGCTTTCATGTGGTGGGCTATGCAGGATTCGAACCTGCGACTTCTTGCTCCGGAGGCAAGCACTCTATCCAACTGAGCTAATAGCCCACATGTTTTCGATAAATACCCAATCGCTGCGTTGCTGCGCAACATCCAGCCCCTTGCGCTTGGACCCTTCTCGAAAACCTGCCTCCTTGCCTGACTATATCATTCAGGAGAAGAAAGTAGCTATACTTCGGCTACTTCTTTGTCAAGGTACATGAAAGGGAAAGGAATAGAAACCAGTACATAGATGAGGATTGCGCTTGCTTGCCTGTGGAGGAAAAGCGTATGTATTGAGGGTTAACCACGACCTACGAGAGACACATGGATAAAAAACGAATTATTGTCGCAGTGACTGGCGCGAGCGGGTCAATATATGCGGCCACGCTGATCAAGGCGCTGGCAGAAAACGATGGTGTGGAATTGCATGTCATTGTGTCAGAAGCAGCAAAAAAAGTATTGGCACTGGAAACGGATCTACCGACAGACACACTGACAGCCAGGGCTGATGCTGTTCATGACATCGCCAACATCGCCGCCCCGCCCGCCAGCGGATCATGGCAGCATGACGGCATGGTCGTTTGCCCTTGTTCCATGGCGAGCCTGTCTGCTGTGGCCAATGGTTTTGGACATAACCTCATTCACCGGGCCGCAGATGTCGTGCTCAAAGAACGAAAGAAGCTCATCCTCGTGCCGCGCGAAACGCCCATGTCCAACATCCATTTGCGCAACATGCTGGAAGCGAGTCAGGCCGGAGCTATCATCCTGCCAGCGTCACCAGGCTTTTATCACAAACCCACGAGCATCGAAGCTATGGCCGCCCACTTGGCAGGCAAAATTCTCGATCAACTCGATATCCCCCACGACCTGTACCAGCGGTGGGGAGAATAGGAGGACACCATGGAAATCACCTGGCTCGGGCATTCCAATTTTCGTATCAAGACCAATGAAGCCACCGTGTTCATTGACCCATTTTTCGTGGGCAACCCCATGGCACCCATGACGCACGAAGAAGTGAACAAGTGCGACCTCGTTCTTCTCACCCACGACCACGGCGACCATCTAGGTCAGACCCTGGAGCTGTCCTCCACCCACAACGCTGAAGTGGTGGCCATCTTCGACATCATCCAATTACTACTGACACAGGGATTATCCGAAAAACTCGGCGTGGGCATGAACATCGGCGGCACCGTGAAAGTGCACAACATGGACGTGAAAATGGTGCAGGCGATGCACTCCTCCACGACAGGCGTAGCTGCGGGCTACATCATCACCATGGCCGACGGGACTTGCATCTACTTCGCAGGCGATACCGGCTTATTCGGCGACATGGCCCTCTTTGCAGAATTCCACGATATCGATATCGCTTTCCTGCCCATCGGCGGCCACTTCACCATGGACGCCCAGCAAGCGGCCTACGCATGCAAACTCCTCAAATGCAAGAAAGTCATCCCCATGCACTGGGGCACATTCCCGGTGTTGGCAAACAACACTGATTCCCTGCGAAATGAGCTGACGAAATACTCGCCGGGCACTGAAATGGTAGAATTAAAGGTGGGAGAACCCACTACGTTTTAAGCTTTACGCGCTTTTTTCAGGGTGAGCAGTGCTGCATGTATCTGCTCACCTTTTTTCTTGCCAATACCGGGCAATGCCCTGATATCGGACACGTCCGACTCAATCATCTCATCCAATGAGCCGAAACGGTCCCACAAGATACGCGCTGTTTTGGGCCCAATGCCGGGTAGCGCAGTCAATTCGCTTGACAGCACCGCCTTTTTCCGTGCTCGTCGTTGCTTGCCAAGTACAAAGTTATGGGCTGCGTCTCGCACTTTCTGCAAAAAGAGCAATTCCGCGCTCCCGCCCTTGAGATTCATGGGATTCTTACGCCCCGGACGGAAGATCTGATCCTCCAACTCTCCGGCCCGGCGAGATGGTCCCTTGGCGATGGAAGCCAACTCCCAGCAAAGCTCTGATTCCTCCACACACTCACCAAGCGTATTCTCCACAGCGGAAAGCTGCCCGCGCCCACCGTCAATGAGGACCAAATCAGGCCACGGCGGACCAGACTCCACGCGCCGTTTGGCCCAGGCAGACAAAGCGGCATAGTCATCGCTTGTACCTTCCAATTCCGGGAAAGCGTACACACGCGAAGCTTCTTTGTTGCGACGACCTTCCTCGAACACCACCTGTCCCACTCGCATGCCCGTACCTCCCAGATGCGAAGCATCAATACATTCTATACGTAGCGGCTCTGTTGGCAAACGAAGCACCTTCATAAGGCGCACGGAAATAGTATCCTTTTTCGCCTGCGCCTGCCGCGCCACCTGTCGGGCAATATCCAGCAGTTGCTTCTCCTGAGTATTCTGCGGCGGCGCAATACGAACAGAATCAGTCCGGCGTTCAGCCAACACTTCAGCCAACAGAGAATCAGCAACCTCATGTGGAGCGATAATGGTGGGCGGAATGAATCTGCCTGTTCTATAGTATTGTAATAGGAAACTCTCGATAACTTCCGGCCCGTCGTCCAGCCCCAGCCCCGGCCAAAAGAATTGCTTTTCATCCAAAAGCCGGCCTTGTCGAATAAAAACCAACCCCAAACCAAGGCCATTCTCGTTTTCACCAAGGCCGATGACGTCTCGGTCACGGTTGTCGTGAATAACCGCCACCTGTCCTTCCACAGTCTTCTTCACCGCACGGACCTGGTCACGATACTGAGCCGCCTTCTCAAACTCCAGCGCAGCAGAAGCCACCGCCATCTTCTTGTTGAGGGAAGCCACCAGATCACTCGACTTGCCAGAGAGCAGCATTTCAACACGCCGCACCTGATCTGCGTAGAGTTCTCGGTCCACTTCCTTTACACACGGCGCGCTGCATTGGTGGATGTCATGGTACAGACAAGGACGCACCCTATTATTAAAGACATGGTCCGAACACTTACGCAGAGGGAAAACCTTACCAAGCAACTTCCAAGTCGCACGGGCTGCAGAAGCCGAAGTAAACGGACCAAAATAGACGGACCCATCACGCACCACTTTGCGAGTCATGGACAAACGAGGGAACTTCGATTTTTTGTCGAGCTTGAACAGGACGTACTGCTTGTCGTCCTTGAGAACCACGTTATACCGAGGGTTGTGCTTCTTGATAAGACTATTCTCAAGAAGGAGTGCTTCCTTTTCAGTACCGGTCAGTAGCACCTCGACCTTCGCAACATTCGCTACTAGCGCTTTCGTCTTGGCAGTGTGCCCGGTGTTCTTTTGAAAATAGGAGGCCAACCGTCGACGAAGCCGTTTGGCCTTACCCACATAAATAATTCTCCCCCGCGTGTTTTTCATCAAATACACACCGGGAGTATCCGGATAGTCAGCGACCAAAAATTTGAACTTTTCACTCATAGCGTTGTAGTTTTTTTTCAACACAATTTAACTTTTTTAAGCAACAGGCCCAGTTTTCCATAAAAAAAGGCCGCAAACCTTTAAAGAACAAATAGTAATATTTGGGACACTTATCCACAAAAACAAACCTAACAAAGTACAACTTTTTGGTCGGTATAAAAATTTTTACTCTCTTCACATTTTTACCCAAAAACGCTTGCCAAGTCCATTTTCCTAGGCTAAAGCAAGAGACAGTTTAGGCGTTAACTAGGTGACAACTGCAAAAAAAGGAAGATTTATTATGAAACGTTTGATCATGCTGGCAGTCCTCTGCGCATTCGTGCTTGGCGCGACTGTTGCTTCTGCTGCCGACATCAAGGCTACCGCCGAATTCAAATCCAGTGCTTTCTGGAAACACAACTGGAACTTCGCGAAAGACGATGCCACTGCTGACAGAGACACCGCTTTCGACATCAACCAGCGCATGGAAGTCACCATGGACTTCATCGCTAACGAAAACCTGAAAGCAGTCATGACTCTCCGTGCTGGCACCAGCTACTGGGGTGACGACCTTTCTCTCGGCGCTTCCGACACTCTCGCAGTTCGTAAAGCATACCTCGACTTCAACTGGCCTGATACTGCTATCAACGTCAAAGTTGGTCACCAGGGCATCGCTCTGCCGAACGCAGTTGGCGGTTCCATGATCGTAGACAGCCGCGCTAGCGCCCTGCTCGTATCTGCTCCTGTTTCTGACAACGTCGCACTGACCGGTGGTTTCATCCGCGCTCTCGACGGTGGCATGGACGGCCAGATCGACCTGTACGCTCTGATCGCTTCCATCAACGCTGGCGACATGAACTTCACACCTTTCTTCGTTCTCGGTAACGTCGGTGGCCAGGCTAACATTGCTGGTACCGGTCTGACAGGTCTGCAGTCCACCAACTCCACTGCTGGCAAGACTGACGGTGTATACTGGCTCGGTCTTTCCACCACCATGGCTTTCGGCGACATCAACGTCGCTGGTGACTTCAACTATGGTCGCCTTTCCGCTGAAGAAGACAACAACGACCGTTCCGGTTGGTTCTTTGCTGCTTCCGCTGACTACGCCATGGATATGATGACTCCCGAAGCTTTCTTCGTCTACTCCACTGGTGAAGACGATGACAACACCAACGGTTCCGAGCGTATGCCTACCCTCGCTCCGGACTGGGCTGTTGGTTCCTTCTACTTCGGTGGCGACGCTTGGCTTGACGGTTCCGTCAACGGTGGCGCAGCACCTCTCGGCTTCTGGGCCCTGGGCGCAAACCTCAAGCAGATCGCTTCCTTCGCTGATGGCCTCACTCACCAGGCTACCATCATGTACGCAAAGGGTACCAACGACAAAAAGTCCGCTCCCGGCCTGTACGGTACTGCTCTGACTGAAGAAGACTCCTTGATCGAAATCGACTTCAACACCTACTACAAGGTGTACGATGCTCTGACCATCGGTCTGGAACTCGGCTACTTGAACCTCGACGCTGACAAAGACGTCTGGGGCGACGACGGCGGTTCCGCTTACAAGATCGCTACCGGTCTCAAGTACAAGTTCTAAGTTAGTTAGATTAGCTCACAAGCTAATCATCACCTAGATTAACGCGAGGGCCGGGGAGTGCAAACCCCGGCCCTCTTTCTTTTTCTAAATCGAGTCCCGGTGGCCCATGCCTTCGGGACTCGACTTTTGATCTGGTGTCGGCTATAAAACTTCCCCTTGGCGCGCATGCCTTCAAGGTCTGCGCATCCTACAACAGACACAGAGGACACCATGCCCTGTAGAGAGCTCACATACACTTCCCGTGGCGACTGGTCGGAGATCGAATCCTGGCTCGACAAACGCAAAGATCCAGACACCAAAGTGGATGGAATCGTTCGCGATATTCTCGAAAACGTGAAAGCCAATGACGACCAGGCGCTCTGCGAATACACCGCCAAATTCGATTGCCCGGATTTTACCGCGGACATGATCCGCGTTCCAGCCGAAGCCATCGCTGCAGCCCTCAAGGAAATCCCCGAATCTGATGTGACTATCCTTGAAGAAGCGATCCACAACATCCGCACCTTCCATGCCAACCAGAAAGAGAAATCCTGGTGGACTACAGCTGAAGACGGCACCATACTCGGTCAAATGGTACGCCCCGTGGATCGTGTTGGCCTCTATGTACCCGGCGGTCAAGGCGGCGAAACACCCCTTATTTCCAGCCTTATCATGAACGCCATTCCGGCTCAGGTCGCAGGTGTAAAATCCATTGCCGTCACCTCCCCTCCGCGCAAGGACGGCACACTTAATCCACATATTTTAGCAACCGCCGCCCTGCTCCGTCTGGACGAAATTTTCCTGGCCGGTTCAGCATGGGCTATCGGTGCCCTTGCCTACGGAACCAAATCCATCGCCCCATGCGACGTTCTGGCTGGCCCCGGCAACATCTTTGTTGCCACAGCCAAAGCCCAGCTCATCGGCCAAGTCGGTATCGACATGGTCGCCGGCCCCAGCGAAATCGCCATTTTAGCGGATTCCTCAGCCAACCCGGCCTGGCTGGCTGCCGACATGCTTTCCCAGGCAGAGCATGATCCGCTTGCCGCTTCACTTCTAGTCACTCCAGACACCAAACTGGCTGACGCCGTGAAAGAAGAACTTGTCACTCAATGTAGTGCTCTTCCGCGAGGAGAAATCGCCGCTAAATCCCTAGAAGACTGGGGAGCCATCATCACTGTGCCCGACCTCGAAACCGGAACAGAGATAATCAACCTGATGGCAGCCGAACACCTGGAATTGGCCGTGACCGATCCATGGACATTGCTTGGCTCCATCCGTCACGCTGGCGCAATATTCATGGGACATAATTCGCCCGAACCGGTTGGCGACTACTTTGCCGGACCAAACCACGTTCTGCCAACACTGCGCACAGTGCGTTTTTCGTCCGCTCTGTCGGTCCAGAATTTTTGCAAAAAATCCAGCGTTATTGCTGCCAGTCCTGGTTACGTTGCCGAACACGGCCACAAGATCGCACGATTGGCGCGCCTGGAAGGTCTCGAAGCCCACGCCCGAAGCGTGGAGTGTAGAAACAAATAATACCTTTATATAGGGGAGAGAGAAAAATGGCTGTTCTTGAGACGAACATTACCGAGTACGAACTCATTTCCAAAGGCAAAGTCCGCGACATCTACGCCATTGATGACGACAAGCTGCTGCTGGTCACAAGCGACCGTATCTCAGCTTTCGACGTGGTGATGCCAGATCCCATCGAGGACAAGGGCAAAGTGCTCAACCAGATCACCCTGTTCTGGATGGAGAAGATGGAAGACCTGATGCCCAACCACATTCTGGCCACCAATGTGGACGACTACCCGGAACCGCTGCACAAGTACAAAGCGGATCTCCAGGACCGCTCAGTGCTGGTCAAGCGTGCCAAACCCCTGCCCATCGAGTGCATTGTACGAGGCTTCATCACTGGCTCCGGCTGGAAAGACTACCTCAAAACCGGCGAAGTCTGCGGTCACAAGCTGCCCGCGAATTTGCAGGAATCCGAGATGCTGGAAAAACCGCTTTTTACCCCTTCCACCAAAGCGGAACTGGGCGACCACGATGAAAACATCACCCTCGAACAGGCTGCCGATCTCATCGGCGAAGAGATGATGCGCAAAGTGGAAAAGCTGGCACTCGACATCTACACTCGTGCCCGTGACTACGCCAAGGAACGCGGCATCCTCATTGCTGATACCAAATTCGAATTCGGCATGCTCGGCGATGAACTCATCCTCATTGACGAAGTGCTCACCCCGGACTCCTCCCGCTTCTGGCCCATGGAAGGCTACAAGCCCGGCCAGTCCCAGCCCAGCTTTGACAAGCAGTATTTCCGCGACTGGCTGGTAGAGATAGGCTTCAATAAGCAGCCCCCGGCACCCAATGTCCCGGCAGAAATAGCTGCTCAAACTCGCGCCAACTACATGGAAGCCTACAAGCTCCTGACTGGCGAAGAGTTGGCTGTCTAACTATTAAGGAGATAGACCATGGAATGGTTACAACTCATCGGCCTCATCATTCTCGGTGTAGTCGGAGGTAACTTCATTCGCCGCAAAATGGGTGGCGGAGGTGGTTGAGGCCCCAGCTCATCCTGTGGCTGGACGCCACCTGAAAAAGATGATGAAAAGAAATAGCTGATTGATTTAGAAAGGAACGCTGCCGAACTGTTCAGAACGACATGAGTGCAGGGTGCACGAGAAGCTCAAGACCAACGCATATCCTAAAAATACGCGCGAATTGATCTTTTTGCAGCAACACAGCAATCAGGTTGTTTTCAATGGTTCGAAGACTTGACAGTCCTGGCTATTCTTACTATTGATCCTCTCTTGCCTTGCTCTCCCCGTTGTTGGTGGAGGGCCAATGACCAAAAGGAGTTATAAAAATGGCTAACAATTACGAGACGCTCGTTCTTCTGTCTCCGGAGTTGGCTGAGGAAAACAGGAAAGAAATCCTGGAAAACCTCACCGGCATCGTAGATCGTGAAGGCGGCAAGATGGTTGAGACTGATGACTGGGGCATGCGCCAGCTGGCCTACCCCGTCGAGAAGCAGACCCGCGGTTACTATGTACGTCTGGTCTTCGAAGCCCCCGGTCCGCTGGTGGCAGAACTGGAACGCAACATCCGCATCACCGACGGCATCTACAAGTTCATGACCGTCAAACTGGCTGCCTAGGAGGTCTTTACCATGGCATTTCGCAAAAAATTCACACCTCGGAAGAAGTTCTGCCGCTTCTGCGCGGACAAGGAACTTCCCTTGGATTACAAGCGCCCCGACATTCTTCGTGATTTCGTCACCGAGCGCGGCAAGATCATTGCCCGCCGTATCACCGGTACCTGTGCTAAGCACCAGCGCCGCCTGACCAACGAAATCAAGCGCTCTCGTCAGATGGCCCTCCTGTTCTACACCACCGTTCACAGCACTGATGTGAAAAAGCGTAGCTCCATCTAAAGGAGGAGGCCCCAAATGAAACTTATTCTTCGCGCTGATGTCGATGCCCTGGGTCGACTCGGAGATATCGTTAGTGTCAAGCCTGGTTACGGCCGCAATTACCTGATTCCTCAGGGCATGGCTAAACCGGCTACCAAAGCAAACCTCAAGGCTTTCGAGCTGGAGCGTCGCAAGCTCCAGGAACAGGCAGACTCTCTGCGTGTTCAGGCTGAAGGCATGGCCGAAAAGATCGCAGCCACCCCGGTTGAGATCGAAGTCCGCGTTGGTGAAGGCGACAAGCTGTACGGCTCTGTCACCACTGCCAATATCGGCGACGCCATGGAAGAAGCTGGTATCAACATCGATCGCCGCAAGATCCTGCTGCCCGAGCCTATCCGCTCCCTGGGCGAGTACGAGGTCGAGGTCAAACTGCATCCGGACGTACGCGGCGAGCTGAAGCTTTCCGTCACCCGTCACGGCGGCCCCATCGTTGAAGATGTGGTTGTCGAAGAAGAAGCTGTAGAAGCTGAAGCCGTCGAGGTAGAATCCGCCGATGTCGCAGAAGCCGAAACAGAGGCCTAAATCAGGCCGGTTCGATTCCAATCCGGAAGAGGCCCTTTCTAGGGCCTCTTCCGATCTCTTACGCAAAGTCCCCCCCCAGAGCCTGGAAGCGGAACAAGCCGTAATCGGTGCCGTTTTCCAATCCAACACCATGTTCCACGAACTCGTGGATGTCGTGGATGTTGACGATTTTTATTCCCCTGCGCACCGCGCCATTTTTCAGGCATTTATCGAGCTGTACAACAGGCAAAAGCCCATTGACCTGATCACGGTCAAGGATCACCTTGAGGCCACAGGCACCCTCGATACGATGGGTGGCCCGGTCTACCTTTTTGAGCTCGCAGACTCGGTAGTCAGTTCGGCCAATGCCAAGCACCATGCCAAGATCGTTGCGGACAAATCTGTCCTTCGTAAGCTCATTGACGCTTCGTCCAACATCATCACCAACTGCTACGAAGCCGGTGATGTAGACGAACTCCTTGGCGAATCCGAGAAAGAAATTTTCAATATTGCCCAATCACAGGGCACGGCAAACCAGCTTGATTCCAAGCGTCTTTTGGACCGCGTGTTCGAAGACTTGACCAAGAAATACGAGCAGAAGTCCGCCATCACCGGCATCGCCACCCACTACCACGACTTCGACAACATGACTGCGGGGCTCCAGAACTCAGACCTTCTCATCATGGCAGGCCGTCCTTCCATGGGTAAGACCGCATTTGCTCTGAACGTCGCCCTACGCGCCGCATCCCGGTCCGACGCCTGTACAGTCGTCTTCTCTCTGGAAATGTCCATGGAGCAGCTCATGACTCGTCTGCTCGCTGTTCAGGCACAGGTCGGTCTCCAGAATCTGCGTACCGGTTACATTGACGACGCCGATTGGCAGAAACTCTACCAGGCCGCAGATGTACTTTCCCAAGCACCAATTTTCATTGATGACACTCCAGCCCTCTCCACTCTGGAGCTTCAGGCCCGCTGTCGTCGCCTCAAGGCCGAGCACGGTCTTAATCTGATCATCATCGATTACCTGCAGCTCATGCGAGCTTCAGGTCGAACCGATTCGCGTGAACAGGAAATTTCAGAAATTTCCAGAACGCTCAAGGCGTTGGCCAAAGAGCTCAACGTCCCTGTCATCGCGCTTTCACAGCTTAACCGTAAGGTTGAAGAGCGTACCGACAAACGCCCGATGATGTCTGACCTTCGTGAGTCCGGTGCCATTGAGCAGGATGCTGATATCATCATCTTCCTGTACCGCGATGCAGCTTATAATAAAGCTGAAGACAATCCGCTCAAGAACCACTGTGAAATCATCATCGCCAAGCAACGTAACGGCCCTGTGGGCAAGTGCGAGCTCTTCTTCAAGAAGGAATGCACCCTGTTTGAAAACATGGATGTCACTCCCTACCCTTCCGAGCTGCCTGACGGCGTCTAGTCGCTCCACGACTTGAAATCAAAAGATGGTGCCGCCTGAGTAAATGCGGCTGGCTCAACCGGTATGTTACCGCGATAATTCTGCGTTGCCGTTAGCCTCTGACAAGGAAGGAGATGCCACACCGGACACGCGGTTCATGCATGGGTTTTCTTGCGACCCCCGGTCACAAAAGTTTGTGTTTTTCGACGTAACCAAGTACATCCTTTTGTTGCAACAACTCTAACCACTAGCCAAGAGCCGCCATGTATTACGATCCAGTCGAGGCCATGGACCGCGCAGCCCTGGAAGAACTCCAGCTTGAGCGCCTGAAAAAGACCGTCACCAACGCCATGAATGCTCCCTTTTATAAAGAGCGCCTGGCCGACTTTAACATTGACGACCTGACCTCGTCGGCAGATATCACCAAACTGCCGCTCACCACCAAGGATGATCTGCGCAGCCAGTATCCGTATGGCATGCTCACCCGCTCGCTAGACGATTTTGTACGACTCCACGCCTCCTCCGGTACTACCGGCACCCCCACGGCAGTCTTCTATACACAGAATGACCTCGACCAATGGGCCGACCTCATGGCGCGCTCCATGTACGCCTGCGGTTGCCGCAAATCCGACGTACTGCAGAACATGTCCGGCTACGGGCTGTTCACCGGCGGACTCGGCATCCATTACGGGTCCGAACGACTGGGCATGCTCACCGTCCCGGCAGGCGCAGGCAATACCAAACGACAGATTAAATTGATCCGCGACTTCAATGTTTCCGTCCTGCACATCATCCCCTCCTTTGCCCTCTACTTTGCGCAGAAGGTACAGGAAGAAGGATTCAACACCGCAGACATGCCGTGGAAAATCGCCCTGATCGGTGCGGAGCCTCATACTGAAGAAGCTCGCCAGAAAATTGAAGAAATGATGAACATCAAGGCATACAACTCCTATGGCCTGTCCGAAATGAACGGCCCGGGCGTTGCCTTTGAATGTACTCAGCAGAATGGCATGCACCTTTGGGAAGATGCCTACATCGCGGAGATCATCAATCCCGAGACCGGCGAACATGTCGCAGAAGGCGAGATCGGCGAACTGGTCATGACCACCCTCACCCGCGAAGGCATGCCCATCATCCGCTACCGCACCCGCGACCTGACCCGGTTCATCCCCGGTAATTGCGAATGTGGCCGTACCCACCGCCGCATCGACCGCATAGCAGGCCGCGCCGATGACATGATGATCCTCAAGGGCGTCAATATTTACCCGATGCAGATCGAACAATGCCTCATGGGCATGCCCGAAGTCGGCCAGAACTATCTCATCGAACTGGTCACCGAAGGTGTCACCGATCAACTCAAGGTCAAGGTCGAGATCAAGGACGAATACTTCGTGGAAGATATGCGCGCCCTGCAAGGTCTTCAGAAGAAGATCGCCAAGAACCTGTGCAACGAAATCCTGCTCACCCCGCGGGTGGAACTGTGCCAGCACGACTCCATCCCCAAGGCGGAAGGCAAAGCTGTGCGCGTACTCGACAAACGCGATAAGTAACTCGGAGAATCAATGGAATACGTCTGGGCATCTCTCTTCATACTGCTGCTCTGCTTCTCGCAGGTGCTCCAGCTCTTTTCCATGCCTGCCAACTGGGTCGCACTCGGTCTGATAGCGCTCTGGAAATACATCTACCCTGAGTCCATGACATGGAATTTTGTCATGGTCATGGGTGTCCTGGCAGCTTTGGCCGAAGGATTGGAATTCTTCCTACAGGCCCGCTACGCCGGGAAATATGGCGCATCTACACGTGGCAATATTGGCGGCATCATAGGTGCCGTTGCCGGTGCCATCTTTGGCGCACCCTTCTTCCTCGGCCTTGGGGCGCTTTTCGGCGCGCTGGCTGGAGCCTACCTCGGCTGTCTTATCGCCGAAATGCCCGGTCGCTCCAGACCAGAGGCAATGCAGGCCGCCAAGGGAGCCTTTGTGGGCAAAGCACTGGGCTTTACCGTGAAGACCGCCATCGGCGCGTCCATCGTAGTCATGTCCATGCCGAGAGTATGGCCCTAGTTCTCTAGCACAATAGAATATCAAAACGGCTGACCTTCATTCCGAAGGCCAGCCGTTTTCTTTGGCTAATCTAATTTTCCTAATTCCTTAAGATAAGCGACCACTCTGGCTGTCTCCCCTGCCGCCATGGTTCCGCCCAGAGATATGGCGACCGCACAACTCTCAAGCACCTCATCAACCGTCGTACCAACTTCCAATGCCTCTTTGGTCTGGTAAAGGACACACGCCCGGCAACCTCCCACCAACGCACCGACTAATGCCATCAGGCGTTTGTGCTTGGCCTTGATGAACCCATCTTTGTATACTTCCTGAGGAAGAGTCTCATACGCATCTGCAATTTCAGGCATGAGCTTGAGATAATACTCCCAATTTTCGGCGATATCCTTTTTCTGTTCCAACTGACTTACGGACATGTTGTCTCCTTTTGTTTCAGAGACAATGACCCCGGATAAGGCATTAGACAAGCAAATGGTTTTAATGCATCATATAAGCATGCTTAATACCAACAACGTGGGGCAACTCGCGCCCGACCTGCTTCGATCTTTTATGACTGCCGCCGACACAGGCAGTTTCACCCGTGCGGCTAAACTTGTTCACCGGACCCAAGCCGCCATCAGCCTGCAGATGAAACGACTGGAATCCGAACTACATTGCGACTTGTTTAATCGGGAGGGACGGGGAGTTACCCTCACCCCGGAAGGCGAAATCCTCTATCGATACGCTGCCAAAATTCTCGAACTCCATGATGAAGCTCTGGCCGCCATCGCCCAGCCAAAGCTCAATGGCACAGTCCGGCTAGGCGCTCCAGAGGACTATGCGACTCAGCATCTGCCCGGTGCGCTCAGACATTTTTCCATCACGCACCCACTTGTTCAGGTGGACGTTTTCTGCGATGCAACGCCCAAACTGACGGGCATGCTCAACGACGGCAAACTCGACTTGGCTATCACCACAGATAGAGTGGAAACCCTCTATTCAGCTCCACTGGAACTGGTCTGGATAGTGCCAGAGCGAATGAGACCGGCAGACATGGCGATCCTGCCACTCGCCCTGTTCCACCCGGTCTGCTGCTACCGCGCCAATGCCCTACACGCCCTTGAAATGGCCGGTAGGGAGTACAGAATAGCTTACGGTAGCCCGAGCCTCGCAGGAGTGCTGGCGGCAGTCCAGGGCGGACTGGCTATAGCACCGGTCACCAAGGACACCACCGCCATGGGGTGTCGGCATGCTTGCTCTTCAGACGGTTTGCCCGAGATCAAGTCCGCATTTATCGATCTCCGATTCAAGGCTGGCAAGTGCACGGAAGTAGTGTCGACCTTTGCCGGTTTCATCGGCAATGAGATCGGAATCACACTTTAGTCGAACACCGCAGGCAACTCTCTGGCCGCCAATTCATACCCATAGCGAATAAGCGGCACGGCCTTGTCGAATTCGAGTATCATGCAAAGATTCTTGGGCACTTCCAACACATGATCCGGCGGATAAGCCGCGATTTTCTGGCGCGCAATGGTGCCCTGCATTGTCTCGAATGACTGATGCACGACATCATATGCCTTGATATTGATCCCGCTCTTGGGGATGGAATTTCGCACCTTGCTAAAGAACTCGGAAACAGAACTGGAAAGCGGCGATGTCTCCTCTACTGTGTCAGGCAGAAACAAGGATTCCGGATCATCGATAGGGCGCCCGGTGAGGTTGACCGCAATAGTCATGTCCGAATGGTCGCTGAAAGTCGGCGCAATCGGTACAGGATTGAGAATACCGCCATCCACAAGGTCTTCGCCATTATGATTGTACGGCGTAAAGATTATTGGCAGAGATATTGAAGCACGAATGGCATCAAACATCGGTCCCTGATCAAACCAGACTTCACGGGCGCGTGAGATATTGGAGGCTACAGCAGTGAACTTGATGGGCAAATCCTCGATTCGACTGTCACCTACCAGCTCCTTGAGAGTGTCGATGATCTTGCCGCCCTTGAATAGCCCGTCAGTGCCAAGCGACAGATCGAGAAGCTTGACCATGTCCGACTTGGTCACAGCCCGCACCCACTGCTCAAACTCATCCAGCTTGCCAATCGCATGAATACCACCCACCAGTGCGCCCATTGAACTGCCCGAAATGGACTTGATCCGGTAGCCGTTTTCTTCCAGCCAGCGGATAACGCCGATGTGAGCCAAGCCGCGCGCGCCACCACTGCCAAGAACAAGTGAGACTGTCTTCTGCTGCATGATATCGAATCCTTGGGATTATGTTTAGCCGATGTATAACATCGGTCCCGTGAGTAGAGTCAATCCTTGGTACAAAAAAAGTCCGGCATCCCAAGGGACGCCGGACCTATCAGTACATAAGATTGCGCCGTTATTTGCGGCTGCTATTCATTGTCGCGATACCCGCGGCCAGAATGGCAAAGAAGACCACCAGGAAAGTAATGAACATGTCTTTCTGGATAGCGCCCCAGATGATGTACAAGGAACCAGCTCCAGCCATTGCCGGACAGGCAAAACGGCTGAAAGCATTCAGGTCGGTGAAAGTCTTCATCACCCAGATGTAAATAGAGATATAAATCACGTAGAGGAAAGCAATAGGCAGTTCGGAAATGTCCATGAAACCGCCCCACCAGCCGTGAAAGTTCCCGTACCAGACCATCAACCAAAATGCGGAAAGACCGAAGCCCAACAGCGCAGAATTGGTGGTGGAGTTGGTGGCAGAATTGACCTTCTTGAAGCTGGAAGCCATGGGACCAAGATCACGGGAGGCGATGGAAAACATACCGCGTGCGGATCCCATGATCAACCCATTCAGAGTACCGAGGCAGGAGATGACAACGAATACGGTCAGCAATGTGCCAGCCGCGTTACCGAAGACCAGGGACATAACCTGAACCGGGGCGCCATCGCCTGCGGCCAGAACTTCCTCGTTGGTCAGTACGCCGGAAATACCGATGTAGTACATCATGTAGATGACGGCGACAGCCACTGTACCAACGACCAAAGCCTTGGGCAAAGTCCGTTTGGCATCCTTCAGTTCCGCGTTGATGACCGTGGCAATGATCCAGCCCTCATAGGCAAATGCGGTGGCAAGAGTCGCCACAGCCAACCCGCCGCCGGAGCCAGCCACAGACTGAGCGGTCTGAGCAAAATTCTGCATGGTCATGCCGCTGGTCATACCCGATATGCCACCCACAATAGCCACGAGGGACAGGGGAATGAGCTTGACCACGGTGGACGTGACCTGCCACTTGCCTGCCAGGACAGGAGAGTAATAGTTAAGCAAAAAGAAACCAACCATGTAGACCACGGAAATGGGCCACACGCCAGAGTCCCACCCCAACAACGCCTGGGTGTAGTTGGCTGAAACCCAGGCCAGAACGGCTACCAGGCTCGGATAATAAATAAAGGTCATGAACCAGCCAACAATGTAGCCGGCTTTCTCGCCGTAAGCTTCTTCGAAGTAATCGACCAAACCGTTGACGCGTTCAATACGCGTAGCGATCTTGGAAAAGACATAGGCGGTAACCACCATGATGGAACCACCGATCAGCCAGGCAGTAAGCGCCGTGGTCAAACTTCCACCAGACGCTTTCAAGACATCGTCAGCCTTGAAGAAAACACCCGATCCGATGACAATACCCACGACCATGGCCGTGGCTGTCCAAAAACCATATTTTTTCTGTAAGTTGTCCATTATATAAACTATCCTTGTATCATTTGTGGGTTCCCACATATTAACTGCGGAAAGTACATGAATAATGTTTACGATTTTGTCAATGCGAGAAGAAATAAAATCGCTCCAACATTTTTTTTTCGTTGCGAACCAATCCGTTTTAGGTGAACGTGAGAGGCCGCTTGCGGCACACGTTTTAGAGAGAGAAACCAACCCCAAACAGGTGCGATAATGACTGCCGAACTTTTCCCGACCTATCGTGGTGACATGGAATACTTCTGCCTTGGCTGCGGAAAGCGATTCCCCACGGATGAGCTCTACTATACCTGCCCCGATTGTGGTGGCGTATTCCTGCTGGACAACCTCGCATTTGACGAGTTGAAAAAAACGTCTGGCGAAGAGTGGAGAAAAATTTTCGATGCACGAGCTGCATCCAAGAAGACCGCACTGCGCGGCATCTTCCGCTTTTATGAATTGATGGCGCCCGTACTGGAAGAAGAGGATATCGTTTATCTCGGCGAAGGTAACACTCCACTGGTCGAGTCCAGCCCGGGACTCAACGAAGAGACCGGCCTACGCACCGCCTACAAGAATGACGGCCAGAATCCTTCTGCTTCCTTCAAGGATCGCGGTATGGCCTGTGGCTTCTCTTATCTCCGCGCCCTTATCCGCCAGAACGACTGGGATCAGATTCTCACTGTCTGCGCCTCCACCGGTGACACTTCCGCCGCGGCAGCCCTCTACGCTTCCTACGTGGGAGGAGCCATTAAGTCTGTGGTCATCCTGCCGCAGGGCAAAGTAACATCGGCACAGCTCGCCCAACCCCTCGGCTCCGGCGCAATCGTGCTCGAAGTTCCCGGCGTGTTTGACGACTGCATGAAAGTAGTCGAGCATCTGGCCGACAACTACCGCGTGGCTTTGCTCAACTCCAAGAACGCCTGGCGCATCCTCGGCCAGGAATCCTACGCCTTTGAATGCGCCCAGTGGTATGACTGGGACTTGAAAGGCAAATGCATTTTCGTGCCCATCGGCAACGCAGGCAACATCACAGCCATCATGGCCGGTTTCCTCAAGTTGTACGATCTCGGCATCATCACCGACCTGCCGCGCATCTTCGGTGTCCAGTCTCACCATGCGGACCCGGTTTACCGATACTACTCCGTGGACGATCCCAAGGAGCGTAAGTACAAGCCGGTAACGGTCACCGCCTCCGTGGCCCAGGCAGCCATGATCGGCAGCCCGGTCTCATTTCCGCGTGTGAAGTATTTTGCCGAGAAATTCGAGGCCATCGGCGGCAAGGATTCCTTCAACGTCATCCAGGTCACCGAGCAGCAGATCATGGACTCCATGATTCAGGCCAACATGAACGGTCACATTGCCTGCACTCAAGGCGGCGAGTCCTTTGCCGGAGCCAAGCGCGCCAAAGAGCTCGGCCTGGTCACCAATGAAGAACTTTGCATCCTCGACTCCACGGCTCACCAGCTGAAGTTTGTCGATTTCCAGAACATGTACTTTGACAACGCCTTCCCGCCGGAATTCGAGGTCACCCCGAATACCGCGCTTGCCAACAAGCCGGAGTTGGTCATCTCGCCCGAAGACAAGGAAAGGCTGTCTGAAGAAGAATACACCCGCACAACCGCTGACAAAGTCGTGGCCAAGCTGGGGCTGGAAAAGAAGTAAAGTTTAAAGGGAAGCCGCCTTCAGCGGGGTTGTCGGATGATTTCAACTTCGACGCCCAAAGGAATATCTCCTTTGGAATCCCACTGTGTGCTTCGCGCAGGATACTGGTTTAGCGATGGCAAAAAAACAACGTGCAGATCAACTCTTGGCTTCCGGCGGATATGCTGAAAGCCGAGAGAAAGCCAAGCGTCTCATCATGGCTGGCAAAGTCCACTATTTGGACAAGGGCCAGAAAATTCCCGTGTCGAAACCGGGCCAGCAGTTCATGTCGGATACTGAATTCACTGTGCCCGATGACAACCGCTATGTATCACGCGGTGCGTTCAAGATTCTCACGGCCATCGAGGAATTCGGTATAGATTTCAGGGGCAAGGTAGCCCTTGATGCGGGTGCATCCACAGGCGGATTCACGGACTGCATGCTCCAGCACGGAGCTGTGCGCGTCTATGCCGCCGACGTTGGGTACGGCCAGTTGCACGAAAAACTTAGACAGGACGAGCGCGTCATCAATCTGGAACGCACCAACGTCCGCCACGCTGAACCGGATCTCATTCCCGAACCAGTAGACGTGGTAGTGGCAGACGTGTCGTTCATTTCGCTCACCAAAATTCTACCTGCGTGCATGCAGTTCCTCAAACCCGGCGGCGAACTGGCCGTGCTTATCAAGCCGCAGTTTGAACTCGGCCCAGGGCTGACAGACAAGGGTGTGGTTCGCGACGACTCGCTACGCCAGCAAGCCGTGGACATGGTCACAACCTTCTGTCGCACCGAGCTCGATCTCAGCGTTGAAGGCGTGGTCCCCTCCAAGATTCTTGGCCCTAAAGGGAATCAGGAATATCTCTGTTACATGCGAAAGGACTAGCTTGCATCCGGCACTTCAACCGCCCAGCCAGCTAACGGTATGGAAGGTTGTACAAGCCATCTCAGCACATGACCCCACCGCCTTGAATTGGCATAATCACACCAATTCATTGCACAACAATCAAGCGTAACAAAGTTCAGGTTTCAAATGCTCCAAGGCCTTATATATGCGCTCATATCTGCCTGCAGCTTCGCCTCCATGGCAATTCTGGTAAAATTTGGCTACCACGCCGGAATGGATGGGGCTGAAATGATGAGCTACCGATTCACATACGCGGCAATGCTCTTGTTCATCGTCCTGCTTATCAAGGACCGCTCGCTTTTGCGCATATCCCCCAAAAGATTGCTTGGGTGCCTCTTTCTGGGATTAGTGATCTACTGGCTCCAGACAACTTGTTTTGTCAGAGCGCTGGCTACCATCCCGGCGTCCACCACGGCGCTGGTTCTCTATGTCCACCCGGTAGTTGTAACCTTGATGTCGGCTGTCATTTTCAAAATGAAAATTGATCGTGTGGTGGCTCTATCTCTCGCTCTGGTCATCAGTGGCTGTTGCCTGGTTTTCTACGATGCTTTCCTCAAATCCGTGGATGCCACAGGGCTGCTCTACGCCACAGGGGCTATGATTTTCTTTTCCATCTACCTTGTGCTGGTGCAGGTGCAGGTGATCTCAAAGGGGTTGAAACCCCTTACGGCGACCTTCTATGTCATGCTTTTCGCATCTGTAGCCTTTAATATTACCGCAGCAATAGAAGGCGCTCCCCTGGCTTGGCTTTGGCCCAATGCCGACACATTTCTCATCGGCTTTGCCTTGGGTGTTTTCCCCGGCGTCATAGCTGTGGCCTTCCTTTATCTAGCAATAGAAAAGATCGGCAGCGCATACACCTGCATATTCTCGTCCATCGAGCCCGTGATTACTCTCGCGGCGGCAGCGCTATTCCTAGGGGAAAATATTGTTTTGCTCCAGATCGGTGGAGCAGCACTTATCGTAGTTGGTATCGTCATACCCAATTTGCGAGCTCTTGCCATGAAGCGACAGCTTGAACCTTAAGCACTCTTCCCTTGATCGCGGCGATCCATGAATTTGCCGAGCAGCTTGAGGTGCGCCTTTTCCTCACGAGCCAGGAGCTGAAGAATTTCCTCTGTCTCAGTATTTTCGACTAACCGGGCACACCGCAGATAATAATCCATGGCCTGTGCCTCGACCATGGCTGCCATCTGGAGAATACCATGATCCCCTTCAAAGGCATCAGCGTGCTCTTCCACAAAAGCCTGAATGTCCACCCCGCCCTCAGCAGCAATCTTCACACTGGAAAACGCCACCTCCTCGAACATATCGCGCGGTATCTGACTATCCACAACCCGTGAATACAGAGTGTAGAGCGTTTCCTTGTGGCGATCCTCGAATCCTGCAAGCTCCATGAATAATTCGATGCGTTCCAGGGATTCAGCTACATCCGCACGCTTCAAGTAGAACTGTTGCAATGAATTCTCCATTGCATACGCCTTGAGCACCACTTCCTGTGGTGCCTCGGTGCCAGAAAATTCGATCATACCCAGATCGATAGGGCCGACTGCCGTGGCACCCTGCCACCCCATAGCGCCCCCTACCAGATTGATGACCTCCTCATATCCCTGATTATCCAACAGGGTTGCCGCCGCCATGGAACGTCCCCCGGACCGACAATAAACGACCACAGGCTTAGCCCGGTCCACCTCTTCCACCCTGTCCATCAGTTCGGGCAGAGGCAAAAGTTGAGCACCAGGAATGTGAAACTCCTTGTATTCCCACTCCTGGCGGACATCCAAAAGCGTATAGGCATCTGGCTTGCGGCCGTCCATAAAAGAACGAGCCTGATCGGAATCCATCATCTGAATTGGTTGCGTCATGACCACCTCATAGTCGATTACATGTAGGGATTTCTCCAAACGCATCGTAAGCCAGGACGAGAACTTGCGTCAACTCAGGGAAGATTAGTAAGTATCAGGAAAGAAATCAGGCAGCTGATCAAGACAACAGAACAGAGCGTGTCGCGCGAGGACCAGACAAAATCAGGTTGCCACCCCTCGGCATCGTCCAGCCTACGCCCAGCAATGGCAAGGGTCTGGTTCCAGGTCTTTTGTCCCAGCCCACGCAATGCCGCCTGCGGTATGATTGTCATTCGCCGAAAAAAACCGAAATCCGGGCAGCGGCGGGATGTCGTCTCCTGCACTCGATTCATAGTGGAAAGACACTGCGGCAAGAAATGAACGACCAATGCCAGGGAAAGAGCGACTTTCCAACCACGCTCCCGCCCCACAAAGGGAGTAATCGCCCATGATATCGCAAGTCCAAGAGAACGGGCCGAAGTGGACAATGCCAGACTGAGGCCCAACAAGATCAGGCAGGCCAACCGAAGACCGAGAATCCCACTATCCACAACAATCATATCGATCGGCACCCCGGACAATCCATCAAGAGTACTTTTGAGAATGACCCAAAAAACAAGAAAGGAAAGAATGCTCCGTAACATCTTTGAACCAAGCGGCTGACTGGCAGTAAGGGCTACGACTATTGGGAAAAGCAAGATTGTCATGATGCCGAGAACAAACGGCGGTAAAAGCCAAATGGCTGGCCCCAGCAAAAGCGCTGCCACCATCTTCAGGCGCGGGTCCAGGCTACGGATATACTGGGCCACCTCACGCATCATTCATCCCCATCGTAGGACTGAACACCCAGTCCGGCCCGCCAGGAACAAGGAGGACGCACGCCATGCTCTTTCACTTTGCCGAGCACTTCCTCCGGCGAACCAGCCAACACCAAGCGCCCATGCTCCAGCACGACCAAGGTGTCCACCAAATCGACAAAGCACTCCAGATCATGAGAAGAAACGATCTGCGTCAACCCGTTGTGTTTACTCTCGCCAAGTAGTGCACGCATCTCGCGGATACCGGGATAATCCAATCCGCTGAAGGGCTCATCCAAAAGCAATACTTTCGGCTCATCGAGAAGGGCTGCGGCCAGGCAAAGCTTGCGTTTCATACCCCAGGACAGCGTGGTCACAGGCTGGGACCACACGTAACCGAGATTGAGCCGATCCGCCATGGCACGAGCCTTGGACCGATCGTCTTCGCCCCGTTTACGCCCCATAAGCATATCTTCTTCCACGGTGGCCCCAAGAATCTGCAAGTCAGCATCCTGCATAACCATCCGACAAGCTCTGCGAATCTTTTTCTCATCACCAGGGGAGGTAAAACCATCCACCACAGCGGAGCCAGACCGGGGAGTATACAGACCGGCCACGAGAGCCATAAGCGTTGATTTGCCGCTCCCATTGGCACCCACCAGGCCAACTAATTCGCCCTGCTGAATCGACACGGAAACCGCAGATAAAACGTCCCGACCGGACGGATACTGAAAATGAATGTCGCTTAGTTCAATCATATAAAGCCCTTTATACACGCAACATCAATCACATACGCTCACACTGTCAACAACAGAAAAAAGGCCCTGCCGAAGCAGAGCCTTTACTTATTCGAGTTGGGTCGACCTTAGAAGGCGTAACCAGCGGAGAGACCAACAACCCAGGTCTGGCCACCTGTGAAGTCATATTCGTAGGTACCATCATTATCAACAGTCTTGGACACACCATGACGGGCCTTTGCGATAATGTACAGGGCTGAAAAGTCAAGATTCCAGCCGTTTCCATAGTAGCCCAAACCGGTGGACAACAGATGGCGGTCATTGGAAGGCAACATCGGAGAAGAATAATCATGACGAGTCGGGGTCTGGTCATATGCGTAACCAGCGCGCAAAGCGACAGACTCGGTGACAAAGTATTCACCACCCAACTGGAGACGCCAAGTGTTCTTGTAGTAGAACTCTTCCTCTTTATCGAGAGCGTCATTGCCGTAATCGAAGCTCATGTAGTCGAACTCTTCCCAACGAGTGAAAACAACTGAAGACTCGATAGCCCAGTTGCCTTTCTCCTCGTAACCCAGTCCGAGAGCAAAGCTGGAGGGGAAAGTGGCTTTGACAGTCGCGTCGGTATCATCAATAAATGCGTTATCTTCTGAAGAAAAATCACCACTACCGGTAAATTCAACTGGACTGCGATAGGTAAAACCAAGGCTCCAGTTTTCATCAAAGCGGTAATGAGCGGCTGCGACAGCACCGGCAGAGTACCCCTCTACGTCGGTAGTGCCAGAGCCTCCACCCCTCGCGTTGGGGATAGCCTTTTTCAAGACCATCGACCCTTTCATGATCTCAGCACCGACACCAATGGACAAGTTGTCCGAGACCTGAAAGGCGGCTGTGGGCTGGAAGGAAAAGGACTCAAGCAGGATTTCCTGAAGCATGGTTTTACCGCCCCAGTCATCTCCATACTTAGTGCCCAGACCATAACGGGTAAAGACACCAACACCAAAAGCAACTTTGTCAGAATAAGGATGCACCAGATAAGCATGCGGTACCATGAAGGTCTGGTCCGTGGTGCTAAAGTCACCGGTAGAACCAGTAGGCAAACCTGTATTCGCCTCAAATGAAGTAATATTCACATCCGTGGAGGGAGCAATGGCTGCCACACCTGCCAGAATCTGAGTCGTATCAAACTGAGTCATAAGAGCCGGATTGTACGCAAGAACAGAAGCGTCGTTACCAATGGCGTATGTGGAAGTACCCATGGAAACGGAGCGGTTACCCCACTCAAACAGGGCAAAACCACCGGCAAAGGCGGTTGTAGCCATCAGACAGAAAAGTAAACAGAAAAGCAGTACGGATGCACGTTTCATCCTTCCCCCTTGGCGGTGTCGCTTGCACTGCGACAACAGTCTGGTCAATGACCCACGCTACCCTCCAGCATGCACGGGACACCCCGCTCGGATCATCGATGTTTTTAACAAGTAGTAAATCGCGCAAGCTATACCCAAAAAGTATCATTGTGTAAATGGGGGGTCCGAAAAAAATGCAGTAAAACACGTGTTTTAAGGTAGCGTTTCAAACAACTTACGCCTCGGCACGAATCTGGCATTAGACGTTGTGCGGGGAAATAATTTCCTGCTCAAGAATCGGGATACCCCATGTTTCTCAAGCTTGATATCAAGGAAAAAAATTTCCATGGAATGCTCGTCATCGCCGCTGTGGCTGGTGTTGTTGAAGGCAGCCTGAGCAACGGCTTCACTCTGCACACGATGTTCCCGGCCATGGTGCTCACACTGGTGAGCGCGTTTATGGGTGCATTCACAGGCTTTTTCTTCAAAGACCTCTTGCGCACTTGGCGCGGCATGCGCCCCTATCGCGGCGTTAACAACGACGGATGGATGATGGGCGCCTTCATGGGGACATTTCTAGGTGTCCTGTTTCAGGTAGTAGACAGCGCCAACGGAGCCAACCTGGTTCTCGGATCGATGATAGGCGCATACCTTGGAGCCACTTGCGGCGCCTTTCCCGATGAATTTGTCACTCCAATCCTCCGCCTCATGGAGAACAGGAAGACCGATCACCCCCCTGAAAAAAAACAAGCCCTATAAAAAAAGCCCCGGCAGCACGAAGCCGGGGCTTTTTTTGATCATATCGTCTGTCTGGACTATTTCATATCAACCCAGATGACTGCGCCGAGTTCCAACTCACGGCCTTTATAGGGCTTGGCGTCGGCATTAAGTCCGGCAAAACCCCACCACCCTTTCCAGGGACAGGCAAAAGTGAAAACGCCATTGCCGTCGGCGATCACTTCCTGTGTCACCATGCGGTCGTTGGGAGCGGTGCGCTTCTTGTCTTTGTTGTAATATTCAACTTCAACGCGGGTGTAAGGAGCGGGCTTGCCATCAAGCATAACCACGCCCTGGAACACATTGCCCGCATAGTTGCCAAAAGGACGGGTCAGAGGAACAATCTCAGTCTTGAGCCCCAGTGGCTTGTTCCATTCTTCACCCTCACCATATGCATCCACCACGACCTTGGTTATGTGGCGTATGTAGTTGTTCTCGGCATCTTCCTTATACGGAACAGGGTCAAAGATGAAGGCATACATGCCAGGTCCTTTAGGCGTGAAGGATGTCTTCCAAGCAGTATGGCCCATAACCTTGATCTGGGATAAGGTCGGCAGCAGATCGGTCCGTTTCTCGTTGTTAGCCACAACAAAAAATTCAGCGGGCTTCTCCAACTCCATACCTTGCATTTCAAAAGGATGAGCAAAGGCCAGAGTCAAATTGACCGTCCGCTTCTCCTGAGTCAATTCATCCGTATCAGGAATCAACATACCGAAATGTGCAGAGGCAGCCCCCGCTCCAAAAAGAACCAAGACACACGCAAGAAATACAGCTCTCATCTTCATTTCAAACTCCTCACAGTACGAATATTAACTTTGGGTTCGTGTTCTATGGCGCATACTAAAACTAATTAAGTAACACACGTCAAGCAAAACATGAAAACCAATAGCACATTCTTCGAGGAGAAAATCGATTAATCTGAATGTTTACGCCATTTACGAGCGAGAGTAACGCCTGACAGGTTGTGCCACAGGCTGAACAGGGCACCGGGCAGAGCCGAAGCCGCGCCAAAGTATTTGACTGCCAAGGCGACACCGAGGCCGGAGTTCTGCATTCCTACCTCGATGGCAAGAGTACGGGCGTCACGTTTGGAGCACTTGGCAAGCCTAGCCAATCCATACCCGGCAGCCAGCCCCAGGCTGTTATGCAGGACCACGGCGGCAAGCACCATCACCGGAAAGGCGAGTAGCGTCTTCTGACTCAGGCCGATGATGCAGGCGATGAGCAGCGCGATTACCATAACGGACAGGGATGGAAAATAGCGCAGAAAAGCTTCCAGCTTCTTTCGGAAAATGCGGCGCACGATAAGGCCATCCACCAAGGGGAAAAGAACTATCCAGAAAACCGACTGGACCATGGACAAAAAGTCGATGTTTATCTGTTTTTCGAGAAGCCAATAGATAATGGCCGGAGTGAGGATCGGTGCCAAGCACGTGGAAGCCAGAGTCATGGTCACCGAGAGAGGTACGTTGGCCTTGGCAAGGTAGGCGATAACATTGGAGGCTGTACCGCCAGGACATGCTCCCACAACCACCATGCCGATGACAGCCTCGGGCGGCAGACCGAAAACAAAGGAAATCCCCACCGCCAAAAGCGGCATGATTCCGTACTGCATAAGCATGCCGAAGCCTACGAGGCGCCATTTCCGCAAAATATCGCGAAAATCTTCAAAGTCCAGAGTCATGCCCATACCAAACATAATAATGCCCAGTCCAAGCGGAATATGTGGCTTAATCCAAGTAAAAGACGGCGGGTAGGCCAGAGCTATACCGGACAGCACAATGGTGATGAGAATAAACTGTTTTTCGATAAATCGGGGTATTATGTCTAATGTCATTCAGCGGGATTGGCCGAATTTCTGCATTGTGTCAATGGTATCATGCAAAATGATGGTTGACGAAACACCCTCAAACACTATAGTAACATTCTTCCCAATTCGAGGGAAGCCGGACGGCGGTCGCGCCGAGAACCCCGTCAGGTCCGAAAGGAAGCAGCGGTATTGGTTGCTATCGGGTGTCCGGTTTCCACTCAAAGGCGCGTTCTACGGAACGCGCCTTTTTTATTGAACTATTCTCCATCACAACTCCCATCTGATTTCTTTATCACCAACAAAAAGCCCTACTGAATTATCAGTAGGGCTTTTTGTTTCCAAGTGGCGAGGGAAGGATCAAGGTTTCCGCCCCCCGTGAAGCTGCACACGCAGTCCAGACATGTGTCAAAATCATTCAATCGAACCAGGCGAGGCCGTAGTCTACCCTCTTCTAATGGATTTTATAACAACGCGAGGACAATACAAATCATCATCGGCATACCCTTCCCAATGCGGATGCAACTCTTTGGGGCGAACAATTCGCACCTCACGCATCAGCACCTCACAATCAAACCCAGCCTCTTCGAACAACGAAATAAAGTCACATGGCCTGAGGAGATTGGTCCCCTTGTCCATTACTGCCCACTCTTCCGGTGAATGGCGCAGGAACTCGAAATGAATATGTGAGAGGTCCTCATGATCCTGAGTCCCGATATCATGAATCATTACACCGCCTGGCTGGACGATTCGTCCCAATTCACGAGCCAGAACCGGCATGTTATCAATATGCTCCAACACCATACGGGAAAAGCAAAAATCAATGGAATCGGATTCCAACCCCGCCTCTTCCAAGCGACAGTTGAAAAAATTCGGCGTGGATACCGTTCCCTTGGCACCAGATGCATCCAAAAGGCCCTTCCCCACAAGAAAAGTTAAAAATTCTCGAGCTGCCTCAACCCCCTCTCTCGAGTGTTTAAAAAGATCAACACCCCAAGCTTGCTCGAAGGCCAAACCAACAAGTTGAGCAGTAATGCCCGTTTTGCCATGCCCAATTTCAAGAGCGGCCCCTCTATTCTCCGGAAAATAAGGAGCGAGGTATCGTACATGATTAATATGCATTGCCAATCGAATGGATCGTTCCCATTCCCGCATGTTATCAAGCTTATCCGCAAGGCCGCCCATTTCATCCAGGCCGTATTCCGCCAAAACGAAAGACTGAAAGGCACTCTTATTGAACCGCAGATCCAATGAAGTCCGGGCAATGAACCGCTCAAAAACATCCTGAGGAAGAGCACTGGGCTTACCTGCGAAAAACAACTCCCATAAAAAGCGTTCATCAGCCCCTTCAAGGCCTACGACAGGGCTAATAGAAAGGCGGGCATCACTATCCGCTTCTGCAAGCTTGGCAGGAAAGATAAAGGGCGGAAGGGGGTGATCCAACTTGTCGACCAGTACATCAACAGCCTTCTTGTTGACGACCATGAAAAATTTGGGAGGAATTACCTCATCTGCGAAAGCCATATCCGCCTGCCCAGAAGTCACCAAGTGAAGAGCGTCAGCCACCCCCTCCGCCTCTGGCAACAGCGAATAAGGAGTCAGAACTAGAACACTATCGCTTCCATAAGCCTCCATGACTTCTGCCAAACGACGCTGAGGTTGATCATGCCGACTGATGGCGACATCAAACCCCTCTTCATTCAGGGTCGTAACGATGTTAGCAGGGACGTTGTCTGGTATGGACAATATGCATCGAGAAAGGATTCCCCTTTCATGCAATTCGTGAACAGTCTCCAACAAAGCATTCTGCCCATTAGCCTGCATGAGACATGGGTCCTTCTCGTCCATGGGTCTTGCCAAAATGATGCATAATGTCTCGACCTCTTGCTGCTTGACTTCCTGCATCCCTCATCTCCATTCGTAAACAAACCGTATATACGCAAAACTCACTCATAAGACTCTACCAATGCGTTGGCGGGGATGATCACATCCGCTACTGTTATAATAAGCGGATTGGCTTAGCTACCAACGAGGCTCCGCCTTTGCTGCCAACCCGAAACGACCACCTGATACTCTCAGCAATTCATTATCATTGCTGACTGATACCCCATAGGAAGCACCCAATACAACCAGATTCCTTACAAACATATCCACCCCCGCCATAGCCCCACAATAAAAACAAAAAGACCCACTGAATAATCAGTGGGTCTTTATGCTTTCAAATGGCGGAGAGGAGAGGATTCGAACCTCCGGTACCCGTGAAGGTACACACGCTTTCCAGGCGTGCTCCTTAAGCCGGACTCGGACACCTCTCCGCGTTGAGAGGCAGTAACTAGCTAATATGAGGCTGCATGGCAAGGAAAAAATGCGCCCTATTTCTCTTTTTTTACAAAGGGAGTTGCAGGCTTCCTCGGAACTCGTCCAAAGAGTCGGCTCCAATCTCTTCCAGCAGCGCCTCAACTTCGTCCACAAGGGTGAAGGCAAAGTCCGGTCGCAAGAAGTTGGCAGTGCCGACCTGAACGGCCTGAGCGCCCACCAGGAGGAACTCCAGGACGTCTTCTGCGGATGCGATGCCGCCGACGCCCACCACGGGGATATCAACGGCTTGCACGACCTGATGCACACAGCGGAGCGCCACTGGCTTGATGGCGGGACCGGAAAGGCCTGCGATGACATTAGCGATGCGCGGTTTGCGGTTACGGATGTCCACAGCCATGCCAATGAGGGTATTGATCAGCGAGAGGCAATCCGCACCGCCGCCCTCTGCGGCCTTGGCGCAAGTAGCGATGTCGGTCACGTTGGGCGAGAGCTTGAGCATGACAGGCTTGTCACCCGCATTCTTCTTCACCGTCTCGGTAATCTTGGCGATAAGCTTCGGATCAGCACCAAATGCAGAGCCGCCCTCCTTGACGTTCGGACAGGAGACATTAACTTCCAGTCCAGCGATGCCATCTTCGGCCGCAAGCACAGAAGCAAGTTCGCCGAACTCGTCCACGTCGCAGGCATAAAGATTAGCCAGGATCGGCACATCAATATTTCGGAGCGCGGGCATAACCTGAGTAATAAAATATTCCACACCGGGATTCTGGATACCGATTGCGTTGAGCATACCGCATGGCGTTTCCGCAATGCGAGGCATGGGGTTGCCCTCACGCGGTTTAAGAGAGACACCCTTGGCAACGATGCCACCAAGCTTAGACAAATCGCCGTAGGCGGCGAATTCGAGACCGGAGCCAAAAGTGCCGGAAGCGGTCATGACCGGATTCTTGAGTTCAAGCCCGGCGAATGAGACGTTCATATTCATTATATATGCTCCCTAGAGTTCCACTTTGTCGGTCCAGAAGACGGGGCCTTTGGTACAAACCTGTACATGGTGCCCTTCACCGTCTTTGGTCACGCAGCCGAGACAGGCGCCCACACCACAGGCCATGCGATTCTCCAGGGAGACCTGCGCCCGTGCGCCATACTGATTGGCAAACTTCTGCACAGTCTTCATAAAGGGAGTCGGACCGCAAGAAAGGACCAAACCGCCCTTTTCCGCATATTCCTTGATCTGCTCCTCCATGGATGCGATGATATGTTGTAAATCATCCGGGCTTTCTTCAATCATACACTGCCCTTCGATCTTTACGGAGAGCTGTCCAAAGGGGTAACAATTGAGCGGCATGCGGTGTGCCAGGAAGAGATTCAGATTTTCTGGATTAGGATGGGACTCGACATAACCGCGAAAAGGTGCGATTCCGATGCCGCCTGCCAAAAGCAAAGTCGGTGTTTCCGGTTCCATGGCAAAGGAATTGCCAAGCGGACCCCAGATGGCGACTTCATCACCCGGCTTCATGGAAACGAGGCGACTGGTGCCACGTCCGACCTTTTGCACAAACAGGGTCAGGGAGTCTTCATCTACCGAGCAGATGGAGAACGGCCTGCCCCACATGAGGTCCAATTCCCAGGACGTGGGCCGAACCATAACGAACTGGCCGGGCTTCCAGCCGGACCATTCCGGATATTCAAGCTTGATTTCGAAAAATTCATCCGGTCTTTCTAATTGACCGACCGGGGATATTTCCAATACCTTTACATTCCGACAATTTCTCAAGGACATTCGATACAACCCTTATGAGCAAAATACATATACCTGAAATTATGGCCCCTGCTGGGGACAAATCATCCTATCTCGCGGCAGTAGCTGCGGGCGCGGACGCCGTCTATGTCGGGCTGAAGCATTTTTCCGCCCGTATGCAAGCCACCAACTTCTCTATCAGCGAGCTGGCGCAACTGGCAAGTCTGGGTCGCGATCGCGGCACCAAGACCTACGTTGCCATGAACACGCTCGTCAAGCCGGGTGATGTGGAATCCGCAGGCCGTCTTATCGACCGCCTCCAGAAAACGGTCAAGCCGTTTGCCATCATCGTCCAGGACCTGGCCATGATCGAGCTGGCCAAACAAGCGGGCTTCCAGGGCGAGGTTCACCTCTCCACCCTGGCCAATCTGAGCCATCCCTCTGGCCTCGCCGTTGCCAAGAAGCTCGGCGTGAACCGTGTGGTTCTCCCTCGTGAGTTAAACCTCGACGAGGTCAAGATCATGGCCGACGCCTGCCCCAAAGATCTCGATCTTGAAATTTTCGTGCACGGCGCACTCTGTCACTGCGTATCCGGTCGCTGCTACTGGTCCAGTTATCTGGGCGGGAAATCCGGCCTTCGCGGCCGCTGTGTCCAGCCCTGCCGTCGTCTCTATACATCCGGCAAACAGAGACCAGAACGGCTCTTCTCCTGCAATGACCTCTCTCTGGATGTGCTGACCAAGCCGCTGCTCGACATGCCCAAAGTCGCAGCTTGGAAGATCGAAGGCCGCAAGAAGGGCCCGCATTACGTATACTACACCGTGCGCGCCTACCAGATGCTTCGAGACAATCCCAAGGACGCCCAGCTCAAAAAGGCGGCTAAGGAATTGCTCGATCACGCTCTGGGCCGTCCGACCACCCACTCCACATTCCTGCCGCAGCGTGCATTCCAGCCCATCCAACCGGGCGAGGAAACCAGCTCCGGCCGTATGGTTGGCGAAATCAAGCGAGATCAGAAAAAACTCTATTTCCAGCCGCGAGAAGTTCTCATGCCCGGCGATCTCATTCGCATCGGCTACGAAGACCAGCCCGGCCACCGCACCCTGCCAGTACGACGCAAAGTGCCCAAGCGCGGACGCATGGACGTTCCCTTCAACCCAAAATACAAGGGTGTCCAGATACCTTTCGGAGCCAAGGTCTTTTTGGTGGATCGCCGCGAAAAAGAACTGGTCAAGCTCATCAGGGATCTGGACAAAGAACTGGAATTCTTCCCTGCTCCCGAGAGCAAGGAATCCAAGTTTACGCCCAAGTGGCCTTCGACCGCTTCCCGCGCCAAACTGAAACCGGAAAACATCACCCTCTTCCGTAGCATGCCGCGAGGCAAGGTATACGGCAAGTCCGCTTTCTGGCTCGATAAGTCCATCATCGGCAAGGTACCGCGCGGGCAAGTCCCTCGCACCCAGTGGTGGCTGCCACCCGTTATCTGGCCCGAAGAGGACAAACGACTGCGCTCCCTCATCAAGGAAGCTGTCAAAAAAGGTGCACGAGAATTCGTTCTCAACGCCCCATGGCAGGCTGCCTATTTCGAGGACCGCAAAAGCGCCAACCTCGTGGCAGGACCGTTCTGCAACGCATCCAGCCGGATGTCGCTCAAGGTTCTCAAGGATCTTGGCTTCTCCTCGGCCATCATAGCGCCGGAGCTTCCTGAAGAGGAAGTGTTTGCACTGGCCAAGAATCCACCGATCCCCATCGGTTTTGTCATGAAGGGGATGTGGCCTTTTGGCGTCTCCCGTTTCCTGTCCGATTCCGTCAAGTTGGAAGAGCCCATCAAGAGCCCCATGAACGAGACGCTTTTCGTACGCCAACACGGCGAGAACAAGTGGATCTACCCCGCATGGGAGTTAGACCTCACCAGCGAAGTCAAATCCCTTGAGAAGGCTGGTTTCCGCTATTTCATCACTATGCGCGAAGAATGGCCCAGAGCAGTACCAAGGCCCAGCAGAACAAGTATGTTCAACTGGAAATTGAAATTACTGTAAGAGCTCTTTTGCCAAGCAAACAAAAAGGCCGCCTCGATAATCGAGGCGGCCTTTTACATTGCAAAAAATCAAACCTAAAACGTCTTCCCATTCCAACCAAACAAATGACGCTCTATATTACCAAACGCGATGTACACACGATCAGCGGGAACACCCAGCGCGGACTCAAGAAAGCTGCATATGGAAGCGGACAACTCCGGTGTCCGATCATCGGGCAACCCAATCGAGTCCAGCGTTACATACGCTGCGGGATCGGCAGTGCCGCCGTGCAGTAGCGTCTTGCCATCCTCGAATATCGCCAGCACATACTGCTCAGGCTTTCCGAGAATTTCAGCAGCCAAAGAGGAAATCGCTTTGGCGGTTTCAGCTGCCTGAACAGCCTTCACATTGGTTTCAACTTTGATAAACGGCATCACGCCTCCTAGAGAAGAATCTGACCCTTCATGAACGTAACAGCCTTACCCGCAATTTTCACACGGTCGCCAAGGTACTGGCAATCCAACACGCCGCCTCGCTTGGAGGCCTGATAAGCGTGAAACGCGGTCTTGCCAAGGCGATCTGCCCAAAACGGGACCAGAGTACAATGAGCTGAACCCGTAACAGGGTCCTCGGGAATGCCTTCTTCCGGCACGAAAGTGCGGGATACAAAATCATAATCCAGACCAGGAGCCGTGCATATCATACACATGCCGTCGAGCTGGGAGACAAGGTGATAATCCGGTGTAAGAGAACGTATCTGCTCTTCATTTTCGAACACGGCCATCATGTCGCGCTCGCCCATATAAAGCTCTGCAGGCTTTTCGCCGAGCGCTTTGGTCACCCGCTCAGTCACCTGGATTTCACGCACATCCCAGGCGGGGAAATTCATGGAATAAAGGCCCTTATCACGATCTACCAAAAGCCTGCCCGAACGGGTCTCAAAAACCACGACAGGATCGTTGTAATCAAGATGGGTGTACAGGACATGGGCGCTGGCAAGGGTAGCATGACCGCACAGATCCACCTCGGATTCCACGGTGAACCAACGCAGTTCGTAATACTCACCCTTTTTAACAAAAAAGGCAGTTTCAGGAAGATTATTCTCGGCAGCTATGGATTGCATCAAGTCATCCGAAAGCCACTCGTAAAGCGGAATCACGCCCGCAGGGTTACCGCTAAACACACCGTCGGCAAAGGCATCCACCTGATAAATATCAAGTTCCATCGCGTCCCCCTAAAAGGTTTGCTTGAACAAGTCATCCGGCGAAGCTGATCCGTTGCCCCCAAACTCTTCTGTCGGAGACATTTCCGTGGGCTCGGTTCCTACCTTGAACGGCAGGAAGAATTCCCTCTCGGAACTGGACGAAGCGAGCTTGCCAGTCTTTCCATCCACCCGCACCATAACAATTCCTGGCGGCTGGGTGAAGTCCTGGAACGGATAATCTTTTTCTACGACCTTACGGTAGTCTACCCAAATGGGGCTGGCAGCACGAGAGCCGGTTTCCCACTTACCCATGGGCTTCATTTCGTCGAAACCAACGTACACGCCCGTCAGAAGGTATGGGGAATAACCCATGTACCAGGCATCCTGCTCGTTATTGGATGTACCAGTCTTGCCAGCCAAAGGACGCTTGAGCTTCTTGGCGCGCCAGCCAGTACCGTTCTGGACCACCTGTTTCATGAGCGAGGCCATGATGTAGGCAGTCTGCGGAGAGATGGCATCCACCGCTTCAGGCACGGAAGTATACAATTCCTCACCCCAGGCTGATGAAACCGAAAGTACGGTCCGCGGCTTGATATAAGATCCGCCACGAGCGAAAGTAGTATATGCCTCACAAAGATTCATGAGGGTGACCACACCGGACCCAAGGGACACAGACAGATCTGCAGGGAAATCAGCTTGCAGGCCCATGGCCTTGGCGCGATTAATAATCTTGCGGATACCGATCTTCTGGGCAATGCGAATGGTCACAAGGTTCTTGGATTTAACCAGAGCGGTGCGCAGCAGAGTCGGGCCTTCATAGGTGCCCTCAAAGTTTTCGGGGCGCCAGAGCTTACCCTTCTCGTCATCTGCATACACAATGGGGGCATCGAGAATCAGTGATGCCGGAGTATAGCCATTATCAATGGCTGTAGAATAAACTATGGGCTTGAAAGCAGAACCGGGCTGGCGTTTGGCCTGTGTCGCACGGTTGAACTGGCTCTTGTTAAAAGAATAACCACCCACCAAAGCCAACACCTCACCGGTCTCCGGCGTAATGGACACGAGTGCACCTTCAACCAACGGCTCACGCTCCAGATCAAGCACCCAAGTGCCAGTCTCTTTGCGCGGGGCTTCACTCACAGTCACCCATACCACATCGCCCTTCTTGAGCACTGCGCGGGCATCGGTAGGATTAGGCGCGTCCTCATGGGACTTCTTGATATCAGGCTCACGCACCCACCACATATTCTTGATGGGGATAATGCCTGTGTAGTTGCCGAAACGAACCTCAGCCTGGGCCTTGGTCACCTTGGACACCCACGCTTTCATGGGGGTGTCACGCTCCATGATCTTTTCGGTATCCTGCGGTCCTTCTTCAAGAATTCGACCGACATCACCTTTGGAAACATTCTCGACAGGACCTATCCAGCCGCGACGTTTAGCCGAGTTGAGCAGTCCGCGTCTGAGGGATTTTTCCGCTGCCACCTGATGTTTCAGATCGCACGAAGTGGTCACGGTCAGCCCGCCATTGTAGACCTCGTCCTCGCCATATTCATTCACGAGCCAGCGACGGACCTCTTCCAGATAATAAGCACCGGACTTCCAGGACGGGTCAGGCATGGACTCAAGCTCAATATTCTCGGCCATGGCCTGTTTGTATTCTACGGTGGTGATCCAACCCAGCGTGTGCATCTGGCCAAGCACATAGCGCTGGCGCAGTTTGGCCTGATCCCAATTGCGGTACGGATTGTAGCGCGTGGGAGCCTGGGGCAAACCAGCCAACATAGCCGACTCGGCGATAGTCAAATCTTTTGCGTGCTTAGAGAAATAGGTACGGGCTGCGGCTTCCACACCGTAGGAATGCGCACCCAGGAAAATTTGGTTGAGATAAATGGTAAGGATTTCATCCTTGGTCAGATAATTCTCCAACCGGAAGGCAAGAATCGCTTCCTTGAGCTTGCGCTCGTAACTCTTCTCAGAGGTCAGTAGCAAACGCTTGATGATCTGCTGGGTGATGGTAGAGCCACCCTGCTTGCTGCGGCCCGCCCGGAGGTTGGCAACAAAGGCGCGAGCAATTGCCATAAGATCCACGCCATCATGCTCGTAGAATGCGGCGTCTTCCGATGCCATGAACGCCTTGGGCAGCCAGGGAGACATCTGGTCCAGAGTCACCAGGAACCGCTTCTCCTTATAAAAATAGCCGAGTACCTGATTGTCCTTGGCATAGACCGTGGTCACCAGCGCAGGCTTGTAGTCTGTGACATTCTTGAACCCAGGCAGATCTTTAGCTGCCCAGTTGTAGAGCCAAAACGCGCCGCCAACACCGCAGAGTACGCAGATGAGAAAGGCGATGAGAAGAATTTTGAGAGCTTTCATATGTATCAGAAACCTTTTTTCACTTTACTTGCGCCTTTGGTCGGAGGCAATCCCCAGACCAAACGCAACCGACCGAAAAGATCTTTCACGTCAGCTTTTTTCATGTCCAGTGCCCGCAACATGCGGATCAGCGTCCGCTCCTCCCGCCGAACAAGGCAGGTGGGAGCATCAAAAAATATTACTGTATTGCCGGTCACCCAAAACGGGAAAAGACGACAATAATAAGGACGTACTTCCCTTGGGATTTCACACCCTTCTGGGCCGAGAAATCGACAGGCGCCCATGGAGTCAACGGCCAATCGGTAGTGATCCTTGCCCTCTGGAAACAACTCTCGAACCGTTTCGTCCTCTCCGGGAAAAAGGCGGCACACATTGTCTATGAATGCCTGAGTGTTGGGTGACAGCACAAACCCGCCAGTATGCGGTACATGTTCCTGTATGCGCTCTTTTTCAATTTGAGAAAGGGGAAAGCAGAATTCTTCCTGTCCGGAAGTAATGCGGCAGCATGTCGGGCCCTGCAAAGAGCACCGCAAACAAGAATCGCTATCGCCAGTCTGGGTCAGACTCATGGGACCACCCGCCGTTAACCGGCTTGACTCCCGCCTGAACCTGAGAAACGGAGCGTTCCCTTGCCGAGCAGATCATGAAGATGCACCATACCAACTAATACACCATTGTCGTCAACCACAGGAAGGACCGTGATCTCGTTCTGCTCCATGACGTCGAGAACTTGAGCCGAAGGATCGCCCACCCCTGCCCGCTTGGGCGAGGAGGTCATCATGTCGGCCACAGAAAGAGTCAAATCGAACGCCCCACAACAAACCTCACGGCGAACATCTCCGTCAGTATAGACGCCTTGCAAAACATTGGACTGATCCACAATGGCGACCAAACCAAGTCCGCCGGCATTCAAAACTTCCAACGTCTCTTTCAAAGTCGCGCCAACCAGCACCACCGGCAAGTCGTCGGAATGCATGAGCTGGTCAATGGAAGTTGCCAGACGCTGACCCAGCGTTCCGCCCGGATGGAACTTACGGAAATCGTCCTTGGAAAACGACTTCTTCTCCATGAGGCTCACTGCCAAAGCATCACCCACGACCAATTGCGCCGTGGTAGACGTGGTGGGTGCCAATCCAATGACACACGCCTCGCGAGGCACGTTGACCTCTATGGTGATGTCACTCATTTCAGCCATGGCAGACGCGGTGTTGCCAGTTATAGAAATAACCGTGACTCCGAGCATCTTGAGAGTGGGAATAATGGCGTTGAGTTCATTGGTACCGCCAGAATTGGAAATGGCGAGAATAACGTCCTCATCACGCAGCATGCCCATATCACCGTGCGCCCCTTCCACTGGATGGAGGAAAAAGGACGGCGTACCCGTAGATGCCATGGTGGCAGAAATCTTTCTGCCAACCAGACCGGACTTGCCAATACCGGTGACGACCACACGGCCCTTGCAACCGGCCATGGCCTCCACGGCCTGGACAAACGATTCTCCGAGCTGACTACGCACCGCTTTTAGCCCCTCAACTTCAATATCGAGGACTTCACGGGCGAGTTCCAGGCAATCTTTATCAGGCGCTTTGTTATTCATTCTCATTCATCCATCAAGAGTTGCTCAATTGCACACGAAGCAAAAATCCTCGTGTGCCTTTCGACAATCTTTTAGCAGAATTCTTTAATGATGCCGGGGTCTGCTTCCAGACAATCCTTACCCATCTTATCCGACAACGGAATTGGGTAATGACCGTCAAAGCAGGCGAGGCACCAGGAGTCATCGTCCGTAACGGAGTCCACCAAACCGGGAATGGTCAGGTAGTGCAGAGACTCAATACCCAGGAAGCGTGCGATGTCCTCCGGGGAATGATTGGCTGCAATCAGCTCCCCCTTACTGGAGAAATCGATACCGTAAAAGCAGGGATGCTTAATTGGCGGACAGGAAACACGCAGGTGAATTTCACGGGCGCCCAATTCACGCAACTTCTTCACACGAGCACGGATGGTGGTACCGCGCACGATGGAGTCTTCCACGATGATAATGCGCTTACCCTGAATCATGGATTTGACCGGGTTAAGCTTCACGCGGACCGAGAAATCACGCATGTCCTGCGACGGCTGAATGAATGTACGGCCCACATAGTGGTTACGAATCATCGCCAGTTCCAACGGCAGGCCGGATTCCTGAGAATAACCAACTGCCGCGTAGTTGCCAGAATCCGGGAACGGCATGACAAAATCAGCGTCCACCGGAGCTTCCTTGGCAAGCATGGCGCCCATGGCCTTGCGGCGTTCGTACACCACATCGCCGAACACGTGTGAGTCGGGACGGGCAAAGTAGATCAGTTCGAAAATGCACTGACGCTTGGGCTGCGGCTCACAGTAATGCGAGCTGGTCATCTTGTTCTTATGAATAGTGATCATCTCACCTGGATTAAGCGGACGCAGATACTCGGCCTCAATGAGGTCGAATGCGCAAGTCTCGGAGGCAAAAACGTACTTGTCACCCAATCGGCCAAGAGCCAGGGGACGCACGCCATTGGGATCCTTGAGAGCGATGAGCTTGTCATTAGCCAGGATAAGCATGGAAAAAGCACCACGAATGCGGCGGCATGCCATGGCAATAGCTTCCTCAATGGTGTCGGTCTCGTGCAAATACTTGATGATCAAGTGCGCGATAACCTCGGTATCCATGGTAGTCTGGAAGATGGAACCGTTCTCCTCCAACTCGGAGCGCAGCTCAAAGGTATTAACGAGGTTACCGTTATGAGCCAGGGCCAACCGCAGGTTGCCGTGGTGCACGATAAACGGCTGGGCATTACGAATCAGAGACGCACCGGTGGTGGAGTAACGAATGTGCCCCATGCCGATGCTGCCCTTGAGTTCCTTACCCAGATGGCGTTCGTTGAACACGTCTGCCACCAGCCCCATACCTTTTTGCTCTCGGATTTTGTCACCATCCCAGGTGACAATACCCGCAGACTCCTGCCCACGATGCTGTTGGGCGTAGAGCCCAAAGTAAGTCATCCTGGCGGCTTCTTTGTTGCCGTATATACCGAATAGTCCGCAATACTCTTTTTTCATGACAGCTCTCTCAACTCTCGTGGGTGGCTTAGTCGCCGTAGTATTTCTGGAGGGCCTCGACCTTAAGGCCGGTTTCCTTCAATTCATGTATAGCCTGGGCAACGGCCCGGGCGCCCGACACCGTGGTGGTGTAGGGAATGCCGTACAACAGGGTATTCTGACGAATCATCTTGGCATCACCCACAGTCCGTTTGCCGGACGGTGTATTGATAACCAGATCGAAATCGCCGTTCTTGATATGGTCGACTACATGGGGACGCTGGCCTTCATGGACCTTGTGCACCTTGACCACGTTGACGCCTTTCTCTTTCAAATGATCGGCCGTACCACCGGTTGCCGTCACCTTGAAGCCCATGGCCTCAAAGTCCTTGGCGACCAGTACGATTTTGGACTTGTCCCAATCGTTCACGGACATGAAGACGGTGCCTTCGGTGGGCAGCTTCTGCCCAGCGCCGAGCTGAGCCTTCATGTAAGCAAGGCCAAAGCTGTGATCAACGCCCATCACTTCACCAGTGGAACGCATTTCAGGTCCGAGCAGCACGTCCACATTAGGGAACTTGGCAAATGGGAACACCGATTCCTTAACGGAGACGTAGCCCTTCTTGCGCATTTCCTTCGGCTTGAGATCCTTGATTTTCTCGCCCAACATGACGCGGGTCGCGAGTTTGGCAAGGGGAACGCCAGTGGCCTTGGATACGAATGGCACCGTGCGGGATGCGCGCGGATTGACCTCAATAATGTAGACGTCACCGTCCTTGATCGCGAACTGGACGTTCATCAAACCGACAACACCGAGTTCCTTTGCCATGGCAACCGTCTGACGCTCAATCTCGCGAACGAGTTCGGACGACAGGGAATACGGCGGCAGCACCGAGCCGGAGTCACCAGAGTGAATGCCCGCTTCCTCAATGTGTTCCATGACGCCGCCGATGTAGACATCTTCGCCGTCAGACAGCGCATCGACATCAACCTCAATGGCGTATTCAAGGAACTTATCAATAAGGGTCGGGTGTTCCGGGGATACACGCGCATCAGAGCGGAAGTATTCTTCGAACTCTTCCATGGAGTAAACGATGTCCATGCCACGACCGCCCAAAACATACGAGGGACGCAGAACCAGCGGGAATCCGAGAGATTCAGCCACTTCCTTGGCCTCAACCATGGTCATGGCAGTACCGTTCGGCGGCTGCTTCAGATGCAGCTTGTTCAGGAACTGTTTGAACCGCTCGCGGTCCTCAGCACGGTCAATGGCATCCGGGCTGGTACCAATGAGAGGCACACCCGCATCCATCAGGCGCAGAGCCAGATTCAGAGGAGTCTGCCCACCGAACTGTACAATAACGCCGTCCGGCTTCTCGAATTCCAGAATATTCATCACGTCCTCAAAAGTCAGCGGCTCAAAGTAGAGCTTGTCGGACGTGTCGTAGTCAGTAGAGACAGTCTCAGGGTTGGAGTTGACCATGATTGACTGCACGCCCATCTCTTTCAAGGTGAAAGAAGAGTGACAGCAGCAGTAGTCAAACTCAATGCCCTGCCCGATGCGGTTGGGACCGCCACCCAGAATGACAACTTTTTTCACATCGTCGCGGGTGTTCTCGGAGCCAGTCTCGTAGGTGGAATAATAGTACGGCGTATACGCCTCGAACTCGGCAGCACAAGTATCAACCAGATAGTAGGTAGGAGTGACATCCAGCTCCTTGCGGAGAGTGCGGACGACATCCTCGCTGGTTCGCCACATGGCAGCGAGCTGCGGGTCGGAGTAGCCATACTCCTTGGCGCGGCGGAGAATCTCTTCCATTCCCTCGGTGTCCTTGGACACGCCTTCACTCTTACCGAACTCGATCAGCTCCTTCTCCATCTCGAAAATCTCGATGATCTGACGCAAGTACCACGGATCGATCTTGGTGGCCTCAAAGACCTCCTCCTCGGTCATGCCGCAACGCAGAGCGTTACGCAGTGCATACAACCGCTGGGAGTTGGGCTTGCGCAAAAGCTTGAGGATTTCTTCCTTGTCGATGTCGCAGGTATCAAACTTCTTACCCAGACCGATGTGCCCGGTTTCGAGAGAGCGCAAACCTTTTTGGAGCGCTTCCTTGAAAGTACGGCCGATAGCCATGGTCTCACCTACGGACTTCATGGCCGTGGTAAGGTAGTCGTCGGTGCCGGGGAACTTCTCGAAAGTAAATCTGGGAATCTTGATGACGCAGTAGTCAATGGCCGGTTCGAAAGAAGCCATTGTCTCGCGGGTGATATCGTTGGGAATCTCGTCCAGAGTATAGCCGACAGCAAGCTTGGCCGCGATCTTGGCGATCGGGAAGCCAGTGGCCTTGGAGGCGAGAGCGGACGATCTAGACACACGGGGATTCATCTCAATGATGATGATTTCACCGTCATCAGGGTTGACCGCGAACTGAACGTTGGAACCGCCGGTCTCGACGCCGATCTCACGCATAACAGCCAGAGAAGCGTTACGGAGCGCCTGATATTCATCGTCGGTGAGCGTCTGGGCCGGAGCCACTGTGACAGAGTCGCCGGTGTGAACACCCATGGGATCAAGGTTCTCAATGGAACAGATGATCACGCAATTGTCTTTGGTGTCACGCATGACCTCAAGCTCGTATTCCTTCCAGCCGAGGATGGAACGTTCGAGCATGATCTCTGACTTCATGGACAGAGCAAGACCATTGGCGCAGATCTCTTCCAGTTCTTCCATGTTGTAAGCCACACCGCCACCAGCGCCACCCAATGTATAGGCAGGACGCACGATGATCGGGAACGGGATGATGCCACCCCACTCACGAACATCGTCCATGGTGCGGCAGATACCGGACTGCGGCATACCGAGGCCAATGTTCTCCATTGCCTCGCGAAATTCTTCTCGGGATTCAGCTTTGTTAATGGCTGCGATGTCAGCGCCGATCAGCTCAACATTGAACTTATCGAGGACTCCCATCTCGGCCACAGCCAAAGCTGTGTTGAGACCTGTTTGCCCCCCCAAAGTCGGCAAAAGAGCGTCAGGACGCTCTTTCTCAATGATTCGGGCAACTGTTTCCGGCTCAATGGGTTCGATGTAGGTCGCATCGGCCAATTCCGGATCGGTCATAATGGATGCCGGGTTGGAATTAACCAGGACCACCTCGTACCCTTCTTCTTTCAGCGCTTTAAGCGCCTGGGTACCAGAGTAGTCGAACTCGCAGGCCTGGCCGATAACAATAGGGCCGGACCCGATCAACATGATCTTCTTGATGTCTGTGCGTTTGGGCATTCTTTATGGAAAATGTTGAAGTTACAGCATTTTTTCAGGGCTGGAAAACACGTTTGTTCTTCCACCCGGCCAGGCAATGCCGCCACCCGCCGGACAAGCAGGTTACATAGCGGTTTATACCACGAAAGGCAACGCAAAAGAGTCCCACAACCCTTGTCGAGTCCCTTTTATCGGCCCGCTAAATGTAGACTAAAAAAACAGCAACTTAAAGCCCATCACAATAAGTATCACATTAGCAAGAGATAACATACACATGCGCATTCAAACGTTGTTATTCAAGAGAGTTAAACGCATCAATAATAGATTTCATGATGAAAGAATATAATACTTCTACAACCTCAAACTGACATTCCCCCGATCACACTCAAAAAATAGCGCGAATCACCAAAGTCAAATCTCCCCTCCGACAGCACCCCAACACTTAGCTTAAGAGAACGGGTTGACCATACTATTGAAAAATGAATTCGGAAAAACTACTCATCGGACCAAATGTAACAATGGAAAGCACTAAACAACGCCCACTCTTTATTATCGAAGCTCATTAATTAAAGAAATTTAGTCACGAAACTGTTTCCATTCGGGAAAAAATCACAACATTTTTCAAAAAGGGAACAAACACTGGGTTATTGTGTAATTTTGGTATATAAATAAAGCTATCTGGATACTCACATGGGAATAGTTGGAATAGCCGAACTCACCACTGGGATGGAACTAAAAAGCCCCCTGTACTCCAAGCAGGGGAGGCAGCTCTTGCCGTCCGGCGTCACGCTGACTGACAAACATATAAACACCCTGAAAGTATGGGGAATAGTTGAAGTAGATATTGTAGGTGAAGGCAAAAGCGAGGACAACCAGAAAAAATTGGAAGACCTCCCCCAAGAACTGGTCAAGCAGGTTATGGAACACACCCGCACCCAATTCCGCCATGCCGACTCCAAACATCCGGCTGTCCGCAATCTCGCAAAACTTTCCCTGGCCCGTGTGGCAAACGCACTCTATTTCGAAAACAACTGGCAGAAGGGATTCACTCAGCCAGAGACGCCTTTGTTAGATCCGGCAGAACTTCCCGCGACACCTTCTCTTGCTGACATCATAGAGAACGACATACAGCTCGCTTCTCTGCCGGAAGTATTTCACCAGATCATTGCGGCCATCAATGACCCCAAAACATCAGCCAGCCATATAGCGGACATTGTATCCAAGGATACCAGCCTTTCCGCCAAGCTTCTGCGTATCGTCAATTCGCCTTACTACGGCTTTACCAAAAAGGTCGACACCCTGAGCCGCGCACTGGCTCTGGTGGGTACAGACAAGCTCACCAATCTAGCCCTCGGCATTTCCGCTATCAACGCGTTCAAGGATATCGACGTTGACCTCTTTGATATGCGTGTCTTCTGGGAGCACTCCATCCGTTGTGCGCTGGCCTCAAGTTGGCTCGCCTCTCAGTCTGACAGAAACAACGAAGAAAGCTTTTTCCTGAGTGGCCTGCTCCACGACATTGGCTGGCTCATCATGCTCAAACTCTACCCAGAGCAAGCGCGTGAAGCCCTGGCCCGCAAAAAAAGCGACAACCGTCCGAGCTATCTTATCGAGCGAGAGGTGTGGGGATTCGACCATGCCGAACTCGGCGGCATGGCCCTTAAATCATGGAAGCTGCCCGATACTCTGGTAAGCGGTGTTATGCATCACCACGCCCCACAAATTACGAAGTACGACTACACCCCATCGCTCATCCACGTATCCGACTTTACGGCTCATGCCCTCAATACGCAGGTCCGCTTCGAGCCCATGCCGCCCATGCGCGGAGGTGCGTGGAGCGCCATTGGCCTGACTCACAACGTATTCCCGCCCATGGCCGCACAGGTCGACGCCCAACTGGACGAAATTCTTGGAGTCTTCTTCAGTGGTTAATGAAGACAACAATGGACGCAGCAAAGCGTACCTTAAAAATCGCATCGATCATCTGGAAAAGGTGAATCGGGAAACATTGGATGCCTTGACCCAAGTCGCTCAGTTAGCGGACCTCAAAACGTCCCTCAACCGTATCTCCGACATTTCCATAATCCTGACCAAAGCGGACAATCGTCTGCGTAAACTCATGAATTTCGGGCACTCCGCCTTTTACACCTTTGACGAAGAAAGCATGGCCCTGGAGTTGCGCTATCTAGACGATGAGTCCGGCAATGATCTTATACAGGAATGCTACCAGTCACTTGTCGATTCCATGCATGTGGCAAGATGCATCAATGGCACCAAACCGATCTTTGCCACCGTGAATAACGAGGCAATCCTACTTCACCCGTTGTACACATCTTCCCGCGTGCGCGGCCTCTTTTTGGCAACGCTTGCCACCCACAAGCAATACATCCCGGATTCCCTGCTAGCAGTTTCCTCGGTCATTTTTAGAAACACCGCCAACATGCTGGAAAGTTTTGAACTCTACGGCATGATTCGAGATATGAACATTGAGCTTGAAGACCAGATCGATGAATTGGCGAGCCACCAAAAAAAACTCGAAGACGAAATTGGCCTACGGAAAAACATCGAAGCCAACCTACGGGATTCACGCATCATGCTCGAAATGGTCATGGAGCATATCCCACAACATGTTTTCTGGAAAAACACGGACTGCGTCTATATGGGCGCAAACCGAAATTTCGCCTCTGCTGCTGGGCTTGATTCATCTGACGACATCATCGGCAAAACGGATTTCGACTTGCCTTGGACCGAGGAAGAAACAAAATTTTATCGGAAAGTGGACCAGGAGGTAATGGAGCACAACACCCCCATCCTCAACCTGGTTGAAGCTATCACCATGCATAATGGGGAAGAGCGATTTATTGAGACCAACAAAATCCCCCTGTCCGATGATGACGGAAAAATCATTGGCGTACTCGGGACTTTCCACGACATCACAGATCAAAAACTCTATCAGGACCAGTTGGCCCATCAGGCGTTTCACGATTCATTAACAGGCCTGCCCAACCGCGCTCTGATCATCGAGCGCATCGACCGCGCCATCAAGCGAGCCAAGCGCAACCCGGAACAGGGCTTCGCAGTCATGCTTCTGGATCTTGACCGATTCAAGTACGTCAATGACTCCCTTGGACACCTGGCGGGTGACCGGCTTCTGATGGAACTAGCTGAACGCCTTTCCGAAACACTTCGCTCAGTGGACACCGTAGCCCGCCTTGGCGGCGACGAGTTCGCAGTACTCATCGAAGGGTTTGATACGGCCCGTGAGATGGTTCGCATTCTGCGCCGCATCATCAAAATTGTTCAGGATCCATACATAATCCACGGCTATACCATCCACTCTGCTGCCAGTGTTGGCGTTGTTCTTGGCAATACGTCGTATAATACGCCTGACGACATCCTGCGTGACGCGGACACAGCCATGTACACTATCAAAAACCGCGGAGGCGGGGCATTCAAAGTATATACAGCCTCCATGCGCGACACCGTACTCAAAACTGCCACCCTGCAAAACGATCTCATCTCCGGACTAACAAAAAACGAATTTTTCATGGAATACCAACCGGTCTACGAGATCGCGACCGACACCTTCAAAGGAGCGGAAGCTTTAGTGCGCTGGAATCACCCGGAAAAGGGGTGCCTCGCTCCCAACGAATTCATTCCCATTGCCGAAGACACCGGTCTTATAATTGATCTCGGTATGCGCATTTTGGATATGGCGTGCGCCCAGGCAGCCAAATGGCGCAAAATTTCACCGGACCCGTTCTACATCGCCGTCAATATTTCCGGCAAGCAGCTGCACAATTCCTCCTTTACGACAAAGGTTCGCAACACGCTGGAGAAATATGACCTTCCGCCTGAATTCCTTGCCTTGGAAGTAACTGAGACCGTACTGATGGAGAAGGCCGACACCACTCTCAGCCTCATGCGCCACATTAAGGACATGGGCATCAGCATTTTTCTTGACGATTTTGGCACCGGATACTCTTCCCTCAGCTATCTCCAACTCTTCCCGGTGGACACCATCAAGATCGACCGTTGCTTCGTGCGCCCTCTCGGCCATGAGGGAAAAAGCGATGACAAGATTATCAAGGCAATCCTTGCTCTGGCCCGCAGCCTGAACATGAAGGTCATTGCCGAAGGCGTGGAGGACACGACTCAATTGGACGTTCTGCGATCTTTGGACTGCCAGTTGGCACAAGGCTTCTATTATTCACGCCCCATATCGCCAAAAAAATTGACCGAACTAATACGTAAGATTGATTCTCGATAGTCTATACACAGTCGTTTTTCTTATAATTTCCAGTCAGCAGACAAATCTTTCCCTCCCGGGAAATATTCCTACATTTCCTCATTGACAGTGTCGATCTTGATACTTATTCTCAATCACGACAAACACCTTGAGGGAACTAATGACACAAAAGCCTTTGACTGAATATCCGGCAGGAACCATTGTCCGAGTGGCCGACATTGACGGCGGCCAGCGCGCTCGTGCGCGCATGCTAGCCATGGGCATGACACCCGGCTGCCCAGTGGAAGTTATGGCCGGGGGCCCCACAGGATGCCGAGTTAGAGTACGCGGCTCCGAGGTCGTGCTCTGTTGCGGATTGGCCGGAAAGATTCTGGCTGTTGAAAACGATTCTCCCGAAGGCCCCCACTGCGACTGCTGCCCAAGCTCACAAGCCAAAGCTTCGTAAATAGCCTCCAGCGGCTGAATGAAGAGGAAAAGGGGAGCCCTTATCAAAGGGTTCCCCTTTTCCTCTTCATTCAGAGCCCCGTCCCTTACTCCCCTCCTATATTTCCTTTTGCCTGCTTCGCTCGATGGCGTGCATGTGTATTTGCGTGTTTTGCCCACACGTCACACTAAGTCATGATTGAGATAAAAAGGAAGGAACTAAGGCGGGCTAGGCGTCAAGGAGAAGGCGAACACCCTTGGTGTCACCACCAGATTCGAGCCAGATGCGGAGCTTTTGCTGATTACGATAAACCACCGGATGGGGACAGCCGTATTGGGCTTGCTCCAAAAGACCGGCAGCCATGTCGGGATAATGTTTGGCTGCGCTGAGACAAGCCAAAAGATTAAGGCAGAGTTCATTCATGGGGAAGCCCAAAGTCATGGCCTTACCCAAGGGGAGCATCACTTCGCCAAATCGGCGGGCCTTATAGAGAGCCACAGCCAGGTCGAACTGGACCGAATGAAGACCAGGCAGACGTTCGCAAATAATCTGACGCTCCAGCACTGAATACAGAGTACGGTCAGTGGCGTAAGGCGTGCCGTCCAAATTTCGGATAGTGATCTCAAAGCCGTATTTCCGGGCTGCCATAAGTGAAACCACAGCCTGATCCGGATCGAGAAACATTTCTAGACGTTGGCACCCAGCCAAGCGCATTTCGCGGAGCAGTGCGGGAGAGAGAGGGGTGTAGACCTTAGTTGACCATAGGACATTCAAGTCCATAGCCCGCATGGCACGACAAAGCTCAATGCCCTGCTGCGGGTCATCGAAGAATTCCCGGTCCATAAAGGCCAGGTATTGCAGCCCACGGCGTCGAACCTCAGCTTCGATATCCCGAATCGAAGACCCATCAGTCCAGCGCACAGTCGCTGCGCGTTGATTTGTCCCTTGCCCGTTTCTCCCTTTGGGCATGGGATCCATCTTTTCGATATACATAATCCACCCCGACCGTCCTTTTTTTTGACGGTCATGCCCTTCATTAAGCAAATAGTTTGCCAAACAAAAAAAGACCCGCCGTTTCCGACGGGTCTTTGAAGACATATTGAGATGGACTTAGCTGACTTTACAACCCGGATCGACCTCGCCCGAAGGGGTGAGGAGTTCCATCTTGTCGCCGGATTTCACAGCCAGGATCATGCCCTGGGAAAGCTGCTTACGCAACTTGCGCGGCTTGAGGTTTGCAACCACAACCACCTGTTTACCCAGAAGGTCGTCAGGGGAAAAGAAATCAGCGATACCGGCCACAACCTGTCGCAGTTCTTCGTCACCTGTGTCCACGCGGACCAAGAACAGACGATCAGCATCGGGATGCTTTTCCACTTCCTTGACCGTGCCGACTCGCAAGTCGAGTTTCTGAAAATCCTCAAATTCGATAGAAGCAATTTCCTGCTCGGTTTTATCGGACTTCTTTCCACTTTTCTTAGACTTTTCGCCTTTTTTGGCCTTAGCAGGCTTAGCGACTTCCTCTGTTGCTGGCAGATCCACGCGAGGGAAAAGGTTTGAGGTCTTGGCCACGGTATCGCCGGATTCCAGGAGACCCCAGACATCCAGTTCCTTAGGCAGATTGACCTTCTCGGCATCAAAAGTAATGCCGAGCTGTTCCAACATCTTTTCGCTAGAGTCAGGCATAACCGGCCAGAGGTGGACAGCGATCTTGCGCATGTTCTCCAGCAGCACGTAAATAACGGTCTGGAGACGACCCATGTCCTTTTCCTTGAACAGAGTCCAAGGCGCACTGGCATCGATATACTTATTCAAACCACGCACCAGGCACCACAGCCCTTCCAGCCCGCGAGAGAACTTGAAATCACTGAAATTATCCTGAAAAGCCTGCATGGCTTCCCGGCCCACACTCTTGATTTCAGCATCCAGAATATCCTCCACGTCAGGACGCGGAATCTGGCCACCGAAGTATTTATGGGTCATGGAAAGAGTGCGGTTGAACAGGTTGCCAAGATCATTAGCCAGCTCTGCGTTGAGGCGACCCACTAGGGCTTCCTCAGAGAAACTGGAATCCTGACCAAAAACCATGTCGCGCATAATGAAATAACGGAAAGCGTCCAGTCCGTACTTATCTTTCATGGCAAGCGGCTCGACCACATTACCAATGGACTTGGACATCTTGGTGTCCTTGACCAGCCAGTAACCGTGCACGTTCAAGGACTGGTATGGTTCAATGCCAGCGGCTTTGAGCATGGTGGGCCAAAAAACGGCATGAGGCTTGAGAATATCCTTGGCAACAAGATGGTTCGCCTTGGGCCAGAACTTCTTGAACTTGTCCCCTTCCGGATAACCAAGAGCGGAAACATAGTTGATAAGCGCGTCGAACCAAACATAGGTGACGTAGTCCTCATCAAACGGCAGTTCAATGCCCCAGGTCAGACGAGACTTGGGACGGGAGATGCAAAGATCTTCAAGTTCGCCAGAATCCAGCAGGGACAAGACTTCATTCTTGTACCGCTCAGGGCGAATGAAATCAGGATTCTTCTTGATATGATCTTTCAGCCAGCCTTGATATTTTGACATCTTGAAGAAGTAATTCTTCTCCGCAATGTATTCAGGCTTGGTCTGGTGATCCGGGCAAAGTCCGTCTACCAGTTCCTTCTCTGTATAGAAGCGTTCGCAGCCAAAGCAGTAATGACCGCCGTATTCACCAAAGTAAATATCTCCGCTATCGTACACTTTCTGAAGAATCTCCTGCACGACTTTCTTATGCCGCTCCTCGGTGGTGCGGATAAAATCGTCATTGGAGATATTCATTTCCGGCCACATATTCTTGAACAGGGAGCTGATAGTATCAACGTATTCCTGCGGAGACTGGCCACTGGCTTCGGCGGCCTGGACGATCTTGTCGCCATGCTCATCGCTGCCGGTAAGGAAATAAGTATCCTCGCCCATCAGTCTGTGGAACCGAGTCACGGAATCGGCCACGGTAGTTGTGTACGCATGCCCCAAATGGGGTTTAGCGTTCACGTAATAAATAGGCGTGGTTATGTAAAAGGTATCCAAATCAATTGCTCCTTATTCCGGCGGGAAATACCACCGGAACAGTTAGTTCCAAAAACTGCTATTGGGCTGCTATTTACGAGGTCTGCGCCTGCGCCTTCTGGGCCTGCGGGACCGCTTGCTTGCATCATCACCAGACGTTTCCGTTCCCTCATTGCGAGGCTTACCCGACCTTTCAGGTTTGCGGGATCGTTCCTGGCGCTCACCGGATTCAGGCTTATCGCCACCCTCAGGACGTCCCTTGCCGGAACGAGATCGTTCCTGTGGAGCTTTTTCCGACCGGGGCTTTTCAGGCCTCGACTTATCGGAACGCGGCTTCTCTGGACGTGCCTTGTCCTTGCTACGCTCCTGACGCGGCCTGCCCTTGGGCGGTCGCCTATCGCGCTTGGACTTATCATCACCGGAGTCTCTGCCTTGCCTGGAATCGCCACGCGACCTGGAATCGGAAGAGGGACGATTGGACTGACGTCCACCGCGACGCCCGCGGGTGTTGGCCTTGGCTTCTGCCAAGGCTTCTTCGCTGGGCGGCTTGTTAACTATTTCATTCCATTCGTCAATGGAAACTTCCTTCTCCTCAAAGGACTCTGTCAGCAAGGAGAGGGATTTCTTAAAGAAATTGGAACGCAGTACCTTCACCATTCCCAAAGAGGTGGTGAATTTTTTGCCCACACGCGGGCACTGACGATGAAACTCCTCATACCCTTTCTGCTCAAAACTCAGGCAACAGAGCAAACGCCCGCAGATACCTGAGATCTTGGTGGGGTTGAGGAAAAGATTCTGCTCTTTGGCCATCTTGATGGTGACCGGAACGAACTTGCGCATGAAGCGGCGGCAGCAACAGATCTGACCGCAATTACCGATGGCTCCGAGCATCTGGGTTTCATGACGCACACCAATCTGACGGAGCTCGATACGGGTACGGTACTCGCGCACCAGATCCTTGATCAGCTCACGAAAATCGATACGGCCCGGTGCGGTAAAATAAAAAATCATCTTGGAGCGGTCAAAAAAGACCTCCACATCCACCAGCTTCATACCAAGCTTGTGCTTGGTTATGCACTTGCGGCTGAACTTATATGCATCCTTGGACAACGTTTCGTTCTCTGCCACGGACTCCATGTCCTTCTCATTTGCCAGTCGATAGATAGGCTTATGCGCCTCTTCGTCGTCGCCTTCCTGCTCCTGGGGAGCCTGCTTGGTCAGAATGACCTTGCCCAGCCCCATTCCCTGGTCGGTTTTGACTATGACGTGCTGCCCTTCACGGACAACGAACGGACCGGAAGCAAAATAATACACTTGCCCGTAATCATTAAATTTAACACCAAGTATTTGGCTCATTGAGTTGGTTTCCCATATATAAACACCCCACATCAGGCGGGGGAGAAAGTGTCGTGCGAAAAAAGTAACATATTAGAAAAAGGCGGCGTGGGCAAATGCAGCGTAAAACACGAAACCGGACAGGCACAAAAAATGTGCCCGCCCGGCTAAAAAAACAAATTTGGCGGTCTAAATAAGGCCGAGGCTTTTGCACTCGTTGAGCAACTTTTCCTCATCAATAGGCTTGACCAGATAAGAAGTCGCACCGCCAAGGAAAAAAGCGTCATGCGTTTCTTTCTCGTCATCAAGCATGGTGGTAACGACCACTTTCGCCTCATTCTGCTGGATTACGCCAAACTCTTTCTCAATGGCCCGAATCTCCCGCAAGGCTTGTTGGCCGTCTAATTCCGGCATCAACAAATCCAAGCAAATCAGGTCATACGGCTCGTTGGCAGTGAGCCCGCGTCGAAAAGCCTCAATGGCCTCCTCGCCGTTCACAGCAATATCACAATGGGCATAGGGTCGGAGTATCTCATGGATCATATTCCGGCTGTAAAAGTCATCGTCAACAATCAACGCTCTCATGCTAGCCCTCCAATAACGTTCACTTCTTTCTCAGTTGAACCGATTATTTCGCATTATATTCACTAAAAATCAACACCACACTGCGGTAGGGAATCAAGCGGTCACACCTGAACCTCATCCCCTTCCTGTGCCAAACGCAATTCTCCACCCAATTCGCACTGCCTCTCATTCAAGCCAGCCTGAATGGCATCCAGGTCACAGTCCGTCCGAGAAATTTCATGATGCGTGAGGAACACCCGCCCTACTCCGGCTTTTATAGCCAAATCAACGTTTTGTCCGCAGGAGGAGTACTCCCATCCCTGACGCAAAGCAGAAAATGTTGCCACCGTACTTGACGAGATCAGGACCAGGAGTAGGCAATGAGCCTCGTGTTCCGTGAAAGCGAAACCGCATTAGCTCCCCTCTCCCAATTTAATAAACATCCGGGCGTCTTCCACTTTTTCATCCAAAGTGGACATCTCGCTAATCAGTCCATCCAAATCGGAGGAAAAGCGTTTCCTCACGGATTCGGGCAGCGGACTAACTGAAAAATCTCCACTGGAGCCGAAGGCGAGCTTCTTACTAATCTGGTCTGCCACAAACACACAGTCCACCAATTGAGAAGGAGGACCCTCCTCTGGCGTATGATGCCGAGCAATAACGTCAACCATGGCCTGGGGCAGATTCCACTTCTCCGCCAAAGCCGCGCCAATCTGGGAATGGGTGGCACCGATAATTTCCTGCTCTCCTTCACAGAGAGAGGCACCGGACTCAGCTATTCGCTCCTGCACAGCCTTGAATTCTTCAGGCATATACAGAGCAAACACGACTTTACCGATGTCATGAAGCAATCCGGCAGCAAAATAGTCCGCGACCTCATCCCGTGAGACGCCAAGCATGGCCCCCAACATTCGCGTAGCTGCGGCCACAGCAAGAGAATGCAACCAGAAACCGCCCATGTCCAACCCGGCTTCGTTGGTCTTGGGCATCGTTCCCACAGCAGCCAATCCGAGAGCCACATTTTTGAGTGTATTCAAACCAAGGTAAACACTGGCGTGATTGATGGAAGTAATCTCGCGCGACAATCCAAAATAGGGAGAGTTAACCAGCCGGAGAATTTTCAAAGTAAAAATGGGATCACGTTTGATAACGTTCACCAGATCTCGCTGAGAGCAATTGACGTCAGCTGCTATTTTGAGCACATGGGCCACGCTTTGGGGAAACGCGGGCATCTGCTCAACGGCAGTCATAAGTTTCTTTTTTACGGCGTCTTGCATGATAGATGACAACTATTAAAATTATCTTGTGTTCAAAACGTTATCTGATTCTGAACTTATCGCAGGAAAGCGCATAGATGGCAAGAGGCTCAAGGTTTTATGGCTGTCACTGAAAGTGCTGTGTTTCGCCCCCACCTAGCTGTCACCAACCCGTGCCTCGCCGTGGTAAAAACAGAGACCGCCACATCCCGAACCACTTCTTTATGCGGGAAGCCATACCTGTTGAGGTATCCCGAAGCGCATAGAGCTACTTTGGGTGACACCGCTTCATAGAACGGCACCGAATAACTGGAACGGCTGCCATGGTGCGGCAAAACTAATATTTCTGACTGAATATCCAGCCCAGAGGCCAACACTCCATTTACTCCGTTTATCTCAATATCTCCCGGTATCAAAGCCAGTCCCACACCATCTCGAACCAACCTGAGCACCAATGAGCGCTCGTTGGCATGCCTCTCCTCAAAATCCACTGCGGGATGCACCACTTCAAGCCGGGTATCGTCGCCCATCTCCACCATATGCCCAGCCTGCAAGAAAATTGGCTCCATCCCACTCACTTTCAAGGCAGCACGCATCCGTTTACCGTTGCGCCCACGGGGCAGCATGCCATTGGTGTAAAACGCCCCCACTGTGAAGCGGGTCAAAATAAATGATAATCCATGGCTGTGATCCAAATCAGGATGACTCATAAAAACGCCATCCAGACGAGGCGGACGACCATAAGTAAGATACGGAGCCACCACGGATTCGCCATAGTCAAAACTGCTTGATCCAGCACCACCGTCCACCAGCCAGCGATGCCCGCCCGGAGTGGAAATCAACGCCGCCTGCCCCTGCCCCACATCAATAAGGGACACACACACTTCGTCCTGCGCATCGGTCAGCATCACGCCCACATGCGGCCAGACTAACAACACAAAGCCAAGGCCAGCCAAACCAACAAAAACGCGCCTGTTAACAAGCGCCAATAAAGCCGTAACAAAGAGCAACGTTCCACCCAGGATTTCCAGCCATAGCGGGCGCAGAACAGAAATAACCGGCGTCATACCATCCATTGCATGAAGCAATAAAAGCAACCCGTCCATCACAAATGCACCGCCAGCCAGCAGCGCATTCCCAAACGGCGCGGTCCAGGCATACGCTGAGAGCAACATCCCGGCAATCCCAAGCGGCATGACAGCGAAACCAAGTGCTGGCAGCCAGATAAGATTAAGTAGGATATTGGGTGTCCATGTACCGAAAGTCCATGACACCAAGGGCAATAGCGCGATGTTTGCGCACAGACTCAATCCAAGCAACTGCATGGCCCAACTCAAGCCACGCCGCCACCAGCTCTGCCCAAAATAGAGCAAGGATTGCAGCTTGGGCATCATCAATCCAATACCAGCTACGGCCACGGCTGACATCTGAAGCGACAAATCAAACACGGAGAACGGCGAGAATACAACAATGACAGCAAGAGCAAAAAAGAGGCCGTCCATAAGTACCCGGCCGCGCCCTTGCAGAAGTAAAAAGCCCCAAAACGCAAACATGGTGGCAGCACGAAGCAACGATTGCGAAGGCTGTCCGAGCCACGCATAACCCAGCACCAACGGCGCGGCCAGCCACACCGCCAGCTTAGGCCGAGGTAGCCGCAAAAGCAGTGGCGGATACATCCAACCAATCACCCACGCCAACCCAAATCCGATGGCCGCCACAAAACCCACATGCAGCCCGGAGAGCGCCAAAGTATGGGCTAATCCAGCTGAGCGGGTGGCATCGACAGTGGTTGCATCGAGCAACGAACGATCACCCGCAATCAGCGCCAGAAGCATAGCCCCACCCTGCGAGTCAGGAATCGATTCAGACACAACCTTCCGCAGGCCTGTCTTCACCTTCCACAAAAAAGAGTCAGGCGGATCGCCCCAAACAATTGCGGCATTCTGTCCAGCAGGCCAGCCACGCCAATTGACGCCCTGCCGCTGCCAGTACCATTCATAATCCAAGCCACCGGGATTACCGAAATTCCGCAAAGGCACCAAGCGCATAGGAAGAGAGACAGATTGTCCCGGCGCAGGAGCATGACTAGGCTTACGCCATGTCCACGACACCATGCCGAGCAATTTACCCTGCACACCATCAAGTGAATACGACACGTCTCGCAAAACAAGCCGTAAGCGGCCATCCTGCCGAGGCTCGGCACGATCAATCACAGCCTGAACTCCAACAACTGGACGGGACTCCATCCAGATGGGTGTCTCCACAGGCTCAGGAGCGCGCTGTGAGGCATAGCCAAAGCCGAACGCCGCACAAAAGACAAAGGCCAGCATGGGCAATCGATGAAGCCAGCCACGGATGGAAGTATCCGCGACGAGGAGTACCGCCAAAGCCACCAGCGCAGGCATAGGGTCTTTAAAGGCGAAGATGCCCAGAACAAAGGCAAGGAAATAGGATTGCCACGGCAAAAGACCGGGCAATGGGCGATTATGCGATGAACGGGAGGCCTGAGTTAACACGGCCCCAAACTCCTAGATGAGACGGTGTTGGTCGTCTTCCATGCGCAACTTGAGATGCTGATACGCCTTGGCCGTTGCAACACGTCCACGAGGCGTGCGCTTAAGGAACCCACACTGGATCAGATACGGCTCGTAAATATCCTCAATGGTCCGCACTTCTTCGGCACATGCCGCAGCAATGGTCTTGAGACCAACCGGACCACCGTTAAAATTCTCCACCATGAGGGAGAGAATCTTGCGATCCATATTGTCCAGCCCGAACTGGTCTACATCGAGTCTTTCCAACGACGATTCAGCCAGTTCCTTGGTCACCCTGCCGTCACCGTGCACCAGTGCGTAGTCGCGCACACGACGAAGCAGTCGGTTGGCGATTCGCGGAGTGCCACGAGCACGAGACCCAATGGCGAACGCGCCTTCCCAATCGACTTCTACGCCGATAATTGTGGCAGCCCGCTGAACGATGCGGCCCAATTCCTCGGGCGAGTAAAATTCAATACGGAAGATGCAGCCGAAACGATCACGCAGAGGCGAAGTCAACAGCCCAAGGCGGGTAGTCGCCCCCACAAGGGTGAACGGTTCCAAATCGAGCTTCACCGTTCGTGCTCCAGGGCCAGAGCCGATAACGAGATCGATCTGAAAATCTTCCATGGCCGGGTACAGCACTTCCTCGACAGTAGCGGGCATGCGATGGATTTCATCGATGAACAAAATATCGCCGCGCTCCAGATTGGTGAGGATGGCCGCGAGGTCTCCAGATCGTTCCATGACCGGGCCGGAAGTGGAGACCATGTTCACGCCAAGCTCGGACGCCATGATACGCGCCAGAGTGGTCTTGCCAAGGCCGGGATTGCCATAAAAAAGTGTATGATCAAGCGGCCGTTCGCGCTCGGTGGCAGCCCGAATAAAGACATCGAGATTATCACGCAGGTCTTCCTGACCAATAAAGTCGCTCAGCCTTCTGGGGCGGACATTTTCTTCCGGGAGGGTGTTCTTGCTCATGAGCGTGCCGCGTTGATTTTCTTGAGTACCGCACGGATGGCTGCGGCAGCGTCGAGGTCGGGTTCGTCTTCAAAAACTTCCATAATCATGGGTCGAACTTCATCTTCAGCGTAGCCCAGCCCTTTGAGACCCGCAAGAGCATCCAAGTATTCGCCCTGCGGTCCCTGCGGTGCGCCCGAGATGGTGGCTTTGCCCGTAGCCGGGCCCAGCTTGGCCACCTTGTCCTTGAGATTCCACAAAATCTGTTTGGCTGATTTCGGACCGATACCCGGCACGGTGGAAAGCATTGTCACGTCTTCACGGAAAGCGATCTCGCGCAAGTGGTCGGCATCAAACATGGAAAGGATCGCCATGGCTTTTTTAGGACCGAGCTTATCTATGGAAATAAGGGTACGGAAGAGGTCCAAATCGTCAGCCGCAAGAAACCCGAACAGGTCGATAGCCTTTTCAGCCACTTGTGTATGGACGAAAAGTTCCACATCTCCGCCCTTGCCGGGCAGCTTGGCAATGACTGACGTGGGTGCGGCTACTTCATACCCGACCCCGCCGGGGGTGAGGACAACCAGCCCTTTTTCATTGGCTGAAAGTAGTTTGCCGTGCAGGTATGCGATCATGAACGAAAATCCTCCGATGGTTCAGGCGTTTTTAGCTTAAATCGGGAGGAAGAGAAAGGCAAAAAGGGAGATGGGGAAAGCCGACACCTGCCGCGCCGACGATTAATGGAGAGAGGCGCGCTTGGAGCGCGAAAGACAATGTTGGTACATGTCGATTTCGCATATGATCTGACCACATTGTAAGGCTTTCGAGAGTGGTGCAGATGCTAGGCGAAAGGGGCGAGTTTCCCACAGGCGTATCTTAATACGCCGAGGACAAACTCACTCCTTTCAACGACGCAGATGTGCCGCTATCGAAAGCCGGGCTTACCGCAGACAAGTCAGCTTGCGCATCCTGCGTTCATTGAGATGGCAGATAGCGACCGCGAGTGCGTCCGATGCATCTTCGGCCCACTGGGGCTTCTTGATGCTCAGACAATGGGCGACCATGAAGGCGACCTGATCTTTGGGGGCGTTGCCCACACCGACGAGGTTCTTTTTTACTTTGGTGGGTTCGTATTCGGCAACGGAAAGACCGTTGGTGGCGCAGGCGGCCATAGCAGCCCCCCTCGCCTGCCCCAGTTTGAGGGCGGACGAGGGGTTCTTGGATACGAATACGTTTTCGATAGCAGCCTCGACAGGGCCGTGCTGCTGAATGAGTTCGTTGAGCTTGTCAAAGATAACGCCGAGACGCGTGCCCATGTCTTTTTTGACGGGCGTACGGATCGTGCCGGTTTCGATAAGCTCGGCCTGACCGGATATTTCACGGACAATGCCGTAGCCTGTTACCCGAGAGCCGGGGTCCAGGCCGATGACGATCAGACCTTTATTGCTCATGCTATGCTTCGTCGAACAACTCGTCCGGGAAGTCTGCGTTGATGTAAACCTTATCTACATCGTCGTTCTCTTCCAGAGCATCGAACAAGTTCATGACTTTCTTACCGGTGGGAACATCTACAGGCACGAGATTCTCGGGCACCTGACCGACTTCAGCGGACTGAAATTCCATTTCGGCTTCGGTGAATGCCTGCTGCACTGCCATGAAATCGACGGGCTCAGTCAGGACGGTGAAGGTGTCGCCATCATCGACGATATCTTCAGCACCGGCATCCAGGCCGATTTCCATCAGATCGTCCTCGGAGTATTTCTCCTTGTCAAAGACGATGACACCCTTCTTGTTGAACATGTAGGAGACTGCGCCAGCCTCGGCCATGTTGCCGCCATGCTTGCCGAATGTGTGGCGAACTTCGGCCACAATACGGTTTTTGTTGTCAGAGACAACATCGATCAGCATGGCAACGCCGCCGGGACCGTAACCTTCGTACAGGATTTCGTGAAGATCGCCGCCGGCCAGTTCGCCGGTCCCCTTCTTGATGGCGTTCTCAATCTTGTCCTTGGGCAGGTTGACTGCCTTGGCCTTTTGGATAGCGAGACGCAGAGAAGAGTTATCCTCCGGGTTGCCGCCACCAGCCTTGGCAGCCAGGATGATATCCTTGGCAGCCTTGGTGAAAAATTTGGCTTTTTTGGCGTCCTGACGCCCCTTGCGATGTTGAATATTCGCCCATTTACTATGTCCGGCCATGTTTCCTCCTCAATATGTCAATAAATATAGTTTTCGTTTGTCGATCTATCTACTTATACGTCTGCGCCCTTAAAGCCAAGTCCTACGATAAAGAACTCCTTAGACTCGTTGCGCGAACTAAAAGGCTTGAAATTTTTAAGCTTTCCGAAATGCGGACGAACCATATTCCGGTATTCCTGAATTTCAGGCCCATCAAATATCTTCACAGCGAAGTTACCGCCAACCTTGAGATATTTAAGCGCCACCTCGAAGGCACGCTCGCACAACTCGTGGGACGCGGCTTGATCCGCAAACTTGACACCCGTAGTTTTGGGCGCCATGTCGCTGATGATATTATCGAACGGCCTAAGCGGTTCCATGGCCTCCAAAAGTTCCGGTGCGTCGGAAAAGACATCGGCCTGCAAAAAGGTTATGTTGTCCGGGAATGAATGCCGGGTGTCCTGAATGTCCACCCCAAGCACATGCCCGGTTTTACCGACCTTTTCGCCCGCGAACTGAGTCCACGAACCGGGGGCCGCGCCCAGATCGAGCACGGTCTGGCCCTTCTTGAAAATTTGAAACCGCTTATCCATCTCTTTAAGCTTATAGACGGATCGGGCGGCGTAATTTTCTTTTTTGGCCCGCTTGAAATATTTGTCCTGATACTGTTTCATGGCTAGGCTCCTTGCTCTGCGTGGAGCGTTCCATTAACTGAATATATGAAAAAAGCCAAGTGGAGCAACGTGTCCAGACCCCGTTATATCACCGTACTTGACGAAATCGGCATGAAAAAATCCATGCCCGTTGACGAGCGCCAGTTCGAGTGGCGCGTGAACCCCGCTTTGGACGAAGCTCCGGTGGTCTTCCTGGGCCTCGGCCCCGAGCCGGACAAATTGCCAAAAATGTTCGACCTTCCGCACGACGAAACCATCTATTTCCTTGAAACCGACGAAATGATCCGCCAGGTGGACAACTGGGAATCACTGCTGCCAAACAACTTCGAACGGATCTCGCCCGAAGAATTCACCCGTGAGTCCGCACCCAACACCCATGTGGTCCGCTATCTCCCCTCCCAGCGCGTATTCCCGTCATTCTTTGGCCCGCTCACAGCTCGCCTGACCCTTGGCAGCACCAAGCTTCATCGCTCAAAGAAAACGGTCTGGCTTCCCTTCTCCCGCGACGACCTGCTGGGCCGGGAACTCGCCAACGCATTCAAGGCCAGCGGCTATCAGGTCTACTCGCTCGACCATGAAGTTCTCGGTAAACATCCTGGCAACGCCATCCCGGAGATGCTTGCCAACTACGGCGTTCCCGACCTTTTCTTCTCGATCAATTTCAAGGGCCTCGACCACTTCGGACTGGGAGCGCACATCCTGCGCGAAGCGGGCACGAAAGTCGCTGTCTGGATGGTGGACAATCCATTCAACCTCATGCCTGCGGTAAAATCCGAATATTGGAAAACCATCCGCCTTTACGTCACAGACCACACATTTATCGGCCCGCTGCTCACGGCAGGCGCACGGTCTGTAACCCACCTCCCTCTGGCGGCCAGCCCGGAGTTGATGAAAAACGGCAACCTGCCGGACTTTGCCAATGATCTGGAGGACAAACTCGTCTTTGTTGGCCGCTCCGAATTCCCGAAAAAGAATGCATTTTTCGCGGGCCTCACCCCCGAGGAGCAGCTTCTTGATGACGCCGTGCACATGCTCGAACGCGGCGCGCGCCCCCATTTTCACTGGTGGCAAGAGCACATCAATGCCCAACTCTGGCCCGGTAATGAGGTGCGCAAAGTCGGCGTCGGCGCAGAAGTGGCGGGCTACACTTGGAAAGAGCGTTGTCTCTCCGCTGCCGGAGCCGAAGCCATCATTTTCGGCGACGAACAATGGGGCCGAATCGAATCCATCCGCGCAGACACCCGCCCCCTGCTCGACTACTACGGTCAACTCCCTGCTGTGTACCGCGCAGCTTCGGTCAACATGAACGCCACCGGCATGCAACTCCCGGCGGGCCTCACTCAGCGGCACTTCGACGTCTGGGCCGCAGGCGGCTTCCTCATCACGGATGCCAATCCCGGCCTCAAAATTTTTCCGGATGAATTAACCGAGCCAGTTATTTTCAAAACACCCAGTGACATTCTGCCCCTTTTCGAGCGCTACAAAAATGAAAGCGCTGAAAAAACAGAGCTTCGAGAGGCATGGCAACAGCACATCCTTGCAGAGCACACCTACGACAATCGAGTCAAAATGGTGCTCAAAACCATGGGGCTGGAATAAAATATCGGCACATATTTTGTAATATGCAATCATCGGAAAAAACTGCCAACCCATCATACAAAGCGACCACTCAGCAGGAAAACTCATGGCAAACCAAGAATATAAAAATCCCATTTCAAAATATGTTCACGAATATATGTACTGGAGAAAACAGGTCGACAATTACGGCCCGCTCAAGAACGACCATTATGAGGAAATCTTCACAACCTTATTCGAGGTGGAAAAGTCCTTTTATGACGATTTGAAGATTCTCGACATGGGATGCGGCCCCCGAGGCTCTCTGGAATGGGCTGACAACGCAGCGCAACGAGTGGGGCTGGACCCACTGGCCGAAGCCTACCAGTTCCTGATCAATGGCAGCCACGCCATGGAGTACACGCCGGATTTTGCCGAAAGCATTTCGTTTGATGACAACCATTTTGACATTCTCACGTCCATCAATTCTCTGGATCACGTGGACAAAAGCGATGAAGTAATCGCCGAAATGAAACGGGTGGTCAAACCCGGTGGATACCTCTTCATCACCGTCGAAGTCTGTCAGCACAAAAAATACTGCGAACCCTCACCGGTGAACTGGAAGCTGGCCCAAAAATTCACGGACGCATGCGATATTATCGACGAAAAGCACTACACATATGAAAATGGCGTCGCGAACTCCATCAAAGCAGCAACACCCTACAACCACGACGCCCCGCAAACCGAATCTGGAGTCTTGCGCCTCAAGCTCAAAATGCGTTAAGGCAATCCACACGGGGACGTAACTCAGTTGGGAGAGTGCTACCTTCGCAAGGTAGAAGTCGGGAGTTCAAATCTCCTCGTCTCCACCAAAAAACATTCAGGGTTTCAGCGCATTGCGCCGAAACCCTTTTACTATATCCATATTTATCCCACCATTGTCCCACCTAGCGTACCGCGAACCAGTACCACCTTTCCACAACATGTGAGAAGTGGTGGGGCCAAAAGGAAATCCACACGCAGAGACAACCTTTCAACTATGGCGCAAAGGAAAACGAAGTGATGGACGAGGTCGTGACCACTCGGCCTTTACGAAGAAGACATATAATTAAGTATCTTTGTTAACAGTTCTTTCAAATGTTCTTCTTCTGCGCCAGACAAAGCACCAAAAACGCGGTCGTTGCTCTTATCTGCCTCTTCTCTTAAAAGAGGAAATAAACTCTGACCTTCCTCTGTGAGCTCGAGTCGGTTGACCCTTCTATCCGTGGCATCAGGCATGCGTTTAACTAGACCTTTGCTCTCAAGCCTATCGATCAGCCGTGTCACGGCGGTCGCGTCCAAGCCCAACATTTTTGCTACGTCTGCCGCAGTCTCAACATCTTTCCCATTCATTGCGGCCATAACATTCCATTGTGATCGAGTAACACCAAAGGGTTTCAAACCACGATCAAAACCAAGCTGCATTGATGCTGTAACTCGTGACAACAAATACCCTGTTCGTTGTGAAAGTTTTTTGCTCTTACCTGTGGTACTCATCAAAAACTCCTATCAGGCTCTACTTTTGAACAACGCGAAGGACAATTTACACTGAAACAGCCTAGACAATGATCGTCATGCCACCAATGTCAAGAAATAATTTTCTCCAAATCAAATTTTGTACCCTAAATGGGAACGCTCACCTCATCATTTGCCGAACCAACATTTGGGAAAGGTGCAAACTTGACATGACATGCACATACCTCCATCCCCAAAAGCCGCAAGATCAGCTCTGGTCACACGAAGTCCTGCCAACAGTCTGGGAAGAAGGGTATCCATGCTTGTACGACCATGGAAAAGGGCGCAAGCCGGGACGCCAAGTGTTTGAACGCCATTCAACTCACCCACCAAAGTCATTGCGCCCGGCAAGATGGGGGCGCCATACAGGACATTGTCTAGCCCCGCATCCACCAATCCAAGTGACCTGCCCCCAGTTTATGTACCGGGCTTATGTTAGTCTGCACTCCAGCTGCTGAGGTTGTCCAGCCCCCAGCCTAGCTCCCCCTAGGCGGAGCCGCGCAACCGGTGTAGGCGGCTTGTATCCCAACGAACTGTGAGGTCTAATTGTACTACATTCCTGCCTCCAATTTTCGATCACTACCTGCGCATCCCTCAACGAGTAGAAAATCTCTCCGTTCAACAGTTCATCTCTCAGCTTGCAATTGAAGCTTTCGCTATATCCATTCTCCCACGGGCTGCCGAGTTCGATAAACGTGGCATTCACTCCGACATCCTTCAACCATTGCCTGATTGCTTTCGCTGTAAATTCTGAACAGTTGTCAGAACGGAGATACTCCGGTTCCCCTCTGGCAATAAACAGATCGGCCAGGACATGCATCACATCCTCGTTTTATATGCTTCTCGCTACGGGAATAGCTAGGCATTCGCGAGTGAATTCATCAATCACTGTTAGCATGCGAAATGCTTTGCCGTCATGAGTTCTTCCCATGACAAAGTCATAGGCCCAAACATGATTCCACCAACATGGACGTAGTCGCATGTATGATCCGTCATTGAACCACAGACGTCCTCTTTTGGGTCGTTTGTGCGGGACTTTTAGCCCTTCCCGTCGCCATATGCGCTCAACACGCTTGTGGTCAATATGCCATCCTTCATTGCGAAGCAAAGCTGTGACTCGTCGATATCCATAGCGACCATACTCACTTGCAAAGGAAATAATGGCAGCCGTCAAAGCTTGTTCGTCATTGGCAGTTCGTTCCATGTATCGTTGAATAGATCGAGGCTGTTCAAGAACTATACACACCCGCCGTTCTGAAGCTCGTAGCCTCTGAAGCTCGTAGCGCCTGTCGAACATGTATTACACACTTACGGCGACGTTCAGCGCTCAGAATTTTCCCCGCAACGCCTCAGATAAAATTTTCTTGTCTAGGCTTAACTCTGCGACAAGTTGCTTAAGCTTCGAATTCTCTCGCTCAAGTAGTTTCAGTTGTCTGGCTTGCCCGGTTTTAAGGCCGCCGTATTCTTTGCGCCAGCGATAGTATGTTTGCTCGGTAACGCCTAATTGACGACATACATCCAAGACTCGCTTGCCGTGAGCTAAAGCGACTTCTGCCTCTCTAAGCTTGAAGATGATCTGCTCTGGGGTGTGTCTTTTGATGGCCATATCCTACCTCCTTCATTGGTCATACACCTAACATTCAGGCTGGACCAGTTTTCGGGGGGGCAGGTCACATTGCGTGGCAGTGAATACACACATTTGCAGCCTTGGCTAATATGACGTTGACAATGATTGTCATGACTACTATCGTCAATCGAAAATCACGGACGAACAAAAAACGGAGAGAACGAAAGCGGTAATAAACAGATGATTATTGCTTTTGCAGAACATCAAAAAAGGAGAGACGCAAACACTAGGGCCAGTGTTATGTGGCGGCCTCAAAACGAGTTGCCAGTCAATCTTTTTTGACTCCTCGTGATGCACCTCAATAGTCAAACCGTTGACTGTATAAGCAGTAACGACTTCGGAGAATCAATGACACGAAGAGCCAAATACGACTTTGAAAACTCGACTGGATCTTTGCTGAATAGGGCATCCCAGATATTGCGTCTGGGTTTGAATCGCAAAATTTCAGAGGAGGGATGCTGCGCAACTGCGGAACAATGGAAGATTCTCGCAAATCTCAGCCAAACGGATGGAATGACGCAGCAAGACCTCGCTGAGAAATCATTCAAAAGTAAGGCTTCCATGACTAAAATAATTGACAGATTGGAATCACGAAAACTCGTAACACGTCATCCGGCCCCAGAGGATCGCAGATGCAACAGAATACATTTGTCTTCAAAAGGTAACACCGAATTGAAAGCCCTCATGCCTCTGGCTCAACAAAACCAAATGCAGGCAGAACAAGACCTTTCTGAAAAAGAACTCAAAACATTCAAAATTGTATTGAAGAAAATCATTATGAATATGGAGAACAATTATGGATACAAATAAAGAACGCGAAATAACGGTTGCCATACTGTCCGTTTCGCTCCTCACTGTTATGGCAGGGGCAATCGTAGCCCCAGCTATGTCAAGTCTCTCTCACTTCTTTTCGGAACAATCTGCCTCTGTGATTAAACTGATTGTGACGCTTCCCGCGCTGCTCGTCATCCCCACCGCCATGATCACAGGACGACTGGCTGACCGGTTCGGCCGACGCAACCTTCTGCTTATCGGGTTAGTTCTCTATCTTGCGGGAGGACTTGGCGGGGCCTTTGCTGGCGATTTCTACACGCTACTAGGCTTCCGGGCGATATTGGGATTGTCAGTCGGACTGGTTATGCCAATCTCGACAGGACTTGTTTCAGAATTCTTTCATGGGGATAAGGCGCGGCAAATGATGGGATGGGTCAGTGCTGCCAACCACTTTGGCGGGATGGCTGCCCAAATTATTTCCGGCACCTTAGCAGTTATGTCTTGGCGATACTCATTTGGCGTGTACGGCATTGCACTGATATCTCTTATAGTTGTTGCATTCTGGTTGCCAGAACCAACTTCACAGGCACAAGAAGGCCGGGCAACCCCTTTACCGTTAAAGACATACTGCACCGCAGCATTCATGCCTCTGCTGATGGTGATTTTTTATACTGTTCCGCTCAATATTTCACTGTTTGTCGAAGGGACAGGCATGGGAAACTCAACGACTTCCGGAGTTGCTTGCGCACTGGTAACAGGCGCCCCATTCCTCGTGGGCATTTTTTTCAGATCAATAACAACTCATCTGGGAAAGTCCGCCGTATTTGTAGCGATATGCACCATGGGATTAGGCATGTTCACTATTGGTGAAGCAAACAATCTCACGACAATGTTTACCGGAGCATTCCTTGTCGGGACGGGGGAAGGATATCTTTTCCCCTATGTCATGAATGCAGTCAGGGCGACAGTGGCCCCCCGGGACGGCGTGAGAGCATTGGCGGTCATGAGCAGTATGCTCTACTTTGGTCAATTCATATCCCCGATAACAATTGATGCCCTAGGAGGACTTTTCAGCACATCAACAAGCAGTCAGCCTTTCATGATTGCAGGGGCTCTTTGCATGATTGGGGCGACAGTTTCACTTGGATTCACCATACAGCAGAGGCTCAAAAGAAAATGCGAAAAGGCTGCATGAAAACACTAGGGAAAAAGAGGCAGAGACATAAGACGTGTCACAGAAAGGGAAAACACTCACAACAACAAACAAACAACTTTAACGAGGCTGAGACCTTTCCACTAAAAACACAAAAAAGTGAATTAAACGAGACTATTAAGCAAATAACAATTGATATTGAGCGGTGTATAATGTGCAAAAAGTGTGAAAAAAGATGTCCTTCAGGGGCCATCACCGTCAATAAAATAGTACTTATTGACAACGCCCGATGCATCAGATGTGAAACATGCGTCCTAACATGTCCTAATCAGGCAATATCATTTCAATAAGTTAACGCTAAATCCCATAACTTGCCTGGAGAAAGCCCTCGTAAATTTCGCCCCCGTAATCTTCCCGTAATCTCCAGGCAAGCAACTCTCATCATATTAGGATCATTCAAATCAACAGAAATGGAGGTTGTAATCATGAACAATAAATTTTCTCTCGTAGTCCCATCTGCTTTATGCACAGATCATTCTATTTAATTACTCCCCACTTTTCACGCTTTCCTTATCTTTTGCAATCAGCGCAGCAATAGCATGTTACTTTTAACACAACACGAATAGCACACTGAAAAAACATCATGGAAAAAACATCCTTTATCATAGCAATACTGTTTATCACACTGGGCACTTTTCTGAGTTACACAATGGCTTCTTCCAAAAGCTACCCCAAAAACAGCATGATACAATCCCCCAATTCGTCAAACTCGCAGGCAGGAGTGCTCTTTTCACACAAGGAACATGTAGAGGAAGGCATCAATTGCTTCACATGTCATCACACAGCTCAAAGCGAACAAGAAATTAAAGCCTGCCAATCCTGCCATGATGACATCCGCCAGGAAGCCAAGAACACACCGGAAGGATTCTACCAAGCGTGGCATGACAACACATCAAAACAAGCCTGTGTAGGCTGTCATCAAACAGTCGGAGAAAGGGAAGCTCCAACGAGCTGCAAGGGTTGTCATTCCACTCGAGAATATTCCAGAAAGCGAGCAAGGCACAACAAGCATAAGAATTGATTTATATCGAGGCCGACTTAATCAAACAGTACCATAATCGACAAGACAACATCCTTGTCTGTTCCGACATTAGAACTCACTGAAAATCTACAAACAGTCCTTCTACGAAGAAGACTCTCTAAAACCTAATAATTTAAATGGAGTATCCCATGGAAAGCCTTATCGCATCACATCTCAAACCTCAATTTCACCCCGTGGCCCTGCTTCGTTCCAACGAACGGCCGGAAAAAGCGCTTCAGCCCCGTCCCGGCAAATACTGCTGCATCATGTCCATGTTCGCTCAGGTAACAGCCAAAGGCAAAACAGCTGTCTTTGACCGGGAGACTTTTGGGTGCCCCGGTGCCGTTGCCGGACTGGGAATGGGGTTGGCCTACCCTTATGCCATGGGTGGATCCGACACCTTTGAAGCCTTTTTCTCAAAAGGCAAAGAATCAGCCAAAAACCCCGTCGCCTATCAAGAAATCATCGACAACGCACCAGGACATATGCGCAACAAGCTCACCATTGGCGAACGTTTTCATTGCACACCTGAAAAAGCCCGAAAATGGTTTAGCGAAGACCTGCCGATTCACGACTTCAAGGAAAGATACCGTATCATGAAGCCGCTTTCCGAAGTAACGGAGCAGGAAACCCCTGAGTCCATCGCCTTCGTCGTCAACCCTCTTCAATTATCCGGCCTCATCACACTGGCCGGATCCATCCGTGAAGGCTTGCTGGATATCATGGCTCCCCAAGGCGGGGCCTGCCAAATGATCGGAACTTACGTATTCGCTCAGGCCAAGGCGGACAATCCGCGTCCGGTCCTCGGCTTCACAGATCTCGCTGCCCGTAAGCACACCCGCATGACAATACCGGATGAGTACCTGACTTTTGCCGTACCGTGGAACATGTTCCTCCAATTGGAGAAAGAAGCTGAAGACGGCATTTTCGTCTCTCCGCTTTGGCAAGACCTTCAGTAAAAAAGGAAACACGTAACGTATAGAAATCGAAAACATGCCCTGTCGCCGAACATTAACCTAGCACTCAAATCCTACCTAAGCAGTTTTATCATTAAGATGAAAAGTTGTATTTTTTGAAGTTAATCGGCGACAGGGAAATATATTACGCCCCTGTAATACACAGGTAAGCTCCAAGAAAGAATCCTTCAGCATACTTACCCCAATTCACAATCAACCGAACAGGAGGCAAGTTATGCGCACCAAAGGCTTTCGGATGAGAGCACTCATCTCAGTATTTACTTTAATTTCTTTCGTTATTCTGCTGCTCACGGGAGCAGAACTTTATGTGGCCCCACATGATCATGCCATTGACTGGCTGTGGTGGACCTTCTTGGGAATTGATCAGGATGTTTTCACTGAACTTCATATCATTTTCGGACTGTTGTTCCTTGTGACGTCGCTTGCCCACATTGGCTACAACATTAAGCCGTTATTGAACTATTTCAAGAAGCCAGAAAACGGCTTGAACTTCTTCACTGAAGCTGTGGTCGCATCCATTCTTTCTCTTTTGATTGCGCTCGGCACATTAGCAGGACTTCCCGGCCCGGCCAATATTCTTGAACTGGGTGAACAGGTTCAGGAGTCATGGACCGTCAGCTATCCTGAAGCCCCAATTCCGAACACAGAAAGCCTCACCATCAGACAACTGACTCTTTTGCTTGAAGTGGATGCCACCACTCTCCTCAAGCGATTGCGTACGCTTAACATCAACGATGTCGATGAGCAGAGCGTGATTGAAGCCATTGCTGAGGAGCACGACATCGCACCCTACAAAATCTATACATCCATCAAGTAGGCCATAATTATGAAAGCATACAAAAAAGACACACCGCTCACCCTTTCGCGTGATGCTATCCGCTTGTTTTTCGCAATCAACTTCTACCTGTTTGCAAAAGTCCTCGGCATGGATTTCGAGTTGGAGACTGAGTATATCGTCATGGCCTCGATAGTCATCTTCGGGCCGCTTTTTTGCGGATGGACCTGTCCATTTGGTGCAGCCTCCTACTTCATGACCCGTATCGGCAATAAGCTCTTCCCTAAGCTTCAGTTCAACATCCCTCAGCCCTACGATGGATGGCTCAGGCTCATTCGGTACCCCTTGTTGATGTTTTTTCTGTACCTCTTTGTGATTAAAGGGGTGAGCTACTTCGGCGATCATATCGTCATGTACAAATCCACGGCCTTCTCCTGGAACTTCATCAAGGTGAAGCATTGGGCCGTTCTGTTCGTGCCACTATTCATCCCCCAGTTCTTCTGCAAGTATATGTGCTTTCAGAAAGCCGGATACAACCTGATCAACCGCTTCGTGCAAATCACAAAGATCAAACGAGATACTGAAGCCTGCATTAACTGCGGCAAATGCGATCGCGTCTGCCCTATGCAGGTCGCCCCGTCCACCAAGGAATCCATCTGCGGCGGAGATTGCCTCAGTTGTTACAACTGCTTGGACAAAGACGCCTGCCCGAGCAAGGTCCAGGCTCTGTCCCTCACCGTGTTTGGACGCAAGGTCGATCATGTCTACTTCTCGATCGCCGCCATGACCCTCTACATGGTATCAACTTACCTGATACTCTTTGTCTTCAAGTGGTAGTATACTGGCGTGCGGCCCACAATGGCCGCACGCATTATCAAGCCCTTGTGTTTCTCAATATGCTCACATAGGTTGAATAAAAGGAGAAATAGCATGCGCATTCTGCTTGTTGAAGATGACCAGACTATCGCCGATTACATAGCCAAGGGCCTTCGTGAATCCGGCTTCACCGTGGACCATGCCGCCACTGGTGATGAAGGTAAAAAATCTGCCCTGAATGGTGAGTATGACGCCGCCGTGTTCGACCGCATGCTCCCCGGAATCGATGGCTTGTCCATCATTGCTGAGATGCGTGGGCGTGGCATGGACACGCCGGTCCTCATCTTGAGCGCACGGCAAAGTGTTGATGACAAAGTTGCGGGATTGCAGGCGGGAGGGGACGACTACCTTACCAAACCTTTCTCCTTTGCCGAACTGCAAGCCCGATTGCAGGCTCTCATCCGACGGGCCTCAAAAACACCTACTAGTTCCAAGCTGACTGCCGGACAGCTTGAGCTTGACCGCTTCACGCGGGAAGTGACGCACAGCGGCCAACCCGTCATTCTCCACGCCAGAGAGTACGCCCTGCTGGAATACATGATGACGAACTCAGGGCGCGTCATAACCAAAACCATGATTCTTGAGCACATCTGGGATTACAGCTTTGATCCCCAGACCAATGTGGTTGAAGTGCTTGTACATCGCCTCAGGGCCAAAGTGGACAAGCCTTTCGGCACGGATATGATCAAAACCATTCGTGGGGTGGGCTATGTCCTCAACACTGACCAAGCTTAAAGGGCACTTGCTCTCATTTCGCCTTGTAGCAGGGTACTTCCTGTTCTTCTTTGTCAGCACAACATTGCTCTTCGGACTCAGTGTCTTTCTGCTTGACCAATACGTGACTAAAATAGAACGGCAGCGGTTTGCGGAGAAATTGGAACATTACAAGCTAATACAGAACGAGAAAGGCTTTGCCTACTTGGTTGCCGAATTACGCAAGCTGCACAAGGCCAATACGCTTGGCAATCTGTATATCCATCTCACGGACAGCAATAACAACACCATCTGGCAAACCATTCCCGAACAATTCAAGGAACTCCCCTCCGATTTCTTCGCAACACCTCTCATCGTCCAACACAACAACTGGCAATTCATAGATCTGCCCACCGAAAACGATTTGGACGTATTTGCCCATGTTTTACCAGGCGGCCAAACCCTTCACTTCGGGCGAACCACGGAGCAGCAGGAATTGATCGTCGATAGCATGGGCCACATGTTCGCCGGCATTCTGGCTGCCATCATCCTGTTCGGCGTGGCCGGGGGCTTGTTCATGGCGAACCAGGTACTCCGCCCCGTCAAACGACTTACCCGGACGGTGAAAGAAGTTGCTTCCGGCGACATGAGCAGCCGGGTGCCTGTCAACAATCCCAAGGGGGAGCTTGATGAACTGGCGGAACTCGTCAATGGCATGCTTCAACGCATCGAAACACTCTTGATCGCCATGCGCGACGCTCTCGATAACGTGGGCCACGACCTGCGAACACCCCTGGCACGAATGAAGGCGAAAATCGAACAGGCTGTCATTAACGACGTGTCCCCGGAAAGACAACGGGAAACACTCCTTGATTGTGCCGAGGAAATCGACCGCATCAACAAACTCATCACCATGCTCATGGACATCGCCGAGGCTGAAACGGGCCAGATGCGCCTCAACAAAGAATCTCTCAATGCCAGTGATCTGCTGAAAGACATCGTAGGCCTCTATGACCTGATCGCCGAGGAACGCGGCATTACTCTGCATGCTGAAGCTAGCGACGTCATCCTTCTGGCCGACCGCCAAAGAATAACCCAGGCGCTAGGCAACCTGACCGACAACGCACTCAAATACACCCCGGAGGGCGGCACAGTGACACTGACGGCCACCACTACGCCTAACATGGTCATACTGACGGTTCAAGACACTGGTCCAGGCATTCCGAAGGATGAACGAGAACGTATCTTCGACAAGCTGTATCGTTTGGACAAAAGCCGCTCCACAAAGGGACTCGGCCTTGGCCTAAGTCTGGTAAAGGCAGTAATCTCCGCCCACGGCGGCACCGTCACGGTTACGAATGCTCCCGAAGGCGGGAGCATCTTCAAGACCGCAATCCCTTCACCGGCAAAAGCTAACCTTACACCCGTGTAATTTCCCTGTAAGGCGAGAGTAACCCGACTCCTTCATGATGAACTCAACAAACAAGGAGGACATTATGAACATTCCCTGGAACCCCAAGTACATCGGCGCAGGAATACTGGCCGCAACAATCGCATTCGCTCCCGTCACTTTACTGGCACATGACAATGGAAGGCACGACGACGGCTACCGTGAAGCCGCTGTAATCATAAGTGCTATGGAACAGAACCAGACCAGACTTCCACAGTTGATCGAAACCGCGCAAAAGGCAGGAGAAGGCATTGCCATCGGCGTCGAAGTTGAAGGCGAGTCGGCTCTCCAGTTCATTGAAGTGACACTGCTTCGGGACAACGAAGTGTTGCGTGTTACTCTCTCCCCGCTGACCGGTGAAGTCATCAAGGTAGGGTCCCCCGAGATCATCGACAGCGCCATTGCTCGTCTCACTAAGCAATACGACTCCCTGAAGACTTCCAAGATCACCCTTCAGGAAGCTGTGATCATCGCAGAAGAAGCCGAAAAAGGCTTCGCATATCACGCTCACGCCGAAGACATGGACGATTGGACGGGCTACGAAGTCAATGTCATGTCCAACGGCAGATCTATCCAAGTGGTAATCGACCCTGAAAGCGGCCGTGTCGTGGGGCGGAAAACCAAAAACAGACATCACGACGAACATTAATCAATAGGGACGGGGAGGAAGGCCTTCCCGTCCCACTGAAAGGAAGAGTCTCATGTCTATCAACCATCGTATCTTCATCCTGGTGACAGCCGCTGTTATCGTGGTCGCATGGCCTCTGCTCTATATCGCGGAAGAGATGTATCAGGAACATATCACGCGAATCGTGGACAGCACATCCATAGAGACGGTTCAGCAGACACTTCTGCTCGTCAAGGAAGCTCCTGAGGCAAAACAATTCCTCAACGACACACCTTCGGCAGGCAAGTCCACATTAATTTTCGACAGTGAAGGCGTGATTATGGAAGGCGCCAGGTCTGCGGAAGCGACAGGTCTGATCCGCGCACTCATGAATGTACAACTGCCTAAACAGTCCGGCACCGTTGTCGCCACTGAAGTCGTCACTGGTGGGGAAGAAACACAAGGTTGGGACTGTACGGTCGGCTATGCAAAAGAAATCAACGGCTATATCGCGGTCTGCTACAATCGGGACTATACCTACGAAGTCAGCACTAGCATGCAATCCACAGCCGGAGTATTATCTCTGGCGGTCCTTGCTCTGGCACTTCTTGGCGCAAAACTGATTTCCGCACGAATGACCCGCCCCCTCAACCAATTAACAAATTACGCTCGCCATTTACCATACCGCGACCTTTCTGAAACCGAAGAAGCGCATGTCCTGTCAGAATTCAAAGAAATCAAAGACAGGGACATAGGCGAACTGGTGCGAGCATTCGCCCATATGGAAAAAGAGCTCGGCCAACACATCCGAAAGGAGAAGCAAGCCGCGATAGAAAGAGAGAAAATTCAGAGTGAACTGCGTATCGCTGCGGAGATTCAACAGGGAGCCCTGCCGCAAGATTTGCACGTCCCCGGCGAGGCTGCTTCCATCAGAGCTCGTATGCTTCCAGCTCAGGAAGTGGGAGGCGATCTCTACGATTACTTCATGTCGGACGAGAACACATTGTTCTTCTCCCTCGGCGATGTGTCGGGTAAGGGCGTTCCCGCTGCCCTGTTCATGTTTGCGGTGCAACACACACTCCGTTCACTGGCCGCAGAAGGCATGCCCCTCAACGAGGTGATGGCCAAGCTCAACAACACACTTGCCGTCAACAACTCATCGGCCATGTACGTGACCATGATCGTAGGTCGCTACGATCTGCAAACCCGAGAACTGGAATACGCTTTTGCTGGTCACCAGCCGCCGCTCCTGAAGCGTGCCGATGGCACGCTCACCACTTTGGAGGGTCCTTCCAACATCCCTGTCGGTAACATCGATGGTATGAATTTCGAATGCCGCACGATTCGAATGGAGCCCGGTGACAGACTTATCGCCTGCACAGACGGAGTAACGGAAGCATATGACAGTCGGGAAGAGTTGTACGGGCAAGACAGACTCGTCTCACTGCTGCAATCGAACAACGAAAGCAGCTGCAGCCACCAACTGGATATGATCTTCTCTTCTGTTCTGGATTTCTCCGACGGCTGCGCCATGCATGACGATATCACAGCTCTTTGCCTGCACGCTGCTCCAGTATCCCACAACAGATAAAACCAATACGCGATTCAACAAATGACTCCATAGCATTCAATGACTAGCCCACTCCTTGGCGGCCACCTGATCGTCTTTTCCTCACCACTGTCCAGGAACGACCAGGCCACCCAAATCGACATTGTCTCTCGCCCTGTTGTTAAGAGCGGACTCTACTGTCTCGTTCAAATTATGACCAATAAAACAATCAAACCATCCACAGGAAACACTATGAAACGGCTCATCTGTGCGGCTACACTGCTGGCCCTGCTACTCTCGACCTTGTCGGCATTTGCCAGCACGTCTTCCTCGCATAAAACAGCTGAGGTCCAAGCAATGCCTGTGGCCTATGCCTCGTCCCAGACACCGGCACCCACTCTCCCGCCAAACACCGTGCCAGAGGAAATCGCCAACACCCTTGCAGGCCTCAGTGATGAACGGGTCAGAACCCTGCTCATGGAAGAGCTGCGTGCCAAAGCTGCTGTCTAGTCCGTTTTTCCCCTACCCCCTACCCTCTTTTTACAATTTTGAATTGACTCTGCCTTGGCGCAGTGATTGGATGCTCACATTGTGTGTAGATATGTTCATGCGTCCTTTGAGGGGTAATCGCAGGAAACAACCATGACCCGATACACTGTGGATGAACTGGATGAACGGCTTTGCAAATTATTGAATGCCGACAAGGAGATCAGCCCGTGCGCTGATGTGAATGTAGCGCTTAAGGTGGCTGATGCGCTGGAAGCCAAAGGATATTTCTTTCAGTTGAAAGACATGTGTCCAAAGAGTATGAGTGACAGCCTGTGGCGGGCAGTGTTCAGCATTAATGATGCCGAATTCACTGCGGAAAGCACTATACCTGCCATCGCCGTCTGCGAAGCCGCCGCGACTGCTCTGGATAACAACGGATCACGACTCAACTAAGCCGATAAATCATCATGAAATTCCCCAAAGGAGAAGACGCCCATGGACGCCAAACTCACCGCTGAGCTGACATCATTTATCGAAGGCTGGACCACTGACGAAAACGACACCAAACAATGCTTCCTCACATTCAAAAAGCATCTTGAAGGGTTAGACGGCATCAAATTCGATTTCGTAGCCCGCCCCGGCATCACATATTCCCTGCGTGCAGCCCACACCAATCAAAAGAACCGCAGCCTGTTCGCCATGGTGGACATCATTGATGACGACCCGGCCGATCGCTGGCTTTCGGTCTGCTTTTACAAGGAACTGGTCGATGACCCAGACGAATTGGGCGATGAAGTGCCCGAGGGACTGATGGGAGAAGACGCCAAGTGCTTCGACATGTACGAAGGCGACGACGCCATGGTTACCTACATCTGTGCACGCCTCGCTACAGCCTGTCTGGCTGCTTCCAAGGAAGCGTAACAAAACCTGACGCTAAAGCTGAACGGTATTCAGCACCACCGACAAAGCTTTGAACCAGAACTCGACCTCGTCGCCAGACTTGAGGTCGAGTTCTTTGGTTGATTGCGCGGAAATCAGGGCGCACACATCGGTGCCATCGGGAAGCCGTCCAAGAACCTCGGATAAAACCGGCGAGTCTGTCACACGCAAAACAGTTCCCGAAAAGCGATTGCGGGCGCTGCCCTTCACCGTGTCCTTGCAACACGCAACCACATTGACAAGCGGCGCCTTGATCGTAGCAATGACAGGGCTTCCCTCGACCAGTTTGAGATTGTGCAGACTATCCACCGTGATCACCGCACTCAAGCGGCATCCGGTCCGTGTCTCCATCCCCACTTCAGCCATGACCGAATCGCTTTTTACGCTGACCACATGCCCGGCAAACGAGTTACGGGCGCTGGTCCGTTTACACATGGCGGCATGGGCAGTGCGCACGATGGTTTGCACGTCCCCCTGAGAAAATTGCTGGAACTCGGCAGTCAGATCAAGAGAGGACTGGCCGAGCACGTCCCGAACGATGGTGATGGGTACGCCACTGCGGAGCATTTCCACGGCTCGCGTATTGCGTAGGGTCTTGGGCCGCACCATGTCCTTGGGCAACCCGCATTCTTTGCCACGCGCATAGCAAATACGCCGAAAATAGCCGGGGTCCACATGAAAAAACTTGCCGCGCAGCCCGCACCCCATGGGGCTTTCCAGCGTCGCCATTATCTCATCAAGCAAATCGTCCGATACCGGCACTTCGCGTTGCCGAATCTTCTTACCGAGTAGAAGCAATCCACCGGGCACGTCAAAAGCAACACTGTCGTCTAGGGAAAGGATCTCTCCCAGCCGCGCCCCGGTATGCCGAAGCAACGAAAAGATGAGCCACATCCGCTCCCGTGACAAGACACAGTCCGCCCGTTTGGCGGCGCCCTTCCACGACCTAAAGGCCCCAGCCAACGCGCTCATCTGATGCGGTTCAAGATAGCTTATCTTGTCCGATACACTGAAGAATTCACGCGGGCACACCTTGCCGGACGGTTTCATGTCTTTCATTAACATACCCTGTTGTTTGTCACGTATTCATATGTTTTCGTGACACGCTTGTCCAAATAACCGTACAAATTATAGGGAATTAAAGACAACAGTACAAGGCCTACCCACTGTCCAAGGAAATGTACCAACCCTGCGAGCGATTCAACGTGAAACTAACCGTCGACATCACCAAACATCTTCCGCACTTCGACTTGCAAACCTCCTTTGCTTGTCGTGCAGGCGAATTGACCGCTGTTGTCGGCCCATCCGGAGCAGGGAAAACTACGCTGATGCGCATCATCGCCGGACTGGAGCAACCAGATCGAGGCTCTGTCCGTCTGGGAGACAGGGTCTGGAATGACACCTGTTCAAACTGCAACCTGCCAACTCACAAACGTCGAGTCGGGCTGGTATTTCAGGAATACCCGCTTTTCCCGCACATGACAGTGCGCCGAAACATCGCATACGGCGCAGACACTGACGAAGACGTAGACGCGCTCATGCAGACTTTCGGCATCGCACACTTATCAAGCCAACGCCCAAACAGCATCTCCGGCGGTGAACGTCAACGCGCTGCCTTTTGCCAGGCTCTGGCTCGCAAGCCAGATCTGCTCCTGCTGGATGAACCCTTTTCCGCTCTGGATATGGCAACCCGCACTTTTTTGTGTGAGCAGTTGACCGACCTGAAACAGGAACTCAACATCCCCATCCTGCACGTCACCCACGATCTACGCGAGGCGGACCTGCTGGGCGACAATGTCATTGCCGTGGAACAAGGCCAAATCTCTCCCGGCTGGGTTTCGCGGCAGCAGCATGTCCAAGCCCCTCTCGCACACAGCACAACACTTTCCTACTCTTAAAGGATTCCCCATGCGCACATTTCGTTCGCTCTTAATTGCCGTAATTTTCGTTCTCGCGACAACATCCATGGCCTTGGCAGACAACTGTGTTCTCGCCTCTGGTGCGGGATACAAAAAGATGGTCAATGCCTTGAACTCAGCTTACCAAGCCAAGACAGGCGATTCCATCGACCTCCTGTTCGGCAACATGTCCCGCGTGACAACTTTAGCCAAACAGAGCGGCAAAGTAGACATTGTGCTGGGCGACGATGTTTTCCTGAAAAAAGCAGATCTTCTGTTCACGAAGAAACAACCGCTGGGCCAGGGCAAACTCGTCCTCGCCTTTGCCAAAGGCAGCCAGTTCACCTCGCTAGCGGACCTCGACAAAGCAAAACGCATCGCCCTGCCCGACACCAATAAAGCCATTTACGGCAAAGCCGCCCGCCAATTCCTTGAATCCAAGCAACTCCTGCCAGGTATCAAACCGCGCCTGATGGAAGTCTCCACCGTACCGCAGGTCTTTTCCTACCTCGCCACAAACGAAGTGGACATGGGTTTCATCAACCTCACCCACGCCCTGAACGTGGCCCATAGATTAGGCGACTACGTGTTGGTAGACGAGTCCGGTTACTCTCCCATCATCATTCTGGCCGCCCTGCTCGAAGAAAGCCCCCACGCGGAGCAAGCCTTGGCATTCCTTCATTTCCTAAAAACCGCAGAAGCACAGGCCATCATGCGGGACAACGGACTATAGGCACATGAACTTCATCGCCATCCTGACCCAACCCGAGACCATCGGGCCGCTCGTTCTCACCCTCAAGGTGCTGACGGCTGCCGGGGTACTCCACCTGATCAGCGGGGTCTTGATTGGCTACTACCTTACCTCCGGCAAATCCGCGGCACGGACCTTGGTAGACTTTCTCATCACCCTGCCGCTGGTATTCCCACCCATTGCCACAGGATTCATCCTGCTCATGCTGCTGGGACGCGCTGGCTGGCTCGGCCAATATTTGCCAGTAGACATCGTATTCAGCTTTCCGGGCGTGGTGCTCGCATCGTTCATTGCGGGACTGCCTCTGATGGTCAAACCCATTGAAGCCGCCTTGCGCGGAGATGTACGCAAGCTGGCCGAAGCTTCCCGCGTACTGGGCAAGAACGAGTGGCAGACCTTCTGGCGGGTACTTCTGCCCAACGTCAAACGCAACGTAGCGTCCGGCTGGTTTCTGGCACTAGGGAGATCTCTGGGCGAGGTGGGCATCACCCTCATGCTCGGGGGCAACATCATCGGCAGGACCAACACCCTGTCACTTGAAATTTACAACGCCGTGTTCTGTGGCGAATTCGAGCGCGCTCTGGTCCTGTCCACCATCATCGGCATTTTTTCACTCACCATATTCATCGCATTAAAACGGCTGTCGGCCGTCTAGGAGAACTCTATGAAGACCGTTTTGGAAACAGTACGAGACAAGGCTCTTTCCCTCTGGGAAAAAGAAGGCATATTGAGCGAAAGCATCACCGTATCCGCTGGGCCGCTGACCGTAGAAGAAGCAATCGGCACACCTGAGGAAACCGACTTTCCCATCCAGCAGGGCAAAGAAAAGCTCATGGAAGCAAGGTTCCGCGAAGCGCGCGGTCAGGCATTCACCGACCACTACGGCAACTACTCCGGCACCCTGCGAGAAGTAACCGAACTGCCGCTCGACTCCAACCTCAACCGCGCCATTTTCGTGTCGACCCTTAATGCCGTGGCCCGCTCCCTTAACATGGCTGACAACACCATCCACTGCAAAGACAGCGGCCCCAAGGAATGTTCCAAGCAGATTTTCGATCACATCCGCGAGAAGCACGGCCAATGCCGCATCACCATCATCGGCTTCCAGCCCGCGTTGGCCGAAGCGCTTAACAAGGAAACCGAGGTCCGTCTCATCGACCTGGACCCGGACAATATTGGCCAAACAAAACGGGGTGTTCTGGTGGAAGGCGGCGACGCAACCAAAGACGCCATCGAGTGGTGCGACATCCTACTCGTCACCGGCACGACCTTGGCCAACAGCTCCATCGATCTGTTTCTGACAGACAAACCAGTACTCTTTTACGGCACCACCATCGCGGGTGGCGCAGCCCTCATGGGCTGGGACCGTTTCTGTCCGAAAAGCTGCTAGGGAAGCACTGCATAATTGCCCGCTGGCTTCGTTGCTTCAAAAACATCAAATCCTAGCGTACAGGAAGTACGCGTCGGCCTTGATGTTTTCGTTCGCCTCGCCAACAAACAATTCTACAGCACTTCCTCAAGATTGAATAAATCAGCGCTTCCCTAGCCAAAAGAGCTAAGGGGTGAGAATGGCGGCAAGGTCGCTCGGTGCAACATCCGTTGCCACGAGTTCCAGGCCGCCTTCTTTCGGGGCGAGAACTGTACACCGGACATGACCGGGCGAATAATGGAAAAGGTCGTCCATTGGATGGTCCGTCACCCTACAGAGCACGGACCGGATAACGCCCGCATGCGTGACAGCAAAGATGGGTTGCTCCTCTCGGGCAAGCTGAAAAAGGATAGAGAGAGAACGGTCTGCCACATCGTTGAAAGATTCCCCGCCCGGAGGCCGAAAATCCCCGAACTGACTGCCGCGGGCTTCATATGCTTCGGGATACGCCTCTTTAATGTCGAAAAACGACAAACCGTCCCATTTGCCCATGTTAATTTCATCCAAAGCGGGAACAATCGCTGGCTCCATGCTAAGTGTTGCAGCCAAAGGCGAAAGCGTATCCATGGCGCGCTCTGACGGACTAACACACAACCTCGAAAATTTAAGATCACGCAATGATTCAGCGACCTCGGCTGCCTGCTCCTTCCCCTTCAAGGAAAGCGAAACCGGCGTCCGACCAATGCACCTTCCCTTGCCGGAATCGGTGTGTGCATGCCGCATCAGCACGATCATGACAGCGCCTCCTGCGCCAAAAGCTCGGCAGACATGCCTGTCTCGCGATCAAACCGCTCCATCAATAACCTGGCGCGGTGTAAACGGCCCAGAATAGCTTCTTTTGCGCCTGGTTCACTGCGGTACATTTCGATTTTTTCCATGTACCGCCCTTCCAACAAGACAGGAGCATGGCACCGCACCAACTTGTCGGCCAGAAAAACCACTTCCTTTTCCGAGATACAGTCTTCGGGCGATAGAAACACATCAAAATGGGCAGCCACGATCTCTGCAACCACGGGGAATCCCTCAGCACGAAGGATAGCACCTCCGATCTCCTCATGATGCCCGTTGCCCTTGCCTATGTCGTGTGTCAAAGCGGCACTCCGCACCAACTTCCCGTCCAATTGAGATAGGCCCTTTGTAGCATTCAGGGCATTGCACAAAGCGACCGCAACCCGCGACACAGCCCGGCAATGCCCGGCGATATGATCCGATATGGCGTGCATGGACAACAACTGCTCGCACTCCTCAGGCGTAGGATATTCCCGCCCAAAGAGTGAAGTCGCCAGCTCATAATCCGCCGGATAATCCAGATCATGCGTAATTCCATAATCCCCAACATCCAGATCCCGTGCCCCGGCTTCGTGCTGCATCAACACAGAGCGCAAGCCGCCCGTGCCGTCATGATTAAGAATATCAGGAACCAACGCACGGCTAATGAACGGCGGGTGGCCTCGCTCGCCAAAAAATCGGGGATACAGGACGGTCGCTGATTCACGTTTGAAATCTTCCATAAGTCGCAGAACTGTTTCCCTGCGCACCAGCGGAATATCCACTGGCAACACGCAAAAAGAAGCATCCCCGTCCGGCAGCGCACGCACTCCCGTCAGCACGGACGAGAACATGCCTTGCTCAAATTCCGGGTTGTGCACGGGTGTTGCTCCACCACAACGGGCCACATCCGCCACTTCATCACACCGCTTGCCCGTGACCACAATAATCTCTTCAATGCCCACGGAACGAAATAGGCCAATGCATTGCGACACCACGGTCCCGTCACCCAATGGAAGCAGGGGCTTGAACTCCCCCATGCGCGAGGAAAGTCCGGCAGCCGGAATGATGGCTACGGGCTGACTCATGCCCCGGCCCGCACCTGAATGAGTTCACCCGCGATGGAAACTGCTATCTCCTCGGGTGTCTGCGCACCGATGGTCAGGCCAATGGGGCAGTAGCAGCGGTCGATATCTGCCTGTACAAAACCGTCGGACAGTAACGAATCGTAAATTTTGTCACGCTTCTTTTTGGAGCCGATCATGCCCACGTATCTGGCTTTTGTGCGCAGAGCCTCGGCCAGCACATTGCGATCGTGCATGTGGCCGCGTGTGACGATGATAATATAAGAATCGTCATCTACGCCGAGTTCGTCACAGCACCCCTCGAAGTTATCGAGAACCACCACTTCATCGGCCTCAGGAAACCTCTCCCGATTGGCAAAATCAGCACGATCATCCAGCACGACGGTACGAAAACCAACCATGGCCGCAGCTCGGGCTGTAAATTTGGACACATGTCCAGCCCCAAAGATAAAGAGCGGTGCCGGAGGAATAAACGGCTCCAGAAGCAACATATCCGAAGGCCGTTTCTCAAAGGAAGGCGTTTCGGTTTTTTCCCCTTTCAGAACTATATGGTTCACGCCGCGCAACGCATCGGTCTCCTCACAGCGAGTGCTCAGCACCGACCGAATTCCCTTTCGCATGAGGGTGTCCAATTCCACATATGCAGCAGCGCACCCGCCATCAGGCTCCACGATCTCCAACAGAATGGAAAGCCCACCGCCACAAATCATGTCGGAATCAGCGGCCAGCTCCTGGGTCATATCCACAAAGAGCAGCTCTGCCGTGCCGTCTCCACCGTCCAGCATATCAGCGCCCTTGCGACAGGCCATGGCTTCAGCCAGCCCGCCCCCCACTGTGCCGATGATCGAACCATCACGGCGCACGGCCATTTTAGCGCCAGACGAGCGGGGCGTGGACCCGGTGCTTTCCACCACAGTAGCCAGGGTAAAAGTCTCATTTCCGTCAATCAGTTCACAGACACCGCGTACAAACGACTTCATGATTCATTCTCCATATGTGTACGTATCCGACGCTTGCCTAGTCCCGACTCCGCAGGAAACGAACCGCGCCTGATATCGATTTCAATTTCCAAACATTTTTCCTTGAGAGCATGCGCCACAGACGGGATGGTTTCAAGTGCAAAACAGACTTTTTTCGCCTCGACATTGTCCTGGCTGATCACCACCACATGCAGCTTTTCATTCAAATAAGTTGCACTGAAGTCCGACACTTTCGACATGCCATAGAGGACTTCATTCAAGTCCTCCATCGTAAGCCGCTCTGTCCCGATTTTCACGCCATCCCCGATCCGACACACCCGGTAATCCAAACGGCGCAAAGGACTGCCGCAACGGCACTGGCCGGGAAGAATACGTCCCATATCTCCAGTACGGTACCGGAGGAGAGGCATGCCGCGCTTGAGCGGCGTAGTCACTACCATCTCTCCAAACTGACCGTCCGGCAGAAGGTTACCACTTTCGGGGTCCACGATTTCCAGAAAAATATCTGTCTCGCGTAAGTGCATCCCCGTACCAGGCGCACAATCCACAGCACCACCCAACCCGGTCTCAATCATGCCCCAGTGCCTGAACACCCGGCAGCCAAAAATTCGTTCACAATTGTTCACTACCGCTTCCGGTACGGCGTCCCAACAGAGCAACACGGACCGTATAATTCCATGCCCCAATCCCCGCTGTTCCCATGCACGCGCAAGGCAATTGATATGGGAGGCAGCCCCCACAAGGCATTGTGCGTTCTCTGCCAGACATTGCTCCAGCGCAGCATCACTATCTTCCATTACTCCATGGGGAATTGCCCGCGCCCCGGTCCGACCGAGCGCGTCCATGAGTAGTCTCCCCACTCCGCTGGGACGCTCCCCGGGCATGAGGACCAGCGCGGTCTCGCCCGGCCCCACAAGGCTGGACATACCCCATCTGAAGTAATCAACTGTGGCTTCCAAATCATCGGCAGTGTAAAAAATCCGCTTGGGTGGGCCGGTCGTGCCGGAACTGGTCAGCGTCACCACCCGCGCTATTTCATCCTGTGAAACGCACAACAAATGCTCGGGAGCGGACTGTAACTGAGCTGGCATCAACATTGGCAAGCGCGAAAAATCTTCCAATGAATGAATAGACGAACCATCAACATTTGACAGATGGCGGGAATAAAACGGGCTATTGTCCTGAGCGTGAACCACGATGTCCTTCAACGTATCAAGCTGCCATTGGCGAAGTGTATCGTATGAAGGTGGTGTGGTTGCTTCAGGCTGCCCAATACGGCGAGTGAGCCATGCATCAAGCGGAGACAGAACCATGACACTTCCCTCTATACAGGGTTTCGCCGTCCATGGACGTCAAGTTATAGGCACAAAATGGAATGAGCCGACCGTCCGGCGCGACCTCATGGATGCAGCACCCTTTGAGACGTTCCAGATCAAGCGTCCAGCAATCCTGAAAGGCCATGGCTGACACAGCCAGAGTATGCGTGGCAGCACGGGCTATGAAACGATCCAGGTCGTCCTGCGGCTCGGCCATGGGGAGCTGATTGTCCGGCGCGGACCACTGCCGCTTCACAAACGCCTTGGACGCGTCCGCCCCCTCTGATGCGGGACGCGGCGCACAGCCACACTGCCCCTTGGCTGAAAGCTTGGTCAGCTTGCCGGACTCCATCACCACATAGTTGGCGTGGAAGGAACAGTGAGAATGTTCGCATCCCGGCGGCTGGAAATCCACGGCGTGCATCATGCCATCTGTCTGTTCTTCCAAACAACGCATGACCTCGGGCAAAGTTATACGCTGCTCATCACTCGGAGCTTCGGGGTAACGACCGAAATAACTCACTGGCTGAAAATGGACACCGCGTACGGCAGGCGAATTGTCGGCGGCTAGGCGGATGATATTCCCAAGGTCGCCGTCATTCAGCCCCGGCACCACGGTAGGCACCAGCACGATACCTATCCCGGCCTCTGCCAATGCCTTGATGGCTGCCAGCTTGATTTCCAACAACGGTTTGCCGCGCAAGGCGGAATAAATAGTGTCATCGGTGCCGTCGAACTGCAGAAAAACCGAGCTAAGCCCGGCCTCTGCCAGACTCTTGGCATACCCCGGCTCACGTCCCAGCCGCAGCCCGTTGGTATTGAGCTGAACAAAGGGGAACTGCTTTTCCTTGGCAAGGCGGATCAGATCGGGGAGATCGTCCCGCACAGTGGGTTCACCCCCGGAAAACTGGAGATTGCACAGCCCGGAAGCTTCCTTCACGCGCTCAAGAAGCCACCCCACCCTTTCCTGAGTCAGATCAGGTGGTGCGGTCTTGCCGGACGAGGCAAAGCAAACCGGACAACCAAGGTCACACCGCCACGTCACTTCTAGAACAGCAGTGCAGGTATGTTGCCGATGGGCATCACACAGGCCACAATCCAACGGACACCCTTTGTCCACACGGGTAACTGGTTTGCGGGGAAGAGATGGCACCTTGGGCCGGGACCATTCTTTGAAATCCGGTGCACCACGCCAGACGATGGTACGAAATTCGCCGTGTTCCGGGCATGCCTTCACAAGAAATGTTTCACCGCGAATAGTGTGGTGCTCCGCAGGAATCGGCTTCAGACAGACAGGGCAGACGCTTTGAGGATTTCCACTCACGACTGTTCGCGCCCCTCGGACGGGTCCAGCCCGTTATCAACAAGAATGGCCCGTATCTGCCCAAACGTGTCAGACAGCAACCCACCGCATCGAATCGGGTCGGGTTGGCCGCATTGGCCGTCCAGAATATCCGCACACGCCATGCCGCCGTATTGAGCAACCGCTTGAGCAAACCAATCGCGCAGGCTCTCCTGCATCAAAGGCAGCACATCGACCGGCTCTTCAATGTCCAAGCCTTTACCACCGTACAAACCGAGCAGCAGGGACGCGCCCGTATACACGCCACAGGTTCCGGAGCAATCGCCCTGGCCATTGCACAAACCAGCAGCCGAACGCACCAGATCGGGATTCTCGCGTCCCATTTCATCCAAGGCAAGCAGCACCATGATCTGACTGCAACAATATCCCCTTCCGGCCAACTCCATTATCTTCAGTCCGGCATCACCAAGCACGGCACTCACCTTCTTTTTGAGCAATCATCAAATAATACCCCAAATTTCGATCACAGGAACAATACCTTTCCTCCCCAGCCATGAGCAAGCGAGCGGCCAACTCTCGGAGATGGTGAGAGTGATCTTCCACCAAACGAACGGTAAGCCCACCTTTCTTGACCATTGCCTTCGTCTCGGAAAGCGGCACGGCGCGATCTGCGCATGAACCATTACCGGCAGCAAACGAGTCAGTCGAATACAAGTCCGCCAACACGAGATACCCTCCCGGTTTCAACACGCGACAAAATTCGTATATCCCCTTTTGGGAGTCATCAAACAAAGAGAGAACGCACTCACAGAACACTGCCTGAAATGTCTGATCAGCAAACGGCAGAGCATCGCCGCGTGCCGGAATGAGAGAAGCAGAATCAACAGCCCGTTCTATTTGCGTAACAGAGGATTCAACACCCCACGCCTCAGCCCCATAGCGTGACCGCAGCCGCTCCACCGTGGCACCCAGGCCACTGCCCACATCGAGTACACGCCAGCCCGGGACCACGCCGATCATGTCGGCGGCTCGGTCTGTGAGCGCAAAGCCACCCGGCCGCAAAGTTTCGCCCGCTGCCGCCCGCAGTTCCAGGGTTTCCCACAAAGGAGCTGATTCACCCACGGTTACTTGTCTTCCAAAAGTTGTTCCACCTGATGCATCTTGCCGTTGGCAAGGGTTTCAGGGATAAGCACATATCCGCACTTGGGACAAGCGGGCAGCTCCACGTTGAAGAGGGAATCGAGGTATTCCAACTCCACTGGACGGGAAACCATTTCTTCATTGCAAGCCGCGCATTTCCAGCCTGCCACATCTGACTCGGGAACCTTGATCAAACTCATGGCTGACCTCCTTTGATACGCATTCGGTGACACCATGTGTTATGAACGAGATACCCATCGCCCTGCTCTTCGAATTCAACCCAGTAAGTGACCACCACAGGGCGGAACGAAGCCAGCAAATGGCCGCTTTCAGCATTGACCAACCAACGGCCCGACTCTCTGGCCTGGAGTAGAACTTTTTGTATATCGCTCTTTAAAATTCGCCGTTTTTCCATGGCGGTTGCGGCTTCGTCTGTAAATGCCACCTCAATGGATTCAAAAAGTTCACCGCTCACGTCCTGCTCTTCGTTCCAGACTGAACGGAGCAATTCCTCTTTCAATCGCACACGGTTCTCCCTACGGGCCGAATAGCCGGGCGCGGGTCGTGCTGCAGGATCATCCAGACGCGGGTACAGCAAATCATAGAGATGCATGGCCCGCTTGCCGGTTCGGGCGATCATGTCGCGACACATGACGCAATAAGTCACCCAGTCCTCTTCCATGGAATCCGCCCGCAGTTCAGCGACTTTGTGGCCCAAATCAGGATTGGCCTCACTGAGTAATCCACCGAACCCGCAGCATTGCGTTGTCTCGCAGGTGTAATCAGGTTCTGCCACGGCCACATGCAAATCTCCGAGCAGTTTACGGACTTCGGCCTGTGCCATGGCGTCATGGCGCGTGGCACACGGATCGTTGATAGCAAGCCTTCCGGCATCAACAGCAGTACCATTGGGCAATCCCAAGGCTCCGAGAAGTGTCCACTGAGACACAATTTCGGCTTCCGGCAATCCTTTTCGCAGTGACTTGAGACAAGTAGGGCACGCCACAATAATGCGTGGGGAACCGAGCCGCTCCCACTCCGCCTTGATGGACGCGATCACTTCGTCAGCCGCAGCCCTACGCGCAGACCATTCAGCGGGGGCGCCACAACAATGCAGCAACAGGCCTACATTGCCGAGTCGACCACGCAAATCAGCATACGCGGCAGTCACTCCATCCGGGTCAGAAGCAGTCAACTGACAGCCGGGAAAGAAAAGATATTCGCTTGTAGTGAGACCGGGCGCATGACGCCCCAACACACATTTTTCGCCGTTGGCAAATCCCATGTCACGCAGAGCAAACTCATGGGCAGACTGAGGCATATTCCCCTGCTCTACCATGGTGTTCCGTGCTTCGAGGCACATATCACCCACGGAAAAGTCTTCCGGGCAAACAGCCTCACACAGGCCACACAACATGCAGGAATTGATCATCTTGTTTGCTTGCCGTGTGCCCATGACGATAGATTCATTATTGTAAATCTGGCGAGCGTAAACCTTGGGATAATATTTGTAATGGCGGAGGTATTCACACCCCTTAACGCACTCCATGCACTCGCACTGGAGGCACCGCTTTGCCTCATCACGGACCGTCACTTCCGTGGGTTCGCCCTGCATTGGTTCGGCAGGTTCCACCTTGGTAATATTGGTATACAGTCGGGTTTCATACGGCCCTTCCAAATCTCGGCCCGAGACCATGGAGACGCCTTGAGTGAACCGCTCAATGGAATTGGCTGCGCGCCGTCCCGCTGCAGCCTGTAAGATTGATGACGACTCCCCTGTCCGGCTGGCAAACACCCCAGCGCGCCGGGTACCGAGGGTCAATTCATCCGGTTCTCCAAAATCGAGAAGAGAATCAGGAACATCCTCGCTATCGATGAAAACAGCGTCCTTTTCTTCCAACAAGGAAGTGAGCAACTCGGCGGTAATGGAAGTCGACTCTTCGAGATCAACACCCATTTTTCGTAGGCTTTCGAGTTCTCGCTCAAGCACACCGTGGGGCAAGTCATCAAGTCCGGCACCTAGAGAATGGCAATAGAGCGAAACATCAAACCCTCTGCGACCAAACTCCCACGCAGCGCACAGCCCTGTCATGGAGCCACCGAGGACGGCCACAGACTTGCCGCGTGACGGCAGAGGTCGAGGCGGGGCCACAGGCTTAGCGTTTTCAGCACAATAACGCTCAAGAATTCCCATCTCAATAGCACCGCCCACGTCCTTACGGACGCAAGCCGCCTTGCAGGGAGCATCACACAAACGAGCCAGCACACCGGGAAGCGGCATGGTCTTGGCGAGCACCTGCCACGCCTTGTCCACGCGCCGTTGCCCCATCAGTGAGCAGAAAGTTCTCGCATCAACGTGCAAAGGACAGGCAGCGACACACTGCGGCGTCTCCTCCTGAATGCACTTGCTTTCCCAATTTCTCAGATCAGACTGTTCCATAACTGCCTTGTAACGGAAAGGAGCGGCCCATGCCAGGGCATGGACCGCTCCTGCTTGAGTTTACGTATTAACCTTTGAGACCCGCGAGGATCTTTTCAGGCAATGCGGGCAATACGCGAATGCGAACGCCACACGCGTTGTAGATAGCGTTGATGATGGCCGGATGCGGGACGCACAGCGGAATTTCACCAACACCGGAAGCACCGAAGGGACCTTCAGGACGCTCGGTTTCGATATAGATCAGTTCCATGTCGTCCGGAATCTGCTTGATGTACGGGAAGCCTGCACCCTTCAGGGTGGAGTGCTTTTTGATGTCTTCGTAGTCTTCGGTCAAGGCCAGGCCGATAGCCTGAGCGATGCCGCCGTACATCTGACCGTCAACAACCAGCTTGTTGTTGATCTTGCCGATGTCGGCCACGAAGGTGATCTTTTCGACAGTGGGCTGACCTGTGGCAAGTTCCACAGCGACTTCAGCCATACACAAACCATACATGTAGCAGGCGAACGGGCTACCCTGACCATTTGCATCACAATCGTTGGCCGGAGCGGACCACTTACCGTGCTGGAGAACGTCGATATTCTCATCGACCATCTCCTGGTAGGTGCGGTAGGAGCCATCAGCTTTGAGCATGGCGCCGATCAGCATTTCACAGCCGACCTTGATGGAGTTGCCAACAACAACCTGAGAACGGGAACCACCAGCCGGACCACCGTTGGGGCAAACGCGGGTGTCGTTCATGACCAGCTTGATCTGATCAGGAGTGATGCCCAGCGGACGCAGAGCTTCGTGAGCAGTACCGAGTACGCCCATGTCAGCACCCTGACCGTGATCATGCCATGTGGCAAAGACGCTAACAGTGCCGTCTTCGTTCAGACGTACATCAGATTCTGCAGTGTCCGGACCATCAAGGCCGGAACCATACACGCCCAGAGCCAGACCAACGCCGCGCTTCACTTCAGCAGTGGAGTTGGCTTCGGCCTTTTTCTTGGCAGCTTCGTACTTGGGACGAAGCTTATCCATCATCTCCTCCATGGGGTAGACTTCAGGATCGCAACCGGTAGGTGTAGTAGAACCTTCACGGTAGATATTCTTGTAGCGAAGTTCCAGAGGATCCATACCGAGCTTTTCAGCCAGCTCATCCATCAGGGACTCAGACGGGAACTCAGCTTCGGGTCCGCCGTAGCCACGGAATGCTGCACCCCAGCAATGGTTGGTGCAAACAGTACGGCCCTGGCCGCGAATGTTATCGATATTGTAACCGGAGCCGATAAACTGAGCGCCGCGCAGAGTCAGCAGATCGCCAAACTCGGAGTACGGGCCGTGATCGACGGTCCAATCGGTTTCCATGCCGAGCAGCTTGCCTTCCTTGTCAGCGGCCAGACGCACGGTGGTGTTCTGGGGAGAACGCTTACCTGTGTAGGTCTGCTGCTGGTGGTAGTCATATGCCAGGAACACGGGCTTGCCGGTTGCCAGACAGGCTGCGCCAACGAGGGCTTCCATGGTCGGGGAGAACTTGTAACCAAAGGTTCCGCCAGCCGGGTTCTGAACCATGACCATGTTCTCAGGCTCAACGCCGAGACCGGGAGCGATCATGTAGAGGTGCAGGTGCAGGCCGATGGACTTGGAATGGATGCAGAGCTTGCCTTCGTCATCAAGGTAGGCAAAACCCACGTCCGGCTCGATGGGCAGGTGAGGCTGGCGAGTGGTGAAGTAATCACCTTCAACAACTACATCTGCGGAATCGAAGATAGGAGCGGTCTCTTCGCCCTTGGCGACGTTCTGCTCGTAGTAGACATTGGGAGTGCCGGGATGAATCTCGATGGCGTCGTCAGCCATGGCGGCCTGGGCGCTCATGTATTCGGGCAGACGCTCCAGCTCGACAACGACTTTGGCGGCAGCGGCTTTGGCGTTCTTCTCGGAGTCGGCACAAACGATAGCGAGTGCATCGCCATACTGGAAGACCTTCTCGTCGCACAGGATGGGACGATCCCAACCGTCACCTTTATTGGTGGGGAAGGTGATCAGACCGGTGATACGGTTCTTACCCTTGATGTCCTTATAAGTGACGATCTTCTCGACGCCGGGCATTTTCTCAGCTTCGGCAGTGTCAATGGACAGGATCTTGGCGTGAGAGACCTCAGCCTGAACCAGAGCGAGCTTGAGGGTGGTCGGCGGCATCTTGATACCGAGGTCTGCACCGTAGTCCAGAGTACCGGTGACCTTTGCCACTGCGGTCGGACGGGGATACTTGGTGCCCCAGATGCGGCCATCTTCGGGAATTTCAAATGCAAGCTCATCCATGGTCATTTCACCGCGCATGACTGCTGCGGCGGACAGGACGGAATCAACCAACTGTTTGTAACCAGTACAACGGCAGGCGTTGCGATATTTCTGGAACCAGTCACGGACATCTTCACGAGTCGGATTCGGATTCGCAAGAATCAGAGCATAGGAAGACACGACAAAACCGGGAGTACAAAAACCGCACTGTGCGCCGCCGTGGGCAATCCATGCCATCTGGATGGGATGCAGATTATCCGGAGTACCAATACCCTCGGTGGTAAGGATCGTAGCGCCGTCTTTTACGCGGCTCATTTTCATGGTGCAGGAGCGGATCAGCTTATCATCTACGATGACGGAACAAGCGCCGCACTGGCCGGTATCACAACCGACCTTGACGCTGGTCAGGCCGAGCTGCTCACGCAGGATGCTGGATAGCTTGGCGTCCTTTTCGCAGATTATCTGCTTGGGAGCACCGTTAACTTGGAGATTGAGTTTGATCATGACAGGTTACCTCCTTGATATCACTGTCTCAAAGTTGCGTATCTCGAAACGAAAAACGCTGGGGTAATGAACGTTATTTTCCAAAGGGACAGATGGGGTAACGGCAAACATCGCACGTTGCGCAAAATCCGCCGTGGCCCATGCCCACAATGTCTTCTCTAGTCACTTCTTCCCCTGCCAACAGGCGAGGAACCACAAGGTCAAAAATGGAAGCGCGGTAGTACATCACGCAGCCGGGCAGCCCAAGAATGGGCACATCACCGAGCTTCGCGATCATGAACATGACGCCGGGAAAAGTCGGGGAGCCATAGGTAATAACCTCAGCGCCGGTTGCCCGAATGGCCGTGGGCGTCTGGTCATCAGGGTCAACAGACATGCCCCCTGTGACCACGACCATTTCCGCGCCTTCGGCAATGAAAGCCAGAATAGCGTCGCGGGTCATGGACGGATCATCCGAAGTCAGACGCTGGTCCATAACCGTCGAACCGAGCTTGGAAAACTTCTTGCGAATGACAGGACCGAACTTGTCCTTGATACGGCCGTGAAAGACCTCACTGCCAGTGGTCACCAGCCCTACATTGTGATGAACAAAGGGACGTACACCGACCACATAGGGATATTCGGCACAGATGGCCTCTACCTGCTCGATTTTCTTTTCATCAATGACAAGCGGGACCACGCGGGTTCCGGCCACTGGCCGCGGATCGGTGATCTGCTGACCGTCATGCATGGTGGCCAGCACAACTTCCTCGATGGAATTAATCCGATTCAGGGCTTCAACGTTGATATCCAAAAGGCCAGGTGAGGCCTCAAAGTTGATCCGCCCTTCCGCCACATCAGACAGGGTGATGCCTGGACCGGCGGCAGCCTTCGAGATTCGATCGGCAGCTTCGTTTTCGTGGATACGGCCCTTCTCCATGTTGAGCACATAAACGTGCTCCTTGCCGATTTCCAACAACAGGGAAATATCATTTTCCTCAATGACATGGCCTTTTCGGAAGGCCGGGCCCTTGGATTCTCCGGGAACAATTCGGGTCATGTCGTGGCACAGAACCATGCCGACGGCTTCTTGAACTGGGACAGTTTTCATGAACGTTTGACTCCACAGCCGCTTGAGTATGTATTGCCCCGGAACCAATGGTGGTAAATCAGGGCGGCCCACTTCATTATGTCAAAAAAGACATAATACTAGGCGCTAAAAATCCAATGACAACAGTTGGTTAAGACAATTTATTTGACGATACAGATTTACTTAAAAACGGTTTTTATGCCGAAATGAGCACAATGTATCCCTGAGTCGCTTCTCAGTCAATACAACGTGTCTTTTTTATGTTTTGCACACCAATCCGGGAGAGCTTACCCCAGCCACGCCAATCTCACCTCTGGCAGTATGGAACTTGACGCAAGGACTCACCTCATACATCTAAAGTATAGTCAAATATTCATATGGAGGATATTATGGAAAAGATTCTCATCATTGGATGTCGCAACACCATGGACGATGTCTGCGTCGGATGTTCCCGCTGCATGGTGGCTTTCAACCGACGCGAAGGATACTTTGAGCGGTACAAGGATCAGGAAGCCGAACTCATCGGCCTTCTCAACTGTGGTGGCTGTCCCGGCGCATCCATTGTAACCCGCTTGATGCAGGTAAAGCTGTGGAACATGCCTCTCAATGAGCAGCCCACCAAAATCCACATCGGCCCTTGTCTGGCGGACCACTGCCACTACTACGATGATCTGGTAACCAAGATTCAGGTCAAAGCTGGCATTGAGGTCATCGAAGGCACCCATCCGTACATGCCAGAAAAGGTGTACGCCTAACCGACAAGGCCTCACAAATCGAAGGCAAACAGTAAGACAAAAGAAAAAGCCCCCTGCTTGCAGGGGGCTTTATATATCTAGTTGGGGAAATTCCGCTTCATGATTTCGTCATACTTACCTGACGATTTAAGCTGTTCCAATGCGGCTTGCCATTTGGCTATGGTTTCATCCGGCACATCCCGCGAAAAGGCCAGCCATGCTGATGACTCCGCAAACTGGCAGCAGGTCCGCTCAAAAAGATTGGGATCAAGCCCCGCACTCTTTGTCATATAGTAATAGGTCCGCTCACCCATAAGCACCAGATCGACTCGGCCTTGTGCAAGTTTCTGGTAACTGGAATTATAACTCGGCCCGACATCAAGGTTGGTAAACCCTTTAGATAAAAGTGTACGGTGAGTATATCCGTCCTTGCGAACAGCTATACGCTCTACGTGTCGGGCATCTTCAAGAGAGCGCACCTCTACTGTGCTCGCCCTGCGTTTGAAGAAGTAATCCCCTTCGCTAAAGATAGGGCCGACCCACTTGAATAACTTCTCTCGTTCCGGCATTCGGACAATGGCAAACAACGCTTGCCTCGGTTCACTCTTGGCCTGCTCAAAGGCCCGAAGCCAAGGACTCGCATGAATGGGGTTGGTGTCTCCGACGAGAGCCTGAATCTCTCGAACAACTTCTGGAGCAACGCCACGAAGTTCACCCGCCTCCTCATAAGCCAATGGAGGATAGATGATCACCTGCATATTGATTTCCTCCGCATACGCAAAGGAGGGAATTAAAAGACAAAAACATATGAAAAAATATAATTGATACAATGGACTACCTCGCAAATTGCTTGAACTAGGCCATATATCAAATTGATAACCAATGTCTATTATTAAGATCATAAGCACAGCTTGGAACAAGCATCGCAATAACACGTTATTTCATTGTACAATAACGTTGACGGAAGACGAGCAAAGTCCGGCAACAGATCAACCCCATAAGACTCAGTCCGGCTATTCGAATTAATAACAACGACATAAGGTGGAGCAGAATATCTCGGTAGCGTAATCTATCTTTTCCTACCGCGAGAAACGCCGCGCTTGGCAGACTTGTACTTGCCGGATTTCTGATTCCCGGTCTTTCTATTACCAGATCTATCATTGTCTGGATTGCGATTGTCAGACTTCTGGTTGTCCAACTCATGGGTATCAGGCTTGCGGTCTTTGGGCTTGTGATTACCAGAAGCATGCTTGGAAAAAGATCGTTTCCCTTTGCCCGCTTTGGGAGGCCTGCCGCGAGTGGGCATGAGAATGCCGTGTTGTCGCAATCGGGCGGCATCGGTCTTGGCGACTGGGATCGGGTTGCCATTCAAATCGGTCTCAGCATGGAACATGGCGGCAGCAGCCGTTCCGGGCAGCGGAATGAAACACTGCACCTGTTCCGGCTTCCATCCCTGCTCCCTCAACCAGCTGCCGAGAGCGTGCATATCCTCGTCCGTGCAACCAGGAAAGGCAGACATGAGGTACGGGACAACATATTGTTTCTTGCCCGCTTTTTTGGATTCCTGCCAAAAGAGGTCTAAAAATTTCTCGAACGCATGAAACCCGGGCTTGCGCATAAGCTTGAGCACATGGTCAGCCTGATGTTCCGGCGCAATCTTGGCCTGCCCACCCACGAACTCGCGGATAAGACAGGAAAGAGAACGCATGTCCTGCAAGCCGAGATCAATGCGCCAGCCTGAAGCCACGCGCACATGCTTGACAGAATCAACGTCGGTAACCGAGCGCAGCAGGTTCACAAAATCTTGCTGCTTCACTCGGTAGTGTTTACAAACGGCAGGAGTCAAACAACTGGAACGCTTACACTTTGATTGATCCGTAGCGCAAAACGCGCCCCACATATTAGCGCTGGGACCGCCCACATCGCTGATGCTTCCGTTGAACCCTTTCACCTCGGTGATGCGTTCCACCTCGCCCAGAATGGACTCTTTTGTACGAGACCGAATCTGCCGCCCCTGATGCAGGGCCAGGGTGCAAAAGGAACAACCACCAGAACACCCGCGATGGGTGGTCACAGAAGTCTGGATCATATCCGCAGCAGGGATACGTTCTTTATAGGAAGGATGCGGCAAGCGCGAAAATGGCAAACCAGCCAATTCATCCAACCCTTCGGTATCGAGATATTCGCCAGGAGGCGTGAGGATAACCACCCTGCCCCCGGCTTCCTGCACGGCCACCTGTTTGTTCTGGTGAACCTGAAGCTCCATAAGGGTCGTGGCTCGGATAAGCTCTTGCGGATCTTCCATGATCGCCTCATGACTCGGCAGTTCCATGACATCCGCTCCCTCAGGGAGGTCTTTACGAGCACCCGCCACCACCAGTCCGGCGATATTCACCAACTTGGGCCGCAATGCCTTGATAGATCTATCTTCGGAATCGCGGATGGCGTCAGCCACGGCCACGATGGAATTCTCAGCCATGCCATAGGTGATGGCTGTGGCTTTGGAGTCCAGCAGCACAGATTTGCGCACCGAGTCGACCCAAAAATCATAATGAGAAATTCGTCTGAGCGATGCCTCGATGCCGCCAAGAATTACAGGCAGACCGGGGAAAGCGCGCTGAACCACATTGGTGTAGGCAATGCTCGCCCGGTTGGGACGAGCTCCTGCCATGCCGCCCGGAGTGTAGGCATCGTCGCTCCGCTTTTTGCGAAAGGCGGTGTAGTGGGACAGCATGGAATCCAATGATCCGGCTGTCACACCAGCAAAGAGCGTAGGCCGCCCCATACGAGTCACGTCGTCGGGCCGATCCCACCTTGGCTGACCAGACACACCCACACGGAAGCCGTGATGAACCAACCATCGACCGAGCAAGGCTGCGCCAAAAGATGGATGATCAACATACCCGTCTCCGGTAACGAGAAGGATATCGAGTTCCTCCCACCCCAGCTTGTCCATCTCCTCGCGGGACATGGGCAGCACGGGCGGCTGTTCTATATACGGACGTTTAATGCTCATAATGGGATGATGACGGAAAAAGGGTGAAAAAGCTATGCGAACCGCTTACGCAGTGTCTTGAACAAATCGGGCTTGCGGTCATATTGATGAACAACGTGCGCCCGCTCACCATTGTCGTTGAGCACAAATCCCTCTGCGTCTTGGACTGGCTCTCCCTTGGTGTAACCCAAAGTCAGAATCGGACCGCCATTGTCGTGCAGAGTGAGCTTGCCCAACTGGCCGGTATGGAGCAGCACATTGTGCACACCCTGATCATATCCGGCAATGCGCTCGCCCCCCTTGAAGGGAATCAAACGCTCAGTCATGGCTTCGAGGTAACGCACCGCGCCCGCCTGATCGCACACAGTGGTGCCAGAGCAGGAAATGGGCTCATGTCCTACGGCTGCCATCGCCTCTTGCCCCTGATGCGTACGAATCCAATGGGAGTTATGCGGACAAGTCGCCAACGTCATACGCCTGTCTTCCAGAGTGCAATTGATTCCCTCGGGCCAGGTAAAGCTGAAAGGATCGCGCTGAAAAACGACATCCCGCACATCGGTCATCATGACATGGCTGTACTCGCACCGAAGAGAGCGCATGAAGTCGAGGTAAAGGAAATACCGAAGAGCGTTATATGGCACATCTTCCAGTCCAGCCGTCCGTTCAAACGGAACAAGCAGGACAGCATGATCGGCCATGCGTTCCAAATCGCGAGTGGTTTCTGAAACGAAAAGGACACACTCCCCTTCGTAACTGCACTCTTCCAACGACTGAAGGAAAGGCCGCACGTCTCCATAATGGTACCCGGCGGCCAATCCGAGAATAAGCGAATTCATGATACTACTGCCCGATGCTAGCGGCGACGTCTCCGAAGCGGACGACGGCGGCGCGGACGGGCACTGGAGTCGTCCCCACCTTCCGCTTTGGGCCTGTCATCGCGAGGAGCCTGCTCCTGTGGAGCCTGCTCGCGACGCTCTTGCCGGGGCTTTTCCTGGCGCGGCTTTTCCTGACGTGGCTTCTCCTGGCGCGGTTTCTCTTGACGAGATTCTTCGCGGCGAGGCTTACGCGGCTCATTACGCTTTTCGCCCTTGGGCTTTCCACCACGTTCTTCACGGGGTTCCCCTGCAGGCTTGCGACCACGACCATGGCTTTCGCCATTACGCGAATCTCTGCCTTGTCCACGTCCACGGCTCTCGCCGTTGCGAGGCTGACGCTCACGCGGCTTCTGCTTTTTCGGCTGAGACATTGCCTTTCGGGGCTGCTCCGGCTTCACCTCTGGCTCAACGGGCTTACCGTGCAGGGTGTTCTGATAAATTTCATCCAGCAGCATAGCGATCAAGCCCATAGAGTCTTCGGCCGCCGCATACTTTTTCACCAGCGGCAGGAAGCGGGAAGCACGTTCACGCTCCAACGGCTTGAGCTTGCGGAATTTCTTCTCCAGAAGCGCGGTAAGGCGTTCCTCAATGATGGATGCCACGTCCTCTTCGGTAGGATCTTTGATCTCCTCGAACCGGATTTTAAAGCGGGTTGCAATGCGCTCCAGCTCCATTTTCTGGATGACATCAACCAAAGTGATGGCAACACCAGAGGCTCCTGCGCGGCCTGTCCGACCAGCGCGGTGAACGTAGGATTCCGGATCTTCCGGCGGCTCCATCATGAAAACATGGGAAAGTTCAGGAATATCAATACCACGTGCGGCCACATCTGTGGCGACCAGGAAGCGAAGTTTGCCTTCCTTGATACGCGCCATGAGCTTTTCGCGCTTGTTCTGTGTCAGGTCCGAGGTCAATCCCTCGGCATCAAAACCGAACTGGGAAAGAAGCGCGGCAGTGAATTCCACATTGCGCTTGGTGTTGGAAAAGATAATGGCCGAAGAAGGATTCTCCAGCTCAATGAGCTTGATGAGCTTACGCTCTTTGCCCATGGCCTGAACTTCGACGAACTGGTGGGTAATGGCCGACACATCGGCCTCGTCGCTGGACAAGGAAAGGAATTCCGGCTCGACCATGAACTCACCAGCCAGTCGCATGACTGACTGAGGGAAAGTAGCCGAGAACATGTAACTGCCGTCGATCTTGCGCGGCAGATACCGCTTCACCTCGACCATGTCCGGGTAGAAACCGACTGACAGCATCCGGTCCGCCTCATCAAAGAGGAGCACCTTGAGGTTGTCGAGGCTGAGGCTGCGACGGACGAGATGGTCAAGGATACGGCCAGGCGTACCCACCACAAGCTGTGCGCCTTCGCGGAATGCATCAAGCTGTTCCTGGTAGCCAACGCCACCATAAACGGCCACCACATTGATGCCATCTTCACCAGCCAACATACGCGCTTCTTGCGCAACCTGCTGAGCCAGTTCGCGGGTGGGGACCATGACCAAAGCCTGACATTCCGGCATATTCGGATCGAGCTTGTGGATGAGCGGCAGCACGAATGCACCGGTCTTACCGGAGCCAGTACGTGCCTGAACCATGACGTCTTTGTCATTCATGAGGAACGGCAAAGCACGTTCCTGTACAGGCATGAGCTTATCCCAGCCCACGCGCTCGCAAGCATCGCTCAATGCTTCCGGCAGTTCGTCAAATGTCATCTTGGGAAAGATGGAATCAATGGCCGTTTCGTTTTCAACGGCTTCGGGAGTGTTGTTTTCTTCCATGTCAAAAAACCTATGATATATGGTGTGCGCCCAGGCCAATCGACTGCGTAAATAAAAGGGGCCTAGGCAAGAAATTTCTACGAGTCGCGCGCACACTATACCACTTACGCCCGTTTGTACAATATAGATAACTGGTGCGGGTTGGCGGGTGATGACAGGTTAAGCAGAGTGATGAATTTCAAATCGAAATGAGAAGCCACCTTCCGAGGAGTTGTCTGGTGGTTTAACTTCCAGCGGCCAAAGGTCGCTACGCCCTCTGGTAGATTACTCTACGCCCACCGATGACAGGTCCACGCCAACGAGCAATCTGTGGAACTGACCAACAAAAAAAAGGGGCAGGCTTTTCAGCCCGCCCCTTTTTAGGGTGCTATGATTACTTAGCGTGGCATTCGCCGCAGGCCACGGGGCCCTTGGCTGCCGTTTCATGGCAAGTAACACACTGCTTATGATAGGCACGCATCAGCGGGGTTCCGCCGTCAGTGCGCTTCACAGCGTGACACGATTCACAGGTCTCGCCTTCACTGGAGTTTTCCATATCGCGCTTGCCATCATCAGTCTTGGAATGATGACAGACAACGCAATCTTCCAGTTCAGCTTTCTCATTGTGAAGATCGTGGTTGAAGGGAACCTGAGGACGTTCGAGCTTAACGAATGCATCCACAGGAACATGAGTCATGTCATCCTGAGCAAATGCCAGGGGTACAAAGTACACGACAACCAAGGCAGCAATGACGGCCAGAGAGGCCAGGAGCTGAATGTTTTGTTTCTTCTGCATAATGACCTCCTTATACCTCAGGTTTTTCCATCAGTTCGTAAATGATATCGCCGATGAACTTACCGTGCATGCCGAGATCATAATAACCGATGATATCTTCAATACCGCCGTGACAGTTATGGCAAGGAATAACAACATCCTTAACGCCGGTAGCTCTGAGCTGATCGGCCTTAATGCGGTTACCTTCCATGCGTGTATTCTTGAACGGAGGACCACAGTTAATGACGCCTCCACCGGCGCAACAACAGTAGTTGTGCTCACGGTTCGGAGTCATTTCAACAACTTCTTCGCAGAGGAAGTGAACAACTTCACGGAGCTTGTCCATGAGGCCACGGCCACGAATAATGTTGCAAGGATCCTGAATGGTGACCGGCTTCTCAAACTTGTGCGTGATCTTGATTTTACCTTCAGAGATCAGCTCATGGTAGAAGTCGATAGCGTGGATGACCGGGACGGGCATCTTTTTATGACCAAGCCAACGGTTGCCCATGTCGTAGACAGAGCGGAAGGCGTGACCACACTCACCCATGACGATGCGCTTGCAGCGCAGCTTCTGAGCAGACTCATAGTGAGCACGCTTCAGACGGCCCATGTTCTCGAAATCACCCGTGAACATGCACATGTCAGAGTTATCCCAGCCAGGCTCGGATGTCATGGTCCAACTCACACCGGCAGCGTTCATGATGGCGGCTGCTTGGTAGATGAGCTGAGTACGGAACTTGGGTTCCGGTGCGATGACAGAATAGTAGATGTCTGCGCCTTCCACATCGAGAGGAATGCGCAGGCCCGGGAACTCGTCACGGGCTTCATCTTCCTGCCACTGCAGGGAATCGATCCACTCGTCATCCTTGACCCACATCTGGTTCATGGTGGAGGAGTGAGAGTGGGCTGTGTCACGAATATACTGCGGCACAACGTCCAGCAGGTAACAGATACGGCGCACCATGGACATGATGTAACCGGTATCAATACCAACCGGGCAGTAGTGGGCGCAACGCTTACAGAGGTTGCATTCGGTGAACGCCATCTGCGCCATCTCGTAGATGCGCTGGGGTTCGACCTTGCCCTTTTTGTTCATGAGCTCATACATCGTCTCGGTGGCTTTATTTACCGGAGAGTAGCTCGGATCTTCGTCATGGGAGACATAGTAATGGCAAGCCTGCGAACACAGACCGCAGCGCATACATGTCTCCTGATATGCCTTCAGTTTAGCCCCGGTTTCGCCCTTGAGCACCTGGTTAACCACTTTCTGAATTTTTTCGGTGGTCAGCCCGGCAACTCCGGCTTCGAGTCCGGGATCTGATATGATTCTATCAGCGATTTGACTCATTATTCGTACCTCATATTCTAATAGTTGTGGTCTACCAGTCCTTGGAATTGCGGACGCCGCCGAATTCCGAACCCATGTACGCTCTGGTAAATAATACAAACAGAGCATGGCTGAGACGCGTGAAAGGAATCAGCGCCAGCACGAGTTCACCTGCCAAAACATGCAGGATGGTCATCATGAGCACCGGGCCAACCTGATGGTAGGCCAGAACGCCGGTGATGAACGGCAGAACCACGAGAATGAGAGCAAACCAGTCTTTGCCGCGGGTGACGCCCTTAACATGGGGCAGTGCGATGCGACGGTAAGCGAAGACACCGCAGGCGGCGATGACCGCAAAGCTGATGATATCGCCGATCTGATCGGGCAGGCTCGGGAAGGAGATGCCGAAGTTGGTATCCCACAGAACCACATGTGCGCCCAGGAAGACGGCAACCAGCAGGAAGCCGATGTGGAACACGAAGGTGGCAACGGTCATAAGCGGATCGGCTTTCCAACCCATTGTATTGAACGGAATCATCCAGTTGATGATTGACCGCAGACCATATTTCCAGCTCATGTACGCTACGGATGAAGCATCCTTGGCCTTAGCCAAGTTGTACATGGTGACCATCCGGTAAATGGAACCAATGATGAAAACACCAAAGGAAAACCATGCCAGAGGACCGGTGACGAAGGTATATATTTCAGTCATTGCTGTCTCCTCCGCCTAGAACTGGGCCACATCCGCGATGATGCGGACATAACTGTTATTTTCAATGGCGCGAATAAGGACCTTGGAACCGTCTTCGCTAAAAGCGGGCGGCCATGCGCGGTCAAAGTCACGCTCGAATTCCTTGCCGTTGAGCAGAATCTTGTAACGTCCACCCTTCTCAACCAGACAGGCAACATTCTTGGAGTCGCCGTCGAAGACTACGGGCCAGGCCATGTCGTACACGCCGGTCCAGGCAGTTCCATCAACCACGATCTTGAAGTTCGCGTTGTCCGTATTGGTCAAGATACCTGCGCGTTCGCCACTGGGGCTAACCACGAGGTCATAGGCTACATCAAAAGACTCGCCCCAGGCTGCATTGTCCACACAGGCGGTGAACTGGCCGTAGCTGGTGGCGACGATGGCCCACAACTTGTTGCCTTTTGCAGAATACTGGAGCTCAAGACATTGAAGGTAACGCGGATCCCACAGTATGGAGCCATCTTTGGCGACGCCCCACTTGCCAGCAACACGGACCGGACAGGCCACAGAGTTGTCGACGGGATGGAAAACCGGTTCCCAAACCTGATTGTAAACCGAAGACCAAGGCTTGTCGTCGACGGCGATGGTGTAGTTGTGCACTCCGGTACGAACCTGAGCGGCAACGCTGGAACCATCTTTATTGAAAGTCGGAGTCCAAACGTTGAGATACTTGTTTTCCCAACACTTGCCGTCGACTGCAACTGTGTAGACGCCTTTCTTGAAGCCTTCGATATCTGCCTGACCAAGACTGACCACCTGAGCAACACCAGCGCTGTGAGCGCCGTCTGCCGTAAGGGTGAACTGGTTGACATTTTCGTAAACTTCTTCCCACGGCACGCCGTTGAGAGCCACGGCATATCGCTCATCAGATTTGTACATGTTAGCGATGACCGAGCCGTCTGCGCTAAACTTGGTCTCCCAGACATAGTCGGTAGTCTCGCCAACGAGCTCACCGTCCACGCCCAGCCCCCACTCCATGTCCTGCTGACACAGAGCGGTCAGACGGCCATCAGGAGCGAAGCGCAGGTGCCAAATTTTTTCGTAGGTGTTTTCATGCACCTCGTTGTTGACCCGAACGGAAAATTCGCCTTCGTCCACTTGGACGACTGCTGCCAGTCTTTCACCGTCGTCAGAGACGTACGGCTCTTCCTGCCAGCCATGCCCTTGCATAGGGGAGAGAGACTCGACGACCGTTCTCTGGCCGACCTCCCAATCCCAGTTGGATTTCAAACCCATAACACCCCCTTGGGTTGAGCGTCCGCCACTACGGCGGAATGTTCTTCAACATGGGTGAGACCATTCGTCGGAGAAAGGAGGTGCTGCGATATAGGCGTAAGCATCAAGTCTGATGGATTCAACAGGGCAACATTCCCACCCATAACAGGGAAGCTGCCCAAGACCTGACGCCCTTGGATTCGAGCCATTTCGCAGTCCATTCCGAACCGCCGTCGTATGTTTTATGCACCCATGACCTTGAGGAAGCTGGGTAGGTAATCTGGCTCATCTATTCAGCAACAAACGATGTCGCTTGGACCTTTTCCCTGCACCCGGCCATTACAACCTCAGATCGATCGCCAAAATCGGCGAATGCGCCCCGGCTAAGTAGGGTTTTACCAACGCAATTTCATACCAAACTACGTCGTTTTTATGCAAAACCCATCGCCCGAAAAACGCTTCGACACCATGGCATAGATTATATGAAAGGTAAACACGAATACCCGATCTTAATGGTTAAATAAATGGCTCCAAACCGCTGATATTCCCTACTTATGGAGTCTAGAATTATAACGCCAAGCCCTGTGTATTTACAGTGGATATATTATGATAAAAGACGCGTTATAATCGACCCAATTCGCTTGCACAACACCTCCAATCGATTAGAGTTGAGACAACTGAAAAATCCCGACATCCAACCTCGTGGCGGGCGACGCAAACCCCGGCCCGACCACTTGTCATGGCGCGGACGAGAGAAGAGCTTGCAGTTGGCTTCTCCCGTCCGCGTCAAATTTTTTTTAGTATGAAATTCCAGCCACCTGGCTCCATTGATTATATGCACTCAATTTTAGCTTGACTCTCAAACTATCTTTCCATAGCTTTGCTTGACTTTCAAATTATATGGAGATCAAGCAATTATGGATTCACTCTTTTTCGTCGCCCTCCAATCCAGCCTTTTCCTCGGCCTCATCCACGGAGTCAACCCGTGCGGACACTCCTGGGTGGTGCTTGCCCCCTTTGTCGCCGGGGATAAAAGCGGAGCGCGTGTATTCAGTCTGACAGCGGCTTTTATTATGGGCACTACCCTTGGCTGCCTCGCCATAGGCCTTTTCCTCGGCTCAGTTTCGGCTAGCCTGCCTGAATCCACTCGCTATTTCACGGACATCATCACCGCAGGGATTATCATAGCGCTGGGCGTTATCCTGATCTGGCGCCCACACCTCTTGCACAGCCACGAACATGATCACAAACACCACGATCACGCCAACCACTGCAATTGCGATAACCACGACCACGACCACGACGCTGCTCACCATCATCACGCACCGCTAGCTGCCAAACGCTCTACTATCTGGGGATTGGCGACTCTCGGCTTCGTGAACATGATCGTCCCCTGCCCTACGGTTGCCATCATGTATTCCTATGCTCTGGAGTCCGGCAACGCCACGCAATCCGTGGCCGTCTTCGCCAGCTACGCACTCGGCACTGCCATCGCCCTTGCAGGCGTGATCTTTGCCATATACAAGGTAACCGGACTCATACGGAAACTACAGATGCCCTGGATCGAACCCGCCATAATGCGCACAGCAGGCGTCCTGACGATCATCTTCGGCATATACACCCTCTACCTGGACTTTGCTCCAACAGGATAGGCTAACACCATGCCCGAAACAGGCAAGCTGACCCAACTCATTGTGGAATTCTATGAAAAGCTCTCTTCCTGGGAGCATTGTGTGGTGCGAGACAAAGGGCTAACCCTGCCTCAGGTGCACGCTCTGGAAATATTGGGCAGCCACAAAGCGCTCAGGATGAAGGAATTGGCAGAAAAAATGGGGGTAACAACAGGCACTCTTACCGTACTCGCAGACAGGCTGGAGAAGGCTGGTATGCTACGGCGCAAACCTCATGACAAAGACCGCCGATCCATTCTCGTTGAACTCACCAAGCAGGGGAAGCTCGTTTACGAAGAGCACGACGAACTTCATAACCAACTCACCAGGGACATTACCGCACATCTCTCGGACGAAGAGCGGCAATGTCTGGCAATCACACTAGAAAAGATCAACAGGGAATTCTAACGCTTAGGTGTTGCGCAAGGAAGCAAGAAGCTTGTCAGGCGTCGGCTCATCCTGCGGATACAAGCCGGATGAGATGGTCATGGCAATTCGCAGATGGGATTCGTACAGCTTGAATGGCACTCCCATGACATTACGAATATTGGCTGTCACTTCCTCAAGAGTCTCCGAATCATTGACACGAGTTAGAATACACACGAATTCCGAGCCACCCATGCGTGCCACGGTCTCAGAGGGAGCAAAGCTTCCTTTGAGTCGTAAGCCGATTTGAAGCAGCAGCCCATCGCCCACTTCATCGCCATAAGTGTTGTTGATCATATCAAGATCATCCACCCGGACACGCAGGAGAGCGAAGCCGCCTGTGTCCATGCTATTATCCATAACCTCGTCTAATCGGTATTCATACAACCTGTCATTGGCAAGACCGGTCAGCTTATCCCTGAGAGGGGCAACAGCATTAACATGACGATAGAGCTTGCGCCGGGTAATCAGCAGGCCGAGGATCCAGCTCGCTGCGCATACAAAGGCAGCCAAACTGCCACCAGTCAGGAAGAGCTTGGCCGACAGCGACAACGAAAAACCCTGTTGCTGTGCGTTGGGTATGTAAGAAACGAGCTTCCAGTAATATCTATCCCCCTGATAACGGGTGTGACTCTTGCCAAAAGCCTCTTCTGAGCCTGAACCGGAAGAAAGCCGTTTATTCAAAGGATAAATCGTCGTGAAAGTGAAAATCTTGCCTGGAGCGATGATCTGTCCGGATTCACGTGCATGCAGGCGAGACCACTGCCGGGGAAACTTCGACCCAAAGGTGACGTTGGCCTTATCAGGAAACATAAAACCCCATTGCTCCCTGGTGTCTGATGACAACAGCCAATAGCCATTGGAATTGAGCAACATGGTCTGCCCCGGTGTCATGCCCCCGGCCCTTCGCAAGGCGCCCAGTAATCTGTCTGCCTTATAATTCAGGATCAATGCCCCTACAGACATCCCACTATCGTCATGCAAAGGCATACCAAAACGGATCATGGGCTTGTGCGGTACTTCAACCTGCCCATTCTCAATGTTAAGATCCATGGGCGAAACAAATATATCCCCCCTTGGAAGCACTATGGTATCCCTAAAATAGTAACGTTTTCCTTTATTTTGCAGCTTTTCAGCGGGCACAATATAAGGCAAACCACTGTTGTGATTGACCCGCACAATCTCATTACCAGACTTGTCAAAAAGCCGAATCTGATCATATTCGTCCTTATACCGAGCAAAAGTAAGATAATCTCTGGACAGAGAGGACAACAAACTGGATGCACCAGTTTTGATATATTTTCTAAGTCTTTCCTGATTGCCAAGAAACTCCAAGTCAGCCACAATCTTCTCAAGACTTTCTTCCATCACATCCTTACGCACCTGTACGCCAAATCGCTCCCGTTCGAGCAGATCGCCGACAAAATCTTTGGTAACATAGGAATATGTCAAAAGTGAAAGGCCACCTAAAAGACTAGCTGCCACCATAGAAATAACAAAGAGAAAGAAAAGGGATCTGGTAAACTCCCGACTATCAGGCTCTACGTTAGGTCGCACGGCTCTCTCAAAAGTTACAGGGTTGCGATTTCCTGATTAAATTACAATATTTTGACGCTCATTTCTAGAAGAAGACGTCAAATAGAATAGAAGTCCACACCACCTATGACCGTTTTGGGATAGCTGCACGGATAAAATCGTCCAAAGTGTCCCTGTCCGACTCACCAATGAGTCTGTCTACTTCGCGACCGTCAGAGAAGAGCAAAAAGGTAGGAGTTCCCTTGACCTTGAACCGTTCCATGGCCGTATCAAGATAGTCGGCATCATACAGATAGCAATGGACCTTATCCCCATGCTCCCGGGATGCATCACCCAAAACTTTGGATTGACCAGGGAAGCGCTCATTTCGCTTGAGAAAGGCCACCAAAAAAGGCTCGTGGCTACTATGCAACTCAATGTCAAAAGCTTGTGGCTCGAGTGTTTTAACTCTTTTACCGTCTGTCAAAATCACACCTCTTATAATAGTACGGTTATGCCTAACCATACCAGCACCACGTGATCAATGCATTATGTGAACACGTTAGAACGATTATAAAATGTGGAGATTCCGTTTGATTATGTCGAGGGATCAGTCTTCCATGTCCCACGCTCTAAGCTTACGATAGAGCGTTGCACGGTGAATACCAAGCTGCCGGGCCGCTTTGGCTTTGTTACCCCCGCAGCGGTTCAGCGCTTCAAGCACATCCTGCTTGTCCACCTTGGGCCGGGAGGGATAGTAGGGAGCAGGTTCACCATAACCAGGTTGAGGCGCGACCTGAGGAGCAACTGGATACCCAGCAGGCTGACCATATCCGACTGGCGGAGGCATAGTGCCGGGCACATAATATCCACCCGCTAGCACCGCTCCCATGGGCGGGGCGGCAGTTGGCTGGACAAAGCCACTCACTCGCATCTGCTCCACAAGGTCGGGACGCATATGATTGAGAGCTATTTCATTACCGGGGGACAGGATGCAGGCGTGTTCCAGAATATGACGCAATTCGCGTACATTGCCCGGCCAGCCATAAGTCATAAAGAGATCTGTCACCTCGTTGGAAATGGAGGAGAAAGTCTTCCCAAACTGACCGGAAAAGATCTCCAGAAAATGGTCAACCAGCAACGGGATATCTGCCTGCCGCTCACGAAGGGGGGGCAACAACACGGGCATGACATTAAGGCGATAATACAAATCCTCACGAAAAGTGCCCATCTTCACAGCCTGAAGCATGTTCGCGTTGGTGGCCGCGATAATACGGACGTCAGCTGTTTGGGTCTTGGATTCACCCACCCGTTCATATTCCTTGTTCTCAAGAAAACGGAGCAGCTTGAGCTGAATAAGAGGTGAAATATCACCAATTTCGTCCAGAAAAAGGGTACCACCCTGAGCCGCTTGGATACGCCCGACCTTGTCCCGCACGGCGCCGGTAAATGCACCACGCACATGTCCAAAGAGTTCACTTTCCAGCAAAGATTCAGATAAGGCTGAACAGTTGACTTTGATTAGAGGCTTGCTCGCGCGGGAACCGCCATAATGCAGGGCCTCGGCCACCAATTCCTTACCAGTACCGGACTCACCCAAAATGAGAACAATAGAATCGAGCGAAGAAAGTTGCTCCAAAAGTTTGTAGATCTCCTGCATCTGGGTAGAGCGTCCCACTATCCCCCGGAAACCATGTCGCTCGTGCAACCGCTTTTCCAGATCCACAATACGAGAGACATCGCGGACAACCAGGACTGCGCCGGTATGCTCCTTGGTCTGGTCAAGCAGAGGCGTACAATTGAGTTCCACCATGCGCTCGCCCAATGTAGGCAGATCGAGCTTGGCCTCATAACCGCGCACAGAACGATTACTCTTCAGCACTTCTTTTAACACGCTTAGGCACGGATTGCCGGAGTCATCGACCACGTCCTGAAAATCTCGACCACTGGCCTGCTCACGACTCACGCTCAAAAGAGGCTCCGCCGCGCTATTGGTGGCAATAACCCTCCCCAAGGAGTCCACAGTAATGATGGCATCCGGGATAGATCGAAAGGTTGCCTCCAGATTCTGACGGTACCTCTCCTTTTCAACTTCGGACTTGCCCAAGGCCTGCTCAGCTTCTTTCTGCTGAGTTATATCTCGGCCAACCGCCTGAATTTCCATCACTTCGCCCAGATAGTCCAGGATAGCCCTATTAGTCCAAAGGACCCAGCGCGCCTCGCCATCAGCTCGCTGCACATGCTGCTCTCGATCAAACACAGGATTACCGGGCCCAGCCTCACCAAGCCAGGATTTAAGATCGCGCCGCTCATCGCCCGCCAAGTCAGGGAAAAATTCCTGGCCGATAATATCGTCCTCGTCCACCCCGAAGAACCGAGCAAACGCGCCGTTGACAAAACTCAACTTCCGGTCCGGGTTATAACGACAGATCAGCTCGGTCTGGTCCTCGACAACAGCACGGTACAGTCGCGCGCCCTCTCGAAGCGCCTCCTCGACCAACTTATGCTGGGAAATATCATGAACATAAGCGGTGCAAACCTCGCGTCCGTCATGAATAAAATGACTCATGGAGACTTCCACCGGAAAAGAGATGCCCGATTTACGTTTGTGATAACGCAAAGGCACATGCTCCAGCCCGCTACGGATAGATTCCAATGCGCGCTCCGGATCTTCGGACAAGTCGGAGATGGAGAGTTTGAGCATCTCTTCGGCGGTGTAGCCATAGAGCCTGGGGGCAGCGGCATTGCAATCGAGAACTGCGCCATCATCCCGATCAAGCATAATGATAGCATCACGGGCAGCCTCATACACCGAGCGATACCGCTTCTCGCTCTCTGCCAACCCAACTTCGGATCTGCGCTGGGCGGAAATATCGCGGGTAACAATCACAAAACCGGTCAAAATATCGGCCTCGAACACAGGCCTGATGGTGGTGGCAAAGACAGCCCCGCCGCTGTATTCCTCGATTCGCTGAGGCAGGCCCGAGGAGCGCACCGTCTCCATTGCCTCTCTTTGCAACTCAGCGGATAAAGAGGGAAGGAGCGATAGATACTTCTTGCCGACCATGTCCGTGGGCTGACCTACCAAAACAGACAACCCCGCATCATTGACCTGGAACAGGCCCCCCTCTCCATCGAGTAGGAAAACGGCTTCGTCGCCGACTTTCAGCAATTCTTGAAGATATATTTCTGTGATGGCACGCGAAGAAGATTCCACCAATTCCCTAGTCAATTGCTGGTGGACATAGACGCCCTGACGGGCCAGCAGTTCAAGCCATTCCCGGCGCACTGGCTTTTCCAGATATCCAATGGCCCCCATGCTTCCAACCAGTTCCGTTGGGTCGCCCAACCCGGCCTGCACAACAAAAAAAAGAGACACGCGCAGGGCCTCCGCCTTTTCCGTGAAAGGCTGTACTCCTTCCAGATCAATATCAACAAAGGCAACGTCTGGCCTGTTTTGATTCAACCCGGCCCGAGCCTCCAAAGCATCAGACGCCTGAACAACGCCATACCCCATGTTAGAAAGGATATCGCTGATCAGGGAGCGTATGGAATCATCGCTCACGGCTACGAGAATAGTCGAACTCACCTATAAATCTCCTGAAAACACCCATACATCACTTACCGCCCGATAACCAGCCCGGAATCAGGAAGTTGTGAATACCCCTGTTCATTTGTTCCGCAAGAGTGTATGGAGAAAATGCGGAATAGTCCTTCCACAAGCAAGGAGAGTTGTATGTCTACGTATTCAGAAAGTGATCTCCCTATTGATGTCCAACATGGAGAGCTACTCACTGTGTCAGATGGCACGACCATTCGATTTGAATCCAATGGTGAAGCTAAAGACGTCATGGTCAATGATGGTTTTGAACCCGCAACAACCCTGTTCCCCGGCAATGATTACACTGTAGAAACCAGCCAGGGTAACTACTGTGTGACTTGTGAGTTCGGCGACTGCATGCACGTCAAGAAGGCATAGTCAGTCACAACATCAAGGCCCGCCCGGAAGCAATCCGAGCGGGCCAAAAAACAAGACCGACATAAAAACGCCGCAACTTGTTCCCCCTTGAAGTTGTCTGCTTTTTTTGGCACATAGTGTTAGCGTACTGTCATAAAAAAGCAGCACATGTAGTATGCTGTTCGTTGTAAAAAGAGGGAGAAAAGAATTCCATGGCCAAAATTCTCATCGCAGAAGATGATCGCATTTCTCAAAAACTCGCCGTCAAAATTGTCGAAGAGTTGGGACACACCGCATTTGTAAGCCCCAATGGCGAACATGCATTCGAGGCACTGAAAGCAGCCAATGATTTTGACCTGCTCCTGACCGACATCATGATGCCCAAAATGGACGGCCAGCAACTCATCAAAACTCTGCGTGGCGACCAGCAATTCGCGGATCTCCCCATCATCATCATGTCAGCGGTGGTAGGCATGGCTGAAATATCCAACCTGCTCAAGCTGGGTGCCACCCTGTTCCTGGCCAAGCCCCTCAACAAGGATGAAGTGCAAGGCTACGTTGGTCGCTGCTTGAACAACGATTGTGGCCTGCCGCCGAAATTGGCTTCATAGCCAGCTCACCTATCCCATAGTTTCATTTGAACAGTAGACCGCCGGACAGACTATGCGCGTGCTCTTTACCCACAACAATTTCCCGGCCCAGTTCCGTCATATGGCAGAATACCTGGGTCGCGCCAAAGGCCATCAAGTGGTCTTTGCCACCAAGACTCCGCGCGATGAATGGGTCATGCCCGGTGTCACCAAGGCAGTGTTCAAGCCGGACGACATGGATACCGGGGCTGCTTACCCACTGGCAGAAAACACCGAAAATGCTCTGCGCCATGGAGTTGGCCTGATCCGGCTGTGCAAACATCTCAAGGACAAGGGATTCATCCCGGATGTGGTAGTGGGACATTCCGGTTGGGGCCAAACCATGTTCCTCAAGGACATCTTCCCTGACACACCCTTTCTCGGCTATTTTGAATGGTATTACCGGGCCGACAGCGATGAAACACTCTTTGATGACATCCCGCGCACTGAAAGCCAGCTCGTCACCCTGCGACTGCGCAACTCCGCCATACTGCACGATCTGGTCTCTTGCGACGCCGGGATCACCCCCACCGCATGGCAGCAAGAACAGTTCCCCAAAGAATTTCACTCCAAGCTGAACGTAACGCACGACGGTATCAACACCCAGTATTTCACCCCGAACAACGGTGCCCTCTTGCCCCCGGATCAGGTGGACATCCCGTTCATTGATCTCAATGGTGCCAAGGAACTGGTCACGTACTGTTCTCGTGGCATGGAACCATACCGAGGCTTTCCGCAATTTTATGAAGCCCTGCCAGCCATCCTTAAAGAGCGCCCAGACTGCCATGTCTTGATTGTAGGGGAAGACCGTGTCTGCTATTCACCGCGCCTGCCAGACAATGGAAGCTACGTAGAACTCATGAAATCAACTGTGGCCGTTGACGAAAGCCGCGTCCACTTCACCGGCCCTCTGCCTTATGGTGTATATAAGCAAGTACTTCAGGCCTCGGCAGCGCATGTCTATCTAACTTGGCCCTTTGTGCTCTCATGGTCCTTCCTGGAAGCCCTCTCTTGCGGCTGCCTGGTGGTTGGCTCAGACACCGGCCCTGTCCGGGAAACTATACGCCACGAAGAGAACGGACTGCTGACCGATTTTCATTCACCTGAAAAAATCGCGACTTCAGTCATCACAGCCCTTGAAAAACAAGCTGATTTGCAGCACCTTCGAACCAACGCACGCCAGACTGTTCTGGACACGTATTGTTTATCAAAATGTCTACCCAAGCATCTCAATCTCCTGGCTGAAACAGCCGGGAAATCGAAAATTAATACCAACCCATAACCCCAGAGATTCACAATGAAAGCATTCATGAAAACAATTTTTCTCACAGGGCTGCTCGTCATGCTCTTCGCCACAACTGCCTTGGCTGGCGATCCGGAAAACACCCTGCTTCTCGACACTAAATACGGTCGCGTTGTTATTGAAATGCGCCCCGACCTCGCCCCACAGCATGTCAAACGCATCAAGGAACTGGTCCGCATGAAGTTCTACGACGGAATCGTATTCCACCGTGTCATGGACGGATTCATGGCCCAGACCGGCGACCCCACCGGCACTGGCCGCGGCGGTTCCGGCAAAAACCTGCCCGCCGAGTTTTCCAATGCTCCCTTCAACCGGGGAACTGTTGGTATGGCTCGCGCTCAGAATCCGAACAGTGGTGACAGCCAGTTCTTCATCTGCTTTGACAAGGCACACTTTCTCAACAACCAATACACAGTCTGGGGCCAAGTCACTTCCGGCATGGAAGCCGTGGACAAAATCAAACGCGGCGCACCGGGTAGCGGCTCGGTCACCAACCCGGATAAAATCATCCGCATGCAAGTCGCCGCTGACGTTCCCAAGTAAGCAAACACATCACGTAAAAAAAGGCGCGACTCCATCGGAGTCGCGCCTTATTCATTCTTGTTATCGGAAACTACTGCTCAAGATAGACAAACCGCTTGATCTTCTGAGTCGGAGTCTTTTCGAAAGGTTCCAACTGCTCTTGCACCCGTGCCAAACGAGCAAAGGTGGAGACGTTAGCGTTGACTTCCTTTCGGATATCCTCCAGCACGCCGCTAACCTTCTCACGGACATCGGATTCGATCATCTTTGAGACGTCAAACCGCTCGTCCAAAGCGTCGTAATTAAGATAGATGCGGGCGCAAAGCTTGCCTTCATTTTCATACACCAGAGATTCCATGACGAAATCACAGGTGTTGATGATGGACTCTACTTCTTCGGGATAGATATTCTCCCCACTGGAGCCAATGATGACGTTCTTGAGGCGGCCCTTAATGAAGACATAGCCATCCTCATCGATAACGCCAAGGTCACCGGTCAGCAGCCAGCCATCCTCGGTAAAGGTATTCCTAGTGTCCAGGGGGGCTTTGTAATACTCGCGCATTACATTGGCACCTTTGGCTACGATCTCGCCTTCACCTGTAACCGGGTCGGGATCAATGACCTTGATCTGTACGCCGGGCAGAGCCGGGCCGATACCACGCAATCGCTGGGTGCCGGGCCGGGAACCTGCCATAAGCGGCGAAGTCTCGGTCATGCCGTACCCTATTGCGTAAGGAAACTCGGCGTCCCACAGGAATTTTTCCACTTCAGGAGCCAGGGCTGCGCCACCGATACACATGCAACGGAGTTCTCCACCAAATGCATCGATGAGCTTCTTGCCCGCGATCTTGGCCACCTTTCTGCGGGCCGGACCGAACTTGAGCAAGCCGCCCACCAAGCCACCCTTATTGAGCTTAGGCTTGATACGCTTGAGATAAATTTTCTCGATAATAAGAGGCACAACGCCGATGCAGGTGGGTTTGACCTTCTGCATGGCTGCCATCAAGGCAGTCGGGGTCGGGGGCTTCTCCAGATAGTTAATGCAAGCACCACTATGGATCGGCACCAACATCCCCACGGTAGATTCGTAGGTATGAGAAAGAGGCAGCACGGAAAGGAATCGATCTTCCTTGAAAATAGGAATGGTCTCAACACCAGCCAAAGTATTTGCCACCAGATTGTCGTGAGTCAGGACCACGCCTTTGGAGTGACCAGTGGTGCCAGAGGTATAGAGGATGACAGCAACATTGTCCTTGGTGAGGACCACGTCTTCTTTGGCCCCCTTCCTGCGGTCGATAAGCTTACGAGCTCGATCGCCCAACTCCTCGAACTTATCACGGGCAGTGTCTACGGCTTCGGTGACCTTTCTCAGCGTCTCCTCATCCATACGATCTGTGAGCTTGCGCGCCCGATCACTCAGGACTTCCATCTTTTCACGGGCCACATCTACGGCCTCGGCAAAGCTATTGCGGGAGTCTTCGGTAGAAGGCTCCTCTTCTTCCTCATCATTGACTACAGAAAAGTCATTCATACGAATAACTGTCTTCAGATGGGGAAAGTTGTCTCCCTCCACCTTATGAATGTAGCGATCTGAGGCGAACACAACCTTGGCCTCGGAATGGCGAAGGATATGATGGACTGCGCTGATATGAAATTCTTGCAAAATAGGAACAGCAATGGTCCCCATAGTGGTCAGCGCATAATATGTAATTGCCCAGTTGGGCATGTTCTCACTGATAATGGCGACCTTGTCTTCCGGTCCCACACCAAGCTTAACCAACTGATCCTGAAGCTCGTGCACCAGTTCCAGAAAACGCCTATATGTGATGGGTGTTCCACCGACAAAACCAAGGGCGTCTCTGTCTGCATGCTTCTCGACCGACTGTTCCAGCAGGTCCCTGATAGTCAACTTATTTTCGTTCACGATTTCCTCCGATGATGCGCCGTGCGGGCACACTCATATCACTTCAGTCAATCCGGTCAAGTCTGCACTTATGACTGTCGCCGGGGGCAAAGCCCCGCAAGAACGCTGATGAGGTCAACAAACTCCACGGGTTTAGCTAGATAATCATTCATTCCAGCAGCCAAAAATTTATCACGATCCCCTTTCATGGCATGTGCAGTGAGGGCGATGATGGGAACATTCGCCTTCTCTTTCAGCGATGCATCATCACGAATAGCCCGAGTGGCAGACATACCGTCCATCTTGGGCATTTGAATATCCATAAGCACCACGTCATAGTCGTGCCATTTAATCAAATCAATGGCCTGCCCGCCATCCTCTGCCTCTGTAACAGTGTGCCCAAGCCGTTCCAGATGCTTTTTCACAACCATGCGGTTAACCCTCTCATCCTCCACCAAGAGGACTTCCATGGGATCAATACGCACAGACGGAGCCACGGAGTCTTCGCACTCCAGGCAGACACCTGGCGAATCCGCAACATCCACAAACAAATGGACCTTGGTTCCTTCGTCGTTGCTTTCCACAGCAATTTCGCCACCCATGAGATTGACCAGCCGCTTGACGATGCCCAACCCAAGACCGGTGCCACCGTACTCACGAGTGTAGGAGCCATCCACTTGAGAAAAGGCGGTGAAAGCGGAAGCAATCATGTCGTCAGGGATACCGATGCCCGTATCCCGAATGGTCATATAGAGCCGCAGACCACGCGTCCTGTCCTGAGACGGAAAGACCCATGATTCGATAGCAACCTCTCCCTCACTGGTGAATTTCACGGCGTTGCCCACCAGATTGAACAAGATCTGGCGCAGACGAGCCTCGTCGCCCATGATGACCAGAGGCACAGAGCTGTCGATATCCACGACCAAATCCAAATCTTTTTCATGAGCCTGGACCGTAAAATTCTCCAGCACACTCTCCACTATCTGGCGAAAGTCAAAAGCTCCGGTTTCCAACGCGAGCATACCTGCTTCCATCTTGGAAAAATCGAGCACGTCATTAATAACTCGCAGCAGGCTTCGACCAGATGTCAGCGCCGTGGTGATGAAATCCTTCTGGTCATCGTCCAAATTAGTCTCACCGACCAACTGCAACATGCCGAAAATACCATTGAGAGGCGTCCGGATTTCATGGCTCATGTTGGCCAAAAATTCTGACTTGGCCCGGTTAGCGGACTCTGCCTCGTCCTTGGCCTGGACCAATGCCGCAGCTGCGATCTTGCGCTCTTCCTCAACAGTGAGTGCGGCAGCAACAATACCGAACGTCTTCTCATCACTCTCGGTGGGGGTGTAGTTCTCCTTGAACAAAACGCACAAAACACCCAGAGGCTCATCGCCTACACGGATAATCTGGCCAAGATAGGTCTCCAGATTGAGTCTGACCACGTCTGGGTCACTTTCAACAAACTGCGAGCTTTGCAGATTGTTGAGCAGATACAGCCCCTTTACATTCCGCGTCAGCACTTCGTGAGAAAGATGGCCCGTAGAAATTTCATCGTATACATCGCTGGAATCGATATTCCAAACCGTATGCGGCTTGAGTACAGAGCCCTGCACCCGACTGTAAAAGGCTGCGCAACCTCCAAGTTCCCGCCCGATCAAATCGGTGAGTTGAGCAATATTGCCATCCGGCTCTGCGCCAAACGCCAAAAGACCATCATTGATGGACGTCAACCTGTCATAAGTTTGCTTGCGCTCAGTGATATCATTGGCAATGCCAGTTACGCGTAACGGTTTGCCAAAGGAAGTCCGCTGAGAAACACGACCGCGTGACATAAACCAACAAATTTCACCGGACCGGGTATGTATACGAAACTGGACATGATGGCTTCCTTCCTCGCCATCCAGGCAATTTTGAAAATCAGCCCGGACCAGTTCGTAATCATCAGGATGAACAAGGGCCAACAGGTCATCGAGAGTCGCCCCAATTTCACCGGGGGAATAACCGAGCATGATGGCATACTGATCACTGAAAACAAAGATTCCAGATTCCACATTCCAATCCCAGAAGGCAAGGTCTCCACCCTTAACCGCCAGATCGAGCCGCTCTTCCGAAGCCATACGCGCCTTTTCAGCGGCCACACGTTCGGATATATCCACCACGGTCACCAGAAACTGCTGTTGCTCTTGGACATACAAGGGACTGACAAACAGCTCCACATCTTTGGGCCGCCCTTGAGAAAGCCGATGCTGGGTGACCACCTGACTTTGCCCCTGATTCAGTTCGAGAATAAAATTACTTAAGGAAGCAGGATCACTGGCACTGATGTCATACATACCCATGGAGACAAGTTCTCCGGGAGGGTACCCATAGAATCGCTCTGCAGCCGGATTGGCCTCCAGAATCTGATAGTTGGACGCATCCACCAACATCTGCGGCAACCGATTGTCGGTGAACATGACGCGATGCAGTTCCACGCTCTCCCACAAGGCAACCTGCGCCTGCTTACGAACTTTAGTTTCTTCCTTGAGCGCTTCCTCCTGCTGATCCGCCTTGGAGGACGAAACTGTCAGGCGGCGCTGCACCCACAAAAAAGCCCCCACCTGCACCAGCAAAATAAGCAGGACCACCGACACATTGGTAGGAGTCAGCCACTGCATGAGCGGGATATCGCTCTTGAGCCACCGCTCCATGGAAGTATAATAAATAGAGGTCTTATCGTGCTTGAGTTCAGCCAACCCCGCATCCAGATTTGCCAGCAACTCGGGCGGAGCATCGACAGCAACAGCCATGCGCAGACTGACGGGGTTGTAAAGGATGGTAGTCTGTTTGACACCGAGGGCTTCCCCATGGCGCAGGCCGAATAGCCGATTGGCGATACCGGCGTCCACGACTCCCGCACTCACGGCTTCCAGAACTTCGCGATAGGAATCAAACCCGACAAGCGTTGCCGCCACATCAAGGTCACCCACCATCATTTTAAACACTTCGGCATGTGGGTCATCTTGCATGTAGCCGATGCGTTGCCCAGACAACTCCTGAATATTGGCTATAAGCTCGGATTCGGTATAGATAGTCGCCCAGTCGGCGAGTAAGGAATTGGTGGTAAAGCGAATGGCCTGATAGTAATAACTGAAAGGCAAGGCAGCGATGATGTCAATCTGGCCCGAACGGAGCATCTGCAGGCAATTCTCGCGGGGAGCTTTAACTACTTCCAGAGTCCAGCCATTCTTTTTCGCCAGAACGCCAAGGATGTCGAATGCGAAACCTTTTGGCTCACCATCGTCTGAAAATGTGACAGGGTCGTTTTCATAATATGCCACCCGCACCTTGCTCATGGAAGAAGCTGTGCCCGGTAGGACCAGGCACACCAACAAGAGCAAAGTAGTCAAAAGGCGTATCAAACGGGTTCACTCCTTTCGCAATTCATACCCGTGCATTACACACAGGCAAGGCTGGAGATGGACCCTACCCTAACTTATCAAACGTATCCATTATTATATGGACCGCAGAACCGGAACAAGCCGGATAATCAAGCACTTTCCAAAGCCATGACCACGGCTTGAGCCGCGTGAATCTTGCAGGTATCGAGCACCGGGACATTCGTATCTTCAGGCTTTACCAGCAAACCAATCTCTGTACAGCCCAACACAACCGCACCAGCACCCTGAGCCGCCAGATCATCAATGACACGAAGATATTCCATCCGGGAATCATCTAAAAATTCGCCTTTACACAGCTCATCAAAAATCACTCGGTCCACCAGTTCACGGTCCGTTTTTCCCGGCACCACGGCCTCAATGCCGTTGTCTGCCAAACGCCCCACATAAAAATCCCGCTCCATGGTGAACTTGGTCCCGAGAAGGCCAACCTTGGTGACACCCTGCGCTTTAAGGGCTTTGGCGGTAGCATCGGCGATATGCAGCAACGGGACAGAAACAGCCTCTGCTACCTGCGGAGCCACCAGATGCATGGTGTTGGTGCCGATGAGCATGATATCCGCGCCCGCCTTTTCCAACCGCTGGGCTTCCAAGGCGATATCTCGGCCAATGACGTCAAAATCATCATTGAGCATGTTCTGGCGATACCCATTGAAATCCACACTGCTCATAAGAATTTTCGCAGAATGCAGCCCGCCCAGACGAGCTTTCACTTCCTCGTTCATGACACGGTAGTATTCGGCAGAGGACTCCCAGCTCATGCCGCCGATAATGCCGATGGTCTTCATTTGATCTCCTGTTATCCAAAAAAGTAACGTCCGGCTGCAACCAGCACCATCCCCAGAGCCACGGTGCCGAAGAAAGACTTCGTCTTCCACGCCAGCAAAAAGGCAGGAATAGCGGCCCACAGAAAATAATTCTCAGCGCTGAAATCCAAGGAGTTCTCCTTGAGCACCAGTGACGGGAACAACATGGCCGACAACACGGCAGTAGGCACATAAGAAAGCCAGCGAACCATCGGTTCCGGCAACGTCTTGGAAGCCAGGGCCAGCATCGGAGCAACACGCGGAATGTAGGTGACCAGCATCATGCCGACCATAGTGAGTATAACTATTTTTTCATCCATGATTCCACTCCTGCGCCCACTGTAGCGCCGATGACTGTTGCGATGATGACTGCCCACTGGTCTGCGCCAGCCTGAATGAGCGCGATGGCAGTCAGCCCGGTGAATCCAGCCACAAACACATGCAGCTTGTGTTTGGTCTGCATAACCAGCAATGCGATGAACATGGCGGGCAATGCGTAATCAATGCCCAGCGGCTTGATGTCAGGTATGGCCGATCCGGTCAGGAATCCGACCCAGGAGGCTATAATCCAAGAAATTTGTGCGAGCACGTTAATGAGGAACGTCACGGACTTGGAATTGTCGCCTCGCGCAAATCGAGCAGAATGGACCGCAAAGGATTCATCCGTGATCTCGAAACTGAACAGGGCCAGCTCCCACTTCTTCCACCCTTTAAGGTTGGGAGCCAGGGAAGCGCTCATAAGCAAGTGACGCAGGTTGACCACAAAGGTAGTAGCGATAATGGAAACAGGCGGCACACCAGCTGCAAACAGGGCAACCGCTATAAGCTGCGCCGATCCTGCGAAAACGATAGTGGACATCAGCAAGGTGGACAACATGGACAGCCCGGTCTTGTGGGCCAATACGCCAAACGCGGCCCCCACCGGGACATAGCCCATGATAATGGGCGACACCTGTTTCAATGCGGAAACAAATGGCGTGGACACGATTTCGTCCTTGTTCAACACTTCAGTAGTCAACTCGGGTCTCTCCTTCATGATATGATTTCTCTCTCAAGCATGAGTTGCAGTAAAGAGGAAAAACTGTAATCAGTACAGATACAGATCATATCAAAATTATACGTAACAGATTTTCAAATAGCCGGAGACACTGTGAGCACCACCGAGACATACCGTTATCGAACCGTGGAGAAACATGTCCAATCAATGATCCAGAACGGGGCTATCAGCCTTGGAGACAAACTCCCCTCCCTGCGCATGCTGTCCACCAAGCTCGGGGTCTCCATCTCCACCGTGAATCAAGCGTATATTGAACTGGAACGTAAGGGCGTCATCGAGTCTCGCCCCCGATCAGGTTTCTTCGTGCGTCAAAGATCCATGCGCCTGCCCCGCACAGAGACCTCGGCCACGCCCATGGAACAACCGCGCCCGGTTACCCGCAGCGGACTCATCCAGACCGTGCTCGAATCCGTAGGTAATTACGACACCCTCGAACTCGGCGTGGTCACCCCGGGCGTTGACCTGCTGCCGCTCAAGGAACTGAGCAAGATCACCGCATCCGTCATCCGGGACAATCCACGACAGGCCCTCGGCTACGCCCCCATCCCCGGCGATCCGAACCTCATCCACCAGATCGCGTTCCGGTCCATGGAAAACGGCATATCAGTTGCCCCGGACGAACCAATCATCACTGCCGGATGTGTGGAAGCCCTTAACCTGGCCGTGCGCGCCATATGCCGAAGAGGCGACACTGTGCTCATTCAGGCCCCGACCTATTATTGTTTCCTGCAACTGCTCGAGACCCTCGGCCTGCGCGCCATTGAAATCCCATCAGACCCCAAAGGGGGCGTTTCCCCCGAAGGCCTCGCCCACGCACTCAAGACATTCGATGTGTCCGCGTGCATCCTGGCACCCAATTTCAATAACCCGGACTCCAGCCTGACACCGGAGGATACCAAACAAGAAGTCGTGTCCATGCTGGCGAAACAAAATATACCGCTGGTTGAGGACGACGTGTCCACGGATCTCCACTTCACCCCCAAGCGCCCCGGCACGTATAAGCAGTATGATAAAAAGGGGCTGGTCCTGCTCTGCTCATCCTTTTCCAAGACAATCGCTCCGGGTTACCGCGTCGGCTGGCTATTGCCGGGCAAATTCCGAGACAAAATTATGGAATTGAAAGCAACCACGAACGTAAGCACACCTGCGCCCACCCAGCTTGCCATCGCCGAATATCTTCGCCAGGGGCGTATGGAGCGTCACTTAAAGAGGCTGCGCGAATCTCTTGAAAAGCAGATGGACACCATGCAGCTGCATCTGGAGCGATACTTCCCCAAAGGCACGCGCGTCACCCATCCCATGGGCGGTGCTGTCCTATGGCTGGAACTCCCACACGCCGTGGATTCCGTGGAACTCTTCTTTCAGGCCAGAGAACGCGGCATAGGCATAGCTCCAGGGCCAGTCTTTTCCACTCAGGACAAATTCTCCAACTACATCCGACTCAGTTGTGGCTCACCATGGTCTGACGCACTCAACAACGGCATCAAGGATCTGGGTAAAATGGCCGGAGACTTGGCATAGCCACTTGTTGTTTCCTATTTTAGTTTGCGCATTGTACCGTCTTTGTGCATAATCTCATATATGGTGAAATCTCTTTTTCGTAAGCCACATATAATACTTGCCATCATCCTTTCCGTGGTGACGGCCATCATGCTGCCAACCATGCTGCACGCCCGTAAAAATGCGGTACGTCAGGATGCGCAACTACTGGTGCAAGCAGCGGCTCTCGGCCTCGGAGGTCTGCTCAGACAAGTGGAACGCAGAGATGATCAAATTCTCATGATTCGTGATTATGTACACCCGGCCAGGTTCTTTACCGATGACAGTGGCTACTTCTTCGTTATCGACACAACCGGCGTCTGTATTGCCCATGGAATCCAACGCGAATATGAAGGCCAAAACATGCTTGGCGCCAAAGATGCCGAAGGCCGCCCGTTTTTTGATTCCATGATTGAGATTTGCGAAACAGGTGGTGGATTCATTGAATACATGTGGAATAAGCCGGGAGCGCAAGGCTCGTTCAAGAAGCTCGGTTATGTGGAGCCAATCCCCGGCACGGACTTCATTATCGGCACTGGAATTTACTTCCCCTCCCCCTGGTAGCCATTCGATAAAACACCTTTACCCCTGTTTACTTCGGGCGTAAGTTGACTCCCCCGGTTCGCCGGTCAAGAGAACAATCATGACACCCGTACGCCACCCAGAATCCAGTCAAGGCTTTGGAGCCGCCCTTGGAGCATTCCTCTTGTGGGGATTGCTTCCCATCTATTGGAAATCAGTCCAGACCGTGAACCCGATGGAGATTCTCTGCCATCGCATTATCTGGTCGCTCGTATTTATCACCATCATTCTCACAATAAAACACCGCTGGGCCGAGACATTCAGGTCAATTCGCAACCTAAAGAGCATGGTAATCCTGCTCTTGAGCAGCTTCTGCATCGGCGGCAACTGGTTGCTCTACATCTGGGCCGTGAACAGCAACCACGTGTTGGAAACAAGCCTGGGTTACTATATCAACCCGCTCATCAACATAATGCTCGGCTTTCTCTTTTTCCGCGAACGCCCGTCACGGCTGCAATACGTCGCCATCGGGCTGGCTACGCTGGCTGTTGCCAACTCCATAATCAGCTACGGCTCGATCCCATGGATTTCATTAGCGCTCGGAATATCATTCTCCATTTATGGCGTGCTGAGAAAAATAGCCCCCGTAGAATCCCTGCCCGGACTCTTCCTGGAGACCCTCGTCCTTTCGCCCTTTGCCCTAGCCTACATTATTTATCTACAGGCGAACGGAGCCAGCGGCTTCCTGGCTGGCAATGTCACCATCGATCTCCTTCTGATCTGCGCAGGCGTCGTCACCGCCACCCCGCTCATCGGCTTTGCTTACGCTGCGCGCCGTCTCCAGCTCACCACTCTGGGCATCCTCCAATACTCAGCCCCCTCCATAGCCTTCCTGCTCGGCGTATTCCTCTTTAAAGAGCCATTCTCAAGCGGCCATCTACTTACCTTTGGGCTCATCTGGGCCGCTCTGGCCTTGTACACAGTGGACTCCGTCCGCACCATCCGCGCCCAGCGAAAAGCAGCACGTCTGTAACAATCTTTTTCCACACATTTCATCTTGACCACTTCCGCACCAATCGCCTATCGTCGATCAACGATTAAACATGAAGGATTCAGCATGAAACCCAATCGACTGACTGACGAACAACTTGCCGAGGCATGCAAGGCCCTAGGGCATCCTGCCCGGATCAAAATTCTGCGCCACCTCATTGAAGAAGACCGGTGCATCTGCGGTCGCATAGTGGAAGTGATCGGCCTGGCCCAATCCACTGTCAGCCAGCACCTCAAAATCTTGAAAAAGGCCGGGCTAGTGGATGGAGAGGTGGAAGGCCCAAAAACATGCTACTGTGTAGACAAGAAAGCCATGGCAAGCCTGAATGGTGCCATTGATTCCATCTTCACCCCCCTGCCGGAGGTACAGTCATGAACGACAAGCCAGACCTGACACCCTTAGATATTATGGCCCCGGACAATCAGACCTTAGGGCAACCAGAATGCGCATCGTCCCCTGAAGACGATGCACCCTGCTGAGGACCCAAGCCAGATCCCCGTGCAGGGATCCATGAACGGGCCGGATACAGAATCGAACCATTCGTGGATGGATTCGTAAACACCCCGGTAGGTCCGATGCCGCGCATCCACACGACTCTCTCCAAACGCGATATTATTGATACCATCGCCGTCCGCTTCGGTTGGCACCGCTATGCTTACCTCGTCACCCCCGGCTTGTATGCAGTAGGCACTCCCACCCCGGACTCACCTGTCATCGTCACGGCGAACTACAAACTCACTTTCGACGCTGTTCGCAAGGAACTAAGTCACCAGAACCTGTGGTTGCTGATAGCCGACACACGCGGCATCAATGTATGGTGCGCGGCTGGCAAGGGACTTTTCTCCACTGAAGAGATTGTCCTTTCGGTCAGAGAATCCCGGTTGGCCAAGGTCGTCAATCACCGCGAACTCATCCTCCCGCAACTGGGGGCCACCGGCGTTGCCGCCCACACGGTCAAAAAACAATCCGAATTCAAGGTTAGCTACGGCCCGGTCCAGGCCAAGGATTTGGCAGAGTTCATAGAGGCTGGCAACGTGGCAACCCAAAGCATGCGAACCGTCACCTTCACCTTACGCGAGCGAACAGAACTCATCCCCGTGGAACTCATGCTGCTCGGCAAGCCGCTGGCCATATTCATAGCCGTTGCCTTCCTGCTTTCCGGCATTGGCCCGGACTTCCTCTCCCTGAGCAACGCCCTGATACGTAGCCTCGTTGCCGGAACCACTACCATAGCCGCCATCATCACAGGAGCTGTGCTGGTCCCGATTCTACTCCCTTATCTGCCGTGGCGAGCCTTTGCGCCAAAGGGAGCACTTCTCGGCTTCGTGGCCGGGATCATGTGCGCCGCGTGGGCCGATGCCGGCATAGGAGAAAGTGTGGCGTTGGTGCTTTGGGCCATAGCCATTGCCTCCTACCTCGCCATGAACTTCACTGGTTCAACGCCCTACACCTCGCCCTCCGGCGTAGAAAAAGAAATGCGCTATTGGCTTCCCATTCAACTGGGCGCAGCAGTAGTGGCCGTCATCATCTGGGCAATTGCCCCATTCACGGCCTAAGGAGTATGACATGAAATATTTTAGATATATCGAGAAAGTAGCCACTTTAAAACTGAACAAGGAAACCTGTGTCGGCTGCGGCCTGTGCATCACGGTCTGCCCACACCGCATCTTTGAACTGAAAGAAAAAAAAGCCGAGATCGTGGATTTTGATGCCTGCATCGAATGCGGAGCCTGCGCCATGAATTGCCCTACAGAAGCGATCACGGTCACACCCGGTACAGGATGCGCCGCGCTCATCATGGCAACATGGTTGCATGAGCTTACCGGTAAAAAAATCGGATCAGATTGTTGCTGACGAGACTACGCGTTTAAACCACTGCTTCAGCCAAAGGCGGGCCGCATACGTCAGTGGCGGCTTGATGGGGAATCGTGGCGCAGACCGAAACACTTCGTCCAGAATATGCACCACGTCCATGGATTTACCAAGGTACCCGGCGCACCCGGCACAGCAGGTCACTACGCGTCGTCCCTTGGCTTGCCGTTTCCGCTGTTCGGTCCAAGCCTGCGCAAAATCAGGCCGAACAAAGCCAACCATGCCGCCTTCACCGCAACATCTCGTGGCCATGCCCTGAGTCGGCATCTTTTCCAACGCCATTCCGCACCGCTCCGCCAACGTCCGCACAGCCTGTTGAACTTCCCGATCAAACCGTTGTGGACAGGCATCGTGCACCACGGTAGGCGGCCCGGAAAGCGGCGTTACGGCGTACTCGGAATCAGCCAGCACTCGCACGGCAGGCACGGCCTCCAAGGGAGAGCCATAGTCCCGAAAAATTTTCTGGCAATTGGGACAGGCAGTGATGACGCGCTTCACTCCGGCCTGGACAAGACGGTCATGCAGCACACCGAAATGGTCCTCGAAATGAGATTCACGACCAAGGTCATGGGAAGGCTTCATGCAGCACCCCAATGCAATGCCCATCTTCGGATCATCAGCTTGCAAAGCACGGAAAAGTCGCTTCACCGTGGTTGGGCGGGTAGCGGGCAAGGTGCATCCCGGAAAGAGGACGGTATCGCCGCCAGTGGGCAAGCTGAAATGAGAGAAAAGAGAGCTGCCGCCCACCTTCTCATAAAACAGGATGGGCTTATATGGCTTCAGGTCAACATTCCCGCCCCGGACCATGGCCTGGCGCATGGCAAGAAAAAGCGCATCCGGTTCTAACCCCACAGGACAAACTGCACGACACAATCCGCACAAAGAGCAATGAAAAGGATCAGGCCACTCCTCTGGTGGCAGATCGCGCACCTTGGCAACGATTTCAGCGGGGGTGCCATACTCTTTGAGAAAAGAACACCGCACAGCGCAGCTGCCACAGTTGGTGCAGCCCGAGTCGATATTGTCTACGACGTTAAGGAGTGTGTTGATTTGCAGCATCATACCACCTGCTTCTGTACACCGAATCAGACAAAAAAAAAGGGTGTCGACCAAATCGACACCCAGTATTCAAACTTTCAATCGTCTTACGCCAACTCAATGACCAACGGAATAACATGCTGATTGTTGCTCACCTCTTTGGTGGCGCCAAGCTGCCAGGTGGCGGATTCTCGACCTGCGGCCTTGGCCACGGCATCGGCAATTCCCTGCACGTTAATGATCGGATGGCGCGAAAAGACCTGCGGCAGACCGTAGGTCAGATTGCAAGCCAGACACTTGCCCGGACGCTGATCGAGCCGAAGCTGGAAATCCAGTGTATTGCCCTGCGCGCCGCTGAAATCCAGGGCAATATCATAGCTGCCCTCTTCCGCATCACCGAACAACGCATCGAAAAAAGCATCTGCGCGTCCGGTCGGAAAAATATCGGTCAAAGTGTTTTCTGTGAAAATGCCTGCGTACTGCGTCATGAATCTCTCCCCTCAAATTGAATTCTGCGTCTCCGCCAAACAAGAGGATGCTTGTACAAAAAAAACGGAAATGGTTCAAGCTTAGCCTTCCAACACGACCCCAATCACTAAAGCCAGAAGAAAAAGAGTCCCACGCCGGAAAGCATAAATACCGCACACGGCAGAACGAGCTTTCGCCATGTCCGGGCCAAATCACACTCAAAATATTGGCAAGTAAGAATAAAACAGATGTGAATCGGCGAAACCATCACCCCGGTAAAACCGGAATAAAGAGCAAGAAGGAGATAAGGAATAGTCTGATCCTGCATACCAAGGGATTGGAGCAAGCCGAGCAGAAGCGGGAATGTCGCGCCAACAAACGCGATAGTGATACCCGACACCATACCCACGAGAAATGGCAGAAAGACCGCGGCCGCAAAGAGTGCGGCGCCGCCACCGGCAGCATGCGACATCTCATCCACCACGCCTGCGGCCATCATCACATCTTTGAAAACAAAAATGGCGACGATAACAAAGAGCATGGACCGAACCGATTTGCGCGTAAGCATGTCCCTGATAAACGGCCAGCCAAGGTTGGTGTTTTGCACCATGATGCAGATAACACCGCCAGCCAGAGCCGCGACAACACCCCATTCAAAGGGCACCGAGGGCAAGAAAGCCGAGATTCCGGCCTCAAGTCCTATGGCTCCAATTATGGCGATGAACAGAGGCAAACCTTCGCGAAAGACCGTCCGTTTCTTGCCTAGAGTCAGCGTCTTGGGTGCCATGAGTTCCCCGGAACCGAGCACCGAGGGGCGCAGGAAAAAGAACCATCCCACCGCTATCAGGACGACAGTCCCAGGCCACGTCTTGGTAATCAGATCAACAATGGTGATATCCGCAAGAGCCACGGTGAGAATAATTCCGGGATAAAGGGGCCAACACATCTCCCAGACATGACGGAACCAATAATTGACCACGGCACGATCTGAGTTCGTCACGCGCATGTCTTCGGACACGGACTTGACCATGGGCGCGGAAAAGACCGCTCCACCGGGCATGGGCAGCATGCCAATGAGCGCCGGAAAAAAGACGAGGCGGAGGCGCGGGCTGGTCAGATAGCCGGAAAGGGAATCCATAAGCCGCTTGGACTGGCCGGACTGCTCCATGGCGTCAGAGAGAATCAGGATCAGCCCCACAATGGCAGCCAGAAACAGAAATTTCTCCTGTGTCAGGGCAAGTGCCCCGACCTGTGCCCACTCAACCGCGCCCATACCAAACATGAGCGCCATGGCAAAACCTCCCACCAGGATGGACAGCCCGATACCCGCTTTAAAACGGATGCCGACCAACATCAGGGCGAATGCTCCGAGCACTTTCAAAAAGGGGGCTAGCTTAAATAAAAGGGATTCCATTGATACTCTCCTCGCCCAAAAGGAGTACCCACTTTTTACCTGAAAGCAAGCGAAAACAGAGGGAACTAAAAGCGTTACCAGACAGGCTTGCGCGGGGAGCGCAATTCGAACCAAAAGTATTAATAGTATACGCGTCACTCAAGGCACGCATAATCTATACAGTCTCACATCTAACCAAAGAAAAACCCCAGAAGACCAAGGATCGTATTCCCTTGAAGGAAAACGCACAATGGTCTATACTGTTTGCGCCTTATGGGCACAATCAATCCAATTTCGGCACGGAGAAACATAAGCATGGACCCGAAACAGATTCGCCAGCACATTTTCAGCGTCATCATCAACAAGGTCGAAGAGCAGGACGAGGCCAAGCGCCAGGAAGCGCTCTCCGAGTTCATGGCCGTCACTGGCACAGCAGGCAATGCAGGCGACCAATTGGCATCCCTCATACCGCCCATCATGCACGATCTCTACGAGAAATGGATTACCATGTTCATCGACCGTTTGCTTGAGACCGTCCCGCCAGAGAACATAGAACTCCTGTGCGACGGCAGCGATGACAACAACGCCGCCCTGGCTCTGGCGTACATCATGTTCCTCGAGTCCGCGAAAATGGAAAAGCAGATCGACGAGGATCTCAAGGAACACGGACTGTCCACTGCTGGAGACAACGACCTCGGCGACCTCGCAGCCAACTACATCCGTACCCAGATGGCCAAAGTCGCCAAACAGGCAAACGATGATGAGGAAGTCTGCGGCACCTGCTAGCAATATTTCAGCGATAAAACGGAAAGCCCGCCCCTTCGATCGAAGGGGCGGGCTTTTTTCCGTCTAACTCACTCCATTGAACCGCCCTTGCGGGACAAATATTCGTGCCAAAGCAGCAAGGCAAAAATGGATCGGTACGGCTTAAACCTCCGAGCCTCTGCTCCCAATCGTTCCTTGGTGTATTTTGAAGGGAGAAAGTCATGCTGCTTCATAGTGTTTATAAGAGCGATGTCGCCCATGGGGAACACATCCAGACGGTGCAAAGAAATCAGGAGATAGACATTCACCGTCCACTCGCCGATGCCCTTGATGGCCGAGAGTCGTCGATGGATTTCTCCGTCGGGAAGTGTTGGGAGCGCATCCACATCGAGTTCTCCGGAAGCCACAACCTCGGCCAACGCACGGGTGTAGACACTCTTCTGGCGGCTGAATCCACAGCCTTTCAAATCTGCATCAGACAAAGCCAGCAATGAATTCGGCGTAAGCCCGCCCGACAAATCCTGGACCTTATCATACGCGGCCCGACCCGATGCCAGCGACACCTGCTGTTCTAGGATAATCCGCACCAATGCATCAAATCCAGGATCTCGATGCCAGAAATCAGGATAACCATATTGTTCTATGGTCCCTGCTAAGCGCTCATTCAGGCTGGCGAGAACATCGCAGTAAGATTTGTAATTCTCCCGAGTATAGACGGGCGGTGTCACGTCCGGCTTGGTACTCATCCCAGCGCCTCAATAGAATCCTGCGGCGCTTCGGCCCGATTCATTTCAGTATAATCGCGTACAACTTCAGCAACGCGGATGCGGTAACTTTTGAACAACGAGTCCTTACCCTTGCGCTGTCCTTCTCGGTGGTCCAATTGATTGCGCCAGCTTGCAATGTCCGGCTCGGTTTCCCAGAAGGAAAGACTCAACATCTTGCCTTCTTCCACCAAGCTCTGGAAACGCTCGATGGAGATGAATCCATTCTGCCCAGCGAGAAACTCTTTCAACCGCGCGGCGATGGCGAGATATTCTTCCTTACCCTCAGTGGTGGGGGTTACTTCAAATATGACAGCGAACATAACGACCTCTCTGATATATTTCGACGAACAACCTGTGATGAATACCGCATGCGAAAAGAAAAAACACTCCGTTTCATGCATTCATATTCCGCATGAACCAAGAAACAAATCGCCTGCGGAATTAGCAGTATAACTGCTTATATCCTCCTCATCCGGCTCAATCTCAAAAAAAAAAGCCCCAAAAAATGGGGCTTTTTTACTATACTTTGGAATCGGATTTATTCGCGGATCTGACCTTCGCCCATCAGGACGAATTTAGCGCTGGTCAGTTCCTTGATGCCCATGGGGCCGTAAGCGTGCAATTTGGAAGTGGAGATACCTATCTCCGCGCCCAGACCGAGCTGGCCGCCGTCATTAAAACGGGTGGCGGCATTGGCTACGACCAAAGAAGCGTCGACCTCACGAATGAAACGCATGCAGTGTTCATAAACCTCGGACAAAATGGATTCGGTGTGATTGGAGCCGTGCTCTGCAATGAAATCCATGGCTTCGTCCAACGTGTCCACGACTTTCACAGCCATGATCAGATCAAGGAATTCATAACCCCAGTCCTCAGGAGCAGCGGGTTCAGCAAACTCGCCCATAAGAGGCAAAGATCGTTCACACGCCTTGAACTTCACGCCCTGCTTGCCAAGCTGCTCTGCAACCTTAGGCAGCAATACTTCTGCCACGTCCTTGTGGACCAGCAAGCATTCCAAGGCATTACATCCGCTGGGATACTGCATTTTGGAATTCTCAATGATGGGCACTGCCTTGTTAATATCGCAGGAGGCGTCAGCAAAAATGTGGCACACACCTTTATAGTGCTTGAGCACGGGCATGGTGGCCTGCTCGGTGACAGCACGGATGAGGCCCTCACCACCGCGCGGAATAACTACGTCGATGTAGTCAGCCAACTTGAGCATTTCGGACACAGCCTCACGGTCCGCAGTGGGCGGCACCTGCACAGCTTCCTTAGGCAAACCGGCCTGCTCAAGTGCCCTATGCATGAGTTCAGCCAGGCACTTGTTGGAATGAAAAGCTTCGGAGCCACCGCGCAGAATGACTGCGTTGCCTGCTTTCAGACACAGAATACCAGCGTCCACTGTGGCATTCGGACGAGATTCGTAAATCATGGCGACCACACCGAGAGGCACGCGCATCCGACCGACCAGCATGCCGTTGGGGCGTTTGGTCATGGACTCGATCTCGCCAACCGGGTCAGCCATAGCAGCCACTTCGCGACATCCATTGATCATGGAATTCAGGACCTTGTCGCTGATGGTCAACCGCTGCACGCGGGCCTTGTCCAGACCTCGCTCAGCTGCGGCGTCCAGATCAAGCTTGTTGGCGGCGTCAATGGCGTCCTGTTCGGATTCCAGCAAATCAGCCAAAATCAGGAGAGCGTCCTGCTTGGCTTTGCCCGATGCCTTGGCCAGGCCACGTGCCGCTGCCTTGGCGGATTTACCCATCGCGATCATCTGCTCTCGGATACTCATATATACTCCTTAAAATATTATCTCTCATTCGTGTACCGAATAATATTCACTATTTCACGGGAACAATGTGCTAAACCAGCGCAAGGGAAAAAGTCAAACTCCATCAAAGCGCACAATCTTCACTTTAGACAAGCTTCCGCCTACCTTTTTACGCTTTTTGTTATTTCTTCACAAAAACCATACAGGAAAAGATTCTGTTTTGTCGAAAACGGTGCTCCATTTTAAAATATGCTTTGACCTTTTTTACACTTTTGCTTATCAGACGCTTTGCGCCATAGGGGCGTTTTCATCACCCCTATGGCCTGTATATACACCTTATGGAGGACTGTAAAAGCAATGGCTGATAACAAGAACGCTCAGGCTGGTCTGGAAGAAATCGAATCCCACGTACCGGAACAGCTTCACCCTATTCTCGAAGCCGCATTCAAATACCAGAAACAGATCGCCATCGGCGTAATCGCCATCATTGGTGTGGCCGCTCTGTATGCCGGTATCACCGCCTATAACTCCAAGGCCATGAACACCGCCACTGCCAAACTCGGCAAGGTGCTCATTGAGACCTCGGGCGATGAAAAAATTTCCCAGCTCGAAGGGCTGCTCAACTCGGCCCCGTCTTCTACCAAAGCCGCCGTAATGCTCGAACTGGCTGAAGCCTGCATGCGCAGCGCCAAGTACGAACAGGCCGCCGACTACTGGAACAGCCTCATTGGTGAATCCGAAGGCAACCTCAAGTTCGTCGCAAGCATGGGCAAGGCCAAGGCCCTGACCATGGGTGGCAAACCGGGTGAAGCCGTGACCGTCCTCAAGGATCTGGTCGGCGCCGCCCCCGCTGAATACACCGTGACCGTCAACCGCCAGTTGGCCGTTGCCGCAGAACAGGCTGGTGACACTGCCACAGCCCTGGCTGCCTACAAAGTGCTGTCTGAAAAAAGCACAGGCGACAAGCCCTACATCGATTTCAAAATCGCCCAATTTGAAGTAAAATAACCGCGCTTAGCGCAGACCATTTCGGAGAGAGACTATATGGCAAATCCGCTTTTGGCCGACACTCCCGGTGCAACCCATCTCCTGCTCGGCAACGAAGCTATCGTTCGCGGGGCAATTGAGGCGGGCCTCCAGGTTGCGACCTGCTATCCCGGCACCCCTTCCTCGGAAGTCCCGGACACATTCTATCGCATCTCACCCGAGGCGAAGTACTATTTCGAATACTCCGTCAACGAGAAAGTTGCCTTGGAAGTTGCATCCGGAGCCACCCTGTCTGGCGCCCTGACCATGTGCACAATGAAGCATGTCGGCGTGAACGTCGCTGCTGACCCGCTCATGACCCTCTGCTACACCGGCGCTCCCGGCGGCCTCGTGCTGCTGTCCGCTGACGATCCGGGCTGTCACTCCAGCCAGAACGAGCAGGACAACCGCATCTACGCCCGCATTGCTGGCATGCCTGTCTTCGAGCCGGCCACGGCTCAGGAAGCCAAGGATATGGCACGCGACGGCCTGCTGATGTCCAAAAAACACAGCTCCCCGCTGTTGCTCCGCACCACCACCCGCGTGAATCATCTTCGCGGCGCAGTGGAATTCGGCCCCGCACCCGATCCGGGCAAGGCCGAGGGCTTCAAGCGCAATCCGTCCCAGTTCGTACCGATTCCGGCATTCGCCCGTCCCATGCACCTCGCTCTCATGGAGCGCATGGAAGCTTTGCGTGAAGAAGCCGAGAAGTCTCCGTATAATACCGTCACCGGCGAAGGCGATCTTGGCATCGTCTGCTCTGGCATCTCCCGCGCTTACGTGGCTGATGCTCTGGAAAACTCTGGACTGTCCGACAAGGTTTCCGTCCTGGAACTCGGTTTCTCCAATCCCATGCCCGAACGCCTCTGTCTGGACTTCATCAAGTCCGTCAAAAAGCTGCTGGTCGTGGAAGAGTTGGAGCCTGTGGTCGAAGACGAACTCCGCGTTCTCGCTCAGAAGAACAAGGTCGAGATCGAAATTCTCGGCAAGGGTACCCTGCCGCGCTTTGGCGAGTTCTCCGTCACCATGGTCGAAAACGCCATCCGCGAATTGGTAGGCGAACCCGTTCTGCCAGCATGCGACTGTGAACTCCCCGAACTGCCCATGCGTCCGCCGAACCTCTGCGCTGGTTGCCCGCATCGCGGCACCTACTTCGCAGCCAAGAAGGTATTCGGCGACGACGCCATCTACTCTTCCGACATCGGTTGCTACACCCTTGGAATTCTGCCCCCGCTCCAGGCGGCGGACTTCCTCATCTGCATGGGATCATCCATTCCCGCAGGTGGTGGCGCCTCCAAGGCTGCAGACCAGACCGTGGTTGCCTTCATCGGTGACTCCACGTTCTTCCATTCCGGCCTGACCGGCATCGCCAACGGCGTGTTCAACTCCCACGACGTCCTCGTAGTCGTTCTGGACAACCGCACCACGGCAATGACCGGCCACCAGCCGCATCCCGGCGTTGACAAGACCATCCTTGGTGAAAACGACCACCCGCTGGACATCGAATCCGCTGTCCGCGGTCTGGGCGTCACCGAAGTACGTACGGTCAACCCGTTCAACCAGAAAAAGACCCTGGCCGCTTTGGAAGAGTTGAAAGAACTCTCCGGCATGCGCGTGCTCATCGCAAAAGAGCCGTGCCCGCTGTTCACGCGCCGGGTATACAAGAAGGTCGCCCCGCAGGTGGCATACGTTGCCGATTCCTGCACCGGCCGCTTCGACTGTCTCGACAAGCTCGCCTGTCCCGCCATGTACAAAGATGGTGACAAGGCTGCTGTCAACCCGATCCTGTGCAACGGCTGCATGCTCTGCCTGCAGGTGTGTGGACACATCAAAGCAAAGAAGAGGGGCAGCTAACATGAGCGATATCAAGAAAATCCGAATATTCATGACCGGCGTTGGTGGCCAGGGAACCCTGACCGCCACCACCCTGCTCGCCAAAACGGTACTGAGCCAGGGACTGCCTGTCACTTCCGGCGAAATCCACGGCATGGCCCAGCGCGGCGGTGTCGTTGAGTCCACCGTGCTCATCGGGTGCAAGTCGCCCAAGATCGGTCACGGCGAAGCTGACATCCTGGTGGGCTTCGAGCCCATGGAGACCATGCGCGCCCTGCCGTACCTCAAGCCGGGCGGACTGGTGCTTTCCTCCACGGAATTCCTGCCGCCGCTCTCCGTAGCAATGGGCAAGATGGAGTGTCCCTCCTTCGAGGACATCAAGGCAGCCTGCTCAGCTTGCACAGACAAGCTCTCCTTCATGGCAAGCCAGACCATCGGCCTGGAAGCAGGTGCTATTCAGGCGGGTAACGTCGCCATGCTGGCAGCCCTGTGCGCCTCCGGCGATCTTCCGTTCGGCCCCGAGGCCCTGGAAGCCACCATCAAGGCAGAGCTTCCCGAGAAGATTCAGGCCGTCAACCTCAAAGCTCTGGAGCTTGGCGTAAAAGCGGTCAGCTAGCGCCGAGGAATAAGGTATTATGGCAACTACACAACAAGACACCTCCGATCTCAGCTACCTGAACACGCTGATAAAGGTTCAGGAAACGCTGAAGCGGGACACTCCGCTTGAGGAGTCTTTGAATGCACTGCTAAAGATCCTGGCTCAGGATATGGAGTACGTCCGGGCGTTCATGGTCATCATGGACCCCAAGACCGAGAATCTCAAACTCTCGCTCACGTACTCCCCTGCCCAGGTGGAAGACGTCACTTATTCGCCCGGACGCGGCGTTATCGGTCGCGTGTTCGATTCTGGTGAGTCCATTACCATCACCAGGCTGTCTGATGATCCCGAGTTCCTGAACAAGGCATTCGGCCGTAGCGAAGAAGAGTTGAGAAAACTCGGCTTCATCTGCGTCCCGGTCATCAACCGTCGCGCCGAAGAAGAGGAAGTTATCGGAGCGCTCTCCGTTGACGTCCCGCTCATCCCTGCCGAAGATATGGCTGCCCACTGCCAGTTCCTGGAGGTGGTAGCTGGAATCATCGCGGGCCATGTTGCCCAGTTGCAGGAAGAGATGGCCGCCCAGAACCACATGCTCTCACAGGGCATGATGGCGGGTGGCGCTGACGCCGCACCTCCCAAGGACTTTGTTGCCGCATCCAAGGCCATGCGCCTGGTGCTGCGCCAGTCCCGTCAGGTAGGTCCCAGCCGGGCAACAGCCCTGCTTCGCGGTGAGTCCGGCACGGGTAAGGAATTGCTGGCCGAGGCCATCCACTCCTCTTCCCCGCGTGCAGACAAGCCTCTTATCAAGCTGAACTGCGCAGCGCTGCCGTCCGAACTGATTGAGTCCGAGCTGTTCGGTCACCAGAAAGGTGCCTTTACCGGGGCTTTTCAGACCAAGCGCGGCCTCTTTGAAGTCGCAGATCAGGGGACCCTGTTCCTCGACGAGATAGGCGAACTCTCCATGGATGCCCAGGCCAAAGTCCTGCGCGCCATCCAGGAAAAAGAAATTCAGCGTGTCGGCTCCGAGCAGTCCATAACGGTTGACGTGCGCCTCATCTGCGCAACGCATCAGCCACTGGAAGAGCTGCTCGAAAAGGGCAAGTTCCGCGAAGATTTATATTACCGCATCAACGTATTCCCCATCTTCATCCCGCCTCTCAAGGAGCGCCGCGAGGACATCCTGCCCCTGGCAGAGCATTTCCTGGCCTCATTCTGCGAAGAATACGGCAAAGAGGTGAAGCGCATCTCCACTCCCGCCATCGAGCTGTTGGTCATGTACCACTGGCCCGGTAACGTACGCGAGCTGAAGAACTGCATGGAACGCGCTGTCCTCCTTTGCGAGGAAGCGGTTATCCGTACCTACCATCTGCCGCCGACCCTTCAGTCCGCTGAAAGCTCGGCTACAGGCACCAACCTTTCCTTTGGTGAGGCGGTTGCCAAGTTCGAGCAGGAACTACTGGTAGATTCCCTGAAGAAGACGGGCGGCAACATGCTGCAATCGGCTCGCGATCTGCGCGTGTCATACCGCATCGTCAACTACAAGGTGAAGAAGTACAACATCGACGTGAAGAAGTTCTCCTCTGCCAAAAAAAAGGGCAAAACAAAACTGGATAACTAGCCCGGTTCGATATGATTAAGATTAGCAAAGCCCCCTGCACAGAGATGTGTAGGGGGCTTTTTTGACGAGAAAGAATCCGGAACCGAAGCACCCCTACGGTAAGCAGCCTCTTTCCTTGTCTCTCGCCTTGTTGTAGATTCATTTTATGAGCAACACAGCACGACGCATCCGCCTTACCATTCAACTGCTACATGAACGAGGCCATCTCGCTCCTGACCATGCCATGGCCTCGGCAGCAAAGCTGATGGAAACAACACCACTGCCGCCGGGATTCGCCTTTGCATCCGCAGGCCTGTTGCGTCATGCTGCGATCCTTGCCCCATTTGATCGGAACAAACTCCGACTGGCAGAGGACGTCAACACCCCCATGCGGCATGTACCGTTCGACAAATGGCTCAGCACAGCTCACCAACTCACGGACCTGGAACCGGTGCCGGAGAATCTGCCCATGCCCACCACCCCTGAAGATCTAGTAAGGTACATGGAAACGCAGACCGCCAATGTTATGCGTCTACCCGCTCTTCTACGCTTGCGCCACCTAGGCGATATCGATGCCTTCCAAGCTGGAGTCCAGACCATCTCAGGCTCTCCATCAGGCATGTTGGCCGCCCCTATCATGGCATGGCAGGCCCATTTTCTCGGTGAGCATTTCCTCGCGGTCATGTTGCTGGATGAAGGGATATCCAATTTCCTCACCCAAAACCTGCGCGCGCTCCATGCCTTCCAATCCAAAGACAAAGAAAAGGCCCTATCACACTTGGTACACACTTTGGAACTGGAGCCATTCCAACCCGGCATTATCGCAATTCTTGCCGACCTAGCAGATGCCAGCTCCACCGAACTCGTCATCCAACTTGAATCACTGCACGACAAGATCGCTCAAAAGATGAATCTCGCAGACCTGGAAGCAGTCAATGAGAGCATCCGCGATGACGATTTAGAGGACTTCCTCCGCGTACTCGAAACAGCGACTCCCTATTTTCGCTCTAACGCCACTATCTTCTGGCAGACACTGGCGCAGGACTTACGCTAACCAACAAAAAAAGGCGGCCAGGTTTCCCTGACCGCCATTCTTTTGATTCGTATTCGCTCTACTTGAAGGAACGGGAGAAGAGCTCTTCGAGAGCCTTTTTGCCGTTGGCTTCAAGGAAACGTGTGCCGGTGCCGGTGAAGTGAGAGGAAGTGATTACAGGTGCTTCAACGGTGATCCACTCGCCCTTTTCCCATTTGAACCAGCCATTCTTGACCTGACCGAAGACGTAGAGGTCTTTGTTGCAAATCTTTGCGAATTCAGCACCCCAACCGGTGCCGCCTTTAACGGTTCCGTCGTCCTGGATGGTACCTATAACAAAAATCTGATCGCCGGATTCCACCTGATGCATGATGGTCTGGAGAACTTTGCGCATTTTCTCTGCGTTGGTGAAGCGGCGGTTGAGCAACTTGGCAACGTAGGTCAGGCTGACGTCTTTCTTGGTCAATTCTTCATCGGTGAGAACACGGACGCCGCGTTCGCGTTCAATCCTGTGGCCCTCAAAGGTGTAGTTGACTTCGCCGAGACCGTGGTATTCAGCCAGTTTACCGAACTGGGCTTCAGCGCCCTGGGCGCCACCGCTGAACAAGGTGTAGAATGAGTTGGGCATGGTTTCTCCTTAAGTAATGTATCGTGAAATTTTACCGTTCGCAGTCGCAATATGCCTTTACTATGCACGCCTAGTGTGAACGGAGCAATGCCATGTGCATTATATTTTCCCAAAAGGCTAGTTCTTTCTGGTTATAAAATTACAGTGTTGTCAACCCGTGACTTCTTTTTTTCTCATAAGATCATCCAGCAAAACCTGATCGATGGATGCCGCCATGGCCTCAAACTCCCCAGCCGTGTACTTTGTCAGGAGCTTATGCATATTGGCTGCCGCGCCACCGGACTCCGGCTGACCGGACTCACTTATTCTGCCAGACTTGCGCTTGTGCCGAATCGCCACGTGGCCACTGTAGACCGCATAGCCGCCGCCATGAACCATTCGCAAATCGCGCTCCAGATCGTCATACTGCGTAGGCGAAAAGCGCAGATCAAAAGTGCCGTTGGCCAAAATACGTTCTGTCTTGAACAGATGTACACACCCGGTCACGGATGCGCAGGGGCGGACATAATCCGCCTGCCCAAAATCCCCATCCTGCAACATGATGGTGGACATAAGTGACTCGACTCTTCCTTCTGGCCGAGGCGTCAGGTTGTGCTCTCCGCACTGCACTCGCGCCGGGCCGTCGAAATCCACCACCTTGCAACCCCAGACGCCTGCGTCAGGATACCGCTCCGCGGCTGCCCCAAGCTTGGTGAACCAATCCTTGGGCAAAGAAATATCATCATCGATAAACGCCGCAAAATCAGACTCGCGCACTTCCGGGAGTGACAGCAACCAATTCCGCGCCGCTGGAGCCCCTGCGTTGATTGGAAGGGTGACGGACGCCGCCTTGTCCTTGCCAAATTCATCCACGAACCTGCGTATGACCTCAGGCGTCTGATCAGACGACCCGTTGTCGAGAATGCGGACATGAACATCATTATCCAGCTCCGACTCTCTGAGTGAGTGCAGTGTCTCCGCCAAATCATCAGCCTTGTTCCAGCTATAGCCAAGCACCATTTTCATGCCGGGCAAGGTCGTGGCTTGCTGCTCGCCGTTCACCGACAGTTCATGAAGCCGCAGCCAGAGAGACACGTTCCACGGCCGGACTTCTGCGCAATGACGCAAAAGAGTCGTGGCCTCAAAACGTTTGTCCATGCGGACCAAAGTGGTCGCAATGCGTTCCTCCACGATGGGCAGAGGAAGGTGGTCCGCGCATTGCCTATACACATCGTACGCGGCATGCGGTTCACCAGACGCCAGCAGTGCATTGGCCTGTGTATAGGAAAAGAGTGCAGTCAATTCTTCCGGCGGCGTTGCAGCTGCCAAAGCATCGGCCAACACAAGCCAATGGCCGGTGATACGGGAAAATTCGTAAAGGTGATGCCACCAGAACAGGCTATACGGCTGTTCGGCGAGCCGTTTGCGCAGGAAAGCAAGCTGCTCATCAGGTTCTCCGGCCATGGCGGCCCGAGCTTCTGCAGTTATCTCCGGCTGCCAGTGCGTGAGCACTGATTGCATTACAGGCAACAATTTAGACGGCAGCGACCCGATCTTTTCCGTGCTGCCACCGAGCGCGGCCACGCAGTTGCCATCAAATGGATTTTCGCCCCAAGCAGCAAGGAGCGCATCGCCCGCCATAACGGAACAGAGGTCGCCAGCCCGGTGAGAATGGTGCAAGGCGACTGCGGCTGTAGCATGGAGATGGAGCCTACCGGAAAAGCCGAGCAGGAGGTTACGACGCAGATCAGCGGGCAAGTCGATAAAATTGCAGGAAAGTACCATGCTCTTCAACTATGCGGGGACCGAGGGAAAGTCAACAAACCGGGCTTTCGGCACCTGTTTTTTTCTGGTAAATGAAACCCATGCACCAACTCGACATCCCACACACCCTGCCTCATGCCCCCGGCATCCAGCCCGCTTTCCGCGATCATTTTTCCGGCTGGCACCTCGGCATGGGCCTCCCCCAGTCGCTGGCGGGACTGCTCCACGGCCTCACTCAACTCGGAGAAAAAATCCCTAGCTGCCGAGACTCGGCCATAGGTATGGCACTGTGGGGATTCCAGGCACACCCGCTGGCTGAGAACCTCGCAGGATGGGCGATAAAGTACATGGAGAAGGGCCTTCGAGTGCCACCACAGTTGGGCAAGTTGGCCGGGCGGATTGCCTCCACACCACCCCTGGACGACACCAACGCCGAAGCGCTGGACACGTGGTATGCCTTGGCTCGACAGGACGACAAAGGCCTGATCCTGCGCTTTCTGGCCGTGGTTCTGACCTCGCCCAAGGCGATCTCATGGCTCGGCCACTGCTGGCAGGACATGCTCTTCCTGAACATACCGGAAATACCCAAGGCAGCCTTGGACATAATGGTGTGGGATGAGACCACCTTGCCACTAAAATCCCGTATGGAAGCAGAATGGGCATTCCAAACCTTGCCTGCCGAAGAAGCTCTCACACAAGTGGAAGCACTGAGCCCTGATGTATGGGGCTTATGGCGCACCTATGCCGCTGGAGAACTTCTCCTGCGTCTAGGCAAGCAAAGTGATGCAAAAGGAGCGCTGACAGGATTGTGGAAGGCAATTCCATGGCATGTGAACCTGACCCTCAAGCTCTATGACCTTTTCAATCCCACACCAAGTGCCACCGAAGCGGACACGGACGGTGTGGCGATTCTCGCCTATTCATGGAACAAGGCGGACTTGCTCAAAGACACGCTCGATAGTCTGGCAGAAAGCGACATTGGCAAGGCCAGAATTTTCACGCTCAACAACGGCTCCACTGACCATACCGCCCAAGTATTGAGCGAAGCACAGGCCCGGTTCGGCGCGGACCGTTTCCATATCGAAACCCTGCCTGTAAACGTGGGCGCGCCTGCTGCCCGCAACTGGCTGCTTGCCCTGCCCGAAGTGCGCGATTCAAAGTGGGCCGCCTTCCTGGATGATGATGTGGTGCTGCCGAAAAACTGGCTGCTCAAGCTACTGGGTGCAGCCAAGGGAAAGCAAAACGTGGGAGCTGTGGGCTGCCGCATTACCGCCGCCACGCCGCCGTATGGCCTTCAATCGGCGGACTACAATCTTTTCCCTGTCCCGCCTGCCGCACCAGAGCCGGGCAAGCTCCCCAACCGTGTGCTGATTTATGACAACTGTGCAGGCTCCATAGATAGCGGACTGTTCTCATACACACGTCCCTGCCTATCGGTTTCAGGCTGCTGCCACATGATTTCACTGGCTGCGATCGAAAAAGCGGGTATGTTCGACCTGCGCTACACTCCTTCTCAGTTCGATGATCTGGATCGTGACCTCAGAAGCAGCCTGGCCGAAATGCCAGCCGTGTATGCAGGCGACCTTGCCATCCGCCACGTTCAGCACTCATCCCTTGCCAAGTCGCAAAACACCAAGCAGATCGGTCATGTCATGGGCAACAAGTTCAAGCTCGACACCAAGTACACTGACGACGAACTCATCCGACTGGGCAAAGAGAACAAGGATCGGCTTTGGGCAGACTTGCAGGAAAAGCATGATTTTCTGGTTGACCGGCTTGGTTCCGGGACTTAACTCTTCCCTACCCAATTCACACGAATCGAGAGGGAATTATGGACGTAAGAATATACGGCGACTTTCATCGCATCTCACCGGAGATATACGAGCAGATCAAGGACTCTATCCCGCTGGATCAAATCAACTATGACGGCGCAGACGTACTCCGCATCGACCATGAAGGTAAATACATCTACATGGATGACTTCATTGAGCTGATCAGCAAAGTCCTACCCGAAAACGGCTACGGGCATGTGGAGTTCATCGACAATCTGGATTGGGAAGTGACCCGCTACACCATCACTCCCGGAAAGATAGAAGAAAAAACCATCAAGGTGGACAATGTACTGGATGCGCACATGCGCGAACATGGCATGTAAAAAAACACGTCAGACAGGACAGCCCGTCCAATCTCATTTTTTGGTATACCAACAAGAAAGCCGCCCATGAGGCGGCTTTTCTTATTGCACCTCTAAGTGCAATCTAAAGACGTGATGATTGTGGCCCATCCGCTACGAGGCGGACATCTATGGCCTTGGGGCCAACTTCTTCATCGGTCAAATCAAAAGAAACTTGCTCCCCGGACTCCAGGGTCTGGAAGCCATCACGGACAATCTCGGTGTAATGGACGAACACGTCCATGCCGTCCTCTCCGGTAATAAAACCGAAGCCCTTCTGCTCGTTAAACCAACTGACTTTCCCTTCTCGCCGCACATGCACCTCCGAATCAATCATGAAGAGAGGCTCAAGCTTACCCTCCAACGGGCGGCTTGGCAATGCGGTCCGATCACAAAACGATGACTACAGTTCTTCCTGCTGTTCTTCGTCTTCAATGGGATTGCCATTTTCATCAAAGAGCTCATGCTTCTTGGCTTCTTTGCGCTTCTTCTTTTCTTCTTTCTTCTTTTTCTTTGCCAGTTCTTTCTGTCGTTTCTCGAACTTATAATTTGGCTTTGCCAAACTGCCCTCCATACTTCTGATTAAAAAAAAGAAAGCGCCCATCTCTCTAATGAGAGACGGGCGCTCATTAGCCTATTGGCCTAAAAGCGACTACCAGCGGGGGCGTTCCACGCGGGGCTTAGCTTCGTTGACCTTGATGTTACGGCCACCGAAGTCGGTGCCATCAAGAGCTTCGATAGCGGAAAGCGCGCCATTGTCTTCCATTTCAACGAAACCGAAACCACGGGGGCGACCGGTCTCACGATCTTCGATCAGCTTGACGGAAGTAACTTCACCGTAAGCTTCAAAAGCGGCACGTACGTCCTGTTCAGTTGCGGACCAGGGCAGATTGCCAACATAAATGTTCTTAGACATGAAAAGTCTCCAAAAATAATAAGAAGTAATAGAAAATAGGAGCAGCGTACACGAAATGCACGGTGCTCCTCGATATACCTGTTCTTTATTGAAACCAGCTCCGGCTAACATAAAGCCTTCCTAATGCGGATTGTGCTGGTGCAATGGCCGGTACATTTTGTCAATATTGAACAGATGTCAAGCTATTTATATATATTCTTCAAAAGAAATATGAAATTTATTCATTTTCTCCCATAATCTGAGCCACCTCGAATTCATTTCTTGAGCCGCAAAAGTGCGATCGGCCATTTTCCAATTCCATGACCCTGTTAATCGCTGAAATACGATCTTCAACATGGTGAGTAATCATGACCAAGGGTGTCCCTGACTCAGCCAATTTCTGTAATAAATCAAGCATGCTCGCCCGTGATATGGAATCCAGTCCAGACATGGGTTCGTCCAAAAGCAACAAGGCTGGACCAGGGGCCATTGCCCTTGCCAAAAAGACCTTACGTTGCTGCCCGTAGGACATACGTCGAAGCGGCCTGTCCGCAAGATTTGCCAACCCAACACGCTCCAACCATTCGCGCGCACCGAGCAACTCTTCATCCGTAGGTTCATCAAGCATTCCAACACTACCACGATAACCTGATAGGACTGTTTCCAGCGCTGTTACCTCCCAACCTAACTCGCGCGCATAAGATGCTTGAAACGCCGGAGAAACAACACCGAGCAGGGGCCGTACTTCATCCATGGTCAGCCCGCCAAGTCGCTCGATTGAACCGACACCATCCTCGTCGTCAGCATAGGGTGCAAGCTCACTGATGATGAGCTTGAGGAGCGTGGACTTGCCCGCCCCGTTGTGTCCAAGCACCAACCACTGCTCACCAGGCAGGACTGTCCAGGAAATATCATGCAAAATTCGCACACCGTCAGCCACCACGGACACATTGTTCATGCGCAGAAGAAAATCATACTCCCGTTTCGGAGGCACGGGCATTTCCCCGGCCGTCATCACTGCTCCGTCATCGCGAAGCCGCTTCATGGCCGCCTGCCGGTCGCCCTCAAGTACTATTGCTCCAGCTTCCATAACGATGGTCCGGTCAATACCACGAGGAATATCCGCCATACGATGCGCCGCACAGACCAAGGTAGTGCGCTCCGCCGCTTTTTCCAACAAAGTCAGGACTTCCCCCTGTGACGCAATATCCAAGCCTTCCAGACACTCGTCCAGCAACATAATATCCGGCCCCGGTGCCAAGGCGCGGGCAATGAGAATCTTGCGCACCTGTCCGGTGGACAATGTCCCCATCGCGCTGGAAGCCAAATCTTCAATGCCGAGAAGCTCGATAACGTCATCAACAGCAGCCTCCTGCTCCGGTGACGTATCTTGATATAAAAGAGGCGTATCAAAGAATCCGGCCAGAATAACCGATCGCCCAAGAGTGCGGGCAGCGTGGAGACAATAGAAATCCTGCATATCACTCGAAACCAGCCCGATCCGTTGGCGCAACCCCAGCGGACTTTCCTGTGGCCCATCCCCGAAATCATAGACACGTTTGCCCCCCAAATCCGGCGGATAATCACCACGCAGGAGCTTGAGCAAGGTAGTCTTGCCGGAGCCATTTTGCCCGATCAAAGCCAGGTGTTCCCCCGGCTTGAGAACAAGCGATACCGGACCGACCATTTTTACGGAACTTCGAGTGACAGAACTGTCGGACAGGGAAATCAGGGGATGCATGGCCGCATTGTTCTCCTTAGCGGCGATAAACGCAACACTTTAGGCAAGGAGTCTCGAACAAACAAGGCGCACTCCGAATGGAATGCGCCTTGCCAATAATTCAGATGCAAAAGCCTGTGCTACTGCTTCATAATCCTCTTTCGCCCAACAGCGACCAAGCCGATCAGGCCAGCGCCAAGCAACAGGAAAGTGGACGGTTCCGGAATGCCGGGAGGGGGCGATCCATCAGCAACGAGAACCATACGCAGCCATTCCGATGAGGAATTCAAACTCGTATTGTCACCACTACGCCATCCATATTCGACTAAGGACGGGAGGACCTCATACCCGCCAACAGTATGCCAGCTCAAACGATCACGTTCATCTTGTCCGTTAACATCAGCGGAACTCTGACTAATAGTATCGCCCAGTCCGGCAAACCCCATGGACCCACCGTTGTAATACCATTCCGCCCCGTTCGATGCGTGCGTTACGTTGCGAGCGGTATAAGTCGTGACCGCGCCATACAAGGCTGCAGCAAGAACATCAATTGTGCTTGACCCTCTTTGTATGCCAGCCAGCATCACATAATCACCAGCCCCTACTCCGTTAAAGATAGTGCTCATGGGGATATCATCCGTACCATATGTTCCGCTGTATACGACACTCCAACCCCAATCGTTGACTACGGTATTGTAGGAAACGTCATTATGTACCCCATAAGGAATAACCGCAGCATTAGCCGAGACGCTCAGAGTCAGAATCATCACCAGACCTGCTAAAATTTTCTTCATGCCCACTCCCCCTTTTGGTGTTCATGAAAAAGAACAGCAATAAGCATGCCCTCAATTTTATACTGACATCCCACAATTATACGGAATCCGAAAAAACAGGACTGTAATAAATTTCGACACATTATGTCGAAATTCATTACGGGCCAATCTCGAAAACAAGCTGCTGGGAATGAATTGACTTGTGTCTGAGAATTTAGCAATCTTTCATAGAATTCAGTACCCTCAAACAAGCTAAAAAAACATCATGAAACAGACCAATGTCGCCATAGCCCGTATCCTCGAATACGAATCCACTCTTCTGGATTCGGCGACCGCGCTTGTGCTTGAAGAGACTGGATTCAAGCCGTCAGCCGGAGAGCGGGTACTGGTGAAGCCCAATCTGGTTTCACCGACTAATGCACGTCATTGTTGTTCCAATCCTCGAGTGGTTCAGGCTGCCTGCAAATATCTGTTGGATTGCGGCGCCAAAGTCACGGTAGCGGATTCGCCCGGCTATGGTCCGGCATCCCATGTGGCTAAAAAGTATGGACTGTGGAAGGCAATGCAGGAAATAGGACTGCCCGTGGTCAGTCTCAAACGGGCTACACCGCTTAAGCTATCCATCGGTGGCACCATCGGCATTTCGCAGGACGCACTGGAAGCCGACCGAATTCTGAATATCCCCAAACTCAAGGTGCATTGCCAGATGACCATGTCCGGGGCCGTGAAAAACCTATTCGGTTGCGTAGTTGGATTCCGCAAAGCGGTCGCACACAACCAGCTTGGACATAGCCACGATATATTTCGCGCCATGCTCATGGATGTATACGCCGCCCTGCCTCAAACACACCACCTCATGGACGGCATTCACCCGATGCACGTAGATGGACCGGTCAATGGCGAACCGTATGAACTTGGCCTGCTGGCAGCCTCCCAAAGCGGCATAGCCTTAGACACTGCCGCCTATTCCATTCTCGGCCTTCGGCCTGACCAGATTCCCCTCTGGGACGAAGCCCTGAAAAGGCATATAGACGGCGCTGACCCCGCTGAGATCGCATACCCACTTGAGCAGCCGGCCATGTTCAACCATGATGGATTCATCATGTCCCTAAGCCGCCCGCTGGATTTCCACATCACGCGCATACTCAAAGGCCGTATCCGAAGTCTCCTCAAATACTTCAAAAAATAAGTATCCCCTCTTGCGCTCCTTTAACGAGGAGGCTATGAACGGGCCATGACTTTTGTGCGCCATTGCTTCACCATCACCGGACAGGTCCAAGGCGTGGGTTTCCGCCCCTTTGTCTATCGCACTGCGCTGGACAATGCTGTCACTGGATCGGTGAACAATTCCAGCGAAGGCGTCATCATCGAAGCACAGGGAAGTGTGGAACAGGTGTCGCAATTCGGCGAAGACCTCGCCGGAAAGCTGCCGCCCCTGGCACGGGTCGTGACCTTTGACATGAAAGAGCTTGCAGCCGTGGAAGGCGAGGAAAGATTCATCATCCTCAAATCCACCGGAGGCGAAGGACATTCCGTGCTCATCAGCGCGGACGTGGCCACCTGCCCGGACTGCATGGCCGACATGGTCGACCCAGAAAACCGCCGTTACCGCTACCCATTCACCAACTGCACCAACTGCGGGCCACGATACACCATCACGCGTTCCATTCCCTACGACCGCCCCCAGACCTCCATGGCGTGCTTCAAGCTCTGTCCGGATTGCCAACAAGAATATAAAGACCCGCTTGATCGACGCTTCCACGCCCAGCCCAACGCCTGCCCCAAATGCGGCCCTCGCGTCTGGCTGACCGACAACATGGGTGCAATGATAGCCCAAGGCGACGAATCGCTACGGCGACTCGCCTGCGAATTGGCAGATGGCAAAATAGCAGCAATCAAAGGGCTTGGTGGCTACCACCTCGTCTGTAATGCGAACTCCGACCAAGCGGTAGCCACACTCCGAGAACGCAAACACCGCCCGGATAAACCGCTAGCCGTCATGGTCCAAAACATGGAAGCCGCGCATAAGCTGGCCCACATCCATCCCGCTGAAGAAGCATGGCTGACCGGCATGCAACGCCCCATTGTTCTGGCAGCGAAGAATCGCCCATTTCCGCTTTCCAAACATGTTGCGCCGGACACAAATTTCGTAGGGCTAATGCTTCCCTATACCCCGCTCCACCATGTGCTGCTCAGTGACTTTGCCGAGGTGTGTGAGAGCAAAATCCCAACGCTTGTCATGACTTCGGGCAATCTTTCATCCGAACCCATTGCACTCGGCAACCGTGAGGCTTTCGGGCGACTGGCCGACATTGCAGACATTTTTCTCTATCACAACCGAGACATCCTCATCCGCACGGATGACTCGGTTGTTCGCGTCAATCCAACATCCGGTGACCCGATCCTCATGCGACGAGCGCGCGGTTTTGCTCCCTCGCCAATCTTCCTGCCGACTGACGGCCCCACGGTCCTCGGCACAGGGCCGGAACTCAAGTGCACCCTGACCCTGACAAAAAACGATCTGGCATTCCCCAGTCAGCACATCGGCAATCTTTCCAATCTGGACACCATGGAATTCTACCAGGAAATCCACACCCATCTGGAGTCTATCCTCCAAGTGGAACCAGAGCTGATAGTCCGCGACCTGCACCCTGACTACATGACCTCCCAATGGGCAGATGAATTGGGCAAAGAGCGCGGCATTCCGGTAGAAACGCTCCAACACCACTACGCGCACATCCACGCGGTGCTGGCGGACAACAAATTTTCCGAGCCGGTCATAGGCCTTGCCCTGGACGGCACCGGCCTTGGCGATGATGGCACCATTTGGGGCGGAGAATGCCTCATGGTCATCCCGGAGACGCTAGAACATCAACGGTTGGCGCACTTCGCGCACATCCGTTTACCCGGCGGCGAAACAGCCGTGCGAGAACCGTGGCGCATCGCTCAGGGGGTATTATGGGACAATGGCATCAAAGCACCTGACGATTACTATTGGCCATGGCTGAATGACTTCGGTCAGGAATCAAAATTTCTGGAGCAGATTCTGGAGAAGGATATCAATTCGCCCAAGACATCCAGTTGCGGTCGCCTCTTTGATGCCGTGGCCGGACTCTGCGGATTAGCCAACTCCATTTCCTACGAAGGACAAGCCGCTATCCGGTTGGAAAAGATTCAGGACATGAACGAGACAGGTTCATATCCGTGTCCCCTCATGTCCAAAGACCCTGTGGCCTTGAACACGCATGTATTGCTGCGGGGTGTGATCAGCGATCTGGAGGCAGGCGTGCCCATTCCGGCCATCGCCCGCCGTTTCCATCTGAGCCTCATTCAAGGGCTGACAGACATGGCCTATTCCTTCTCGCTGGTCCTCGGCATCAACCACGTAGCCCTGTCCGGTGGGGTCATGCAGAATCTCACCATCGCCACAGAACTGCCGCAAGCTTTGATGGCCGTAGGCCTGATTCCACTGATGCACAAGAACGTACCGCCCAATGACTCCTGCATTTCCTTGGGTCAGGCTGCCTGGGGACATCGCAAATTGTTGTTGGATTAATAACGACACACCAGCTTTTGAAATCAGAATTAGAAATCGCCTTTGACGGGATTGTCAGGAGCTTTCACCTCTGGCAAAGGCTATCCCCCTTTGGAACCCCCTTCTCACCTACGGAAAAAACTTCATAAAAGATAAAGCCCGGCGCTTGGCACCGGGCTTTGTTACACATTGACTACTTATGAATCGTTAAAAACGTTGAAATTCGCTATCATCCAACTCTTCACTGGGCAAAGATGAAGCTGTAACTGACGGCGGCAAGGAAAGCTGTGCTGCATTGCCTAGATCAAAAAAATCGACAGCCTGCTGCATGGCTTGCGCCTGACCTGAAAGCAATTCCGCCGTACTGGCGATCTCCTCCGAAACTGCAGCATTATTGTTCATGACGGATTCCAATCCCTTCACGCCATCACCAATCTGCGAAATGTTGGATGACTGCTCTCCGCTCATGGAAGAGATTTCCTGCACCAGTTCAGATGTCTTCTGGATATCCGGTACCATCTGATCAAGCATTTTGCCCGCCTTCTCGGCAATAGCTACTGAGTTGGATGACAATTCGCTAATTTCTGATGCCGCCAAGCCACTCCGTTCAGCAAGCTTACGGACCTCTGCTGCGACCACAGCAAATCCTTTACCCTGCTCACCGGCGCGGGCTGCCTCAATAGCCGCATTCAGCGCCAACAGATTGGTCTGCCGAGCAATCTCCTCGATTATGGAAATCTTCTCCGCGATATCGCGCATGGCCCCCACTGTAGCATTGACCGCGCTGCCGCCTTCCAGAGCATCAGCACTGGCCTTGGTAGAAATAGTCTCAGTCTCACCAGCATTGCTACTGTTGGTTTCGATGCTTTCCACCATGGCCCCGATACCCGTGGCGACATTCCTCGCGTTCACGGTCTGCTCTTGAGCTCCACTGGCAACTTCTTCGGCAGAAGCAGCCAATTCCTCACTGCTAGCCGACACCTGATGAATGGAATCCTTCATTTGACCAACCATCTCCACAAGGCGCTTCACCATGACTTCCATGGCTCCGTACACCGAATCCTGCGTATACTTACCGGTGAATTGCACATTGAGTTGACCATTAGCGACCTGCTGAGTCACTTTCACCAACCGCATGGGATCAGTTCCCAGTTGGCGCAACACACTCACCATAATGAGAATAGCCATTCCAATGCCAGCCAAGACAGCCACACCACCCACACTCATGGCGGTTGCACTCAATGTTGTAGCATGTTCTTCGACACCAACCAGTCTGGCTACCGCCAACTCAGAAGCTCTATTGGCAATACTATCCACCACAGGTTCGATGCCATGAACGGCCGATCGCATGGCTCCACTGACTTGCTTGATATGGACGTCTTCAGCTACCAGCGCGTCAAATGACACCTTGTATTGGTCAGCCACGAGCAACGCGGCTTCGACGTATTCCGGTGCCGCATCGGAATTCTTGAATGCCTCAACCAGCTTTTCCAGACTAGCATGGGTCTTTTGTACATACTCTTCGCCACCGCGCAGGAGATAGTCCTTTTCTCCTCGCCGAACCTTCAACAGGAGAGCATTCACCTCAGGCACAAAGAGACGTACCAAAGGGGTTTCAATATTATTAGCAGCTTCACGAACCTCTTTGTAATCCGAATCGGCACGGGACTTAACATACAAGTCAAACCACTTCACATACTCGGTAAAAGCCGCGGAAAGAGATCGAATCTCTTTGCCTTCGCGCCCTGCTAAGGCCGCCTTAAATTCGGACTGCGTGGTGAACATACGATCCAAATACTTCTGCGCACCTGTTCGAACAAAATCCTTCTCCCACCGACGCATCAGCAACATGCTGAGATGGAGATCCTCAACCTGATGCCGAGCGAACATTGTCTCTGCGTCCTTGACCACTTTGCGGAACGCACCCTGCAACCCTGAGTTGTGATCAAGGCCACGCTTGACCCAAGCATCCACCAACTGGTTGTACGCATTGAGGTAGGTCTTTGCGGCTTTCTGAATATCACCGACCTGACGCGCCACATCATTAGCTCCAATTTCTCGGGCCAAAGGCTCAATAGCTCTTGCCTGCTTCACCACGTTTTCCAAATTGTCAGAAAGCTTCTTTCGATATTCCAAATCCTTTCGAAGGATAAAATCTTTCTCGTTCCTACGGCACTCCAGCATAGCCGATTCGGCTTCCAAAGCATGCTTCTCAATGGCTACTTCATAGAGGTCCAGGTTCTTAAATTCGGTGATCACCGTCCCCAATGAATACTGATAAATCCCAGCAAGCAAAACGAGGAGGGCCACAACAACACCGAATCCGGCCAACAGCTTTGCTTTGAGCGTCAAACTTCCAAACATATAATCCCCACTATAAGAGTCTACAAACAATGAACAAACGCACCTGGCGGTATAGCATAATAGGAAAGATTATCAACTGCTATTTAAAAGATATCGCATTGTACGAAAATAAAAAATGAGCCGAGAACAACACCTCGACTCATCATGAATATTATTACAATAAGGTTAGCTTAAAACTCAAATCTCACCGCAGCCAGCTGTTCGAACCCGATTGTCTAAGAGCTTGGCTGCGACAGCTCAATAGCTACAATTTCTTTAACTCCACAGCCAATGCATCCAGATACTCTACGAGCATGTCAGGCATGATGTCGCCCATATGACCGATACGGATAATCTGGCGCTGTCCTTCTTTCTCCAGAGCGGCGTTCAATTTGCCGTAGCCCGGATCCATGAGATAGCCCTCGCCGCGCAGCGCTTCCTTCACGCCACCCTTGAGTTGCGCCACAGTGACTCCTGCAGGGCAAACCACGCTGGACATAGTCACGGAGCGATGCCCCTCAGGCGCAAACATCTCGAAACCGTCAAGACCATCGACCCATTTCTCGACCATGCCGCGCATTTCTATATGACGGTCAAAGCGATTCTGGATGCCTTCTTCGTTCACAATGCGATCCAGTTGGAACCACATCTGATTGACAAGCGTGGTGTTGGGAGTGGTCAAAGTCTGATGCTTGCGGGCTTTATCCATATGCTTGGTCAGGTCGTGATGGTGCCCTTTGTTCGTGACACGCGCGGCCTTTTCCTCGGCCTCCTCGCTGATGAAAGCGATGCCGAATCCGGCTGACAACGCCAGCGCCTTCTGAGTAGCTGTGCAGTAAATGGCGGCCCCGGAATTTTCCAGGTCAATGTCTGCGCCACCGAAGATGGAAACACCGTCCACCAGCGGCATGGCGCCGTGCTTGCGGATAAGTTCGCAAGCGGCCTTCATGTCGTTGGTGACGCCAGTTGATGTTTCGTTGTGTGTAAAGGAAACCACGTTCGGTTTCATTTCCCGGAGCTTGTCCTCCAACACGTTCAAATCCATGGCCTGACCGTAATCAAACTTGAGGTTCTCGGCCTTCTTTCCGTTGGAAGCAGCAATATTGTAATACATGTCGCCAAACGCGCCCACAGACACGTTCAGGATGGTCTCATCATCCGCCACGAGAGAGCGTACCGAAGCTTCCATGGAAGTGGAACCGGAACCGAGCAACAGCGCGGGAACATATTTATCACCCGCCCCGGCCAGCTTGATGAGATTTTCCTGAATAGGGATAAAACGCAGGTCATTCTCCGCATCCCGATGCCCGAACTCCGGCAGCTTGGCGGCCTCTTTCACATCATCACGGATGTAAGTCGGCCCGGTAATGAACAGCTTCAACGGTGCAAAATTCGGATTGCTCATTGCGTATATCCTTCGAGAATTTGACGGATTGGAAATAACTAAGCCCAGTAACGAAAAATGTCCCCGTTCATATAATGAAGGGGGGTGGATGTCCAGAAAGGCAGGGGAAGAAATAACCAGATATATTATGGTTCGCCGATGAAGCCTACATCCGTCTTTTCATTTATCTCACCTGAATCAAGGCGAGCAAAAATGCGCTACGACATGAAAAAACAGACAAACAGGCCACCGTAATGAAGCTATTCTCTTTCGCCTAGCTTCTCGTCCTCATTCCTCTCCTCAGCCTTTGGTTTATCACCCCAAACATATAAGCCATAAGCGAACAATAAACCGGGAATGGTATACAGGAGTATATCAATAAAAAAACTCTTCCAAGTTGGAGTAGCAAGCCCCCGGATAACCGCAAAAAATTATTGCCCAAATAGCAACGACAACACCACTCTGCTTGTATGTCTTCAACAGATAGCCTCCATGCCCCCCAGACTACAGAGGCTCTTATCGTTTCCGATAAAGCTTATAAGCGATACAACCAGATGAAAGAAACACAACGACTGTCTCAAACAACAAGACTTGCCAAATCCTGTCTAAATATATTGTCCGTATAACCATGATAATCACTGCAACAACCACGATCAGCAGTGCTTTTTGTTTGTTCGTAACTTGCAATGTTTCCCCTTTGCCTCAGGAAAAAGGTTTACCTGACCTAAATTCATACACCGACCGTCCTCATCCCACTATCGCACGCCCAATCCTATTGATGAAAAACAATGTCATTCCAAACAGTATCCATGACGGACCGATGACAAGATAAAGAGTAAAATGCTCACTTGGCAGACTGGTAGCAAGCGAAGTATAAAACAGAAAGCATCCAACGCAGGTCAACCAAGTAGCAAGTACCATTCGAGCCCAAACGTACCCCTTCCATACCAAAACACCTATGATGATGGATGTCAGCAAGCTCAATCCCCGCAAAGATTGGATAATAGAATCCTCTTCTAAAAGAAGGCTGCTTCCTATTTTGAGTAGAGAAATAGCAATATATGCGCACACAACAACAAGTATTATTACTTTTGTTGCACCTGTATATTTAGACTTTCTGAGCAAGCATCCCTTCATTGTATAGGCCTCGAATGATTTTACATAAAACAGTATGCCGAACCAAAGCTCGGCGCGGATGAAGAAAACTAAGGGGAATTGACTAGCGACTGCCTTCCATGTCTCTCTGTGTTCCACCTATTCGATTGATGAAAAACAATGTCATCCCAAACAAACTCCACAGCACACAAAACACATACCCCTTAATACCAGGGTCACCCAGGAATCGACTATTCAAAATGACGAGGAATAAGAACAGCCCAACACCTGTGAGTAATGTAGCGAGGAGCTGTCGGGCCAATACGTATCCTTTCCAAACAAGCGTACCAATTACCAGGAAAGCCAAGAAGGTTCCGACACGCAACCCTTGCATCAAGCTCTCTTCTCCAAAAACAAAGCTGACCCCAGACATCAACAGAGAAAACGAAATGCAAATACATACAATCGCTGCTACTATATTTTTTTTGAAACCGACAAGCTCCTCCCTTCGACCAAGCCATTCTCTTGTCGTAAGTTGTAATTTTTTATTTTGATTATCCCCTTTACGGCGGTCACCCCAGATGTAGATACCATAGGCCAGCAAAAGTCCTGGCAGCGTAAACAAAACTGTATCAACGATAAAATTCATTATTGTTTTATCATCAAACATCCTCACCACCCCAAAAACTACAGTAAGGGCGGCTACAGCAATACCCCTTTGTTTGTATCCAAACTTCATATTCGTACCTATAAACCCCCCGAAAAAACGGGGGACTTTCTTTCATTTATTTAATTATTTCACCCCATCTAAGCCCAACTCAATAGTTTTTTGTTTGACGGCTTTTTTAGAGAGCGGACCACCGGTCCACCAGCCAACCCCCATCTGAAGTCCTTTCTTCGTATTTGTAGGTAAATCAGATTGCTCTAGGGATTCGTTAAGAGTTCCCCCCAATAAACCAGCTGTTCCCCCACCAAACGCACCCACAGGACCTCCCACAACGCCCCCAGAGACCGCTCCTATCACTGTATCACGAACGATATTCAAACCAGACCTAGTACGACGCTGCCTATCTTTACGTTCTTTTCCCGCTGCACGACGGTCCCGCTTCGCCTGCTCTTCCATCTCCTGAGCCATTTGCTGGGATGTCTTCTTTCGCTTCTCCCGCTCCTTCAAACTCTGGACATTTTGCTGGGTTAGCTTTCCGCTATGACCATCATCGTCATCACCGCCACCCCCAGCGCCGGAAGGCCCTCCTTCACCAGAATCATTTGAATCAACAGTGTTATTACCACCCACTCCGGCATAGCCACTACCGCTTGTTCCATCATAACCGGGACCGAATTCGCTCACCAACCCCAACGGGTCCACCCCGTTCACAGGATCATCCAGACAATACCCATACCAATCCGGGTCGCCGCCCGCATCGCCCATGGGGTCAGGAGTAGTCCATCTGGCGGTATGCGGATCATAGTCACGCCAACCGAAGCGGACAAAACCGATATCCCCTACTGCTATCCCTTTGGCTGCCCCCCTTGCTGCACTAAGTAACGCCTTAAGTTGACTTAATCTCCCATAAACAATTAACGTCTAACAAATATCTTTTGCACTCGCCAACTCTCTTTTACTCAACCACAGGAAAGAAAGAATATAACCTTATGATATACTGGGGAATAGCATCACTTGCCACAGCCTATTTTTTAGCAGCGATCATATCTCATTCAGGTAAGTTTGAATATTTGGACCTGCGTCATAAACGAATTGGAGCCTTAGATGGCCTTCGTGGTTACCTTGCACTTTTTGTTTTCCTGCATCATTTTGCAATTACCCTCCAATGGAAAAGCACGGGCATATGGACAAAGCCACCAAGTATCGTTTTTCAAAATATGGGGAAAGTAGGTGTATCTATTTTCTTCATGATAACCGGGCTGCTTTTCATATACAGACTCAGCACTGCTGACTCTATTTGCTGGAAACGTCTTTTTTCTTCACGTATTTTTAGAATCTACCCTCTATTCATTTTTGCTCTTTTGCTCATATCCACCATTGTATTCTCCAACTCTGCGTGGTCTATAAACGTGCCAAAACAGCAATTAGCCTCGGAATATGTGAAATGGTTATTCTTGATTGGTGGAAACATTAATAACTATGGACACACAACGCTCATCATTGCAGGGGTTCATTGGACACTACGCTATGAATGGATTTTTTATTTGCTACTCCCGGCGATCGCTTTTTCGATGAAAAGAAGTAAGATATTATTGACACTTATCTTCATCACCCCTTTTCTCCTTTTGGTCATTGACCCAGACATCCCTTACATTAACACTAAATTTTTCATTCTATTCTGTGGCGGAGCTGCAGTTGTTCCACTTTTAAAAAACAAAACGCTCGTATCCATTGCGAAAAGCAGAATGTTCTCAATTATTTCAATATGCGCCTTAGCGACTTCACTACTTTCAGCTAAAGCGTTTAGTCCCATACAGCTTGCTTCGTCCTTCTTATTTTTTACCATAGTCGCTTTAGGCAACGATCTTTTCGGACTCCTTTCCCAAAAGTCATCTCTCATACTTGGTGAAATCAGCTACAGCATATACTTACTTCACGGCATTGTTCTTTACCTCATTTTCACAGTCTACCCGTCATTACAAATCGACATGACAAATCAAGAATCCTTTTTAAAATTTATGCCCATCATAACAATTGCCGTAACCCTATTCTCGTCACTCACATTCCTTATGATTGAATCACCATCAATGAGTTTTGGTAAAAAGCTATGGCGCACAAAATCCTGACCTTATACCCACACAAACAAGAGGTGCGGCAGACCCAACGTCTGCCGCACCTCTTTCTTTATCTCTGGCTATAACTAAAAACTGCTTGCGCTACTCCCTGCCCCTTCGGCTCTAGTGCCGCCGTAGTAGGCGTTACCGCCACCGGTCAGCTTGTCGAGCTGGCTGGTCAACTCCATGAGCTGCGCCTCTTTTTCCTGCAATTTCTTCTGCTTTTCCTTTTCAGGGAGATTACTCTCTTCGATTTCCTTAATCTCTTCCTGAAGCTCCTCAATCTGCTTACGAATCTTATTGATCATAGAGTCGTCGTCAGACCCGCTAGCTTTCGCACGCGCTTCATCTGGATTATTTACCAAGGATTTTGACAGCTCTCGAGCAGCCTCGGAAATGGAAACAGCGTCACCCTGAGAAGATTGTGAGGCTACAGCAGATTCCAAGGCCTCGGCCATGGCTGCCTGCTCTTTTTTCATAGCGGGTGTATTCATGTACGATAAAGCGTACGATGCCAATGCGGATTCGACCGCCATGACACAACTCCTTGTGAATTGTTTACAATTACTCATCTAGCTTATCGGCATCGAGCCACATATCTTTAGGTGTTATAAACGACTCTCTATATGTGTAAGACTGGCAAGCATCTTTTGGTAAATAAGTGGCTCGCACCGGGGTTTTCCGCACATCCTCCTCTTGCCAACCGCCCCAAAAGAACATACCTCTTCACTCTTCACCTCATCTAGGAGTAATAAGACATGGCCCAGCTTGGCCCCCATATATCGATTTCTGACGAGCAGCTTATCAGCCGCGCCCTCGGCGTGGTCGACATGGAACAGTACACCCATTGGCCCGAAGGCGTGAAAAAACTCGCCTCCAATCTCGCAGCCGAACTGTTCATGGTCCGTTACAACCCATTCATAGATCCTGAACTGGTGCGAAAGTCAGTGGACCGCAAGCTCAACATGTCCAAACCGCTCATGAAGCGGGAATTCGCCAAGATCATCACCAATGGTATCGACCTGTTCTGGGAAGGATTCGACGCGGACCAGCAATTCCGCTCCGACATCATCCAGAACCTGAAAAGGTTCATGCCCGAAGACAACATCGGCAACGAGCCCCGCATGCGTGTAGAGTGTGCCACTGACGCCACTGACCTGCGCATGGAACTGCCCATGATGGTCCTGTTCCCGGAAACCGAGGAGCAGATTCAAGGCATCGTCAAGCTTGCCAATGAGATGCAGTTTGGCCTCATCCCGCGCGGCGGTGGCACAGGTCTGACCGGTGGTTCCATTCCCGCGATGAAGCGGAGCATCATCCTCTCTCTTTCCCGTTTCAAGAAGATCCTCGACATCAACATCGAAGATCGGACCCTCACCGTCCAATCCGGCGTAATCACTTTGGACGCTATCAAGGCCGCTGAGAAAAAAGGCCTGCTCTTTACCGTTGACCCGGCCTCCAAGGCTGGTTCCTCGCTGGGTGGCAACATCGCGGAAAACGCGGGCGGTCCCTTTGCCTTTGAATACGGCACCACCATCGACAACATCCTGAGCTACCGAATGGTCACTCCCAAGGGAGAGCTCATTGAAGTGCGACGCAAGGATCACCCGCGCCACAAGATTCATGAGACAGACATCGCCGTATTTGAGATTTTCAACGCCAACGGCAAGCTTGTGGACACTGTGGAACTCGGCGGCAACGACATTCGTGGCGCCAACCTCGGCAAAGACGTTTCCAACAAGTATCTGGGCGGCCTGCCCGGCGTACAGAAGGAAGGCGTGGACGGCGTCATCACCGAATGCAGCTTCATCTGCTACCCGACCCTCGCCCACTCTCGCGTGCTCTGCCTGGAATTCTTTGGCCGCTCCATGATCAACGCCATGTACGTCATCAAGGACGTCATTGGTCTGCGCAACACGATCCGCGAAGAAGGCGATCTGGTCAAAATCTCCGCGCTGGAAGAATTCGGCCCCAAATACGTGCAGGCCATTGAGTACCAGGCCAAGTCCACCCAGTACGAGGGTGACCCCATTTCCGTACTCATCCTTCAACTCGACTCCGATGACCTGGAAGCTGTCGATTTGGCAAGCCAGACCATTGTTTCTCTGGCGCAGCCCTATGACGGCGTGGATATCTTCACGGCTCGCGACGAAAAGGAAGCCGAACTGTTTTGGGAAGACCGCCACAAACTGTCCGCCATTTCCAAGCGAACTTCGGGTTTCAAGATCAACGAAGACGTTGTCATTCCTACAGACGAAATTCCGGCCTTTTCCGATTTTCTGGAAGACCTGAACCTCATCTATCTTGCCAAAATTTACGAGAAGACGCTCAATAACGTTATCGCTATTGAGGGCGTAAATGAAGGTGACGAGGATATCATTGAAGCGCGCAAACGCATCAGTGCCATTCTGGATGGCGATATCACCTCCAAGGATTTCTCCGACACCGAGCAGGAAGCGCAGTGCCGCTTCCTCTTCCTCAAGCTACGCGACACATATCCCAAGCTCGACCGCGAGATCAAAGCGTTGTGGCAGGAGATGCAGCTCAAGCGCATCGTCATTGCCAACCACATGCACGCTGGCGATGGCAACTGCCACGTCAACCTGCCGGTCAACTCCAATGACCCGGAGATGCTCGCTTCGGCCCATGAAGCGGCTGACGTAGTAATGTCCAAGGTATTGAAAATGGGCGGACAGGTTTCCGGCGAACACGGTATCGGTATTACCAAGATCGCGTTCCTGGCTGACGAAAAGATCAAGGCTCTGGCCGAGTACAAGAATAAGGTTGATCCGAAAAATGTTATCAACCCCGGCAAACTCACCCAGCGCGAATTGCCGTCCGAGCCTTTCACCTTCTCGTTCAACCGCCTCATCAATGACTTGGACGAGACTCAGCTCAAGGACAAGGAAGCGCTCATGGCGCTCCTCAAGAATATTCAGACCTGCACCCGCTGCGGCAAGTGCAAACAAGTCTGCCCAATGTACTTCCCGGCGCGTGGACTCATGTTCCACCCACGCAACAAGAACATCTCGCTGGGCGCACTCATCGAAGGCATCTACTATTCGCAGATCCAGTCCGGTGAACCTGATTCCGGCCTCATGGACCAGATGCGCGATCTCATGGACCACTGCACAGCATGCGGCAAATGCCAGGCTGTCTGCCCGGTCAAGATCGACTCCGCAGGAGCCGCACTTTCCATGCGTTCCTTCCTGGATACCAAGGGGAAATCCGGCCACCCGCTTAAGCAGATCATTCTCAAGAATCTCGCCAAGAACCCGGCAAGCACCGTGCCTGTCACGGCCAAACTTCTTTCCGTGGGCCAGTCCGTACAGGATAAGACCCTCGGCATGATCCCGGCCAAGTGGCTCTCGCGCATCGAATCGCCCATGTTCAAGCACCGTAGCCCGAGCGTGGACTTCAAGAACCTGTCCGAGTCTCTCGAATTGGAACAGGGCTCCATCTTCAAGAACCCGCAAGCATCCAAGGACGAGACAGTCCTGTACTTCCCCGGCTGCGGCGGCTCGCTGTTCTCTCGCTCCATCGGCATGGCTTCGGTCTACCTGCTCCTCAAGTCCGGCGTGAACGTGGTCCTGCCCGACCACCACATGTGCTGCGGCTACCCGCTGCTGGCATCCGGCTGCGAGGAAGCGTACAAGACCAACCGCCACCGCAATGTGCAGGCATTCCTCGACCTGCTGGTAAAAACTGGCAAGGCGGGCCTCAAGGCCACCACACTGCTCACTGCCTGCGGCACCTGTCGCGAATCTCTGGAGACGTATGACTTCTCCGGCGAGCTGGTTGAACAGCTCGACCAAATGGACGTGATCCAGTTCCTGTCAGAACGGTTTGAATCCAACCCCCTCGCCATGCGCGGGACTGAGCCGATACTCTATCACTCGGCCTGCCACGCCGAATGGGTGGACGTGCCCAAGGTCAAGGCTGCGGAAATGTACCGCTCCACTCTGGAAAAACTCACTCAGACGGACGTGGAACTGTCCCCCGGCTGTTGCGGAGAATCCGGTCTGGGCGCATTGACCACCCCGGCCATTTACAACCGTTTGCGCGAACGCAAACAGGATCAGTTGAAAGATGACCTCGCCACCACGCCGACCAAGCCCATCGTGGTGGGCTGTCCCTCCTGCAAAGTGGGCATAAAACGGTCCATGCTCCAAATGAAGCGCTCAAATCGCGTCATGCACACGGCAGAATACATGGCCGAATGCATCGGTGGGAAGCATTGGAAAAAAGAACTTCGTCAATTGCTCAACAGAACAGAGAGGAAGGGAGCGTAACGCATGCGCACCCTTGCCATCGACTTTGGTCTGAAACGGGTGGGGACCGCTGTATGCGACCCCACCGGCACGCTGGTTTCTCCGCTCAAGACCATTGAGCGGACCACGCGGGGTGCCCTTTTTGACGAGTTGGGCAAGATCATTGTAGAAGAATTGATCGAGGCAATCGTGGTAGGATTACCGCTTGCCTTGGATGGCGAGGACACCCTGACCACGCGCCAGGCTCGGAACTTTGCCGACAGTCTGGGACGTCGGACGGATGTTCCCATTCATCTTATGGATGAACGGCTGACATCTGCACAAGCCGAAGAGGAACTCAACGCCGCTGGACTGCGCGGCAAAAAGAAAAAGATGGCCCTGGACGCACAGGCAGCCGTCGTCATTTTACGCTCATGGCTCGAAAACGCACAATAATCATCGCCCTCGCAGTGCTTGCCCTGCTGGCCGGAGCGGTCCTTGGCGGCCGTATGTACTACAAGGCATACCAGGAAGATCAATTCCTAACCGTGCCGCCCGAAGCCGACGGGCGCGACCTCCTTTTCCGTATTGAACCAGGCGAAATATTTACCACCATTGCCAAAAACCTCATGGCAGTCGGACTCATTACCGACTCTGGTCGTTTCTACAAACTAGCTGTCAAGAACGGCAAGGGCTCTTCTCTTCGAGCCGGAGTATTCAAGCTCAACACAGGTTGGGTGCCGGAAAAGATGCTGCACGAACTGACGACCTCTGCCGGCATCATGAAAAAGGCATCAATTCGCGAAGGGCTGACCTGGTGGCAGACCGCATCCCGCATTCAGAAATCGGGCCTCGGCAAAGAAGAGACATTCACCCAAGTTATCAATGACCGAGCTCTACTCGATAAATACGGCATCCAAGCGGACAGCGCCGAGGGGTACCTCTTCCCCGAGACCTACATGGTCACCCCGCCCACTGGCGATCAGTCAGCATATATGGCCGAAACCATGCTCAAGGAATTTTTCAGGAATGCAGCCAAAGTGTGGCCGGACGGATTGCCCGAATGGAAGAAGATGCACGATGTCGTTATCCTCGCCTCCATCGTGGAAAAAGAAACAGGCGAAGCTAGTGAAAGGGCGCGTATTTCCGGAGTGTTTCACAACCGCATGAAGAAGCGGATGCTGCTCCAGACCGACCCGACCATAATCTACGGCCTCGGCCCCTCCTTTGACGGCAATCTCCGCAAAAGACACCTTCAAGACAAAACCAACCCTTACAATACATATACCAAACGAGGTTTGCCGCCAGGCCCCATCTGCTCGCCCGGACTGGATGCTCTTCTGGCAGCCATACACCCCGAAGAACATGAATATATTTTCTTCGTCGCAAAAGGTGACGGCACCCACCACTTCAGCAAAACCCTGACCGAGCACAACAGGGCCGTTCGCAAATATCAACTCCGCCGCAATCGAAAGACCTACCGTTCAACAAAGCAGTAATTACTCACAAAACATTGCGGTTTCATGCGAACTTCAGTAGCATGAAAAATTGACGAGATAACCATGAGGAGGCTTTCTTTGTCCCGGATCGGTGTTTTAGCAACTTTGATATTCATGCTTTTCACGACATCCGTGGCTTTTGCCGAGGGGAATGCCGTCACACGCCGTGCCGCCTTCGATATTGGCAGCGCCAATATCAAGTGTACCATTGCCGATGTGGACACCATCTCTGGAGCCATCGTAAAAACCCACACGGAAATCTACGAAAAAGTAGACTTTGCCGAAGATATGGCACGTTCCTATGATGGTAATTTTAGCAAAGACATCATGCTCAAGGGACAAGAGGCCTTAGAGAAGCTTAAAGGGAAAGCACTCAAAATGGGGGCAAAACATTTTTCCGCCGTGGGCGGCAGCGCATTCCGCGATGCCCGGAATGGGCGAGCGTACTTTGCCACCTTGAAAGAAGACACGGGCATCCCCTGCCGAATCCTGTCCAAGGAGCAGTCCACTCTCCTGAGCTACCACGCCGTGCGACTGCAAAAAAACATATCAGAAAGTCACCTGCTTGTTTGGGATATCGGCGGAGGCACGCAGACCATGGCAGCCCGAACCCAAAGCGGCGGTCTTGCCTTCTATATTGACAAGATGGCATCCGTACCATTCAAAAATGAAATCATCTCAACCATTCAGGGCCATGACATCAACCTGGTCAATTCGCCCAATCCCCTGTCCACATCGGATATTCACCGCGCTCTGGAGTATGTGCAAACCCACGCCCTGCTCAACGTCAATCCTGAATTAGCCAGTCGTTTACGTAGTGGAACCATGCAAGTTATCGGCATCGGCGGCGTTCATTACTACGCCGTCCCGGAGCTTCTCGGCGGACGCAATGAATCCTACACTCGCGAGGAAATCAAAGCTGCTCTAGAAGAATGGACCGGGAAGCCGGACGATGCATTCAAGAGTGAATACGCTTCCACCAGACTGACAAATCTTATCCTTGTGCTGGGCTACATGAACGCTCTGGACATCGACACTATCTCCCCGCTCAAAGTCAATCAGACCGAAGGCCTGCTGATTTCACCCGAATTCTGGTAGGAATCAATCAATAACGATCAGCGGATCGTTTTTCCCCACCTCGACCATTCACCGTCTCCCGGATAGTAGAGATATTTGGCACGCGCCAGAATATCTGCCCTCTTTATGGTACCGACAAAGCGAGAGTCATGTGATCCTTGGCGATTGTCACCCATCAAGAAATACTGTTCAGCTGGAATTGTATAGGGCCCGAAATTATCAGTTCGCGGATTATCCTTTGTCGATCGCTGGTAGACATATGGTTCGTCTAGGCGCTTGCCGTCAATGAATACCACCTTATCCCGAACAACTAAGGTCTCACCGGGCAAAGCAATTACACGCTTAATGAAATTTGTGTCCCCAATCTCCGGAAACAAGACAATCGCAACATCCCCACGCCTAACGACATCATCTGCCGCCAGCATTTCGGCCATGAGGTGATCCCCAATCTGAAGGGTCTGCAACATGGATTCCGAAGGGATCTTATAGGTGTTGTAAAAACGGCCTGATACAGTGGAATCATATACGCTGCTGATACCGATGTTGCACGCGATGAGCAGTGCATACACCCACCATCTGTTGCACGGCTTCAGGGCATAGTCACCCGCGTTCCGAGCGCACAAATAAGCATCTACGGCAACGTATACATTGAACCCTATGAGTGCCGTGCCGCACAAGACAAACAGGCTAAACGTCCCCATGCAAAAGACCAGAATGGCCCCCAGCAGGAACTCGATACCAAGCAGTACCAAGCCACGTTTCCAGTTGCCACAATAGAACTGGCCCCAGCCCGTATTAATCAAAGAGACCAGTGCTGCCAGCCACGGTTTACGTCGTTTGAAAGTTCCGATTTTCGTCATGTTAGCCCTCTATAGATGTGGAAAGAGCGTAAAAAATGGTGATGAAAGAAGTATCAAGAATGAAAGTAAATCTCATGGATATCTCCTTGTTGCGAAGAAGGATGCCAGAGATTGCAGAGGATTGAAAGACGTTCCGAACGGAGTCTTCGAGAGCGCCAGAGCGTAGGATATACAGAGGCTGGGACAGATAGCTATATCGCCATCTTTCCCGTTCAATCAAGCAATGGAGAGGTAATCTCTGCCAATCACGTAGCCGCGCTCTGCAAGAAATTCCGCGATCTCTTCGCGCGCCCCACGACTCCCAACATAAGGAAGGCAAAACGCCTCACCAACAGGAGGAATATCGTTTCGATCAACGACCCTCACCCCATTGACGACATGGCCGATCTTTTTGGGATCAATATCGTAATAGGCTGCGAACTCCACGCCGTGCTGAAGCAATAAATCAGCCCGCTTGCGAGTCGTCCGGCCGGAGCCGAGTATGTGCACTACTGGATGGTGGGGATTGTTCTTTTTGAGCCAACGGGCGAGATATTCCGTCTTAATGCGATAAAACGCATTCACATCATAGCGAGGATGCGTTCGTGACAGCCGGGACGGCGGATCATTCCAGATCATCAGTTCCTCATCGACCTTGGCCATCCGCACGCCGGATTCAAGCCAGCGCAGCAGGAGTTCATAATCTTCAGGAAAATCACCGTCAATATACGCCCCATGCTCCTCAATACACTCCCGCCGATACATGATCGACGGATTGGGTACCGGAAATTCCACGAACCGATTCAGACTGATGGAGTCAGGTGAGAGCAACGTGTTGGTCCAATCCACATAATGGGCATAGCCTGCGCACGTCTCTCGGCAACCGCCAAACTTAACTCGGCAGCCAGCAAGGCCAATCTCCGGGCGATCGTCCAACAATCGAGACTGGGCTGCCAGCCGTTCCGGCAGCATCACATCATCCGCATCCATACGGGCGATATATCGCCCCTTGGCCGCTTCGATAGCTGCATTGGCTGCGGCGATGACCCCACCATGCTCAATGGAAAAAGTTCTAATGCGGGAATCCTGGCTCGCATATTCGGCCAGAACTCCCGCAGTATTATCATCACTGCCGTCATTCACGGCCACCACCTCGAAATCAGCGCACGTCTGAGCGAGCACGGAATCAAGTGTGCTGCCCACTGTGGCCTCGCAATTATAGCAAGGCAGAGTCACGGTAATCTTGGGGGTGCCCATATCCGTTACTTTTCCTCAGCTTCGGCGGCTTTCTTGTTATATACGGACTCTTTGATCCGACAGATGGAGCAACGCCCGACACTGGTGGGCGAACCGCACTCTTCGCAGGGATGAAGCTCTGCACCAAATTCCTTCTCCACGGCACTAAAAGCCGGGCGACCGCGCTCCAGGAAACCGTTGTAGAACTGGTACTTCTGCCCAGGACTACGGTACTCCAACTCGCCCCACATCTGCTTGTGGTGGGTAAAGCTGGCACCGGAGGCATAGGGACAAGGGTCGGAGTGAATTTCGATGCCCTTGAGAAACGCATAGTTAGCGGTCTCAAACTCCGACAGACGAAACAGCGGCTTGACCTTACGCACGAAGCCATCCGTGGCGGGCAGGGTCGGCCCCTGATCGGAAAGGTGAGCCGTGTCCCAACGCAAGGTGTTGGCAAACAGACGTGCCACTTCATCATCAAGATTGTGGCCAGTGGCAATGGCATCATATCCACCCTCACGGGCAATACGATTGAAATGATGACGCTTCATCTTGCCGCACACGGAGCAAACCGGGCGATCAACATATGCCTTCACGTCACAAATGGGCAAACCCCACTTTTCCATTTCAAATATTTCGACCTTAAGCTCGTGAAGTTCACAGAAATCTTCAACCTTTTTGCGGGCTTTCCAGGAAGAATTCGGGATACCAAGATCGATATGCAGACCGGTAACATTATACCCTTGAAGCTTGAGTTCAAGCATAAGAGCCAGTGAATCCTTACCGCCCGACAATGCGACCAAAATCCGCTCATCATGCGTAAACATCTTCTGACGCCGGATGGCGGTCTCCACCTGACGAGTGAAAAAGAGCGGGAAGCACTCTGGACAAAAGCCGGCGTTATGACTCGGCAGGGAAACACAAGCGAGTTTTTTACAACGGGAACATTTCATTGGTAATACTCCCTACCCTGCTGAAGTTACTTTACGGACCATAAGCACATCATTCATGTGCAGCTTGCGATCCGCGGTGAGCAATTCACCATCACGCACGACAATAGCCATAGTGGAACGAAGTTTGAGTCGATTCAGGACAGCGAGCACACTTCGAATTCTGTGCAGCTCAATCACTTCGCCCTCGGGTTCGAGATGGACGGTAACCATGTTTTTTCTCCTTCCGTCAGCCGTTTTTGAATGCCGACGGTTGGGGCGGACCCTAACCATGATGCGTCGTGAGCACAAGAAACGATACAAATGAGAGGGGAATATGCCTTAACTACAGGGCTTTCCGACCCGAGCATTAGAATCTAATCAAAAAAGTGGGAACCGTATTGACCCAAAAGCGAAATATCGCTTACTGTGACAGTAGCTATTTCCACAAGGAGAACGTCATGAGTCAGTCAAAAATACTAGTTGTGGACGATGAAAAGCATATTCGTATGCTGTACCGCGAAGAATTGGAATCCGAAGGCTACACCATCGCCACTTCTGATGGCGAAGAGGACATTCTCGAAGTCCTCGCCAGAGAAAAACCCACCATCATCCTGTTGGACATCAAACTCGGTGTCAACAGGTCTGGCCTTGACCTATTGCAGGAAATTCGAACCAAGGACATGCAAATTCCGGTGATTCTGTCCACCGCATACGACTCCTTCCAGCACGACCTCAAATCCATTGCAGCAGATTACTACGTGGTCAAATCCGTAGACCTGACAGAACTTAAAGACAAGGTACGAATGGCCCTCAATAAGGCTGGCGTTTAGGTAAACACCGAACCCACCCTTCCTTCTGGCGCTCTCCTTTTATGTGTGAAGGAGAGCGCCGCTGGTTTTGGGGGGCACACGTTCAGCTAATTTGACAACCCATACCGAGAGAGGTAAATCCACTCGACACATCCTGCACACCACACCCTTGGAAATCATGCACAAACAAGAAGAACAAAACGAATTTATTTCCATTTCCCCGCGCATGTTGCGTCCGGGATCCAAGGGACGATTCGACCTCTACTTGCAACGCGGCAAAGCATACGTCCTGTACAATTCACAGGAAACGACCATCACCAATGATAAAATCCAAGACCTCCTGGCAAGCAATTCCACAGGTCTGTTTATCTCCGCGAAAAAAGCCCACTATTACCAAAACTATGTACGCGAGCACATCGCTGACATCGTAGAAGACGAAACCGTACCCTTGCAGGAGCGCGCCCAGGCATGGTCCAACACCGCCTCACAAATGGGTAAGGAAATGTTCGAGGAGAACCTTCCCGGCCCCGCTTTTACCAAACGGTGTGAGCGCTTTACCAAGCTTGTTCAAGAAACCTCCGGTTTCCTACAATGCCCTCAATCACTCAAAGCGCTCTCTACCTTCATTTCCAAGGGATACGAATCATACCACCACGGCATTTCCACGATGGTCTACGCAGTCTGCCTCATGCAAGAATTCGAAAACGACGATTACGAAATCCTCGCCTGCGGACTGGGAGCCATGCTCCACGATATAGGCCGTTCCTCTCTCCCAAAGGAAATTCAACGCAAGAACCCGGCTGCCATGACAGATGACGAGCAGGAAATACTCGCTATCCATCCCATGGTCTCTGTGCGTATTTGTAACTCGTTCAACCTGCCGCCCGCTGCAACCAACGCCATTCTCTTCCACCACGAGCGAGAAGATGGTCATGGCTATCCCACTCAGGCCAGCGGAGACCAGATGCCCCTCCACACCCAGATCGTGGCCCTGTGCAACATCTACGACAACCTCACGCGCACCCTCCCCTATCGCAAAGCCATGTTACCCTTTGAAGCACTCAAGGAAATCTCCGACGATAAGGGCGCAGTAAACAAGGGTGTACTCGCGAAATTCATCCGCATGCTCTCCACAGCAGAAATAGTCTAACCAAACTTCCAGCTTCGCGTTTCCTCAAAGGAATAACAATCTCAGCAACGAATCTCTGGCAGTCCGAAAGCGTTCAAATCCGCCCACAATCGGCTCTCAAATCGCCCGGAAAACAAGGCCGCAACGGACATTCCGCTTGCCCCAAACACCCGTCCATGGTAGCCGCATCGCATGTTTGACATTTTTACTTCCGATGGCATCCAACGCGCTGCCATCCTGGCTCCCGGCCTGCTCATCGCCTTAGTCTGTCACGAAGTGGCCCACGGTTATGTGGCATATCTTCTTGGCGATCCCACTGCAAAGTCCCATGGACGCCTCACTCTCAATCCGCTCAAGCACCTGGACCCTATGGGCACAGCTGCCTTTTTCTTCTTTCAATTCGGCTGGGCCAAACCTGTACCCATTAACCCTGGATATTTTAAGAATCCGCGAAAAGGAATGCTCCTGACCGCCCTTGCCGGACCGGGGATCAACCTTGTTCTGGCCGCAGTCTTCGCCGCCGCCCTTCACATACTGGGTTCTATGGAACTACATCAGGGAACTCTCACTGCAGATATCATCGTCCCGCTCTATCTCATCTGCAAGGCGGGCGTGTTCGTGAACCTGATCTTATGCATGTTCAACCTCCTGCCCATTCCACCACTGGACGGCAGCAACGTTCTGGCGTACTTTCTTCCGCCTCAACTGGCATACAAATTTATGAGCCTGAGCCGTTACGGATTTTTCATCCTTATCGGTCTCATCTTTGTCGGACAATATGCCGGCTATTCCCTGGTGGGTGAAGTGATCTTCCCCCTGGTCCGGGGCGCAGCCGCCATACTCGGCGTCACCATATAACGAAACGATTTTCAACATGAGCGACAACAAACGCATTCTCTCAGGCATGAGGCCCACCGGCCCCCTCCATCTCGGTCACTACTTCGGCGTCATCGCCAACTGGCTCAAGCTCCAGGAAGAGTACGACTGTTACTTCTTCGTGGCCGACTGGCACGCCCTGACCAGCGAATACGCCAATCCCACCAAGATCAAGGATTTTGTCCCAGGCTTGGTCAAGGATTGGGTCGCCTCCGGGCTTGATCCGGAAAAGTGTGTGATCTTCCAGCAATCCATGATCAAAGAGCACGCAGAACTGCACCTCATGCTCTCCATGACCACCCCGCTGGGCTGGCTCGAACGCTGTCCTACCTACAAGGAACAGAAGACCGAGTTGGTACAGAAGGATCTGAACACTTACGGCTTCCTCGGCTACCCGGTACTCATGTCCACTGACATCCTGATGTACAAGCCGTGCGCCGTGCCCGTAGGCAAGGACCAGCTCCCGCATCTCGAACTCACCCGTGAAATCGCTCGTCGCTTCAATCACCTGAACAACACCGAAATTTTCCCGGAACCGGCAGACATGCTCACCGAAGAGTCCAAGCTCCTCGGTCTGGATGGACGCAAAATGTCCAAGTCCTACGGCAACTCCATCATGCTCTCCGAGCCCATTGAGGACATCATGCCTAAACTACGCGGTATGAAGACCGATGAAGCCCGTATCCGCAAGACTGATCCGGGCGATCCCAAGGTCTGCAACCTCTACCCGTACCACAAGCTCATGACCGATCCGGCCAAGCTGCCCGAGATTCAGGAAGGCTGCAAAAACGCCACCTGGGGTTGTGTGGACTGCAAGAAGGTTCTGATGGAGTCCATGGAAGCATTCCTGACTCCCTTCCACGAACGCCGCAACGCTTGTACTGACGAACGCGTGCAGGAGATCCTGGAAGCTGGTAACGCCAAAGCCCGCGCCTTCGCTCAGAAGACCATGGCTGAAGTCCGCGAGATCACCGGATTCAATTTCTAAAACAGGCCGTTTCCTTTTTCCCCTAATGTGGGGTAGATTCGGCACTTACATATTCATATTACAAGGAGCATAACTATGACCGCCCAGCAAGGCAGCACAGTAAAAGTACACTATACCGGCACTTTGAAAGAAGACGGCAGCCAGTTTGATTCCAGCGAAGGCCGCGAGCCCTTGGAGTTCAAGATGGGTGAAGGCATGGTCATCGCCGGTTTTGAAAAGGCTGTTATCGGCCGCTCCCCCGGCGACAAGGTCACTATCGAGATCCCGCCCGAAGAAGGCTACGGTGAGCCCAATGACCAGCTGGCATTCCAGGTACGCAAGGAACAGATTCCGCCGAACGTGGAACTGGAAGAAGGCATCATGCTCGAACTGCGCACCGAAGACGGCCAGCCCGCATACGTGCGCGTCACCGATTTCGACGAAGAAACAGTCACCCTCGACGGAAACCATCCCCTCGCAGGAAAAACTCTGGTGTTTGACATCGAGTTATTGGAAGTCGCTTAAATAGTTGACTGTTGATTAATTTGCATTGCACCCCGCCCTTTGCTGAAACCGGCTCGGGGCGGGTTTTTTTCATATATCAGTTAGAAGCCCCCGCTAACTCGGGAACCCTTTAGCGCACGGCTATAAGCCCGCCAGGAAGGCGAAGCGACCCGACATGGCCGCAAAACAACATCCCAATCTGATTTTTCTTCTGAGCAGAGAGTAGAGAGCAAAAGAATGAGCATTTCTGATCGCACCTGCGGCATCACGCCGTTTCTGGTCATGGAAGTCCTGGAAAAAGCCCAGGAGATGGAACGAAACGGCGAACACATTATCCATATGGAAGTGGGCGAACCGGATTTCGACACCCCGGACTGTGTTAAACGGGCGTCCTGCAAGGCGCTGGATGACGGGCATACCCACTACACCCATTCGCTGGGCATCATCGAACTCCGCCAGGGTATCGCGGATGACTACAAGAAACGCTATGGCGTGACCGTCGACCCAGCCAATATCGCCATAACCCAAGGCACCAGCCCAGCTATGCTCGCTTTGTTCTCCATGATTCTCAATCGCGGCGACAAGGTGATCACATCTGACCCGTGCTATGCCTGCTACGACAATTTCATCACATTCGCAGGCGCAGAACCAGTCAAGATTACGGTCACGGAAGAAGACTCCTTCCAGTACCGCGTGTCCGCCATCCGAGAAGCCATCGACGCCAACCCCGGCGTCAAGGCGATCCTGATCAACTCCCCGGCCAATCCCACAGGCTCCCTGCTCACCGAAGAACGCATGAAGGCAATCGCCGCACTGGCCGAGGAAAAGGACATCTGGGTGGTGTCTGACGAAATTTACCACGGGCTTGTGTACGAAGGACAGGAACACTCCATCCTTGAATACACGGACCGCGCCTTTGTCCTGAATGGCTTCTCCAAGCTCTATGCCATGACAGGCTGGCGGCTCGGTTACCTCATTGCCCCGCCCCAGTTCCTGCGCACCCTGCAGAACGTCTGTCAGAACTTCTTCATCTCTGCCAACGCCATGGCCCAATGGGGCGGCGTGGCAGCATTGAAGGACGCGGACCTCGATGTGGCCCACATGAAAAAGACCTACAACGAGCGCCGCATCTACATGCTGGACCGTTTAAAGGGCATGGGTTTCAACATCAAGCACGACCCCACCGGTGCATTCTACGTTCTGGTGAACATGAAACATCTGGCCGAAAAATTCGGCGGCTCGTCCCTTGATTTGGCCTACGACATTCTGGAAAAAGCCAAGATCGGCGTCACCCCCGGCATCGACTTCGGCCCGGGCGCAGAGGGATATATCCGCTTCTCCTACGCAACTGCGATGGACGAAATCAAGGAAGGCATGAACCGACTGGAGCGATACGTCGCAGCCAATTCCTAATCCCCGCTTATAAGCAAGACCCACAAAAGCCGCCTCACTGGACAACACGTCCAGCATAGGTGCAACCCCAGGTTCAAATTTAATAGCCCCGACTCATCCAATGAGGCGGGGCTATTGTTAGAGCATGACTTGATGCTGAAACGGTATACAATAGATAAGCATCAACTCACGCCACCCGCGCCGACAAGATCGTCCAAGACGATACGTCCTCTCCTCCCTATGGTGTTGAAAACCGTAAGGAGAAATATTCATGACCGATCTTTTTGCAAGCTTCACTTCCGGCTGCATCGCCCATCAAAACAACACCACAGACGCCAAGAGTCTACCTTGGAATCCGCACCCGTCTCTTATCGGGGTGAGCCTCAAGCACCTGATCACTGGGAGCGAGACAGAAGGACGATTCAGTGTCCATTTAGTCAAGCTGGACGCAGACGCTGAAATCAGTGATCATATCCATGAAGATAGTTGGGAGTTGCATGAAATCGCTGGAGGCGAGGGGTATTGTATACTCGACGGAAAAAGAATCCCCTATGAGCCTGGCGTTGTGACCGTGTTGCCGAAAAAGGTCAAACACAGCGTACAGGCAGGAGAGAACGGGCTGTTCATAATGGCCAAATTCATACCAGCTTTGTTATAACGAGCACCATGCCTAAGACCCTGAAGAAATTAGAATTCAGCACCATTGAAGGCCTGGAGGGAGCGACCATGGTCCACTCCCTCGGGCCAATTAAGGCATCTGGGCGACATGCTCATGAGTCCTTAACGTTAGGTGTTGTGATTTCGGGAAGACGCACAATCTGCGTCAATAATACCACTTATGAGGCCGAGCCCGGATGCGTTCTCTGTATTGCACCCCACAAGGTGCATGCCTGTCGGGATATGGGGAATTGCGAATACATAATGTTCAACATCCCGACTTCCCTTATTGGCACCCTCGGCTTCACGGAAACGCTCTCAATCAGCGACATCCCGACAATCGACTCGCCACGCTTATTCGGCATGATTATTCGACTATTCGATGCCGTGTCTGAATCCGCATTTGCCATGGAGTTCCAATCACAACTCATAATGATATTATCAATGGTGCTCAAAGAAGTGTCGTCAACTAAGCATGCTTCTGCTGACATCCCACGTAACATAACCCAAGCTGCCCAGTTCATGGAAAGCAATCATTATGTGACCATACGCCTTGAAGAACTTGCCCAAATCGCAGAACTGAGTCCTTGTCGCTTCAATCGCCGTTTCGCCCAAGCCTTTGGCATGCCCCCCCATGAATACCATAACCAAATCCGCACGCGCGAAGCTAAACGCCTTATAGCCACAGGCACTCCCCTAGCTGAGACAGCTGCACAGTGCGGATTCAATGATCAAAGTCATATGAATCGGATTTTCAAGAAATTGATGGGAATGACGCCTGGGCAATATGCGAAAGCTTTTCGCTGATGTGCATATTTTTTGGCGACAATCCTTGGCAAGAAATCTTGCTGGATACAAAAATCCCCCTAACTGTGAGGACAGTAGGGGGATTTTTTATGCAAAACAAACGTCCACACATATACTGAACGGCTTGTTCAATGGGCGGCTTTTTTATTTCACTATTCGCTTTCAGGCGGTTCGAGAATTCCTTTCCCTTCACCTTTCAGCTTCAATCGCGCTCTGGCTGACATAACCACACCGATGGCGCAGGAAATCGTCAGCACAATGAAGACGATGTTCATCGCCTTGAGGAACAGAGGCGCATTGCTTGCGTCCAAGGAGTCCGGCCCAATGATCAGAGCGAAAACGCCGCTGATGAAGACGAGACTGATAGTCATGCCAGTTGTCCGTGCCGCAGCCACAACAGCAGAGGCAACGCCATAGTATTCGCGTCGGACAGCCCCCATGATGATTGTGCTGTTGGCCGTGGCAAAGATGGCACTGCCCGCTCCGCACAAGCCGAGCACAACGATTATATGCAGCAATGAGGCCTCGGCCCCCAGGAAGATCGCACCACCCAGCGCACAGGTAGCCAACACCATTCCGATGGTGGAAATGATATGCGCAGGCCAACGTTCGCACCAGTTACCGCTGATAAGGGAGAAAATCACCTGCATGATAGGCTGAGCCACGAGAATAATGCCCGCCTCACTCGCGGTCATGCCCTGAGCAATCTGCAAATAGAGCGACAGCAGGAAAGTGATGCCAAACGTGGAGGCATAGCTGATGAACTGCACAGTGCTGCCAAGAGAAAAGGAGATGTTGCTACTGAACAGCGTCATGTCGAGCAGCGGAGCCTTGGCGCGCTTTTCCCAGAGAACGAACGCCACCAGAGAGACCAGTCCGCCTGCGAGCAACAGCTGGCCGCTACGATCGTGCAGATGCGAGCCGCCCTGTGAGAGCATGACCATGCCCATGGCAATTAAAATCGCACCGCCCCAGTCGAACCTCACCCCTTTTGTAATAACAGGGCGCACAGGCAGCGTCTTCAAGCATAAGAAAAAGCCGATCAGACAAGGCGCGGCACCGCCATAGAAAATCCAGCGCCAACCCAGATGGGTGACAATCAAGCCGCCAAGCCATGGCCCCATGGACAGACCAAGATACACACCCGCTGTGGCAATGCCGAGCGCCTTGGCTCGACCTGCCCCCGGATACAAGTCAGCGAGAATAGCGAGTCCGGTGGAAACCATCATGGCACCACCGCAACCTTGCGCCACACGCAGAGCTACAAATTGGTCAATGGTGCCAGTCAACGGCAGCAGCAGGCTCACGATGGAAAAGAGGAGAATACCCCCGGCAAAGGTTGCGCCCCGTCCGATCTTGTCGGCAAGCCGCGTGACCGGGAAAAGCAGCATGGCCACAGCTGAAATATAGCCAGACTCAACCAGCCCCAGCCGGGATGCGCTCGCGCCGAATTCGCGCCCTAATGCGGGAACCGCCACAGCCACAGCCGACAGCATGAAGACGAGCGCAAACTGGGAAACGGCAATGGTATAAAGCCCGGCGGTTCGTTCATCAAATTTAAGCATCACACGCCTCACCGGCTTTCAACATCCCTTCAGCATTGGCAATGGTCCGGTCCAGCAGGCTCATCAATTGCGTCCGCTCTTCCTCGGAAAACCCGTCGAGCAACAGGCTATTGTATTCCACCAAAAGGGTCTGTAATTCTTCGGCAATAGCCTCCGCCTGTGGAGTAGCCCGAACCAGCTTCTGCCGCCGATTCTCCGGGTTCTCCTCGCGAGTGACAAACCCCGCAGCCTCTAAATTCTTCAAAGCCCGAGCCGTGGCCGCCGGATTCACATGCAGTTGTGCAGCCAAGGCATCCTGCGTCTGTTCTCCGTGCTCCAAAGTAGACAAAACATAGGGAATCTGCCCATGGCACAATCCCAGCCGCCCGACCTTCCGCTCCAGCAGACAGGCATTCATCCGAAACAACCTGGCAACCCGGAACCCAGTACTTACGCGCCGCGCATCCTCAAAGATAGACATACTCAAATCACTTTTGTTGACATGTTAACAATCGAAGTGAATGTTGCTACACGGACGACTGTTAACGTGTCAACAGTTAACTGATTGGGCAATATAGAATGGAATAGAAAAATGGCACTTAAATAATATTTACATGCCGAGAGATTAACCTCGTTGAAGCGGCAGACCAGCTACATCAATTTCATGTCGCAACCACGCGGAAGACATCAAGAGGATAAATGGATAGGTGGGAAAGGGCTTTGAAGTAAACAGTTAGATTTTTTATTACATCAACAACTAAAAAAGGCAGCCAATTAAGACTGCCCTTTTTTATCTTCACAATTGTCGTAATTATCCAAACAGCTGAGAGATATAATTTGTCACGGCATCCTCTAACTGGCTAATAAATTTAGTTGGACTTGCAAATACGGCTCTTCCCAATTCAACATGTTGAGAGACTTCCATCGATTGAATCTGGTCTCCGAACGCCTTGTCTACGGTTGAATAAGCAATTTTTCGGTCTTTCTGTATTTGAATGTCCTTCAGCGAAGTAGGTTCTGTCTTCTTTTTTCGCTTATACACAGCGGTTACTTTCAGTTCATCTTCCATACCAGCCCCAACGCTTTCTAAATTTGCTACGAAAGAAGAAGTCTGACCCACGGCTTTTTGATCCATGTTGGGCACAAATTGAGCTGACAACAAAATACTAGAACTTAAGAAAGAAATTGAAACATCGACTCTAGTCCGTTTTGAAGTTTCCAATGAATCTTTCACTGAGGAACTTTCAGGAACCAGCAAAGTAAAATTGATGTTCTTGGAAGCGCCTAATGAGTCCACAACCCGACACTTTCTCTCTTCAAGATTTGCCTTTTCCTTGCGATTCAAATCGAGATAAGTTTTCAGTTTAGTTTTTAAATAAATTCGGTAACATAAATCCTGCTCTTCATGGAGCCAAGAATCAGCGACACTGCTCAACAATTCGGTCTTAGGGGTATTTCCATTTTGTAGTTGTCTAAGCTCTTTCACCGAAGAGCTCCAGAGCTTACCCATGTTTGTGAAATGACCAACGTTTATATTGGGGTCATCCAGATATCGAATAAATTCCTCAAGAATATATATTTGATCAACATCGTACGTTGTTTCACAACCAATCTGCTGTGCAGATTCGATCACTTGCTGGGCTTTCGTACGAATGTATATCCAAGACCAATGGTACAGATTAACCTTACGGACATTGATCTTATCTTTTAACGGTGTCTGGAACGGCGTAGCCACGATTTGATCTGATATTGTTATCAAATCAACCTCATGTTCTTTCGCAATCTCAACATACCGCTTTATCTGCTCAGCGTCTAAATCAGAATTTGCCTTTACCTCAACAAAGGCAGCCCACTCTATCACTTGGGCTTTCCCTGTTGTAAGCACAATCAGCCCATCGGGACGTCCCTTATCGGTGGCGCAGCCACATACATCTAAACTACATACTTCGGTAAATACATGCAGTTGCGCAGACTTATTGCTAACCTTTTTTGACTTGTTATTAAGAACTCCCAACAGCACTTCTCTATAGGGCTTAATAGCAGCTAAATTAGAAAGGAAAATTGAAGTCAGATTTGTTTCTCTAGCCTTTTTAACAGACTTACCTGACGGGAAAAGCCTCGCTCGTTTATCTAGAAGAAAATCTACATCAGTTCCAACATAGTTCAACCGCTCGGGCAGCTCACTCAAGTAACTTCCTATAATTCTGCTATTAGCCATCATGCTCTCCTATGCACACAAAGTGATTAAATTTGCATCAAGCTATATAGCTATATTAATTTATGCAAGATTCTATCTATTTAATTATGGAGGGCAACCAACAACATTAAAAAAAAAAAGACCGCCATTAAGGCGGTCTCTTCAAGTATAAGCTTACTTCTAACTCCTAAACACCCTCGGAACCCTTGCCGTATCCTCGAGCCGGAACCCGGCCTCTGCTATTTTGTCCCGTAATTCATCCGAGGCTGCGAAATCCTTGCTTTCGCGGGCCTTCTGTCTGTCGGCCAGCATGCCTTGTACTTCGGCGGGGAGGTCGGACAGCGGGATGGGCATTTGGGCCAGGTCCAGAATGCCTAATATTTCGTCTACGGTTTTAAGTTCATCCAAGCAGATTTTGGCGGATGCGCCGGAGAGCGAATTTGCGTTGAGCCAGCCGTTGACGGTTTTCACAAACTTGAAAAGCGTAGGCCAGAAATGATGGAGGGAAACGTCTTCATCCAGCCCGGTCTTGAAGCCTGCCTTAAGATCGAAGACGGCTTGTTCGACATCGGCGGGAATGGCGTCGCCCTTTTTGTCGAGCGCGAGGGACAGGCCGGAGGCGCAATCCTGGAGTTTTCGCCAATTGCGCGCCCACATTTTGAGGTTCTCCTCTGAGGCGCAAAGCTGTTTGCGGTGGGCGGCCGACAAGAGCCAGAACCGAGCGGCACGGTAGCCGCCGAGGGCTTGGGAGACAGTAAAAAGATCGGCGTCATTGGCGTCCGTGGCCTGCTGGCAGACCATCCATGCCTGGAGCTCGCGGCCCGTGGTGGACCAGATGGCGCGGAGGTTTTCCAGATGCGGAAAGCGGTGTTTTTCGCTGCCGATCATCACGTCTGTACGCGGCTGGGCCGAAAGCGCGGTTGCTGCATGTTGGAGGAACCAACTCGGACGCACATTGCCCCACTGGGTTTCCAACACTTCGCCCCGCTTCAAATCAAGGAGTGTAGCCCGTTTCAGAAGAGTGAAGTCGAGCGGGTTGTCCTTGACGTAGGCGTCCAAATCAACGGTTCGACCGCCGGACACTTTGTCCATGTCCACGGTGCCGATCTCGCCATACCGCTTGTCGCGGAACACATCGAAGTAAACCGAGCGCAGCTTTTCGTATGCCAACCCCTTGCCGAGGAGCTTTTTGCAAAGTTCCAGAGAAATATCGTTTGCCGCCGAGGACAGCGAAAAGTCAACGGTCCCGGCCACCCCCATCTGCTCGGCGCGAGTAATGATCATCGCCTTCAATCCCGCAGCAAATCCTTCGCGGGAGCCGTTCTCCTCACGCGCTGCCGACAAAGTCCGATCGTCCATGTCCGTCAAACCAACAGTAGTGGACGCTTCAACGCCCCGTGATGCCAGATGGCGAGCAAACACATCCATAAGTATCACGCGCCGCCATGCGTCCAGCCCATCCGGGTTGTCCAGGCTCGGCCCCATGGTGTAAACGCCCAACCCGGTAGCCGTGTTGAGATGCTTGTCCGCACCAGAAGCCATGTCGAATACGGTGATGCCGGACCCGGCCTGCTGTTTGTACAGGTGGGTGGAAAGATAGCGTTCGCCGCTGTCCGGGAAGACCACCACGATGAGGCCGGAATCGATCCGCTCGGCCAGTTGCAGCGCTCCGCCCATGGCCGCACCGGAACTCATGCCCACAAAAAGACCTTCCTCGCTCGCCAGCTTGCGGCAAGTCTCAAAGGCGGTCTCGTCGTCCACGTGTAAAATTTCGTCGAGCGTCTTTTTATTATAGATGCCAGGGGGGTAAGATTCGAGCATGTTTTTGAGGCCCTGAATCTTGTGACCCGCATACGGCTCTACTGCCGCCACATGAACATTACCCTCTTCATGCAGCCGCTTGGCTATGCCCATGGCCGTTCCCGAAGTGCCGAGCGTCATGACGCAATGGGTGACCGCACCCTCGGTCTGCTCCCAGATTTCCAAACCAGTGCCAGTGTAATGAGCATTGATGGACGCGAGGTTGTTATACTGGTCCATCAGCACATACTTTTCCGGTTCCTCACGGGCATAACGGTAGGCCTGCTCAATGGCACCGTCGGTTGCAAGGTGGCCGGGGGTCAGTTCCAATTCCGCGCCATATGCGGCCATAATCATCTTACGCTCCTCGCTGGCCGTTTCCGGCATGAGCAGCTTGATTTTGTACCCCTTAATGGCCGCGACCATGGCAAGGCCCACGCCCGTATTGCCGGAGGTGGCCTCGATGATGATCTTATCCTTGGTCAGCTCGCCGGATTCCTCGGCTGCCGCGATCATGGCGGCGGCCACGCGATCCTTGACCGAACCGCCCGGATTCTGGGCTTCGATTTTCGCCAATATCTTGACGTTCGGGTTCGGGTTCAGGTGGCGGATCTCCACCAGCGGCGTATTGCCGATGAGCTGAAGTAAATCTTTATTCATGACATTCCCCTGAAATAACGGGCAAAGTGGTTTTGTTTAGCCACAGAACAGTAGGGTAAAAACCGGCGCGGTGCAACTGGCACATAACATGCAAATACCTGTCAAAGAAAAGTGGTAACCCCATCAATACGAGAGGACAGGCATGACCGCGTATCCGTTTTTACAGGACAACATTGAATATCTCCAGCGCACTGGCAATCCCATCTACCAATGGCTTTCCAATCAGGAATTCCATGAAGAGTTGTTGATTAAGAACATTTTCATCAATGATTTCGGGATTCACGACTGGAAGATGGAAAATGGCAAAGGGCTGTTCGAATCCCTGCCGCCCGAAGGCCTCTACGCCGGATGGCTGCCCAATGAGAAACACGATACATCGGCCACATTCATCGTGGGGTCCAATCTCGGCTACGGCGTGAACCACGTTTTGTCCAATACGCCCGATTCCCACAAGGTCATGCTGTTGGAACCGCGCGCGGAAATGCTTCTCGCCTGCCTGGGGCAGACTGATTACCGCCCGTTTTTCGAATCCAAGAAATTTCACATCCTGCCCCCGGATGAAGACTACGTATACGAAGTCATCAAGAATCTGGATCTCCAGTTCATCTACGGCCAAATCCACCTCAAAGGCGACATCCCGAGCCAACAGCTCGGCAAGGAATACGCCTGGTGGACCAAGACTATCCGCGGCAAATTGGAAAACTTTTCGCTGGAACTCTCCACCCTGCGCTTCCGACAGGACGTCATGGTCGGCAACGAGATCGGCAACTTCAAACGCGCCCTGTCCGACGGCTCCCTCAAAGGGCTGGAAGGCAGAGCCTCCGGTATCGGCGCAGTGATTCTCGGTGCAGGTCCATCCCTGGAAAAGAATGCACCCGAGCTGCTCAAGAAGAAGTCCCATGTCCTTTATACATGTGGTCTCCAGACTGTGCCTGCTCTCCAAAAAATCGGTCTCAAGCCACATTTTTGCGTGGCCATCGACTATGACAAGTCCATGCTCGACGCATTCAGCCGTCTAGACCCGGATTTTGCCAAAGATATCCCGCTCATCTATTCCACCAAGGTCAACCCCGAGGGTGTGAAGCGGTATCCCGGCCCCACCATCCCCCTCTGGACCGTGGGCGGCATGGGTACATACGTCATGAAGGACCATGATCTGGTACTTGATGCGGGCGGCAACGTCTCGGTGACCATGTCCCGCTTCCTGCGCTGGCTCGGCGTGTCCCACATCGCCATGGTGGGTCAGGACTATGCCTGGATCAACAACCGCTCCCACGCGGGCGGACACCATAGCGCCCATGGCAATATTAAAAGACGCTCTTTCCACCAGACCACTACAAACATGGACGGCGAAGAAATCCTCTCCACGATCCAGTACATGACCGCCAAGCGAGAACTGGAAGACGATCTCCGCCAGCATCCTTTCCCGGTCTACAACATTTACGGTGGTGGTGTGGTTATCAACGGCACTGAAGCTGTCACCATTGATGAGGCCTTTACAAAGGGCGTACTAGCCTCGGCTCCTGGCAGCGTGGACAGATTCATGGGTGATCTCATGACCTGCCGCACCAAAGGGAAAAAGCTTCATTTCGAGCCGCGCGGCCCCATGTGGGCGACCTCTGTACGCAATGCTGAAAAGCGTCTGGGCAAATTGTTCAAGAACGTAAAAGCAAACAGAGAAGACATCCACAAAACTCTGCAAACATTCGAGATGTTCCTCAAGCAGGACCCACTCTATATGCCGTACCTCTTCAACGAGGCCATCGACATAGCTGGGCTGACCCGCGCCAAGTACGGCTTCACCCCCAAAGATTTCCCGGAGTTCAAGCGCATCGCAAAGAATGCCCTGAAAAAAGTCCGCGAAATCGACCGCAAGATCTGCTACAGCGAAAAGGCAGAGGCTGTGGCCTAACAAGTTCATAATTGTCTTCCAAGACGAGAGGCCCCGTGGAACATCGTGTTCCACGGGGCCTCTTATTATTTGAAGCTAATGCTTTTCGTATCAAAACAACGCGGTCACAATCTCCTGCGCTTCGGCTTGAATGGCCCGCAGATGCGCCTCGCCCTTGAATGACTCACCGTAAATCTTATAAATTTCCTCGGTACCGGACGGACGGGCAGCGAACCAGCCGTTCTCAGTGGTGACCTTAAGGCCACCGATGGCTGCGCCGTTGCCGGGTGCGTGAGTGAGTTTGGCGGTAATTGATTCGCCAGCCAGAGAGTCGGCGGTGACCATATCCGGGGTCAAGGATTTGAACGCCTCTTTCTGCTCACGGGTAGCCGGGGCCTGCATCCGCTCATAGACCGGAGAGCCATGCTTTTCTTCCAGCGCCTTATACAACTCGCCGGGATCACGCTCGGTGCGGGCCGTAATTTCAGCAGCCAACAGGTTGAGGATGATGCCGTCCTTATCCGTGGTCCACACAGAACCGTCGAACCGGGCAAAAGATGCTCCGGCGGATTCTTCGCCGCCAAAGGTGCAGGAGCCGTCGACCAGACCGTCAACAAACCATTTGAAGCCGACCGGGACTTCGTAAAGACGACGGCCAAGGTCTAACGCCACTCGGTCGATCATGGAACTGGAAACCAAAGTCTTGCCGATGGCAGCAGACGCGGGCCAATCCAATCGATTGGCAAAAAGGTAGCTGATGGCAACGGACAGATAGTGGTTCGGATTGAGCAACCCCGAGCTTCGGGTCACGATGCCATGCCGATCATAATCAGGATCATTGCCAAAGGCGATGTCGTACTTGTCCTTGTGCTGAATCAGTGAAGCCATGGCATAGGGCGACGAGCAATCCATGCGGATCTTGCCGTCTTTGTCCACGGTCATGAATCCAAAAGCCGGGTCCACCAAACGGTTGGTCAACGTCATATCGAGACCATACATCTCGGCCATGGGTTCCCAGAACGCGATACCGGAGCCGCCCATGGGGTCCACGCCAATTTTAAGGCCAGCCGCGCTGATGGCATCCATATCCACCACATTGGAAAGATCGCTGATGTACGGCGTAATATAATCGTAATGGTCAGTTGTGCCTGCTTTCAGGGCACGCTCAAATGGGATGCGCTTCACGTCCTTAAGCCCGCCAGCCATGATTTCGTTGGCACGCGTCTGGATAGCCGAAGTAGTGGCAGTATCGGCCGGCCCCCCCTGAGGCGGATTGTACTTGTAGCCGCCGTCACGGGGAGGATTATGGGACGGAGTGATGACCACGCCGTCGGCCAAACCGTTTGTACGGCCTTTGTTCCAGGAAAGGATGGCGTGGGAAATGACCGGGGTGGGTGTGTAGCCAAGCCCCTTCTGAATACGCACGGTAACGCCATTGGCTGCGAACACTTCCAGGGCTGACGCCAGAGCTGGCTCAGACAAAGCGTGGGTATCCATACCAAGGTAAAGCGGCCCGTCGATACCTGCGACAACACGGTGCTCGCACACCGCCTGAGACACTGCAAGAATATGTTCCTCGTTAAAACTACCGTCAAACGAGGAACCGCGATGGCCCGAAGTACCAAACGAGACATGGCAGGCAGGATCGGCCAAATCCGGCTTGTTTAGATAATAGGCGGATACGAGCCGTGGTATATTGACAAGTATTTCCTGAGGCGCGGTTTTTCCGGCCAATTCATGCACTGACATGATAGTCCTCCATCGTTTAACGCAAGATGCAATCCTTTAACAAACATGAAGAAAAAAGACCACGGCAGGTCTACGCCAATTTCTGCAGCTCACAAATATCATCCCCCATTAAAATTCAATCATTTGTTTCAATTTATAATAGCTCCATAATATCCACTGCTCTAATTTGCATAATAGTTAAAACCTTATTATCAATAGAATGGACTGTAATATTGAAACATTCGCCAAAAACCATTTAACCCAAATAATGCCTTTATCCGGCATCAGTTAAGGGGGCAACCAATGTTAAACTGGATTGCAGAAAGTCTGAAGCGCGCCATCCTGCTTCCCATCATTCTAGCCATTATTGTGGGGGTATTCGTCTTGGTCCAATACGTAAACACCACCTCCTACAACATGAGCGTTGAAAGCGAAACAAAAGCCGCCGATTCACTGGCACAAGTCACCACTGACGTGCTGGAACTCTTTATCGAAGACAACATCTCATCCAGCGCATCCCTGGCCACTAGACCAGAAGTCATCAATGCACTCACCCAGAATGAGCAGATACCCTTTGCTCAAATGAAAAGCATTGTGGATAGCAACAAAAACCTATTGGGAAGCCTCGTGTTCAACTCCCAGGGAATTATTATCTGCGGCGCAGCAGCTGATGGAACCAATTTGACTGGTTTGGACGTATCCAGCCGTTCCTATACTCAGGCAGCCCTCGCAGGTCAGAAAAATTTCATTTCTCGAACAATATTCAAGGCCAAAAACAACGGAGCGCTCATTTTCGGTGTCAGCCAACCCGTTTATAATGAGTCCGGCAAGGTCATCGGCGGCGTTGGCTTTTTCTGCGACTGGAAACGATTCACCAGCAAATTCATCGATCCCGTGGTCATCGGGCACGAAGGGTACGGTTTCATTTTCGATGCAGACGGTCGTTTTATCTACCATCCCAAAAATGAATCCGTCATCATGCAGGACAACAACGGCGAGGCATTCGTAAAAACCGCCATCACCCAAAAAAATGGCGTAATCCAGTACGAATGGGATGGCCGCCAAAAGATGATGGCCTTTCACCAATCGCCCTCCACAGGCTGGATCGTGTGCATGTCCGCCTATGAAGACGACCTCGCAGCCGGAGCCATTGCTCAAGGCCGGGTGCTCATGGGTATCGGGGCAGGCATAATCCTCATGGTCATCGTTCTGGTTATCATTTTCCTCAACAAATTGGTGATCAATCCGGTCACCACCGGCATGGTTGTGGCTCACGACATGGCAGGTGGCGACTTGATAAAAGACATTGAGTCCAAATCCTCAAATGAATTGGGCGTGCTTATGCGCTCGCTGGGTGTCATGATCCATTCCCTGCGCGATGTGGTACACAACGTCAAAAATGCCGCAGAGATGGTGGCCGCAGGAAGTGAGGAGATCGCCGCTTCAGCTGAACAAATGAGCGAAGGATCGGTCGAACAGGCGGCCAGCGTGGAAGAGATTTCCGCCTCTGTAGAGGTGATGGCGAGCAACATCAAACAAAACATGGAAACAGCACAAGAAACCAGGGACATAGCAGTAAGAACTGCCAGAGACGCCCAGGAAGGTGGCGAGGCTGTAAAGCAGACCGTTAACGCAATGCGCGACATCGCAGATCGTACATCCATCATTGAAGAGATTGCCCGGCAGACCAACCTTCTCGCGCTCAATGCGGCCATTGAGGCTGCGCGAGCCGGTGAGCACGGCAAGGGTTTTGCTGTTGTCGCAGCAGAGGTCCGCAAGCTGGCCGAACGCTCTGGAGTGGCCGCTTCGGAAATTAGCGAGCTGACAGGTGGCTCCCTTGAAGTGGCCGAAAAGGCGGGGACCATGCTCGAAAAGATCGTCAAAGACATCCAACGCAACGAAGAATTGGTTCAGGAAGTAGCCGCTGCCTCCAGCGAACAGCACGAATCCTCCCGGCAGATTTCGGCTTCCATCCAACACTTGGATGTGGTGGTCCAAAAGAATGCTTCATTCTCCGAAGAGCTTTCCGCCACTTCCCAAGAACTCTCCAGCCAGGCCGTCCAACTCCAGCAGACCATGAACTTCTTCAAGGTCGCTGCAAACGATGGCCCGCTGAATCCCCCTGCTCGCGGCGGTGTGCAGGTAATGCAAAACACGCACACGGTAACAGCCCATACGGCCCTCGGACAGAGGACTGCATTGCCTGCTGACAACGAAGATTACGAACGATTCTAATCGAGTCTCACAGACACAAAAAAGCGGCGCATCTTAAGGGGATGCGCCGCTTTTATTTCGTATTTCTATCGGTTCGCAGACAGGGCCCGGACCCGCTCCAACACCGGTGGGTGACTATATTCCAGCCAAACCGTGAGCGGGTGCGGAGTCAAATTGGTCAAATTGGATGCAGAGAGCTTCTTCAAGGCCGAGACCATGGCGCAGGGCTGGCCGGTTGTCTTGGCCGCAAAATCGTCTGCCTCGAACTCGTGCTTACGTGAAACACAGTTGCCCACCACCGCAAGCACCAGCGAGACCGGCGTATACAACAAGACAAAAAAGATCAGCCCTGCATAAGTGGAAAGATGCTCCATGCCGAACGCGGCAAAGAGGCCGGGGGAGGTCATGAACAGGGACATAAGGTAGAAGACCACCCCGGTTTTAAGGCTGCCCACGATAAGACGCTTACGGATATGGCCACGCTTGGCATGCCCCACCTCATGGGCTAGGACTGCCGTGATCTCTTCCGAAGTCTGCTCCTCTATCAATGTATCGAACAGAGCGATACGCTTGCGCCTGCCAAAGCCTGTGAAAAAGGCGTTGCCCTTGGTGGATCGTTTGGAGCCGTCCATGACAAAAATGCCATCAAGCTCGAAATCTGCTTTAGCGGCGTATGCCTCCAGAGAATCGCGCAATGCCCCCTTCTCAAGAGGGGTGAATTTATTGAATAGCGGCAGAATCCAGGTGGGGGCCACGTAGGTCACAGCCAGGCTGAAAGCCACGGCCAGTCCCCAACACCAGAGCCAGGCCACATCCCCTGCCCGCTCAAAAAAGTAGAGCACCCCGGTAAGCAGGCCGCCGCCCAGAATAGCTGTGAGCACGAATCCTTTGACGCGGTCCGCAACAAACGTTCCCACTGTAGTAGTATTAAAACCGAAACGGTGCTCAAGAACAAAGGTCTGATAGATTTCAAAAGGAAGACTGACTGCCCAGGATAGGATGCTAAGGCTGCCGATGTAGAGCAACCCGGTCCAGATGGGGGCCAACTCCAATGCGCGGACTTGAATATCGAGCCAATTAAACCCACCGAAGAGGATCACCCCGAAAGTAAGGAGTGTGGAGAGAGTGTCCGCAATGTTGGAGAACTGCAAAGTTGCTCGAGCATATGCTTGCGACTTCGCATACTTCTCTCTGTCAAAAACATCGGCGAGTTCCACTGGCGCCTCGGGCTGCAAAGCACGGACAGTGAGCACATTGGAGAGCACGCCCAGGAGCCAGGACGCACCGAGAGAAACCAGAATAACAAACAGATAGATATTCAAGATGGCTCCGGAATTGGAGGGTTGCTGCAGAGTCCCACCCGGCGAGCGTCCGCAATGCCCAAGGGTAAGATTTAATGGCGTACGCTATACGGTGCTCGATTCCGCGTCAATATGAGAGAGCTAACAGACAACCAGTCGAGATAGTATCCATTGGCAGAATCGAGCTAATCCATCGCCACACTTGCTAAAATCATAACCCTGTATTAGTTTCTATAAAATAAAGTTTTATAAAGAGACGAACCTATTCGACCATGCCGAAAGCTAACGCAAAAGACATACGCGAAGATATCGCCCGAGCCCGTTCCTATGCCAAGAAAGGGGACTACCTCAGAACGCTGTTCTGCATGGCTAATGCCATTAAGAATCTGCTGATGAGCCCGGTTTTCGGTGCGGAGAAATTCGAAATATACGCCCATCTGGACGAGGCCCTACGAGACCTCAACAAGATGCCCATGATTGCAAAGTTGTTCCCCAAAGGGCTCAGTTACCAACGGGGCAAGGAGAAGGCGTTCTATATCACCCTCACCCGGCTCCATAAAAAACTCGGCGAGGCCATGGAGAAATCCAGAGTCGCCAAGATCCGCAAACGGCTTAGCGTACTCGACGATAATATGATCAAGGCTGCCAAACTCGTTGAAGCTAATGACCCTCTGAATGCACGCAAGCTCTATCGAAAAATTTCCGAACACTTTCAGGATATTGACGGTATTGATTCAGATATCGGCAACCGCATGTCCCAGTTCGGCATGTTCGCTGAAGCTATTGAATACCTCACCAAAGCGCTGGAAGTATCCAAGAGTGACATTCGCGCCAATAACGCGCTCATCTCTTGCTATGAGGGAATGAATGAGACAGATAAGGCGTTGGCAGCCATCCAGGAGTGTATGCGCTGGGTCGGTGTGAGCGAAAATCTCTATTTGCGCGTAGCCAAGCTCCAGTTCAAGAAGCGGGAATGGGGCGAAGTATACAACAATGCCAAGGCCGCTCTGGACCGCAATCCACTCAATGTACAAGCTCAGAAGCTCATGGATCAAGCCGAACCGCGTGTTTTTACCAAATCAGACAGTGGCGGCGCCAAGAAGGCTCCCAAAGAAAACCACGATCTCAATTTCTAAAAAGCAGGGGAATCAACCTAGTGACGTTGCTTGAAACAGCGCGCCCGTACCGCCTTCATGAGAAGGGGAATCTGGTGGCGCGTCAACGGTTCTTCATCCATACCATAGCGCTCTTCAAGAACTAATCGCGCAAGATACAACCCGAAGACAACCTGAGCGGCCAGCATAAAAGCGCCTAAAGCAACGCACAACAACGAATGGGAAAAGAGCAGAACTATCGCCAGGGCGAGGTAGCAGAGAAAGCAAACTATGCTCAAGATGGTGATTAGCATATTCATAACCTCTCTGCGGCTTACCAGCGCCAGATACTTATGGCAAGTAGGGATAATAGCACAATCCCACACAGCCTAAGAGACTCAACACTAAAGCATTGCTCCCCAACACCGATCAGACATTCTCCCCACTAAGAGCGATCGACTTCATAGCGCACCATGGGCAACAGATCGGGCATCAGCATGCGCCGACGGAATTCAAGCAACCGCCTCCGACGCCTGCCCTCCATCACCAGCCGGGTCAAATGAACACCGACCCCAATCAGGATGAAGATCTCAAAAGCACCGATCATCACACACCACCAGGGATCGGCCAGGATCAGTGTCACGGCTACGGCCACATATGCTGTGAGCCCCAATATACTACATATAAAGATAAACATCGGCATGTTAATCTTATCGGCATAGGACGCCGATCACATTAGAGTACGACCGTGGCACCTGATTCATGAAATCGGCCTTCAATCCTCATACGCCACCCGCACAACAACTCCGCCGGGGGTCGCCACAAGCAGAGCGCCATCCCTATCTACAACCAAACCGATTGCCGGACCATCGACCTGCCCCACTTCAACAACAGAGCCGTCGGGCAACACACCATACACCACGCCTGATTGCGTTCCCACAAATACAGTCCGACTGCGACTCACGGCCAAACTCATAGGTTCACCCGGCACCCGCGCCAGCACCAGTGGCTTTCCTGTCGGTGGCACGCAAAAGACCTCTCCAGTGGCCTGGCTGGCCGCATAAAGATGCCCCCGCCGATCCTGCACCAACCCTACGGCATCGGTCACACCCGCTGCGATTTGCCGCCCGCGGCCAAGCAGATCTCCGTCGACTCGAGCCTCATCCGACGTGGACGCCAGCGTCACACTTCCAGCCAATACGATCAGGCCAAGTACACTCACCAACATGAAACGAGATAATAAACCCTGCATGTGATACCTCCTTGTTTGCGATAGCCCGAAGCTATGAAGGGGCTATGAATATGTCCAATATATATTTACACGCCGATTGAGATGTATTACGTCTCACTCATGGAACTAAGACAAATAAAATATTTCATTGCTGTGGCAGAAGAACTGCACTTTGGCCGCGCGGCCGTACGGTGCCACATCGCCCAGCCGCCGCTTTCACAGCAGATCAAACGACTGGAAGAAGAGTTGGGTGTCAAACTGCTGGAACGCACCAGCCGCAAGGTCTCGCTCACGCCTGAGGGGGGCGAATTTCTGCGCCGCTGCAAGGACGTTCGAGATCGCCTTGACGAAGCTGTCATCTGCATTCAGGACATGGCGCAAGGATTGGCAGGACATCTCCATGTGGGATTCATCGGCCCGGCCTCGCTGTCCAAGCTGCCCCAGGCCATCCGCGCTTTCCGCGAACAGAATCCCGACATCAGGCTCGACTTCTCGGCCAAGTCCACCACCGAACAATTGCCCCTGCTCCGCGGTGATCGACTCGACATCGCATTTGTCCGACTCTTTGGTCACAACACCGCGGGCCTCAAAACAATGCCCTTCCTGCGTGAGCCGTATGTCCTCGCCATACCTGACGGGCACCCCTTCAAAGACCGAGACCGCCTCGACATCAAAGACCTTGAAGGCGAACCACTCATCTTCAATCAGCGCATTGCCCAGCCTGCCCTCCACAGTTCCCTCATGGGCTCCTTTCACAAGGCAGGCTTCATGCCCAACATCGTCCAGGAAGTGAACACCGAACAGTCCACTGTGGCCCTTGTCGCCACCGGACTCGGCTCCGCTTTGGTCCCGGCCTCCAGCGCCACAGATCATCGTTCCGGCGTCACCTTCCGCCCCCTGGACGGCGAGCTCCCGCAATGGGAAATCACCGCCCTGTGGAAGCCCAAAAGCGAATGCGCCCTGCTCCTGAAATTCCTCGACATGATCAAGGAGTATCAAGACCTTCAGGACTAGGCTCACCCTCTCTAAACATAAATTATTCACTGCTTTTCCCTTTGGACACCCAGCTTGTCTTTGGGCGTCCTTTTAAGTATGCCCGGGAAAGACGATACGTCCAATATATATAACGACTAGCTATGATACTTTTGAAGTATGATGAATGTTAGGGGGTAGCCATGGAGTTGCGACAACTCAAATATTTCATTGCCGTTGCAGAAGAACTGAACTTCACCCGTGCAGCCAAACGGTGCCACATCGCTCAACCGCCCCTCTCGCAGCAGATCAAGAAGCTGGAAGAAGAATTGGAAACAAAGTTGTTTGATCGAACCAACCGCGCTGTGTCACTCACCAAAGAAGGAAAGAGTTTTCTCTGTGTGGCCAGAAACACGCTGGATACGCTTGAATGTGGAGTCACCAAGATCAAGTCCATTGCGCGCGGCGAGATCGGCCTTCTCCGGGTGGGATTTCTCAGTTCCGCCATCCAGACCCGCTTTCCGGAAGCACTGACCGAGTTTCGCAAGCGCCATCCCGGCATCAAGCTCGAAATTCAGGACATGGAATCGCGCATACTGAAGCGGGCCATACTCAATGACGAGCTGGATGTGGGCATCTGCCATCACAAAGAATCTGATTCTGAAACGCTCGACTTTCGCATTTTCCTGAACGACCCATATTTCCTGGCCGTACACAAAGATCACCGTTTCGTTGAAAAAGGAACCGCTGGCTGGAAAGATCTGGATGGCGAGCCGTTCATCATGTTTTCCCGCGAGAACTACCCGAACTCCTACGAGCGTTCTATCGCTCGATTCAATGAGCGCGGCACCCGTCCCAAGATCATTCAGGAAGCACAAACGCAGCAGACAAAACTCTCCCTCATCGCTGCCGGGATGGGCATGGGTTTTGTTCCCTCACGGATGAAATGCGTGTGCCCAGCCTGTGTCCGCATGCTCCCTTTCCAATGGGATGGCGCGTCACCCAACAGCGCCCTGAAGGTGGCCTGGAAACACGGCGAAATATCCACCGCACTGCAACTATTCCTCGATGTGTTGGATGAATACCGCGACACGAGCAACGACCATCTGGTAGAATGCTGGTCATTCTCCTGCGGCAAGTGATTGGCAGCGTCAGAGATTCCGTGTATCCGAACACTGCACTAGAGAAAATGACACCAAGGAGTGAGACTCATATGACTACAGAGAAGAACAACCAACAGGGAGACCTGCGTACCAGCCTGCTGGCTGACATCACCGAAGCCGAGCAGAAGATTGAGGCTTTCAACAACCACATTCTCAATCACAAGCATATGTACCCCGGCATTGCTGCCGCGATTTTGATCATGCTCTATCTCGGCATGGTCGAACCACACATCCAGATGCACATATGGGGAATGATCGGAACGTTGTTTATTATTCTTGGCGGCGCAACGTGGTGGAAGCGCAGAGAGGCGGACAAGTTGAATGCCGCTTTGGAAGCTGCGGAACTCGCCTTCAAGGAATATGAGAAGGGACGAAGGAAGAAGAGACGGAAAAAGAAGTAAGAATTGAAAAGAGAAGATATGGAAGGCCGCCCTTAAAGGGGCGGCTTTTTTATGGATAGAAACTGCCGTTGGCGTCCTGCGCGGACGGCGGTTCTTTTTTGGCTGGGCCGCCCCAAAAAAGAACGAAAAAAGCTCGGCTTTAAAGAGGCGCTCGTTTACCCGCTGGTCAAACGCTGAGAATCTGATCCAAACAGCCCCCGCTCCACGGGCCGGTCGGCAAAAAATGAAAAGCCTCCGTGGCCCGAAAGAGCCGCGGAGACTGTTTGGTCAGCTTCTAGGCTTGTTGGCCTTGACCGATATATAAGACAAATACGGTGAGCTCGGAATGGCATATTGGCTTTCTCTTTGATATAGATCAGTGAAGGAGTTTTTAGCGATGGAACTATCTAATCTTACAGAAAGAGAGTCAGTGCTTAAGGCAATTGAGGAATACGACAATATAGGAAGTGAGAACTTCTTCAAACAATATGGCTATGCTAAAGCTCGTAAATACCATCTCAAATATAAAGGACGCTACTATCCATCAAAAGCAATTGTTGGAGTAGCGTGGAAACACCAATTCGGAGGAAACGCCCTTTCGTCAAAAAAGTTTAACGGCGGACTAGAGACGGTTGTCCCAGTGTTGAAGCGTTTGGGGTTTGCTGTGCAAACTGTCCATCAAAACCCTGACTGGACAAGAGAAGAAGTCATTCTCGCTTTGAATTTGTATTTCAATTTAGATGCAAAGAGGATTAGTAGCCGGACGCCAGAAATCGTCCAACTAAGCAACATACTAATTTCACTACCTTTGCACCCACTTGAATCACGCCTCCCTACATTTAGAAATCCCAATGGCGTAGCAAACAAACTCTCAAATTTCTTATCGCTTGATCCACATTACAACGGAGCAGGATATGGTCACCATTCTCAATGTGATGAAGAAATTTGGAAAGAATTTTATGGTGCTAAAGACCAATTAGCAAAGGAAGCAAAGGCTATTGTCGCTTTTGGAGCATCCTCTGAAATCAAATCAGCTGTGATGGAGAACACCGAAGACGAAGAACTCAGTGCTCCCGAAGGACGTTTAAGACTATATATTCACAGAAGACGAGAAAGATACGGTGGTTTACCTAAGAAGAAAAAGAACCAAGCTTTAAAGAAGGCGGGTCACTTAGTTTGCGAAGTGTGTAAGTTCGATTTCGAGTTAGCATATAGCAATATTCCTAAGCCATTCATTGAATGCCATCACAACACTCCATTATCTCAACTTGAACCGAACACAGAAACCACACTTGAAGATTTGTCACTAGTCTGCGCCAATTGCCACCGGATGTTACATGCATTTGAAACAGCAATTTCAGTAGAAGAACTAAGGCGTCGATTGAGGATTACTTTCGATCCTAGTTAATCGGTTAACATTATCTTCGTCCCCCGCCAAAAAGTTTAGGAGGGTGAGAGGGATGGGGGTCTGGGGAAAGGGAGAGAGGGAAACCTTCTCAAAGGGTTCCCTCTCTCCCTTTCCCCAGCCGCCGGAGGCATCTCTTCACCACACGCACAAAAAAAACCGGCTCGCACGTTTGTGCGAGCCGGTTTAATTATTAGGCTAAGTAGCGGGGGAGGCTTAGTACATGCCGCCCATTCCGCCCATGCCGCCCATTCCGCCCATGCCGCCGGGCATCGGGGGCATTCCGCCGGCTGCGCCAGCGGGTTCCGGCTTGTCGGCGATTGCGCACTCAGTGGTGAGGAGCAGGCCAGCTACGGAAGCAGCGTTCTGGAGCGCGGTGCGGGTGACCTTTTTGGGATCGATGACACCGGCCTTGATGAGGTCTTCGTATTCGTCGGTAGCGGCGTTGTAGCCCATGCCACCTTTGCCTTCCTTGATACGCTCAACCACGATGGAGCCTTCGAGGCCGGCGTTGCCAGCGATCTGGCGAAGCGGCTCTTCGACTGCACGAACGATGATGTTGACACCGGCCTGCTCGTCGTCGTCGAGGACTTCAACTTTCAGAGCAGCTGCGCCGGAGCGAGCGAGGACCACGCCGCCGCCGGGGACGATGCCCTCTTCGACTGCTGCGCGAGTAGCGTTCAGAGCGTCTTCGACGCGTGCTTTCTTTTCCTTCATCTCGGTCTCAGTGGCAGCGCCGACGTTGATGACTGCGACACCACCGACGATCTTGGCGAGGCGCTCCTGGAGCTTCTCACGATCGTATTCGGAAGTGGCGTCAGCGATCTCAGCACGGATCTGCTTGATGCGGCCTTTGATTTCATCAGCCTTGCCAGCGCCATCAACGATGACGGTGTTCTCTTTGTCGATGACAACGCGCTTACAAGAGCCGAGGTCGTTGACGGTGAGGGTTTCCATCTTGATGCCGAGGTCGTCGGAAACGACGGTGCCACCGGTGAGGGTAGCGATGTCCTGCAGCATGGCTTTGCGGCGTTCGCCGAAGCCGGGAGCCTTGACAGCAACCACGTTCAGGGTGCCGCGCAGCTTGTTGACAACCAGAGTTGCCAGAGCTTCGCCTTCAATGTCCTCTGCGAGGATCATGAGGGGCTTGGACATCTTTGCGCACTGCTCGAGGACGGGCAGGAGTTCCTTCATGTTGGAGATTTTGCTCTCCTTGATGAGGATCAACGGCTCTTCCATTTCGCAAGACATACGCTCGGTGTTGGTAACGAAATAGGGGGAGAGGTAACCACGATCGAACTGCATACCTTCGACAACGTCGAGGTTGGTGTCCAGACCCTTGGCTTCTTCTACAGTGATGACGCCTTCTTTGCCGACCTTGTTCATGGCTTCGGCAATGATGTTACCGATGGTAGCGTCATTGTTGGCGGAGATGGTACCGACCTGAGCGATCTCTTTCTGATCACGGGTGGGCTTGGCGACCTTTTCGAGGTCAGCAACGATGGCTTCAACAGCCTTGTCGATGCCGCGCTTGATGGACATGGGGGAACGACCAGCAGCCACGAGCTTCACGCCTTCGGTGAAGATGGCCTGAGCCAGAACGGTAGCAGTGGTGGTACCGTCGCCTGCGACGTCAGAAGTCTTGGAGGCAACTTCCTTGACCATCTGGGCGCCCATGTTCTCGAACTTGTCTTCCAGCTCGATTTCCTTGGCAACGGACACGCCGTCCTTGGTGATGATGGGGGAGCCAAAGGACTTCTCCATCACAACATTACGACCCTTGGGGCCGAGGGTAACTTTGACAGCGTTAGCCAATTTGTCCACGCCAGCTTTCAGCTTCTCGCGGGCCTTGGCGTCGAAAAGAATTTCTTTTGCCATGATTGTATCTCCTTAAAAGAAAAGTATCGTTGTATAAATAAGTTCGGTGCGGATGCTAGTCGACGATGGCGAGGAGGTCTTCCTCACGCATGACCAGGCACTCTTCACCGTCAATGGCGATTTCAGAACCAGCGTATTTGGCAAACAGGACCACATCGCCGACCTTGGCGGTCATGGCAACGCGCTCACCGTTGTCATCGAGCTTGCCGGGACCGGCAGCTACGATTTCACCCTTGCTGGGCTTTTCCTTGGCAGAATCCGGAATGTAGATACCACCAGCAGTCTTCTCTTCCACTTCCAGACGCTTGACCAGAACGCGATCATTCAGCGGTTTCAGCTTCATTTCCTCTATACCTCCAATAAATAATTAGCAAAATGAGGGGCCGAATCCCGGCCCTTTCGCCGGGCATTTCGCTCGGCTGGATGAAAGATAAACATGACTATGGGAGAGTCAAGCTCATGAGGCAAAAAAAGTTGCCACTTCAGGAACATTCATGAAGCGGCAATTTCGACTGATTGGACAAGTGAAAACTACTTCTTATTCTTATTGTAGTAGTCGCCGAACGGCTTGTCGTCTTTCAGAATGTGCTCACGGAACCAGTCATTCATGAAATTGTAAATTTTTATTGCAGGAACAGCAGTGCCATTCATCAGTTCGGCTTCCATACGGATAACGCTGGAAATGAACCTGTTGTGCTCTGCTTTCTGAGCAGCAAGACCAGGGAAATTAACCTCTTTCATGTACGCTTCCTCTGTGCCGAAATGATCAAAGGCGTAGTCCCTCAAATCAGTAACCACATCCAGAAGTTCGTCCACCTCTTCGTCATCCAGAACCTTGTAAAGATCAGGAATGACATCCCGCACCTTGGCGAGCATGGTAAAATAGGTTTCGTGCTGTTCGTCGAGTTCCGCTATATCCATCAGATACTCTTTGGTAAAAGCGGCCAGATTGATCTTGGAAGTCATGCGTCCTCCGGGAAACGCGAAAGATTTTTAGGAATTGTATAAAGGTAATTTCCCTTCCTGTCACGCAAGTGGTATGATGAAGGTAAGGAAAAGTGTCAATAAGGAGGAAAAGGACCGACAATTGCAACTTTACTTCACAGCAAGGAAAGGAGGCAACCATGTCCAGCATGCACCAGCCCTATGGCAATGGACTTCCGTCCGACAACCCTGCAAACGAACCCATCCTGCACAGTATCGATTTCGAAGATGTGGATTTGAGCCCGACCGGCCTGCAAATACTTCAGATCGGCGGACAGGCAGCCATACGACACCACATGCCTATGATGAACACCGACAATCTGACGCCCCATCAGGTCATGCTCATGTTCATCGACAAGGTCTTCTGGGAAGAACACAGCGGAGGGCTCATCATGTGTAGCGACATGGTCCAGTCAAGCCTCTGCCTCCCCATCCCCAAGGGGCACTGGAATGTCCGTATGGATGGAAAAACTGTCCAATGATGAATTAACGACATTCCTCACTCGACCGAAGAAACAACAGCCCCACGAGCAGATCAAGCTCGTGGGGCCTTTTCTTTGAGCATCGAAAGCAGCTGTCGGGCCACCGTCACTCAACCGACAGGATACCGTCACTCAACGACAGAAATTCGTCACCCGTCCGGCGTGATTCCGTCGCTCTGTCAACGATAGCATCGGCCAAACCAACTACCGGAGGTAGTCGTATGGACAGCCGACAAATCGAACCGTTTCTCAACCTTGATTCACCGTTCGGCGACCCTGTTCGCCATACCCTATTCTCTCTCGTCAAAAAACCGCTCTCCAAAGTCCTTCGTATTGACACTCTGAACTCCCTGTACTCAAAAGTGAACGATGCCATGGAAGACCGATCTTTCACGGAACAGGCGCTGAAAACCCTTGGCGTCAAATTCACGGTTGATGGCCAGCCCGTCTCCCGCATCCCGACAAAAGGACCACTGGTTGCCGTGTGCAACCACCCATTCGGCGTGCTGGAAGGCCTTATTTTGGTCAATATACTCAAGGAAATACGTACCGACATCAAAATCATGGCGAACTTCATGCTCGGCATGGTGCCGGAAATGGATGACATGATCATCCAGGTGGACCCTTTTGGCAAATCCGAGTCCGCCAAGAAGAACATCGCAGGCCTCAAAGCGTCCATGCGCTGGATAAAGAAAGGAGGCATGCTGGTGGTTTTCCCGGCAGGTGAAGTCTCCAGCCTGAAAGTGGGCAAACGCATGGTGGCCGACTCCAAATGGTCGCCCATGGTCGGACGGATCATCCGCAAAACAGGCGCAAACGTACTCCCTGTCTTCTTTGAAGGCCGCAACTCCAACCTCTTTCAGACAGTCGGCCTCATCCATCCGCGCCTGCGCACCATGCTCATTCCGCATGAAAACCTACGCCATGCTGCCAAGCAATCCATCCGCGTGGCCCTCGGCTCCGTGATCCCCGCTCACAAGCTGAATATTTACGCAAACGATGAAGAAGTGATAGATTACCTCCGCTTCCGCACTTATCTGCTACGCAAAAACAAACCGCGCTTCAAATTCAAGCAAAAGGACTCCAAGCGCAAACTTGACCCCATTGCAAACTCACGAGGCAAGCACATCCTTGCCAGCGAAGCAGCCGCCCTGCCCGATGACGCTATCCTCATCAAGTCAGGAGATTTCACGGTCTTTCAGGCCGGGGCATTCCAAATCCCCCGCCTCCTGCGAGAAATCGGCATTCAACGTGAGATAACCTTCCGACAAGTTGGCGAAGGCACAGGGCGCGCCATGGACATCGACGATTTTGATGATACCTACCGCCATCTCGTTCTCTGGAATCACAAGGAGCGAGAAGTGGCCGGCGCATATCGTTTCGGCCTCACGGATGAGATAGTAAAGAAGCAAGGCCCGAAAGGCCTCTACACCTCCACACTGTTTCACTACGACCCGGAGTTGCTCGAAAAAATGGGGCCGGCTCTGGAGATGGGCCGCTCGTTTATCTCACTGAAATATCAAAAGACTTACCAGCCTCTCCTCTTGCTCTGGAAAGGAGTAGCCGCCTTCATTGTCAACAATCCGCGCTACACCACCCTGTTCGGTTGCGTGTCCATTTCCAGCGAATATTCAGGCATATCCCGAGAGCTGATCATGAAATTCATGGAACACCACTGCTGTCTGCCGGAATTGGCAGATATGGCCCACCCGAAACACCCTCCCAAGGTGACACAGCTCCAGAGGATGGACTTCTCTCTCCCGAAAAACGCTTTCAACGATCCCGACGACGTCACCGCGCTGGTGAGTGATGTGGAAGGCGGCACCTCCATCCCGGTGCTTCTGCGCCAATACCTCAAACTGGGCGGCAAGATCATCGGGTTCAACGTGGACCCTGATTTCGGCAACTGTCTGGACGGCCTGATCCTGGTGAACCTCATGCAGACAGAACCCAAGGTACTGAAGCGATTCATGGGCAAGGATGGAGTGGACACTTTCCTCAACGCGAACCAAACGCCAAAACCCCTTCCCCTTATTCGGAACAACGTCAATACCGCAGCCTGAACTGGGCCAATGTATTCACGGACCTCGGCTCTGAACGGGCCTATAAAAAAATCCCAAGCCCTGCCATAATTTGGCAGGGCTTTCCGTTTAATGCACAGACTTGGCATCGTAAAAAGATATGTATAGAGTCTCGGCATGCGTAATACAATTCTGCTCACCATATTGGCACTGGCCTTGCTCGTCCCCTCCATGGCTTTCGCGGAAGGCGAAAACGGCTGTGCGCCCGAATATCAAGCTGTCACCGACAGTGCCCTCGTCAAGCTCCAAGGCACTGGCGACATGGATATTACCGTAGTTACCGACCCGCTCTGTTGGCACTGCCGACTGGGTCACAAGCTCCTTAATGAAGAAAAGGGCCTTTACCGAACCCTGAGCATTGTCTTTTTCCCGCGCAAACAATTCATCGGATCGGATATGGCAGCTTGGATTCTGGAGGATGCCGCAGGAACGGACTCACTCCAGGCTAAAGTGGATTTCGCCTACAAACATCTCAAGCAGCCCAAGACCGAAGATCTCGGGGAAGCGCGTGACATCGTGCTGACCCAATTCCTCTTCCAGTTCCCGGAAATGATCGGCGAAAACGAAACCGTTGATGATCTGTCCGCCCGTCTGGAAAAGAATAACGCCCCCCATGTATTGAAGACAGCAGAACTCTGCCGGACCGCCAAAATCCCCGGCACGCCAATCCTCATTGCAGGAGAATATGTCCTGCTGGGCTACGGAGCCGGACCATGGGTCAAGGCAATGAAAACCAAGAGATTTTGTAAATAGCAAAAAAGGCCTCGATAAGAGGCCTTTTTCATTACTATCATCCCTACTGCGATTATGCCGTTTCAGCGCTCTCAAAAACATCACGAGCCGCGAACAGCCCATTCAGGGCTGCCGGGAATCCTGCGTAAACCGCCATCTGCATGATGCTTTCGACGACCTCCTCCTGACTCAGCCCGACATTGAGGCCAGCCGTGATGTGAACCTTGAGCTGCGGTGTGGCATTGCCCATAGCGGTTAGGGCCGCGATGGTGGCAATTTCCCTTGAACGCAAGTCCAGACCCGGACGGGAATAGATGTCACCGAATGGAAACTCAATAAGATAGTCGGCAAAATCCGGGGCGATGTCCTTGAGGGACTCTACCACATTGGCTCCGGCTTCCCCGTCAATTTCCTCCAGCTTCTTCAATCCTCTTTCGTAACGCGTCATACTCTTTCTCCATTGTTTCATACACATCGATCTTATCATCCAGAGACGTCAGGTGAGACTTGAGCTTATCGATATTCCGCATCAAATCTTGCCGATGGAGGAGGAGCATTTCCTTGCGTTCGGTCAGCGTGGTGTCGCCTTCATACCGCAATTCCGCGTATTGCTGGATCTGTTTGAGCGGCATGCCGGTCCCTTTCAGCCGAAGGATGAACTCCAGCCACGTCTGGTCCTGCCGGGTGTAGCTTCGCCGAGCGCCCGCTCGATCCACTTCCCGAATCAGCCCAATTTTCTCATAGTACCGCAGGGTGTGGGGCGACACTTCAAGTCGCTTTGCCATTTCGCTGATGGTCATGTCCTTTCTCCATGTATGAAACAGTGTACGAGTTAGAGTTTACTCTAAGTCAAGCAGCTCTGTAATCTTTTTTTAGGACAGAAAAAGCCCCTCCCCGGATGATGGGAAGAGGCATAAAAACCACTGCAGCAATCGCTCATTCGAGAGCTTCTCAATACATATATTTTACCATCTGCCTCACAGCGGGCCGACAAAACGACCGATACGCAAAATCCCCTGCTGCATTTCATCACAGCGGCGATGGGCAAAACCGGTGTGCAATATTGTTCGCCCCGGAAGCGGAACGGCTCGCGCCGCGCTTACGACTCCATCTCGTTGATGCGAAAGGACGCCGTGAGGGTACTCAGACCGAAGATCCGTCCGGTCGGAAAGTGTTTTGCCGATAAAAAATGTCAACAGGGCCACCAGCAGAAAAACCAACAGACGTGCGCTCGCCATGACTGCCTCGCTTTGCTGAATGAGGTTGAATCAACCATAGCACAGCAGCGCACTTTTGACCAAAATGCTTGAGGCGGCGAAAAGCCCCTCGAATTGAGGGGCTTTCTTGGGATCAAGGTGGTGACCATACACATAACATTGTATATGGGTCTGTTTCGAGGGCTTTTTCTTTACAAATGCCATTACTTTGCCTTGTAACTTGTTGACTTTGTTTTATATATTAAGCTGCTTCCTCAGCTTTCTCTTCTTGAGCTACATCATTCCGAGTCATCATGTCATAATGAGAGCCATGTTTGTTCTTTCTGAATATTTCTTCAAATACTCGAAGGTAGTTGTCTCTTCCTTCAACGCTTTGGGACATATAGAGGTCATCAAAGACTGAGTGAGAGCCATCATTTGACCATTGCAAGAGCGAATAACAAATATCTTGGTCATCACCTTCGAATTTATCAGCCAGTTCCCATATATTTATTCCACCAAACATCTTGAAATAATTCTCTAAAATCCTTCGAAGCGTATTTCTGACGTCTAGGGAGTCATAGTCTTTTGCTCTATTAACTTCTTCCCAAAGCATTTGATAACTAGTGCGAACAGGATTATCGACATGGTGTTCAATACAAGAGTAACGTCCTGTTTTTCTTACAATCCAGTAACTTGATCTGGCTTGTTCTGCATCTTGCTGGTTCGTTACTTCTTTAAAAAAGTAAACATTGTGAGTCAGAAGGATCATTTGATGTATTTTAAAACCATCACGCTCTTTGGCGAGCTTCTTAATTAGTGTGCTGACAACATACAGAACTTTACTATCTAGGCTAGAAACTGGATCATCGAACACAATAATTTTATCATCCATTATACTGTTGTCAGGATCAACGCCTTTAACCATCTGGTAGAAATAAAGAAAAGCGATGAAGGTCTTTTCACCTTCACTTAGTGTATTGTTGGCTGGAGTTCCATTATCTCTCACAATTGAATAACGGGCTTGATCATCCACCTGCTCTATGGTGAAATTTGAAAATCCAAACTGTTTAAGGATGTTATTTATATCATTTGCAGGCTTAGAAATGCTCTTGAGCTTATCACCAATCTCAACGATTCTTCTTCTGCAAGCTCCAATTTCGGTCTCAGCTTCAGAAATCTTAGTTTTTAGATTAGCAATCCCAGTATCTTTGCCATCTCTTTTTTTCTTGTATGCATTGTAGGTGGTTGATGTTTGCTTGCCGAGGTATACCCATATGTCTTCAACTAGTTGGGATTTGCCTGAGTCAAAAGAGCTAAGTTTTGTATTGTAGTCTGCAATTGCTGTGTTTGCTGTAGTGATTATCGCTGCAAGTACTTTTAGGCTTTCTTCTATCGGCTCTAAGGATACTTGTTCACTTGGCTCCTTGATTTTTCTAGCGATCTTGCTCTGATTGGTTAAAATAATTGCTTCGATAGTTTTCAAAAGAAGCTCAACTTCTTTGTACTTGAAGAATTCACCTTCAAAGCTGGCATAACCTTGAATATTACTAACTAGTATTTGCATCTCAGAATCAAACTGATTTGAAAACTGCCTCAACTTTTCTTTCTGCTGCTTATACGTTTCGTCAAAGTAATATTCTAAATCATCCTTTAGGGTAACTGTAGTTCCTTGCTGACAGAATGGACATTTCACACCATCAAAATATTTACGTCCTTGATCTACCCAGTCATTGTTGCCTAGTGCGGTTATCAGTTCAGCAACAGTTGTCCCTTCTTTTCCTTTAATCTCTGTGGCTAATATAGGGTTGCCCTTTATAGATGAACAAGCAGTCCATGACAGCATTGGGAGTGTTTTTATGTCGTCGGGCCTACCATCAGGTGAAAAGTACAAATTTGACGCTTTTATCAAATCATCTAAGCTTTTGCTTTCATCCTCTCTAGATGCATACAGGGCACATTTCTCCATAAATTTCTTATGAGGCTTCATGCAACCTTTGTAAGCCTCCCTAAAAACATCAAGATTATGTTTTCCAATCTCCCAGCAGTAAGAGATAAATTCTTTCTCTTCTTGATTCTTCTTTTCTTCTATGTGGGCAATGCTAGCATTATGACTCGTAATACTTTTAGAATGTACTACAATTCCAGCTTCTTTCTCTTTCAGTTTCTTCGCAAGGTCTGGAGCATCTTCACCCATAACGAAAATGCCTTCAATTGTAGGCTGGCCAATAGTTCTACTCACAAAATCAGCGTCATAAATGCATACTTTTCTTTTCTGACCCTCTGCCCAGCCATGGCACACTGAACAATTAGAATAATCCTTCTCTGTTGTTCTACCGTTAAACTTACAATCCAAAAATTGCGCTATCGTACTCTTGCCACACCCATTCTCACCATAGATATAATTCAATTGTTTTAAAGGCTCAAGCACCTGATTTTCTTCTTTATAACTGGCAACTTTGTTCAATGTAACACTTTGAAGCATGAATCCCCCAAATGTATAAGTGTATAAATCGAGAAACATTTTTCTGCACAATATCAAATATTTGGTATCGTAAAGCTGTAAGAACAAGAGGTCAAGGAGAGTAAATACTTTTAATTATTACAATCAAATAGTCCGTAATGATTAATTTGACTGATGCACTGTGGCCTCCCGCTTCAGAATCAATGGTACCGATACTGTCTGGTCAAATAAACTCGATTAGCTGAAATCTGCTTAATCATGAGTCCATCTAGAGTACACTCATCTTAGACAACCTCTGCGGACTGACTCTCTGTCTATCTAGGGTCTAAGAATCTTTAAATCGGCGCTTTGTCTACTTGGGGCTTTACCGCTAATAGACAACAATTAAATCAGGAGATGGTTATTTGATAGGCATCTTTTAAGTTACGGCCTGACCTTTGTCTGGCACATAACCATCATCCCAGATTCTCGCACCTGCTTGTCCAACGAAAGCAGCCCGGCAGGCTGAGCGTCGGTGAGCACCATGCCTAGGTTCTCCTGCACAAGAACCCCGTTCAGCACCATGCGGTCCATGTGCTCGGCAAGGCAGGTGTAATACCCCTTCACATCGAGCAATCCGCACGATTTAGCGTGGTAGCCTAGCTGGTTCCAGATCAATTGTTTGAGGTGCTGTATTCTGTTTGTCTGTGCTGGATAAAGCTAAAAGAAAGCAATTACACTGTAGCTACCCAAAAAAAATGGCCCCGAGTTCGTCGGGGCCATTTTTATCAACATTATGGAAAACGCCTTGCCTGAAAACAGCAGGGCTTTTTTATTACAACGGTGAAGAGATGTTTAGTCTTCGCGGCTCGTGACTTCCAGCAGGTGGTAACCGAACTGTGTTTTTACCGGGCCATGAACTTCGCCAACTGCTTCGTTGAACACAACGGTGTCAAATTCCGGGACCATGGCGCCGGGGCCGAACTCACCCAGATCGCCGCCGCGCTGTCCGGAAGGACAACTGGAGTGTTTTTTTGCCAGTTCAGCAAAATCAGCGCCGTCCTGAATTTGTTTTTTCAGGTCCAGACAAGTTTGTTCATCACTAACCAAAAGGTGGCGGGCAGATGCTTTTGCCATGTGCGTGCTCCTGTAAGCTTGAATATAAGAATTTTAATAAACCATGTGATTTTGCCGTTGCGACTTCGTGCGTCACAAAAAATGACGTTACATGGATACGCGTGGACTGCAAGATGAAAACCCGCACCAGAATGAGGGGGACACCATACCTATTTCTCATCGGTTAATTCTGAAAACACCTCCCTCCCCCCAAAATCCAATCGCCACAAACCAAACACCCGCACAAAAAAAAGGGCCTTCCAAGAAGGCCCTTTTTAGTATCTGTTTACGAATTGGAAGCGGTTTTACAGCCCCTTCTTCTTCTCAATCCACTTGTCCACATGAGGCGGATCATACGTCTTAAACTGATCAAGCAGCCCTGCAGGATCAGCGTCGGTGAGAACCATGCCCCGGTGTTCCTGCACGAGGAACCCGTTCACGACCATGCGGTCCATGTGTTCGGCCAGACAGGTGTAGTACCCTTTGACATCCAGCAGCCCGCACGGTTTGGCGTGGTAGCCAAGTTGATTCCACGTCAGCACCTCAAAGAACTCTTCCAAAGTGCCGAGACCGCCGGGAAGCGCAATGAAGCCATCCGAAAGTTCGGCCATCAGCTGCTTGCGCTCATGCATGGAGTTGACGACGTGTTGCTCGGTCAGATTGGTGTGGGCGACCTCTTTTTCCACCAGCAGTTCAGGAATAACTCCGACAACCTCACCGCCCGCCTCAAGACAGGTATTGGCGAGGCGCCCCATGAGGCCCGAGTTGGAGCCGCCATAGACGAGCCCGATATTACGCTCGGCCAATTCGCGGGCCAAGGTGTCAGCAGCATTGCCATAAGCTTCATCAAAACCGGGATTGGAACCGAGATAAACACAAATACGTTTCATGATGCCTCATTATGCTTTTTTTCAATGCCAGCCACAAAGTCGTCCATCACGGCCTGTCTGGGATTTTAAAATAGAGTTCGCCAGGGCCGCATAGCCCGGTAGCGCGGGGTGGATATTGTCTCTCCCCTTCAAGGCTTGTGCGTATACTGGAGGTACCTGCCTGGCGTCAATGACCGAGATATATGTCATCCGTGAGCATCCGCTCATAAAAGAGGAGAAGCCCCCTTTCCCGATCGTCGAAAAAAGCAGATTCAGGTCGTCAGTTCAACCACGGCTGCTGACTCCACGAAAGACACAAGCCCCGCAGTGCATTACGTCACTGTGGGGCTTTTTTATTACCAACCTATAACGGATTTGGTTTCATGAACTTTATCGTAGGCAGCCTCTTTCCATGAAATCCATGACGAAAGAGTTAATGCTCAACCGGCTTCTCTGCGGTTTCATCGGCATCTTCCACATCGCTTTGAGTATCGAGAATCGAAAGAACCTCTCCGCCTAGCTCCGAACCTTGCATGGCCGTCCTCGCCCGTTTCAGGTTTCCGGCGGCGACCTGATAGTACGTCGGATGAATTCTAATGGCGGTTTCAAAGCATTCGACAGCCTTCTTCAATTCTCCCTCAAGATAGAGAACATAGCCCATGTTGTTATAGGCTTGAGCTTCGTCACCTGCGGACCGAAACGCCTCGAACGCTTCGCCATACTTCTCGCACTTGACCAGGGCAATCCCCAAATTGTTGAAGGTCTTCGGGGGGGTGCACCCCTTTCTGATGGCTTTACGAAAAAACACGATGGCGAATTCATATTCATGGAGGAAAAGGTATGACATTCCAAGATTGTTAAGAATTTCTCCATTGTCAGGATTGCAAGTATGCGCCCGTAACAAAGAAATTTTTGCATTCAAAGGGCGGCCTTCCCAGTTGGCGATGACACCCAGCAGGTTGTCCGCCTGACTGAATTCACAGGTACCATTACTGGCCAAACTCAAATACTTTTTTGCATCCTTATACATACCGGCGGCGAAGTAGACCTTACCAACCCCAAGACTGGCTTGCCGATTATCCGGAAAATCCTTGTGGATGCCCATGTACTCGTTGAGGGCCTTCTCCATGAGCCCGCGCCTGACCAAAATATCGCCACGCAACAAGCGGAGATTCGTATCCTCCGGCTTGAGGGCGAGGGCCTTGCTAAAATGCAGAAACGCTTTCTCATAGCTTCCTTTAGAGTAATGCCTGTGACCGATTGTGACATGCTGATCGTAGTCAAGTACTCTGGAAGTCTCGCTGTCATGCTCATCAAGCCAGCTCTGCAAGGTGTTATCCCCCTCGATCTCCTTCTTCGCACACCCCGCAAGGCAGCAGGTAAGAATCAGACAGAAGATAACCGCGACACTCATGAACCGTTTACCCGACATGACAACCTCCAGCATTGATCACCTGGCAAAAATGCCCATAATTCGTATGGATGCAGGCCCCATAAGTACAACAAACAGAATCGGCATAACAAAGAAGATCAAGGGAACCATAAGCTTGACAGGGAGCTTTCCGGCAATCTCCTCTGCAGCCTGAAACCGTTTGACGCGCAACGTATCCGAATAGATACGCAGGGTTCTGGCGATGCTTGTGCCGAGTTGTTCGGATTGCACAACCAGCGTCACAAGGCTGTCCAACTCCTCCACCCCAGTCCGCTTGGCAAGGCTACGCAGGACCTCGGCCCGCCCCTGTCCAGCCAAGAGCTCCAGCCCCACCTGATGCAGCTCTTTACTCAACTCCGGACACGATAAGCGCAAGTCCTTGGCAACCCTTGAAAGCGTTTGATCAAGCCCCATGCCGGACTCGACGCACACAACCATGAGGTCGAGCGCCTCCGGGAGCTCATGGATCAACTTGGTTTTACGGGATCGAGTTCTATAGGAAATCCAAAAAGCCGGAATCATGAAGCCCACATACGCACAAGTCAGGGCCACGAACGGAAGGTACATCGGCAACACTTTCTCAGGAATGGCGAAACGAAGCATGAGGCCGCCAATGCCGAAAAGCAATGCTAACAGTATGCGTATCCCCCAAAACGCCCCCGGTGCCCAGTTCGAAGAATACCCGGCCCGGCAAAGACGAAGCCTGCATTCACTGGAAACATGGACATCAGTTGGGCCCAGTTTCGATCCAAAGAACGACAACAAACCTGCAAATGGTCCCAATCCGGACGACGGCACTTGTCCCGCGTTGCCCACTTGGGCAACCTCTACGCGATGTTTCACGCGCTTCTCTGGGCGTCTCGCTTCAATGAAACTGAAACCAGCCCATGCGAGCATCAGAACAGCCATACCGGTAAGCAAAGGGAATATTATGATTTCATAGCCCATGTTACACCTTCACCTTGATCATTTTCTTGATGACGAGAAGGCCCAGAACCAGAGCGACCAATGCGCCCTTGAGCATGGTGATGCCGGTTTCCGTCGTATAAAGTAGCGCCAAGTACTCCGGATTGATGAGTTGAATGAAAATGGCGAGAGCAAGCGGTAGGAGGAACAGTATGGCCGCCGAGACACGACACTCGGCAGTGAGCACCCGGACCTTGCCTTCGAGCTTGAAACGCTCCCGGATCAAGTAGGCTATGGTTTGGACAATCTCTGCCATGTTACCGCCTGTTTCACGCTGAACCATAAGTGAGGTGATGAAAAAGCGCAGGTCCTGAAGGTCAACTCGATCAGCCAGATTCAAGAGGGCCTTGTCCATGCCGATCCCGTAGTTGACCTCCTGCAGCATTATGCCGAATTCCTCGCCAATAGGAGCGGAATAATCCTTGGCGATCATGTTCAGGCCAGAAGAAAGAGCGTGTCCGGAGTCAAGGGCGCGGGCAAGGCTATCCAAGGCGTCGGGCAACTGGTTGAGGAACTTGTTCATTCGTTTCGTTTTCAGGAACTTGATAATCGAAACAGGAAGGCAAAGACCGAGGAAACCACCGCCAACGGCAAAATACAGGTTGAATCGACTTAGCAACAGATAGCTAAAGAGACTTGCCGTAAGAGAGGCCAAGACCACCGCTCCCGGGCTGACGTCCAGCCCTGCCTGAAGTATGAGTTTCCTCAGTTTCTGCACATTTGTGAACAGACTCAGGAAACCGTGAAGCCACTGGATGCCGGAAAGCGTTTCCTGGCGAACAAGCGACTGGAGAGGCGCATCTGACGCTCCGGAAACGCGAACAATTCTTTCTGTCATGTGGTTCCCGCCCTTCCCAAGCCTGGACGTAAGTACGTATGACCCTACCCAAACGAATAAAAAGGCCGTTATTCCGACACAAACTATGACGATGATATCTATCGACATCCCTACCCCCCTAGAACGTTTCGGCCGGACGAAAGATATTACTACTCAACTCCTGTCCATAAGCATGCAGTTGCTCCATAAACTTCGGGCGTATGCCCATCGGTTCAAAGTCTCCGACAATAATGCCCTGGGGATCAATGCCATGCTGCTTGAACCGGTAGATCTCCTGCATCGTGACAGTGTCCCCTTCCATGCCGGTGATTTCCTGCACGCTGATAACTTTACGAGAACCATCCGTGAGCCTTGCGGTCTGAATGACTGCATCGATCGCCGAACTCGTGAAGCGGCGCATCGACAACGTATCCAGCCCGAGCCCCGCCATGGAAACCATTGTTTCCAGCCTCATCAGGGCGTCACGCGGGGTATTCGCATGAATGGTCGTCAAAGAGCCGTCATGACCAGTGTTCATGGCCTGGAGCATGTCCAATGCCTCGCTGCTACGGACCTCACCGACGATAATCCTGTCAGGCCGCATACGAAGAGCATTCTTGACCAGTTCCCGCTGTGTCACTTCTCCCTTGCCCTCGATATTACTGGGCCTCGTTTCCAGGCGGATGAGGTGTTCCTGCTTGAGTTGGAGTTCGACGGCGTCCTCAATGGTAACGATTCGCTCCCGCTCCGGGATGAAGCGTGAAAGGACGTTAAGCAACGTCGTCTTTCCGCTGCCCGTACCTCCCGATATGATCACGTTCAAATGCCCTTGGATCATGGCTTTGAACAGCTCACCCAATTCGGGAGTAACTGACCGAAAACCGATCAGGTCGGCCAGCTCCAACGGATCCTTTGAGAACTTACGAATGGACAGTGCACAACCGTCAACCGCTAAAGGAGGGATAATGGCATTGACGCGACTTCCGTCCATCAGTCGCGCATCGACCATAGGGGAAGATTCATCGATACGCCGACCGATCTTTGCGACAATCCGGTCAACTATTTTCCTCAAATGCTCTTCATCCTTAAAACGGCTGGAGGTGAGTTCCAGCAGCCCTCTCCTTTCCACGTAGATTTTCTGGTACGTGTTGACCAGGATATCGTTAACAGTGTGGTCTTTGAGGAACGGTTCGATCGGCCCCAAACCGAAGACCTCGTCCTGCACTTCCAGGATGAGCATCTGCCGCTCGGCAGAATTCAAGGGGGTGGTGGAGAAATCCTCCCGAAGGATGGCTTCCACCTGTTTCGCTATTTGCGCATTGACAATATCGCGTGACAGCTTCTCGATCATGCTGAGATCCAAGGAGGAAATCAAACGGTCATGAACCTGTATTTTCACCTCATGATACACGTCAGTGTCATCGGGGACCAACTCCGGTAGCACCTCTTTCCATGAGCGCTCCCTTGTTTCTGTTGGTGTCGCCTCCAGTCTCTCGAAACGCTCAGTCAGATTCATAGCTACCTCCTCCGCCGACTAAATGAACCAAAACTTTCTAACTCGTGCCACCTTTGCTTTTGAGCTCCTGCCTAGATGACCGGCGATTTTCCTCACAGCCTTGGCCGACTGAGATTTCCTGTACAGCTTGGCTAGTGGTTCCCCCTGATTAATGGCGGCCAAGACAACATCCCCGTCCTCAGGAATGGTAAAGCTCACGGGCTTTCCAGTAATTTTTTCCACTTCAGCCATTGAAATGAAGACCTTCTTCGAGGGACGATTTACGACCAGGTCCATCTTCTCGTTGGCAAGTGGCGAGCATCCGTCGCAAAGGGAAAGGATCAATTTGCCATCAACCAGACTAGGCAGGCTCATTAGGGTGACCATAAAAATCTTTTCCGCCATCTCACAAAGCTTAGCCAGCCTTTTGCTCATACCGCCGCCCATATCCACAACTATGTGATCGAAGCTGTCGCAGGCAGTGGAGAGAATGGACTCCATGGCTGATGGATGCAGCGGCAAGACGGTGTCTGGATAACACGGCGCAGCCAAGATCTTGAGGCCGCTTGAGTGGTGATACATAAGCCCATCCAGGAATATGGGGTCCAACCGTTCCAGACTGTGAACTGCGTTGCTCCAACTGTAATCCGTCACCACATCAAGAAATAAGGCCACATCGCCACTTGTACGTGCAAAATCTAACAGGGCGGTCTTGCCTCCCTTTTTATGCAGTTCCAAGGCAAGGTTGACCGCAAGGGTCGTCGACCCAACGCCAGTCCGAGCCCCGACGACGCCATATATCTTTCCGGGCACCTTCTCATCGACATCTTTTTGCTCAGGTGTGACGCACTTGCACCGGCTTACCGCAGAGGTAAGCGCCTGCTCCGTGACCGGATAAGGCAAAAATTCATCAATCCCCGCCTGCATACAGCGAATGAGGAAGTCTTGGTTGACCCTATCGCCGGTCATCAGCACGGCATAGGCTTTACCGCTCCTTTTAAGAGAGGCAGCCCTCTGGAGGGCATCATTGGGATTAGCCCCCACATCAACAAGATACACCGAACTGCCATCGCCGTTTCCTCGAACGATGCCATAATCCTGCATCTCGTTGATGAGGCTCTCCAGCTGTCCTCTGACGCCTTCATCCTGTATGGACAATGCAACAGACATGGTTTGCTTGTTGGACATACTTAGACTCCTCATATTACCGGCTTGAATCACGAACAAATTTCAATTGGTACAGCGCGCAATTCCCCGGCACCGGATTCGGGTCGTACACAACCGTTTCAAGAAATATCCCATACACATATCCACCACTAATACTCTCGATAAACAGAGCACCCAGGTTATTGACCGTGACGAAATTCCTTCCTGAAACAGGCGGGTTGGTGGGGTCATAAAACGCTATAACCGCGACCCGCGGGCTGGACAATTCGGGAGTGTAATCCGAATTGACGATTTGGGTCCCATCCCAGTGGGCGTTCGGATCCTGAGCGAAAAGATCGTTGACCCCCTGTTTGGTGGGACCGACCATGTTACCCGGCTCCAATTGCAATTGGTCGCCCACCGAAACCGGGTATTGATTGCTTCCGTTGCAAGAGGCGATGTTCAGCCGATACTCGGACGCCCCTGGGACCGGAGTGCCCACATTAAGGGGGGGCAAGTCCACGGCGAAAAAATGTCCGGGGGCGACAACGTCCTGAGGATTGCCGACCTTCAAGACAATCCGGTCTCCATGGTTGTAGGTCCTGCTGTAACCGATGATAGTAATCGAATCGAACTCAGCAGGCACGTTCACATCGACTTCACCGTCTCCATCGATGTCATCCCAGGTGAAGAGATCGGGAACGGAGAACGGCTTGATGCACTCGCTGGAACAGACCTGTTGCGCCTCGACTCTTGCTGTCGCTCCGACATTGGTTTCGGATATGCCAAAGACGTTGGCGAAAAACAGGCTCAGGGGATTCCCCCTCGACGCAGTCCTTCTAACCGTCACTTCTACCTGATTCGGCGAGACCGTGTTTGGCGCACCGTCCAAATAGAATGACACGTCACTCGCAGTTAACGCATTGGTCGGATCGTCGTGGGAGCCCAGGTTCCCTCGGCCATAATCGACGGCCACGACTGCAACTTCCGTAAGGTCATCAGGGTACGCAACCAGAGCCCTGCCGCCGGCCAAGGCGGCGATATCCGCCGCCTTTTGCAGATCCCCTCGTTTTGCAAAGATATATCCGGCGTCCAGACCAAAGGCGAGAAACCCCACGAGCACGGCAATGGTAATCGCCATGGTGACCCCAATAACCCCACTCCTGGAATCAGCAAATTTATGTTGTCCTTTCATGACTCACCTCTCACGGCCTGTTGTAAATGGCTGACACACCAACAGTGTCGGAAAACGTCACGCCGGGGATTGGAATCAACGGCAGATCTGGCACCACATAGGAAATGGACAGAACGTTATCCGCCCCGCTTCCGCCCGACAAAGATATGGTCGCCCGGGTGGGGTCCAGCCCCGATGCCGTAAGATACTCGTTAACCGAAGAAACATGATCGTGATACCGCATGAGACTGATTGCCCCTTCCCGTGCCGCCCGGTTCAATACGAGGTCTGTCCTGACCAACCGCCCCAGGTCGTACAACCCCGCCAAAATGGGTACGAGCACAAATGCGGTGATCATGATGAACTCCACGGACACGCCGCCGAATATGTTCGATCTGTTCCTTCTCATGGCTATCCACCTATGGTTCGTATTGCATGACCGCCGAACTGGAAACAGAAGTCAGTCCCACGACTCCCGTCACGAGTTTCGGAATAAAGAGAAAGGTAAACGGCATGGCGACGCTGACAGAGACATCGCTCCCCGGCGTCCTCCCACTAATCGCCACGGTCGGTGTTTTATTCATACCGCTCGAGGTGAGCACCTGTGTTACGACAGACATGACCTCGGCATCGGTCGCTTCGGACAGCACGCCCATGCGAACTCCTTCATTGGAGGCATGCGAGACTGCATACATCGTCCAAAAATACCGAGACACGTCGATTGTTCCGAGAAGGAGAACCACGAATATTGGGAACACCAACGCCGTTTCCACGGTTGAGACGCCCTTCCCAGACAAGAATAGTTTGAGTAATCGGCGAATCATGCCACCCTCCTATTCCTTTTGCATCGTACCCATGAACTTATTGCCAGAGGAGTCCTTTTCGGACAGCCCCACTGAATTCTTGTTCCTGTATATATTTTGGACATTGAGAGCCTTCTCGCCGTTGAGCCCTTCAACGGGCTCCGTGCCAGCCGGTGTGGGATCGAGCTTCTGCATCTCCACTGCCATACGAACAGAATCACCCATGGGTGGCATTGGAGTGGTCTCGCAGCCTGCGACAAAAAACACCGACATCATCAGAGCCAACAACAGCATAGTCCACTTTTGCATATCTACCTCCAAGTCACTTGATGGTAACGGTGTGCCCGACCTGCCCGTCAAAACCGACAGAGTTGGCATTCAATTCCGGATTGCCAACCTGATTATTAATCGGTTTAACGCCAGAGACCTCAGGTTTGCCTTCCAGCTTACCCATGAGGTAGAATTCCACGTCGTTGGGCTCGATAATGCCATCGGTCGGAAGCGTCTGTTTGCTCGCATCCAACGGCTTAACCAGGTGCGGGGTGACGATGATCACCAGCTCGCTCTGGAACTTCTGAAACTCGGAGCTGCGGAACAGCGTTCCAAGTACCGGGACGTCACCCAGGCCAGGGAATTTGGAGATGGATTCACGCATGTTATCCTTGACCAGCCCTGCCACTGCGAAACTCTGCCCACTCTGAAGCTCAACCGAGGTTTCCACCTTGCGTGTCGTGATCGCCGGTATCGTGGCGCCATTCAAGGTAATGGCGTTGGCGTAGTCGAGATCGGAGACCTCAGGCATGACCTCTATGTTGATTCGCCCATTTCCCAACACGGTCGGCCTGAATTCGAGCCCGACTCCAAAGGGCCGATACTCGATAGCGACAGTGCCGAGACCTTGCGGTACGGGAACCGGAATCTCGCCACCGGCGAGGAAACTTCCTGTCTGACCGCTCAGGCATATTACGTTGGGCTCCGCCAGCATCTTGACCAACCCGTTTTCCTTGAGGGCATCAATGAACGCACTCCAGTTGCCTCCGCCACCATCGCGGAAGGTGAACGCACTGTTTACGTTCTTGGACAGCCGAAAATCGCCGTTCTCATCATAACCGGTCAATGCATTGAGGAAGGTAAAGAAGACTTCACCATCAAGCAGTTGGCCGGTATTGATATACGCCAGGTTGAAGCCAAGCCGCTTCAGCACGCTCCGGGAGACTTCCGCGATACGCACTTCCAGCATGACTTGATGCACCCCGCCCACATTGACGAGATTGATGACCTTGCCAGGCGCATATGCTTCTGCCAGCGACATGGCAGTCGTTATGCTCGCCGGGTCTTGAACGGTTCCGGCTACTGAAATGGTATCTTTAGCGGCAATGATCTGAAGATTTTCCTCTTCAGGAAGCAATTTATAAAGCAACTTCTTAAGATTGGTCGTATCCTGACGAACGCTCACATCCATCGCATACAACAGCTTGTCCTTATCGCCCCAGAGAGTAAGGGTCGTCATGCCGGAAGTTTTTCCGTTCATGTAGATTCGACGCGGGGTCAGCATCATGACATCGGCCGTAGCCGGATCGGCGATACTCACCTTGCGTACACGGGCATCGCTCTCCAAGATGATCGACTTGCCTATGTAGATCTCAACTTCCTCTATCTCACTGATGCGGAGGGTCTTCTTCCCGGCCAAAACGTTACACGGCAACAACATGGCAACAGTCAGGATTATGAGCGGCAGATATTTCAATAGAACTCTCATATACACTCCCATTCCTTTGCATTCACAGAATCATCGCTTCAACCACACAGTCTTGGTTTCAGTCCCTTTCATGACGACGGCACGATATCCCTTGCGCTTCGCCTTCAAAGGAGCGCTTTTCTTGTTTTCAGGACGATAAGCCGAGAGGGTCTTGAACTCGTCAGCGCCCGAGGTCAACACAGTCTCGGAGTCCGTGGCATGGCGAAGTGCAAAATGCAGCTCACCCTGCGTGGAAGCAAGCGCGAGGAATTCACTCTCCTGGGGCGTCACTTCAAGGGTGTAGACATCGACAGGAGATGACTTCTTGCCGTTCTCGCCGGATACCAGTTCCGAGCCAGTTGCCAGAACCTTGAGATTTTCAAGAACGACCTTCGTTACCGGCTTCTTTGTGTCGATAAGCTTCATGGAAACAAGAACATCCAACTGGTCACCTGGACGAACGAATCCCGAAAGGCCGAGGACCTTATTGCCCTTGACGGCCATGGCCCGCTTTCCGGGCGTAATGAGTGCGCAGACTCCTCCGGATGTCACCTCCTTGGGCGCAAGGCGTCCCTCCGTGACGACCTCCTGCAAGCCGATTGCGTGGACCGTCACACGTCCGACCACCTGCTCCTCTTTCTGGTAACTGTCATCGGGGAGTGAGGCGGGAAGAAAGCTTATAGCCTTGAGCATGGAGGCCTCAAGCACAGTGCCGGCCGGGATGGGGGTAGCAGCCACAACACCCGAAACCGTTTCGATCTCAGCCACGTTGAGAGACACCTCCTCGCGAGATTGCATCCAATGCATGGCGGCATACGAGGCCACCCCTGCAAAGAAAATTGCGATGACGAGTTGGATTGCCATTCTTTTCTTACTCATAACTCACCCCTTGATAATTGTTCAGGAGCTTCAACCTTCAACCAGCATATGGATGACTGAAGCGGTGCCACCGACGGCGATGGCAACTCCGTATCTTAAACTCGGCAGGCGATCTGACCTGAGTTCGGTCATGTCGAAAGATTTTGTAATTCGCCAGGAGACTATCCAGACACCCAATCTTCTGAGGAAATGAACCAGTTCGCCTCGGTAGTTCAAAAGCACCGCCAGCGCGTATAAACCACCCAGGATACTGGTTATGAGAAAGGCATAAAATGTATGGATTGGCCCGAGGCCAGCCCCTAAAGCGGCCATCAATTTGACGTCACCCGCCCCCATCGCACCGAACAAATAGGGCAACATCATGACGAGAAAACCGACACAGGCTCCCTGAATGGAAAAGATCAGGCCTTCGAGACCCTGGGTAAAATAAAAGTAACTTAAAAGAATGACGAAGGAAGTGATGGTGACGACGTTCGGAATGATCCCGGATTTGATATCGGTATAGGCACTGATAACAAGAACAATAATAAGGAATATGGCAACTTCCATCGGCATGACGCACACCTTCTCCTTGGAAATAAAGAAAGATGCCGATTAGCCGGACTATAGCGCATAGAGGCCAATCGGCACCATGTTCCAATGACACATAGATTAGGGAATGGCCTTGATATCGGTATCCAGTGCCGTGAATTCTCCGTTAAGCGTGCCTCCGAGCGACATCACACTGGCAATAATAACACCTGCAATCAATGCGGCCAGCAGACCGTATTCAACTGCCGTAGCTCCTTCTTCCTCACGCAAAAATCCCATGATTCTCCTGAGCATCACAACCTCCTTATGATAGGAATGCTCTATACTCCCCACGACATGGGGATTGACCTCCGCGAACCAGAAAACACTGCATTCGCAGCACTACGCTTGGGAGAAACACAAGCAATGGACATGCCATAACATATGAACGCATTATAATTATAACATACACAAACGACAAGCATGGGCAATTTACATATTTCCCCATTGCTTATAGCGTTATTATAGTAGCATTATAATTTTTATTTCCTCTAATAGAACAATAATAGTACTTACAAAATCTCAACTAAACATATTTAATGTCGAATTCATTTACATTTAATTCCTAATACGCAAGGATTTCGCCATCTTCTTATGAACCATTATAATTACGATATAATCAAGTATGAAATTCTAACGTTATTCATAAATAATTTCAGGATCTTAAATTCTACACACAAGTAATAATGACTCCTATCACCAAAAATGCCGATAAATATTCGCCACAACTTTACTGCCCCAAAAGGCATAATACTCTCGTCAAATCACAAAAAGAATATGCGTCTAATAAACAATCAGATTAATTTTTCTGTAATAGGCTTAATTTCCTCAAAAAGAATAAGACAACCTGCAACAATGTCGTATTCTTGCCTCATGACTTACATGCACGCCAAACACCAACCAACAACTAGTATTAAAGCTATACAAATTAAGGCATATAGATATTAGAACGCAACATCCTTCACTACTTTTTCTCCCTTGTTCATAGTTGCAACGAGATTACGCTAAAAGCGTCTGTTTTTTCAGGACTCAAACTGCAAATCGCCTTTTCTTTTTCTACGGAAAATCACTGTTTTCCCAAAGAAAAACAGACTGTTACAAAAAACGCAACAACTCGGACGCACTTCTGCCCCATATTCAGAAAGGACAACCGCCGAACAATCGACAGGTATCCGGATTATCCGGACACCTATGCAGCATGGCCCCCAAAGCATCCTCCTTGTTATATATTTCTCCATAAAGACACACCCAGAGCGAATTATCTTCAAACTCAAAGCAAACGAGTCCTAGATGGCTGTCGTCAATTAGGCGTTACCGAACAAACGTTCTATCGCTGGCGTAAAAAGTATGGCGGGATGAAAACCAGCCAAGCTAGGCAATTGAATTTGCTTGAGCGAGATAGGTCCAAACATAAACAACTTGTTGCAGAACTCAGTTTGGACAAGGAGATTTTAGCGGAGGCATTACGGAGAGACTTTAAGTGAACGTCGTCGTAAATACGTAATCCATGTTCGACAGGTGCTGCGAGCCTCAGAACGTCGGGTGTGTAGAATTCTTGAACAACCTTTGATAGTATCGCAAATCAGACAATCAAAAGTAAACGCCCGAAATAAAACAATTTCACCCTGGTATACGAACTGTATACCAGGGTGTGCTTTTATGTGCCTAGGCGGCAAAATTCGTCAAAACCGGGATTGGAACCGAGATAAACGCAGATTCTATTCCTGATCTATCTCGTCTCCGCCACAGCCGCTTCGATGTCTGCCACGAACTCATCCACCATCTCTTCGGTGGTGGCCCAGGAAGTCATCCAGCGCACGGTATGATCATGTTCGTCCCATACGTAAAAGTAATAATCTTTCAGCAGCTTCTCCGTGACCTCGGGCGGCATGTAGGCAAAAATACCATTGCAGTCCACATCACCCTTGATCTCCACGCCGTCGATAGCACCGGCCTTTTCCGCCAGTCGCTTGGCCATATTATTGGCATGACGGGCGTTCTTCAGCCACAGATCGTCCTTGAGATACGCCTCCAACTGAGCGGAGACAAAACGCATCTTGGACACGAGCTGCATGGCCTGCTTGCGCAGATACGGGAAACCTTCGGCAATATCCGGATTCAAAAAGACCACGGCCTCGCTCATGAGGCAGCCGTTCTTGGTGCCGCCAAAAGAAACGAAATCCACGTCCAGAGCAGTAGTCATGTCAAAGAAGGAACAATCCAGAGCCGCGCAGGCATTGGCGATGCGCGCGCCGTCCAGATGCACCAACAAATCGCGATCGTGGGCGAATTCCACGAGATCCTCGATCTCTTTAAGCGAATAGAGCTTACCCAACTCGGTAGGCTGGGTGATGGAGATGACCTTGGGCTGTGACGCGTGCACAAAACCGATATGCCCCAAATAGGGAGCGATCATGCCGGGAGTGAGCTTGCCATCCTCGGACGGGATCGGCACCAATTTGATACCGCCGAATGCTTCGGGAGCGCCGCACTCATCATTATTGATATGTGCCTGCTCCGCGCAGATGACAGAGTTGTAAGTGTGGGTCACGGCCCGGAGACCGAGCACGTTGGCCGCGGTTCCAGTGGTCACGTAGTGAATGCGCGCCCGGGAGCCGAAAAACTCCTTCAAGACCTCATCAGTACGGATGGAGATATCGTCATCACCATACGACTGACGATGGCCCGTATTGGCGTCCACCACGGCCTGCATGATGTCAGGATGTGCACCGGAATTATTGTCACTGGCAAAAGATTTCAATTCGCTCATTGCTTTTACTCGAGCCCGAAAAAGTCGCGGGCTGGTTCGGATTGCAAGATAAAGTCTGCCAGGACTGCATAGCCAGGCAGAGGAGGATGGACATTGTCACCACCCTTCAAAGACTCGACGTATAATGGAGAGGCAAGCATGCCGTCAACGACGGGGACAAATGGGATATCGAGCTTCTTGCACAGACCGGCCAACAGCTCGGAAAGAATACCGATCTTGCGGCTCTTTTCCGCGTCCGTAACAGGCGTGGGGCCGACCATGAGAACGTCGCCCATCTCCTTGGCTTCGGAGAGAATCGCCTCGGCAGCAGCCAGAGTATCAGCCGGTTCGATGCCGTTCATCACGTCTGCCGTGCCAAGACTGAATATGAGCTTGCACTCCATGCCGCCAATCTTGCGCAGTTCCGCCTCACCCTTCCACCGCTTGGCAAGCAGAGGAGAGGCATCCTTGCGAACGCCAAGATTGTAATGGGTCACTTCCACGCCGAGGTTGGCAATTTTGCCAGACACGCGGCCCGGCCAGCCAAGACCGGAGGGATCACCGAACCCAAGTGTAATGGAATCGCCGAAATAACAGATAATCATGAAATTACTCCTTGATGCGGGCAGTGGATGTCATCACATCGATGGCAAAAACCGCCGTGGCCGGGATCGCCTTTTCCTTGTATGGAAGAAGCTCACCCGCATATTTCAAAGTGATGGCATCGAGACCTTCACGGGCTTCGTCCCCTTCGAGCAGACGGGACGCGCCCTCACCGAACACCGATCGAAATTTGTAGCCATAATCACAGGCATGTTCGCCTTTCTTGAGCTCTGCTTCCGTTACCACGGAAAAAGCCACAGAATTGCCTGCCCTCAAAGCCTCGAATTTACGGCCTCTCTTGCCGGTATGAACAAAAATGACGCCGTCCTTTTCCACAAAATTAACAGGCACGGAATACGGGCCTTCGCCGTCCACCAAAGCAAGAGTGATGTATCCGGCATTGTCGAGAATGTCCTTGATCACTTCAGGTTCGCTAACAACGTTTTTTCTCATGGTAGACTCCACTTTATAATTACAACCAAGTGGTCTATTAATCTTCCATGGACCGGAACACAACCGATATGAAACTTATTTCCGTCATTATCCCCGCCTACAACGAGACGGTAACAATAAATGGCACCCTGGCTCACGTGCGCCGAGTGTCTGAGAAAGCGGCTGAAGTTCTGGATGTGGAGATAGTCGTGGTTGATGGCAGTCCCGGCCACACCACCCTTACGGCCATCGAAGACCCGGATGTCATCACCGTGGAATCCCCAGCCGGACGGGGAAGGCAGATGAATGCAGGAGCCGCTCTGGCACAAGGCGATATTCTTCTCTTCCTACACGCCGACACCCGATTGCCAGACAATGCTTTTGACACAATCCTGAACGAGATAGATAACGGCGGCGTGGCTGGTGCCTTTTCACTGGCCATCAACTCACCCCGGTTAGCGTTCAAGGTTATCGCTTTTTTCGCCAACCTGCGCACCCGCCTCGAACGCACACCCTACGGCGACCAGGCGCATTTCATCACAATGGAAACATTCCGCTCACTGGGCGGCTATGCCGACATCCCCATCATGGAAGACGTAGATCTTTTCAAAAGAATTCGCATGGAAGGATTGCCCATTAGCATTCTGCGAGGTAAGGTAAGGACATCGCCACGCCGTTGGGAGAAGGAGGGAATCCTGCGGCGTACCCTGACCAACTGGTGGCTGCGCACCCGGTTCGCACTGGGCACATCGCCCGCCAAGCTGGCACAACATTACCGCCCCCACGACACCAAGGCTGATTAATGAAGGACTGTATCCTCTTTTTTGTAAAATACCCGGTTCCCGGCGAGGTGAAAACCCGCCTGGCCGAAGACTCGTCGCCCGAGCTGGCCGCCGAATTATACGCCACTGTTGTGGAAGAAAAATTCGCGGAATTAAAAGAGGGCTGCGAGGCTGATCTCATCGTATGCCACGCCCCGGAAGGCGCTCGTCAGGCCATGCGCGACTGGCTCGGTAGTGGCCATAGATACCTTGGACAAAAGGGAACCGACCTTGGCCGCCGCATGGAAAATGCATTCCGTGAAGCCTTTTTCCTCGGCTATGACAGAGTGGTTCTGGTGGGCAGCGACGTCCCCGGTCTCACCCCAGCTATTCTTGGCGAAGGATTAAACGCCCTGAACGAAACGTCCGCTTGCCTCGGCCCCACGGACGACGGCGGCTATTACTGTATCGGCTTCCACCGCCAATGCTTCACGCCTGAAGCATTCCACGGTATAGAGTGGAGCACCGCTGTGGTGTTCGACCAGACCGCATCTCGCCTGGAGAAAGCAGGAGTGGAATACCAGATTCTACCGCCTCTGGAGGATCTGGACACGTCAGAAGACGTGGAAACCCTTGTGGCCCTCGGTACATCTGGCCCGCTCGGACCGAAAAGCCTGGCTGACGCACGACGACTGATCGGTATATAACCAGCGTCTGAACACTTGAATTTCCCCACCATTAGTGAAATAGTCCCTCCCCATGAACAAGATTGAGCCCTATTTCGATGATGACGGCACCCTCATCATCCCTTTTGAATGCACGGACCACGCCCACAAGTACTGGAAACAGGAAGGCAAGAAGATGAAAGATATTCTTGCGGACCTCGGCGCAGACAAGGCCACATGGGAAAAGTACACTCATGAACCGTTTCCCGGCGATGACGTAAAAGAAAACAACGACACGAGCGAAGGCGAATAACCGCCACGGTTGCCGCAATCAGCTCCATGGCTTACAACACCTCCATGCGCACCCTTTTCAAACATTGGGCGATCTTTTCCGCCCCGCTGCTGCTCATTCTCGCAGTGGTCTATTTCGGCTTCGGCTCCGAGGCGGATGTTGCCGCATTTTTCAAGCAGCACAGAGCCGCTCACCCGGACCTCAAAACTTTCATGAAATTCGTGACAGACTGGTCCAACCCGGTGTTTTACGTATTATACGGTGCGTTGCTCATCAATGCATTCCGCACCAAAAACACCGAGGGCAAACGGTATCTGTTCATCCTGCTGATCGTGCAGGGTATCGTGGCCGCAGCCTGCGTCCACTTTCTCAAGTACACCATTGGCCGCCCTCGCCCGGATCAGTCCGGAAAATTCTTTCAACCGCTGTCGTCCCGAGGCGGGTATCACTCCCTTCCTTCGGGACACGCCACCGAAATCATCGGCTGGACCCTGCCCTTGGCACTTCGCCATAAAATGGTCTGGTTCACAGCACTCCTCAGCCTCTTTGTCGGGCTGGTGGGCTTCACCCGCATCTATCTTGGCTGGCATCACCCCACCGATGTCTTTTTCGGCTGGCTGCTCGGCAGCTTCGGCGGTTTCACCACCCAGATCATCGCGGATTCCAACCTTTTCCGTAAAAAGTCATAAAGGCACACCATGAGCAAAATTGCCGAACGCATATGGAACTTCCTTGAGGACCACCCCTGGCTGACCATGATCGTGGGCGTCATCGCCCAAACCTGGTTCACCCTGAGCAACCGCGCCCTCTGGTTCTCGGACGAAGTGCGCTACGCCAACGCCTACCAGAACTTCGTGCAGAACGGAAAATGGATGGTCCTGTCGCTCAACGGCCAGCCCTACCCTGACAAACCGCCAATCTATTTCTGGTTCCTCTGGCTGCTGGACACCCTGACTCCGGCTGACATGCCGACAATATTTTTCCTGGGCGCGGCCCTGTCCGGCCTCATGTTCCTCATGTCGAGTTATGTACTGGCCCGTGTGCTGGGACTGAACAAATCAGTATCATTAGGCGGCGTCCTCGCCCTGCTCTCCACGTTCATGCTGGCCGGGTTGTTCCATTACTCGCGCATGGACCTCATGTTCGCCTCTTTCATCATCCTGGCCCACGCCTGTTTATACAAGGCGTTCACCAGTGACAAACAGGGACGCTGGCCGCTCTATGCCTTCCTCCTGATGGGCCTCGCGACCCTGACAAAAGGCCCGCTCGGCTTTATTTTCCCACTGCTCAACTGCATCCTCTTCCTGCTGTGGAAGGGTGAAATCCGCCGCTTTTTCACCCGCCAGATGCTGCTCGGCCTTGTCGCCATGCTCGCCATGATCGCTGCATGGATCGGGGGCGTCATCCTCGCAGAAGGCCAGGACTTTCTCATGGACACGGTACTGGGCAAACACGTCATCCAACGAGCCACCAAAACGTTCCATCACCGCGAGCCATTTCATTACTATCTCATAGCCTTCCCGCTGGCGTGGCTGCCGTGGACTCTTTTCGCCTTTGTGGCACCCATGAAAGAGTTTTTCTCGCTCTCCAACCTTGGCACCCAGTGGGCTGCCCGCAAGGAATCCGGAGCACGAGTTTTTCTCTGGATCATGTTCGCCGCCACTTTCATTTTCCTTTCTTCCTTAAGCGGCAAGGTGCTCATTTACATCCTGCCCATGTTCCCACCGCTCGCATTCCTCATGGTGGACACCCTGACCCGCATGGACCAGCAGCAGACCTCCCGATTCTGGACTCTGGTGGCTGGCGTATGGGTCGTCTTCGGCGGAGCACTGCTTGTGGCAGGAGACCTCATCCCCATGCCCGTGCCCCTGCGCGGCCTCGGCATCGCAGCACTGGTCATGATCGGCGCAGGTGGTGCGGTCTATATGGCTGGCAAAATCTCCAGCCGCGCTGCCCTGCTCACTTCTACCCTGGCCGTGACCATATGGCTCTACCCTGTAGGTCTCATGGTGGCTCCGTCCATGGACAACGCCATGTCTCCCAAGCGACAGGCCGAGATGATGGGCAAACTCATTGATGAGGGACATACTCCCCTGGCTTTCAAAATCTACTCCGGCATATTCACATACTATGCGGGCCATGACTTCACGGAATTCAGCGATCGCAAGCAGCTTACTCCCATGGTGGAGAAAGCTGGAAAGATGGTGCTCACCATCCGCGAACGCCACTGGAAGGAGTGGAAAGACAAGCCGGAAGGAATGATCATTCTGGACAAACAGAACATCGCCGGAATGACGTATCTTATCGTCATCAAAGAGTAATGATCCGAAATTCAGCGTACAGGCAGACAATTTGAAAGAGTAATTAGACAAAGTCTAGACTCTACATTATACTGTTTGCCCAACTATGCTGAACAAATGCTGCCATATACTGGCCGTTCTGGGGCTTATCGCATTGCTTACGGGCTGTGCGCTTTATCCTGCCGTACAAGTCGCAGGCGCGGCCATGACCGGCTACGACGCCGTCAATCTGGCGCAGGAACACATTCCCCGTGATTCCGTTGAAGGCGGCAATGCCACCCAATGCCCGGACGCCGCTCTGGAACGGAGATTGCGCGAACGCCTCAACTTGAGCGGCCAGAACTCTGTGGCCGCCCATGTCGTCGCCGGCCAAGCGTATATGGTGGGCCGAATGCCCGACCGTGAGGCTGCAGACAAAGCCGTGCAAATCGCATCCACGGTCCAGGGTCTTACTGTAATTCATTGCAAATTCTTTCCTATACCGACGCCCCGCCAGAACAAGAGCGACACCCGCGCCCTCCGCTCCCTGAAAAAGCACATGGACGCCATCCCCAATCTCCGAGGGGCGGACCTCTATCTCGATGTCATCAGCGGCAACGCCATCCTTGTTGGCAAGGCATGGACCTGGGACCAGAAAAATGCGGTCCTGAAAGCGGCCTCCTCCACCCGAGGCATCAAGGCCGTTGTGGATTACATTGTGGTCAACGAGCAGCCCGCGACGACCAAAGCAGCCGCCGCGCTTTAATCTCATCAATAAAAAAAGCCCCGTCTCAAATCGAGACGGGGCTTTTTATTTCTTTACGTATACTCTAGTCTTCGTCGCCAAAAATCTTGGCAAATATCTTAAGCACTTCGAGGCCGTCCTCACCGGTGATGGGAACCTCGGTATTGTTGCGCAGTGCGGTCAGGAACTGGGTCAGTTCCTCTTTTACCGGCTCGCGGAACATGAGGGGCCACTCGCGCACGGAGTAGGATTTGTCGTAAGTAGAGAAGGCGGAGTACTCTTTAACTTCCTGAGTAATCAGGTTGGCATGGATATACTTTGACTCACAGGCGATGCTGATCTTGCGGCCCTTGTACGGGGTCACCCAGTTGGTGGTGATATTGGCGAGCACGCCATTTTCCATCTCAGCAGTGATCAGAGCGGAATCCTCATGATCGCCGATGGAGTTGGAAGACACGGAATAAACGGACTTGAACTCCGAACCGGTCAGGAAGCGAATCAGGTCGATATCATGGGAACCGAGGTCCTTGATGACACCCACGTCCTGAATGCGCGGCGGATACGGGCCGACACGTTCAATCTGAATGGAGATGACATCGGAGTCCTCGCCAATGAGTTCCTTGACGCGCTCAACAGCGGGGTTGAAACGTTCCACATGGCCGACCATGAGCTTAACGCCCTTTTCCTTGGCCTTGTTGACCAGATCCTGGCCCTCTGCTGCGGTGGCGGCCAGAGGTTTCTCGATGATCGCATTGATGCTCTTGTCCATAACCTTGAGACCTGTCTCATGGTGCAGGACAGTGGGAACGCAAACAGACACGGCATCCAGCTCGTGTTCCAGCAGTTCGTCCAAAGAGGCGAACGCCTTCACGCCAAACTGTGCGGTCACTTCTTCGCGGGCTTTTGCGTCCACGTCGACAACGCCGATCACTTCCACATCAGCCATTTCGGTGTAATTGCGCAGATGGACACGACCCATCCAGCCCAAACCGACAACGCCTACTTTCATCATGATATATACCCTCGTTTGCTATTGGGTTCTGTTGTATATGCAGGCCGTATCTACGCGCTCAAGCAACTGTTTGCAACCTTCATCCGTCTATTATATATCCTTAAGGCTTGGAAAGTCCCATTCCGTCATCTGAAAAGGAAAAGCAACCATGTCGAAAAGCTCCAGACGCACATTCCTGAAAACCGCCGCAGCCACAGCAACGGCCATTGCGCTCAACCAGATGCCTGCCAAGGCAGCCTACACCGGGCGGTATCGATACAGTGATGCCCACTGCCATCTGGTAGATTTCACACAAAACAGCGACTCCCTGAAATCCTTACTGGATATCATGGACGATAACGGCGTGGAGCACATGCAGACAATGGGTATGTCCGTTATCAAAAAGTGGGACCGGGTATCGCCTGTCAAACCGGAATACTACCTGGATGACGATGCCAGGGCATATTATTATTCGGCCACGGATGCCTTTGTTGCCCGCTCCTGGCTGGCCCTGCCCGACAATGCGAAGAAACGAGTTCATCCCTTCCTGTGCGGATTCAACCCCACGGATCGGGACGCAGTCAGCCATGTCAAACGCATGCTCGAATGGTACCCCGGAGTATGGCAGGGTATCGGCGAAATTTTTACCCGCCATGACGACCTCACCGCTCTGACCTTGGGCGAAACACCCGTGGCCGATCATCCAGCTCTCGACGCGATCTTCGAATTGGCGCAGGAGCATGATCTGGCCATGCAATTTCATTCCAACATCGGCAACAAACGCAAAAAGACACCGGTCTACCTGGCTGAATTTGAGCGGACAGTGAAAAAACATCCCGGAAACCGCATCATCCTGGCCCACGCCGGAGTGAGCCGCGAATTCGACATCCCCACTCTTCCGAAAGAAATAGACCGCATAATCACGACTTACCCCAATCTGTGGGTGGACCTCTCGTGGGTTGTATTCGAAGACTTCATCGCGCCCGGAGGGAAAGTCGATCCCAACTGGACCGCACTGGTCGCCAAGCATCCTGACCGGTTCATGATCGGCACGGACAAAATTGGGCATTGGGACACCTATGACATCCAAAAATATGATATTTTTCTGGACACATTACCCGCCAGCACAGCCCGAAAAGTGGCAAAAGACAACTTCCTGAACCACATCCTCCCACAAAGCGTACGAGACCGGATGTAACGTCTTGCAATCCACAGGTGGTTAAAGGTACACCCTCTCCATGCAAACGAATCCACAAGCCCCCATCTGGTTCAGCGTTGGCGAAGCTTCCGGCGACATGCACGCTGCAGAGCTTATCAAGGCGATGAAAAAGGCAGACCCCACCGCCACCTTCACCGGTATGGGCGGCCTGTCCATGCAGGCTCAAGGATTTCGCAAACGCTTTGATATGAAGCTCATATCTCTGGTCGGTCTCACGGAAATTCTGAGTGGCCTGCCACGCATCCTGCTACTTCTGCATAAGATAAAAAAAATGCTAGCCGATGTCCGTCCCCGGGCCATTGTCCTAGTGGACTGTCCAGAGTTCAACTTCCGCATCGCCAAGATGGCGAAGAAGCTGGGAATCCCAGTTTACTACTATATTTCTCCACAAATCTGGGCATGGCGTTCAGGCCGCGTCCACTTCCTAAAAAAACACGTACGCCGCGTCATCTGCATCCTGCCCTTTGAAAAGCCGTTCTACGAGAAATTCGGTGTGGACGTGGATTATGTGGGCAACCCGCTCATGGACGTCATGCCACTTGAAGAGCTGGACAAAATCCCCGTGGACGAAAATCGCATCTGCCTGCTTCCCGGTAGCCGGACCAAAGAGATCGAAACCCTGCTGCCCGTATTTGGCGAGGCTGCCCACAAGCTTGCTAAGAAACACCCGAAACTACGATACGTCATGGTCTGCGCTCCGGGTCGGAACAAGCAAGACCTCATGGACCTGTGGCCGGATGACGTGCCTGTAGAATGTACCGAGCCGCGCAATCGGTACGAAACTTTTCGCAACTGCAAGCTGATCATGGCAGCATCCGGCACCGTCACGCTGGAGACCGCTCTTATCGGCACGCCGACCATTGTCGCCTACAAGATTTCCAAAATCTCTGAGTTCATCGGCAAGATGCTCGTCAACGTGGATTTCATATCCCTGCCCAACCTGATTATGGGTAAGGAAATCTACCCCGAATACGTTCAGGAAGACGCCAATCCCGACACTCTGGCCGAGTGTGCCAGTAAATGGCTTGATGACCCGGAAGCCTATACCGAGCAAAAGGATGCCCTGACCGATCTACGTACCATGGTCGGCGAACCCGGTGCCGCCCGCCGCGCCGCGGCCATTATCCTCGATGATCTGGCGAGAATGGGCGCATAGCTACACGTTCGCACAATCGCCTTTCCTCTGACATATTATTGTAACTCTCCGGAGTTACTCTTTCTTTGCCGCGCGCAAAAGGCGGCAAGAATACCTTACCTCTCCATATCCTTACCAAAGAAAAGGGCCAGCACAATCCGTGCAGGCCCTTTTCAATTGGTGGTTCAACCACCTTTTCGCACAATCAGCTACTTAAACAATTCAACGAACTCACCATACCCTTCGGCCTCCAGTTCATCCACTGGTATGAACCGCATGGACGCGGAGTTAATGCAGTATCGCAACCCAGTGGGCTGGGGGCCGTCGTCAAAAACATGCCCAAGATGGGAATCTGCATCGCGACTGCGCACCTCAGTACGAACCATAAACAGGGTGCTATCTTTCTTCTCCACTATATTTTCACTCACCAGCGGACGTGTGAAGCTGGGCCACCCAGTGCCGGACTTGAACTTGTCCGCAGAGGAAAAAAGCGGCTCGCCAGACACGACATCCACATAAAGGCCATGCTGCTTGTTATCCCAGAACTCGTTATTGAACGGCGGCTCGGTCCCCTCATGCTGGGTCACATCATACTGCAATGGTGTGAGCTGCGCCTTGAGGGCAGCGTCGTCCGGCTTGACGAATTCAACGCCATCCGAAGTGGGCTTTACGCCGGGCTTATAATTTGCGTCTTCACCCCACGTTTCCTTCACGTACCGATCACGGCCCGAGAAATAACGGTAAGTCTTATACCGCGCGGGATTCTTCTTATAGTAATCCTGATGGTACTCCTCAGCCCCATAGAAGCTGGTGAACTTCAGAATCGGTGTGACCACAGGCTTGTCCCCAAGACGGCCGGACTCTGCAAGAGCGGTCCTGGACGCCTCAGCCTCCGCGCGTTGCTCTTCACTGTGATAGAACACAGCAGAGGAGTACTGAAATCCACGGTCACCAAAGGAACCGCCATCATCAGTGGGGTCAAAGTGCTTCCAAAAATGATCAAGCACTTCTCGGTAAGTGATCTTGGACGGATCAAACCAGACCTGTACGGCCTCGCGGTGACCTGTAGTGCCGCTGGATACCTCTTCATAAGATGGGGAGGCTTCCTCGCCACCGGCATATCCGGACTCTACCTTGGCAACGCCGGGCAGCTTTTCCAGATCAGACTCCACGCACCAAAAGCAACCGCCTGCCACGGTAGCAACCTCAAGTTTGCTTGTATCAGTCATGGCGCTCTCCTCCTGCGTTGCATGGCTCAGAAAGGTGAGGCCAACCACCAACGCAGCGAGTGCCAGAAATGGCACGATGAATCTCTTTCTCAACATGGCGACCTCCTTTATTTTTGATAATGATAACTGATTTCATAATTATAAATTATGATTGATGGTGCTTGATGTCAAGATAAGAGAACAGAGAACTACATGGTCAAACTCGGATATCCAGCCCTTTGTATGCCGCACTGCCCAGGCCGAAAACCATGCCGCCGCCCCGGAACAAGGCCGAAGGTTCCATATTGGACTGAAACCACAACCCCATAGCCTCACCATCCAGTGTCTGCGCCATCTGATCGGGGGAGAGTGTCTGTTCAGCCACATCCACCAACTTGCCAAGTTGCAGGATGCTATCCATGTCGACCGCTTTATCGCCATTGGAAAGAAAATATTGCTCAATCTTGAGCTTGTCAGGATGGTCATTGTCCGCCACCACAGATTGGCTGGTAGCATCAAGAGTAAGACGAAATTTCCGGTCCACATCCACGCCCATGGAGCGCAGGTCGTTGGACACAGTTGATTCCCACCCCTTCTCAAGCACATCACGATAATCACGGATTGCGTTGAAGGACAGGCGGTTATCTCCTTGCCTGGGGATGTCGGACAGTAGCTGACGAATGCGGTCACGCACACCAAAGCCCGGTTTCGGTGCGGTTTCCTGCTGTTTTTTTGACGATTCCGGACCAAGGGGGAAATCCACGTCCTCACGATGGCGGCGAGGCTGTTTCAGCGTATAGCCATATCCTTTATGTTCAATGGGTTGCGTCGACATAGGCTCCTCCTTGCCTTGCGCTCGTCAGTCATTGGACACACGGTTTCACTATAAATTAAGCACGAACCATACCAGACCGGTTGCGCTCGCGCCCGGAACAAGGCTAAACTACTAGTCGAATCCTCATAAAGACAAACCGTTGGAGAGAACCGATATGTCCGATTCCAAACTCATGATCAAAGGTGTCGACGTCAGCAAGATCAGCAACCGCAACGAGGAACGGGTGGCCAAGTTCGTCCCGGAAATCATCGACGAATATTACTCGGACTACACCTTCAACGATCTCGACATTCAGGACATCTACGCCCTCACCCTCAATCTTATCCCTGCCGGTTATGCCCAGAAAGGATCCATAGTGCTCTCGGACCGTCTTTCCAGCTACGAAATCAAATCCAAGATACGCAAAGCCGTTGAACGCGTTTTGGAAAACCCCACCCGAGCCGATAGATAATTTATAACATGTATTTTCGGGCTTCTGAAAACTAATGCCCATGGACGATGCCGCATAGTCTTGTTGGAGCAACGCAGGCGACATCACAATACAGAACAAAAGAAAACACCCGGCGCAGAGACTGCGCCGGGTGTTTGTTTTTACTTTAGTAGCGAGAAGCTAAGCAGTCTGCTTGCCGCCCACCTTTTCCATCTTGATGACGAACATCAGCAATGCCGGGATCACGAACAGCGTGAAGATGGTAGACAGGGCCAATCCGCCAAGTACCACCGCACCGAGTCCACGATACAGTTCCGAGCCAGGGCCGGGAGCCACAGCAAGGGGCAGCATGCCGAAGATGGAAGTAGTCGCAGACATGTAGATAGGCCTGAGCCTTGTCCGACACGCCTCCAGTACGGCTTCCTTGTGTTCCATACTGTGCTCTCGAACGTTGCGAAGCGATTGGTGCACGATCAGAATCGCGTTGTTAACAACAACACCAATCAAGATGACGAACCCGAGCATTGTCAGAATATCAAGCGGCTGCTGGGCAATGAAGATATTTTCCAACTTCAAGCCGAGGAAGCCGCCTGCACCGGCCAGAGGCACAGTGAACATAATGATCAATGGGTATATGAAGTTCTCAAACAGCGCGGCCATAAGCAGATAAGTAATGAGCATGGCGAGGATGAAGTTCCACTTCAGCGCATCACGCGTTACCGAGAGCTTATCCGCTGCGCCTGAGAGCTGCACGGTCACACCGTTTAAGAGGCCCATCTGCTCCACGTTGGGCACGAGCTTCTGCTCGATGATCTCCATGGCGGTCTGGAGCGGCATGTCCCTAGGCGGCGTCACCTGCAAAGTGATGGTGCGCTTGCGCTCCAAATGACGGATCTGAGTCACACCGTAAGTGTTCTCCATATCGGCCAGTGAAGACAGCGGCACAGCCCATCCCTTGGGCGTTGCCACAAGCTGGGAATGCAGCTCCTCCGGTGTGGACACATCTTCGCGAGACGCCTTCAGCACCAGATCAATCTTCTTTTTGCCCTCTTCCTTGAAGTCGCCAATCTTGCGGCCATCCAGAATCACGTCCACGGCCTTGCCGAGATCTTCGGCAGTGAGGCCTGCGGCCCTGACTCGATCGCGATACGGCAGGAACCGGACCTCTGGATAGAGCAATTCCAACGACGGGATGGGACGGACCTGCGCGCCCTGGATGGACTGCATGGTCATGCCGAACATGGTTCCGGCAGCCGCAACCAGTTGTTCGAGCCTCTCACCCGAGAAGTCGATATTAATGACACGGCCTTCACCCAGCCCCTGCTCGAAGATGGAGGACTGAAGCGACACACCAAACATTCCGGGGATGGAGTTAAGCACCCGCGTAAAGAGCGGGATCAGTCCGCGTGAATTCTGCTCTTCGGTAGACATGGCACCGAAGATATTAATGGTGGGAGCGGATACGAAGAACATGTTCTCAATACCCGGAATGTCCCCCACTCGTTTATCATAATGTGGCTCTACCTGATCAAACACGAACTGGCCGATATCCTTACGTTCTTCATAGGAGAGGCCCGGCGGCGGAATCAGGATGGAGAGCACGAAGTTCTGGTTGCCCTGGGGCAGGTATTCCATCTTAGGAAACATGGTCACAACCATGATTACCGAGATGGCTGTCAGCGCAAGAACGGTCACAATACGACTCATCCAGCTGTTAATGGCGATCTTAAGCAGTCTCATAATGAAGTCGGCCATTTTGCCGCCAAGTGCGGTCAGCGGCTTGAGCGCAGCCTTGGCAATGGAAGCTCCGGCAGGCTTGCGCGGGCCACTGCTAACAGCGGCATTCTTCTTTTTACGACCAGCTATGGAATAGAACTGATTAGCGAGCATGGGGATGACGAGCACGGATACAAATAGGGAAAGCGCAATGGCGCAGGTGACTGCGATAGCGATATCCTTGAAGAGCTGACCTGCTTCCTGCTCCATGAAGACGACAGGAAGGAAGACCGCCACAGTGGTCAGCGTAGACGCGAGTACCGCGCCCCAAACTTCGCTGGCTCCGTCATAGGCAGCCAGGAAAGCGGACTTGCCCATCTGCCGATGCCTATCGATATTTTCCAAAACAACAATGGCGTTATCCACCAACATACCAACGGCAAACGAGATACCCGCCATGGATACGATGTTGAGCGAGCGCCCTGCTGCCGCGAACATGATGAACGCGCCCACGATAGATACCGGGATGGACACCGCAACGATGATAGTTGAACTGAAGGATTGCAAGAAGACGAACAGCACCACTATGGCGAGGAAAGAACCGATCATGATGTTACGCTGCACGAGATCTACTGCGCCGTTGATGTACGGGGTCTGATCATAAACCCAGTCAAGGCACACGCCCTTTTCAGCGAGAATTCCCTCGTTAAGATCTGTGACAACTTCACGCACAGCCTCGGTCATGGCCAGAATGTTAGTGCCGGGCTCGGGCTTGACGCCAACAGCTATGCCGGGAAGCCCCCTCTGCATCATGACCACGCTGGCTTTTTCATTCCCCTTGGACACGGTTGCCACATCACCCAGGGTGACACGGAACTGTCCGGAAGAAGTGATGACCACGGACTCGATGTCTTCGGCAGTTTTGAATTCGGCTGGTGTACGGATACGGTAATCACGACGACCAACACCGAGGGTGCCGGCGGAAACAGATACGTTTTCACTCTGGAGTACGGAAATGAGTTCAGTGGCAGTGAGGTTGTAGGACGCCAGTTTTACCGGGTCCACGACGATGTGCATCTCATCCTCACGCCCGCCGCCCATGAAGAGGTCGGCCACGCCGGGCACGCGTTCAATATACTGTCGCACGTCGTTTTCAAAAAACGTCAGATACGTGCTGATATCCTTGCTATTCCCTTCATTGGCCTTGAGGATCATCCAAATGACAGGGGAGGTGGAAGCGCCCGTTGCAGAGATGATGGGTCGGTCCACGCCGTCGGGATAGTTGGGCACCTCGTTGAGCTTGTTGGACACGCGCAAGAGCGCCTTGTCGATCTCGGTACCGATCTCAAAGGTAAGGGTCAACTCGGACATGGAGTTGAAGTTGGAGGACTCCATCTCGGTAAGGCCGGGGATGCCCTTAAGCACCTTCTCCTGTTCCTCGATGACGTCACGCTCCATCTCGTAAGGGGTCGCCCCTGTCCAAGTGGTGGTAACGGTAATGACAGGTTCGGTAACATTGGGAGAAAGCTGATACGGCAGCCCCATGAGGGCAACCAGACCAAACATGGTAACCAAAATAACGCCCACAAGGACGCCAACCGGTTTTCGTATAGCGGTTCCGACGATATCCATTATCGCTCCCTATTTTTTCACAGGTTGCGCGGCGACAGGCTGCTGCGGCTGTAACCGCTCATTGCCCTTGACCACTACGTCCATGCCTTCTTTCAAGGTCTTGGACTTCACGCCCGCCATCATACCCCGATAACCGACAACAAAAACGGGCTGGGGGATTGCCTGGCCTTTGACCACGGTCCAAACGACCATCTGGCCGCGAGATGAAATGATGGCGTCTCTGGGAACAATGAGAGTATTGCCGCCAACGCCCTTGGGCAGAACCACGCGGGCTTCCATACCCTGGGCCAAAGTACCGTCATTCTTAACACGGATCTTGACCGGGAAAGTACGGGTGGCAACGTCGCCCCTGGGGATTGCAGCGAAGACTTCGCCGGGCATATCCTTGCCTGCGGCTTTAATCGTTACCTTGAGGCCGGGCTTGACCACGCCAAATGCTTCACGCGGGGCGTTAACCACCACGTCGAATTCGTCATCACGAGCCATTTCCAAAACCACAGAGCCCTTGGAAACCCACTCGCCTCGGAACACCTTGCGCTCAAGAACGACACCGGAATAAGGAGCACGAATGGTCTTCTTAGCCTTTTCCATTTCAAGACGGCTGAGAATCGCCTTGGCTGCAATCATGCGTTTTTCTGAAGCGAGAGCGGCTAACCGTTTGGAATCGTATTCGCCCTCGGCCACGGTCTGACTTTTATAGAGCTTGGTGGTGCGCTCATTTTCGCGCTTTGCCAGATCAGAATCCGCCTTGGACTGCTCCAGCAAGGCACGGGCATTATCAATAGTACTATTCAAAATATCAGAGGAAAGGACCACCAGAGAGGCCCCACGTTTCACACGCTGGCCTTCCTGCACGTTGAGGGCAACAACCTTGCCGTCCACTTCTGCAGCCACGTTAGATGTTTCGGTAAAATAAACCGTGCCGATGAATTCGGTCTGGGGCGCCATGTCACCGGAAGTGACCTTATCCACCACAACAGGAGACGGCGGGCGCTCTTGAGCCATGCTAGGAGCAGCGATGAGAAGGGCCGCCATGAGGACGAAAGCATATTGCATAGATTTTTTCACAGGAAACACCTTTTCCTTTTATTCAGCCATTTTACATTGAAACTCAGGAGCCAGGGTCGGCTCGATTATCTGCCAGAGGACCTTCTTGCAGATAGCCAACTCCTCAGGGTCGATACCTTTTTCCAATTCAGAACGACATTCAACGACAATCTGTATGGTAGACTCGTACAACTCACGTCCGGCGTCGGTTATGTAAACGTGCTTGACCCGGCGATCTTCCTTGGAAGACTCGCGATAAGCCAACCTATGTTTCTCCAAGGCGCCCACCAGTCGACTCACACCGGTTTTTTCCTGGGAAAGGATCTCTCCCAGCTGTCCTTGAGTCAGGCCAGGCCGCTTGTACAACGGGATGAGAACTCGCCATTGTTCCACTGTCACACCCACGCCAGCTTCCGCAAACCGTCTTGAAATATGATGGGATGCGAGTCTCGATACTTTCCAACAGAGAAAGCCGAGTGCATCCGTAGCTCTTAACTTATCAGTAACCATGGCGATGGTTGTATGTGCAACGAACTCCCCCGTCAACATTTTTCGGACCCGTTTTTTCCAGGTTCACGGGTTGCATTAATAGGAGGATGGCTATACTGTCCCGCCTATGGAACGATTTACCGCAGACCTCCACATCCACTCCCGTTTTTCCAGGGCAACCAGCAAGAAACTAACTGTCCGCAATTTGGCCGCCTGGGGTCGTTTGAAGGGCATCAGTGTACTCGGCACAGGTGATTTCACCCATCCGGAATGGCTGGCAGAGATCGAGGATCAGCTCAAGGATAACGGCAGAGGGCTGTTCGTCCTGAAAGATGATACGGATCTGGCAAAAGAGATTCCCTCGTTTGCCGGCGAGATTCCAGGCCGCACCCGCTTCATGCTCCAAACGGAGATCAGTTCCATCTACAAACGCGGCGGTAAGGTCCGCAAGGTTCACAACCTCGTCTACATGCCCACCTTGGATGCAGTACACCGCTTCAACGAAAAACTCGGCCAAATTGGCAACCTCGCCTCGGATGGCCGCCCCATCCTCGGCCTCGACTCCCGCAATCTTCTGGACATGGTGCTCGAAACGCACCCGCAGGCATTTCTGGTCCCGGCCCATATCTGGACGCCGTGGTTCTCCCTATTCGGCTCCAAGTCGGGCTTTGACTCCATCAAAGAGTGCTACGGCGACTATTCTCAGGAAATATTTGCCATGGAAACAGGCCTCTCGTCTGACCCGGAAATGAACTGGACATGGTCCGAACTGGATCGTATCAAGCTCATCTCCAACTCCGACGCCCACTCCGGTGAAAAGCTCGGCCGCGAACTCAACATGTTCCGGGGCGACATTTCCTACGAAGGCATTTACCGCGCTCTTCGCAGCGAAGGGCTGGGTCACAAATTTCTCGGCACCGTGGAATTCTTCCCTGAAGAGGGCAAGTACCACATGGATGGCCACCGTAAATGCGGCGTGGTCATGGACCCGCACGAAACCATGGCACGCGGCGGCATCTGCCCTGTCTGCGGCAAGCCCGTCACCGTGGGTGTATATAACCGCATACTGGAACTGTCTGACCGCGAAGAACCAGTCAAACCTGCTGGCGCCGCCAATTTCTCCTCGCTTATACCGCTCAAGGAATTATTGTCCGAAGTAGTGGGAGTAGGACCCAACTCCAAGAAGGTCAACACAGCCTACATGAAGATCATCAAGACTTTTGGCAGCGAACTGGACATCCTCCACCGCGTACCCACCGAAGACCTCGAAAAGAGCGTCTGCCACTTAGGCGAAGCAATCAGCCGCATGCGCGAGGGAAATGTTATCCGCAAGCCCGGTTTTGACGGCGAGTTCGGCGTGATCACCGTCTTTACTGAAAAAGAACGCGCTCAGATCAAAAACGGCGCCGCCCTCATCGACGTTCCGGCATCAAAAAAAAAGACTCCAGACAGCGATGACGACGAAGTAATTGTCCCATGCGTCCCGATTGCCGCACCAGAGTCGGTAGTCAAAGACATTTCATACAACCCGGCGCAGCAGGCAGCCATCAATGCCGGCCCAGGCCCAGTGCTGGTCCTGGCGGGTCCGGGCACAGGCAAGACACAGACCCTCATGGGGCGAGTCACTCGTCTGATTGATGATGGAGAAATACCCCGCCGTATTCTGGCCCTGACCTTTACCCGCCGCGCAGCTCAGGAAATGCGTGATCGCATGAAGACGAGTCGGGGCGAAGACGCTGCCATGCCACAAGCTGGCACCCTACACGCCCTCTGCTTCGACTACTGGAAGCACGCCTACAACGAGACCCCCATCGTCCTGCCCGAACACGCTGCCAAGAAACTCTTCACGGACGTGAATCCGGAATTTTCCGGCAAGGACCTTGATTACTGGTGGAACAGGTACAATCTGGGCCGCGAACAGCTGGCCGATGTGCCAGAAAAGCTGGCCGAAGCGCACATAAATTACGGCAACCAGAAGAACCACTGGGATCTGGTGGACTACACAGATCTCCTTGAATTCATGCTGGAACAATCAGGTGCGCCCACCTTCAAAATGCCTTACCGCCATGTGCTGGTGGATGAAGTTCAAGACCTCACTCCCCTGCAACTTGGTGTAATCCGGGGCATTACGGGAGAATCCGGCAACGGCCTTTTCTGCATTGGCGACCCCAAGCAGTCTATCTACGGTTTCCGTGGCGCAGTCGGCGATGTGAACAACAAGTTGACCGACATCTGGGAAGATATAAAGACCATCTCTCTGGGCGAAAACTATCGCTCCGGCCAAAAGATTCTGGACGCTTCAAGCGCCCTTTTCCCGGACGAACCCAGCCTCAATGCCAATATTGCCATTGACGCCAATGTCCACTTTTTCGAGGCCCCGGACGGCATCCGTGAAGCATCATGGATTGCCGACAAAATCAAAGGGCTCATCGGTGCGACTTCTCATTCCATTTCAGACGCAGAAGGCCACGGAGAACTCGCTCCCGGCGATATTGCTGTACTGGTACGCTTCAAGGCGCTCATCCCGTCCCTTGAAAAGGCACTCAAGCGCGCGGGCATCCCCTGCTCCACTCCTGAGTTAGACGGCTTCTGGCAGGAACCACGAGTGGCCTCCATTCTGCGCACGGCCCAACGTTTCCTCGGCATGACTCTCGACGCCCCGGGCTGCCAGGAAAACGGCGAGTTCATCGATGTGCCGGAACACATCCTGGCCAAAGGCCCTGTAGGACTGGCTGCGTACCTTGCGGAAACACCGCCGTTCGACCAATTTTTCTGGGAAAGCCGTCATTTCAAGGAATTGAAAAAGGCATTTGACCAACGCGGCGGCTGGCAGGGATTAGTCAACTGGGTATCCCTCCAGACCGAACTGGAATTGGTCCGCCACTCCGCAGAGAAGGTCCAGATCATGACCCTGCATGCGGCCAAAGGACTTGAATTCGAAGCGGTCTTCATGCCTGCCGTGGAAGAAGGCATCCTGCCCTTTGCGGGCATGGACCTGCTCACGGCCAAAGTGACGCTCACCCCCGGGCGCGGTCAGCGATTCGGCGAGGAACGCCGCCTTATGTACGTAGGCATGACCCGCACCAAGCGCAACCTCTACATTAGCCGCGCTGATAAGCGCCAACTTTACGGCAAGACACTCTGCCTGCCGCAATCGAGATATCTTCGTGAAATTCCGAAACAGATTGTGACCAAGTCCACCTTGGCAGCAAAAAAGGTCACCAAGGAAAAACAATTGGGATTGCTTGACTAAAGCATTCTAGAACACGAGACGATAAATACTTAATTCATATACGCGACTCACGCTACGCGCTGCCTCAGCAGGCATTCCGAGATTGCGCAGCCTACAAAAAACATGCAACGGATTGAACGCATGCTGGCAATAGTGTCGAAAAGTTTTCATAAGCATCATCCTTGCAACGGTTACCCCTTTACCAAAACAATGCATAGCCCATGCCAGCACCATTTTAATCAATTATGACAGAAGACTCATTAAAAACAGCTGCTGCGAGCCGAGAAAATTCTGCCCAAGAGGGACACAAAACTACTCACGCTGTCCGTAAAAACCGGACACGGGAATATCCGTTCACGCTGGCAGTCCCTTCCTTTGTCATTCCCGCCGGGGTTGCAGAGAACAGCCGCTTCCTGGCGGACTACTTTAACGAAGTGGCTTTGCTCTTTTTTGAAACCGAAGCATGCCTGAATTACACCGACGACGACCTGCCCAAAGCACTTGCCACCTTGCCGGTTTCATGGCATGTCCACCTGCCGCTTGACCTGCCATGGCAGGACGGGTTGGATACGGTCTGGCAAAAGATCGTAGGACTCATGGAGAAAGCAGCGTATTTACGCCCCCATGCCTGGGTGCTGCATCCGCCGACCGAACCGGACATGCTGGTACCCCTGGCAGCCCGGTTCCGCAAAGCCGGTATTGACCCGGCAGATATTTTGCTGGAAAACGTAGATGAAACGGACTTTGCCGCCCTCTGGCCCGAAGCACGGGAAGGCGGGTATTCCACCTGTCTGGACCTGGGACACATCCTGGCCTATGGTCAGCACTCTGTTCTCGAACTGGACGGAGTATGGGACACAGTAAGGATGCTCCACATTTACGCGCCCGTTAACGGCGGACGGCATACAGGTCTGGGACATCTGGACATTCAAGGCCGTGAAATTCTGCGAGAGATGCTCGCCGCCTTCAAAGGCGAGGTTGTCACGCTGGAAATATTTAACGAAGCTGAACTTTTCCGGTCCGTCGAGTTATTCGATGACTGGACAAAAGTCTGGAGCGCATAAAAAAATGATCACTTTGGTTCTTGGTGGCAACAAATCCGGTAAATCCGACTTCGCCCTCGATTTGATGGCAAAATCGGCAATGCCGGGTGTGTTTATCGCCACAGGAAAGGCCAGAGACATAGAATTTCGAGAGCAAATTCGCCTTCACCAGCAAAGCCGTGGCCCCGAACTGGAAGTCATGGAAGTTGGAGAGGACTTGCCTCAAGCGCTCAAGAAGGCTAAATTGTCGTTTCCGTCCGTGTTGGTGGACTCCCTGGACTACTGGCTTTTCAGTTGCCGAGAGGCAGACTGCGAAGCTGATAAAATAGCGGAGTTCCAGAAAGTTCTTGAGAACTGGGGGGACACGGATTTGATATTGGTCTCATGCGAGACAGGGCTTGGACCGTTACCCGGAGGGAGCGCTGTCCGAGCATTCATACGGAGTCTGGGTGCGCTTAACCAAAGCGCAGCCAAAGTCGCCGACCAGGCTTTTCTGGTTGTCGCGGGGCTACCGTTAACCCTGAAACAGGGATAGTTCGTGGCACTATTCAAACAATTGGATGAACAGGTCGAGCATCTGCTGAGTCTGTTCAAGAAGGATGACAACTGGCTCATCCTCATCAACGCTGATCCCGACGCCCTCGGCTCGGCATTGGCTCTCAGGCGGATGATGGCGCGCAAAGTCAACGACGCGGCCATTGCGCAGATCAACGAGATCAAACGACCGGATAACCTGTCCATGATCCGTTACTGCCGCATACCCACACAAAAACTCATCCCGAATCTCGCGGCCCAGTACGACAAGTTCGCTATTATCGACTCACAGCCGCACCACAACCCGGAATTCAAGGATTTCGATTTCTCTGTCGTCATCGACCACCACCCCATCGTCCAGGACAACCTCGTTCAGGCCGATTTCGTGGACATCCGGCCTAAGTACGGATCGGTTTGCACAATGATGACCGAGTATCTCTACAACATGAAGATCCGGCCGGCCAAACTGCTCGCTACGGCGCTCATGTACGGCATCCGCTGCGACACCCGCACCTTTGAACGCAAGTTCATCGACGCGGACATGTCTGCCTTCAAGTATCTGTCCAAGTTCGCCGACTCCAAGCTCATGAACCGCATCTCGCGGTCCGAGTTTCATCTCGACTGGATGCGCTACTTCTCCCGGGCATTCTACAACCTGCGCCGTATCGGCCAAGGGTTGTTCGCCCACTGCGGAAATGTCGAGAACCCGGACATTCTCGTCATCGTGGCCGATTTCTTCACCCGAGTGCACAACGTCCCCTGGGTGGTCGTTTCCGGCACTGCCGATGAAAAGCTCGTCTGCATTTTCCGAGGAGACGGACTCCGCCGAGACATGGGCACCATGGCACAGAAGCTCATGAACGGCCTAGGTTCCGCTGGTGGCCACAAGCAGGCCGCTCGAGCCGAAGTCCCCATCGCCGACATCGGTGACGTGGACCCCGAAATCTTCCTGCTCAAACGATTGGGCAAGGGCGGAAAGAAACACATTCGACGCATTTAGTTGTGATAAAATAAGACCTTCAAGCGGGCCTGTTGCTGTGAGCAACAGGCCCGCTTCCATTATTCTAACGCACTCCCATCTTTCCAGCCTTTCACCTTGCCCCCGCTTCGCCAGTCCGTTAGATTCTCCTCTCCCATAAACTCCAACCCCACCCACGCACATGTCGCTCAAAGAACGCCTCAATTTCGATAAGGAACCCGTCTTTCTCATTGACGGGACCGCTCTGCTGTACCGCGCCTTCTACGCACGGACTGACCTGTCTCGCTCGGACGGCTTCCCGACCAATGCGATCAACACGGTGCTGCGCGTACTCTTGAACATGCTGCGCGATGAAAAGCCTACACACGTGGCGTTCCTGATGGACGGCAAGGGAAAGACCTTCCGTAACGATCTGTACGACGACTACAAGGCGAATCGGCCATCCATGCCGGAACCGCTTGCCGATCAGATCGAGCCGGTCCGTAAAGGTGTGGAACTGCTGGGCTTCAAGCTGCTCGTTTCGGATGGAGTGGAAGCGGATGACTGCATCTGCGCTCTGGCCAATAAGTACAAAGCCGAACGCCCAGTTGTCATCATGGCCTCTGACAAGGACCTGAAACAGTGCCTTGATGAGAATGTCGTGATGGTCAGCCAGCATGGGCGCAAAGAGACCATCTACACGCTGGATGGCTTCCGTGAAAAAGAAGGCATGGAGCCCGCCACCTGGCCGGACTTCCAGGCGATCATCGGCGACTCGGCGGACAACATTCCGGGTATTCCCAAAGTGGGTCCTGTGACCGCCCGCAAGATTTTCGCCCAGACCGGGCCGACTTTGGAAGACGTCAAAGAGAAGTACACCGAGCTGCCAGAAAAACTGCGCGAAAAGGTCGAGCCGCAGTTGGACCAGATTTTTATGTTCCGCGAACTCACTCGCATGAAGGCCGACTGCTGCGATGTGCCGCTGGACGATTTTGTCATGACGGATATCGACGCGGACGCGCTGAACGCCTTCCTTGATGAATATGAGCTGAACGGCCTCAAACGCTCGGTGCCTAGACCCAGAGCCGCTGGCGCCGCTGCTCCGAAGGCTGCCAAGCCCAAGGCCCAGGCTTCGGGCAATGACGGTGGTATGCTTTCACTCTTCGGTGGTGCGCCTGCTGACGAGAAAAAGGAAGTGGAGCCGCTGCCGGTAAAGGAAGTTGCCGAAGTATCCGACCTCCCCTCGCTGGCTGGCGAGGACGTTGGACTGGTCTTTGAGGCCGATGCATTTTTCATCGGCGTAGAGGGCGCGGAATACCGCTACGCTGGTCCGGTGGCCGATCTTATCGGCGCGCTGGAACATGCGTCTGTCATCGCCACGCCGTCTGTGCAGGATCTTCTCCGCGCCGACGATGGCTGGGCGTATATTCTGTCATCCCAGTGGTTCGACCTGAGCCTTGCCGCTTACCTGCTCGATCCTGAGGCACGCAACTACACATGGGCGCGCCTGCGTCAGTCGCTCTATCAGGATGGCCGTCCGGAATTTGCGGACGCAGCAGCCTCGTTACATCCGCATGCCAAGGGGCTGGCCTCGCTCGCATACATGCGCGGCATAACAAGCCAGGTGCAGGCCGCTGAATTGGGGCCGCTCATGGACGACCTGGAGTTGCCGCTCATTCCCGCCTTGGTGACCATGGAAAAGGCTGGCATCGGCATTGATCTGGCGGCGTTCAAGGAATTTCTGGACGACGTGTCCAACCAGCTTTCCGGGTTGACCCGCTCCATCATCGAGCACGCCGGGCATGAGTTCAACATCCGCTCCAGCCAGCAGTTGGCGGTGGTTCTGTTTGACGAAATCGGCATCAAGGCGGGGTCTAAGACCGCCACGGGACAGCGTTCCACAGCCAACCAGGTGTTGGAGAAAATCCGCGACCAGCACCCGCTTGTTGAGGATATTCTGCAATACCGGATGCTGGAAAAGCTCCGCTCCACCTACCTTGAGCCCTTGCCCAAACTGGTGGACGCCAGCGCGCGGCTCCACACGAGTTTCAACCAGCTCGCCACGGCCACGGGTCGACTTTCCAGCTCCAAGCCGAACCTTCAGAACATCCCCATTCGCGGCAAGTACGGCCCGCGTATGCGCGGCTGTTTCACCGCTGCCGAGGGCAATCTATTGGCTGCGGCCGACTACTCGCAGATCGAACTGCGCGTACTCGCCCATTGTTCCCAGGACCCGGCCCTGTTGGACGCCTTCCGTAACGATGAGGACATTCACACCCGCACCGCCGCGCTGATCATGGACAAACCGGTGGAGGAAGTGCTGCCGGACGAACGGCGTAACGCCAAGACCATCAACTTCGGCCTGATCTACGGCATGGGCGTCCAGAAGCTGGCGCGCGAGTTGAAGATCAAGCAGACCGAGGCCAAGGAATTCACGGAACGGTATTTCGAGAAGCTGTCCACGCTCAAGGCGTACTACGACACCATCGTGCAGAATGCGCAGGCCAATGGGCATGTCACGACTCTGGCCGGACGCCGCCGTCAGTTGCCGGAGCTGCATTCGCGCAACAACATGCAGGCGAGCGAAGCGCGCCGTCAGGCCGTGAACACGGTCATTCAGGGCACAGCCGCCGACATCATCAAGATGGCCATGGTGGCTGCATATGGCGATGCCAAGCTCAAGGAATTAGGCGCAAAGCTGATCCTTCAGGTGCATGATGAATTGATCATCGAAGCACCGGAGGCGACCATCGAAGCTGCGGGTGCACGACTGGTGGAGATCATGCAGGGCGCTGCCAGTCTGGATGTTCCGCTCAAGGTGGACATGGGCATTGGCAAGAATTGGGCGGAAGCTCACTAGCCTCCAGTCCGCACGGTTTGCATAAAACCAGCGGGGGATGGTACGTTTCAGTCAGATTCATAGAAATTCATTTATGAGGGGAGAAAATATGTTTCGCCAATTGATCATTGCCGTATTTATGAGCGCCCTTCTTTTGGTAGCTGTCGGCTGCACCAAGAAGGAAATCCGTGACAACACCCACAAGACTACCACGGACGTGAAGGACACTTCCAAGCGTGTTTGGAAGGATGTGAAGAGCATCCCCAGCGAGGTTAAAGAGGAAATTGAAAGCGATGATTAGCTATTTTTTCCTGCCACACAGGAACAGAAAAGCCACCCGTAGTTGGGTGGCTTTTTTTTGTGCCGTTTATCGTTTGCCGTCGGTGTGGTGGATTTTGAGCCGGGTCTTTTCGTTTCCTGTGGAGAGGCGCGAGTACCGGTTCAGGGCTTTTTGGGTGAAGTCATCCAGAATGTGTGGAAGGTCGGAATCATTCCATGCAGCCCGGAAGTGTGGGTGGTCGATGACGGCTGGGTTGAGGAAGTAGCCGTCTGTGGACTCGGGGCTGAGCCGGATATCATCAGGGTTGAGGGTGGCGTTTTTACCCACCACATGGCTGATGAGATCAAGCATGGTGTTGACGTAGAATTTCCTTACGTCTTCGGTGGATTCAGCGCGGCTCATTTTTTCACGAAAGCCGTGCATGAGATCATTGCGGACCTTGGTAAAGGACGATTGGACTGTCATTGGACCTCCCTTGGTCTGTTCGAGGATCTTGGGTCTGCCCAAGAGTGGTGGCATTCTCTTGCGTGGAAAAGAGTTGCCGTCCCCCCACATGCGGTTGGGCAGACCTCAAGGGTAGGGTAACATTGTTGCGCGTGGCGGGTATTATTATCGGGGAGGGGAAAGGGAATTGAAGTGGAGGGGAATTATAAAAGGGGGAGAGAGAGGGAGGGAAAGGGAGAAGGGAGAAGGGAGAAAGAAAGAAGGATGCCGCCTGTCGGCGGCGGGGATGAGAGATACCCTGCCGGTGGCGTCCTGCGCGGACGGCGGTTACGTTTCTTTTGCTGCGCCAAAAGAAAGTAACCAAAGAAAAGGCGCTGGGTGCTAGGGCCGCCGCCCTGTGTCTCGTCGGCGAGAATCTGATCCAAGCTCGCAGCTTTCTGATTGTGATGCTGCGCTACGCTCCGCCACAATCAGAACAAGACGCTGCTGTCCGCTTGGTCAGCTTCTAGGCCGCTTGAGACAAGGTGCTAGAAAAAAGCTTCTCCAATCGCAGAGAGTCAGCAACTAACTCATTATACAAACACCTTGCTGCAAGTATTAATATCAATTAGCAAATATACAAAACGCGACTTAATACTTTGAGGTGACAAATGAAATTAGTTCGAGTTCGTTTACGCAATCTGAGATGCTACAAAAATGAAGCATGCATTGACTTAGAGGACTTAACGATGATCGCAGGCAGAAATGATGCTGGAAAGTCCACACTATTTGATGGCCTAGCGGCTTTCTTCGGAGAAGCAAAATTAGACCAAGATGACGCATGTAAAAATGGGGACTGCAAAGATGTCCGCATTATTTGCGAGTTCTCCGATTTCCCCAACTCACTTATTTTGGACGCTGACTACCCAACAAGTTTGTCAGATGAATATCTTTTAAATGCTGATGGTAAGTTAGAGCTACATCAAATATGGAATTGCTCACTTAAAACCCCTAAACCCATAATGTATGCCAATGCAAATCATCCAGAAGAATCAAATTACAATGATTTACTCTCACTCAAAAACAATGAACTCAAAAAAAGAGCAGAAGAATTAAATGTTGATATTACTTCGATCGACCTCAAAATTAATGCTCAGATTAGAAAAGCTATATGGGAATCAAAATCAGAAATCACACTTGGTGAAACATTAATCCCATTAGAAAAGGATACCGGCAAACAAATATGGAGCCAATTAAAGACAGTCCTACCGACCTTCGCATTATTCAAAGCAGATCGAGCCAGCACAGACGCCGACCCCGAGGCTCAAGACCCTATGAAATTAGCGATGAAAGAAGCCTTCAGATCGATGCAAACCACACTCGACACCATAGTTTCACAGGTACAAGATCAAGTCCAAGAAACAGCTAATCTAACTCTCTTAAAACTAAAAGAAATGCACCCGGAGCTTGCGAATCAATTAACTCCTAGATTCTCACCCCCCAATTGGGCGAACGTGATGAAAGTAAGCTTAACGGGTGATGAAGACATACCAATCAACAAACGAGGCAGTGGGGTAAGAAGGCTGATCCTATTAAATTTCTTCAGAGCCAAAGCTGAAAGAGCGGCTTCAGATCGAGGAGATCACGCCCCTGTTATTTATGCGATAGAAGAACCTGAAACAAGTCAACACCCCGCAAACCAGAAACTACTCATGAAAGCCTTCATGGAGTTAGCTGCAAGCTCAGGCTGCCAAGTAATACTTACTACTCATAACCCTGTTTTAGCTCGTAGGATTCCAATAGGTTGCATTCGATACATCTGCGATGAAAACAATTGCAAAGTAATCCACGAGGGCAACGCTACAACAATGAAAATGATTTCAAATGATCTTGGAGTATTGCCTGACCACAGCGTTAAGCTTTTCATAGGTTTAGAGGGGATTAATGACATTAATTTCTTACTAAATATGTCTAAAGCTCTGCGGCAAAATGGAGAAGACATCCCGGACTTGACTAAACTTGAAGATGATGGACGAATTGTTTTTATTCCATGCGGAGGCTCTAACCTAGCTCTATGGACTTCAAGATTTGCAAACTTAAACATCGCTGAGTTCCATCTTTTTGATGGAGATAAACCAGAAAATAAAGATGCCATAGATCTGGTGAACGCGCGCAATGGATGCACCGGACTCGTTACTCAAAAACTTGAAATGGAAAATTATATCCACCCAACTGCAATCACGGCAATCCGCCCAGAATTAGCCAACATTCAATTTGAATCTCGCGATGATGTTCCAGAAATTGTCGCTCAGGCCATCCACACTCATTCAGGGTCCCCAAAATCTTGGGCTGAATTAAGCGACAAAAAACGCAAAAAAAAGGCTAGTAAAGCTAAGCTCTGGCTTAATAATGAAGCCGTTTTAGCAATGACACCTCAACTATTGACACAATCTGATCCTGAGAATGAAGTCATCTCATGGTTCAATATAATAAATGGTTACATAAATAGCCCCAACTAGCATCAAGCCTCTTAAGGCTTAGAAGCTGACAAATCGGCGGCAGCGGCTCTTTTGAATCGCCAGCCGCCTTTTGTGTTTTTAGCGGCCTCGATTCGGGAGCGGAGCCGATTTGATCAGATTCTTGGCCGTAGAGTGCTAGCGGCAGCGCTACTACCCAGGGGCTTTTTTTCGTCCCTTTTTTTGCCCCAACAAAAAAACGGACCCCGCCGGGAGGGCTCTTAAAACCCCGGAGGAGCGGCAGCGACGGCTCTTTCCTCCTCCCCCCCCTCTCCCCACAATCTTAATCGCCGCTCAAAAAAGCGGCCTTCCTTACTCTTCCCATTTGCGCCCCGCAACGAAAATTGCTACCCCCCTCAGTCATGAGCTATCTGAAAGAATTTACAGCGGCAGCCAACCGCACCCGCAAAATGGACTTGGGCGATTTCTCCCTCAACGCTGACGGAGTCATCCTCGATCAGGCAGTGTTGAACGCCGTCGAGGCCACCGGCCATATCCCCTTCGCGCAACGCGCCGAGAACGCCTTCAACGTCAACTTCGGCATGTTCCACATGTTGGCAAAAAAATTCATGATCCCCGGCGCGACCATGACGATCGGCAACGTGGCCGTGAACGGCGAAATGCGCCTGCCCGCCACAGTCGCTGGTTTCAAAAACATGGTGGCCGACCAGTCCGGCGAGGACAACATGGGCCAGTACCACATCTGGACCACCCTGCCCGGCGGATTCATCCTCGACCACGCCATCTTCTCCTCGCTCCACCATGACAACATCATCCAGGTGGACGACATGATCCCGGCCCAGCGGTTCCTCTACGGACAGGCAGACGAGTTGCCCCACGGCCTGACCTACCACCCCATGATCGTGGGATATGAATTCTTCGTGGCGTCCGGCACCCTCGATCAGGAAGCGCTCGAATACCTCATGGGCGTCCGGTTCCCGAAACAATATTCATAGGAAAGCACTGCATAATTGCCCGTTGGCTTCGTTGCTTCAAAAACAACAATTCCTCAAGATTGAATGGATCAGCGTTTCCCTAACGAATTTACACGCAAAAAAGCGCGGCCCGATTATCCGGCCCGCGCTTTTTTGCGTGTAAAACACAGAAAATAAATGAATACAACCCCGCGCCAAAGTCGCCAATCGGGGATGGAAGGGGTTCGTCCCCTTCCCCGCCGGAGGCGACGTCACCCGACATCGCCGCGCAGCGGCATCAAGCCCTGATTTCTCTCCAAATAATCGCCAACTACACTGCGAAGGACGCATCCGCATAAGACGAAAAGTCGTAATCCTCTTCCATCTCCTCGCGAATGAGAGTGGCTACACCCTGCTGCTCCAGCCAGGAGAACACACCGGCATTGCGGAACGCTTCGCTGAAAAGAAGCAGATCGCCCCACTGCTTGACCCCGACATCCCCCTTCACGGGGCGCAAGTCATGTCCCAGAGCCGCCATGTCTGCCTGAAGCATAGTCCAAATATACGGATAGCCAGCGAACATATCGGCCAGTTCATTGATGAACGCGCTACGCAGAGAGGGAGAAATAAGCTTTCGCCAGAGCAGATAATCGAGACAATCGAGCACTGTGTGGCCGAGGTAGAGCATCTCGATGTAATAGAAAAGCGGCTCTGACAACTCGGTGATGGTGTCAAAACGATCGACCATGGGCGAGGCCAGAACAGTGAAAAGATAGTTGGTCACATCAGTGGGATTGCCGGACTCGCTCACATCGGCGAGCTGACGCTTGATCGGCTTGTGACACCACTTCCAAACACGCTTGCACAAGGTGGTGCGGGTGATGCGACGCAACTGCTGCGCCTGGGCACGGGCATCGGAATACAGGGTGTAGCCGAGTCGCTTGAGACGATTGCAGAGATAGTGATCCTGACAGTTGGTCTCGCCATAGGCCATGAATCCGCCCGCGTGCTCCCACACCTCGCGGCGTAGAAGGAAGGCATTGCCGGGAATGAAACTGACCGGGCCGATGTGGTGCTGATTGTGATTGTCACCAAAATGGGAAAGATAGCGGGATACGAGATCATCACCAGCGGCGTGGACAAGCGCTCCGCCAACAAGGCCAACCATCGACTCGCCAGCGTGGATGAGCGCGCGCTCCAGCCAATCGCGACTGACGCGGGTGTCGCAGTCCATGGAAAAAAGATAGTCGCCCGATGCGGCGGAAAGGCCGTTGCCCTTGGCGCGGGTGATGCCCTGGTTCTTCTCAAACCGGATGGTGCGCAGATTGCGAGGCGCATCGTCCATGTGGAAAGGAACGTCCGAGCCATCGTCCACCACAAGAATCTCGTGAGGCCGCACAGTGAAGTCCTGCGTCTGACGAACGAGATCGGCGGCAAAGTCCGCGTCGTTATACGTGTAAGTGATAAAACTGATTTTTGGCGCTTGCATGGCGCTACCCCCGCGATCATTTTTTGACGAAAGAACCGTTTTGCGAATATATGCAAAAACCATGACGCAAAAAATCGCTTTCATCATACAGGGCGGGAATGACAAATTCCTGCCACCCATCCGCCAGTGGTTTGACGACCGTTTCGAGGTCCGACAGGTCAACTCATCCAACATTGACACCATCCAGGAAGCCTTGAGCTGGGCGGATTTGACGTGGGTGGAGTGGGTTCAGGATACGGCCGTTGCCGTGTCAAAAATGGAACGGCGCGGCAAGCTCATCATGCGGCTGCACAGTTTTGAGGCGTATACCTCGCTTCCGGTAAATGTTGCCTGGCAAAACGTTGACGCCCTGGCCGTAGTGGCACCGCATGTGACAGAAATCCTTTCCCTGCGTGTGCCGGATATCCGGGAGCGGACCAATGTATTCGTGCTGCCCAACGGCATCGATATGGATCGGTTCACCATGCCGGAGAATAAACAGCGAACCGGGAAAGTTGCATTGGTGGGCCAGCTACGGCATACGAAGAATCTACCGCTGGTGTTGCAGGTCTTTGCAGCAGCGCGTGAGGCGGCCCCGGACATGACGCTGCATCTGGCGGGCGAGTATGCTGGAACCGAGCTGGAAGTGACGGAACTGGCACTATACATCAACCACATGATCCACGCCATGGGGCTGTCCGAAGCAGTCACCATGCACGGCCAAATCGACGACATGCCCTCGTTTCTGGCGGACAAGGACGCACTTATTTCCGCTTCCATGCGAGAAAGCTTCGGTTACAACATCGGCGAGGCCATGGCATGCGGCGTGCGCCCGGCCATTCATCATTTCCCCGGCGCGGGGACGATTTTCCCAGCGGAGCTGATCTACAATACGGTGGCCGAGGCGCGGGACATATTGCTTGCTGACAACCCGCAATCAGCTCAGCTTCGTCAGTTTGCACAAAGCCACTGGCCGCTCAAATTACAGCATGCAAAACTCGCCGAATTGGCAAAAATGGTGCTAGGATAGCTTTGCAAAAAACGGGTTCCGGGTGTAGACACCCCTTAACTTAACGAGAAAAGCAGCCGATGAAATACAAGGAAGAAATAATACAGCAGGGGTACAAGCGATACCGAGGTGCAGTTGATGCCTCGGTGTACGAGTATTTCAATTGCGACTGGTCCTGGAAGGCCGTCTGGTATCTCAAGAAAGGCCACTTCCAGTGTATCGGATGCAAAGAAAAGTGTGAGACATCAGACCCGGATGGGTTTCAGTTGTTTCTCGACCTGGGAGAATAGAATCACATGCGACTGACCAGACTCCTTTTCGCGCTCATGCTAGTGGCGCTCTTCGCGCTCCCGGCCAAGGCCACGGAATTCATCGATATGGATATCTGCATCGGCAAGCAAATTGTTGCGCGCAGCCTGTGCAAGGACGTGAATGAAGTCAACTACGTCAGTCGCGTGAAGAAAGATGTTTACCTTTTCTCAGTCTTTTACGCGAAAAGGGAATCCTTCTTCTTCGTAGGCATTTACAACAACGTCATTCGGATACAGGGTAAAACGGACAGAAAAATAACCCGGACGATTTATTACAACTTCGAAGAATCCGCCAAGTGCGCGGTCATCGAGTACTCCGTCCCGGACTGCCCCGTCAGCGAACGCATTGTTTGCTGCTCCGAAAAGACCATCGAGGAAAAACTCGACGACACCTTCTGGGACAAGACTATCCCCGAACTGCTTGAAGAGGATCTGGAAGAAGCTATTCAGTCTGGCAATCCCCAAAAGAAAGAAGAAGGCGAAGACGCCAACGGTGAGGCTACGCCGGAAGCGCAGCAATAATTTTTGAGACTAACAAATATCAAATCCCCCGACCATCAAATGGTCGGGGGATTTTTTTTGAATCATATTTTACGGAGAACAAGTAGCAGCGTGAGCAAGCCAACGGCAGGATAGAGCGGCCACCAGATTTCATACAACGAACAGACAGCGGCAACTCCAACGAGCACACCAAGATAAACCCACGCTTCGATCATTCGCTTGAACGAACGCCAACGGTCTTCTGACATGCCCTTGTGAGTAAAGCGATTGAGCGGCCCGGGCAAGTCCACGGATGGACCAATCGGCTGGCGAGAGGACTGGAGTTTTTTTCCACACTTCACGCACGACCGACTCTCATCGTCATTCTTTTTTCCACAAGCTGTACAAATAATCACGGCCGATTTATTCCCTTTTTCGTCGATTTGGTCAAGATTTCACTCAAGGTAGGTTGACGGATCAGATGTAATATGAAAAAAATAACAAAACTGTAACAGGTGAGGGACATGATGACACAGCATATTCATTTCTCTATCAAAACACCGGAAGCCACAGACCTCGAGGTGCGGGCCATCATTACAGACATCTTTCCCGACTTCAATTTCCAAGACTATGCCACCTTGCTTGACGAGACTGTTCGCCTTTTTCAGGGCAAGCTGTCCGGCTTTGCAGCGTGTGACACAGGCTATCACAACCTTGGCCACACCATGGACGCCCTGGTGGCCACAGCCAGACTTCTACACGGTATAAATGCTGACCACCAGCCCGTGTCAGAACGGCTGGTTTATCTAAGCCTCATCGCCACTCTTTTCCATGATTCCGGCTATATCCGTCGATTGGGCGAAGTACACGGAACGGGTGCCCAGTTCACGCAGAACCATGTTCAGCGCTCTATTGAAATGCTCAACGTGGCCGGTGCATGCCGCAATTGGCCCACTCGTGACATAGATGCCATGGCGGCCATGATCCGTTGCACCGATCCCATGAACTCGATGGAATCTATCGAATTTCCGGACAGGGAAGCCCGATTGGGCGGCCACATCTTGGGAACGGCAGATATTATCTCCCAGTTAGCGGATGATGTCTATCTGGAACGCCTCTCCCTACTTTTCCAGGAATTTTCTGAAGCAGGCATGACCAACTACGAAAGCGAATATGAACTTTTTGCCCATACCAAGGAATACTGCAACGGCATGCTTGATAAGATGCAGCTCCACATGTCCAACGTAATGCAATACATGAGTGCCCATTTCCGGGAACGGTACGGCGTAGAACGTGATCTGTATCAGGAAGCTATGAAACGCAACATGGACTACCTCAAGCTCATCCTCAAGGTGTACGGCGAAGAATACAGCAAAGGGTTGAGACGTAGTCACGACCGCGATCCCATGCCTGTGCTCATCGCTGCATAATTGCCACATTTCCCGATCTTCGGCCCAACGATATCCGCCATACACAAGCGGATATTTTTTTTGCATAAAAGCAAGAGTTGGCATAGGGTTTCTTGCAAATCGAGCCATGCTTCATAACCCAATAGAGAGACCATGACCGTACCGCCTCCCGGAGCCAATGGGCCCCGTCCACAGCCTGACCAAAGACTGGCGATTTTCCAGGAGAAACTGCGTGCCCTCAAGGAACGCTCTTCCCTGCGTGAAGTCATGGAACGAGAGCTGCTGCTCAAGTTCATCGAAATTAACAAGCCTTCCATTAATGAATTCCCCATGCTCCCTGCACAGCAAAAAAGCGTTGTGGAGCTACTCTGCGCCCGCGTAGGCCATCCCGGTTACGAGTATATTCATAAGCATATAGCCAACTTCATAGTCCTGTTGGCTCATTACGAAAAAGCCCAAAATGTAGGTGACACGGCCCGAATTGAAGAACTGCAGGCCGGACTCATCAACACCGAATCCATGCTTATCAAGTGCGTTCAGGGCATTGTATACGGCATGGCACTCATCACGGATAATTTCGAAGAAATAGTACTCCGCTATTTTGGCCAAGGTGCATTAAAAGATTACTCCACTCTCATTGAAAAATTCGAGCTGAATGACCACTTCTGGACCGCTTTTGTGGAACAGTTCGTATCCAGCCGTGTGGAAGAAGCGCACAAAGAGATACTGGAAGGCAACAAGTACGACATTTCCAAGGAAAAGAATTTTCTGGTCATCCGCTTCCTCTTTGACGACATTATCTCCAAGCTCAACCCAACCACGCAGAAGATAGACAAGACACGCATCCAGAAGAGCTATGTGGAAAGCCGAAGCAGCGAGGCAGGAATACGGCGAGCCAATTTACTTCGCTCGATTCTGATCAAGGGTCTTTCTACCCTGTCCCAAGCAGACAAGATGACGCAAAACGAATACATCCAAGCGTCACGCATCGCCTGCATGGACACAGTGGGCTCTGAATTCGAAGCGGCATACACCGAGCGCATGGCTCAGGCCAAGGCAGCCAAGGAGAATCCGGACAGCCGTAAAACCGACCCGGAAACCGCCAAACGCGAACAGATGGAATTCAAATTTCTCATGGATCAAGCCATTGCCACTGGCTTGGGAGCCGCCATCGCCATAGGCCGGACCAGCGACTACTTTTACAAGGCACTCGAAGCGTTCGTCCCGGAACAGATTGAGGGTATCAGACCTTTGGCGCGCGACTTCTCCATTCCGGTACTGGAACGTATCCTCTACTTTCTGCTGGAGAACCACACCATCCACATGCTTCAGGAAGTGGGACGCGGTGAAGGTGGGAAAATCCAAGTCCGTAGTGGTCGAGCGCGGCGTGTATCAGCAGCTGATGTGGACAAATTGCCCGCCATATCCAAGATTCGCAAAAAACAGCTCTTCGCAAACGACGTTACCCGCGAAAGTACCTTGTTGTTCAAGCCCAAGACAGCCAAACAAATGGTGTCGGCCATGTCTGTACTCAGCCTGGAACCGGAACTGCAAAAAGAAATTACACTGCTCTGGAAAAAAGCCTCCTTCCGAGTGGACATCATGGTCCTGCTCAATTTGGAACTCATTGCCAGAACCACCACCAACACGGCTGCCAAACTTTCAAAAATCCTCGACATGTACGGAGTGTCTCCCAAGGCACAGAAACAACCAGCCGAAAACACGCAGCCCGCCAAGTAAATTTGACTAGCAGAAAGCCCCCGCATCCATTTGGATACGGGGGCTTTCTTATTGTACGATGAAATAGTTAACGGCGGAAGACGATGGTCTTGTTACCATCCACGATGACACGGTCCTCAATATGCCATTTCACAGCGCGGGCAAGGACGTGGCGCTCAATGTCGCCACCGAGCCGCTTAAGGTCATCCACGCCATGGGAATGTGTCACGCGAATGACGTCCTGCTCGATAATCGGCCCCTCATCCAATTTCGCTGTGACATAGTGAGCCGTGGCGCCGATAAGCTTCACGCCACGTTCATGCGCCCTGCGGTAGGGATCGGCCCCCACGAATGCGGGCAGAAAGGAGTGGTGAATATTAATGATCCGCTTGGAAAACTTGGCAACGAAATCGGAAGTCAGAATCTGCATGTAGCGAGCGAGCACAATGATATCCACATCACCCATAAGTTCCATAATCTGGTCCTCGGCGGCCACCTTATCGCGGAGCGACGGCCCCACCGGCACATAGTGGAAAGGAACAAAGTTCTCCACGGATTCGCGTAGGTCGGGATGATTGGAAATAACCATTGAGATGTCCGCTTCCAAATCACCGCGCTTCCACCGCCAGAGCAGTTCCATGAGCGCGTGATCGACCTTGGAACAAAGAATGACCATTTTCTTGGGCTGCCAGACCGGCGACAGAGACCAATCCATAATGAACCCATTGGTCACTTCATCCTTGAACTGCTGGCGCAGACCATCCAGGCCGTCCAAATCAAGGCCTGGCAAATAAAATTCGTTGCGCATGAAAAAACGACCGCCCTCGGGATCAGTGGAGTGCTGGTCGGAATGGATAATATTAGCCCCTTTCTCAAGCAGAAAACGGCTGACTGCAGCCACGATACCGGGCTGGTCCGGGCAGGTGATGAGTAGCCGGACTGTGGATTCTTTAGATTCGGTCATGGGATTTTCACTTCTTTTTACTTGGTCTTTTCGGCCCGGTCCGGTAAACACCGCTGGCCGGAAGATGGGCTTTACCGCAAAATCCAACCGAATAAAAGGTCTTTCCCGACGGCACCCCTCGCCGGAGCAAGGATGTGCATACATTGCACAGGTAATTAATTTACTATACTGTCAAACATCTAAGTAACCAACATTTCGAGGAACATATGTCTGAAGCCGCTTTGAAAAAAGTCATGGATCACGCTGCTGCGGGAGTTACCGCGCGCAAAGTCTTCTTCGACACCAAGGCCGAACTGGTTGTGGAAATAGCCCGCGCCATGTCCGTTTGCCTCGCTAGCGGAGGCAAAATCATGTTCTGTGGCAACGGCGGTTCCGCTGCCGATTCCCAACACCTGGCCGCCGAGTTTTCCAACCGATTCAAGTTGGAACGCCCGCCACTTCCAGGACTCGCACTGACCACCGACACATCGGCCCTGACCGCCATCGCCAACGACTATTCGTTCGATGAGGTTTTCTCCAAACAGCTCCAAGCATTGGGCCGCCCCGGAGACATGCTCGTTGGTTTTTCCACCTCCGGCACCAGCTCCAACGTAATCCGAGCCATGCGCGAGGCCAAGCGAAATGACATCCTCACCGTGGGTATGGCTGGCCAGACAGGTGGCGAAATGGCAACGGTCTCAGACTTTCTGCTAACTATCCCCTCTTCGGACACCCCAATCATCCAGGAAATCCACATCGCAGCTGGTCACATGATGTGCCACCTCGTGGACCACTTCCTGTTCGAAGCGGTGTCCGAACTGACTCCTTACCTGCCGCAAGACAGCTAGAGTCACTCATCAAACAATAAAAAAGCCCTCGCAAACAATGCGAGGGCTTTTTTTATTCTAGCAAAAAATCAATACTAAATTTCTTCCCGCTTGATACGAATCACTAACCCCTTACGCCGGAGATGCTCGGCCAGCCGGTCGGCCCGCTCTAAATTCGGAACCGTTGAAATAACGAGTTGTGCCTGCCCGGAGTCATCCCAGACCCAGATATTCTCCTGCAGTACTAACCCTGCCAACCGCACTTCATTCAGCAGCTGCTCACGCGCTGCATCCCGCAATTCCAGGGATTCCTCGTCCAAAGATTCACCACACGCCACCACCCACCATCCCAACGGGCGATTTTTGACATCCGGATTCTCACCAAAGCTACGGGCCACGTTATCAGCCTGCCCCTGGCGTATTACGGCCGTCATACGCAGAATGGAATCTTCTACTTCACTTATATTATACATCTTCTATGCAATCTCTCATCTTTTCCAAGTGTAGTCCCCACCATTTCGTGAAGGAAGCTTCTATCCCGGCCCACGCAAGAATAGCAAGCAGTCTTTGCCTCCAAAGTACCTTGCGCACTACTTTTTTCCTGTATACAAAGAGTCATGGCCTTTTTTACATCAGAACACCCCAAGCGGACACCCGCGCAACGAGCCATCCGGTACGCCACAGGCACCCTTGCCTGCGCACTCATTATCTTTATTCTCTGGTTGTTACCATATGATATCCTGCGCGAAGAACGATACCGCATTTACGGAGAGACTCGAACCTCGGGCATAGTCCTTGAAATGGGAGCTGACCCAACAACAAAGTATCCCTTCATGATCCGCTATAAATACATTGATGCGGATGGAATCGCTCGCGAAGCCATGGCACCACTGGACCGCGAAAGATGGGAACAATACCGGCCCGGCAATTCCATAGATGTCTTCTACATCCGATCAAGACCCAACATCGTGCGCATCACAGGTGAACTAGAGCCCCAATTCCAACTCTGGCTACGAGACATTCTGCAATAAAAAAAGCCCGGCCTGATTAGACCGGGCTTTCATTTTTCCATGTGGCGTCTGCTACAGATTGTTCAAAAGAATTTCGCCGAATTCCTGACAACCGACCTGAGTCGCGCCATTAATCTGGGACGCAAGGTCTACGGTGACACGTTTATCGGCCAAAGCTTTTTCAACTGCCGCGTGAATCAAATTGGCAGCTTCATGCCAACCAATGTGTTCCAACATCATGGCACCGGACAGAATCAGGGAGCCGGGGTTGGCCATATCCTTGCCTGCAATGGTCGGAGCCGTGCCGTGCGTGGGCTCAAAAAAGGCGAGATTGTCGCCCATATTCACACCGGGAGAGAGACCTAGGCCACCCACCTGGGCTGCCAGAGCATCGGAAATGTAATCACCATTGAGGTTGGTGGTAGCGATGACAGAGTACTGCTCCGGGTACATAAGTACATTCTGGAACATGGCGTCAGCAATACGATCCTTGATGATCACGCCGTCGCCATCCTCGCCTTCTCTGACGACCTGCCCCTTATACTCTTCTTCGGCCAGTTCATAACCCCAAGCGCGGAAACCACCCTCGGTAGTCTTCATGATGTTACCCTTGTGAACCAGAGTAACCGAGGGTTTGCCCTGATCGATGGCGAAATCGAGCGCCCTTTTCACGAGGCGCTTGGATCCGGCAGGAGTGATGGGCTTAATACCCACGCCAGCGGTGATGTCCACCTTGGCGCCCAACTCATCCACAAGAAACTCGATTAATTTCTTGGCTTCCGGTGAGCCTGACTGGTATTCAATTCCGGCGTACACGTCCTCAGTGTTCTCACGGAACACGGTCATATCGACAAGGTCGGGACGCTTGACGGGAGACTCAATCCCCTTGAAATATTTAATAGGACGAATGCAGGCGTAGAGATCAAACACCTGACGCAGAGTAACGTTAAGACTGCGAAACCCTTCGCCAACAGGCGTATTCAGCGGACCTTTCATGGCCAAGTCTGCGCCAGCCAGCGCTTCCATGGTAGCCTTGGGGAGGTGTTCGCCAGTTTCAGCGTAGCCCTTTTCGCCAGCCAGAAGCTCGACCCAATTAAGCTTGTTCTCGCTTCCGTAGGCCTTTTCAATGGCTGCGTTCAGAACCGGACGACCGGCTTTCCATACTTCGGAACCAATGCCATCACCTTCAATATAGTAGACTCTTCTCTCTGCCAAAACATACTCCTTAATATCAGGGGATAAACTGATAAAACCAAATCGGGACTCTCTCAAATTCGGAACGGACTATGACGTTTATTCGGTACGATTGCAAGCCACGCACCCTTTCGTCAGCCGCAAAATGGATCAAAACTGGCGCTGCATTAAAATTAGAAATTCAGGAATAGACGCCCATATCGGCAATAAAATGTATTTTTTGAATTCAATTTCTGTTCTTTTTGCTACTTTTAAAAGCGAAAATACGCTTTTTTTCAATCAAACTTTTTCTGAATAACATTCACTCTGAGGCAATAAATAATAATGCAAGCCAACATGGAAATGATAAAAGCCCTGCTATCAGACGCAAAGCGAGTGGTTGTCCTTACTGGAGCTGGCGTGTCTGCAGAGTCAGGCGTGCCAACATTTCGAGGCAAAGACGGCCTCTGGAAATCATACCGACCAGAAGACTTGGCGCGCCCGGACGCTTTTGAAGCACACCCTGAATTGGTCTGGGAATTTTATAATTGGCGACGCAATCTCGTTAAAGATTGTGAACCAAATCCTGCCCACTTTGCCATAATGCAAATGGAAAAACATATACAAAACTTCTTACTCATCACCCAAAATGTGGACGGCCTGCACGCCAAAGCGGGCAGCAAAAGACTCATGGAGATGCACGGTTCACTCTGGCAAGTGAAGTGCACCACTTGCACCTATGCCCGTGAAGATCGATCCCAACTACCAGATATGCCAGATTGTCCGGTATGCGGCCACTTGCTTCGCCCGGGCGTGGTCTGGTTCGGCGAGCCACTTATTCCCGGCGTGCTCAAGCTCGCCATTGACCAGATCAATCAAACTGAAGTGTTTCTCTCCATTGGTACTTCCAACCTGGTGCAGCCCGCTGCTTCCTTCTATCAACTCGCCAAAGACCACGGCGCGGTTACCGTAGAAATCAATCTTGAGCCGACACCGAACACCGGGTTCATGGACTTTGCCCTGCATGGCAAAGCAGGCGACATCCTACCTGAATTATTGGCAGGGTTCTCCAGAGAATAATAATACGACTGAATTGACTTTCTTTGAGGTGAGACACTATCCTATCTTCTAGAATCCATTCCAACAATTGAGGCATCATGATCTTTACGCACACATTTGAGCACAAAGACAAATACCTTCTCTCCATAGCAAAAGGGAAAACTGACCACGTCGGCGAGACATTGCAATACCTGGTAACAACCGCCGTAGAAACGACAAGAGGGAAATACTCCCTCTTGGTTATGGACGAAAGAGATGCTCTCTTCAGGCTGGACGAGCTTGAAACCTTTGCGGAAAACGCAGGGGCACTGTCCAAGGCTACACCACACGATGTTGTAAAAATCGCCGTCATCTGCAAGCGGCATAGCACTTTTCTCTATCAATTCATGCAAGAAAAGCTACGGACATCCATGAATTGCAAAATCGAAGTGTTTGTTAATCTCAAAGATGCCGAGGATTGGTTGCTCTCTTAATGACTCCCAGAGGTAAGCCATCTAACTCATATGCATGATGGCGGCCTTCCAAGTCGTCACAATTAGCAACCTGGATTATTCATTTCAATTCACACCAGAATTCACAGAATAAAAACCAGCCCCACCGGGGCAGACTTTTACCTTTCCGCCTTGCCAACTCTGCGCGAGACCTGCTATTTTGCCGTTTGTACTAACACACTCTAAGGAGAACTCCATGCGCACTAGCCGCGTTATCACTATCTTCATATCTTCCCTGCTTCTGATTTCCCTGCTCATGGCCGCTGGTTGCGGCGGCAAAGCCACTCCCATTGATCCCATGGCCGTCACAAAAAGCTTAATCGGGAAAGTCTGGGTTTGCGAGAACATGTACGAACGCGATGTGCAAAACGACTCCCGACTGACCCTCCAATTCATGGAAGACGGAACAGTCCATGGAACCGGTGGTTGCAACAATTTTTCCGGGAAATATGAAATGGCAGCCGAGTCCTTCAAGATTGGCCCCCTGCTCTCCACCAAGAAAGCATGCAGCCCGGCAACCGATGAACAGGAATATTCCTATCTCAGCTTCCTGCAAATCGCTGACCGCATTGAAGTAGATGGGGATGAACTCCTGCTCTTCTCCAGACAGGCCGGCGAACCCATGCGTTTCTATGAAGAAGGTAGCGGCTCCCTCTGGTAACCCCAAAGAGACACCATGAAAATACGGACATCCATCTTCCGAATTATCCTTGTCTGCGTAGTGCTTCTTTCACTTGGAGCCTGCATGGCTGCCAAAGAAGAACCGAGACTAATTGCCGCACCAACAGATGCCGAACTAATCAGTCAACTGGCAGGAACAGTCTGGGTGGCAGAGTACATACACGGTCGCCCTGTTGTAGATGCAAGCCACACGTCCATGGTCTTCACGACTGAGGGAAAAGTAAGTGGCCGGGGTGGATGTAACAATTTCACCGGGTCGTACATTCTCAAAGATGGAAAAATATCTTTCCCCCCCATGGCAGTGACCATGAAGATGTGTGCCCCTGCTTTAAGCAAACAGGAATACAACTTTTTCCAATCTCTGGACAAACCACAAAAGGTCAGCTTTCAAAACGGCATGCTCTATTTGACGCCGAATAAAGGCGATCCATCTGTTTTTGGTCCATACAATACGGAACAATAAAATTTGAAAACCCCGCGTATCACGATTCACCTCGTTTATGCGGGGCTTTTACTTGCACTCCTTATGAGTGCGCCTCCGGCGCAGGCATACAAGATGATCCGTGACACCACGGAAGATGACGCCCATATACAAGTTCTCTTTCTTCCTTTTGCCTTCAACACCGATGCCGCCGGATTTAATTACGGCATAGGCGGAGGTGTCAGCGGCTGGCCCCAGAAACAAGCCATTGTAGGCGGAGCGGCATGGAAATCCCCTCAAGGAACCGATGCAATTTACCTCAACCTCACGGATTTCCAGCTTCCGTTCATGAAACGGCTCTTTATTACCGTACATGGAATGGAAGCATCATACGACAACATGCTCTCTCACCCCTCTGGAGGTGGCGCCAGACCGGGCGGGAACAGCTCCGATAAGAACAGCGGCTACGCTGGCCACGGTTGGGACCAATGGGTCGAAAGTGAAGTGAGCTATGTCCTGCCATGGGGACCACACGGCAACAAACCGATTCACACATACACCACCACTCGCGGCATCCTCACTGACGGATCCCTCTATGAGGGTACGTATGATCCCTTTTCCAGCGGCAGATCCTACTTCAAAGTGAAACCATTCTACCGCAAACGTTGGTATCGAGAAGAAAGCCCGCAGAACTCCAGCGTAGAAACTACAGGCGTACGCTTCACCTGGGAATACGACAACACAGACTTCGGGTATGCACCAACAGAGGGAAGCAAGACCATGCTCCGCCTCTATGAGGGAATAGGCTCTGGTTCTACCAATGACTGGACCGCCATTGAGATGGATTTCAGTTCCTTCTGGTCGCTACCCGAGAGTGAATATACAAAAAAACAGGTCATTGGTTTCAACTTTTGGGTAGTAGACACCCCTAGCTGGGACGATAAGGAAAACGGCACAAGCAGTGGTGAATCACCTTATTACATGGGGGCGACCCTCGGAGGCTACAGCCACCAGCGCGGTTATCCTTTTTACCGTTTTCACGACAAATCAGCCTACAATATCCTGCTGGAATATCGCGTCACACCGGAGTGGAGTCCTCTGGATCAATTCCAGTGGTTCAAATGGTGGGAGATTGTTCCCTTTGCAGAGGTAGGCCGAGTCGCACCCTATCTCGGGCCGGATACGGTGTTCAAGGATGTAAAATGGTCAACAGGCGTGGGCTTTCGCACCATGATCCTCAACAGTGTGCTCCGCTTGGACATCGCCCGCAGCGCCGAAGGCGCCAACGCCTGGGTCATGGTAAATCAAACTTTCTAGATCAACGAACCAAACATCACAATTTACAACATTTCCTTCAACCGCATGATGCGCGAGTAGGAAGTGTTAATCCGCGTCCGCTTAATCACACCTTCATCCACCAGCCTGCGGATTGTGGCGTGCGCTTTTTTAACGACATCCGGGTCATAAGTGAGGTTGTTTCCGAACAACAGGATATCCGCTCCTGCCTCGATAGCAAGGCGGATCGCCTCTTCCTGCCCATACTGGCTGGTAATCGCTTTCATATTCATGTCGTCAGTGATGACCACGCCTCCGAAGCCGAGTTTATCGCGTAGCAGTCCGGTGATGACCTTATGCGACAAAGTGGCAGGATAATCAGCATCCAGCTTGGCATTAAAAATATGCGCGGTCATGATGACCTCGGCCGAACCATTCTGAATAAGGAATTTATAGGGAATCAACTCCTTTTCACTCCACGTATCGGTCACGTCGGTCACGCCAAAATGGGAATCTCCCCCCGCGCTGCCATGACCGGGGAAATGCTTGAGACAACCGATGATGCCCTGACTAGCCATCCCGTCCAGAAAAATGCGGTCACACTCTGCCACCCGCGCCGGGTCAGCGGAAAAAGAACGCTCGATCTTGCCGATAGCGGGGCTTTCCATATTCACATCAACATCGGCCACAGGTGCGAAATTCAGGTTAAACCCGACATCCAGCAACGCTTTACCCACGCTTCGAGCTTCACTGTAAACAACACCATTCGGTAGCGTCCCCAAAACCTTCGCCGACGGTGATTCATAAAAACCCTGATCACTCTTGAGGCGCTGAACACGCCCTCCCTCCTGATCCACGGCAATGAGAAGTGGGATTTCCGCTCCAGCAGCCAGGTCAGTGGTGAGCTTCAGGACCTGATCCGGGCTCTTTATATTGCGTTCCCGCTTGCCCTGCTCCACATCATAATCAAAAAGGATGACACCACCCAAATGGCGTTCCCGGATATCTTTCATTATGGAAGAATGCGCGTCCACGGTGTACCCGCGAAAACCGGCCATAATCATCTGACCGATCATGGTATCAAGATCATCAGCCTTGGCAGGAACCGCGAAGAGAAAAATGAGCAACAGGGAGACAAGAAGGCGAAAAGGCATGAGATACTCCATGGTTTGGTTTAACACTCTATAGGCTTGGTCGAGCGCGGCTGCAAGGCGAAACCGGTTTGCCCCGGTCGGTTTTTGGGCTACCATGTCACCCATGTCCCACGATATCCCCCGTCTCGGCTTTCTCGCCCGCACCTTCCATCCCCAATGGGAAGACGTGGCGCCGCTCGTGTTTGAGTGCTCCCCGGAAAAAGCGGGCCTCGATATCTCCACGGCCAAGCTCTGGATGCTGGTTTTGGCATCGCGGCATGTCCCCTATCGCATGCGCACCCGCGCCAAAGAAGATGGAGGCGGGCACACTGTACAGGTCCGCCCATGGTTCATGGACCAGGCCGTCGATGAAATCCTTCTCTATCTGAATGAAAACCAACCGGACGGCCGCACTCTTATCCTGCCCGACCTACGCCCCGTAGGTGGTTTGGAACCGACCATAGGCGCAATGACCTGCCTCGTCCTTTTCTACTGGTTCTACAGCCGAACGTATCCCGCGCTGGCACTCTATCCCAAGCTCTGGCTGGACATGGGCAGCAGCGAGGCGTGGCATATCCTGCGCGGCGAATGGTGGCGCGTTTTCACCGGACTGACACTGCACGGCGATGGGGCGCACGTAATGGGCAATGCCCTCATTGGCGGAGTATTTATTGCCCTTGCCTCCCGGCGAATGGGAGTCGGACTAGCCTGGCTCCTCACTATCCTCGGCGGCGGACTGGGCAACCTGATAAACGCAGTGGTTCTGGGCGCGCCCCACAATTCCATAGGCTTTTCAACTTCTTCCTTTGCTGCTGCAGGACTGCTGGCAGGTATGGCCTGTTTTCATGAAACAAAATATGGATCAACCAACACCAATTGGGGAAGCCGCCTTTATCGATTCATAGCATCGGCCCTGATACCAGTGGCTGCGGGACTCGGCTTGCTCGCCATGCTCGGGGCAGGAAAAGAAACCGACCTTGGCGCACATCTTTTCGGCTTCCTGGCAGGCCTCATCCTCGGGTTAGGGACAGGCTGGTACATACGCCGAGCAGGACTTCCCAACAAATTGGAGAACACCTTGCTCTTTGCTGTCGCCATGTTCATCCCGGTGATTGCGTGGCTCATTGCGTGGTTGGCATGACCTTTCCCATGTGATAGACTGCCACCTTATCTTGCTAATGTTTTTCTTTGGAGTAACAAGTGGTTAAGCCGGTTATAGAATTACAGAACGTTTGTCTCGCTTTTGGCGGCATACCAGTTCTGGAAAACATCTCCATGACTGTGGACCGTGGCGACTATGTTGCCATCATCGGACCCAATGGCGGCGGTAAATCCACCCTACTTAAAGTCATGCTCGGACTGCAAAAGGCAGACTCCGGCACCATCCGCGTGCTGGACAAAGGGGCTGGCGAATCAGGCGGACACATCGGCTACCTGCCACAGCACACCCATGTTTCCACTTCCTTCCCCATCACCGTTCTCGATGCGGTACGCATGGGAATGGTCAAACCCGGCTTTGGCGGCATCGCAGGGCTAAAGCGGTTTTCCAATAAAGAGGACAAAGCAAGGGAAGCGCTCGCTCGCGTCAACATGCTCGACCACGAAAATCGGCGATTAGCAGGACTCTCCGGCGGACAGAAACAGCGGGTATTCATTGCCCGTGCCCTGGTCGATAAACCGGATCTCCTCTTTTTGGACGAGCCCACGGCCAGCGTAGACTCAACAAGCCGCTCTACCCTCTTTGCATTGCTGGAAGAGTTGAACAAGGACATGACCATACTCATGGTCAGCCACGATATTTCCGCATTGGCGTCGGGCGTCAAATCGGTGGCGTGCGTGAATCACAACCTCCACTTCCACCAGGCCCCGGAAATCACGAACGACATGTACCAAATGAGCTACGGTGGTCCAGATGACTGCTGCCCTGTCGAGCTCATCACCCACGGCAACGTGCCACACCGAGTGTTGGAACATCATCACGGACATGACCATGATCATATCCACGATCACGAGGAGGACAAATAATGTTTGAAGTCCTCCAATTCGAATTCATGCAAAACGCACTCATGGCGGGGCTGCTCGCCAGTGTCATCTGCGGCATCATCGGCACTCTGGTGGTGGTTAACCGAATAGTCTTCATATCCGGTGGCATTGCTCACGCCTCGTACGGAGGCGTCGGCCTCGCCTTTTTCCTTGGGCTGCCCATGCTTCCCGTGACCACGGGATTCACTTTGTTTGCCGCGCTCATCATGGCCATGGTCACCCTTCGCGCCAGGGAACGCGCCGACACGGTTATCGGGGTCATCTGGGCGGCAGGCATGGCGCTCGGTATCATTCTTCTGGACCTGACGCCAGGGTACAACGTGGACCTCATGAGCTATTTGTTCGGCTCCATCCTGGCAGTGCCGCGAAGTGACCTTTGGATCATGGCCGGACTGGCCGTACTGGTCTTACTGGTAGTGGCAGCTTTTTTCCGAGGCTTTCTCGCCATGTCATTTGACGAAGAGTTCGCCCGCAGCCGAGGCGTTCCTGTAGATTTTCTCTATTTCCTTCTCATTGCGATGGTCGGCCTGTCAGTGGTCATGATCATCCGCGTAGTAGGGCTCATATTGGTCATTGCCTTACTCACTATCCCGCCGTTCATCGCAGAGAGGCGCACTCGCTCCCTCGGCTCCATGATGGCTGTATCCACGCTGCTGAGCACCCTTTTCACTGTAGTCGGCCTGCTGGTTTCCTATATGGCGGACATTACATCGGGCGCGTCCATCATCGGCGTGGCATCACTCACCTTTTTTCTCTCCTTTATACTACCGGAAAAGTCGGGTTAATCCCTTGACTTTCACGAACAAAAATCTACTTTTCACCTTGCGTTAAACTGGTCTATTTACTAAATGAAACCTATGTCTGAAAAAGAAAAGCAAATCCTGGTTCTGGGCGTTGGAAACATCCTCTACACCGATGAGGGGTTCGGTGTTCGAGTCGTCGAAGAACTGGAACAGAAGTATGAGTTTTCCCCGAACGTTACCATCATGGACGGCGGCACCCTTGGCTTCAAACTCATGGGTCCGATCATCGATTCCGACTACCTGATCATCGTGGACATCGTCCTCAATGAAGGCAAGCCGGGCGATATTTTCCGTCTGCTGGGCGAAGACCTGCGCAAAGCGTGCGCCTTCACCAACTCCCTGCACGATTCAGACCTGCTTGATACGCTGGCCCAGTGCAGTCTCATGGGTGAAGTACCAAAGGATGTCATCCTATACGGCGTAGAGCCGGTGAATTACGACGACATGTCCGCCGAGGTGTCCCCCGAACTGGCCACCAAGATCCCCGACGCCATAGAATTGGTCCTCAAGGAAGTGGAAAAAGCCGGAGGATCCTACACCCTCCGCTCTGAAAAGAACCCATCCCAGGAGAAGATATATGTGCCTCGCCATACCAGCTAAAATTCGTGAAATTGAAGACGGCGTCGCCATTTGCCAAGTAGGCGAAGGCGACACCACAGTCCAGGCATCCATCATGCTGCTGGATGAAGAAGTCACCTTAGGCGACTACATCATCATCCATGCTGGATTTGCACTGCGCAAACTCGACCCCAAAGAGGCAGAGGAAACCCTCAAAATCCTCCGCGACATGGTCGAACTCATGGGTGGTGAGAACTACGAGCACGAAATGCTCTAGTCTCAGACTCAACGGTATTTTAAAAGCCCCTGGAACAAAATTGTTCCGGGGGCTTTTTTTATGATGAAATCAAAACAGGATGCTGGGCGTCAGCTGGTGCCGAGTCTTCAAGGTTCAGAAAGAGCGACAGCAGAGAGAGGCCATCCACACAATGCAGATCTGCTTCAAATTTTAATGCCCAGTTGTTTTGGAAAACAAATTGATCACCGCCACCCCGGCCACGATAAGCCCCATACCCAGAATGGCTGGAAAATCCAGTTCCTGCTTGTAGATAACTGCACCAGCAACGGAGATAAGCACAATACCAAGCCCTGCCCATATTGCGTAGGCTATGCCCACAGGCATGTATTTTAACACCAGGCTGAGAAGATAAAAGGCGCTTCCGTAACCGAGGACGACTATGGCCGACGGCAACGGTTTGGAGAAACCTTCGCTTGCTTGCAACGCCATGGTACCGATGACTTCAACGACAATCGCGAGGGCGAGATAGATGTAGCCCATAGAGGCTCCTCCTGGCTGAATCGAAATATGGAATATGCAGACACACCGGTGTCGAACGGATCAATTCTGCCAGAAATGGCAACGGATAGGAAGCTAGGCGCGCGCCTTTTTGCCAGGAAGAAAAGAAGTGCGAATAAAGGTCGGACTAGCGAAAACAAAAGGATTTCGAACCACGATGTCCGGCAGGATGTGATACCATCGGTACCCCAAAGAAGCGAAGTAAGCCTTGGCGCGGTCTAGATGGCCAGTTTCCCGAGCCGCATGTAAAGCTGCATCCCTCTGACACCGTGACCGGGCTACTTGCGCCAGAACACGCTCGCTATAACCGAATCGGACGAACATCGCTTTAATGCGTTTGTACTCCCGGTGCCGAGACACACCGTCAGCCATGGCAAAAATCGCCACTACGAGCCAACAAATGCCCCACCAACCACAAGTCGCCGCAGAAGGAAGCTGCCCCTTAGCCCACAACGTCACACCCGCCGCTCCTAGACCAACGGCCAGCAACAGTGACATTCCCCCGGTCATATACGGCCAGGGCGCGGCTTTCACATACCGCACAGCTCTTTTCATACGATTACGCATATGCATTCAGTCCTCTGAGAGTAGGCTTTTAGCCCACCTTCTCACCGGGGTCAACGGAACGAAACACCCCACCTCAAACAAACACTCTCACATGCTGTCGTCAAAACATACACCCCAAACAATACAACACCATATGCCAGCGTAAGCAGGAAGCAAAACGCCCACAACCACAGCCCCTCCCCAAAGGGCCCATGGAACCAAAAACAATGCCCCGTCAACTCTCCCATGGGCCTGAGCATCGCGAATCCATGGAAAGATGAACACACTGTGCGGCAATCCGAAGCCACCCACTAAGTCAGCCAATGAACGCAAAAAAAGAGAGACCCGGCAAAAGCCGAGTCTCTCTAATATTTCGTTCTTTGCCTGACTTACAGGACGCGGAACTTCTTGACGTTACCAGTCTTGTTATCAATGACGTGCACGCCACAGGCGATGCAGGGGTCATAGGAGTGGACGGTACGCAAGATTTCGACAGGACGCTCGGGATCGACGATCGGAGTGTTGTCGAGGAGTGCTTCTTCCAGGGGCCCCGGAACGTCAGCATCACAACGAGGACCAATGTTCCAAGTGGACGGAACCACGAGCTGGAAGTTGTCGATCTTCTTGTCTTTGATGACGATCCAGTGGCTCAGGCCGCCGCGAGGTGCGTTAACGAAACCAACGCCCTGTGCTTCGGAAGGCATATCCCAATCTTTGCAGATTGCGGTATCGCCCTTGGCGACATTCTCTTTGAGATCGTTGACCCATTCTTCGGTCTTGAGAGCAACGATGAGGCACTCGATACCACGGGCAGCAGTACGGCCCAGAGTGGAGAAGAGTGCATCGGGACCAGCGCCGAGGGCGTTGAGCACGAAGTCCACGTAGGTCTTGAATTCCGGCTGGCCTTTGGCGTAGTTGACCAGGCAGTGTGCCAGCGGGCCAACTTCAACGGCTTTACCCTCGTAACGGGGGGCCTTCATCCAGGAGTACTTGGTCTTGTCATCCAGGCTGGTGTACATGGGATCAGTAACACCGGCGTAGGGATGTTTCGGGGAATCATCTTTGTACCAGGAATGCTTCACATGCTCTTCGATCTTACTGGGATCGAAGTCCATGACGTTGCTGAGATCGCGGTTGTAGATGACGCCGGGCTTTTCGTAGCGAGAGTTCAGGTCTGCTTCGCCGCCGGGAGCGGGGAATTCGCCGAAGCTCATGAAGTTGGTGGTACCACCAATGTTTGCCCAGTCTTTATACACACCGGCAACTGCGAGCAGGTCCGGGATGTAACAATCAATGATGAAGTCCTTAACTTCTGCGTACAGAGCCAGGAAGTCATTAATGTATTTGTCTGTGAGGCCTTCGTAACAAGTCACGCCGCCCATAACAGTGAACTGGGTGTGCGGATTTTTAGCACCCCAAACTGCCATTGCACGAGCTGCCTTGACCTGCATGTGCAGAGCCTTCAGGTAGTGATCGGTAGCCAACAGGTTGTACTCGGGGGGCAGGATGTAAGCATCATGGCCGCCGAGGAAGTAAGCGTTAGTGAAGATACCGAGACGACCGGAGTCGACGATCTTCTTAACGGTGTCTTTGGTCTTCTGCAGGTCTTCCTTGCTGGAGACGAACTTCGGATCTTTGCGGACTGTCTTGGCAACAGCGTCAGCGATCTGAGCGGTCTTATCGACATCAGCGCTAAGGCAGCCAGCGACGTCAACGAAGTCGAGAGCATGCAGATGATAGAAGTGCACCAGATGGTCATGCATGAACTGCGCAGCCATCACCAAGTTACGGATGATGGTAGCGTTGTGGGGCATGTGTTTGTCAACGCCAACGGCGTTGTCAACTGAGCGAATGGAAGCCAGAGCATGGGTGTAAGTACAAACACCACAAGAGCGCTGGGTAAAGTGCTGTGCATCGCGGGGATCACGGCCTTTCAAGATGATTTCGAGGCCACGAAACAGCTGAGAGCTGGAACGGACGTCGATGATCTTGCCGTCTTCGACAACGGCTTCCACTCGAAGGTGACCCTCGATCCTGGTTACCGGGTCAACGACTACGTCGTGTTTCCCGTGAGCGACCGCGGGGCCGGATTTTGCGCAACCGGACATATTATATCCTCCTAAGAATGAATATCAGATTTGAGTCTTCAAACTTACTGCAATCCTCGACTAGAAGTCGGTGAGGTCTGCGTACATGTAAGTTTCGCCATCCCAGTCAGCGCCATCCCAGAAATCAGGCTGAGAACAGCCGATGCAGGGGTGACCAGCCTGGACGGGCCAGTTGTACTGGTTGAACTTCACGGTCGGACAGTTGTTGAAAGTCTCTGGACCGCGGCAACCGAGTTTACGCAGGCACCAGCCCTTCTTTGCTTCTTCGGAACCGAAGGAGGGAGCGAACTGGTCGTTATCGAAGAACTCCTGCCTGGGGCAGTTGTCATGTACGGTCTCACCGTAGAACAGGACCGGACGACCGAGATCGTCGAGTTCGGGAACACCGGCTTTCAGGAAGGCAACAATGGTGCCGACCAGAGAATACGGGTTCGGGGGACAACCGGGAACGTTGATGATTGCCTTGCCGGGGAACAGTTCGCCGACACCCTTGGTGCCAGTCGGGTTCGGTGCGGCTTTCTGGACGCCACCGTAAGAGGCGCAGGTGCCGTACGTAATAGTAGCGGCAGCGGCTTCAACAACCTTGGTGGTGTTTTCGAGCATAGTATGTCCGCCGACCTTACCGTGGCCGCCGGGCTCGTTGTTGGTTCCGGTCACTGCAGTGGGCACTCCACCTTCGATGACTGCAACAAAATTACCCTTCTCTACGGTATCCCACAGGGCTTTTTCTGCGGCGTGGCCGGCAGCTGCCATAAGGGTTTCGTGGTAGTTAAGGGAAATGTAGTCCAGGATCAGAGCGTCGATATAAGGTTCGACAGTCCTCAGGATGGACTCGGAACAGCCAGTACATTCAGCGTTGTGCAGCCAAACAACATCAGGTCTGTTGTCGCTGGTGAGAGCTTCGGCGACTTTCGGTGCGAAAGCCGGACCCATGCCCATCACTGCGGCCACGGTTCCGCAGAACTTCATGAAATCACGACGAGTGACGCCGCGTTTTTCCAGCCGTTCCACGGCTCCGTCCTTGCCATGACCTACGGAAAATTTCATAGAACACCTCCGTAATAAAATGAGTCTGTTATGAGGAAGAGAACACCGTTATTCCCAATCATAACCGTCGGGCACTTGCCCGAACTCGGACCTAACCATCTCAAGTGACACGACTACGATAATCGTGACACTTCTGACATCTTTTTCCCGAGTTCGTGCTATAACCCCCCGGAAAATTTATTTAACCTTCTCGTAGCCCGCTTTCCAAACAAAATCAATAGGGATCCCCAAAAAAATTTCAAACGTCTCGGCACGCTACATGATATAATCCGAAAAAACGGACTCATAATAAACCGATTGGACAATCAATATTTCACCCAAAAATTGAAACCGATTTTCAATACTTGGTGAAAAAAGGCGCAAAAGCCTTGCTATGCCTAGATCCCTGCAAATGACATGCATATCACTTTTAGGCCCTATTCCACACAATACTTTATCCAGACCATAAAAGAAGGATATATAGTCACGAATTATGAGGGATCATTCATGTTTTTGCACAACGAAAAAAATGTCACCGTTGACATCAAGTCCCTGACCATGCACCGTTACCATAGTGAAACCGAATCAAACTATATATAAGGAAGGTTAGGCATGAGCGTAATCGTTGATTTTTCCATCTATCCTATGGACAAGGGCGACCAGAGTCTGAGCCCATACGTGGCCCGTGCCATCGACACCATTCGCAAATCCGGCCTCAGCTACAAGCTCGGCCCCATGGGAACAGCCATTGAAGGCGAGTGGGATCAAATAATGGCAGTGGTGGATAAATGCTACCGAGACCTTGAACCCGACAGCGACCGCCTCTTCATCAACCTGAAGGTCGACAGCAAAAAAGGACGTGAAAACGGGCTCTCCGGAAAAATCGCAAGCGTCGAAGAAAAGACCACGACACCATAAGAGGTTTAAATCTCGCGTCGCCTCTGCTATCAGGAGTATGATTACAATTCAGACTCGCTACCCCGGAGGCGTACTGTGACCATGCCCAACCACATTCAAATGAAGCAGGTATCCAAAGGGAATTACTTGATGAAAAACGCCCTGAAGTTCAACGTGATCTTCAACGAAGGAGCCAAAGCTGATGCTGCCTATATCCTTACAGAAGGCCAGGTTGAAATCTCAGGCATAATAGAAGGTCACAAAAAGGTCTTCGCCATCCTGAATCCCATTTCCATTTTCGGAGAAATGGCCCTGCTTTCAGAAGACGGCACACGAACAGCCACAGCCATACCTTTGGAAGATTCAAAGATAATTGTGGTCACTAAAGACGACCTTCAGGACTTTATGCGGGAATCACCCAAAGTCATCAGTTCCATCATCAGCGTGCTGGTCAGCCGTCTCAAGCACACCACCAAAAAGTCCCTGCAAGTTCCGTCCATCGGCATGGGCGTGGTCCGCACCCTGGACCTGTTCGCGAAGAACAACACCATGGTCATCGGCTACGAACAATGTGTCAAATCCCTGGCCGATACGTTTGTTACCACCACCGACAAGATCGAAGGATATCTTCACGGCCTTCAAGACGAATCTCTCCTCGTAATAGGCCGCGATGAGCACGACGCCCGAGTCATCCAATTACGGGAAAAGCACATCCTCAGTGAAGTGATGCGAAACAAGAAAAAGTAGTAACCCCTGCGCATGTCACAATTTTCACTTCCAATTCTGCATACAAAGCGGTGCACCCTGCGCCCATGGCAAACCAGCGACACTGCACTTCTGCCCGCCATAGCAGACACCCGCGTCATTTCCTGGAATACGTCCTACAAATTCCCTTCCCCCTTTAACGAGGAGGAAGCGAAGCGATTCGTATCCCACCATATGGAAGAAAACGGTGAAGATAACTGGCGGTTTGCGGTCGAATTTGAAAGAGAACTAATCGGTGGCTGCAGCGCCCATCGAGGTCAGGATGTTCAGGCGCACACCGCAGAGATCGGATATTGGCTCACCCCTGACCATTGGGGCAAAGGGCTTGCAACAGAAATAGTCAGAGCACTAGTCGAATACGCGACAGCAGAAACGGACGTTGAACAACTTACGGCCAACTGCTTCGGATGGAATCCGGCATCTACGCGGGTTCTGGAAAAAGCGGGATTCCACAAGGAAGGAGTACGACGAGGCGTTGTCAAAAAATGGGATCGACGCACCGACCTCATCATCTTTGGCAAACTACTCCGCTAATCCAGCGCCACCAACTCCAAATCGCCCCAGGCGGCCACCTTCTCATCATATTGGGCAAACACGCCCTCCAGCCCGAATTCAGCCATATCCTTTGCCTTTTTCAGGACGTGGTCGAGGTCGACCTCACTACCGAGCATATTACACAAAGCCGTAGCCGCGGCATCTGCTAACCGTGCGTCCCGAGATCGAACCGCCACCAGATCCCCACTCCCGAGGCTCAACGAGTGGCCAATAGTCCCGCTCGAAGCACAGACCGACACCGGGAACGCCCCTTCTTCGAGACGTAACCCAACCATGGCCCCGGACTCCGGCTCGGCCAACAGGGCAACCACACGTTCCTTAGTGGATCGCAAATAGGTATCGCCTCCATTCTCCACCAGAATATTCGGGCTTTCTTCGGCGAACTGATCACCCACGGCTTGTGCTAAAGCTCCTGCAACAGCAGCCATGGGACCTACATTACAGAGCTGCCCAGCAGTTGCCATTGACTTGATAATGTCTGGTGCGTCACTGGGCACATCCAAAGGCGACAATGACACCCCAAATTCAGGATGAAACATGATCCAATTCTTGATAATGCCCCTCACCTGGGCCACGAAAGACGCGATCTCGGTTTGAAGGTCCTTCTCAGCAACAATGAGCAAATCGGTTTGCTCTACCGCCACCTGAAACCGGATCTCATCCGATTGCGGGCGCACGGAATCGCGATATGTACGACCTGTGGAAAGATGGCGTTTGTTCACTGGCGAGGTCTCCGGGGCAATGTTCCTAATTGGGAACAGGTTGCGAACATGGTTAGGAACACTTTTTCCACACCCTAGAATCCAAGATCATCATTGATCAGGATAATTTTGATGCGTCCCCGGGGAAAAGACTTCTCTGTAATCGACCAAACATTGCAGATCCGCTGCGGAGAATCGCAATCCATACAGCAACCAGTCTTTACACACGGCGTTTTCATGTCTAAGCGCATGGAGTTCACCGGAGCCGAGTATTCCTTGATGCGATCCATGGCGCGTTGCAGGTCGGGTACAAGCTTATTGCGAGAGAGAAATATAACCACGTTTTTCGGGCCGAATGAAATGGCTCCAGTGCGATTGCCAATCATATCAAGGTTCACTAATTGACCGTCTTCGGTTACAGCGTTGGTGCCGGAAAAGAAACAGTCCACCAAAAGGGCCTGACGACGTCGCTCCATCTTGTCATCGACAGAAAGACTCTTGTCCCAAGTGTCCAGAGAATCATATTCATTGGAATCACGCAAAATTTCATAAAGACCAGTAGCAGCGAAAGTCAAAGAGCCACCCCAGGAAAGTGTCTTGGGCTTGAGTTCGGGCAAAATTTCTTCCAACACCACCTTTTTTGCGTCTTCAGCTGAGTCGGCCAGATAAACGTCAAAGCCATTTTCAGCAAGGCGCAACTTCAGTTCTCGTAAGTTGAGATCCCAGAAATTGTTGATTGGCTTGTCCATGGAGCCTCCTTCTTATATATAATGAATATAGTCAACGAGAGCAGGAAATCACTGCGATTGCAATTTTTTTCTCGCCTTCCAGTGAGAAATCTTGTAGCAGAATTCGCTCCCGCGAGGAAGACGCGGGTTGCCCACTTCTCACGGAAGCGTCACAATTATACCTTGACGAGCGAGGTGGACCCGGTTATATGCTTCCGTTCACCGCAGCTTACATGCGAAAATTTACTCTCAGGAGATAGTGATATGAAACGTACTTACCAGCCCAGCAAATGCCGTCGTAAAAGATCCCACGGTTTCCTGGTGCGCTCCCGCACCAAAAACGGACGCGCCGTTCTTCGTCGTCGTCGCGCCAAAGGGCGTAAGAGATTAGCCGTTTAGCTTGGAACAAGGAACGCCGGCTGCTTAAAAGCCCGGAGTTCACGGTGTGTTACGAGCAGGGCAGGAAGCACTTCACAAGAAGCTTCATCCTGTTCATCAAACATAAAGAAAAAGACCAGGGCGGTTACCGCCTTGGTCTTACCGTGAGCAAGAAGATGGGTAATGCAGTAGCGCGCAACCGGATTAAAAGGGTGTTGCGCGAGTATTTTAGGCTGCACCAGTTCAATTTTACATTGCCTCTGGATATAGTCGTAGTTCCGAAGCGGAACCTTGAGGCCAAGCAGCTTACACTCGCACTCACCAAAAAAGAGTTCTCCCCGCTATTGACCCGCATTCATGCGGAGGCGGCGGCCTCATAGAGAGGAAATGATGCGCCGTATACCACTCGCGCTCATTTGGGTTTATCAAAAACTCATCTCTCCCCTGTTGCCTCACGCATGCAGGTTCTATCCGTCGTGCTCTGAGTACGGCAGACAGGCCTTCATGCAGCATGGTTTCTTCAAGGGAACCATTCTCTCACTCTGGCGTCTCCTTCGTTGCCAACCTTTATGTAGCGGGGGATTAGACCCCGTCCCGGCCGTCTGGCCAGACCCTCAAAAGTTAGCGAGAATCATCCCATGGACAAGCAGGAGAAAATCCGCCTAGTCATTGCCATGGCCTTGAGTGCTGCCGTCATCTTTGGATGGCAGTATTTCTTTGGCCCCTCACAAGAAGAACAGGCCCAGCAGGCTCTTAAAGCCGCCGAAGCCGAAAAACAGACCGCTGCACTGATTCAGTCCGGCGAAACCCAGGCTGCTCCCGCTGCTGTTGCCGCTTCCAATTTCAAGCCCACTGAAGGCGTCACCGTTAAGGTCGACACCCCGCTTTACACCGCCGTGTTCAATTCCAAGGGCGGCATCCTTCAGAAGTTCATTCTCAAGAATTTCCGCGACACCATTGCACCCGATTCTCCCAATGTGGATCTCATCGGTGACAAGGCGTTCGCCAAAGGCCCCCTCGGTCTCTTTCTGACTCTGGGTGGCAAGGAATACCACACTTGGCTTCACGGCCAGTGGGCTTTTAAAGGTTCCGACCTCAACTTCACCGAAGGCACCCAGACTCTGACCTTCACTGGTGATGTAGAAGGTTACCGCATCAAGCGCATCCTTACCTTCCACGCAGACTCCTACCTCATCGACGAAACCACCCAGGTGACCAACACCACGGGCACTGGTTCCGAAGGTGCTGTAGCATTCTCTGCCGCTGCAAAATCCATGTCCGCTGAAGACGACCGGTACAATCCTACCAAGGTCGCCTACATGGACTCGGAGACCCGTGAGGAGATGAGCGACCGCGAAGACCTGAGCGAAGAAGGCATGTCCGCCTCCAACGGCATCAAATGGGGCGTCATTGAATCCAACTACTTCATGTTCGCCGTCATGCCCACCAACCCGGACTCCAACTTCTCCGCAGGCTTTCAGAATGACATCTTCCGTCTGGCCATCAGCGAAGAAGCGACCTTCATGCCGAACCTGTCCAAATCCTTCAAGGCTTCCTACTTCGTCGGTCCCACCGACCGCGATATGCTGAACAAGATGCCCAACCAGATTGCCGACGCCATCAACTTTGGTTGGTTCGACTTCCTGGCCAAGCCCATGCTCATCGGCCTGAACTTCTTCTACGATTACGTAGGTAACTACGGCATCGCTATCATCCTTCTGACCATCGTCATCAAGCTCATCTTCTGGCCGCTCTCCCAAAAGAGCTACTCCTCCATGGAGCAGATGAAGAAACTGCAGCCCATGGTTGCCAAGTTGCGCGAGAAGTATAGCGACGACAAACAGCGTCTCAATCAGGAAACAATGGCCCTGTACAAAACGTATAAGGTCAATCCCATGGGTGGCTGTCTGCCCATGGTAGTTCAGATTCCGGTCTTCTTCGGCCTTTACAAGGCTCTGCTCGGAGCAGTTGAACTGCGCCATGCTCCCTTCATTGAGACCCTGCCGTTCACGGATCTGCCGTGGTTGGCTGACCTCTCTGCCAAGGACCCATACTACATCACTCCCATCATCATGGGCGCGTCCATGTTCCTGCAGCAGAAGATGACCCCCACCGCTGGTGGCGATCCGACCCAGCAGAAGATCATGATGTTCATGCCCTTGATCTTCACATTCATGTTCCTGCAATTCCCGTCCGGCCTCGTTATCTACTGGCTGCTCAACAACGTCCTGTCCATTGGCCAGCAGTTGATGATCGCCCGTTCCACCAAGGCCAAAGCTTTAGTACAGAACGACTAAACACGCCTCCGGGGGGCCAACTTTACCCCGGCGATAGATATAAGGAAAAAAGAAATGAGTGACTTCAAAGAATTCCCAGGTAAGGACCTGGACGAAGCCATCGAAAGCGCCTGCTCATACTTCAATTTGAAGCGTGATCGGTTGGAAATCGAGATCCTGGCAGGCGGCTCTTCCGGCATCTTTGGCATCATGGGTGTCAAAAAAGCCAACGTGAAAGCCCGCCCCCGTGCGCAGGTCAACGCTTCCGACATCCTCAATGGGGAGGAAGCCAAGCCCAAGGCTCCGACAAAGGCTGCCAAGCCTAAGGCAAAGCCCAAGGCTGCCCCCAAACCGGAAGCCAGCAATAAAATCGAACCCGGCAACCGCGCCGAGGCAGAGGTTGATTACGAAGAGCTGGATAACCAGGTAAATGGCAACTATGTTGAGCCTGAAGAGGACCTCGAAACCATTGATGCAAAAGTCAATGGCAACGTGGACCCTCAGCTCACTGCAAAGCCTAAGAAACAAGTGAAGCGAGACCGCAACCCCCGCGAAAGAAAGGCTCGTGACAACCGTCGCGAGGACCGTCCTCGCCAGGAGCGCAAGCCTCGTGAACGCAAGCCGCGTCCCGAACCGCGCGAGGAACGCCCCCGCGCCAACATGGAAGACTTCGATCCCCAGGTTCTGACTGACACCACCATGGAAGTCATGACCCAACTGCTCAAGCCCATCGTGGGCGAGACCAAGATCGAGGTCACCATCGAGACCGATCGCGTCAAGGTATTCATTGACGACGAAGAGAACTCTGGCCTGATCATCGGCCGCGAGGGACAGACCCTGTCCTCCCTCCAGTATCTCGTCAATCGTCTGGTATCCCGCAAGATGGAAGCCTCTGTCCGCATTCAGGTGGACACTGGCGACTACCGCGAACGTCAGGACGACAAGCTGCGTCAGGTTGCACAGCACCTCGCAGACAAGGCCGGTGACCTGGGTCGCACCCAGTCCACCAAGCCGCTCTCTTCCTACCACCGCCGCGTGGTGCACCTGGCCCTCCAGGAAAACGAAGAGGTCTTCACCCGCTCCAAGGGCGATGGCCCCATGAAGCGCGTCCTCATCGTGCCCAAGAGCCGCAAAGACAATCGCCCCCGCCGCTAAGCGGAGCTGATCAAGTAAATTCAAGGCCGGAGCTTACAAGCTCCGGCCTTTTTTATGTCCAAGTAAAAACAGCAAGACTGACTCCTGCGTCACAAGTGCGCATCCCCGCACCAATCGCAGCAACAATAGAAGGCTTCCTTATCCTTTGCCTTTCAAAAAGCCATACGTTATTACCCACCCATGCTTGATCCCAAACTAGCCAACGACACTATTGCAGCCATCGCCACCCCACCAGGGGACGGCGGTGTGGGTATCATCCGCATCAGCGGCGCCCAATGCCGTCTTATTGCAACCAAAGTGTTTCGTGCGGCCAACACAAATTTCACCGATTTCAAACCATACCGCCTTCACTATGGGCACATCATCGACAATGATAACAATACCATTGACGATGTGCTAGCAGCATTTATGCCCGGCCCCAACTCGTACACCGGCGAAGATGTGGTTGAAATCAACTGCCACGGCGGACGGGCCGTCCTGAGCGCTGTTCTTGAGGAAATCCTGACTCTGGGTGCTCGATTGGCGGAACGCGGCGAATTCACCTACCGCGCTTTCATGAATGGCCGAATGGACCTGTCTCAGGCTGAAGCGGTTGCGGAAATGATCCACGCGCCCACCAAGGCAGCCATGCAATTGGCGCAAGTGAAACTCTCTGGCCTACTGGGTGACAAGATCAAGGGACTCCGTGTCAGGCTCGAACAACTCCGCGCTCAGTTGGTGCTGGCCGTGGACTTTCCCGAAGACGAGCTGGAATGTCTGCCCACCGATAATTTGATCTCGGTATCCTCCGGAGTGCGCAACGAAATAGATAGCCTGTTGACCGGCTTTGACCGCACCAAGGCATGGCGCGAAGGCGCACTCGTTGTCCTGGCTGGCCGCGTCAATGCCGGTAAATCAAGCCTCATGAATGCTCTTTTGGGACGCAACCGGGCCATCGTCACCGACCAACCCGGCACCACTCGCGATTACCTTGAAGAATCCATCAACCTCGATGGGTTGACGATTAGACTGGCCGACACCGCCGGTATCCGCGAAACCGATGACGCCATCGAAGCCGCAGGCCTGGAAAAAGGCCGCGAACTCATGGAGCAAGCGGACCTCGTCCTGCTTTTGACCGACGCCACTGCGCCTGTTCCCGAAGACGCACTGGCCACGGCCCGGAATCTGGACACGAACAAAACTCTCGTGGTCCTGAATAAAGCCGATCTTCCCAATTTCGATTCTGCTCAAGGCGCGTCTCTGGCCGCAATGGGTTTGGAAACTATAGCTGTATCAGCCAAAACCGGCGAGTCCATGGACGCACTCTGCAATCGCATCCGCGACCGTGTACTTCAGGGAGCAGGCCAGCCCGACCCCGACGAACTGGCACCCAATGCACGGCAGGCAAGTGTGCTTTCTGCTGCCAGCGAGGAATTGCTGCTACTCGAACAAGACGCCGAAGCGGGCATCCCATATGACCTGCTCGGCGTGCGACTGGAAACCGCGTGCGACTCCCTGTCCAACATCACTGGCGAAATTACGTCCAATGAGATACTCAACACAATCTTCGATTCATTCTGCATAGGAAAATAGCTGTGACCGATACAACACCCGCCCCTGAAATCATAGATGTTCAACACGTTACCTGTGGCCTTGTGCCGCTCATGCAAACCCACCTTGAAGGCTCTGAACCGGAAGTGACAACCCTGGAATTCAAAATCCGTCAGGGCATTGAAACCGAGTTATGGAACGCTTTTGGAACAGGCGGCGAGTGGATACTAGTGAAAATCCGCAATGACCTGTTTCACGATATCGCCTCCTTCGAGAAAGTGGAAATCAGCGAACTCGACCCATTGGGGCTGATGGATTTCTAGAATGATTAGTCCCGAACTGTTGATTGGCGGTTCCGAGCGGCTGGATGATATCCAGCCTATGTGGGAAACACTCAACAGACTACACGCTAGCGTAGCCCCACATTTCCAACAGGATTTCAAATGCTACAAATTCGTGGACCGCAAGCAATACCTTGAGAACAAGGGGACGCTTGGTGATTTGCGAATTTTTCTCCTTCGCCTGAACGGCGAGTATATGGGCTATTGCGTAGCTTCCCTACGGCGCGACCTACACGGTGAGATCGAGTCCATCTTTGTGGACGAAACGTGCCGAGGCATGAAAATGGGCGACACGCTCATGCGCGCCGCCCTGGATTGGATGGATGAGAATGGGGCTATTACCAAGTCCATCAATGTGGTCTATGGCAATGAAGCCGCTTTTCCATTTTACGAAAAATACGGATTCCACCCCCGCTCTACAAATCTGCTTCAGGCTTAGCCAGCCTCTTCTTCACCAGCCCCTTCCGACATATCCGGGGCCATGAACTTCAATATCGCATAGCCCAGTCCGCCCGCTATCAGTGAGGCGAACAAAATGGCAATCTTGGACAACTCTACCAATCGAGACCCTTCTTCAAAAGCAAGATTCGCGATAAAGATGGACATGGTGAAGCCAACACCAGCCAGGCAGCTTGCGCCCCAGAGGTGAATCAGCGTGGTCCGGTCCGGGAACTTGGCAAGCCCCAGCTTGTCGATGATCCAACATGCGCCAGTCACACCAATCTGCTTACCTATCACCAGACCACCAAAAATACCGATGGAGACCGGAGTCAACAGATCTCGGAAAATATCTGCTTCAAAGGTCACCCCCGCGTTAGCCAAGGCAAAGATGGGCATGATGAAGAACGCCACCCACGGATGAAGAGCATGCTCAATATTCTGGAGCGGCGTTGTCGCATCGTCATACGCGTGCTCGATGGAATGGAGAGCCATCTGCTGCTCCTTGTTAGTCAACACGCTCTTGCCCGGAGTGATAGCCAACTCAAATGTTTCTGCGGCGCTACGGAGTTCCTCCACAAAGCTGGTGCAATTCATTCGAGTACCCGCCGGAATGGTCAAGGCAGCAAGAACACCAGCGATAGTGGCGTGGATGCCGGACATGAGGAAGGCAAACCAGACAATGATACCAAGCAGCAGGTAAGGAATGGAACTACGGATACCCCAACGGAAGTTGAGGAGTGCCATCATGCAGAGCACGACAACACCGACGCCCAGCGCAACAAGGTTGAGATCTGCGGTGTAAAAAATGGCGATAACGAGAATCGCACCGATATCATCCACGATGGCAACGGCAGTCAGAAATATCTTGAGCCCTACTGGCACCCGGCTGCCAAGAAGCGACATGATACCAAGCGCAAACGCGATATCCGTGGCCATGGGGATACCCCAGCCAGCAACGGATTCGTGGCCCGTATTGAAGCCAAAGAAGACAAGTGCAGGTACAGCCATGCCACCAACGGCAGCAGCCACAGGCATGATCGTCTGACTCGGTGTGGAGAGTCCGCCCACCAATAGTTCACGCTTGATTTCCAGTCCGACCACAAAGAAGAATATGGCCATCAAACCGTCATTGATCCAGAGGATCGCGGCCTTGGACAATATCCAATCGCCCACGCCCACGGTCAGCTTGGTCTGCCAGAGGGTGGAATAGGTGTCTGCCCACGGTGAGTTCGCCCATACAAGGGCCGCCACGGTACAGACCATCAGGGCGATGCCGCCCGCAGCCTCCATCTTGAAGAAGTCGTTAAACGAGTTCAGCAGGTAATGGATGGGTAAATTCTTTTCTTTGGATTGGCTCATATATGGTGCTCCTCAATAGCAATGCTTGGCGGACTATAGCACTACATTAAGAATAGTTACAATAAGCTGCCACAAAAAAACCGGCGCGATCCATGCAAGACGCGCCGGTTACTTATCCATGTGGATTATCCTAGCCAGCTCTCGCTGCAACCTTGGCTGCCTCTTCTGCCTTGCCCTGCGCTTCAAGCGCTTCTACCAACACATCCCAGTAGGCGTCCTTGCCCGGAAACAGGGCCGAAGATTGACGGGCCAGCACTTCCGCGATCTGCGGGTCTTCACCCTGATCGAGATAGAGTTTGGCAAGCATATGCATGGCCTGATGGTCATTGTGATCGGCATTGAGGGCGAGGTGCAAGTATTCGCGGGTGCCTTCGATGTCATCGAGTTTGTAAGAAACACGAGCCAACGGGCGGAGCACCATACGCTCTCCGCCGGGCAATTTCGCAGCTTTCTTATAAAGGTTGGCCGCCTTTTTGAGGTGGTTTTCCTTTTCTTCCAAAGAACCAAGACGCATGAGCGAAAACACATGGTCCGGCTCAACTTTGAGACACTTCCGATATGCTTGGACCGCTTCCTTCAGGTCTCCGAGACGATGGTTGGCCCAGCCAAGATTATAGAGTGCCTGGATATCAGTCTTGTCGAGAGCAATAACTTCCTCGAAATTTTGCCGCGCGTCCTCGAACTTGCCTAGCTGTGCGTAACAGATGCCTAAGGAGTTCCGGGCCAAAAGGTTCTTCTCGTCATCCTGCAAGGCAAATTTGAATTCCTCAATAGCTCCGTACACATCACCATCCATGAAACGGCGGTCAGCCGACAGGTTCAGTGAAATGGAGTCAAACACCGCAACTCGCGGATCGGGCAAGAGCAAAGCGTGATCCAGTGCCTTGAGGCAATTGTCCATGATGTCTGCCCTGTCGAAATCCAGAAATGGGTAACACGCCGAACCGATGGAAATTCTCCGGCCGTAGTTTTCATAAGCAAGTCGCTCGATCTGAAGCGTTTGCTCACGCAAGCTTTCACTGTCTGCATCCACCCGGAAAAAGATCATGCCGTTAAGGCCATAGCGGCCGCCAAAGGAGGTCTCTCCCAATGTGCCGCGCGCGATATTGGCCACATCCGAAACCATCTGATCCATGGCTTCCTGATAGCTATCGTCCGCATCAGCGGGCTGATCCAGAAGACGGATGAGAGAAAGGCTGAAAGTCTCCGGCTCAAGACGCGCAGTGGAGAAATTGGCGACAAAATCGCTATAGCTAAAGAGCTTGGTGGCCGCGTCCTTTTTCACGCTATCGTCTCCGGTATCCTTGGTGTCCTTGTTATCTGAGAAAAGGGAATCATCACCAACGATGAGCTTGAGGCGATCGCCCTGCTCCATGCTGGTGGCTGCATCGCCCAGGTTCAACACCTCGGCAACGGCAATCTCGTCCTGCACCTCAACCAACACCACCTCGCCTTTGTACATGGCAGGATAACGGCCGCTCACGCGCTCGCCATCACTATGATTGACTGACACTGCTGCCGCCTTGGGTGCACGAACCAAAAAACGCTGCCCCACTTTCGCGCCAGCAGTCTCGCCCACAGATACGATCATCCGGTTCATGGGCAGCGTCTCGATGACGCGACCGCCCTTGGACAGAATGTCGGCATAACCAAACACACGGTTGCGGCCCTGGTCTTTTGCCACAGTCATGCCCTTGCGCGCCTTGCGGACGAGCATACGAGTCTGTTCGGACACGGCACGGCGAAACTGGTTGCCTTCCAACGCCTGCGGATAGTTGGCGTACCCCACGGAACCGGAAATGGTGATGGTATCCTTGGTAATTTCGTCGTTAAACGAGAGCTTTGAAATACCCGATCGAATAACTTCAGAAAGCTGGAAACAAGCGCGGGGCTTGGCATCCGGCACCAGGATGGCAAACTTGTCATTGGCGAAACGGGACACGGTCGTATACTTGGGGCAAACCAGACCGAGAAGCCGCCCAACTTCGGACAGGATATCGTCCCCGGTCAGGTAACCATAGTGCTCGTTGATCCACAGAAAATTATCGAGATCGAGAAAGAGAACACCCAAAGTGCCGGAAAAGGTGAGGTCAGAATCACGCCCTTCCACTCCGGCCTGACAACTGCCATTTTCGATACAGCCCTGCACCTGATCAATGGACTTGCCCAGTTCATCCATAAAAAAGTCGCGGGAAAAAAGACCGGTAAGCGGATCGGTGACAGACTTCTTATAGAGCGCCAGCTTTTCCAAAACAGCGCTGGCAAGCAGCATGATATACTTGGGCGCCGTGGCTGGAGCCTTCAACCGAACGCCTTTGGCGATGAAGTAGCAGAACATTTTACCCTGAAAAACAAGCGGCAGGATGAGCTCCTTGTCCGCAGCTCGATATTCCGGCTCGGGAACGGCTCCATTATGCCCCTTCGGAAAGAAGAGGGAGTAGGAGGTAAAAGGAAGGAATTCAGCGATACTATCTTTGATGGTATGCTCGAAATCGATCAACTCCTGTGGAGTAAACGACATGGCCCCGTCCGCAAAGCTATCATTAATTGTCCTCATGGTTGGGGAGAGTACAATGGGGGCGGTTTTTTCTCAAACAAAAGTTAGTGTTTGAATCGAAAAACAGAGGCTAACTAAACAAAAGAAAGTTGATTGAAGCCACTGGACTCTCCTATTATAACCCCCCGCGATTTGCGAGAGTGGCGCAACTGCATGACGGGGATGTTCGAGTTCCCTACAGCCGAATGTCAGCCATTAGGCCGAGATTGCTCAGTCTTAGGGATGTTGACAGCAGCGATATCTTCATACGGCGAGCCAAATTCAACATCCCTAACGACGCAGATATGCCGCTATGAAAGCCAACGACCGAACGACTATATCAATGTATCCAGATATAGAAATTCTTCTTGACTAATCACCTCAACCCTGTCAGCTACACAATTAACAGAACCATGAAAATGAACATCATCACCACACCCACCGAGCTTCAGAAGCAATGCCTCAAATGGCGACAGGAAGGCCTCACCATCGGCCTCGTGCCGACCATGGGCTTCCTCCATGACGGACACCTCGCCCTGATAGAATGCGCACGACCACTCTGTGACAAACTTATCGTCACCCTCTTCGTCAACCCGACTCAGTTCGGCGAAAACGAAGATCTGGACAACTATCCGCACGACTTCGACGGCGACTCCGCCAAAGCATGGTCTCGCGGGGCAGATGTTCTCTACGCACCCGACGCCTCAACCATGTACGCCGATGACCACGCCACATGGGTGAATGTACCGGAACTAGGCAAACACCTTTGCGGTGCTTCCCGTCCCATCCATTTTCGCGGCGTGTGTACCGTTGTGACCAAACTTTTCATGCTCGCCCAACCCACTGTGGCCGTATTCGGCCAGAAGGATTGGCAGCAACTCGCCATTCTCAAGCGAATGGTGCGCGACCTCAACATTCCAGTCGAAATCATCGGGCATGAGATCGTGCGCGAAGAAGACGGGCTGGCTTTGAGTTCCCGCAACGCTTACCTGACCAAGGAAGAACGAGCGATTGCACCAGCTATCCGTCAAGGTTTGCTGAAAGCGGCCGATAAGGTGCAGGGCGGAGAAAAAAAAGCGGACACGATCAAGCAATTCTTGATCAATGAATACAAGACCACCCTGCCCATGGGTACGGTGGACTATATCGAACTCGTCGATCCCGATGCCATTAGCCCAATTGCAGACATCTCCGGCCCCGTGCTGGCAGCTGTTGCCATCCAACTGGGCAAGGCGCGGCTCATCGACAACTTATTAATAGAGGTTTAATCCATTGGCTCAACGATGTTTCCTGAGCGCCAAGATACACGGCGCCACCATCACCGAGGCGAACCTGGAATACCGGGGCAGCCTGTCCATTGACACCAAGCTCATGAAAACTGTGGGCATCCTGCCGTATGAGCAGGTGGATTGTTATAATATGGATAATGGTGAACGACTGACCACATACGCCATCCCCGGCGCACCAGGCGAAATCTGCCTGAACGGTGCTGCCGCACACAAAGGCGAAAAAGGCCAGCGTGTAATCATTGCCACCTACATGTGGCTCGACGAAAGCGAAGCCCGGACACGTAAACCCCGGGTTGTCATAGCTGACGACAGCAACGGCATAGATGAAATCCTTGAGTGTGATCTCAATCCCGATTTCTAGCTGATAACATTTACTGCACTACCCCAAGGAGGACTCTGATGCAGATTGAAGGTAAATACCTGTTCACTTCCGAATCCGTGACTGAAGGTCACCCCGACAAAGTCGCTGATCAGATTTCCGACGCCATCCTGGACACCATTATTGGACAGGACCCCATGGCTCGTGTTGCTTGCGAAACCCTTGTCACCACTGGCATGGCCTTTATCGCTGGAGAAATCTCCACCACCGCTTACGCTGACTTCCCGGAAATCGTCCGTGCTACCATCAAAGACATCGGATACACCTCCGCAGACACCATGGGCTTTGATTCCGAGACATGCGCAGTCATCTCTTCCATCGACAAGCAGTCCCCGGATATTGCTCAGGGCGTTGACCGCAAGAAGCCCGAAGAACAGGGCGCTGGCGACCAGGGTATGATGTTTGGTTTCGCTACAAACGAAACCCCGACCCTGATGCCCACCCCGATTTATTACGCTCACCAGCTTTCCAAGCGTCTTACTGACGTTCGCAAAGAAGGCATTCTGGACTACCTGCGCCCCGACGGCAAAACCCAGGTCTGCGTTGAATTCGACAACGGCAAGCCTGTGCGTATCGATAACGTGGTTGTTTCCTCCCAGCATGCAGAGGGCGTTGAGCTGGCTCAGCTTCAGGAAGACATCCTTCGTGAAGTCGTCATGAAAACTCTCCCCGAGAGCCTCATTGACGAAAATCTGAAATCCTACATCAACCCCACCGGCCGTTTCGTCATCGGTGGCCCGGTTGGTGACTGCGGTCTCACCGGTCGTAAAATCATCAACGACACCTACGGTGGCGCTGGTGCACACGGCGGTGGCGCATTCTCCGGCAAGGACCCATCCAAGGTCGACCGTTCCGGCGCTTACATGGCTCGCTATGTTGCCAAGAACGTTGTCGCTGCTGGCCTCGCCGAGCAGTGCGAAGTCCAGATTGCCTACGCCATCGGCGTTGCCGACCCGGTTTCCGTGGTCGTCTGCTCCCGTGGCACCGGTCAAGTCTCCGACGAGCAGCTCACCAAGGCTGTCACCGAAGTATTTGACATGCGCCCATACTTCATTCTGGAGCGCCTGAACCTGCGTCGTCCGATCTTCCAGGCTTCCACCAACTACGGTCACTTTGGCCGTGAGCTCCCCGAGTTCACCTGGGAACAAACCGACGCCATCGACGATCTGCGCACCGCTTGCAAAATCTAGCGGCACTCCGCATACAAATAGAAAGGGTGGAAGCTAAAGCTTCCACCCTTTTTTTGTTCTTCTCTCAAACTGAGTAAAAACTACCATTCTCATGAAAGATTCCGCATCTGTCTCTGCGCCGTAATATTCGCTCATATTCACATATTGATGAATATATAACACTAATAGGGCCCAAAAACAGACAATTCAGACCTGACTGCGCACCACAAACGCACAAATCTACAGCATCCCTTTACAGCAGCCATATAGAGAGTACTACATTTATGTCAATCTGCTCAACTGCCTGTCAATTTTTGATGACTTTTTGCATTCTTGCTGCTAACAAATGACAGCTTAAGCACATTTGGACATACACAACTTGTTTAATATGGAGAATAAATGACAAATTTGCCGAAAACCAATGATGTACTAGGAAGTGTAAACCGCGGTAACGCAATTGACTCTGGACTTTGCACCTTGTGCAGAGCCGACTGTCAGGGAAAATGTGAGACATGGCTCTCATCCTTGCGTGGACGCGAGACCCTTTACCCCCGCGACTTCGGTCTAGTCACCGCTGGTAGCGGCAATACCACTCATGTTGGAGTCTCCTATAATTCTCTCCGAATCCAAGGTCTCAACTACGGTGCCATGGGCGCCACCTGCACTGACCAGGATCTTCTTTTCACCGATGTGAACCTTGAGACCTCCTTCGGAGCCAAGGAAATCACCAAATGTAAAGTGCCGTTCATGACCGGCGCCCTCGGCTCTACTTTCATCGCAGCCAAATACTGGGATGCCTTTGCAGCTGGTTGTGCCTTGGTGGGTGCTCCCATCGTCGTCGGCGAAAATGTCGTTGGCGTTGATCGCGAGTCCGAAATCAAGAACGGCCGCATTTCCAAAGCCCCTGAACTGGACCGCCGCATCGACACTTACATGCGCTACTACGATGGCTACGGCGCCATCATCGTCCAGCTCAACGTCGAAGACACCCGCAACGGCGTGGCTGAATACGTTGCCGCAAAATACGGTGACAAAGTTATCATCGAACTCAAATGGGGTCAGGGCGCCAAGAACATCGGCGGCGAAATCGAAGTCACCAGCCTCGACTACGCCCTGTTCCTGAAGAAACGCGGCTACCTCGTCGATCCCGATCCGGAAAAGCCCGAAGTTGAAGAAGGCTACAAGCGCGGCGCCATCAAGCACTTCGCTCGCCACAGCCGCCTCGGCTACACCAACCTGTGTTCCTACGAGCAGGTCCGAGACGACTTCATGACATCCGTCAAATACCTCCGCGAACTCGGCTTCAAACGCATCTCCCTCAAAACCGGTTCTTACGGCATGGAAGCCCTGGCCATGGCCATCAAGTTCGCTTCCGAAGCAGAACTCGACCTGCTGACCATGGACGGCTCCGGCGGTGGTACCGGCATGAGCCCTTGGAACATGATGGAAAGCTGGGGCGTCCCCTCTGTCCTGCTCCACGCCAAGGCCTACGAATACGCAGCTCGCCTGGCAGCCACAGGCCAGCGCGTCGTGGATATGTCCTTTGCCGGCGGCTTTGCCAAGGGCAGCAACATCTTCAAGGCTCTCGCAATGGGCGGACCTTACACCAAGATGATCTGCATGGGCCGCGCCATGATGATCCCCGGTTTCCTCGGTTCCAATATCGAAGGCGTTCTCAACCCCGAGCGCAAGGCTGCTGTCAACGGCAACTGGGACAAGCTCCCCGCCGCCGTAAGCAAGTACGGCCAGTCCGCTGATGAAATCTTCGCCTGCTATCAGGACGTTGAGAAACAGGTTGGTAAGGACGAAATGAAGAATGTGCCCCTCGGCGCAGTCGGCATCTGGTGCCTGGTGGACAAACTCTCTGCCGAATTGCAGCAACTCCTGGCTGGCGCACGCAAGTTCTCCCTCAGCGAAATCGGCCGCGATGACATCGCTTCCGGTAACCGTGAGACAGAACGTGAAACCGGCATCGGCTTCATCACCGACATCATGGATGAAACAGCCAAAAAGATCATCGACATGTAATCACCTGTCCTAGATCGTTATTTAAAAGGTCCTGCGGCATTGCCGCAGGACCTTTCTTTTTTAGTCACTTCATACTGCTCTTCCACAAACCATATCCGCGCACAGGATACGGCGAGATCCCGAGTCCTTATGAAGGAAAACATGTGCGATTGTGATACAAAGGTTACCCGAAGCAAGCGAAATGTAAGGCGCAGTAGTGAACTTCTCCATTCCGGCTTGAATCGGCAAATAGTATTCTTTCAGAGAATGATCAGTCCCAACGTGTGCCGGTTCGTAGAGAAACCGTTTACTTTTCTTAAGCCTTCCGAGATTGCACAGAGTATCAGACACCTGACACCCATTTATATCCAAAACGTACACACACTCAACAGAAGGATGCGCATCCACGAATTGAAGCAACGCATACTGGATGCCCCTTGCAGGCGCTTCGGCCAGTGACTTGCACATGGATTTTCCCAGTAGATCATACCCCTTCTGGACCCGCTTCTCCTCAACAATTTTCCTGGTACGATTCTCTCGATGTTTCTCCGACAGTGCGTCAACTTTGCGCGCCAAACCGGGTACACCTTCCAGATTCTGACCGGGTCGGGCAAAAAAGTACCCCTGAAACATATCCACGCCGTTGCCAAGCAGGCACATGACTTCATCACTCGTCTCCACCCCTTCCGCCAGGACGAGGCAACCGATACGGCTGGCCATCTGCACAAAACTGCGGACAACTTCGAGCTTGTGGAACTGCTCATGGGCGTCTGATATAAGCGATCGATCCAACTTGATGACATCCGGTTTGAGCAACGGGATACGATCAAGATTTGAGAATCCAGCACCCACGTCGTCTAGGGCGATGAGGAAATTCTTCTTGCGGTAAAACCGAACAAACTCCATGAGCGCAGCTTCGTCTTCACAACGAGACTCAATAATCTCAATAATCACATTGTTGGGGCTGATACCGTATTTCTTAACAAGCTTCAGAATGTGATGTTTGCATACATTCTCGCTAGTGATGCAGGAAGCATCAATATTCATGGAAAGCATGACCGACTTGTCTCGTCGACTCAGCGCGGCAAAGGATTCAACAGCTTTAGTTCGGCAGGCCCGATCCAAGGCGAGTCGGGACGCTTTGTCCCGGGCCTGCTCGAACAGCAAAACTGGAGGTATCAGCTCTCCACTTTGGGGATCGACTCCCCGGCTCAATGCTTCCAGTCCGATAACGGCCTTTCTTTTAAGAGAGACCTGGGGCTGGAAGTGGGTAACTATCGAGCCGGTTTCTATGATTTCCTGAATATCTGGTACAATTTTCAACATAACTTTTCTAACTTAGAGCAAAGACCTGTGGTCTTGATAATAATAATTAAACTGGTCCTTGCTGCAGTATAAGTGCCGGAGTGATGGGGGAGGGCACCCCGGCACTTATATGCATTCACTATTCACTTATTAGAGGATGCCGTCTTCTCCAGTCCTGATACGCAAAGCCTTGGCAAGTTCAGTGACGAAGATCACGCCGTCGCCCTCAGAACCTGTCTGCGCAGCGGACTGAATCGCTTTAATGGCTTTTTCTTCAAAGTCGTCATTCACGCCAATCTCAAGGCGAACCTTTTTGAGAAGGTTCACTTCGATATGAACACCACGGTAAGTCTCGGTGAATCCTTTCTGACGACCGGAACCAAGAACATTGGTTACGGACAAGGAGTAGATCTCCTTGGCGTACAGCGCCTGCTTCACGTCATTGAGTTTTTCGGGCCTGATATATGCTACGATAAGCTTCATTTTAATATTCTCCTTATATTGTCTGGTAAGCTTACTTCAATCTATTCGTTAGTGAAGATCTGGAAACCATTGTAGGATTCAGAGCCGTGTTCTGCGATATCCAGCCCCTTGAGTTCTTCTTCCTTGCTGACGCGCAGACCGAACATGGCCTTGACGACAGACATCAGGATATAGCCAGCTCCAAATGCCCAGACAAAGAATACGCCGACTCCGATGAGCTGCACACCAAGCTGAGCCATACCGCCACCGTAGAACAAACCGCCGTCAGTATTGAACAGGCCGCAGGCGATAGTACCCCATGCACCACAGACACCGTGAACAGAAGAAGCTCCAACGGGATCGTCAATCTTGAGAACCCTATCGATGAATTCAATAGACAAAACAACCAGCAGCCCCGCAATGACACCAATAAGAATCGAACCAAGAGGAGATACGGTGGCGCAACCAGCTGTGATACCAACCAGACCAGCAAGAGCACCGTTCATTGTCATGGAGATGTCCGGCTTGCCGTAACGGAACCAAGAAATACACATGGCACCAAGCACTCCGCCGCAAGCAGCCAAAGAAGTGTTCATGGCAATAAAACCGATAGAACCGTCGGCCGTTGTGGTGGAACCGGGATTAAAGCCAAACCAACCAAACCAGAGGATGAATACTCCGAGGCCAGCCAGAGGCAGGTTGTGACCGGGAATGGCTTTTGCCTTGCCGTCTTCGGTGTACTTGCCAATACGGGGACCGAGAACCAGGGCACCAGCCAGGGCGATCCAGCCACCGACGGAGTGAACAACAGAAGAGCCAGCGAAATCACAGAAACCAAGCCCTTCGAGCCAGCCTGCGCCATCATCGCCAAGCCACAGGGAACCCCATGCCCAGTGACCGGACAAGGGATAAATCAGTCCAGTGAGAACGATGGATACAACTATGTAGCTGGAGAACTTCGTGCGCTCGGCCATACCACCGGAAACAATGGTGGCAGCTGTGGCGGCAAACACAGACTGGAAGAACCAGAAAGCGTAGGTCCAGGGAAGGTCGGCTTCAGCAACACCACTCAGAAGATAGCCGGATGTGCCGATAAATCCGCCCGAATCGAGACCAAACATGACCGCGAAGCCGAACAGGAAGAAACAGACGGACCCAACTGAGAAATCCAAAAAGTTCTTCATCATGATATTACCGGCGGACTTGGCGCGGGTAAAACCAGCTTCAACGGCACCGAAACCGGCCTGCATGAAAAAAACCAGAATTGCGGCAATAAGTGTCCAAAGGATGTTGCCGTGGAACTGTGAAAGGGATTCCACCTCTTCAGCATAAGCGAGAGTCGGGGTCATGGCAGCACCGATTGCTGCCATCGCGACAGCGACTTTCATAAACTTGTTGGCCGGGGACTTTTTCAAAAACATTACTGTACTCCTCCTTGAAGTGGAATGCGTTTTCAATCTAGCACTCCCACTATCAAAACCCGTGCCAAAGCCAGTATTTATTGCTATCATTGTAAATTCACCGTTTTTGCCGCATTTTTATGATGGCACTATTTACCATATTTGTAATTTTTTGCCATTTGTTTACGACGAAATTGAACTATTTTTTGCAATCCGCCCGCAGCACAAAAAATGACCGCCGGTCGCAAGTTTATAATGCAATACATAGTATAACACTGAAATCATGGAACTTTTTAAGGTTGACAAATGATCTCGCACGGTGCTAGGTTTCCATCACTATGAAGAACAACATCTCTGCCCCCGCATACTTTACAAACTTTTGGTTTGGATATTGGTATAGCCGCGCTCGCGGTCTCGGGAGAGGTGCATTGTAACCAACTGGTGGATTACAACTCAGCAAAGAACCTCTTCAAGGGCCGCGGGCGAAAGCCGGCGGCCCTTGTTTTTTTTGCAGGTTGTCGTCGGTAATGTTGAGTCCCGGTTTTTTTGTGAGAGAGAAACAAGGAGAGAGAGAACATGCATATCGGCAAAGCAATCAGACTGGAAAGAATCGTCAATCGCAACACAGGCAGAGCCATCATCGTCCCCATGGACCACGGCGTCACTGTCGGCCCCATCGACGGGCTGGTAGACATGCGCGAAGCTGTCGGCCAAGTGGTTGACGGCGGGGCCAACGCTGTCATCGAGCACAAAGGCTTGGTGCGCTGCGGCCACCGAGCAGAAGGCAAGGACATTGGACTCATCGTCCACCTGTCCGCTTCCACCGTCCTGTCCCCCTTCCCCAATGCCAAGGCACTGGTCGCATCTGTTGAAGACGCCATCCGCCTCGGAGCAGACGCCATTTCCATCCATTGCAACCTTGGCGCAGAAACGGAATCCCATATGCTCGCCGATTTCGGCATGGTAGCCAGCGAAGCCTCCAACTGGGGCATCCCGCTTCTGGCCATGGTCTACGCACGCGGCCCCAAGATCAAAGACGAATACGATCCGACCGTGGTAGCCCACTGCGCCCGCGTTGGCACCGAACTCGGTGCAGACATCGTCAAAGTAAATTACACTGGTGATATCGACACCTTCGGCAAAGTATGTGACGCTTGTTGCGTACCCGTAGTCATCGCTGGTGGCCCGAAACTTGACAGCACCGAGTCATTCCTCCAGATGGTACATGATTCACTGGAAGCTGGCGGCGCAGGATTATCCGTTGGCCGTAACGTGTTCCAGCACGAGAACCCCACCCGTCTGGTAGAAGCGCTGAACATGGTCGTCCACGACGACGAGACAGTTGAAACAGCCCTCAAACATATTAATAAGTAATAGCCGAGAGTCCCCAAATGAAAAATGTCATCTTCAAGTCCGTGCCCTTTGACAAGAAACTCCTCACCATCGCCCTCGAATCCGGCGTGGACGCGGTCATGGTTGAAAAAGACAAGGTCAAGGACGTAGAAGCCCTGGGCCGCGTGACCGTCATCACCCCCGAAGACATGCCCGTAGTCGAACTGACAAAGAAGTCCGACGAAGACATCGCTGTCAAAGGCATCAAGGAAGGCAAGAACGTGGTTCTGAAAAAGGGATGGGAGATCATCCCGGTGGAAAACATCCTTGCCCAAGTCGATACTCTGGCTCTTGAGTGCGAAAATCTGGACCGTGCCGTGCTGGCTGCTGGTATCCTGGAACGCGGCTGCGACACCGTTGTCGTGCTGCCCGAAGGCGCAACTGAGCTCAAACAGATCGTTGCGGAACTCAAACTCTCGCAGGGAACCATGGACCTCCAGACCGCCACTATCACTGAAATCGAATCCACAGGCCTTGGCCATCGGGTTTGCGTGGACACCATCTCCGTCCTGAAAAAAGGCGAAGGCATGCTCATCGGCAATTCCTCCTCATTCTCTTTCCTGGTGCACGCGGAGACTGAGTCCAACCCGTATGTGGCGGCTCGTCCCTTCCGCATCAACGCGGGCGCGGTTCACGCTTATGCCCAGATGCCCGGCGACAAAACCACCTATCTCGAAGAGCTGGGAGCTGGAGACGACGTCCTCATCGTGGGCGCAGACGGCGCAACCAAGCTCGCCACAGTGGGCCGCGTAAAGGTGGAAGTCCGCCCCATGCTGCTCATCAAGGCGGAACTGAAGACCAAGGAAGGAATGAAGACCGGACAGGTATTCCTCCAGAACGCTGAAACCATCCGCGTGGTATCCGACAAGGGCGAACCTGTTTCCGTGGTCACCCTCAAGATTGACGACAAGATCATGGTCAAGACCGATGAAGCAGGCCGTCACTTCGGCATGCGCATCAAGGAAGAGATTAAGGAAGGCTAACCCGCCTTCATCTGGAGAATCCCAATGGCTGACAAAGTTGATACTGAACTGAACAACATCCCTGATCTCGGCGATCTGCGCGAAAACATCGATTCCATCGACAAGCAGATCGTGGACCTGCTCAACATGCGCGCCCAGCAGTCACTTGGCGTGGGCCGTTACAAGGCGTCCAAAGGCGAGGCCATCTACAAGCCGTTTCGCGAGCAGGAGGTGATGAACAAGATCGCTGAGTCTTCGCCCGGCCCGCTGCCGGACAAGCATCTGCGCACCATCTACCGCGAAATCATGTCCTCCTCGCGCCACTTGCAGCGCCCGGAACGCGTGGTCTATCTCGGCCCGGAAGGAACCTTTTCCTACTTTGCCGCCACCGAGCACATGGGGTCTGCGGCAGAGCTGACACCCAAGAACAACTTCGAGGAAATCTTCCGGGCGGTAGCCGAGGAAGGTGCCGAGATGGGTGTGATCCCGTTGGAAAATTCCATCGAAGGGACCGTAGGTCAAGTTGTCGATCTGTTCATGAAGTACAAGGTCTATATCCAGGCCGAAGTGTTCAGCCGTATCAGTCACAACCTCATTTCCAATGCCACCAGCCTTGAGGATGTGGAAGTAATATACTCCCATCCCCAGCCCCTTGGGCAATGCCGGGAGTGGCTCCAGTCCAACCTGCGTGACGTGCCGACCATCCCCATGGAGTCCACGGCCGAAGCCGCTGAAACGGTAGCAGGCAAAAAAGCCGCTGCTGTTGTGGGACACGAGAAACTGGCTGATCTGCACGGCATGAATGTACTGGCTGATTCCATCGAAGATGCACCAGACAACTGGACCCGCTTCCTCATTATTGGCTCGGCCCCGTCCCAGGAAGAGCGCAGGGACAAGACAACCCTGCTTTTCACTCTGCCCGATCGCCCCGGCGCTCTGGCTCGTGTGCTCACCACCCTGGCTCACCAGTCCATCAATATGACCAAGTTGGAATCCCGCCCCTTCAAGGGCGAAAAATGGAAATATGTCTTCTTCGTTGACCTTGAATGCGACTTCGGCGGCGATCGTTACGAAGACGTGCTTGAAGACATTCGCGAACAATGCCACACCCTACGAGTGCTCGGCTCGTACCCTTCCCAGGAGGAACGATAATGACTAAGGAACCGATCATCATCAATGCCCCGGCATCCAAGTCCCTGTCCCACCGCACCCTTATCGCGGCGGCGCTGGCAAACGGTGTATCCGAAATATCGTCCGCCCTTGATTCCGATGACATCACCCGCACCCGAGGCTGTCTGACCTCCTGCGGTGCTAAAATCGTCAAGAAGGACGGCAAGCTTATTGTCACCGGCATGGAAGACGGCCCCAAGGGCGGCAATGCCGATGGCAAGAACAAAAATGACGAACCCCACGAACTTTACATGCACGAATCCGGCACCACCTGCCGCCTCATGACCGGCGTGGCCGCCGCAGGACACGGCACCTTCAAGGTGCACGGAGCAGAACGCATGCATGAACGCCCCATGAGCGAGTTGACCACCGCTCTTGGCAAGCTCGGAAGCAAATTTGATTATGATGGTGAAAAAGGATTCCTCCCCTTTGTCATGACCAGCAAAGGCTACACCAAGAAATCGGTGGACATCACCCTGGAAGAAAGCAGCCAATACCTCTCCGGTCTGCTGTTGGGTACGCCTTTGGCTGATCATCCTGTGACCATCAACGTCACTGGTAAAAAAGCCGTATCATGGCCCTATGTTGCACTCACCCTGCGCATCATGGAAGATTTCAAGGCCGGATTCATCGTTGAAATCAAGAAGAACGGCAAGTGGATGGGCGTCCCCTGGCGTTCGGTCAAAGGTGTTACTCCCGGTGAGATTCGCTTCAAGGTCGAACCCACAGGCTACGACTCCACCGACTACCGTGTGGAAGGCGACTGGTCCAATGCCAGCTACTTCTTGGCCGCTGGTGCCGTAGGTAGACGCCCGGTCCTCATCAGGGGATTGGCAGCAGATTCCCTTCAGGGCGACCGCGCCATCATGGACATCCTGAGCCAGATGGGTGCCGACATTCAGGTGACTTTTGACGGTATTCTGGTGACACCCGCTCCTCTGCGTGGCATCAAGGTGGACATGAACCGCTGCCCAGACCTGGTACCCACGGTATCCGCTGTCGCAGCCTTCGCAGCAACACCCACTACCATCGAGAACGTGGCGCACCTGCGTATCAAGGAAACCGATCGTTTGGCCGCCTGTGCCGAAGAAGTGGCCCGCACCCAGGCTGATACCGAGATAGTGGGGGACTCCCTCATCATCAGGCCCAGCCGTCTGCCCAAGGGACACGCCATTGATTTCAGCACATACAACGACCACCGCATGGCCATGTCCATGTCCCTGTTCGAGTTGGCCGGAATCGAAGTAGCTCTCGACAACCCATCCTGTGTCAACAAATCCTTTCCCGGATTCTGGGATGAATGGAAAAAGATCGTCGCCTAATGCTTTCGGAATCACCTATTACTACTGTTAAAAAAATGACCACACCCAGCCTCAAAAGAATAGCCATCGCCGGAGCAGATGGTACCATGGGAACCCTCTTCACCAAGCGGTTCACCGAGGTGGGGTGTGAGATTCGACCACTGGTCATCCCCTACACCGAGGAAGCCATTAAAGACGCCCTTTCCGGCGCTGAAATGGTCCTCCTTTGTGTGCCAGTGACGGCCATGGGCAAGGTCATTGAACAGCTCAAACCACACCTTGAAGAAGGCACCATCCTGGCTGATGTGGGCTCAGTAAAAGACGGCCCCATGAAGGAAATGCTAGCCCACTACGACGGCCCGGTGGTCGGCACTCACCCTCTGTTCGGGGATGCCATCCCGGACGGTTTTGTACCCAAAGCTGCCATCGCTCCAGGACGTGAAGACAACGAAGCCGACCAAATTGCTGCCGACAAGATTTCCGTTCTATATGCTGCCTGTGGCTATGTCTGCTTCGACACCACTGCCGAGGAGCATGACCGGGCCATGGCCTTTATTCAGGGCCTCAACTTTACGTCCACTGTGGCGTTTCTGGCGGCCAGCAAAGATATCCAAAACATCAAAAATTTTGTCACTCCGTCTTTCAAGCGCAGGCTTGATTCGGCGCGCAAGATGCTCACAGATGACAAGGAGTTATTCACCACCATATCCGAGGCAAATCCCTATTTGCAGGAGTCGAACCGCAAACTCATGTCCTACCTGAGTGTAGCGGCCGGTGGCGATCTGGATCTGCTCTCCGAGCGGGCACAATGGTGGTGGCGATGAAATATCATATAAGGGGTGCGGTGGAAGCCGACACACGGATCACGGTATTTTAACCGAGGCCGCACCCCACCAGGGAGCGGCCTTCGTGTTATTTGAACGATAATGGAAAAGATGGAAATGTAAGCCGCCTGTAGCAACGAGAACAGGTGAGTCAGCCCTCCCGAGGGCTTATACAACATAAACGATCAAGGAGAGATAATAATGAGATTCACGTGAAAGGCATATGAGAACCAGAAGAAGATAAAGGGATGGCAGGTTATTCCTCGCCCATATCATTAGATAACACTTCACATTCAAGGATATTACAATGGACAAGATATCGTTGACGCAGCATGGGAAATGGCTCCCGGCTGACGTCCAGACCACGATCAGTCTCTATATGGGGCTTGTTGGTGATCAACCCGGAATTTTACTCGAATCAGCGGAAGTCGACGGACGGCTCGGACGCTACTCCCTCATCGTATGGGATTACCGTCTGATGCTCCATCCCGTTGACGGCGAGCTCATGGTGGAAGCCTCCGACCAACGGCTGGCCCCGCTCAAAGAGCTGGAGGGCATGGACTACCTGCCCGGCATCAAGAAAGCCGTTGAACTCCTCTCCATCGAGCAAGTCGCCGAAGGTGGCAATTCGCGCGACGGCCTCCCCGGCCTGACACGGGGCCTGTACGGCTACTTTGGTTACGGCGTAGCGGGCATGTTCGAGCGCAAGCTCACCGAATGCTGCCCCCCTGCCGAAGCTGAAGCGTGCCTGGTTCTCCCCGGCCAGATGGTCCTTTTCGACCACCTTCGCCACTCGTGCTGCTATCTCAGCCTGGACAAAGGCGCGACCCCCATGCCCGCTCCCATCCAATGGGGCGCAGACCTCACTGCTCCTGAAGCAGGAACCCCCATGGTCCATCCCGGCAAAGAAAAATACATGGCGGGCGTCGAACGGTGCAAGGAACTCATCGCTGAAGGCGAATGCATCCAGGTGGTACTCTCCACTCGGTTCACAGTCCCCGTGCCGGATGATCCATTCAAGATTTACCGCCGACTTCGTCAGGCCAACCCTTCCCCATTCATGTTCTACATGAAATTCCCTGAATGCACGTCCATGGGCAAGACCTGTGGGACCACACTGCTCGGCTCTTCTCCCGAAATGATGGTCCGTTCCGCTGCCGGTCAGTTGGAAGTCCGCCCCATCGCAGGCACCCGCTGGAGAGGTGAAACGGAGCAGGAAGACCTTAGACTTGAACTGGAACTCCTGGCCGATCCCAAAGAGCGCGCCGAACACGTCATGCTCGTGGATCTGGGCCGGAACGACCTGGGCCGCATCTCCAAGCCCGGCACCGTCACCGTAGAAAAGTTCATGAATGTTGAACGTTTCTCCCACGTCATGCACCTCACCTCCTACGTTGAGGGCAAGTTGAAAGACGATCTGGACGGCGTTGATGTTTTGCAGGCCACCTTCCCGGCTGGCACTCTGTCCGGCGCACCAAAGATCCGCGCCATGGAAATTATCGCTGAACTGGAACCGCAGGAACGCGGCCCGTATGGCGGCTGCATAGGCTGGATGGGACTGGACGACGACGAAGTCTCTCTAGACACCGGTATCACCATTCGCTCCATGTGGATTCGGGACGGCGTATGCCATTGGCAGGCCGGGGCCGGAATCGTTTACGACTCTGACGCCGAATCGGAATGGAACGAGTGCCACAATAAGGCACGCGTCCTGCTCGAAGTCATCACAGGTAAAGGAGGCACCGATGTTTTTGCTGATCGATAATTTCGATTCCTTTACCTTCAATCTGGTTCAGGCCTTCCAACAGCTTGACGCCGACCCACAGGTGGTCCGCAATGACCGCGAAGAAGTCCTTGAGTTGGCAACATCCGGCAAGCTGGAGCGCGTCTGCCTCTCGCCCGGTCCGTCCAACCCGGAAAATGCAGGCTATTGCCTGGAATTCCTGGCGCGACTGCCCAAGGAAATCCCGGTGTTCGGCGTTTGCCTCGGCCATCAGACCCTTGGCCACTTTGCAGGAGCACCCGTAGAACGCGCCGAGCGCATCATGCATGGCAAGACATCCAGAGTGTTTCACGAAGGCAAATCGGTGTTCGCTGGGGTGGATTCCCCGTTCGAAGTCTGCCGCTACCACTCTCTGGTGGTCCCGGCGGAAAAGGCGGCGGATACAATCGAAGTGACCGCCCGGACCCAGCGCGGCGAGATCATGGGCATCCAATACAAGGATCGTCCCTGGCATGGTGTTCAATTCCACCCGGAATCAATCCTCACGCCCGATGGTCCGAAACTCCTGCAGAACTTCTTGAACATGAAAGGATAGAACAATGAGCCTGATATATACCATAACAGAAGAACTCGAACTTCTTGCCCAAGGCAAAGCACTCAGTGATGAGCAAGCGGACTTCATGTTCGGCGAACTCATGGAAGGCCGCATGACCGAAGCCCAGACCGGCGCATTCCTCATGGGCCTCCGAGCCAAAGGCGAAGACTCTACAGACCTAGCCGCCGGAGTACGTGCCGGAGTAGCCCACGCCAAAAAAATCCCTGGATACGACGGCAACCGCTCCGAACCGGTGATCGACACCTGCGGCACAGGCGGCGACGGTCAGTCGAGCTTTAACAACTCCACCGCTGTATCCCTCTTCCTGGCGGACATGGGCTACACTGTTGCCAAACACGGCAATCGTGCCCTTTCCTCCTCTTGTGGCTCAGCAGATGCGCTGGAAGCTCTGGGCGTTCCGCTGGAACAAACCCCGGAAGAGGCCGCCAAAGGACTGAAAAAGTACAACTTCGCCTTCCTCTTTGCCCCGGCCTACCACCCGGCCTTCAAGTATGTGATGCCTGTTCGCCAACAACTCGGCATCCGCACACTCTTCAACTTCATGGGCCCGCTGCTCAACCCGGCGCGCCCCTCCCATCAGCTCATGGGCATCGGTGATTCCACCAAGCTGGAACTCATGGGCGAAACCCTGCTCCTGACCGGCGTTAAACGCGCCTTGCTCTTCACAGGCGCAGGCAACTTCGACGAATTGACCACCTGGGGTGTGAGCCGAGGCTACATCATCAAGGATGGCATAATGGAAAAGATTGCCATAGACCCGAGCCACTTCGGCTTTGAAGCCCACAATCCCGATGACGTGCGGGTTGCCGACAAGGAAGACGCCGTAGCCAAGCTACGCGACATCCTGGCAGGCAAAGGCCCAAAGGCCATGATGGACATGGTGGCCCTCAATCTGGCAGGGTGCCTCAATCTGCTCGACCAGGGCACCCTAAAAGAATGCGCCGACATCGCCCGCGATGTGGTTAACCAAGGACTGCAAAAAGGAATACCTTATGTTGGATAAATTCAGAGAAGCTAAAGAACTCGAAATCGAATCCCTCCGCAAAGACTTCATGGAAGGCCGTCTTCCCGGTGTATACCAGGGCGAGCGTCTCTCCTTTGTGGACGCTATCAAAGCCAAGAGTCCGGGTGCCATTATCGCCGAGTTCAAGCCTGCCAGCCCGTCCAAGGGCATTATCCGACCGGATGCCAATCCCATGGATTTCGCTGCGGAATATGCCAAAAACGGCGCTGCGGTCATCTCCGTGCTCACCGAACACAAGTACTTCGGCGGCCATCCTGACTTCCTGTTCCTGATGAACCAGGAAGGCATTCCCATCCTGCGCAAGGACTTCATCTTCGACCCGCTTCAGGTTGCCATGACCGCATCCAGCCCGGCTGCTGCCGTTCTGCTCATCGCCCGCATGTGCGACGACATCACCCACCTGCAACAGCTCATCGAAATCGCCCGCATGCCCGGCCTCGCTCCGGTTGTGGAGATATTCGACCAAGCTGACCTCGACATGGCCCGCCAGGCCGGAGCCGACATCATTCAGGTGAACAACCGCGATCTGGACACGCTGGAAACCTCCCTTGACCAGAGCCGCAACTTCATCAAGCAAAAGCAGGAAGGCGAACTCTGGATTTGCGCCAGCGGTGTGAGCGAACGCGCTCAAGTGGAAGAAATGGCATCTCTCGGATTTGACGCCATCCTCGTCGGCACCTCCCTCATGGAAGCGGAGAATCCCGGCGAAAAACTGGCTGAGCTCACAGGAGCCAAGTAGGTGACACGCCCACTGGTCAAGGTTTGCGGAATGACCCGCATGGAAGATGTCGAGTTGTGCACCAAACTCGGTGTGGATTTGCTCGGCTTTATCTTCCACCCCAAAAGCCCGCGTAATGCGGACCCTGACTTCGTGGCCTCGGTCAAAACCGGAAAGGTCACTAAGGTCGGTGTGTTCGTGGACCAATCGCCCAAGGAAGTACTCGATACCATGCAACAATGCGGCCTCCATGCCGCCCAGTTGCACGGCGGACAGGATACCACCTTCTGTTGGCAGATCGGACCAGACGCCGTCATCCGCACCTTCTGGCCGGATACATATCCGTCCGCCGCAGCGCTGACCCGCGATCTGGAACACTACTCCGAGGTCTGCGGCCACTTTCTGCTCGACGCAGGAGTGAAGGGGCAAGGCGGGACAGGTCATTCAATTGATTTCAGCATCCTCCAAGATATTGAAATTCAGACACCTTGGTTCCTTGCAGGTGGAATTGGACCGCACAACATAGATGAAGTGCTGGCACTGAATCCACCGGGCATCGACATCAATTCCGGAGTAGAATCCGCACCCGGAATCAAAGATGAAACCAAACTGCGTGCTGTGTTCGAGAGGATCGACGCGCAAGCATAAGGAATATAGTTATGAAGAAAGGATACTTCGGCGACTTTGGCGGACAGTTCATACCCGAACTGCTCATGCCGCCGCTCATCGAGTTGGAAGAGGCCATGGATCGCATCCTCCCTTCAGAGGAATTCCAGACCCGATTCACCCAAATGCTCAAAGAAAACGTAGGGCGTCCTTCGACCCTCACGTATTGCCCACGTATGTCCGAGAAACTCGGCCTGGACCTCTGGCTCAAGCGCGAGGACCTCAACCATTCGGGTGCGCACAAAATCAATAACACTCTCGGACAGGGCTTACTTGCCAAAATGATGGGCAAGGAAGTGCTGTTAGCCGAGACCGGCGCAGGAATGCACGGCGTGGCCACCACGGTTGCCGCCGCCATGCTCGGCATGAAGGCCGTTATCTACATGGGAGCCAAGGACATTATCCGTCAGGCTCCCAACGTCAACCGCATGCGACTGATGGGCGCGGAGATCGTGTCCGTGGAATCCGGCACCAAAACGCTCAAGGACGCCATCAATGAGGCTCTTCGCCGTTGGTTGGCCGACCAGGAAAACACCCACTACTGTTTCGGCACGGCCGCTGGACCGCACCCGTTCCCGAAGCTCGTACGCGAATTCCAGCAGGTCATCTCCAAGGAAGCTCGACAGCAATACATTGAACGCAATGACGGCGATCTACCGAATGTTGTCGTGGCATGCGTGGGTGGCGGCTCCAACGCCATCGGCATGTTCCATCACTTTGTGCCGGACGAATCTGTCGAGATCGTGGGCGTAGAAGCCGCTGGAACCGGAGAACCCGGATGCCATGACTCGGCTCCGCTGGACCATGGCTCCGACGGCGTACTGCATGGCATGATGACCAAGCTGCTCCAGACCGATGAAGGCCAGATTCTGCCTTCCCACTCCGTGGCTCCCGGCCTGGATTACCCTGGCGTCGGCCCCGAACATGCCTACCTGCAGAAGATCGGCCGTGTGGAGTACACAACCATCAATGATGCTCAGGCAATCAATGCCTTCAAAGACCTGTCCAGAACAGAAGGCATCATCCCGGCCCTGGAATCTTCCCACGCTGTTGCTTATGCCATCGAGAACAAAGAGAAGCTGCAAGGCAAGTCCGTACTCGTCTGCCTCTCCGGGCGCGGCGACAAGGACCTCGGCATTCTCGACGAAATTCTCTAGGAGATCATCATATGAATCCCATGCAAATAAGAATCGAAGAGGCGAACAAGAAAGGCAAGCCAGGTCTTATTCCTTATCTTCCGGCGGGCTTCCCAAATAGGGAACAATTTTGGAAAGAATTAAAGGAATTGGACGAGGCAGGTGCTTCCGTCATTGAAATAGGTATGCCCTTTTCCGACCCCGTGGCCGACGGTCCGGTTGTCGAAAAAACAGTCCTCCGCTGTTTGGAAGACGGCATCAACCTGACCTGGATTCTGGATGGCCTCAAAGAGCGCAAAGGGCAGTTCAACGCTGCCATTCTGCTCATGGGCTATCTCAACCCCGTGTATCAATATGGCCTGAAGAAATTCGGCGCAGACTGTGAAGCGGCCGGAGTCTCCGGCCTTATTATCGCGGACATGCCCATCGAGGAAGCGGGCTTCGTCAAAGAAGCCATCGAGCCTCACGGCATTTCCCTGGTCCCACTGGTCGGGCTTAACACCCCCAAGGAACGCATGAAGCTGTATGCTGAAAACGCTACCGGTTTCTGCTACTTCGTGTCCGTATTAGGTACTACAGGTCAGAGGAAGTCACTGCCTGCCCGTATCAAGGAAAAACTCGCCGAGGCCAAGGAAGTCTTCGACATCCCCATCGCACTTGGATTCGGCATCAAGCACCCGGACCAGCTCACCGAGTTCGACGGGCTCATGGACGCCGCGGTGTTCGGTTCCGCCCTCATCTCCCACATAGAGGCCGGAAATTCGAGTACACAATTCATGGAGCCTTGGAAGTAGCTCCCCCCGTATAACAAATAAAAAAAGCCCCTCATAAAGAGGGGCTTTTTTTATGCGGTCTGCATAAATATCTATTGATAGTGCTTGTGACAGTACTTAAGGAATTTCTGTGCTTCCATGAACTCTGGATTCAAGTTCAAAGCTGCCTCCAGATTGGCGACACATTCCTCACTCTGTCCCTTCTCAAAATAAACACGCGCAAGATTGAAGTAGACGTTCTCGTCATCCTCTACGATCTCAAGAGATTTCTTGTAGTAAGTAATGGACTCATCATAGTGCCCATTTTTGCGAAGGGAAATACCGAAGGAGTTGAACTTCTGTCTGTGCTCGTAGGTGAAAGCCTCTGCCAGACCGAGCAAGGTGGAAAGCACCTGTCTCAACTTGTTGAATTGCTTGGTCTCGGAATATACTTCACCCAAGCCATAGTTGGCGTCCACGTTGTCTTCCTGAATCATAAGAGCCTTGATGAACTGAGCTTCGGCCTCATCCATTTGGCCATTAGCAAAGGCCTGCTCTCCCTCCTCAATCTTCCGGCTCAGAGTTTCCAAGGCAGGGACGGTATGCAGGCGATAGAACGTCGGCTCCGGGGTGTACTGCTTGAGGAAATCCAGCTGTTGTAAAACAGACCGAATGCCGGACGGCACATGGTGCTTATTGAGGGGTTGCACTTCAAAATCATCATCTGAAAGCTGACGTGTGTACCAGTATGTCACGTTTGAATGCTTCTCCGCTGTGCCGCCAGTACCGACATCAGATTCAATCTGCAAAGAATACACGCCTAATATTTGTGGGTAGTCACTCAAAATAGAGTCTCCATTTCGTGAATATTGTAAATTCCCGTTCATTGAATGAAAGACGGAAATCAACTGTCCATTGTGTACAGCACAGCTAGCAGAAAATCAATAATTCTTCTTATCATATATTGGTCCACAAACAAAAAAGAAAAGCCCCGCAATGGGACTTTTCTCTGGTGGGAATGAGTACGGCGAAACCGTATACTACAAATATATTGTCTAGCCGTCGCACGGCTTCCATGGTTCGTTGAGTTTTCGATCATTTCCGGTCAGTTTGATTACATCCGGGAAAAGTGCTCCGACAATGGGAGTGACCGGGTGATAATCATGGATGACATCAACTTCCACCAAACCACAAGGGCGGCCGGGATCATTGGCGATGCCATCACCCGCTGCGACAGCTGTGGGCCACGATTTAACAACGATCTGGGTCCCTTCTTCGCTCCCGCGACTGAACCAGCGCTGGGTTTCCGCAACAATGAGAGCCAACCGATTACCCTCTTCATCACCGATGCCGGTTGAGGCAAATCGTGCGCCGGACTGGGCAGCTTTCTGAACTGACATCCAAGTGGAAAACATGTTGCCCATTTCAATGAATCCCATCGTCAGGATCATGATGAACGGTAAGATCAGGGCGAATTCCACAGAAGCTATACCGCGCCGTTTCTTGTTTTGATTTCGATTACTCATGGTATTCTCCCTCTAGTTCAAGAGACGCCAGCCAAGTTGTTTGCCGATCTGTTTGAAGATATCCGGGATATCGTAAACAGAGGGGGCACTAAAATAATGATCATTGGTACCAGGCTTGCTCGAAGCGATCTGCTTCATCAAGTTCACATCGGTCGTATCCGAACTTCCGAAACGAATGGCAAAGATTTCAATGCCTTCATCCTTGGCGATCTGTGCTTGCTCAAGCATGTCGTCATTGAGTACGCCACCGTTTTCGCAATGGGCATCACTGCGTCCCATGCCGAAATAAGCATTGGTCCAATAGTTGTTAGGACGGTAGGAGGCACGGTAATTTCCGCCGCACTCGCCATCTTCCGTATCACCGTCAGTGAGGACGATCATGATCTTGCGGAAATCTTCCTTGTCACCACCCTGGTCATAGGGAGCCTCCGGCGTCAGCACATGGCGTGCCCACTTGATGCCTTCGGGAATAACCGTACCAGACCATGAGCCTGTGGCCGTCTGCTGGTTAATGGCATCCACGATGGCCTCTTTGTTTTGTGAGAGAGGCATGGTTTCGGGCAGGTCGGAACAGGTATCCAAAGAAATTTTCCTGCGGTAGTAGCTCGAAAGTGCCCAATAGTTATCCATGAAGTCGTCATGAATACCTTCATTCACTGTACCATCCGCATTACGGCAACCACCGGGCAGACCATCGACATTATTGCCGATGCGAACCTTACCACGGAAGGCAACCATGCCGACCTTGGTGTCAGGGGAAGCGCCGTCAGGGAGGAGCAATTCAGTCAGTTCGATGGAGGCTTCCTTCACCATATTAATAGGTGTTCCCTTCATGGAACCGGAGTTATCCACCACAAAAACGACTTCGAGCTTATTGAATCCAGCGGCTGCCGAAGCACGTACCCACTGATCTGAAAAACCCAGCACACCCATGAGCAGCAGGTTCACTTCAGCCTTGGCTTTAACGATAACGCTGCGGACTTCAGTACCGGGAGTCACGGATTCCACTATCGCGGTATCCATATTCTGGGCAACCATGCTGTCAACAGCACCAGTCACAATCCCCTTATCGAGATCAGGATCAAAGGGAAGTTCCAAAGAACCAGCCAGTGCTCCTGCATCAACTGCTGCCTGAAGACGAGTATGGGTGACGTACATATTACCCAAATCGATAGCGAGTCCTGCTACGCCCAGGAAGAGCGGCAACAAAAGAGCTAGCATGGTGCTGGTTGCACCACGCCGTGAATCCTTACGGCATTGGCATGGTTGTTTGTGCGACAAACTGGAGCGAAGAATCGCCGGTGAGAGCCTCAAGAGCGTTTTCGCCGAACGGTTGGTAATCATAAGTAACCTCGACAGTCACGGTGTTGGAGCCCTCGTCGGTGATGACGGACGTAGTCAGATAGTCTGCATCCAGTTCCTGGGTAACAGCCTGAACCAGAGCCTCGATATCAGAGGGAGCGCCGTCCAGAAGAGCCAAGCGGGCACCTTCACGGCTGGCTTCCACCAGATTGGAATAGGCATGCATTGCATTGGCCCCTTCCACCAGGAAGAGAAACAACAATGCTATGGCCGGGAGAATCAAAGCGAACTCAACTGCGGCGAGTCCCTTGCGTGAATTGTCCCTGTTTCTCATTGCAGAATCTCCTTTTAATCGATTATCCGGCCCGTTTTCGGGCTTTGCCTGTGTACTAGCAACTGATATGCCATTGTTTTATACCGACATGCGTAATACTACCTAAACGTCTGTTTTTACGCACATTAAAAAATTCCCATTTTAGCACGTAACATTCTGTAACCATTCACATTGCCTACGATTATCTACTTTTTGTGGACAAAACACCCAAACCATGTATGCTTGTTTCACGGGGAAAGATTGTGAGGAAATCAGCTTGAGTGAAAAGATACTTATCGTAGACGACGACCGCGCCTTTCAGGGCATGTTGGTGGAAGCGCTCACTGACAAAGGGTATGTTGTAGAGACTGCACCCACTGCCGAAGAAGGCATCAAAAAAGCGGGCGCCGGAAACTACGATCTCATATTGCATGACATCAAACTGCCGGGCATGTCCGGTCTGGAAGCTTTGCCACACCTGGCCGATGCCGCTCCGGGCGTGGATGTCATCGTTATGACTGGCTATGCCTCCAAGGACTCCGGCGTCCAGGCCATGCAAAAAGGGGCATACGACTACTTCACCAAGCCCTTCTCCCTGTCCGAAATGGAAGTAGTGGTCCGACGCGCCATGGAAAAACGGCGCATGCAAGTGGAATTGATCGAGCTGAAAAAGCACGGCAAATCCAGCCCGCTCAACGACATCATCGGCCAATCACCGGCCATGATGGCAGTAAAAGAGCGCATCGCACGCGTGGCCGAACTCAACGCAGACGTCCTCATTATGGGTGAAACCGGCACTGGTAAGGAGTTGGTTTCAGACACCATCCATGCTCTGTCCGCCCGAGCCAAAGGCCCCTTCGTCAAAATCAACTGCGCGGCCATCCCCGAAAATCTCATTGAGAGTGAACTTTTTGGCCATGAGAAAGGTGCGTTCACTGGCGCTACCGCTGCCAAGCAGGGTAAATTCGAGCAAGCCAAGGCTGGCTCCATCATGCTGGACGAATTAGGTGAAATGCCTATCCATCTCCAGCCCAAACTCCTTCGCGCCGTTGAACAGAAACAGGCGGAACGCCTCGGCGGCAGCAAGTCCATCAAATACGACGTCCGTATCATTGCGGCCACCAACCAGGACCTGGAAGAGCGCATCAATGATGGTCTTTTCCGTAGCGATCTATATTACAGACTGAATGTGGCGACCCTGATCCTGCCCCCCTTGCGCGAACGCAAGACCGACCTGCCACAGCTGGGCGAATTCTTTCTCCAGCGCGCCAACCGCCGTCTCGGCACCGACATTGCGTCCATTTCCGCCGAGGCAATGGAAATATTTTTCAATTACGACTGGCCGGGTAACGTCCGCCAGTTCGCCAATGCCGTGGAACGCGCCGCTATTTTCTGCACCACGTCATCCATTACTGCCGCAGAAGTGGACCAGGCGTTTTCCAACAAACAGCCGGTTGCACAGGACGGAACTCAGCAAACCGCACTACCGGAAACCGACCTGCCACTGAAACAAGCACTTATTCAATACGAGCGGCACCTTATCGAAACGGCCTTGCGCAGAGCCAGCGGCACCCAAACCGACGCCGCAGACGCCCTGGGCATCTCGGCCAAAAATCTTTGGAACAAGCTCAAGAAACATGGCATCGATCCTGCACTGTTTAAGATTCGATAGCTGAATTGCGGGAATAATCCACTTATTGTGGATCAATTCAGCTTTCTGCACCGAATCAATAAACAAATGCGGGATACACCATGGACCATGCAACTCACCTAGCGACTACTAGCGCCAAACAGTCTCAACCTTGGCACGCCGAGGCACGGCTCTCCGCCCTGTTGACGAGTCTTCGCCATCACCGGTTTCTCATAGCCCTGTTCGGAGTCTACGCGGTAGCCTGTGTTATCTACACGAAGATGTTCCACCTTGAAGATTTGTCGCGCTTCACTCTCTTCGGCATTACGGGTGTCCACCTGCTGATACTGACCATGTTTTGCTTTTTCATCTTCTACTGTTTCAAACTCCAGTTCCGTGATCGCCCTGATCATCTATTACCTTATGCCATAGAAAGACTGAAAAAGGACTTCTTCACCTACGAGCGCTTTTTTAATGCCGCAGTCGCTATTACCTGCTTCTACTTCCTGCTGGCTATCTTTTCGAACTTCAAGCGCATGATCCCTCTGGTCATTCCCTTTCACCTGGACACCTTCTTTTATGAATTGGACAAAACGATTCATTTCGGCATGGACCCGTGGCAAATCATCCAGCCAATCTTGGGGCACCCCCTGATCAGCTTCTGCATCAACTTTCTTTACAACATCTGGCTGTTCATCATCATCATGGTATTCTACTGGCAGGCATTTGCCAGCAAGGACCGCCAACTCAGGATGCAGTACATATCCACCTTCCTTATGAGCTGGGTACTTATTGGCACCGTGGCCGCCACACTGCTCTCTTCCGCCGGACCCTGCTTCTGGGAAGGCGTTGTTCCGGGTGAAAACGTGTATGCCCCGCTCATGGAGTACTTACGCAACGCCAATGAAACGTATCCCATCTGGGCGCTGCAAATGCAGGAAACCCTCTATTACAACTATACGTACAGACACGTAGCCCTGGCGTCCGGCATAACAGCCATGCCGTCAATGCACGTTTCCATTTCCGTAGTCATGGCACTGCTGGGATGGCGAATAAATCGATTCACGGGATGGACCTTCACCATTTACTGCGGACTGATCATGCTGGGCTCTGTCCACTTGGGCTGGCACTACGCAGTGGATGGATATGTATCAGTAGTACTGACTATCGCCATCTGGCACGCCTGTGGCTGGATAACCAGGCGAATGATACGCAAGGACGACCTGCAACAGCAATCACAGCTCCAAACAGCAGACATTTTATAAGGAGAGGACCATGACAAACATCTTCAAAGACGAATCAGGTGCGACCGCCTTGGAGTACGGTCTGCTTGCAGCAATGATTGGGGCAGCGATCATGACAGCCGTCATGATGCTGGGCAGCGCGGTTGACCAGACTTTCAGCTCCATAGCAGCAACCATCGCGTCCATATAACTATCAAGCGTGACGAAGAGCCAAAGGGGTGCGGATATTATCCGCACCCCTTTTTTATGTATCAGTCCATAAAAACTGCGCAATTTTAGCAGGTTACAATACTCCACACTTTGTAGACATTCATACAACTTACTGGATTAAATCATCTTTCAACCAACACATCGCTTTAATCCACAAATCAGCGATCTACAATTTGTAGACAAACCTGTTTCAAGCAACAACTCAAACAGCCAAAGGTTTCAAGTTTTAAAAAAGTAATCCATTAAATTCAGCTTATTATAAACTTTATTCAAACAAGCTCACACTGTTGGCACACCGGTTGCTTTATTGGAATCGTGGCTGATGAGAAGAACGCGAAACCAAACAAATTTCATAAGTCTCTTAATAAGGGACAAGTAAACTCAAGGAGAAAATCCATGTCGACAATCAAAAACCTGATCATGAATGAAGACGGCGCAACTGCTCTTGAATACGGCCTGCTCGCCGCCCTGATCGCTGTAGCCATTATCGGTGCAGTTGGAGTCCTCGGTAGCACCGTATCCAACACTTTCAGCACCATTGCCACTCAGATGACCAACGCTATGAATCAGCAGTAGTCATAGAGGCAAACAATCCGTTTAACGGAAGCAGCCAGAGCAGCCGAACCGGGGCAGTGGGAAAGCAGCCCGCAGCCCCGGTTCAGTCATCTGAGGGGAAAACAGATGGCGCAGGCAACCTGGGAAATTTCGGGGGGAACATGGATATTTTTATCACCATCGTACTGGCAGCAGCACTCCTGATTGCCACTATCACCGACCTCAAAAGCCAGAAGATTTACAACTGGCTGACCTTCCCGCTCATCCTGAGTGGCCCGGTCATACACTCCATCTACAGTGGTACGGACGGTCTCCTGCTCAGCGCAGGCGGCTTCGGCCTCGGTCTGTTGGTCATGGTGATCCCCTTTTTCATGGGAGTCATGGGCGCAGGCGATGTAAAGCTCATGGCCGGAATAGGCGCCTGGCTCGGCGTCAATGCCACCTTCACCGCATTCCTGTTCACCTGTTTGGCCGGTGGCGCATACGCCCTGGTCGTCATGCTTCGCAACACAGACTATTTCAAAGCCGTCATCGCCAATATCTGGGGTTCCTTCCTGCGCACCGCAGCGACTCGGAAGTATGACTACTCCCCTATTTCTTCCCAAGTAACCATGCCCCGCCTTTGTTACGGCGTGGCTATCGCTATCGGCACTGTGGGTGCCATGGCCCTGAATTTCACCCAGACCGGTTCCGTACTGGTCCCGTAGGCAAGGGAGTATATAATGAGTAAATCAACCCGTGCACTTATCCAGATCGGCGTCGCCCTGATGCTCGCCTTGGCAGCCGGTGTCCTCATTTTCATGTGGACCTCCAAGCTGACAAAGCAACCCAAAGACCAGACCGCCAAAGTTGCCGCCAACGTAAAAGTTGTCGTTGCCAACAAACTTATCCGACGCGGTTTCAAGATCACTGAAGAAATGGTCACCGTCCGCAAATTTACTCCCGATTCCCGCCCAGACGGTTCCTTTGCCATCGTTTCCGAACTGATTGGCCGTGTTCTGAATACAGACGTCGGCATAAATGAAGCTATCACCTTGACCAAGCTGGCCGATGTGACGGTCATGGGTGGCGGAGTTTCCGCTCTTATCGAACCCGGCAAGCGCGCCATGTCCGTCAAGGGTAATAAGGTAATGGGTCTGGCCGGTTTTGTACGTCCCGGCGATCGGGTCGACGTTCTGGTCACCCTTGAAGAAGAATCTCGCGGCAGAGATCGTGAACAACGCCATGTGACCAAGCTCGTCCTTGAACGACTCAAGATTCTGGCAACCGGTACACAGCTCGCGCCTCCCGATGCCGAAGGCAAGTCTGCCTCTGTCGATATTTACACTCTGGAAGTCACTCCGGTCGAAAGCGAACGCCTCGCACTTGCAGCCCTTCAGGGAACCCTCAATTTCGCACTGCGCAACGAGCAGGACGAAGAAAAGGTCCTGACCACAGGTTCCACGGTCACCAAGACCCTGGCCGCCCTTCGCCCCAAGCCCAAGAAACGCGCTCCCCGTCCCAGGTACAAGGTCCAGGTAATCACAGGTGGCGCTTCCAAGACCATGCGCTTCTAGGGGAAAAATCATGAATATCCATAAATACACCATATCTATCTTCCTGGCGCTGCTGGTGCTCGCACCCGCATACACCCAGGCAGAGGTCCAGATCCTCAATTCCGAGGCCCCAAGTGTCATGCGCATCGTGCTGAACAAATCCACGATCCTGTCCACCAACACGCCAGTAACCCGCGTGTCTCTTGCTCAACCCGGCGCTGCCTCTATCGTGGTTCTTTCACCTACTCAGATTTATATCACTGGCCAGAAACTCGGCACCACCACCCTGACTCTGTGGCAGGGCAAAAGAGTCTCCGCAGTATATGACCTCGTCATCACTCCGGACGTCACCCGACTCAAGAGAATGATTCATGAGATCATGCCCGAAGAACGCGGCATCCAGGTCCTTTCCTCCGGCGAATCCATCACCCTGTCCGGCTTTGTCACCAACACAGGCAACCTGACCAACGTTCTGTCTCTGGCCGAAGCCGAAGCACCCAAGAAAGTCGTCAACCTTCTTAAGGTAGATGGCGTCCATCAGGTCATGCTCGAAGTCCGCGTGGCAGAAATGAGCCGCACCGTTATCCAGCGCATGGGCGTCAACCTTGCAGCCTCTTTTTCCAACTTCACTCTCTACTCCCTGCTGAACAACCTGACCTCGCTGGATGTCACCACCGGCACCGTCTTCCCTACGCAGAACATCAATGGACTCGCGCAGTTCAATGACGGCTCTACCAACATCATGGGATTCATCGACGCGCTCAAGGCCCACGGCCTTGCCCGTCAATTGGCAGAACCTAATCTCACTTGTGTATCCGGCGAATCCGCTGAATTCCTGGTTGGTGGTGAAGTTCCTGTCCCGCAGCCCGGCACCTTGGGCAACGTCACCATCGGTTTCAAGCCCTTTGGTGTGGGTCTCAAGTTCACTCCCACGGTCATGAGCTCCGGTCTCATCAACCTCCAGGTCAATCCTGAGGTCTCCGAACTGGATTACTCCAACGCCGTCAGCTTTCAAGGTTATGCGATCCCGGGCCTCACCACCCGCAGAGCATCCACTGTCATCGACCTCGCAGACGGCCAGTCCTTTGCCATCGCTGGCCTCATCAGCGAGTCCCTGCGCGAAAACAACAAGCGCTTCCCGGTACTGGGCGACGTCCCGATCCTGGGAACCCTGTTCAGATCCACCGACTTCCAGAAAGGACAGACCGAGCTGGTCATCATCGTCACCGCCCATCTGGTCAAGCCTCTGGATATGACCAAGCAGACTCTTCCCGGCCAGAACTTCAAGGAACCGAGCGGTTATGAATTCTACATGCTGGGCCTGCTGGAAGGACGCCGTGACGACAAGAAGAAAGACAAGAATATCCCGCGCAACCAGCGTGCAGCAGACACCGTAGTCCGCCCCGAAAATGGCTTTGACGGCGAAATCGGCCACTCATGGCCCAAATAGGAGCAAGTAATCATGAAAAATCTCATCGTTTACACCGCAATTCTCGGCATCATGCTTCAAGCTGGATGCAGCGTCCTCCAAGTACAGCATGAGGAATCAACCGTCCCATTCGGCAGCTCCACTAAATTCGCCATCAGCCAGCAGATCCTCAACCCGGAAGCTGGCGGCAATGCCCCGGTGGTGGGACTCGATGGACGATACGCTGAAACAATTACCAAGAAATACCATGAAGGCCCGAAGAACAAGACCTCTGGAGCCAAAGACAAAAGTATCATCAAAGCCAAATAAGAACAGACAGCAAAACAGGCTCTGCCTCCTTTAGGAGATGAGGAAGCAACAGCCGACACAGACTTTTCCAGGGGAAAAGGGGGAACCATGAATAACCGAATCATACCAGTCACACTGGCACTGAATAATCAAGAAGAGCAAAAGAAGCTGGAAAAGATCATCGCTTCCAGCCATATGGTCAGACTGGCCGACGACGAAAACGACGAAACCGGCGTGCTCATTTACGAGCCCGGCAACACCGTTGACGAAGACCTGCCTCATATCATCCACGCTCTGGAAGCTGGCACCGCAGAAGATGTATATCTCGCAGGCAGCAATGCTGATCCCGAGATCCTGATCCGCGCCATGCGTTCCGGCATTCGTGAATTTCTCAAATACCCCATCGAAGAAAACGACTTCCGGTCCGCTATCATGCGCACCGCCATGCGCGACTCACTGGCTGACGACGATCAGGACAAGGGTAAGCTCATAACTGTCCTGTCCGGCAAAGCGGGCCTCGGCAGCACCACCGTCGCAGTCAACCTGGCATGGCTCCTGAGCGAAAAGGCTCCCGGGCGTACGCTCCTTCTGGACCTCCGCCGCCCGGCCGGTGAAGTCCCCTATTTCCTGGACCTGAAGTACGAATACACTTGGGGCGATCCCATGCAGGATATTTCCCGCCTGGACGCCACATACCTCCAGTCCATCGTGTCCGAACATGAATCCGGTCTGCACGTCCTCCCCGGCCCTTACGGTGGAGATAAGCCGGACACCCACACCATGCACCTCATCCTCGAACAGCTTCGCCTCTGTTATGATTTCATCATTGTCGACACCGACTACATGGACGAAAGCGAACTGCCCAAGGAAATTGAACACGCTGACTCCATTCTCGTCACCATGCAGCTTTCCCTGCCCTGCCTCGCACGGACATCCAGACTTATGGAAACCATCCGCAGCCAGGACCCGGACTCCGAACGCCGCATGCAGATCATTGCCAACAGAGTGACCAAGGACTCCACCATTGCCGTGACCGATGCTGCAGATGTCCTCTCCCGCGAAATCAAGTGGATCATCCCCGAAGATTCCACCTCTGCTCTCTCTTCCCTCAATCAGGGTAACCCGCTGGTAACAGCATACCCCAAGTCTCCTGCATCCAAGGAAATCATCCGTATCGCCAAGTCTCTGGATGACCGCAAAAAGGCCAAGAAGAAGTCTTCCTTCTCCCTGCCCTTTGCCGGATTGTTCAAGCGCAAGAAGAAGAATGCAAATTCTGATGATCTCGCAGGAGCAACCTTATGAGCCTCGCAGCAAGACTGAACAAAAAAGCGGCCAATGCCCGTACTGCCACAGCCAAGCAAAACGACAAGAAAGAGTCGGAAAAAAGCAAAGTTGCGGACCATTACTTCGACATCAAGACCCGCATTCACGATCGTCTCATTGACATGATCGACCTCACCCTGCTCGACTCTCTGGCCGAGCCGGAAATGCGCGCTGAAATTGCCAAGGTTGCCGAAGGATTGTTGTGGGAAGAATTCCAGAACGCCCCTCTGAATCTGGCTGAAAGAAAGCGGATGCTCTCCGAAGTACAGGATGAAGTCATCGGCCTTGGCCCTCTGGAGCCGTACATCAAGGACCCCACCGTCAACGATATTCTGGTTAATGGATACAATCAGGTTTACGTGGAACGTGCCGGTAAGCTGCAACTCACCCCAGCTCGATTCAAGGATGACACCCACCTGCGCAAGATCATCGACCGCATCGTCTCTCTGGTGGGACGCCGTATCGACGAATCGCAACCTCTGTGTGACGCCCGTCTGCTGGACGGTTCGCGTGTCAACGCAGTCATTCCGCCCCTGGCCATCGATGGTCCTTCGCTCTCCATTCGTAAGTTTTCCGCCGACCCCCTGGAAGTCAAAGACCTCATCGGCTTCAATTCCCTGACCGATGACATGGCCGAACTCATGGACGGCATAGTCAAGGCACGTCTCAACGTACTCATCTCCGGTGGTACCGGTTCCGGTAAGACCACCCTGCTCAACTGCCTCTCCCGCAACATCCCCGAAGACGAACGCATCGTCACCATCGAGGACGCCGCGGAATTGCAGCTCAAGCAGGATCACGTAGTCAGGCTTGAAACCCGCCCGGCCAACATTGAAGGCAAAGGCGAGATCGATCAGCGCGAACTGGTTAAGAACTGTTTGCGTATGCGCCCTGACCGCATCATCATCGGTGAGTGCCGTTCCTCCGAAGCACTGGATATGCTCCAGGCCATGAACACCGGTCACGATGGTTCCCTGACCACCATCCACGCCAACACCCCGCGTGATGCCCTGATGCGTCTCGAAACCATGGTCTCCATGGCAGGCCTGAACCTCTCGCCCCTGTCCATGAAGCGTTACATCTCCTCCGCAGTGGATGTCATCATCCAGGCCACCCGTATGGTGGACGGCACCAGAAAGGTCATCTCCATCACGGAAATATCCGGTATGGAAGGCGAAATGATCACCATGCAGGAAATCTTCGCTTACGATCAGACCAACATAAGCAAAGACGGCAAGGTAGAAGGCTACTTCACTGCTCGTGGCATCCGTCCCAAGTTCGCCGAAAAGCTTGAACGCATGGGCCGGGTATTCCCGCAGGATATGTTCAACGTCAACCCCCTGGCAGTCGGAAGGAGGCAGTAATGAACGTTACCATCCTTATCACTATCGGCTGCACCGTGGTCGCGTTTATCTTGATCATGTCCATTCTGGCACTGCTGCGCTCAGGCAAGGCTGATGCAGACGACAAGGTCAAGGATCGCCTCCGCCAGTTCGCTCTCACCGAAGTGGAATCCGATTCCATAGACCTGATCATCAAACACGCCTCCATGAGTGAAGTGCCTTGGTTCAACCGCGTACTCGAAAAGCTCCGCTTCGCCTCCAATCTGGATAAGAGCATCAAGCAGGCTAACGCCAAGGGAACAGCAGGCATCTACCTGATGATCAGTGCTCTCCTCGCCCTGTTGAGTCTGTATGTCGGCATCGTCATACTCGACAACATATGGGTCGCCCCTTTCATGGCTGCTGGCATCGGCTACACCCCCATCGCCTACGTCAACCGCCTCAAGAACAAGCGCATGGATCGTTTCCAGACTCAACTCCCTGACACACTGGACCTCATGTGCAGAGCACTCAAAGCTGGCCACACCTTTGGCGGCGCCATGCGTATGGTAGCCGACGAATTCGACGACCCCATTGCCGGAGAATTTCGCACGACCCTGGACGAAATCAACTTTGGCGTGGACGTTGACCGCGCTCTGGCCAACCTCCAGAACCGCGTCCCCGTAGGCGACCTCAAATTCTTCATCGTATCCGTGAATATCCAGCGCGAAACTGGTGGTAACCTTGCAGAAATCATCTCCAATATTGCCCGTCTGGTGCGTGAACGATTCATCCTCTTCGGCAAGGTAAAAATTCTTTCGGCAGAAGGCCGCATCTCCGCGCTCCTCCTCTCCGGACTCCCCTTTGTCATCGCTGGCATTCTGTACTTCATCAACCCCGGCTACATCTCACTCCTGTGGACTAATGAAATAGGCAAAGCCATGGCATGGGGAGCCGCTATCTCCATGACAATCGGCATCGTCATCATGCGCCGCATGGTCGATATCAAGGTGTAGGAGGCAGTTATGGATACCATGTACATCCCTTATATTGCCGCAGCAATTGGCTTTGGCTCCGTGCTCATGCTCGGTTACGGCATTGTCGGATTCTTCAGCGGATCCAGTGACACCGCCCGACTCAAGCAGCGCCTGGTTTCTACTCCCGGAGCAGCTCCTTCCGCTTCGACCTCCTCTTCATCCGGCGACCTGAAGGAAACAGTCGCGAAAGTCATTGAGAATGTCGGCTCCAAGATCGGTCCCAAGGACAGCGAAGAAGCTGACAAGAACCGCATAGCCCTGACTCAGGCTGGCCTTCGCGCCCCCAATGCAGCCGTCAAATTCCAAGGCGTCAAGGGTGCCATAGCGCTCGTCCTGGCTGCAACGGCCCTTACCATTCGTTTTCTCTTTCTCCCCGATCAACCTCTGCCCACAACCTGTTTCATGGTCCTTATAGGCGCTGCCATCGGCGTATACGGCCCGAATGTATGGTTGAAGAAAAAAATCGCAGCACGCCAGTTGTCCATTGCCAACGAACTGCCTGACGCCCTCGACCTTCTGGTTGTCTGCGTTGAATCCGGCATGGGTCTGGATCAGGCCATTGAGCGCGTTCAAAATGAACTCAAGGAATCCGGCCCCCTCATCAGCCTGGAACTCAAGATTCTGACTCTGGAACTGAGAGCAGGTAAGGCACGTACCGACGCTCTGCGCGCCCTGTCTGAACGTGTTGGACAGGAAGACCTGTCCTCACTGGCCTCTCTGCTCATCCAGGCTGACGCCTTTGGTATCAGCGTTGGACGCACCCTGCGCGTCTATTCCGATGCAATGCGGACCAAGCGGTCGCAGCGAGCCGAGGAAAAAGCAGCCAAGCTGCCGGTCCTCCTGCTCCTCCCCCTGGTTCTTTTCATATTACCGTCCCTGTTTGTTGCCATCATCGGCCCAGCCATCATCCTGTTCATCGACATCTTTGCGAAGCTGAACGGTTAATGGCCGAAAAAGGAGAAAATCATGAAAAAATCTATCTTTATCCTCACTATTCTGATGGGCCTGGCAGCACTGACAGGTTGCGCATCCAAGTCCGCTTCCGACCAGTCTTTCGATGAGTTCGTCAACGGAAAGGATACCGCTGTCCCTCTGACTTCCGAGCAACACGAACAGGTCGGCGACGGCCTGATACGCCGAGGCAACCATGAAATGGCTTTTGTCCATTACAATAAGTCTCTGGCCCTCAACACTGAAGACAATGATGTCCGCGTCAAGAAAGGCGACATTCTGATCATGAAGGGCCTCGACGAGCAGGCACTGGTCGAATTCAACAAGGTTCTGGCAGTTGACCCGAATCACGCCATCGCCAACTCCAGCGCAGGCACAGTCTACTTCCGAGCCGGTCTCTATAAAGAAGCACGCATGCATTTGGAAAAGTCCATCCGACTGAATCCCATGCTGTGGAAGTCCCACAATTACCTCGGTATCCTCAATGACCGTGACGGCAACTACGACATAGCCGTAATCAACTTTGACACAGCCATAGAACTGCACCGTGGTAACCACGCGGCCCAGATATACAACAACCTCGGCGTGGTCCATATTGCCCGCAAGGACTATGACCAGGCCGTGGGAGCTTTCCGACGCGCCTTGAAGAATGGCGATGTATCTTCCCGCACTTACAACAACCTTGGCCTCGCGCTGACCCGTCTGAACCGTTTGGACGAAGCGCTTGAGTCCTTCAAATATGCCGGTGGCGAAGCCAAGGCGAACAACAACGTAGGTTACGTGCTCCTCACAGACAATCTTCCTGGCAAGGCTGTCCCCTACTTTGAACGCGCCATCGAGCTTTCCCCCAAATTCTATGTGAAGGCAGCAGACAACCTGAAGCGCGCCCGTCTGGCCGCTCGGTTCCAGCAAGTTGCCGACAATACCCCAAATAGAGGTTCCACCCCGAACCCGCTGCACCGAAAGTCTTTCCCCGACACGGTGCAGAATCCCGGCGAGCCTGCGGCATCTCCCGCGTCCGTAGGCTCGCCTCCCCGGGATATTCAAAAGATATCCCATGTGCAGGGTTCCGGGGATCAGATATTGACCAAGTCCTATGGGCTGCACGTCAGCTCCTTCCGTGATCACAAACGCGCTTTCGACGACTGCGCCACGCTGCGTAAAAAGGGATTCGACACCTGGATCAACCAAGTGGACCTCGGCGACAAGGGCATTTGGTACCGCGTGCTCGTCGGGCAGTTCCCCACAGTGAGTGAAGCCAAAGCGAACAGAGCCGATATTCTGGCAGTCCTGAATCTGGATCGTGCCCCCATACATAAGCGGATCAAGCCCACTCCTGACGGCTCTCATTTATAAGCACGAAAACAACCGTAACGATGACCAAACACATCACCACACCAGAGACCCCGATCGGACAAATCACCTTGTCCGGTCGGGGTCTCGTCCGTGTCACCAAAACTTCCCTTTTCTGCGAGAATTAATTATGTATTCAAGAACTTCATAAAATTGACCTTAAAAAAACAATCAGGGAGAATTTGACTGTGCCCGATCAGACCCGCCGTTTCAGAGTCCTCGCCGTAGATCATGACGAGGCCATGCACACCCGATACCGGGATGTGCTCTGTTACGAGAGCGAGGAAGCTGCCGAGTTGGTGGCACTTTTCAATGACAACGTACAGCTCCCCTCCAAAGAAGACATCCAAGCCGAAGCGGACAACCCGACCTTTGAAGTCACCTCCCTGTCAGAGGCAAACACAGCCCTTGGCGAAGTAGAAAAATCACTAAGCCAGAAAGACCCATATGCCATTGCCCTCATTGACGTGCATCTGAACAAACACGGGGAAGGCATGGCAGGCGTAGAACTGGCTGAGGCCATCCGCAAGCAGGACGAACATATTGAAATAGTTCTGCTCTCCGAAGAAGTATCTGTCCCCCTCAAGGAAATAAACAAGCGCATTCTGCCGCCCGAGAAACTTCTGTACGTCCAGAAGCCATTTCAGTCTGCCGAACTCAAACAAATCGCGGCCTCACTCTGCTCCAAACGAGAGCTGGAAAACCGCCTCTATGAACTGAACCAAACCTTGGCGACCAAAATTGAAGCACGCACCGCAGAGCTCAATGCCGCCAACCGAAGGCTACGGCTCGATATTTCCAAACGCGCTTCCGTGCTGCGCGAACTCCAGATAAGCGAACAGCGGTACCGCATGCTGTTTGAAAAGGACATCACCGGCAACTTCGCTGCTGACGGTGACGGTTTGATTCTGGACTGCAACCAAACCTTTGCCGACCTGTTTGGCTTTGAGTCCACAGACAATGCCCACGGCGCAGACATTTTCAAGCTCTGGGCTGTCATGGGGGCACCCGAACCTCTCATCGAAACGCTGGGGCACAACGATCGCGTAATGAACAAGGAAATGGTCCTGAGACGTCGCGGTGTGGAAAGACATCTTCTGGCTAACTTTGACACAGTACGCGATCTAGATGGCACCCTGACCGAAGTGCGAGGCTACATCTTTGACATGTCCGAACCCAAACGACTGGAAGAGCAACTTCGCCAGTCCCAGAAAATGGAAGCCCTCGGCACTCTGGCTGGCGGCATTGCCCACGACTTCAACAACATCTTGGGCGTTATTCTCGGTTACTCGGAAATCATCGAAAGCTCGGCCGAACCCGATTCCGGTCTGGAACGCAGGGTGCAAGAAATCTCCCGCGCAGGCAAACGCGCTCGCGATCTGGTTAACCAGATCCTCAATTTTTCCAGACAAGGGCCGCAGGAACGCCACCCGCTTTCTCTGTCTCCGCTTATCAAGGAAGCCCTCAAACTGCTCAGATCAAGCATGCCCACCAACGTGGAGATCATATCACGAGTCGAAACCGACCAAGACAATATCTTGGCCGACCCCACCCAGATCCACCAGATCATGCTCAACCTCTGTGGCAACGCCTCTCACGCTATGCAAGAGACTGGCGGCACCCTGACTGTCACCCTGGCCGATGTCACAGACGATGACGATATTGTCCCTCCTGCCGAACTGGGACGCCCCCAGCGATTCGTGCGTCTCTCTGTCGAAGACACTGGCGGCGGCATTGACACGGAAGTAGTAGCCCGCATTTTTGATCCCTTCTTCACCACCAAGAAGCAGGGAGAAGGCACCGGCATGGGATTGGCAATGGTACACGGTATAGTAAAACGCCACGACGGATACATGGAACTGGACAACCAGCCGGGACAAGGCGCGGCCTTCCACGTATTTCTGCCCAAGACATCCCAACTGGAACGGCCCGTGGCCGAGGCCGCTGCGGAACTCGTTTTCCATCAGGGACGCATCCTCTTTGTGGATGATGAAAAACCGCTCACGGATATCGGACAGGAAATGCTCGAATCCTGCGGTTTTGAAGTGGTCACCCGCACCTCCTCCATCGAAGCTTTGGAAGCATTCAAGTTCCGCCCCCGAGACTATGATCTGGTTATCACCGACCAGACAATGCCCAACATGACCGGTATGGAACTCGCTCGCGAGATCCTCAAAATCCGTGCTGACATGCCCATCATTCTGTGCACCGGGTTCTCGGACGCAGTGTCCTATGACCGACTACGCGATTTGGGTATAGGTGACTTCATCATGAAGCCGATCCTCAAGCACGATCTCATCGCGTCCATCAGCCGCCAGCTCTCAGCAGAATAAACGCCACAACAACGTAAATTAATAACGTTGTCATGTGGCGGACGATGGAAAAATCCGCTATCCTTTGCGGACAATTCACACTGTCATTCTCCTGGTAGGTTATCATGCTGGAATTTCTTGACAAAGCCCCCTATGGCACCCCGTTCACACGGCGTGTCACATTTTGGTTTCTCACTTCTTTTCTAGTCTACATCATCGTGGGCTTTTTCATTATACCTCCTGTGGTCAAATCCATCGTCAAAGAACAGATGTCGAAGGAGCTGAAACGAGAGACCACCATTGAACGCGTGGCCTTCAACCCGTTGACCTTTCATATTAAGGTGGACGGATTTCGTGTGGCAAAAAAAGAAGGTGACGGCGACTTCATCTCCGTGAAATCCATCATGGCCGCTCCGGCCATAGAGTCCATCTGGGAGTTCGCACCCGTAATTGACTACCTTCAGATCCAGGATCTTAAAATAGACATCGCCTTTCTGGGCAACGGCATATACTCCATTACCGATCTCATGGGCCGGAAGCAGGAAAAACCTGCCCCCGAAAAGATCAAGACTGAAAGCACTGTCTTTCCCTTTTCCCTTTATGGCTTTGAACTCAGCAACGCCACCATCATCTTTGACGACCAATTCAAAGAAAAAAAACACGTTATTGAAAATCTCAACCTGATCGTTCCCTTCACTTCCAGCATTGTAGATAAACGCAAAGAATTCACGGAACCCATACTTACCGCCGTGATCAACGGCGACCCGGTTGAACTAAAAGGACGAACTCTCCCCTTTGACGACACTTTGCTCACAGAATTCAAATTGGGCGCAGTGGAAGTGGATCTCAACCAATACTGGCGTTACGTCCCCATCAAAATCCCCCTGCAACTGGTCAAAGGTCAATTTTCCTCGAATATTTCGCTCTTTTTCAATCGCCCCGACGGCCAGCGCATCGAGCTATTCCTTGGTGGCGGCGGTAAACTCACCAACGTGGAGGTCGTCCACCCTACAGATGGCAAGGTAGCCACCCTCGACACCCTCGAATTCCAAATGGAGAAGTATTCCTTTGGCGACAACCAAATTATCCTGAACAAGGTTGCCGTGGACAAAACGTACTGCAAGGTGATTCGCGGCAAAGGTAATACCATCAATTGGGTGGAATACTTCCCCGATTTCGGCCAGCAGGCCCCCTCAGAACCGGGAGGAGAGGATAAACCAGCTTCGCCCTTCCGCTTGGACATCAAAGATATGTCTCTCAGTAATGCCGCAGTGGAATGGCAAGACACCGTTGTACCCGGCGGTTTTTCGCGAGTCGTAAAACCTCTCTCCTTCCGGATTCAGAACTTCTCCACGCTGCCTGATACACCTCTAAAATATGAGGCAAAGTCCGAGGATTCCGAACGTATTTCCCTCATGGGTGAAGCCACGATCATTCCCCTCGGCGTCAAAGGCAAACTCAAAGTGACCGGAGTAAACATCCCGGATTTCAAGCCGTACTTCCATGCGCTCCCGCTGCAGGTGGACTCCGGCACAGTAGAATTAGCCATGGAATACGAGGCTATTGATACTCCCGAACTCCGAAATGTATCTGTTAAAGACGGCACATTAACCACGCACGACATGGCCCTCCGCATCCCTGGAGCCAAGCAACCCAGCCTTGGTTTCAAGTCACTCACCACCGCAGGTATGAACTTTGATCTCGCCACTAAGACCGTGTCAGTGAGCAGGATAGAACTCGACCAACCAATGACCCGAGTTATCAGGAAAAGAGACGGTGTCATTGACCTCGTGGCACCTTTCCTCAAAAAGACATCTGAGCAAACATCCGAAATGGCCACGGTGCCAACTCCTGCCCCTGCCCTGGATGAGGAGACCAGTAAGCCGAGTGGTACACCATGGACTGCCTCGATTAATGAAATCCGACTCACCAAGGGGACCTCTCATTTCCGTGACAATACTTTGAAAAACCCGGCTTATTTTTCAATAAAAGACCTTCGGGTCAACCTCGACAATATCACCACGGTTAAAGGTGAGGCCGCAAAATATGACATCAGTTGTTTGTGGGGTGGAGGTGGTCATATTGCTACCCTTGGCAACCTACAACTGGACACGCTGGCGAGCCGAGGGCAGATCAAGCTCAGAAGCTTTGGCCTCAAACCCTTTGATAGCTTTGTAAGTGAATTCACGGAACTCATCCTGGCCGACGGCTCGGTAAACACTGACATCAAGTACGACTTTTCCGGCTTGGAAAAAATGCGCTACGCCGTGGAAGGCGATGTGGGTTTGCACGACCTTCACATCAAAGACAACTGGGGCGACGGCCATTTCGCAGGGCTGAAATCTTTCACCATTGCTGGAACCAAGTTTACGAACGATCCCAATCAGTTGACCATTTCCCAGATAACTCTGGACGGTCCCCAGGGAATGGTGGAATTTGACGAAAACGGCTACCTCAACATCATGCGCGCCTTCCGTATCCCCGCTCCAAAAGCGGAGGATGACAAAGAAGCCAAGAAAGAACAAAAAAAACAGACGCCTCCCCCGGCCAAGATAAAAGCTAAGAAAGAGAAAGCTTTTTTCGATAAGTTCGAAATTGATGCCATTGTCGTCAAAAACGGCCAACTCAGTTTCAGAGACGGCTCCGTAACCCCAGAATTTACAACTGACATCACGGACATGACGCTTGATCTACGGGAGGTGTCGCAAACGCCAGACTCCCGCCCCAAGGTAGAATTCAACGCCAAGCTCGGCCCGGCCCCCATGACCGTGTCCGGTGTAGTCAACCCGGTCATCACCCCCATCTACTCCGACCTTCTGGTCTCGATAGGCGGTATGGAGATGGTTCCCCTGACCCCCTATACGGTTGAATATCTCGGATATCCCATTGAAAAGGGACGTATGCATGCAGATGTAAATTTCAAAACCGAAAACTGGGCCTTGAATGCAACCAACAAATTCTTTGTGGAACAGCTGGTCCTTGGCCCGAAAGACGACAACCCGGATGCCCCCAACATCCCAGTTAAATTCGGCCTTGCCCTGTTGCAGGACAATAACGGTGACATGGAACTCAATCTGCCCATCTCGGGCCGACTGGACGATCCTGATTTCAAGATCGGGGGTATCATTTTCAAGGCCATAGCCACCTTGTTCGTCAAGGCACTCGCCTCACCATTCACTCTTATCGGGTCCATGTTTGGCGGCCAAGAAGAAATGGATTTCGTAACATTTAAACAAGGCTCCCACGAGGTGGATGCAAGCAACAGCAAAAAGCTCGAGTCCCTTACCAAGGTACTGAAGGACCGCGCCAAACTCACCCTCGAGGTGGACGGGGTTATCGATCCCGAAGCGGACACCAAAGGTCTCATGGAAAACCGGTTCAATGAGAAGCTCAAACTGGTCAAATATGAATCTCTCACGCGCAAAGAACGGTCCGCAACCACCGCGGATGCCATGAGCATCAACCCGGAAGAGTACGAGGACATCCTTTTCGAGGTATATGCGGACGAGCCTGACCCGGAAGATATCAAGACAACCACATTCTTCATCACGGACAGGCAGCCTGTCGACATCATGGAGCGGTTCGTCAAGGAACGCATCATCGTGACGGAAGAGGACTTGAACGAACTGGCCCAGCAACGAGCCACAGCGGTCAAAGAGCTTCTCATCGAAAAAGAACCAACCTTGGCAAGCCGCATCTACTTACTCGACAAACGTACAAAGAAAACCGCCAAGAAAGGTGTGACTCTTCACCGTGCGGATCTGTCTATCAAGTAGTATTCAATAGCTATAATAGGGTGTTCAGAGAGCAAGGTTCGGTCTATAGTACTGTCAACTAGGTATACCCATGACTATAGAAAACGGGAAAAATAAAAATATTCAGGCGGTTAGCCTGCTCTCAATCATCTTCTGGCTGACAGCAGTGTTTTTTCTGCTCCCAACACACACCGCTACTGCCAAACAGAACAAGCTACAGACCGTCACCCTGCAACTGAAATCCCACCACCAATTTCAATTTGCAGGATTTTATGCGGCCCAATTGAAAGGCTACTACCAAGCAGCCGGGCTGGAAGTCATCCTCAAGGAGGGGACCTATGACACCAATCACGTGGACGATGTTTTAAGCGGACGCGCGAATTTCTGCATAGGAGACGCCAACCAGCTACTCGACTATATGAATGGCAAGCCTATCGTGGCTCTGGGTGTCATCTTCCAGCACGCCCCAGACGTCATCATTTCTCGGGCAGCATCCGGCATTACCACTCCCAGAGAATTAGGCGGGCGCAAGCTCATGATAACGACTGACTCCACTCCGCAGTGGGCCATGCTCGCGAGTCAGGGGATCATACAGAACGACCTGGAACTACTTCCCGTTTCTAACCCCATTGAAGCCCTTAAAAAAGGCAAAGTCGACGCCATATCCGCCAGCCTCACTGACCAGCCTTACCAACTACAGCGAGCACATGTTCCGATCAACATCATTCACCCGGTGACCTACGGGATAGATTATTACGGCAATACTTTGTTCACCCAGCAATCTTTTGCCCAGGACAATCCAGAACTGGTGGAAGCATTCATCAAGGCAAGTTTCATGGGGTGGAAATATGCCATGAACAACCCCGATGAACTCATCAGCATCATCCGATTCAAATACAACCCCAACAGGACATTGGGACAACTTCGCCATGAAGCAGACGCCATACAGGAACTCGTCACGCCCAAGCTGGTGGAAATCGGCACCATGAGCCGTGAGCGGTGGGAAGAAATCGGCGCCACTTTCCGCATGCTGGGTTTGACCTCAAGCAATTCTTCCCTCGACAATTTTATATATATCACTAAGCAACAACGGCAGCTCATATCCATAGCCCGTTGGACCCCGTACATTGTCGTCATGATCGTTATCGTGGCTTTGGCAACCCTTTTTCTTTTCATCTACAACCGACGGCTCAAACTCAATGTGCTACTACAAAACCGAGAAGTGGAGCACAGCAGGGAAAACCTACGCCAGGTCGTGGATCTGATTCCCAGCCTCGTCTACATTAAAAGCGTGGAAGGACGATTCCTGCTCATCAACCAAACCATGGCTGAGTCCCTCGGTTCCACCGTGAAAGCCCTAACCGGAAAGGTACACACCGAAGTTCATCCCGACCCCGAACAGGCGGCGCGAATGAATGAAGAGGATATGGCAGTCATTGAAACCGGTGTACCCAAGGTCTCTATGGAAGAGCCATATCTCCATGCGGATGGCACCACTCATTGGCTGCAATCCACACGCCTTCTATTCACCATGGCAGACTCGGATGAACCCGCAGTACTAGCTTTGTCCATAGACATCACCAACCGCCGCGCCACCGAAGCTGCCATCAAGGAAAAGGAAGAACGGTTCCGCGCCATCTTCAATCAGACGTATCAATTTTCCGGCATTCTGAACTTGGAAGGAGATCTCATCCAGGTCAATGAGTCAGCTCTTAATGCATTCAACAAAACTGAAGCGGAAGTGCTCAACAAGCCTTTTCGCAGGGCCCCCTGGTGGGGTCAGGATGAATCCACGCAAACCTGGCTGGTGAATACGGTCCGCCGCGCTACAGATGGAGAGACGATTCAGGACGACATCCTTCACATCCTCCCCGATGGCGCAACCATTAATGTTGATTTCACTCTAAAACCAGCCCGCAACGATGAAGGGAAGATCATCTTCCTCCTCGCTGAAGGTCGCGATATCACCCGTCTGAAAGAATCAGAGGACGAACTGCGACAGTTAAACGAAAAACTGGAAGAGCGCGTTGCAGAACGGACCAAGAACCTCGAAAAGGCCAAAGGAGAGCTAGAAGCTTCTCTGGACGAACTGCACAAGACACAGGAAGAGCTTGTTCTGGCCGAAAAGCTGGCAGCCCTTGGCGGGCTAGTCGCTGGGGTGGCCCACGAGATCAACACCCCGCTTGGGGTGGGGGTCACAGCCAGCTCCTTTCTAGACGAAAAACTCAAGCGCATGGAAACCAAGTTTGAAACCGGAAACCTCAAGAAATCCGACCTTGAAGGATTCATCCAAACAGGCCGTGAATCCTGCTCGACCATCCTGAGCAACCTGGGCCGAGCCGCCGAACTCATAAAAAGTTTCAAACAGGTAGCAGCGGACCAATCATCGGAAATACCGCGTCAGTTCAATTTGAAAGATTATGTGGATGAAGTATTGGTCAGCCTCAAGCCCAAGTACAAACGAACAGGTCATGTGGTGGAAAACCATTGTCCAGACGTGACGCTCTACAGCTACCCCGGTGCTTTCATGCAGATCATCACTAATCTGCTGGTCAATTCCCTGACCCACGCATACGGGGACAAGGATAACGGCCGCATACGCATTGGCGGTAGAGTGAAAGACAGCACCCTTACGTTCACATATGATGACAACGGCTGCGGCATCCCTCCGGAAGAAGTAGATAAGGTTTTTGAGCCGTTCTATACTACCAAACGAGGACAAGGTGGCACAGGGCTAGGATTGCATATTGTGTTCAACACCGTAACCAGCACATTGGGCGGCACCATTCGCATCGAAAGCGAAGTAGGCCGCGGTACTCATTTTTCCATTGCCATGCCTATGAAGCAAGAAGAAGCATAACCTCCAAACCGGGCTCAGACATGACAGATAACGACGACCTCATATTTGCCGATGAATCACAGGAGAACTACGTCCGCCCATGCGGCAAGCCGTGGAAACTGCTGGTGGTTGATGATGATGAATTTGTCCACAAAGTTACGACCATGGTCCTTGAAGACTATAAATTCGAAGGATGCAGCCTGCACATACTGAACGCCCTGTCCGCAGAGGAAGGCAAGGCCATGCTTCTGGAACACCAGGATATCGCGGTCATACTCCTCGATGTAGTAATGGAGACTTCCCACGCAGGGCTCGATCTGGCCGAATGGATCAGAAATGACCTTGGCAATGACATGACCCGCATCATCCTGCGCACCGGACAACCCGGTGAGGCACCGGAGCAGGATGTCATATTCCGATACGATATCAATGACTACAAAGAGAAGTCCGAGCTGACATCTCAAAAACTCGCCACCACGGTGACTACAGCCATTCGCTCCTATCGGGATATCCGCACCATCGAACGAAACAGAGCGGGATTGGCTCAAATAGTGGAAGCATCACCTACCCTTTTCAAAACGCAGTCTCTGGGAGAATTCGCCTCGGGAGTACTCTCCCTGCTCTCCTCTTCCATCAGCTTGGAAGACAACACCCTAATAGCACGCGCCTCCGGACTGGCAGCATCTAAAAGCAATGGAGAATTCAAGGTTATCGCGTCCACTGGTATATATGAGAATGATAGAGGAGACAGCCTGAATGACCTTAACGATGAACGGGCCATCTGGTGCATCGAACAGGCGGCCAAAAGCAAACAGAACTTCTTCTCAGGCGAATGTTTTGCAGGGTACTATCGCACAGCCAGTGGCTCGGAAAACATAATTTATCTGCAAGGGGCTGGCCCTATTCAAGAAAATGACCAGCATCTCATCGAAATATTCTCGTCCAATATATCCGTTGCATTTGACAACATAGATCTCAACCAAGCCATAGCCGAGACCCAGCGTGAACTGCTTTTTACTCTAGGTGAAGTTGTGGAGACCCGCTCGTCGGAAACAGCCAACCACGTCCGCAGGGTAGCCGAATATTCCTACCTGCTAGCACTACAGATGGGCATGTCTCAAGAAGAAGCTGACCGCCTCAAACTCGCCTCCCCCATGCATGACGTGGGGAAAATTGGCATCCCGGACTCCGTGCTCCTCAAGCCGGACAAGTTGAACAATGAAGAATTCGACATAATCAGGCAGCATACGCTCATCGGCTATGAGATTCTCAAGGGTTCGACCCGTCAAGTCCTCCAGACAGCAGCCAAGCTTGCACTGCAACACCACGAACGATGGGACGGCAACGGCTACCCCCACGGGCTCAAGGGCAAGGACATTTGCTGGGAAGGACGCATAACCATGATAGCCGATGTGTTCGACGCATTGGGAACCAACCGGATCTACAAAAAGGCATGGCCCATGGAAGAAATCCTTGCCTTCATCAAGGAAGGCAAAGGAAGACAATTTGATCCGGATCTGGTGGATATATTCATGAAAAACCTGGATGACATTCTGGCTATCAGGAGTTCGCTTCCAGACAAAACACGATGATCAAGCTGTACAGCCGATCACATCCTAAAGCTTGCAGATAGCGCCCTTCTCCTGAAGATACCCAATGACTTCTTCCAGTGGAAGCGGACGCGAATAGTAATAACCCTGAATCAATTCACAATTGAAGGATTTGAGTAATTCGAGTTGCTCTTCTTCTTCCACGCCTTCGGCAACAGTGGATATCCCGAGACTGTGGGCCATGAGCACGATCGTCTTGACGATCTGGGCATCTGAGTCATCTGCCGTGATATCGCGGATGAAAGAGCGATCGATCTTGAGCACGTTGATGGGGAGGTTCTTCAGATAATACAAGGAGGAATGACCTGTACCGAAATCGTCAATAGCAATGGAAATACCGTATTCCACCAACCTGTTCAGCTTGGCGATGGAGGCCTCCACATCAGTCATCAAGGTGGACTCCGTGATTTCCAATTCCAGCTTGCTCGGAGCCAATCCATTGCGCTCAAGGTTGGAAAGAATCATTTCCACCAGATCACCCTGCTCAAACTGAATGGGCGAGAGGTTGACTGCCACAGAGATATTTGAACACCCTACTCCGTCAAAAACCTGCATTGCCCTGCAGGACGCCTCAAGCACAAATTCACCTAGGGGAACAATGAGACCTGTCTCTTCGGCCAAGGGGATGAAATCCGCCGGGCTAACGACGGTGCCGTCTCCCTTGTTCCAGCGGACAAGGGCTTCCATGCCAACCACTTCTTCAGTTGCAATCTCTACTTTCGGCTGGAAATAGACCGTAAATTCCTTATTCTTCAGAGCGCGGCGCATATCGTTTTCCATCTCAAGGCGCCTGGAAATACGGGCGTTCACTTCCTGTGTGAAAAGGAAATAAGAATTCTTGCCCCTGGCCTTTGATTGATACATAGCCATATCAGCGTTCCCCATCAGGACACCGGCTTCCGTGCCATCATCCGGGTACATGGTCACACCGATGGAAGTTGTCACCAGCAACTCACGCTCGCCCACATAGAAAGGAGCATCAAAAGCGCGCAGGACACGCTCAGCCAAATCCACGGCCTCACGTTCATCCTCAACATGCTCCAACAGAATCAAGAATTCGTCGCCGCCAAGTCGCGCCACAGTGTCAGCATCAAGACAATGGTCCTTAAGCCGTGCAGCCACTTTCTGAATAAGCTCGTCACCCAAGGAATGACCAAGCGAATCATTAATTTTCTTAAAATTATCCACATCAAGAGAAAGAATCACCACCCGAGCACCTTCGCGCTTGGCATGGGCTATGGCAACGCTCAATCTATCCTGGGCCAGCACGCGATTGGGAAGCCCGGTTAGAGCGTCGTGATACGCTTGATGTTCGATCTGCTCATCCTTGAGCTTCATATCAGAAATATCATGGAACACAGCCACATGATTGACCACACTCCCCGCAGCGTCCCTAACAGAACTGATACTCAGTATTTCAGGATAGGATTCACCATTCTTGCGACGATTCCATATCTCGCCATGCCATGTGCCGTCCCTTAATAGTTCTTGCCACATGTCCTGATAAAACTGCACTTCATGCCGGTCCGACTTGAGTACGCGAGGATTCTTGCCGATGATTTCGCTCTCATCATAACCAGTGATGGTGGAAAAAGCAGGATTCACAGCGACAATATTGCCATGCTTGTCCGTAATGGAGATACCTTCCAAAGCGTTCTCAAAAACCATAGCGAACAGCCTCAGCTGCTGCTCAACTTTACTACGCTCGTCGATCTCAGTCTCCAATTCATCGCGATACTCTTCCAACTGCCCCATATATTGATTGAACCGAGTAGCCAACTCCGCCACTTCACCATGGTTATTAATCATGGCACGGACTGAGAAATCTCCTTTGTCCGCTTCAGCGATGCTGTTCGACAGGGAAACAATGGGACGAGTAAAACGGGAACCCAAATAGTAAACCATGGGCAAAATCAGAATAATTGTCATGGCCCCCATGGCAATGAGAAGATAGCGCAGCCGCTCCAGAGGGGCGTAAACCTCATCCAGATAGCTGGCCGAAGCCACGATCCAATCCAACTCAGGGATATATCGGAAAAGCATCAACTTTTCGCGTGAAGCAACCTGGCCGGCGTCTCTCCATGTGTAGGCGATCTGTCCTTCTCGCTGTTCCATCATTTCACGAAACAGATATTGTGCATCTTCATCCATGCTGTCGACAACGCGACCTGTGAGCGTGGGGTGAAGTACTACATTCCCATTGCCGGAAAAGATAAAGACATACCCGGTCTCACCCACGACATGGCTATCCACACTAGTGCGGAAGTCCTCGATATCAATAAGGGAAACAAATTCATCACGGTATGTGGACGCCGAAACAATCCAATCCCATGGAGCGAAATATTCCATGTACAGCGCTTTGTCGCGCTTGAACAATTCGTCGGGGTTGGCCCATTCGTATTCGAGATAACCGGACTTGAGTTGCGCCTGCTCTCTGGCAAGCCACTCCGAAGAGATATTACGCCCGACCATGCCTTTGGCCGGATGGACAACAATAGTAGCATCCGGCTTGATGCAATAGATGTAGCCTGTCTCGCCCACCTTCTGGCTGAGCAGAATACGTTTGCTGAGCTCCATGGCCTCTTCACGGGTCATCTTGCCAGCAAGAACGTCCTCTTCCAATCCACTCAGTATGTCGACATTTTTCTCGGCTATGGCACGTAGGCGATTGCGCACCGAGACTTTGGCCGCTGTCTGGACCATGGAACTAACAGCATCCGTGGCAGAGCTGAGCTCCGCAATAATGCTTTCCTCCACGGTCTCGCGGACAGTGGAATAGATCACCACCGAGGCTACAGCCGAGGAGAGAAGAACCAGCACAGCCAGCCACCCCATGAGGCGGTACTTAATGCTGATATTTTTATTGAAAACCGCCAAATTGATCCATCCTTGCAAATAGCATCTATTCCGCACCAGATTGTGCAGAAAGACATGACCTATACAGTAAGGATGATACCGATTTTTGCAAAGGGTATTATAATCTGCAAGCCCGTTAGCCGCCGATGGAAGCCATGCGGGTCCGACAGACACCTTGTCCTGCGGGCATACGCTGAAGCAAATCGTTACCTATGGGCTTATGACGGCTGGCTTTTTTCAGAATTTTTTCCACAGCAGCCATACCGAGCCGAGGATGACGAATCGCCTGACGCAGCTTGTACACTCTGTCTGAGAAAAGACAAGTCCGCAAATTGCCATCCGAAGTCAACCGCAACCGATTGCAGGTAGCACAGAAATGATTGGTGTAAGGGGAGATCAGACCAAGTCGTCCTTTGCCACCTTTGATGGAAAACATACGCGCCGGGCCGCTCTGCTCCCCGTCACCGTTGACAGAAGGAATGAGATCGGCCAGTCGTTCGGCCTCGGCAAGAAGGTCTTCAGACTTCCATACAACGCCGTCCTCCCATCCAGTCTCCAACCCTACAGGCATGAATTCAATGAACCTCATGTCCAAAGCATTATCGCGGGCAAAATCCAAAAAACCGCCCAATTCGTCATCATTGATGCCACGCATGGCAACGGCGTTGACCTTGACCGTCATACCCGCTTCCAGGCAGCGGTCGATATTGGAACGCACTTCATGATACTGGTCAAAACCAGTAACTTTCTTGAACTTTTTCGGATCAAGGGTATCAAGAGAAATATTTAGACGCCGAATTCCAGCTTCGGCCAGCGGTTTTATATGGTCTTTAATGAGGGTGGCATTAGTGGTCACGCATAGGTCCAGATCGGAATAACGGCGAGCCGCTTCGATCAAGAACTCGGTAAATCCCTTGCGCACGAATGGCTCCCCGCCTGTGAAGCGGACCTTTTCGATACCCATATTAACGGACAGACCAATAAAATCGAGGATTTCCTCATAGCGCAAGATTGTGGGGTGAGGAATAAATTCCTGTCCCTCACCCGCACAATAAGTACAGCGTAGATTACATCGATCCGTGACACTGACACGCAAATAGCTGGCCTTACGGCCATGCTTATCCTCAAGGAGCTTATGCATGACTATGCGAATATCTCCTTCTTGGTGACGGCCTCGGCCTTCACGCGATCAAGGAAATCGGAGAGCGCCGCCTTGACGTTCTCACGAATGTCGCCAGCCACGATGAGATAAAGAACTTCATCGCCAGGTTTCATAGAGCCGGAATTAGCCATGGCAACAGCCCGAAAGACGCCATCATAGGCTTCAATATCTTTCCGGATTTCTTCGATTTTATCCAAATCAGAGCTAATTTCGATGGCAACGACTTCAGCCCGGTCCTTGCGGGACCAACTACGAACGATGCCGTTATGAACCAGAATCATACCGACGTTGTCAGCGAATCCGGGTTCCTGCTTCAAGTCTGCGAGAGCTTTGTTAATATCCATAAGATGTCATCTCCTGGTTACTCATGTTCATCGAATAAATAAACACGGCGCCGCCCATAAGCAAGGGGGGCTCTTTTACTTCCGATCCGACACTGTAAAAATTTTATGGTCACAAGACATTATTATAATACCCCTCTAAACCTTCTCTGATGCAGTCTGAATGCAGGTGGCGATTCCTCCCAAGCAGTGCCACTCTCCTTTGAAGGCCTGCCTAACCGTCCCCCTGGACGGCAAAACTGTGCATAGAGCTCTACCCTCCACCGAGTGAGTGCATAAAGATTGGCAGGCGAAGCAGTGCGGGGCCAGGTTGTTCTTCGGCATGTTGCCGGGACGGCTTGGCCCCAGCAGCATTTCAGAGGAACACTACAACGCTTCCAGAGCAGAAATAACTTCGTCGATAAGATGGCGAGGGGTGGATGCACCCGCAGTGACTCCGACCCTGGTCCGACCGCGCAAAGCTTGCAGATCCAAATCATCCAAGACCTCTACATGCTGACAGAGAGCGCCATTTTCTTCGGCCACCTGGGCGAGGCGGCGCGTATTGCCGCTATTGTAACCACCCACCACCACCATGTAGTCCACGTCGCCAGCCAACTCGCTCGCCTCTTTCTGACGCAACTTGGTCGCATCGCAAATGGTCCGCAAGACCGTGACATCCAAGTCTGAATCACTGGTCAGCTTCTCGGCAATCTCCTCAAATATGACCCGGTCCTGAGTGGTCTGAGCTGCCAATACATACCGCTTTTCCTTGGTAAGGGGATATGCCGCCAATTCATCAGGCGAATCGAAAATAATATAACCGTTCTCGGCATAGCTCACCAAACCGCGAACCTCGGGATGATCTGCCTCCCCATACAGGAGCAGTTCACTAAGATCATTGGTGTGACGGGCAATCAGAAGCTGGGCTTTTTTCACACGGGGACACGTGGCATCCTTGATGATCACATTTCTCTCCCGCAGGGACGCTTCTACCTGACGCGTGATGCCATGGGCACGGATGACCACGTAGGCACCATCAGGCACATCCTGAGGCTCCTCAGCAATGACAACACCTTGATCTGCATATTTTTTCAAAACCTGCGGATTGTGAATGATCGGCCCTAGAATATAAATAGGACGGTCCCCAGCCGCTTTAATCAGCTTGTCCAACCGACGAAGAGCCAGATCTACACCCATGCAAAAACCTGCGGTTTCAGCGAGAACAACTTCCATTTTTTGTCTCCTTATTTCGCGTCTTCAGCCTCACCCCTCATCCACCGCCAAAAGAAGTTTTGCTTGACTTGCGGCAGCAGGAAGAATACCCGTAAAACGGTCGTTTTAAACGATTTCGACAAGACGCGAACCGGGATATCATTATGAACGAGAAACAAGACGTCAATACAAAAGATGCGTTGCTGGCTGCAGCCATCGAAGTTTTTGCGGACAAGGGCTTCGATGCTGCCACTGTTCGCGACATCTGTGGTAAGGCAAATGCCAACGTGGCTGCCGTTAATTATCACTACGGAGGCAAGGACGCCCTGTACATGGCCGTACTCGAAGTGGTCTTCCCGTCCGACTCCTACGAGCCGTCCGGCACCGCAGACATGGACCCGGAAAAGCGCCTCAAGGTTTACCTGCGCAATCTGGTCAGCGACATATACAAACGTGGCGAAAATATCATAACTGACCGCTGGGCCATATTCCTGCGCGAAATGGCCAAGCCGAGCAAGAACCTCGACTTCATCACCAGACGACAGGTCCAGCCGCGTGCTAATGAACTTCGCGAAATAGTCACTGCCTTCCTCGGCCCGGAAACGCCGGACATGAAGCTGGCCTTTGCCGCATCCTCTGTTTGGATTCTCCTACTCGACCATCTGCTCACTCAGCCCATACTCGACCGCCTGACGCCTCGTCGTCCGGCTATCAATGAGGCCAATATGGAGCTATTCATTGAGCACGTACTGACATTCTCAATCGGTGGCCTTAAAGCTGTCAAAGCGGGCTAACACGCTCCCTTTTCTTGACCACAACGCGGTTTCCTGAGACCGTTCTCGGTATGACTGAGGACAGTTTCAAGAGACCGCGTCTTTTCTTGCTCACTCTACTCCTGGCCGCGCTATTCCTCGGCCTATCCACCGCCGTCCAAGCCGGTGCGCCCACGTATGTCTGCCATATCCAGGCAGAATACCCACACAATCCCGACACATCCACACAGGGACTCTTCTTTCTCGACGGCATCCTCTACGAATCCTCCGGCGGTTTCGGCGACTCCTTTCTCGCCCAAGTAGATATTCCGACAGGCCGGCATCTACGCAAGCTCGTCCTCGAAAGCCGGTACTTTGCCGAAGGCATCACCCCACTCGACGACAAACTGTATCTCCTCACATGGCTTTCCGGCACAGGCTTCACCCACTCCCTCGAAACATTGGAACGGCTTTCGGAATTCTCTTATCAGCCACACGGAGATTCATCCGAAGGATGGGGGCTCGCCTACATCAATCCGCATTTCATACGTACTTCCGGACAATCTACCCTGCATGTTCATTCTCAAGACGACTTCTCCCTGCTCCAGACCATCCCCGTTCATGACACAGGCAAACCTGCCCGGCTTCTCAACGAGCTGGAATACGTGGGCGGGATGCTGCTCGCCAATGTCTGGAAGAAGGACCGCATCGCGGTCATCGATCCGCAATCAGGCGAAGTCCGAGCGTGGATAGACCTCACCCCCCTGCGCAAACGCATAAACAAAGCGTCCGGTGTGTCCAATGGGATAGCCTATGACCGGGACAGTGGGCGACTCTATGTGACCGGTAAAAAGTGGGACAAATTGTTTGAGATCAGTATCGATGAAGTGATTTGGCAGCAGCCTGTGCTGGCTGAATAAAAAAAAGGAAATATAAAGACTCTACAAATAACGGCCAGGATGAACAAAGATGTTCATCCTGGCCGTTTTAATTTCTCTTACGACTCTATAAGGATTTCGAAAGTGGTGCAGCTGTAAGGCGGAAAGGCTTGAGTTTCCGCAGTCGTATCTTAATACGACGAGGACAAACTCAACCTTTCCAACGCAGCAGATGTGCCGCTATCGGAAGCCGAGTCCAGACCTATAATCCCCAGTTGGCCCAAACATCTTTGCGCCACTCGAGGAATGCGACCTTGAAGCCTTCGAGAGGGAGTTCGATCTTCTCACCAGTTTTGCGATCCTTGGCTTCGATGATGCCATTCTTGAGGCCTTTGCCGCCCAGAACAAGCTGCATGGGGTAACCAATGAGGTCTGCCTCGGCAAACTTGACGCCAGGACGTTCCTTGCGATCATCGTATGCCACTTCCACACCACATTCGCCCAGCAGGTTGTAAAGCTCTTCGGCCTTGTCAGCCACGGCCTGATCCTTGCCGCCAAGCGCGATGAGAGCCACCTCGAAAGGTGCGATGGAGGGCGGGAAGCAACAGCCGTTCTCGTCGTTGTTCTGCTCAATGGCAGAAGCGACGATGCGGGAGATACCTATACCGTAGCAACCCATGACGAGATGCTGCGGTTTGCCATTCTCATTCAGGAAAGTAGCGTCCATCTTCTCGGAGTACTTGCTACCGAGTTTGAAGACATGACCAACCTCGATGCCCTTGGTGAACTCAATCTCGGCGCCGCATTCGGGGCAGGGATCGGTGGGTTCGATGACGCGAAGGTCGGAAAAACGCTCGATGGTGCAGTCGCGGCCAAGAGCAAGGTGCTTGATATGAGTGTCACCCTTGTTTGCACCGGCAACGTAGTCAGTGCCCATGCAAAGCTCACGGTCTGCGTAAATGAGGACGTCTTTGTCCAGACCGGCAGGACCAGCAAAACCAACAGGCGCGCCAGTAAGTTTCTTGACCAACTCTTCGTCAGCCAACTCAATCTCATTGCCGCCAACAAGGTTGCGCAATTTTACATCGTTGAGTTCACGGTCACCGCGAACAAGAGCGGCCACAGGCTCACCATCCACCACGAACAGCAACGTCTTGACGAGCTTGTCAGCGGTGATGCCGAGGAACTTGCAGACCTCTTCAACAGTATGTGCGCCGGGGGTATCCACTTCCTCAATGGCCGGAACAGCGGACTCATCCGCTTCGGGCTTGGCCTCGGGCAGCTTGACACGGGCCTTCTCAAGGTTCGCGCCGAACTCACAAGACTTACAGGAAGCAATGGTGTCTTCGCCAGTGTCGGCCAGCACCATGAATTCGTGGGAAAAATCGCCACCAATAGCACCAGAGTCAGCCTGAACCGGCTTGAAACGAAGGCCTATGCGCGTGAAGGCTGCCTTGTAAGCTTCGAACATGGTCCAATAAGACTTCTCAGCACCGTCCTCGTCCTTATCAAAGGAGTAGGCGTCTTTCATGATGAACTCGCGGCCACGCATGAGACCGAAGCGGGGACGAATTTCGTCACGGAACTTAGTCTGGATCTGATACAGATTGACCGGCAACTGCTTGTAGGAACTGATCTCGTGACGCACCAAATCAGTGATGACTTCTTCGTGCGTGGGGCCGAGACAGTAGTCTCGCCCGTTACGATCCTTGAGACGGAGCAATTCCTTTCCGTAATAATCCCAGCGGCCAGTCTCGACCCACAGGTCAGCGGGCTGAACCATGGGCATGAGTACTTCCATGGCATGGGCGCGGTCCATTTCCTCGCGCACGATCTTGGCCACCTTGTTGATGGAGCGCAAACCAAGCGGGAGGTAGTTGTAAATACCGCTGGTGAGTTTACGGACCATGCCCGCGCGCATCAGCAGTTTGTGGGAGACGACCTCGGCATCAGCCGGGTCTTCCTTCAAAGTCGGAATGTAGTAACGGGAAAGACGCATTGGTTATTTTCTCCTTTCAGCTAAGAAAGTTTCTATTTCTTTCATGAATTCGGGCAACAGATTTTCATCGCCCTTTACTTTACGGACGACTTCGCCCTTCTTGAAAATTATTCCCAGGCCACGGCCTCCGGCAATACCGATGTCCGCTTCCCTGGCTTCACCCGGACCGTTGACCACACACCCCATGACCGCCACAGTGAAGACTTCTTCCACACCACGTAGAGCATCCTCCACCTGCTGAGCCAATTCAATGAGTTGAATCTCGGTACGCCCACAAGTGGGACAGGAAATGATCTCCGGACCGCGCTCACGCAGACCGAGAGCACGCAGTATTTCGTAAGCCACACCAATCTCAGCCACGGGATCGTGGGTAAGCGAAACACGCATGGTATCGCCAATCCCCTCGCTAAGGAGGATACCCAGTCCCACAGCAGATTTAACCGCACCCCGTACAAGCGTTCCAGCCTCGGTGATACCTATATGAAGCGGATAGTCCACCTCATTCGCCATAAGACGATAGGCGGCGATAGTGTTCAAAACCGACGATGTTTTGAGCGAAATTTTGATGTCATGGAAGCCGCGTTTTTCCAACATGCGGATATGCCGCAGGCCGGACGCAACCATGGCTTCAGGCGTGGGACCACCAAATTCCTTGAGCAGGTCCTTTTCCAACGATCCACCATTGACGCCGATACGAATGGGCGCGCCTGCATCCTGAGCAGCGCGAACCACGGCATCCACCTTGGATTCATTCCCGATATTGCCGGGGTTGATACGCAAGCCTTCCAATCCAGCCTCCAAGGCGGCCAAGGCCAGCCGATGGTCGAAATGGATGTCCGCTATAAGCGGTACAGGGGATTGTTCCCGAATGGAGGACAAGGCGGCAGCGGCTTTGTCATCAGGCACAGCAAGGCGCACGATCTCACATCCGGCCTCGGCCAGCTGATTGATCTGGACGACCGTGCTCAAAACATCGCGGGTGTCGGTATTACACATGGACTGGACACGGACAGGATTGTCTCCGCCAATGCCGATGGTGCCGATCTGAAGAGTGCGTGTGGGTTTCCGTTTCATAGGGAGTGGGACTTTACGTTATTTCGGCAGGCAAGCCAAGTCGCAGGGAAGGACACAACCCGATCAGGAGAAAATAATGCAATTAAGCCTATTATTAGAGTATAGAGGATGCTCAACTGACAGTTTCCAACCAAGGGGATGCAGACATGCAATTCAACATCAGGATAAAAATCCTACTTTCTTTTACAGTCTCTCTCGTCATTTTGTGCGCAGCAATTCTCACAGTCAGCCTGACCTCAATCTACAAGGATTCGGTCAGTTACAGCCAGACCTCCGCAGCTGGTCAGCTGGAACACATTGACGGCACCATATCCATGTTCCTGAAGGAGGCTGTGAACAACACAATTCTGATGTCCGAAGATCCCCGAGCATTACGGAGCGACGAAATTCTAACGAATTATCTGGACAAATCAAAAGATTACCCCGCGACCGACCCGTGGGACGATGATATTTTAGGACAGGAAATCCGCGTCCTGTATAAAATGATTCTGCGATCTCACCCCAGCTATAAGGACTGTTACATCGGCACCAGAAAAGGTGCTTTCATCATCGGTGGCGACGATCCATTGCCAGCGGGTTACAACCCTGCTGCGCGCCCCTGGTACAAAGAAGCAGCCGCAAGTCCAAGCGACGGCATCATTTCCAAAGCGTATGTCTCCACGACCGGTGATGCGATGATTTCCACGGCCAAAGCGGTCCAGAACGGCGGGACCATTGTTGGTGTCACAGCCATGGATATATCCCTGGCCCAGCTCACCAAGCTCGTCGAGCAAGTAAAACTCGGTGACACTGGTTACGTCATGATGGTGCAGGACGATGGTATTATCATCGCTGATCCACGAAACTCGGACAATAACTTCAAGAACATCAATGAACTGAGCGACAAGGATCTTGGCAAAGTCTTCGCCATCAACAGCGGTTCCATAATGGCCGAGGTTGGCGATGTAGAATATATGGCTATAGTTCACACCTCGCCGCAGCTTAAGTGGAAGTTCATCGCACTCATCGAGAACGCTGAAATAATGGCCCCCGTATGGTCCAATGCCACAAGCGCAACGCTGCTTTCCCTGCTGGCACTGGTAGTCATCGCCGTGGTGATATGGCTTTACATGAACAAGCTGATCATCAATCCCATGAGCGAAATCGTCAATGTTCTCAAGCGTGCGGCCACAGGCGATTATACCAGCCGTATCAAAGCTGACCGCACTGATGATATCGGCCAAATCATACACGCGTTCAATGACATGTCCGACAAGCTGACCACCGTTGTGGCTCAGGTTGTGGATGGTTCTACTCATGTCTCCTCCGGTAGCGAAGAGCTGTCCGGCACCTCCACACTTCTTTCTGAAGGCGCCACCCAGCAAGCGGCATCAATTGAAGAGGTCTCCGCCTCCATGGAAGAAATGGCCTCCAACATCAAGGGCAACGCGGAAAACGCACAGCAGACTGAAAGAATTGCCACCAAGGCAGCTGGCAATGCCAAAATCGGCGGTGCCGCAGTGCAAGAAACCGTCACTGCCATGCAGGAGATCGCTGAAAAGATCTCCATCGTCGAAGAAATAGCCCGCCAGACCAACCTCCTGGCACTGAACGCTGCCATCGAGGCGGCCCGCGCAGGTGAGCACGGCAAAGGATTCGCGGTTGTTGCCGCCGAAGTCCGCAAGCTGGCAGAACGTTCCGGCACCGCAGCCGCTGAAATCAGTGAGCTTTCCTCCTCATCCGTGGAAGTAGCTGAAAAGGCGGGTGAGATGCTCAAGGAAATGGTCCCGGACATCGAAAAGACTGCCCAGCTCATTGAAGAGATATCTTCCGCCAGCAACGAGCAAAATGCTGGTGCCGAACAGATTAATAGCGCGCTTCAACAGCTCGACCATGTGGTCCAGCAGAACAGCGCGGCTTCCGAAGAGATGGCCTCCACCTCCGCCGACCTGGCTAGCCAGGCTCACGGCTTGGAGCAAATCATCTCCTTCTTCCGCGTCAATATGAGCGGAGTTCGCAGCACTCCTCCCGCGAGCGCTCCGGTAGTCAGACAGCAGGCCCCCAGCCAGCTTCCTCCGGCTGCCCCCACGAAACCAGCCAGCGGCGTGTCTCTGGACATGGATATGGGCAGTGACAAAGATGAATTCGAACGCTTCTAGAAAACAATAATATACCAACAAGAAAAGGGATGCCTCAGAAAGGCATCCCTTTTTACTTTCTCAAAAGGAGTGGGCTATTTACCGCAACATTTCTTAAACTTCTTGCCGGAACCACAAGGGCACGGCTCGTTGCGACCAATTTTCTTTTCCTTGCGAATGGGCGCTCCGGAAACCATGTTTCCATCTGCGTAACGCCAATGTTCGCCGATCTTCTTGAACTCACCGCGTTCACGGTGGGCCAGAGCTTCGCCATCCATTTCATAGTTGGCGGAAAACTCCACGATACCAGCTTCATCACCTTCGCCACCGGCCCAGGTTTCATGGATATCCAGGCCAAGCCATACGGCATTGTCGGCCCACTCTTTCACGGAAGAATCGTCATGCCCTTCCAGAGCTTCGGGAGCCAGAGACTCCTTAAGGTAATCCAACTCCTTGAAAACATAGGCGGAGTAGCGAGAGCGCATGAGCGCCTCAGCAGTGGGCGCAGGTTTTTCGCCGGAAATTATAGGGGTGCAACATTCCACGCTTTCCTTGCCGGAACCGCACGGGCAGAGCTTTGTCATATTTGTATCCTCACTTGGTTTCAGGTGAGCCGAACTATAAAGAAAGCAGTGCTGGTGTCAATTAGAGAAGTACTTACTTGCACAGGAACGCCCGCCGTGGCACCTTGCGCCCATGATTCGCATCACTGAAAAAGTCGTTATTCCGTACGAAGAAATACGATTCATCACTTCACGTAGTTCCGGCCCGGGAGGGCAGCACGTCAACACAGCAGACACACGAGTGACTCTGCTGTTCAACGTGAACAAATCCCCCTCCCTGACTCAACTCCAGAAGATGGCGATAAAAGGCAAGCTGAAACGCCGCATCGATAAACGCGGCACACTGCAAATAAGTTCACAAAAATTTCGCTCACAGAAATCCAACAAGGATTCGGCCATCGACCGGTTCGTGGAACTGATGCAATGGGCGCTCAAGCCCGTTGTTCCACGCAAAAACACCGCTGTCCCCAAGTCGGCCAAACGAAAACGGCTGGACCGTAAAAAACGGACCGCCGACAGGAAGAAAACGCGCAAGACGCCAAATGTAAGCGGTGAATATTAAATGAGAGAGCCTCTGCGAAAGCAGGGGCTATTTATTTTGCATGGGCAGGCCAAGTTCGGCCAAAGCAACATAGAGTTCGCGGCTGACCCAAGCGTCAGTGGCCGCATAGTTGACTTGTTGCGGAGTAAGCTTGTCCTTGGCCCAGTTGGAGCACTGAGCGGACTTGGAAATACGGAAGCCGAGCAGATTGGCGGCCATATTGCGCAATCCATGGGTCTGCATATTGGCCTTGGCAGTAACATCGGACAGATCTATGAAGCCGGAGGGCGTAAAGTCTGCCAATCGCTGGAGACCGAGGATGTCGTCACGGACAGCCACACCTGTCTTGATGATGTCCGGGTCAGCCAGGAGATCGCACAATCCATTACACAAGGGCAGAAGATTGATCTGAAAGACATATGCCTTTTCGGCGGTGGCGAGCTGAACCAGGGACGGCGGACCGGGCTTTTTGCCCTTCTTGAAAACCGGGCGGGTCTCTGTGTCGAAGCCGAGCAGCGTCTCACCTGCCATCTCTTTGAGTGCCTGGGTGCGCTGCTTCTCGGTACGCACCACGACTATAGTCCCCTCATAACGATGAAGGGGCATCTCATTGATGTCTGCCTTTGTGTAGGCTCTGAGGTGCTGTTCGGGTATTTGTACGGCCTGGATCATGTGCTGCGAGTGGTCCTTTCCGGGGTTACCCCCCTTGAAGTGGACGAATGTTTGATTATTTTAACCTATTCGTCAAGTCTGGCGTGCAAAAAAGGGGTAAGTGGGCCTAAATTTCGTCATTTCGGCCCAATATTACCGATTAATTGCTATATCTAAGATTATTCTTGCACGGCTTGTAGGCATATCTCCACCAATAAGCGCCGCTACAGGAATCAGTGCTGATTGCCCGGGCCTGGCCCATGCTCGACACATTGTAACGGAATTGTCTGAATACAGCCTTATCCAAAGCATCGGCCGCAGCGTCAATGGCAACATCCCCGGAAACCAGCCCAACCAACTGCCGATGAGCTACATCAGAAAGGATCTGCGCATCTGAATACATCGCATGAAACCGTTCCAACCACTCTATAGTCTTGGCTTTGTCTCCCAGATAGGCATAGGACATTGCCGAGTACATGGCAGATTCCCACAATTTGGAACTGGGTTCATACACCTCGTCCAGGACATCGACAGCCTCATCAAACCGACCTGCATAATAAAAGCTCATGCCTGCCTTGGCCAAGTTGGACAAGAAATTCGTGTACCGGGCCCTCGGCTGTTCAGCCAGCGCCTCGGAATACGCTTCCGAACCAACAGCAAAAGCCTCTACCGCTTCTTCACGGTTATCGTGCATGAGCCTTCGCCAGCCACGCTCAAAATTGCTCTCACCTATACGATTCGGACTGAGTGCGAGGCTCGGCAACGCCAGCAAGGCAACAGCAATCAAGGCAAGGATAAGTATGGGAAATTTTTTCATATCATTCTCCTTCTAAAGCATATAGGCGCGGGCAATGCGAAAAATATCTTCATAAGCATATTTGCTGCGGATGGCCAAAGCCATCTCAAGTGCCATGTCCATTTTACGACTGGTCTCGGTTACCACGTTGTCACGCATGCTTTTTAAATGATGAGCCAAAAAGTCCGGCTCAAATTTGTCGATGGCAAGGGATATCCCTTCGGATAAAAAACGAGAACCCAGATAAGGCAAAAACCTATCCAGATTTTGCACTCCCTCCCGACGAGAGTACATGACAAAAAAGAGTAGCTTCACCAGCAGCCTATCCGCCTGAACCTTGTGATCCACGGACAAGAGCGTCCTGAGATCGACCCCTTTGGGCTGAATGGCATTGAACATGGCCGTTGCCATATCCAGCGCCTTGTCTTCGGATATAAGTGGAGCAGCAAACTGAGAATCCATCCGCACCAATGTCATGCGCGGGTTCTCGTTGGAAGCAATGGCAAAAGCCGAGATACGCATAAGGTCAATCTTTCGCCCATACTCTTCCAACAAAATATCCTTTTTGACCCCGGCCAGCTTTCGCACCATGTCCTTGGGCAAAGCGGAGAATACGGTCTCCAGCAAATGAAGGATATACGGTTCGTCGGTATGAGAAATTTCCTCGTCAAGGAATGCCCGCCCCTTCTTGGTATCCATCAACTTTTTGATGGACAACCAATAGGCGGCCAGCCCCTCAAAGGGCATTTCTACAATATCGAGTTCCTGTGAAATTTCCGTGTCCATGGGGTGTCCGGGGTTGACGTCTCATACAAAAAGGACCACTTTGTGTCGAACCTAGCTTACCTGAATTTTACAAGAAAACAAAGACGGCAACGCCGCCGAATCAATCATGCTGACTTACCCCCAATTTGATCCAAATATGCTGACCATCGGCCCACTTGAATTGCGCTGGTACGGCATGATGTACGTCTTTGGCGTCACCGTCGGATGGCTCCTTGGTCGACTCCGCGCCAAGAAACCATGGAACAAAATGACACCCGTGCTCATGGACGATTTTATAACATGGGCCATCCTCGGCGTGGTTCTGGGCGGCAGGATCGGCTACTGCCTCTTCTACAATTTCAGCTACTACGCCAGCTATCCCCTCAAAATTTTCGCAGTATGGGAAGGCGGCATGTCTTTCCACGGCGGACTTATCGGCGTACTCCTCGCCATCTGGCTCTTTGGCCGCAAACACAACATGACTTTCCCGGAAATGGGCGATTTTGTCTCCCCGCTGGTGGCACCCGGCCTCTTTTTCGGGCGCATAGGCAACTTCATTAATGCCGAGCTTTGGGGCCGCTACACCACAGGCTGGTGGGGTATGCAATTCCCCGGTGCAGGACACCTGCCGCGCCACCCTTCCCAACTCTATGAAGCCGCTCTGGAAGGCTTAGTCCTTTTCATCATAGTATGGCTCTATTCCCGTCGCCCCCGACCCACAGGTTGCGTCGGCGCATTGTTCCTACTCGGCTACGGCGTCTTCCGCTTCGCAGTGGAGTTTGCCCGCGAACCAGACTCCCATCTTGGTTTTGTGGCGCTCAACTGGATGTCCATGGGCCAGATACTCTGCCTCCCCATGATCCTGTTCGGCATCGGTTACATGCTCTGGGCATACCACAACGAGAAGACGAACCCGACGATTCCGGCAGAATACCGCTAACGGCTGCTGCCGACAGACTGCGGATTCCGGTTGTCCCTGACCCCGGCCAATGCTATGTTGGCCGAACCACATAACCGCCGGAGGCCCCTGCTTTGTCCGCCATATTCACTGTTTCCGAACTCACCCGCTCCGTGAAGAATCTTCTGGAGGCGGAGTTCCCTTTTGTCTGGGTGCGCGGACAAGTCTCCAACCTTGCCCGACCAGCCAGCGGGCACATATATTTCACACTCACCGATGGCGATGCGGCCCTCTCCGTGGTCTGGTTCAAGTCGTCCCAAGTGTCAGCCAAAGCGGTTGATCAGGACGGCGAGAAGGTCAATCCCCTCACCGGCGAAGTAGAGGAAGACACAGGCACCACCGCCCTGACCGGCTCCGGCATTGAGGACGGCATGGAAGTACTCTGCGCCGGACGCCTGAACGTGTACGAACCACGCGGCCAGTATCAACTGGTGGCCGAACTGGTGCAGGACCAGGGTGTGGGCGACCTTGCCATTGCCTTTGAAGCCCTCAAAAAGAAGTTGGCCGAGAAAGGGTACTTCGATGAGGATCGTAAAATAGCCCTTCCACGCGACCCAAAACGGGTGGCGGTCATCACGTCCTCATCGGGTGCGGCCATCCGCGACTTCCTGCGCATCGCAAATGCACGCGGCACCGGCTCGGAAATCCGAATTTACCCCTCGCTCGTGCAGGGGGACGCTGCTCCAAAACAAATCGCGGCGGCCCTAAATCAGGCTGACGCAGATGAATGGGCAGACGTGGCCGTACTTATCCGAGGCGGCGGTTCTCTGGAAGACTTGTGGGCATTCAATACCGAGCCTGTGGCAGACGCCATCTTTCAAGCTCGGCTCCCGGTCATCACCGGTGTAGGCCACGAACCGGATGTCTCCATCGCAGACTTCGTGGCGGACAAACGCGCAGCAACCCCTTCTCATGTGGCGCAGGAATTATGGCCCCAGCGGGAGACATTGGCCCAACAGTTGGACGATCTGGAGATGAGCCTGTCACGCGCCTACTCCGGCTGGCTGCTCACCAAGGGCGCGACCTTTGAACACCTGCGAAAAGCCCTCGTCTGGCTCTCTCCCGAACGGAAGCTGGAAAGAATTCAAGACAGGTTCGCTACCCTCCTCACTCGGCTGGACGATGCCGGGCACGATCACTTTTACGACAAATTTCTGGATATGAAGGCCAATACAGAACGGCTGAGACGCGCACACGGCCCGGATAGCATGGACCATTTGGCCTCTGAAACCACCGGACTCATCCGGCGTATGCAAAGCGCCATGACCCGGCTCAATGAGAATAGTGAACGGGATCTGGAGTTGGCAGCCACTTCACTGGAAGCTTTAAACCCGGAAGCCCCTTTGGAACGTGGCTATTCACTGATTCGCATTGAGCGAACGGGCGGTTTCCTGCGTGATCCGAAAGAGGTGACGCCGGGCGATGCTCTTGATATCAGGGTCAAGGACGGCCGCGTGGCCGCCGTAGTGACCGACGACAATACCGACTCGTAGGAGACAGGATGAAACGGCTTTTCTTGCTCATATTTCTCGTGACCGCACTCACACTCCCCATGACCCCGGCCTCGGTTACGGCCCAGGATTACGGCCTGGAAGACGGCGATGACGCCTCACTCCTCATGCCCGGAGAAGCCGCTGCAGCCGAAGCGGAAGCCGCTCCGCAAACAGGTGGTTCTGCACTGGTTTTAGCCGCTCCCGGTAGAGTGAATGTAGGCCAGCCTTTTATCGTACGTCTCACCTCGGACCAGCCGCTTGATTCCGTTTCCTTCCACTGGCAGGGCAAGGAAGTAGTGCCGTCCATCTCTGTATGGAATAACCGCCACATCGCCTTGGCAATGCTTGGCACAGACGTGCTGAAAGCAAAGGCAGGCAAAGAGGAACTCTCTGTCATCGCTTCCATTGATGGCAAAGAAAACACCTTCCGCAGAGATATCCGCCTTCTCTCCAAGAATTACCCCAAGCAGAAACTCACTCTGCCCAAAAAGATGGTCACCCCGCCCACTGAAGTCTACGACAAAATCAAGGCTGACCGCGTGGAGATAGCCGAAGCCATCAGCACGAACTCGCCCCAGCGCACATGGCGGCTCCCCTTCTACCGCCCGGTGGAAGGCAAGATCACCAGCCTCTATGGATTACAACGAATCCTCAATGGCAAGCCCAAGAATCCGCACCGCGGCCTGGACTTCCGTGCCGGTATGGGAACCCCCATTCATGCGGTTGCCGATGGCACTGTCATCCTGGTGGGCGACCACTATTATGCAGGCAATTCCGTGTATGTGGATCACGGCAACGGCGTTGTCTCCATGTATTTCCACTCGTCAGAAGTCGTGGTGAAGGAAGGCGACAAAGTGAAGCGCGGCCAGATCATTTCCAAGGCAGGCAAAAGCGGACGCTCCACAGGTCCCCATCTTCACCTGTCCATCTCTGTCCTTGGCAAACTGGTGGACCCACAACCTCTGTTCGAAAAACGCGTTGACGATCTCTTAAGGTAAACTGAAAGATGCCCCTTTATTCCATGTTGAAACGACACTTAGCCGCCCTGTTACTGGTCCTGAGTCTCCCTCTGTACGTTCAGGCCATGACCATCCAGATCCCGCAAACTACAGAGATAGGCCAGCCTTTTCTGGTACTCATAGAATCGCCGGCAACCCTAGCCGATGTAACCGTCACCTTTGACGGGCGGCTTGTTGACCCAGCAATCCGTACTGAAGAAGGCGAGACACGCATCCCGGTCCTGTTGGGCACGGGGCTGAAGGCCGAAACCGGCCACTATCCGCTGGAAGTGACCGCCACAGTAGACGGTGTACGACGCCGCTACCAAAAGACCATCAACGTAATTGATCACATTTACCCCGAAGAAACCTTGAGCGTTGCACCGCGTCTGGTAAAACCGCCCAAGAAGTACCATGAAAAGATCGCTCAGGAACGGGATCTCATCCGGCAGACGCTAGCGATCTATTCTTCTCAACGATACTGGGACATCCCTTTTTCCTTGCCGGTCAAAGGCAAGATGCTCAGCCGCTTCGGTTTGCGACGTACCTTTAACGGTGACACCAAACGCCGACACACCGGGTTGGATTTCCGCGCCTACATGGGCTATCCCCTGCACGCCATTGCACCCGGCAAGGTGCTGCTGGTGGGCAAGAATTTCTATTTTGCGGGAAACTGCGTATTCATTGATCATGGAAACGGCGTCATATCCCTGTCCGCACACATGTCCAAACCGTTGGTAAAGACCGGTGACATGGTCAAGCGCGGACAACGAATCGGATTATCGGGCGCTACCGGACGAGTTACGGGTGCTCACCTGCACTTGAGCGTGTTTGTGCAAGGCGTCAGCATCGACCCGGAACCGCTCTTTGCAAAGCATGCAAAGACTCTACTGAAGTAGGTAAAATTGGCCCACGCACCAGTAAACAGGATACTTTTGGGAGCCATCGCTCCGATTTTCCTGTACTATACTGGACGTAAATTGAATATGCCCATGATCGGGGCTGTGGCGGCCTCTGTATGGGGACTACTTGTCCTCGGTTGGTATTGGGTTAAACAAAACGAATTTGACGGATTTTCCGGCATCGGCGCAGCCTACGCTCTCTCTGAACTGGCTGGCTTGCTGGTGACGCAGAACCCGGATTGGTATTTGATATCACCGACTATCTCGGACTGGATGATGGGCGCTGTGTTCCTCGGCTCCATGTTGGCGAGCCGCCCGCTCATCCAACGATTGTCCGAGCAGATGGCCGGGCTGGATGCTTTTCCGGAAGAGGTAAGGAACAGTGAGTATTTTCGGAGACTCTGGCTCCGGTTAAGCCTCCTATGGGGCGGCGCGTATCTGCTCCGTGGCGCACTGAACTATGTGTTGCTCGCGACCACACCCATGGAAGTGTATCTCGCCAGCCGAATAATGCTTGGATGGCCCGTAACTATTGGGTTGATCGCGGTAAGCTTCTGGTACCCCAAACGCTACTGGCAGCGGGTTTTGTAATCAATTTCACTGGAGATCATATATGGCAAAAGAAACATTTGAATCCCGACTGGAAAAGCTGAAATCCATTGTAGATAAGCTCGAACGGGGCGACCTCCCGCTGGAAGATGGCGTGTCCTTGTACAAGGAAGGGTTGAAACTCTCCAAGGCATGCGGAAAGCAACTTGAGACAGCCCGCCATGATGTCAAAATCGTATCCGAAGGGCTGGTCAAGGAGTTCGAATCTCTTGAAGCGTTGGGGGCAAACGATGAGTAGTTCATCGAATAGCCCGACCATCAAGGAGCAGCTTGCCAAGCGTGCGGCCAACGTCGAGGCGTATCTGGAAGCATGTCTCAAGGATCGAGGCATCCCGAAACGATTGCTGGGCTCCATGGACTACTCCCTGCTGGCAGGCGGCAAACGACTCCGCCCGGTTCTCGTCACCTCATGGGCGACCATGCTGGGCGGCAAACCGGAGGCTGTCATGCCCTTTGCGGCCTCGCTGGAATGCATTCACACTTACTCGCTCATTCACGACGATCTGCCAGCCATGGATGACGACGATTTAAGACGTGGCAAGCCGTCCAATCACAAGCAATTTGACGAAGCAACAGCTATTCTTGCCGGAGATGGTTTGCTCACCGAAGCATTCGGTCTCATGAGCGCGGCCTCCATCATCAACGGCCTTCCCGCTGACCGGGTGTTGCGCGCTATTGCCGTGCTGGCACAGGCTGCCGGAGCAGGTGGCATGGTCGGAGGACAGACTGTGGACATGGAATTCACAGGCCGAGACGATGTTCCGCTGGAAGAGCTTCGCGAAATGCACGCCATGAAGACCGGGGCGCTCATCACCGCGGCCTGCGAGTGCGGCGCCATTCTAGCTAGCGGCTCGGACGCTGACATTGAAAACGCCCGCGAATTCGGCAAGTCCATCGGCGTGGCTTTCCAAATTGTGGATGATGTTCTTGACGTTATTTCCGATACCGAAACACTCGGCAAACCCGCCGGTAGCGACGAAGAAATGGGTAAGTCCACTTACCCCTCCCTCATCGGGCTGGAAAAGAGCAAGGAGCTTGCCAGCGAGTACATTGATACCGCGGTAAAACGGTTGAACGGATATGAAGGTGAAGAGCGCACATTCCTGTCTGAATTGGCCCGCTACATTGTAGACAGAGTGTATTGATTGGCTTAGACTGCGCGCCTATGACTGACACTACCCGGAAAATGGATATTCTCTCCAAGATCAAAAAGCCTGCCGACGTACAGCTTTTATCTCTGGAAGAGCTTGAAATACTTGGCCAAGAACTTCGCGACACTATCATTGGAACCGTGGCAGCCCATGGCGGTCACCTTGCGCCCTCGCTCGGTGTTATCGAGCTGACCATGGCCCTGTTCAAATCCTTTGATATTGGCCCGGACAAATTGGTGTGGGATGTAGGCCATCAGGCATACGCCCACAAGCTCCTCACTGGTCGCGTGGACGAATTCCACACCCTGCGCCAAAAAGGCGGCATTTCCGGCTTTCCGCGCTTGGAGGAGTCCGAATACGACCATTTCGGCGTGGGACATTCATCCACATCCATATCCGCTGCCCTTGGCATGGCCGTAGCCCGAGACCTCAAGGGTGATGACAACGAAGTCATCGCTGTCATTGGTGACGGCTCCCTTACCGCAGGCATAGCTTTCGAAGGCCTCAATCAGGCTGGCGATATGGGCCGCAAGATGGTGGTGGTGCTCAACGACAACGAGATGTCCATCTCCCGCAACGTGGGCGCGCTCTCCCAGTTCCTCAGCCGCAAAATGACGAATCCGTTCCTCCAGCGCCTTAAAAACGACGTAGAAGAACTGCTCGGGACCATCCCCAAGATCGGCGACGATCTGGCTGGATACGCCAAACGATCCGGCGATTCGCTCAAATCATTTTTCACACCCGGCATTCTCTTTGAAGCATTCCACTTCACCTATGTCGGCCCGATCGACGGCCACAATACCGAGCAGATGGTCAAGGTGTTCAACGAGATCAAGCTGCTCGACAAGCCTGTGCTCGTTCACGTCATGACCAAAAAGGGCAAAGGGTATGAGCCCGCCGAATCCGACCCCACCTCCTTTCACGGCGTGGGCAAGTTCATTCCGGAGACAGGATTGGCCCGCAAGCATTGCGGCGCAGGACTCCCCTCCTATACGTCCATTTTCGGCAAGACTCTCTGCAATCTAGCTGCCAAAGACGAAACCATTATGGCGATCACAGCGGCCATGCCTGAAGGCACTGGCACTGAATGTTTTCGCAAAAATTTCCCGGAACGTTTCGTGGACGTGGGCATCTGTGAGCAGCACGCTGTCACCTTTGCTGCGGGCATGGCAACGCAGGGGTACAAACCCGCCGTGGCCATCTACTCCACTTTCCTGCAGCGCGCCTACGATCAAATCGTGCATGACGTCTGTTTGCAGAATCTTAATGTGAATTTCTTCCTGGATCGAGGCGGTCTGGTAGGCGAAGACGGCGCCACACATCACGGCGTCTTTGACTTCAGCTACCTGCGCCACATCCCGAATCTCGTGGTCATGGCCCCCAAGGACGAGGCTGAACTCGCCCGGATGATGGCTACCGCCTTTGATTACGATGGCCCGTGCGCTATGCGTTATCCGCGCGGCACTGGTGTCGGGGCCAAGGTTTCCGATACTCCGGATAAGATTGCAATAGGTAAAGGCGAACTGGTCCGCGAAGGCGACGACGCCATCGTGATCACCGTCGGCTCTCGCGTCTATCCGGCCATGGAAGCGTGCATGGACTTGGAAGGCCGGGACGATCTTGCAGTCGCGGTTTTCAATACCCGCTTTGTCAAACCTCTGCCCGAGGAACAGCTTCTCGAGCTGGCTGACAAGTACGACAAGATACTTATAGTTGAAGAGAACACCACGGCTGGCGGCTTCGGCTCCGCAGTGCTGGAATTATTCAACGCAGAAGACAAGCTCAACAACCAGACAGTGCACTGTCTTGGCCTGCCCGATGAATTCATCGAACACGGCACCCAGCGTGAGTTGCGAGCCATGATCGGCATCGACTCTGATGGCATCAAGAAAGCAGTGAAGAAGCTCTTCAAATAGCACCTACTCCCAAATATCATAAAAAGCCCCGATTCGTTGAATTGGGGCTTTTCTTTTGCGTTCAGAATTATTGGTGACGGTATCAGCTAAAACGAATGGTCTCTACTGCCTGTATCTGTGCATATGAATAAGAACACCCAGACAAAGGAACCAATATGAAAATACAGCAGATCAGAAACGCCACCATCATCGTCCACATGGGCAACCATAAATTCCTCATAGACCCTATGTTGAGCGACGTCGGTGCCTTTCGCAATTTCAAACGAGAAGGCGACGACAAACAAGCTAATCCAATTGTTCCCCTTCCGGTCCAAACCGAGGAAGCCCTCCGGGGGGTAACAGACTGCATCATAACACATTGCCAACGTGGCCACCTGGACCACATTGATCAGGCAGGTGTCATTTTCCTCACAGAAAACAACATCCCGGTGCTATCTGCTGCAGACGACTTCGAGTACCTCCGAGAGCAAGGCCTAGACCCAATCGAGTTCATTGACGGCACACACGGCATGAGGGTCGTGCCAATCAAAGCCCGACATGGACATGGGCCCGAAGGAGATCTTCTGGGCCCCGGCCACGGATGGTTCATGGCTGCCCCCGGCGAACCGTCCATCTATATCACCGGTGACACAGTATTGGTGGATTCCGTGCGCAATGCCATTAGCCAGCTCAAGCCTGATGTAATCATCGCTCCGGCTAGCTGCGCCAACTTCGGTGTTGGGGAAGACATTCTCTTTCCCCTGACAGAACTGGTCGAACTAGTAAAAATCGCACCCGGGGAAGTGATCTTTAACCATTTGGAAGCACTGGACCATTGCCCGACAACACGAAAGGATTTGATGGCACTCATGACAAAAGAAAATCTCAGCGAAAAGGTTCTGATTCCAGATGACGGAGAATTACTCACGATTGGCTAAATCTCATCTTGGATGACTTAGCGAAGTCATCACGCAAGAGCGTAAAAATCAAAAGAATTAACTAGCTAAAAAAAGGCGCATTCCCAGTGAAATGCGCCCTTGTTTGTATTCAAGATGAGCGTTTGGTGACTATGCTTTTTGGAACTTCTTTCTTCCAATTCCGATCAGGCCGAGAAGTCCTGCGCCAAGAAGGAGAAAAGTCGAAGGCTCAGGGGTCGGGACCGGACCGACAATCTCGCCGCTCTCAGTTTCAATGCGCAGGTAAGCAGGAGCTCCACTTTCTGCAGCGGAAAACCAAAGACCTGCGTAACCGGCATTCATAAAGGAGAATGCAGACCAGCCATAGCCGTTGGTCAGGTCATTTTTGATCATGTCCGTAACATCATGGGCTTTCCATCCCACGTCATCACCAACGTTGACCGTAGCAACGAGTTCATTACCGCCAATACCATCACTGGCATTACCTGTCGCAGAGGAGGAGTTCGCTGCATGATACAAGTTACCAGCTACGGTTCTGTTGTTGACGGGCAAAGAAGCTGTTCTCAAAAGATTATAATTGAACGATACAGAAATGATGTCGTCGATAACTCCTGAAAATGCACTGACTCCAAATTGAAGATATGAATTACGCCAACTACCGTCACCATACTCATAAGTGTGATAAACAGGATTCATAAGATTAGTAGAATCAAAGCCTGAGGATTCCCAATTGGAGAAAGAACCATACCTGTCCTTACCCGAGTTTCCGTCACCAGCGCCGGTGACAGCGATGTCCAGAAATGCTGCTGAAGCTGCTGTTGCAAAGAGGAACATGCCGAGGATTGTAGCCAAAAATAGACACTTTTTCATCCGAGCCCCCATAGTAGATGTGTTTTGTTTTAGTTGATGTACGCTCATCAATCTGTGCAAAAAACTAATCCTCTGTGGAAAGCAAGAAACATGCCTTATATAACTAGTTGAAAAGTAAGAATAATGAAAATCTGCCAACCTAAAAAATGACAAGCAAACCGACCATTTGTCGATAAAATTAACACTTTTCAGCTGACTATACGATCAACCATGACTGTGGAAAACTATAACAAACCTACTGTAATCGGCTTTAATTCGGAAATTTGGGACACAAAATGGAACTGAATGAGGGGAGATTGGCTAGCATGAAATTGATCCAACAGCACTACTATCAGACTAAAAACATCCTGTAGGAAAATGCTCTAGCGAAGGCTTGAAAAGTATATGCCAGAACCAATGAAGAACTTGGTATTCGGGATAAGAGCCGCATAACCGATTTTATCATGCTCCCCGTCTATCATGGGTTTTTTCCACCAATACTCTACGAATCCACCGCCCTTCTTTGCGACGGCAATGAACTCTCTAATTGGGTATTGCCCCTTGGAATCTTGCATATCGCGAAGCTGTTTACCAACAAGTTCTGGTTCTGTGGCATGAGCTACGCATTTGCCATTTATATCGTAGACGAAAAAATATCCTGACCTATCTGGAAAAAAGCGAATCGGTTGTATGTACCGGCTAATAAGATCAATTTGCTTCTGAGGGTCTTCTACCGATTCCATAAGACCACCCAACCCTGTTGCCGTGATACGCACGATGGCTTCAAGGGTGTAACGAGTAGCCAAAGCATCATCCGCAACTTTTTTTTGTGCCTCAGCAGACACAGTCAGCAGCATGGTAAGTACCAATAATGATATGATGAAATGACGCATGTATGATAGCCTTAGTGAAAAGATTTCTTCATTAATACAGGAATTCAAACAACCAGGAAATTATTTTTTTACTGCGGCAATCCCGCTACCCTAAAAAGTGTTAAATTCAATGCCATACTTCCAAACTAATAAAGTCCTGAAAACAAGGACAAAGAAATCCTTGCATACTCCCCAAAAAAGGCCCCCCAAATTGGGAGGCCTTTTTTATTTCGAGTCGAATCAGGCAGCTACTTCTTTTCTGCCTTCTTCTTGGGAGCGGCCTTTTTAGCAGGCTTTTCCTCTGCCTTCTCAGCCTTGGCTTCCTTGGCGGGAGCATCGGCTTTCTTGGCAGCAGCTTTCTTTTTAGGTTTAGGCGGGGTGCCCTGCTCGACCCAGGTGGTCTTTTCCAGCATGGGTTTGCGGTGCACGTCCTTGAAGGTCAAGCACTTGGTCGGGCATGCATCCACACAATAACCGCAGGTAATGCACTCATGCGGATCGCAGGCCCAGGTTCCGGCGGTTTTATCAACCGTAATGCACTGACAAGGGCATTTACGCGCACACATGCCGCAGAAGATGCACTTCTCAATGTCAATGATCAGCTCGCCACGATACTTCTCAAAAGGCTCGCGCACTTCAAAGGGGTACTTACGCGTGGCAGGTTTCTTCAGCAGGTTCTTTACGACTGTAGGTGTAAACAGCATTGCAACCCCCCTAGCGTTCCGTGCAGCTGATGCACGGGTCAATAGACAAGATGATGACAGGCACATCAGCCAATTCGCACTCCGGCATCATTGCCAGCAGCGGCGGAATATTGGCGAAGGTGGGCGTCCGGATGCGCAGGCGGTCCAAATGCTTGGTGCCGTTACCACGAATGTAGTAAACGCATTCGCCGCGAGGCTGCTCAACACGCTGGTAAACCTCGCCTTCCGGCGGGTTGCCCTTGACCTTGACGGCAATGTCGCCCTCAGGGAGCTTGGATATAGCCTGACGAACCAGATCAATGGACTGGAGGGTTTCACGGAAACGAACCGTGGAACGCGCCCAGCAGTCACCGGAGGTTTCAATGATCGGCTCAAAGTCCAGATCAGCGTAACCGCCGTAGCCCAGCATACGCATGTCGGATGCCACGCCGGAACCACGCAGGGTCGGGCCGGCAGCGCCGAGTTCATAAGCCTGGTCGTAAGTCAGTACACCGACTTCGCAGGTACGATGCTTGACCGTGTAGTCTTCCATGATGGTTGCCTGCATCTCCTGAATCTCTTTCTCCGCAACGTCCAGCTCGGAAAGAATCCAGCGGCACTGGTCGGGAGAGAGGTCGGCACGCACGCCGCCGATCACGTTGACAGACACGATAACGCGGCTGCCAGCGGTGGCTTCGTTGATGTCCATGATGCGTTCGCGAACTTTCCAGAACTGCATGAACAGGGCCTCAAAGCCAAAGGCGTCAGCGAAAAGACCGAGCCACAGCAGGTGGGAGTGCATGCGATGCAACTCAGACCAGATGACACGCAATATCTTGGCGCGGTCGGTGATCTCGATGTCCATGAGTTCCTCAATGGACTGGGAGTAAACCGTGCCGTGGATCATGGAGCAGATGCCGCACACGCGTTCGCATACGGTGATCATCTGATGGTAATCGCGGATATCAGCCAATTTTTCCAAACCGCGGTGGACATAGCCAAGCGCAGGGATGGCCTCTTTGACAATCTCGTCCTCTACCTTGAGAGTCAGATGAACTGGCTCCGGGAGAACGGGATGCTGCGGGCCGAAGGGAATTACGGTAGTAGCCATTTCAGCCCCCTATTTTTTCGGCTCGATCTTGATGTTGGACGCCAGGGGAACCTGGGTGACCTCCGGATCAAGAAAGAGCGAACGGTTGAAGTCAAGGACCAGGCCGTCGAAAACGACGTCCCACTGGTCACGGATTTCATTTTCGACCAACAGGGCGGCGAAGTATACGCCGGAGACGCTGGGAATGGGCTTATCCATATCCACAGCGAGCCTCAAGTGGGTCGTTTTGAGTTCCTTGTCAAAATGGTACAGGATGCCGAGCTTGTTCTCCCCTTCTTGGTAGGTGGAGTACGTGACCAGGCGGTGACCATCGTTCTTCATATTCATGACTTCACCGACAAGGTTGTCGATAGTCACTTCAATTACATTTTCTAACATTTTCACCTCGTGTGGAGCCCTATTCGGCTGCTTCCACTTTTTCCGCGAACTTGGCCAGACCGGCAACCACACCATCAATGATAGCTTCAGGCTTGGCCGGACAACCGGGAACATAAACATCCACGGGGATGACCTTATCAATGCCACCAACGACGTTGTAGGCCTCGCGGAAGACACCACCGGTGTTGCCACATGCGCCGATGGCGATGACAGCCTTGGGCTCAGGCATCTGATCATAGATGTTCTTGAGCACCTTCATGTTCCGGTAGTTGACAGTGCCGGTGACCAGAAGCACATCAGCGTGCTTGGGGTTACCAACGTTGATGATACCAAACCGCTCCACGTCATACATGGGGGTCAGGCAGGCCAGGACCTCGATATCGCAACCGTTACAGCTACCGCAGTCAAAGTGCATGATCCACGGTGATTTAGCGCGAGATTTCTTAATGAATGAACCGAACATGATTTACCCCGCGTACAGCCAGATGAGGTTAACAACGGACATACCCATGCCGAGCAACCAGACGCGCTTGAGCATCCAGCGCCAGGTCATGCGAGCCATGGTGTTGTCCACCAGGATCTCAAGCATGTAGGTACCGATGAGCAGCACGGCCATCCACAACGGGTTGGTGGTCCAGAACAGCGAACACAGGCCAAGAACCAGAACGGTCTCATACCAGTGAGCGATCTCGACCAGAGCCAGATAGGGGCCGGAGTACTCGGTGAGCACGCCTTTGACCAATTCCTGGTGTCCGTGGTGAGAAGTGGAGAAGTCAAAGGGAGACTTCCTCAGCTTGATGGTCAGGGCGTAGCCCAGAGCCAGGTAAAGCAGCGGCATTTTGGCCAGCAGGGGCTGGTCAAGCTGCCAGACGGCTTCGATGGAGAAGCTGCCGGTCACCAGGTAGAAACCAACAAACACGAGAATCAGAACCGGCTCGTAAGCCAAAATCTGCATCAACTCGCGCTGTGCTCCAACCTGGGAGTACGGGGACTTGGCAGCCATGGCACCCATGACCAGGAAGACCGCGCCAACGGCCTGAACAAAGAAGATCAGCAGCAAATCGCCCTGAGCGAAGAACAGTGCCACAGAGATAGCGGCAGCGATCATGTACACCCAGGCGCAGAGAATCTGCCACTGGTTGACGACCATCTTCTCTTTGCCGAGAAGCTTGGCTACGTCATAAAAGGCCTGCATGATCGGCGGTCCCTGACGGGACTGGAACCATGCGGTGACGCGGCGGTCAAGACCGGCGATCAGACCGCCGAGGACCGGGCCGGCCACAAGGCCGAGGATGATAAGAAGTAAGGTATCCATTAGAGAGCCCCTCCCAGCATGAGGACGATCAAAGCGATCGCCAGAGCGTTGAAGATCGGAGTGAGCTTGCCTTCGGCGAACAGCTCGCCCAGGTACATGTTAGCGGCAGTGAACGGGACAGGACCATTCATGGGGCCGATGTACGTGCCATCCATATCATCAGGAGTATTGGCACCAGCAACGTAAGGAGCAGCAATCTTTACCTTACGGAAACCGGCAGCAGCCTTGGCGGCAAAAAGCACACCCAGACCCAATGCGATGAACAGCGGGGCAACAGCGTAGGAGCCCATGGAGCCGGACAGCACGCCAAGATTCATGGCGAACGGAGCAGACTTGAACATGGGAGCCAGCATGTAGTTGTAGATCCACGGAGATGCAAAGGAGAGCACCACGGCACTAGCACACAGAGTCATCAGCGGCATGGAGATCAGTGCAGGCTGGCGCTCAGCAGGAGCGTCGGCGTCACGGCTTGCCATGAGAGAACCACCCCAACGAGCCCAGTACACGACGGTCAGGGCAGAGCCCATGGCCAACATGACGATAACCCAGATGTTGGAGGAAGCAGCTTCGATAGCCATCCATTTGCCCATGAGCACGCCGAACGGCGGCAGCAACATGGTAAGGATACCGATGATAGTGAGCAAAGCCGTGCGGGGGTACTTGGCGTACAGACCGCGCATGTCTTCGATATCACGGGAGCCAATGGACTGCTCGATGGTGCCAACGCACAGGAAGAGCAGAGACTTGGAGATGGCGTGGAAGATGATCAGCATCACGGCAGCGGTGATGGCGAGCGGGGTGTTGATGCCCGCGCAGCAGATGATCAGGCCCAGGTTGGAAACCGTGGAGTACGCCAGAATTTTCTTACCGTTGGACTGGCCGATAGCCAGAGCAGCACAAGCCACGAAAGTAAACGCGCCACAGATAGCCACGCCGTCGGACAACAGAGTGCCAGCGTAAGCGGGAGCGAAGCGCAGAACCACATACACACCGGCCTTGACCATGGTGGACGAGTGCAGGAGCGCGGAGACCGGAGTCGGAGCGACCATTGCACCGAGCAACCAAGACTGGAAAGGCACCTGAGCAGCCTTGGTGAAACCTGCGAGGCAAAGGAAGCCAACGCCGGTAACCATGAGTGCGCCCTGCGGGCCAGCAGCCAGGATGTCAGTAATGCTCAACGAGCCGGTCTTTGCGTAAACCAGCATCATACCGATCACGAAAGCCACACCGCCGAGAGAGTTCATCCACAATGCGCGGACAGAGTTCTTGGTGGCGACCTCAGTGGCGTCATGCCCGATGAGCATGAAGGAACAGAGAGTGGTAACTTCAAAGAAGAAGTAGAGCCACATGATGTTGTTCGCCAGAACCAAACCGTTCATCGCGCCGAGGAAGAGGACCAGAAAGAAGAAGAAACGCGGCTGGCGGGACTTCTTCAGATGCAGGTGCTCTTCGTGCTCATCCATATAAGGAATAGCGAAGATACAGATCAGCGAACCGATGATGGAGATAATGAGGACCATGATGATGGACAGCTCGTCGCCCATGAGAGCGGGGACAGCCGAGTGATCAATCATGAACAATTCAAACCAAACCAGAAGAGCTGCCTGTACCAGGGAGAAGCCCTGAATGAGCAGGTTCCGGTGTTTGAGACCATAAAAGAAAATGACACCGAGCAGAGCGAAATCCAGGACCGTGACCAGGAAATCGCTGCTAATGCCGAGGAACGAACCGACCATAACCGGTTCGAAAGCCCCCTGGCCCAACAAAGCCAATGATGCGAGCGTCAAGATCGCACCAGTGGCGACGACGGTAAGCTTGCGAACGGCACTAGACCGAACAAAATAGCAAACTAACGCCGCTGCGACGGGCAGAAGGATGAGAAGTAGAAGCAGATTCGACATGAAGACCTCGTTTCAGAAGTTTGAAATCGAGTACAACGAACCCGAAATTCCGGATCACCTCCTACCGGAAATTCGGATGCAAATGCACCTATACCTTTGCCAATTAACCATGGTCAATTAGGTTATCAAACTCTTTAGGTCAAGGGGGGTACAGAAACTGTTTGATCAATCAACAAGCACACTTAAACACCTGATAAACAACGGTTTAAGCTCAAATAGATGTAAGAAAGGGGGAAATAACGGTACAAAAAAGGGGGAAAATTTGTGAAAAAAAGCGTGAGTGACGAAAAAGGTCAAAAACGGCGAAAAAGTCAAATAGATAATCACTATAGAAACTATTAAAAATACCCGAGACTTGTAAGGGTTTTCATCACCGCTTCTTTAGATTCATCGCGCCCACCACGCTCCCCCGCGCCTTGCCCCGGCTTCGCTGTACATGGCTGACACCCCAGGGATCTGTAGCCGACATCGTACAACTCGCAATGAGGAAGGCCAAAACGATCATGAAAGGCCCAGATATCGGTCTCTGTCCACTCCAGAATGGGGTTCACCATAACATGGGCCGGATCGTCGCGCTCTTCGAACGATTGCCGCCCGGCTCTGTCTGGATGCTCATCACAGCGAATGCCGGTAAGGAGGTGAGTTGCGCCTGTATCGCGTACAGCCTGCTTCAGGGGGGAGACCTTGAGGTCACGACAGCATGTCACCACATCTTGAGCCAACGGATATCCCTCCAACTCAACAACAGGGGTGGCCACATGCATATCCACACCCCACTGTGCGGCCAGTTTATCACGAAAAGCGATAATCTCTGGGAATTTGCAACCAGTATCAAGATTTATGGCACTGACCGCCCCCAAACCGCGATGATCCAGCAGTGCTTTCCAGATGAACAGGACCACAGTGGAATCCTTGCCGCCAGTCCAGGCCACGCGCACTGTCTCAGGAGTTGCCACTTCCAGCAATTCAGCCAATAGAGATTCCGTGTGCCGTATCTTCTCATCTAGAGTCTGTTTCATATCTCCAACTCATCTGTGTTCATACTACATATATAATAGACCAAAGCAGCTTCTTGAAGTAGCTTCCTTCCATGAGCCAAGAAAAAATGCAAATCATCAAGGATCTGGTCACCCACGAAAAGCTGTGCGTCCTAGCTACTACGGATGGCATCGAACCGCTTTGCTCGGTGATGACATTGTTTGTGGACCCTGCGACCATGAAATTCTATTTTCTGTCCCGCAAGGACTCGCAAAAAAACAAAAACATTAAAAGCCATCCCCACGTTTCCATCCTATTGGAAAAAAGAGAGCAAAGAATTGCTCTGACCATCCAGGGAGCTTACTCGCCCATTAAAAAGCAGCAGACCGTGAATGCCATTACCAAACTTTTTATAATGAAGTACCCGGAACTTAAGGGTTTTTCAGACCATCCCGACACAGAACTCCTGCGTGTAAACGGTCATAATGCCCAATTGCTCACGGATATTGATGAAAAATTTAAGACGAAATTAAAAAATAATTAAAAAATGTATTGACGTCAGAAGGGCTTCGGCATAGACAGTTCTTCCACCGCGCGCCCGTGGCTCAGCTGGATAGAGCATTCGGCTACGAACCGAAAGGTCGCACGTTCGAATCGTGCCGGGCGCACCACGAAGACAAGGGTCTTTCATCCATTAGGATGAAAGACCCTTTTCAGTATTAAACACCCCTTTTCCACGCCCTTTCACTATTTCGGACTACCCGTCCAGCCTATTATTTGATAAAGGGAAATACATGAAGTGCCCAAACTGTGGAAAATCCATCCCTCCGCGCACCAAGGCGTGCAAGTACTGCAAGACCCTGATTGTCCGAAAGAGTGACAAAATGGCCAAGAAGATGGCTGGAAACTCATTGTTCACCATGATTGGCGGCGGACTATTGCTCTTCATTGCCATCATACTCGCCATCTACGATACTTTGCTCTTTGCCGGAATCACGGCAAGTGTAGGCATTGTACTCCTGCTCATCGGTAAGCTCATGCGATAAAAAAGGCGCGCCCGTGGGCACGCCTTACTTCGGTCTATTTTTCTTGGGAGCTAGCTATCCTGGCTCTTCAATCCCATTTTCTGTAATACGATCTCTGCAAAACACCATCCGGTAAACGCAGACTGCAATAGATTTGCACCCACAAAACCGGTGAACCAAAGCCAATTGGGTGAATGGTAATGGGCCAGCACCAGACTCAGAAGGACGAAGAAGCCCGCCATGGCGCGTACGCCGCTTTCAACTGTCATATTGCCGTCCTTTACTGCTGCACGCGCTCAGAGGCGCGTTCAGCCAATCCACCCGCTGTGAAAGTCATTGTGCCCAAATCACCAAACGTGGTCGCTTGACGTACTGTCAATTCCAGAGGCTTGGCATATTTCACAGAAAACGGCTTGCCCACAGCAAGAGGCAGATTGCCAGCCGTTGCCACCAGCTTATCGCCAGGCCCATTGGACCAAGCCGCTTCCAAAACATATTCGCCTTCGGGCAAACGATAGCTGCCACCGGATGTCCATGGGATCAGCAAGGCCTGTCCGCTCTTGTCGGCCAACCGCAAGGCGTGGACAGTACGCGGCTCAATATCCACATAAAAGGTCGCTCTGGATGCACCCTCGGTTTCCCGCACCACGCGATAACGAACCGCGCCGGGACGATCCGACTTAAGGGAGTATTTGCTCATAAAATTACCGGGATCAAGGATGATCTCCCACCCCATGTCCTGGCCGTTGTTAGCCCAGGGAATGGCGACGAACCCCTTGAGATTGACCACTTCCTGAAGACCGCTACCCCACACCCCTTCCAGGATGAGCTGGTCGCCCAGCACAGTACGCAAGACATCGCCGTCACGTACAAAGATGGGATTGCCATTGAGCCAGCAGACAAACACGGCTTTGTCGCCGCCAGGAGCCGAAGGAAGCGTTCCCGTCCAACGGACCGGAGTGCGGGCCACACGCTTGCCGTCGCTCCTCAATTCCAGCTCGGTAAACGGCTCCAAAGCCATACGCCGAGCCTTCATAAGATTCACACCGGGACGATCAGAAGCAAACAGAGCGAGCTCCGGATTAAATTCACTCGATCCAGCTGACACTTGTTCCACAGCCAGAGTAGCGCCGGGCGCAAGCTGAATAGGCGCATCAGACCGCAAAAGACGGCCATTCACGCGCACCTTCACATTTTTGCGAGCATATACACGCACATCAGCGTCCGAAAACTCCGGGGGCGTCACCTGAACCCCAAAACGGGAAAGAAGCATAATGGTGGCTGAAAGTTGTTGCCGCACCTTCCAGTCGATCTGACGGATAGACTTGGACACCTCAACAGCCATAGCCGGAATGCCGTGCTCGGCCAGAGCATAGCAGGTCAGAGACTTCCGCATTTCCGGATAATTCGTACCCTTATCAAACGTCTTGGTATTAAACAGCTTGAACTGATAATCGCTGGAACCGATGGACTGATTCAATTCATCCAGCACAGAGTTTACGGTATCAGCGAGATCGATTTTGTCATAAACCAGCGTGTCCACAATGATGGACTGACCATACCGCTTGGGATTACGCAATTTGTCGACGTACGTAGGATTATAAAATCCACTCCCTTCATGAAGATGGATGAAAGCATCACTCTGAGCCAGCAGGAATCGAATAACTCGCGCCACACGGTCTTCATAAAAACGATTGTAGTCCTGATCAAACCGACGGTTCATATCCACGTTGATCTGCCGCTTGTGCAGATTGATGGACGGGACATTCGCGCGGGGCAAAACAATGACATTACCGCGCGTAACTTTAGCTTGGCTCAGTAACTGGGCCGTGACAAAGCCAGCGGTCTCATCACCCTGAATTCCGCCCTGAACCATGATGGTAGGGCCGGGCAGTTCACCCTGAAGATAAATTACTTTGAGGGGGTACTGAGTTCCGGCAAAAAAGGAGTGTTCCCACGACCCGGCAAAGGCGTGGGTGGAAAATAGCACAAGAAAAAGACTAAGAAACGATATGATAAAATGGGTAGGTTTCTGCAAAAATAACATCCCCGCCTTTGCCCTTGATTTCGAGTCTCAACCCGAACAAATCCTTGCGTTCCATGCCTTCGGGCATAAGCAGGGTGGTCTGTATGCGCTTGAAGCGCTGAATCTGGAAAGCAAGGTCACTCTTCTTGACCTTCACCTCCAACCGATTACCGTCCTTGGTGACAAAGGCAAGGTCACTCTGGCCATTAACCGATTTGGAAGCTTGCAGATTATTCAGCTCAAAACTGATTGACACCTTGCGACCGGCGATTTTGGCCTGGAGATTCTCCACACCCACCTGTCGAGTGTCCACCCGTACAAAAATAGCGTTTAGGTCGACGGCATCCTCAGGCTCCTGCTCCTGCTCCACCTCATTCGTGGCTGAAGAAAGGAGGGACTGCAATTCCGCTGGATCATAAGACTGGAGAATTTTCTCCATGTTACCCAAACGCTCAAGCCGGACCTCTGCGTCTACAAGACGCTGCTCAAGGCCCTTGTTCTCCCCCTGGAGATTGGAATTGATTTTAAAACCACGCACACCCATGTAGATACCACCGGCTGCGCACAAAAAAAGGAAGATCTGAGTGAAGACAAATATCTTCAACCAGAATGGGCTAATGCGATACCGTGTCACATCACGATCATCTCGCATAAAGAGAACGCTGTATTTTGAATTGCTCACTGAGTGCGTCTCCACTGCTCATTAACGATCTTCCACGTGTCCCCGCTTGGCACGAGAACCATGGTCTTGCGACCGATATCATTATATCCACCGCCGTCCTCAAACGTCTGGTCAAAGGCAACCTGAAGCCCCTTGGGATGCGGCTTCACGATCAAACCATCAACCTGCACCTTAGCAGGAGGAGTCTTGGCCCACAACGTCTTTTTGTAATCAACAATAGTAGTTGCGCCCCGGCGTTTGCCCTGAACGGCATTGGCAGAATAGAGGTCACCATACGCCTGAACGTCCATTCCAAGCCATGCATCCCGCCATGCATCGATAACGGCATTGACCTCGCCAGTCTTGGCCGCAAGATACTTGGACGTCAGATCTTCGCTGGCAGGAACATACTCACGCCCCACGATGCGCCAACGACCATTTTCGTCCTGCATCCAATAGAAGCGCTTACCCGTGGTCGAAACCATACCGGGAGTTCGGTAGTACTGATCAAACCAAGTAACCCAATAGCCGGGACCGGCCACAGCCTTGATATTATCCACCATGACGTGAATCCACGGCTTGGCGGCAAAGACATTCTTTTTATGATTGATAAAGCCTGCGAAATCACGACCTTCAGATTGAGTCATGAATTGAGCATTGTAATGATCGAAAAATTGGTTGCTCCGGCTCTGCCAACTGGCAGCCCAGGATTCCAATTCCATCGCCAGTGATTCGGCAATAACAGAATTCTCACCCGGATCAGTGGTCCAGGCGACTTCTTCACCGATAACCACAGGCGTGCCATAGGCAATGCCCTCAGCCACGTTGCGCATGTCGGGCACCTTAAGAGCCACACACCCTAGGGTGTCGCGCGGCACAAAGGTCTTACCACGCCCATGGATCCAAATGCCGCTACCGGTCTTGCCGTGGATGCGGTCAATGGGATTAGGGTAGTTCAAGGAATAAGCAAGGTCACCATATAGACCCCAATCGAGCCTGCGATTGATCTTGTAGCCCACGAAATACACGCCTTCGGGGGTACGCAAATCTCCTTCCACCTGCTTATCGCCCACAGACTGGCCCGTGGTACAAGGAAACCGACGCACTTCACGCAGGGGCGATTTTCGCTCCAGCATGATGAGCATTTGGGATGCCTTGTCCACAGCCAAAATCCGTTCCGGACCATAGTCATGAGACGAAAGCGTAGGGGCCCACCCTTCGGCCGAAGCCGGGGCTGCCCACAATAAGCAGGCAAAAATGATGATCAGTACACGCATGGGTAAAATCAGGCAGCTCCTTGAGTTCAGCTTTCCCTATCCACTACAATCCCGGACTACATGCCTCCGGCAGACTTAAGCTCTGCACGAGTGAAAATGGAGCTCAGCTCCAGTCCAGCTTCCTTGAGCTTGGCACGTCCGCCTTCTTCGCGATCCAAAACAGCCAGCACGCCAACGATTTCCAATCCCGCATCCCGCACGCGCTCAGCAGCTGTGATCAGCGTACCGCCCGTGGTGCACACGTCTTCCAGCAGCACGACCTTGTCGCCTTCACTAAAATTGGCCAGCCCTTCAAGGTACTGGTCCGTGCCGTGGCCCTTGGACTTCTTGCGGATGATAAATCCCGGCATGGGGAGTCCTTCGAGATGGGAAACAACGGTGACGCTAGAAATCAGGGGGTCAGCTCCAAGAGTCATTCCGCCAACACCTTTTGCGTCGAAATCCTTGAGCATTTCAACAAAGAGGCGACCAATGAGATAGCTTCCCTCGGCATGCAGAGCCGTCTGCTTGCAATCAAAATAATATTCGCTCTTCTTGCCGGAAGTCAGAGTGAAGTCACCCTCCTTGTAGGACAATTCGAGCAGCAGTTTTGCGAGCTTTGTTTTCAATTCATTCATGCTATTTTCCCCCAAAGACGCGGCCAAAGATCACATCCTCATATCGCTTGTAATACGAGGGGTCGAAAGCTTCGTCAAGGTCGTTAGATTCAAGGTATTTGTTTACTTCCGCATCTTGGCGGATTTCATCTTCAAACTGGACACGTTCGTTCCAGCATTTCATGGCCACTTTCTGGACCATCTCATAAGCTTCCTGGCGCTTAAGACCTGCATTGATCAACATGCCGAGTATACGCTGGGAGTAGAACAAACCAAAGGAACCCATGAGGTTGCGATGAATATTGTCCTCTTTGACTACAAGACGTTCCAATACGCCGGACATACGATGAAGCATGTAGTCCATGAGCGCGGTGGTATCGGGCATAATGACGCGTTCCACGGAAGAGTGGGAAATATCACGTTCGTGCCAGAGAGCCTGATTTTCCATGGCTGCCACTGAGTTTGAGCGAATCACGCGAGCCAGGCCGCAGAGGTTTTCAGCGGAAATGGGATTCTTCTTATGCGGCATGGCCGATGACCCCTTCTGCCCTTTGGAGAAGCCTTCTTCCACTTCCAACACTTCAGTGCGCTGCAAATGTCTGAGCTCCAGGCCGAGACGCTCAATGCCACCAGCCAGCATAGCCAAGGAGGTGAAGAACTGAGCGTAGCGATCACGCTGAACAATCTGAGTGGAATGCGGGTCCGGCTGAAGGCCGAGGATTTCACAGGTACGCTCTTCCAATTCCGGGTCGTTGGCGGCAAAGGTGCCGACAGCGCCGGAGAGCTTGCCAACGCGAATATTCTCACGGGCAGCCTCGAAGCGTTCCTTGTGGCGCAAAAACTCGGCGTAAAAGCCAGTGAATTTCAAACCGTAAGTAGTGGGTTCGGCGTGGATACCATGAGTACGGCCCATGCAGATAAGACCCTTGTGCTTATGAGCCATATCGTGAAGTACGCCGAGGATACGATCAATACCTTCAGCAAGAATGTCGGCAGCACGGGTCAGCAGCACGCCGTTGGCGGTGTCCACTATATCGGAAGAGGTGCAGCCGAGGTGGATATAACGAGAAGAAGGACCGACTTTTTCCTCCACTGCGGTGAGGAAGGCAATGACGTCATGTTTGGTGGTTTCTTCGATCTCAAGGATACGATCCAGATCAAAATCCGCCTTTTCATGAATCTCGTCACAGGCGTCCTGGGGAACCTTACCCATGTCGGCCCAGGCCTTGGTCACGGCCAATTCGACTTCCAGCCAAACCCTGAACTTATTTTCCAAAGTCCATAAATTTCTCATCGCCGGTCGGGAGTATCTCTCTAACATGCTCTCGGTCTCTCTTTGATAAATTATCGGTGTGAGTGGTCAATATCATAAAAAAAGGCAGCCGTCTGGCTGCCCTTTTCATGCATTCTAGGATGCAGAGCCAGCGGAAGTTGAATCCGAGGCTGGTTTTGCGGCGGGGGCTGCATCAGCTCCCCCCGAATCCGACTTGGCCGAACAATTGCTGTCCGATTTGGCCGGTGATTTAGTTTCGCCCGACGTAGAGTCAGACTTCTTTTCACCGTAGCCGTCGGCATACCAGCCGCCGCCCTTGAGATGGAAAGAGGAATTAGAAATGAGTCGCTTGGACTGCCCACCACATTCGGGGCACTCCATTTCGCGATCCTCAAAACCAGACTGCCACTCCTCAAATATGGACTGGCAGTCGGCGCATTGATATTCATAGATGGGCATCAGCCCTCCTCCGAATTCAATTTAAAAATGTCAGCAGAAAAAGCTCTAGGCCTTTGCAGCCTTGGCTTCCTTGATCGCAGCCTTGAGGGCCTTCTTACGACGTTGACGCTTGCGATCCAACTCTTTCTTACGCTCATGCTTCTTGTGACGTGCCATATTGGTCTCCTTGATATTTCAGCCCTGCTTTGGGCTTTTCTTACTTACGAGCCGTGCTTCATAAACCAATAAGGACCGGTTTGTCCAGCCCCGAAAGTGATCAATTTCCCCTTGACTCAAGCCCAATGGATGACCATATTCCCATCTCAAACGACAATCCTACTAAGAGGTATAGTATAATGATACGCAGCGTGAGTGTAAAAAACGCAGTCAAGGATGCCCTGGAGATCTTCCAGTTTGATCATTGGATTCGATTCTATTTCGTGATCGAAAAAGATGACAAACTCTGGGTTGAAATCCCGGATGATGTCATGGCCACTATCGAAAAAGAAACGCCCCTGATGCACCGCTTCGCTGACCTGGTGAATAATGCAGTAACCGATTATCAAAGATCTCAGGACAACGTTTGTTCTTACATTGCCTCACGCCTTGATGGTCAGAAGTATGAAGGCACGGTCCTGCCGCAGGTCTTCGACAATGCCACCTTCAAAGTCGAGATGTACATGTTCAATGTCTGGATGAAGATGCACGAAGCCCATCTGGACGAAGAGTACATGAATTTCTCCGGATGGCTGGAAATGTATGAAGGCTGGAACTCCATGGAAGAGGTTCAGGGATACCGCGCCAAGCTCGTGAAATCCGGCGCCGACCCTCAGATGCCTGAGTGTTCCACTACACAATAAATAGATTTATCATCAAAAAAAGCCCCCGGTTCCATATGGAACCGGGGGCTTTTTTGTACCTACTTCTTATGCTTGGGCTTGGGCTTCTTCACCTTGGTAACCTTGCCCCCCTTGCCTTTGATAATAATCACAGATTTTTTGCCGCTATTATTGGAAGCCACAAACATCTCCTGCATAGCCTCCCCGTGATGGGTAGCCATGGCCGGCGCTGCCAGCAACAGCATTAACCCGAGTATCAAGGAAATAATTCGCATAGTGTGTCTCCATGAGAGGTAAAGCAAGGGGCGTGCCTTTCCGAAAACGCCCGCTCCATGCGGGTTGCTGCCGTCCACGATGTCTGCGTATTCCAAAAACTGCGCAACCTGGACAACAACTTTCCCACTCCTGAAGACATACCCGCCCGCGCCGAGCGGTGTCAACGGCTAGTGCGTCAGCCCCTGATCCAGGTACAAGGTAGAAACCGCGGCATCAATAGCTGCGACTCCCTTGCTGTCTCCAAACGGAGCCAGCCCCACGAACTTGAGCATCGCACCGCGTGTATACACGATGTAAACAACGGTGGTCATCGGCTGACCTGCCGGGCCCATAGCGTCCATTTCCAGACGAAGGACATACTTGCTCGCATCGTAATTGGCTTTGTTCAGAATCACACCCGCTTTATTACTCCATCCTTGCGGATGGGTTGAAAGCTTTTTCAACTCGCGAACCACATGACGGTTAAACCCTGCGATGGACGAACGGGTGATCATCTTACCTTGAAGCTCAGACGCCAACAGGCTCACGTTACCGGAGTCACCCAACGAGTAGACAGCTTTCCAGCCGTGACTCTTTGCTGAAAGCCCTTCGTTATAAGCGGTAAACCGAGTCAGGGAATCGGGTGCTTCAACCCAGCCGTCACCAAGCCAAATGGTATAACCAAGCGACTGATTGTAATATGGCAAAGACGCCCAAACCGAGGCCGGGCAAGCCACAATAGCAAGGAGTGCGACTGCAAGTGCGTATTTTATTTTATTAATCATAGGAAACCTCTGCTTCACAGGATGTGAAACAGTCAGAGCATGGCAAAACCCTACGCCGCCCCCCTTGAGAAGGCAAGCTGAGTAATCCATTTTTTCTACAATTCCTCTTTTCTCCAACGCGAAAAAGAACTATATTCAATATAAGAGTCCAACCAGAATCTGATGGAGGTGGGTTATGAAAAGTTACACCTGTACAGTTGAAGGCACGTTTGCTGGCGGCAAGTTCCAATCATGGGTTAGGGATGCAGCCGGTCAGTTAAATCTCAAGGGTTGGGTGCGCAACGTCAGCCACAACAAGGCCGAAATCCTGCTTCAGGGCAGTGCGGATTCCTATGGTGTTTTCCGTGAACGCATGAAAGCGGAAGCCCCAGTGCCTGACCTCAGCCACATTTCCTGCAAGTCGCTAGACTATCATAAGGAGTTCCACGGCTTCGAAACCCGAGGCTAAGCAACTCACAGCCGAATGCGCTTCAGCGCGAGTCACACGGCCGCTGGCGGTCATGGATTTCCATGACCGTGGCGGCTGTACGCGTGCAAGATACTTTTTGCCCGTAGCCGCCAAAAAGGCTACACATTTGATATGCCTGCCGTTCGCCGTCTCACCATCGCCTCCAAGCTTTTGGCCTGGACCTGTGCACTGATCGTATTCTTCTTCGCCATCTCGGCCTACCTCTTTCAGCAGGTACGCAATGACGCAGAAGTGGTCCGCCGCATTGTGGAAGTCAATCATGAAGTGGACACCTCCATCCAACGAATGCTGGAACGCCTATACTCCGTTCAGGACAACATCCGGCGCTACAAGCAGATAGGCAATGAGGACGCGGTCAAATTCATTGTTGAAGACCTCGACAGATTCGGCGAAATCCTTGAAAAGACCCTGCAAGCCCACCCCCGCTACCGACCAGAATGGCAAGTTCTGACTGAGGAGTATGAGATCACCCTTGCTCCCGGCAAAACACCTGAAGGCGACATTGAGCCGGACGCCACAGTACTGGAATGGGTCGACATCCTGGAACAATCCCTTATCGACAATCTGGCGGACATGGAACTCAGCCTGACCAAATTGCAAGCTGCGGGCGAACAGGCGTCAAACATCGGCCTCTATGGCTTGCTCACCTGTTTCATCATCGGCATTAGCGGTAGCCTTGGGCTGGCCTGGACCTTGAACCGCTCCCTTGCAGAAGTACGCAGCGGTATCCGGCAACTCGGCACCGGCTCCTCACCCAAGGATGTGCGCGTCCTGTCGGGCGACGAACTGGGCGAACTGGCCGAAGCATTCAACCGCATGGCGGATCGACTGCGGCGCGAAGAAGCGATGCGCGCGGACTTCATTGCCATGCTCAGTCACGAAATCCGCACCCCACTCACATCCATTCGCGAAGCCGTGGACCTCATCAAGTCCGGAATCTTTGGCGAGGTAAACGACAAACAAAAACGGTTTCTTTCCATTGCGGAAAAGGAATCCATACGCCTCACCGAACTTCTGACCAGGCTCATGACCGTATCCCGGATGGAGTCCCAATCCTTGGACATGACTCTGGAGACCGTAGACTGCAACAGACTCGTCCAGTCTACCGTGGAACGGCTGGAGCCGGCGGCTCAGGCAAAAGGCATATCTCTCTCTGCAAAGCTATCGGACACCGCACCCGTATGCCATTGCGACCCCGGCCATATCCAACAGGTGCTCCTCAATCTGGCAGGCAACGGCATCAAATTTTCCCCTGATGGCGGTGAAGTGACTCTGGCCGTCATAGAAGAAAAAAGCGGCGTCACCTTTACCGTACAAGACAACGGCCCCGGCATTCCTAAAGAGGAACAGGATCAAGTGTTCCAAAAATATTTCCGCGCGCCAGACGTGCACGAAACAGTGGATGGCGCAGGCCTTGGCCTTTCCATCGCCCGCCGCATCGTGGAAAGTCACGGTTCCACAATAGAGCTCGAAAGCGAACCGGGTCACGGCTCCACTTTCCGATTCTCCCTGCCCAATAATCCCAAGGACTAAATCCATGAGCAAAACACATATTCCCACTGTCCTCGTAGTGGACGACGATGAAAACATCCTTGAAGTTCTGGAAGCACGCCTCCTTTCTTCGGGCCTCAACCCACTACTGGCGGACCGAGCCGAAACGGCCTTGGAAATGCTGGCAGACGCGCCAGTGGACTGTATCGTCTCGGACGTGAAGATGCCCGGTATGGGAGGCCACGGGCTGCTCAAGGAAGTGCTGACCAATTGGGCACATATACCTATCATCATGCTCACGGCACATGGCACGATTCCAGATGCGGTCGGCTCAGTGCAAGCCGGGGCAGCGGACTACCTGACCAAGCCCTTCGACGGTAAAGAATTGGTGCGACGCATCCGCTCCATCATCGAAAAGAGCGCAACCAAAGAAGTACAATCGACACCAGCTAAAACGGCAGCTCCAGCCGCCAAGGGCACCACTCCCATCAAAGCCATCGGCGACCGGATTTACGGCGGCAAGGCACCGACCATGAAGCGTTTCCTTGAACTGCTTGAGCGTGTGGGCAAGGCCACGGTATCTGTCCTGCTCCTTGGCGAATCCGGCACAGGCAAAGAAGGCGCAGCCCGTGTACTGCACGATCTGTCGCCTCGAGCCAGCGGCCCCTTTGTTGTGGTGGACTGTGGCTCTACCCAGCCCACGCTGCTTGAAAGCGAGCTGTTCGGCCATGTCAAAGGCTCCTTTACCCATGCCCTCAAAGCCAAGAAAGGACTCATTGAAGAAGCTGACGGCGGCACCCTGTTCCTCGACGAAATCGGCAACATTTCTCATGAAATGCAAACTCGACTACTCCGTTTTCTGCAAGAGGGAACAATCCGGCCTGTAGGCGACACCAAAGAAAAAACCGTCTCCTGCCGTGTGGTGGCCGCCACCAATGCGAGTATGATGGATAAGGTGAAAGAAGGCGAATTCCGCGAAGATCTATACTATCGCCTGAAAGTGGTCACCCTGACCATTCCACCCCTGCGAGAAAGACGCGATGACATCCCCATTCTGGTGGAGCGGTTCGTGGATGAACTGGCCAATGAGCAGGGCATGAAAAACGCTCAAATCAGCCAGCCCGCCATAGACAAACTTCTGGCCCATCCCTGGCCCGGTAATGTGCGAGAACTCAAGCACACTCTGCAAGGAGCGCTGGTCTTCTGCCAAAACAATACAATCGAGCCCGATGACCTTCAGATCGACCCGGTTCCAGAAGATTCGCCTGTGATGACAGGCTCCTCCCTCTCCCTCGAAGAGAATGAAAAACAGGCGATCATTCGTGCGCTCAAGGCATCAGGCGGCGTCAAGAAAACCGCAGCAGATACACTGGGCATCAGTCGAAGGGCCATTCATTACAAAATAAAGAAATATGGCCTGGATGACGGAGAAGAATAATTCCACGCTCGCCTTTGCTGTGTTAACGTGCTTGCAAGGAGGTAACCGCTTGGTATATGTTATTCTTTCGGCACCCTGATCTTTTTTGCGACCACCCACGGAGACACAATACATGTCCGAGACCAATATATTACTTGAATCCGGCACCAATGAGCTGGAAATCGTTGAGTTTTATCTCGACGAAAAACGAGGTCAGAAGGACTATCGTGGCTACTACGGCATCAATGTGGCCAAAGTGCTGGAGATTCTCCAGATGCCCGACCTCACAGACATGCCCGAGGTCTCACACCCCGCAGTGTTGGGTGCATTCAATTTACGCGATGAGATCATCCCGCTCATCGATCTGGTGGGCTGGCTGAAAAAGGAGCGTTTGGAAAGCGAACCGCCCAAGGTCATCGTCACTGAATTCAATCGAACCAAATCCGCTTTTCTCGTTTCCGGCGTGACCCGCATTCACCGCATCAACTGGCAGGAAGTAGAGGCTCCCACAGGGTATGTCTCTTCACTGACCGTCAACTCCATCACCGGCGTGGTCAAATTCCCCAACAGGATTCTCTTCATTCTGGATATGGAGAAAATCACCGCAGACCTCAATCCTGATGCCGCCCCCATTGAAGAACCCACTGAAGCTCTCAAACAGGAAATTCAGGAACGCCAGACGAATGTTTTGGTGGTGGATGACTCCAACATGGCACGCAAGATGATCTCCGGTATTCTGGAAAAAGCGGGTTTTCATGTTCATCCAGTAGAAAATGGCGGCGTCGCTCTCGAATACCTGCGTAGTTTACAGGCAAAATCTCGGCAAACAGGCAAACCACTCTCCAATTATTTGGACATCGTTGTCTCCGATATTGAAATGCCCATCATGGATGGTCACAGCCTGACCCGCAATATCAAGGAAGACACCGAACTGCGAGAACTGCCCGTTGTTTTGTGCTCGTCCATCATCACCGAAACCCTGCACCACAAAGGTATTGCCGTTGGTGCCGACGATCAGGTTTCCAAAGCGGAACTCAATGAACTGGTGGGACGCGTTGTCTCCCTGGTCAAACGCCACGCGACTGCGTAATTCAACGGACAGTGACAATGAAAATCGCGGCTGCGGCAAAATACTTTTCCTACATCGGCAAGATGTATCCGGTCATGTGTGCTTCTGGCGCATTCCCCATGATGCCGCCAGTCAAAGATGCGGCCAAATGGCTGGATCGCTATGACGATTTCACCAAGCGAGGCATTGCCAAGCACGTTACCAAGCTCAAAAAATTTCAACAGGATTTCGAAAATGCAGAAGCCAAGGCAACCACTCCTTTAGACCAAGCCACCGCCCGCGCCCTGAACTTAAGCGCGTCCTGTGCCGTTATGGAACTGGATATCATTAGGACCTGGGAAAGATCTCCGGCCCTCTATCTTCAGTTGGCTTTCACCGGATTGGAGCATGCTGCTTCCATGCCGAGCAAGAATAGCCGAGCTCGTGAAAAACGATTTTTGAAAAGGCTCAAGGCTGTCCCTTCAATGCTGAAGCTCGCAGCTGACAACGTCGAATCAGTGTCCACAGCTGACCGCGCTTTAGCCCAGACCATGATCCGTGATTGCGCCCGCTACCTAAACCATCTCGGCAACATTGACCTCGGCAAAGTTGGCAAAGCTCCACGATTTCTGGCGGATTGCCTTACCGGGCTACGTGATTTCGATAGGTTCGTTTCCGCCCGTCCGGAAACAAACAACGAAGAAGGGCCATCATTCCAACTCATGGCGCAAAGCGCTCTGGGTACAAACAAAAGCGCAGGCGAAGTTTACGCCATTGCCGAAGCCGAATACAATGGTCGACTGGAAGCCCTCCGCTCTCTGGAATCGGAAGTGGGCAAGGGGTGGCAGGAGGCCTTGGAAGCCTACACAGGTTCGGCAGATGAGAACATTGAAGCCCGTGATCTTGTCATCCGCGAGATCCACCGGCTACGTGGGTTTATATTTGAAACCGCCCTGCCATCGGTGTTTCACGACTCGGGTATGCGCATCGACCAGCAGCCTCTCCACCTAGCCTCAACTCTACGGCCCATTCACTACGATCCCGCCCTCGGCGCATCAGAAGAAGAACCGTCCCGCTGCTACGTCAGCCCACAAATATTTTCTGGACGCGGTTTCCGTGATGACCCGGAACGCCTCAAGCGCATGCGCCGTGAATACGTGTTCATGGCTGCCCGTCAGGCTTACCCAGGTCGCCACCTCATGGATACCCAGCGACGGGCTCTGGGCGATTCACCTTTGGCTCAAATCACTTCCCCGCTCTTCGTAGCTGGCTGGCTTGCCTTTGCCGAAGATCTCCTAGAGGAACTAGGCTACCTCACGTCCCCTTTGGACAAACTGGTACACCACCAGCGCGGTCTGGCTCGTGCCGGACTCGCCATGATCGACGCAGGTCTGGCTGTTGGTGACATAGATCAGGACAAATGCATGGCAATCATGGAAGGTGCCGGTTTTTCACGCGAGGAATCTCTCAGTCGTATCCGCTCCATCCGCTTGGAACCAGCCAGCCGGATCATGCCCGTGCTCGGTCTCTATGAATTGAAAAAATTGCGCGAATCCTCGGGCATGAAAATAGATGATTTCTGCCGCGCCATATTCCGACACGGACAAATCCCCTTCGCCGCAATGGACGAACTGTTGCACAAAGAAGATTGATTACAGACCGGTCAGATTGCCGATCTCGGATAGGTGAGAAACTCGTGCTGTCTTGACTCGTTCGGACAAGTTCTCCACTTTTTCAATATTCTCAATGAAAAAGTTGACCAATTCAGCATCCAAGTGGTTTGACTCTTTTTCCATATGGAGAATCTTGACCGCTTCACTACGGGTGCAGGCCGGCTTGTAATGGCGCTCCTGCGTCACTGCGTCGTAGATATCCACAATAGCCATAAGTCGGCTCTGAAGCAGGATGTCGCGTCCTTTAAGACCATCCGGATAACCGGAGCCATCCATTCGCTCATGATGCTGACGAATGATCGGCAACAAGTTCTCATACTCATCCCGCATGGGGATATGCTGGAGAATTCGCTCGCTCTCTGCCGGATGCCGTTGAATTTCCCGCCGCTCCTCATGGGTCAGATTACCGTACTCAAGAAGCAGGACTTCCAATTCATCCTCATAAAGCAGCGGATTGCGTTCGCCATCGGCCTGCCAATAGATTTCCCCTAAACCACGAATGACATCCAAAGCCTCTTTATCAGGGCTCATGGTCTTGTTGGCATACCGCACGACATCAAACGCCTCGGCCCAATCAAAATCCACCACCTGTCCCACAAGCTGAAAACGGGCGCGCAGGACATCCATATGTCGCTTGGGCAACCGGGTTTTCTTGGTCAGGACATCTTCCTTGATACCAATTTTGCCGACGTCGTGCAGGATACCCGCATAGAAAATCTCACGCAAGTCGGTGTCATTGAACCCGATGTGCTCCAACTCGGAATCTTCACTAAGAAGATAAGCCACAGCCACGGCAAGATGCGCAACTCGCTCGGAATGACCTGCCGTAAACGGATCTCTGGCATCAATAGCTTCGGCCAACGCCTGCAGGATGGCGTTCATGAGGGTCTGAATTCCCTCGAAATTAAATGCATTGGAAACAGAAATACCGGCCACGGAAGCTAACGTTGTCAACGATTTACGATGAGCCGCCTCGAACAATCCCTTGTTCTCAGAGGCAATAACGAGCATGCCTTCTGTCCTGTTGGGGGACACGATGGGAATAAGGGCCATTGACCCCAACCCTTCCAGCTCATTACCCCAACGGCCATCCAGTTCCAGCTCGTTGATGATTTCACCTTTCCCCTCCTTGGCCACCTCTTTAAAGAGACGGCTGTCAGCCAAGGCCTGCGGATTGGAGCCCCAGGGCATGCCAAATTGAACGGCGAGGCGGAAGGTACGGGTGCCGGGTTCGGAAAGGAAAACCATGCCGAGCTCGCCGGGGTAGTTTTCACGACGACACTCATTAATGAGTGAAGCAACCACGTCACGCATACGCAAAGAAGTATTGATGGAAGGAACAGATCGATGCAACAGGGCCAGTTCACGGTATTTCGCTAACGCCTCATCCGCTATGGACCGACGGGCGGATTCCATGTCGATGAGTTCCTGAATGGAGTAGGCCGTAAACTTAAGCAACCGCTCGTGGGCATCCCGGTCACTATCGCTAAAGTCGGCAGGAATACACATCCGCACCTGACCGAGGTGGAGTTCATTGAAACGAATCGACTCGCACAGAACGTTGGTGTCGTCCTCAGAAAAACAGTCCAGTCCGTCCGTGCCTTCGGCCAAAACGACCTCGCCCTCATAGGCAATGGCAAACGGACAGTCACTCCCCGCAAGCTCAAAAGCTTTGCGCAGCATATTACGAAGCACTCTGGGCCGAATATATTTCTTAAGCGGAGTCATGAACTGCTAAAATATTAAGCTTCGAGTTCCAACAAGTCTTTAGACACTTTGAGGATCTCATCCGGATCAAAGGGCTTGGTCATGTACATTTTAGCGCCCATTTCCAGCCCCTGCTTACGGTCCACTTCTTGCCCCTTGGCTGTGAGCAGAATGATCTTAATGCCATCGTACTGCTCATCTTCCATTACGATGCGACAAACCTCGTAACCGTTCATCTTCGGCATCATGATATCCAAAAAGACCAAATCAGGATGATCGTTGCGGATTATTGCCAACCCTTCCTCACCATCCGAGGCGGTCAACAACTCCACGTCAAACTCATCTTCCAACTCCTCAAGCGTCTGCTCAAGCAGCATTTTAATATGAACCTCGTCGTCGACAATGAGGATCTTTTTGGTCATGCGAAACTCCTTCAATCCAAATAAAGTATATATGCCACAAATGTCCGGCATGTCAGCAGGAACATTTGAGAGATACACATCATATGCCATCTCGGCAACGGCTACAACCTGATTATAATATTTCTCATTCTGCGAAAATGATCTCCCCCAATCTGACTAAATTGATGCTTCTCCAAAAGGGTTGCCAGTCAGCCATTGCTGCGGTTATTCTGACTACGTTGTCTCAAAGAATAGGCACAAAAGGCTATAATAACAAACAACTCCCGAAGGAAAAGTCATGCAAATATCCGTCACCACTCCAGCCCTGCTTTTCCCGGCTATTTCTCTATTCATGCTCGCCTTCACCAACCGCTTTCTCTCTCTGGGCGCTCGTATCCGCAACCTGCACGATCAGTACAGAAAAGGACATAATGAATCCATTCGCAAACAGATCGAGAACCTTCGTAAACGGGTTCACATGATCCGACGTATGCAGGGATTCGGCGTAGCCTCCATGCTCAGCTGCATTTTTGCCATGATCTGCCTGTTCCAAGACTGGATAGTGGTCGGTCAGACCTTATTCGGCGCCAGCCTTCTCTTCCTTATTATATCTCTCGGCATCTCCTTTCTGGAAATCCGTATTTCGGTCCGCGCCTTGGACATCTTGTTGGAAGACATGGAAAAATAAGTTCAGCAGTTAAAAATAAATTCCTTCGGGTTAGCCCTCTCTGCAACCATAATACTATTCTGAATCTAGGTTTCGTGACCCATTTTATAAAAAAAAGCCCACCTGGACACAAAGGTGGGCTTGAATAATCAAAGCACGAAATCAAATAACAAGACGCATAAATTGCTTGCCCCCAGCTCCCTCGCGATACCGTTTGAATTCGGCCTCAGCTTTTTTCATGGATCGTTCCATGTGCTTGACTAATTCGGAGCGTTTAACTTCCCGACTACGGAAGACGACTTCAGAATCTTGAGCTGAGCAGGTAAGCTTAAGTACCATAGTGGTGTCATGCTCGATGATGATAGGGGCATATTTGTTTTCCAGCACCAAATTCATATCCATAGTAGAAAAGAGATCGCCATAGCTTCTAGATAAGGCATTCAGACTGGTAATTTCCTTGCCCGTCAGCTTAAGGTCCTTGGCCTTGATGGTGCCCGTAATCTTAACGGAGGAAAGGAGTTCATCGTCATACCTGCTCCCCTTTTTCAAACCGAGCAAATCTGTCTGAAAAACAACGACCGCACCGATAGCCAGCATCAGGACCAAGGTCACCAGTGGGCCCCATATCCCCTTATGATCTGCTTTAGTCTTACGTGTAGACATTTTTCTCTCTATTGATTGCGCTATCGTTACACGGCAAAATATTTTGCCTAGCGAAAACAACCATACCAAAAAAAATCCCCCGTGCAAACGCATGGGGGAAAATTTCGTCACTCAAATTATGAACTAGCTAAATATATAAGCATTTGAAATTCTGTTTCACATCGGGATACTTTTTAAACTGCTTGTATTCCTTGGCCGCCTTTTCCATGTAGACGACAACTTGTGAAACCAGATCCTTTCGTGAGATCTTGCGACTCCACGACCGAACTTCACAATCCTCATTGGTCTCCAGCACCATGGCCATGACCAAAACGGTGGTGCCCTTACTCGCATCCCCACGTTGCTTGGCATCCAGGAACAAATCGACTTTGGCAAATATACCCCGGTGTGCTTCCACGGTCCGGTTGATTTTTTTCACCTCGTCAGCATTGAGACCCAGGTCATCGGCAGAGACGCTTCCCTTGACTGCGACCATGCCGGACAAGCCGTTGGTGGAGACGTTGCCCACGTCCAAGACACCAAGCTTGAATACAACCACAGCTCCCAGACAAGCAAAGAATGTCATGACAGCCGTGGCTTTCAAGTAGAGATTTATTTTAGCCTTGGACAAGCAGTACTCCAGCAACCTAAAATTCTTAATCTTTTGATCAGGAAAAGCATAACAAAGCATCTATTTGTCAATTGGGTAATCCATTTGCAAAATCAAGGCAACATGCAAAACGGGCGAATTTTGCGCCCGCCGAGCCAATACATCTTTAAAGAAAAGACAAACATGCTCACATGAGTAGTTATTCCATTGTTTTATCTTGTTGAAATCGCGCGACAATCGATCTAGAAAAGCAGTGCCTGCTCATGAAGTGAACAGCCTCCGGACTATGGGAGCTTTTGCGCCTATGGAAAATATCAATCCATTCAATCTAATACTATTGAGTGTTGCACCCGTATATTGTAACAAGAATGTCAGATGCCAAAATCCAGCATGCCCGAATACCGCATATCTGTTGACCAGCTTCGCCCCGGTGTTTTCATCCGGCTGGAAAAAACGAACTGGTTCGACCATCCTTTTTTGTTCAGCAAGTTCAAAATCAAGGATGAAGAACACATCGCGCTTTTGCGGGAGCTGGGCATCGTCACGGTTCTCTGCATTCCTGAAAAAAGCGACATACTCCCTTTCCAATCTGGCAAAGAGAAAGCTCGCCCCCCACAGACGAAACGATCCAAGACGGACATCGATCGCCTATGGGAAATTAAAAAAGAAAGAACCAGACGACTTAAGAAAAAGAAAGAGCAAATCGCGCAGTGCGAGAAGAAGTTCAACTCAGCCATTCGAGAATTCAACACCATCCTCAAGGGCGTACTGGGTGGTAACGTCGACTCCATGGAAGAAGCTATCGCGTATGTGGACAAGATCGGCTGTTATTTTCTGGATGACCGCGAATCCACCCTCCACTTGATGAATGTTGTGGATCAGGCTGAAACCGCCTATTGCCACCCCGTAAACGTAGCCGTGCTTGCCATGATGGTGGGCGGCGAAGCGGGTCTGACTGCTGACGAAATGACCATTCTTGGCCTGGGCGCGCTGCTCCACGATATCGGCAAAGAGAACATCCCAAAAAAAATTCTCAAAAAGCGCCCCCCTCTGACCAAGCCCGAACAGGAACTGCTAAATCAACACACCGCTATTGGCGCACAGATGCTCGCCAATGTGGAATCTTTTTCGCCGCAAGTAGCTCAAGTCGTAGCCCAACATCACGAGCGTGCAGATGGCTCAGGTTTTCCCGGCGGCCTCAAGAGCGACCAGATCAGCAAGCTGGCCCACATTGTCGCGGTAGCAGACACCTACGACAACCACACCAATTCATACGACCCAAACACGTCATTGACGCCCTACCTGGCCCTCTCCTTCATGTTCGGCCAGCAGAAGCAACTTTTCGACGTGGAGATGCTGGCACTGTTTATTCGTTGCCTCGGCATATACCCACCCGGCACAGTAGTGGAGTTGTCCAATGGTTCCATTGGAATGGTTATGGCGGTGAATCCGAAGAACCAGCTGAATCCGAGCGTGGTTTTGTACGATGAGGAAGTACCCAAAAAAGAAGCACTCATCGTTGATCTGGCCGAGGAGCCGGACATTCGAGTTGAGAAGTCGATCCGGCTAGCGCACTTATCTCAAGAGGTCTTGGATTATTTATCTCCGAGAACGAAGATCACCTATTTTGTCGACCCCAGTTAATGATTGGGAACGAGTAAAAACAAAAAGGCCGCCCCACTTAAGGGAGGCCTTTCTTTTGCTTCTTATCTTCTTCCCAGGAGCTATTCCTTGACCGATCCTGCCAGCAAGCCGCGGATAAAGTACCTTCCCAGGAAGATATAAATACACAATACCGGCACCGCCGCCATAATCGAGCCTGCCATAGGCAAGTTCCAAGAAACGGCCTGCCCACCGGCCAACTGCGCCAACCCGACAGTGATCGGATTATCCGCATGCCGTGTCAGACAAATACCCCAGAGGAATTCATTCCAGATCTGAGTGAACTGCCACAGCGATGTGACCACAAATCCGGGAATGGAAAGCGGAAACACAATGCGCAGATAAATGGAAAAGAAGCCAGCACCATCCAACCGCGCTGACTCAATGAGCGCCGTGGGGATCTGAGAATAAAAATTGCGGAAAATCAGAGAAGTGATCGGCAACCCGTAAACGATATGCGCAAGGATCAAACCGGGCAAACCACCGTACAGATTCATGGCGCGAAGCGTCTGAAACAACGGAATCAGAATGACCTGATACGGGATAAACATGCCGAACAGGAACAGGGTAAACACGATCTCGCTACCAGGAAATTTCCACTTGGAAAAGACGTAACCGTTGAGCGAACCGAGCACCGTGGAACCAATGGTGGCACAGACGGTCAAGATAATCGAGTTAACGAAGTTCGGCTTGAGCAAATCAATAGCTTCAGAAAACGACGACCAATTAAAAGTGACGGGCAACTCCCACGATGTCGGCAGGGATATGTCCGCAGGAAACTTGAGTGCAGTCACAGCTGCCATGTAGGCAGGCATGAGAAAGAACAGGGCCAGAATGGTAAGGGTTCCGTAGAGCAGAATGGAACCGACTGTAGTGCGCTGTTTCATGGCTTAGCCCCTCCTCCTCTGGCGATATTGACCCACCAGGTAAGGAACGATGAAGGTAGCTGCCACCAGGAAAAGAACGATGGCTATGGCCGCACCCGCGGCAAAATCATTGGCGCGGAATGTGGTCAGGTACATATTGAGTGCCGGATGCCCTGTCTCCGCGTTATCCGGGCCGGTCATGGCAAACACGAGGTCGAACATCTTGAGTGAGATATGGGACAGGATGATGACCGCCGAAATGGTGATGGGTTTGAGCATGGGGATCGCGATATGTCGATAGTAACCCATTTCGGAGGCTCCATCGAGCATGGATGCATCACGAAGATCCTGGGAAATACCGTTGAAGCCTGCGAGATAGAGAGCCATTGTATAGCCGGAATACTGCCAGATCGTCGCCATGATGATGCCGAGCGTCGCCATATTGAAACCGTGCATCTCTTCCATAAACAGGGCCTCGGGCAGCATGCCACCGAAAAGCCATGTAGCTGCGCCGATGCCGATACCGGGGCCGAGCCACCGCTTCATGGCACGTAGCGGATTCCTCTTCATGGAGAAAAGACCAACCAGGATCAGGAGAAAGGACACAATATAAAGGAAGACGGCAAACAGATTCTGCCAATTGAATTCAAGAATGGCGGCCTGAGAAGAAAGCCACTGGAAAGAGAGAGGTTCCAAACCAACATAAGTCGGTAGGATATTAACCCCGCCCTGCGGTGCGAGCAGCCAGCGCCAGATGGTACCGGACACGATGAACGACAGGGCCATGGGATACAGAAAAATTGTGCGCAGGACATCTTCGCCCTTGGGCTTCTGATCAAGGAGAATGGCAATAAACATACCCAGCCCAATGGCACCGGCAAGTAACATGACGGAATAGTAGACCGCGTTAACGAGATCCTGACGAAACCCTCCGCCCAGGAATCCGGTGAACAGCTCCACGTAATTGGCCAGACCCACGAAATTCTTCTCGGGGTTGATGGCCAGAGAACCAGATCCGCCCCAGTCCGTCATGGACGTCCAGATGGTGTTGCCAATGAACCCGTAGACGAAAATCGCTATCAGGAGCATGGAGGGGAAAAGCGTTAAAAACGCCTTTAACCTATCTTTGGTAGCTTCGCGCATTCTATCAAATCCAATTTTATCAGGTGAGTGCCGGGAGCAAAAGCTCCCGGCACGAATCACCCGTCTTAAGCGTTAATTAGATGCCAGCCTTCTGAGCAAGCTGAGCGCAAGCCATGGCAGCTGCCTTGGCATTCTTGGTCTTCAGGAACATTTCCATGACGGAACCGAAGCCACCCATGAAGGTCTCGTTAGCGGCGACGCCGTGAGCCAAGGAAGCAACCACGCGGTCCTTGCCGAAATCGGCAGAAGTGGACTGGAGGTAGCCGTTGTACTTGGACAGATCAGAGTCAGTACGAGCAGAGATGGAACCCTTGATCGGGTTGAAGGCATCAGAGCCTTCCTTGGAACCGAGAACCTTCAACCATGCGATAGCGTTGTCACGGTTCTTGGTACCCTTGGGCAGGCCAAAGGAGTCAGCCAGGAACATAAACTCACCACCGGTACCGGGGGAAGCTGCGTAGCCGAAGCCCTTACCAGGAACCAGTTTCTTGGTTGTGACCATGTAGCCAGCGGCCCAGTCACCCATGATATTAAAGGCGGCGCGGCCTTCGATAACCATGTCGGTGGCCTGCTGCCAGGACAAGGAAGAAGCGTCAGCATTGGTGTACTGCAGGACTTTGCCCATCAGTTCCCATGCTTTCACGCCTTCGGGAGAGTCAAACTTCAGCTTGCCGGACCAGAGAGCGTCCCAATTGTCCGGGCCCATAGAGGCCAGAGCAACGGATTCCCAAAGGTGGTTGGCAGTCCAGTTCTGAGCGAGTGCCAACGGAGTGACGCCAGCAGCCTTCAGCTTGGGAGCAACAGCAAAGAACTCGTCCCAATTCTTGGGAGCGGTGACGCCCCATTTCTTCAAATTGGCAGGCACATACCACATCACGTTGGAGCGGTGGATGTTGACAGGTACGGACCAGATGCCCTTGTCGGTGCCGATAAGCTTGATCAGACCTTTGGGGAATACGTCCATCCAGCCCTGTTCCTTGAACAGCGGAGTGAGGTCTTCCATACGGTCGGACTTAACCCAGGTACCGATCAGTTCCTGGCCAGCGTGGACCTGGAAAGAATCCGGCGGCTCACCACCGAGCATACGGGTCTTGAGGACAGCCTTGGCGTTAACGCCGGAACCACCGGTGACGGTGGCATTGATCACCTTCACATTGGGGTTCTGTTCTTTGTAGATTTTGATCAGAGCATCGAGAGCCGGACCTTCGTCACCAGCCCACCAGGAGAAAATTTCCAAATCGCCGGACAGTTCCTTAGCCTGAACAGCCTGAGGAGCTGCGATCATCATCGCGGCAACCAGGACCAGGCAAAGTTTTGCAAAAGCCTTTTTCATAGTACCTCCTAAGGATTTACAAACACATTCCAAAATCAATCAATTATCATTTAAAACAACCACTTCCCGGACCGCAAAATCAAAGAAGTGCATTGGTCGTTTCCGAATCAAAAAGCACCATCCTATCAAACTCAAAACCAATGGGAATAATCTCACCCGGATGGGCGACTATACGACCTTCCACCTCGGCGAGCAGTTCATTTTCACCATCCACCACAATCTCCAGGTGAGATTGGCCGCCCAGGATTTCCGAGACAACGACTTCACCCTGACACCACCACTCTTTGGGCAGCTTCTGAATGTTGTCGCCCATCTTGATGGAATCGGGGCGGAGACCTACCAGCACGGACTGACCGTCCTGCACGGACTCGGCCTTGCCGTCTACGAGCGGGAAGGTGGATTTACCCGACACAACCGAGCGCACACCGCCCTCAATCTTGACGGTGCCTTCCAGAATATTCATGGGCGGGTTGCCAATGAACTGGGCCACAAAGACGTTATTCGGCTTTTCAAACACCTCGATAGGCGAGCCAACCTGCTGGATGTGACCATCCTTCAGAATAACGATACGATCGGCCAGGGTCATGGCCTCGATCTGGTCATGGGTGACATAAATAGTAGTAGTGGCAAGCCGCAGATGCATCTTCCTCAATTCCATGCGCATCTGGGTGCGGAGCTGGGCATCAAGGTTTGAGAGCGGCTCATCAAAAAGAAAAACATCGGGCTTGCGAACCATGGCGCGGCCCATGGCAACACGCTGTCGCTGACCACCGGAAAGCTCAGACGGCTTGCGGTGGAGATACGGCTCGAGCTCGAGGATACGCGCGGCATCCAGGACCTTGGATTCCACCTCCTCTTTCGAGTGCTTCCGCATCTTGAGCGAAAAGGCCATATTTTCGCCCACAGTCATGTGCGGATAAAGGGCATAGTTCTGGAAAACCATGGCCACATTGCGATCCTTGGGAGACTCCCGGTTCACCACGCGGTCACCAATACAGACTTCACCGCCGCTGATTTCCTCCAGCCCCGCGACCATGCGCAGAACCGTGGACTTGCCACACCCAGAAGGGCCTACCAGCACAATGAACTCATTGTCATTGATTTCCAAGTCGATGCCGTGGACCACTTCCACGCTGCCATATTTCTTGACGACTTTCTTCAGTTCGACATTTGCCATATGTTTACCTTGAAAAAGCTTGCCCGCCTCACATAGTGGAGAAACGGTACTCAGTTACTTGTTTGTATTTTTCACCCGGCCTCAAAGTCACCGCCGGGAATTCAGCCCTATTGGGCGCGTCGACATATCCTTGCGCTTCAAGGCAAAAGCCTTGCCTCTTGAAATACATTGCTCCCAGCTTTCCGGTCAAGCTATCTGGAAAATGATTGCCCGAGTAAAGCTGGACGCACTGCTGTGTAGTATACACATCCAGCACCCTGCCGGAACCGCCGTGAAAAACCTGCGCCGCCCGGACCAGATCGTCCGATCCGCCGTCGATGACAAAACAGTGGTCATACCCCTGTTCCGCCTCGGTAGCTTCATGAGCCACATCGATTTCCAACCCAATGGTTTTAGGCCGTGTAAAATCGAGTGGAGTGCCGGAGACATCTCCAACCTCACCGGAAGGAACGAGAGAATCATCGGTCATCAAATAGGATGACGCGTTCAGCGTAAGCACATGATCACCGACAGCTTCGTCCACCGTGCCGCTCAAATTGAAATATGCGTGATCGGCAAGGTTCACCACTGTTGGCTTATCCGTCACGGCCCGGTAGCAAATACGAAGTCCTTCCTCGGTCAAGGTATATACCACAGAGACATCAAGATTGCCGGGATAACCTTCCTCTCCGTCCACACTGTGGTAAGTGAGCACGAGCTTCTGCTGTTCCGAGGAATCAAGAATTTCGACATCCCACAGGCGGTTATGAAAGCCAGTCGAACCACCATGAAGCTGATGCTCACCATGGTTGGCTCCCAGCGCATAAACCTGCCCATCCAACTCGAAAGAGGCTCCACTGATGCGGTTTGCGACACGCCCCACGGTGCAGCCCATAAAAGATTGATCTTTGAGATAGCCGTCCAAAGAATCGTAACCGAGCACCATATCTGCCATGGTCCCCAGCTTGTCAGGAGCAGTAAGAGAAACAAGTGTGGCACCATAATTGGTGACGGTAGCCACCATGCCGCGCTGATTGGTCAGCGAGAACAACTCCGCCTCCCGACCATCCGGCATTGCGCCCCATGTTTCCCGTCTGATATCCATTACGCTCCCCCGCCATTAGAAGACCCGCGCACCAAAAGCTCGGTGTCGAGAGTCACGGTTTCGGGAACAAAATTATCATCTTCAGCTTCAAATTGCTTCATCAAAAGCGTCACGGCGGCGCGCCCCATTTCAAAGGCGGGCTGGTACACCGTGGTCAAAGCGGGGTCGATAAGCGCTGCTGCCGGGGTATCGGAAAAACCGACTAGAGCCACATCCTCGGGAATGCGCACACCCGCTTTCTTGAATTCGGAAAAGAGGCCAACGGCCACAGGATCATTAATAGCGAGGATAGCATCAGGCATCTCATCCATAGCAAGGAAGCGCTTAGCGCCTTCACGCCCATCGTCCTCCCGATAACCGCCGTGCAGGTGAAATTTTTCTTCGTACTCCAAACCGTTGTCACGCAGAGCATCCCGGTATCCTTCGTAACGGTGGCGATTCAATGCGATCCCTTCCTGCCCAGCCATATGGCCGATGCGTTTGTGGCCGCATTCGATAATGTGGGTCACCGCTTCGTAGGCGGCGCGGTAGTCGTCCACCACAACCTTGCTGGTGTCGAGGTCTTCCACGACCCTATCGAACTGGACCAGCGGCACGCCCTGACCAAGCACACTCTCAAGATGGGTATAATCGGTGGTCTCGGATGAGATGGCAATAAGCAGCCCGGCCACCCGGTTGGCCACCATTGCCTGAGTGTTGATCACCTCTCGTGCGAGCAGTTCATTACTCTGGCAAACCATAATGGTGTAGCCATTTTCGTAAGCGACTTCTTCAATGCCGGAGATAACCGTGGAAAAAAAGTGATGCCGGATTTCCGGGACGATGACACCAATGATATTAGACCGCTTCTTCTGGAGCGATTGGGCCAACTGATTTGGCTGGTAGTTGTGCTTCTCGGCAGCTTCGGTAACACGCCGTTTGGTATCCTTGCTGATGTCCGGATGATCGCGCAACGCACGGGATACCGTGGAAGGCGAAATGGAAAGCTCGCGAGCAAGATCCTTGATGGTGAATTGGGGCATGGCTAAGCCCCCATTCCGGATTCAGGGACAACTATAACTTCATTGCCCGGCTTGCGGATATGCAACGGCACGACTGAACCGCTACCGAAAACAGCCTCCATGAAAGAAGTATACGCCTCGACCATTCCCTTCGGCACGTATGCCTGAATGGTTCCGGCAAAACCACCGCCCTGAATGCGCCATGCGCCCTGCCCCTTGAGGAACCGCTCGGTCAGGGTCAGCGCCAGGGGAATCGGCTGTTCTTCCGGTTTGACCGTAGAAATACAGTTTTGCAGCAGCCGCCAGGAGGAGTCGCCAGACTGGAGTACCAACCGCAGAAATTCGTCCATATCGCCTGCCCGCAGAGCCTCGGCCTCGGCCAGCGCACGGTCGGACTCCTCAATGAAATGGAGAAGGCGCAATACACCGCGATCCCCTGCCTGCCCCCGAATGTCGGTCACAGAGCCAAGCACCTGTTCAACCGTCAGGCCACGAGCGACTTGCTGGCCGAGTGCTGCGGCCCCTTTTGCCATCTCCGAGGGAATGGCCGCGTAATCGGGCGTCAGATCTGCGTGACTGCCGCCAGTGTCCACCACCATGAGTTGATAATCCGTGGCTTCGAAATCGAAGTCCACCTCGTTGACCACAGGACTGTCCTGTTTCTCGAAATCAATGGAAAGCACGCCCTGCGCCGAGCAGGCAAGCTGGTCCATGAGACCGCACGGCTTACCAAAATGGATATTCTCTGCCCGCCGCCCGATCTTGGCCAGTTCCAAAGAGGAAACTTCACCTTTATTAAAAAGCTCGCTAAAAATACGGCCGATGCACACTTCGAATGCCGCAGAGGAACTCAGCCCCGCGCCAACCGGCACATTGCCCACGATACAGGCATCAAAAGAGCCGCACGTATGCCCGGACCAGGTGAACCCGTCCGCCACGCCCCGAATCAATGCTTCAGACGTCCCCTCCTCTGAGGGCAACGGCGAAGTATCATTAATATCGACCTCAATGATATCGGGGAATCCTTCAGACTTGATACGGATGACGCCGGTATCCGTGGGGGTCGCCACGGCCAGACAGTCGAAACTGACGGCAGCGGCCAAAACAATGCCGCTGTTGTGGTCAGTATGATTGCCGCCCAACTCGGTCCGTCCGGGAGCACTCACGACCACACACGGCCCGTTGCCCACCCACTCTTCCTGCCGACTCAGCAAGCCATGCAAACGGTTCCGTTGGTCAACCACCTGCTCCTGGCCATACATCTCCACAAGCTGCAGATCCAAGGCACCACTCTGTGCGGCAGCTATGTAGTCGGCCAGTAGTACCATTATACGTTCTCCGTGTAGTGAACTTCGGACAACTCGCGGAGGCGTTTAGCGGCGGCTTCGGCGGTCAAATCGCGCTGGGGCAATGCCATCATCTCAAACCCGACCATGAATTTTTTCACGGACCGGGAACGAAGTAACGGCGGATAGAAATGCATGTGCCAGTGCCAATGAGGGTGTTCGCCCCCGTCGGAGGGATGTTGATGAATTCCCATGGAATACGGGAATGAAGTCTGGAAAAGATTGTCGTAACGAGTGGTTATCCGACCAAGCGCGTCAGCCAAATCGACCCGTTGCTTGTCGTCCATCTCCAAGATGGATCCCATGTGCGCTTTGGGCAGCAGCATTGTCTCAAACGGCCAGACCGCCCAGAACGGGACGACCACAGCAAAGGAGTCATTCTCGAGAATGAGCCGTTCGCCTCCGTCCACCTCACGCTTCAAGTAGCGACACAACAAACACTCGCCTTCAGTCTCAAGATGCGCTTGCTGACGAGCATCCTCCATGCCCGGATACATCGGTACTGAACCGGTGGCCCATATCTGGCCGTGAGGATGAGGATTGGAGCATCCCATGACAGCGCCACGGTTCTCAAAAATCTGAACGTAGCCAATATCTTCCCGCGCACCGAGTTCCTCGAACTCTCTGCACCAGACATCCACCACTTTTTTCACGCGCTCTACACCGAGACGGGCCATATTCAAATCGTGGCGGGGCGAATAACAAATAACCCGGCATAAACCGGGCTCAGGCTCGGCCACCAGCAGGCCGTCTTCATAGGGAGTATCGTCAGGAGAGGCAGGCAACAATGCCGCAAAGTCGTTGGTAAAGACGTAAGTGGAATCGTAATCGGAATTGATTGCGCCGCCTGCCCGTTTATTACCAGGGCAGAGATAACAGCCGGGATCAAAATCAGGCAGCGTGGACAAGTCCGCATCTTCTTGCTGACCTTGCCATGGACGCTTGGTGCGATGCGGAGAGACCAACACCCATTCTCCGGTGAGCTGATTGAGCCGCCTATGTGGCGTATCATCGAAATACATGCCTTCCCCTACTGCCTTTCAATCCGCGAATTGCCCAAACCTGCGATCTAAAAAATGATTTTCGCAAACGTTACCGCAAACGTTTGCAGTGCAGTCTCTCAACAAACCACACCGTCACAAATCTGTCAAGATCGAGCTAAAAAAAGAGCGACCTCTCATCATGAAAAAAGCAAAGTTAGAGCGGGAAAAGCGACATCAGGAAAGACACCCCCCCCCCCGGACGCAAACTGTCCGATGGGAAAGGATTCGACTTAAGCCGGGACTTGGGAAAGAACCTGAGCAATGGTGGCAGCCACCTGAACGGAAAAGCAGAGCCGCGCCTCGGTTTCATGGAACAGAACATCCATGTAAACAACTTCGCCAAACTGCCACGATTCATTGCCGCTGTCGGTTATGAGGGGCAACTCTGTAGCTTCATCCAGCTCGAACTCCACCGGGATCATCCCCTTCCTTTCCGGCCCCATGGTTGCCTGACTCATGTTGGACAGCGCAGCCGCCATGGGAGCGCACGCCGCCAAGGCGATGGGCAGATACAATTCCCCGAACTGGAGGAGGCAGACATCGTGATCTTCCAAAAGCATGGCCTGGACCTCAATGTCGAGCACCTGAAAAAGATATGGTCCCTTGTCACCGAATTCAACTCGCTGGCCTTGGTCAGACATGATTGCTCCCTGATGGATGGTATTCTTGAAGTGACGGAAACATACTGTTTCCAAGGGTGGAGCGCAAGTTGGCGTCTACCTGAAATGGCCGGGAAAGGTGATAAAAAACCACGCGTTGCCACCAACGGCTGGATTGAGCTACTATGCGGATTCAACAGCGAGGATTACAATATGAAAAAAGTCAGAATCGGGGTGCTCAGCACCGCCAAGATAGGCCGTACAAAAGTCATACCGGCCATGCAGAAAGGCAAACTCACTGAGGTAGTGGCCATTGCCTCCCGCAATAAGGAAAAGGCGCAAGAAGTGGCCAACGAACTTGGTATCGCCAAAGTTCACGACAGCTACGACAAATTGCTGAAAGACAAGACAGTGGATGCGGTCTATATCCCGCTGCCCAACCACCTGCACGTGGAATGGACCATCAAGGCACTGAACAAGGGCAAACACGTATTGTGTGAAAAGCCCATGGGCCTCAACGACGAAGAGGTCAACAGAATCATCAACGCCACGGTCACTGCCCCGGACATCAAGATCATGGAGGCATTCATGTACCGCTTCCATCCCCAATGGATCGAGGCCAAAAAACTAGTGGATGAAGGCGGCATCGGTGATCTGGTGACCATCCAATCCTTCTTTTCCTATTTCAACGACGATCCGGACAACATACGCAATAAAGCCGACATGGGCGGTGGCAGCCTCATGGACATCGGCTGCTATCCGGTCTCACTGTCCCGATTCATCTTCAATGCCCAACCACGCCGAGTTATGAGTTTCGCGGACAAGGACCCACATTTCGGCACTGACCGCACCTTCTCCGGCATGATGGATTTCAACGGACGTATTTCCACCTTCACGTGTTCCACCCAGCTGGCGCCCTATCAGCGGGTCAACATACTGGGCACCACAGGTCGAATTGAAATCAAGATTCCCTTCAACGCCCCGCCGGATGAGCCGTGCATCCTCATCCATCAGGACGGCACCACAGGCCAGACCATCATGCGCACTCTGAAAATGGAAGTGGCCGACCAATACACCCTTCAGGGCGACGCTTTTGCGCGCTGTATCCTCGAAGACACACCGCCTCCGGTTTCCATCATGGACGCCTGGGACAATATGCACACCATCGACGCCCTGTTCAAATCCGTTGAAACAGGTCAATGGCAAGGGTGCTAACAACCATCTCACCAACTAAAAATGCCCGCTTTAAGCGGGCATTTTTCTCTATTCATCAAAATAAAATCATAAACCATTCTCGCGGGCCTTTTGTAAGACGAGGCTAAGCATAGCGGCAACATCTTTCACCTCAACGGGTTTAGAAATGTAGCCGTCCATACCTGCGGAAAGGAACTTCTCCTTGTCCCCGACCATGGTGTAGGCGGTCATGGCAAAGATGGGGATTCCTTTGCAAGCCTCGCCAGCCCACCCTTCTCGAATGGCATGAGTCGCTTCCACGCCGTCCATTTCCGGCATCTGAACATCCATGAACACGGCGTCAAAAGCGTGCTCCTTCAGCAATTCAACAGCAACTACTCCATTCACCGCCACAGTGACCTCGCAGCCTAGTTTTTCTAAAATCCGTTGCCCTACCATGGAATTGACTCGGTCATCTTCAACCAGAAGGAGACTTAGGCCTGAGGCTTTCCCGTCCTCGCTAAGAACGGGCTGAGCATCCACTTCGCCCAACTTTTTCTCTAGGAAAGGGAGCACAACATAGAAGGTGGTGCCCTCACCTTCATTGCTCTCCACAGAAATATTACCGCCCATGAGGTCAACCAGACGCTTGCAAATGGAAAGGCCAAGACCCGCTCCCTGGTACTGGCGGGCATATCCTCGACTGCCCTGAACAAAGGGTTTGAACAGGGAATCTAACACTTCCTTGCTAATACCGATGCCGGTATCCTGGACCGAGAACAGAATTCGGTGCTCCCCCTTGCGAATAGGAGAAAGCCGGGAAACGTCCAGATGGACATCCCCCTCGTCCGTGTACTTAAGGCCATTCCCAACGAGATTGGTAAGCACCTGCTGAAGGCGCGCGCTATCGCCCACCACATGGCGAGGAACGTCATCCCCTATCCGGCAGTGCAGATTGACACCACTTCCATCAAAGGAAATGCGGAAAAACTCCCTGACCTGTTTGACCATATTACGCAAATGAAACGGCTGGCTTTCCAACGCCATCTTACCTGCTTCCACCCGCGAAATATCGAGAATGTCAGAGAGCAGACGATTGAGCCGAACCGCTGATTCCACACCGGCCTGAGCATATTCACGCTGCGTCTCATCCAATTGCGTTGCCTGCAACAGGGTGAGCATCCCCTGAATGCCGTTAAGCGGCGTTCGAACTTCATGACTCATGTTAGCCAGAAATTCCGACTTGGTCCGATTAGCAGCCTCGGCATCTTCCTTGGCCTGAACCAATTGGTTGTGAATGCGCTTAATCTCAGTCAAGTCAACATCCACGCAATACATGACCTTGTCGCCCAAGGGAGTCTCTTGCATGACATGAGAGGAGTAAACCGGCACGGCACGGCCGTCCTTATGAACAAGCTCCAGTTCGCCAGCCGGGATCTCAATGCCATCCTTAACCCAAGCCGCATGTCCGGCTTTGACTGGTTCGTGCAGGGGTTCCGGGATAATCAGATCTTCAAGAAGCTGCCCCATAGCCTCCTCCTGAGGATATCCATACAGCCGCTCGCTCGCGGGATTCCAATAAACGACCTTCCGATTTCTGTCGTAACCCTGGACGGCGATCATCTCCACATTTTCAAAGATATTACGGAAACGCTTTTCGCTCTCACGGATAACCTCATTGGCCCGTTTGATCTTGGTGATATCCATGGCAACAAAGGTCAAACCATCCTTGGGAGCGTCTGGATTCATGGGCGTAATGGCAACCAGGACGTCCAATATGGAGCCATCCTTACAGACCCACTGCGCCTCAGATGTGGCAGTTTCCACGCTTTCCATCTGGTCATAAACAAGCTTGCCAACCCGCTCAAATTCTTCATCCGAAATATAAGCAATACGGGTAGACTGGCCGAGCAACTCATCCCGAGTGTACCCTAACATTTTAAAAAGGTAGTCATTTCCTCGAGTAAAAACCCGGTCCTTGACTACCCCGATACCTGCCTGAGAAACCCTGACGATGCTCTCCAATTCCGCTTCTCTTGCCTCCAAAGCCTCCACGGAACGCTTTCGCTCAGTAATGTCCATGTCAATTCCAAGCACTTTGGAGACCTTACCCTCACTATCAAAAATGGGGACCGCATGAAGAGCGTGCCATTGGTCCAGATGTTCCAGGTACAACTCTTTGTAATGCGTCGCCCCGGTATCCCTGGCCATGACCGTCGGACAATCTTCACAAACCTCATTTCGCTCATGGCAATATCCATGGCACTTTATGCCCGCCAATTCACAATGCGAGAATGAATCCTTCAATGCCCGGTTGCTCCACTCAATCTCCAGGTTGTCGTCGTAAAGGAGCACTCCCGCATTGATGGAGGAAAGAATGGTGTCGTACTTATCTCTTTCGGCCTGAATCTCATCATGAAAATCCCGGTACTTTGTGATGTCTCTGCATATATGCAGCACACCTGTCACCTCGCCAGATTGATTCCGCCGAGCGGTATACTTGCCCTCCACATAACGCCTGCCAACGCCCGGAAAAGTGATCCAGTGTTCAAAATGGACGTCTTCTCCGGCAAAACATTTTTCCTTTAATTCAGAAAGAGAGATGCCCACTTCGCTCGGAACTATCAGTGCCCCGGCATCCGCGCCAAGGATATCGCCCCGCTCCACTCCCCAAAAACGGCAATATTCTATATTGGCAACAACATACCGTAACTCCCTATCAAATAAAGCAATCAGATCTCTGGACTGATCAAAAACACTTTGTATTTCCTGCAAATCCATTTGGCAACCTCACTGAGAACCGCACTTTACTAGCCTTACCAACTATATTTAATTACTATTTCAGCAAAAATGTGCAAGCTTTTTTATGTCACCCCAGAAACAAGAAAGGGCCCGCACTTACGTGCGAGCCCTTGATGATTAGCAAATATGCTCTGCTTACTTGATGAACAGGATCTCCTGATAACTCGGCAGGGGCCACAGATCGTCGGCCACTTCGCCTTCCAGCCTGTCTGCAACTTCGCGAACAGCCAGCATGGCAGGCAGAATATCACTGGTCTTATACTGTGCTTCGATTTCCAGGGACTTGAAGTCGTCCTTGAGCATCAGCTTTTCAAGAGCGCCAGTGGCTTTATCGAGAGCGGTGACCAGCGTAGTGATCTCTTTCAGAGCCGGGGTAGGAGCCTTGATGCCTGCGGCCTTGAGGTTGGCGGCGGTACCGGCCAGTTCCCCCTGATAGCGGACTGCGGCAGGCAAAATGATGGTCTTGGCGATCTTGGCAACCAGCGCAGACTCTGTCTGGATGTGCTGATTATACTGCTCGTGGAAGATCTCGCAACGGGAGTGCAGTTCATCATGAGACAGGACTTCGTACTTTTCAAAAACCGCGATAACTTCCTTGTCTACAATAGCAGGCAAAGCATCGGGAGTGGTCTTGAGATTGGGCAGGCCGCGCTTGGCTGCTTCCGTCTGCCATGCATCGGCGTAACCATCGCCGTTGAAGATAACGTGACCATGCTTCTTCATGATGCTCTGGATAACCTTCTGGGTGGCTTCGTTGAGCTTGACTTTTTTCTTGGTCAGCTTCTCGATTTCATCGCAAACGAAATCCAGGGACTCAGCCATGATGGTATTCAAGGCAACCTGAGAACCGGCGATGGACTGGTTGGAACCAACTGCACGGAACTCGAAACGATTGCCGGTGAAGGCGAACGGAGATGTGCGGTTGCGATCGCCAGAGTCACGCGGCAGCAAAGGCAGGGTGTCGACACCCACGCGGAGCTTGCCTTTGGCCTTGGTACCCTTGAGGTCGCCCAATTCAATCTGGTTGAAGATCTCAGCGAGCTCGCCACCCAAGAAGATGGAAATGATAGCCGGAGGAGCTTCATTGGCGCCGAGACGGTGGTCGTTGCCTGCGGAGGCAACCACGGCACGAAGCAGATGGGCGTATTTTTCCACTGCACGGATGGTAGCAGCAGTCACTGCCAGGAACTGCATGTTCTCTGCCGGAGTGTCACCGGGGGAGTACAAGGAACCCTGAGAAGGAGTAGACAAAGAGTAATTGAGATGCTTGCCAGAGCCATTGATGCCAGCAAACGGCTTTTCATGCAGCAGACAGGCCATGCCGTGCTTTTTGGCAATGGCTTTCAGGGTGGTCATAATCATCTGGTTATGATCAGTGGCCAGGTTGGCCTGCTCGTAAATGGGTGCGATCTCGAACTGGCCGGGAGCCACTTCGTTGTGACGGGTCTTGATCGGCACACCGAGCTTGTAAAGTTCGCGCTCCACTTCCAGCATGAAGGCAAGTACGCGGGAAGGGATGGCACCGAAGTAGTGGTCATCCAGTTCCTGTCCCTTGGCGGGCTTGGCACCGAAGAGAGTACGGCCACAAACCATGAGGTCAGGGCGGGCGAAATAAAAGTTGCGATCCAGAAGGAAGTATTCCTGCTCCGGCCCGGCGTTGGAAGTAACCATGTCGCCAGAGTCGTCACCAAAGAGTGTCAGGAAGCGCTGCCCAGCCTTGTTGACGGCCTGGTTCGAGCGCAGCAGAGGGGTCTTTTTATCCAGCGCGTGGCCCTTCCAGGAAACAAAGGCAGTGGGGATACAAAGGAAAGTGCCGTTGGGGTTTTCCAGGATATAAGCCGGATTGGTCACGTCCCAGGCGGTGTAACCACGGGCTTCGAAGGTAGCGCGAAGGCCACCGGACGGGAAGGAAGATGCATCAGGCTCGCCCTGAATGAGGAGCTTGGGATCGAATTCGGCAATAGCGCCGCCTTCATCATCAGGAGTCAGAAATCCGTCATGCTTTTCAGCGGTGAGACCGGTCAGAGGATAGAAAACATGGGTGTAGTGAGTTGCGCCCTTGGCAATAGCCCACTCTTTCATAGCAGCAGCAACCGGGCCAGCAATGGAAGCGTCCATTTTCTGGCCGGTTTTCTTGGTTGCCATCAAGGACTTGAATACATCCTTGGGCAACATGCTCTTCATAACCTTGTCGCTGAAGACATTGGAACCGAAGACCTCGGTGGGGGTAGTCTCAGCAAAGTTAAGGGGCTTCACGTCTGATTTAAAATTGGTGACAGCATTAATGGCAGTCTGACGAGTCTGATATCCGCTCATGATGATCTCCTTCCAGGCAAAAATGGTTTTCCGGCTAATCCGGATAAAAGGGCGCCTAACCCTCGAGTGTCTGGCGTCCTCTTTACCAAGTTGCGTGCCAAACAAAAAATATAATTTAAAAACAGTAGCTTATGACTTTAACCTCATTTAAAACAACAGAAAATACAACAAAATTGTTATTTCTGGCGTGTTTTGCCATTGTTTCTATGACAAAATTGATAAAAATAACATCTTTTTTTGGAACACACCAAATTAAATGACTTTATTGCTCACATTAATGGAAAGAAAATCTGCCGCAAAAGAACTTTTACTGAAAACGGGGCAAAATGCCCAACTTTTTCCCATTTTTGAGGGAACTGGATAACGCCGGATATAAATTTTATTACATCTAATATAAAACCGTTCGCCCCTTGTTCCCTAAATGGCTAAAAGGGCGGGTCGGAATGGAATTCAAGAGGTTTTCGTGTGACGGGATGACGAAACCGGAGCGTCCAAGCGTGCAGTTTCAACTGCCCGGGGCCAGTCCCTCTCCCGTAAAGACGGTCACCCACAATAGGAACGCCGATTCCTTTGGCGTGGGAGGAATGCAAACGAAGCTGGTGCGTACGGCCGGTAAGCGGCCGAAATTCAACACGAGTCATACCGTCTTCAATGCCGAGCTTGCGCCAGCGTGTGGTGCCGAGCTTCCCCTTCTCCGGGTCATATACTTGATAGGGGCGATTGTCCGGATCAAGCCGGAAAGAAAGTTCAATGACGCCTCCGGTCTCCTCCACCACTCCGTCCAACAAAGCGATATATCGCTTGCCGACGAGCTTTTCCATGAACTGGATAGAGATATTTCGGTGCGCTTTCTCGGTAAAAGCGAGGACCAGCAGGCCGGATGTGTCCTGATCCAACCGGTGAACAGATGGTTGCTCGATGGAATGAGGGTACCGCTCCCGGACACGGGAAACCACGCAATCCTGATTAGCCTCCCCTTTGCCCGGCACGGAAAGAAGCCCACTGGGCTTGTCCACCACCACGATGTGGTCGTCTTCGTAAAGGACGGTCAGTCCATCAGGGATAATCATGTCCCGCACGCCTCACAAAGCATGTATCCCATTATCCGCTCACATTTTTCATGACAGGTGGCATAAATACCACCGTGTTTGCGGGTACCGGAGCGGTTCTCCTTGCCAACAAAAAATTCGGCAAGACCAAGCGGAGTCAATGAATGACGAGTGGCGTATCCAATGAGCTTGGGACCACAGCAGTCGCCGGTGCCGGTGGGAATGCCCCCATCCCCGGTCACGATATCCGGCAGAGACCGAAGTTCACCGCAAATATTAGGAATCTTGTAGAGATTATGGATGTCTTTCATAAGTGCCTGGGAAATAGCCTTGCGCTTTTCCACGAGCTTGGTCCGCTTGGGACTCCCTTTCGATTCTTCATCAATCTGACGACCGAGCCGCTTAATGTGACGCTCCACTCCAGAGCTCATCTGCTCGAAATGCTCCACATTGATGAGAGGCGGCACCCAACCATCGACTTCCCACACGCCATTGTATTGGCCCGAAAAAGCCTTGAGCACCCCGGTTCGACCGTCCATGTTACGCACGACAAGCACGCCGAACATCTGTCCGCGAGCGTCGCCCCATAGATAGTCCGTGGAAAAACGAGGATCGGCCTGTTCGTCTGGAACGCCATAATCGATACGATTCTTCTCATTAAGCGTCTTAAAAAGACGCTTGGCGAATTGTGCTGCATACCCCATCATCATGGAGTGCTCGCGAGTACAAATACCGCAAAAGCCATGGGCTGCGAGACGCGTATCGAATTTGCCGGATATAGTAATCGGTTCCATCAGCATATAAAAAACCCCACTATAATTACAGTGGGGTCAGTTTACACTCTTTGTCTTTGAAGACAATAACTTTAATTAGGACGGAAGCCCTTTGGAACCAAGGAACTTGACCGACATGATCTCGTACTCAATCCTGCCGCGCGGAGCGTCCACGATGGTCTCGTCACCCTCTTCCTTGCCCAGAAGAGCCAAGCCCATGGGGGACAGGACCGAGATGGAGCCGTTCTTGTGATCGGCATCATCAGGACCAAGGAGTAAGAACGTGCGAGTCTCTTCAGTGTCCAGATCTTCCACCACCACGGTAGCGCCAAAAGTGGCTTGCTCACCGCTCAGGGCATCCAGATCAAAGACATCAAACAGAGGCATACGGGAGTTGATGTAGGCGATACGAGCTTCGAGCATGCCCTGACGTTCGCGGGCAGCGTCGTAACCGGCGTTCTCACTGAGGTCGCCCTCTTCGCGAGCTTCCTTGATGGCCTGGATAATAGCAGGGCGCTGGGCCTTAAGGTCATCCATTTCCTGCTTTAACTTCTCGTACCCCTGCTTGCAAATGGGAATGCGGTCCATGATTAATCCTCTCTAACTCGTTGGAAAAAGTATAAAAAAAAGATGCAGATCGCGCGGCTTCTAATAGAGGGTCCGCGCCCCTGCAGTTTGCGTCATTTAATTTCGACAATCCACAGATATTACATCCTTGGCTCGTGGTCAAGTATAGTCGTACCAGCCTTTTTAGAGAGCACTCTGTCGATAATAAAAAACCCCGGCTGCTAAAGCAACCGGGGCTGAATTTTGCAGAGTGCTCTTCCGCCTACGGGAAAAGTACCTCGCACTGCTCGTTGCCATCTTCGTGCTTGACGATCTCGCCGATGCGATAGGCATCCACGTCATCACGCTTATCCAGAAGGTCCATGGCCTTGTCTGCATCAGCGGCGTCCACAATGAGAATGTAGCCAATGCCGCAGTTGAATATCTGGAGCATTTCCGGCCAGGAGAGGTCGCCCTGCTTCTGGATCCAGTCGAAAATAGGAAGCATCGGCCAAGAGCCGAACTCCACGCGGGCGGCCACATCATCGGGCAGCACACGGGGAATGTTGTCATAGAAACCGCCGCCTGTGACATGAACCATGCCCTTGATGGTCAAAGCGTCCATGACTTCAAGAACCGGCTTCACATATAGATTGGTGGGCTGAATCAGCACGTCGGCAACACTCTTGTCCGTACCCGGAAAAGTGTCGTCCGCCTTGAGACCGGATTCACCGTAGAGCTTACGGATAAGGGACCAACCGTTGGAATGAGCACCGGAGGAAGCCAGACCGATGAGCACATCGCCCTCGCTCACATCCTTGCCAGTGACCATCTTGGGGGAATCCACGAGACCCACGGCAAAGCCGGACAGGTCATATTCGCCGTCCGGGTAGAAGCCGGGCATCTCAGCGGTCTCGCCGCCCAGCAGTGCGCAATCAGACTGACGACAACCGTCGCACACGCCCGAGACGACCTGCTCGGCTACGCCTGACTCAAGCTTGCCCGTAGCAAAATAATCGAGGAAAAATAGGGGCTTTGCACCCTGAACCAACACATCGTTGACAGACATGGCCACCAGATCGATGCCCACGGTGTCATGACGGTCGAACATGAAGGCGAGCTTGAGCTTAGTGCCCACACCGTCGGCTCCAGCCACTAGCATGGGGGCTTCCATGCCCGCTACTTCCGGTTTGAAAAGACCGCCGAAGCCGCCGATATCGGTAGCCACGCCGGGGGTGAAGGTGGATTTGACCATATTCTTGATACGGCCCACGAATCGGTTACCCTCTTCGATATCCACACCAGCTGCTGTATAAGCCTGGGAACGTTTGGCGCTGTCGCTCATGTCTCTCTCCTGAATAAGCGTTAAGCCTAAATAAGCGTTAAGATGGAAGCTCTATAAGGTGTTGAGGCCCCAAGTTCAAGTATAGACTTACACGGCTCACCAATTGCATTGCCACAAGCACCACCAGTGTATATGTATATAAATAAGAGGAACCCCACCGAACTTAGGAGGCAACCATGCGTTATTTAAGCAAGATATTCCTCATAGCCGTCACCTCAATCATTTTGACAGGCGCCTTGGCTATGGCCGGAACAAAATTTCAAAATAAAGATACTGCCAAGAATAGGCAAAATAATTCGTTTGGCACTCAGCCCAGGGAAGAAAGGGATGCGGTAACGACCATCAAGTCCAAGGCCCACGAAGATAATGCCATCGAGTCCAAGCGCCCAAAAAGGAAGCAGGAAAACCAAAATGAGAATTTGTATATCTCCGTAGAACCTGAAATCAAAATCAAGAAATAAACATCATGAAACAAGCACGACTCTGGAAACCACTGAAACAGGGGACGATTCAATGCCGACTCTGTAACCATTATTGCGCAATCCAATCCGGTAAGCGTGGCATTTGTGGCGTGCGTGAAAATCGAGAGGGAACCCTCTATGCCCTCAACTACGACAAAATAGCGGCCATCAACCTTGATCCAGTAGAGAAGAAGCCGCTCTATCATTTCCAACCAGGCACCCACACCCTCTCTTTTGCCACCATGGGATGCAATTTCACCTGCTCATTTTGCCAGAACTGGACCCTCTCCCAGCCTCCGGGAGATGACGGCACCATTCAGGGCCAAGCCGCCACGCCAGAACAACTGGTAAACGAAGCTGTCCGTCTCGGCGCGGCCTCCATTTCTTATACATACTCCGAGCCAACCATCTTTTTTGAAATAATGGAAGACACAGCCATACTTGCCCATGAGCATGGCCTGAAAAATATCATGGTCTCCAACGGGTTCATGAGCAAAGAATGCCTCGACGCCCTTACACCGCACATTGATGCCATTAATGTGGACCTCAAGTGCTTCACCGAATCCTTTTACAAGGAGCTGGCCGGAGCACGCCTGAAGCCCGTCCTCGACAACCTCAAAAGAATCAAACACGAACTCGACTGGTGGCTGGAAATTACCACCCTGCTCATCCCCGGGAAAAATGACTCACCCGAAGAACTCGATCAACTCACGGATTTTCTCGCCAACGAGATCGGCGCGGATACGCCATGGCACATCTCTCGATTCCACCCCGACTATAAGATGGAGGATACACCAGTCACTCAAAGCGATTCCCTCCAGTATGCATACGACCTTGGAAAAAAAAAGGGACTCAAGTATGTGTATGTCGGCAATATGCCCGGCCTGGACAAGCAGCACACCGACTGTCCTGACTGCGGCCGCGAGCTTATTAATCGCACTGGTTTCACACCCGGCAAGCTAGACATTCGAAGCGGTAAATGTCCCCATTGCGGCGCCGCGATCCCAGGCGTGGATATGGGCGGCACGAATAATAATTAATGGAGCTTGCTTTTGAATACGTTATTAAGTAGGTAATCACTCCCTTCGGGGCGTGGCGCAGTTTGGTAGCGCGCCTGCTTTGGGAGCAGGATGCCGGGAGTTCGAATCTCTTCGCCCCGACCAGGATAGAAACAGGACCGCAGTGTAACACTGTGGTCCTTTTCATTTTTTTTACCATTTTCAATGCATCACCCCCCCCTGACGACCCCCTTCCAAATCGTTTATTCATGCAAATCAGATATATTTCACAGACAATGAAAGCTGCGCTCTTTGCATCATAAATAGTGAAATCGCTGACGCCGAGTCCATGATCAACAGTGCTTCAATAACTCCAGAGCAGCAAAAACAGCGATGCCCATGTTAGCCGAGGAAGGCCGCCTCGACTGGAACGTCTATACCAATAATAGATTTTATCTATCGACAGTGTTTATTATATCGCTTTTTTGCAGATTTTTTCTTTTAAGGCCTTCACAAAAGGCGTAAGTTTATGTAATTGCCTTTTATCAGATAGGAATAATTCCTACATACGACGAGCAATTAGCAATTTAATAGTAACGAGGAGTTTGCCATGCCAAAAAAAGCAGATCCTTCCTGCGACCGTCCTGGTAGCAGTGTCGTGGAAGAGTCGGCTGCCCCAGAGGCTCCGCAGTCCGAAACCCAACCCGTGGAGGAAAAACCCATGATTAGAGTAGGCCAGAAAGCCCCCGATTTTACCGCTCCAGCATACATTGATGGCGGCTTTGGTTCTGTCCAGCTGTCCGAATACCTTGGCCAGTGGGTCGTACTTTGTTTCTACCCGGGTGATTTCACCTTTGTTTGAGCAACCGAAGTCTCTGCGGTCGCAGAGAAAAATGCTGAATTCGAAAAGCTCGGCGTCCAGGTACTCTCCATGTCCACCGACTCCATGTTTGTCCACAAGATGTGGGAACAAGACGAACTTTCCAAGATGATCACCAAGGGCAAAGTACCCTTCCCCATGCTGTCCGATGGCGGCGGCAATGTCGGCAAGATGTTCGGCGTATACGACGAAGCTGCAGGCGTTGATGTCCGTGGCCGATTCCTCATCGACCCCGATGGTGTTGTTCAGGGCTTTGAAGTCCTGACCCCGCCCGTTGGCCGCAACGTCAACGAAACGTTGCGCCAAATTCAGGCATTCCAGCTCGTTCGTAAGACCGGCGCTGGTGAAGTCACCCCCTCTGGCTGGAGACCCGGCAAGACCACCCTGAATCCCGGCCCCGACCTCGTCGGCAAAGTTTGGGAAAAGTGGACTGTCGACCAGGCTTTCGACGACTAGCCACAAACTAAACCAAGACCAAAGGCCCTCTGGAACACCGGAGGGCCTTTTCCAATCAAACAACGGAGAAGTAACGTGTTCGCACTTTTTGCATTCAATGGTGAACTCATGTGTTTTGTTCACGTCCTGCTCAATGCCCTTGATATGAAGACAAAGGGCAAGGACGCAAAAATCGTTATCGAAGGCGCTGCCGTCAAACTTGTCGGCGAGCTGGAAAAAGAAAGCTGCCCCTTCAACGCAATCTACCTCAAAACCAAAGAAGCCGGACTCATCGACGGTGTGTGTAAGGCATGTTCTGCCAAGCTCGGCGTGATGGAATCTGTCGAAGCATCCGGTCTGCCACTGCTGGATGACATGATGGGCCATCCCTCAATGTCCGCATACACAGACAAAGGTTATAGAGTCATCACCTTCTAAGGTCGTAAATACGCACTCAAAACGCGACTTCGAGGAAAAAAACTCGGAGTCGTTTTTTTGTGGCAACTCCAAATGCAAGCTTCAAAGGTGGACAAACGGCGCGTTTTGCCATAGAGAACCACAGTTTTTGGGGAGAAAAACGGGATTAATTCGGCCAAAATGCGCTACTCACGCATAAACGACGAAATTAGTTCCAATTTCTGGCGACGCAGGCAATGGCCTCAACATCGCATTTTTTATTTCCGCTCGGTGAAAGGCGGAATAGACTTTCAAACACAGGTGAACATAATGGCTCAACGTGAACAATGGGGCTCTCGCGCAGGATTTATCCTGGCTGCTGTCGGCTCAGCAATCGGCCTGGGAAACATCTGGCGCTTCCCTTACATGGCTTACGAAAACGGCGGCGGCGCCTTTCTTATCCCGTACATTTTTGCTCTGCTCACCGCAGGCATTCCCTTCATGATCATGGAATTCGGCATGGGTCACAAATATCGTGGCTCCGCCCCCAAAGTTTTCCGCGCCCTCGGCGAGAAATGGGAATTCCTCGGCTGGATGCAGGTCTTCGTGGCTTTTGTCATCTCAGTATACTATGTGGCCGTCATCGGTTGGACGATCAACTATACGGGCTTCGCTTTCAATCAAGCATGGGGCGCTGATCCAAAAGGATTCTTCTTTGGAGAATACCTCGGCCTGACCGGTTCCCCCTTTGAATTGGGCGGCATCCGCTGGTCCATCTTCGCGGCCTGTTCCCTGGCCTGGGGTGTAACCTGGCTCGCCATCACTTCCGGTGTTCGCGCCGGTATCGAGCGTGCCTGCAAGGTCCTGATCCCGACCCTGTTCGTCCTGGTTCTGGTTCTTATCGCCCGCGTGGTTAACCTGCCCGGCGCAATGGACGGCCTGAACTTCCTGTTCCAGCCCGACTTCTCCAAACTGGCAGACTTCGGCGTATGGGCTGACGCATACGGCCAGATCTTCTTCTCGCTCTCCCTCGGCTTCGCTATCATGCTGGCCTACTCCAGCTACCTGCCCAAGAAGTCTGACATCAATAACAATGCAGCCATGACCGTATTCATCAACTGTGGCTTCTCCATGCTCGCAGGTGTCATGATCTTCTCCGTGCTGGGCAACATGGCCCAGGCCACTGGACAGGCTGTTGCTGACGTTGCTGGCGGCGGTGTTGGCCTTGCCTTCATCACCATCCCTGCAGCCATCAATACAATGCCCGCTCCGGCGTTCTTTGGCACCCTGTTCTTCCTCTGCCTAACCATGGCAGGCGTCAGCTCCCACATCTCCATTGTGGAAGCCGTCTCCTCCTCCTTCATCGACAAGTTCGGTTGGAGCCGCAAGAAGACTGCCACCGTCGTTTGTGCAGCCGGTTACGCTCTGACTGTGGTATTCACCACTGGCGGCGGCCTGCTGATCCTCGACATCGTTGACCACTTCATTAACAACCTCTGCATCCTCGGCCTCGCTCTGGCAGAGATCACTCTGATGAGCTACGTCATCGGCCTGGACAACATCCAGCGCGATGTAAACGCCACTTCCGACTTCTCCGTCGGCCAGATGTGGAAAGCTTGCCTCAAGCTCGTCACTGTCGCTGTACTCGGCTACACTTTCGTGATGAACATTTACACCGACATGGGTACCCCTTACGGCGGATACGCTGGTAAGGATCTGATCCTGCTTGGCTGGTCCATGCTCCCGGTAGCCTTCGTCCTGGCAATGGTCATTCACAAGAGGCAGGCAGCAGCCAGCTTCATCAGCAACGATTAGGAGACAACAATGACTACTTCCGCAATCATCATGATGATCTTCGGCCTCGGCATCACTTGGGGCGGCGCAGCTTTCTGCATACGCCTCGCCATGAAGAAGCAGGGCAAATAACAGCTCACTACTGAACCAATAGCAAAGGGGCGGCATCTTCGGATGCCGCCCCTTTTATTTGGATGAACAAATCGTATTTAAACGTAGCAGTACATCACCACAAAATGGCAGACCGTGCCGCCGATGACGAAGAGATGGAATATCTCGTGAAAACCAAAATGCTTGGGGATAGGATCGGGCCACTTGACGGCGTAAATGACTGCGCCCACAGAATAGGCCACACCGCCCGCTACCAGCCATGCAAGCGCAGGGGTGGAAAGAGCTTGCACCAGCGGGTAGATACCCACCAGCACCAACCATCCCATGGCAAGGTAAATAGCCGTAGAAAACCAGCGAGGCGCATTCAGCCAGAATATCTTCATGGTAATACCGCCCAGGGCCAACCCCCAGACAACGCCGAAGATGGACCAGCCCCACGGGCCACGCAAAGGAATAAGACAGATAGGCGTGTACGTAGCTGCTATGTAGAAAAAGATCATGGAATGATCCACCCGGCGCAAAGCCCGAATCCCTTTTTCGGACAAGGGCAGCCAGTGATACAGAGTGGATGCGGTGTAGAGCAAAATCATGCCGCCACCAAAGATGGAGAAAGTCACAATATGCCACGGCATGAAAGGATCCATTGAACGCTGAATCAGAAAGATGGTGGCAAACACCGCCAACACGGCAGCTATAAGATGAGTAAGACCACTGATCGGATCACGCAAGCTCGAAACCATGACAACTCCCCCTTGAGAAATTCACATGGTTACACCATATGCAAAAATACAGAGTTAAACAACCGCTTGAACCCCACTTCACCAAACAGTCGCACACAGCACGGCAGATCAGGCAAGGTGGGATCAAATCTCGGTTAATCCATAAGTCGAGGAACTGAATCCGAAGACGCGCACTCTTCAGCATCGGCCAACATATCGGCCAAGGTGAATGAGTTAAGACGATCATACATGGCCTCGGCAGCTTCGTGCCAGAGACGACGGGTCAGGCAGACATCCAAACGAGAGCACTCGTTGCTGCCACTACGGCATTCCACCAGAGTGTCATCGCCTTCAAGAACACGCACCATTTCGCCCATGGGAATCTCAGAAGCTGGTCGAGCCAAACCATGACCACCACGGGGACCGCGCTTGCTCTTTATATATCCTGCTTCCTTAAGCTTCCTGATGAGCTTTTCCAGGTATTTCACAGAGACGCCCTGCCGCTCAGCAATGTCCTGAATTCGGACCAAGCCCTCATCGCAATGCTGGGCAATATCAACAGCCATTCTGGTTCCATAACGGCTTCTCGTCGTCAGTCGCATATCATCTCCGGTTCGTTATATCTTGTGTCTCAATATAGTATTAAACCATCTGAACTAATTCTAAAACAACTTGGACTACATACCATGCCACGGCACATTGAGCCAATATCCCCCAATGAGTTCCTCCTGTGTATTTTCCGGCACTACGCCATACTGCTACACAAGAAAACAGTGTCCACAACGTGAGCACTCCCCATATGCCATATGCGATCAGCATACACTCGAAACTGATGCTCGCCAAAGGCGTAAGTAAAAACATAGCCCCTCTGAGCGCGACGAACACTACAAAGAAAAATACCCAAAAAGTTCTGCACAGCGGTACATCGCCCCGCCACAACTCCTTTAAGAAATTCACTATTCGCCTCCACAAAAAACGGTACAACTTATAGGGGAATTATCACAAAAAGAGGGCTGCGACAACAAATCGCAGCCCGAACATATTTCCGACAAAAAGAGTCTGAATTATCAGGAGTTACGGCTTTTCATGTAGGCAATAATGCCAAAAATTCCCAAAATATAACCAATTCCGCCCATAATTTCCGTAACGCCAGGGCCTGTCTGATTAAGGGACGCCAGCATCTGTTTTACTGGTTCCAACTCGCGTTTGACAATGGCTTCCACTTCGCTCGCATCCACTTTATCCTGCGACATGGCTACAGCAGTATGCCCGTGCTCTTCCTTGTCTGCGGAGAAAAGCCCCATACCAGCAGCATATTCACTGTGCTTCACGACCCATTCTGCCTGATGGCCTGTCCCGGCCTTAAGCCGCAGCAACAGGTCAGACTTCCTGGCCCGCACCTCTGCTGGTATCTTAAAATCAAACTTGCCATTCTTGTCGGTGGTCCCGGACAGCAGCATCGCCCCGGTGGCCACGTCATACACTTCGACAGTGCCGTCGTGCACCCGCTTGCTCCGGCTATAGCCCGAATCCGTGACGACGGACTCCCCATCCACATACGCAAAAAGATTAACCTTGTGCGCATGAGCCGCTGCAGCCAAACATAAGAAGCAAGCCATGCCGATGCAGGTAAAAATAAGAAGACGACGCATGGTTATCCTTTAGGAAGCTGTCAGGGCTTCCGGTTTGACTTTAGCAAGAAAAGTATACGCAAATCCCGTGATCACGCCTTCCACGACCATCACCGGCAGATGCGCGGCCAGCAGCACCTTGGCCGCCCCCACAAATTCACCGCCCGACAATGCAAGCGCACCCGCTGTAAATGTAGCACTCAGCAGCATGGCAACAAAGCCGCAAGCAAACGCTGCCGCAAACTGAGAGCCTTTCCCCTTCATGAGGAGAGGCTGGAAAACGTAAAAGCAGAGTACTGCCGGAGCTGCCATGGTAAAGCAATTCAACCCCAACACAGTCAGCCCGCCGAACTGGAACAGCACCGCCTGAAGCAGTAATGCCACCAAGATAGAGGGGAAGGCCGCCCAGCCCAGCACCACGCCCAGCAAACCGCTCAGCACCAGGTGCGCATTAGCCGGTCCCACCGGCACATGGACCAACGAGGCAATAAAAAACGCTGCCGACAGAATCGCCACCGTCATAATTCGATCATAATCAATTTTCTTCAGCCCAATGGCCGTGCAGCAGACAGTCAAAGCTGCCCCGCCCAACAGGACCGGTCCTGACAAAACCCCTTCCGATATATGCATAGCAGCTTCCGTGCGTGTGATTCAGCCAAAAAAAAGCAACAATTCCGAGCTTTGAAGCGCAGACCGAATGCGTGTGAATAATTTCAAATTCGTATACATCAGGTGACCATTTTTTACAAGCGGTGTTTAGTACACAGGCGGGTAGTTAAGGCGCAGAGCAAAGAAATGAAAAACGAAATGGAATGAGATTCTGGCAAGGCTAAATCCCAGAACATTGCCTACGAGCAAAGCGAACACCAAAATGCTTGGGAGGAATAACGAAGCTCCTTATAAAGCGCTCCCGGCCTCCTGAGACGCCACGCAGGGCCGCCCGCCAAGGGCATGCCTAATCGAAATCAGCCAACAAAGCGCTCACCTGAACACCACCAATAACTGGCGTCTCGTTGTAACGCAGCCGAATACGATACAGAGCATGATGTAGCTGATCAGATGAAATGCCGTTCTTCAACGCGGTGTGGGCCTCAATATAAGCAGCAAGGGAGTCGCAAACCTTGAGCAGCGCACCATCCTTGGGATCAAGGGTATCCTGATTGTACTTGGTGGAAAGCTCATCCTGAGTGACCTCGATCACTTCGCCATCTCGAGTGATGCACGCCTTGAATTCAGAACCGATCTCCAGACCAAGAAAATACTCAAGTCGCGCGGCTATGTCCGTATACCCACCCTCTTTGAGCGGCGTTAGAACCACACGTTCGAGTTCGCGAATCTCATACTCATGAATAAGGTCACCGATATCCTCGGACGAGGCCTTGACCGGCGAGATAATGTCGCGAGTGAGCAATTCGGGGAGATCATGGAATAGGCCAGTGAAAAAATCGTTCTGACTGCGGGCGCGGCAGGCGCCGATTTCCATACTGAAAAACCAGGAATAGGCAGCCACAATGAACATGTGACCGAGCACAGACGTTTCGGGCACACGCGGGGTCTGGGACCACCGTTTCTGGAAACGAAGACGGCCACACATGCGAGCGAATTTCCCTAGAACGTTGTTATCTTCATCAAGCAGTTCGGCCACACCGGTTATATCGCGCATCTCGTTGAGACGATCCACGAAACTATCTTCGATTTCGGTAAGCTCGTGGTCCATGCGGTTGATGGATTTGAGCAGCTTGAATTCGGAATAACTGGCGTACAGGTGGGCGGCGTGAAGGATACGGCGGGCGAGGCCTTTATCCTCGGGTTGCATGAGGTAATCGGTCATGCGGTCTATGAAGTCCTGCCCCAATGGCATAATGCGCGGGCGGAGCTCGGAGAGTACCCAATTGGTAAGCGTTCGGTAATCGTCCGGGTTCTCTTTGATCTTATAGAAAACCGGCGGCTTGATGTCGGTGATGACGAGGCGGTATAGGTAGTCGAAGAGGCCGCCTTCCACGATGGATTCACCGAGGGCGCGTTTCCGGGCCACATCCATGTCTCGAGAATTGAGCACAAAGAGAAGCCAGGCCACGATCATTTTATGCGCCTGCTTATCCACCTCCACCAACTCCATGGGACGGAGTTTGTCATTCCATCGTTTCATGAATGCACCGGAGAAGATCAATTCCAGGAGGCTTTTTCGGATAATTATAGACATAATCAAGGAGGTTGCCGGAATTATGGAATATTAGCAAGGCTGGGGGTAAGCGATTAGCCCCGTTGCTATATGAAAGCCGGGACGATCACCACTTTTTAAACGGCTGTCCTTTTCTCTTCTTCTCCCCACGCCATAATCCCAATAAAAAGGCCGCCCCAATCAGGGCGGCCTTCCTTATATTCATAACGGGCCATACAGGCCACGCTGCTACGCGACTATTTTTTCACCAACAACGCAACAGTCTCAACGTGGTGAGTGTGCGGGAACATGTCCACCGCACGGGCGCGCTGCAATTCATACTTGGATGAAAGCCGCTTCACATCACGCGCCAGCGTCGAAGGATCACACGACACGGCCACGATCTTAGGCGGAGCGAGACGGAGAATGGAATGGGCTGTCTTCTCCTGCATGCCGGACCTAGGCGGATCAACCACGATCACATCCGGGGTGGGCAGATCATCCGCACCCTCAATGCCCGATTCCAGGCTGAGGTTATAGAACTCGCAGTTATTAATATTATTCAGCTTCGCTGATGCCCATGCCTTGCCGATGGCCTCTTCATTGATCTCGTAGCCGATAACCTGGTGAGCTTTGTCTGCGAGGTAAAGGCCGATTGCCCCTGCACCACAGTAAAGATCAAGCACGGTTTCATTACCGGTGAGGTCGGCGAACTCGGCGATGGTGGAAAAGAGCTCCACAGCACCGCCAGTGTTGGTCTGGAAAAATGTGTTGGGAGCAAGGTGATAGCTCACTGATTCCTCGCCCTCGCCTTTAACCAAACGCTCTTCAACGAACTTGTGACCCAGACGATACATAGTTCGCTCGCCGTAAGCGATAGTGGAACGCTTCACACGGGTGGAGTGAACAAAAGAGACAACCTCGGGGAAACGGTCCACCAGAGCCTCGGACAACTCTTCAGGAAGATTGTACTTACTCTCGTCTGCTGTGGTGATAACATTGACCTGCACCTGACCGATGGAGGTGTGGCGCAGCACCAGATGACGCCAGAAACCGGTATTAGTCGGCGGATGATAGGCAACGACATTGGACTCGCGGCAGAAGTCGCGCACAAAATGCATGATCTCGATATCGCGCATTGCGCAAAGGTGACACTCTTCAAGATCAATGACATTGCCCAGACGCTCTCCCTTTGCCGGGATAGCGCGCAGACCGAGATTGAGAACGCCGTCCTGCTGCTCAAAGGCGAATTCCATCTTGTTGCGGTAACGATAGATCGCCGGGGAAGCGACAGGGTCGTCCATGACGAGGTTATCCACGCCACCGATACGACGCAGAGCGCTCGCTACCTGCTCACCCTTCTGGGCAAGCTGTTCAGCATAATCAAGATCCTGAACGGCACAACCACCGCAGGTTCCGAAATGTTTGCACGCAGGTTCCACGCGCTTGTCGGACGGGGTGACGATTTCTTCGACAACTCCCTCAGCAAAACGCTTCTTGGCCTTGACTATACGCACCTTGACCTTGTCGCCGGGCAGGCCACCCGCCACGAAAACGGCCATGCCGTCCACACGGGCCACGCCGCGGCCACCATAGGCCAGCGATTCAATCGAACACTCTATGACACTGTCTTTTTCTAAGGACATAATATACTCCAAAAATTTGTATGAGTCTGCTCAGGGGCCGGGTGTCTGGAACACGCCAGACGTCTGGAAATATTGTATCGGCTTGCTCCTCGGTGAAACAAGACCGCAATCGGACTGCCATGTGCAGGCTGGCCCATTTGACACGGTTTCGCGCTACTGTCTATTGTTATTTGCATGATCGACAAGGCAACTGCCATACCTACTATCATGAATAAGCTCAAAAAGCTGCCCATTGGCCACGCCATCGACCTGCGGACTTTCAAGCGAAACCGTTCGGTGGTCATTGCCCGCATGGGCGACGACATCTTCGACGTTGTGCAAAAAGGATTTGGAGAAGACCGCTTCCTTATCCCCCTCTCCAAAATGAAGAAATTACTGAAAAATCTACTCAAAAAAGAATTCCCGCGCTCGACAAAAATGCGACTCTATGACCTGGGCGAATCCGCCGCCGATGTTCACATACAGCGGAAGAAGATATGATTGATATCGCCTCGGCCATCCCCACGATTCTGACCAAAACAAAAAAATTGCCTGTAGGGCAAGGCTTGGACTTGCGCACCTACAAACGAGACCGATCTGTCGCCATAAAAAAGATCGAAGCGGACACATTTGAAATTCAGGAAAATGGTTTTGAAAAAAACAGATTCGAATCCGACCACAAGGGACTAAAGAAGCTGCTCAAGACCTTGCTGAAAAGAGAATTTCCCCGAAGCAACAAGATTCGCGTCTACGACATCACCGACTAGCAAAAGAAAAGTCCAGGCTCCTCGGAGTCTGGACTTGATACACTCGCTATGAGTTACCCTTTATCTGCTTGAGCAGCTCTACGACCCGTTGGGGATCATCGAACACTGCACGGCGTATATCCTCGGATACTTTACCGTTCATGGCCATAAGAAGATCGGGATCATCCTTCAATTCTGCGGCCAGAGCGACCATCCTTTTTTCGGACAAAGAAGCTGGTTCTCCGCGCTCTATCTTACTGAGATAGGAATGATGAATGCCAATTCGCATGGCGACCTTCCGAATTGAGAATTCCGGACTCTCCTTGCGTAGGCCTTCACGTCTCGCCCGTATGTAATCACCAAAAAGTTTACTCACACTTGCCTCGTCAAAAAGGATAAATTCACCCACGTTAGCCAAACAGCGTCTATTATATAGTAGCCATCAACTCACTGACAAGATTGAATAAGTATTAACCCTTTATAACATGTTCTAACCTACTTTTTAACACTCAAAAAACAGACCATTTGCGGAGCATCAGCCATAAACAAACAATAAGTACTACTACTGATTAATTCATGGATCCCGACCAATTAGCGACGGCGATGGCTGATACTTCACCAACTCTAAAGTAAAATACCCCACCGCCACTTTGGACTTAACCTTGACTGGAATTCGACGCTCATCGGCCGAAAACCAGACCATTAACTCGGCATTTTTTGACTTCTTAAACACACCGGAGAGGTGTTTGATGTCCATATTCACCTGATAAGCCCGAATGATACCCATGGGCGTTTCCACATCCTCCACTTTAACCACAGATGCTTCACCCACCACCGTCTTCTTGCCGTCCGTCACATTCGCTCCAAACTCCATGCCCTCGTGAAGCGGGATACGCCTAAATGAAAACAGTATGGCCATAGGGTCCAGAGCGTCCTTCGGCTGCTGGATAATATGTTGCAGCTTACCCCGTGCCCAGCGCACGGAAATATCAGCCTTCTTGTTGAAGACCAGATCCACTTTCTTGTGATAGCTCCCTTCATTCTGGTCTTTTTTATAGCGCAAGGAATGGGTCACATCCATGTTCGTCCACGAATCGATGGTATCCCTGACTTTGTAGAACCCATCCACCCATGGCAGAGTCTTGGCTGTAGCCCGAAAGTGCCGGGCGGGAACACCTTTTTCCATTGTGTCGGGCATGACTTCGAGCACAGCATCCCCGGCATGGATAAAGGTCCAGTACAGTTTATAAGTCAGCTTTTCACCAGGACCGAAGGGAATCTCAGACAGTTCGCTGCCTGTAGCATGCAAAGGTAGAAATAATATAAACGCTACCAGAAGGAAGACTTTTTTCATACCTAGCAGTGTCAGTCTTACTCGTCTGTACGTCAAGTCGTGCAATATCCGTCTCAAGATATGGACAAACTTGAGCCAAGAAGCTAGAGAGAGAACCAGAGAGGCCCCCGGAATTTCACACGGAAACGTGAAGGAGTGACAAAGTTATGATGCTCAGAAAGCGCGCCTGGGATATGATGCGCGACGAATTTCCCATAGTACAAGAAGACGCCAGCCTGGCCGAAACCATCCGGATCATGCGCAAAGCCATGGTGGAAGCCCCGGATTCACAGGTAGTCGTAGTCCAGTCCAAGGGCGGCAAGCTCGTGGGCGCCATCAACCTGTGGAAGCTGTTCAAGGCAGTCAAGCAGTCGGTGCTCAAGGACGACAATCTCAAACAAGACGGCAAAGTTGATTGGGATCAGCAATTCGCCAACGCATGCCTGATATGCACACAAATGCGTCTTGATGATTATATCATCAAGAATCCGCCGATCCTTAAGCCCAACGAACCAATCCTTCTGGTCCTCGACACTTTCCTCAAGTCCCGCCGCGACTGGGCGCTTGTCGTGGAAGGCGATCGAGTTATGGGCGTAGTCTACGTAACAGACGTGTACCGGGAAATGACCCGAGACATGGTTCAAGTTTTCTAGGCCTAAAACACTGAAAGCAAATAAGCGACCCGTTCCTGTTTGGAGTGGGTCGCTTTCGCTATTGGTGCGATCAATCTGAAAAGCATTGCGCTTCACAAGGCTCTTGTTGAAGAGCATTCCTCCAACACCACAGACGTATAAAAAATATGATTACTACACCGCAAAAAAACGATTACACAGAAATAGTCGAAGTATGGGAAGCCTCGGTAAGAGCGACACACGACTTCCTGCCGGAAGAGTCAATCCAGTATTTCAAGCCCTTGATTCTGAATGATTTTTTGGATGCCGTGAAGCTTGCATGCGCCACGAATGAATCCGGGGAGATACTCGGCTTTATCGGCGTTGCGGAAGGCAATATCGAAATGCTTTTCATCGCGCCCGAAAACCGAGGCACAGGCATAGGCAAGACACTCCTGCTCCATGGCCTTAATGAACTGGGTGCCTCGAAAGTGGATGTGAACGAACAGAACCCCCAGGCTATTGGGTTTTACGAGCATATGGGCTTCAAGCGGGTCGGCCGATCCGAAGAAGACGGAATGGGCAAACCATTCCCGCTGATACATATGGCGCTTGAAAAATAGCCCACCGCTGATCAACAAAAAAGAAGCCCTGAATGCAATTCATTCAGGGCTTCTTCGTTTTTCCAAACAGACCGACTACGGCTTCATCTTCAAATCCACGACCAGGAACGTCTGCAACGCCTTGGTGATGGCTTTATCATATCGTCCATCTCCAGCCAGCTCGGTAGCGGCTTTGAGATACCCTTTTTGCGGAGCATAAGGACGCTTGGAAATCATGGCGCAAAAGGAATCAACCACCGCGCAGAAGCGACCAGGAAAATCCTGCTTCGCGGACTTGAGCGGGTAGCCAGAACCATTAATGCGTTCATGGTGTTGAGTCACGCATTGCTCGATTTCGGCAAAACGCAAATCTAACCGAGTGAGCATTTCAAAACCTGCTTTGGTGTGCTGATTCACCTTGGCGCGTTCGTCCAACTGCAACGGCTTGTCCTTCTCACGAAGAAAAGCAGGCAACTTGGTCATACCCATGTCATGCAGGAAAAGCCCGGCAGTGAGCCTATCGAATTCTTTGCGGGAAATACGATTTTCAAATCCGTCGCCACCAAACATTCTGCCAAGAAGAGCCAGACCAAGGAAACCACAGTTCACGGAGTGGTTCTCCAGATTGTGTTCCTCATGAAGTCTGCGACCCAAAGCGCGAGAACGAGCGATATCCACATACAGGTATTCAGTGAGCACCATAAGGTCAGCCCAGAGCTTTTCGAGCACAGCCTTGACGGGCTGTTCAAGAAACTCTTTCATCCGACGCGTGAACGCCTCCTTAAAGATGTCTGCAATCTCTTTTTCCTGGAGGCTGGCGTCCACCAACACCAGATCAAGCTGGTAACTGATGTGTTTGACGTACACTGGATGATCATCACGAGATACAAAGATAAGTCCCTGATCCGTAAGGGAACCCAACTCCTCTACCTGCTCATTTGAGAGGCGCTCGCCCACTGTGTAATACGGCGTGATACGAGCAACGTCTTCCTTGAAATAGAAGATGCTCAGAGGTGGGCGAAACTTGTTGAAACTGCCCAATATATCTCGGCTAATCTGGTAATATTCTTCGTTGAGTCCGTCGAGAATTCCGTGCTTCTTGCTCATCAGCTCACTTCTTTGGCTCGTTTTTCATACAGCTTGACCACATTAGTCTGGGTCACCAACTTGCCCTTTTCCGGTTGGCCGGCTGTAACGATAACGATATCCCCTTCCACAAAGGCAGGAGACTGGCGCACGAAGACTTCGGCTCGCTCCTGATGATCATCGATAACGTCCAGCGGCACAGCTGGAATAACTCCCCAAGAGAGATTCGTAAAGTGCCGAACCGTGTGGTCCGTGCTGAGGGCGTAAATAGATTGCTTGGGTCGACGCGAGGAAAGGATGCGCGTGGTAGCGCCTGACGTGGAATGACAGACGATAGCTCTGGCGTCGGTCTTGCCAGCCAACATGGCAGCGGCATGTGCGAGAAAAGTGGACGGATGGTCCTTCTCCCGGTCCTCGGACAATTTAACAGTACCACCGGCACCATACATAAAAGCTTCGATTTCATAGGCAATCTTGCGCATGAATCGGACCGTGTCACCGGGATAACGGCCAATGGCGGTTTCTTCGGAAAGCATTACACAGTCCGCACCGTCAAGAATGGCGTTGGCCACGTCTGTGGTCTCAGCGCGAGTGGCCATAGGCGAGTTGCACATGGAGAGCAACATCTGGGTAGCCACAATGACTGGCTTGCCAGCGTCGTTACACGCTTTAATGATGCGCTTCTGGGCTACGGGCAATTCGGCCAGATCGAGTTCCAGACCAAGGTCGCCACGGGCAACCATGATGCCATCAGCCTCGGCAATGATTTCGTCGAGCACTTCCAGAGCGGCAGTCCGTTCCAGTTTGGCGACAACGGGAATCCGGCGGCCGTACTGAATCATTTCGGCGCGCAGGTTACAAATATCCTCCGGCTTCTGGACAAAAGACATGGCAACCAAGTCCACGCCCAATTCCATACCGATGGCAAGGTCTGTCTTGTCCTTCTCAGTGAGCGGAGCGAGGGAGGATTTCATGCCGGGGAAGGTAATACCCTTACGGGGCGGACACATGCCGGAATTGGTGGCCTTGAGCCGAATAAGATGCTCGTCTTCAATCTTCTCAACCACAAAACGGATCATGCCATCGGACAGAGCAACCGGGTCGCCTTCCTTGATGCCATCAAACAACTCAGGGATATCGAGACAGATAAACGGCTCGTCGACGTCACCGAATTTTTCAGGCGTTCCAAGCAACACTTCGGTGCCCTTGTTGACCTCAATAGCGCCCAGTCCCACATCGCAAGTACGAATCTTGGGACCGGAAAGATCCTGCAGAATCGTCAGCGTCAGGCCGGTTTCTTCTTCCAAACGGCGAATGATAGCCACCATTTTTTCGAAGAATTCACGCCCACCGTGGGAAAAATTCAAACGAAATATCTTAGCACCTGATTCCACCAACTCTTTGACCGCTTCGTAGGTTTCAGTTCCGGGTCCGAGTGTGGCGATGATTTTAATGTGCCTGTCCATGGGTCCTCCCTATGGAATTTTTACCAAATTGGGCGCTTTTACAGATCCAAATGCCGCCTGCCTGCGCTTCAGTCTGATTAGAAGCTGAAATCTTTTTCCTTTTTCATTCGATCCAAAGGCCAGATTGAGCGAATTCTAGGCTCGTGTGGACAAAAAAGCAATGATTCTCCGGTTAATTTACCGTTCTATTTCATTTCAGTGGTTGACTTTCTCCCGAATTTCCTTCATCGGTGGGAGGAAGTGTCATAAAGTGGACAAAATGCTCAAAAAAGGACAAAAAAGGACAGACCGAGGACAAGAATGAAGTTTTATGGATTAGCATATAGAAACCTGGACGCGAAAGGTCGGCTGCTCTTGCCGCCCGAGTTCCGGGATAACATTCTCTCCAATATTGAAGAGAAGAGTGTTGTGCTGTCCATTTACAACAATCAAATCATCGGCATCTCTCCCAGCCAGTGGGAGCACATTGTCCAGGAGCTCGACAAAATCAAGGCCCCTTCCAATGAGATGGAAGAGACCAAGATACTTCTCTTCTCCAACTATGTCCTGGCACCCGTGAGCAAGCAGGGGCGCATAGCCATTCCCGCGCACCTTCGCCAGAACGGCAATATCGGGACAGAGATGGAAGTCGTGGTTTTCGGTGCAGGCAACCGTTTCGAGATTCGGCCCAAGGAAGAGTACACGGGCATGCTCAACAAGAAACGCGATGTATCCGGCGAACTGCGTGAAAACAATTCGGATCTGGGGCTCTAGGAATGTCAGCACACGTCAATCCGGAATCCCTCCACAAAACAGTTCTTTTACGAGAAGTTATCGAGTGGCTGCAGCCCAAGCCCGGAGGCCGTTACATGGACGGCACCCTTGGCATGGGTGGTCACAGTCAGGCGCTTATGCAAGCAGCTGACGGCAAGGCCGAGCTTTTGGGGCTTGACCGGGATGACGTGGCATTGGGACACGCAATGCGCCGACTTGAGGAATTCGGCGACAATGTAAATCTCTACCACCTTCCATTTTCCCGGTTTGAAGATGCTCTGGATGATCTCGGTTGGGACGAAATTGACGGCGCGGTCCTGGACCTCGGCGTTTCGTCCATGCAGCTCGATGAAGCTGATAGAGGATTCAGCTTCATCCACGACGGCCCACTCGACATGCGTATGGACCCAGACTCCGGCCAATCGGCTGAAGATCTGGTGAACACGCTCAAACACGGTGATCTGGCGCGGATCATTCGGACAATGGGTGAAGACCCGCTGGCCGGAAAAATCGCGTCTGCAATACTGAGAGCCCGAGACAAAGCGCCCATCACACGGACGCTTCAGCTCGCTGAGATAGTGCGATTGGCATACCCGCCCAAGATGCGGCACACCGCTCGCAACCATCCGGCAACAAGGACTTTTCAGGGACTGCGCATAGCAGTCAACAGGGAAACAGAGGAACTGACGTACTACCTAAAAACCATAGTCGGACGCCTGAAACCGGGCGGAAGAGTGGCCATTATTTCGTTTCACTCCCTAGAGGATAGGGCTGTGAAGCACTCATTTCGGGATGCCGCCAAGGGGTGCAAATGCCCCCCGCATCAACTCCACTGCACCTGCGGCGGCAAGCCCGAAATAAAAGTGCTGACGAAAAAGCCACAACTTCCCACGGATGAGGAAATGCAGGCCAACCCCAGAAGCCGGAGCGCCAAACTACGCGTCGCCGAAAAGCTGGGAGCCGACGGAGAGGAAGTATGAGCCAAGTCGACAAAACCCTCCTTTGGATGATCCTCACCCTGCTGGGTGCGGCCCTCACCATGGGATTGGGCGCTGTCTGGTTGAACATCGAGCGCATGGACGTAGCTTACGACCTGCGCAAAATGGAGAAGAGTCTGGGCCAGAAAGAGGATCTGGCAGTGAAACTCACGGTTGAGAGGAACAACCTTGTTTCACCGTACCATCTCAAGCGTCTCGCAAGCCGACAAGGTTTGCAGGTCGCAGCTCCTGGTCAAATCAGACGTATAGCCGACACGAGGTAACTTGGCGCTTTAATTACAAAGCGTCTTAGTGGAATACAGGGAAGCCAGATGGCTAAAGGAAGCCAGGGGCGTAAAGATCTCAGCAAGGTGAAAATTGGACTCGTAATGATCCTCTTCACCGTCGCGCTGGGCAGTCTTTGGGCCCGAGCAGGATGGGTGCAGTTACACGAAGGCACAGCCCTGCTCTTACAAGCATCGAAGCAAAGTCACGCAGCCGAAGTAGAATTCGGAGAGCGGGGCCGCATCTTCGACCGCAACGGACAAATGCTCGCCACCAGCGTGGAAGCCAAATCCGTATATGCACGTCCGTTCGAGATAGAGAACCTGGATGTGGCTTGTGACGTGCTTTCCCGCGACTTGAAAATTTCCCGCCGCAAAGTCTATAAGAAACTCAAATCAAAAAAGAAATTTGTCTGGATCAAACGCCAGATCAATGACCGCGAATCCACAGCCATCGCCAAAGCGGGCCTCAAGGGTGTGCGCTTGGTGAGTGAATTTTCCCGCATCTACCCCAATGGGCACCTAGCCGGACAGACCATCGGCTTCGTGAACATTGATGGTCGTGGTCTTGAAGGTATTGAACGCGTCTACAACGAGCGAATGAAGCCCGGCAAGGCGGAGTATGTGGTCCAGCGTGATGCCAGAGGCAGCCGCTTGTACCTTGATGCCCAGGGGCGCGAAATGGACGTCAATGGTCTGGACGTACGATTGACCATAGACACCCACATCCAGCATGCCGCCGAACAGGCATTGGCAACTTCCATCGCCAAGTACGACGCCAAAGCAGGTATCGTCATGGTAGTGGACGTTGACTCCGGCGACATCCTCGCCATGGCCAACCAGCCTTTCTTCAATCCCAATGCCGTTAGCCGATCCAAGGCATCCCAACGCCGCCTCCGAGCCGTTACTGATGTATATGAACCGGGCTCCACCATGAAGCCGTTCCTGTTCGCCGCTGCTCTGGAAGAAAAAATCATCGAGCCGGACACTCTCATCGATTGCGAAAACGGCCGATGGAAAGTGGGCGGCAAGACCATCCGAGACACTCACCCCTCACGCTGGCTGCCCGCACACAAAGTACTGCGCTACTCCTCCAATATCGGCACAGCCAAAATCGGCATAGACCTCGGCGCAGGCGTATACCACGACTACCTGACCAAGCTCGGCTTTGGCGAAAAGACACACATTGGCCTGCCCGGCGAAACCGGCGGAATCCTCATGCCTCCGGGCAAATGGACCAGTGTTGACCTTGCTGCCATCAGCTTCGGCCAGGGGATCGGCACTTCGGCCATCCAGTTGGCCAAGGCCTTTCTCTGTCTCGCCAACGACGGCGTGACCAAGGAACTCAACCTGGTCAAACTGCCCGCGGCCGAACGCAAACACGCCGCCGTACAGGTCTTCAGTCGCAAAACCACAGACACAGTTCTCTCAATGATGCGTGATGTGGTTCACGAAGATGGCACAGGCCGTAGCGCCCGTATCGCTGGCATATCCATGGCAGGCAAGACTGGCACCGCCCAGAAAGCTGCCAAGGGCGGCTATGGCGACCAATATCTTTCTTCCTTCGTGGCTCTGGTTCCGGCCGAAGACCCAGAACTGCTGGTCATCACCATGGTAGATGAGCCGCAAAAGGCCAACTACGGCTCCATGGTCGCGGCTCCTGTCTGCCGCGAAGTCACGGTCCGCACTCTTGCCTACCACGGCAAGCTCTCCGAGACGCTTGATCAAGTCATCGCTGAAAACGTGACCGTAGATGATCTGGTTGAGCAACCGCTCGCCGGGTCCGTGGCCACCCCCAAGGCCCGCAAGGTCACCCAACGTGTGCCGGACCTTAAAAAACTTCCAGTGCGCCGTGCGCTGGAGCTTCTTGTTAAAAAAGGAATTGTTCCTGTGCTCAAGGGCCAGGGCATGACTGTTTCAGGCCAAAAGCCTGCCGCTGGGCAAGCATGGCCGGAAGACACCAATAAAGAGGGAGCGGACAATGTTTTTATTCTCTGGCTCTCATAGAGAGAGAAAGGTGGGCGTTATGGAATTGAAAGCACTGCTCAAAAAAGCCCAGAAAGGGCTGATGGTGCGTACCGACTCACGCGAGGTTCAGGAAGGAGACTGTTTTGTCGCCCTGGCCGGCACTGCCGTGCGCGGAATCGACTTCATCCCTAGTGCTCTTGACAACGGCGCAAAATTTATCGTGGCACCAGAGGCCGCACGAGATCTCATCGTCCCTGTGGTGGAAGATCGCGCCATTGCCATCTATGTGGAGAACCCCGCAGTTGCTCTCGGCGAACTCGCCAAGGCGTACTTCCATGTGCCTGACAACGATCTCAAACTGGTGGGCATCACCGGAACCAACGGCAAAACGACCACCACTTATATCATTGAACACCTTCTCGCCTCTGCAGGTCTCAAGGTCGGCGTCATCGGTACAGTCAGCTATCGCTGGCCAGGTTTCGAAATTGGCGCGGCTCTGACCACCCCGGACTGCTGGATGATTCATGAGCTCCTGTACAACATGAAACAGGCGGACGTGGATGTTGCCATCATGGAAGTCTCGTCCCACGCTCTGGAACAATACCGCATAGCCGGACTGGAATTCGACACGGGGATTTTCACCAATCTGACTCAGGACCACCTCGACTACCATGGCAATATGGAGACCTACTTCAATGCCAAAGCCAAGCTGTTCCGCGACTACGTGAGTCCTAAAAAGGGAGTCATCCTCAACTACAACGACTCGTATGGACGCCGCCTGCTGACCGAGAACGAAAACGGTATCGGCTATGGCATTGGCGACACGTCCCTGGTTCGTCGTGAAGTGGGAGACAAGCCGATAGTTGAAGGCAACATCCTTTCCATCACAGGTCAGGGAACCAAGCTCGAAACCACATATAAGGGCAAAACTTGGGAACTGGAGTCTCCGCTCATCGGCGACTTTAACGTCATGAACCTGCTGGCCGCCCAGGCAGTCTGTCTTCAACTTGGCCTGTCCAGCAAAGATATGCGCGCCATTAAGGATTTCACTGGTGTGGCCGGACGACTGGAACGCGTCCCCAATGAAAAGGGTCTCAATGTATTTGTGGACTTTTCCCACACCCCGGACTCTTTGGAAAACGCACAACGCACCCTCAAGGAACTGGATTTCAAGCGCCTCATCACTGTGTTCGGCTGCGGCGGAGACCGCGACCGCACCAAACGCCCGCTCATGGCAGAATCCGTAGCCCGCTGGGCAGATGTGGCCGTGCTCACCTCGGACAACCCGCGCACCGAAGACCCTCTCGCCATCCTTGATGATGTACGCCCCGGCCTCAAGAACGCGCGCAAGGTCATCGAGAACGTAGACCGCCAGACCGCCATTAATCTGGCCGTGAAAGAGATGCAGCCCGGAGACGTGGTGCTCATCGCGGGCAAGGGCCACGAGTCCTATCAGATCATCGGCACCGAAAAGAGACATTTCTCGGACGTTGAAGCCGCTACCGTGGCAATCGAAGGAAAATACAAGTGAACCTGACCCTGGCTGAAGTAGAACGCTGCCTGACCGGCATGCCCGAAGAGGGGCACGAAAACGTCACTTTGAACTCGGTGCAGACGGATAGTCGCAACGTGGAAAAAGGCGACCTCTTCATCTGCATCGATGGAGAGAATTTCGACGGACATGAATTTGCCCGGGCAGCAGCCAAAGCAGGAGCCGCCGCAGTGGTGGCGTCCCGCATGCTTGATGACATCGGCGCACCGGTTGTCATGGTCCGTGACACTGTCCAGGCTCTTGGTCGAATCGCCGCTCATTGGCGCGACACATGCGGCGCAAAGCTGGTGGCTGTCACTGGTACGGCAGGCAAGACTACCGTGAAGGAAATGCTCTACGCCGTAATTTCCCAAAAGTTCACCACAGCCAAAAACTACCGCAATTTCAACAACCAGATAGGCCTTCCCATGTCCATGCTCAAAGCGAGCTGTGATGAGGAAATATGGATCATGGAACTTGGCATATCTAAACGTGGCGACATGGAAGAATTGGCACCCATCGCCAGCCCGGATATCGCGGTCATTACCAATGTCGGGCCAGGCCATCTGGAAGGTCTCGGCGACGAAGCGGGCGTGGCAGTGGCAAAAACCGCTCTGCTCAAATATCTGCGTCAGACCGGCTCTGCCATCATCTGCGCCGACTATCCCCTGCTCCGAGATGCAGCACGAGAGATCGTAGAAGCACCCATCGAATTTTCCACCGACAAACGAGACACCTCCTATGTTGCCTCGTTCCTTGGGGGAACCGAGCGTGAAGGGTGGGGACGTTTCACACTTCGAACCCCCGAAGGCGAGGGAGAACTCACTGCACCTTTCAACGGCGAGCATTACGCAGAGAATCTGGCTTGTGTGGCGGCAGTCTGCCATCAGCTCGGCATCTCCCGCGATGAGGTTATCGCAGGCGTTCAGACCCTCGACGCTGATCCGCAACGCTTCTGCTGCAAGGAAATAGGCTCTGCCACCCTCATTAACGATACGTACAACGCCAACCCGCTTTCCACCACTCGATCCATTCGCACGGCAAAGACCATGGCCGGGGAGCGTCCGCTGGTTCTGCTGCTTGGCGAAATGCGGGAACTGGGCGGCGAAGCCATAAAGCAACACGAAATTTTGGGAAGCGTAGTGGCGAAGGCTGCACCCGCCGCCTGTTTCTATAAAGGCGACCACTACGAAGATGTTGTCCGGGGCATGGGTGGAGAAAAACTCACCAAGCTCACGGATACGGATGAATTTATCATGGAATGGCGCGCTCTGGGACTGACCGAACCCGTAGTTCTGGTCAAAGGATCGCGTTCTTTGAAAATGGAAGTGTTCGCTAATGCTCTGAGCCGCGAACTGAATGCAGCGGGAACCGGGGAGAAATCCAAATGATTTTTAATTTACTCGCACCCCTTGCCACCGAAATAGGCGTCCTGAACGTCTTCCGGTACATCACCTTCCGCTCGGTATGGGCGCTCTTGACCGCGCTCATCATTACCATCGTGTTCGGTCCGGCCATGATCCGCTGGTTACAGCGTATCAAGATCGGCCAGCACATCCGGGAAGACGGCCCGCAGCATCAGGCCAAGCAGGGAACCCCCACCATGGGCGGTATCATGATCATCTTCTCTGTAGTTATCTCCACCCTCTTCTGGGGAGATCTTACCAACGTTTACGTCTGGCTCACCATGCTCGTATTCGTCGGTTTCGGAGCAGTTGGTTTTGTTGATGACTACATCATGGTCGTAAAAAAACGGAACAAAGGTCTTTCTGCCAAGGCAAAATTCGTATGCCAATGCGCCGTTGCCGGAGCAGCGCTCTACCTGCTCATCCAGCAGCCCGCATATTCCACTGAACTTTCCGTACCGTTCTTCAAGGATTTCACTCCTGACCTCGGCTGGTTCTATCTGCCCTTTGCCATGATCGTGATGGTGGGTGCCAGTAACGCGGTCAACCTCACGGATGGGCTGGACGGCCTTGCCATCGGTCCCATGATCGTTGCCATGGCGTGTTTCGCCATCTTCATCTACGTGTCCGGCCATGCCAAAATGGCTGACTACCTTTCCATCCAGAACATCCAGGGTATCGGCGAAGTCACCGTCTTCTGTGGTGCCATGGTGGGCGCAGGTCTCGGTTTCCTCTGGTTCAATGCCCACCCCGCTCAGGTCTTCATGGGTGATGTCGGCTCCCTCTCTCTGGGCGGCGCGCTCGGCTTTGTGGCTGTCTTGGCAAAACAGGAATTGCTGCTCGCCATTGTGGGCGGCGTGTTCGTGTTCGAGACCCTCTCGGTCATCCTCCAGGTGGGGTATTTCAAACTCACCGGCGGCAAGCGTATCTTCAAAATGGCCCCACTCCATCATCACTTTGAGCTCAAAGGCATCCCGGAATCCAAGATCATTGTCCGGTTCTGGATTCTCTCCATACTCATGGCACTCATGGCTCTTTCCACCCTGAAACTGAGGTAATCTCGTGAATCGTATCGTCCGCAAATTCATCGACCAGCGCATCCTCGCCGACAAAATCGGCGTGGTGGTAGGCGCGGGTAAATCCGGTCTGGCTGCAGCCCGGCTTCTGGACGTGCTCGGTGCCAACGTACGCGTTGTGGACAGAAACGAAAAAGTTACCACAGATATAATGGGCGAGCTTAAAGACAAAGTTGAACTGGTAACCGGCCCCCACAAAAAAGAACACTTCGCGGACGCGGATATAATCGTGCTTTCCCCCGGCGTGCCCGTGAAAAAGATGGCTGACGCACTTGTGGGCATTCCTGCCCGCAAGATCGTCGCCGAACTGGAATTTGCTTCCTGGTTCATAGAAGCACCCATCCTCGCCATCACTGGTACCAACGGCAAGACCACGACCACCACGCTTATCAGTGATATTTTCGAGCACGCAGGAAAACGCGCCTTTACTGGCGGCAACATCGGCACCCCGCTGTGCGAATACCTTCTGGACATGGAGCCAGCGGAAGTCATCGTGCTCGAAGTCTCCAGCTTCCAGCTCCAGAACTGCCGCTTGTTCAAGCCGAGCGTGGGCCTCTTCCTCAACTTTTCGCCAGACCACCTCGACTATCACGAATCCATGGATGAATATCTTGACGCCAAGCTCATGCTTTTTGCCCGCATGACAGGCGAAGACACAGCCATCCTCCACGACTCCATGCATGAAGTTCTTGACGGACGCGGATTCACCAATGCGCACATTGAGTGGTACGGCCCCACCGATCGATTTGAAGCGCCCACTCTCCATGGCGAACACAACCGCTCCAACATGGAAGCCGCATGGCAGGCTGTAAAGAAGTTCGGCATCACCGAAGAACAGGCAGCAGAGGCCATCAGAAATTTCAAGGCACTCCCTCACCGCATCGAGCCTGTGGCAGAGTTGGACGGAGTCCTTTACGTCAACGACTCCAAGGCAACCACCCTCGATTCCGTGGTAGCCGCAGTGAACGCATTCGACCGTCCGGTACGCTTACTCATGGGCGGCGTCTGGAAAGGCGGAGATGTGGAAGAATTCGCACTGACCGTCAAAGATAAAGTCATTCACGTAGGGCTGTTCGGCAACTCCCGCGACATACTTGAAGGCCCGCTCAAAGTGCACTTCCCGGTTACCTGGGATGAGAATCTGGAAGCGGCAGTAAAACGTCAGGCAAGCGAAGCCAAGGACGGAGACCTTGTGCTCCTCTCCCCGGCAACGGCCAGCTTTGACTTGTACAACAACTATGGCGAACGCGGCGCAGACTTCAAACGCGTGGTGAAGGAGCTGTAGATGGCAACCAAGCTCAATGCCAGAAAACAGTCCGCTGCCTACGGCAAAATCGACCACTGGCTGCTCATGGTCACCATGCTGCTCGGCGGCTTCGGTCTGATCATGGTGCTCTCATCCAGTGGCATCATGGCCGAACGCGTGTACGATGATAAATATTTCTTTTTCAAGCGCCAGCTTATGTTCACAGGCGCGGGCCTGATCGCAATGCTCACTTGCATGCAGGTTCCCCGCAAACTGCTCTACGGCCTCACCTACTTTTGGGTAGCTCTGGCCGTGGTCCTGCTCGGATTATGCATCACGCCCCTTGGCATCAACGTCAACGGTGCGTCCCGCTGGCTCAATCTCGGCCCCGTAAATCTCCAGCCGCTGGAATACGCCAAAGTAGCCTTGATCCTTTACCTCGCCTACTTCTTCGCCAAAAAGCAGGACTTGGTTCAGACTTTCTCGGTGGGATTCCTGCCACCGTTCATCGTCACTGGATTCCTGTGCGGACTGCTCTTGCTCCAGCCCGATTTCGGTGGTGCCGTAGTCCTGTCCGGCCTGCTCTTCTTTATGTGCATGGTGGGCGGAACCCGCATCAGTTATCTGCTCCTCTCGCTCATCTTCGCGGGCGGCGCAGGCTGGCTGCTCATCACATCTTCGCCCTACCGACTCAAACGCTGGACTGCCTTCCTCGATCCATTCGCATCGGCTCAGAACGAAGGCTACCAGTTAGTACAGTCCCTTTATGCTTTCGGCTCGGGCCGCATCTTTGGCACCGGCATCGGCGCGGGCAAGCAGAAGCTCTTTTTCCTGCCTGAAGCGCACAACGACTTCATTATGGCCGTAGTGGGCGAAGAACTCGGCTTCGTGGGCATGTCCTTCTTCTTCCTGTGCATCGGCTTCTTCCTCTGGCGCGCTTTCCGCGTCGCCTTCAAGCAAGAGGATTTGCAGGATCGATTCACCGCGTTTGGTATCACCTGCATTCTGGCTCTCGGCATGATTCTCAACTTGGCCGTGGTCCTCGGTACGGTACCACCCAAGGGTGTTGCCATGCCCTTCATCAGCTACGGTGGTTCCAGTCTGACCGTCTCCTTTGTCTGCGCAGGTATCCTGCTCAATCTATCAAGGACGGCAAAATCATGACCTTGAAACGCGTCATACTCACCACCGGCGGCACTGGCGGCCACATTTTCCCCGCATTGGCCGTGGCTGATGAACTGCGCCGTCGTAATCCGCAGATCGAACTGCTCTTCATGGGCGGCTCCGGTCCCGAAGGTGAACTGGCGCACAAGCACGGTATCGAATTTCAGGAGCTTCCGGCCCGTGGCATCATGGGACGCGGTCTTTCCGGCCTTATCTCCGGTCTCGGCTGGCTCTCCACAGGTATTCCCAAGGCAATGACTGCCGTAAAGCAATTCAACCCGGACGCAGTCATCGGCTTTGGCGGCTACGCCGGATTCTGCCCTGTGCTGGCAGCAGCACTCAAAGGCATCCCCACGGCAGTTCATGAACAAAACTCGGTACCCGGCGTCACCAACAAAGTGCTGGGCAAAGTAGTGCGCAAGGTCTTCCTGAGCTTCCCGGACGTTATGCATGTCTTTACGGAAAGCAAAACGGTGCTTACTGGCAACCCCGTTCGCCGCGACATCGCTGACGCCTCTGAAAAACGCAAAGTCCGCACTATCGGAAAGCGTGTTTTAGTCCTTGGCGGCAGCCAGGGCGCGCGTCCCATCAACGAAGCGATAATAGACGCCCTGCCCCAACTCACAGAAGCAGGCGTAACTCTGATTCATCAGGCAGGCAAAACAGATTTCGAGCGCGTACGAGCGTCCTACGAAGGACGGCAGGCCGATCCGACACAGGTACACGCGTTCATCGACGACATGGCGTCCGAATATGCCCAGGCCGATCTCATTGTCTGCCGGGCCGGAGCGTCCACAGTATTTGAAATTGCGGCGGCGGGGGTTCCGGCCATATTCGTGCCTTTCCCTCAGGCCACCCACGACCATCAGACGATGAATGCCAAAGCCATGGCCGATATCGGCGCGGCCCTGCTCCTCCCCCAAAAGGGAATGTCAGGAGAGAGCCTGGGCGGGCTGGTGCTGGAAATGCTCGGTGACACCGGACGACTGGCAGCCATGGAAACAGCAACACGTACCTTCTCTCAGAGGGACGCGGCAGCAGATATAGCGGAAGGGCTTCAAGCCCTGTCGGCATAGGCGAGGAGATTTATTATGGCAGCAGCACAAGGACCATACCTGACTGTAAGCGGCGAGGCCTGTCCGGCCATGCGCGCTCGTGTGAACAACATCCACATGGTGGGCATTGGCGGTTCCGGCATGAACGGCATCGCGGAAGTGCTCATCAACATGGGCTTTAACATCACCGGCTCGGATCTTGCGGCTTCGGCCCCGGTCCGCAGGCTGGAAAAGCTCGGTGCCACAGTCTTCATCGGCCACGGTGCAGACAACGTTGGTGATGCGGATGTGCTTATCAAGTCCACAGCCATCCCGGACAAAAACCCGGAAGTCATCGAAGCCAAGGAACGCGGCATCCCCATCATCCCGCGCGCCGAGATGTTGGCCGAACTCATGCGCCTCAAAACAGGTGTTGCCATTGCCGGCACCCACGGCAAGACGACCACCACCTCGCTGCTGGCCACCATATTTACGGAAGCTGACCTCGACCCCACCGTCATCATCGGCGGACGCCTCTCTATCTACGGCGCCAACGCCCGTCTCGGTGACGGCGACTATCTCATTGCCGAGGCAGACGAATCCGATGGATCGTTCCTGCTCCTTTCCCCCATCATCTCCGTGGTCACCAACGTGGACAAAGACCACATGGATTTCTACGACGATCAGCAAGCCATTGACGACTCGTTCACCCAATTCATGAACTCCATTCCGTTTTACGGCATGAACGTGGTCTGTGGTGATGACGAAGGCGTTCAGCGCATCCTGCCAGACATCAAACGCCCCTGCCTGACGTACGGTCTCGGCCCCAAGAACCGATTGCGCGGCGAGATCCTCTCGGCCCACCTCCGCTCCCTGTTCAAAGTCTATCTGGACGGCGAAGAATGGGGCGAAGTGACCGTGGCCCAGCCCGGTACGCACAACGTGCTCAACGCCCTTGCCTGCATCGGCGTGGCGCTTGAAGCCGGCTTGGACAAGGAAGACATCATCAACGGCCTCGCCAACTTCGGCGGCGTAGGTCGACGCTTCGAGCGCAAAGGTGAACGCAAAGGCGTCATGGTTGTGGACGACTACGGCCATCACCCCGCTGAGATTATCGCCAATCTGGAAGCCGCCAAGTCGTGCTACCCGGACCGCCGCATCGTTGTCGCGTTCCAGCCCCACCGCTTTACCCGCACCCAGGCACTGTTCGGAGACTTCTGCAAGGCATTCAAAGACGCTGATTTGCTCATGCTCACCGAGATTTACCCGGCCAGCGAATCGCCCATTCCCGGCGTGTCCGGCTTGTCGTTGGCTCAGGGCATCAAGCAGGTGTCCGAAACCAAAGTTCAATTCTTCCCGGATTTCGATTCTCTGGAAAAACGCCTCAAGGACACCCTCAGGCCCGGAGATCTTTTCATCACGCAGGGCGCTGGCTCTGTATGGCAGATCGGCGAAAACTGGCTGGACCAGCCCGATGAACCCGAAGCTGCAACCAAGGAGAACGAGGAGTAAGTATGGCACTGGAACTCATTCAAAATCCGTCTCTTGCTGAACGAACCAGCCTGGAACTCGGTGGCAATGCCGAAGTTGAGGTGGTGGTGCGTGACGCCCATGACCTTGACGATCTGAGCGAGTTCCTCACCGTCCAGACCTTGCGCCCGTTTGTCATCGGCGAAGGCACCAATATTCTGGCCCCTGACGGCCAACTCGACATTGCACTTATCAGAACAGCCACGCCTCCAGGCCCAGAACGAGTGGAAAAAATTGACGACAAACTCATCGTCCGTTGCGGCGCTGCACAGCGTCTTCCCGGCCTGCTCGGCTGGGCGCAGATGGCAGGCCTCGGAGGACTCGAAGGGCTTACCGGCATCCCCGGCTCCATGGGCGGGGGCGTTGCAATGAATGCCGGCTCCTACGGCATAGAGATGAAAGACGTACTCTCCCGCGTTCGTATGTGGTCCCCCGTTGCCGGACTCGTCTGGGTAGACGCCGATCAATGCGAATTCGGATACCGACATTTTTCCTGCCCCGTCACGCCGGGCAAGGCTCTGATCTGGGAAGTGGAAATCGCACTGACAGAATCCGATCCCAAGAAAGTGCGTGCTGGCATGAAAGACGTATACGCCAAGAAACGTGCGACCCAGCCAGTGACCGCCAAGTCCGCAGGCTGCGTGTTCAAGAATCCGCCGGAAAAATCCGCAGGACTGCTGCTGGATCAGGCGGGTATGAAAGGCGCCACCATAGGTGGCATGGCTTTCTCCGACATCCACGCCAACTTTATGGTGAACAAAGGCGGCGGAACTTCTGCCGAAGCTCTTGAATTGCTGGAAATGGGCAAGGCTGCCGTCAAAGATAAATTCGACATCACTCTGGAAACGGAGGTCATCGTATTATGAGCACCCTGACCATGAGCAAACAAAACCGCCTCAAACTGGGCAACAAGCGCAGCAACAAACTGCATAGCCCGAAGAAAGGCAAAAAACTCACCAGCGTAGGTCAGACCATAGTGCGCTGCATCATGATGCTGCTCTGCCTTTCCGTAGTGGCCGCCCTCGGCGTAGGGCTGCTCTATGGCTACCGCTACATCACTTCCAACAATTACTTCGCGCTCAAGGAAATTCACGTGGCGGGCAATGCCAAGCTCTCCTACGGCGACATACTTAAGGCAGGCGATGTCTCGCTCGGCCTCAACTCACTCGAAATGAACGTCGGCGAAGTGGAGCAACTCCTTTCCGACAACCCATGGATTGAATCTGTCACGGTTCGTCGGGATATCCCGAACAAGCTGCGTATTAACGTTGTGGAGAAGATGCCGGCCTTCTGGATAAGACAAGGCAACGGCCTCTATTTTGCGGATGCACACGGCAAAGTCATCGCGCCCATGCATCCCGGTGAGATGGCTTCTCTGCCCATCCTGTCAGTGGACGACTCCATCACGGACGGCGATAGCGTGCTCACTGGAATTTTACGAAAGATCGACGAGAAACAAACTCCATTCACCCAGTCCCAGACTGCGTGGATCAAGCTCACCAGTTCCCACGAACTGGAAGTCTATCTGGACGGCCACGCAGGCGGTCAGGGATTGACCATCCGCCTCTCCATGGACCGCTGGGAACTGCAACTCGAACGACTTAAAATAGCCTGGCGTGATCTTATGCGCCGCAATGAATTTAAAGATACCGCCATCATCGCCGCCAGTGGCGACAAGGTATGGGTTAAGAAGCGCCCGGTCGCCAGTCCGGACGCCTAACATAGTTACAGGGAACTCTAGAGGAAAGAGGAGATATTTATGGCCAGAAACGATCTCATAGTCGGGCTCGACGTCGGTACCACCAAGATTTGTACGGTGGTCGGCGAAGCCAGCGAGAACGGCGTAGACATCATCGGCATCGGTACCGCACCCTCCACCGGGTTGCGGCGCGGGGTAGTCGTCAACATCGAAAAGACCGTCCAGTGCATCAAGAAATCGCTTGAGGACGCGGAACTCATGGCAGGCTGCGACATCCGCTCTGTATACGCAGGCATCGCAGGCTCCCATATCCAGGGTTTCAACTCCCACGGTGTCATCGCTGTCAAGGGCGGCGAAGTCACTCAGCGCGATGTGGACCGGGTCATCGAAGCTGCAAAAGCCATCGCCATCCCCATGGACCGCGAAGTGCTGCACACCCTGCCTCAGGAATTTATCGTGGACGACCAGCGCGGCATTGCCGACCCCCTCGGGATGGCCGGTGTACGCCTTGAAGTAAAGGTCCACATTGTCACCGGCGCGGTCACTTCCGCGCAAAACATCATCCGCTCCTGCAACCGCTCGGGCCTTGATGTTTCCAACATTGTTCTGGAGTCGCTCGCTTCCAGCCAGGCCGTGCTCTCCCCCGAGGAAAGGGAGATCGGTGTTGCTCTGGTGGATATCGGCGGCGGCACTACAGATATAGCCATCTTCTCCAAGGACTCCATTAAGCACACCAGCGTGTTGGCGCTCGGTGGTCACAACCTGACCAACGACATTGCTTACGGGCTGCGTACACCAATGATGAGTGCCGAGAAGATCAAAATGGATTTCGGCTGCGCCATGGCCGACCTGGTGACCTCCGACGAGATCATCGAGGTACCGAGCGTAGGTGGCCGGGAATCGCGCAAGATGAGCAAACGTGTGCTGTCAGAAATCTGCGAGCCACGTTGTGAGGAAATCCTGGCCCTGGTGGATCAGGAACTTATCAAGTCCGGTTTCAAAAACATGATCGCAGCGGGCGTCGTCCTTACCGGCGGCACTTGCTTGATCGACGGTATGCAGGAACTGGCTGAGCAGATTTTCGATCTGCCGGTCCGTATCGGCGTGCCGGGCGAGGGTATCGGCGGACTGACCGAGGAAGTCAGGTCTCCGAAATACGCCACCGCCGTAGGCCTTCTGCTCCACGGAGCTGAGGAAGAGGGTCTGCAAAGAGTTCGTCCCTTCAAAATTCGTGACGATTCCGGTTTCGACCGAATTCTGTCTCGCATGAAGAAGTGGTTCACGGACATCGCATAGGAATGAGGAACTGATTTAGGAAGTGTAAACGTTTTAACAGGGAACGTTTTCGAGGAGGAAGACAAATGGAATACTTTGAAATTGAACATGACAGCAACGCCAAAATTAAGGTCGTCGGTTGCGGCGGTGGTGGCGGTAATGCAGTTAACAACATGATCCAATCCGCGCTCAAGGGCGTAAAATTCATCGTTGCCAACACAGACCATCAGGACATCCACAAGTCCCTGGCTGAGCACAAGATCCAGATCGGCGAACAGCTGACAAAGGGTCTGGGCGCTGGTGCCAACCCGGAAATCGGCCGATCTGCCGCCATGGAATCCGTGGATCAGATCCGCGAAGCCCTGCAAGGTGCAGACATGGTCTTCATCACCGCAGGTATGGGCGGCGGTACAGGTACCGGTTCTGCTCCCGTAGTAGCTGAAGTTGCCAAAGAATTGGGCGCGCTCACCGTTGGTGTCGTGACCAAGCCCTTCTACTTTGAAGGCAAACGCCGTCTCGAACAAGCGGACCTGGGCGCGAAAGCTCTGTCCGATGTAGTAGACTCTATCATCACCATCCCCAACGATCGCCTGCTCCAGCTCGCCGCTAAAAAGGCATCCTTCTCCGACATGCTCAAGAAGGCTGATGAAGTCCTCTACTACGCGGTCAAGGGTATCGCTGACCTGATCACGGTCCACGGCCTGATCAACCTCGACTTCGCAGACGTCAAAGCCGCCATGTCCAGCTCCGGTATGGCCCTGATGGGTACCGGTATATCCTCCGGCGATGGCCGTGCCAAAGAAGCCGCCATGAAGGCGATCACTTCCCCGCTGCTCGAAGATGTTTCCATCGAAGGCGCCAAAGGCGTACTCATCAACATCACCTGTGGCCCGGACATGCTCATTGACGAAGTCTCCGAAGCCGCAGACATCATTTACAAGGAAGCCCACGACGACGCCGAGATCTTCTTCGGAACGGTCTTCGATCCCGACGCGGGCGACGAAATGCGAATCACCGTTATTGCCACTGGCATTGAAACCGCCATGGAAGAGCCGGAACCGGTTCTGTCCAAGGCCGAACAGCAGAAAATGCTGCTGCTTGGACCCCGTGGAACCAGTGCTGCCAAGCAGCCCCAGGCCCAAGCTCAAGCCAAACGCCCTGGCCATCAGCGAGTGATCAACACTGACCGGAACATTCCGGCCTACCTTCGCAAGGCAGGCGGCGAGCTCGACACATCCGAGCTTCCCCCGCAGCCCATGACACAGCGTGTCGCAGCTGTTGGCGGTGCCGCCCCCGGCGAAGAGGAGTTCATCTTCGACGATGCTGAAGAGAACTTCGATGTTCCTGCCTTCATTCGAAAGAATGTCGACTAGCAGGAACCTATAAACTCACGCGTTTGAAAAAGGAGTTGCCGTTATCGGTAAACGAGCCCTGTATTATGGCGTGTCGGAGCCTGTAGCTCCGGCCCTCGGAGGACGACTGCCTGTGGCAATCGTTGTCCCCGGAGGGGAAAAAAACGCTATCTCGACCCTCGGTTGGCAGTCCGTATATCGGTCGCTGTCCGAGGAACCCGGCCTAGCCGTTGAACGTGTCTTCCCGGACAAGCTGGGAAAGACCGATGGCGAAGACCCTAAAACGCGTGAATCACAAAGCCCACTATCCTCATTCCCTGTAACCGCCTGGAGTGTCACATTTGAGGAGGATTTCCTCATCCTGCCTCGGACGCTTCAGGCAGCGGGCGTTCCGCCACTGGCGGCGGAACGCTCGCGCCTTCCTCTGGTCATTTTGGGAGGGCCCATCGCCTTCCTGAACCCAGCCCCGGTCGCCCCGTTTGTGGACGTCTTCTGGGTGGGTGAAGCCGGAGATGAATTCAACGACCTTTTCAACAAACTCCGCCAACTCTATTTTGACGGAGCCGAAAAGGACGAAATTTTAGAGGCCATCAAGAATGATCCCGGCGTCTATGTTCCCGGACGCTCCAAAACCCCGGTAAAGCGGCTGGTGTCAGGTCCCCATGGCACACTGGTCGACCCCGCTTTTTCCTGCTTCATCTCGAACAAAGCCACGTTCAAAGACACCCTCCTGCTGGAAGTAAATCGAGGCTGTCCCTACGGCTGCCGTTTCTGCGCTGCCGGGTATATCTATCGCCCGCCACGCCATGCAAAGATGGAAGAACTGCAACGGATCGTGGAACTTACAGACCCGCCCAAGATTGGTCTGGTGGGCACAGCCCTGACCGATTGGCCCGACCTTCTGCCGTTCATCAAATGGATTCACTCCAAGAAAAAGAAATTTTCGCTCTCGTCGATGCGTGCCGACGGCATCACCGAAGAGCTGCTCGTCTACCTGCGTGAACGTGGCATCAGAACAGTGACCCTCGCTCTGGAAGGGGCCTCTGAACGGCTGCGGCGCATGATGTCTAAAAAGCTCGATCCCAACGACTTCCTCAATGCGGTCCGACTTTGCGCGCGGTATGGCGTCAACCATCTCAAGCTCTATCTCATCGCAGGTTGGCCCGGCGAGACCGATGAAGACTATGAAGAGCTTGTCAAATTTCTCGAAGAAATCGTGCGTATCCGTTCCGAAGAGCCCGGTGGCAAGAAGAAGCACTTCATGCGCATCACCATCGGCGTGTCCTCTCTGGTACCCAAGCCCTTCACCCCATTCCAATGGGCACCCATGATGGACGAGAAGTCACTGAGCGCCCGGATGAAGCAGCTCACCCAAATGGTCAAGCCATACAAGGGCGTAACCCTCCACCATGACAACCCATTTCAAGCACGTCTCCAAGGCCTTCTGGCTCTTGGCGGAGAAGAACTGGCTGACTTCATCATGCTGGCAGCAGAACACGGTGGCTGGAAAAAAGCTCTCAAGAAATGGGACGGCGACATAAACGCCACCCTCGACAGAGAGCGCGACAAAGACGAAGTCTTTCCCTGGGATGTAATCGATATCGGCGTCAGACGCGAATTTCTGTGGAAAGAATGGCAACAGGCCAAACAAGCGGTCACCTCTCCCGGCTGCCCGGATAGAGGATGCGGCAAGTGCCCACGTTGTGGCGTGGAGAATATGTAGCGAAGCCTAGACTCGTCGGTTCGCCCAGAAGACTACGGCCACGGACACGCCCAAAAGAACTATGACAGCGGGCAGGACAGCAGGAAGCCAATCCAGTTCCGGCTCTTCGGCCAGGATAAACCACCTGGATTCGATTGTTTTCAATTCCGAAGGCGTTATCATAGCAACGCCATCATTGACGAGTTGAAGCAACTCAGTTTGACCTTTCTGAACTCCTGCATAAGCGTCCAAGTAGAAAATCGTGCGGCAGATATTCAATGAATCCATGGCACCTTTTTCCTGTACTTGAACTACAAGTGGAGGATAGGCGGTAACAACAGCCGCAACATCTCCCTCCAGCAAAGCCTCCGTAATGGCCTTAGAATGCGGAAACCCCTTCGTTTCAACATCGGGATAATTGCCGGCAACATATTCTGCGGTATAAGAGTTCTTCACCACTCCGACCAAGCCTGCATGAAGGGCATTTGAACAATCCACAGGACCGTCATCCATGATGGCCAGAACGGATTTCCCAGTATATATCGAGTCGGAAAATTCAATATAATCAGTGCGATCTTCGGAATAATAGACCCCACAATGGATATCTGCTTCGCCGTTCTTCATGGCTTCCAGCGTTCCGGGCCAATCCTTGAATATGAAACGGATGGGCACCCCTGATTTTTGGGACCACTTGTTCCAAAAATCAATGGCATAGCCCACGTGCTGTCCGTCGGGCCCCTCGAAGGCAAAGGGCTTCCATTGGACCGGGGCCACAATGGTCACACCAGCCTCGCGGTAATGGGCCGCGGACTTTGGTTCAATATCCTCTTCAGCACCACAAACAGTGGCGACTAAGAGAAAGCCAATTAGTAATATGATCATCCGCTTCATGACGTCCAACTTTGCTATAGCTATTCAGTTATTACAACCAAAGACGGTATCCCGTCCTCACCCATTTGGAGATAGAAACATCTGGTCTGAACCGGAGATAAGCCCAAAAAACAATTTTCCAATTGTCTTTGTTTTCTAGCAATTGAGTACTGTAATTCACATGATAATCATACAAGTGAAACAAAAAAAGAGCGGTCCTTGTAGGACCGCTCTTTTAGAATTGATTTGAAGATCTGTTTTACCAAGCGTACAGCGGGAATTCAGAGGCGAATTCTTCAACTTCCTTGCTGATCTCTTCGAGAGTCTTGTCATCGTTCAAGTTGTTCAGAGCCGCGGTAATGGCTTCGGAAACGACAATCATGTCTTCTTCGATCATGCCGCGAGTCGTCAGAGCCGGAGTACCAATACGGACACCGGAGGTCTGGAACGGAGACTTGGTCTCGAACGGGATGGTGTTCTTGTTGGCAGTGATGCCAGCCTTATCCAAAGCAATCTGGGCATCCTTGCCAGTGTAATCCTGACCCGACAGGTCCAGAAGCATCATGTGGTTGTCTGTACCGCCAGAGACCAGCTTGTGGCCTGCTTCCTGAAGGGAAGCAGCGAGCTGTTTGGCGTTCTTGACGACCTGCTGCTGGTACTCGACGAATCCGGGAGACAGAGCCTCACCAAAGGCAACGGCCTTGGCTGCGATGACGTGCATGAGCGGGCCGCCCTGGATGCCCGGGAAGATGTTGGAGTTGAGTTCCTGCTCCACGTCTTCGTTGGACAGGATCATACCGCCACGGGGACCACGCAGGGTCTTGTGAGTCGTGGTGGTGGTGTAGTGAGCGTGCTCAATGCAGGACGGGTGCTCACCAGCTGCGATGAGACCGGCGATGTGGGCCATATCTACCAGCAGCTTGGCGCCGACTTTGTCAGCAATGGCGCGGAAGCGAGCGAAATCAATAGTACGGGGGTAGGCGGAAGCACCTGCGATGATCAGCGTAGGCTTGGATTCCTTGGCGATCTTCTCGACCTGATCGTAATCGATGGTCTGGGTCTTCTCGTCCACGCCGTAGTGAACCATGTTGAAAAGCTTGCCGGAGAAGTTGACCGGGGAGCCATGGGTCAAGTGACCGCCGTGGGAGAGGTCCATGCCGAGCACGGTGTCACCGGGCTTACAAGCCGCAAAGTAGACAGCCATGTTGGCCTGAGAACCGGAATGGGGCTGGACGTTGACGTAGGATGCGCCAAAGAGTTCCTTAGCGCGCTCACGAGCCAGTTCCTCGGCTTGGTCAACGAACTCGCAGCCGCCATACCAACGCTTGCCAGGGTACCCTTCAGCGTACTTGTGGGTCAGAATAGAGCCCTGGGCCTGACGAACGGCAGTGGAGACGAAATTTTCACTGGCAATGAGTTCCAGCTTGGAGACCTGACGGTCTGCTTCATTGATAATAGTCTGTGCTACTGCCGGATCTTGGAGCAAAAGTTCTTCCATGGATAATTACCTCTTGTTGAAAGTGGATACGAATGGCTTCCCATTCCGACAACGCATCCCAATGGTTCATAACGCCAATGTGACTTCGGGCTTATTCCTCCTCGGTCACATGACGCTCCCACCGTTTTGCGCGGAGTGGAGATCCGTCCTTATATTTTCACAGGAAAATCGTTCAACTTTCCTGATTGCCGCTTGCTGCCTTCTACTTCGTATGGGGGGCGAAGTGCAAGTATATATTATAGGCCCCAAAAAACAGATTAGGAAGCCGTCGGAGACGCCTACCCGGCAAGGTGGCGCGAGCACGACACATCACTCAAGTATCCACAAAGAACATAAAAAAAGGGAGGCCGTTTGGCCTCCCTTCGTGATTCGCTTATCCGTCGAACCGCTTAAACAGTACACAACCGTTAGTCCCGCCGAATCCGAAGGAGTTCGACAAGGCGTAGTTGACCTGCTTTTCTCGCGGCCCATCCGCGCACACGTCCAGATCACATTCCGGATCAGGATTGGTACGGTTGATAGTGCCGGGAATAATTCCCTCGTTAAGAGTCTTGACGGCAAAAACAGATTCCACACCGCCTGCAGCACCGAGCAGATGCCCGATCTGAGACTTGTTTGCGCAGATGTTGATATCGTACGCGTGATCGCCAAACACCTTCTTGATAGCTCGGGTCTCACACAAATCATTGAGATAGGTGGAGGTACCGTGAGCATTGATGTGGTCGATCTCGCTCGGGTCGATCTTTGCCTCGCGGATGGCAGCCTTCATGGCCAAAGCCATGCCGGAACCGTCCTCGGGCGGAGCGGTCATATGGTAGGCATCACCGGATGCACCGGAGCCGACCACTTCAGCCAAAATCTCGGCACCGCGCGCTTTGGCGTGGTCCAGGGATTCCAGCAACAACAGACCGCAACCTTCACCCAGAACAAAACCAGTGCGATCCGCGTCAAAGGGACGAGAAGCGAGTTGTGGCTCATCGTTACGGGTGGAGAGCGCTCTCATGGAGTTAAAGCCACCAATGGCAAGCGGGGTGACCGTGGATTCGGCTCCACCGCAAATCATGGCGTCGACACGGCCCATGACGATATCGGTATAGGCTGCGCCCACTGCATGGGTACCAGAGGCACACGCTGTCGTGGTGCAGATGTTCGGTCCCATGGCCCCAGCCTCAATGGATACCTGACCGGCAGCCATGTTGGCGATAAGGATGGGAATAAAGAACGGAGAGATTTTCTTGGGGCCGCGTTTGAGAAACTTAGTGTGGCTCTCCTCAATAGTGTGGAGGCCTCCCAAGCCGACACCAATGATGGTGCCAACACGTTCCCTTTCTTCTTCCGGGACTGTCCAACCGGCAGAGTCAAAGAGCATTCTGGTGGCGCTCACCGCATACTGCGTGAACGTCTCCATACGCCTGGCTTCTTTCTTGCCAATGTGGAGGGTCGGATCGAAATCCTTGACCTCGGCCGCAATTCTGGTCGCAAAATCCGTGGTGTCGAACTTGGTAATCAAGTCAACGCCACATTTGCTTTCCAGAAGATTCTTCCAACTCGTGTCGACATCGTTACCAAGAGGAGTGATGGCAGCGACACTGGTGACGACAACCCTGTTCATAATAAATATCCGTTAATAGTACTTTATAAAAAATGAAAAAGGAGCGCCTCACACCTAATGGTGCATAAGGCGCTCACATTCTTATCAAAATAGGAGAAAGCAGCTTAAACAGCCTTCTCGATATGAGAGATAGCGTCCTGAACCTTGACGATCTTCTGAGCTTCTTCGTCATCGATTTCCAGGTCAAATTCTTCTTCCATGGCCATGATCAGTTCGGTCAGGTCCAGAGAGTCTGCGCCCAGATCTTCAACGAAAGCGGCGCCAACGACGACTTCTTCTTCACTTACACCAAGCTGCTCAACGATAATATCTTTAACTTTTGCTGCGACATCGGACATAACATTCCTCCAGTATCAATTGTTGTTTTTAATCTAACTACATGTACATGCCGCCATTAACGCCTAAAACCTGACCGGTAATGTACCCTGCTCCGGGTCCGGCCAAGAAGGCGACTGCGGCTGCGATATCCTCGGACTGCCCGAGGCTCTTTAACGGAATTTGTGCCAACATTCCCTCGACCACCTTTTCAGGCAGTTCGGCGGTCATGTCAGTCTCTATAAATCCAGGGGCCACGGCATTAACCGTAATCCCGCGACCGGCCAGCTCGCGAGCGGCGGACTTGGTCAGTCCAATGAGGCCCGCTTTTGCGGAGCAGTAATTTGCCTGGCCCGCATTGCCCATCTGACCGACGATGGACGTAATGTTGATAATACGACCAGAACGCTGCTTGCCCATGATTTTGGACGCTTCCTTGAGGAAAGCAAAACAACCGGTCAGGTTGATCTGGATGACCTTGTCCCAGTCATCGTCCTTCATGCGCATCATCAGACCGTCGCGAGTAATACCCGCATTGTTTACCAACGCCTCAAGTGCAACTTTGCCCTTGATCTCTTCTTTAAAGAAAGTGGCGATGGCATCACGGTCACCTGAGTCGAGCTTGAACGCCTTGGCCTTGCCGCCGTTGCCTTCGATAGCTGCCACAACCTTGTCCGCCTCTTCGGGACGGGACACGTAGGTCAGGTAAACTTCGAAACCATCGGAAGCCAGTGTTTCAGCAATGATGCGGCCAATGCCACGAGAGCCACCCGTGACCAATGCGACTTTGGAAAGATCGCTCATTCAATTACCTCTTTTAATAACTCGTTGATCAGCATTCTAGTATACCACTTTATCCGGGACTGCAAATCACCGGAGGTGGATGCTGGTGGGGTCTCTAGCACAATCACATTGCGAAAGTATAGAGAAACGGCTGTTTAAATCAGCCCTCTCAGAAATTCTTCCGATTGGACCGTTTCGGAGCCATGGCGAAACCCGGTTCAGCTAGAACTGGATCAGGCTCGCACCCCAAGTAAATCCGCCACCAAATGTGGGCACAAGTACGAGATCACCAGGCTTGATAAAGTTGGTGTCCCACGCCTCGGACAGAGCCAGGGGAACCGAGGCTGCCGAAGTATTGCCGTACTCATGAATGTTGGAGAAAACCTTCTCCTCGGGGATATTAAATTTGCGCCCCACTGCATCGATGATGCGGTAGTTGGCCTGATGCGGGATAAGTACGTCCACATCCGTTTTAGGTATGCCGTGCTTTTCCAACAACCGTTCAGAAATGGAGACCATGTTCCGCACAGCGTGTTTGAAAATGTCACGTCCCTGCATCTGGACGAAAAACTCATCGCCCACTGTTTCACCCTTTTTGTAGGCATAGCCGGAGCCGCCACCGTGAACGGTGAGCAAATTGCCCAGGGAGCCATCAGCTTCCAAGAGTACGTCCACCACACGCGGGGTCTCGTGTTCCTCGCCAGCTGTCAAGATGGCCGCGCCAGAAGCGTCGCCGAACAGCACACAAGTGGTGCGGTCTTCCCAGTTGACACGGCGAGAAATAACCTCGGACGTGACCACCAAAATCTTGGCATCCGGATCAAGCATCAGGTAACCGCGCGCTGTCTGCAAGGCGTAAACAAAGCCGGAGCAGGCAGCCTGCACGTCAATGCACATCTGGCCGGTGATGCCGAGTTTTTCTTGCACGAGGCAAGCGCAGGACGGGATGACAGAATCCGGAGTAAAGGTTCCGCACACGATGTGGGTCAGCTCTTCAGCCTTCATGCCCGCATTCTTGAGTGCCGCCTTTGCGGATTCATAAGCCATGTCGGAGGCATTTTGACCTTCGGCAACAACGTGTCTTCGTTTGATACCGGTACGGGTGGTGATCCACTCGTCAGAGGTATCAACGAATTCTTCCAAGTCGACATTGGACAGGACACGCTCGGGGGCGTATCGGCCCATGCCGCGGATAATGAAGTTCATATTCATGTCGGGTGATGTAAGGGATTGATGATGCCGGGTCAAGATGTGCAAAGATATTCTCACATGTCGAAACGACGCCATTCCCAATGTTAAACAGTCATTTTAATACTACCAAAACAAGACAGCTTCATGACGGTTACGTCATGAAGCTGTTTGAAAGATCATTTTTTCCAGATAGATGCTATGCGGCAGTCTTTCCGTTTTTTTCTGATTTTGCGGCCAACTCTTTGTGTGCAGCCATCCCTTCAGCAACATGCTTGGGGGTCTGGTTGCGCGCAGCTGTAGCGGCCATGCGGATACAATTGGCAATAGCCAACTCGTTGGACTTGCCATGAGTGACAATGACAACACCCTTGAGTCCCAGCAGCGGAGCGCCACCGTACTCGGCGTAATCAATAACACGCTTGAACCGCTTGAAAGCACGGAGCGAAAGAAGAGTGCCGAGCTTGGATAACCAGCTCGATTTCAGCTCATCTTTAAGGATGCGACTCATGGACTTTGCGAGTCCTTCAGACAACTTGAGAGCCACGTTGCCCACAAAGCCGTCGCAGACCACTACGTCCACATCTCCGGTGAAGATGTCGCGCCCTTCCACATTACCGATGAAACGGAGATCAGACGAACGCAACATGTCGAACGCTTCGCGCACGGCTGCGTTGCCTTTGCCCTCTTCTTCACCGATGGACAAAATGCCGATGGACGGATTCTCGTACTCCAGCACATCACGAGCGAACACGTCCGCCATGAGGCCGAACTGGAACAGATGTTCCGGTTTGGAATCCACGTTGGCACCCACGTCAAGCATAATGACCGGCTCTTTCTCTGTGGGCATGATGGTAGCCAGACCAGGACGCAAAACGCCCTTGACACGGCCAAGCACGAACATACCACAGGCCACAGTGGCCCCGGAATTGCCCGCGCTGATCACGCCGTCCGCTTCGCCATTCTTGACCAATTTACAGGCCACCTGAATGGACGAATCACGTTTACGACGCAAAGCATCAGCAGGCTTGTCTTCCATCTCAACAACCTGAGAGGCCGGGACAACGGTAATGTCCAGTCCCTCGACGTTGAGCTTGGCAAGTTCTGCGTTGATGGCTTCCTCGCTACCCACAAGCGAAACAGCAATGCCCTCGCGAGCGGCATCCACCGCCCCGGGCACTACTATATGAGGGCCATAATCGCCCCCCATGGCATCCACGGCAATTCGCGGAGCCATATCTGATTCGATGCTAGGCATCGTCGCTGCTGACTACCTGGCGGCCCTTATAGGTGCCACAGACGGCGCAAGCGCGATGGGGAAGATTGGGTTCACCGCATTCGCAGTAAACAACGTTGGGCACTGCAACACGATCGTGGGAGCGGCGCATGCCTTTGCGGGACCGGGAAGTCTTTTTCTTGGGGACTGCCATGATGTATACCTCGTTTAATAATGTCTATTTAGCTTCGCCCTGCTGGAACGGCAATTATTATCGCCATCCGTGCAAGGGGCGTTACTTTATCTTCAAATCGCGGAAAACCGCAAGTCTTTCATCGCCTTCATCCCGATTACAGTCGCAAGTACCTGTATTAAGGTCCTTTCCGCACTTCGGACACATGCCCTCGCACTCTTCTGAGCACAGCGGCTTGACTGGAAGAGTCACTGCGAACTCTTCCCACAGGACGGCCCCGATGTTGAGTTGCATCTGACCCGAGTCGATACGAACACGCGGTTCGTCATCGTATCCCTCTTCAGGCAACTGCTCATAAGCGTCGAAGGCTTCGTCGATGGACATAGAGAAATCCGCAGTGCAACGATCACAGGTCAAGGTTACAGCACCCTTGAGGGTGCCGCGCACCAATGCGCCTTGATCGGACTGGGGCAGGATTGTCACTTCGGCAACCAAATCTTCTTTGGGCCTGACGTCGACGGAAAACGCTTTCCATCCGTCCCGCCACACAGATTGGTCCTCAAAAATGAAGTCCTTCCCTTCCGGGGAAATGTCGCCAATCGGAATCCACAAATCTATCATAAAATACTCCTCGCCCTTCGGGGCAACCGCTGCTTCCTATATGGGATGTTTTTCTGTTGTCAAGAAAAAAACTCTTGCCATTTACGAAAAGGCTGGGTAATGAATCTCTCCCGCTGCTTGGGGAAGCTACCACCCCCTCACAGCTAGTAAGAAAGAAAGTTTATAAATTTCATTAGAATACATTAGGAGGTCGCAATGGCACAGGTTTGCGATATTTGTGGAAAAGGTCCCCAGAGCGGCAACAACGTCTCTCACTCTCATATTAAGACCAAACGTCGTTTCATGCCGAACCTGCAGAAAGTTCGTCATCAGCTTGAGTCCGGTCAGGTCGTATCCGTCAAGGCATGCACCCGCTGCATCCGTAACGGCGCTATCACCAAGCCCGTTGCTCGCACAAAGACTGACTCTTAGCATCTGCTAAGTTTTATAGCTCTGAGAGCTCCTGCTGCCACCGAGTATAATCGGTGGCAGCTTTTTTGCGTCCAATTTTTTGATCGTAGTGCCGCTGCAGGCGATAGAACCTTATCTGCGTCGTTACCGGGTAGAAACCAATACTCATCGCAGTTAAGGCAAAGCCTCCGCGTTGCGACAAACAATTGAAGGCTTAGTGCAATAATTGCTCAATGGCCGTGCATCCTTCTGCACTGTTGCACATTATTTCAGCAATACCACACCCAATACACCTATCATTACAATATGTTAGCATTTGGCACAGCTTATGCTTTGTTAGGAAGAAAACAAAGCGAGGTTTCTCTATGGACATAATGGGTGCATTTAACAGCTGGTGTAGCGGGCCGGGATTTGGTCAAGGATCAGGGTATGGCATGTCCAGTTGGATGCCCTTTCACTTCAGCGGAATCTTCCAGCTCCTTATCATAGGCGCAATCATTTATTTCACCGTGCGCATGTTCCGCAAACCCGCCACTTCCTCCGGACCGGACTCTCCATCAGACATTCTCAAAAGGCGTTATGCCGCCGGAGAAATCGATAAGCAGACCTATCGGACCATGAAAGAAGAATTGCAGGACAAGCGATAAGACACATACACCTCCCCAAGGTAAAGCCCCTGCTGATCGCAACCAGCAGGGGCTTTCTATTGTACCCAGAAATGAAACCCATAAAAAAACGAGGAACTGCTACCCACCTCAGTCTATTTACCGACTCCGCAAGAATTAGTGTAAAAGAAGCGGCGCACCACTGATTGTGATGCGCCGCATTTTCATTCTGATATGAGAGGACTGATTACAGTTCAACCGCTCTCTTGATGCGAGCCAGAGTTTCCTCTTTGCCCAACACCATCATGGTCTCGAACAAACCGGGAGACTGTGTCTTTCCGACAATCGCCACACGGATAGGCTGTGCGATGATCTTGAACTTGATGTCCTTGTCTTCCAGGAACTGGCGGTGCAGATCTTCAAGCGACTTGTCAGAGAACTCGTCCAAGGCTTCAATGCGCTCGGCGATCTCTTCAAGGTACGACTTGGTCTCTTCGGTGAGGAACTTCTGTACTGCCTTTTCGTCGTACGGAAGATCAGCTGCGCCCCAGATAAACGGGCGGGACTGCTCCAGCATATCCACCACGGACTTGGCACGCGGCTGAAGGAGTGGCGCCACATTGACAAATGTCTTGCGGTCGACCTTAGCGGCCTCTTCTTCGCCCACTTCGCGGGCGAGGAAATCCATGAGCATGTCGGCCAGCTGTTCGGGATCGGCCTTCTGCATGTACTGGCCGTTGACCCATTCAAACTTGGTCAGGTCAAACACAGACGGGGACCTGCCCAAGTTGTCAGCAGAAAAGAACTCGACCATCTCTTCCATGGTGAACATCTCCTGATCGCCATGAGACCAGCCGAGACGAGCCAGATAGTTGCACACTGCTTCATGCAGGTAGCCCATCTTCTCGTACTCCATAACGGAGAGAGCGCCGTGACGTTTGGAAAGTTTTTTCTTGTCCGGGCCGAGGATCATGGGAACATGGCCGAACTGCGGCACGTCCCAACCCATGGCACGGTAAATGAGAATCTGGCGCGGGGTGTTGTTCACGTGGTCGTCGCCACGCAGCACGTTGTTCACGCCCATATCGTGGTCGTCTACAACCACAGCCAGATTGTAGGTCGGAGAACCATCGGAACGACGCAAAATCATGTCATCCATTTCCGCGTTCTCCACGGTAATGGGGCCCTTGACCATATCGATAAAGCCGGTGGCACCATCCTGCGGAGCCTTGAGACGAACAACGCCCTCGGTCAGCCCTTTGACGCGGCAAGTACCATCATACTTGGGCTTGCGGCCTTCTTTCATGGCCTTCTCACGCATGGCGTCCACGTCTTCCTTGGAACACTGGCAGTAATAGGCGTCGCCCTTTTCTATCAACTGATCGATAACTTCATTATGGCGATCCGCGCGGGTGGACTGGAAGACGATCTCGCCGTCATGCTCCAGACCGAGCCATTTCATGGAATCGATGATGGCATCCGTGGCTTCCTGAGTGGAACGTTCACGGTCAGTATCTTCGATACGCAGACGAAATTCTCCGCCAGCAGCACGTGCCAGCAGCCAGGAAAACAGTGCGGTACGCGCACCACCAATATGCAAATACCCGGTAGGACTGGGCGCAAACCGGGAAACAATCTTGGTCATCTATTACTCCTTAACAGCCTCAACGGCTTTAACTTCGGGTATTTCTTTCAAGACGATACGTTCAATGCCGTTTTTAAGGGTCATCTGAGACATGGGGCATCCCTTGCAGGCGCCAACAAGGCGAACCTGAACAATACCTTTGTCTGTGATATCCACCAGCTCGACGTCTCCGCCGTCGCTCTGGAGCATGGGACGAACTTTATCAAGTACTGCTTCAACTTTTTCGCGCATGAGAACGATCTCCTTGATCTTGACTTGGACCGATGAGGAGTAAGGCTTTGCACCGCGCCTGTCAATATAGGCGTGACGCGGGCTACTCGGCAATAAGGACGGTGAAGGCTTCTTCCAATTCCTCGTCGAGGTCTTCGATCATCTCGGTGAGCCGCTCGACGGTCAGATCCATTGCCTCCCACACAGCAGGATTAGGTGGCTGGACAAAATATTCGCCGCTAGAACCGATGCCGAGAGCCGTGGCAATTGTCTCGGCACAATGAACCAACGCTGGCTCCTCTTCTTTCTGATTCTCCTTGGGCATATGATGCTCCAATACGGCAGAAACAAGAACAAACGGGAAATTCCATTTCCTGAGCAGCATGCCGCCCAAGGTAGCGTGATCGAAACCAAGCAGTTTTTTCTCCTCGGCCCACAACAATACGTCTTTGCTACGAGCATGAGCCAACACGCCTGCGGCACGTTCAGGCTCAGCCTGAAGCAGGATAAGCTGCCCGATATCATGCAGCAGCCCGGCGACAAAAGCACGCTCCGGGTCGCCCTTTCCGGTAATACGGCAAAGACGACGCGCAATGAGGCCGACAGCAATGGAATGTTTCCAGAACTGCTCCATATCCAGGACCTCGGCAGGCACATCCTTGAACAGGGCCATGACCGAAGTACCCACCGCCAGAGTAGACAATTGATTCACACCAATGACAGTCACGGCGCGGGAGATGGTGTCGATCTGCATGGGCAGGGAATAGAAAGCGGAGTTGACCATCCGCAACAGAAAAGCGGTAAGACTCGGGTCCTGACTAATAATCGAGGCCAAGTCATCGGCTGAAGTGGCCGGGGCATTGATAGCCTGTTGGAGTTCGAGAAAAACCTGCGGCAACGCCGGGAGCTGATGCTCCTTGCGCAAAATATCGAGCGGGTCAATATTCTGCACGACAGGCAGCTGTACAGTCTCAGTTCCTTCATAGCGATGCGGACTTAGTGTCATATCCGCAGCCACATGCTCGGCTCCAATACGAGCCAACAGCTTCATGCCCTCGTCCGGTTTCTTGATGAACTTGTAGCGCTTTACCAGAAGATGCTTGGCAGCATCCATGGTCTCAGGCGCAACCTTCACATTCTTCGCAACAATTTCTTCGCCCATATAATAATCCTATGCGGTTTGCAGCAACTAGAGGTAATAGACCATAAAAGAAAACGCCACGAAGAAAAAGCGGTTTATGCAAAACAACTGTTGTCGATATTACAGGCCGTTCAGAGATTAAAAATCGTACTGGATACGCAAACGGACCTGCTTGCCATCCTTGACTCCTTTGGTGTCCTGATAGGACCAGCGATTCAGAATGGACAAACCTTCGAGGTCGCCGGAAAACGCATAGTTCAAGTTCAGGTTATACTCATTTCTGTCAGCAGAGGCATTGGAACCGGAATCCGGAGTGTCTGCAAAAGATGTCTTGATGGAAGAGGTAAAACCATTCCAACCGATACGGGTGAAGTCATAAGCAACAGCCATGTACAAAGCCTTCTCACCAGCACGGTTATTAGCAAAGGACATCATGTTGTTGAAGAAAGGATAGGTACCCCAACGGCTGACCACATCGTCAGAGTTATCCACGATGGTACCGCCGAGTTCCATTTTCACACCACTCACGGTCGCACCACCAAGCAAACCCAATTCACCAACATTGAAACCGCCACCATCGGAGTTGCCAGTGCTACGCTGATCCAGTCCCTGCGCGAGCCAATGAATGGAAAAGTCTTCTCTGACCGAATGAGTAGAACCAGCCTGGAGAAACAACATCTGCATGTAGTCAGGGATGTGATAATACCAACCACGCATTTTCATAAACTCAGGAGACCAGTCTCCGCCGACCATGGCCATGCCACGTCTGGAACCAAGCATCTTAGAATTATTGGACACCTTGCTCATGGACTTGAATTCGTCAGTGTCACGCAGCTTGATCTTATCAATGTAAGCAACCTGAATTTTCAGATTCTCAACATCCTTGGAAGTAAGAGATATAGCCTCAAAGGTCTGGGGGATCATGCGGCTGTCATTGCCATTGACCATGGGAGTCTCAATCCGCTGTCTGTAAATGGTGGCCTCGGATTCCGCGAAACGACCAGTGAGGTACAGCTCTCCCAATGTGGTGATACCGGTATTCATAGACGTCAGCAGCTGGGTGCCCGCCTCGTCAGCCTGGTTAAAGCTGGAAGGGAACGGCTGAGATGTGTACCCGGCAAGACCAGCTCTGAAAGTATCGGCAACCCAAGGAGATTCGTATTTCAGGAAACCACCGATGGCCAGGGACTCTTGAATCGTATCATCAGAAGCGGTTTTGAGCTTATCACGCTGAGTAAAATAGTAATATCGAACCTGACCGGTAACTGTTCCATATTTATCCGTATCCCATGGGTTTTCAGCCGCATCAGAGCTGGCACTCACAAGCATAAAAAGACATACAAACAAACCTATTGATAAAAACTTGAATCTCATCAGATACCCTTAAATTAAATACTATCGTTTCAAATTGAATTGATAGGTGCCGCCACAGGTGTACAGGCCATCACTCCATGTCCAAACCACATTTCCGTGGGCCGTGGTCCCATTTTCAAAGAACATATCCACCAGTTCGGTCACGTAGCCGCCGTCTTCCTCGTATGTTGAATTCAGATGAATAGCATTGGGATCATCTGCCAAGAATTCTCCAGTGTAGCGAACATTGGGACGCTGTGCCTGGACAATGACTTTCTTTTCACTCTGGAAGATTTCGATGGTGTATTCGCCGACCTTGTCGCGTCCTATCTCTTCACACGTTGTCATGGACTCCGTGACGTGCGCTTTCCAAACCCCGCCATAGTCTCCGGCCGAGGTCGGTGTCGCTGCCAGGAGGATGAAAAGTGCCGTAAGCAATATATTGCGCATAATCGTTTCTCCTTCACTAATTACTTGGGTTCTTCCAGAGGTGCTTCCTGCTCGGAGCAAGGAATCCCCTTACCCATACCGACATACGTCTTGAGGAAAAGTACCAGAATAACAACCGTACCAATGACACCAGCCGAAGTGGCGATGATCATGGGTAAGTTGAATCCGATCTGGGCATAACAAAGGAAAGTCAAAACCACACAGGTCATGAACATGGCCGGAACCGTGGTGAACCAATGGTTCTTGCCCTGTTGTGCAAGATAGGCTGACGAGGCCCACAGCACGATGGCCGCCATTGTCTGGTTGGCCCAACCAAAGTAACGCCAGATGAGACCGAAGTCTGTCAGGGAAACAACAAATCCCACTGCAAAGAGCGGGACTGCGATGTAGATACGTTTGATGTTTTCTTTCTGTGACATTCCCATGAAGTCAGCGATAATTAGGCGCGCGCTTCTAAATGCAGTGTCACCTGAAGTAACCGGAAGCAGCACAACGCCGATAACTGCCAGCACGCCACCAAAAGTCCCAAGCAAAGTAGTGGAAACCGTATTGACCACCAAGGCAGGACCGCCTCGGCCAAGCACTTCGTTGAGTTCTGCGGGAGTGTCAAAAAACGCGATGGCCAATGTAGCCCAGATGATGGCGATAATACCTTCGGAGATCATCCCGCCGTAAAAAACCATACGGCCATATTTTTCACTGGGAAGACAACGAGCCATCATGGGTGCCTGGGTAGCGTGAAATCCGCTGATGGCACCGCAGGCAATGGTGATGAAAATGAGCGGCCAAAGAGGGAGATCCTGGGGATTGGTGTGAGTGAGAATGGTGGATGTATCGAAGGAGTACCCTTTGACCACCATCATCATCCCTAGCCCTACCGCCATGAAGATGAGTATCGCCCCGAACACCGGATAAATGCGACCAATCACCTTATCCACAGGCAGAATCGTGGCGATAAAATAGTAAAGAAAGATAATAGCAACCCACGCCTTGGTGGAGAGGCTGGTCAGGTTTTCCAGCAACCCTGCCGGACCAAGTACGAAGACAATTCCCACCAGAACCAGTAGCAGGACCGAGAACCCGCGCATGAACTGTTTAAAGAAATTTCCCAGCGTCATGCCCACGACATCCGGAACGCTCCGCCCTTCATTTCGAACAGACAGCATGCCGGAGAAATAGTCATGCACAGCGCCGCCAAAGATACAGCCAATGACGATCCAAACCAAAGCAATTGGACCGTAAAGCGCACCTAAAATAGGGCCGAAAATTGGTCCCAGTCCGGCAATATTCAACAACTGAATGAGAAAGACCTTCCAAACCGGCATCTCAACATAGTCGACGCCATCTGACATGGTATTGGCAGGAGTAGGCCTCCCGGGCTCAACTCCAAACAGCTTCTCACAAACCGGCCATAGAAAAAATATCCCAATAATAAAGCGACAATAGAACCAAAAAAAAGTGTCATCAACCCCTCCATATATAGTGCCGACTATGCTCAGCAAGGCATAAACAGCTACCAATATAATAGAAAGGAAGAAAAAAAGTAAAGGGAGTTAAATAGCAGACTACAAAACGAAATGTGGATTATTCTGCTTTTCGTGAACCACGGTGGTCATGGGGCCATGCCCCGAGTAAACACGGGTGTCGTCTGGCAGAATAAAAATGCGCGATCGAATGGAGCCGATGAGTTCCGGCCCGGACCCACGCGGCAAGTCGGTGCGGCCCACTGCGATCATGAAAAGGAGATCGCCCACGAACACGCATCCGGCAGAGGGGAAGAAAAAGGAAAGGCTGCCCGGCGTATGGCCCGGCGTGTCCAGCACCATCATAGGCTGGCCAAGCACAAGCTGATTGCCCGACCCGATGACTTCATATTCAAAATCAAGATACTCTACAAATTCACGAATACCGCTCGCTTCAAGCGATATCTCCTTAAGGAACTCGTCTTTGTCGTTGGCATACACTGGCACGCCAAAGCGATTCACCAACTCCTTCACCCCACCGATATGGTCGAGGTGAAAATGGGTGAGGTAGATCGCCTTGAGGTCAAACCCGCCGGACTCGATCCGTTCTATCAGCCGCTCCGGCTCCAGGCCGCAATCAATGACCACGGCGTCCTTGCCCATGGAGACAAGATAGCAATTGGTCTCATCCGGACCGAGTATGAAAGTTTCGATGGTAAGATTGGACATGGGTTACCGCCGGGTCAAACCAAACTTCTTAAGCTTGTACTGCAAGGTGCGACGAGAAATACCCAACGCATCCGCAGTCCGCTCGCGATGGTTGCTGTTCTCTTCCAGCGCACGCATAATGGCGAGCTTTTCCGCCTCTTCCAACGAGGCCGGGGTCGCCCTGATATGTGCAGGCGGAGACGGCTCCAGCGAAGAGGACATATCCAGTTCGTTCTCTCTCGCTCCCGTCACTTGAGGCGGAAGGAGATCTGGACCGAGGGCATCAGAACGTGACAGAATCAGTGCGCGTTCCAGCACGTTTTCCAACTCGCGGACATTACCGGGCCAATCATAGCCGGACAAAGCATCGAGAAACGCCGGGGTGACCGTGCGAATAATCTTGTTGTTCTTATTGCCAAGTCGCCGGAGCAGAAAACTGACCAAAAGCGGCAGATCTTCCTTGCGCTCGCACAAAGGCGGAATACGGATTTCAAGAACCGCCAGACGGTAATACAAATCTTCGCGGAAACGGCCCGCCTCAACCTCAACCTTGAGATTCCGGTTAGTGGCCGCGATGATGCGGGTGTCCACCTTTACGGTCTTGATCGAACCAAGCGGCTCGATGGTCTTTTCCTGCAAGGCGCGCAAAAGTTTGGCCTGAAGCGGCGGAGGCATTTCGCCGATTTCATCGAGAAAAAGGGTACCACCATCTGCCAGTTGGAAACGTCCGGGCTTGTCCTTGACTGCGCCGGTGAATGCCCCCTTCTCATAACCGAACAGTTCGGATTCCAGAAGATCATCCGGCAGGGCCGCACAGTTGACTTTGACCAGAGGGCGATTGGCCCGGTTGGACGCTCGGTGCAACCCTTCGGCTACCAATTCCTTACCCGTACCAGAGGGGCCAAGAACCAGTACCGTGGCCTCAGAAGGACCAACCTGCCCGACGAGGTCGCGCACCCGCTCGATGCCGGGAGATGCACCGATAAAGTCGGCTTCACCGCCCACCTCAGCCTTGAGCCGGGCATTCTCTTCCAACAGCTTATGATATTCGTATGCCTTGCCGATTACAGCGGTCAGTTCATCGTTGTCCGCTGGCTTGGTCAGGTAATCGAATGCACCCTTTTTCATGGCGTCCACAGCACTGCCAACAGACCCAAAGGCCGTCAGTAACACCACGGGCATGCCTGGACGTCGCACCTGCAATTCTTTCAGCAGTTGCATACCGTTCATACCGGGCATTTTCATGTCCACCATGGCAACGTCCGGGAAGGTGTCGGATTCCGCTTCCTCGGACAAAACCGTCAAGGCACGTTCGCCGGAATCGGCTTCGAGTACGGTCCAACCTTCATCTTCCAGCACGGCACGAACCATCATACGGTGTCCGGGCTCGTCATCGACGATAAGTACGATTCTTTCTTCCATATATTTTGCCTCCGCGGTCTTTGATACCGCGCTGTCACGCAAACGTTTATTTATTCTCAACAAACCTTAAAATGCTATTCAACTCACTCGAGCAAAGGCGGCTTCCAATCCTGCCCTCTCTCTCCCCTTACTCCCCTATCGGCGCATTCGGGAAGAACAACTTCATTTTCATGCCTTCACCAGGCTGGGAGTCAATGACAACCTGCCCCTTGTGAGCGCGCATGATGTTCTGAACGATGGCGAGGCCCAGCCCGGTACCAGTCTTCTTGCCGGTAACAAATGGCTTGAACACATCTTCGTCCATTGTTGGGTCCATGCCGGGACCATCGTCGGCCACGACAACCCAGACACCGTTGTCATCCCGCTCGGAAGTCAAAGTGATATGGCCGGGCTTGGCGCATTCGGAACATCCGGCAATGGCGTCCAAAGAATTGGAAATCAGATTGAGCAGCACCTGCCGGAGCGCATCCTGATCAGCATAGACCGGGGCCGAACCAAAGTCGAAAACAGGCTCGGTCTGCTTGCTCTCAAAATCAAACCGCATGAGTTGCTTGAGCGACTCGCCCACCTGAGCCAAGTCCGTGGGGACCGGGTCGATCTGACGCGGCTTGGCAAGGTAAAGAAGATCGGTAACCACTCGATTGAGGCGGTCCGCCTCCTGCACCATGGTGGCAGCGTATTGATCAAGCGGCGCCTGTCCCTTGAGCTTGGTGGCGAAAAGCTGGGCAAAGCCACGCAAAGACGAAAGCGGATTGCGGACCTCGTGAGCCACACCAGCGGCCAAAGAACCGATGGCAGCCAGCCGATTGGCCTCGTTCAAGTCCTCCTCCAACGAGCGAATTTCGGTGCGGTCGCGAATCAGGACGAGACGCTGGCCCAACTCGGGCGCGGCCTCTTCATCACTGGCCTGAAATGGCAGGAAAAGGATTTCGAGCTGACGCCCTTGGTAATCGAACTGCTCCCACTTGTAGGGCGCGCTCACAGCCATGTCGCCAGCAGGGCGACCAAAGGGCAGATCATCCCAATTGACGCCGATGACCTCCGGGATGCCCTCTTCATTTTCAGGCGCCAGAAGCTTCTTGGCAGAACGGTTGGCAGCCATGACCCGACCAGATTCTGACAAGGTGACCAGTCCATCGGGCATATTATCCAAAAGCTTGTTCTGAAAACGTTCCATGCGAATCAGCTTACGTCCTTCTCCACGGCGGCGGAGATAGGCAAAAGCGAGAGACCACAACACCACGGCTGCAAGAAAAACATATCCGGTCTGATAGGTGGCAGCACGACGATATTGACGAAAATGCACTAGATGCTTTTCCGCGTTCAAGCCTACCACAAGAAAGGCTGTAGGCCCTTCGGCCATGCCCGGCCCCACGCCCGACCGCATACCTGAGTGCATGCCCTGAGCCCCCATTCCCCGACGCTTATTCCGGTCAAAATGGCTGGGGTGAACCATGGACGCCACGTTGGGCCTGACCTGAACCCCCGAAATGAGCACATCTTTTTTGTCGAGTTCGGCCATGACATGCCACGTCCGGCCCAATTCGATTTCATTGCGAACATTGTCCGGCAGATCGATGGAAGGCTTGGTCTTGTCCGGATCGGAGGTCACCAGCGGCTTACCATTCTCGTCGTAAAGGGTGATGAACTGGATATCATCGGACTTGGTCAGCTCGATGAACAACTCCTCCGCCATGGTGGGAAAAAGCGGCACTGCTGTGGGGTTCATGCGCAAGGAACGCAGGATACGCTGGAGATTATTGTCCACTCCGCGAACAATGGATGACCCGGTCATGACCATGTTGTCCTCCACCAACTCACGCTGATGGGCGATAGACCGCCATGTCAGATACAGGCTACCCAGCCCCAGCACGATGAGTGCCAGGACCATGGCGACCAGTGGGCCTTTTTCCTTTCCGCTGTAATGGACTTCCATTGATGATCCTACTTGCCGCGCAGTGCGGTATAAACGTCGCGGGGATTCAGTCCCTGCGCCTTGGCGATGTCTTTCATGGATTGGTGAATCTCCGCCTTGATGGACTTGGCTGCCAGACGGGCAATGGCTTCATCGGCAGGGAGACCAAAGGTCTTGCAGATATCGGCCAGCTTGATCTTGCCCAGCCCTTCCGGCGGTTGCGGCGGGAGGGAAGAGAAAGGATCAACACCCAGAGAATCCCGGATATCATCAAAGACCTGCTGCGGGCTAACCCCCTTGGAACGGCCTATAACCTTGATGACAGACTTTTGTCCGTCGGCCAGAGTGTATCCCTTGGCTTCCAGGGCGGCAATGGCCTTGTTCACATCAAAACCGAGGTAACCGCAAAATTTCTTTAGAGAGGAGTCTTCAGCATGGCCGTATGGCGGATTGCCATAGGTTTCGACGGCAGACACCTTAATATCATTACCGAAATCGAGGAGCTGCTGCATGGGCGGCAACCCCATGAGGGTGCCTGCAAAGACAAAAATTGTAAGGGCAATGGAAATGACCATGGCAGGAGTAAAAAACACCAATTCGCGGGCCTTGTTCTTCATGTAGGCCATAATCGGCTTCCAGTTGAGCCAGGTGTGAAAGACCAGCGCAAGAAGAAAGAGCGTACCCACCGTGGTGTGGGTGGCACCCCAGTCATCTTTACTCAACCCCCAAAAGGTCCAATCCGCCCAATTGGCCACACGACCATGGGGAACAATATAAAGCACCACACTGGTGACCAGCGTGATGACAGCGGAAAGAAATGAGGTAAGTGATGTGATTTTTCTCAGCATTAAGTCCTCCAAGGCTAAACAATAAGTGGCTTCTACTTCCTTGTAACCACCCACGGCTAACGGTCCATTATATCGTCAATTCTTCATTCGTTCAGCGAAAGAAACGGAGCATCATTCCCCGTGAATGATGCTCCGCCCTATCCTGTTTTCCGTATTAATCGGAAATTTTTTAGTAAGTCTGCTGCATCATGCCTCGGCCCTGGCCTTGGCCGCGTCCCTGACCGCAAGCCTGACGGGAACCCGTCTGACATCCACCGCGACCAAAAGCAGTAATACCGGTTTCCTTTTCCAGGTCGGTAGCCATCTTGTCGCGCAGGTCAAACATGTTGTCGCGCAGCTTGGTGAGCTCAGCAGTCAGATTGCCGATCTTCTTTTCATCAGCGTTGCCGCCGTTGACCATAGCCTGCAGGGTGGCGTGCTTGGTCCACATCTCAGTACGAAGCTCAGTGAACTTGGGGACGTAAGATTCGACGATTTTATCCACGGCAGCCTGCTTTTCCGGGGTCAACTGCTGGTAGGCGGGATTATTCTGGCAACCGCCGCGTCCATAGCCAGAGCCGTGATAACCGGCGAAAGCGACTGCGGACATAGCCATGACGAGCATGGCGGCCAGAGCTGTAATAGCGATGTTCTTTTTGGTCATTGTGTGTCTCCTGTATCTAAAAAGTTTTGCAAACGAGGAAGAAGAGAGTGTGTGGTTGTCTTCTTAACCACTTCTAAGCACAGGGCGTGCCAAACACGTAACACACTGATTTAAAAGAAAACCATCTTTCAAAGAGCAATTCGCGAACACCCATTTTGTGCAACACGATGCACGAACCATTGCACAAGATGTGAAACAAGTGCAAGCGCATTATCTTGAAGATAGACAAATAAGGCGCATTTTTCATTCTACTGTAGATTCTATTGTTAATGACTGAAAACACAGAAATAGAAATTTTCTTGTTGGAACTCATTCGCACATTCGCACGACTCAACTACAAACCACTACAAATAAAGCACGCGGTTTCAACCAAGTAACCGTCACAAAATCTCCAGCTAAATGCGTACAGAGACACAGTGTCAACAACTCCGCTTTTCATATCATTACTACAACAAAATTAAATAGATACCCTATTGACAAATCAATATCAATGGACGTAAATCGATCCCATCATCATCTTGAAAATGATTTTCAACATCACACAAAAGGAGTTTACATGAGAATTCGACAAGTAGTTACGTGCATGGCATGCCTCTTCGTTCTTTGCACCGCAACCATGGCCAACGCCCATGACATGTGGTTGGAGAAACGAGGCGACAAGGCGTGGCTGAATTACGGTCATCCCGGCGCCACCGACCCTTACCCCATCGACCGTATTGACAGTCTGGAAGGAATTACGCCCAATCAGTGGAAAGTGAAGCTCAAACCCACCTACCACAAGGGCGAAGCCTTTGCCTGGCTCAATGACGTATTCAGCATGCTGACCGTCGATTTCGACAATAAGTATTGGTACAACACAGAAGAAGATGGATGGCGTAACTTCCTTGCTCCCCAGGAAGTGCGGGGTAAGATCATCGACCAAGGACGCTCCTGGAAACTCGCCAAGACCATTGTCAAATGGCAGGATTTCATGTCCAAACCTGTTGGCCAGCGCATCGAAATCGTCCCCCTGAAGAACCCTTCCAAGCTCAAGGAAGGCGACACCCTGCCTGTTATGCTCTACTATGAAGGTAAGCCCGTCCCGGCCAAGGGAGCCCGCGTTTCCGGCACTTCCGATACCTCCATCGAGCACCCCGAACTGGTCAACCTCAAGAACCAGAAGCCGTTCAACGTTAAGATCGGGCCCACCGGTCCCCAGGTCATCATCGGCAAATACGAACACCGTCTCGATGAGACCCACCGCGTCTGGTACGCCTTCTCTCTGGCCTTCACCACCGAAAAGTAACAACCAATAGGGCTGGTGTCCGACACACACCAGCCCTTCTCAACCTTCGAGAAACATTATGAATACCATTCTTCGCCTAGTTCCGGCCATCATGCTAGCCGCGACCATTCTCCTCCCCGCAAGTAGCATGGCACATTCGGCCCTCTGCTCCTGTTATGACAACGGCGATGGTAACATCACCTGCGAAGGAGGCTTTTCCGACGGCTCCTCGGCGCAGGGCGTCCGTATCTTTGTACGCGATAACAACGACGAAACCGTGGCCAGAGGCAAGATGGATGAGGACGGCGAGTTCTCCTTCAAGAAGCCGAAACAGGGCTACAAAGTCATTTTCGACGCCGGTCCCGGCCACCAGGTCGAAATCAATGGCAAGGACATCATCGAGTAGTCATCCATGACATATTGACAAACTAAAGCCCTCCGCATTCTGGAGGGCTTTTTCATTGCCTTAGGCTTATCTGCCTGAAGCCCGATAGTTCATTCACTGAGAGTGAAATGTTGCCTGACGTATCTCTAGAAATGTTGGGCCAGCCATGTATGAATAGCTGAAGATAAGCGCAAAAAAAGAGCGGCACACAGTGTGCCGCTCTTATCGTATCAATATGCTTCCGTTCTACTACTTGGTCAAAGCGACCTGCCACTGTTTGAAAATGGCCGGGTACTCCAACACGCTGGAATCACCGTAGAACGGCAGTGAATAGATTTCACCATTCTTGATCGCAGGCATCTCGGCCAATGAGGGGTCTTTCTGTATGGCTGCATGTAGCGCTTTTTGGACAGCAAAACCATTACCGGTAGCCACGATAACGTCCGCATTGGTATTAGCAAGTCCCTTCAGGCGTCCGCCCGAGACATGCCCCTTGGATATCCGCATAGTATCGGTCAGCATCGCACCAGCCACATTGGTGCAGCCAAGCGGATTGAGAATGTACTGGTCAGTATAGCCACCGGGTGCTTCTATTCGCACAAAGACTTTGCCGCTGGATTGGGAGTAATTGCCATTGAGCACCAGCACTCGACGGGCAAGGCCCTGCTTGGGAAGCTTCTGCTCCACTCGCTGCATGGCTTTCTTGTAATCCGCGGCAACCTTGAGCGCTTGTTTCTCTTTACCGAGCAGCTTTGCAGTCTCAGTAATTGCCTGCTGTACACCCTGGGTGAAATCCACATAATCAACTGTGACGCCGGGCACATTTTTGACTAGGTCAGCCACATCCTCGGGGGCAACATCCTTTTTATACAGGCAAAACTTGTTGCTTTTTTCAAGAATGATTCGGGTGATACCGCGCTCTTTCATAAAATTGGCAATGGCCTCGGGATGCTTCTTGATCACAGAGTTGGGACAACCCAGAACCTGAGAACCGACACGAAGGCCATCAGCCTTATCCGGCCACATGGAGAGACGGACAGCCATACCTTCCGGAATCACGCCCAGTTTAAGGGAAACATCCACCAGCCTGTCACCGACCATGACAGCTTTGATCTTTTCCGGCGCCCTGGCAGGTGAAGCGCCTGCAACAGCAAAAGTCATGAAGATGGCCAATACCGAAAGGCAAACAACAGTTAACCGTATTCTTATATTTTTCATTTTATTTCTCCAAACTATTTAAAAGCGGAACCCAAGGCGGGTAACTACCTGAAAGTCTTCCCCCAGCCCATATCGGCTGTTTCGATCCGGAGAAGATGAATATCCATTGAGAGATCGATAGGCCACGATGGGTACACCTATGGAAAAATGAGAATAATCCGTTATCTTCCAATGCACACCCGGCGTAATGTAAATGGTATGTCCGCCGGTGTTCTTTGCTGCGCTATGGTCGTACCAGTTTCGTTGCTGATCCACGCCGTTCAGTTCCAACTCCAGGTCAAAGTACTTGTTCAAGGCATATCCATAACCAAAGTTGTACTTAAACTGATTGCCCTTACGTGACCCGTGCGCTCCATCACCGGAGATGGTGTACATAAAATGGGAGTCAAACCTAGAACGTCCTACAAACTTGGTCGCCCCAATTTCAAATTTAGGATCCCAGGAACCAGTACCAAGTTGAGCGCCCGGACCGAGATATTCATGGGTATTGGAAAACGGTGGATCGTTTTTCGCGTCACTGTCACCGGTGGGTGTTTTGATGCCCATACCGATCGCGAGATTGAACCAATCGCCCTTCTTCTGGCGCATAAGCGCATATCTACCCATAATCACGATATCCCCCAGGCCTCTCTGATTATCGGTATCCTCGACACTCAGATTACCGGACCTACGCGAGACCTGCTTATCCCAAAACGGTACCATGACACGCGCCTCGAACCCATCAAACAGACCGGCTTTGGCTGTCAGCTGAAGGCTCTGGTTCACGCGGTCATACTTGCCGCCATATTCTCCATTCTTTTGCTGGCTACCATCATAAAGGTTGTCCTTATGAACATACCTATATTTTATGGACGCCGTGTACTTGCCTACGGGCAAAACCATACCATTGGACATGTTGATCAAGCCCAGGCACTTCATCGGCTTGGTATCCGGCAAGCCCGTCAGTTTCTGCTCGGAATCTCCTCCCCCTCCCGCAACCGGCCCAGCCAAGGCCTGTGATGCCGATAAAAGCAGCAACAGAACCCAAAAAAAGATTACTTTTCGAAACAACAAATCAACCTCCTCTTAGTGTATTAGCCATGCCCCTTCGACCATAGCTCGTATGAAATTGAAAACCATTTTCACTCATTTGAGCGGGTCTACCCTTTCACTATTACTGTGTCAACATGCTGAAATTAAAACATTTTATACCGCTAAAGTAGGCTTTTTACGTATCTTGACACTCTTTTGCAATTACACTTTCGTACACCCTCCATATTGAGACTGGCGGACAATACCGGGCTCCCGCCTGAGATATATTTTCTTTCAAAAAAAAGGTGACACCTTAAAAGGTGCCACCTGCGTCAAACTTTCCAGTCAAAAGGGGAAAAGCATATACTTGCCGCCCATGCGGCTAACACTACATCTTGGTCATGATAGCTTCGGTCCAGGCCTTAATCTCATCTACATCAGGGTCGCCGTCTATTTTCAGGGTATCGCCCAACATAACAGCACCAAGCTGTTCAGACTTTTCTTCGATGACGTCTACTGCACCGCAAAAAAACTCGTAAGAGGAATCACCGCAGCCGAAGACCGCGACGTTCTTATCCTTCAAGCCTGCTTTGTCCAGGTCATCAAATATCGGAATGAAGTCATCCTGGAGTTCGATTTCGTCATCTCCCCAGGTAGAACAACCGAGAAAGACCGCGTCGTAAGGAGCAGCCAGACCGTCTACTGAAACGTCAGACGCGCTCTGAATGTCAACGTTGTGTCCATTCTTTTCCAGAATTTTAGCGATGTCATCGCTAACGCTTTCGGTATTACCAGTGGAGGAACCATAAACGATCAGAGTCTTGCACATACGTATCTCACTTTTTTAAAGATTCAGTTAATGCGGCCCGGTGGAGGGCCTACATACAGTAAGAGAAGTGCTCTTTGTCCACGCGCATTATCAGTCTATCCTTATATATCAGGGGAGTGGCGAGCCTCCCAGCCGCAGTGTGGGCTGAAATGACCGGGAGGCCCGCCGATACCTTTGAGGGTCTAATTATGTGCAGGCTGTAGTTGCTTGCGCTCGTTCGGCACCAATACAACCAATGTCGCAGTCTGCTTCAGTTTCAAATATTCATCCTTTTTTTCCGCCGTGGCATCCGTCTTGATATAGTAACGAATAAACCACTTACCAGGCTGGTCCAGAGCCACTTTGATGGTGTCCCCTTTCACATCCACGCCGGAATGATACAGATCCTCAGATTCAGTGGAATATCCGCCGTATGTAGCGTCCCAATGGCCTTCACCGGTATAGGGTTTGCCTTCGCGATAGATTTTGAGTGTCAGGACATCACCCTGCTTGAGGGTAGTCGGGTCCTGCATGGGAACCAACTCCAACGGTAGGCCGACACGAGCAGCGAACTTGCCGTCAGGATCGCCACAACGCACATAGGACTTGGCGTATTGTTTGGAATAGAGACTCTTGACAATCTTGGACGCCTTGCCCTTCACCGCACTCATAGGCTTGATGGTGCTGCGATCGCGTCCCTTTTTGTCCACCCACTTGGTGTAGTGGCCGGGGTTTGTTTCAGCAGTGAGGACATACGTCCCCGGCTTTTCATATTCCACCATATGGGACTGGAGACAGGTTTCCGAGCGGGGGGTCAATTCCATTACGTTGTTCGCAGGATCATAAACCTTAATGGAAGCGAGTTTATTAGAACGGACACCATCATCCACCGGAAAGTGGTGGCCGTAAGCGAAGAACAACGGCGTTTTCTTACCTTCGGTTACGCGGTGGCGGCCAGACTGAATGTACAATGAATGCGCGAGAGCGACTTCGGCATAAGCAACAAACATGAACACCCAAGCGGCACTGAAAACGATCGAGTAAAGATAAGTACGACGCATTATTTCTCCTATTTATCGCACGAACAATCGCTACCTTGGCAGCATGAAGAGTTCGTCTGAGATTTTGATTTCGGCGCGGAGCATCCTCCGCCACAACCGCAACCACCGCCCTTCTCGGGGTTAAGTTGCTTGCGCACCTTGTTAAAAACAAAAATTCCAGCACCAACAATTATGATAATGGCAATGACTGTATCCATATTCATCCTCCAAATCAGTTTTTCAGGGCAGTAACGATACGGGAAAGATTCCCTTCATACCAATCGACCAGCGCATCCAGCGGACCAACACTTGCCTTGCGGTCAAAGCGGTACATGACAATGGGAACCGCCCCACCATCCGTGATGGCTTTCATCCCCTTGGCATCAGGCTCCCACGGGCACATCACCCCCTTCACCCCCTCTATCCTGAGTTTGGCTGTAATCTTTTCAATGTCGGCTTCGCTCCACTTAGGTTCACCAGCAAGCACGTAGAAACGGACATCAAGACCAAACTCATCGGCCAGATAGGTGTAGCCGCTGGTGAAGGCAGCCAAGTCAACAAAATCGAGTTCCAGGAAAGCGGCTTCATATTTGCTGCGCAACTTGAACAAAGCTGTCTGCAACGCTTTAAGGTTCCGCTTTATAATCTTCACATCACCGGGAGAAATACGGCACAGGTCATCTGAAACAATAGCCGCCATACGGGTCAGATTGGCTGGACTACGCCAGACAAACGGAGAGTACTCTCCATTGACTTCCACAAGCGGCACACCCGCGCCATACTCATCCAGTGGCTTGGCGCAGTCGATGTTTACAATGCGTAGATTACCGCGACGTGCCCATTTATAGAGGGGATCAGCGGGCCAGGCCGAGCCCACCGTCAAAACGGCGTCAGCATTGGCTGCTGTAACGAAAAACTTCTTCTGATGCTTTTTGAGGTAAGCGTCTTGTCCACGCATTGAGTACCCCTTGGGGATGACGTTCACCACTTTGATGGACGTGTCCTTGGTAAGGGCTTCACCCAGGGTTTGAGTCACTTCCTGCGAAGTCAAAACCGTCATTCCCGGTTCTGCGGCAAAAGCCATGAGCGCGGCTAGATGGACCGAAACAAATACAATGGCGGCAGCGGTGATGAAAGACCCAAGACACCTGATCATGCTGCGGACTCCTTGAAAGAGGCGGAGAACGCACGAAGACCGACGGTTAGGGCGAAGATGAAGGACGCGGTCAGGATAATGGCCCCACCGGACGGCACCGGAATTTCAAACTGCATGGGCACGATGATACCGAGCACGCAGGAAACAGTGGCAAAGATGACACTATAGAAGAAAAAGCCCTTGATGGATCGACTCACATTTCTGGCGGCTGCCGCCGGGATGATGAGGAGTGCCTCCACCAACACTGCGCCCACGATCTTGAGGCAGGCCACGGTGATGACCGTGATCATGAGCACAAAGACGTAATCGTAGAGCTTGGCATTCACTCCGCGCACCTGCGCCAGACTCGGATTAAAGCTGGCCAGCAGCATGTAATTGTAGGTGGGGAAGCCTACCACAGCGCACAGAGTGCCAATGATGACCAGCACGTTCATATCCGTATCGTTCACGGTCAGGATAGAGCCGAACAGAATACTGTCCAGCACATGCATGTTGACCTTGGCGGTCACGTACAACAACACACACGCGCCCACGGCCAGGGATATGGAGAGGAATACCCCAATGACCGTGTCTTGTTTCATGCGCGTGCGGTTTCGAGTGTAATTCATAGTCAGAGCGAAGAGGATGCAGAACCCGAACAGGGAAGCATACGGCGCGGTCACTGGCTCGCCGAGCATGACTCCAAGCGCCACGCCGGTCAGAGCCGCCTGCCCCACTGCCTGAGAGAAAAAGGCGAGCCGTTTGGAAACGACCATGGTGCCTATGCCACCGAGCAGCGGACCGGCCACCAATGCACACAAGAGCGCATTGACCACAAAAGCATATTGAAAAGATTCGGGGAGTGAGCCCGCCTTGCCCATTTCCATAAGTGGCAGGCGAATAAGATCGTACACGTATTCCATCTGTTTTATGCGGCCTTTTCTGTTGTGGAAAAGATGTTGAAGATGCGCTCCGATGTCAGTTCCACTTTGGGATCACCAGTGAAAAGCAGTTCCCGATTGATACAGGTCACACCGTGAGCGATCTCCCGAACCAGACCGAGATCGTGATGAATGATGAGGACAGTAGTGCCGGATGCGGACAAATCCTCAATGATACCGTGCATGATGGCAGCGCCGGATCTATCCAGCCCGGTGGCTGGCTCGTCGAGAACAAGAAGCTTCGGTACAGGGAGCAAAGCCTGAGCCAGGAGGACGCGCTGACGCTCGCCGCCAGACAACGAACCGAATGGCCGGTCCATGCGTCCCAGCATGTTCACACGATCAAGAGCCTCATGAACTTTGCGCTCTTTTTCTTTGCGAAAACCAAGAAAAACTGGACGGCGGTTCTGGCTGATCATCGCCATGAAATCTCGAACTGTCATGGGAAGCGTATCGTCAAAATCAAGCCCCTGCGGTACATACCCCATGGTCATGTCACCACCCCAACAAATGCGAATCTCGCCGGAGTACGGCATTTGCCCGAGCATGCATCTGATAAGTGACGTCTTGCCACCACCATTGGGACCGATAATGCAATGAATGGAACCGCTCTCCACAGTAAAATTCACCTTGTGCAGGATGGAATTCCCACCCAACTTCAGGCTCACGTCTTCGAAGCAGATGGTCGGCCCGGTGACGAGCCTGGATACGGAGCGCATACTACCCTCCCTGCTGCGTATTCTGAGCGTCCACAAGGGCGTTGGTCAACGCTTCAAGATTGGCACGAAGGCCCTTCTCGAATCCGCCTTTGGAATATTCGCCGTGTGTCAGATGGGAAAGATGACGGATACGAATTCCGGTCTCTTCGTGGATGGTCTCCACATATTTGTCAGGAAAAGCCATCTCGGTGAAGATCACGTCCACGCCCAGACGCTTTATCTCATCAATAGTCTTGGCAAGCTGGCTGGCTGTGGGCTTGAGCCCGTGCCCTGGCTCGATGACAGCCGTCACCTGGAGGCCGAAATCCTGAAAGAGATAGTCGTACCCGCCATGGATGGTAGCGCACCGGAAATCCATGCTGGGCAAGTCCGCGATGCGGGCCATGTATTCCGCCTTCATTTTGCGCAACTTGTTTGCGTAGGCGCGGGCATTCTTGCGGTAAAATTTGGCATTGTCAGGGAAGATTTTCCCTAACTCCTTGGCGATGGTATAGACCTGTCGCACCGAAGCCGTAACAGAAACAAAAGTATGCGGATTGACCACCTTTTTGCCATCCAAGTGGCCGGAGACGGGAATGAGCGACACATCCTTATTGGCAAAAACCAGCGGCAACCTGTCCTTCATATTGGCCGCTTCGATGGTCTCAAAAGCAAATTCGTCATGGCCGATGCCGTTCACAACCAGGGCGTCGAGCGTCATGGATTTCTTGATATCTTCAGGCTGGGGGCGGTAGTTATGTGGGTTGAATCCCTCGCCGATGAGCGGCACGACTTCTGCGGTGTCACCCACAATGGCGGCCACAAAACTATAGTAAGGATGCAGCGTCACGCCGATGCGCGGCATGTCCGCGGAATACGCTACCCCGGCCATGAGACAGACCACAACCAGACTCAAAAATATCTTCTTGATCATTGTATGTAATCCTTCTTGGTGCGCATGGTTTCATCTTCGCCTTTTCGGGCCACCACTTCGCGCCACCCTTTCTTGATGAGGGCCTGGTCCGTGATCATCAGCGGAGCCTCGGCCACAGATGAAGCATGCATCCAGATCTCATAAGGAGCGTGGGTTGCGCCGACAGCATTCCCCTCTTTCTTCACATGGTCATGCAACATGACGAGCAGAAAAGAGCCCATCTTTATAGTGCCGGACGGGTGCCCCACATAAAGAGCTATATGCTTGTCAGTGGTGAAGATGATGCTGCGGCTCCACCCCATGCCACCACTCTTTTCCCAGGCAGCATCCTGGACAAAGGGAGGAATGAAATCGCCAGCCAACTCATCAACGGACGGCCAGCGGTTGTCTTCATCCTCATGAAAAATTTCAATCTCCGGCGCAGCGGTATGCAACGCATTGAAAACTGCCAGCTCTTCGGCTCGGAGGGCTGTAAAAGCGTCCACCTGCCAAGCAGTGACTACCTTGGCTGTGACTTCGGTGTTTCGGAGTACTATGACGCATCCACAAACCAAAATGGTCAGCAAAGCCACGGCCAGCACCATCCTCGTTTCCAACCCAGAACCAGAAGGACGGACCACCACCTCACATCGAGCCCCCATCACTTGTTTCCCCATGGTCATGCGGAGCGCCTGCTATGACCTGCTACATGAAAAATATCCGGCTGTTTGGCGAAAAGACCTATCTGTGGCCCTATGGTCTGAACCATGACAGCCACGTGCTCGGAATGAGTATACGTGCAGAGCTCTTTGGTATCGATGATACTACTCAAGGATTCCGCAAACGGGTGAACAGTCATCTGGACCGCATTCAGAACCTGGAATTCACCAATCTCATCAAATGTGATGTCGCGTGCTTCCGGGTTAGTCATTACCGATACCGCCTTGTAAAATCATTGGGTGCGGCGGGCTGGGGAGGAAAACCCGCCGCACCTATTGTGGATATGCTCGCTACTATAAGTGAGAGCTATTTTTGGTCACTACTTCATGTCCTCGGCCTTGACCCAGATAACTGCGTCCTGACCAAGTTCCTTGCCTTTGTATTCAGTATCAGGACCAACGCCGAGAGCTGCGAACCCCCACCAGCCGGACTTGGGAATACCGAAGGTGATGTAGCCGTTCGCGTCAGAGAAGATGGTCTGAGTAACGAGAGTACCATTGGGGTAATCAACGGAAGACTTCTCAGACATGGAGTTGGTCTTCAGATTGGGCATGTGGCTCATGTACTCCACTTCCACTTCAGCACCGGCAACAGGCTTGCCGTCAGACAGGACCTGAGCCTTGAAAACGTTGCCAGTCCACAGGCCGTAAGGCTTGATCAGGGGAACGATCTCGCAAGGCAGACCAACAGGCTCATTCCAGATGGTGGGCATTTCGCCGACATTGAGGATCAGCTTGGTGATCTGCTGCATGTAGACGTCTTCTTCTTTCTCAAAATAGTAGCCAGGCTTCATGACGAAGACATAATCGCCCATGGAACGGACAACCTTCTTGGGGACCTCGGCTGCGAAAGCCGGAGCAGAGGAATGGGGGTTCTTCCAAGTGATCTCTTTAAGGTAAGATTTGAGATCCGTTTTGACGATTTTTTCGCCTTTGGCTTTCAGAACGTAGAACTCCTCGATACCACCCATATCCATCATGTGCCCGGCTTCGGCCGGATGGGTGAATGCGATGCGCATGTCGAGATCCTGACCTTTTTCCATGATCATCTCAGGAGTATAAAAAACCATGAAATGGGCGAAAGCTGAGCTGGAAAAAGCCATAACGCACAGGGCTGCAAGAATGGGAACAAAACGTTTTTTCATCAAAAAACTCCTCATTATTTGAAAGTGAATGTCATCCTCAATAAACTACCCGAAAAAAGCGCAGGGTCACGAATACGTCACCCCGCGCTGTATTTCCTTATTCTACGATATCGGCACCGTTGACTTCAACAGTATGCCCTTCTCCGGCATCAAAGATGACCACGTAGGAGCCAGCAGGCTTGTCGAAAGTCACTTCGCTATCTTCGTTCATCCGGGTTTCCAGAACAGGTTTGCCATTGCCGTCTTTGATGTGCAGTTTCACACCCGCGGCAGAGGAACCATCAGAGAACCCACCTTCACAAGTGACAGTATTATCGCCGTTGTCAAAGCAACTCATAAGCGGGCTGTGGGCAAAAGCCTGTCCTGTAAATGCCAGCAACGCAGCCAAAGTCAGTACGATCATCATTTTTTTCATTATTTACTCCTCCTTAAGAGCAATTTTCTTTACATGTTGTATTGGTCGCGGCAGCAGCCGTTTCCTTTTCTTCTGATGTAGGAATCATGGCCATGACCAGTGTGGTGGCCACGCACAAGGCGTAGAATGCCCACATCGCCTGGAATCCATTCAGCCCAAGCACAGTTCCTCCGGTGAAAACCAGGCTGGCTACGAACAGACCGAGCAATGTCTGGTAACCGATGGAGAACAGCATCCACTTAGTGGAATTTGACTGGTGGCGAACCATGATTGAAGTGGGCACACAAGGCGGATACAGAGCCATGAAGAGCATCAGCGCCAGAGCGTGCAGAGGCGTGAATCCGGATTCGCCCGCCTTCATGGAATCCTGCACAGACTGATCGCCATCAATTCCGTAAATGGCTCCGAGGGTGGCAGCGGAGTTCTCTTTGGCCGCAAAAGCGGACAGAAGCGCAATATTGATGCGCCAATTGAACCCGGCCCACTGGGTGACAGGCTCAAGAGCTCGTCCCATGGTACCAAGAAAGCTGGTCTCAAACCGTTCCGAGCGGGCTTCACGACGCGCCTTCTTGCGCACCTTGATGACCTTCTTGAGCGACCGATTCAACTTCTTACCATCCTTGCCTACGCGCTTGACCACAGCGTAATAAGTCGGGTTCTTGGCCTGGAAATCCTGATTGATGCCAGCAGACACGTCCTTATCCGTCACGCCCTGCTTGGCGCGTTTGAGAGACTCGCCAAACAGGATGATGGGCAGCACGTCACCTTGTGTGATCGTACCCTTGAATTCGGTCTTGCTGACATCCTTCATGAACGTCACCACAGCAGAGGACTGCATGTCCGCGTAATGTGCATTCCGGTCTTCCGTGAGTCCCGGATAATTGATCAATACGAAGACAACTACGGCAACGGCAGCCACCACAGTGACGATCTTTTTCAGGAAGAGCCAGATACGCTCCCCAGCGCGACGCAGGATGCCCCCAAGTGTGGGGATATGGTACGGCGGCATTTCCATAATGAACGGCGCGCTCGGCTGTTTCTTGAGCACAGTAAGAGAGAGTATCTTTGCTACAGGGAGAGCAATGAAGAGCGTCACCGTTGCTATGAAAAACATGGCGAGTCCGCCCACATCCGCAAAGTATGCGCCGATAAGGATCAGGTACAACGGCACCTTGGCGAGGCAATTCATCATGGGAACAATCATGATAGTCGCCAAACGCGCCCGTTCGTCCGGGATCGCCTTTGTGGCCATGACGCCGGGGATGGCGCAACCGCCGACATAAACGCCGCCAAGGATCATGGGCAGCGTGGACTGACCGTGCAGCCCGAAACGGCGGAAAAGTCGGTCTAAAATAAAGGCCATACGCGGCATGTAGCCACTATCTTCCAGAATGGAGATCAGGCTGAACAACAAGAAGAAAATAGGCAGGTAATTGAGAATGGCCGTGGTGGATTTGACAACCCACAAGCCAAGCGCCCGCAGGAGCGGATCATTTACGAAACCCGCGGCAGGCAGCACCTCTGCAGCAAAATTTTCTATTGCCCCCCAGATAGGCCACGCCTGCAGTGCCACCCAGTTACCAAAGACAATGGCAACTTGGTAAAGCAGCATCAATATGGCAACAAGAATGATGGGACCAAAGAAGCGGTTGCAAACATACTTATCGGCACGATCCGAAAGGGAACGTTTTTTCACGGCCGGGAGTGTCACAGTCTCACGCGCAATCTTGGCGCACGCGCCATGGCGAGTGAAGGCAATATGTCGCTCTACAGCGTTGCCAGCTTCCACCTGAAAACGGGCACGGCAATCCTCGGTCTGCTCAATAACTTTTTCTGCATCAGGATGAGTCCGCTTGAGCAACTCTCCCGCCTCAGCATCGCCCTCAAGCAGCTTGATGGCGAACCAACGAACGGGATACTGGACGCTTAGAACAGGATCTTCCTTGAGTTGTTCTTCCAGCTCTTCAATGTACGGCTCCATCTTGCCATACTCTATCTTAAATACTGCTTCAGACCTATTTTCAGCCAGTTGCTTCACAGCCGCTCTAAGACCTTCCTTGCCCTCCCCTTTTTTGGCCTTGGTAGGAACAACAGGAATGCCAAGAACTTCTTGCAACTTGGAAATGTCGATCTTCTGACCGCGACGCTCCACCACATCCATCATGTTCAGATTAAGGACAGTGGGGACCTCCATCTCCATGAGCTGAAGGGTAAGGTAGAGGTTGCGCTTGAGATTGGAGCCGTCAACCACGTCAATAACCGCAGCGGGGTTGTCGCCCAACAGAAAATCACGGGATACGCGTTCCTCAAGGGAATATGAAGTCAGGCTATAAGTGCCAGGAAGGTCAACCAACTCCACACGCGTGCCGTCGAGATTGAACCCTCCGGTCTTTTTCTCAACCGTGACTCCCGGGTAGTTTGCCACATGCTGGCGCGCCCCGGTGAGCAGGTTGAATACCGTGGATTTACCGCAGTTAGGCTGCCCAGCCAGGGCAACCAACATTTTTTTTGATCCCATTACACTTCAACCTCAATGTGTTTGGCCTCATTGTGTCGGATAGAAACGTGATAGCCATCAAGATGGAGCTCCACCGGATCCACCAGTGGGGCATTACGAACAATTTCGATCTCAGCGCCGGGACAAAAGCCCAAATCCATGAGTCGCTGCCCAAGCGCTCCAGGTGCTGTAAGATCTGTCATGGTGCAAGCTGTGCCGGGTGTAAGTTCATTCAAAGTCATAGTTCCCCCTAAAGTATCGTAAAAATAACAGCCGATCAGACGACAACCACCTTTTCCGCTATCCCCCTTTCAACCATGATTCGACTTTCGCCCACGGAAACAAGCAGTGGCCCACTTCCGTTACTCAAGATATCCACCTCCACACCGGGGATAATCCCAAGAGATTCAAGTCGAGTTCTCGCCCTGATTCCTGCATCAACGGCAATGACAAAAGCATTCTCTCCAATCCCTACAGACCTGAGTGTTTTCTGTTCTGACATTTCCTTTCCTCATTTATTGTAAGACGCGGTTGCAATTGATAATGAATTTCGATATCACTGATATGCCTTGAGGGGCACATGGTCAACAAAAACAGTCTACTGAACCACGTTCGCAACAAGAGTTGCCTATTCAAAGGCTTAAACGCACTTATTGAGATTGAAAGTCAATTACAATGAAAATCAGTCTCAGCAACTACAAAACCAAGCGGAAAAGATGCAAGAATCTCTCAAATCGTTCAAACAGTACCTGGTGGAAAACAACCTTCGCTTGACACAACAAAGGCTGTTGATCTTCAAAATCTTCATGAGTGATGAAGGGCAGATAAGCCCGGAAGAACTATTTCACGGGGTGAAGGACGTGGACAACACAGTCAGCAGGTCCACTATTTACAGGACGGTGAAGCATCTCCACAGCGCCGGAATTGCCCGCTGCATTCGGCACGGCAATGGCGTCACCTACTACGAACCCATGGGAGACCAGTCCTGCCAAATGATCTGCGAGAGATGTGGCAAAACAATTCCAATCAAAAATCCGTATTTCGAATGCTTGCAGCAGGAGACTGCACGACAGGAAGGGTTTACTCTTTTCCGGTACAAAAACGTGATCTACGGGCTGTGCTGCCAATGCAGTGGTCACATATGCCGACCGCTGGAAGACATGGAACTTGAAAACTAACCCTGAAACGTAACATGACGTTAAGAAACAGCATCAGCGACAAAGACAAACCTTTGAATTTACAGAAATACGGCACTACATCCATGTTCGTCGACTATGAGAAAGCAAACGAGGCTGCCCCTCCCGTGGATACCGAGTCCACCGAGGAGAAGCAGCCTGCGTCAAACTAACCTTCTTTTCTGGCCGAAGTGATAAGACCGAATCCATCAGAAGAAGCGGGCTGAAACTGAATGTCAACAAACCCAGCGTTTGTGAACGCCGCTTCCAACTCTTCGCGTTCAATGAAGTGGGATGAATAACCGCACAGGCGTGTCAGCAATTCCAGCGAAGCCGTGGCCATGCGGTCCTCGGCTAGATCTTTGCCAGCGTAGTGATGGGAGACCAACCAACCGCCAGGCCGGAGGCAATCCGCGATTCGTGCGATAGCCCCTGAGAGATCATCCTTGAAGACATAAAGAATGTGAGACATCAACGTCAGGTCAAAGGCTTCTGCAGGCAATGTGTCGGTACGGACATCCAAGCCGACAGCCGTAATCCGCCCTTCATATCCGAGCTTGTCGCACCTTTTCTGCGCCTGTTCGGCCACTGATGGGAGATCAATAATCGTGCCCAGCATCGTTGGGTTGTAACCCAATACCCCCATGGTAAACACACCGTGATTACCACCGATGTCGCACATGGTCCTGAAGTCGGAAAATCCCGGCAAACTCGTCACTACATCCAACACCGGCCCCACCCCGGTGCCCAATGCATACTGCGCCGAGCCTTCCATTACCTCATCCGCTCCCCACTTATTGTCGGTCTGGTTGCGATCGTCTTCTTTACCGGAAAGGAAGTCCACAATGTCGTTCTCCACAGCTTGGATGAAACGCATATTCAGCATCATGCTCTTGCCCTGATAAAGAGGCGAAATAGACACGAAATACTCACGAGCCAAAGTGGAGTTCATATACTCACCCTTCTCCTTCATCATGACACCAGCCGCAACCAGAATATCCAGCACTGGCTCCAACCGCGCCTCAACCAACCCGGTCTTTACCGCCAGAACGGCTGCGGAGGCGGGTGCATCTTCCAGGTAATCGCACACTTTCAACTCCACCGCCGCCAGTATGGCCTTGGCCGAAAGGGACTGCATGAGCATATTATGCATGCGATTAAACGAAACTTGAGGCTGATCTTTCAACATGTCTACCTTCTTTTTGTTTAGATGCTAAACTCTTTTTCTAAAAAAAACCATTTGAGAGCAGGGGCAACATTTCATAGAAAGAGCGCACTTAGATTATTCAGTACGCAAATCGTGCCTAATCGTCTTGATTGCACTCACTGCAAAGGCCATACAAGTACATCCGATGCCGTGTAAGATCAAAGCCGTGACTGGCTGCCACTTCCTCTTGACGGCTCTCGATCACCGAATCAAATATTTCCACCTTCTTGCCGCATTGAGTGCAGATAAGATGGTCATGATGGGCATGTCCGTATTTGTGTTCGTACAGCAACACCCCATCTCCAGGGTCAATGGTATCGGCCAGTCCAGACTCCACCAAGAGCTTCAATGTTCGGTAAACTGTGGCCTGGCCCAGCTCCGGCATCTTATCCCTGACCAATTCGCTAAGCTTCTCAGCGGAGAAATGGCCCTCAGTTTCCAGAAAGGTCTCAACGATCAGCTTACGCTGAGCCGTGAGACTCATTCCCTTTTCACCCAAATAATCCATAAAGACTTGTTCTGCGGACTTACACATAACTGGCAATGAAACTCATTTTCACTCTCATGGCAAGCTTAAAAACCGACAGCGGATAATATTTTTGCTGTAGCTACTCCGCAAACAATGTGGTTACGGGTCTCATCAGTCAATTCAAGAGCCTCAACAAATTCCAATGGAGAGCAATCATATGTATTCTTCAAGACCTGCTCGAAGTTATTGCGAAGGCGTTCGAAGGCAGCGTTGATGTCAATGAAGCCGTTGGCTGGGCCACGCCAGGAAAGCGTAAGAGATTCGACGACCTTTTTATGTTTATGCGAGGGGGTCATCAGCCGATACCAATCGAGAGGAGCCCCCCCTCTTTCGTCCTCGCCCGGATAGCAGTAGGAACGCCATGCGGACGGCGGCTTGGATATGGCATTGTCTATCACCACCTGCGGAACGGCGAGATCCACTTCAAATTGCTCAAGCTCGATCTCATACTTGAGAACAGGCCGATGGTTGCCACGTTTTTTTACTATTTCCCAATGTATCTTCATAAGCGCCTCCTTATTGGATTTCAATGATGTCGCCAAAGGGAGGGACTTTGCCGCCCTGCCCCACCTGCGCCCAGAGCACAGGGTATTGCGGCTCGCTGCCAGGAAAACTCAAGCACTCCAGATCGGTCAGATAAACCAGGCAGGCCGGATCCATGTCCTCCTCGGTTATCCAGTTGAAAACCGGGCGAAAATCAGTCCCGCCACCGCCTTCAGGAGCCAACTCCAAAGGCAGGTCCACCCGACCAAAGGAGTCTGTGCTTTTAACTTCGCTGTCGCAGTAAACAACATGGATGGTAGTATCGAATGCTTCCAGAATGCCCGAGACCTCAGCGGCGAACTGATTCATCTCCGACTCTGTTACGCTGCCGGAGGTGTCAATGGCCAGGACGACCTCCGGCAGCTTCTGGTGTGACAGAGAAGGAAGGATTATATCCATGGCCAAAAATCGTTTATTGGGAGGCGTCCAGCTATAATCATCATGAGCGCGATCGCAGATATAACGAGACAACAATTCCTGCCAATCCAGTTTCGGATTCAGCACTTCACCAATAAGCCGCTCCAAACCGCCGGGCAGATCACCAATCTCCCGCGCATTTTGCGCAGCCTGAGCCAGGGCCAGCTCCCAGATCTCATCCATCCCCGCTTCGTCCGAAGAACCACCTTCAACTTCCTCAGCACTGTCACGAACTTCGCCGCTGCCCCCAGGGTCACCGAACTGCTCGCTGCCGACATCACCGGGGTCATCACCGGCGCTCCCGTCATCAACCTCACCGTCACCACCAGCCTCGCCAGCACCGGCTTCGGAGTCGTCGCCTAAATCATCACCTTCACCAGAGCTGGCGCCTACGCCGTCCCAATCCACTTCACCGTCAGAATCACCATCACCATCGGACAAAGCGGGCCGCATCTCCTCTCCACGATGGGAATGGAGCTCAGTATAGACTTCATCTGCGGTCAATCCATGGTAAGCCGGGTTGTCGAGAAACTTGGGCGGCAATTCAATGCCCGCATCCAGCAGAATCCAATTGATGGCGTGGTCACAGGCTTCATTCCAGAGCTTATGATCACGCCCCTTGCGGCGCGTGTGATGCTGGCAGGCCGGGTGCATAACAGTATGGGCCATGAGACCTACCACCTGCTCACTCCGAAGACCGGTCACATAGGCGGGATTGTAGGCAAGCTTGCGTCCATCGGTCCATGCTGTGGCGCAGTGAGGGTCTTCCTTTGGTTCCATGCGAAGTGCAAGAGAACCGAAAAAAGGATGCGCCAACAGCAGATTGGTACGCGCCTTGATTATTTTTCTGCGAGCCTTGTCCATAAGCAGCCCTAAAGCAACACGTCCGCATTGGCAGCGGTCCAATGCGAAAAGGCCGGGGTTTCCACAACGCCTCGATGGTTTTTCACGGCATCTCGAACCAAGAGGACGCCGAATTCCGAAGGTAGTCTTGATGCGTACGTGACTATGTTTTCCGCTGTTTCCTCCCCGGCTCTTTTCGCCAGGGCCTCGCACAACGCGTACAAGGTCGCGGGTTCCTCGGGTACTGATGCAGTAGAAGGTTGGTTGATGACAGCATCCGGATCGGGCAATTGCCTGAACATCCGAGAAAACCCTGCGAACTCCGCCGCCGCGCCAGGACCGACCGTCCCTTTTAACAGACTCAATTCCACCTCCGGGTCCGGGGTCGAGGCTAGAATACGGGCAACGAACTCCCATGATCTTGGTGAAGGGAACGCCTTCTCATTCTTCTTGGGGTCAAAATTGTGCAGCAATTTTGGCCGGAAACGGATAAATGCAAGCAACTCCTCGCTGATTCCACCGTTTTCAGCCCACTCCAGCCAGGTATCGACGTCAACGGCAAAATCAAGATGCACGAACCTATTGGCCAGTGCAGACGGCATGCGATGGGTTACAGCGCGGTCGGATTCCCGATTGCCCGCCGCCACCACGGTCCAGCCATCAGGGAGGACATACTCTCCCACGCGACGATCCAACACCAATTGGTAGCAGGCAGCCTGCACCAAAGGAGGCGCGGCGTTGAGTTCATCCAGGAAAAGCACGCCCTCCCCTTGAGTAGGAAGGAAAGACGGCTGGCACCAATGGGCCACATCCTCTTTCACGGACGGCAGACCGCGCAGGTCCACCGGATCAAGAAGCACGGCTCGAATATCAGTCAACTCACGTCCGAGCTCCTGTGCCACTTGCTTCACGACCTGGCTTTTACCCACACCGGGAGCGCCCCAAATGAACGCAGGTTGCTTAAGCGGAATGAGTGTCTTCAACGATAATTTAATCTGCTTGGCATTCATTTACGCCACTCCCTGATCCGTGAATTCCACGAGATTGAATTTGATACTTTCCACGTCTTCCATGAACTCTTCGCCGCACTCCATGGCAGACTCGTTCTCCTCATGGTAACGCCAGTTAACTATGATGTTCTTGCCGCGCTCCGCCTGATCATCGAGCATCTCGAAGAAATCCATGAACGTCTTGGAGGAAGAGGAATTGAAGTAGATGATCTCCATGTCTATCTCCACAAGATCTCCATTGATCTGGCCGAAGAATTCATCGAACCATTTGAATATGGGGGCGTAAAAGGCCCAGCAATTTTCCGGATAGGATTCCCCTTTGATTTCAAAGGACATCCTGTCGGGATCAAAATGTATGTAAGGTGACGAACTGGTCGCCTGAACGTTGTATTTCGTCATGGCCGCCTCCTATTGGGTCACCACTTTCATAGAGAAAAAGGATGTACTGCCGTCCACTGGCACGATGTCATAGGCCAACGGCTGCGAAGCCTTGCGGGCCATTTCAACAAACCCAAGACCGGCACCCTTGCTCGATGCCGACTCCGGGGCCTTGCGCCGCTCCTTGTAGTACAATTTCAGTTCTTCACGATTCATGGTCTGCAACAGTTCAATCTGCCCGGAAAGTTCTCCGCTGTCCTGAGCGTTGATCTTGTTACCGCACGCCACGAAAAACCGACCGTCTTCCTCCCGGCCAACCACCACTTGACCATGAGCCATTTCGCCCACCTGATTCGGGTTGTCGATTTGACGATCGCTGGAATAGCGGACGATGTTCTGCATCTGCTCCACCAGTACTGCGAAGACTCGCTGCACAGATCCCATCCCGGCCTCTTCCGCTCGCATCTTGGAACGCATGAGTTCAGCAATGGACTCAACAACCGATTGTGAAACGGGGCCGTTGAAGTACAAAATCACCCCTTCTTCCTGCATTTCTTCATAATATTTAAACATGGTCATTTCATTTCTCTTTGGCCTGAAGTTCAAAACCAATAACGGTCACGTCATCGCGCCGCTTCTCATCACCTTGGTATTCCCTGAGTCGGTGAAAGAGCTCTTCGCCCTGTTCAGCCAGGGGCATATGGCGGTTATCTTCCAAAACTCCCATCAACCGGCTTTTGCCAAACGGAAATCCCCGCTCGCCACCCACCTGGTCCACAAGTCCGTCGCTAGCCAGATAAAAACGCATGGAATCTGTCTTCGGAATCACAACCTCTGTAAACTCGAAATTACGAGAAGAACGGACATACCCAAGCCCGCATCGGTCACCCTTGATGATACGAGGCCCTTCCGAATCAATCAGGTAGAGCGGGGAATTCGCTCCCGCGAAAACAACTTCCTTTGTGGTCGAATCGACGTGACATAATGCGCAATCCATACCGTCATCCGACTTCGCATCGCGATCGTTCTGGCCGAGCGCATCTTTGATCAGATGATTAATGCGACCAAGCACCTTGCCCGGACTGATTGTGCCGTCGACACACGCTTTTTCCATCAGCGAACTCACAATGAGCGTCATGAAGGCTCCGGGTACTCCATGTCCCGTGCAGTCGATAACCCCCACAAAAAAGCCGGTGGCAGTGGGCTTGAGCCAGTAGGCATCGCCTCCAACGGTATCCCGCTGCTCCCAGATGAGAAAATGATTGGGTATGTAATCGTGCAAATCCTCCCGGTTTGGCAGGAAAGAAGTCTGGATAAGCCGTGCATAATCAAGGCTCTCGCCTATTTGCCGCTGAGCTGTAGCTAATTCTGTCATGGCCATTTGCAGTTTATGTTCACGGATGGCGATGGTGTAGCCCATCCAGTGCATGTTTCGCTTGAGAGTAGTAAAATCGTGCCCTTCATCCTCGGCCGGGGGCAAATCAACCTCTCTGTAATTGCCCTCCTTGAGCAAACGGCACTGCTCGTTAAGCTCTTTAATGGAACGCAACGCTAAAAGGTGACTCATCAGCTTCGAAAAAGGCACCAGCAAAACGATGGACGCCACAATGAGTATGATAAGAAAATTAGTAGTTTCGGCCATGCCCTTCGATTGCAGCAAGACAAATGTCGAAAGAGGAAACAAGACGATGCCCACAAGGAGCAATAACGTCATTTTGCGCTCGACACTCCAGTTGAGCAGCGACCGATATATAAGATCTACCGGATTCATTGATGCTCCCCCTGAATCGCTTCCTGTGTCCCCAACGAAGGGCACCCAGAGCATGAGTGGGATTCACGACGATAAATCTCAACGCGATCACGCCCTTTTTTCTTGGCGGCATACAGAGCGATGTCGGCAAACTTGAGCAAGCTGTCCAGATCATCATCCTGCTCAAGCGAGGTCAGCCCCACGCTGACAGTGGCGGTCAACCGGGCAAGGCCAGACACCAACTCATTTGCCCGGAGTTTTCCGCAAATTCTCTCTGCAACTTCCACCGCTGCATCCACTGCAGCATCGGGTAGCAAAACCACAAACTCCTCGCCGCCATAGCGCCCAACGATGTCAATTTCCCGCACCGAGGAACGGATGACCTCACTGATTTGAATCAGAGTATGGTCGCCGACGTCATGCCCATAGGTGTCGTTGACAGCCTTGAAATAATCCACATCCAAAATAAGCAGAGAAAGATTGCCACCATTGCGAAGACTCCGTGCCATATCCCGCTCGGCCAACTCCATAAAATATCCGCGATTATACAAACCGGTCAGGCTGTCGGTTCGAGCAAGCCTGCACATCTCTTCCAGCATCTGTTTTCGCTCAGTGACATCAGCCAGAACACCGACCATACCGGTGCAACTTTCATCAGCCTCATCTCGAATGACACACGCACTCATCTCCACCCAGATTTTAACGCCATCTGGCCTGCAAACCTGTACCTCTTCCCGATGAATGCCCTCGCTCCCCAGCATTTTCAGGAATCGATCGAAATCGCTCAACGAGCAGAAGAGTTCTTTCATATTCATGATCGTATCAAGAAATGCGTTGCCATCTGCAAAACCTAACATTCTTGCCAGAGCTGGATTCACTTCGATGATCGCCCCACTGGGGGAACACCTGAAAATCCCCTCGTTCACATTCTCAAACACGCCCCTGTACTTGGCTTCGCTGGCCGCAATCTCGTTATTCAAATCATTGAGCGCCTGCTGAATGCGATCCCCCATGGTCACCATGCGTCGACTTTGCCGGAGCAATCGGCCATAGCCCTTAACCAAGGAACTAAAAGCCTTGTCCGAGCGCTCATCCATTCCCTTAGACTTGGCCAGTGCTTCCTGCGCCAACTCAAGCGTACTCGCTTCCTTCTGAAAAACTTCGGAACTCATCGACCCATCCTTAAATACGAAATAATTATCACGCACACAGCCTTTGCAATCGAGCGCTGCTACGAATTGGCCACCACTTCATTCAAACACGCCTGCATGGTGGAGGCCCCACAAGAGTGGCGCATATACACAGGGACATCGTTCACGGAAGCGACGTTCAATACATGCCTCCGCACAGCATGAGGCACCTGATCCGTCACCATGACAATCACATCAGAGGTAGAAACGAACTCATTCAAGTCCCCTTCTTCTCCGGACAGGCAGGTGAGCCGGCAACCCTCCATCTCTCCATCTTTTTCGCAGACCTTGACCAGCCACTGGAGATCTCCAACAAGCGCAGCGCACATAAAATCTTCCTCATTTTGGTTGAAACTGAAAATCGTTATCAACGAAGTATTGCGCTGATAGACTTTTGTCAACCCAATTTCTCAATCTGAAAAACCAAGCATGAAATCACGTGTGAACCTACTTCTTTTCAATAAAAACCAGGCAAATAAAAAATGACCCCAGTCACCAACTAGAGTCATTAATATTTTACATTTGTGTGGATATGAGCGGTTAGCAATTACACCATGCTATGGTCATAATTATGAATAGCTCGATCAACATGATCTCTTTTTACTTTTTAACCGACGGCATATCGATAATAGCTTGGAAATCAATTTGATAATGCTGAATTATCTGTGTAGGTAGCCTTGTTTCCACCGCGTTGGAGGTGTCACGCAGGCCCCCTCTTTTTGCTTCACTCTCTAAAAATACAATAGACTTGATATATAAAAAGTTATATTGGTCAAACATGATTCACTTCATCAAAGCAGGTATAATTGCCGCACTGATAGCTCTACCCACCCTGGCTGTTGCCGACGAATTCATGGTGGTGACCAACATTGTGCCACCCATTAAAGAAGTACAAAACGGCAAACTCACTGGCATCACAGGCAATGTCCTCATAGAAGTGATGGAACGTTCCGGGCACACTCTCAATCCCAAGGTGAAGATCACTCCAATTTCGCAAGCGCTCAAGATTATCGAATCCACATCGGGCACCATCTACCCGGGATTGGCTCTCTGCCCTCAACGTGAACAGAACTATAAATGGGTCGGCCCCGTCTATTCGATCCACTCTGGCATCATTGCCAAAAAATCACGCGCCCTCAATTTACCGTGCCTTGACGCCGCAAAAGACCTGACCATTGCCTCAGTTATTGATAGCGCTCCAGAGCAACGATTCCTGGACACCGGAATCCCAAAGAAGCAGTTGATCAGATTCAAGACTTCCAGGGAGGCGATAAATGCCTTGGTTGAAGGCCGCGCCGATGGCCTGCTCATGGCGGTCACTCCCACATATCATATGATGCGGGAAGGCAACATCAACCCCAACGATTACGAGACCGTCCTCCTGCTGGACACCATGAAACTGTATTTCGCCTTCAACCCTGACACCGACACAGAAACCATCCAAGAGATACAGCAGGCCTTGAACGACCTGAAAAAGACCGATGATTGCGGAAACAGCGACTACCTCAATATTGTCTCCCAATATTACGGCACAGAAAACTAGCGCAGAACTCCGAATTTAGCCCGTTTCCTTTCGGCGCGAGAAGTGATAAACGGTAGCACTGATCACACTAGCCCCGCTTGAGGAACCATCATGTCCAATAGATTACCCTGGCCCGAATATTTTATGCGCATTGCCCACCTTGTGGCGCAACGGTCCACCTGTACCCGCCGCGCCGTGGGTGCCATTGCCGTACGCAGCAAGCGTATACTGGCCACCGGATACAACGGCGTGCCCACCAACATCGCCCACTGCGAAGAAGTCGGCTGCATCCGTGACAAGCTCAACATTCCGTCCGGCGAACGCCACGAGTTATGCCGAGGACTCCATGCCGAACAGAATGTCATCATCCAGGCAGCCACCCACTCGCTGGACCTGTCCGGTTGCGATATTTACTGCACCACCAAGCCGTGCATCCTGTGCACCAAGATGCTCATCAACTGCGACGTAAAGAACATCTACTATTCCGAGAACTACCCTGATGAGTTGTCTGAAGAAATGCTTGATGAAGCCGGAGTGAATCATGTCTACATGGAAGGCGACTTCCTCTAAGAACAAGAGGTTCATGGCCCGCGCCATTGAGCTTGCCGAACAGGGAAAGGGACCAACCGCGCCCAACCCCTGCGTTGGTGCTGTGCTCGTGGACAACGGCCAGATCGTGGCCGAGGGCTACCACACCCGCTGCGGCCAACTACACGCCGAACGAGAGTGTTTGGCCGATGCCCGTTCCCGATCCATCGATCCGGCGGGCATGACCATGTATGTCACTCTTGAACCGTGTAATCATCACGGCAAAACGCCTCCGTGTACCGAGGCACTCATTGAAGCCAAGGTCGCAAAAGTGGTGGTCGGCACACGCGACCCCAACCCCGTTGCCGCCGGTGGCGTGGAAAAGCTTGAAAGCCATGGGATTGAAGTGGAGACCGGCTTGCTCGAACAAGAGTGCAAAGACCTCATTGCAGATTTCCTGCTCTGGCAAAGCACCAAGCGGCCTTTCAACATCGTGAAAATGGCCGCCACTCTGGACGGCAAAATAGCCTCCCGCTTCCGCAAGCCCGAAGCGGTGTCCAGCCCCGAGTCCTTTGCCCGCGTCCACGAACTGCGTGGCCTCGTCGGAGCAGTCGTTGTTGGCGGCGGCACTCTGCGCGCAGACAACCCCAGCCTTACCTGCCGCCTGGATACCCATGCACCCGACTTCATTCAGCCCTACGGCGTCATTGTCACTTCCCGGCTTCCCGACAATCCGAGCCAGTACACCCTTCTGAGCAACCGCCCGAAACAGGCTGTATTCTGGACCACCCAGGAAGCGGCCAATAGTCCGGCAGCAGAAACTCTCAGGCAACGCGGCGTCCATGTCTGGCCCCTGGAGGGAAAACCGGGCAAACTCGATCTCACTGCCGGTTTTGAACGTCTTCGCACCGAATTAGGATGCCACTACACGCTCATCGAAGGCGGCGGACAGTTCGCCCTCCAGTGCGTAGACCAAGGATTGGCCGACGAGCTGATCCATTTCGTGACCCCACGCATCCTTGGCGACGATCAGGCCCCCGCAGCCTTCTCCGGTCGAAATGAAGCCTCCATGAAGGACACCTTCGACTTCCGCATCATCAAAACCGAAGCCACAGGCACGGACATGATGCTGACAATGCGTCCGGCGTAGCCCACAATCGGCTTATTTTACAGAGATAATACAACGGGTCTTCCGAAAACATGAACCTTGGTTCATCTTTTATGTTGACAACATGAACCCGAGTTCATATTTATGTTTCAACGTAAACAAGGAGACACCATGTATTCGATATTCAAAAAACAGGACGATCACGTCATGTCTTGGCGGCAACAGTGGACGATTGACAACCAGCTCAGAAGGCTAATCCACCCGCCGGATAAGATTTTCGCTGGATTGGTAAAACCCGGCATGACGGTGCTGGACCTGGGGTGCGGCACCGGTACCTTCACTCTGGACCTGGCCCGAATGGTAGGAGAGGAAGGCCGAGTCATCGGCGTGGACATCCAGGCGGATGCCTTGGCTCGACTGGAAGAAAAAACCGCTCTTACTGATCTGCAACGCATTGTGGAAGCATGGATGTGCCCCCAGGAAACCATAGGAGAACTACCCAAAGCAGATTTCGCTCTGGCATTTTATATGGTCCACGAAGTGCCGGATGCTGAACTATTTTTCCAACGGATGCACGCCAACTTGAATGCTGGTGGCTCAATGCTGGTTGTTGAACCGCCCTTCCATGTTCGCCAAAAGCACTTTGAAACGGAAATGCAGTTAGCCGAACGAGCCGGATTTTCCATTCACAACATGCCAATCTTCTGGTTAAGCCATGCCGCGCTCCTGATAAAGGGTTGATACGGAGACAGTGGCAGCGTATCGTGCCGCACGAAGGAGAAATCGTGCCCAAAAATACTCGCGAACCGCAGCAAGCGCGCAGCATAGAAAAGAAAACCCGCATACTTGATGCAGCCATGAATCAATTTGATGAGCATGGCTTTGACGGCACCAACGCCAAGACCATTGCCAAGGCTGCCGGAGTGTCTATCGGGACATTCTATGCCTATTTCACAGACAAGAAGGCGCTCCTCATGGATGTATTCATGCGTCATCTGGACGAGGTGGACCAATCCGTGCTCAGCCGCATGGACCAAACCGTCAGAGAAGGAGCTAGCGGACGCGAGATAGTCAGGATTGGCCTCAAGGTCGCTCATGCCACGCACATCCAACAGCCTGGATTCATGCGCATGATGCTGGGCATGCGGTACACTGACAACAGCATGAGACGCTTTATGGAGGCCGAGGACAAAGTCATACACGTCCGGCTTCATCAGTTATTGGAATCGTTAAAACCAAGACTGCGCGTCACAGACATTGAAGCGGCTGTCACAGTTGTCGAGAAGGCAATCGAAGAGATTGTACACGCCTCCATCGTATTTGACGCCCCTATAGAACAGAGCCGAATCGACGACGCCCTTGTAGATATGATCGCCACCTATCTCTTCAAAGAGCCCGACGCTCGGGCATAGTCACCCACTCCCACGATTTACACCCGCGCCACTCCCTGTTACAAGTCGGGCAACAACGCACCAAGCGAGGAATTTACTATGTTTACAGGATTGGTCATGGGCATGGGCCGCATCGAAGCCGCAGAAAACCGGGGTTCAGAAACCCGTTTCCGCATCCGCGCACTCTGCGATCTCACCGACATCGAGCTGGGCGAGTCCATCGCCGTCAACGGCGTCTGCCTGACGGTAGAGACTTCCGGCGACCAATGGTTCACCGCTTATGCCAGCCGCGAAACCATGTCCGTCACAAGCTTGGGCGACCTCAAGGTCGGCAGCGAGGCCAACATGGAACGCGCCATGGCCATGGGGGACCGGTTTGGCGGCCACATCGTATCCGGCCATGTAGATGCACTCGCCACGGTAGCCGAAGTACGGCCTGCCGGAGAATCCAATATTTACAAGCTGAGCTTTGACGGCGTCCACGGCAAATACGTCATTCCCAAGGGATCCATAACTCTGGATGGCATCTCACTCACGGTAAATGACTGCGGCCCAAACTGGCTCGAAGTGAACATTATTCCTGAGACACAGAAGGCAACCACCATTTCCGGCTGGACAGCTGGCCGCAAGGTGAACATGGAAACGGACATCATCGGCAAATATGTCGAGAGAATGGTTCAGCCATGGACGCACGGTTCTGATGGGCAGGAAGAGAAACAAGGCATCACAATGGAATACTTGCGAAAGCATGGGTTCTAAATAAAAAACCGCCCGCCTACACAAAGAAACAAAAAAAGCCGTCCTTTAAAAGGACGGCTTTTTTTGTTTTACTTAATGCGTATCGCTAGTTTGCTACGATATTCACCAGCTTGTTGGGGATGACAATGACTTTACGAATAGTCTTGTCTTCAATGAACTTGGTGACGTTCTCAAGGCCCAGTGCGATGGCTTCGACTTCGTCCTTGGGAGCGTTGTTCGGAGCCTGGAATTTGCCACGAACCTTGCCGTTCACCTGAACAACCAGAGTGACTTCATCCTTGACCAGAGCTTTCTCGTCAAAGGTGGGCCATGCCTGCGAGGTGAGACCGGTTTCGTGACCCATGGCCTGCCACAGTTCCTCACAAACGTGCGGAGTGATGGGAGACAGCAGAGCCAGTACTGTGGCCAATGCGGAGCAGAGAGCCTTGGGATCGGACTCCTGAAGCTCTTCACGTACATGATACATCTCGTTGACCAGTTCCATGGAGGCCGCGATGACCGTGTTGAACTGGAACTCATTCTCGATGTCACGTGTTGCGCGACGGATGGTGTCATGCTCCTTGAAACGCAACGCCTTGGCTGCATCGGACTGAGGATCGTTGGCAGAAGCAGGCTGAACAGCTACCAGCTTGCCTTCCAAACCTTCAACCAGTCGCCAGAGACGGCTGAGGAAACGGAATGCACCCTCAATACCCTGATCAGACCACTCCAGCTCCTTAACGGGCGGGGAGGCGAACAGGATGAACAAACGGGTGGCGTCTGCGCCGTACTCGTTGATCATGGCGTTGGGATCGACCACGTTGCCCTTGGACTTGGACATCTTGCTGCCGTCCTTGAGCACCATGCCCTGCGTAAGCAGGTTGGCGAACGGTTCGTCAGTGTTGATGAATCCGCAATCACGCAATGCTTTGGTAAAGAAACGGGAGTAAAGCAGATGCAGAATGGCGTGCTCGATGCCGCCAATGTACTGATCCACATTCATCCAGTAATCAGTGGCTTCCTTGGAGAACGGCTCCTCCTCATTGCGGGGATCGCAATAGCGAAGGAAGTACCAGGAAGACTCAAAGAACGTATCAAAAGTATCGGTCTCACGGCGGGCAGCCTTGCCACACTTGGGGCATTCGCAGTTCACGAATTCTTCCATGGTGGGCAGCGGAGACTTGCCGTCCTTGCGGACCTGAGCGTTCTCCGGAAGCATAACCGGAAGCTGATCCTCGGGGACCGGCACCGCACCGCAGTCTTCACAATAAATGATCGGAATGGGTGCGCCCCAGAAACGCTGACGGGAGACGTTCCAATCGCGCAGGCGGTAATTGACGGCCATTTCGCCCTTGCCGGATTTGTCCAGCTCTTCGACGATCGCTTTCTTGGCGGGTTCATTAGCCATACCATCGAATTCGCCGGAGTTCACCAGGATGCCGGGATCGGTGAAAGCTGTTTCCATGTCGGATACAGCCAGCACTTCGCCCTTCTCGCTGAGATCTTTCGGGTTGATGACAACCTGGAGCGGCAGTTCGTACTTCTTGGCAAATTCGAAATCGCGCTGATCGTGAGCGGGGACCGCCATGACCGCGCCGGTTCCGTAGCCCATGAGCACGAAGTTGGCGATATAAATGGGAACGGGCTTTCCTGTCACCGGGTTGATGCAGTACTTGCCTGTGAAGATGCCTTCTTTCTCAAGGTCGTCAGCGCCGCGCTTGATGCGGTCCATGTCCTTGATGTTTTTAACAAACGCATCGATCTCAGCCTTATTCTCTGCATCGGCGGTGAGGGCTTCGACCATTGGATGCTCTGCTGCCACGGACATAAAGGTCGCGCCAAACAGGGTGTCCGGGCGGGTGGTGAAGACCGTGATGGTCTCTTCCATGTCCTGGACCTGGAAGGTGAGTTCCGCGCCGTAGGACTTGCCGATCCAGTTGCGCTGCATGGTGAGCACGCGCTCGGGCCAGCCGCCGTCCAGAATCTCGAGATCCTTCAGCAGCTCGTCGGCGTAATCGGTGATGCGCAGGAACCACTGTTCCATGTCCTTCTGCTCGACCTCGGAATCACAGCGCCAGCAGAGGCCATCTTCGACCTGTTCGTTGGCAAGGACGGTGTTGCAGTCCGGGCACCAGTTCTGGGGGGAATCCTTGCGGTAGGCGAGGCCCTTTTCCAAGAACTTGAGGAAAAATTTCTGCTCCCACTTGTAGTATTCGGGACGGCAGGACGCCATTTCGCGTCGCCAGTCGTAGGAGTAACCGAGACGCTGCAACTGCTCACGCATCTCAGCGATATTCTGGTAGGTCCACTCGGCGGGATGGGTCTCATTCTTGATGGCCGCATTCTCAGCGGGCAGTCCAAATGCGTCCCAACCCATGGGGTGCAGTACGTTAAAGCCCTGCATGGACTTGAAGCGTGCCACCACGTCGCCGATGGAATAGTTACGAACATGGCCCATGTGGATCTTGCCGGAAGGATAAGGGAACATTTCCAACACATAGTACTTGGGTTTGTCCTTATCGACCTCGACTTCAAAGCAGCCGGACTCCTGCCAGGACTGCTGCCATTTATCTTCGATCGCTGCGGGATCGTATTTTCCTAACGCCATTGTAGTCACCTTGTCGGCTGCCACAACGCGCGAATGCGGCAAAATGCCGACACCCGCGCGCCAAAACAGCTATAAAACTTTTATGTGGTTCAGTTACTTGTCGAGCTTCTTTGACGAGCCGTCGAGGATGCCGTTGACAAAGGAACGGGACTTGTCGTCACCGAATGTCTTGGACAGTTCAATGGCTTCGTTGATGGCTGCTTTCACCGGGATGTCGGTGAACATCATCTCGTACAGGGAAAGCCGCAAAATAGACAGCTCCACCATGGCGATACGCTCGATCTTCCAGTTCTTGGAATGGGCCACGATGGACTCATCCAGTTCCGCAAGTTTGGCGTCCACGCCTTTGACCAAGTCAAAAGCGAAGTCACGAGCGGTCTCGGATTCCTGCTCTGCAACCAGCGGGTTCTGCAGAAAGCGGGTTTCCAAGTCCATGGGATTGGCCTTGTCCACGAAGAATCCGGAGTAGAGCACCTGGAATGCCAGGGTGCGTCCAACTCTGCGAATACCGGGGCGATTGCCCTTTTTCTTGCCTGCCATACTAGAGCTGTTCCAGCACTCGGATGGTTTCAAGCAGAGCAGAAGCTGCTTCCACACCCTTGTTGCCAGCCTTGGAACCAGCGCGCTCAATGGCCTGGTCCAGGGAATCACAAGTCAGGAGTCCGAAGCCCATGGGGACACCGGATTCCATGGAAGCCTGTGCCACGCCCTTGGCGCATTCGTTACACACGTAGTCAAAGTGCGGGGTTGCGCCGCGAATGACAGCGCCGAGCACGACTACGCCGTCGTACTTGCCGGACCGGGCGAGCTTCTGAGCTGCGATAGGCATTTCGAAGGCACCGGGTAGTCGGACCAAAGTGAGGTTGTCCTCGCTGCCGCCATGGCGGACAAAGTAGTCAGTGGCGCCAGAAATAAGACGGTCAACAATGAAATCGTTGAAACGGGCGGCCACGATGGCGATCTTCAAATCTTTGGCATTCAACTGGCCTTCGATAGTGGTCAGAGGCATGGGGGTTTCTCCCTATTAATATGGATATAGAACGATGTACTATAAATTTTCTTTATATAATTCGTCAACAGTAGCTATTCAACTTCAGCTTTGATCATGTGATCCATCTTGTCACGCTTGGTCTTGAGATACTTCTCATTGAGTTCACAAGCACCAACTTCGATGGCTACACGCTCTACAACCTCAAGGCCATACCCTTCCAGGCCGACCATCTTCTTGGGGTTGTTGGTCATCAGTCTCATCTTGGAAACACCAAGGGAAACAAGAATCTGGGCACCGGTTCCGTATTCACGCATATCCGGCGGGAAGCCGAGTTTTACGTTGGCTTCAACAGTGTCGTAGCCCTGGTCCTGCAAGTGATATGCCTTGATCTTGTTACCCAGGCCGATACCTCGACCTTCCTGGCGCATGTAGACAAGTACGCCCTTGCCTTCGTTGCGGATCATGCACATTGCATCCGCCAACTGGGGGCCGCAGTCGCAACGCAAGGAACCGAACACGTCACCGGTCAAGCATTCGGAGTGAACACGGACCAAAGTGGGTTCGTCAGGGTGAATGTCACCCATGTAGAGAGCGATGTGGGTCTTGCCGTCCGCTTCGGAATGGAAAGCAGCGGACTTGAAGTTACCCCAACTAGTGGGCAGGTTGGCTTCGCCGACCTTTTCCACGGAGTTGCCGCCAAACTTCATGCGGTAGGCAATCAGGTCAGCAACAGAACAAATTTTGAGATCGTGTTTCTTTGCGTATATTTCGAGGTCGGGCATACGAGCCATGGTGCCGTCCTCATTCATGATCTCGCAAATAACGCCAGCGGGCTTGAAGCCTGCCAGACGGGCTATATCGGTGCCGCCTTCAGTCTGTCCGGCGCGGACCAGAACGCCGCCGTCCTTGGCACGCAGGGGAAAGATGTGCCCCGGAGTGACAATGGATTCAGCACTTGCGTCTTCGGCCACGGCAGCCAGAATAGTGGTGGCTCGGTCAGCGGCAGAAATGCCGGTGGTTACGCCATCACGGGCTTCGATGGAAACCGTGAAGTTGGTGCCGAAGCCGGATTCATTCTTCTGTGCCATGAGTTCCAGACCGAGTTTGTCGGCCATGGTGTTATTCATGGGCAGGCAGATGAGTCCGCGGCCGTAGGTGGCCATAAAGTTGATGATTTCCGGGGTGACGACTTCAGCCGCACAAACAAGGTCGCCCTCGTTCTCGCGGTCTTCATCATCCACCATGATGATCATTTTCCCTTGGCGAATATCTTCAATGGCTTCTTCGATCGTGCACAGTCCCATGCGTCTCTACCTCGTTTTATTTTTCTTCCCGTAGGCGGCTTTTCTAAGGAATATATACCTACCCGCGCGGGACACACTACTTATCGCAAATGTCCATGCTGGGAAAGAGGAATTTTCTCCGAAAAAAATATCGTCAAATCAGTCGGATATGGCGACAGACAACAAAGCCTGCCAGCGAAAATGCTGGCACAGCCTGCACAAAGTAGTCATTTAAGCCTCTTTGGCAAGAGGGAATCAGAGGAGTTTAAACTGCCTATCCGAATTATTTTGATGGGCTGCCACGCGGTTGCGTCCCGCTTTCTTGGCGCAGATCAGAGCGCGATCTGCCATTCGAATCATAATGGCCTTGGGGTCCTCGCTTTTGGCAGGCAGATCATCAGCATCGGCCACGCCAGCACTGATGGTCACCTTCAGCTGGGGGCCATCCAGAGTGAGATCATTGACTTCCACCACGTTGCACAGCTTTTCTGCCACCTTGAAAGCAGCGTTCTTACCCTGGGCCGGGATGATGATGGCAAATTCTTCACCACCGTATCGCGCTATGACGTCCGAAGTCCGTATATTTGCCTTGAGTAGCCGAGCGACCTCGGCCAAAGCCACGTCGCCCAGAGGATGACCAAGTTCGTCATTGACCTTTTTGAAGTGGTCTATGTCCACCATGATAAGTGCGAGTTTGGTGCCGTAACGTCGAGTACGGTCTAGTTCTTCTTCCAGGCGATCATAGAAATGGCGACGATTGATCAGCCCCGTCAACTCATCAAAAATCGTCAGGGATGCAACCTTGGTTTGAACTCGGTACAAGTCCTGGCGAAGTTTGTGAGTAAAAAAGAGAAAAAGGGCGGTAGACAAGCCAGCAATAAGGGCAATCAAGCCTATGAAAATATACGGGAAATCTTCTGAATTGGTTTGCGGCAGCCATGTAGTGACAATCTCGCTGTCGTGCACGGAGAAACCAAGAAAAAGACCGGTGGCAAAGAGCACCACAGCCAGACAAAATTGTCCGCCTCCGAGCACCCATCCCCCGATCGGGCCATTCAATAAAAACCTTTTCTTCACCCTTACTCCTAGCACAGCCTCGTTAATCCCCATGCACAATCAATACTATATAGCTCATATCTCAGGAAAGTTGAATGGCAAATTATATTCGTCAACAAAAAAATTAGCCCGGCACAATGTGATGTGCCGGGCCATTGCAGGTCATTTTTACGAGAAAGATCAGGCGAAAGCTGAGCTAAAAACCTCCGAAACCGGCCGTCCCAACTCATGGACAGCACTGCCACGTTCAGCTGCGAGTCGATCCAGAAGATTCATCTGACGACGCGACAAAGCCGCGTTATCCAAACTACGTCCGGCGTCATAAACGCCCACGACGTCTTCGATGACCGTGGTGGAGTGGGAACGACGGTGCCAATCCAAAATATTGAGATAATCAGCTTCGTACTTACCTTGATGGAGCCAGCCACCACAACGCTCGACTACCAATCGACGGGACACGCAAACACAGAGCGGATCAATGTTGCCCCGGCGCACGAGCGAGCCATTATCCTGCACAGGCAGGAACGGTCTGTCGAACGCGAGCTGCGTGTCGATACGAGCAATAATCATCTCTGCGTCGCTGTATTTCATGTAAGTTCGTAACGCATGCTGCTTGATAACATTATCGTCATCCAAAAATACGAGTCTATCGCCAGAAGCGATTTTGAGCAGCATATTACGAATACCGTTGCCCCTATCGTTATCGCGGGGCAAATTGAAAGCTTGCAACGGGTAAGCGCAGGTCGGAGCCATGCGTTTTACGCCATCAAAGCCTATAAGTATCTCAAGTTGACTCCTCTCCAAACCGGCGAACCGAGCTGCCTTTTCAACGGAATTGACCGCCATTTGCAGCGCCTTAGGTCGTTGGCCGGTGGAGGGAATTATAATCGAAAAGAGTGTGCCATCCATGGCCATAATCTTCTCTCCCTCCCCACGATCCTTTGTGGGTGTAAAGGGTGCTCTCCAGCTCCCCTTGATTGTTTTCAAAAAACTGCCGGTTGCAATTCGGCGGTTCACGAGTCGTATCGGACCAGTTTAAAGAATGTTTAGAGTACGGTTGTGATTTTCCGAAAAAAAATGAAACAAGAAGAAAAACAACACAGCCAAGCGCCCACTTTTTTCCTTCTATGAAAGTAGACCTTTCAACAATTTCAAAGTACCATCCCCAGCCATGAGAAAACTCCTGCCCCTTATTGCCCTTTTGGGCCTGCTGATATTGTCTGCCTGTGGCTATTCCATGGGTGAGTCTGAACACTCCGTCCTGAATCCGGAATTTCGCACCATCGCTATTTCCGGAGTCGACAACGCCACCACCCAAACATGGCTGGAGCCTCGCATCCGCAAACTCCTCAAGGATGAACTCCATCGCCGCGGAACTATCCGCTGGGTCGATAACACCAAGGCGGCAGATGCACTCATTCACATTAATATCACAAGATACAACCGCCCCACGGCCTTGGAAGGCGATAAGGACCAAACTCTTCGGTCCAACGCCAGCATCAGGCTTGAGGCAACCATCCGTTCCACTACGGGTGATGAAGTACTCTGGGAATCCGGCATTATTTCGCAAAGCTGGCCCTTCTACACAGGCCAGGAATCGCAGGCTGACGCTGAAGTCACAAGCCTCGCTATCCGCCAACTTGCAGACAAAATGTCGGAGAACTACTAACCCATGGCACGCCCCAGATACCTCTTTCTCATCTGCCCCGACCCGGAGCTGATCAAATCCCAGGTGGACGAACGGTTGCGCACGTCCGGCCAGGAAGAATGGGAAAAGAAACCCTTTTGGGGCGATGACGATGACCCATTGCCCGCGATATTCTGGACAGATCTCACCATCAAATCTCTATTCCCTCAGCCCAAGGCACTCATAGTACGCCGTGCCCATGCTCTAAAAGCGGACCAGTGGGACAAGCTCGACGCCGGAGTCAAAGGACTCAGCTCGGACATCTTCCCCATTTTCTGCCTTGAAGGTCAGTGGAAAGGGCGCAAGGCCCCGGTCCCGGCGGCTCTCTCGCGGCGAGGCATCTTCAAAAAGGCGAAGACAGAAGGTTGGATTTGGGAATCCCAGGGACTGGACCAACGCTCGCTGGGCGACTTCGTAAAGAAGTGGGCCATACAAACCGGCATAACCTTTGAGCCAGGAGCAGACCGGGCGCTTGCTCAGACTTTGCCTCTTGACGCCGTAGCCGCGCGGCTGGAACTGGACAAGCTGGAACTGGCGGCAGGCGATCAAAAGGTAATCGGCCGCGACCATGTGGGGTTGGTGGCTCATTCAGACGAAATGGCATTTTTCGATCTCATGGATGCACTGGGCCAGCCCGGAGCAGAGGCCGCCGTGTGGAAACGAGTCATTGACGACCACGCCAAATCCGCCAAGGACCAGATGCTATTCAACCTTATCGGGTTTCTCATGAGTCAGGCTCGCATGTACTGGCTCATCGTGTCCGGCGGACAGGTCAAGGGCGCACCTTTCATCATCAAGAAGAAAACCCCGGTCGCCAAGCGGTTGGGGCAAGCAGGCATAGCCCGAATGATCGATCTGGCCATGGACGCAGAACTTTCCATCAAAACCGGCTCACGCAGATATGAGGAGGTCCTCGATATTCTCGTGGCCGGGCTGATTGATCTGTTCCAACCGAAACGCCAAAGTGGTCCCATGGGCCGCAGGTTCTAGGCAGCGTTATAATCTTTTCTTAATAATACCCTACCCCTTGACTTCCCCGATATGAAAGAGACCAAGAAGCCACACTACTATGGTCACCGGCAACGCTTGAAAGCAAAACTGGTGCGAGATTCCCGATCGCTAGCCGATTATGAGGTATTGGAGCTGGCTTTGGCTTTGGTGCTTCCCAGAAGGGACACCAAACCGCTCGCCAAGGAATTGATTGAGCGGTTCGGCTCTTTGAAAGACGCACTCATGGCACACCCAGACCAGTTGGAAGGATTCAAAGGTGTTGCGGACGGCGTAAAGGCACAATGGATTCTCAATCAGGAACTGTTTGCCCGCATCAGCGAAGCCTCTGCCCGCCGAGGCGAGACTCTGTCTGATCCGGCAAGAGTGGCAGAAATCGCCATAGCCCGAATCGGCAACAAAAATGTTGAAGAGTTCTGGGCGGCATTTCTTGACTCAAAAAACAGGATCATCGTCTGGGAACAGGTGAGTAAAGGGACTGCCGATGGCACCCCCGTCTTTCCAAGGGACATCGCTGCCACCGCTCTGAAGCATGAAGCAACTGGGATTATCCTCGTTCACAACCATCCGGGCGGAGACCCTACTCCATCCATGGAAGACATCAGGGTGACCAATCAAATCCGTGATGCCGTGGAAGCCTTGAGCATAAGGGTACTCGACCATTTTATTGTCACGGACCACGACTATTACAGTTTCAGTGACGATGGGAGATTGTAGATGCAAGGGGTACACGCCATTGTCCACGGCAAGGTCCAGGGAGTCTGGTTCCGGGCATGGACACAAGACACAGCCAAAGAGCTGGGAATCACCGGATGGGTGAGAAACCTGGCTGGAGGCGAAGTGGAAACCGTGGCCCAGGCGGAGCAGAAAGCGCTGGATGCCTTCCTTGACCGGCTACAAGACGGACCGCCCCTGGCACGCGTGACACGCATTGATGTATCGCCCCACGATGCAGACGAACGGCTCAACTCGTTCAAGGTGCGTGCATAAATTTCTTAAAATGACATAAAAAACGGGCTTGCCAAGCCAATTTGACGACTTATTTGGGTTAAGATGACCCATATTCATCTAAAAAGAAGGATGTCACCTTGAGCAGGAAAAAGAATAAATCGCCCGTCAGACCGGCGAGAATAAAGCGCAAGCGCCCCAATATAGCTGAAGAGCAGCAACCCAAACGCCAGCCCGAGGCTCCTGAACAGGAGCAACCTGAAGGCGAAGATATTCCCGATATCATAGAAGCTCTGACCAACGCCCCGAGCGGCACCACGCTCTTTGGCGATGGAGAGGACCTGCCCGGCCCCAATCCGGCGGACATCCCGTCCGTACTGCCGGTTCTGGCCGTGCGCGACATAGTGGTGTTCAACTACATGATTCTCCCTCTGTTTGTAGGCCGCGAAAAATCCATCATGGCCGTGGACGAGGCACTGGCGGGCGACCGCTACATCCTCATCCTCACCCAGAAGGATGAAGCCATTGAAGACCCCGACCCGGACGACCTGTATATGACAGGCACCGTGGGCATGATCATGCGCATGCTGAAAATGCCCGATGGCCGCCTCAAGGTTCTGGTTCAGGGATTGGCCCGCGCCAAGGTGAAACGATTCACCTCCAACGATCCCTATCATATTGCTGAACTGGAACCGCTCATGGAGCCGGAACCGACCGAACTGACCAGCGAGCAGGAAGCACTCATCCGCTCATCCCGCGAGCAGTCCGAACGAATTCTTTCCCTGCGCGGCATCTCGTCTCAGGACATCATGTCTGTGCTCAACAACGTAAATGAGCCAGGCCGCCTGGCTGACCTCATCGCCTCCAACCTGCGCATGAAGGTAGACGCTGCCCAGAAGATTCTGGAATGTCACAATCCCATGGAACGCCTTGAGCTGGTCAACACCCAGCTTCTCAAGGAAGTGGAAGTGGCTAACATGCAGAACAAAATCCAGACCATGGCCAAAGAAGGCATGGACAAGGCGCAGCGCGACTTCTACCTGCGAGAGCAAATGAAGGCGATCAAACGCGAGCTGGGCGACGAAGGTGACGACACCGAGGAAATGGAAGAGCTGAAACAGGGCATCGTCAAGTCCGGCATGCCCAAGGACGTTATGAAGGAGGCGCACAAACAATTGCGCCGCCTGGAATCCATGCACGCCGAATCCAGCGAAGCCACCGTTATCCGCACCTATCTCGACTGGATGATCGAGCTGCCGTGGAAGAAACTCTCCCGCGACCGCCTTGATATCAAAAAGGCTGAAACAATTCTCAACGAAGATCACTACGATCTCGAAAAAGTAAAAGAGCGTATCCTCGAATATCTGAGCGTGCGCAAACTCAACCCCAAGATGAAAGGTCCGATCCTCTGCTTTGCAGGGCCTCCCGGCGTAGGTAAAACCTCGCTTGGTCGCTCGATCGCCCGCTCCCTTGGCCGCAAGTTCCACCGTATGTCGCTTGGCGGCATGCGTGACGAGGCTGAGATTCGCGGACACCGACGCACCTATATCGGTGCCATGCCGGGCCGCATCATTCAGGCCATCAAGCAGTGCGGCACCCGCAATCCGGTGATCATGCTGGACGAAATCGACAAGCTCGGTTCCGATTTCCGTGGCGATCCCTCTTCCGCCCTGCTGGAAGTGCTCGACCCGGAACAGAACTTCTCGTTCACCGACCACTACCTGAACGTGCCGTTCGACCTGTCCAAGGTCATGTTCATCTGCACGGCCAACATGTTGGAATCCATCCCCGGCCCTCTCTTGGACCGCATGGAAATCATCCGCATTCCCGGCTACACAGAACAGGAAAAGACTGTTATCACACGCCGCTACATCATCCCCCGCCAGATCACTGATAACGGTCTCAAGGATGGCGAGTTGACTATCAGCGACAAGCTGGTGTCCAAAGTCGTGCGCGAATACACCCGCGAAGCCGGCCTGCGTAATATCGAACGTGAAATCGGCACGTTGTGTCGTAAGATGGCACGCAAGAAAGCTGAGGGCGAGAAAGGCCCGTTCAAGGTCACGACCAAGAACCTGTACACCTTGCTCGGCCCGCCGCACTTCCTTGACGATGAGAAAGAAACCACTCTGCCGCCCGGTGTTGCCATCGGTCTGGCATGGACTCCGGTGGGCGGCGAACTGCTGCACATCGAAGTGACCACCATGAAAGGCAAGGGCAAATTGACCCTGACCGGAAAGCTCGGCGACGTAATGAAGGAATCGGCTCAGGCCGCTCTGTCCATTGCCCGCGCCCGAGCCGACGAATACGGTATCGACAGTGACTTCTCCGAGAAACTGGACATCCATGTCCATGTCCCGGCAGGCGCCACACCCAAGGACGGTCCGTCCGCTGGTGTGACACTGGTCACGGCCCTCATCTCTGCCCTGACCGATACGCCCATCAACCCGGAGATCGCCATGACTGGTGAGATCAGCCTGCGTGGCCGAGTCCTCCCGGTAGGCGGAATTAAGGAAAAGATTCTGGCAGCGGTTTCTCGCGGCATGAAGACCGTACTTATCCCGGCCCAGAATAAAAAGGATTTGACCGAAATCCCCGACGAACTTCGCAAGCGGATTACCATCAAGACCATCGAGAAAATCGAACAAGTCTGGCCTCTGGCAAAAGCCAAGAAATAGCAAAACCCAAAGCCCCGCTGAGACTCTCGGCGGGGCTTTTATTTTACGAGCAGCCAATGAATACTAACTACTTTCTTACGACCGAACGACTCGGCTTTCGAACATGGGATAGCCAAGACATGAGCATCGCCATGGGGCTGTGGGGAGATTTCGAGGTAACCAAGCTCTTTGACGGACGCGGCGCACTGAGCAGGATGCAGGTTCAGCAACGGTTGAAAACCGAAATGGAAAACCAAGCCGCCCACGGCGTGCAATATTGGCCCATATTCCTTCTGGAAACGGGAGCACACGTAGGGTGCGCCGGGTTAAGGCCGTACGACCTCAACAAGGGAATTTATGAAATCGACTTCCACATCCGCTCCGACAAGTGGCGACAGGGATACGCTCTTGAGGCAGCCCGCGCGGTCATTGAGCATGGATTCCACACTTTGAATGCCACGGCCCTGTTCGCTGGACACAATCCGAAAAACAACGCTTCCCGCGCGCTGCTCACACGCCTCAGCTTCGAATACACGCACGACGAATTCTACGAACCTACGGGGCTTATGCATCCTTCCTACTGTCTGAAAACGCCAGCGGTATAAGAACCAAATCGTCCTACACCTCCGCCGGCCATTCCAGTAAAACAAAAGTCGTCTTCCCGCGAAACGCTCAGGCAAGCGGATCACCATCAAGACCATCGAGAAAATCGAACAGGTCTGGCCCCTGGCAAAAGTTAAGAAGTAATCGACTACAGCCACAAAAGAAAAGCGCCCCGTCGGTAATCCGACGGGGCGCTTTTCTTTTGTATTGAAAGACTAATTTCCTTTTTCACCCTTCCAGTCGCCAAACAAATCATCGACAGATGGAGACTCACCACCGTATCGGGCGCGCCCTATCTCACTGGGAACAATCGGTGCCTCGTCCAAAGTGGTCCGAGGCGTCTGCATTGAAAGGACTTTACGCGCCAAGTCAGCCACTTCAGGCGGTACTGGAGACTTGCCGTAACGGGCAAGCCGCTTTTCGTCATTGGCCAACCCCACAATGAGTTCGAACAAGGCGCAACTCACAGCTAAGTCAGGGTTGAGCTTGTTAGATACGAGGAGCGACTCGATGCACCCCTCCCAGCTATCATTCTCGTAATGAGAGCGAGCGAGATTGTAATACAAATTTTCGTCATCATCGGTATATTCCAGGGCTCGGCTGTAATAGGCCACGGCCTCATCAAAGAGCCCTACCTTGCGCAAAGCAATACCAAACTCGTTGAACAAGTGCTGATTCTTACCCACGAAGGCAGCTTTTACATTGATCAACTCACCCAGCAGACCACGGGTGCGGTCCACCTCTTTACGCCCGGCAAAAATCAGCCCTAACCCAAAGAGAGCACGGACATTGCGCTCATCCATCTTCAAAGCGTCGCCGTATTCCATTTCCGCGCTGTAGAGCTTGCCCTCCTGGCGCAGGTCGTCCCCCTGATCCAGCTTGTCTTCCAGAGCGAGCATGGCAGGCAGGACATCTTCCTCATAGTAGACTATCTGCGGAGTAAATTCATTGACCAGTTTATGCATGGGGATGAATTCGGGTTCTCCGGCAGGCACATTGTGAGGATTAAGACGCCGGGCCTCAAACTTTTCCGGGGCCACCTGCTCCACAAACCAAAGCACCTGCACGTCTCGCTTGCCCGTGTTCGCGCTCATGCCCATCCGGACTTTCTTAGCAGTGGAAAAAGCACACCGAATAAACCCGCCGTCAGACAAATAGTCCCACCCCGAAGGAACGGACACTTTTTCGGGCTTGTCGCCCAAATCAAGCCTATGAAGTTCGTCGCTCATACGCCAACCATACCACTATTTTGCTTTGTGGAAAACGTGCCCGTATCCGGTTGTTGGCGTCACAGCCTTAGCCACCTTTCGCTGGCCGGATTCGCCCCGGTAGGAAACATCCACGGCCACTTGCAGCCGCCCTTTTCCGCCAAGCATATGGCCACCGTTCACGTGGTGTAGACATATATCGCCAGAATTAAAATCATCTACATCATCCCAACGGAAGGAAAGCGCACCGTCTCGACGCGCATAAAATATCGCCAACAGATTTCCCCGGCTCGTCTTGCCCATAAACTGGCCCGGTTTCGGGATTTTCAGTGCAGCATCCACCATATCAACTGGCATAAATTCGCCACCAAAAAACGACTCGAAGCCAAATCCCAAACCCTGCATATCGATACCGGTCAGCCGGAACACGCGCTTGAGAGGATCACCTACGGTCTGGGCCACTTCTTTCGCTATCTTTTTGGAAGCCAACCCCAGAGTGATATCCCGAATAAGCGTGTCCCATTTTGGTTTGCCATAGCCTTGAATGCCCGCCATGACGCACGAAGGAGTAAGGATCACACCGTTAACAGTATGGTACGTGCCAACCACGGATATTTCCAATCGCTTTCCCACTCGATTCTCCGCTAAAGCTTGGAGACCTCGCCCGTCTGGGCCAAATCCAATTCGGATGCGTCGCGATTCCGGTCAATCCCCATCTCCTTGGACAAAGTAACCGCCCTCTGGGCGACACTCTCAGGAACAGCGATTTTACCGTACTTTTCACACAAGGAAACATCAGCGGCCAAAGCCAGGATGATGTCACATAAAGAAGCCGCGTGTTTATGAGACGAATCAAGCGCCAACGCCAATGCCGCGTTGGAAAAACAGCCATCCCAATCATTATTTTCATAATGAACGCGAGCAAGATTGTAATAAAGGTTTTCGTCTTCGTCGGCGAGTTCTACTGCACGGCGATAATATTGAACCGCTTCGCCATAGAGTTCATGCTTGCGTAATTGAATGCCGAACTCATTAAAAAGGTGCTTGTGCTCAATATCAAAGGCCGCTTCCATAGTGACCAGTTGTTCGAAAACAGTCAGAGATTTTTCTGTGTCACTCCGTGCCATGTATACCAATCCCAGGCCGAAAATGGCACGCACGTTCGACACGTCCACGTCCAACGCCTTGTTGTATTCCATCTCTGCCGAAAAAGATTCACCCTTTTCCCGATGCTTGTCACCCTTGGCAATGGCCTTGGACACACCCTGCATAGCGGGAACGACGCGCTTGTTATGAATCTGAACTTCCGGAGTGTAGTCAGAAAGGAGGGTTTCCCGATCAATGTCAGTTTCCTCACCCACCGGAACGAAATGAGGATTAAGCTTCCGCACGCCAAAAGAATCCACAGCCCTCTGCTTCACATACCAGAGGGCCTTGCTACGCTGTTTCCTCGCCGTGGTCCCGGTGCCAACCTTTATGGTGGAGACCGTAGAAAAGACGCACTTAAGCGGCTCGTCTGGATTATCAAGCCCTGTACAAATATTGGTTTCTGCGTGTTCAACCACGCCCTGTCTCGCCTTAAGATCCACTATGATTTCTCCGATATTATGCCGCGAAAAAAAGAGCCTAACAGCCAAGTGAGTTCCTATCAACCCGGTTATAGATATTCCTCACAAAAGTAACAGTATTTACCGACCGCCAGATCTGGACAAACCCGTTGTAGGACTTACACTGAACCACAGCTTTATTTGAACGGGCCATCGTTGCCAGCCACGGCCTTTTCAGCTATGGAAACGGTCTGCCCGGCACACCCGGAGACACGAAAACCAATGATCGGAGAGATCCATGCCGATATTTGAATACAAATGTAATGACTGCGGCAACGAATTTGAAGAACTCGTCTTTGATCGAGATGAATGCCCGCCTTGCCCCAAATGCGCTTCCGATAAGACCGACAAGCTCATGAGCGCGGTCCGCTCTCGCGTTGGCGGCGGCGCTCCTGACGCAGGCGGCGAATCCGAACCCGCCGCTGCTCCGTCTGCTGCGCCCAGCCCCTGTTCCGGTTGCTCCGGTGGCGACTGTTCCAGCTGCGGCTAACCCGACATCAACCAACCCACATAGGTTTTTCCATGAATAAACTCGTCATCGCCACCCGTGGCTCCGCCCTGGCCCTCTGGCAGGCCAATCACATCAAGGACTGCCTCGAAACCGAGCATCCCGGCCTGGAAGTCGAACTGCTCAAGATCAAGACCAAGGGTGACAAAATTTTGGACGTCCCGCTGGCCAAAGTCGGCGGCAAAGGTCTTTTCGTCAAAGAAATCGAAGAAGCCCTTCTGGATGGCCGTGCTCACCTTGCAGTCCACTCCATGAAAGACGTCCCCACTCAACTGCCCGAAGAGCTTGAAGTGGGTATCATTCCCGAGCGCGAGGAACCCACCGACACTCTGCTGTCCGTCAAGTACGAAGGTCTTGAAGGACTGCCTCAAGGCGCACTGGTCGGGACCTCCTCCCTGCGTCGTCAGTCCCAGCTTGCCACCCTACGCCCTGATCTCAAGATCACATGGCTGCGTGGCAATCTGGACACCCGCCTCCGCAAGCTCATGGACGGCGACTACGACGCCATTATTCTGGCCACCGCAGGTTTGAACCGCCTCGGCCTGACCGCTCCCAACATGGAAATCCTCGGCCCCCCGAATTTCCTGCCCGCTGTTGCTCAGGGTGCTCTCGGCATCGAGTACAATAAGGCAAACACCGAAGTGATCGAAATGCTCCAGTTCTTGGATCACCAGCCCACCAAGTATCAGGTGTTGGCCGAACGCGGATTCCTCACCGGTCTGGACGGCGGGTGCCAGGTTCCCATTGCTGCATGGTCCGAGTTGGATGGCGACCAGATTCGCCTCACCGGTTTTGTTGCCGAAGTGGATGGCTCCCGTCCCATCCGCAAGATGGTCGAAGGCCATGTCGACAACGCCTGGGATATCGGCATGATTTTGGCCGGACAGGTTCTCGAAGCAGGCGGCAAGGAAATCCTCGACGAGGTTTACGCCCGCGAAGCCAAGTAATGAACAAAGACTCCCTCAAGCAACTCCAGGCAATCCCAGGTGTCGGCCCCCGCATGGCCGAATCTCTGTTCAGCCTGGGGTATGCTTCTGTTCCGGAACTCCGGAACGAAGACCCGGAGCGCATGTATGAGCGCCTCATGGAGCTTGAGGGCAAACACGTAGACCGTTGCGTGCTCTATGTCTTTCGCTGTGCTGTATATTTTTCTTCAAAAGAGCAACATGAACCTGAAAAACTGAAGTGGTGGACGTGGAAAGATTAAAGAAAGTCCGCATAGTTGGCGACCCTGCACCCCGCGAGATAGGCCGAAATCTAAAGTTTTCATTGCGTCAGCCGATAAGAGCTATAAGTAACACTTATAATGCTCCCCTTAAGGAGGTACGCATCATGGAAGTTGGTGGATTTGAAGTAAGAGGTTTCAACCAAGCGGATCAGATGAAGTCCATCCGCAAGGTTAGGCTGCAACGTGAGGTATTGGAAAACCCGGAAGCCGCCCGTCAGCTGGTTAAGGTTGAGGCTACTGGCACCTACAACGCCAAGGGCAATGTGATTCAGACCGTTGGATCCCTTGGTGAGGCGTAGCATGAAGCACGGGAGACACAAATCAAACAAATAGGGCCGATGTTAGCGCATCGGCCCTATTTGTTTGATTTGTATACCCTGCTTTAATACGGCGGAATGAAGAAAAAGAGCCAGCGCGCACCTGCGATGCGAAAGACGAAGAACCAGCCATGGGCCTGCCAGCTTTCATGCCCATCCGATTTGAGGCAAAAAAACGACGCACACTTTATTAAGCATGCGTCGTTTTCTATTCGTTTTTATCTTCCCAAATCGTTAATCAGCAGCATCCAAAAACTCAAATAGGGCTCACGCACACCAACGCCGTAGACGCTCCAAAAGACTTTGAAAAGTAGTAAGAACCTTACTCAGTCGCTTCTGACACTCCGGCGTCTGCAAAAGATGCCATCTTGTTGTAAATATCGCAGGCGGAGCGCACGAGATACATGGCACAAGCGGCGCCAGTGCCTTCGCCCAGACGAAAGCCGAGATCAAGAAGAGGACTAAGACCGAGTTCGGCCACAGCCTTGGCGTGTCCCGGCTCGGCCGAGGCGTGGCTAATGACGCAATACTCTTTCACCGTGGGGCAGATGTTAACGGCAGCAGTGTAGGCAGCTGTAGAAATAAATCCATCCACGCAGACAAGCTGACGGTTCTTGGCTCCACCGATAATCAAGCCTGCAAGGGTGGCAATCTCAAGACCACCGAGCGCTGCGAGGATCTCGATACTGTCGCCGGAGTCGATGGCACTCTTGTTGGCAACGAGACCACGCTGGATAGCAGCAATTTTATTCGTCACACCATCAGCATCAAGGCCAGTACCGGGACCGGTCATGGATTCGGGTTCCAGATCCAGATACGCGCAATAAAGGGCGGTGGACGGCGTGGTGTTGGAAATTCCCATATCGCCGGTGCCGAGGACCGTAACGCCGTCGGCATGAGCGCGGTCTGCCAAATCGACACCAAGAAGAAGTGCTTCAAGACACTGCTCGCGGGGCATGGCCGGGCCTTTGGCAAGGTTGGCGGTACCGGGAGCGATCTTGGCCTGGATCAGGTTGGGATGCTCGTCGTAACCACCGCCGCAAGAACCGGCGTCAACCACGTAGAGCTGAGATCCAGCGGTTTCGGCCAGCACATTGATTCCAGCGCCACCGTTCAGAAAATTCAGGATCATCTGACGGGTCACTTCCTGCGGGAAGACGGACACTCCCTCGTCATTTACGCCATGGTCACCGGCCACCGTGTAAATCCGCATGGGGTCGACTTGAGGCGAGTTGCCCTCCTGAATCTGGAAGAGTTGAAGAGCGAGATCTTCAAGGCGACCAAGGCTGCCCTTGGGCTTAGTCAGATTATCAAGATGAGCCTGTCCCTTCTCAATCAGGGATGTATCCAGCGGGGAGATTGCTGCCAGAGCAGCGTCCAACTTCTGTTGCATTATAGTATCCTTTTCAGATCGTTTTTTTAGTACGCTACGAGATAACTTGTCTCCCCAGCGGTGTAAACCCAAAGGTGCGAAGTGTTGATAGGCAAACCCATCCGTGCTAGTTCCTCCCGAGCGACTTTTCTTGGATAAAACAAGGGGTTCGGGATAACATGGAAAAACAGCTGTGCATCGTGCACGCCAATTGCCAAGGGCCGCCCCTGCTGGAGAGGCTCAAGGCATGTAAACCATTCGACGAGCAATTCGAATGCGAGCTGTACACCAACTATATCAAAGAGCCTGTGCCAACGGAAAAGCTTGCCCAGTGTTCCCTCTTTCTCTACCAGTTCCTCGACCCTAAATGGGAAAACCTGGCTTCTGACATCCTCTTGGAAAAATTGCCGAAATCAGCTCAACACCTCTGTATTCCCAACATGTTCTTCAAAGGATACTGGCCCTTCTGGACCGGTGCCGTTGGATTTGATTACCGATGCACTTTCCTGGATGATCTCCTGTCCAAGAACCTGCCGACCAAAGAGACCGCCATGCTCTACCTCCATTCCGATGTAGGCCGAAAATTCGATCTCATGGACACGGTGAGCGCATCAATCCGAACTGAGCGTAAACGGGAAAGAAACACACCCGTCAAATACGTGGATGTGCTTGTGGCGAACTATCGAAAAACAAGACTCTTCCAAACTGTGAATCATCCGGGTAAACTACTGCTGGACCATGTGGCAACAGAGGTACTGGAGCAACTCGGCTTTGGCCGAATGAGCAACGACGCATTCGACACGCTGGATGACCCGTTCGCGGATTTTGAACAGCCCATCAATCCCAAAGTCAGTGGGCATTTCGGCTGGGATTTTGCTACATCCGACACGGAATACCAAATTTATGGCAGACGCATGACCCACGCCCGCTACGTTGCCAACTACGTCATGTGCGCACAGGCCGGAATTCCTGATTTCATCGGCTACCTGCAAGGAGAATACATTGAGCTCTTCTAAGACCATAGCTTGGGTAGGCGGCATCTATTTTCGAAATGAATTCGCGGCCCTCGGCCACAACGTGGTTCATATCCCGCTGACCACCCCCGTCCTGCTGACGTGGGAAGATATTGTTGATGCGGTCGGCAGTGAACCGGACATAGTCATCTACACAGACCGCAGCTTCCCGCCGCCTTTCCTTGGTGTAGAACGATTCCCCTGCCTCACAGTCTTTTACGCCATCGATTCCCATATCCACTCATGGTACCCCATGTACGCCCAAGGGTTCGATCTGGTGGCAGCCAGCCTACGCGACCATATGCCACGCTATCGAAAGCGCCTGCGGGAAGAACAAGTGATCTGGTTTCCGGCCTATGCACTGGGTAATATTTCTCCGCCCCAAAAGCCGGTGGCCAAAGATTGGGACCTCCTCTTTGCCGGGACCGTGGACCCGGAAACGACCCCGGAGCGGCATGTCTTCCTCAAGGAACTGAAAGCGCGGTTCCCCAATCTGGAAGTCCACAAAGGCAAATTCGGAGAACTCTTTCCCCGCGCACGAGTCGTTCTCAACATCGCCGAACGCGACGATCTCAATTTCCGTGTCTTCGAATCACTGGCCTGTGGAAGCTGTTTGGTCACCCCAGCCATCGGACATGGACAGGAACGGCTATTTCAGGACGGCGTCCACTTGGCGACATACCCGCAAGGAGACATGGACGCGCTCATCGATCTGGTCTGTAAACTTCTGGATGACGAGCCAAAGCGGGAAGCCATGGCAAAGGCCGGACTCGCCGCCATCGACGCAGCCCACCGTCCGGAGCACAGGGCGACCATGATGGATGAAGCTATCGACAACTTGCCGCCCAATGCCGTGCAAAACAGGCTCGACAACGCAGACTTCATCCACGCCAAATACCTCAAGCTGGTCTATCTGCACTGGGCCGAAGTCTATGCCGACTCCGATCTTGGACGCGCCTACCTTGCGGCAGCCACACGAAAATAATTACCGTTTCATTCCATGCTTTTTGAGTAGCTCGTAGAGATAACCACGGGACACCCCGGCGACCTCGGCGGCGCGCTTCATATTGTGATCAGCCCGGTCCAACAACATCCGAACATACTCCCGCTCCGCCTTATCGCGATAATCCTTCAACTTGGGAAACGCATCAGGCGACGTGGCTCCTATCGCTAGCGGGGAATCATCCAACCCTAACTGCGCGACCTTGATACGTACCTGTGTCGGCAGATGTCGGCTATAGATCACCGGGCCATCTTGAGCTGCGGCAAGCGCACGGCCGATAGCATGTTTGAGTTCACGCACATTGCCGGGCCAGGGATAGGCGCGAAGGGTCGCCCAAAAATCATTACTGACATCCTTGTCGCAACCGCCCACATCCTTACATGCATCTTCCGCAAAGTGACGGGCCAAAATCTCCAAATCATCTTGCCGCTCTCGCAGAGGGGGAAGGTGCACGGTCACACCACGCAGTCGATAGAGCAAATCACTGCGGAACAAACCAAGGCGAACCATCTCCTCCAAGTCCTTGTTGGTGGCTGCCACCAGCCGAAAGTCGGACTCCCGCTCCCGCTGACTGCCCACAGGCCGGTACCGCCCTGTTTCGAGCACACGTAAGAATGAAGCCTGCATATCAAGCGGCAATTCACCGATTTCATCCATGAACAAAGTGCCGCCATGAGCCTGGCTGATAACACCCTCCCGAGCTCGGTCCGCGCCGGTAAACGCGCCACGAACATGACCAAAAAGCTGGGAACCGATCAAAGTCGGAGACAAAGACGCGCAATCCAGAGTGACAAAAGATCGTCCTGCTCTGGGTGACTGCTTGTGCACGGCTTCGGCGAACAGCTCCTTGCCTGTGCCGGTCTCACCCGTAATCAGCGTCGGCACATTCATACCCGCTGCCTCGTCCACCTTGGCAAGAGCCTGCATCAGGGTCTGACTTGATCCCACAATATTGGAGGGCTGCATCCCCGCTGCCGGAGCGATCATACGATGCTCACGGTATTTAACCACATCCCGCATGGATTGCTCGATCTTGTCCACAGTCAGTGGCTTGGTCAGATACTCCCAACCGCCCTGCTCCAGCACTTTGGCCGCGCCGGATGAGTCTCCATAACTGGTGATGACAATGATTTCGGGCGACGAAGCCAGCGCAGTGTAACGTGGCAACTCGTCAATGCCGTTGCCATCGGGCAAGAGCACGTCGAGAAAAATCACGTCAAAATCACCGCTCTCGGCCTTGGCCCACCCATCGGCCAAAGAACCTGCCGCTTCAAAATGGTGTTCCAGCCTAAAGGCCACGTCCGCAAACAGAACGTGCATCATCTGCTCATCATCAATAAGAAGTATACGGGCCATTTACGCCTCCACCAATCGTTTCAGGTCGGCCAGGGCCAGATCCGCCGCCACCTCAAGAGCGTCGAACAACTCTGGCACTTCGGTCAGTCGATCCTCACGCACGGCCATTTCCATGGATTGGGCCAACTCCGACATATCCGCAGCCTGAATCATGCCTGCGGAATTCTTGAGGCCATGAGACAGCCGCAGGACTTCGTCCATATTACCGTCTGCCACACGATCAGCCAGCTCTGCCAGCTTGGGCGGAGTGTCATCCAGGAAAGTGACAGCCAGCTTATTGAAAAGTCCTTGTCGGCCACCAAGGCGCTCCAAAGCGGCCTCCACATCAATGACAGGCACCTGTTCCAACTTGGGAGACGTCATATCAACCACTTCGGTTTCCTTATCTGTTGCAGTGAATTTCGCCACGGCCATAAGCAGGTCACGACTCTGAAGAGGCTTGACCACATAGCCGTTCATACCTGCGGCCAGACATTTTTCGCGATCACCCTGCACGGCAAAGGCAGTCGCCGCGACAATGGGAATCTGCCTGGAGCGGTCCCCGGCTTCACCCGCACGGATACGACGAGTCGCTTCCAGACCATCCATTTCAGGCATTTGTACGTCCATGAATACGATATCAAATTCACTCTGTTCCAAAACGGAAATGGCTACGCGCCCATTTTTCGCCAAAGTCACCATATGACCGGCTTCTTCCAGAATCTCCATGGCAAATGTCTGGTTAAGGGCGTTGTCTTCAGCCACCAAAACCCGGCACGGAGTGGTTGCCGCAACCTCGGCATCTTCGACTCGAACAGTCGCCTGGGCAACTTCAGCGCGGGTAGGAAGCGAAAGCTGCACATCAAAGGTAAAGACTGACCCCTTGCCCAACACCGAATCCACGGAAATGGAACCGCCCATCATGGTCACGAGCTGACTGCAAATCGCCAAACCCAACCCAGACCCTTCATGTTTTTTGGCATAGGAATCGTCCACCTGACGGAAGGACTCAAAGATGCCCCGCTGTTCCTCTTCAGGGATGCCAATGCCGGTGTCTTCCACCTCCACACGCACCTTCACAGCGTCCTTATCCCCATTGACAGATTCGCCCAGGAATATGCGCACCGCGACTTGCCCGTGCTGGGTAAATTTCACGGCGTTACCCACCAAATTGGAAATAATCTGCTTGAGGCGAAAGGCATCACCTTTGAGTTGCATAGGCAGATTCGGAGCCACTATAGCCGTAAGATCAAGCCCCTTGTTGCCGGTCTCGAACCGGAACACCGACAGAATCTCTTCCAGCAGCTCACTCATATTGAAGACCCGCTCCGACAACTCAAGGCGGCCGGACTCCAAGCGCGAAAAATCAGTGATATCCTTGATAATCTCCAAAAGAGTCCAGGCAGAATGGCGAACCATTTCCGCATACCGATTCTGCTCCTCACGCAACCCCTTTTTCTGGAGCAACTCAGTCATGCCCATGATGCCGTTCAACGGCGTGCGCATGTCGTGACTCATATTGGCGAGAAACACGGACTTGGTACGGTTGGCCCGCTCCGCTTCTTCACGCTTTTTCTGAACGAGATACGTAGAACCGCAAATGCCCACGAAGCCCACAAGGAATATCAGAGTAAAAGCAAGGTGAGTCTGGGCCACCGAGCTCTTCCGGGTCTTGATAAGCGGTTCAGCCTGAAAAGTGACCGAGATGCCACCTAGAATTTCTTTGCCGGAATGGCCGTATTCATCATGACAGCGCATACAATAGGTGCGCGCGTAGAGCGGAGCCATATAGCGAAAAAACTGGCCGTTACGGGTGGAAACCAAGTCGAATTTTTCCGGAGCGCCCCGGTTGAACTCCTGCAAGGCCTGCGCCTCCCACTCATCAGCCAGATTGCCGGGCCGAATAGGGTCAAGGCTTGTAATATGGAATTGAACTTCATGATCGTCATTGGCAATGGTTGATATCTGCCGAGTCATGTAGGCAGGATTTATTTTTGCCAAAGTCTGCCCGTCGGTCGTTTGTACAGTCCGCTCCTCCTCGCGCAAATATTTGTTGGGTTTGCTATTGGGCGTGGCAACCACATAAACGCCGCCATGAACGGCATTCCAGGCGCGGGTAACCACAATCTGCTGAAAGAACGCCTTGGCTTCGCGCTCGGCCATGGACGACACATGTGCCCGCTCGGACCGCACCGACCATAGGGCGAGTACGAGTAAAAACAGCAACCACAGAAGCCCGAGCCCCAGCGGCCAGCCAAGACGGCCCTGTATGGATAGATTTCGTTTCTTCACAGCAATCCCCACTCCCATGGCCTTGAGACCAACGTGTGTCATATATTTCTAACAGTCTGTCCTAGATACATGACACATGTCATCAAAAGATGACAATATTTTCCTCACTTTTTTCCGAACAGCAGTTGGATTCCTCCGAGAACCCCCGGTATGAGTCAATATGAAAAAATAAATAATTATAAACCCACTGGCACAATTATTGTTGTATAGGGATGGATAGTACGATCTGTATCGCTTTTCGGTTGCGAGCCAGATTGAGAGATTTGAGGTTTGGAAAAGGGGTTGGCGGCTTTTATCGGTCGCCCTTGTACATGTCAAACTGCAAGGCTGGGAGTATGACGAGTTCTCATGATTTCCTACTAGTGAGGTGCTTATGAAACTAGAGACGGCGTTGCGGTATGGTGCCTTGACGGCCGTGATGGTCGCTGTATTGATGGGAGCGTATCTGGCCAATGAATCCAAGGCCACCTCCTATCTGTCGAGCGATGCCACGGCTTGCATCAACTGTCACGTCATGGAGAGCTATTACGCGACATGGCAACACAGCTCACACGCCCAGAGGGCCGTGTGTGTTGACTGCCATTTGCCGGTGGGCAACTACATCGACAAATACGCGTCAAAGTCCCGTGACGGATGGAACCATTCCGTGGCTTTCACCCTTAACACGTACGGCAGGCGCATGCTCATCACGGATGACGGCGCCCGACGTGTTCAGGAAAACTGCATCCGGTGTCATTCGAGCCGCTCGAAGACACTCATCAAAAACACCGACCGCTACCATGCTTTCGACTCCCAGAATCTGGGAGACAGGAAGTGTTGGGACTGCCATCGCGAAGTACCGCACGGAAAAGTGCGAAGCATCAATGGCACACCCAACGCCCTGAGCGTAAGATGGAATCGGTAAACACTTTTTTAGGGGGCAATAATGCAAAAGAATTCTCTTATTTTAGTCATCGCCGTGGTGGCCATAGGTTTTATGACCTATATGCTGCTCTCCATCGGCGAAAAGAAACAGGAACAGGCGCTACTCAATGCCGCCCCGGTCATCAAGGCCGAAGGTATCGAAGCCAGAAGTGATAAATGGGCAGATGCCTATCCCCACCAGTACGACACATGGAAACAGACCTCTGAAAGCTCTGATATCGTAGACATGGTCAAACAGTATCCCCAGCTCGCCATCCTGTGGGCCGGATACGGTTTTTCCAAAGACTACAACGCACCTCGCGGTCACATCTTCGCCCTGCAGAGCAACAGGGGAACCCTGCGTACCGGCGCTCCTACCGGTGATGGCGACGGCCCCATGCCCATGGCATGCTGGACCTGTAAATCTCCCGACGTACCCCGCCTCATGAAAGAAGAAGGCGAACTGGAATACTTCACCGGCAAATGGGCACGCGCAGGTAAAGAAATCGTGAACCCCATCGGTTGTGCTGACTGTCACAACACCCAGACCAGCCAGCTGGAACTCTCCAGACCTTATCTGGTTCGCGCCCTTGAAGGTATCGGCAAGACCAAGGACAACATTACATATCAGGACATGCGTTCCCTGGCATGTGCCCAGTGTCACTCCGAATACTACTTCAAGAAGACCCCCTACACCGACAAGCAAGGCAAAGATCAGGTTGCCGCAGTCGTAACCTTCCCCTGGGCCAAAGGTTTGGCCGCAGAGAACATGGAAGAATACTACAACGAATATGGTTTCAAGGACTGGACCCACAAGCTGAGCAAGACGCCCATGCTGAAGGCGCAGCACCCCGGTTACGAAATCTTCACCACCGGCATCCACTTCAAGCGCGGCCTCTCCTGCGCGGACTGCCACATGCCTTACACCCAGAAGGGAGCGATCAAATTCTCCTCCCACAAAATCCAGAACCCCCTCAACGACGTGGCCAACTCCTGCCTGACCTGCCACCGTCAGAGCGAAGAAGAGTTCAAGTCCATCGTCAAGGAAAAGCTGGAGCGCAAGAACCAGCTTAACGTTATCGCCATGAACAGCTTGGCCAGTGCCCACCTGGAAGCCAAGAAGGCTTGGGAAGTCGGTGCCACCGAAGCTGAAATGGCTCCGGTCATCGAGACCATCCGTTCCGCGCAGTGGCTCTGGGACTTCTCCATTGCCAGCCACGGCTCGTTCTTCCACGCCCCCGGCGAGACCCTGCGTCTGCTAGGCGTAGCCAATAACAAGGCTCAGGATAGCCGCATCGCCCTGGCCGGAATTCTGGCCAAATACGGCGTGGTCAACTACGAAGTTCCCGACTTCTCCACCAAGGAGAATGCCCAGAAGCTGGCCGGCGTCCCGTTTGAAAAGCTGGTCGACGACAAGTTGAACTTCAAGAAGGGCCTGATGAAGGAATGGATTGACGACGCCAAACAAAACGAACGTCTGACCGATTCCTTTGTTGAGAACATCCCGGTCAAGTCCGCCTACGAATAGGCAATACCCCAAAGATATAGCCCCCGCTTCGGCGGGGGCTTTTTTTTTGGGTTGCGGCGGCTGGCGATAGCGGCGCATCTGCTTCGTTGCCAAGTGCAAACTCCGCCTTGAAGATAAAGAAACATAAAGCACCGTCAAAAACTGACCGATAAGGATTGTACGCAACCACCACGGAGGGTCGGTTATGTACATCGAACCGGATTTGGCCCTGGCCGGTTATCTGGAAGGGTCGAGCCTTGAAGCGCATCTCAAGGAAGTGATGCAGGAAGAGGCAAAAACACAGTTGGCTGATATGGTCACGTTTTCCAAGGAAGCCATTGCGGCATTCAAGGAAGCGGCCATCGAGCCTATCAAGAACGGCACATTCACTCTGGAAGGATTGGAACGCCGCATCAATGTCGTGCGCACCGAAATCGCCCAGGTGTGGAATTCCGCATTGCCGGAAGATGAAAAGTATCGCCAGATTTCCGCCAAGGAGAACGAAATATCATTGTTGCAGGCCGGGCAATTCACCTTTGCCAAAGCTGGGTTTAGCAAGTCGGTCTAAAGCGTAAAAAGGCTTCAGATACACTCTGAAGCCTTTTCACTCTATCACCAAAACTCTTTAAAAGTATCTCTATCAGGTATTGCTACTTGAGAATTATCCGCATCCGTTGGGTTCCCATTCTCTCACTACCTTCAAATTTCAGTTTCTCGTATGCTTGCAAAACAATAGACTTCTCAGACTCGTAGTAAATACCCACCTGTTTATCTCCCAGCTGGACTCTAGCGGCCCTAGCTGCAGCCCAAGCATTCACAGCCCCACCAATCATTGCGCCGACCATGAGCACCGCCAATGTGTACGCCATCAAATTAACTTTTTTCATGACATTTTCCTTATACATTTTCTGTTTTAATTCAATTAAACTTCCCCAGAAACAAACCGTTTCAACGTAGATCCGTTCCTATTTGGTGATTTTCACCACCACATCCTCATCATATTTCGTATAGGTAAAACAACCGCCCAGAGTACCGGGAACAAAGCCTTTGGGATTCCGAGTAAAACGGCCATCACAAATCTCTTTACCGGAGGGAGACAGCACCTGAAGATACCACTCTTCATCTAACTCGAAAGGCTGCTGCAGATGAACCTCAAAATAGTCTTCGCCGCCATTGGCCACAAGCGTTGCAGAACGTTCCGAACCAGCTCCAGTGGGGATGGAGACCTTCAGCTTCACAATTCTTATATTCTTAGTTGGATTGAACAAGCACATCTCACCGTCATCACCAAAAGCAACTGTCGCAAACAGAACGACAAACAATACAGATATTAAAATTATTACAGCTCTCACTACAATCTCCTTAATAAATCTATTAACTATTCTATTGCTGTCAGATCATGCCTTCCACACGCTCCAACTCAACGGGTACTCACTTAATACAATCCCTTCACTGCACTAATGAATTTGTCAAAACAATCCCACGTGAATTCCTGTGAAATTGACAATATTTATAGTCACTATAGTCAGTTAATAGAAAGAACAGAATAAGCTGCTCCCTTCAAGCTATCCTTATAAATGTCGTACAGAGCTTACCCCAAAGCCAAATAAAAAAGCCGCCCGGAATCTCCGAGCGGCTTTACCATTACATATATATTAGATCAGGCTACTTGAACCGAGGCGGTCCCAGCACGATCATTTCAGCGATGGTGTGGTCCACCTTCGGAAGCTGACGGAGGTTCTTGCCCACGAACTGCATCTCCAGCATGACCAAGTCCTTATATAAAGAGGTGCGGTTGACCACCGGGGCCATCTTGCCGGACTCTTCATACTTCTCGGTCAATTCCTGGCAGCGATAGCAACCGGGGAACTGAACCTGCTGCCCATTGGGTTTGACCAGAAGGTTGGGGACGCCGTGCATGCGACAGATCATGAGGCGGTGCTTGTAAAGCCCGCAAATGCCCTGTTCCTTATCAATATTAAGCGGACACATGACGTGAGGGCGTTCGCCACGGGACAGAGCATCCTGTGCTTCGTCCACGTACTGCTGTGCTTTGGCCTTGATGCTCTCCAACTCATCAGCGGGGAGCTGATTAAGGCCCTCCCACATGTAAGCCCACTCCACATAGGTGTGGTGCTGGAAAAAGGAAAGACAACAGTTGTCGGAACAGCCGGAGCAGGTCATGCCGATGGCATCGGCTGCCTCGCCGTACTGGGCGACCATTTTATCGTAGATAGCGGCCAATTTGCGATAGGCCGCATTGGGAGTCAGTTTTTTCATGAAAGATTGATCTGCTTAATAATCTGATCCACACATTCTTCCGGCGTGTGACGATCCGTGCGGACAACAATGTCAGCCGCGGCACGGTACAGTGGCTGCCGCTCGTTGTAAAGGTCGCTCATGGTGGAACCAGGCGCAATAGCAAGCCCACGGTTCTCGCCGTCGCCCACCCTTTCAAGGAAAGTCGCCTCGTCAATGTCGAGCAGCACCATCTTTCCAAGCCCCTTGAGCTTGGCTACCGCCCTCGGGCCGTAGATCACGGACCCGCCAGTGGAAATAACCGTACGCGTCAGACCTAGTTCGCTCACAAGCTGCTCTTCAATGCGCAAGAATTCCTCAAGGCCGTAGGTATCCATAATCGCCTGAAGCGGCATGGCGTAATAGGACTCCATGAACCGGTCCGTGTCGAGCTGCCCCCAACCGAGACGGTTGGCAAGCATTTCACCCAACGTGGATTTCCCGGCAGCAGCCATGCCAACCAAGGTGATACAGGGTTGCGGGATCGGATCCCTTTCAATTGGAGTAAAGGCCACGGACTACTCTCCCTCAACAAGGCAAACGCGATCTTCTTTGTCCCGCTCGGTGACCAGAACATTGACGTGTTGGTTACCAACCGTCTCCACCTTCTTGCCAATGTAATCAGCTTGAATAGGCAGTTCTCGCCAGCCGCGATCCACCAGGACCATCAACTCAACACGCTTGGGACGGCCATAGTCAAGGATCGCTTCCAGGGCGGCACGGATGGTGCGACCGGAGTAAAGCACATCATCCACCAATACTATGGACGCTCCTTCGATCTCAAAGCCGATCTCGGAACAGTTAATGGTGGGCGCAAGCTCCAGATTGGTAGTCCAATCGTCGCGATAGAGATTGATGTCGAGCTTACCCAACGGGACTTTGCGCCCCAGACGATCATCCAGAAGCTTTTTCAAACGCTCGGCCAGATCCGCGCCTCGACGCTGGATGCCGAGTATGGCAAGGCGCTCGTCCTCTCCGTGTCGTTCATAAACCTCGAAGGCGAGCCGTTCGAGAGTTCGATTCATTTCCTTGTCCGTCAAAATGGTGCCGCAATCTTTCATATGACATGCCTCGTATTGCATTTGGGCTGGTTCAGCAAACAATGGAAATATCGCATCAACCCCGCTATGGTCAACACAATCACAAGAAATCTCACAATTTCGATTTGACAAACATTCCTATTGATCTTACCTCTTCTATTCCCGACCATTCATAGGAGGAAATATACTAATGTTTGAACTGACAGAAGCTGCTCAGAAGCAGCTTGAAGGCTACTTCCAGGACAAAGACAAGTCCGCCGTCCGCGTTTATCTCGCGGCCGGAGGCTGAGCAGGCCCTCGCCTGACCCTGGCTCTGGATGAGCCTAACGATAAAGACGAAGTGTTCGAGGCTGGTGGATTTTCCTTCCTCGTTGACAAAGAACTTCAAGCCCAGACCGGCAAGATCAAAATCGACATGACCTATTATGGTTTCGTTGTCGAATCTGAAAACCCGGTCGGCGGTGGCAGCAGCGGATGTTCATCCGGTGGCTGTTCCACTGACGGCGGCGGCTGCTCCTCCGGGGGTTGCTCCTGCTAAATGCAGATAGCCGCACTTGACGTGCACAAGTAAAGGGCGATATCTCAGTCGAGGTATCGCCCTTTCTTCACACAAAAGCGCTGGACAAACAGTAATTCCTAGTTACACTGCCCGAAATACTATTTTCAGGAGTCTGAATGATTCATGTGACCGAGTCTGCCAAGCAGGAATTAACCGCGTATTTCAAGGGAGAATCTCCCCGCCCCATCCGCATTCAACTGGCCGATGGAGCTAGCGGCGTTTCCCAATTGCTACTCGCCCTAGACGAACAGTGTTCCGGCGACCGCACAGAAACATTTGACTCACTCACATTTCTCATCAACGAACGGCTGGCAAAAGCCACTGGCGATGTCTCCATCGACACCGCAGACACCGGATTCAGCGTCCATAGCGAAAAACCTCTCTGCGACAGCTGCTCCTTCCATAACCGCGGCGGCAACAAAGACTGCGGTTAGACACAATTTTCCAGACAATACAAAAAGGCCCGCACTATGCGGGCCTTTTTTATACTTCACCATTAATAGTAAAATTAAAATAACACATTCAATCACGCAATGTGGGCCATCCCCTTAGCTCTCAGCTCACCTAACTGATCAAACAAGTACTTGGCCAGATGGTAGCAACCATTGCTTTCAAGTCGAGCAGATAGCTGTACTTGCATATTCTCTGCTTCCCTAAGCGTCTCTTCGCGCACCTCGGATTCTTCCTCATATGACCGCTCTATCAGGCGCTTTATGTCAGCAAACAATTGTTTCTCAAACGATTCACTGGAGCTAGCGGAAACAAGCTGTCTAGTAGGAGATGATTTGACCCTTCCTTCATTCTTATCTTGTTCCCACTGCCGCATCTTTGCCTCAGCCATAAGATCAAATCCATTCATAACGATTCCCTTTGCTTACAATTCCATTCAATAAGGGCTGCAAAGCCACCAAGCTGATATGTTGTGCTCGCATCAAATGCCTTGCGGATAGATTTCTCATCTTCAAAATGCTCCAAAATGGAGACAATCCCCCTCACTGAATCGGCAAGAGAACTCTTCAACATGAATTGTAAAAAACTCGTAATTTCCATGTGAGGAAACTGCGCACGGGCTTGTGCAATCGCTTGCGAAGTCATGTCATCAATATATCTTTGAGCAAATGGTTCACATTTTGTCCCTTCGGATTGAGCCAGTAGGATAATAACTTTTCGGCGATTATGAATCCAGAAATGGAGCAACTCCCCTTCCTTACCTTCCATGTAGGACCGACTTGAATCTATCCCTTCCGGCCGTGCAAAACCTTCGATTCTGTTTCGAGTCAAACGAGAGAAATCAGCAATAAATTCGTCTGTAACAATGGAATGGAACAAAGCTTTCTTATTTGGAAAATACTTATAAATAGTCCCGGTCGCGACGTTTGCCTCCTGAGCAATCGCACCAAGAGTGGCTTTTTTGAAACCGACTTTTGCAAACTGCAATTCAGCAGCTTCGGTGATTTGATTTCGAACACTCTCTTTAAGAATCTGAACCATTGATCTGGCCTCCTTAACTTTTCAAAAATGAATGAATAATTCATTTATAAAAATGAACCTATCGTTCACTTTTAGATCTGTCAACTTCAAAACATGACCCCACTAGGCATAAGCACTCGACGAATCGCACAAGCACACCTTTTTCCACTTCCTCTCTTTACAACGAACAATTCCTACTTACTATCTCATGGCAACAAAAAACCAATCAGGAGATATCTATGATTACTGTCACAGACAGCGCTATAAATGGCCTCAATGAACACTTCAGCGGAAAAGATGTACAACCTATTCGTGTATATCTTGCAGACGGAGGTTGCGGAGGAATGAAACTGACCCTGGCTGTGGATGAAAATCGCGATGGCGACAAATCCCACGAGCAGGAAAGCCTCACCTTCCTCATCAACGAAGAGCTTTCCGAGAAAGCTGGAACAGTTACCATTGACATGGGCGAATACGGCTTCTCCATCGAATCCGAGAATTCCCTCGGCGGTGGTGGCGGATGCTCCGGCTGCTCCTGCGGCTGCTAGCCCATAATACTCACACCATAAAAAAGGCCCGTTCACTATAGTGAGCGGGCCTTTTTGCTTTAAATATGAGCGATAAACATCAAACTCACTATTTGATAACAACATCCAAATTAGCAAGCAGTGAAACCGCTTCAGGCAAAGAAAACTTGGTCTTTTTTAGAATATTTTGCTCCGAACTTATCTGGTAATTTCGAGATGTCGTAAAATCGGTAAAGCTCAAATCAGCTTGAGAAAACAAACAGCCGCTCAAGTCACAATCATCAAAAACGGCGTGCTTCAATTTCGTGTTGTGAAAGGATGCTTCCACAAACGAACAAGATGCAAATGAGAATTTGGTAAGATTCATATCGGCAAAGATATTGTTATTCATAGCGCAGCCTGCATACGAGGCAGTAAGAAAACCGCCTATGGCACTCCAAGTCACTCCGAGCATCTTGCAATCGATAAATTTGGCATCCAGAAAAGAGGTATGCAGAATCTCTACAAGAGAAAGATTGCACTGAATGAACTCACAGCTATCAAAGCTGCATTCCATAAATCGGCTGGACTGAAATGAGGAATTCTTGAAAACGCAATTGAAGAAATCAACCCCTACCAGGTCATCCCTCCAATCCACGTTTTCAAAAGTCTCATTCTCATAGCTGCCATCTTCAAATGTCATCATCCGTCCAAACCTCGCCCAAAAATCAAAAGGGCCGGTGATCTTGTCACCGACCCATCCGATTAGGACCGCAATCCCAGCTAAAAGCCGGGGTTAATCGAAAGTCCTCTCGTCCACCAGTCGGGGGGCGTCATCCGGGAGTGTCCCGGGCGCAACAACCTCGACCTGAGGCTTGAGTTTCATGATCGCCTGGAAATCAACGGCAAACGCCTCTGTATCCAGTTCACTTGCTGATTCTATTACCACGAGCAAATCATCGCGTCCACCGGGATTCTTGACCTGAATCTGCCACCCATCAGCCTGTGGGTACTTGGCAAAGACACCCCCGGCCTGATTCGGATAAAGGAATTGCCCCTTTACCTTGGCCGTATCGTCAGCGCGCCCTTTCCACCCCGTAAGCTTACGAGCCGTGCGGCCGCAGTCACACATGGCGGTATCAATGGACGACAGGTCACCAGTGGCAAGCCGAACCAATGGATAGTCAATAAAGAATGGAGTGACCACCACTTCGCCAAGCTCGCCATCAGGCAGTGGCTCGCCTGTAGCGGGATCGCATATTTCGACATGACGGTAGTTGGACAGATGCATACCGCCCAGCTCCATGCACTCATAGGCGATGCAGCCGACATCCGCAGTACCATATCCCTGACGAATAGTGAGTCCGAACATATCCTCGACCTCAGCACGCAGAGCTTCAGAAAGTGGTTCGGCAGCCACATATGCCTTCTTGAGCGAAAAGTCCTTCCGGAGATCAAACCCGGCGGCCTGAGCCTTCATGCCGATGACCTTGAGATAACTGGCCATGCCGATAAAAGCGGTAACCGGGAGCTGGGTCAAAAATTCGATCTGCTTTTCAGTGTTGCCCGGCCCGGCGGGGATGACTCCGCAGCCAATATCTCGCAACGGTTCTTCCAGCATGAGGCCGGCAGGCGTCATATGGTAGGAAAAGGTCATCTGCGCGAGATCACCGGGACGAAATCCGGCAGCGAAAAAGCCTTCGGACCATGCCCAGTAATCTTCTTCCTTCCCCTCAGGGTCAAAGATGGGGCCAGGAGATTGATAAATGCGGGAAAGCTGCCCCGGCTCACAGTTGAGAAACCACCCTAAGCCATGCTCTTTCTGGCTGTCGATGAGATCTCGCTTCCTGAGCGGTGGAATTTTTCCGTAGTCTTCAAATGATTTGAAATCGCCAGCTCGCGCGCCAAGCTCTTTCAGACGCATTTGAAATTCACCGGAGTGCAACTCGGCTTCGGAAAGGACTTCTTTGACTGCCTTCCATTTCCGCTGCATCCGCTTTTCACGCGGCTCAGTCTCATATTCACTGTAGTACATCATTCACCTCCGCAACACGGTGACTGGTCTAATTCAGATAACGGATAGATTAACCGAACAACTTATCCAAGCCAACGTTTTCTTCTACGGTAGTGCTTAACATCTCGATAGCTACGTTTGTCTCCGCCCTGCCCCATGCCGAGGTAGAACTCCTGAACATCAGGGTTATTGAGTAGATCGTCAGCCGTGCCTTCCATCACAACACGACCATTCTCCATAATGTACGCCTGCTTGGCTACCGATAAGGCCGCGCGAGCGTTCTGTTCCACCAAAAGGACAGTAACGTTTTCAGAAGCGTTGAACTTCTTGATGATGTCGAAGATTTCTTCAACGAGCATGGGAGCGAGTCCCAATGACGGTTCGTCCAGAAGCAACAGATCAGGCTTGGCCATGATCGCACGACCAATGGCGCACATCTGCTGTTCGCCGCCGGACATGTAACCGGCTAGCTGCTTGCGGCGTTCCTTGAGACGAGGGAAATAGTCATAGACCTTTTCCATGGACCTGGGAATCTCGGAGCGCGGACGAGTGAACGCCCCGCACTTGAGATTTTCCTCAACGGTCAGGTCTTCAAAAATACGACGCCCTTCCATGACCTGGAAGACGCCTTTGCGCACGATTTTTTCCGGGATGACGCCGTGGATAGGTTCGTCCTTGTAGATAACGGCCCCGTCAGTGACTTCGCCGTCCTCAGTTTCCAGCAGACCAGAAATAGCCTTGAGGGTCGTCGACTTGCCCGCGCCATTGGCACCGAGCAACGCCGTGATCTCGCCTTCGGGACATGCCAAAGACAGCCCCTTCAAGACCAGAACAACGTCGTTGTAGACAACCTCAAGGTTCTCAACTTTTAAAATATCACTCAAAAGAGCCTCCGCGCCCATCAAGTATTGAAAAGTGGCTCCGGGGGAAACCGCCAAAAGCGGTTCCCCCCGGATAACTCTCTCTCAAAGAGCTTCTAGTGACCGAGCCAATCGGCGCGGCGTTCGAGGTTTTCTTCTTTAACGAAGGTCATCTTTCCATCTTTGATCTCGTACAGGAACACAGCCATGTTCGGACGATGATCATCCGGGAAGTAAGAGATGGCCGGCGCCAGTCCCATGGGATCGAAATCGCGCATGGTTTCGAGGGCGGTCTTGATCGCTTCACCTGTGACCGGTCCATTGGCGGCGGCACGTTTCATGCCTTCGGCCATGACCAGAACGGATACGAAACCGCGAGTAAAGTGCGACATCTGCGCTTCGTTGTTGGTGATAGCCTTGATGGCTGCCATACCGGGCACGTCAGCGCCATAGACTGCTGCGGCCTGGTTGGAGAATGCACCGGCGGCATCGTCGCCAGCCAGCTTGACCAGATTCTCGTCAGTACCCCAGATGTTGGTAAAGAACACGGTGTCCATACCGATGTTCTTGGCCGACTTGAGGATAACGGAAGTGGACGGAGTGGTGCCGCCGATCCAGCAAAAGTCGGGAGCGACTTTCTTGAGAGGCAACAATTCGGTGGTGGCGTCAATGGCCTTGAGGGAGACGTTGGCATCGCCCACGATTTCATACCCGAGTTCCATGGCGTATTCCTTGCCGCCCTTGATGGGAGCCAGGCCGTAGGGATGATCGGGATAGATGAATGCCAGTTTGGGCGCACGGGATTCCTTCCAGCTATCGCGGAAGTACTTGAGCGCGGCACGCAACTGTGTGGAATAATCGGCTGCGATGAAGAAGTTGTAGGGAGCCTTCTTCGGGTCGGTCAGATGGGCCGAATAGGACGCGGAAAAATCAGGAACCTTGTCCTTGGCCAGGTTGCGGATCAACGCTTCGGTCACAGCGGAACCGTAGCCCTGAATACACACGACCTTGTCGGTGTTGACCATCTTCTTGTACAGGGAAAGTCCCTGCTGCACATTGTAGGCAGTGTCCTGAAGGTCGAATGCGATGGGGCGACCGTCAATGCCACCCTGCTCGTTGACGTATTTGACGCCAGCGCTCACACCCTTGGAATAGGGCACACCCACAGACGATGTGGGACCGGACAGGTCGATGAGCCCACCGACCTTAATGGGAGAAATGTCTTTTTCGTTGGTTGCAGCCGGTTTCTTGTCTTCGCCTCCGCAGCCAACCAGCATCAGACCGGCCAGGACCATGATGCAAACTGCGGTTATGATTTTACCAACCCTCATGTGGATACTCCTAAGGGATTAAGGTTTATACGCCCCCTCCACTACGAAGTGGTGCGTCATTTCAAATATTTAACCCGCACATCCGGCGGGATTGCACTCAATACCAGACGAACGGCCCAAATTAATGGGCAAACGGGTAGAGCTTCCAGTACGCCTTGATCAAACGCCAGCGATGGGCCAGTCCTTCCGGCTCGAATATGAGGAACAGGATAAGCACCAAACCAAACACACCCTCTTTCAATGCCACGATATACTGGATGATATCCGGGAAGTAAGCGCCAATCCCATTGGAAATCACGTTCAGCAACTCAGGCAGCAGGGTGATAAAGATCGCACCGAGCACTGAACCAAGCACGCTCCCCAGCCCACCAATAATTATCATGGCGAGATAGGAAATGGACAGGCCTATGTTAAACTGCTCGGCCGAAATATAGCCCGTGTAATGCCCCCAAAGGCCACCAGCCACGCCCGCCAGAAACGAGCTGAGGCCAAAGGCTATCAACTTGTAGCGGAAGAGGTTCACGCCCACGATTTCAGCGGACAGATAAAAATCTCGGATGGAGACAAAAGCGCGGCCATACTTGGAGCGCATGACATTGGCCACCAGAAGCAATGAGGCGGCAGCAAAGCCGAAGAGCAGATAATACATGCGCCCTTCGGTATCAAAGGAGAAGCCGAGGATCTGCGGAGGCTCGAGCAGAAGGCCGTTGGACCCGCCTGTCAGCGCTCCACCGTGCAGGAAGACGTATTCCAGCACCAACTGCGCCGCCAAAGTCGCGATGGCGAGATATATACCCTTGAGTCTGAGCGAAGGCACACCAAACACCATGCCGACCATGGCAGTGATAAGTCCTGCCGTGAGTATGGCGAGCGGGAACGGCACGCCGTGCAGTGTACACTGCCCGGCAGCGTAGGCACCCACGCCGATGAATGCACCGTGGCCGAGTGATATCTGACCACAGACGCCGGTAAGCAAGTTGAGCGACACCGCGCCAATGACCGCGATGAACATCAGATTCATGATGGAGGTCAGGTGGATGTTAAGCACCGCCGGAGCCGCCAGCAGAATGAGAATGAAAAACCCGACCATGAGCTTTTGGAAGCCCGACTGGAAGAGCTGCGCCTCGCCCTGATAGGAGGTAAAGAAAAGACCGCATTTACCCTGCATGACTAGACCCTCTCGATTTCTTTGGTCCCGAACAGACCATAGGGTTTGATCATCAGGATGATGACGAGAATAATGAACGCCGCCACTTCGCGGAAACCGCCCAGTCCGAGGAATTGTCGGGCCGCGCCGTCACAGACGTTTTCCAGCACACCGATGATCAGGCCGCCGAGTGCTGCGCCGAGTAACGAATCCAGACCGCCAAGGATGACCGCCGGGAAGACCTTGAGACCAAGGTGGCCGAGCTGTGAATTGATACCGTTGATATTGCCGAGAATGATACCGCCCACCGCTGACACGATGCAGGCAATGCACCAGCTCATGGCAAAGATGTTCTTGATGCCAATCCCCATTGATTGAGCCGCCTGCTGGTCAAACGCCGTGGCACGCATGGCTACGCCGGTACGCGAGTATTTGAAGAAGGCAGAGAAGATGGCGAACAACACCACCGACAGCACAAAGGCGGCAATGTACACAGGGGCTACGGGCAATCCCGCAATCATGATCGGTTCTGTGGGCAACACCTGCGGATAGACACGAATCTGCGTCCCCCAGAAGAGTTGGACCAGCGATTTGAGTATGGAACTCATGCCGACCGTGACCATGATGACCGAGATATGCTCCTCGCCGATAAGCGGCCGCAGGACCATTCGTTCAATGGCAAGGCCAAGCAGGACCGAGAACCCGAGGGTCATCAGGAATGCCCAGACAAACGGGATATGAAATTGAACCGTGAGGGAGAAGCACATGTACGCGCCGACCATGACCAACTCGCCCTGAGCGAAGTTGACGACTTTGGTCGCCTTGTAAATGATGACAAATCCCAGGGCCACCAGCGAGTAGATACTGCCGACCACGAGTCCGTTGACGATAAGTTGCAGATAATATTCCACGCTTAAGCCTCCATGTCCTCGATGCGGATATCGCCGCACATTTCCCGCACTCTGCCGTCCTGGTAGGTGATTTCCGTCTCCAGATTCATGGCACAAGTGTCGGTGTACAGCGCTTCGATAAGACTGCCGTAGCGTTCGTTGATTATTTTGCGTCGGACCTTGCGGGTACGGGTAAGTTCTCCGTCGTCCGCGTCCAATTCTTTGTAAAGCAGGCAGAAACGCTTGATCTGCGTCTCCGGGGGCAGCGTTTCGTTCGTCTTGGTTATCTCGGCTTTCACGAGTGCGTAGACTTCATCCTTGGCTGCCAAATCCTGATACGTGGTGTAAGTGATCATCTGGGTTTCTGCCCAGTGGCCCACAATCGCCATATCGATACAAAGGATGGCGGTGACATGATCACGAGCGCCGCCCAGCACCACGGACTCGCGCAGGAACGGGGAGAACTTAACCTTGTTCTCAAGGAACTGCGGTGAAAACTGCGTGCCGTCATTGAGATGCATGACGTCCTTCAAACGGTCGATGACGACCAGACGTCCATTGTCATCAAAGTAACCGGCATCACCGGAAAGTAACCAGCCATCCTCGTCCACGGTCTCTTTGGTGGCTTCCTCGTTCTTGTAGTAGCCGAGAAATACCGCAGGGGAGCGGGAAATGATCTCGCCCTCTTCCGTGATTTTGACCTCTGTCTCCGGGATAGGCGCGCCCACCGAGGTGAAGTCCACTTCGCCCTCTTTGTGAATGCAGGAGATGCCCGCTATTTCAGTCTGCCCGTAAATCTGCTTCAGATTAACGCCAAGCGCATGGAAGAAGCGGAAGATATCCGGGCCAAGCGCCGCGCCACCAGTGGTAGCGGAACGCATCCGCGAGAAGCCAAGGCGATCACGCAGAGCGCGGAAAAGGGCCTGATCCGCGATAAAGTATTTGAATTTGAGCCACGCCGAAGGGGTTTCGCCCGCGAACAAAGTGTCCACGTACTCATAACCGATAGGCAGGAAGAGGTTGTAGAGAAATCTCTTCAGTGGCGAAGTTTCCATAATGTCGCCCTGTACTTTGGCAGCGATAGATTCGTAGACACGCGGTGGAGAGAACAGGAAATGCGGGCCGATCTCGCGAGAGTTGGCCGAAGCGGTGTCCGGAGTCTCCGGGAAGTTGACGCAGAATCCGAAGAGAAGCGCCGAAGCCACGGCCATCATCTGCTCACCAATCCATGCCAGTGGCAGGAAGGAGACGAACTCGTCGTTAGCGTTCTTGGGGTCTACTTTGCCCAGGTTGCGCGCCATGGAGAGCAGATTCGCATGGGACAACATGGCGAGCTTGGGTCGCCCGGTAGTCCCGGAAGTCGTGGTGATGAGCGTAGGGTCATCCGGTTCCAGCTCCGCTGCCCACTGCTTGTAGTGGAACATCGGCTCGCTGTGGGACTCACGCCCAATGCGGCGGACCGCCTTGAAATCCATGAGTCCGTCCACATCCTTTTCGTAGGCGATGAGGCCCTTGGGATCGTGGTAGATGATGTGCTTGAGGCTGGGCAGATTACCGCGGATAGAGAGGACTTTGTCCACCTGCTCCTGGTCCTCGGCCACCACCAGCTTACATTCGGAAAGAGCGAAAATGTATTCGATTTCCTCGGCTGGGGAGTCCTGATAGAGACCGAGCGCAATGCCGCCGAGGCCTTGAATGGCGAGCTCCGCCCAAATCCATTCGGGCCGGTTATCACCAATGAGGATGACGATGTCCCCTTTGCCAAGCCCCAATTCCTTGAGGCCGCAGGCGAACTCCGCCGTTATTCTGAAAGTCTCGCGCCAGGTGACGGATTGCCAAACACCCCACTCCTTTTCTCGAAGGGCGGGCTTGTCCGGACGCTCGTCGGCCTGCTTCATCAGCAGCCTGGGCAATGTAGTCTTGTGAGGCTTTACCATGTGAAATTCCGTGATTTATACTGTTCTCTCGGCCAAATCGGGCCGGGCCTTTTTTTCTTCTATCTCCCGGTGAACGTCGACTCTTCCGTACCTAGATAGGCGGCGATGACGTCTTTGTTGGCTTGCACCTCTTCGGGCGTGCCCTCGGCTATCTTCTGTCCGAAGTCGATGACAACGACCTTGTCGGAGATGTCCATGACAACTCCCATGTCGTGTTCAACGAGTAGGACGGTCACGCCCCATTCTTCAGATATGTCGAGAATATACCTGGCCATGTCCTCGGTTTCTTCGAGGTTCATTCCGGCCATGGGTTCGTCGAGTAGGATAAGCTTTGGTTCGGCGGCTAGAGCGCGCCCGAGTTCCACCCGTTTCTGCACACCATAGGGTAGGCGTCCCGCATGCTGGTGGCGATAGGATGAAAGGTTGAGGAAATCGATAACATCTTCCACGCGTCGACGGTGGGCATTCTCATGCTTTACGGCTTTGCCCCAATAGAAAATTGAGGACAAAAGTCCGTAATTCATCTGGCTGTGGCGGCCGACCATGAGGTTGTCGAGGACGGAAAGCCCCTTGAACAGGGCGATGTTCTGGAAGGTACGCGAAAGCCCCAGCTCCGTGCGTTTATGCGCGGGCATGGAAAGCAGACACTCACCATCAAGGGAGATGTTGCACGGTCCGCTTGCACCCCCGTCGGGAATGTAGCGACCGCTGATACAGTTGAGCATGGAGGTCTTTCCGGCACCGTTTGGTCCGATCAGAGAAGCAATAGTTCCCTGTTCAACGGAGAAAGACACTCCCATAAGGGCAGCTATGCCCTTGAACGTGAGAGTCACGTCACTTATGTCAAGATAAGCCATAATCCTTACAATTATGGTTGGGAGTCTACCCCCGAGGCATCAGCATTTGCACGGCCAGTCGATGAATTCCATAACATCGCCACCCGGTCCTGTGCAGCCGAGCTTAAAAACAGACTCCTAGGCCCACTCGCCGGAAAAATCGTCGGGAGAGACCAATTTGTAGCCCCGTTCCGTGAGCGCTGCCGCTACAGTGGACGGGTCTTCGGTATCAATTCGGACAACCACAACACGGCGTCCGTTATAAAAGAAAGTGCCAGTAGAGATGATGGACATCTTCATGTTGGCAATAACGCCTGCGACTTCGTAGAGAACGCCAGACCGATCATCCACCTCGATGGTGATGCGGCTGCCGCCCTCTCGGTATCCCATCTCTTCGGACAGGACGTCGAGCATGACGCTTCGGTTGATGTATCCAATGAGTTCGCCTTCGTTGTCGACCACGGCCAATCCGGCCAGGTTCATTTCATACATCATATCGGCAGCGCCCTCGATCTCGGTCTCAGGCGTCACGGTCTTGATGTCGGTGCGGTAGATTTTCTCCACCGTCAGCTTGCTCATCAGATAATTAAGTTCGTGTTTTTCCAGGGAGGTCATAATGGAAGGAAGCGCTGCCGAGATGTCTTCCTTGCGTACGTATCCGACCAGCTTCCCATTATCGTCTACCACCAAGAGCATCCACTGCTTGTTCTCTTCAAGCTGTTTCTGCGCATCCTTGACCAGGGTCTGAGGGGTGACTTTGACGAAGTCGCGAAGCATTTTCAGTCCAACGTACATGATATTTTCTCCTTGGGATATGGCTCTACCGGATTGCATTCCGGTCGGTACTTTCTGTCCGGACCCAATACACGCTTTATCACCGTGAAGCAATAAAACCCATTTGCAATAGGGAGCCAGTAGACCGAGTTACAATCAATTTTGGCTATATAAGTCAAGATAAAAACGCCCGTTTGTGAAAAATTTCCCGTAAACGGTTCAAATTTTATGGTAGAAGGGAACCCGGTTAAACCACTCCCAAAAACGTGGTGTAGATCTGCTTGAACATGAAGGGAGGCATCTCGACATTCCAATGGCCGGTGGCTTGCGCCCAAGCCCAGAAACCAAGCAATACCAACACGCAACCGACACCGACAGCCAGCCATGGGATGCGCACACGGCCAGCTGCTTTCACGGTCAGACACCCTTCGACAGGGCAATTGCCCACGCACTCCATACACCCGATGCACTCGGGCGAACGGACCGCCATCTTTTCTTCCACCTTGATGGCAGCGGGACACCCTTTGGTGCATTTTCCGCAATTGATGCAGGTGGACTCATCCCGCGTAACCGCCACGGGACTCACCCAGGAAACCAGGCCGAGAAGCGCGCCATAAGGACAAAGATAGCGGCACCACGCATTGCGAAACACAAGGCTGAAAAGAGCGAGTGCCGCCACGACCATAATGGAAATCGCGGAAGGTTCGGTAAAAAAAGTGAGCATCTTGGCGTCCGCCACCATGTTATATGGGGCGGTCAGGAAGGATTGGACCGAACGAAGGTCCATAGCCAAAAAAACGGTATAGCCAAAAAAGCCAAGCCCGAGATATTTTACGCTGGTCAGCGGGTAGTCCACCCACTTGTGCGGCACCAGCGAAAGCTTGATCTTGCGCCCGGCACGGTCAACGAGGTTGGACAAAAATCCCACCGGGCAGACATAGGCACAGAATCCCTTTCGAAAAAGGAAGGCCATGACCACGATGGCAAGGAAAATGGTCAGTCCTGCCGGATGGACCATATCCCACTGCCCCGTGCTGATCCACTGACGGAAAGCAAGGAGGGCGCTGATAGGGAGAAAAGCCTCCACGGCCCCCGGCTTGCCTACAAATTTATCAGACTCGCCTGTGGCCCAGGCGAGGAATGCTACAAATCGGAAGCCAACATACACATTGAACAGAGTGAATACGGCCTGGACAACCAGACGAAATCGGGCGGGGGTGAGTGCTTTGATCATGGGTATGAAATCTCCTTGCGGGATGCGGCCTACCGCAACAGGCACCGAAAAACAATGATGTGCATCAAATCGCCGCGATGAGGAAAAAAGAGTGCTGCAACAAAGAAAGCCGCTTCAAAGAGCGGCCTTCTGATATTCAGCTATAGAAAAGACTAAACCAGAGCAGCGTCGATTTTCTGCTGGATGAAGGCCTGAATCTCTTTGATTCGCGCTTCAGACACCTCGGAAACAGTCTTGGCCAACTCTCCAATCTGCGTTTCTTCCAGGTCGCTCATCATGCCTATGGAGAATTCGTCCACTTCTTCCTCGTCGGAAACCAGACCGCAGCCGCCTACGGCACCGATCAGTTCACCGTCTTTTTTCACGGGAAGAGAGATACGCATCATACCACCGTCACATTCCTCGACAAACGGCTCGCCCGCCTTGACCATCTGAGTGAACATGGAGCCTGCGGTGGCGCAAATGGCACCAAAGCCTTTCTTGTCTTCATGCAGGGTCTTGCACAGGTCGTTGCCCCAGGCCACACCCGCCAACTTCTTGCCTTCCTTATCCACCACATCTGCGTTGAGGCCAAACTTTTTACTCAGTTCTTCCTGCAACTCCACCCACTGTTCCTTGGGCATGATATCTGTCAGTTCCATATGATGCTCTCTTTCTCGTTGTAGTATTCTTTTACCAGTCCAAAGACCGAACCCCGACCTACTCCCATTTTTCTGTCCACGCAAGAGTCCCCCCCTGCCACGTTCCTGTCACTCAATTTCTATTTGCACTCCGTCCAAAACCCGCTAGAACAGGAAGCGGAGATAATACATGACTACAGATACTTTCAAATCTACCCTGCGCGGGCTGACCTTCGGTGTTCCCTGGAACCTCATGCTACTCACGGTCGGCTCTTTTCTCATCGCCTTTTCGGTCAAATCCGTAGCCGTCCCCCATGGTCTGCTTACCGGTGGCATGTCCGGTGTCGCCCTACTCTGCTATTATGCATTCGGCGGAATGACCACGGGTCAATGGTATCTGGTGCTCAACCTGCCCGTCTTCGTTCTGGGCTGGGTTTTCGTCAGCAAGCGATTCTTTTTCTATTCCCTGTTCGGCATGTTCGCGACATCGATTTTCATCGACATAATCCCGTGGACCCTGCCTATCAAGGATATCTGGCTCGCCGTGATAACAGGCGGCGGTCTCATGGGCGCGGGCGTGGGCATAGCTCTCCGCTCCCTCGGTTCCACTGGTGGCTCGGACATCCTTGCGGTCATCTTCAAGGAAAAGTTCAACATGTCGCTGGGGTCTTTCGAATTCTGGTTCAATATGCTCGGCTTCATCGGCGGATTCGTGTATCTAGAGATGACCATAGTACTCTACTCCATCGCCATGACCTTCGTCATCGCGATCGGCATCGAGTACGTGCTCGGCATGTTCTCCGAGCGCAAGATGTGCCTGGTCGTATCCGACCATCATGAGCTAATCCGCCAGGAAATACTGGAAAAGCTCGACCGGGGTATCACCATGCTCGACGGCACTGGCGGCTACACAGGTGACCCCAAGAAGGTAATTCTGACCATGATCTCCTCCATGCAGCTCAAGGAGCTTGAGGAACTGGTCTATAATATTGATGAAGACGCGTTCTTCATCATGGGCTCCGGCTTCCACGTACTTGGCCAGGGCTTCTCTTCAAGGAAAATATACTAGATGTTCACACCCAAGAAAACCGCCCAGCCGCGCACCATCGGCCTGCTCACGGATTTCGGTCTGTCCGATCCGTATGTTGGTCAGATGAAGGCGGTCTTTGCCCGCAAGGCTCCGGGTGGAACTCTGGTGGACATTTCCCATGACGTCAGCCCATTCAATGTGGCTCAGGCGAGTTTATTCCTGGCGACCAGTTACACCCATTTTCCCAAGGACGCAGTCATCCTGTCCGTGGTGGACCCCGGCGTAGGCACAGGCCGCAAGATCATCGGCCTACAATTGGACGAACGACTGCTGATAGCCCCAGACAATGGATTGCTCACTCTGGCCCTGTCCACGACGTGGGCAGAGAATGTACACGCCTTTGACTTCTCCAAAGCCATGAATGCGCCGGACAAGGTTTCCCACACCTTTCATGGCCGCGATGTGTTCGCCCCCCTTGCCGCATGGCTCTCACTGGGTGGCGACCCCACCGGCCTCGGTGGTGAAATCGACCCTGCAAAGCTGGTGACCTGCGACTGGTCCAAACCGACCATCAGCGAAAATCAGGCCACGGCCCATGTGCTTCACATAGACAGGTTCGGTAACTGCGTCCTCAATCTGGAAGACAGCACCATAGGCAATCCGACAGACCTACACCTAACCTCCCCGGCTGGCGTTCCTCTTACATACGTCACCACCTACGCCGACATGCCCGAAGGGGCACCCGGCCTTTTGGAAGGAAGCCAAGGGTTCCTCGAAATTGCAGTCAATCAACGCTCGGCAGCCAAGCGGTTCGGCCTGTCCATAGGCGACCAAATCACCCTTAACTGGGAGTAACCAGTGTCCCCGTTCACTCGTTTTATCAACACACTCGGCTTTCTTACCCGCCTTGCCCCGGCACGCATCATTCCCGAAGAGGAGATGAACCGATGTATGGGGTACATGGTTTTCGTAGGCGTTGCGCTGGGCGCAATCATTGTGCTGCCGTTCGCCCTTGGCTTGTTCTCCAGCTCCACGTGGGTACAGGCATGGCTGACAGTTCTACTCTCCATTTTTCTCACACGCGGCCTCCACTTCGATGGCTTGGCCGATGTTTGTGACGCGGTAACAACCCATGGCGACCCGGACCGTTTCTGGGAGGTAATCAAAGACTCCCGCGCCGGAGCATTCGGGGTCCTCGGCCTTGTCATGCTGGTGGGCGGCGAGATTATTCTTTTCCATGAAATGTATGCTCGCGATCTCTACACCGGCGTTGCGTGGGCATTCATTTTTGGACGCGGCGGCTGTGTTGGATTCGCCTATGTCACCCGCCATTTGTCTCGCCCCGGCTTGGGCAAGCTCTACATCGACGGCGCAACTCTCCCCGTGGTGATGGTCACAGGGGCGGTTACGTTTGTATTGGGCCTGTTCATGATTGGCATACTCCCGATGCTGGCAGCCATGGCGATCTCGACCGCCGCACTCTTCTCTCTTTACCAGCTCGCCGAGCATGTAAAAGGCGTAAACGGTGATTTCCTCGGCTGTTCCGTCATGATTGGCGAAGTTGCCGCAGGCCTCGGATTTATTATGATTGGCGCTTAGCAGCCCTGCCGTAAAGGCTCTTGAAGGCTATATGGAAGACCGCCCTCTTGAGGGCGGTCTTCCTTTTTTCAACCTCCTCGCGTACATTGTCAGAACAACCAACAATCAGGAGAGAAAAAATGAAACGCCATATCCTGCTCGCGCTGGCAATGCTCATATTAACCCTCCCAGCCTGCGCCCCCAAAATAAACCTGTTAGGTAAAGGCCCCACCGACCCCTTGATGGAATTTCCCATCACCGGCACCGACGACAGCAAGGGCAAGCTCGCCCTCATCCACCTGCGTGGCGTCATAGAGTCCCAACCCAAACGGGGCACATTCACTGCCAAACCCAGCCCGGTGCAAGAGTTTGTCTCCGCTCTCAATCTCGCCGAAGCCGACCAGACCGTTCGCGGCGTAGTCCTCGCCATCGACTCCCCCGGCGGGACGATTACAGCGTCCGATATTATCTACCATGAGATCAATGCCTTCAAAGAACGAAGCGGCAAGAAAGTCGTGGTCGCCATGTTCGATATCGCAGCATCCGGCGGCTACTATGTAGCTCTGCCCGCTGACTGGATCATGGCCCATCCCACCACCATCACCGGATCGGTAGGCGTTATCTACACACGCCCCAAAGTTATGGGGTTGCTGGATAAAGTGGGCATGAGCGTGGAAGTCTCCAAATCCGGCAAGGATAAGGATATGGGCTCTCCATTCCGACCGACCAGCGAACAGGAAGCCGAACTTTTCCAGAACCTCATTGATACCTATGCTGCCCGCTTTCACGGATTGGTCGCCAAACACCGCACTTTGACGCAGGAGAATATGGAATTGGTTAAAACCGCCCGCATTTTCACGGCAGACAAAGCGCTCGAAATCGGCCTTATTGATGAAATCGGCTACGTAGGGGACGTGTTTGCAAAGGCTCGTAAACTCTCCGGCCTGTCCGAAGAAGGACTGGTAGTAACTTACCGACGCACCCGCTACCCAAATGACAATCCCTACAACACATTGTCGGAAACAGACGCGGCCAAACTCAACATGCTCGGCGTGGACACGACTATGTTCATGCCGCCCAGAGCCGGGTTTTACTATGCTTGGCCACAAGGTTTGACACAGTAGCTGAAACATAGCGGAATCGGGTGAGTCCATATTGCGGCCATTCCCCCTTTACCGTACACTGCCGATTCGATTCAGAACCAGAAGGAGAGAGATATGCAATTAATTTCATCACAGATGACCGGATATATTGAACGCGCATCCTGGATTCGCAAGATGTTCGAAGAGGGCATCAAACTGAAACAGGAATTCGGCGCGGACAACGTCCATGACTTCAGCTTGGGCAACCCGGACCTGCCACCGCCCGCGATAATTAAAGAGACTCTGGCCGAACTGGCAGAGCAGGCCGACCAGCCGTTTTTCCTGGGCTACATGCCCAACTTCGGCTACCCGGACGTGCGTGAGCGCCTGGCTCAGGAAGTGACCAAAGAGCAGGGCGTGGATGTTCCGGCAGATTCGCTGGTCATCACCTGCGGCGCTGCGGGCGCACTCAACTCCGTGTTCCGCGCCGTGCTGAACCCCGGTGACGAGATCCTCACCCCGGCCCCGTTTTTCGTGGAATACGGCTTCTACGCCGAGAACCACGCCGCCGTTTTGAAAACCGTACCGTCCAAGCCCCTGACCTTTGAGCTGGACCTCGACGGCATCGATGCAGCCATCAACGACAAGACCCGTGTGGTGCTTATCAACTCGCCGAACAACCCCACTGGCGCAGTTTACTCCCGCCAGGAGTTGGAAGGCCTCGCCGCCATTCTGGACAAGCACAACGAAGGCCGCGAGCGTCCTATTTTCATTTTGTCTGACGAGCCGTACCGTTTCCTCGCCTTTGACGGCGTTGAAGTGCCGAGCCTGCTGGACATTTACACGTATTCCATCGTGTGTTCGTCCTTCTCCAAGAACCTGTCCATGGCAGGTGAGCGCGTAGGCTACGCCTGCGTCAACCCGGCCATCGAGGGTAAGGAAACACTCATGGGTGCCATCATCATGTCAAACCGCATCCTCGGTTTCGTCAACGCCCCGGCCATTGCCCAAAAGCTCCTCGGCAAGGCGCTTGGCAGTTCCGTGGACGCTTCCATTTACGACGTCCGCCGCAAGGCCATGGCCGAAGTACTGGACAACGCGGGCTTCAACTATACGATGCCCAAGGGCGCGTTCTACTTCTTCCCGGAAGCTCCGGGCGGAGACGACGTTGCTTTCTGCGCCAAACTCCAGGAAGAAAAAATCCTGGCCGTACCCGGCACCGGCTTTGGCTGCCCCGGCTACTTCCGCCTCGCATTCTGTGTGGGCGAAGACGTCATCCTGCGCTCCAAAGATGCCTTCAAGCGGACCATGGACAGCATGTAGTCCTTTCGACAATCCAATTATAAAAGGGGCCGTCATTTTGACGGCCCCTTTTCTTTCTGCGAATTATTATCAGGTGGTTCAAAAATTTTGACTTAAACCACCTAACCAGGAACAAAGTTAAAAAATTTATACTCTGAACGAGCAAACGCCACCTTATTACTACTTTATTTTCTCTATCACAACATACTGATATATAGTGTTATAATATTATTTTTAACATCCTAAGCAAGTTTGGCACACATGCTGCTAATAGAATAGCATCTTCCTTTTATTTGCACCGAGAAAATAACAGCCTCCTCCGGGAGGCTTTCTCGTTTTCTATGACCTAGTCCTTTTTGCGACTCGGCCACTTGATCTTGCCCAGGACCTTCTTAGCCTTGCCCTTTCCCTTGTCCAGAATGCGATCCACTTTGCCTACAGCGACATTGGCTGCGCCGGAAGTTTTGCCCTTCACATGAGTGCTTGAAGATTTAACCTCACCCACGACTTCATCCACTACCTTACCTGCCGCACGCAGAACGGTATCCGCTGACTTCGATACCTCACGCTTCACAGTCCGGGCTGTGGCCTTTACCTCATGCCCGACCTTTTTCGCGCCATCGGATACAGCGTCCGCCACGTCCTTTGCACCATGCCCCACGGATTTGGCTCCGCCGCTCACGGCATCAGCAGCATCACGCACGCCCTTGCCCACCGACTTGGCGCTGTCAGTAACAACACCCGAGACACTGCCAGCCGCGCCCTTCACGCCTTTGCCGACAGACTCAACGGTCTTGCGGGTGCCACGTCCGACTTTCTTTGCGCCATTACCAACGGCACCGGCTGTTCCCGTCACCGTCTTGGTGACGGCCCTGGCTGTCTTGGACGAGCCATTCTTCATGGCACTCTTAGTGCCTTTGACCAGCGCCTTGGTCACATAGACCACAGTCTCACCAGACATGGAGACAAAAATTTTGGAGGCTTCTACTGTTGCATTGCGGCGCATGGAGCCCTTGGCATCCAGATTAAGCGCCATAAAATCTCGAGCCAAAATGCCGCAACGCAGAGCAAGCAGGCAGTTGGTCGAACCTGTCAGCACAGAATTGGTGATGGTCCCGGCGATGGCCTGAGCTCCAGGAACCGCGCCGATAGCCGAACCGGATACCAGCGGAGCCATAACTCTGGTCACATGCTCTTCGATACCCAGGTCTTCGATGGAACCGGCCACAAAAGATGTGATGGCAACATTGGCATACAGATTGATCAACTCTCGATAATGGGGCCGCTGATTATAGAGTTTGGCAACACGCCAACTCATGCGGGACACGAGATAGAGCACCACCAGCACGTCCAACCGCCCGTTCTGAGAGATGGATGTACCGATAAAGACACGCCGTGCGGTGGACCGAATCTCTTCGTCCGCCTTATCCTTGAGCACTGCCAAGGCAGCCGGGAGGTCGGTATCGTCATTGATGACCACCTCTTCGTCACGCAAAACGCGATTCTTCTTCATCCGCGCCAGCAGTTGCTTACGGAATTTCACCATCTCTTCTTCCGTTGGGTTGGCATACACCAGCAACGGCTTGGGCCGCATTAATGTCGCGCCCACCAACCACGCGAGGGTCGCCCCCACCGTGCCGAAGAGAATCCAGAAGACCCACAGCTCAAGTGCAGGATTGATGCGGGCAGAAAACAGGGCCAGCCCGTCGATACAACTATACAAAAACGCCAGAAACGAGCCGATGATGATCAGCCCGGCCAGCGTGAGGAAATTTTTCAATTGTTTTGACATGGCAGTACGATATCTCTTTTTGTGCGGGTGGGGAAGTGATGTGAAAGGAATAGCACTGGGCCGAGGGAAGGGAAAAAACGGCGTGGGAATCTCAATGCGGCCATGCCAGCAAAATTAGCCCCCGAAGAGATTGAATATAATTAAGCAGTTATTCAACCAGCGTGAAGCGCCAGCTACAAACCCACTCTGCAGGGTGATCGTCCGGCGGACAGCCCACGCACTCGCATTTGAGACGTGAGTCAATCTCTCGGGCAAAGGTTATGTATTCGGTAGTGCCGCCGGACTTGCACGGATAGTCAGCCAGACCTTTACGCTTGCGGGCAGTTTGCACACGGCAGTCGGTCATACGAAAGACTATGGAGTTGTCGGTCTCTTCCACGAACTCCCATTCATTGAGGCGACCGTACATGCGTACAGCCAACGCCATCTTCAAGGCCGGGATGCCGCCCTGTTCCGGCAGATTGAGCTTGGCCTTGGCGCGGCGGGCCTCAAGGGGCGAAAACCTGGACCAGCAGGTGTCATTCACCCGCTTGGCCGCGTCCATGCCAGACTGTTTTTCCACGGCCTGAAACCAAACGCCGTCCGCCGCCAGCCACGCTGTACGCAAGGATTGAGCGATCTTGTCTTTTGTTTCAGAATCGATGTCAGCCAGCAACGTCCCCGGCTCCTTGCCCATGGCCCGCTCCAGCTTGCCGGTGAGGATGGCAAAGAACCTATCCCCGGCCTCGGACTCAACATCAAGAGCCGCGTCAAGTCCAAGCTGATGCACGGCCTCGGCCATCCAAAGACCATAATGAGCCGAGAGTTGACGAATGATGTCCAACATTTCTGCTGTCTGGTCCATGGTATCGCTCATCTTATCTCCATAAAAAATCTACACTCATATACTCCGCACCGAAAGTGCCAACGGGAATTTCAAAGGGGCATAGCCCTATGGCCGCTGGAGACAAAATCAGCCATCATCCGCTTCGCAGCAGTAACCTCTCCCTGCTTACCCAAACAAAAAAGCCTCCCGGTTTCCCGAGAGGCTTCATCATACACTTACTAAGCTTCGTTATTCAACAACGATAAATCAGGCAGATGCATCATAGGGGCGATGATCTTTTTCATGGCCTGGCCGGTCGCCGACTCTTCCTTCACCTTCATGAAGGGGAACCCTTCATCGCCGGAACGAGTAACGGCCGGGTCCATGGGAATACGACCCAGGAACTGAACGCCAGCTTCCTTGGCCAGCTCTTCGCCGCCGCCGGAGTTGAAGATATCGTGCACTGCGCCACAATCAGGGCAGGCAAAACCGGACATGTTTTCCACCAGACCGAGTACACGGTTGCCCACTTCACCAACAAAGGAGAGGGAGCGGCGTACATCATCAATAGCAACACCCTGCGGGGTGGTGACAACAACGGCCATTGCTGTGGGTCCGAGGGTCTGGAGAGTGGACAGCGGCTCGTCACCGGTACCCGGAGGGCAATCAACGATGAGGTAGTCGAGATCGCCCCACATTACGTCTTCAACAAACTGCTTGATCAGTCCCATCTTGACCGGACCACGCCAAATGACGGCCTGACGGTCGTCTTCCAGCAGGAAGCCAAGGGACATGACGGAAAGATTTTTGCTCCAGGAGACAGGCTCCATGATATCAGCACCCATATGCGGCTTTTCGCCCTTGAGGGAGAGCATGCCGGGGATGGACGGGCCATGTACGTCGACGTCGAGGAGGCCGACCTTCTTGCCTGCCAGAGAGAGAGCCACGGCAATGTTGGTGGCAACGGTGGATTTACCCACGCCGCCCTTACCGGACATGACTACAATTTTGTGCTTGATGCGGCCAAGCGTCTTTTGCAGCTTGGCATCTTCGGGCTGCTGATCACAACCTTCTGTGCTGCTGCAGCTGCCATCGGGATTGGCGGAGGAACATCCGGAACATTCGCTCATAACAATACTCCTATTATGGTGACGCATTTGCGCCGATTTCTCGTAAAATGACCGCCCGGATCAACCGGACGGTCACTCAGAGATATTCATTGATTTGTAAATGTCAAATGACTTGGTCGGAAGAAAATCCCCTCCGGCACCCACCCCTGCCGCGTCGTATGCCATTTCGGCGAAAACGATCCCGACAACCGGGCATGGCCAGCGGGGCGAATGAGTTGCCCATAAATGCCCCCAGCGCCTGCTCAACTGTGCCAGTGAGCCACGGGAAAACCATGATTCCACCCTGCTCCAGCCGAATGCGAGTTTCCTCGCAAATGGCGCCACAGAGCAAAAAGGTTACCCCGCAGGCCAATATGGCGGATGTCCTGTCCATAGGGTCCTTTGAGGGAAGGGATAGGAGGCCTGCGGGGTAAGATTTTGATTCACGTATCTCAAAGATCTTATACTCGTCTGCGTTTTCGCAGACGGACGCCAAACGGTTCTGGTAACACGCCAAACAGAGCAATGTTTTTTCAGCCATAATCAATTCTCGCTCCACTGCGTCAGAACCCGCGCCATGCCTTTCATAAAGCACAGGGCGTGCCAAAACATTTTATCCCATAAATTCAATGAGATAATGTTTTTAGCAATTACAGATAGACGCAAAAAGCGCCCGACAAAAGAAGGGCTGGGCGAATTATTCGCCCTCTGGGCAGCGTTCCAGCATTCGACGAAGGGTATCTTTGGAAATTTTCAATTCACGACAAGTGGCCATACGTTTGCCGTTGTTTCGCTTCAGGGTAGCGCGAACAGCACGGCATTTGATCTCGTCCATGGTTCCATACAAGCCCCCCTCGGTACAGCCTTTGCCAGTACTATACTGAAGGTAATCGGGCAGATGCTCCACCTGAATGAAGCCGGAAGAACAGAGAATGAAACTGTATTCCACAATATTTTCCAGTTCACGCACGTTACCTGGGTAGTCATGGGCCATAAAGATATGAAGAACATCCTCGGATACCCCCTCAATGGTTTTACCCTGCAAGGCGTTAAACTCAGTAATAAAGTGATGGGCGAGCACAGGGATGTCCTCACGCCGTTCAGTAAGGGAAGGCAGGCGCAAGGTGGCCACATTGAGGCGATAGTACAGATCTTCGCGGAACGTCCCTTCTGCCACCCGTTTCTTGAGGTCACGATTGGTAGCCGCCACTACGCGCACGTCCGCTTTTACCGGTTGCAGCCCGCCAAGTGGCTCAAAAGTCTTTTCCTGAAGGAAGCGCAGAAGCTTTACCTGAAGATTGCCGGGCAGGTCGCCGATCTCGTCCAGGAACACCGTACCGCCCTCGGCCATTTCGATACGGCCCGGCTTGTCCGCCTTGGCATCAGTGAATGCCCCGGCCTTGTAGCCGAACAGCTCCGATTCCAGAAGGGCATCCGGCAGCGCGCCACAGTTCACTGGTACAAACGGCTTGTCCTTACGCGGACTGAGGTTGTGGATGGCGCGGGCAAAGAGTTCCTTACCTGTGCCGGACTGACCAAGCAGCAGCACTGTCGCCGAGCTAGCCGACACCTGCGGCATGATCTTGAGCACTCTATCCAGAGCAGTACTGCGCCCCACGATGTCCTCAAACCGCGCCATTTCCTGAACCTTTCTCCGCATGGCCAGGATCTCGCTCAGGTCGCGAAAAGTCTCAACGCCGCCCACAACCTCACCCTTGCTGTTGCGCAAAGGCGCGGCAGAAATGGATACTGGCAGCTTGGTGCCGTCATTGCGGATGATGAAAATCGATTTGTTGGAAATCCGCTTCCCTCCATCCAAACACTGGCGGATGGCACACTGGCCGTCACACAAGGAAGACCGAAACACGTCCCAACACTTCTGCCCCACAGCCTGGGCCGTGGTCAGCCCGGTGATCCGCTCGGCAGATTCGTTAAAAAAAGTGATGTTCCAATCGGCGTCCACGGTAAAAAGCCCGTCGGCGATGGACGCAAACACGTCGTGCATGGGGATATCTTTTGGGAATGACATAGGAGGACTCTACTCCCGTAAAGCGGTTGTGCCAACGAGGAAATGCCCCAAATGGGCGGAAAATAAACCCATGGGCGAAAAAAGCGCCCACCTGCTATGAGAGCAGGTGGGCGCTTAGATTGCGCTATGCAGAAAGTGGATTACTTCTTTTCGGCGCGCTTATCACGCAACCAGCTGTACCACTCTTCCATGCTGTCCCCGGTACGGGCAGAAATGGGCATGACCTTGATGTCTTTGTTGAGCTTGGTAGCGTGGCCCGTGGCCTTGTCCATATCAAAATCAACGTAGGGCAGCAGGTCTGTTTTGTTCAGCAGCATGACTGCGGAGATGTGGAACATAAGGGGGTACTTCTCCGGCTTGTCATCGCCTTCGGCAACGGACAGGAGAGTAATTTTGTAGTCTTCGCCAACTTCAAATTCAGCGGGGCAGACCAGATTGCCGACGTTTTCCACGAACAGGATGTCCAGGCCTTCGAGATCGATAGCTTTCAAAGCGTCGAGCACCATGCCGGAATCGAGGTGGCAACCGCCTTCAGTGTTCACCTGCACGGCCTGGGCGCCGGTAGCGGCCACACGCTGTGCATCGTTGTCGGTCTGAAGATCGCCTTCGATGACCGCCATCTTGAACTCATCACGGAGGTCAGTCAGGGTCTTTTCAAGCAGAGTCGTCTTACCAGCGCCCGGAGAGGACATCAGGTTGAGGACGAGGATCTTTTTTTCCGCAAATTTAGCCTTCAACTCGCCTGCGAGGCGATCGTTGGCTTCCAGTACATTACGAACAATGGTGACTTCCTGAGACATGCGTTGCTCCTAAAATATATTGTTACTGCTGGTCGTCGATTTCAATCGAATCGATCAACATTTCCTTCCCCTGCAAAACCGTATGGCCAAGAAGCTGCCCACACTTCGGACAGGGCATACACTTGTTATGCCCTGGCGAAAAAGGCTCGTCGCAGTCGCCGCATTTCACCTTGATAGGCACTTCGATAACTTCCAGAACGGAGCCGTCGAATTCGCTGTCGGGCGTGAGAGCGTCCCACGCAAAAGTCAAGGATTCGGTTACCACACCGGCCAAAGCGCCGTTCTTGATAACCACTTTCTTGAGCCGCTGACCATCGTACTTGACCATCTCCTCGCGCAAAATCCCGAGGATGGATTGGACTATAGACATTTCATGCATGGGAATTGGGATTACTCCTTTTTCTCATGTGCGGCAAGGGGGTATGTGAACATGGATTCCAATATCGACCTGCGCGGATTAAACTTACCTCTATTTCCAGCTTTCGATGTGGGAAAGACTGGCGTACGCAGTTTGATCGAGGGAAAGCGGAGTGACAGACACGACCCGGTCGACTGTCAGTGCATATATATCACTGTCTACCTTCTCATCTGCGGACCGTTTTTTCTTGACGATGGTGTCACAAAGCCTGCTTTCGACAGAAGGCTCGCTCACGGACGTCTGGTAAAACGGGTTGCAGGACAACTTGGTCGTACGCCACGATGTTTCCGCCGAAGCGGAGTACGGAACGTCAATCTTCAGAATATCGGCCCCGAGGGGAAACCCATTTCGTAAAATTTTATCCACAAAAAATCCCAAAAAATAAGCGGCGCCTTCCCAGTTCTGCTCGGAATATTCCAAGTGGGTGTCTACAGGAGTCTCCAGTGAAATAGCGATGGACGGGATGCCTTTGGACGCCCCCTCGAAAGCGGCTCCGACAGTACCGGAACTGGTTATGTTAGTGCCCAGATTTTCCCCGTAATTGATCCCCGAAATGAGAAGGTCAGGCGCGTTGCCCAGCACATGCAGGCCATGATCGACAACCCGAGCCGGTGCTGCGGCACAGCTATAAGCGCGACAATCAAGACCGTCAAAACCGAAAGGAACCTCCTCCAATTTAGCATGGGGAAGCCCTTGCTGCGCCCTGCCCATGGCGGTCTGCTGCGTCTCCGGCGCCATGACCGTGACATTCGAAACATTCACTATCGCCTTGACGGCAGCGAGCAACCCGGGGGAATTAATGCCGTCATCATTCGTCACCCAGACATTTGGCTTTCCATTCACTTGAATTTCCTTATTTTATATACCACAGGTAAAACACACTAGCATGCACAGAACACTACGCATTGCAACGCCTTGAGCGGTTGCACTTATGCTTTTCTCTTCGTGTTAAAAGCATTCCGTAAACAATGACACCCCATGCCTACACTGGCTTCTCACCCCCGACAAGGTGAAGCAGCGCAGCGCCCTTCGCCGCCCCCCCCCACTCAAAGAGCCGCCAAAAAACACCGCTCCAAGGCTTGGGAGAGTGATGCAACCGCTAGACGACGGGGGCGATTTGAGCGCAGGCGTGGTCCTCCCACGTTGAGTATCAAATCGTGCCCGGCAACGACACGGATGCGCCGCTCTCCCAAGCCGTCGCACCATCGCCATTGACATACACAACGACCAGGCATACGGTGCTCAAACTTGTTCTCAGGGCGGGGTGGAAGTCCCCACCGGCGGTAATCTGTTTCGGCAGAAAGCCCGCGAGCGCCTCTCCGGGTGGAGAGGGTCAGCAGACCCGGTGCAACTCCGGGGCCGACGGTAATAGTCCGGATGAAAGAGAATAGGACAGTTCCCTCGTGACCGAGCACTTGGTGTTCGGATTACGTCAAACGTCGTGTGCATCACATACGGCTCCACTGTCTATCCACGCGCCCTGATTCACCATTTTCCGCAAGGAGACTGACGATGAATCAGACCCAACTTCAAGATTTCGGAGATGCTTTCGAGCGTGTCGAAAACGCGCTGACGGCTCTTCGTGAGGGCCGAGGCATCCTCGTGACCGATGACGAAGACCGTGAAAACGAGGGCGACCTCATCTTCGCGGCCGAAACCCTCACTAACGAGCAAATGGCTCTTTTGATTCGTGAATGCAGCGGCATTGTCTGCCTCTGTCTGACCGATGAAAAAGTCCGCTCCCTCGACCTGCCCATGATGGTCGAAGAAAACAACTCCCAGTACCAGACCGCTTTCACTGTCACCATCGAGGCCGCCAAAGATGTGACCACCGGTGTTTCGGCAGCCGACCGCGTGACTACCATCAAGGCAGCCATTGCCGAGAACGCCAAGCCGTCTGACATTGCCAGCCCCGGCCATGTCTTCCCGCTTCGCGCCCGCGCTGGCGGCGTACTGGAACGCGGCGGTCACACCGAGGCCACCGTGGACATGACCCGCATGGCCGGATACGCCCCCTGCGGCGTGCTCTGCGAAGTCACCAACCCGGACGGCACCATGGCGCGTCTGCCGGAAATCATAACCCTCGCCAACAAACATAATATGCCTGTGTGCACCGTAGCCGACATCGTCGCCTACCGAAAAGCGAAGGAGCAAGCGGCCGCATAGCCCGCAAAACTCCTCACCTCGCCTAAAACAAAATATTAGGCCGTCTCATTTGAGGCGGCCTTTTTTGATGTCATTAGTCCAAACCGTGCCCCCCATTTGACAGACACACTATTCGTTGCTAAACAAACCATACCTTATGGTATGTTTTACAAGGAGAGCGAATGCAGGAAAAGAAAAAAAAACGTCGCACCAAAGTGGATCTGCTCGAAGCCGGGCTCAGCATGCTAGCGCAATTCGGCGAGGGAGCTCTCACAATTGAGTCGCTATGCCGAGAGCTCAATGTGACCAAAGGGTCATTTTACCACCACTTTGGATCACGGAACGAATTTTCCAGACAGTTGCTTGAACATTGGGAGCTAGAACACACCAAACGTTTCATCGACCTATGCGACCGGGCAGGTTCGGCTGCGGACTGCTACTGCACCCTCGATGCCCTGGCGCAGGAAATAGATGACGATGTCGAAGTTGCGGTCAGAGCATGGGCTTTGCGTGACCCGCTGGCCCGGGAATATCAGGAGCGGGTGGACAAGACCCGTATGGCTTACCTTCACAAGCTCTACTCGGAAATGGTTGGCGACGACCATCTCGCAACCTTACTGACCCAGCTCGAATACGCGACATTCGTCGGCTCACGACAAATAATGCCGCGACCGAACAAGAAACGCATCGATGAGATGCTCACGCTCTGGACCACTATGCTCAAAACCCACCTCAAAGGAGACGAACGATGAAAAAACTCAAGATGTGTGCCTGGTATCTTTTGTTCATGGCAGCGCTCCACTCTGCCGTGGGGGTCATCATGCATTTCAACCCGCTAGTAGCCGTCATCCTCGACGGGGCCGGAACTGTGGCTCAGCCCCACCTCGACAGGCTGGCCATACTCTGGTTCATGTTCAGCGGGGCGCTTATGTTCGTGGTCGCCTTCTTCGCCCTCTGGTCCGTCAACCAAACCGGCACCATGCCTCGATTCCTGGGATACACCTTCCTCATTTTCGGCATCGGCGGGGGCCTCATTCTGCCAGTATCGGGCTTTTGGCTTTACATCCCCGTTGGGCTGACTCTCCTGTTCCATCATCATCGCAAACCAGCGGGACAACCAGCATAGCCAGCTTCCACCAACACACCCACAAAAAAAGGCCGCCTGAATTTCAGGCGGCCTTCTAATTCTTGTGAATTCCATCATTCATCGGTACCAGCTTCGCCTTTTTCGACGTTTTCTAACATCGCAATTGACGACTAGGAGGTTCTATGGGTAATAATATAAACAGAATTCACAACGCTAACCGCTACTGGTTTAATATGTCAGCACGAAGAATTCCTAAAAATTACCGCAATGTGACAGGAATAGCTGCTCACAGAAAATCAAAAGACATTGCCGCTTTTGAATCGACTCTTGAGAGGGACTTTTTGTCGCTGATCGAGTTCTCACCAGATGTTGAATCATTCGAAGTTCAGCCAGTCACCATTGAGTGGCGCAACAAAGCTGGCAGCACACGCCGTTACACTCCTGACGTTCTGGTTCATTTCACACACAAAGCCAATCGTCCGCCAACCCTCTTTGAGATTAAGTATCGCGATGACCTTTCTGAAAATTGGAAAAGGCTGAAACCCAAATTTAAGCAGGCAATATCATTTGCCAAAGGCCAAGACTGGCGATTCAAAATAGCTTCTGAAGTTGAGATTCGAACTCCTCTGCTGAAATCTGCAACCTTTCTCTTGCCGTTTACACGACAAGGACCTGGGCCAGAGGCCTATATGGAGTTGCTAGACACAAAACTCAAAGAGGCTCGCCAAACAACCCCGCGGCAATTACTGCAAGCCATTTTCGATGATGAATGGAATCAAGCTAAACTTCTACCAACTCTTTGGTATTTGGTCGGAACTTTTCAGATTGGTTGTGAATTATCCAAACCGCTAACTATGAAATCCCCAATTTGGTATTTGCCATGAACTCATATCCTGCATCCTACACTTTGGTCCAAGGGGACCTTGTCTCGGTCAACAATCGTCAGGGAGTCATTGTTGAAATCCTTGACTTCGAATCAGCGTCTGTAAGGGATTACGAGACAGGACAAATTAACAAAATTCAGATCTCTGAACTAAAGCCATATCCGGTAGGGCCTCTTGATATTCCGCATTTAGACGGAGTGTCAGAAGAAAGGCTACAGATCGCAAAAGAACGCTTGGGGTATATTAAGCCCCTTCTGTTCATCCCGCAAAGAACACGAAAAATGGTTACGGACCGAGCTGCTGAGATCGGAATCCACACCAATACTTTGTACAAGCTGATTCGTCGCTATGAGGATTCAAGACTCCTGACATCTCTGGTTCCAGGACTCCGGAAAGATAAAGGAACCACCAAACTCTCTGATGACGTTGAGAAAATCATCAGAGAGACAATTGAATCCGAATACCTGACCAGGCAGAAGAAAAATCCAGCCAAGGTGTTCAGAGAAGTGAAACGCCGTTGTCATGAGTCCGGCTTTAAACCACCACATCCCAACACTGTTCGTAACAGGCTAAAGAAGATTCCGGCATATCTCAAAACCGCGAAAAGGCACGGCCATCAAGCAGCGAAAGAAGCATATTCACCACATAAAGGGACATTTCCTGGTGCTGACTATCCACTGGCAGTCGTACAAATCGACCACACTCCATTAGACATCATTCTTGTCGATGACATCTACCGACAACCGATAGGAAGGCCATGGATCACACTTGCCGTTGATGTGTTCAGTAGGATGGTGGTCGGTTACCATGTCTCATTTGACCCTCCAAGTGCGCTTTCAACAGGATTGTGTTTAGCTCATGCGATTCTCCCAAAAGAAAAGTGGCTCACTAAACAGGAAATAGATGGGGATTGGCCCTGTTATGGACTTCCCAAAACAATCCATGTTGACAATGCCAAAGAGTTTCGGGGTGTAATGCTTCAAAGGGCATGCGATCAATACGGGATCGACATTGAATGGAGACCCGTTGGACGCCCTGAATTTGGAGGACATGTGGAACGATTATTAGGGACATTTGCTGATGAAATAAAAGCATTGCCAGGTGCGACATTTTCCAATGTCCAAGAGCGCGGTAACTATAAATCAGAGAAAAAGGCGGCTCTGTCTTTTTCAGAATTTGAACGTTGGCTAGCAACGCTTATTATCCAAGCTTATCATCACAAATCTCATTCTAGTCTAACTACGTCTCCCTTGGAAAAATACAAAGAGGGAGTCTTAGGGTCAGACACTCAACCAGGAGTAGGTTTACCGGCTCGCATCATGGATGAGGATCGTCTTCGGCTTGATTTCATGCCTTTCATTGACCGATCTGTTCAGAATTATGGTGTACTAATTGACAATATCCACTATTGGGCAGACGCATTGCACCGCTGGGTCAATGTTGCGGACGAAGAAAACACCAAACTGAAACGTAAATTTACGTTCCGTCGAGATCCACGCGACATCAGTACGGTTTGGTTTTTTGATCCGGAGCTACAAACGTATTTCCCCATTCCCTATAGAGACACCTCTCATCCCCCAATCAGCATATGGGAATTCAGAGAAGCAAAAAGACGAGCCAAAGAGGCTGGGAGGACTTCTTCGGTAGACGAAAGACAGATTTTTGAAGCCTACACTCGCATGCGCGAACTGGAGGAGGAAGCGAAGGGTAAAACCGCTGCTGTGCGAAGAGCTAACAAACGAAGAGAAATGGGAGTAAAAGCAGCTGCGAAACGGCTCTTGAAGCCTCCTAATGAACCTGTCCCGCCCGATACGGACGATGATTTAGATGATTTGCAGCCATTCGATGTCATGGAGGAGATGTGATGACCTCCAGCTATCCACACCTGAAAGACGAAGTCGCCTTACATCTGCAACTAACCGATGATGAGCGGATCGAAAAGATTCGCTCTCCTCGCTGGATCGGTTACCCTCAATCTGAAAAAATATTAGCCAAGCTCGAAGACTTGCTCAGTTATCCTAAATCTCACAGGATGCCTAACCTTCTTATCGTTGGAAACACCAATAATGGGAAAACTATGTTGGTTAAGAAGTTTTGCGGGAAGCATAAGCCGAGTGACAACCCAGAAGGAGAGGCCGCGATTGTTCCGGTGCTCTATGTTCAAGCCCCTCCAGAACCCAATGAGGGCCGTTTCTACAACGCCATACTCGAAAAGCTCTTCGCCCCTTTTCGGCCTTCAGATACCGTCAGTAAGAAAGAGATTCAGACACTTAAGCTACTTAAGTACGTAGGACTGAAGATGCTCATAATTGATGAGATTCACCACGTCTTGGCTGGCAACCTCAACAAGCAAAGGGCCTTCCTAAACGTCATTAAGCATATGGGAAACAATCTTGAGATCCCTATTGTAGGAGTGGGAACGATAGAGGCTTTCAGAGCCGTCCAAACTGACGAGCAGCTTGCAAACCGCTTTGAGCCTGCTCAGCTTCCGCAGTGGAAATATGGAGACACTTTTCGCCGATTACTTATCAGTTTTGAGCGCATGCTTCCTCTTGCAAATCCTTCCAATCTTCACGGTAAGTCTATCGCACACCAAATACATAATATGAGTGAAGGCTACATTGGTGAAGTCTCGAGAGTCCTGACAGACGCCGCTGTGCTCGCCATCAAAAAAAGACACGAGAGGATTGATACAAAAGTCCTGAACGACTTGGACTGGTGCGCTCCTTCAGAAAGGAGGTACAGGCCAGAAAGGGGGTAGGCATGCTTACAGGAACGGTTTTGCCAGCACATCCAAAGCCGTTGCCAAACGAAGTGCTGTCATCTTGGTTTGCGCGAGTTGCTGAAGCAAATGCAGTGAAGCAACACTCACTTGCTTTTATGCGTATAGGGGCACAAAAGCCTCCATGGTCATGGAATTTGGACTTAGAAGGCGGTGAATGGTTTTGGCAAAGGCTTTGCGAGGTTACAGGGACAGATTTGAATGTGGGGAGAGGGACAACATTGCTTGGGTACGCAGATGTTGTTTTCCCCTCACAAGCAAAAAGTAAAAGGCGACTTTGGATCTTACCTAATAGGACTTCGCAGTCAAAGCTAATTACTGACGGCATTCAGTTTTGTCCGGTTTGTTTGTCCGAAGGAGAGCTCTCATACTATCGACGCCAGTGGCGGCTAGCATTCTTCACCTTTTGCCCAATTCATAAAGTCATGCTGTATGATGCATGTCCTCTGTGCGGAGCCCCCATAGCGTACCATCGCAGAGACTGCTCTGTCGAAGTGGGAGCAACGAAATCACTTGGATATTGCTACAATTGTCTAGGAGACCTTAGGGCCGTGGGGAAAATCCGGCCTGAAAGTGATTATTCGAAAGTATTTGAGCGCCATTGTGATATTCTTACAAACTTTCAAATGAATCATACTACACGCTACGATCTCAATTTTTTTGAAGTTCTTCACCAATTATGCATGATCTTAGTTTCCGCTCGGAACCAAGGAAAACTCCGAGCATTTATTTGCTCGCGCTCAGGGATACCAGATAAGCCAAGCGCTGAACGTAGAACCCCTTTCTTTTGGAGAGGGCTTGAGACTCGTCACCACATCATCTCCCTTGCATTGTGGCTCCTACTTGACCCTGTCCGACTTACCGATGCATGGAAATCTGGAGCAGTTAGATATTCATCACTCTTGAGGGATTTTTCTCATGCCCCTCAGTGGTTCCAATCCTTCACCGATAAAATGAACCGCCAAAGAGCCAAGCTGCGCGACACAAAAAGAATTAATTTTCAGTAGGCCAGTCATAAATAAGAGGCTTAATAGAAACGCCTTTCGAAACAAGGAGAAAACTATGAAAATCATTGTCGTGGGAGACATACATGGCGATTTTCAAATTCTCAATCACCTTATTGAAACACAGCATCCAGAAATAATCTTACAATGTGGAGACTTTGGATACTGGCCTAGAGAATATGGTTGGCCCCCGGATGACCCTCCACTAAGAAACGGCAAAACGAAGATTTATTGGTGCGATGGCAACCATGAAGACCATGAAGACCATGAAGACCATGAAGAGCTGTCCCATATAGTTGAGTCCAACAAGTGCGAAATTGCCCCCAACTGTTTCTATCAACCGCGGGGATCAATTTTGACACTTCCTGACGGCAGAAGTGTTTTGTTTTTCGGAGGAGCAGCATCAGGAGATAAATGGCGCAGAACAGAGGGGGAAACATGGTTTCAATCCGAAGTGCCGTTACTTTCAGACCTAGACCATATCCAACGCGACGCGACGATCGATATTGTCATCAGCCATACGGCCCCAACAGCATTTAAATTATGGCAAGTCCCACCAGCAGGGTATTCCAGAATTCCATGGCTCGCTAAGCATCAAGAGGAGACTCGGGAAATTTTAAATAAGATATTATTTCGCTACCATCCTCAGCAGTGGTATTTCGGCCACTTTCATATCCAACAAACTGGCTGCAACCACGGATGTAACTGGACAGCCTTGGCAATGCCCCTTGAAGGAGGCGAAACATGGTGGGTACAACTCCCCGACTAAGGAGACAATATGCTACGAGTCAGTCTAGATCTACTCCCTTACGGCGATGAAGCCAAAGCTGAATCCCTCGGAACAATGGAAATTGGGAACATCAAAAGCTACGGCAATGTTGCAGATTATAGCGTGAGGCTGAATGGCAAGGACATCGCAATCGTGAAAGACTTTGTTCGCTCTCAAGGGGCCTGGGATCTTGTGAGGGAGGCAATTAAAACGCTTCCACACGAGTTAAGACGTGGTTTAAATCCACCGTCAGAAATAAATGACCTAATAGAATTCATTAAAAGAATGAAAGGGGAAAAAGGGACTGAATAACAGCACTGAGAAGTGGGTCCATTTTTGTTGGACCACTGAGCAGCGCTTTTAAGGTGAACAGTTTAACGAGCTACGCTGTTTGGCGGGGCCATCCCAGAGGGGGGCCCCCTCTGGGATGGGTCTAGCTTAATATATCTCCATCGGCTTGCGTCCGTCAAATGTCTTATGAGGACGCCGATTGTTGTAGAAGTTAAACCACCAGGCCAAAGCACTCCGCAGTTCACTTCCTGTCTCTAATTCCCGCAAGTAAACACATTCGTATTTCAAAGATTTCCAGAGTCGCTCGATCATGACGTTGTCCATCCAACGCCCTCGGCCATCCATTGAGATACGAATACCAGCATCCCTCAAGGTCTTTGTGAAATCATAGCTGGTAAACTGGCTGCCCTGATCCGTGTTGAAGCTCTCAGGAAAGCCATAACGGTTAATCGCATCCTCCAAGGCAGCAACACAAAAGTCGGCGTCCATCGTATTCGACAAGCGCCACGACAGAACCGCCCGGCTATGCCAATCCATAATCGCCACGAGATACAAGAAGCCTCGTTTCATAGGAATGTATGTGATGTCTGTGCACCAAACCTGATTGGGCTTCGTAATCGCCATATTGCGCAGCAAGTATGGATACGTCTTATGCTGCGGATGCGGCTGACTCGTCTTCGGTTTTTGGAAGATCGCCATCAACCCCATCTTGCGCATAAGCCATCTCACACGGCCACGTCCGACATAATGCCCTTCATCTCGTAGGATGTTGCGCATCTGACGTGAGCCGAAGAATGGCAACTCCATGAACAACTCGTCGATACGTTTCATCAACTCCAAGTTGTACGGAGACTCGCCGATTGGCTGATAGTAGTATGTTGCGCGTTGCAGTCTCAGAATTCTGCACTGACGTCTGACGCTAAGCTGCGGGTGCTCTTTGTCGACGACTTCACGCCTTCGCTCGCAGCTCAGATTTTGGCGAAGGCTCGTTGCAAAAAATCCTTCTCGATCAATAGTTGACCGATTTTGGCGTGCAGATCCTTGATATGCGCTTCATCGCTTTGTTGGCTCTTTTCTGCCTTGCCAGAAAAAGATGCGAATATGATGAATTGTCAAGTTGGTTGTCTGCTATTGGGTAAAAATGCTAAATCAAATGGCTTAAATATGACAGGTATTATGCAGCAGATGCATAATGCCTTTTATTTCTTTGATTGTTGATAGTTGGTGGTGTGGATAAGTGAGTGTTCAACAGCTTGTCCACAGATCTAGGTTGAGAAATATAAGTTTTGCAATATTTACAAATACAAATGTTTATTTTAAAAAATTCTAAACCACTTCCTGTGGAAAAATAATTATTTCATGGTTTATTTTGAATAGTTATGCTTTTATTGCAATCGCATTTCATCTTCTTAATTCGGTATAATCGCTGATAATCGGGAAGTTTGTTCTTCTTTTGTATGATAGGTGGGGGTGTGTAGTCGACTCTGTTTATATTTCTTTATGGAGGCAGAGTGCTTAATTCGAGTACGAAAAGGGACATACATTTTTAGAGCAACAGAAAGATCGGGCCGACCTCTTGGCGGTGAATCGTTCGTGGGAAGCTGGACGTGTTATTAGACAAGAGCCTTAAGCGAAGGAAGCGCGGGCGAAAGAAGATGGGAGAAGACGGTGTCTAGTAAAAATAGATCGAAAATTTGTAAAGTGTTCCCCTTCTTTGGGGTAATTATCGTATCGTTTGTTGTTGCCGCCCTTTTGAGTTCAACGGCACTAGCGGATGACGCCCAGCCGGGTTCTTCGGATGACTCCATTGCTAACGTGCAAAAGTTTCCACCAGAGATAGAGACGCTATTCCCGAAGGATAGACGATTTAATCACGAGGCTTACCTGAAGCTTACTACTTCGAGGGAAAAGACTAATCCAAGCCTATGGAACAAGCGGGTGCGGCGTGATTTTTCCATGGGTACTTACGAAGGCGTATGCTTAGATTTTCATATTAATCTTGAATTGTATGGCGGCGAGTTCTTTCATGGCTCGCTTCTCCCCCCCCCCCATCCGAAGCACCCAAGGAAGAGCAAGTTCCGGTATGTAGAATGGAAGGAACTGGTTGTGAAAGATAATGTTTCCATCATTCGAAGTTATTATGCTTGGCAAGCTAGGATAGACAAGCTCAAGAATCAATTTCAGTTGTGGAACGCTGTGTCACCAATAATAAGAAAATTAATAATTGAAGATAAAATAAAAGTACAAACAGCAAGAGTTGATGTCAACAATGACGGAAATTTTGAAAATGTGTTCAGGGTCATTTTTGGGGATAGAGATGTTTTGCATAGCCCTGATGGTGGGTATGGATACCGGTCGTCTTTATTCATCGACGAAGAATCTGACCTTGCAGGGTTGTTTAATAAAAAAATGAGATATCAATTAGAGCCATTTTATTATGATGATACTCTGTATTTTGCATTCAGCGGTGGAGTCTTACAGGGTATTGTATACGTGCGTGGTGGAGAAGTAATTTCCCCATTACGCTTTAGGTCTATTTGTAGTTTGGGAAAAACGAAGAAATAAGATCAATTTAAGAGGGTGCTATGATAAAAACTACTCCTGTCTCAGCATATGATGAATTTAAGTTTGAAATTATTAAAAGAGTTGAAGGATGGCAGGAAGGGAGAGGTGGCCTCGGTTCTTCGGACCACTGAGCGGCGAATTTAAGGTGGACAGTTTTACGGGTTACGCCGCCTTTTGGTTCCAAGCCAGAGGGGGTACCCCCTCTGGCTTGGAACTTTGATATACATCCATCGGCTTCATTCCGTCAAAAGTGAAATGAGGCCGACGATTATTATAGAAATCAAACCACCAGGCCAATGCTTCACGTAGCTCACTTCCTGTGCTTAACTCACGCAAATACACGCATTCATACTTCAGCGAACGCCAGAGCCGTTCGATCATGACGTTATCCATCCAACGACCGCGCCCGTCCATTGAGATACGTATGCCAGCATCTCTGAGAGTTTTTGTAAACTCGTAGCTGGTGAACTGCGAACCTTGATCTGTATTGAATATCTCTGGTGTGCCATAGCGATTTATGGCTTCTTCCAAGGCTGCCACACAGAAATCCGTATCCATTGTGTTCGACAGCCGCCAGGACAACACTGCGCGACTGTGCCAGTCCATGACCGCCACGAGGTACAGAAACCCGCGTTTCATGGGGATATACGTAATGTCCGTGCACCAGACTTGGTTCGGTTTTGTAATCGGCAAATTCCGAAGCAAGTATGGATAGATCTTATGCCCGGGATGCGGTTGGCTCGTTCGTGGCTTCTGATAGACCGCCATCAAACCCATTTTACGCATCAGCCTTCTCACCCGCTCTCGACCAACAGAGTATCCCGTATCTCGCAGGATATTCCGCATCTGTCTGGAGCCGAAAAACGGCAGTTCCATAAACAGCTCATCGATTTCCCGCATCAATTCCAGATTGAGTGGAGACTCGCCGATGGGCTTATAATAGTATGTCGATCTTTGTAATTGCAGAACTTTGCATTGTCGTCGAACGCTGAGATTCGGATGCTCTATGTCGACAACTTCGCGCCTTCGTCCGCAGCTCATATTTTGACGAAGGCTTGTTGCAAAAAATCCTTCTCCACTAGCAACTGGCCGATCTTTGCGTGGAGGTCTTTGATCTGCGCTTCGTTGTTTTGTGGGGTATTCTTGGTCTTGCCGGAAAAGGATTCGACGATCCCTTCCTTAGCTTGCTTCTTCCACGTCGAGATCTGGTTGGGATGAACGCCATGCTTATTGGCCAGCTCTGAGATCGTGTGTTCACCGGACAATGCATCAAGTGCTACACGGGCTTTAAATCCTGCTGAAAAGCGTCTTCTTTTGGACATGTTCAAGCCTCCTTGGGCTCTTATACGTCCACCTTAACAAGTGGTCCAGTTTTCTCGGGCCACCTCTGGAGTCTAGATCAATCTTGAAAGCTCGGATCTTCCCATCTAGATAATTGCTATAATCAATATTGCAGAGAATCTGTTTATCATTAAGGAGAGGGGTCCACATTTCTAAGAATTTTAAAAAATATTCCTTAGGGCTAACATGCTTTCTTTCCCGTTTGTCTCTACGGATCGTACCTGTAATAAAAAGAATCCAATTATTGATTTCATTATGTTTTTCTTCAATGATATCCAAACACTGAACGGTGTCTTTGCTCAAAGGCGAATCGATATTGTGCAGACTTAAAAGTTCGCCCAGCTTGTTTTTTGTCATTAGCATGAAATTGCTAACTTTATTCTCTAAGCCTCTTAAATCATGAGCGAAAGTTGATGTAACAGCGCCAATACCTGCTAGCCCCCGAAGTAGAGAAAGCTCTCCAGCGAATTTTAAGCGTTCCTCATCGTGGTTTTTCAATGCTTGGTCAAGGACAGAAACATCATCTTCTGAAAGAGAAGAGCTATCCTTTTTGGCCTTGTTAACTACTTCTTTGACCTTTGCTTCAGTGTTTCCAGTTTTCTCCTTTTCAACCCTCCGATAAACTTTATCGAGGGCTACCGCAGCGTAGTGTCTGTCGCGTTCAATCAAAGTAATTAACCCAATCATAATACGCTTTAACAGGTCAAAAAGAGGACTACTCTGAAGGCCTTCACGACTTGCCACATCGCTCAAAAGGACTGAATCTAAACGAGAAATTTGAAGAATACCTGTCAACTGATCGGCAGTGATGCGACCACCGCCCTTGCGTGTCGGAGCGGCAGGGTTGCGAGCCCTTCTGGCACCAAGGTTTAACCAATCCTTAGAGTCCCCTTCGCCATACGGGCGGACCTTAAAGTCGTCTCTGTATATCTTTATTCCGCCATAGTTATTAAGCCAATTTCTTCTGCTTACTGCATTAAAATGTCTATACTTATATATTTCTGGAGAGCCCCCTGTTCTCAACTTTAAGTAGTACAAGCTAACATCAATCTTCCCGAGGTGACTGATAATATAGTCTACCTCTACGTCGCTAAGGTCCGGGACAAGCATCTGAATTGTTCTGCTTAAACTATAGCTACTTTTTGAAAAGCCTTTCTGGTCATACGGGTGCGTATTATCCTTTAATTCTTTGAAAAAACTATCGTCAACAAATCGAGGATCAGTTTCATTCCGATCTATAGTTATTTCAAAATTGCCCTTTGAATAGCTGGCCCGTAGTTTGTAATCAAAATCCTCATAGCTCGGAATGTATAACTTATGCTCTTCAAATGAAGTAATTTGCTTCCGAGATTCAGAGTCTAAAGCATATATTTCGAATTGCCTGTCTGACTCCGGGCACTGAATGGTTTCAAGTTGCCCTTGAGTCTCAGAGAGTCTTCCTTTCCAAGGGTCCCTTAGGTCTTGAACACAGAAAATGGTTCCCTTTTCATCTAAGCATGGCAAAATGTATTCATCAAAATCTTTTCCAATGTTCATCTGCACACGAATTGCTTCATATGAATCAACCGTGGCTAAGCTTGCTTTAACATCAGTCAGCACAGTGTTAGGTCTAGAAAACTGTTCCCAATCAACTTCCCAAACCAAACAATCCTCTCCGCAGCTCCGTGTATACATCGTGCACTTTCTGCCAAGCCGGTCAAGAGCAAAGCGGCCAATGCCTTTAGCTCCGGCTTTAATCCGTCCAGTAGGCGTAATTGGGTGTTCACATTTATTGTCAGTGCCAATAATCATCCACTGTTTTTTTATAACCTCCCTCGTCATTCCATCGCCATTATCAATCAACCAGATGCAATTATTAATATAATCTGAATAAATAATGCATCTTTTAGCATCCGCATCGAATGAATTTTTCACCAACTCGACAAGAGCGCTGTAATGATTGACGACATTTTCACGTCCAAGTAAATTTGCCGTCCTTGCGGACATATTAAACGGGATCTCTTCCATCAGATACCACCATATAAATTAGACGTTTACTTTTAATCGGTAATTAACAGAAGGCAACCTGTAATTCAATGTTTGAATAAGTGATGACTGTTTTACAGCCTTGAGCTTATGAGTATATCCATGAAAACAAGGGGTACGGTCTAGCGAATCATTTCTGCCACAGCCTCTGCGCATTCAGAACCATTAGTCCAAGTGTGCTTGCGCCTTGTTGTAATGATATCATGCTGAAGAAAATATGAATTCCTCCAATTTCCCTCGGATACAGATATCCCATTTAAAATTCGATTGAAATCTGTGAAGGATATGATTTCGCCGACCAAGAGCCTTACTAGACCAGCTGCCTTCTCTCCCTTTCTTCTCAATTCATAATCGATGAAACAATAGTGCACTCCACGGCATTGTATATCTATTGCCCACACGCACCGTATGGTTCTGCTGCCAAAATCTAAGTATGGCCACTGCCTTCTGTTTTCCGGTTTAAGCCTTGGCATTAAGAAATGGTCATAGCTGGCAGACCGCATAGAAGCCGAAAATCCTTCCATCTGATCCAACAATTCTGTCGCCTCAAGCATAATTTCAAAAGAAGGCTTAGCCCCTTTTCGCCTTGTTGGTTCTTGCACCTTCATTGGGCCAACCAGCTGATTGCCTCCAATCTCACTCCCTGTGCTGAGCTGCTTTACGTCTATCGTAGAAAGAGACACTAGCTGTCCAGACATGTATGGTGCTTCAATCTTTTCTGTTTTAATTATTTCCTGATCAACTAAAGCGTCAAACCGTTCTCCTATCATATTGAGAAACACAGGGTCTACAGCACGCCTTGGATCATGACTCTTTTGAAGCTCAGCTTCTTCTGTCTGGAGTCCCACAACTCGTGGTATAGCCCAACAAGGTTTTTTTCCCTCTTCGGGGATATCTGTCTCCTTTAAAGCCTTTCTACCATCATTATCCCTCGTAACGTGTAGTTGCTCAAATGGAAACGGGGACGAGCATCGGGTCAGCTCAAAAATAAAAAATCGCTTTTCCCCTGCAACGCTTTCGAACGGTATTCCACGAGCCAACCAACGTGTCGTGCCTTCAAAAGGCAAGTCGCATGTCGGGTATGCTGGTTGCCCTTCGACCGAGTAAGGAATAATTGATTCGTATATTTTCCGAACACCCATTCTCGCCAAGGGAGAGTGCAAAACCCTGCCGATTGTCCATCCATCATCATCGGTGATCCAACGGCGTAAACGCAATACGCACCGATCTTGCTCAGACAGGTATCCAGACTCTTCTGGGTTAATTATGTCTGTCAGGTAGTTTTCATAAGCCCCAAATAATGAAAGGCTTGTTAGATTCGTGGACCCTGCATAATAGAATCTGATAGCTTCAATTGCAGGTAAAATAATTGCAAAAGGATCATTGTCTTGCTCTATCGCCAAACATCTTGATTTAAGCCCTAAGCCTCCGAACTCATATACCCAAGCAGGGATTACAGAGTACCCGTCTCCTAGTGCTAGATCCATTTGGCTGGCAGGCATTTGAGTCACGGTCTCAGCAGAAATCACAACCTCGTCAAAACGTCTCGCGCCGCCAGCAAAACCAGCAAGGGGTCTACCGTCTTTCCATAGAGATCCAATTCTAAGAAAAGGAAGAAGCCCCACTCCAACTTTAAAAACAGTGCGCTCTTCACCATGGATACTGTGCGCGCTTAATGGGTTAACAACTCCAACCTTAACAGGACTCATCAAAACGTCGATTGTTGGTTCGCTTGATTCTTGTAGATTTGAAGAAATTGCTCCTAGCCAATCCAAGCGCCACTTACGGCCATCTTTAGGAAAATCCTTTATCTTAGGAACAACAATTCGGGATGACACAGATGCCTCCTAAAAAAACAGATCATCAAAAAAAAATGGCGGAGACTATCATGCCGTTGCATTCAGTCTCCGCCGCAAAGTTCAACCAATTAGGTTGTTAACGTACTATTTAAATATTCGTTCATTAGCATCTTTATAGACACCCCAGTCGCGTTCATCATTGTAGCAATCGCCTTTATCAATGTTCAGTCGTAATTAGCGATGGAATTCACAATTCTCATGGAATTCCAATCGACTTAGAATATCGTTCCGATTCGATTGAAGCGAACATCAGTGAGGGAGCCCCAGGACCAATAAATGATGAGGGCCTTACCCACAATCTTCTCGCGCTTAACCGGACCCCAGAAACGGGAATCGTAGGAGCCTTCGCGGTTATCACCCATCATGAAGAACTCGTCCGCGGGAACGGTGAATGGACCGAAATCATCAGTGCGCGGATTGTAATGCGGATTTGTATGGGACACATACGGTTCGTTGATAATCTCGCCGTTGATGTAAACCACCTTGTTTTTGATCTCGATGGTATCGCCGGGCAAACCAATGACGCGTTTGATGAAATCCTTGGACTCATCTTCCGGGAACTTGAATACACAGATATCGCCGCGCTCGGGATCACCGGTCTGGAACAGCACTTTGCCGTCAGTGGTATCGAGCCAGATATTAGACGGCAGGCGCACATCATACGCAAATTTGGTCACCAGCAGGTGGTCGCCAATCTGCAAGGTCTCCAGCATGGAGCCGGACGGAATCTTGAACGCCTGTATAACAAAGGCGCGGATGATAAAGGCAAGCAACAGGGCCACTACAATGGCCTCAAGAGTATCTCGGAACTGTTTCATTGAGTCGTGTGACATGTATGTATTCCTAACTTCGTACTAATTAAAATCAAGCACCTAGGTCATATTCGGCGAAGGCTAGCAACTTTTCATTCCCACCCCAAACTTGTGCAAAACCGCGCAAAGCGTGAACCCATAAGTTTGGGAGGGTGTCGATCTTTCGCAAGTAGTTCTTAGCCGTCAGAGACGCCCCACTGGCGAGGTGGCCCAGTCTTAGTCGTCGTCCGACTTCAAAACAGACAGGAATGCTTCCTGCGGGATTTCCACGTTGCCCATGCGGCGCATACGTTTCTTACCCTCTTTCTGCTTTTCCAACAACTTGCGCTTACGAGAGATGTCACCACCGTAACATTTGGCGGTAACGTCCTTGCGGAATGGCGCATTGCGCTCCTTGGCAACGATCTTGTTACCAATCGCGGCCTGAATGACCACTTCGAACATCTGACGCGGAATGGAACGCTTCAACTTGAGCGCCAGAGAGCGGCCGATACGGGCCGAGTTCTCTCGGTGCACGATGCAGGAGAAAGCATCCACAGGATCGCCGTTGATGAGGATATCGAGGCGCACCAGATCAGCCTTGCGGTAATCGATGATCTCGTAATCCAAGCTCGCGTACCCCTTGGTGGAGGACTTCAGCTTGTCGAAGAAGTCGTACATGACCTCGGCAAACGGGATCTCATAAGTGATGACCACACGCTTTTCCGTGATGTACGCCATGTCCTTCTGGATACCACGCTTTTCCTCGCACAGGGCCAGGACTGCGCCGACAAAGTCGTTGGGCACATGAACTTCAAGGCGGACATACGGCTCGCTGATGGCCTCGATCTTCGTCGGGTCAGGCAGCTTGGACGGGTTGTCGATAGTAAAGGCTTCGCCACCGATGGGCTTGACCTCGTAGATAACGGACGGTGCCGTGGTGATCAGCTTCGCCTCGAACTCGCGTTCCAGTCGTTCCTGAATGATTTCGATATGGAGCAGGCCCAGGAAACCGCAGCGGAAGCCGAAGCCCAGCGCCTGAGACGTTTCCGGCTCATAGCTGAAGGCCGCGTCGTTGAGCTGGAGCTTTTCCAGCGCGGCTTTCAAGGTTTCGTATTCTGCCGGTTCAATGGGATACAGCCCGGAGAAAACCATGGGCAGGACCGGCTTGAAACCGGGGAACGGCTCTTTGACCGGATTCTCAGCCAGAGTGATCGTGTCGCCAACCGGCGCGTCACCCAGCTCTTTCATGGAAGCACACAGGAATCCGACCTCGCCGGGTCCCATGGCCTTGATGTCCACATCCTCGGGCATGAAAGCGCCGAGTCTGGTGACTTCAAATTCTTTGCCGGAAGAAAAAATCTTGATGCGCTGCCCTTTTTTGATCGAGCCGTCCAGAATGCGGAACAGCACGACAACGCCCTGATACACATCGTGCCAGGAGTCAAAAATCAGCGCTTTGAACGGCGCGTCCGGATCACCGTCCGGCGGCGGCAGTTGGTGGATCACGGCATCGATGACGTCTTGCACATTCAAGCCGGTCTTGGCAGACACAGCGATGGGATCGGTGCAATCCAGACCGATGACTTCCTCGATCTCACGGGAGATGAGTTCCGGCTCGGCGCTGGGCAGGTCGATCTTGTTGAGGACCGGGAGGACCTCCAGATCGTTGTCCATGGCCAGATACACGTTCGCCAATGTCTGGGCTTCCACGCCCTGGGTGGCGTCCACCACCAGCAGTGCGCCCTCGCAGGCAGCCAGGGAGCGGGAGACTTCGTAGCTGAAGTCAACGTGACCGGGCGTATCAATGAGGTTCAGGATGTACTTTTCACCGTCCGTATCAGTGTACGGAATGCGCACGGTCTGCGCCTTGATGGTGATGCCGCGTTCGCGTTCCAGTTCCATCTTATCGAGGTACTGGTCCTTTTTTTCGCGGTCGCCGACCATGCCGGTGAGTTCCAGAATACGGTCCGCCAACGTCGACTTGCCGTGGTCAATGTGGGCGATGATGCTGAAATTGCGTATTTTATCTATTTTGCTCATATTTCTCAAAAGTATGTGGTTTCATGCCACAGGCAATAGGAATAGACCCCACCTGCCGGGCTTGTGGTCAGGGTTGTAAAGGATTTGGTGCCCCTTGTCTAATATATATAATATACCCCCGGCCTACTCCTGACCACCGGAAACGAGCCGAACATCCCGCTGCGGGAAGGGAATGGATATGCCCTCTTTCTTGAAGTGGCGCATGATCGCTTTGTTCATTTCATGAATGGCTCTCCCCTTGTCCAGCGGGTGTGAGACCATTGCCCGAATTTTGAACTGGATAGCCGAATCACCAAAGGAAACCAGGCGCACAGTAGCATTTTCCGGCTCTGCCAGTAGCGGATTTTCCTTAGCCACCTCCAGAAGAACCTTCTCCACCAGATCAACGTCCGAATCATAGGCAACGCCTATCTCGACATTGAACCGCAGATTAGGGCTGGGTGCACTCTGGTTAACGATCTTCACATTGGTGATCACCGAGTTGGGGATGGTGATAAGCACATCATCCCGAGTAAGGAGCCGTGTACTGCGCATGCCGACAGTCTGGATTTCGCCCCGTTCGCCGGAGTCGAGCACAATGTAATCCCCTGCGCGAAACGGCCCATCGAGAAAGATGGACACGCCGCCGAAAAAGTTGGCCAGCGTCTCACGCGCTGCCAGAGCCACGGCCACACCCGCAATACCCGCCGAAGCAAACACGGCACCCACAGGGAGGCCAAAATATATCCCCGCTCTGTAAAGAACGACAAAGACCAACCCGAACGAACACAGGCGGCAGACCAATTTGATGACGTCGGCGTCCAACGCCTCTTCCTGAATGTGGCGGAAGGAAATAATGATCCGCATGATCACATCACCCAGCACGAGAATGCCCCAAACCGCAAAGAAGAAGAAAACCCCTTCCACGCCCATGAGCACAACCGTCAGAACCTCGCCAGTAATATTGATTTGCGCCTTGAGCATGTATTCGACCAGGCCGCACAACCCCATGCCCAGCAGCGGAAAGGCAAGACGACTCGCCTGCCAGTTGGAGCACGAAGCCCTTGCCAGCCATCGATTCTGCCATCGCTTGAAAACAATCAGAATGCCCAAGGACCCGCCCAACACCAGCAGCAATCCCATCCACTGCCAAACAGCCTGCCCACCATATCCCTCGCGCAGCCAGTCCGGCAACGTGCTTATCACCCCGTCCGGGATCAGCCAGCCCGAGGCGTAAATATACTCCTCATAAATTCCATGCCCATCCTTTCCCGCCTCACGCATATAAGGCAGATGGCGCACGTCATCGTAAAAGTCGCCTAATCGGGCCACGGTGTCGGCAGTGAACAGAAAGTCTCCGCTCATAACCCCGGTGCCCACCTTGGCTATGGTGATTTCCGAGTGCGGAATCTGCCAGAAGGTCACGTCATATCTTTTCACTTCCACAGCGCCCGGCACGTTCTCCATGTAGGGCAGATCGATGCGGTCGAGTATTTCACGCATTCGCAGCACAGACTCCAGTGCCACATCATCCACGATGGTGGGCGGCACTTCGCTCAGGTCAAAGCAGCGAGTCGCCATATCCCAGGCGCGTTCGATCTTTTCCCGGTTCGGGTCATCAGCACGCATGGCTGCCAAAAGCCTGTCCGTATAGGCGAGAAAACTCTCCAGCGTATCGCGGGGGCTGGCCGTATTGGGTGGTTCGAGGGGGAAGACTTTGCTTGCCGCCGCGGGGATGGCGAGGATTGCGACAAGAGCGAGGGCGAGAAGGATGCCGATTGTTCTGCGAGACATGCGGAGCTCCCAAGGTTGGTTGAGGCGGATTGGTTGGTCATAGTATGGGAGGGGGATATTTACAACTGTCGTTGACTTTGGGGAGGGATGGGGAGGGGAAAAGTGAAGAGAATTAGGGGAGAAGGAAGCCGCCTTTGGCGGAATGAAGAGATGGGGGAGATGAGGGGGAAGGAGGAGGCGGTGCCTGTGGCACCTTGAGAGCCAGTGGCGTGGACCTGCGGTCCTGCCAGCTTCCAATGCCCTCCCGGCGGGGCCTGTTTTTTTGTTGGGGCAAAAAAAGAGGCGAAAAAAAGCCCCTGGGTGCTAGCGCCGCCGCTCCGTGGCTCGTCGGCAAGAATCTGATCCACGCTGGCAGCTTTTTGATTGTGATGCTTCGCTGCGCTCCGCCACAATCAAAACAGAGACGCTGCCTCCCGCTGTGGTCAGCTTCTAGGCCGCTTGAGCCAAGGGGCTTAGATATCATTATCAATATATTCAACCACAAACATACACAGCTTCGGAAGCTCTGATTCTTTGCAACTATACGGGAATAGGTATACAGGGACATTAGAAAACACTCTAAATATGTAACTATTACTTATTTACTCACATATTCAACTCTTGAGTAGGTCCATATGTTAGAATTAAACAACCGACTGGTATTTTATTATGAATTCACAATCGACTCTATGCCCAGCCCCGATAAACCACTAAAAGAATTCCCTTTTGAATACGTATTAGAAAGAATTGAACCAGCATTTAAACTCGGTAACGCCGAATGCTTAATCGGAGCTAAAGAAGATGCTTGCGTAAGAATCCAAGCAATGAGCGTAGATGAAGCAAACGAAGCAGTGACATTTTTAGTTAACTTTACCGATGAAAAATTAGCAAATCCTACCTTACAAAAGATTCATAGTAGACACTTAAGAAAAGTAAAAAAAGACCATGATGAAGGCTTAGCGGTATCAATCCATATTGTCCTTTCAACTATCAAAAACACCTATGGTAACTATATAGGGCTGGTAGAATATATACCCGGCCTGTCAAAATATAAATACCTACGACTTTTCAATAGCTTGTTTAGAAAATACTGCACAGATGTCGTACTAGATGAAAAAACTAAAAAGACACGCCACTGTTACCCCAAAATTGACTCTGCTATACTTGAAGGTGACGCCGTCGCGGACGCACTCCAAGACAAACCCCTATCAGGAGTAGAACTGATAAGGTACGACCATGAATCAATTGATATGGATGAAGAAGATGATACCTTAATCTCGCGAGAAGTCCTCTTTCTCAAACCCAAAGACAAACTCTTTGCAAACGAAGCTACAAGTTGGATTCATAAATGCGCCCAAAGAGGAAGCCATAAAAATTATTCGCATATGAGAATCAAATTTAAAAACACTGATGGAAAAGACGCTACAACAACTGTCTCAACAGCTGAAGTTGGAGGCGGAGAACTGTACTTTGGAAAAAAAAGGCTTATCAGTTTCAATACCCCCTTAGATCAAGGTAGCGAGCAAATACACAACGAGTTAAGTGAAGATATGAAACTATTACTTTTAGAAGAGATGGCAGTTAATTGAAGGCAACCCTCTTTACTCTTAGACGGTTAGCAACCGCTATTGACTATCTACGAATTAAGCATAGTGCAAAGCATCGGTACGATTGGTCCTTACCGATTACTATTAGCATCTTGCTAATGCTCATCTATTACTTCCTGCCAATCAAACCGTCTATTCTTAAGCCGGGCGGAATCATTTCCCAAATCAACAGTATTATACAAATACTTACTGGTTTTTACATCGCATCTTTAGCAGCTGTAGCGACATTCAATTCAGATCGATTAAATAAAACCATGAATGGTAGGGAACCTGCCTCAATTGGGGAAGAAAACCTAACGAGAAGACGCTTTCTTTGTCTTCTTTTTTCATACCTTGTAACATTGTGTTTTATTTTGATGGTAGTAGGGATATCCGCGCCAATCATTTCGCAAAACGTAAAGCTTCTTCTTCCCAACTATTTCCTAATCATCAAATATACGGCACTAAGTGCATACACATTCATGGTATCCCAACTGGTAGTCATAACCTTATTAGGATTATATTACATTGCCGACAAAATACACGATAAAACGATTCGCAAAAACAAAACAATAAGAGCTCTCCCACCCGAAGAAGTTGAAGATGAAGATGAAGAATATAAAGCAATATGATTAACACGCTACCCACCACCGAATCAAAGCCCCCCAGCCCTTGGTTCAAGCGGCCTAGAAACTGACCACAGCGGGAGGCAGCGTCTCCGTTCTGATTGTGGCGGAGCGCAGCGGAGCATCACAATCAGAAAGCTGCCAGCGTGGATCAGATTCTTGCCGACGAACCAGAAGGCGGCGGCGCTACTACCCAGGGGCTTTTTTTCGCCTCTTTTTTTGCCCCAACAAAAAAACAGGCCCCGCCGGGAGGGCATGGAAGCTGGCAAGGACCGCAGGTCCACGCCACTGGCTCTCCAAGGTGCCACAGGCACCGCTTCTTCCTCCCCCTTCCCTTCCTCTCCCTTCCCGTCCCCTCAAAAAAACACCCCCCTGCCCCCTTGCCCCTCCACCTAATTCCAAGTACAAGAATGGGGAGTCTTGAAAAAATCTAGACTTTCAATTTTCAGCAACCTTCAACGGCTTGGAACTGCAACAAAATATGGTCAAACAATCGGTATTCGCAGGCATCCCCGATGTATTGGATGAACAGAAATTCGCCCATGGCGGGAATTTGCGGCGTATGGCTGAACAAGCCAACTGTTCGCCGGATGAGATTGTGGACTTTTCCGCCAACATCAATCCGCTGGGGCCGCCGCCGTGGCTGGGACAGGTGGTCGGACAAGCATTACAGGACATCGACGCCTACCCGGACCCGGATTGCCATGATCTGCTGATGGCTGCCTCCGAGCTGTACAAGGTATGGCCCTCGCAGGTTATTGCGGGCAACGGAGCGTCCGAGCTGATCTTCGCCGCCGCGGGTTTAGGCGGCTACGGACAGGCCATCATCCCTTCGCCCACCTATGTGGATTATGCGCGGGCATGCAAAGCCGCCCGGCTGGCTATCCGCGAAGTCCCCATGACCGAAGATTTTCAGGTGGATTTCCCCAAACTGGGACCGCTGCTGACAACGCCCTCACTCGTCTTTCTCTGCTCGCCGAACAACCCCACCGGCACCTGCTTTTCTGCCGCCGACCTGCGCGAAGTCGCCGAGATGTTCCCGCAGTCGCGGTTCATCGTGGACGAATCGTTCTCGGAATTCCGTCCCGAAGGCACGGACCGACTCATCAAGGACCGCCCGTCCAACGTCATCACGATCCTTTCGCTCACCAAATTTTTCGCCATCCCCGGCATCCGGCTCGGCCTCGCATTCGCTGACCCGGACATCATCCTGCGCCTCAAACAGAACATGCCCGCATGGTCCGTGAACCTGTTGGCCCAAAAGGTCGGCACCCGCTGCCTGCGCGACAAACAATACGCCACCCGCACCCGCGAGCAGACGACGCTGCTGCGCGAAAATCTCGCCTCCGGCCTGCGCGACATCCCCGGCATCAAAGTCATGCCCGGCGAGGCCAACTATCTGCTCTGCCGCGTGGACCGCATCGGGCAGGACGCCGCGCCGCTTTTCGAGCGCCTCCTGACCGAGCACAAGATCGCCATCCGACTCTGCGGCAACTACGAAGGGCTGGATAACAAGTGGTTCCGCGTGGCGGTGCGTAATGGGAAAGACAACGAGCGACTCATCAGGGCCTTGGAAGAGGTCTCCGGCACCGCGCGTGCTCCGCTCGTCAAACGCACGAAGCACACCCCGGCGCTCATGCTGCAAGGCACCAGCTCCAACGCTGGCAAGTCGGTCCTCGCCGCCGCCTTCTGCCGAATTTTTCTACAGGACGGCTACAACGTAGCCCCGTTCAAGGCGCAAAACATGTCGCTCAATTCCTTTGTCACTGACACGGGCGGCGAGATGGGCCGCGCTCAAGTGACGCAGGCCATGGCGTGCCGCCTCAAGCCGGACGTACGCATGAATCCCGTGCTGCTCAAGCCCGGCTCCGATGTCGGCTCGCAGGTCATCGTAATGGGCCAGCCCGTGGGCAATATGTCCGTGCGTGAATACGTGCGCTACAAACCGCGCGCCTGGGAGGCTGTGAAAACGGCCTACGATTCCATGGCCAACGAATACGACATCATGGTGCTGGAAGGCGCAGGCTCCCCTGCCGAAGTGAATCTCAAGCACCACGACATCGTGAACATGGCGATGGCTCGCTACGCCAAGGCCCGCGTGCTGCTGGCTGGCGATATCGACCGGGGCGGCGTATTCGCCTCCATCGTCGGCACCATGCATCTTCTGGACGCCCACGAGCGCGACCTCGTCGAGGGGTTCCTCGTCAACCGGTTCAGGGGCGATCCCACGCTTCTGGAGCCAGCATTCGGCCAGATGTTCGAGCACACCGGCAAGCCGATCATGGGTACGATTCCGTACATCCAGTCCCTTGGCCTGCCCGAGGAAGATTCCGTTTCCTTCAAGGAAGGATTCCGGCCCGAGGGCGACAAATTCCCGGAAGCCGATTGTGTGGATATCGTGGTCATCGATCTGCCGCGCATCTCCAATTTCAACGATATCGATCCGCTCCACGCCGAGCCGGATGTGCGCATCCGCATCGTCAGCGACGCAAGCGAAATCGGCACGCCCGATGCCATCATCATCCCCGGTTCCAAATCAACGGTGCCGGACATGAAAGCGCTCCGAGGCACCGGCATTGCCGCCGTAGTCCGAGAGCTGGCAAGCGACAATCACAAGACGCGCGTGGTCGGCATCTGCGGCGGTTTCCAGATGCTCGGAGATATCGTGGACGACCCATACGGCCTCGAATCCGATACCACCCGCATGGAAGGGTTCGGCCTGTTGCCGCTCCAGACGACTCTCGCCGCTGAAAAAACACTCACCCGCACATGGGGTGTACACTCACACTCCAGCCACAAGGTGCACGGCTACGAAATCCATCACGGCCAGACCGTGTCCCTCGACGACACCCTGCGCGTGGCCTTCCGCGACAACGAAGACAACCCGCTCGGTTTCTGTCGCGCGGATGGCCGGGTATACGGCACCTATCTCCACGGCCTGTTCGACGCCGACGGATTCCGCCGCTGGTTCGTCGATCAGCTCCGCATGGACAAGGGATTATCACCGCTGGATGAAATCCAGGTTCAATTCGACCTCGAAGACGCCCTCGACCATCTGGCAGGCGTCGTGCGAGAAGCCGTGAGCATGGATTCCATCTACAAATCGCTCGGCCTTGGCGGATGTTGTAAGCAGGGAAGCCTGTTGTATAAGACTTAGAGGTAGGGGAAGACAACCGGTCGTCGTCGGACACCACCAAGAGAATCGGAGCTATCAACGACTGCCCCAACGGTGACACCGCGCTCGACAAAGCCGAAACAGACACCCATCCGTTTCGGTTGTTGCTTAATCCATCCGCCAAAAAAGTTGACACTAGCTCACACTTGGGTTGAACTACCCGTCCGAATTTAATTCCCGCACTAAGGAGAGAGTTTAGATGCGTAGCAAAAAAATGACTGGTGGATTGGAAAAGGCCCCGCACCGTTCGCTGTTGTATGCGACCGGATTGTCCAAAGAAGAAATGGACAGGCCGCTAATCGGCGTATGCAACGCTGCCAATGAAATTATTCCCGGTCATGTGCATCTAGACACCATTACCGAAGCCGTTAAGACGGGTATCCGCATCATGGGTGGCACTCCCATGGAATTCCCGGCCATCGGCGTTTGTGATGGACTGGCTATGAACCACGAGGGAATGCGCATGTCCCTGCCCAGCCGCGAAATCATTGCGGACTCCGTTGAGATCATGGCAACCGCACACCCGTTTGACGCCATCGTCTGCGTCCCGAACTGCGACAAGATCGTGCCGGGTATGCTCATGGCTATCCTGCGCCTCAACATCCCGGCTGTGGTTGTTTCCGGTGGCCCGATGCTGGCCGGTCGTAAAAAAACCGCTGACCTGATCAACGTCTTTGAGGGCGTAGGCAAGGTCAAAGCTGGCAAGATGACGGAAGCTGAGCTGGAAGATTTCGAAAAGTCCGCCTGCCCCACCTGTGGGTCCTGCGCAGGCATGTTCACAGCCAACTCCATGAACTGTTTGTCCGAATCCATCGGACTGGCCCTGCCCGGCAACGGCACCATCCCGGCGGTCATGTCCGCCCGCGTGCGCCTCGCCAAACAGGCTGGCATGCAGGTCATGGAAATGTTGGAGAAGGACATCAAACCGCGCGACATCGTCACGGAAAAAGCTGTGCACAATGCGGTAACCATGGACATGGCGCTCGGTTGCTCCACCAACACCACCCTGCACCTCCCGGCCTTGTTCGCCGAAGCGGGCCTGGACCTCAAGCTTGAGATGTTCAACGAGATCAGCAAAAAGACACCGAACCTGTGCAAGCTTTCCCCGGCAGGCCCCCACTTCATGGAAGACCTGAATGAATCCGGCGGTATTCCCGGCGTCATGAGCGAACTGGTCAAAAAAGATTTACTGAATCTAGATGTCATGACCGTCACCGGTAAGACTCTGGGTGAGAACCTCAAGGATCTGGACGCCAAGGTCACCAATAACGAGATCGTGCGCCCCATCGACAACCCGTATTCCGAGGAAGGCGGCATCGCCATCCTCTACGGAAATGTCGCGCCGGAAGGTTGCTGCGTAAAGCAGTCTGCCGTTGCTCCGGAAATGATGCAGAACACCGGCGTAGCCAAAGTGTACACTTCTGAAGAGGATGCTGTTGAAGCTATCCTCGGAGGCGATATTGTCTCGGGCGACGTGGTTGTTGTGCTTTACGAAGGCCCCAAGGGCGGTCCCGGCATGCGCGAAATGCTCACCCCGACCTCGGCCATTGCTGGCATGGGACTGGGCGAATCCGTGGCCCTGCTCACGGACGGACGTTTCTCCGGCGGCACTCGTGGCGCGGCTATCGGCCACATTTCCCCGGAAGCAGCAGCGGGTGGTCCCTGCGGCCTTATCCGCAACGGTGATGAGATCAAAATCGACATCCCGGCACGCACCATTGAGTTGCTGGTAGATGATGCGGAACTGGAAGAGCGCGCGAAGACCCACACCCCGGTGGTGAAGGAAGTCAAATCGCCCTTCTTGCGCCGCTATGCCAAGCTGGTCACCTCGGCCTCGCGCGGTGCGGTCTACGAAAAATAATAAATACGCCAGAAATAAAAACGCCCGGTTCAACAGCTGTTGAACCGGGCGTTTTTTATGCAGCTCTAGTCTTGCTACTCAAGGCGGACATGGTCGCACGAACCATATCGGCAGACCGCTTGAGCGCTTCAACCACCCGCGGGTCAAATTGTGTGCCGGAACAACTGATGACCTCCTGTAGTGCAAAGTCAAAAGTCATGGCCTTGCGATACGGTCTATTCTGAAGCATGGCTGACAAAGAGTCAGCCACGGCAATGATACGCGCCCCGAGCGGAATGAGTACCCCCTTGAGCCCGCAAGGATACCCCTTACCATCATATCGTTCATGATGATGCAGAACCATATCCACCACACCGAGCCGCTGTAGGCCGGCCACCGGACGAATGATCTCCGCTCCAGCGTCGGGATGTTTGCGCACGGCCTTCCATTCAGCAGTGTTCAACGGCCCCTGCTTTTGCAGGACAGCATCCGGCACGCCAATTTTACCGATGTCATGCAAATGCCCTGCTACGTGAATGATATCCGCCTCACGCGGCGGAAGCCCCATGGTCAGAGCCAAAGTATACGCCACCTGTGCCACTTCGTCCGAATGCATTGAAGTATGCGGGTCCTTGGCATCAATGGCGTTACCAAGCGACTCAGCAAATTGATGTAAAATCGTCGTAACAGCCAGCGTGTCAGTACAAACACCTTCGGCAGCCGCAGAATCTGCCGGAACGTCTCTCAACTCGACCACGTTATGCCGCCTTTGCCAACTGTCCCATGTTACGAAGAATGGTACGGTGCAAGGAATTACCAGGCCCAGCGCCTTCCACGGCAGCTTCTTCTGCTTTACGGAAATGGGTCAGCGCCTCGTTCTGATTACCAGTCCCCATATGGACCAATCCGATATTGTTGCACACCTTGGCAGTATGCAATGGAGTCTTCATCTGGCAGGCAATCATGCTCGCCTGATTCAACTGAAATATGGCATCACCGTATCGTCCCTCGTTAAACGCTTTCATCCCTTGGCGATTAAACATTCCCAATGTGAGCAATTTATTCATATCATTCTCCTTCTTTTAATTCCCTCAGCAAACCATCTTCAAGTCACCTTGTGTACACAGCCTTGCGTCTGTCCATCTTTGTGGTGACCACGGCTGCACCTTATTGATATTGAGATTCACTTTCAAGCACTTTATGTACTTTTCAAAGAAAAAGGAGCTCCCGGCGATTGGAAGCTCCTTTAATCTATTAGAACTAAACAGGATTATTATCCTATCAAGAGTCGCAAACAGGCCTTTTCATCCAAAACCAAGGCAACAAGAAAATATCATCTTTTGTACCCCAAAAGGATGACACTGACCGCTTAACGCCGGAGACAATAAAAAACGCCCTGTCGGGCATAGCCAGACAGGACGTTTTAGTTATCAATAAATGGAGACTACCTGGCGATCATGGCCCGGAGATGGTCAGCGCAGTTTTCGGTATTGTGACCCATGTCGTCAAGGCAATCGACGAAGTGCATGAGCTGGTAGATATCCTTGAAATCGATATCCATGGCGTAGAGCTTCTTGTGCAGATCGTTCTTGAACTTACGCACATAGTCGCGCTCAGCACGAACAGCTCGGTAGCAAGCCTTGGTTCCCTCACGGTCCAGGGACTCGCCGTGAACCAGAGCGATGGTAGCCTTCAGTGCGGGGCCGAGCAGCACGGTGCAGCGGGACACGCCATCAAGAAGATAAATCAAATCCTTTTGAATTTCTTCAGGCACGACAACCTTTCGCATGGCAAGCCAATGCAAGGCATCCTGAGCAGCATCGAGGATGTTGTCCTGAGACTTGGTGTAGTTCAGAAAAAGTGGCTTTTCCACGACCATAAAGAGGCCCTTGGGCAGATGGTTGCGGATGTTACGCTTGATAACGTCCGCATGATTCTCAATGGCATCAATAGTGCGGGTCAGTTCCTCGAACTCGCGGCAAACGCCGCCGGAAACATAACATTCAAGGGACTCGTCAATGGTCGCGATGCACTCGGCGATTTTGTCGTAGTGTTCGACCAGACCATCCATGGGAGAACGCTTGGCAAGAAGACCGAAGAAAGGGATTCTGAGAGACATATAATTAACCTCTTTGGAAAGGATTCTTTAAATTACTGTGGCCTAGCTGTAGCACAACCACTTGAGCAGCACAAAGAAAACAATACTGGTCAAGGCGGCAATAGGCACTGTGGCGATCCAATAAGCGACGATTCGCAGCAAGACGCGGAAGTCGACTGCATGGAAACCACGGGCAAGGCCGACACCGACCACACCGCCGACAGCAGCATGTGTGGTGGAGACTGGCAGACCGAGATTGGACGCCACAAGTACGGTGGAGGCTGCGCCGATATCAACGGCGAATCCACGCGTGTTGGTCAGCGTGGTGATCTTTGTGCCAACGGTACTCATGACCTTATGGCCCAGTAGGCTAATACCCACGGCAATACCGAAGCCGCCGAGCACAAGCATGGAAAGCGGAACATCCGCCTTGGCCAACAGCTGATGTTCCTTGGCGATAAGGTAAATAGCAGCCACAGGACCGATGGCGTTGGCAACATCGTTGGCTCCCTGAGACAGGGCCACGTAACAGGATGTGCCGACCTGCATCTTGCGGAAGATGCGCTCGACACCTTCTGCGCCTTCCTCCTCGTCAATGACAATACGGCTTACAAGAATACGCCCGATTGCCCATGCAAAGACTGCGAAAGCTACTGCCACCAGCAAAGCCATGGCCCAATGCAGATGCAAGTCCTTGCCGACCGGCGTCTTGTAGAGGAAAGAGAGACAGATCATGAATAGCGCCAGAGCCACCCAGATGGGGGCCCATCGTTTGGCCTGCTCAATGAAGTGTCGCTTGAATAGTATATACTTTCGTATATGCGAAAAGATGAAGAAGGCAATACCCGCGGCCAGAAAGGGAGAGATGATCCAGGACATGACAATGCCGCCCATCTTGAGCCAGTTGACCACGCTAGGCCCGCCCGCTACGAGACCAAACCCCATGATGGCCCCGACAATTGAATGCGTTGATGAGACTGGTAGCGATGTCAATGTCGCTATGAGCACCCAGACCGCTGCAGCCAGCAGTGCCGCGAACATGCCGATCATTATAATCTTCGGGTCCGTGATGGCCGCTGGATTAATAATGCCCTTACTGATGGTGGACGTCACATGGGACCCCAGGACAACAGCACCGACAAAGTTAAGGATGGAGGCAATGAACACCGCTTGTTTGACGGTGATCGCCCTCGCACCCACAGCCGATGCCATGGAGTTGGCGACGTCATTTGCCCCCAGGTTGAAGGCCATCAGAAATCCGGCCCCCAGCGACAAGTAGAAAAACAGATCGTAAATATCCATTCTTTTGCCCCTCTTTCGAGGGAATTGGTTAGAAGTTCAAATCAACCAATTTTAAGAAGGCTTGTTCAGCCGGAAGCAGAAACGCGCTCCCCGCGTGCCTTCGCCGTATCCATCATGCCAGATCTCACCGTCAAAATTTTTGACGATGCGCCGGCAAATGGCAAGCCCCAAACCGGAGCTGCCTGAAGAACTATCAATCGTGTTTTCATCAACACGGTAAAACCGCTCAAAAACTTTTGTAGAATGCTCCCTGGATATGCCAGGACCCTGATCTTCCACACTAAAGACAATGGACTCGCCGTCATCCTCCGCAGACACAGTAATCACACCGTCCTGCGGACTATATTTCACCGCATTATTAAGCAGATTATGAAAGATGTGCAGGAGACCGTCCGGCTCCGCCATGACGAACATGGCATCATCCGGCGTTCTTGTCTTCAATGTTATATTTCGCTCTGCCGCCCATGGTGTAACATCACCAACGGTGCGCTCCATATACTCGCGAGCGGCGACTGGAGCAAGCATGAGTTTTTTTCCCATCTGCTCCGACTTGGCCAGTGCGAGCATGGAGGAAATAACCTTATCCATATGGTCCGCATTCTTGAGGACTGTTTCCAAAAAGAAACGCCCGTCCTCTGGCTTGGCCGGAGGATTGTCAAGCAACGTTTCAGAATACCCCTTGATGGAAGTGAGCGGTGTACGGAGTTGATGCGAGACGTTCGCAACAAAATCCTTGAGCCCTTTCTCGCTCTGCTTCATCTCGGTAATATCGTAGAAAACCAGAATGATCTTGCGCACACTGTTCTTATCAAAGGAAGGAACGGCAGAGACTTCCACTGTCCGGCTGTCCATGAGGTCGATCTGAATAGACCGTTCGTCAAGATTGGCATCAGCCCTGAGATTGTCCACCAAGTCCTGAATCTCATAACGACGCGTCACCTCGATAGGCGTACGGCCCACCGTGGAATAGGGCAGATTGAACATGTCATCCAACGCGGAGTTGTAAGATTCAATCCGGCCCTCGCCATCCAGAGACATAACGCCTTCGCGCATGCCTTCAAATATAGCCTGAAGCTTGCCTTTCTGGTCCTGAATGATGCGGACATTATGATCAATGGATTTGGCCATGCTGTTAATAGACTGAGCCAGAGGCATGAACTCGCTGCCCGGCACCACGCGCAGACGAGTGGCATAGTCGCCCTCGCCGATGGAACGCGCCAGTTCAGAAAATTGGGTAATCTCCCGACTCATGTTGCGGGTGGTGAGCACGCTAACCACGATGGCAAAGAACAGGGTCCCGGCAAATACCCAGATGAAATTTTTTCGGAGAGAACTCAGACGATCACTCACCTTGGAGAAAGGAACGGCCAGACGGAGGATACCGTCCTGCACACTCGCCGCCTGCTTCACCTTGACGGCCACGTACAGCATTTCCTTGTGCACGGTATCCGAATAGCGAACATTGGAGCCGCGCCCATTTACATAGGTCTCCACGACTTCGGGACGATCACTGTGGTTGTCCATGGTGGAAACAGCCGCAAAGCCCATATCAGAATCCGCCAGAACGCGGCCATCCTTTGCTATATAGGTAATGCGCGCGCCCAACCTATGCCCGAGGCCATCTACCCACTTTGCAAACTTCGTGTCATCCTCAAAATGCCCATGATCCCGAATGAGCCATTCAATGGACGTCAACTCGCTGGAGGCACGTTGTTCCGTAGCCTTGAGCAAGTCGTTGCCCACCAAATTGGTGGAATAATAGAAGACCACAGCCAAGGCCACGAGAAGAAGTACCCATGTCCACAGCAGGATCCGCATTTGAAAGGTGCGCAGTTTCATTTTCCTATTCCTTGTGTTGCGTGTGTCCGAAACTCGTTTTACCGAGGGGTATATCAGACACGGCGCGAAGGGTCTGTAACATGGGTGTCACGAGAATGTAACGTCTATTAATGTTACGGTTCTGTTACAATACTCTTATGCAATCATATCAAGATCTTACAACATAAGAATTTGACACTGTCACACAAATCAGAATGACAATGAATATAACCAAAAGAAGTTTTTCCTCTTTTTTTCCACTGGTTTTCCACAGACAGAAGAATATCAAGTCCAACAATAAAAAGGGAGGTACATTCACTGTACCTCCCTTTTTATTGTCGAATTATGTGTCTAGTGGTCTGAAACCATGATGAAATCGTTGTCGTCGTTACCACTATGACAACTGATACATCCCTTGGGCTTCCCTTCCTTGCCCACAGTACCATCCGGGGCATACTTGACCCAGAACCAATCACCGGCCTCTGGATTGTACCCTTTGACCTTGTACATGACAGTAATGGCTGCCAGCTTCTCGTCCGGCGTATAATTTTCCTTCACAATGACAGTTCCATCCGGCTTAGGATGTCCTTTTACAAGGCCCGGCCGGCTGACGTACACGATGTGCTTCGGCCCATGGGGTGCGCTGCCTTCCTGCATTCCCATATGATCGGGGAACTGGTCCCATCCCTTGTACGGACTGAGTACGGTAATGCGTTCCCACAGAGCCGCGCCGTCAACACTAGGCCCATCTTGGGCACCCGCCAGATTGGCGGATGAAACCGCAAACACGAGCAAAAAGGCCATAACAATATGTAACCGTTTCATTTCCCCTCCTGAGGTTAAATGGGTACACAGATCATACCACAAAAAAGGGGAACCCGCTCCGGTTCAATTGCAACCAGAGGGATGAAAACAAAAAAGGGAGGCGCACTCAGTGCACCTCCCTTTGTCATATCAAGTGAAACTCGAACTAGAAGCCGCGCATGCACTCCATCAGGTAGACAGAAACTTCCACGCGCACGACACCGTCTTCTTCAACAACGCGAACGTTGTTTTCCGGGATAAGGGCCATGTCTTCGGCTACGTTCATCCACTTACCAGACAACCATTCAGGGGTTACGCCCTGCTCGTCCATGTCCGTTCGGGCATAGCTTTCAGCAATGGTCCATTCATCATCTGCAACACCAGGCATAACCGTACTCCTTATTTCTTAAATATACTCTCTGGGACTCATACCCAGCAGACAAAAAACTTCGTATGTAATGGTGCCCCACCATCCGGCCAGGTCTTCAGGAGAGATGGTCGCGTCGCCGGGACCACCCAACAACCAGGCTCGATCACCCGGGGCAACCTGTGTCCCTTCGCCCAAAATATCGGTCACGTCAACCGCAGTCATCTGCATGCAGACCCGCCCAAGGATCGGGCAGCGGTGTCCATGAATGTTCATATAGCCTGAGTTGGAAAGCCCCCGACTGTAGTTGTCTGCATAGCCAGCACCCACAATTGCGACCATGCGATCCGTATCCGACACGTAAGTCCAACCGTAATGAATTCCCTCGCCCTTGCCCAGCGGGTGAACCTGCATCACTGGAGCGGAGACTTCCATGGCAGACTTGAAATCCGAGCCAAGATGCGCCCACTCAGTTCCGTGGTAGGGGTTGACTCCGTACAATGAAATGCCCTGACGCAACGAATCGTGACGGCTCGCCTCGTGCCCCAGCGATCCAGCAGAATTGGCAAGGTTGGCCTCCACATCGTACCCGGCTTCACGAAGCGCGCTCACTGCTGTCTCGAACTGAACAGCCTGAGCGTCCACATCCGCTTTTCTCTCGGGCTCATCAGCCGAAGCAAGGTGAGATGTAACCATAACCGGCTCCAGAGCCGGATGCGCCTTGAGAAAAGCGACAACCTCGCCCGCTTCTTCGGGGCGGAAGCCAAGGCGGCGCATACCTGTATCAAACTTGAGGCCGATCTTGAGCGGACCTCTTTGAAGAGCCAATTCTGCTAGCCGATCAAGCTGCCCCTGATGGGCGATCACCGTAAGAATGTCATGCTCCCAAAGCGCAGCATAATCCGCTTCATCAACAGGACCGAGCAAGGCCAGAATACGGCGTTTGCACCCGGACTCACGCAGCTTCACTGCCTCGTTCACGAATCCAACAGCAAAAGTTTCAGCTTCGTCTTCCAAGATACGGCTGACTTCAACCAACCCATGACCGTAGGCATCGGATTTGATGACGGGAATGACGTTGTCAGAAAGACGTTTGTAGACGCCATAATTATGGCGCAGATTTTCCAAATGGATACGGACTTGAAATTTATTATAATCAATCATGGTTCTACTTGCGTTTAAAAAGCTTTTCCAAGTCAAGCGGGTTCCACTTGACCACAATGGGACGGCCGTGGGGGCAAAACTCTTTTTCCGGTGTCTTGAGCCAGATATCGAGTAAAGCCAGCGCTTCATCTGTGGCCAAGGGCTGATTCGCCTTAATAGCGGTTTTGCACGACATCATGATCCATAGGTCGTCCAAAGTACGCACCTTTTCGGCCAGGGCGTCCGTCAGATATCCACGCGCTTTGCCCGAATCCAGAGTCGGTGGAATGCCTCGCATGAGCACCTTGCCCATGCCGTCCATTTCCAGCTGAAATCCCATGGACTTGAGATCTTCCCACAACCCTTGCAGGATTTCCGCCTCACTCGGATGGAGCGGAATCTCGACAGGAAGCGCAAGCGGTTGGAAATCTCCCTTGGTGCGCTCTTCGCGCATGGCAGCCAGCAACACCCGTTCATGGGCCGCATGCTGGTCGATGAGTACAAGGGAGTCCCCCTGCTTGAGTACCAGATACGTATCTGCAACCTGCCCGAGGTATGTAAAATCAGTTCCAGAAAGCGGGGCGTTCTGCGTGGCATCCGGCGTTGGATAGGACATGGCTACCGGCTCTTGCACCGGCTCCACTAAACCACCACCGCCATGGGCGACAGGCGGGGGCACTGGCAACGGTATATCCGTGGGCGGATTGTAGTCGCTCTGATACTCGCGATATGATGAAAAATTAGAGTTTGAACCATGCCCGGATGGCGTATGGCTTCGATTCACGGGTGCAGAAACACCGCTCGGAGTCGCGATGGGTGAACCTTCGTGGACAGAGGAAAAGGACGAAGCCGAAGACGCATAATCCATATTGTTCGGATCAGAAATAGCATCCATGATGCCTGCTCGGATAACCGAGAAGACACGACTCTCCTCCAAAAATCGCACTTCCAGCTTAGCCGGGTGAACATTAACGTCCACCTCATCAGGCGGGATTTCCAGGAACAGCACGAGCTGCGGATATTCGCGAGAAAGGAGCATGCCCCGATATGCCTGACGCACTGCAGAGAGCATCATCTTGTCCTGCACCGGACGGCCATTAACATATAAGAGTATGCGGTGCCCCCGTCCTTGAGCCGTGGCCGGAGAACCAGCCACGCCATGAGCGCGATAGCCATCACGCTCTACATCAAAAGGAGAAAGCCCCTCGCAGATGGTCGGAGGCCAGAACGTGGCGAGACGAGCAGCCAACGCCTGATCAGGCGGCAGGCGGAACGCATCCCGCCCTCCTACGGTCAGAGAAAATCCTGTATCCAGATGGGCCAATGAAATACGCATGAGCGTTTCCTGGCACCGCTTATTTTCCGTGGCCTCGGTCTTGAGAAATTTGAGACGCGCCGGGGTGGCGGAAAAGAGATCGCGCACCTCCACCCTCGTGCCAGCAGACAGAGCAGCCGGGCCTTCGCCCACCATTTCTCCTGCACGCACTTCGATAAAATTGGCTTCGTCACTCCCCTTACGGCAGGAGGTCATGGTGAACCGGGACACGGACGCAATGGATGGCAGCGCCTCTCCCCTGAAACCAAAGGAGCCAATAGACGAAAGGTCATCAAAGGAAGTGATCTTGGAAGTGGCGTGTCGGGTCACGGCCAGATTTAGTTGATCTGCGCTGACGCCCACACCGTTGTCCTGAACAACGATGAGGGAACGTCCCCCCTTTTCCACGGTCACATCTACGCGAGTGGCATGAGCGTCCAAGGAGTTTTCCACCAACTCCTTGACCACACTGGACGGGCGTTCAACCACCTCACCGGCAGCGATCTGATTTTTGAGCCCAGCGGGCAAGACACGGATGACAGGCATGGTATCCATTACGGTATCTCCAAGTTGCAGTTGTGCTGTTCAATGCGTCCTATGACGCGACGATACAGTAAAACATGGGCAACCTGCCTAGAAGCTCATAATGTTGAAACCAAATTCGTACCGCAAGTCGTCGGGCTTGCTGGTAAAACCAAAATTCAAAGAATAGCAGTCGGAAAACCAGACAAGGACGACGCTGCGTTCAAGATCCTTCTCGCCATTGAAATCATGACGGTACTTACCACGCAGAGTAAATTCTCTGGTCATCTCCCATTCCGCCCCAAGCTCGATAATGGAAAGATTACTATCTCGATATCGTTTATATTCGTCGATAGAGGACCGGTAGTCGTACTCAAGCCAGACTTCACCCAGCCCTGCTTGATACAGCTTAATGGTGTTCTCGGTCTCGGTCAGATCGCCAATATAGACGGAGTACCAATTACGGCTGGTCAACTGAATGTATTCAGCGGGGTTGATGGTCAGTGCTGCCAACACATCGGTGAATGGACGACGTTCGTATTTATCACGCTTATCGTTTCTGGAGGCCTCGTTCTGATCGTAGGACTGCTCAAGACGGAAATTGAGAAAATCAAGATAATTGGACACCAACCGGGGTTGCGGGCCATCTCCCTCACCGGGAACCAGTGTCACACTGTCCTTACGACGATCCAATACGTTGGTCAGGGAATAGGTAACCAGATTCCGGCCATTGATTCGATCGTCTTCATCAAAGTACGGAAGCTTGTCCTGGCCCGTGATCGTCGGGGTATATTCATATGAAAGACGCGGAATGATGGAGTGCTTGACTCGGCTCCAGCCCGACTTGCCAGCATTCTCCGCGGTGGGCTCCAGTTCACTATCCAACGCGAACACACGATTCAACTCAGTAAAGGCTGAAAAGCCAGCATCCCAAGTGGTGCGGGAGCTTCTTCCTTCCTTGACTTGACTGGTATCAATGCTTTGGGTCCGCCCCCCTTCATCCACCACCTCTTGAATGCCGTAAGGGTCATGGCTTGTCAGGTCATAGCCGGTATAATTCGCCCCGGCATAGGGAATGAAGGTGAAGCCCCCAACCGCCAAAGGCAGTTTGGCCTGAGGTGTAAATTTGATCCGATGACCGGAGTGCCCCTTATTGCGGTGGAAATAGTCGTATTTGGTCTCGGCAGCCACTTCCAGAGGGGTGCCGGGGATACTCTGCTGAAAGGCAAAAGCCTCCAGCTCAGGTACTGTCTGGACGGTTGTGTTGTCTTTATCGTCGCCATTGCCGTTCATGAACTCGAGATTCTGAACGTATTGCAGTTTGGCTGCCGTACCGAACCGGTCCCAACTGCGGGTGAGCAGAGCCACGGAAGTACGAGTAGTGTCATCTTTTTTATCAAGATCTCGCCCAAAGGCATCCAGAAATTCTTCGCGGTTCTTGTCATAACCAGACGGGCCGTCCCGGAAATCGCGCAGAAAATTCTGGTCAGACACCAGATCGAGATCGAGCTTCACCTTAATCTTTGGATCGGAAAGCCAGCCATCGTACTTGGAACGGAGCCACCAGCGATTCTCATTGGGACGAGCCAATCCATCGCCTTGATTTCCTGTAGATTCGTCAGATTCAGAAGAGGCTGTTTTATTGTCGCGGAGGTATTCGAACTTCCACATTCCCTTGGTCGCAACGTCGTCCACATGGCGAAATTCAGCGCCCTGCATGTAGCCACGCTTGCTCATGAAGTTCTGATAAAAAGTGGCGTCAGATTCGTCATTGATAGCCCAGTAATACGGCAGGTTCATCTGCAAGCCGAGCTTCGTGGAAGAAGCCAGATAGGGAGTGAGAAAGCCGGAAGAACGCTTCTGGCGACCAGGCAACGAAGCATATGGCCAATAAAAAACTGAAGTATCCTTGACCTTGAAAGTGGACCGGTACAGCTGCACGTTGCCATCCAGTTCGATGTGCCCTTCCTCGGCCTCAATAGCCCAGGCGGGAGAATCTCCGTCGCACGCCGTGACCTTGGCATTTTCAAAAGTATAAGAATCGCCCTGAGCTTTACCCACGCGCTCTGCATCCACATACATATGCGGCTTGGCCATGAAAAGCTTACCGTTCTTGAGCCAGCCCGTCATGTTGGACAGATCGAACTCGCCCTCATCCGCCTGAAGGAAATCACCGCCCCAACGGGCACGCAGATTACCCTTAAGATAGACCCAGCCCGTTGTATGATAGTAGCGGGCAAAATCCGCTTGCAGCTGGTTGTCACCCATGGAAAGCGTGCAGTTGCCATGCCCTTCCACATATTCGCTCGTGTGATCACCCACCACTCTATCAGCGGCAAATGTCCATTCGTCCTGACTGGGGGCAGTTTCTGGCTGCTCCACAACGTAAGGACGAACGTTATTCAGAATCGGGCTGGTGGCGGCCGCTACCGAACAAAGGCAGACAAAGCAGACCAGAGACAAAGCCAGAGACAGGGAGATACTATTTGCGCGTTTCAAAAGGCCCTCAGTTTACCGGGAAGTGAGATAGGAATTATCTTTGGCCAGGTAATTCTGCACGTAATCAGCAGCCCCGTCCTCCAAGGAAGTCATGGCTACGTCACAACCTGCATCATTGAGCTTCTGCATATTGGCTTCGGTGAAGTATTGATACTTCTCACGGATGGATTCCGGCATCGCGATGTATTCAATATTCGGCTTAATACCCATGGCTGCAAAAACCGAGTTGCCCAGATCGTTCCAAGTACGCGGAGTCGACGTGCCGATATTGAAAATGCCGTTAACATCCTTGTTTTCCAGTAACCAAGCCATGATGCGGACGACATCTTTAATATAAACGAAGTCGCGTTTCTGACCACCGTGGGAATAATCGGGATGATACGATTTGAAAAGCTTGAGTTTGCCGGTCTCGTTAATCTGCTTGTAGGCCTTGCAAATAACGGAACGCATGTCGTCTTTATGAAACTCGTTGGGACCATATACATTGAAAAACTTGAGTGAAACGATCTTGTCCAGAATGGAACCGGACTTGGCCCAAAGGTCAAAAAGCTGCTTGGAGTAGCCATACATGTTCAGTGGGCGGAGTCGGTCAATGCCATCGTGGTCGTCATCAAAGCCGAACTCGCCGTTGCCGTAAGTGGCGGCGGAAGAAGCATTGATAAATCGGGCATCATGCATCAGGCAGTGGCGGCAGACATGCTGTGTGTAGCGGTAATTGTTCTCCATGAGAAAATCCGCATCAAGCTCGGTGGTGGAGGAGCAGGCTCCCATGTGAATAACCGATTCAGTATCAAATGGGTCCTCACCTTCCAAAATGAATTTAAGGAACTGGTCCCGATGAAGGTAGTCCTCATATTTAAGGCCTACGAGATTATTCCACTTTTCGCTGGTGGAAAGATTGTCCACCACCAAAATGTCAGTGATGCCCATCTGGTTGAGCTGCCAAACCATGGCACTTCCAATAAATCCAGCGCCGCCGGTGACTATATGCATGCGTGCTCCCTGTGTTCGGTAAAAGAACCGCTTTGTCGTTTTGTTAAACAACTTCTCATACTGTGTTCCGGTCCGGGACGCAACCAATGGACAAAGGAAAACAAAGAGAAATCTCTACAGGCTTCACAACATTATAACATATCACCTCTTGCATGGAACTTCGAGGTTGCGTATAGTTTATTATTACAAATCATTAGTATTTCACTGCACTTGAAAATACAAACCAAAAGGAGCGTTTTTATGAACCAACCCAAAAAACTGATGCTGCTCACCTTGGCTGCCGTGCTGACTCTCTCCTTTGCGTTCGCCACCACGGCCAGTGCAAAGAAAGTCAAAAAAGTCGACAACTTCATCCTCTTCCTTGATCACTCTGGCTCAATGGGCATGAAGCACACAGAAACAGGCATGACCAAAATCGACATGGCACTCGAAGCACTGAGCACCATGAACAAAGCTGTTCCCGAACTGGACTATACCTCAGCATTCTTCACCTTTGCTCCGTTCAAGGAACAGACCAAGGTCGGCACCTACAACAAGGCCGCCATCTCCAACGCCATTGGCAATGTTGACCGAGACTTTGAAATCTTCGGTCGCCAGACACCGATGGGTGATGACAACGCCATGGTCAAACCGTACGTCGACAAGATGCAGGGCAAGACCGCACTGATCATCTTCACCGACGGCGTTTCCAACATCGGCAATGACCCCGTTGTTGTAACCAAGAACATGCGCGAAACCTACGGCGACAACTTCTGCGTCCACATCGTCAGCTTTGCTGACACACCAAAGGGCAAAAAGACCATCGAACAGCTCCGTGGCATCTTCCCCTGCACCGTTGCTGCTGACTACGCATCCCTGACCGCCCCCGGCGCCATGGAAAAATATGCTCAGGATGTATTTTATGAAGAAGTAGCAGACGCACCTGCGCCGGCACCGGCTCCGGTAGTAGCTCCTGTCCCTATGGCCAAGGAAACCATTACTGTTAATTTGAACTTTGGTTTCGACAAAGCGGCCATCACCGATGAGATGATCCCAGCTCTGGAACAGGTCACAGACATCCTGAACGAAGACGCTTCCGCCATGGCTGAAGTCGCTGGTCACACCGACTCCACCGGCCCGGAAAAATACAACCAGACCTTGTCCGAACGTCGCGCCCAATCTGTCATGGATTGGCTGACCAAGAACGGCGTGGATGCCTCCCGCCTGGACGCCAAGGGGTATGGCGAAAGCAGCCCCAAGTATGACAACAACACCCGTGAAGGCCGAGGCCTGAACCGCAGGGTTGAAATCCTCACCAAGTAGCGCTATAGTCACTTTGGCCGGGCGGCTTCTGCTGCCCGGCCACCTGCTCTGGCTATAGGAGATGCTTAGTATGAGACGTAAAATTCTCTGCACCACCCTGGCCGCCCTTATTATTGGCACTTTGGGTGCCTCTTTAATTGCGCCCGTTCAAGCTGCTGCCCAGGACGATGAATTGGGCCGCATGCTTACGCACTTCACCACCTTTGCCCAAGCCAGGATCAAAACCCTGGACAGAAGCCAGAATATGGCCCGATCAAAGATGGTGGTGATCAAAGAAGGCCCCAGCTATCGCGGCACATACCACACCTTTGACCATGAATCTCTGACATGCAAAGTCAGAAAGTCTCGTTCCGAGACCATCCCCTTCGTGGGGGTCATGAAGTTCAACGTGCATATCTGGCAGGCGAAAGGCGAGACCATCGAAGCCGTGAAGAACGGGAGCTTCGCTCCAGTTAAGATTCAGCCCAACCGGCAGATATACAGCTTCAAGGGCGGAGCGTGGAAGTAGACAAACAACAGTTCCAAAGATAAAGCGGGTCGCAAGGCCCGTTTTTTCTTGCGCAAGGCCCACTATTTTTCTTGAAGACAGGAGGGAAACCCATGGATGGAACCATACGCAAAGACCTGAAGCCCGGCATGCAGGTCAACATCGTTCTGAAAAAAGACCAACGCTCCGGCAAGCTAACTCAAGGCGTTATCAAACAGCTCCTGACCAAGTCCCCCACGCACACCCACGGTATCAAAGTCCGCTTGGAAGATGGTCAAGTCGGACGAGTAAAAGAGATTCTCACCTAACCATGCGTATCTGGGTAGACGCGGACGCATGTCCCAACATCATCAAGGAAGTCCTATACAAGGCAGCCACGCGGCTTGAAATCCAGCTGACTCTGGTGGCGAATACATGGTTACGTGTCCCCTCCTCTCCACTCATTGACACTATCAAGGTGGACGCCGGATTTGATGTGGCAGACAAAGAAATAGCCCGTTTGGTCGAACCCGGTGACCTGGTGATAACGGCAGACATCCCTTTGGCCGACGCCATAGTGGACAAAGGAGCCACTGGGCTCAACCCTCGCGGCGAACTCTATACCGAAGACAACATCAAAGGGATGCTCAGAATGCGCAACCTTATGGAAGAGTTACGCAGCGCAGGAGAAATTTCAGGCGGGCCAGCAGCTATCGGCCCCAAGGACAAACAAGAATTCACCAATCAGCTTGACCGATTCCTGACACGAAGCATTCGCAAATAATCACCGAAATAATAGTTGATTGAAGCGGCACCCTGACCAGAGTGCCGTACAGCAAAAAAAGGCCCGATCTCTTACGAGACCGGGCCGATATTCACTGTGTTCAGCGTACTTAAGCGAGCTTTGCCTTGATGGCTTCGGCAATAGTCTTACCCTGCTCGTAGCACTGCTTCATGGTGTCATGAGTGGGCACGTGCTTGACCTTGACCGGGTCCACCATTTCCATGGACATATCTTCCAGCCACTGGTTCAACACCTTTACGCACTCGCCGGACCAACCAAAGGAACCGATGGCGGCGCCGATCTTGTTCTGGGGGCGAAGTCCTTTCATGTAGGTCATCATGTCTGCCATCAGGGGCAGGATGCCGTTATTGTGGGTCGGAGAACCGACGATCACGGCTGCAGCGTCCATGACTTCATTCATGACTTCGGAATGATGGTTGTTCTTCATGCACATGACGCGCACGGACACACCGTAGTCTGCCAATCCGGTAGCAACGGCCAGAGCCATCTTCTCGGTGGAGTGCCACATGGTGTCGTATACGATGACAGCCTTGTTCTGAGGCTTCTGTTCAGCGTACTCAACGTACTTGTTCATCACCCACTCACAATCTTCCTTGCCGCGGAACAACAGGCCGTGATCAGGGCAGATCATGTCGATATCGAGATTCATTTCGCCCAAAGCCTTGAGGGTCTTGAGGACGACGGCGGAGTACGGCAGCACGATGTTGGCGTAGTACTCCTTCATGAGACGCTCCAATGTGGTGCGTTCCACTTCGTCGGCGAACCGTTCGCTGGTGGCCCAGTTCTGGCCAAAAGCATCATTGGTGAAAGCGATCTTGTCTTCCGGGCAGTAGGTCAGCATGGCATCGGGCCAGTGCAGCATGCGAGTTTCAATGAACTGCAGGTTGCGGGAGCCAATGTTGATCTCGGTGCCGGTAGGAACAACCTCAACAGGCCAATCCTTGTAATGGAAGTGGGCCATCATGGCCTTCTGACCCATGGGAGAGGTGTAAATTTTCTCGGGCTGGTACTTTTCAATAGCCTTGGCCAGGCAACCAGCGTGATCCGGCTCCAGGTGGTTGATGACAAAGTAGTCAATCTTGGCATCTTTTCCGAGCACATTTGCGATGTTGCACTGGAGGGTACCCCAGAATTCTTCGGCAACGGTGTCGATGAGGGTGACCTTCTCGTCCTTGATAAGGAAGTTGTTGTAGGTCGTTCCCTTATGAGAAACGGAATAGCCGTGGAAATTGCGGCGGTTCCAATCAACGGAGCCAATCCAAAAAATATCTTTCTTAATTTCAACAGGTTTCATTATGCTCTCCACATTGGACGGTCAATCAACCGTCGATTGAAAAAGAAGCGCGAGCCATTGGACGCGCGCTCCACTAAAATATTATGCCGCCCCTTATTCCTTATTCACCCTGATGGCTCACGGTGATGGGAAAAAAGGCTGACGGAACCTCATGGCGACCAGATTAGTCTTCAGGTACGAAGCTGTCTTTGCCTGCGCCACAGATGGGGCATGCCCAATCATCCGGCAGATCTTCAAAGCTGGTGCCGGGAGCGATATCGCTGTCGGAATCCCCCTCAGCGGGGTCGTAGACATAGCCACAAATCTCACAAACGTATTTCTGCATGGGGTCTATCTCCTTTTGATCTGGTATTGTCGCAGTAGAGGCAGCTACTGTCAACTTTTCAGGATCGTTTTCAACCGGAAGTTCGCAGTCTGCCTTGGTAGAACCCTCGCCAACGAGGGGACGGAAGCATTTCTTGGAACCGCCACAGATAGGACAGCGCCACTCTTCCGGCAAGTCCTGGAACAGGATACCTTTTTTGATTTTCCCCTTCCGATCGCCCTTGTCAGGGTTGTAAATAAATCCGCAATTTACGGTTTGGCATTGCCACATGTCTTCGGGACGGGCCATGGAAATCTCCTGAGGCTTTTAGGGAAAAAAGGGGTGGGTCACATGACCCACCCATATCTATCGCTTGAATGGAAACTATCTAGCGTCGTTCAAGTGCTGGACACAAAGCGCAATCTGGACCACCGCAGTGTATTCTTGCGGAAAGAATAGATGCACTGTGCTGCGGCTCAACCGAACCGCTATTGACAGTTTGCTATGCTTTCCAGAGGCCGTGCAGGTTACAGTAAGCACGAACGAGAACGTCGCCCGTTGCGCCAGCAACACAGAACTCGGCTTCGGGAGTGTCACCGGGTATCAGCATTTTGGTGAAGCAGGTGTCACCGACCAGACATTCGATCCACTCGATGTAATGCTTGTCTTCCATGGGATGAGCAACTTCGCCAACCTTGACGGTGATCTTGTCGCCATCTTTGACAACCACGGGAACGTGTTTTTCAACAGCAGCGTCAACAGTATTTTCTTCCATGAGGACCATATCCTGACCACAGCAGACCAGATCGCCAGCGCCTTCATGAATGGCAACAATGATATTTCCGCACGCTTCACACTTGTAGATTTCACCCAATTTGATACCCATGATGATAACTCCTATGGTTTGTTATATTTGACTTACCAGTTACAATCTTTCATTTCAAAATGATGCTGACCGTGGTCACAGGCAGGGCACTTCACCGGTGCGGTGGTACCCTTGTAGTTGAAGCCACAATTCTGGCAGCGCCAGGTAATTTCATCACCCTTCACAAAAACCGCGTCACTTTCAATGTTCTTGACGAGGGAGAGGTAACGCTCTTCATGGTATCTTTCCGCTACTGCGATGTTTTCCATGACGGCAGCGATTTCCGAGAAGCCCTCTTCACGAGCGACCTTGGCAAAATCAGGGTACATATGGCTGTACTCTTCGTTTTCACCAGCAGCAGCTTCCTTGAGGTTTTCCACAGTGGTGCCGATCACACCTGCGGGAAAAGTAGCCACGATCTCGGCTGTTCCGCCTTCCAGGAATTTAAACAAACGCTTGGCGTGCTCTTTTTCATGATTGGCGGTCTCTTCAAAAATCTTGGAGATCTGAACATAACCCTCTTTTTTCGCTACGCTAGCAAAATACGTATACTTGTTGCGAGCCTGAGATTCACCAATAAAAGCGGTGAGGATATTCTTTTCAGTCTGTGTACCTTTGATCGACATATTGTCTCCTAAACTATTTATATATCTTACATTCATAAAACCTATGACCATTCCCTAGTAGCACATCCGACCACAAAGTACACTCTTTTACAGTAAAACCCGTATTATATTTCTGCTCGAAAGAGTCTCAATGTGTATCTCTGTTTACCAAGTGATAATTGTTACTATTTAGGAAAAGGAGATTTGTCAAGCTACCAATAGCAAAAAAACCAAAAAAGCCGGGCAGTCAGACTGCCCGGCTTATACATCATTATGGTAGGTACGCTACTGTTGCGTCTTCTGACATTTTGGACAAATGCCCACAAATTCAACGTTGGTATTGAGAATCTTGTATCCGGCAGTACAGGTACTGGGTATTTCCGGAATCTCCACCTCACACTCAACGTCAGCTACAGCAGTACACACCGCGCAACGTATGTGCGGATGCGGTTCCGGGGTGCCGTCAAACCGTTTTTGTGCACCTGGCGCGCCGAGCTTGAGGACCAATCCCTTGTTGCTCAGAAACTCCAGATTGCGATAGACAGTACCCAGGCTGATGCGCGGAATGATCTTGCGGACCATGTCATAGACTTCATCAGCAGTAGGGTGACTTTTCACCTTTCTCAATTCTTCAAGAATAACTTTCCTCTGTTTGGAAAGTCTGAATCCCATTTCGGAAGCCATTGGCCACCTCCCCAAATTCTTTATAGCAATGATTACTATTATGAATCCATTGCAACGTCAAGGCTTATTGCCATCCCCCCCAAGCAGAGACCTTCCTACATCAGAATTCCATTCGGCGCAAATCGGAGAACAATTGATCGCCACTCCTTGCCGCAAAGCGGCAACATTTGGGATTTATAGCCGCTTTTAAACATGAGGGCCTGTGGAAAAAGTAAGGCCCGACCATTTTGGTCGAGCCTTACAACTTGTATTATAGCCTGAATACTAATTCTTGAACTTATCTACCAACTCACTCAAGTTGGTTGCCATCTCAGACACTTCCTGAATACCACGGTTGGATTCCTGAATCCCTGACAGGACTTCCTGTGAGAGATCATTAATCTGGGTTACCGAAGTATTAATCTCATCCGATGTAGCAGACTGCTGTTCGGCTGCTGTGGCAATGCCTCGAACCATGTCGGCGATGGTATCAGAATGATCCACAATCTGATCAAGCACGTTACCTGCTTCCTGGGCCATGCTGGAGGTGTTGAGCACACGCTCCTTGGCTGTATCCATTTCGCTGACCACCTCCGTGGTGGACTGCTGAATAAGGGATATGGCGCCTTCCACTTCTTTGGTCGCATCCATGGTCTTTTCAGCCAACTTGCGAACTTCATCAGCAACAACCGCGAATCCGCGACCAGCCTCGCCTGCGCGGGCGGCTTCAATTGCGGCATTAAGTGCCAGAAGGTTCGTCTGGTCTGCGATGTCGTTAATGACAGCCATGACCTTGCCAATATTCTCCGCCCTGTTGGACAAAGAACCGAGAGCGTCGGCCAGCTTTTCCGTGGTCTCAGCCACGATGTTGATCTCATCAACGGTTTTACCGACCACTACGCCACCATCTGCAGCGACCTTGTTGGCCTGAGTCGAAGCATCGGAAGTCTCGGAAGCATTTTTGGCAACTTCGAGCACTGTGGCATTCATCTCTTCCATGGCCGTAGCAACCTGACTGGTCTGATCGGCAGTGGTATCCACGCCGTTAGCCAGGTTATTCATTTGCTCGGACAGAACACCAGAGGCTTCATTGAGACGAGTGGCCACATCGGTGACTTCATTGGCGACGACCAGAAGGTTTTGACGCTGAGCCTCAATATTCTTCTTATCCTCTTCCTCACGAGTGAGATCAATGAGTACACAAATGACGCCCACAGTCTTACCGTCACCATCCAGAAGCGGAGATGCTTCGTAGTGGAGCGGGAAAACCACGCCATCAGCACGACGATAATCGAATCGGCCGCTAATGGGAATACCGGAGGCTATAACCTCAGCGGCATCGCAAGTTCCTTCCTCACCTTCACAAGTGAAGAGTTCGGACACGCTCTTGCCAATTGTCGCATCGTCATCACGACCCATAATCTCTTTGAGGGGCGGGTTGATGAACTGCAACTTCTGATGATTGTCGGTAACAAACAGCGGCACAACAATGCCTTCGAGTACCGATTTATTGTATTGAAGCTGATCCTTGATCTGATCCACCATCTCACCGAGATAGCCGGACAGGGATGCAATTTCATCAGAACCGTCCACGACAAACTCAGCATCAAGGTCGCCCTTGGACACTTCTTCGGTGGTGGCGGCAATGGTCGTGATCCGATTGACCACGGATTTGCGCATGAACAGGATCAAGGCGCTCAAGAGAGCGATCACGCCGATGAGCGAAATTCCAGCCGAACGAAGCTGGTTGCTTTTGAGGGCATTGAATTGTGGACTGACATCCACTGTCAGGACAAGCGTACCCAGGATTTTCCGGCTTTTACCATGACAGTGATAACAGAACGGATTGTTTTCGATGGACTTGACCTCGGCAAACTGAAGCTTGCCGTCGATCTCCATGAGCTCCCCTTCCACGATGGACTCAGACAGCCCTCTCTTGATCAAATCGGGCAGCCCTTCTTCGTTACGGACATCGAAAACAGACTTACGAATAGCTTCGTCATGAGTCGAATAAGTGATCTCACCCTTCCAGTCGGTCAGGTACGCCTTGGTGTTGGTGTACCTCTCAGCCAACTGAAGAAACTTGATCTCAGTGCCTTCGTTATCACCCACGCTCATGGGATCTTCGATGGCCATGTACAGCATGTCTGCCTCGCGGGCAGAAGCTCTTTTCACTTCAAGAAGAGTGTGATCGTAAGTCGAGTAGGAATTGTAGATGAACAGTCCCGTGAAGGCCAGAATGGTCAACAACGAGGAGAGCAGAATAACTTTGACGCCAAGGGAATTCTTGATGAACTGCATGGTGCCTCCTAATGAGCCCCGCCAAAGAGCAGCGGCTTGAAGTCAAAAGCGTCAACCCTTTCCGGGTTGTGGCACCCTTCGCAATCCTTGATGGAAAGCTTACCCTTGATCAAATCGGTATCGCCATCGGATTCGATGTGATCGTAACCAGGACCGTGGCAGGTCTCGCAACCCGCATCAGCCATGTTCGGCGTTTCTTCGAAACTCACAAAACCGCCGGGCTTACCGAAACCGGTAACGTGACATTCGAAACATTCCTCAAGCTCCCCCCGGGTCAGATCCCCGGACATGAGCTTTACGGAATCGCCAGCATGGGCTTTTTTGGAAAACTTTTTGTAATTCTCGTACTCGGTCTCATGGCAATCTCCACAAGCCTCGCTACCGACGTACTGTTCAGTTTTGGCGACACTGTTGGCCGTCATACATAGGGCAACAAAAAAGGCCGCCACGAAAACCGCTAGGCAGCCTCTTTTCAGAACAGAGTGAAGCAACATTAACAACCCCCAGAAACATGTCGTTATGTGTGTTGGGTGGTCAACCTCCCGCTGACCACCCTAAAAACCCTCATTAATGTCTATAGATGCTTTTTTCAAATAGGTAAAGTACCCAGAACTCTAACGGCTTGAAACAACTGATTTACCAGTCGAGCGTTGCCTTAAAGGCACCAGCCAGCCCTTCAACATCTACATCCAGAACTGTCTTATCGGCACTTTGGATGGAAAGTTGAGGGGAATCAGTCACTTTACCGACACATTGGCAAACTTGCCCCATAAACATGGCTTCGAACTCACCCTGCTTGGCCGCGGGTACGGTCACCACCAGTCGGGATGCGGACTCCGCATACAGTTTGCCGGTGAGGTTGAGATCGCCGTGGACAGGCAGTTTTTCCAAGTCCACATCTGCGCCCATACGACCACCAATGCACATTTCGGCCACAGCCACACCGAAGCCGCCATCCGAGCAGTCATGAGCCGCATTGAGCAGTCCCGCCTGGGTGGCTTCAAACACGGTTTCATACCGCTTCTTGGCCGAAAGCAGATCAACCTGAGGCACAGCGGAATTGGAGAAGCCAAGCTCCTGCAACACTTCACTGCCGCCAAATTCAGGTTTGGTCAGACCGAGCATATAGACAAGGTCGCCATCGTTTTTGAAATCAGAAGTAAGACACTTGTTCACGTCCGGGATCACGCCAATGACAGAGAACAGTACTGTGGGTGGAATGGAAATCTTCTGGCCGCCGCCCTTGTAGTCGTTCTTCATGGAGTCCTTGCCGGACACGCAGGGAACGCCAAAGCCAAGGCAATAGTGAGCAAGCGCCTGATTAGCGCGCACCAACTGGGCCAGCTTGTAATGACCATCCGGGGTGGACTCGGACTGAACCGGATCACACCAACAGAAATTATCGCAACCGGCCATGTAGTTGACATCTGCACCAACGGCCACGGCGTTACGAACACCCTCATCAATGGCGTTAGCCATCATCCAGTAGGTGTCATAATCAGAATACTGCGGGCAAATACCATGGGAAATAACCAGGCCCTGTTCGCTGTCCAGTTCCGGGCGAATCACACCGGCATCGGACGGGCCATCTGCTTTCACTCCCACCATGGGCTTGACCGCGCTACGTCCCTTCACCTCGTGGTCGTACTGACGCACCACGTATTCCTTGGAGCAAATATTCAAGCGGCCCAGCATAGTCTTGAGCAGACCGGTCTGATCAGCAGGAACCGGTACTTCGTCGTCCTTGAACTCGGGACGTTCCCAGATGGCATCGAGTTCCATCTGCGGCACACCATTGTGCAGGAAATCCATCTCAAGACAGGTGACGATCTTGTCGCCGTATTTGACAAAATACTTACCATCACCATTGAAGGTACCGAGTACGGTGGACTCAACATCCATCTCTACGGACAGGGCCATGAACTGGTCCAAATTTTCAGGCGGAACAGCCATGGTCATGCGTTCCTGAGCCTCGGAGATGAGGATCTCCCAGGGACGGAGACCGTCGTACTTGAGCGGCGCCTTGGCCAAATCCATCTCGAAGCCACCGGTATCTTCGGCCATTTCACCAACAGAAGAAGAAAGGCCGCCAGCGCCGTTATCGGTAATGGCGTTGTAGAGACCGAGATCACGGGCGCGCATGAGGAAATCGTACATCTTGCGCTGGGTGATGGGATCACCAATCTGAACAGCGGTTGCAGGGGAGCCTTCGTGCAGTTCCTCGGACGAGAATGTCGCGCCGTGGATACCGTCCGCGCCGATGCGGCCACCAGACATGACGATGAAGTCACCGGGCAGAGCGCATTTTTCATGGGACGGCTTGCCCGCTACCAGCACAGGCATAGTGCCGATGGTGCCGCAGTAGACCAGCGGTTTACCAAGGTAACGTTCATCAAAAACGATGGAGCCGTTCACAGTGGGAATACCGGATTTGTTACCGCCGTGCTCAACGCCTTCACGAACGCCTTCAAAGACGCGGCGCGGGTGGAGCAGACGAGGCGGCAACTCGCCCTCGTGGAAGGGAGAGGCAAAACAAAAAACATCGGTGTTGCACAGCAGGTTCGCGCCAATACCAGTACCCATGGGGTCACGATTGACACCGACAATGCCGGTCAGTGCTCCGCCGTACGGGTCCAGAGCGGAGGGAGAATTATGGGTCTCCATCTTCACGCATACGTTGATGGTATCGGAAAAAGCGATAACACCAGCATTATCCTTGAACACGGAGAGACAGTAATCGCCGCCCTCGCGATTCTTGGCATTACGCTCACGAATCTGCTTGGTAGAGCCCTGAATAAAAGTCTTGTAGAGGCTGGACAGTTCGATGTCCTTGCCCGTTTCCTTATTCTTGTAATTGATCTTGGCAGAGAAAATCTTGTGCTTACAGTGCTCGGACCATGTTTGGGCCAGAACTTCAATTTCAGCATCGGTCGGGTCAGCAGACAACCCCATAGACTTGCGCTCAGCCTGAACGTCTGCGTCCGCGTAGTAGTCGCGGATGATGTGCATCTCTTTCAGGGAAAGAGCCAGAGTGTTGGCGCGAGAGAAGTCCATCATCTCGTCATCACTCATGGAGGAAAGTGGAATGATAGCCACTTCGTCAGAGGCCTTGCCGGTGACACGAGCAGGCTTGGCCTCAAAACCGGGGTCAGATGCCCAGGTATCGGCAGACTTGTACTCGAACCGCTGGATCAGTTCGTTGGCGAGCAGATCCTTGGAAATATGCTGAATCTCTTCTTCGGCCATGTCGGCAGAGAGAAGGTACTGCTTGGACGTATATACTTTGACGTCCTCAAGCTGTTCCTTGGTCAAGCTGAGAACCACACCCAGAGTTTCCTTGGCGGTGCGGCCTTCGTTATCAGTGACACCGGGGCGGAAACCAACCTCGATAATCCAATCAAAATCACGAGCCAAAGGCTTAAGCGCAGCTTCATGCAGCACAGGATCATGCAAAGCGGCCCGCTCAAGGGCAAGGTCCACCTGCTCCTGGCTCAACCCTTCCAGCGTGTAAGCATTGACGATGCGCAGTTCGCGCACGTCCATGTCCAGTTCGGACTTAATCTTGCGGGCGAACTTTTCACCAACAACGTCACGGACATTCTCTTTCAAACCCACGATAACGCGGCACAACATCTTGGCTTCTCCTCTCGATATAAATGCGAAAAGCCGGACCCCAGAGGGTCCGGCCTGAAATTACTTGGATCTGGTCAGTACAAAATCTGCGGCCTGTTTGAGCACGGTCACATCTTCACCGGGCGCGAATCCCGCCAGACACGCTTTGGCCTTCTCCACATAGGATGCGGCCTCGTCTCTGGTTTTCTCCGAGTACTCACCTTCCTTGACCTGGCTCAGGATGGATTCGCATTGGTCATCGGTCAGAGAACCCTGCTTCAATCCATCCATGAGAGGCTCGATGCCCGCCTCGTCACCATCCTCCATAAGGAGAATAAGCGGCAGGGTCACCTTGCCTTCCTTAAGATCGCCGCCCTCGGGCTTGCCGGTCTCGCTGGTGGGCGAGGCGTAATCCAGGGCGTCATCCACCAACTGGAAAGCGATGCCAAGATTCAGACCATACTCACCAGCCGCGTCTTCCTGCTCAGGAGTGGCACCCGCCAAAGCGGCGCCACAACGACAGGCGCACTCAATGAGGCGCGCGGTCTTACCGATGATGATCTCCATGTACCTCTCACGGTCCAGGGAAGGATTCTTGGAAAATTGAATCTCCTCGATCTCACCCGTAGCCGTCTCCATAATGCCTTTGGCCAGAAGCCAAGAAAGACGGGCGTTGCCGTAGCGTGCCCCCATCTCATTGGCCAGAGCCAGAAGCGCATCACCGGCCAGGATGGTCTCAGTGGTGCCGAACTCCACGTGCGAAGCGACCCTGCCACGACGCAATTCAGCATCGTCCAGATAATCGTCATGCAGCAGCGTGGCCGAATGGAGTAACTCCAACGAACAGGCTATGGCGTGATAGTCGTCTCCTCTGTAGCCCAAGGAACGGGCAAAGAGCAGGGTGAGCATAGGCCGGATGCGTTTGCCGCCGGACCCTATAATATGCTTGGCGACGTCCTTGACCAATCCATTAAGCTGATCGGCCTCGGCGTCGAGGAAGTCGTTGATCGCGGGAAGTTCCCGCTGGAAGTATCGGAGCAAATCGTTCATAGCCAGCCAGTATGTCAGTTTGCGGCTTGGTAGTAAAGCATTCTACTAGCCAGAAAAAAGGGTTTTTACGATACCATCGAGAGCCTTGAGAGCCTTCTTGATATCCCAATCCTGTTCGAGACGAGACCCCACCATGTTGGAGATAGTGCGGACTTCCAAAAACGGCAGTCCGGCCTGCACGGCTGCAAAGCCAAGTGCAAACCCTTCCATATTCTCCATGTCGCCGGAGTATTTGGTTTTGAGCCAGCCTGCGCGAGAAGTGTCACCAGTGACCGCGTTGACCGAAATAGAGGAAGCGCGTCTCCACTTTTCGCCCAAGGTCACGTTCATCTTCTTGGCGTCATTGACCGGGTTGAACTTGACCCGGTTCCAGATCTGAGTGCCGTCCACTTCAGCCAGAGGAAACCCGATAGCCTTGGGATCGACCCTGCCATCTTCGTCCAACAGGCCATACTCCGGCCATGTCTCACGCCATGCAAAGGCTACGGAACCAATGGGGTTAGCCTCAATGTCATGGGCACCTGCGATGCCTATATTGATAACCCCGTCAAACTCATACTGAGAGAGGAGACGCCCGGCAACCATGGCCGCATTGACCATGCCCACTCCGGTGACCGCCAGCAGCAATTTGCGACCATTCAATTCGTACTCAGCAACCTCTCCCTGCTCAACGGCAGGAGCGTCCGCCCCAAAGGCGGTCTTCATTTCATTGGCCGTAGCCGTAGCAACTAGCAGCATAAATTAGAGTCTCCAGTAGTCGATTGCTTCCGCTTCCATGGCAGCGCGATCAAAGAAGCATTTCACATCAATGATGAGAGCAGATGCCGGGTTACGGAACCACCCTTTTACTACCTTGAGGTCGATATTTTTATATTGCTCATGCGGTACGGCCAAGATGAGAGCATCCAGATCGCGCAGCGCGTCCATTTCGCAGAGTTCAACACCGAGTTCTTGACGCGACTCTTCATGGTCGGCCATGGCATCATGTACCAAGGCGTCGATGCCGTAATCTTCCAGTTCTTCGAGGATATCCACTACGCGGGTATTACGCAGGTCAGGCACATTCTCCTTGAAAGTCACACCAAGCACACCAACACGGGCGCCCTTGATTTTGCAGTCATTGCGAATCATCCGTTTGACCGTCGATTCAGCAATGTGCTTGCCCATGCCATCGTTAATCTCGCGACCAGCGAGGATGACATGCGGATGGAACCCTTCGGCTTCGGCCTTGAAGGTGAGGTAATACGGGTCCACGCCGATACAATGTCCGCCCACCAGACCGGGACGGAAGGGAAGGAAATTCCATTTGGTGCCAGATGCCTCAAGTACGTCCAGAGTATCGATACCCATACGGTCGAAGATCATGGCAAGTTCATTCATCAGGGCGATATTCAAGTCGCGCTGAGTGTTTTCAATGACCTTGGCGGCCTCGGCAGTACGGATGTCGGCAGCCAGATGAGTTCCAGCAGTAATGATGGTGCCATATACGTCCTGGAGCAGCTTGCCAGACGCTTCATCCATGCCCGCTACCACTTTGACGATGGTCTCAAGGCGGTGAACCTTGTCACCGGGATTAATGCGCTCGGGCGAATAGCCTACCCAGAAATCCACACCGCATTTGAGCCCGGATTCTTCTTCCAGAATAGGAACGCAAATTTCTTCGGTCAGGCCGGGGTAAACGGTGGATTCATAGACCACCACAGTGCCGGGCTGGAGCTGAGAACCAACAGATTTACTTGCTCCCACTACTGGGCGCAGATCCGGGGAGCGATATTCATCAATAGGCGTGGGCACGGCCACCATGATGAACCGAGTCTTGGAGAGGTCTTCGCGATCAGCGGAAAAGACAAGATCAACGTCCTCTTCCACAGTGGCAAAGTCAACCTCACCAGTCCGATCATGACGATTATTTAATTCGTCAACACGCTGCTGGGATACGTCAACGCCCATCACCTTGAAGTGACGGCCCAGGGCCACAGCCAGAGGAAGACCTACGTAACCAAGGCCCACAACGGCGATAGCATCTTCCTTGTTTTTCAACTGCTCGAAAGTCAACATGGTCATAACTCTTCACTCCGTTTATTTATCCTGGTGGACACAATCGCAGTTCCCGGCTATCAAAACAGTATGAACATAGATTGGTCACTTCTTATCGCGGCAGTAGGATTAGCACTCGTTTTCGAGGGCATCCCCTATTTTCTCTTTGCTGAGCGCATGCCACTCTTCCTTGTCACCATGGCCGAACAGTCACCAAAGATGCTGCGCTTTATCGGTTTAATCGCCATGATTCTGGGCCTTCTTATCATTTCTCTTGCCCGATCATTGACGCTGTAGCCGTCTTATTTCTTCGACTTGCCGGAGGCCGCCTTATTCGAGGTGGCCTTCTTTTTTGGCTTTTCTCCCACGTGCAGATACACGATTCCGGACATCATGGGAACATGGTAGACGCGTTCAAAGCCGGCCTCCACCATTTCGCGAGCCAAGGCACGCTCGCCAGGGAATGTCTTGATCGTTTCAGCAAGATACCGATAAGCGCCGGGGTCGCCGGAAATCCGGTCACCAATAAAAGGCAGCAGCTTATCAAGATAAAAATTGTAGAATCCTTTCCAGACCCTCTTGCTTCCAGTACCGAACTCCAGAATACAAAGCCGTGCTCCAGGCTTGAGCACTCGATAAAACTCTTTGTAAGCATCTTCGCGGGGGAGGATATTGCGGATGCCGAACGCAATGGTTGCCGCGCCCATGGAGTTGGACTTGAGCGGCAGCTTCCGTCCATCGGCCTGGACCGGAAAAATAGCGTTTTCACGGCCCTTCTTCAGCTTCTTTTCCTTGCCATTCTCCAGCATAGGCAAAGCAAAATCCAGGGCCGCGACTTTGCTCTCGGGATATTGGCGCAAGAGCTCCACGGACACGTCCATGGTTCCGGCAGCCAAATCAAGTACGGTCTCACCCTGTGCCGGGCGAGCCGCCTTTGCCAAGCGATAACGCCAGTAGATGTCCTGGCCTGCTGACAAAGCGTGATTGAGAAAATCGTACCACCCGGCAATGCGGCCAAACATGTCGGCCACCCGCCGGCCGTGCTCGGCGTGGGTAGAAGCCCCCGTGGCGGAGCTGCATTCCGCTTTGGTCATTACTTGCCAGCCTTTTGGGACTGGTCGGCCTCGCGGGAGCCATCCCCGGCGGTTTCACCGGTGATAGTGCGAATAATGTCCTTATAGATGACATCGAAATTTTGCCCGAAATTGGAGGGGGAAATACGGCCCACCTCGATGAATTTGATGACCACTTCCTTGGCCACCTGGAGCGCTTGCTTCTGATCTTTTTCCATGTGTCTATCTCCCATGGGATAAAAGGAAAAAACCGCCCGGTGGGAAATGGCCTTGACCAACATAGTCAGGGTGCCGGGCGGATAAACGAAAGAAACCGTGGAGCCCCCTTCATTTTTGCGAATTTAGTAGCATGCCCAAGGGCGGTTCGTCGAGAATTTTAGAGAGGGTGGTTCGCTGGAAAAATCAGCTATCCAACTCTTCGGCCATAACGGCCAAACAGCGTGGATCCGTGGATGTGATCAGGCAGTTGCGCCCTGCCTTTTTAGCAGCATAAAGAGCCATATCCGCTCGCCTGACCACTGCCTCAGGCGAAGCGATGTCGCCATCATAGTATGCCAGCCCGATACTCGTGGTCATGAAGATACGAGTGTTGTTAGATATGTACGGCTTGCTCACCACATAGCGCCGAATCCGTTCGCCCACGTTGTAAGCAGTATCACGTCGTGCGCTGGGCAAAATCACGGCAAATTCATCACCGCCCAAACGGGCAATAACATCGTTGCTACGGAGGTTTTCCTGACAAATTTCGGTAAAATACTGTAAAGCACCATCACCCACAGCATGCCCATACTTATCATTAAGGCCCTTGAAATAATCTATGTCGAGCAGCAGGAGAGCAAAAGGCGCCTTGGTCTCTGAGGACACCCTCACTTGATCAGCCAGAGCCCGATCGAACATCCGCCTGTTCATAACACCGGTCAGCGGGTCCGTGGTGGCCTCTTCCTGCAAACGCTCCTCCTCCTGCTTCCGGGAACCGATATCAACCGCAATCCCAGCCAACTGATCAGGCTTCCCACTATCATCTTTACTCAGGCTGCCGATCAACTCGACCCATTGGATTCCCCCACAGTCATTGAATACCCGCACGTCATGACGGAATACGCCCTCTCCATTTTTCACATAAGTACGAACTGCCTTGATGAACTGTCGCCGGTCTTCCGGGTGCAACAAACGCATGGCGCCGAGCAGAGAAAATTGGAGAGAATCCATGGGCATGGGCGTAGAATAGATCAGCTCATAGGAACACCAGACCTGGCCTGTCTTGAAGTCAAAGGACCAAGCGTTGGAATCGGTAATCCGCTTGAGAATATCGAATTGCTTGCGCCGGGCTTCCAGCTTGTCTTGCAACACAGCGTTGGAAATGAGATAGCCCGCAATACGGAGAGCGGAAATTTCACCATCCTGCCAGTCGTAGTCCCGTTCGCAATCATCAAATCCCAAGGTACCCCACCACTGATTGTCCACCATGACAGGGATCGTCAGCATAGACTTGATCTTCTGTACTTCCAGAACATCACGAAGCCACCCCGGCTCTGCCTCGCAGGTAATGATCTTCTGCCACTCGCCCTGCTTGCGGCTTTCGATGAGCGTTTTGTATTCAGGTCGATCGATAGGATTGGTAAACATGGAAAACATGGGCATGCCGATCTGCTTGAATTTTGGCGTGGCAGCCCACTCAAAGGCGTAATTCTGGGTAATATGCGAGTCTGTCAGCTTGACGGTCTGGAATATCCAAACTCGGCTCACCCCCATGGCCACGCCGAGCGCCGAGAGTAAGTCGTCCACACCGTGAGGCCATCCTTTGCCAGAACTGAGAGCTCCGGCGCAATTCGCCACTGTGGATAACAGACATGCCATGGAGCCATCGTCGTAACAACCGCCCAGATTATCGAAAGTACCGGTTTTTACACCCATATATGAATGCTTCCCTAGATGTAACACTCTTGTCAAGTCAAAAACGGTCCGCTGCCCGGCTTGCAATCCCAGCTAAGCCTTGTTAGATATAGCTTCATGACCTCTCTAGACTTTCTTAAGAAAAAACGGCGTTCGGCCCTTGGACAACTGTTTCGTGTTACGACTCTCGCTCTTCTGATGTGCGCCCTGTCGCCTTCTCCTGTTGCAGCGGAGGTCATTGGCACTGTGGATACGGTTTTCCACATGTTCTCCCGTGATGACGACATCATAGTGGAAGCATTTGACGACCCGGACATCCCTGGCGTTACCTGCTACCTGAGCCGGGCCCGCAAGGGGGGCGTCAAAGGCATGATCGGTGTAGCCGAAGACCCGTCCGATGCCTCCATCGAGTGCACTCGTACTGGCACCATTAAGGTACCGAAAGATATCAAAACGGGCAAAAAGGACGGAAAGAAAGTTTTCAAAAAGGGAACCTCATTGGTGTTCAAATCAATGCAGGTGGTCCGTTTTTACGACAAGAAGCGGGATGTACTCATCTACATGGTATACAGTGACCGGGTTGTGGAGGGTTCGCCGAAGAACTCCCTCACGGTCGTCAAGGTTGAATAGTTATTGGAGGAATTAGTGAGTAAACAGGAAAAGGATCGCCTCATCAATGATGTGATGGGCAAACCCCTCATGATGGCAGAAGCCATGATGATCAAAGACCAGGCAGGCATGGAAGCCTTCATCACCAAGAAGGGATATGACCTGACCAAAGACGAAATGACCGAGGTCTGGCAGATGGCAAATCAGGCCATGTCCGGTGGAGCCAAGACAAGCATTTAATAAGAAAAAATATTTCCCGGGGGAATCCCTTGGGATAGTGGATGGAAGTGAGTGTTCATACGGACACTCACTTTTATTTTTTAGCCAGCTCGCCTCGATAGCCCCTGCGCACTGCCATGTGATTTAAAAACGCCACATGACGCGGGCGTAGCCGCCCCAACCGTTGTCCAAACGATAGCTGGAACCACTTTTACCTTTGGAATCATGGAACCGATATTTCCGATCGTAATAAAACTCGGGCCCCAGGGAAAATGTCCACTGGTCGTCAGGAGAGTAGTCCAGATACGTACCGATCTTGGAATAGATAATGGAAAGGTAGCCATTCGATGCCACCGGGCTATCCGGTGCAAGACGGTAGGTTCGCTCTGAAGAAGTAAAGGCGAAGCTGAACCCGATGGAATCCGAACCGTCGTCCAGATCAACAAGACCCACAGCACGCATGGCATTACGGAGTGCGCGTTGGGATACCGCGATGGCAATACCGTAATCCTGTTCCCCAAAAAGATCGTCACGCAAAGGACTGAGGGCCACACTTCTGAGCGTTAGCCCCACCATCCAGCCATCCCAAAAATCATAGGCGATGCCGCCATCCAAACCCGCGCCAAGTGCACCGGGAAAATCTCGTTCAAACGAAGAAGACAGCTGGCCGTTGAGCCAGTAACGCCAATCGTCGCCGATCTTGTTATTGAGTGCTCGGACGCGGAGTGTCACGTCATGCAAATTTTCCCACGGCACACCTTCTTGCTGCTTCATAAATCCCACCACTCCCTTCCTGTGCCAGTTGAATCGGGAATAGCCGTACGAAAGATTAAAAATGGAATAATCAGCAGACAGAGAAAGCCGAGCAACATTCACACTACCCAGCCCGTTGGAAAAATCCGAATCCTCAATAAAGCTGAGATCCCCTTGCAAACGCAGCTCTTTGGACACGTTGGTCGGGGCAGACACTAAAAAGCCAGGCATTGAATCTATATTGGTCTCCCCTGCACAAGCAGGGGCAGAAAGCAACAGCAGGTAAACAACGACAGAGAAGGAAAGGTAAGTGAAAATACGCATAGCTGCATTGTGTACGCGCTCCCTCCTCTTCTTGCAACCACGCTCGAAAAGGGCCGGGGAGAGAGTGTGACACCCTGCCTTGAGCGCACATTGCGTACAGAGCGGGCAATTTGTGGATAGTCCACACCCGGTTTTCCCCTCTTCGAGCGGGTTTACCGAGATAAAAGCACGTCCCATGCCAAAAAAAAGCGACCAGTCCCATATGGGACTGGCCGCTTGGCTTTACTTATGAACCGGGCTTAGGAGCCGCAGCATTTCTTGTACTTCTTGCCGCTGCCACAGGGGCATGCAGCATTGCGGGAGACCTTGGGTGCCTTTTTCACAGGCTCGATCTTCTTATCCTGCGCGGACTCGTGATCAGTGTATTCCAGCTCATCTGAAGTCTCATGCTGGAATTCCTCGTCCTTAACTTCAGCCTCGATGCGAAGGTGCGAGAATGCACGCATGGCACTTTCCTTGATGGTGTAGACCAACTCGGAAAAGAGTTCGAAACCTTCACGCTTGTATTCCTGCTTGGGATCTTTCTGGCCGTAGCCGCGCAAGCCGATGCCGTCGCGCAGATGGTCCATGTTAAGCAGGTGCTCCTTCCAATTACGATCCAGGGAATCCAGCAGGAAGTAGCGCAGAATCTCCTGATACTGATCGTTGGTGGAGGCACGCAGATAGGCAAATATTTTGCCACTCCATTCGTCGGCCTGTTCGCGAGTGGGCAGCTTGATTTCATGCCACTCGTCGAACCGCTCAAAGTTGAAGACTTCTTCCAGTCGAGCGCGCACGGACTCAATAGTGTCCTCGTCCACGTCCTTCATGGAGAGAGCCGGGTCCAGAATATCGGTGAGCAAGTTCTCGGAATACTCAAGAGCCAGGTCTTCCACAGACTCCGCCTTCATCAGGTCGTGACGAAGAGAGTAAATGACCTCACGCTGCTGGTTCATGACATCATCATATTCCAGCAACTGCTTACGAATTTCAAAGTTGTGGTTTTCCACTCGGGTCTGAGATTTTTCAATGGCGTTACTGACCATCTTGTTTTCGATGGCCATACCGTCTTCCAGACCAAGCTTGTCCATGATGCCCTTCAGTCGGTCGGAACCGAACAGACGCATCAGGTCATCATCGAGCGCCAGATAGAAGCGGGAGGAACCCGGATCACCCTGACGACCGGAACGGCCTCGCAGCTGGTTATCGATACGGCGTGATTCATGGCGTTCAGTGCCGATGATATGCAGACCGCCCAATTCGCAGACGCCTTCGCCGAGCTTAATATCGGTACCACGACCCGCCATGTTGGTGGCGATGGTAACCCTTTTCTTGTGGCCCGCCTCAAGAACGATCTCAGCTTCTCTTTCATGCTGCTTCGCATTGAGCACCTCGTGCGGCACCTTGTGCTTTTTCAACAGTTTGGAAAGAAGCTCCGACTTTTCAATGGACACGGTACCGACCAAGGCAGGCTGACCACGATGATAGCAGTCCGCAATATCCTCGGCGATAGCGATGAATTTCTGTTCCTGGGTCTTGTAGATGGCATCCGGGGCATCTTTACGAACCATGTCGCGATGGGTGGGGATGACAATAACTTCCAGGTTGTAAATCTGGCTGAATTCCACAGCTTCGGTATCAGCCGTACCGGTCATGCCAGCCAGCTTGTCGTACATGCGGAAATAGTTCTGGAAGGTGATGGAAGCGAGAGTCTGGTTCTCGGCCTCGACCTTCACATTTTCCTTTGCCTCAATGGCCTGGTGCAGACCGTCGGACAGACGGCGGCCCGGCATGAGGCGACCAGTGAATTCATCAACGAGCACAATCTGGTCGTCCTTGATGATGTACTCGACATCATTCTGGAAGCAGTTGTGCGCCTTGAGCGCCTGGAGCACATGGTGCTGGATGGAAATGTGCTGGGGGTCGAACAAGTTTTCCAGTCCGAGTAGCTCTTCCACCTTTTCCACGCCCGCATCCGTCATAGTCACGGACTTGGTTTTCTCTTCCAAAACAAAGTCACCATCGGGCACGGCTTCCTTGTCTTCAGGGTCCGTGGGCGAGGATTTGGTAAGCTGAGGAATAATGGCATTGATTCGGCGATACTGGCCGGAAGATTTTTCACCGGGGCCGGAAATGATGAGCGGGGTACGCGCTTCATCAACGAGGATGGAGTCAACTTCATCGACAATGGCGAAGTTCAGAGGACGCTGTACCAGCTGTTCCTTGTAGAATTTCATGTTGTCGCGCAGGTAGTCGAACCCGAACTCGTTGTTGGTACCGTAGGTGATATCCGCTCTATAAGCTTCTTGGCGCTCCTGATCGGAAATACCGTGCACGATCACGCCCACGGTCAGACCGAGGAAAGAGTAGAGCTGATTCATCCATTCGGCATCACGGGAAGCAAGGTAGTCGTTGACCGTGATGACGTGCACACCCTTGCCGGAAAGTGCATTGAGCACCACGGGCAGGGTCGCCACCAGAGTTTTACCTTCACCGGTCTTCATTTCCGAAATCTTGCCCTGATGCAGGACGTAACCACCGATGAGCTGTACATCGAAGTGACGCATGGGCGGATCAAAACACCGTTGACCGGCCTCACGCACCAGTGCAAAGCACTCGGGCAGCAGGTCATCCAACGTTTTGTCGCCAGAAGCCACCTGCTCCTTCCACTCCGCAATCATGCGCGGGAAGTCAGCATCGGACAACGCTTCCATTTTGGATTCAAGTCCGTTTATTTCATCAACAATGGGATTGAGCTTCTTCAGATATCGGTCGTTCTTGGAGCCGAACAAAAACTTGAGCATTATAAGTGATCTCCTAAAGAGTCTGATACAGTCTCACCAGCCCGCGTCAACACTACGGCCGGGCACTGTTTAGCAACATATATTCGAACTCGGCAAAGTCAACGGAAACCCGGCATGAAACCCGAATTTTCCACGTCAAACGGGATAGCATAAACTTGTGGATGGCAAAAGGCCGAAATGATTGAAAGCCCACCCCATGAATTGCCCAAAAAAAAGAGTCTGCTTTCCAATGACAAACTCCTCTTCAAAATCACACAATCAGCCACACCAGGGAATGGCTATCAGATCACGCACCAACGCCGACCATGGCTTCATGGCGATCCTTGAAATCTTCATACACAACACCAAGAAACGCATTAATAAACACTCCAAGAGCAGTCCGATATATGGAAGATACGATGAGGTAAGTAGCACTCGGCTCCAACACGACATCTGGATTGTTCAGGCCAACCATGACACCCCAAATGAGGTCCACAACAATCGACAAGAGCGAAATGATCCATGCCATAGCGACCATACGCCCCGTATGCCCTTTGGTCATGTTCCATGCTTTTGAATAGTTCCAATTGTCATTGACGGTAATGGCCGGGTAAATAACCGCAAACCGCACTATAGGAATCATGCTTCCTACACCCATTATCAGTCCGGCAAAAACAGCCAGCACAACGCCAAACATCAAGGTATCCGGATTGTCCAATATTCCCGAAAACACGACTCCCATTAGTGGCAATCCAAAAATAACGGCGGCAATCATGGCAAGTGCGCCTATGGCGATGGTTGCCAAAAGATAGCGAAAAAAGACCATAACTGGCCGCTGAGGAAAAAAGGACGTCTGATTACGGCAGGACAAAACAGAGAAGTGTTGCAATGAAATGCTGACCAAATAGGAGCCAATAAAATATACTAACCCCACAAACGCAACGTCCAACCGGAACTCTCCCTCCGGAACATCACTCATGAGTTGCAGGCAGACATAAAGACCATTCACAGCCAGCAGGCCCAATGCAAATTTAGCGTAATAGCCGGACCGCGCATTGAGCAACAGCCACGTTTTCTTCACCGCCGCCCACATCGAGACCTTTTGCATCCACCTACTCCGCTTTTATGATTTCGAGCCAATGCCCCACTTTCACGCCCCCGGGTGCAGTGCCAGCAAGCTGCGTCACACAGGCCGAGCAGCTGGAAAGGACCACATCCGGCCCCTCCAACGCCTGCCAGCATCGGGAATTCACCTGCCCAGACAACTCCGGTGCGGAAAGACGCATGAGACCGCCGAATCCGCAACACTCCTTGCCGCTGGGAGGGAGCAAACGCTCACCCAATGCCCCTTGCAGAAGAGCAAGATCGTCGTCCACGCCCTTTGCATGACAAGGACGATGATAACCCATTTTATTCGGCGAGTTACCAGATATCATAAATAGTATAAGGTGCGCAATGATTGATAACGGAATAACGGATTCAGCCCATTCTGCGGCCTCTTGGGCATCCGTAAATTCGAAGCTCAACAGCCCGTCGCGACAAGATGAACAGAAGGTAACGACCGGCAGCCTGCCCGCTTTACGCCATATGTCGAGATTGTGTGCTTCCATGCTCGCAGCTTCTTGCGCACACCCCGCCCCCTTGAGGCCGGAACCGCAACATTGGAAGTCCGCAGGCAGAATTTCAACACCAAGCCCATCGAGCAGATATCGGGCCGAATGAAGCCAACGCTGCTGCACATAGGTGGCGGTGCAGCCTGCGAAGAGGAGCATCTTTTGCCCCCGATATGTGTCGGGAAATGCCTTTACACTGAGGAACGGCGTCAAGCCCGCTCCACCTTTCATACCAGCCAGCATTTTAAGGAACGGGCCGAACTTCTCCGGCTGAAAAGATTCTGGTATCAACTCTGCCGCTGTGGAGCTAACAGACCAAAGCTGCTTGGCGTGGGTGAGCCACGTCTTCCACAACCACGCCTTGAAATCCGGGTGCGCCCCTCGAAGCATGGCAACCATGCCGGGGACGTCCACGCCTTGGGAGCACGCGCTTTTACAGCGATGGCAACCGAGGCAAAGAGAAGTGAGCCGGGCCACGTCTTCACTGCGCAGAAGAGCTTCATCCCCATCCAGCAGTCGGACCAAATCGGCCTTGGCGCGAGGGGACAACTCTTCACGGTCCGTGGCTGCCAATAACGGGCAGACCTCCAAACACTTGCCGCACAGGATGCAGTCGCCCGCCATATTACCACCCCTTGCCGGGGTTCATAATGTTGTGAGGATCAAAAGATTGTTTGATGGACGCCATAAGCTCCATCTCCAGATCAGAGAGTTGTTCCGGCACAAAGGAGGCTTTGGTCAGCCCGGTCCCATGTTCGCCGGAGATGGTACCGCCCAAATCCACGGCCAACCGGAAGATGGCGTCTTTGGCGCGCTCGGCAGCAGCAACCTCGTCCTTGATGGCCGCGTCATGCAGCACGTTGACGTGGATATTGCCATCACCAAGATGCCCAAAACAGAGCACGGTCACTCCATACTCCCGTCCAAGGGCGTGCGCACGTTCCACAGCTTCAGCCACTTTGCTGCGCGGAACAGAAATATCTTCAGCCACTTTATCGGGCTTGATCTTATACGCCGCAGGGGAGATTCCGCGCCGCACTTCCCAGATGCGTTCTTCATCCTGGCCGCGACCAATCTCCAAAGACACAGTATCGAACGACTTGAGGGCATTGGTTAACAGCTGAACCTCGGCCTCCACGCCCGCTTCCGAGCCGTCGACCTTAAAAAGCAGTGCACCTTCCGCATTGTCGGCCAGCGGAATTTCCGCCCCGGTACGCCGCACAGCTTCAAGCGCCACCTTGTCCATGAACTCGCATGCCGAAGGGAGTACGCCCGCCTGAAAAACAGCCTGCGCCCCATCAAGCGATGAGCGCAAATCAGCAAAACCGACCAGCACGGACGCCGAGGTCTGAGGCAACGGCAGCAGCTTGACCGTAATTTCCGTGATCAAGCCAAGCGTCCCATTAGACCCCACAAAGAGTCGCGTCAGGTCCAGCCCCACCACATCCTTGTGTGCCCGGCCACCGGCCTGCAGCACTCGGCCTCCCGGCAGCACCGCTTCCACACCGAGCACCCAGTCGCGCGTCACGCCATATTTTACCGCCCGCATTCCGCCCGCGCAGGTGGCGACATTGCCGCCCACGGTGGAGATACGAACACTGGCAGGGTCCGGCGCATAAAAAAGATTCTTCTCCGCACACTTTGCCTGCAATGCCGAGGTGATGACTCCCGGTTGAACCACTGCAACGAAATCATTTTCATCCACATCAATGATGCGGTTCATCTTGAGCATGGAAACCACCACGCCGCCGCAAGACGCAACCGCCCCGCCCACGCGCCCGGTTCCACGCCCGCGACCATAAACAGGAATGCGCTCCGTATCAGCCCAACGCAAAAGCTCAACTATTTGCTCCTTGCTTTCAGGGCGAACCACAGCCCACGGCATAACCCGCTCCAAGCTTGCGTCCGCAGAAAAAGCGGCCACACCTTCGGGCGAGAGGATACAATCCTCACCGGGGAAAAGATCGGATAAAAACGCCTTGTGGGCGGCAGTCAGTGAATTGGCATACGTGGACATAGGCCGAAAGTAAGGGGGGAGGCTTAGGGTGTCAATGATGGACTAAAAAGCGCCTAGTTCATCCGTTCTGGAGGATCACCAAGCGGAGTGGCCCTATCAAAAGATTTGGCCTGACCAGTTCTGTCAAAGACCGGCACACCACGAGGAATATCGCCGGACATAATCCTGCCACGCAACTGCTCCAAAGTATCCTGACCCTGTTCAAAGGTAACAGGCTGACCATCGTTGGATCGCAGCGTCATCACCGCCACAATATCCCAGGTGGAATTCTTTGAATCGCCGATTTTGACCAACCGGGCAAAAGTCAGCCCGGGCATAGCGGGTTCATGGGCATCAAAAAGCAGTGTGCAAATGGAGTCGATACCAGTCAAATCCTGATCAGGAAAAAGCCCCCGCCCCTGCTCACCTGTCGGCATGGGAGAGACCTGCATAAAAAAGTACAAGAGATGAACCGGCTTGTCTGATGCCAGACAGGCTTCCACCATATCTTCGTAAGTGCGGAGCATGAGCTACTTATACGCTGCCAACTGGCGCGCGGTATCGCGAGCGATATCCCGGTCCTTCAGGTCCTGCTTCTTGGAGTGGACGTTCTTACCGCGGCCAAGGCCGATCTGGAGCTTGATCTTGCCTCTGGAGAGGTAAACCTTCATGGGGACCACGGTCAGCCCTTTCTGGTCGACCTTGGTTTGCAGCATTTCGATCTCGCTCTTGTGCATGAGAAGTCGACGTCGGCGGTCCGGATCGTGCTGATCGAACTGACCAGTCTGCTCATAGGGAGCGATATGCACACCCACCAAAAAGGCGGAGCCATCATGAAATGATATGTAACCGTCAGAAAAGGATATCTGACCGGCTCGCATGGATTTGACTTCAGAACCACGCAGGGAAAGGCCAGCCTCGAAGGTTTCGAGAATCTCATAGAGGCGGCGGGCCTGCTTATTGGTGGCGATGGTGCCCGGAGACACCTTCTTCTTTTTTTTCTTTCTTGCCATGGGGATATATGGGGCGCCCTAGGAAGGGGCTTCGTCGTTTTCCAAAAGCGAGGTGAAAAATGTCACTTCGTCCGGAAAATGCTTGAAAATGTTATCCATCACCAAATTATTGATGCGGCTGACAGTACGGCATTCCAGCACGTCCTTGAGCAGGATTCGGCAATCATGCATGTTGGTCTGCCTGATGATCCTCTTGATTCCGGGGATAGCCTGCGGAGTCAGAGAAAGAGAATCGATGCCCATGCCAAGCAAAATAGGAACGCAGAACGGATCAGACGCCACTTCGCCGCAAAGGGAGACTTCTATGCCTGCCTGATGGGCCGCGTCAACCACCAATTTGATGGTACGGAGGGTCGCCGGGTGAAGCGGCTGGTACAAATAGGAAACATGGTGGTTGGTCCGGTCCACGCCGATGGAGTACTGAATAAGGTCATTGGTGCCGATGGAAAAGAAGTCCACCTCATGGGCGAGGTATTCCGCAATCATCACGGCGGCGGGCAGCTCAATCATGATGCCAACAGGCATGTTGGCGTCGTATTCCACGCCTTCGCGCCTCAGTTCCGCCTTGGCCTGAGCGAGCCAAGCCTTGGCCTGACGCACTTCCTTAACCCCGGAGATCATGGGGAACATGAGCGAGACATTGCCGTAGGCTGATGCACGCAAGATGGCGCGAAGCTGCGTCTTAAACAGCTGCGGATTCTTGAGACAGAAACGGATGGCTCGCAGCCCCAGAGCAGGGTTGGTCTCGTTGAGTTCACCGTAGGAGGAAATAAATTTGTCTGCACCGAGATCGAGCGTACGGAAAATCACTTTTCGCGGCGACATGATGGACGCCAGATCGATATACTTCTCGGTCAGTTCTTCTTCGGTGGGCAGCTCGGTCCGGTTGAGATAGGCGTATTCGGTGCGGTACAACCCAACCCCCTCGCCGCCATTGTCCAGCACAGCCGCCACTTCTTCCACCAACTCGATATTGGCAAGCACCTGAACGCGAGAGCCGTCAAAGGTCTCGGCAGGCAGATGGCAGCGGCGCTTGATCTTGCGGGTGTAATCCTCGAAGAAAGCAGCGCGCTCGTTGTACTCTTCCAGCTCGGTCTCAGTGGGATTGATGACGATCTTGCCAGCAAGGCCGTCAATGACCACAAGGTCGCCGTCGCGAACATAGTCTTCGAGTTTGTCCACACCCACCAGGGCAGGGATTGCCAAAGAGCGGGCCATGATGCCGGTGTGCGAGGTCTTGCCGCCGCAGACCGTGGCAAAGCCCATGATCTTGTCCACTTCCAGTTCAACGGTATCTGCCGGACTCAGGTCGTGGGCCATGATGATGGCACGGCCTTCCATGGCGTTGATATCCGCTTCCTGGCCGATGATCTTTCCGAGCACCTTGTCTGACACCACGCGCACATCCTGCATCCGCTCCCGGATGTAGGGATCGTCGATGGCGCCAAAAGCAGCGGCCTGATCAGCCACGGCCTTTTCGAGCGCCCAGGCCGCGTTGAGGCCAAGCGTCTTGATATATTCCTCGGCTGCTCCACCCAGCTTGGGGTCCTTGAGCATGAGGATATGGGTATCGATGAGCAGACCGTAGTCCTTAAGCTCCTCCGGTACCAGTTCACGAGTGGCGGCAAGCTCTTCTTGCACCGAGGTAAAAGCATCGCGCAACAGATTGATCTCGTTGGACATAAGGTCCGAAGAGACTGTCTGACGCGGAAGGTGCGCGCGATGATTCCGGTTGACGAAAAACGCCTTGCCGATGGCTATGCCGGTGGCAACCGAAATGCCGGTGAGGATCTTGTCCGCCATGAATTACTCGTCAAATTTGTTCTTAAACAGGGTTACCAAGCCGTCCAGAGCATCGACAGCGTCATCGCCCGAAGCACGAATTTCAATAACTTCGCCCGGCCCGGCGGCCAAGGTCAGCACATCCAGGATAGACTTGGCGTCCACTTCCTGTCCGTCGTGCACCAGTTGAATCTCCGCCTCAAAAGACTGGGCCGTTTGGGCCAGCTTTCCGGCGGGACGAGCGTGTAACCCGTGATCGTTGACCACAACGACCTGCCTGGATTCTACATTATCTGGGGTTGTACCCATGCTCTGGTTATCAACCGTCATATATATACCTACTTCTTCCACCCGTTTCTATGTCTGTTTACGAACCAAAATTCAAGTTAAAGCGCATTTTTTATCAACTGCTCTACCATGGGGAAAAGATCGATAAGCGCCACAAAGGCGATAGTGGCAAAGACACGGCCCACAAGCCCGGTATGCACGAATCGACCGAAAAGCAAGAGGGCGGACACTCCAAGCACCCATTCCCACCAAGAGACAGGCCTCGGCCAGATAATTGCCCACAGGCACACCAACAAACCGGCGTTCGCATATTTAAGCCGCTGACTCCAGTTGATGAGGTCCCACCGTTTGAGTCGTTCCAGAAATTTGAACCCCTGCTGCACGCCGCAGGTGAATGTATAAAGACGGAACGCCTGGAGGCCGAGAAAAAAAATAAAACCTTCAAGGAAAGCCAGGAGATGCTGATCGAGCAACAGCAGGCAGATAGAGGACAAAGCCCAAAAGATGAGCAAACTGCCCGCAAACAGGGAATCTCCAATGGCGGACAAGGTATAGGCCGTAGTGTCCTTGACCTTGGCAAACATCTTGGGAGGGAAGCGACCAGATGCAATGGAAGATTCTACATTCAGATAAATACCCACCAGGCACGGCATCCAGAAGGAGTGAGACTGGTAGTGGCTGACATACCTTTTTCGCGCTGTCTTGAGTTCCTTGGGGTCGCTATAAATATCAGACAGTCCCGGCTGGATGGCGTACATCAGCCCGATGTTCTGCATGCCCCGCGTGTTGAACCCCGCACCGGACATGTAACAGCGCAAAAAACTGCGCATGTATGCCTTGGCGCGCGAATCCGGAGCTGCAAAAGAAAGACTGTCCATGATACGACGATCCTACCTTTGTCCGGGCAACAGATTGAACCGGGCGAGATAACGGACGCAGAGCAGTGCCACAATCACTTTTACGGCATCCCACGGAATGAACGGAACCACACCCACCAGCCATGCCTTGTAGACCGACAGATCCAGAGCGAACATAAGCCAGCCAGCGCCGACACCGTAAACCAGCAGAAGCGCCATTGAGCCAAAAGCCAGCCCCTTGCTCCACGGAATCAACTTTTCATGATGGCGGGCCAGTCCACAAACCCAGGCAGATCCCACAAAGCCAATCAAGTAGCCGCCAGTAGGCCCGAGAAGATGCCCGAGGCCGGATTTGCCACCCGAGAAAACGGGCAAACCAATGGTGCCAGCCAGAATGTAAAGCGCCACAGCCAATGCACCGTTGCGCGCGCCAAGAATGAACCCAGCCAGAAACACGAAAAAGGGCTGCATGGAAACGGGCACCGGCCCAATGGGCACAATGAGGTACGCGCCCGCACTGATCGCCGCTGCCATAAGCGCAGTCCAAACCAGACTATGGAGATCGGTCAGGGAATTATTACTCATTATTCTTCTCTCTTACTCGTTCAAACCTTCCGGGACAAGGCCAGCTTCATTAATCTCAATCAAGTCCGACTCCACGTCGCCACCAGTGGTGGTCAGATAATCCCCCACCATAAGGCCGCTTGCGCCGGAAGTGAGCAATTCCCTCTTCCGCTCCTCGCCAAACACGGTGAGCCGACCGCCGCAGATGCGCAGTGCGCGATCCGGCAGCAGAAACCGGTAGAGAGCCACAATCTTGAGCGACTCTTCCGGCGTGAGCACACCCATACCCTCAAGCGGAGTGCCGGGGATGGGGTGTAGAAAATTCATGGGCACGGACGGCACGCCCAGTTCACGAAGGAGCAAGGCCAGCTCCACCCGGTCCTCCCAGGTTTCGCCGATGCCAAAAATGCCACCCGAGCAGACATAGAGGCCTGCATTGAGACCTGCGCGCACTGCCCGCACGTCTTCTTCGTAGGCGTGTGTCGAACACATCTTCGGGAAATAGGTAGCCGAGGTTTCCAGATTGTGATGATAGCCCGCGAGTCCCGCAGCTTTCAACGCTTTTAATTGCGAGCGGTCAAGGATGCCCGGCGAAAGGTCCGGTTTTATACCGATAGCTGCCAACCCGCGCACCGCTTCGGTAAACCCTACCAGATCGGAATCCCCCACCAGCTTGCCGCTGGCCACCACTCCAAAGCGGGACACACCGTGCGCCTTGGCCTTTTCGCCAGCCGCAACAATCTCGTCCACAGGCAGAAGCGGATACTCCGGACTTTCGGCACCATGATGGCCGGATTGGGCGCAGAAGGCACAATTTTCGGAGCAGGTGCCGGACTTGGCATTGATGATGGCGCACAGAGAAAGAGTCGCGTCAAAATGCGCACTGCGAATTTCCGCAGCGCACTGCACCATCTCACCCAGCCGACCAGCAGGGAGGGCCACGAGGTATCGAATATCGGAATCAGTCAGTTCGGCCCCGGACAGGACCTTATACTGTATAGCTTTCAGGCTCATGAGGAATGCATCAAAGCATACCCTTCATCGCCTGTCCAGCAAGGACTAGCCCTCCGCCATGCCAGATGCTCTCCTGCGCCGAATCTCGCTCAACCTCCCATGTGAAAAATAGAATTTACCCAAGCTATTGACGAGAACAAAAAGAGGCGTAACGTATTTGGCGAAACAACCCACAGGAGGTTCCACGCATGTTGCTGGAATTGTACTTTGTGAGCGGCATATTACTATTTGCCGTCATCGCTTTGGCCATGGCTGCCGAACACCGTTTTGCAGGCCATTTCTTTCACAGGGAATCCATTTCCCTTCGTCTCTCTCGCCGCTTTGAGCAGGCCCACCCGGACCTTTGTGACTCGCGAGACTCCTTTTACACCTTCTTCCGCCGGGACCGACTACACACTAAATAGCCAGCCTACCGACACCAATGCAAAAGGGCTTGATGATAATCATCAAGCCCTTTTTATTGCCATTTCATACTACAAATAAAAATCAATTCCGCATGAGCGCATAAATTTCCTTGGCGGTCCAACCGGACACGCGGTCGGCCACACGGCGGGCGATTTCCTTTGGCTTGCCGCCCTCCTCTCGCTCCTCCGCAATGATGTCATGAAGCTCCTCTTCCGTGGCTTCGCCCGGTTCGCAGCCTGGACCGATGATCACAGTCAACTCGCCGCGCACATCAAGATCAATGTCTTCCAGACTCCCCAGATTCCCGCGCAGGAACTCCTCATACTCCTTGGTGAGTTCGCGGGCCACGCAGAATTCACGGTCACCCAGCATATCGTGAGCGATCTCTAACGTACCCTTCAAGCGCGATTTGCGTTCGAATAGGATCAAGGTCGCCCCAGTATCTCGGTGCGCGAGGAACAGCTTTTCGGCATGGGTTTTCTTGCGCGGCATGAAACCGAGAAAGGTATACGGCAACGGAGGCAGACCGGAAGCGGACAACGCCACCACCGGCGCGCTCGGGCCGGGAACCGGAGAAACAGGATACCCCTCGTCTCGACAGGCGCGCACAAGAGTGAACCCGGGGTCAGAAAGAAGTGGTGTACCTGCGTCAGATATGAGTGCCACGCTCAAGCCGTCTTCCAAAGATTGAAGTACCTTGGGAAGTCGCTTGTCTTCATTGTGCTCGAAAAAGGAAACAAGCCGACCATGACGCTCCAGACCCAACCGCTGAAAAAGCAATCCGGCACGGCGGGTATCCTCGGCCAGGATCACATCCGCGTCCATGAGAATATTCCGCGCACGGGGCGAAAAATCGTCCACATTGCCTAGAGGGGTGGCCACCACCCAAAGTTTGCCCATTTCACTCATTGTCTCTTCATCTCCGCCTACATCCCGGTCAGATCGAATGCGTTTTCTATATGCTCGACATCCATGGAAATCCCGGTGTCGATAACCGCTGCGAGATCGAACCGACACGGTTCATCCCACAACTCTTTCTTTGTCAAATATTGACTTGCTGCCTTCACCAGTCGCGCCTGCTTTTTACGGTCCAGCGCATCAGCCGGAGTCCCCATAGTCGTGACCGAACGTGTTTTCACTTCAACGAACACAACCGTATCACCATCCATACAGACAAGATCCAGTTCCCACTGGCGGAACCGCCAATTGCGATCCAGCACACGAAATCCTCGCTGTTCCAAATACCGGGCCGCAGCGTCTTCGCCGAGGTCGCCACGCTGCCTGGTGGTCATAATCTTTGAAAGGAATCCCATGAAGGGGAGTGATAGCACAGGGGCGGACGGCTTGCCAGCGGGGTTACTGCACCCCAATGAGTGCCTAGCCCACCGCGTCAAGTCACGAACCAGTTGAGTGCATTATGCATTGCACCGTACCAGCGGCTAATATTTGTTATCTAACATTATACTTTTTTTGAACTGTAACCAACCGGATACACACAATCTACCCAGCCCCCCTTTCACAGCCTCCCTCTTTCGGGTATGGTGCCCCATGGGAGGATTTTCATGCTCAAATATGCGATGATTGGTGGTGGTCCCGGCGCTTTTGTTGGCCAGGTTCACAGGGATGCCATCCGGTTGGGTGGCCATGCCGAACTGGTGGCTGGTTGCTTTTCCCGCGATCTGGAGAAAACCAAACAGACAGGCGCGGAACTTGGCCTCGCCGAACAACGTCTCTACGCGACCGCCGAAGAACTGGCTCGCATGGAAGCCGGAGCCATCGACTTCGCCGTGATCGTCACCTCCAACGAAGCGCACTATCCCAACGTGAAGGCGTGCCTCGAAGCGGGCATTCACGTCATGTGCGACAAGCCGTTCTCCCACACCTCCGAACAGGCTCGTGAACTGATAGAATTGGCAAAATCCAACGAACTCTACCTTGGCGTGAGTTACACCTATGCTGGCTACCCCATGGTTCGGCAGATGCGTGACATGATCCAAAATGACGCCATCGGGAAGATTCGATTCATCAATGCTGAATATCCGCAGGGATGGCTGGCCGAGTTACTGGAAAACACCGGGCACATTCAGGCTGGCTGGCGCGCGGACCCTGCTCGAAGCGGTGGAGTCCTCTCTTTGGGCGATGTGGGTACCCATGTTGAATACCTCGTGCCGCACATTACCGGACTGGCCGTCACTCGTCTGGCTGCCCGCCTCGACACGCTGGTGCCGGGCCGCACACTGGACGACAACGGCACCATCCTCACGGAATACGACAACGGCGCGTGCGGCATGTACTGGTACTCCCAAGCAGCCACAGGAATGGTCAACGGTCTCAAGATTCGCATCTTCGGCGAAAAGGGCGGTCTGGAATGGTATCAAGAAGACCCGGATGTTCTCCACCACATGCCGCTGGGTGAACCTTCCCGAAAAATTTTGCGAGGTACACCTGCCATGACGCCCGGAGCCATGGGGTACTCTCATACGCCTCCAGGTCATCCCGAAGGTTGGCTCCTGGCCTTCACCAATATTTATGACCGGTTCTGCGCCACTCTTGCTAACGGCGACACCCCGGACTTCCCCTCAGGCGAAGACGGACAGCGAGGAATCCAGTTCATCGAGGCGTGTCTGGAGAGTTCGAAAAAAGACACTGCCTGGATCGAAATGAAGTAACACCAATAAAGGGCGGCCCGGAGGTCGCCCTTTTTATTGAAATTCAAATCAGAAGAGAAGCCGCCTTCGCGAAGGGTGTTCAAAAAACCAATTGGTTAAAACAGGCTCCCCTGTTCCATCTTCTTTTCTTCTGGCTTCACACCTCGAAAAGTAAGACGGTGGTGCGGGCTGGGGCCGAGCTTCTTGATGGCGTCCATATGTGCCTTGGTGCCGTAGCCCATGTGCTTGGAAATGCCGTAGCCGGGATACCGTTTAGCGAGCTTGACCATGAGACGGTCGCGGAAGGTTTTGGCCATGATAGACGCCGCTGAAATGGCGGGGATCTTGCCATCTCCTTTGATGACATACTCCTGTGCTATTTCTACCTTGAGCGCATAGCCCGGGATGGTCTTGTTACCATCGATCTGCAAAAATTTTGGCTGCTGCTTCAACCCACGCACAGCACGCGCCATGGCCTGATAGGTCGCTTCCAGGATATTGATCTGATCAACCTCCGGCGCCCAGGCCACACCGATAGCCCAAGTCACAGCCTGCTCACGAATAAGATCATAGAGCATCTCCCGCTTGGCCGCAGTAAGCTGCTTGGAATCAGTCATCCCCGGCAAATCATACTCGGCAGGCAGAATACACGCCCCAGCCACAACTGGCCCGGCCAGACAGCCGCGTCCAGCTTCGTCCACGCCTGCGATGTCAGTGCAAATGTAGTCGGAAGAAGAAAAAAGAGAACCTTGCGTCATAGTGAAGCTGTTGTGCCCGAAATGAGAGGAGAAGGAAAGACAGAAGGAAGAAAGACCAACAAGAACGCACTAGCCCCTTTTGCCCTAACAAAGGTGAAGCAGCGCAGCGCCCTTCACCCGCCTAAAGCACTCAAACCACAAAAGCCCGGAGCAACAACGTTGCTCCGGGCTATATATCCGATCAAAGATTCTGGATTTTTCGTAGAAGTGGGTAGCTGTGGCGATGTGAGGTGATTACAGGAACGCCGCGTATTCTTCATACGCAAGAGTCTGGAATCGCCGAGCAGCGTCGCAGATGCCCGCTTATCCGAAAAATTATTCCCAGATCTGCTTGGACTTAATGCGTGCAGCCTTACCGCGCAGATTGCGGAGGTAGTAAATGCGGCTACGACGAACTTTACCTTCGGAGATGATCTCAACGCGATCAATGAAGGGGGAGTTCATGGGGAAGACACGCTCAACGCCTACGCCGTCAGAAATCTTGCGGACGGTGAAGGAAGAGTTGGTGGTACCGCGCTTGCGACGAAGAACGGCGCCCTGGAAAACCTGGATACGCTCTTTCTCGCCTTCGATGATACGGTAGTGAACCTTGACGGTGTCACCGGCCTTGAATGCGGGCATATCGAGACGAATGTGTTCGGACTCGATCTTTTTGATGATGCTGCTCATGATTATCTCCTAAAAATTAATACTCATCTCCGATGAGGCGATCCACAATAATGGCAACCGCACTTCTCACCGACAGATGGTTGTAGTCATCCAAATACCTAACGGGGCGTAATATGCCGTCTGTTTTGGAGAGGACTTCATCCGCCAGACCGTGTCCTGTTCCAAAAATCAATAAAACAGGAGAGTTGGCGAGCCATTCCTGCACATCCACATAGGTAAGCGCAGGCTTGGCTTTCTTGCGACGATCCAGTCTTGCTGAAGTGGCCGCGAGGCGGGGACATTGCCCTGTTTGAGCCTCGATGTCAAGAACCGCAGCTTCGATATCGTCAAAAACTTTTACCTTGGAAAAAGCCTCGGCCCGATCGGGATTGGCAATCGACCCGGCGCCCTCTTTCCAGTGGTTCAGAAGCTTCTCAGCCAGCGCCTTCTGATCCTCGATGGGAGTGGTGGCATAAAAGCCTCCCAGCCCATAACTCCGTGCCACCCGAGACATGTCATGCAGGTCGAGGTTGGTCACCGAGACCGCCACTTTCTCACCAAATTTATTCACAACCGGATAGTGACAGAGCGCGATATACAAATTGCGCCCCAACCGGGTGCGAGTCAGGGTGCGCAGGTAGTCGACATCCTCCACCGTCAAAGAGGCAGTGGGCAGAACATCCGGCCGGTCATCCAGAGTCGCTTCCAGTGACCGCTGGCGCCGCCACTCTTCGATCTTGCCATGGTCGCCGCTCCGCAGCACTTCCGGCACCTTCAGCCCGTCCCAGTCGTCCGGACGGGTGTAGTGCGGGTACTCCAGCAACCCGGCAGAAAAAGATTCCTCGTCGCCAGAATTGTCGTGGCCCATGAAGCCGGGGATCAGCCGCGCCACGGACTCGACAAGACACAGAGCAGCGGTTTCGCCGCCATTGAGCACGAAATCGCCCACACTGACCAGTTCAATGTCGTACAGGTCGAGCAGACGCTCGTCGATGCCCTCGTATCGGCCACAAATCAGCGTGATGTCTTCTTCTTTGGAAAGCTCGCGAGCGCGCACCTGAGTCAGCGGCTTGCCGCGTGGTGACATCATCATGATCCGTCCAGGCTTCTCGATGGAGTCCAGCGACTTGACCATGGTGTCGAGCTTGAGGAGCATACCGGGGCCGCCGCCAAAAGGCCGATCATCCACGGATTTGTGGATATCTTCAGCGTGGTGGCGAACATCCACAAAATCAAAATTCACCAGCCCGCTGGCCGTGGCTTTCTTTACCAGTCCCGTGGAAAGCGGAGACTCAAAGTAGTGCGGCAATATGGATACGAGGTGGAAATTCATGGTGTGCTCATGCTCATTGGTTGGGTTAAATCAGGATTTGAAGCCGCCTGCGGCGGAATTGTCGGGTGACTTCGCCTCCCGGCGGGCTTAAAACCGAGGGCCTTAAGAATCCCATAGGCGCCTTTCGGCGCAGCGTCTCTAAAATAATCAGCCCGCGAAGCGGCACCAAAAAGTTTTGGAGATCCTTAAGAACCTTTCTCAAAAGGTTCTTAAGCCGTCGGAGACGCCCATCGTCGAGGTATCCGCCGGAAGCTCCCTTACTCAGCCTTGGGAGCTCTGGGCTTCTTCTTGGAAGTCCTGCGCCTCGGCTTCTTTTTCTTGGGCTCTTCTGGATTCAGATAGAGATCAAGCAACCCTTCGGGCGGCTCGATGGTGATGACCTCGGCGTCGAGATCAACATCCACCACGAATTCCGGCACGGCGGGCAGCAAGATTTCCTTTTTATCATCAGCGATGATGATCCAGGTGTCCTGCGCGGGATTCTCAATGAAATTATCCAACACACCGACTTCGGTGCCGTCTTCAAGACGGACCCGACAGCCGAGCATGTCGCGAATGTAATGTTCATCCCCATCCAGCTCAGGAAGTTCATCCTCGCGAATAGAGACGGTGTAACCGCGCAAGGCATCAGCCTGGTCGCGGTCATCAACGCCATTACACTTAAGCATAACAAGGCCCTTGTGCTCCCGCCAGGATTTGACGGAATACGCTTTGGGCGGTTTGTTGCCTTTATGCAGATACAGGGCGGCAATGCTCCCGAAAAGCAACGGGGAGTCCGCATAACTTTTTATGCAGAACTCCCCGCGAATTCCGTGCGGCTTCGCCACCCCGCCGACTTCAATGAAGCCGTCAGTGGGGTGTTTAGTCATAGTGCGTTCGTTACTCGAGAATCTCCAAAACGGAGCGTTTACGAGCCTTGGTGGAGGCTGCTCCCAGCAAGGTACGCATGGCGCGGGCTGTACGGCCCTGCTTGCCAATTACCTTGCCAAGATCTTCCTTGGCCACCTTAAGCTCGAGTACCGAGGTCTGCTCGCCTTCGACTTCAGACACATGCACTTCATCCGGGTTGTCCACCAGGGACTTGGCAATGTACTCAATCATCTCTTTCAGCATGACGTCTACCTCCGGTGTCGGCGCCTCGTCTAGCGCCGTGAACTTGAGCTGCCAAATTGAGTTCCGGACTCAAAGCACAGTGCTTACTTGCCGGCTTTCTTCAGCAGGGAACGAACGGTGTTGCTAGGCTCAGCACCCTGTGCCAGCCACTTTTCGATCTTTTCCATATCAAGCTTGATATCGTTGGGTTCGACCATCGGGTTGTAGTAACCGAGGAACTCAACAGGACGTCCGTCACGACGGGTGGCGCTATCAAGAGCCACGACGCGGTAAAAAGGACGCTTCTTGGAACCCATACGAGTCAGTCTGATTTTCATAGCCATGGTAATTATACTCCCAGTAATGATTTAATACGTTTTTGCACAATAGTTTGCAAGTTGATATATGTTATAAAGAATGCCTACCGCCTTCGGGTTCGGCCAGGTCATTCTTTAATACCCTTATTTCTTCTTCTTTTTCTTCTTCTTATTCTTCTTGGCGGCTTTCTTTTTATTGCGTGCCTTCAGGGTTTTCTTGGACACGGAGTGCTTTCCACCCTCATCGTCCCCCATCCCAGGCATCCCAGGCATTCCAGGCATGCCATCCATGCCTGGCATTCCGCCCAAGGCACTCATGTCAGGCATTCCACCGCCGCCAGCAAGCCCTTTGAGCTTGCTGAGCATTCCTTTCTGCTTTTTGCCCTTGCCGCCGCCCATCATGGCCTGCATGACCTGGCTCATCTGCTTGAAGTTCTTGATGAGCACATTGACGTCGGCAACTTTCACACCGGAACCCTTGGCGATACGCTCTTTGCGGCTCTGATTGATCAGCTTGGGCTGACGGCGTTCCTTCATGGTCATGGAGGAGATGATCGCTTCGGTGCGAGCCATCTCATCTTCGGGCAGGGCATCCTGGCCCATCTGCTTCATCATGTTACCCATACCGGGAATCATTTTGAGCAGCCCTTCCATGGAACCAAGCTTCTTGATCTTCCGCATGTGACTACGGAAGTCTTCGAAGTCGAACTCCGCTTTGGCCATTTTTTCGGCCATGGCCTTGGCCTCATCCTCGTCGATCTCGGTCTGCGCCTTCTCGATGAGCGTCATCATGTCGCCCATGCCGAGGATACGCGAAGCGATACGATCCGGATGGAAAAGTTCCAACTCGGAGAGCTTTTCACCGACACCGACAAACTTAACGGACTTGCCGGTCACGGATTTGATGGACAGAGCGGCACCGCCACGGGCGTCACCGTCCATCTTGGTCAGTACAACACCGGTGATGCCAAGCTTCTCATTGAAAGACTCGGCAACGGTCACAGCGTCCTGACCGGTCATGGCATCTGCCACGAACAAAATTTCTTGCGGGTCGCATTTCTCCTTGATGTTCTTGAGCTCGTCCATCAGCTCTTCATCAATATGGAGGCGACCAGCGGTATCGAAGAGGACAAGATCGCAACCAGCCTCTTCGGCCTTTTGCATGGCGTCCTGACAAATATCCACCGGATTCATATCCGTCGTGGATGGATACACAGGAACATCCAATTGCTTGGCCAGCACAGTCAACTGGTCGATAGCTGCCGGACGATAAACGTCGGCGGGGACCAGATACGGCTTCTTGGCGTGGGTTTTCCGAAGAAAGAGGGAGATCTTACCGGAGCTGGTCGTCTTACCAGACCCCTGCAAGCCCACCATCATGATTTTGAGAGGCTTGGCATTGATGTCCAAGTCCTTCTGCTCACCACCCAGCAATTCCACCAATTCGTCGTTGACGATTTTGATAATTTGCTGGCCCGGGTCCAACCCTTTCATGACTTCTTCGCCGAGAGCGCGATCCCTTACCTGGTCGACAAATTGCTTGACGACCTTGAAGTTGACGTCTGCTTCGAGCAACGCCAAGCGGACCTCACGAAGCCCCTCTTTGACATTGTCTTCAGTGAGTTGCTTCTGGCCTTTGAATTTCTGAAAGGCATTTCCGAGTCTATCTTGCAGGCTTTCGAACAAGTATCCTATCTCCCTAAAATCTATCGGTGTCCACGCGCAAAACACCCGTCCAGCGCGGGCAAAGAGGTGGTTTGGTAAGCCAGAATCATAAGATAGTCAAGGACTGAGGCGCTACTGAACGCCGATTTAACGACCCGTCAATTCTCTAGAAAACCTCTAGAACAGACTCCCCTGACGCAAGATTTTCACCCGTTCGAGAAGGTCAGGACCATCATGCACCACCTTGTTGACCACACTTGAGACAGGCCATGCACACATCCCTTGTGAAGGGTACGGAACAAGCAACGGAGCCAGGGTTTCAGTTCTCGACACCGCGGGATCGAGCCATGTAGCCCACGCTCCCGGCCCAAGTATGACCGGCATCCGGTGATGGATGGCTTCCATTAATGTATTAGGCTCGCAAGTAAGGATGGTAACGGAATCAACTACTTCACCTGTATCATTGTCCTGCCAACGGGCCATGATCCCGGCCATGGCGAACAGATCGGTTTCAGCAACGGCAACAGCATAGGGCTGCTTGCCGGAGTCCGCGACCTTCCACTCATAAAACGCCTGCACTGGAACCAAACACCGAGCCGAGCGTACAGGATCGCGAAAAGCTGGCTTCTCGAAAACGGTCTCGCTCCGGGCATTGGCCATCTTGAAACCCACGGACGGATCCTTGGCCCAATGCGGTACAAGTCCCCATTTTCGAAATGCCATGCCGAATTGTGCCACCACCAATATTTCATGGCCGGGAGCCGTGTTGTACCGAGGGACGTACTCCTCCGGAGCCGAACACTCGAACAATTCTTCCAACCGTCTCTTTGGGGTGCCCAAAGCAAATCTTCCGCACATGCAGGCAAGGATAGAGATTTATCAATTACAAGGCTAGCCCTCATTGACAGCCCGTCTGCCAATCGACATATTACCGCTATGAAAATGTGCCGATGGTTATTGTCATTTCTATTGATGGCGCTGCTGATTGCAACCTCCCTGCCTGCCCTGGCCGCGAGAGTTACCCTTCGCATGCCCGTCTATCCAAACGGACAACACGAATTCTTTTTTGAACTCATTGAAAAGGCAATGGAAGAGGACGGGCACGACGTCAATCTAGAATCAGTCTTCAACCACCCTCATCTGCGCGAACGGGACATGCTCTTGCAAGGGGAACTGAACGTGCTGTGGCTTGTTCAGTCCCAAAAACGCGACGCCACCTACATTCCTGTCCCGGTGAAACTCACCAATGATCTCATAGGCAAACGAATCCTGCTCGTGCCCCAAGGGCATAAGAATGACTATAGAGACGTCAAAACGCTCGACGACTTTCGAAAGCTGGGAAAAGTTGCCGGACTAGGCAAAAAATGGTTCGACGTAAAGGTCTGGGATATCAATGCACTCCCCAAGACGGAGATATACGACTGGAGGCTGATATACAAAATGGTGGACATTGGAGACCGCGGCGTGGACTACTTTCCACGCGGATTCAACGAAATCCTCAGCGAGCATAACGCCAATTCGTATCTGGCCATCGAGCCGCATCTTATCCTGCAATATGACAGAGACTTTATTTTTTATGTCAGTCCCAAAACGCCGGAACTGGCACAGCTGATAGAGCGAGCCATGAAAAAAGCCGAAACCTCCGGCCTCATCGTCCGGCTTGTACACGAGCATTGGGCCAACAACTTCAAGGTACTCAAGCCAGAGACACGCACACTCATCCACATGGCAACACCGAAGTAGCCCCCGTTGCGGTCAACGCCTGTTTATGCCAATACTTTATAGTACTTGGGAGACAGGCAATGCACACATACAATAAATCGTCCCTAAAAGGGATCGCCCTCACACATTTCGTACCCTGCATTTTCGCGGGAGTATTTCTGCTGTACGTAATGAATGGCGTGCTGCCAGCCGGAACTATCTCCGGGCTGGTGGGCTCCATGTTCACGGTCATGGATTACATCGTGGCTCTGATCTTGGGCCTGCTCATAGCCGGAGCAGTGGTGACGTATCACCTCTATCGCAATCGACGACTCGCCCAAGTCAAAGATGCGTCAAGAGCACCTAGTGACAAGCGGCACATCCGCCTAGCAGCCTTGGTCGGATTCACTGCCGGGGCCGCTAACATCATGCTCCTGCTCCACACCGAAGGCATCATCCTGCTCACAGTGCTAGTACTTTTCATCCTCTATCTGCACCTGAAGCTGTTTGCCCACAACATTATCTCCATGCTCCACCCCGATTCCGTGGCAACATGGGCAGACGTCTCCGAACTCGCCCGTATCTATTTGACCATGCTGACCGGATTCACACTCATTAACGCCACCCTCGAAGGGCTACACAAAATTGCAGGCACTCCCCTGCCCTTCGGTTTTTTCGAAAAGGGCGACCTTTTTCTCAATTCCCTTTATTACACAGTGGTAACAATGACCACGCTGGGCTATGGTGACATAGTACCCAAAACATGGGACGCCAAACTCCTGATCATCGGTCAGTGTCTGGTAAGTTACGTCATGTTCGCTCTGGTCATCGGCATCATTACTCGTGGCGTGATCCCCGCCCGAGACAAGAAGGAATAAGCAAATATGGACCCCTTGATCATCATACTTGCCTTTGGTTTCGGATATTTTGTAAGCCTCGTCAGGCTGCCGCCTATGGTGGGCTATCTCGTGGCCGGCTTTGCCATGTCCACCTTGGGATACGAGGCCGGAAGCGTGCTCAAGGAAGTAGCGGACATCGGCGTCACCATCCTACTTTTCACTATTGGTCTCAAGCTCAATGTTCGCGATCTGCTCCGCCCTGAGGTCTGGGCTGGAGCCTCCCTCCACATGCTCATCACCGTGGCCGTATTTGCGGCAGGCATCATGGGCCTCACATCCACCGGTCTGACGCTGTTTGCTGATCTGGATTGGACTTCAGCGCTGCTTATCGCTTTTGCCTTGAGTTTTTCATCCACGGTCTTTGCGGTTAAAATCCTCGAAGAAAGCGGACGCTCAAACTCATTGAACGGGATCACAGCCATCGGCGTCCTCATCATGCAGGACATCTTCGCAGTTCTCTTCCTGACATTATCCACCGGCAAACTCCCATCCCCCTGGGCTATTGCCATCCTTGCCGGGCTACCACTGGCACGATGGGTTTTCATGCGCATGATGAACCGCATGGGCCATGGCGAATTGCAAGTGCTTTTCGGGTTTTTCCTCGCCTTTGTCATTGGCGCAGCCGCCTTTGAGGTGGTGGGGCTGAAAGCTGATTTGGGAGCACTGATAGTAGGCATGTTGCTCGCACCCCATGCTCGTGCGGGCGAAATGGCCAAGTCCCTCATGAACATCAAGGACTTTCTGCTGGTAGGCTTCTTTCTGGAAATCGGTCTCAACGGTCTGCCGACCATGCCTATTTTGGGTGCAGCCCTTATCCTGGTGGCTGTTCTGCCACTCAAGATCGGACTCTTTTTTCTGCTCTTCACGCGGTTCAAGCTCAAAGCACGCACCTCGCTCATCACTTCCTTCAACCTTGCCAACTATTCAGAATTCGGTCTCATTGTTGGTGGCTTGGCCGTAGCCTCTGGCTGGCTCACCGGCGACTGGCTCCTCACCATTGCCGTGGCCCTTTCCATCTCCTTCGTTATTGCCGCCCCCCTCAACCGCAAAGCTGACTGCCTCTTTGACATAATACGCGCACCACTCCTCAAATGGCAGGCCGAAGAACGTCACCCCGACGAAGAGGCTCTTGAAGCAGGAAGATGGGAGATCATCGTCATCGGCATGGGCCGCATCGGTGTAGGAACCTATGACTATTTCACGCAGAAGTACGGTCCGGTCGTTCTAGGACTAGACTTTTGCGCCGACACCGTAGACGCCCATCTGGAAGCCGGCCGACAGGTGGCCTTGGCAGACATAACCGACCCTGATTTTTGGCGTAAATTACCGGAAACAGATCACAGAGCCAAGCTCGTGGTTCTAACCATGAACAATATTGAGTCCCAAATCTACGCCGCTCAAAAAGCGCGAGAGCTGGGCTATGAGGGAGAGATTGCAGCAGTGGCACACTATGATGATGAAGTGCAGATGCTACAGGAGGCCGGTGTGAATACCGCTCACAATGTATTTACCGAAGCAGGTTTTGGTCTTGCCTCTCACATCGATGAAGAAGTCGACCTTTCAAAAATTGAATCCATGCTGCCCCCTGAGAAATCTGAGGCATAACCAACAAAATACAACCGCCCTCGGTCGATTTTATTGACGACCTATTGTTCTGGCGATTTCAACTTGCTGAGAGCCAGATCAAACAGCTCCACATCCCCGAGCACGGTCTCCACCGCCTTTTCCAGTGCTTCGGGCATGGGTGATCCGTCAAAAGCGCTATACAGCACTTCCGGGTCCAGCCCCTCTGCCTCGGCAATGATGCGCAACTGTTCGCGTAGCTTCTCGTCCATGGCTCCACCCTACTGAACCGGGCAACCTTACGCAACAAAAAGCCCTGCTCCGATAACCGGAACAGGGCTTAACAGTCTTATCTTGGCGAGACTTAGAAATCGTAGTCAAAGGAATCGACTACGCTCTTGGTGCGGGCCTTGGAAGCGGCCATACGAGCCTGGAGGTCCACGACATACTGATCAAGGTCAAGCTGGATCTTGGCGACGCCGGTATCCATGGCAGCCTTGGCAACAGCCGGGGCCAGCCAGGTCAGAACGCGCGGATCAAGCGGCTTGGGAATGATGTAATCAATGCCGTATTCCAGCTTCTCCACGTCGTATGCGTCGCAGATGTCCTGAGCCACGGATTCCTTGGCAAGCTTGGCCAGGGCTTCGGCAGCGGCAAGCTTCATCTCTTCATTGATCGCCGTGGCGCGACAATCGAGAGCGCCTCGGAAAATAAAGGGGAAGCCGAGAACGTTGTTCACCTGATTGGGGAAGTCGGAACGCCCGGTGCCCATGACGATGTCAGGACGTACTTCCTTGACTTCCGGGTAGGAAATCTCGGGGTCGGGATTGGCGCAAGCAAAAATGATGGCGTTGTCAGCCATGGTTTTGACCATGTCCTGATTGATGGCACCCTTGACGGAGAGGCCGAGGAACATGTCCGCGCCCACCATGCAGTCAGCCAGAGAGCCGGCGTCTTCGGCCTGAGCGTATCCCTGTTTGAATTCATTGAGGCCTTCACGTCCGGCGTGAATCAGACCGCGCGAATCAAACATGAAGACATTTTCCCGTTTCACGCCCATGTGGACGTACAGGTCGGAGCAGGCAATGGCTGCAGCGCCAGCACCCGAAACAACGACCTTGATCTCTTCGATCTTCTTGCCGGAGATTTCAAGAGCGTTGATGATACCGGCGGCAGAGATAATGGCCGTGCCGTGCTGGTCATCATGGAAGACCGGGATATTCATTTCTTCTTTGAGACGGCGTTCGATTTCAAAACACTCGGGAGCCTTGATATCTTCAAGGTTGATGCCGCCGAAAGTAGGTTCAAGCATCTTGCAGAAGGAAACCACTTCATCGGGAGTGGTGGCGTTGATGTTGAGGTCATAGACATCCACATCGGAAAAAATTTTGAACAGAACGCCCTTGCCTTCCATAACCGGCTTACCGGCTTCCGGGCCGATATTGCCCAGCCCCAAGACTGCGGTGCCGTTGGAGACCACGGCCACAAGATTACCCTTGTTGGTGTACTCGTAGACATCTTCTGTATTGGCATGAATAGCGCGGCAGGCATCGGCAACGCCCGGGCTATAGGCCATGGACAGGTGCTTCTGGTTGTCACACGGCTTGATGGAGATGACCTCCAGCTTACCCTTACGCTTGTCTGCGTGGTATTTCAGCGCTTCCTCTTTCGTGAACAGTGCCATTATCCGGCCTCCCTTCTATATTCTGTTCTGAAATTATGACCGCTTGAGCGGAATCCTTGTGGTACGGGTGTTTCCCAATCGTCGTCAAGAAGAAACCCCCGCGCATGCCAACACTTCCCGGCAAATATATCGGGCTTATACACGACTCCTAATTGACCGTCCAATCAAAAGGTTTGTCGAGTCGGTGAAGAGGCGAATTTACAAGACCGGAGACCTATGGATGAAGAGAGGGAGGCACTTGCACCCCGCGCTCGTCCCAGAAGGTCGCCGCGCCTGGATGCAGAGGGATGGAGACACCGCGCACGCCGCCTTCCACCGTCATCTTGCTGGCCGCTTTGTGAGACGCTCGCATGGATTCCAAGTTTTCCTTGCAATAGATGGAACACAGGGAGTTGTAGACAACTTCCTCGTCTACATCAGCGTTAGCGCACCACACAGCTATATCCTGAAAAGTAGAAACCGGCTTGCCCAGTCCTGCATAGGTCCCGACCGGGATATCTGCTCTGGAATAAAACGGATACACTTCATAAAAACCGGACGCCAGCGCCTCCTGGTGTAAGTCGAGTAATTGGATTCCAACCTTGGAGACATCAACAATGGAGGCATTGGGATACCCCACCAGTGTCCAGAAAGCATCCAGCTTACCCGCTTGAAAACTAGCCGAAGCTTCGGAATAGCCTTGGTTCACGATTTCCATTTTGTTCCACAGTCCAAGGTGCTTGAGGAATCGCTTGGCAGACAGGGCCGCTCCAGAACCGGGATTGCCAACGGCCACTCGTTTACCGACCAGATCGCGGACAGATGCAATACCGGAATTTTCACGGACCACCAATTGAGCTGGCGCACCATAGAGAAAGGCCAGAGCGCGGACATTGTCGAAACTACAATCAAGGAAAGGCAGCTGAGACTTCCGCCCAAGAAAGGCGTCCCCGCCATACACTATGGCCATGTCCACGGTTCGGTCATCAAGATTGCAAAGGTTATCCAGCGACCCGCCAGACCCTACGGCTGTGATGGAAATAGAATTATGAAATGAACCGATGATGGAGGCCATCTTGTGCGCAAAAAAATTAAATGTTCCGCCCGCAGGCCCACCGCCGAAGACCAAAGTACTGTTGGAGGGCGACGCCGCTCCCTTATCAACCAGAGCCGCTTCTTCTGAGGAGCAAGCGGCCAGAAGCAGACACAAACAGAGCAAAAACGCAATATGAGGACGGACCAGGTGCTGCATAGTATCTCCGTACATAGCAATCAATTATGGTCCAACATATCTCTGCAGTAACTCCCAGGGTATTATAATAATGCAAAAAAAGAGGCCCGGACAAGCCGGGCCTCCATTGTAATCAAGAAGGTATATGTCTAGGCAGCAGCGCTACCGAAGCCAAGCATACGCTTGAGCGGCGCAAACCAGATGCCGGACAGGAACCAGGCATACATATAGACACAAGCCACAATAATGGAGAACCACATGGCGATCTGCAAGGGAGCAGCGTCCAGCGAGAACGCCGGGACATACGCGAACAGGAACGGAGCCAGGTACAGGAACTTGGCGAACTTGAACGACGTGAATGCGGTTTTCCACATGTTGGCCTTGGCAATGGTCGCGCCTGCAAAGGCAGCGATGCACACCGGCGGCGTGATATTGGAATCCTGCGAGAGCCAGTACACAATCATGTGAGCAGCCACTTCGTTGACGCCAAGATGCGTCAATGCCGGGACAGCCACAACTGCGGTGATCAGGTAAGCGGCGGTGACCGGCACCCCCATTCCGAGCACCAGAGATGCCAGAGCGATGAGCAGGATCGTTGCCACAAGTGAACCATGAGCCAACTCGATGACGATATCAGCAAAGGTCAGAACCAGACCGGAATAGGTCAGCACGCCGATGATGATGCCGATGACGCCAACTGTAGCGCCGATCTTCAGCGAATTGATGGTCCCCTCACGCGCTGCCTGAACAAACTGGTTCAGTTCGCCCTTCATACCGTCAACCGTCTGGCGGCGATAGGCATACAAGGCTGCGGCAGCGATAAGGCCGTAGAGCAGCAGGATGCGGCCCGACAGGAATGGCTTCACGGCCAATACGGCTTCCTTGCCACCCGCTACGCCTATCAACTTGATGATCCAGGGACACAGGACCATAAAGCCCATAATGCACAACAGGGTCGGATCGATCTGATTGCCCTTATCCTTGAAGGAAAGCCCAATACAGAGCGCCAAGCCCACGATGGCAGAGTAGCCCGGAGAGTAACCGGCCAGCATGAAGATGGTGATACCTACCAGCGGCAGAGTATAGAGCCACTCCTTCTTCAGGATTTCCATGGCCGAGTATTTGAATTTTTCACCCACAACATTGTTCTTCTTGGCCTCGTAATGAACCATGACAAAGACTGAGAAGAAGTACATGACCGCCGGGAAAAGAGCGACCAGCATGATGTGGGAGTAAGGAAGACCCGTCATTTCCGCCATGATGAAACCACCTGCGCCCATGATTGGGGGCATGAACATGCCACCAATGGATGCTGCGGGCTCAATACCACCGGCCACATGAGGCTTAAAGCCAGCCTTCTTCATCATGGGGATGGTGAAGGCTCCGGTGGACACGGTGTTGGCGATGGCCGAGCCCGAGATGGACCCGAACAGACCGGATGCGATGACCGACACTTTGGCAGGGCCACCAATCTTGTGACCGACAGCCGCCAGAGGCCAATCGATAAAGAACTTCTGCGCGCCACATCGTTCCAAAAACGCGCCAAAGAGCACGAACAGGATGATGTAGGTTGCCAGCACGTTGGCCATGATGCCGAACACACCGTCAGATCGATAGAAAATGGAAGTACAGAGTTCCGGGAACGTGGCACCCGCATGGGCGACAAGTTCCGGCATCTGCTCTCCAAACATGCCGAAGCCGAGCATGGCGACGCCGATGACAACAAAGACGTTACCGACCACACGACGGGCCAGTTCAACGCCGATGAGCACGCCCACCATGGCCATCCACTGATCCAACTCGGTTTCAATACCCGTACGGTAGTTGATGGCTTCGAAATTTAAAATCCAGTAGCCCACGGTGACAATGGATGCCGCCATGAACAGGTAGTCCAGAAGGCGGAAAATGCCCCTGGATTGGTAGAGCATGAAAACGAGGACATACGTAATGATGACGTAAACCCCGCGGTGAAACTGTGTGGCTGCCGGTTCAAAAATGGCGGACCAGCAATAAAACAGGACCATGCCAACCGACAGAAAATCAAAAATGAATTGTTCAATCTTACTTAATTTATCGTACACTGTAGCTCTCGCGTCAGCCCCTACCGGGGCGCTAGAAACCCAACCCCATCGTCATGCCCGACATCAAAGCCGAAGGTGAAGACCCGAATCGTAAACAGGCCAACCGCTCATGCGACAGAATTCATGAAACAAGGGGTTAATTGGTCGGTCAAGCAAATCACAGGACCTGAATTCCCGACCACCGATGAATACCGGACGGACCATAAGTCCGCCCGGTTTGATTGTACGCGAAGAGGAATCTACTTGAGAACACCCTTTTCTTTCCAGAACTTGACTGCGCCGGGATGCAGGGGAATGACGTTGGGGTCAATACCCTTGATGCCGTTGGCGACGGACATGTCCTTAAAGGTCTTCTTCTGAGACAACATGTGAGCCAGACCTTCGTCGGACCAGACGGCCTTCAAAAGTTCGTAGACGTGATCTGCGGACACCTTGGAGTTGGCAACCAGCAGAGCGGAGTCAAAGAAGGAAGGAGTGTCCTGTTCCACGCCACGGTAGGTACCGGCGGGGACGGACAGTTTGCCGAAGTAAGGGTACTTCTCGAAGTAACCGGAAGCCTTGGCGTCTGCGGCCAGGTCAACCAGTTCGATATCATTGGTCTGGGCAGCCATGATGACAGCGCCGGACGGGAAGGCAGTAAACAACCAGAAAGCGTCGAGCTGCTCATTACCAAAGGCCTGAGCGGCGTCGTTGTAACCCATGGCGTTACGTTGGATTTTGTCCCACACACCCAGATGGCTGAAGAAAAGTTCACAGTTGGCAAATGCGCCGGAACCAGCGTTACCCACGCCGACTTTCTTGCCTTCCAGATCCTTGACGGACTTGATGCCAGAGCCTTTGCGGACGACCAGCTGAGCGGGGGCACCATAAAGGTAACCGACTGCCATGACGTCTTCATATTTACGCGGGTCGTTCTTCATCTGGCTGGTGCGACCAAGGAAGACGTGACCAGCATACACAGTGGAAAAAGCCACACGGCCTTTATTGGTGGTGCGAAGATTCTCTACAGAACCGCCGGAAGACTGGGCCTTGATAGAAAAATCGGGGTTGCTCTTAATGGGACCGAAGACCTGAATGCCGTTAGCAACAACCTGGAAAGTGCCGCCAGCGGGGCCACCGCCGAAGACATAGCGCTTTTTGGCCTGGGCAGAGAAGGAGAAGCCGAGAACTACGGCAAGTGCCAAGACCAGGATCAAAATCCGTTTCATATTTCCTCCTAGGGAACCGCAAAAGGGTTAGTGTGGACCGCAACTATTTTACCGTTTGGTAAAAACACCCCGAAGGAAGATAGTACTCCATTCGGTCTCATCTTGTGGCACAGAACCACTTTTTTTTCAACGAATTTTTCATTTCAACAGCCTGTCACACGTTGATTTTATTAGCGTTTTAATATCATTATCTTTTTTGACCGACTGATCAATGAATCAGTTTTTTACCGCTTTTTTTCGCATCTTTTAAACCCCCACTCCATTCATGCGCTCTCCGCTCTCTGGAAAGAACTAAAACCTGCGAAACTACGCCCCTTCCGCAGAACCTTCACTCCTTTTCACTAAAACCAAGACATTCTACTCTTTGCACTCATCACATGCACACTTGTTGATAGCGCTCAACTTTCACTATGTTTGAAGATGAGCATATGGTAACGAAAAGGCATGTTGAAAAAAATAATGGCCGCTACTGCCATCCTTATCGCGACCGTGTTAATTTCACCCACTCATGCCAATGAGCCCGTTTCCTTGGTCACAGGCGAATGGCCACCATACTTTTCCGAAGCGTTTAAACACGGAGGCTTCGGCACACGAGTTTGCACTGAGGCCTTCTCTCTGGCTGAAGTGGAAACTATCTACACCTATCGTCCCTGGAAACGGGGCTATGAAGCTATGCTGCACGGCGAATTCGAAGGATCTGTGGCGTGGCGCCGCTCTCCCGAACGAGAGAGATTATTCTATTTCAGCGACCCCATATTCTCTGACAAAACGGTCTTTTTTTATCGCAAAGGGCTGACATTCGACTGGGAAATGATTGAAGATGTAGGCCACCTGATCATAGGTGGCACAGAAGGGTATCTTCTTACTGAAGAACTGGCCCCGATCATCAAAAAAAACAAGGGCGGGAAGCTGGAACTAGCTGCAAACGACACAGCCAATTTCAACAAACTTATCAGAGGACGTATCGATATCTTTGCCTGCTCGGAGAGCGTGGGCCGCTATCTGCTGCAAACACAATTCAAGCCTGATGAGGCTGTTATGGTGGAGATCCATCCCCGCCAGGTTCACACTGGAAACCTCCATTTGATCATCCCCAAAACTCACCCCAAAGGTGAAGCCTTGATTCGGAAATTTAACGAAGGCTTGATTAAGCTGCGACAAAGTGGACGCTATGATCTACTCCTCCGCCAGTCCAACCGAGGCGATTATCTGCCAGAATTTTATCGCCTGCAGCAAAAGCAATAAGGATGACCAGGTCTGATCCTTCCTGGTAACGCCCTCTCGGCCCGTCTTCCCGAAAAAACACCCAAGCCAGAGACCGACTCCCCCCATTAACCGTCTTTACATCTGCGCCACACCCGGCTAAATGGCGGGCGTCTGCACTAACGGACATCGACCAACCTGGAGGAAAAATGCTCGACGATCTCGCCGTGGTCCTGTTTCGGCCTAAGTACCCGGAAAACATTGGCAGTGCCGCCCGCGCATGCCTGAATATGGGGGTAGAAAACCTCATCATCGTGGACCCATATAATTTTGATATAGACAAAGCACGTCCTCTGGCCACCGCTCACGCCAAGCACATATTGGAGTCCGCCCGCATCGTGGAAACACTGCCCGAAGCCCTTGAAGGCTTTACTGCGGCTTATGGCACTACAGCCCGCACCGGCGGTTGGCGCAAAGGTATAATGTCTCCCTCCACCATGGCAGACGTGGTCGATGAACGCCTCCGGTCCGGCGGTAAAGTCGCCATCGTATTCGGCCCCGAAGACAGAGGCCTGACCAACGAGGAGACAACACTCTGCTCCGGCCTCATGACCATCCCCACCAGCCGGGAAGGCTCCTCTCTCAATCTGGCTCAAGCTGTGGTCGTGGTCCTCTACGAATGTTTCAAGAGATCCTTCGACAAGCCGTATATGGCGGACGGCCCGTCCCAGGCACGCCGCACAACGGTCCAGGAACAGGAAGCCCTTTTTTCCAATCTTCAGGAGTCCCTGCTCGCCATCAATTTTCTCAAGGCCGACAACCCGGACTACTGGATGCTTCCAGTCCGCCGCTTCTTTGCCAAGATTAATTTACGACGAAATGAATTCAATTTACTCATGGGGTTCTGCCGCCAGGTACAATGGTTTGTACGAACGTATGGACCAGATAAGAAAAACTAAAAAAAGGGCCGCTCCAACTGGAGCGGCCCTTTTCATTCTCATATAAATTGCAACTACTGTTCATCCCCAAACGGAATTTGCAGTGCGGTGAGTCTTTCGGAAAGCATGGCAGCCTTCTTGGCTTCCACAAAGGTGAGAATTTCACCCGCCTGGCGCCCGCGCATTCCTGACAAAACCTTGACGGCCAAGCTCGTGTCCATGGACTGAAGAATCTCGGCGGCCTTCTTGGCCTTGGTATTGGAAATCATATCCACAAGCTGTTTGACGCGCTTGTCCTTAACAACCTTGGCATCGTCGAGCATCTCGCGAATTTCGGCATGCATCTTTTCCACACGAACAGCCTCGGCCTTGATGTTGGCCTCCAACTCACGCAGAGTGCGCTCTTTTATTGCCAGCTCCTCTTCCTTGCGCTTGAGGGCCTTCCACTCTTCAGGCAGGTCCTTCTCGGTACGCACATCATCGGCACTCTTATCCGCCGATGCTTCCGACTTCTCAGTACGGTTGGCATCGGAATCAGCAGCGTCGGCAATGGGTGTGTTGGTTGGCTTGTCTCCCTCAGCTGCCACAGCAACGCTGGGCATTACTTCAGGGATGACGGTCTCCACCACTTTGAGTGTCACAGAATCGACGCTCACCATGCCGAACACGACGAGCTTTAAAAGGGCCAGAAATACGAGACTGGCGAGGACTCTAGAAATCTTTAGATTTGTACCGAATCGTTGCCATTTCGTCGTTTTCTTTCTCTTCCCGGGCGCTTTCTTCTTCATGGTGCTTCTTGGCTTGAGTTTGCTTCAGCTTCTCCAGGAGCTTCTTGTCCCTGGAGCGTTCTATCGCTTGCTGCCGGAATCTATGCAAATTGAGTTCCAACTCACTCAATTTATACCGAGCCTGAGAGAGGTCCTGTTCCAGCGCATCCTTGTATTGCCGCCACAGCCACATATCATTGGCGGATTTCTGCGATTCAACTTCCTTGACCATATGCCCAGCCAGCTGGTTGTTAAGGTTCTCCACAACACCGAGCTGAGCGTCATAATTCCGTTGCGCAGCGGAAAGCTCGGCCTTAGCCTGCTCCTCCAACTGAGAGCGGTAGTCCAGAACCTTTTCGAGCTTAAATGAAAATTGCTTGGCCATGCTTACCTAATTGCCACGCCCGCAGAGGGCAGGCAAGCTACTTCGAGAGAGGGGTTCCAGCCAGGCCACAGTAGCCTTCTTCCTTGGAATCGTCAGTCCAGCGCCACATCATGCACATGGTGCCCTGGCACATCTTCATCTTGTCGTCACTGGTCTTCAGCAGCGGACAGAACTTGAATTTAGCATCGCTTTCACTAGTTTGCATGGTCACTCCTTGAATGAAATAAAACGGCGCACTGCCTTATGCAGTGCGCCGTCAATATATCGTTGTTCAGCCGTCTTGGCTAGCTACTTGGCAGCCGTGGAGCTTCCCATGTCGATGAGCGTCTCCATGCCGAGCATGGATTTAAGCTTCTCCAAGTACATTGTATAGCGACGGGCGCGATCATCCAGCACTTTGCCATATCCACCATCGGCGATGACTTTAGCGTATGAACGCTTCTTGAGCTTCGGATCACTCTTGAATTTTTGCTCGAAATTCTTGGAGTACTGCTCGATGAGGGTGTCTATCTGCGGCTTGGTCATGGCAGTGACTTCATTCATACCTGCAGCAATTTGCTCTGGAGTGAGGGTAGAACCGGTCAGCACCTTTTCCATGCTACGAGCGTAGCGCATGATACCTTCGTAAATGTGCTTGCGCTTAACCACATTCATGCCGGACCAGCCAGCCTTGAGCCACTTGTAAAGAAACAGTGTGGACTGCTTGGCTTCACCATTCTGCTCCACAAAGACCAGAACAGAAGCGGAATTGTACATGTATGTATCCATCCAGCTGATCAAGCCCTTGTTGAGGCCTTCGATGCCGGAATAGAAATAGTCCCACTCCTTATCATTGATGATAGCCCCTTTGCGGCCCACATCAGATTCACCATCCTGCAGGGAGACAGAGACCAGAACACGCTTGCCCTCGTATTTCAACAGTACGATGAGTCGGTCGAGGTCATAGGCAAAGTATGCTTCACCAAATGAATCAGGTGTGCAGGACTCGAATTCCCGGCCACGAGTCAATACCGGCTTTTCGTAATTGTCCCACTCCTCCCACAGAGGGGTGGCGCGTTTCATGAACTCACTGTCATCATACCAGTTGGAGAATCGCAGTGTAGCCGGAGAAAGCAGAAAACTCGGGATATCCGTATTGTAGAAATACCGCATGATCGTGTCGAGATCAGCATTCAAAGTATGCCTCAGACACACGCCATTTCCGTTGAATCGGTTAGCCGGGGCAATATCCTTAGGATCAGAATTATCGTTGCCAACCATGTTGAGCATGGCGTCGATTTTGGAGGGATCAAACTTGGCAGAAGGATCACTCAGCAAAGTGAACAGGTGGTCGATACTAGCTTCAACAGTCTTGTCCAAAGGAGCCGGGTCACTGGCAAGCTTGGGAACCACCAAGTCAGACTGGGACTCTTCATCATCGGCCATGGCCGAAGAGGCAAAAACAAGAGTGGCACAAACAATCAAGCCCATTGCAAGAGAGAAAGAGGAAGCACGCGCCATTCCAAAAAATGTATTTAATTTCATATATATATAAGAGTTCCTGCCCGCATTTAAACAAACGGGACGTTATTCGTTGTGGGGAAATTCCGTTCTAGTAATCTTATGCAACTTTAGCAAGCACAATGTGTCATTATAACGGGACACACCAGCTATCTAATTTTTCAGGACTTTTTCTTAAAGTCCAGAAGTTCCGCCCGGTTAACCGCCTTACTTCCGAAAAGACTTCGCACGGCATCCACGGCCCGATCCAGCTCGCTGGTTTCCTCCAGAGTACGGGGTGCATCCTCAAAAAGGTTCACCTGCCGCGTCCGGCCATCGAAGTTGGAAACGCCAACACCGATGAGCCGCACGGCACGACGCAATTCAAGCTGGGCCAAAAGTTTACACGCGGTATCAAAGACAAGGGAGGTGCTGTCTGTGCGCGAATCCAGAGACAGGGACCGGGTGATCTGCTTGAAGTCCGCGAACTTGACCTTGAGAGTAACTGTACGCCCTTTGTACCCGTGCCGCCGCAGGTCCGCGCCCACACGTTCGGACTGGGAGAGGAGCCATTTTTTCAACACACCTCTGTCCGAGGTGTCCTCATGAAATGTGTTCTCGGCACTGCAGCTCTTGGCTCCCGAAGAGACGACCACGCCGTTGGGGTCAATGCCCCGGGCCCGATCATGAAGCGCACCACCGTATTTGCCGATCCGCTCAGTCCAAAAAATTCGGTCATATTTCAGCACGTCGCCACAGGTATAAACGCGAAGCCCATTCAGGATATCCACCAGCTTCTTGCCCACACCAGGAATTTTCTTAACAGGCAAATCTCGCAGAAAAGTATCCACTTCGCCAGGATGAATGATGAACATGCCGTTGGGTTTGTCCATGTCCGAAGCGATCTTGGCCAAAAAGCGGACAGGCGCCGCGCCTACGGAACAGGTCAACCCGGTGACTTCCACCATCCGCGCCTTGATCATTCGCCCCACCTCATCGATGGGACCAAAGAGCCGCTCCAACCCTGTACCGTCCAGATACGCCTCGTCCACGCTCGCCTGCTCCACAGTAGGAGAGAACTCTGCCAGCACGCCCATGGCCATGCGGGAGATTTCCTTGTACCGCTTCATACGCCCGGGCACGAGGATGATATTTGGGCAAAGCTGCCGTGCCTTGACCACAGACATGGCCGAATGCACGCCAAACTTGCGCACCTCATAGCTGGCCGCTGACACCACGCCCCGATCCGAGGAGCCGCCCACAGCCACAGGCTTACCCCGCAACTCAGGGAAATCGAGCTGTTCTACGGAAGCGAAGAAGGCGTCCATATCAATATGAAGAATCCAGGGTTGCATTAAGGGTGAGTTTAATCGGGAGTGTTCGATTTGAAAAGAAGAAAGAGTCATCCCCCGATCTCCCGGCTTTCACAAAAGAATGGATCAGCGCCACGCCTCTTTCATACGCATAAAGGTTTCCGAGAGTGGTGCAGCTGCAAGGCGAAAGGGTTCGAGTTTACCGCAGCCGTATCTTAATACGGCGAGGATAGACTCAACCTTTTCAACACAGCAGATGTGCCACTCTCGGAAGCCGACGTCCAAAGGACGTGCGGCGGCCTTCCTTTTTGCTCCCACCTAAAGTAAGTACCCCGACATGCCCCGCATAAAACTAACCATCGCTTACGACGGCACTCAATTCGCAGGTTGGCAACTCCAGCCCAATGACCGAACCGTGCAAGGTGAGCTGGAAGCCGCCCTAGGCCAAATCCTTGGCACGCCGCCGCGCATCCACGGCTCTGGCCGCACCGATTCCGGCGTTCACGCCATGGGACAAGTCGCCCACTTCGACTGCCCGGAAAACCGGGCAGACATCCCATGGCAACGCGCTCTCAACGCCATCATGCCCAAAGATGTCCGGGTCCTCGACGCCGAAACGGTGAATGAAGAATTCCACGCCCGCTATTCGGCCAAAGGAAAAACATACGAATACGTGCTGTGGCATAACCGCGACTTCTGCCTCCCCCAACGCCGACATCACGTCTGGCCCTGTGGCCCGGTGGATTTCGACCTGATGGAACAAGCCGCCACCCTCTTGCTGGGTGAACATGACTTCGCCGCATTCCAAAACGTGGGCACCCCTGTCAAATCAACAGTACGCACCATCACCGACATCTCGCGCCACCCCGGCCTCACTGACTATGAAAGCGTATGGCAATTCACAGCCAACGGCTTTCTCAAGCAGATGGTTCGCAACCTCGTAGGCTGCCTCGTTGAAGTCGGACGCGGCAAATTGTCGCCAGAACAGGCAAAGGAAATCCTTGAGGGAAAAGACCGATGTAAAGGTCCGGCCACGGCTCCGCCGCAGGGCTTGAGCCTCATGAAAGTGGATTATTCTGACTAGCGACTTTAGCCGATCAACGACAGGGCCATTCTGGGTAGAGAATTGGCCTGAGAGAGCATGGAGATCGCAGCCTGAGTGAGTATCTGATTCTTGACAAAGTTGGTCATCTCTTTGGCTACATCCACATCTGAAATACGGGATTCCGCAGCCTGAAGATTCTCGGCCTGAATCTCCAATGCCGTGATGGTATTCTCCAGACGATTCTGCAACGAACCGAGATTCGCACGAATCTTGTCCTTGGAGATGATGGCATTATTCAGCGGATCGAGCGCTTCCTGCGCGCGCTCCTGAGTATCGACATGGCTACCGGGCGGCGTAGTAACGTCAGTAACAACAAGACCACCTTCGCCTTGATAAGCGACACCGGCAAAACGCAAAGCCCGCTGCGTGCCATCAGAGTCTGTAAGAACTGCAAAAGTATTCCCGTTGTAGGAATACAGATCAGCGTCTATGCCTTCATCAAAATCACCTCTGGGCGGATCTGGTGTCGCATTGTAAAGCGGGTGCCCAACCTGCCACGTTGCTGTAGCCAGATAAGCAGCCCCGGCATTGGCAGCAAGGACCTCAGCCCTGGCCAGATTATCTATCCTTCTGGTTCCACCGCCCACACCCAAAGCACTAGCTGTGGCTGTGCCAATCTGGATGTAGTAGTAGTCCTCAGCGCAGTCGTTGCCCGTCCCGAAGTGGACCTTGAGCTTACCTGTCGGATTCGCGCCACTTCCATCATGAGGACCAGAAAGATTGCCGTTGAGCAGATAGATGCCATTAAAATCAGTTGCACTGGCGATACGGGTGATCTCGCTGGCCATGGCCTGATATTCGGAATTGATGATGAGCCGCTGGTCAGAGTTGTAAGTGCCAGTGGCGGCCTGCATGGCCAGCTCTTTCATGCGAATGAGTTTTTCATCGATGACGCCCAATGCACCGTCTGCGGTCTGGATCAAGGAGATGGCGTCACTGGCATTTCGCATACCTTGATTCAAAGATGCGATTTCCGCCCGCATCAGTTCACGGATAGCAAGGCCCGCAGCGTCATCCGATGCTTGGGAAACACGAAGCCCGGAAGAAAGACGACGCGTGGAAACCGCCAGGTTCCCAAAAGAGTCACCCAGGTGCCGAGAGGCGTTCATCGCCATCAAGTTATGATTGATTACCAGTGCCACGTTTTACTATTCGGCAGAATTGAAGAATCGCTTAAGAGCAAAAGGCCATACTATAAGCAATAGGCGCAATAAAAGGCGCGCATGATTCTCATACGCGCCTTGCATTTTTTCAAAGAGCCAGAGATTAGGAACGTTCAGAAAAACGTTTGCGATTCACAGCAACCATACCGACGAGTCCCAGACCAAGAAGAATCATTGTGGAAGGCTCGGGAATCGGAGCATTCGGATCGGGCTCCTCATTCGGCAACTCCACCAAAGTTCCAAAAACCTGGATTTCACTGAGGGTGAACTGGTTTGAGTCATCCAAAGAGATGAAATCCGTCAGCGTCAGCTTGTTAATGGCTGCAAGAGAAAAATCGGTCAAAGAAAGATAGTCATCTACATACGTCGGGTTAAAGCTGGACACCAAACGTTGCGGGGTGGTTTCTTTATTCAGAGCGCTTATGGTCTCCTCTGTCAACGCATCAAAACCAATGACGGAGAGATGCGTCAATGCGCCTGTCAGCGTGTCGCTAAAGAGGCCGTCACTTGTAGCGGGGTTGCCGCCAAAGAGGCGAATTTCGGAAATAGAATAATATTTGTCTGCTTCGAAATACCAATCAATAGCTGTACCGATCCCAGCTTGAAAACGCTGCTGACCATCATTGATGGGTTCTTCTGTATCCCCATTGGAAAGAGAGCCGACTCCACCTCTGTAGTAATACAGTCCCTCCTCTTGCGTGACGGCCCCAGTATAACTGGCACTCCAGCCGGGATGTTCTGAGTTGGCACGATCTTCTACGGTGCCGCGAACCTCATACATTCTAATCGGTATTATTTCCGATGCAGCCATTGCGACAGAAGTCATGCCCAAAAGGGCTACAAGGGACACCGCCAGGATCATTGCTCTCATCTTCATCATCCGTCTCCGACTTATCCCCGACCGGGGAAGGTTATCGTTTCCGAAACATATTTTCTGAAGGACAGAGACAAAAATGCAAGAATCGCTCCAGGCCATCGACCAAGTGATAGCACCATTTTGAACGCAATCCCGAGCAGTTAGATGTAAAGTTTATCCAACTCCTGTAAAGAATACCGACACGACTCCAGGGCCGTCCAAGAACCACAGGGGATGCATGGTCACACCATCCGGGCACACCAATTCATTGATGGGAGAAAGAGTAGCCCCCCAAGACTAACGATACGTTCTGTTGCTAACTAAAAACAGATATGCTACCCCCCCCTCTCTAATGAAATACGAATATAGAATACTCAAAAACAGTTTCTACCTCCATCTGCAGACAGAGGGCACAGTGAACTCTCTTGCTGAGGTTGAAAGTTTGACTCAATCAGCTTTGGATGCTGCGCATGCTAGCGCCTTTTCATGCATTCTCTTTGATAATCGTAAACTCGAAGTCAAATTGACTCCCTTTGACATAACAAACCTTGCAGAGGAGCTTGCGGATCAAAATGTTCAAACGAGTGGGATAAGAGGGGCTATCGTTTGCCCTTTAACTCGCAAGAGATCATCTTCTTTTTTTGAAACAGCATGTGGAAATCGTTCTATTGAGCTACGCGTGTTTGATAAAATGGATAAAGCTGAAGCATGGCTGAAGAGCAGAAACGGCTAATAGTCAACGTTCACCCAACCACTTCACCCACAACTTCCGGGTGCGCGGGCCGTCAAACTCGCAAAAGTAAATCTTCTGCCACGTTCCGAGTTGAACGTTGCCCCCCTCTACGATGACCATCTGGTCGCAACCGAACATACTGGACTTGATGTGCGCATCAGAGTTGCCTTCGGCGTGGTGATAATCGCCACGATAAGGGACGAGCTTATTCATATTCACAGTGATATCGCGCACCACATCCGGGTCAGCCCCTTCATTAATGGTGACTGCTCCTGTGGTGTGAGGGCAATAGAGCAGTAGCGCGCCATCCGACCAGCCATTCTCGTTGATCATGCGGCGTACTGCGGTGGTAATGTCCACCATCTCTTCCCGGCTATGCGTTTGAATTTGTAATTTGTCCATAACTACTCCTTTTCAAAGCATTGCAGACTTCCCGCTCTCACAGAGCATTTATCTACTTCGATGAATTAATGGCGATGTCAGCAATGACGGGCCGATGATCTGATCCGATGGCCGGGCCGATACAAAACGACAGAGGGGCCGCACCGTTACGGCTCAGTACATGGTCAATGGCAAGGGGGACCGGAATGCCCTTAAAAGCATCATGGAATGTCCAGCCATACCCCGTTGAAGTCTGTGCAAAGGCATTCTCATATCCACCCCAAAATCCCCGAAAAATAGAACTCTGCCTGGGCATATTAAAATCCCCGGCCACGATTGAAGGCAAAACCGTGCCGTTGATTTTAGACAAGACAAGTTTTGAGGCAGATGTTCGAGTCATGGTTTCCGTAACAAGCAGGTCCGCCTTTTCCGGGTCGATGCCTACTTTACGGCTGATAACATTTTGCAAACCGTATCTCGCGCTGGGGAGATGCACAGAGTGAAAAGCAATCCTGCCAATGGGAGTGTTCACGACTGCGGCCAGAAGGCTGTGCCGCTTCCACTTATGAGGCGGATGATACGTCAACACCGATTCGCCTTGCTCAATTGGAAACCGGGAATGAATGACCAACAAGCCATCATGGTAAGTGTTCCAACCTTTGGGAAGGTCGAGCTTGAATTTCTTTGGCGTCTCTTGCAGCGCGACGACATCAACACTGTAATCCCGAATCATTTTGGCAAGTGCGACGCTGTCTGCATTGCCATTCATGGTATTGCAGGACAACACTCGTATGAATTTACCATACGAGAGGTAGGATGCCCCAAAGGGGTAATTATAGCCAAGAAACGGCCCACTGAATATCAGCAGAGACAGCCCGAGAGGCAGCAGCAAGCGCCAATTCACAATGAGCGCAAAAGGGATCAGTAGCACAAGAGGCAGTCCAAGAATCCATCTGGGCCCAAAGAGCAACAAAGTAGCGGGCCACCAATTGTCACCCTGCGTATGGAGCAAGACTGTAGCGATGCAAAGACAGGCCAAATACAGCCAGGTAAGAAAGAAAAAAATCTGTTTTGTTTTTTTGGAAGCAAGCATTTGTGTACCAATATCGTTAGGATAGAGATTTCTGACGTTCACATGCTTCGTAGCCCATGAACCGGAGTGTGTCCAGTGGCATGGGAAAAAACAGGGGTAGTAATCAGTAAACTCACCAAAGACATCAGCAGTCGGTTCATCCCCTATACATGTGCTTGAATGTCTCGTCGTAGAGCAAAGACTTGGCGGTTCCGGCATCCTCCACCCCTTGTCCGGGCAGAACCAAAAACACAGTCTGACGGGTAAAGTCATTCTCTCGAGCCGTCTTTGCCAGGGAACCAAGCTCGGTTTCCACGACCTTCTGTTCCGGCCATCCCACACGATAGGCCATGACCACCAATGTGGACGGGATCAAGCCGCCCGCTTCCAGCTCCCCCTGAAGACCTTCAGGATCGCCCGCAGATAGATAAATGCACATGGCCGAACCATGTGACGCGAGTTTGCGCAGGTCCTCGGACTCCGGCACCGGCGTCCGGCCAGCCAGCCGGGTGAAGATGAGTGTCTGGGTGACTTCCGGCACAGTATAGGATCGACAGGCAGCGGCCGCAGCCGCAAACCCGGCCGTGACTCCGGGAATAGTCGCATACGTCACGCCATCCCGTTCCAGAAGCTCAATTTGCTCACGGATTGCCCCATAAAGGGAGGGATCGCCCGTGTGTACTCGGGCCACCATGCCACCCTCGCGGATGGTCTCCATCATGAGTTCGTGCGTTTCTTCCAGATTAAGCGGCGCAGAATCCGCCACCTTTGCGCCTTCTTTGGCACAGGCAACGACCGCTTTGGGGACCAGGGAACCGGCGTAAAGCACCAGATCCGCTTCCGATATGAGCCGCTGGCCCTTGACTGTGACCAATTCAGGATCACCAGGACCGGCACCGATAAAATATACTTTGTTTTCAGGCATGGCCGGAGGATACACACCGCCACAGGTAAAGCCAACCGTGTCAATTGGGAAAAATAATCTATCTAGTATTGTTTCCTGCCAGCAGGGTGTGATATTATTCTTTGACCTCCCGTAAAAAAGTAAACAACCCGAGCCCAAGGAGCGATCAATGCTGCCCACCCCTTATGACAAAATCCATGCGGCACTCTTGAAGTTCCTACCCGAAGACCGGATCTACACCGATCCGCTCCGCACCATGGCCTACGGCACGGACGCCAGTTTCTATCGCCTCATTCCAAAGATCGTCGTCGATACGGAAAACGAGGAAGAGGTGGTGCAGATTCTCAAACTCATGAACAAGCACAACGTACCCGCCACCTTCCGTGCGGCTGGCACGTCGCTGTCCGGCCAAGCTATCAGTGATTCCATCCTGCTCCGTCTCGGCGAAGGATGGCGCAACTATGAAATCCTCGATGAAGCGGGCCGCATTATGCTGGAACCCGGCATCATCGGCTCCTACGCCAACAAGATCCTCGCCCCCTACGGCAAGAAGATCGGCCCGGACCCGGCTTCCATCGACACCTGTAAAATCGGCGGCATCGTCGCCAACAACGCCTCCGGCATGTGTTGCGGCGTGGCCGAGAACTCATACAAAACGCTAGACTCCATGCGTGTGGTCATGGCTGACGGAACGGTCCTCGACACGGGAGACAAGGAAAGCCGCGACGCATTCAAAAAATCCCATGCGCCCATCGTGGACGGCCTGTTGGCACTCCGTGACAAGGTGCTGGCCGATAAAAAGCTGGCTGCCCGCATCAAACGCAAATTCAAGATCAAAAATACCACCGGATACTCGCTCAACGCCATAGTGGACTTCGAGGACCCATTCGAAATCCTGCAACATTTGCTGGTCGGCTCGGAAGGCACCCTCGCCTTCATCTCCAAGGTCACCTACCGCACTGTTGTAGAGCATCCGCACAAGGCGTCTGCCCTCATGCGATTCCCGGACATCGGAAGCGCGTGCGAAGCAGCCACAATCTGCCGCACCATCCCGGTTTCGGCAGCAGAACTCATGGACCGCGCCGCTCTGGCATCGGTACAAGACAAGCCGGGTATGCCCGAAGGACTCACCGAGCTTTCGCCCGAAGCCGCTGCCCTGCTCGTCGAAGTTCGCGGTTCTACCGAAAAGAAACTTCAGAACGAAATCAACAAAGTGTTGAAGGCCATAAAAGACCTGCCCTCTGTCATCCCCCACGAGTTCACTTCCGTCCCGGAGGAATTCAACTCCTTGTGGAACGTGCGCCGAGGTTTGTTCCCGGCAGTGGGCGCGGTGCGCGACGCAGGCACGACAGTCATCATCGAAGACGTGGCTTTCCCCATCGAAAAGCTGGCTGACGCCACTCTGGAACTCCAGAAGCTTTTCGAGAAGCACGGCTACGACAAGGCGATCATCTTTGGTCACGCACTGGAGGGCAACCTCCACTTCGTGTTCACCCAGGACTTCAACGTCCAGGCCGAGATAGACCGATACGCCGCGTTCATGGACGACGTTACTGAAATGGTGGCCGTCACCTACAAAGGCTCCCTCAAGGCCGAGCATGGCACGGGCCGCAACATGGCCCACTTTGTGGAACTGGAATGGGGCCGTGAAGCGTACGAATTGATGGAAGAGATCAAAGAGCTCTTCGACCCCGAATGCCTGCTCAACCCCGGCGTCATTCTTAACGAAGACCCTGAAGCTCATCTCAAGGATTTGAAACCGCTGCCCATTGCCAATGACCTCATCGACAAATGCATCGAGTGCGGCTTTTGCGAACCAACCTGCCCGTCCCGCGAGCTGACCCTCTCCCCGCGCCAGCGCATCGTGGCCTACCGCGAAATCTCACGCGGCAAGCTCGAAGGCGGCGACTCCAAGGAAGAACTGGCCGCCATGGAGGCCTTTCGCAAATCCTTTGACTATGACGGTGAAGCGACCTGTGCGGCGGACGGCCTGTGTGCCCTGCGCTGCCCGGTTTCCATCAACACCGGCAAGTTCATCAAAGTCTACCGCTCCTGGGCGCGTGGAAAGTGGGAAAAGCGCATGGCGTCCATCGTGGCCAACAACTTCTGGTTCACGACCAAAGCGATTAACGGCGACCTGCGAGTGGCCGGAGTTGTCCACGACATCATCGGCGACAAGGCGATGTCCGTGGCAACCAAGGCGCTGCACAAGCACACCGGTAAACGCATCCCACAGTGGAACACCTCCATGCCGCGCGTGGCCTCCAAGCCGACCATCACCGAGACGCCTGAAAGTGACTTGAAAGTGGTCTACTTCCCAAGCTGCGTCTCCCGAACCATGGGCGCGGAAAAGGACGACCCGGACAAATCAGCCTTGCGCGACCGCACCTTGAGCGTATTGATCAAAGCAGGCTACGAGGTCATTTATCCAGACAACATGGACGCACTCTGCTGCGGCCAGCCATGGGAATCAAAAGGCTTCATGGAGCAGGCCGACCAAAAGCTCGCCGAATTGGAACAAGCTCTGCGCACGGCCAGCAACAACGGCGAATATCCGATCCTCTGCGACACCAGCCCGTGTCTCTACCGGATGCAGGAACACATTGAAGGTCTCAAACTCTTTGAGCCAGTGGAATTCGCGGTGGAGCATCTCACGGACAAGCTCGAATTCACACCGATCAACAAGCGTATAGCTCTGCACGTCACCTGCTCCACCCGAAAGATGGGGCTGGCCGACAAAATGGAAGCGCTGGTCCGCCAGTGCGCCCGTGAAGTCGTGGTACCCGAAGACGTGTTCTGTTGCGGCTTTGCCGGAGATCGTGGCTTCAACTACCCGGAACTCAACGAGGCGGCCCTCAAGGAGTTGCCAGGTCAACTCGACGGCTGCACCATCGGCTACTCCACCTCCCGCACCTGTGAAATAGGTCTCTCGGAAAAAGGCGGCGTCCCATACAAGAACATCATGTTCCTGCTGGACGAGGCCTCCTGGCCCAAGAAGTAACCACAGAGTAAACACAATCAAAAAGGCCGGATTCCTTGAGGAGTCCGGCCTTTTTGATTGTGGCAGATGAAGGCTCTCGGAGAGCCGCTGTATTACAGTACCTTACTCAAAAAGCTGGGGTTGGCCCGGAGGCCGTTCACTGCGATGAGTGCGCACGCTTCGGCGTCTGAGCCTGCGTGGTGGTGATTGAGCGAAATACCGAGGAAGGCGCACACTGAGTTGAGCTTGTTGGACGCCAGCTCCCATGTCTTGCGGGAAAGCTGTACGGTACACAGAAACGGCTGATGCGGCGCGGTCCAGCCGGATTCGCGGCAGCAGGTCTGAAGAACGGATTTATCAAACGCCGCATTATGGGCCACGATGAAATCCGCACCTTTGAAAAGGGGTTCGATTTCCGGCCAGATCTGGCCGAAAGAAGGCTCGTCGCATACGTCTTCCCAGTAAATACCGTGAACGCGGACGCAATAGGGATTGAATTTCTTTCGGGGCGGACGAATGAGCCGATAATCACGGGCCACAATCTCGCCGCCATCCACCACCACTATGCCCACAGCGCAGGCAGAATCCCGCTTGGGATCGGCAGTTTCAAAATCAATGGCAACAAATCGAGTGTTCTCAAGAGTGGGGGACATGCAGATGGGGATACACTATTCCGGCGACCTCGCCAAGGCCGCGGCAAAGGCCCGAGCCAGCAGCACCTTTCGACCTGCCGATTATACCATGACCGCTTTGAGCACCCAAAGGCTGACCATGCCGCTGGCAATAGTCCACAGGATAGAGCGGGTTTTCCACGCCACACCCACTGCAATAAGCGCGGCTACGGCACGTTCCCAACCAGCAAATGGAGCCACACCTTTCTCGTGCAACAATACTCCGGGAACCACCAAGGCGGAGAGTACCGCCGCAGGAATAAATCGAAGCATCCGATGGAAAGCATTCGGGAGCGTGATCTTGTCCATGATAAGGATGAACGAATACCGAATGAGATAAGTGCCGACACCAAGGATCAACACCACAGGCCAATATTGGGACATATCAACCATGATTCTGCCTCCTTTCTGCAGTATAACCAACAACGATCCCGCTAATTGCTGCAGTGAGCAGTCCAAGGTTATAGGGCAATGAATTGGCGAAATAGGCAACAGCTCCGGCAACTGTTGCGGCAAGAATGCTGGGCCTATCAATGACTGCGGGAATGACCAAGGCAATGAAAGTCAGAGGGATAGCAAATCCCAGGTCGCTGCCCGCTGGCAGAAATGCCCCTGCATAGGCTCCGGCCAAGGTCGAAGAATTGAAAGCTGTCCACATGAGCGCGGCAGATCCCAAATAGTAGGCACCTTTGTTCAGCCCGTTGGTATCGCCATTGAAACGAGTGATGGAGATGGCATACGCCTGATCTGTAAGCGGATAGGCGAGTGCAGCCTTTTTGAGTGGATGCATCCCCTTGAAATGTGGGGCGATGGACGCGGAGTACATAAACATACGGGCATTGATAATCAGAGCGGTGACAATAACCACGGCCAGTGAGGCCTGCTCGGCCATGAGCTGAACGGCCACAAGCTGGGATGCTCCGGCAAAGACGATGAGCGACATGACAAATCCGCCCCATTCAGGCACGCCCGCCCCAACGCAGACCGCGCCCCAGATCACGCCAAAAGGTATCACGCCCACCAAAAGAGGACTGGTATCCCGCGCACCCGCAAAAACAGTGGACCAATGTGTTGCCATGAACTGTGTCTCCTTATGCAAGGAGAGCTACTTTGACACAATCGAGTGGTCAATGTATCAATTGTCACCATGACAATGTGGCAACCCAACATAAGTGACAGAAATGGCCCTCGATACATCGCCATTGCCGATGCCATCGAAATCGACATCAAGAAGGGGAAGCTCGATCCCGGCACCAGACTCCCCACCCACCGCGATATGGCGGACTGGCTGGGCGTGACCGTGGGAACGGTGACTCGTGGCTATGCGGAGGCGGCCCGTCGAGGTCTGCTACGCGGCGAAACCGGGCGCGGAACCTTTGTAGGCACAAAAGTCCACCAACAGCTTATCTGCCATCAGGAAAAGATCAAGGCAGGCGTGGTGGACATGAAGCTCACCCTGCCATTTGAGATGCACAACCCGGACCTCGGCCAGGCTCTCAAAGAGGCTGCACAGGACCCGGCAACGCAGGCATTGCTGGCTTACTATCCCTCAGTTGGACGGCAGATCGACCGCGAAGCTGGAGCCGAATGGCTGCGCAGGTACAATCTCGAAGCCGATCCCGACAATGTATGTATCACCGTGGGCGGTCAGAATTCGCTGGCCGTGACCCTGTCCGCCATGTTCCGTCCGGGAGACAGCGTAGCGGTGGAAGGGATCACATATCCACTCATAAAGACGCTCGCTCACCGCTTTCATATCAAGCTCATCCCTGTGGATCAGGATGAATTCGGCATGGTCCCGGAGTCCCTTGAGGATGCTTGCCGTCAAAACACCATACAGGGCATCTACGTCATGCCCACATGCCAAAACCCGACCACAGCCCGGATGCCGGAATACCGCCGCCACGAGATAGCTGAGATCACCCGCCGCCACGACCTCATAGTCATGGAAGATGATGCATACGGATTAACCGTGGGAGACTTTGGCGTGCCCTTCGCAGCGCTGGTCCCAGAGCGAACATTTTTTATCGCCTCCCTCTCCAAAAGCATCGCTGGCGGCATGCGTGTGGCGTATCTTCACGCACCATCACGCCACCTGAGCGCCATAAAATCAGCCATCTCAGACATGGTCTGGATGACTCCACCCCTGATGGCGGATATTGCCCGTCGCTGGATCACGGACGGCACCGCAGACCTAACTCTGGCAACCAAACGAAAAGAGGCTGCCCGCCGCACCCAACTGGCAACCCGCATGCTCAAGGGGCTGGACTTCACTGTACAGAAAACAAGTTATTTCGGTTGGCTCAAACTCCCAGAGCCATGGACGTCCAGCGACTTTGTACGAATTGCCGAAAAAAACGACATTCACCTCTCCACGGACGACATATTCGTTGTAGGACGCCAGCCCCTGCCCCACGCCGTACGACTGGGATTATCCGGCGCACCGACCATTGAAGAATTGGAAAGTGGGATGGAAAAGATATTGACCATATTAAACCACCAGTAGACGATAAGCCCATGAAAACAAAAGAAGCCTACCGTTGTGCCAACTGCGGCGCACAATCCCTGCGCTGGCAGGGGCAATGCACCTCCTGCAAAGAATGGAACACTCTGGAACCAGTCACCGTGACCAAGACCACGTCCAGACCCGTTGGCGCGGCTGCGGCAACAGACAAGCCACTTCCGCTGGAAAACCTCGCCTCCGAAGACCTTCATGCCCGCACATCCGGCATGACTGAACTGGACCAGCTTCTCGGCTCCGGCCTGGTGCCCGGTGCGGCCATTCTGCTGGGCGGCGAACCGGGTATAGGTAAATCCACCCTGCTCCTGCAGTTGGCTGGTAGTCAGGCAAAGCTCGGCCACACCGGCGTCTATCTTTCGGGCGAAGAATCCCTGCCCCAGCTCAAATCCCGTGCTGAGCGGCTCGACTTGCTCGGCCCCGGCCTGCTCGCCATCTCCACCAACAAAGTGGAAGACGCCCTCGCCATACTCAGTCAGCCAAATCCGCCGGAGCTGCTCATCGTGGACTCAGTCCAGACGCTGGCCTCGCCGCTGGCCGACGGCATCCCCGGCTCGGTGAGTCAGGTACGCGCTGTCTCCGCTGAGTTGGTGGAGAAAACCAAGAAGACTGGCACCACTTTAATTCTGGTGGGCCATGTGACCAAGGACGGCCAGATCGCGGGGCCTAAGTTGCTGGAACACATGGTGGATACGGTTCTTTATCTTGAAGGTGACCGCAAACATTTTTCCCGCATCCTGCGCGTGCTCAAGAATCGATTCGGCCCCAGTGACGAATTGGTGGTTTTCACCATGAAGCAGAAAGGGCTTGAAGTAGTGGAAGACCCGGCGACTTTCTTTCTCGGCGCCCGCGATCCCTCCCTGTCGGGAACGGCCATGGCCATGGCTGTGGATGGACAACGCCCCTTTGCCGTGGAGGTCCAGGCGTTGGTAACCAAATCCTTTCTTACCATCCCACGCCGTACGGCCCTCGGCTTTGACACCAACCGGCTCAACCTGCTGCTGGCGGTGCTGGAGAAACGCCTCAGGCTCAATCTCTCAGGCTACGATATTTACGCGAAGATCACAGGAGGTCTCGCCACCAAGGATCCCGGGCTGGACGTAGCAGTCATCTCGGCCATCCTGTCGTCATTTTACGACCAGCCATTGCCGGAATCATCCGTATTCTGGGGAGAGATAGACCTCAACGGACAGATTCGTCCGGTGGCTGCCCACGACGTCCGACTCAAGCAGGCAAAGCGACTAGGCCATGATCCAGCATGCCATAACGGAACATGCCCCACCCTGGCAGCGTTGCAAAAGCGACTCTTTGGAAAAGAAGGCTAGATTACAGGCTCGTCGTCATGGAGCGGCAGAAGGAAGTAAAATGTCGTTCCATGGCCGGGCATTGACTCGGCCCAGAACTTGCCTCCGTAGTAAGAGATGATCTGGTTGCAAATTGACAATCCCAGACCAGTGCCTTTCTCATGGATGAAAGGCTGCGCGCCTTGGTAGTAATCCTCGAAGATGTGCGCGATCTCCTCCTCGGAAATCCCCGACCCGGTGTCGACCACCATTGCTTCGGCCCATTTCTGATCACGGACCGAAATTTCCACAGATACACGTCCCGTATTGGTAAACTTGGCAGCGTTATTAAGCAGATTGATGAACACCTGCATAACCCTGTCCTTGTCAGCCAGAATCAAAGCAGGCAAAGGACTTGGCTCATACACCAACTCCACCTCTGGCTTGGATGCGAAATGGCCCTGCATGGCGTCCACCGAAGCTTTGGCCACCTCATTCAAATCAAACACATGATCTGTCCACGACATGTTCCCGGAACTGATTTTTTCCAGGTCCAAAAGGTCGTCAATAAGGCGTTTCAACCGCGAGCCTTCACTCGTGATAATTTTGGCATTGCTCGTCACTTTGGACATGAGTCGCTTGGCGTAATCAAGATCAGCCCCGACAACATTCCTCATCACTCCCACATCCCGACGGATAAGCTTGGAAAATCCTAAAATAGAGGTCAATGGGGTACGCAGTTCGTGAGAAATGGCAGACATTATATCATTTTGAAGCCTGGCTCCATTTTCCAAGCGTTGGTTGGCCTCCAATAGCTCATGGGTCCGCTTATCCACCATGAACTCCAGATTTTCCTGCGAATCCCGAAGCTCCTTCTCGATTCGCTTCTGCCGTGAAATGTCCCAAAACATGCCCATGGTGCCAATAATCCGTCCCGCTCCGTCCCTGAGCGGAGCCTTAACCACCTCGGCCCACAAGACCGTGCCGTCCACGTGCTCGTTCTTCTCCTGACAAGAGAAAACCTTACCCGTGACTGCCACCTGCATATCGTCAGCGCGGTATTTTTCTGCCGCCTCCGTGGTGTGGATATCAAAATCATTCTTACCCACCAATTCAACCGGATCGACTTTCAACGCCTCACAATAGGCTGGATTGGCATAAAGAAACCGCCCATCCAGATCCTTGCAAAAAACAGCGTGTGGGATAGATCGCACCAGATCAACAAAATTACTGACAGGCTCAGCACACTCCAACTCATGGGCCAGCCCTTTTCGGCCATCCTCAAGAAACTGTTCCACCCACTCTCGATAAACCTCGGGAGTCATCCCGAACTCAGCGCACAGTTGCTCTTCGGATTCACCTCGTAATCCTCTGATGATAACATCGTATTTATCGGATGTAGTAATATCTGAAGCCATGAAGACGCCCGTTATGTAGAGCTAAACATGCGTAGATTAGAGCGGTTGCGTCGCATTATTCATAACAAAAAACATATCGAGGAGAGAGAAATAAAAAGCGCCTCCTCCCCAAAAAAGAACAATGACCACAATAATAATCCTCAAATCAGTGCAACCCGCTCTATTTCTGTGTATACTTACTCTCCACTTATTTGTGCAATTATAACTTCTCTTGACAAACCAAACTGTTGCCGACACCGTGCACAGCGACAGGAGGCCCCATGGCGGATATTCTTGATTGGACCAATGCGAACCTGGACAAATTGGACACAGACTCCTACGCAGCCAAAGCAGATGAAATGGCCGCGCGACTGGTTGCGGAGACCAGCGGAGAGAAACTCCCATTTCTGACCATGCCCTACTCTGGGCAGCTCAAGGCGGACCTGGCCAACCTCAAAGAACACCTCAAGGGATTCGACCACATGCTCCTGCTTGGCATTGGCGGCTCCGCATTAGGTGCGAGAGCACTCCAGCAAGCGTTTTTCCCCCAACAGGACCAGCCGGGCCACAGTGGCCCATCCCTCTGGATTGCGGACAATGTCGACGCATACGCTTTGGAAGCCTACCTCGCCAAACTCCCCCCCGAAAAGACCGTCATCGTCACGGTCTCCAAATCCGGCGGCACCATCGAAACGGTGGGCCAATACTTCATCATCAAAGAATGGACTCAGCTCCATCTGGGGGATGATTGGGCCAAGCACATGCTTCTGGTCACTGATGAGAAACAGGGATTTCTGCGCGGCGAAGTGAATAAATACGGTATCAAGGCCTTGCCCGTGCCGGACAACCTCGGCGGGCGTTACTCCGTGCTTTCGGCTGTAGGGCTCATTCCAGCCCTGTTCCTGGGCATGGATATCGACGCACTTATGGAAGGCGCACGTCAAGTAGCAGCCCCCCTCGCTTCCAAAAATCTTTCCGGCGACATCCTTGCCAAGCACCCTTCGTTTCAACTCGCCTGCTGGGGCGCGGCTCTGCAAGACGAAGGATTTGATGAGATGATCTTTTTCGCTTATATTCCTCTTTGGGCCAGTTTTGGAGACTGGTTCGCCCAGCTCTGGGCCGAGTCCTTAGGTAAGGAAGGCAAAGGCAGCCAGCCCGTTCCAGCCATCGGTGTCACCGACCAACATTCCGTGAACCAGATGTTCATGGACGGTGTCCGCAACAAGGCATGCCTCTTCCTCTCCTGCCCGAATCTGCCCGCCGGGCCGAAATTCCCGTCCGACCTACCGGACCAATTCGGCTATGTGCGTGGCAAGGATTTCGGCGAACTTATCCAGGCGGAGGGTCTAGGAACCCGCATGGCGCTGTCCAAAAATGGCGTCCCTCTGGTAGAATTGAGCGTGGGCGCAGACGGTCCCAAACAGGCAGGAAAACTGATCGCACTTCTCGGTGCGGCCACGATCCTGACCGGATGGCTTATGGGCATCAACCCCCTGGATCAGCCTGCCGTAGAACTCGGCAAACGGCTCGCCAAGGCGCGCATGAATGCGGACGGCCTGGAAGAAGAAAAGGCGGACCTGAACGAGTTCCTCACGACTGACAGGGATATACGGGAGTTCTGACCCCTTGGTACAAAGCACTGAGAGTGGCGCCAAGCCGCTTCAATTCGTTAAGGTTATATCCTGGACACTGTTCGTCATCATTCTGGGCACCAGCCTGCTTTTGGCGGTCTTCATTTCCAAGTATGCTGAACGCACCCTGCTGGACAAGCAGGAGGAGTTCGGCCTGCTCTTGGCCGAGAACGTCTCACATCAGGTTTTCACGCGTTTCGTCATGCCCGCTGTCATGCAGTATGGCGGCATATCCTTGCGCAATGAGACGCAATCCCGTGCCCTGGATGAAGTAGTTCGTTCCACCATCCACTCTTTTCACGTCACATCTCTGCGCATCTACGACCAAGATGGGCTCATCACCTACTCTCTGGACAAGAGTGAAGTCGGCACCAAGGGCAGCGCCCTCTACATGATCACCCGTACATGGGATAAACCGGAATTCTCCTCTGAAATCCTGGCCAAGGTGTCCAAGTTCGTCTCCCTGTTCCGATTCAATCTCAAGCCCGGCTCCCTCATGCTGCGCGCATACTACCCGCTCAGAGCCGAGCGTTCCCTGACTGACATTTCCGAAAACCCGATCATGGGCATCCTGGAATTCAAGCAGGATATTTCTATCGATTTCATGCGCATGCTCAACTTCGAGCGCCTTGTCATTGCCTTTTCGCTCCTCTCCTCACTGGTCCTGTTCTTTCTGGTCGTGGCGGTCCTGCGCCGCGCCGAGCGACTTTCCAACGAACAGCTCAAGGAAAAGGAACAACTCATCTTCGAGTTGCAGCAGCAAGAGAAACTGGCAGGCATGGGCCGTATGGTAGCAGGAGTTGCGCACGAAATCCGCAACCCGCTCGGCATTATCAGTTCTTCTTCCGAACTCATGCTCAAGAAGGCAAAGAAAGCTGACAGCTCTGATGTTCGCATTCTTCAGGCCCTGCACGAAGAGGCAAAGCGCCTCACCCGCACCGTGGCCGAGTTCCTTGATTATGCACGCCCGAAAAAACCGACTCTCATGCCTCTTGAGGTAGATAAACTGCTCGAGCAAGTATCCGTGTTCATGGAACCGGAGTGCGAGAAACTCGGTGTGGAAATCGACAGAGAATATACAGGCGACCTTTCGGCCATGGGCGATAAGGATCTGCTCTACCGCGCCTTCTACAATCTGGTAGCCAATTCCATTCAGGCTGTGGCCATGGCTGGCAACGGCAAAGGCCTCGTTACCATCCGAGCAGTGCAAGAAGAAGGACAGGTTCACGTCACCATCCATGACACCGGGCCGGGCTTCCTGACTGAAAACATCGAAAAGGTCCGCGATCCCTTCTTCACCACCAAAGATTCCGGCACAGGGCTGGGCTTGGCGCTGGTCTCCACCATCCTTGAATCCCATCAGGTGGAAATGCACCTGTCCAATGATCCCGTGGATGGTGGCGCAAGGGTAGACATCATCTTTCCTGAGCGGTAAAGGCTAGACTATGTCAAAAGCATGGATACGCGCAAAGCACCCGGAATTCGTCCGAGACCTGTTCAAATTCTTCTGCCAGAGTTGCGAAATTCTGGAAGAGCAATTTGCCAGATTCGACAAGGATGACACCATAACCTTCGAAATCCTTAAGGATATCGTAGGAAATGAAATGGACAAGGGACTGCTTTGGCGCATGAAAGATACGGCTCACCACGTATTCCGCAATGACCCGCACTCTCAGCTTGGCGGTAAATTTCTGGACTGGGCCATTGGTTACATCTTCCATGAAACCATTAAGCTCAAGGAAGATGCCTACCAGAAGCAAAACTACGCGCCATGGTTTCACAAGCTCAACGAGGAAGACCTTCAGGAAAGCGAAAAGGACATCACTGCCCAGCTTTTCCAGGTCCTCAACCAGACAGAAGAGTCCATGCGCCGTGAAATCGACCGTATCCGATTCATCATGGCCAAGTGCCGCCAACTACTGCCCTACTACCTGCACAGGTACAGTGATAATGTGCTGCTTGCTCGCTATATTTTCTCACAAAACGAACTGGTTAGGTCTGTCTTTGACGGTGAATACTCCGGCCTTATCCGCGCCATCTACGTTACAGAGCCTGAACGCATGTATATACTCGCCTGCCAGTCTCTACGTATGGGCGGGTGGATAGATGAAGCCAACGAGGCTCTAAACAAGGCTTTGGAAGTAAATCCGACCAGCAAAATAGTGTTGCAAGAAAAGAAAATAATTGATAATTGGGTGAAACGGATGAACTCTTGACCTGACTGCTCACAGGGTCATATACAATGTTTACAAATTCGAGGAGGCCTCCAATGAAAAAGCTGATTTTACTCGCAATCGCCATGTGCCTTGTGTTCGCATGGGGTTGCTCCAAAAAAGTCCAGACCGAACCGGAACCGGTTGTGGTTGAAGAAGAAATTGTCGTAGTTGAAGAAGAAGTTGTCGTAGTCGTCTCTGATCCCATGCAGGTCTACAAGGCTGAGTACGATGCTCTGCCTGTTTCCCACACTGTGACCAAGGGCGAATGCCTCTGGTGGATCGCTGAATACAAGCACGTTTACAACGATGCTTTCATGTGGCCCCTCATCTACAAGGCCAACCGCGACCAGATCAAGAATCCTGATCTGATTTACGCTGGTCAGCAGTTTGAAGTCCCCCGCTACGGCTTTGATCTGGAAGAAGTCAAAGCTTCTCGCAAAGAAGCTGGCGCTTCCTGGAAGGCTCTGGAGCCGGGCGAAAACGCCATGCTTCCCGCAGAAATGCGTGCAGCTTTAGGCTACAGCTTCTAGTCTCCCGATTTAGAAAATAAAAAAAGACCCTGACGGCGATGCTGTCAGGGTCTTTTTTTATTTTCTAAATCGGGAGACTAGAATGGGCGGCTTGGGATAGCGACGCATCTGCACACTTTTCCAAGCCTCGTGCGTGCGTCAGCAGAAGAAAAGTAAAGGCCTTTGGACAAAGAGCGGCAAAGTGCCCTTCGCTGCTTCGCCTTTGCTAAATGCGAATGGAGCAAGAAGACGCGCGCGTTAATATGGACTGCCAGCTACACTTCTCAGAGGCTACAACAGACCAAGTATGTACATATATAAAGACATGGGTAGCAGAAGCACGAGCACCTGCGAATGCCACCGAACCTCTCTCACGCAAAACAGCAGCACCCCTTTTCAGAAAGAGTCAATGCAAACCGTTCCTATCTTGACATTCAGTCAATTTACCGCAGCTTCATCAAAAACGGCATTTTTTTCACCCTAATGACGACAAACCGTTGACGGGTGGACCTTCTTTCCTGCCTAAAAGGGGGGTAAAAACGACCACTCTAGACTTTATTTAGACATATATCTGCTTAATATTTCTTAATAAAATTAAGTTGGCACATATGATGCTGTAGAACCCGCAAATGGATTTGATAATCGAACAAGGAGGGTTCTGATGTCTTTAGTTATTAACCACAACCTCATGGCGATGAACGCCCAGAGAAACTTGAGCGACCACTATGGCCGTCTCGGTGTCTCAACCAGGCGCTTGTCTTCAGGTCTGCGTGTCGGCACGGCTGCCGATGATGCAGCAGGCCTCGCTATTCGCGAACTTATGCGCTCGGAAATCAGCTCTATGCACCAGGGTATCCGAAACGCCAACGACGCAATTTCTCTGATTCAGACCGCTGACGGCGCGCTGCAGGTTATTGATGAGAAGCTCATTCGCATGAAAGAATTGTCCATGCAGGCTTCCACCGGTACCTACAACTCGGACCAGCGTCTGATTATTGACTCGGAGTACCAGGCAATGTCTTCGGAAATCAGCCGAATAGCAAATGCCACGGACTTCAACGGAATTTATCTTCTGAACGGCAATCTCTCGGGCGACCCGAACTCCGGCGCACACAATGGCCGTGGTATCCATCCCAGCGGCCCGCTGAAGATTCACTTCGGTACCAGCAACGACTGCGCCGAGGATTATTACTACATTGCCATTCAGGGCTCGACCGCATCCGCTTTCGGCCTCGGACACAATGCCACTCTCAAGGGAGATGCATCCGACGCATGGGAAGTACGCACTGCCGGTCAATCCATCTCCACACAGGCAATGGCACAGCATGCCATGGACGCCATTAATCAGGCGATCATTTCCAAGGACAAAGTCCGCGCCAACCTTGGTTCCATGCAGAATCGCCTGGAGAACACCATCACCAACCTGGAAATCCAGGCTGAGAACCTGCAATCCGCCGAATCCCGCATTTCTGACGTTGACGTCGCACAGGAAATGACGGAGTTCGTCCGCAACCAGATTCTCACTCAGTCCTCCGTTGCCATGCTGGCACAGGCCAACTCTCTGCCGAGAATGGCCATGCAGCTCATCGGCGGCTAGTCGTAACACAACGACATACGACTGAAGACGATCAGATCCAGACCCGACCGCACTGTGCGGTCGGGTCGGCTCTGGTCGTTTTTAATTGTGGTAATATGTAAGGATTAGTCGTTGGAAAGAAATTCCAACGCATCTTGAGCAGCGGTTTGTTCCGCCCGCTTCACACTGGTACCACGGCCTTGAAAGACTTCACCCGTAGGCAATGTCACAGCCACGTCAAAGAGCTTTTCATGCTCCGGACCATGAGTCCCGACCATTGCGTAGACAGGACGTTCCTTGAACTTCTCCTGAGAGACTTCCTGCAACGAACTCTTATAATCTTTATTCTCAGGCAATTTGGCTTCTTCAGGCCACTGATCCTCAAATATTCCGAGAACCACGCCCTTGGCCGCGTCAAAACCGGCATCCAGAAAAACCGCTCCCAGAATAGCTTCAAAGGCGTCGGCCAGGAGTGAGTCCCGATCTCGGCCGCCCTGCAATTCCTCGCCCTTGCCCAGTCGAAGGTACTTATGTAGCTTAAGCCTGCGGGCCAGGTCTGCCAGACTTTTTTCCTTCACCAATTGGGACCGGATGCGAGTCAGTTGGCCTTCTGGAGCGTCCGGAAACCGCTTGTATCCTTCCTCTGAAATGGACAGCTCCAATACGGCATCGCCCAGGAACTCAAGACGCTCATTGTCGTCACCGCCTTCCTGTTCATTGGCGTAAGAACTGTGCGTCAGCGCCTTGGTGAGAAGCTTGACTTGCTCAAACCTATGGTGGATACACTCTTGAAGGTCATCAATATCCATTAAACCTCCTGTACAATATGCAAACAAACGCGAAACTCCATCCCCTACTCTGTCCTGATTCCATCGCCATTATCGGCGCATCCAGGAATCCGGCCAAACTTGGGCATGTGATCGTTTCCAATATTCTGGAGGCAGGATACAAGGGGAAACTCTACCCCGTCAATCCCGCCGGTGGGGAAATTCTTGATCTTCCGCTAATTCCTTCCATAGCTGAACTGCCCAAGCCACCGGACCTCGCTCTTATCGTGCTCCCGCGCGAAAAAGTGCTCCAGGCCATGCGCGAACTGGCTGACGCTCAGGTATCCGCCATCTGCGTCATCACCGCAGGCTTTCGCGAAACCGGACGAGACGGCTTTGACTTGGAAATGGAGATGGCCGAACTGGCCCGGCGCAAGAAAATCACCCTGCTCGGCCCCAACTCGCTGGGACTGGTCAACACCTCCTGCGGTCTGGACGCCACCATTGCCCAAACCCGACCCAAGCCCGGCTCCATCGCCTTTTTCTCCCAATCCGGCGCGCTCTGTTCTGCCATCCTCGACTGGGCAGACGGCGAGAACATCGGCTTCTCCAAATTTATTTCTCTTGGCAACAAGGCTGGCTTGTCCGAAGCGGATGTCATTGAAGCATTAGGCGAAGATCCAGACACCAAGGTCATCATCGGCTACCTCGAAAGCGTGGACGACGGTGAGAAATTTCTGCGCAAGGCTCAGGCCGTTACCTCTGACAAGCCTGTCATCATGATCAAGGCAGGTACCACTCAGGCAGGCGCCCGCGCCACCTCCAGCCACACCGGTTCCATTGCTGGCTCCGTGGTGGCATCCACCGCAGCCTTCCGTCAGGCAGGCATCATTGAGGTTAGAGATCTGGAATCCCTCTTTGATCTGGCCCGCGCCTTTGCCGAGCAACCGCTCCCCAAAGGCCCGAACCTCACTGTGGTCACCAACTCCGGTGGCCCCGGCATCCTGGCCGCTGACGCCTGCGAAGAAGCAGGGCTCCATCTGGCACGTCCATCCCAGAAAACTCTGGACATTCTTACCGAAGCGCTGCCGCCCTTTGCCGCCATCTACAATCCCATTGATATCATTGGCGACGCCAAGGCAGACCGCTACCGCGTCACACTGGATGCGGTGGCACAAGACGAATTTACCCACTCCATCATGGTACTGCTCACGCCTACGGCCTCGGCCGAAATCGTAGAAACAGCTCAGGCCATCATCGATATGGCCAAAGAGTGTGACAAACCTATTTTTGCCTGTTTTATGGGCGATCAACGTATCGGCCCAGGCCGCGACATGCTTCTCGCCGCAGGCATCCCCTGCTACGGCTATCCCGAGCCTGCCGTCCGCGCCATTCAGGCCATGTACGCCCATTACCAGTGGCAGCACCGCCCCTATCCGGTGGAAGTCTGCTTCCGGCGAGACAAGGGTAAGGGTGAACGCATCATTCGCAACGCCCGTAAAATAGGGTTATCCGAACTGCCTTTCAACGATGCCATGGATATGGCAATGGCTTACGAGTTGCCTATTCCGGAAACCCGTCTGGTCCGTACAAGCGATCAAGCTGTTCGCGCGGCGAAGAAACTCGGCTACCCAGTGGCACTCAAGATCGTGTCTCCGTACCTGCGCAGTCGCGGCGATGTAAACGGGGTGGCACTTAATCTGCCCACTCCGCGCGATGTGCGTGACGCCTGGCTGGACATCACCACCCGATTCCAGCGCAAGCAGCCTGACGGCTATCTGGCGGGTTGTCTGGTTCAGACCATGGGCCCGGTCAAGGCGCGTGAGGTTGTGGTCGGTTTCACACAGGACCCGCAATTCGGTCCGCTCATTTCGTTTTCTCTGGCAGGCCCATCCGCTGACGTGCTGGGCGACATCAGTTACAGACTCGCTCCTCTCACATTGCAGGACGCTCAGGAAATCGTGCGCGAGATAAAGAGCTTCCCACTACTTCAGGGTGTACGTGGCGAAAGACCGGTGAGTCTTGCGGCCATCGAAGATATTTTGCTGTCCATGTCACAAATGGCAACAGACTTCCCCGAAATTCAGGAAGCCGTGCTCAGCCCGGTCCTGCTGAACGAGGAAGGAGCCATGGTCACGGACCTGCGCATCACCATATGATAGAACTTTGGACATTTTTAGCAGTCTAAGATAAGAATACGAGATAGGGTTAGCATCCCTTTCACTTTCAGGAGGAACTCAAGCATGGCTGGACTCTACATAGGATCGACTACCGGGTACTCGGGCAAGAACATGATCGTCATGGGCCTGGGACTGCGCCTGCAAAAAGAAGGCTACAACGTCGGCTACATGAAACCGGTTGGTGCCATGCCCATGGAAGTGGACGGCAAACTTGGCGACGAAGACGCAGCCTTTGTGCAGGACGTCCTCGGCGTTGAGGAAGATCCGGAACTCGTGACCCCCGTTGTCGTGACCCAGGATTTCAAGGTCAAAGCGTTCACCGGCAAGGTGGAAGGCCTCCTTGACAAGATCGTGGACGGTTACAAAAGCGTTTCCGAATCCAAGGACATCACCTTGGTGGCCGGATCCGGCTCCATGTACTCCGGCAAATACTGCGACACTGACGCCGTTTCCGTCATCAAAAAGCTCGGTGTGAAAACCATCATCATCGATCGTTTCCAGAAAGAGCTGAAATACGACTATCTCATGATGATGAAAGAACACCTCGGCGACCTCTTGGCCGGTGTCATCCTGAATGACGTACCGCCCCATTTCATGGACGAGATCAAACAGCTCCTCGGCCCCGCTCTGGAGAAAAAGGGTGTCAAAATCCTTGGCGTCATCCCCCGCGACCCCCTCATGGGTGCCATCAAGGTGGGTGACCTCGCAGACCGACTCGGCGGCAAGATCATTTCCGCTCATAACAAGTCTGAGCGCGTAGTGGAATCTTTCCTCATCGGCACCATGCAGGTGGAAAACTTCATGACGCACTTCCGCAAAAAGAAGAACTCCGCCATCATCGTGGGCGGTGACCGCTCCGACGTCCAGCTCGTGGCTCTCGAAGGCGACTGCCCCTGCCTGGTCCTGACCGGCAATCTCTATCCCAACGACATCATCCTGACCCGCTCCGAGGTCCTGGAAACCCCCATCATCATGGTCCGCGAAGACACCTTCACGGTAGCCAAAAAGATGGACGATATCCTTTCCCGCCACAAACTCCGCGACGCCATCAAGATCAAACAGGGCGCAGAGCTGGTAGCTAACAATATCGACTTCCAGTACTTGAAGAAAGAGTTGGACTTGAAGTAGAATTTCCAAACGATATCTAAATGAAAAGGGCCTCGAATTGAGGCCCTTTTTTTATTGCGGTGGCAAATCTAGCTCCCGCGAGGCGAGGGCTTCACGCTGTTGCACTAGAGAAGTAGATGATAACTTTTCATGAAGAAGACAAAACTACCCTTTTCTTCCCAGACAAACGCCAACACCCACCACACCACACGCTGCCAGTTGATGAGCCGTGAGAGTTTCCCCAAGCATCACCCAGCCAGCAAGCAAGGCCACAGGGGACACCAGATTGATCGACATGGCGGCGCGCCCGGCAGACATCATGGTCATGGCCATGTTGTAGAGACCGAATGCACCCAACGTAACGAACAGGCCAAGATACCCCACAGCCAACCATGCCGAAGCTGGCACCGCTGAACTGAAGTCAGACATCCACGCCCCCGGCAGGAAAAAGATGGCTCCGGCCACGCACTGCATACCTGTGAGCCACCATGTGGAATACCGTGTGCTCAGCCGCTTCATGACCACTATATAAACAGCAGCACAAACCATGGCCCCCACTTCAAGCAGGTTGCCCAAGGCCGGATTGGGAGCATTCTCATTGGGAGAGCTGCCCAAAGAGAGCCAGACCACGCCCATAATGGACACGGCTAGCCCTACGCCACCCATTATAGAGAGGGGTTCCTTGAGAATAACCCACGCCCCGATAATCACAAGGAGCGGCACCAGCGCAGAAATCATGCCCGCCTGCGAAGAGGTGGTCAGGCTGACGGCGTATCCTTCCAAAAGGAAATACCCGCAAGGTTGCATGAGGCACAAAAAGAGCAATATTTTCCAATCGCCGGTTCGATAGCTCGGAGCAGGTATCCGTTTACGCAGAACCAGCACAAGCAACGAAGCCATGAACATGCGCAGCCAGATTACGGTCATGGGCGCAAATCCGTTCAAGGCCGCCTTGGTAGCCACAAACGAAGTTCCCCACAACAGCACAGCACCCGCCAGACAAAGCAGTGCCAGCCATTCCCATTGTTGCACACGGGCCGATACGGCCATCTGTTCTTCCATATATTCGTCTCCTGAGTGAATTCAGGACACAGTGCACGAAAGCAGAGAAAGGATATTGTATAAAATTGCGGAAATGATCATCCGGAAGTTTCTGAGACCTGATACTGCTTGGGAGTAGCCCCAGTGTATTGCTTGAAAACCCGCGTAAAATGGGACTGATCCACGAACCCAACCTCCACGGCGGCCTGACTGATGGAAAAACCACCCGCAAGAAGACGCTTGCCTAGGTCAACACGCATCTGATTCTGATAAGCGTGCGGCGGTAGCCCTACCTCGGCCTGAAAAACCCGCAGAAGGTGATAACGGCTGAGGTGCGCCACCTTGGTCAAATCGTCGAGGCTCACCTTATCACTCAGATTGGCGGCCAGATGCTCTTTCACCGCCCTCACCGCATCCACATTGCCAGACGTTTCACCCGGTGCGCCCAATGCACCGTGACGAGTGATGGCATCAGCCACTCCCTGGACCAGCAATGTTTCCTTTTCAAGCCGCCCGCCGCAATCGACGATGGCGTCATGCAGATCTCGCCACACTTCAAGCAGCGCAGGATCATCGGCCACAGGTTGGGGAAAAGTCACAGCCTCCACTTCGTGCCCAAACAGTTCCGAGGCAACAGATAAAAGCCATGAACCATCCACATAAAACATACGGTAGGCCATGTCGTAATCCGAGTCAGGATTACAAGCATGCACCATCTCCGGCCCGATGAAAACCATCTGCCCGGCCTCAGCAGTATGCGGCTCCCCTTCCAGCACGAACACGGTCCGGCCTGATTCGAGAAAGCCAATGGAATAAGCCGCGTGCGTATGATCACGAAACGCCTCATCGCAATAACTGGAATAGCGCACTTCCACGCCCGACAAATCCGGGTCGCGCCAGAACTGGATGAATGGTTTGGTTTTTTTCTTTCCCATAAAATTATTGGCAGGAGGAGGTATAAGGTAGCCGACTCCACTCTCTATACGCTCGCTCAATCACGCCGAGTTTTCGCACTACGCCCAAGCCGCGCTCATACGCCTCATACACCTGAGGGCCAACTGGCGGATTCTTGAGTACCATGCTGTGGCTAGTGTAGGAAAAGGCACTTTGACATCAGAAAAGTCCTTTCCACGTTGTCGAGCAATAGCAAACTCCGGCTGGCATAACAATATGTGCAAACAGACAGATCATCGGCAATTCCCTATACTCGCCCCCTGCTTTCTGCCATACTTCGCGCGTTCAAATAACCAATCAGAAGAGAGCCTCTATGCAACCGAAACTCATAGTACATGGCGGCGCGTGGGATATCCCCGATGCCTTTGTTGACGACCACGTAGCTGGCGTACGCAAGGCCGTGGAAGAGATCTATCCGATGATGGCCGACGGCATGTCTGCTCTGGACGCCGTGGAAAAAGCGGTCAACATCCTTGAGCTTGATCCGACCTTCGACTCCGGGCGCGGTGCGTTCCTCAATGCCAAGGGCGACATCGAGCTGGATGCATTCATCATGGACGGCAAAAAGTTGGATTTTGGCGCAGTCTGCGCAGTGGCAAACCTCATGCACCCGGTATCTCTGGCCCGCAAGGTCATGGGTGCCAAGGATTTCCGCATCCTGGCCGGAGACGGAGCCATGCAGTACGCCAAGGAATGTGGCTTTGAAGAAGTAGACCCGCGAGAGCTCCTAACCGAGCGCGAACTGGTTTTCTACGAGAAGATAAAGAACGACGACGAATTCAGCCCTATCGACGCCTTTAGTGGGCCGAAACCCTCTGACACGGTTGGTGCAGTGGCTATCGACAAGGATGGTAACCTCGCCTGCGCCACTTCCACGGGCGGCACCCCGCGCAAGCATCCGGGGCGCATAGGCGATTCCCCGATCATCGGTTCCGGCGGCTATGCTGACAATGAACTCGGCGCGGCTTCGTCCACAGGCTACGGCGAGTCCCTGCTACGCGTCATGCTCTGCAAGACAGCCTGCGATTTCCTGCGCACCAATGATTGCATGAATGCCGCTTGGGACGCCATGGACGTGCTCCAAACCCGCGCTCAAGGCTACGGCGGTGTGATCATGATTTCACCCGATGGCGACTACGGTTTTGCCCACAACACACCGCGCATGGCCTTTGCCTATGCAGAAGACGACGGCACAGTAAACGCGCAGATCAAGATCGGATAAATTACGGACATTCAGGGACTTCGCACAACATGGCGCGCCAGATGAACTCCTGTAGTTCTATCACGCGATAAGGTGCGTTTTCCACTTCCTTGAACCGACAGACATCCGACACCACCCCGAAAGGCACTCTTGCCTCTTCCGGGTGGCTTCCGCCATGGGATTTGCCATACCCGGCATGATCGCTCGTGATGATGAGAAGATAGGGACCAGCCTGGTCCAAGGCAGCATACACCTCTTCCAGATACTGATCGATATAGCCAAGTTCCTCCAGATACATGGAAGACATCCAGCCATACTGCGGCCCAACAACATCCAGGCCGCTGATGTGAATAAAAATGAAGGATTTTAGGCCATGTCGAATAAACTCAGCCCCCTTGGCCGCGGCGTCATCAGGTATGAGCTCCCCCTGATCCACGGCGTCCGACATGAGGAAGCCGAGCTTGGGCTTGGAGTAGAAAAACGCGGTCCGGTATCCCTTTCTCTTAGCGATATGAAAAACAGTTTTGCCCTGCACGGTCGGTTCACCCTGAACCCAGACATTGGATGTCCGGCCACCATCTTCAGGAGCGACGCCCGTCATCATGGCAGCGTGGCTGATCAACGTCTTGGGTGGATTGGTAGATTGGCCACGTCGGGTCAAGTGCCCCTTCTTCAAAAGGGCGCAAGTCAGAGGCGCGTACTTTTCCACCAGAGCATCCGGATGGAGCGCATCAATAGAGACCACCACCACGGTTTTGAACACCGCAGCCCAGCCGGTCGAAGAAAACAGGCACAACACGGCCATGATAACAGCTGTCCGTATCCACCTATATTCAGTAAATATTCTATGCATTGCAAAATGACTGTATCATAAACTCGTAACCGTATACAGTTGGCCGACGAGCTAATCATGACAGATACTACAGACCTCACCAAACGCCCGATTCCCGAAGTCATCCGACAGGTTGCCATCCCCGCCTCCATAGGACTCTTTTTCAACACCATGTTCAACGTGGTGGATACATGGTGGGCGGGCCGCATCGACACCGAAGCGGTGGCCGCGCTGTCCCTATCCCTGCCCGTCTATTTTATCATAACCTCGCTAGCCAGCGGCATCGGAACGGGTTCCACTGCCCTCATCGGCTCGGCTCTCGGAGCGGGCAATCGCAAGGAAGCCTCTCTAGTCGCGGTTCAGATGCTCAGTTTCGGCATATTTGTTTCCCTGTTTCTGGCATGGTTCGGTCTGACCTTCGCGCCCCATATTTTCAGTTGGCTCGGAGCCAAGGGCCCCTACCTTGAGACCTGCCTTGCCTACATGAACCCAATCTTCGCTTTCAATGTAGTGACGGTGGCCCTCTATCTTTTCAACGCCATCCTCCAGTCGCAGGGCGACACGAAATCATTCCGAAACGTGCTCTTTTTCACGGCAACCCTGAATGTAGCACTGGACCCGTGGTTCGTTCTCGGCGGCTTTGGGCTGCCAGCCATGGGACTGGCGGGTGTGGCATGGGCCACGGTTCTGCTTCAAGGGCTGGGCGCGATATATCTCATGATCAAGGCACGCAGGACCGGCCTCATGAAGACAGATGCGGGACGCAACTTAATTCCCCGCCCGAAAATCTATGCCCAGATCGCCCATCAAGGTTTCCCGGCGGCTCTCAATTTCATGACCATCGCCCTGGGATTTTTCGTCATCTTCCGATTCGTATCGCAATTCGGCCCGGCAGCCAGTGCGGCTTATGGCATCGCCACCCGCATCGACCAAATCATCCTGCTGCCCACCATTGGGCTCAACATGGCATCCCTGACCATCACAGCTCAGAACTATGGAGCAAGAAGGATGGACCGCATCCATGAGGCGTTTGCAAAAAACCTCAAATATGGAGCCGTTCTTCTTCTCCCGCTTTCGATCCCGCTCTTTTTCTTTGCCAAGCCGCTCATGTCCATCTTCACCAACGACCCAGCGGTCATTGCCGTGGGAGTGGAATATCTGCGCATCGACGCTTTCACACTCTACGGCTACGTTATCATTATGGTTTCGACCTCAATCCTTCAGGGCATGAAACGCCCCTTATTTGCCATCTGGCTCGGCGCGTCCCGTCAGGTTATTGCCCCATGGATTATGTTCACGGTATTGTGCACGATGCTCGGATACGGCACCATCGCCATTTGGCTGACCATTTTCGCCATCGTCTGGATATCGGCAATGATCGCATTCTGGTTCGCCAGAAAGACCCTCAAAAAGGTCGATACAGGAATAAGCAACTAGTCGTTGCAGCCTGTATAAGCGTTTCAAATAACAAGAAAGGCCGCCCTATCAAGGGTGGCCTTTCTTATTGGGCAAGCAAGAAGGTAAAAAAAGGCGTGCCCCGATTACACTGCAAAGTGTAACCGAGGCACAAAACTCATGTGTCTCACCTGGGCTAGGTGTAATCGCCGCGATTGAACTTAAACTGTTCGGTGGCGGTGAGTGTCTCCAACTCATCGACAATGGTCCGCAAACCCGGTTCAAGGTTGGTCTCCTTGATGGCGGACACTTCGCCCGCTATCTCATCCAAAGCTCCATAGGCAGACTTAAGCCCAGCCTCTGGATTGGCAAGATTCGCAGCGTAAGCATCCCACTTGTCGAGAATCGATTCCACTTGTCCGGCCGGTGTAGCCTGGGTGTCCGTAGACACCGGAGCCACGGGCGCGGCGGCTATCAGGGGATTCAAAATCGGCGGTGGGGCTATGCCCTGCGCAGCCTGGGGCGTACCCTTGGCCACTTCCTGATTAAGTAAATCCCCGAAGGCTTGCCCAGGCGCATTGGCCTTGTTCTTGCGAATCTGTTGATCCGGTTGAACGCCTTCGATCTGATCAGGATGGATCTTCATGGTTCTCACTCCTATCCTGTGGTTTGTCTTATTTTTTGCAAGGACCTTGCCAAACGATGACTTTTGACAATCCGTTGAAAATACTTATTTATTTCTCAAGATGCCCCGGCAATTTTTGCCTCTTGAGAAAAAACGCCATCACGTTTCTCTCAACCGATCTTAATGCAGAAGAAAAAGGTTGTCTATGGTCTACGGAAATGGCAAATAATGGGTAGATACGTTTTTTAAATTACACCTTGGTTTGCTAAAGGAATGCAAACGGGTGAAACATAGAAAACTCCAACCAAGGAGGATGGCTATGGCTGACATCAAGAAGATTCTCTGTGCAGTGGACTTTTCGGACTACAGTCCTGCCGTAGCAGAATACGCCAACCAGATCGGCGGCTGCGTCGGAGCCCAAATCACTGTTCTTTACGTGGCACCGTCCCTCAGCCAATACGTGGGATTCCATGTGCCCCCCAGTTCCATTGAGTCCTTTGTGGGCGAAATTGTAACCGGGGCCGAAGACACCATGAACGAGTTCGTAAAGGACAACTTCAAGGATCTCAACGTAGAAGGGAAGGTTGTCACCGGCTATCCCGCCGAGGAAATCCTCGCCCATGCCGAAGCCGAAAAGGCAGACATGATCATCATGGGTACCCATGGCCGCAAGGGCATTGACCGCATCCTGTTCGGCTCCGTAGCCGAAAAAATTGTCAAGGCTTCCAAGGCACCGGTGCTGACTATCCGTCCCGAATAGTCTGTTGAAAACGGTCGGCTTGTATCACTGGCGACAGGAAATCAATCCTCAATGTAGCGCAGCTACGACTCCGGTTGATTTCCTGCCGCAACCTTATGTCTGCATCATTTTTGAACAGACTGAGGAAGGACGTATCGAGAGACTTTACGACCGAACATAAACATTATACAAAGGACGGCTTCGGCCGTTCTTTTTTATTGGCAAGACACAAGCCTCGGCCAGATTAGACACGTAAGGGACAGCAATCATGAGAGAATTTACCGTCCGCCCGGAAATCATGGGTTTCGACCCCTATAAACCGGGTTTGACCATCGAACAGATTCAGGCGGAGTATGGCCTGGACACCGTTATCAAACTTGCCTCCAACGAAAACCCGTTGGGCGTATCGCCTGTGGTCAAAAAGACTATCGCACGCAACGCTGAACGCGCTTTCCGCTATCCCGAAAATCATTCTCCCCGTCTGGTCAAAGAAATCAGCCGTCACATCGATGTACCCGAAGAGTGTATCCTGGTGGGCAACGGTTCTGACGAAATTATCGACATGCTTTTCCGCATGAAGGCATGGGCTGGCAAAGACAACGTAGTCTGCTACTCCAACTGCTTCTCCATGTACCGCATGTGCGCCCAGTTGTCGGATATCGAGTACCGCGAAGTAGAACGCGACAACACGTTCAGCCTACCGCTCGACAAAATGGCCGAAGCCGTTGACGAGAACACCGCCATGGTCATCGTCACCAGCCCGGACAACCCCACAGGGCAGGCTGCCAGCGTGGAAGATCTGGCTGTACTGGCTGGCGTGCTGCCCGAAGACTGCCTGCTGGTGGTAGACGAGGCATACATCGACTTTGCATGGCCGCCCGAATCCTACACCCCGGTGCAGGCATTTGATAAATTTGACAATCTGGTGGTCCTGCGCACCTTTTCCAAGGCGTACGGATTAGCTGGCCTGCGTGTGGGATACGGCATCCTGCCGCCCACCCTCATGGCATTGCTGAAAAACGCCCGCATCCCGTTCACGCTCAACCTCCTGGCCGAAGACGCCGCCATTGCCGCACTCAATGACGATACATTTTACAACGAGACCCTGAGCCTGGTCATGGCTGGCCGCGAGTATTTCACCAAGTCGCTCAAACAACTCGGCTGCAAAGTCTGGCCGACCCAGGCCAACTTTGTCATGTTCGAGCCAAGAATGGACGCCATGGAAGTATTCCAGGCCCTGCTGGAGCGAGGCATCATCGTGCGTCCATTAAAGAGCTTTGGACTGCCTAAGTGCATTCGTGTCAATGTCGGCACTGAGCAGGAAAACGAAAAGTTCATCGAAACCCTTGGAGGCATCCTTAATGGGTAAACTCATCGTCACCATCGATGGTCCTGCCGGAGTGGGTAAATCCACCATGGCAAAACAGCTCGCCCGCGAGTTGTCCATCCCCTATCTGGACACTGGTGCCATGTTCCGCACCATCGCCTGGAAACTGGGTGAAGGGTCATGGGAATGGGACGAAGCCAAACTTGAGAGCGAATTGGCGGCCTTTGACTTTACACTATCCGGCATCGGCGAAGAGTCCATTCTGGCGCTGAACGCCAACCCGATTGGCGATGAAATCCGCACAGAAGAAGTTGGTATGTGGGCATCCAATGTGGCGACCCTGCCCGTTATCCGAACATTCCTCAAAACGGCCCAGCAATCCCTGGGTGAGCGCTTCGATCTGGTGGCCGAAGGCCGCGACATGGGGACGGTGATCTTCCCGGATGCACCGTACAAATTCTTTCTGGACGCCTCGGTTGAGGAACGCGCCAACCGCCGTTTCCTCCAACTGGAGTGTCTTGGCAAACCTGCTGACCTTGAAATACTCAAAGAGCAGATCGCCAAGCGGGACCATCAGGACCGTAACCGCGCCGTGGCCCCTCTCAAGGCGGCAGACGACGCAACAACGATTGATACGACTGAAATGAACAAAGATCAGGTCTTCGAAGCCCTGGCAAAAGGGGTGCGGAGCTAGCCCTCCCACCACCGATATATTTAAGGAGAACATACGCCATGAGAGCGAAAATCCATCTTGAAGGTGCACTGAAAAAAGTGCTGGCAGACAACGGCTGGGAATGGCCGGAAAAGGCTGTCGTCGAACCTCCCAAAGACAAGAAGTTCGGCGACATGTCCGTGAATGTGGCCATGATGCTGGCCAAGCAGGCCAAGAAAGCCCCGCGCGCCATTGCCGAAGATATTATGGCCGCCATGGAAGGTGACGCATTGATCGAAAAGATCGATATCGCTGGGCCGGGCTTTCTGAACTTCACCTTTGCGCCTTCCTTCTGGCACGAAACCGTGGGTGTCATCACCGAGGCTGGCGAAAGCTACGGTGAATCCACCAAGGGGAACGGCACCAAGGTGCAGGTGGAATACGTTTCTGCCAACCCCACCGGTCCGCTGCACATCGGCCATGGCCGTGGCGCTGCATTGGGCGACTCTCTGGCCCGCATCATGAAAAAAGCTGGCTACGAAGTAGAGGCCGAATACTACATCAATGACGCTGGTCGCCAGATGCTGATTCTGGGTGGCTCCATCCTGTACCGCGCCAAGCAGTTGGGTGGACAAGATGTTGCCGAGCCGGAAGATTTCTACAAGGGCGGATACATCAAGGATATAGCCGCCGAGGTCATGGAAAAGAATCCTGGCCTGCTGGAGATGGATGAGGCCGAGGCCACCGAAATCTGCAAGATATACGGCAAAGATCAGATTCTGGAAGGAATCAAAGTCGACCTTGAGGCATTCGGCGTGCACCACGATGTATGGTTCTCCGAAAAATCTCTGGTGACCGACGGCAAGGTGGACGAAACTTTCGCCGACCTGACCAAGTCCGGCATGGGCTACGAAGCTGACGGCGCATACTGGTTCAAGTCCACGGAGCTGGGCGACGACAAGGACCGCGTCCTGCGCAAGTCCAACGGCGACACAACCTATTTTGCCTCGGATATCGCCTACCACGACAATAAATTCAAGCGCGGCTTCGACCTCGTGGTCGACATCTGGGGTGCAGACCACCACGGCTACATCCCCCGCATGATGGCTGCCTGTGAAGCGCTCGACAAAAAGGGCGGCCTTCACGTCATTCTGGTCAACCTTGTGAACCTTCTGCGGGACGGCGAACAGATCGCCATGTCCACCCGCGCTGGCAAGTTCGAAACTCTCAAAGACGTTGTGGACGAGGTTGGCGCTGACGCTGCCCGGTTCATGTTCCTGTCCCGCAAGTCCGACTCCAAGCTCGACTTTGACCTTGAGCTGGTCAAACAGAAGACCATGGACAACCCGGTCTTCTACGTCCAGTACGCCCATGCTCGCATCAGCTCCCTGAACGTCAAGGCCGCCGATGCCGGGACCAAGCCCGCTGTCGTAGCTCCCGAATCTCTGGCACTGCTGAACACCAAATACGATCTGGAAATCCTCACGCTGCTCGACCAGTTCCCGGATTTCGTCGAAGCTGCAGCCCGGACTCAGTCCCCGCACCTCATCTCCATGTTCCTGCAAGACCTTGCTTCGGCCCTGCACAGATACTACTCCAATTGCCATGTCCTCTCCGCAGAAGCCGATGTGGCCGCTGCACGCCTGATGCTGCTGAATTGCGTGGCTCAGGTACTCAAGGGCGGCCTGGATCTGCTCGGTGTTAAAGCTCCCGAGAGCATGTAAGGAATAATCATGGCCAAGACCAAGAAAGACGAATCCAAATTCAGCATCAAGGTGCCGAAAATTAAGGTTTCCAAGAAGACCTACGACTTCTCCCTTTCCCTGCCCGGCATGATCAGCGCCGTGGGCGCAGGCGTGTTGGCCCTGACTTTCTTCTTTGTCATGGGCATCCTCATCGGACGAGGCTACCGCCCCGAGGCGGATGTTCCGCAACTTAAGGAGATCATGCCCACCAAGCAGCACGGCCAGATAGGTGAAGGCCCCATTCAGCCGGAGATCCTCAAGGCCGAAGAACTGGAATATGCTGACCGCGTGAAGCAGGACCCTAGCAAGATCATGAATCAGCCCGAAGCGACCAAAACGAACAAGACTGAGCAACCCAAGCAGACGGCCAAGCCGGAAGCCAAACCGACTGCGCCGGAACAACCCGCTGTAATTGCCCAGCCCAGCCCAGCCAAACCGGGCGAGCCAGTTTATGACTACATTTATCAGGTTGCGTCCTTCAAAAAACAGGAAATGGCTCAGGCGCTGAGCAACAAGCTCGCGAGTGGTGGCCTGACACCTGAGGTCAAGTCGGGCGACGTTAAAGGGACCACATGGTACCGCGTGTATGTGAACCATCGAGGCACCCCGGACTCCACTGCCGTCATGAAAGCGACCCTTGCCCAAAACGGCATAGGCAAACCGCTGATGAGAAAGAAGACGCCTGTAGAATAACGTTCCAGCTAGTCTCTATACGTACGAGACGCAATAGAGTAATAGAATCGTCTGTCCGATCATTCGGGCAGACGTTTTTTTTCCGATCCAGCAACCGGAGGTATCCGTGAATATAAATAATTTGAAAATCCGTCTGGCAGCAGCCGTTGCTTGTGTGGCTACTGTTGTGGCCGGCGTCTGCCTGACAGCGCAGATATACTGGGCAGTGCCGCCCGTTGTGATTTGGGCCGCCGGTGGTTTGATCATCCTGTCCGCCCTTTGCGGTTGTCTCATTGTGTCACGTTCCATCGGTGCCGAATCCACACGTCTGGCCATAACAATTTCCAAAGCCGCCCAAGGCGCAAACGTGGATTTCGCACAAGAACTAGGCGAAGGCCAGCTTGCCGACACCCTCCGGGAACTGACCGATAATTTGGACAAATACAAAGGATTGGCCGAAGGAATCATCGAAGGGTTGCCCATGCCTTTCCTGCTGGTAGATACTGACGAGCGTGCCCTTTTCACCAACCAGGCGACTCTGGATATGGTACAGGCGGAAGGCAAAGTTGAGGATCATATTGGTCGCACCCTGGCCGAAATTTTCTATAACGACTCCAGCCGGGAGACCGCGGTGGGCAAGGCCATGCATCAGGGCCAAGTCTTCCGCAATCTCGAAGTAGCCATTCAGGGACACAAGGGAGGCACCCGTCACGTGCTTGCCAATGTGTATGCCCTCAACAATGGACAAGGCGAATGCATTGGTGGTTTCTGCCTCTATCTGGACATGACTCGACTCAAGGAGCAGGAGACAGCGCTCCAGCAACAGACCGAGGTCATCACACGCACCGCCAATGAAGCGAATTCCATATCCGATCAGCTCGCCTCGGCGTCCGAAGAAATCTCGGCGCAGGTAGAACAGTCCAGACACGCCTCTGAAGAGAGCCGCCGCCTGACCGCAGGGGTGGCCGTCAGTGTCGAACAAATGAACGCCACGGTTCTGGAAGTCGCCAGTAATGCTTCCTCTGCCGCTGAAATATCCAGCGAAGCCCGCGAACAAGCCGAAGAAGGCGCACGTATCGTCACCGAGGCCATCGAAGGTATTTCCTCTCTGGAGAATCAAGCTTCCCAGTTGGCCGAGGACATGAATTCTCTGGGCAAACAGGCGGAGTCCATTGGCGGCATCATGTCCGTCATTTCTGACATCGCTGACCAGACAAACCTCCTCGCGCTCAACGCAGCTATTGAAGCTGCCCGCGCAGGTGATGCCGGACGCGGGTTTGCCGTGGTAGCAGACGAGGTTCGCAAGCTGGCTGAAAAGACCATGGACGCCACCAAAAACGTGGAGGCAAATGTGGGAGCCATCCAGAAATCTGCCGAAGCCAATGTACTGGCCACCAAGGACACAGTCCATGTGGTCGCCGAAACCGTGGCAACTACACGCCGCGCAGGGGAAGCCCTCGCCACCATTGTGGAGCTTTCCAGTGAGACGTCTGACAACGTCCGCTCCATTGCGACTGCAGCCGAAGAACAGTCTGCAGCATCCGAGGAAATCGCTCGATCCGCCAGCGACATCAATGTGGCGGCGGATGAAACGTCCCGCGCCATGCATGAGTCTGCCCAGGCTGTCACTGATCTTGCCCGACTCGCCAGTAATCTCAGAAAAATAATGAACGACATCAGCGCCTAGGCGCTTCTCTCCATATAATAAAGAAGAGGCGAACCCACATGGGTTCGCCTCTTTTTAATTGCGAGATTCGCTTAACTCTTACGCGTGATTTACGGGCGCGTCCTCTTTTCGGAAAAATCGCTTGGCGATGTAGATGAACGGTGTATCGAGCGCTGCCACTGCGACCTTGATAATATAGGTGGAGAGCATTATTTCCCAGAATACGTTCACCGGGAACAAGCCCCAGAAGGCGATGGTACAGAAAATTGCGGAATCCAGAAACTGAGAAACCATGGTGGAGGCGTTGTTACGCAGCCACAGGTGCTTGCCACCCGTGCGTTCCTTAATGGCATGGAACGCCCACACATCGTGCATCTGGGAAATCAGATAAGCGCACATTGACGCCAGCGCGATGCGCGGCATGAAGCCAAACAGCGCCTGCAAATGCGGCTGGGCGAAATCGTCGCCCGCAGGCTGAAACAACAAGGCAATCTGCATATAACCGACCATCATCAACAGAGTGACAAAGCCAAGCAATACGCCTTTTTGCGCTTCCTTCTTGCCATAAAATTCACTGAGAAGATCGGTTGCCAGGAACACGCTCGCATACAACACATTACCCAAGGTAGTGGTCAGCCCGAACAGCTCCACGGTTTTGAGAACCTGAATGTTGCACAGCAACAGGTTGAAGACCATCAACCCGAAGAGGCCGACACGACCAAAGAAGCGATATACGGCCAGGACCATGCAGAGGTCGACCAGCGCAAAGAGAATCCATAATGTTTCGTTCATGGAGGATGCCCTAGCCCCGATCCCCGAAGAGGTCAAGAAAAATGGCTAAGGGAGGAAACTGTAGCCGAAGGCGACAAGCTGGATCCAAAGGGGCTCTCCCTTTGGTCGCTGGAGACAAAATCATCCATCCATCGCGCCGACAAACGCACCGCTCCAGTCTTTCCTCTTCACTCCCCCGCCAACGAGCTAAAAAAACGCTGATTAATTCAATCTTGAGGAAGTGCTGTAGAATTGTTCGTTGGCAAAGCGCAAGAAAACATCAAGGCCGAGGCGTACTTCCTGTACGCTAGGATTTGATGTTTTTGAAGCAACGAAGCCAGCGGGCAATTATGCAGTGCTTCGCTAATCGTCATCCCGGTCGCGGACATCCTTACGCCACGAGTTCAGGGGAGCATAACACCCCTGTCCTGCGTGCTGTGATTTGCGGACTTCTTCGCCATACTCGGGATCGAGCATAAGCTTGCAGATGTAGCGATTGAGCTTGGCTTCCCAGAGGAGTTCGGGGCAACGCTTCACGTAGCCGTACCGACGATGGGACTCGGAACAGGGGTCACGCAGACAACACCAGCCGCATCCCACACAGTCCTCGGACTCTGTGGAGAGCGGTTCCATGGCGGGTGCGCCGGAAAACATATCAAAATTGGAATCGGACATGAGGTCGGATACCGTCCGTGCGGGCAAAAGGCAAGGAGCCTACAAAATGAAATCCTTGATAACCTGCCAGCCGGTCTTGATTTGGTAAAATGCCATGGAAAGCAACAGCAGATTGCAAATGGCATGGGCTAGTGGAAGAACTTTTCTCCGGGCTTTGCGCTTATCCATATAAAAACCTGATCCCAGACCGAAAAGCATGAACGGAAGCATGGCAAGGGCCGTCTGATAATGCGGGCCAGTGACAAAGTTCACCTGCCATTTCAGCCTGGCGACCATGAGACCACCGACAAGGCCAAAACACCAAAGCGCGACGGCGAGGAGGCCCACTTTAACATGACGATTCCAAAGGAAATGAGTGCGCATATCCAAGTGCTGCGACAGGAAACGCTCCATACCTAGATAGGCAGCGTAGAAACCTATGAGCGTAGCAATGACCTGCAGTGCAGGATGAACCCAGAGCATAAACCCTCCCATGGTTTGGGAGAGAGCATACACCAAATCGCGGCCAGAATGAAGCTGCCTACAATTTAAGCTTCTGCACAAGCTTTTCCCAGACCATATCCGGGGTCAGCTTTTTCATGCAATGGAAATGCTCTTTGGGACACTTGCGAGGTCCATGCAGGCCGCAAGGACGGCAATCCAGCTCGATCTCGGCCACCGTGGAGTTCTCACCGCGCGGGAAAAATCCGAGCCTCTTCACAGTGGGACCGAACAGGGCCACCAGCGGCACATCCTGAGACCATGCCAGATGCATAGGACCGGAATCATTGGTGAGATATCCGTCGAGCCTGCCGAGATAGGCAGCCAGTTGCGGGAGCGAGAGCTTGCCTGCCAGATTGATAAGGTCCGGGGCCTCGGCTCCGGCGGCCACACGATTGGCGACCTCGACCTCATCCGGCCCGGCAAAAAGGATCGGCTGCACGTCTGCCTTGGAGGCGCGGGTAATAATCTCGCTGAAATATTTTTCAGGCCAACACTTGGTGGGCCATGTGGAACCGGGATGAAGGCCGAGAACTTTACGCCCTTTCACGTTATCTGCCCAGAATTGGCTGGCGTCGTTACGGGCCGAGTCATCCACAATGAGCTTTGCCTTGGGCGCAGGCAGGTCGATGCCAAGCGGAATCAAAAGCTGATGGAGGCGTTCGATCTCCTCCAGCTCATCGAACCGGCGGGGCACGGTGTCGGTGTAAGCAAGTTTGTTGTACCACGGCGAGTCGTAGCCGATACGCCGTTTAATACCCGTACTTCCTGCCACCAGCGCCGAGCGAAAGGATTTGTGGGCAGAAATCCAGAGGTCGAATCCCTCTTGACCAATTTCCCAGCCAAGGCGCACGGCGGCATTCAAGCCTTTCTGCTTACCACGCTTCGCAAACGGGCGGACCTTCGTAATTTCAGGCTGAGCCGTAAAGATAGACTCGAATCCGGCACGCACGAAAAAGTGTATCTCCGCATCCGGGTAGCGATTGCTCAAAGCCCGCAACAAGGGCAGGGTAAGGACGGCGTCACCGAGAAACGCGGTTTGCCAGACGCCAATTTTTTTGTAATTGCTCATCGCCTGAGTATGTACCGTGTCAGCCCCATTCAGGCAATGGTTGAAATAACCGCCGCAAGACCGTATCCTGATCGGCGAAACCAAATCACAAAACCACGAGGTAGAGCATGAAATACATTCTTTTTGAAGACTTCTCCGGCGCACCGGTCCCCATCATATTCCCCAATCGCATCGACCACGCTGAAATGCGCGAGCAAATGCCTTACACCAAAGCGCTTACCGCAGGCTATGTCTCCCACGGCCCAGAGGGCTGGAGTTGTCATGGCAGTTCCAAATCACTGGAACTGAAATCAAGTGCGGGCGACGCAGCAATTATTGCCGCAAAATTCGAGGATGCTGAAAGTTAGAATTTTATCCGTCCCTCGCCGAAGACGACAACCGGGGATGGAAGGGGTTCGTCCCCTTCCGCGCCGCAGGCGAAATCACCCGTCCAATCCCGCCCTTCCGGGCGGCTTCCTTCTCTGCCTTTCAAACCCAAATAAAAAAGGGCACTCAACCGAGCGCCCCTTTTTTTACTTCTTTTTCGGAAACGGCATTCGCCGCATTTCGCCCTTTCAGAATCCGTATCGTATGTAATCCTTATCCAGCCGATTGATCATTTGGACATAGCGGTAAGTCCCTTTCACAAGCCCTTCTTCGGTGATTTGATACCCCTTGGAGCGGCAATCGGGACAGGCGTCGATAGGGATTTCCACACCTAGACAAAGCGGGCCGGAATCGGCTCGGGTCTCGACCTTGTATAATCCCCTGCACTTGTCGCAGAGGGTGAGGGATTCCTGCTGCACTTCATTGATACCGTCGGTGTCGTAATAAACCTGCTTGTGGCGAATGAACATGTCACCAGAAATGACGCCCTGCCGGGAGTCGCCCTTGGCATCGAACTTCGGCGGATCAAAATAGAGCTTCGGCAATTGGTTGCACAGCTCCTCGATGTATGCCGTGGTCTTGGCGTCCTGCTTGATCTGCTCCGGGTTGTAGTTCGGCTCACGAACGTGGGAGTAATCCACGCCCGCCATGGCGAGACAGATACCAAGGTTGATATACGGCAACGCGCCCTGAATAGAATAACCGCCTTCGAGGACCGCAATATCCGGCTTGAGCATCTCATTGAGAGCGGCATAGCCCTTGGCCGAGAAGTTCATGTTGGTGATGGGATCGGTGAAATGGTTATCCTGGCCTGCGGAGTTAATGATCAGGTCCGGCTTGAAATCGTCAAGGATCGGCATGACGATCCGTTCCATGGCCATGAGAAATCCCTCGTCCGACGTATTGGGCGGTAGCGGGATATTGATGGTCTTGCCCATTGCGTTGGGCCCGCCGAGTTCCTGCGGAAAACCGGAACCGGGATAAAGAGTGCGGCCATCCTGATGAAGCGAGATGAACAGCGTGTCCGGGTCATGCCAATAAACATCCTGAGTGCCATCGCCGTGGTGACAATCAGTATCCACGATGGCAATCCGCTTGTGGCCGTACTTCTCTCGAATATGTTCGATCATCACGGCTTCGATATTGATATTACAAAAACCACGAGAACCGTGGACTACCTTCATGGCGTGGTGCCCGGGGGGGCGCACCATAGCAAAGGCGCAATCCCGTTCTCCGGTCATGACCAGATCAGCGGCCTTCATCGCTCCACCCGCTGAGATACGGTGGGAGCGAGTGGTCACGCTGTTGACGTCCGGGAAACAAAAATGGACACGTTCCACATCCTCGATAGCCGCCACTTCCGGCTTGTATTCACCCACGCCCTCGATGTCGAAAATCCCCTCTTCGCGCAACTGATCCTGCGTGTAGAGCAACCGTTCCTGCCGTTCGGGATGAGTGGGTGATATGGCCCAGTCAAAGGCCGGGAAAAAGATGATGCCGAGTTTGTTGTTCGCTTTAAGCATGGCCTATTTCCCTCCCATTGTGGACACAACGCCGGGTCTGACCTGGCATTTGACCCGGATATTTCTGCCCACCTGGCTCATGCCTTCCACCATGTTGAAACTGGAGGCGTGGGTGATCTGAGCATCTTCATCGCGCAGAAACACACCCATGGAGTCAAGCTGCATGGTGAGCTGATTGACCGCATCCTTACGGGCATCGTCAATGTCGTACGTCGTCGGGACATTCTCGCGATAGGACAGGGACGGGATAAACATGGTATTGCGCTGGGTGTCGGCAAACAATTCCAACTCCCATGTGGGCCGGGTCAGGGCCGCGCCAACTGCATTGGCCACGCCGAAATTCTCCGGCACCTCGGTGGAAAGCTGAAAACGGCGAAAAAGGTGCATCTTCATGGCCTGAGCAGGACCGCCCACCACATAGATTTTTTTCGGAACCACCCGCTTGTTCTCCACCAGTTCATGAATGGTATACACCGGCTTGGAATTGATCTCATCCAGCAGCTTCCGGGTAGCGTCATGAATAGCTTGTGTCGCGTAATCCACAGTAGCCTCGGCAAGCTTCTCGCCAGTCAGTGAATGCGCTTTGGCAAAGTCGTCCATGGCCGTCCGCGATCTCTCCACATCCCCCACTTCGCACGAGCCATTGTAATTCAGTGCGTCCGTCAGGGTCACCCGCTCGCCGCCGAGACAAACGGACGGACCAAGCCGATTGGGGCCGACGCGAACGTCATCACCCACCACCGAGATGGCCGAAGCCCCACCAATACCGATGGAACGGACCTTGAGCGCGGTTACCAGCGTGGGGTGCGAGCCGATGGCAATACCTTCACGCTCGATAAGAGGTGCGCCGTCCACGAACACCGCAATGTCCGTGGTGGTGCCGCCGATATCGAGGATAATAGAATCATGAAAAATGTCGGTGAGCGCGATAATGCCCATGACCGAGGCTGCCGGGCCGGAGAAAATGGATTGCACGGGCATTTTGCGTGATTGCGGCAGCGGCATGGTGCCTCCGTCCGCTTTGAGGATGTTCACCTTTACGTGCCCCAGCCCCATGTCGCCGAGCGCACCTTCAACGGCAGTGGCGAATTCGTTGTAGAGCCGCCAGACAGCGCAGTTGAAATACGCAGTCGCGACTCGGCGCGGGAAGTTGAGCGCGCCGCCCAACTGGTGACCAAGTGTCACGAAGTCGGACATCTCGCACCCCTGATCGTCCTTGCATTGGCAAACCATGCGCCGGATCATGTTTTCGTGGCGAGGGTTACGCGTGGCGAACTTACCCACGGCAGCAAAGACGCGCACGCCGTTTTCACGGCAGGAGTCGATGGCCTTGGTAATCTGCCGGGTAGAAAGAGCGCGCACCTCGTTGCCCCGATGGTCAATGGAGCCATCGATTACATGGAAGTCCTTGCACGGCATGTAGTTGTGCGGATCAATGCCCGGACCGGAAGACACGATGACGCCTACATCTTCGGTCTTGTTCTGGACAATGGCGTTGGTGGACAAGGTAGTGGACAGGTTGAGCTGCGTGACAGTGTCCTTGTCCACTTCCTGAAGTATAGTTGTCAGCGCTTCCGTGACAGAGCGCAGCAGGTCGTCATGATGGGTGGGAACTTTGCACCAGGCGGCAACCGAGGTTCCCCCCTTTCTTTCTATGGCAACTGCATCAGTGTGGGTGCCGCCCACGTCGATTCCGAGTAGCATTATCTCTCCTTTCCGATTGTTCGGCTTCGCACCTCTGCGATGTTGCTTCGGCAAGCAACTGGTACGCCCGAACCAATCTTGATGCTTTTTTCAAGCGTAGAGCAGAATTAGCACTGCGTGCGCCTTTGGCGCAACCCGGAATACGGTGAGTGGTTGCTATGAGATGGTGAAAGGTGCCCCCTGAATGCCCCCGCCCAATCTAGACCAATCCAGACAGGTCGTATGTGTCCGCCTTTTCGATCTCCACATCCACAATGGTACCCAGTTTCAGTTCCTGCTCCGGTGGCGCGCTGACGTACGTCACGCCATCCACTTCCGGTGCCTGAAACCATGCCCGACCCTCGTAGAGACCGGGCCATTCGGGTGATACACGCTCAATAAGCACGGGCAGTGTTTCGCCTACGTACTCACCAAGAATCTCGCGGCTGATGTCCGTCTGCAGTTCCATGAGTCTGTCGCGACGTTCGAGTTTGACCTCGTCCGGCACCTGATTATCCATGGCTGCTGCCGGGGTGCCGTCCTCGGCCCAATAGGGGAAGACGCCCAAATGGTGGAAACGAGTCTTTTCAGCAAAGCGCATGAGCTGCTCAAAATGTTCGTCCGTCTCACCGGGATAACCAACGATGAAAGTTGTACGCAAAGCCGCATCCGGGAAGAACTTGCGCACCCGGTCAATGACCTTTTCAGGATTACGCGCAAAAGGACGCCCCATGGAAGAAAGCACATCCGGATGAGCATGCTGAAGCGGGATGTCGAAGTACGGCAAGAATGGACCGTCCAAATCGCGCAGGAAAGCAAGCAGCTTTTCGGTCAGGCCTGCCGGGTACAGGTACATGATACGCAGCCACTCCAAATCAGAAATCTTTGAAAGGCCCGACACCAGATTAATAAGATTATCCTCGTCACCCAGATCAGAGCCATAGGCCGTGGAGTCCTGCCCCACCACCACTATCTCGGGAACCGCTTTTGCCAGCTCCGCCGCTTCCTTGAGCAGCACATCCACCGGCCAGCTGGTATGTGGGCCGCGAATGGACGGGATGGTACAGAAATGACAGTTGTGCGAGCATCCTTCCGACACCTTGAGATAAGCATGGCCGGGACCGGTAGACAAACGGCGCGGAGCATCCTCTTCCACCGGAGTAGATAACGCCTCCCTAATCATGGCGGGCCACAGGCCGATCTCTTCTGTGTTGAGCCAGAGGTCCACTTCGGGCAACTCGGACTTCAAATCCTGCCCATAGCGAGAGACCAGACAGCCGGCGACAGCCACCAGCGGTTTAGTGGAACCGGACTCCGCAACCTCATCCGCCTCACGTATGGCGTTGAGGATAGTCTCCACAGATTCCTCCACCGCAGGCTGAATGAAACCACAGGTATTAATCAGTGTCAGATGGGACTCTTCCACCGATTCCACAGGTTCCATGGCTTCGCCCAAAGTGCCGAGCAAACGCTCCGTGTCCACTCGATTCTTGGGACAGCCCAAGCTAACAGTATGTACTTTTATTGTAATATCAGTCGTTTGACTCATTGTATTTCCTTTGAAATGACCGTTCAAATAGCGTAAGATGGTGGGGGTTCTCCCCCTTGTGGGGAAAGTGTGCACACGTATCGGCGGGAGGTCAAATTGGTTACTGAAGAATACACTGACAAACGCTATGTCATCGGTATCATCGGGGACATTCCCGCCCTGCTGACATTCTGGCAGATGTTTAAGGACCAGTCCAATGAGGATGTCCTCAAAGACATCGGCGTGGTGGCCGCTGCCCTTCCAGGTGAAACAGTGCTGCCTGAGACCCACGATGCAGACCGTCTCATCCCCACTTACTCCGGCTACAAGGCAATGCTCGAAAAACACCCGGAAATCAACCTCGTAATCGAGGCTACCGGGCGGCGGACATTGATCCATGAGCTGCGTCAATACCTACCACCCTCCATCGGATTAATCGAACGCAGTGCTGCCAACTTCTTCATTAACCTGCTTACCGAAGGTAAAATATGGGTGGCGTGCAAGCTCGACCTGCTCCATACCCAGAACATGCTCAAAACCATTGTTGACCAGATGGAACATGAGATTCTGTTCATGAACAAGGAAGGCATTGTTCTAGAAATGAATCAGGCTGTATTGGAAACCTCGGGCATGTCCAAATCACGGCTGACAGGGCGTCACTACTGTGACATCTTCAACGGCACCAACGAATCAGAATGCGGATTTGGCAAAGCCCCGCTCCAACAAGCGCTGGACTCCCGCGAGCCAGTGGAGACCGTCACATCCACCGTGGACGAAAGCGGACGACTTCATTACTTCCGCGTATACACCCAGCCTATTTTCGATGAAGACGGCACGATCAACCATATGGTTGCCATCCGGCGCGACATCACCCGACGGACGTTCATGGAGCAACGGCTTCAACAGGCGGAGAAGCTCGCATCAATCGGCGAACTCTCCACCTACATGGCCCATGAAATTCGCAATCCACTTTTCGCCATCAGCGGCTTTGCCAATTCTCTGATGCGCATGGAATGCCTGGACGAGAAAGCACGCGAAAAAGTCACCATCATTCTGGAAGAATCCAAGCGACTGGACAAGACCCTGCGCAGTCTCATGAATTTCACCCGACCCACAGAAGCGCAGGTGATGGAAGTAAATCTCAACGAAATGGTCCGCGACGCAATGAACATTATGGCCCTGCCGTGCGAAAACCACGACCTGTCCATCTCCGTGGACCTCGACCCTGAATTGGCGATGGTCAAAGCGAATCCTGACCTAATCAAGCAGTGCCTTATCAATCTGGTGAAAAACTCTCTGGAAGCCACCGACCCAGGCGGCCGCCTTGTGGTTTCCACTACCATGACACTGGAATATATAGCCCTCACTGTGGAAGACACGGGGCACGGCATCTCTGACGACCTGCGCGATCAGGTGTTCAGCCCCTTCTTCTCCACACGCGGCAAGGGCGCGGGCCTCGGCCTGGCCCAGACCCGCAAGATCGTGGATGAACTAGGTGGTGATGTAGACCTGATCAGCCGCGAAGGCATCGGCACCCGCATCACCCTCTATCTCCCCCCCCTCCTGGCAGTTGCAGAAGATGAAGAGACTGGGTAAAAGCCTTCACAGCACACAACACCAGGGAGAAACAATCCAATGAATACCATCGTTCTTGCCACGAACAACAAAGGCAAAATTCGCGAACTTTCCGTCATGCTCGAGCCCTTTGGTCTGACCGTGAAGCCGCTGTCAGACTTCCCGGAAATCGGCGAAATCCCCGAGACCGGCGACACTTTCAAGGAAAATGCCTTCATCAAGGCGCGTACCGTAGCTGAAATGACCGGCCTAGTGACTGTGGCCGATGATTCCGGCATAGAGATCGACGCTCTGGATCTGCGCCCCGGAGTTTACTCCGCCCGCTATGCCGGCGAGCAGTGCGACGATCACGCCAACAACGAAAAAATGTTGGCCGAGATGAAAGACGTGCCAGAAGAAAAGCGTACTGGCCGCTATCGCTGCGTCATGGCCGCATCCGCCCCCAACGGCACTGAAATAGACACGAACGGCGCTTACGAAATCCTCGTGGCCCACGGCTACAAGGGCGAAGGCGGTTTCGGCTACGATGTCATCGTCACCGATCCGGAGCTGGGTTGCCACGTTGCCGAGCTGGACAGTGAGGTCAAGAACAAGCGTTCCCATCGGGGCAAGGCCATGAAAAAGCTACTGGAACTCTGGCCCTCCTTCTGGGAAAACGCTCAGAAGTAATCCAGCCTCTCCAAACAGCACCTAATGGTCATCAACGGCCTAAGGGTTGATTCCTTTAGCTATTGTGGTACTATTCCGCATCGAGAAATTCAGCAGAACTCCGGAGAGTGAGCTTTGCCACGACTTTTCATAGGTATACCACTACCAGATAGCTATCACGACGAGAGCGCTTCGCTTGTCCGCAATCTTCGGGAACGTCTGCGTTCACGCGTCCGCTGGGTTCCGATCGGCAATGCCCACATCACCCTGTATTTTATCGGCGAAGCGCCCGATGCCGATATCCCGCATATTAAAAAATCCCTGCAAGCAATCTCCCCGCCCGCGTTCCACATGCGGGCCGGGAGTTGCGATGTCATCCCCGATCCCAAGTGCCCTCGCATAATCTACGCCGGAATAACCAAAGGCGCCAAGCCATGCGCCGATCTAGCCAACACCATAGCCAAGGCCATGGTCCAGCTCGGGCGCAAAGCTCCCGTCAAAGAGTATACCGCTCACATCACTCTCGGTCGCATCAAAGAACTCGCCCGAGACAATTGGCAAAAACTCACCTCCGACACCACCATCAGTTGGCCCGGTTTCAAAGTTGACTCCTTTACCCTTTGGCAATCCGACCTCACCTCCGAAGGCCCCATTTACACGCCTATCGCCAATTTCCCGTTGAGCTAAACTCTCTTTGGCAGTGTGGTTTGGGTGATGAATGGAAGACGTGATACGCAGATTAGACCCAAAAAAACGACGCACACTTAAACAAGCATGCGCCGAACTCTATTTCGTTTTATTCAGCCCAAGCCGCCTTTTGGCAAGCCCCTCTGTCGGCAAATTACCGTGCGACACCCAACAATCCATTGATGGCTGACATAACCGACTGTTCCTTCACGGCTGTCCTATCACCACCAAAGCTGAACGATTTTGCGCGTGACCCACCGGGCCAGGCCCAGGCCATCCAGACGGTGCCAACAGGCTTGTCAGGTGTGCCGCCAGATGGTCCGGCAATACCGGAAATGGCGACCGAAAGATCGGCCCCGATAACCTTGAGCACATTTTCAGCCATGGCGAGCACTACAGGCTCGGACACAGCTCCGTGTTTCTCAAGCACCTCCTGAGGCACACCAAGAACATTGGTTTTCACCTCGTTGGAGTAGGCCACAACGGACCCGGCATACCATTCGGAACTACCGGAAACGTCGGTGAGAGTGCTGGAAAGTAGGCCGCCGGTGCAGGACTCGGCAGTGGCAAGTTTATGATCGTGAACGCGCAAACATTCGCCAACTTCTGCGACGGCGCGGGAAATGAGATATTGATCCATGGACTATCCTCCGTGAGTGCTTCTACAAAATAGCATTGCCAGTTGCAATGGGTACCGTGTGACAGGTAGTGTAACCACATGGAAGTCACTCCGTCACAACTTTTCTCACTCGCTTTAAAGCGCCACCGCATACCGTGGAACTGGACCGTACACTTTATCGGGCTCATCGGTTTCTCCCTGAGCCTGATGCTGCACAGCTATCTGATGTTCGCCACCTCATTTATAGTATTGGGCGCGGGTTTCTTTGAACTGGGGCTACCCCAAATGCGTCAGGGCCGCTGGCAACGCTTTGTTCACGACAGCGTGGAATGGGAAAAGAACTGGGTGGCCGCCCCTTGGAACTGGCGCAAGATATGGCGATTCATTTTTGTTCTTACTATGATATTTTTATCCTTATGGTCTCTTATAGCACAAGAGCCAGTAGCCATTTCGCTGCTCCTTGCCTTCATCTATCTGCTTACAATTGTAAGGAAAAACAAAGAAGGTGGTATTGATCCATAAAAAGTGCTGGACTTTTGTAGTAACGATTACTATATTCATATCAACAATCACGCTACGGAGGTACCGATATGAATACTGATTGCAGCACCTGCAGACAATGGATTGACGAGGTCAATTGGGACATGATCCATGAGGATGCCGTGACCTTGTATCTGGAATGGGGCAACAACAACTACCGCGGTGGCACACGTTCACCCGTGACGACCAGCGGTGAATACTCAGTTTATTTCGCCATCGACACATGGGAAGACCCCAAGGCGGTCCTCATGCGAATGGACAACTACGGCTCCACCGTCCTCTGCTCGAAGCCTGTGCCGGATGGTCTCGCCAAGGAATTGCGCGATGACATCCAAGACATCAAGGGCATTCTCGAATTGACGCCGCCCATCAAGAAGTGGCTCCAGCACGAATTTAGCGCTTAACATACGCCATCACGAGACAAGAAGAGGGCCGTTCCCATTGGGGGAACGGCCCTTGTTTTTTATCTCGTCAGTAAACTTGGCATCCTTGCGGATGAATTGTGGCAGAGGTTAATCTTCCTCAATAGCGACTCCGTCGCAGACAAAGGATATACCCTGAGTGGAAGCTGTTCCGATCATGACCGCCTGAATAACAGGCACGGAAACAGTGGAATCGCCCTTCCACTTGACCGTGAAGTTCGCACCGGAGCCACCAGTGGTATCCCGCTCCGGAATAAACACTTCCGTCGTCGCCATAGGCGGGACGACAACTGGCTTTTCAAAGAAATTCTTCATCAACTCGCCATGATCATCGTAGTAATGAACAAAGGTCACGGTGATGGAATTCTTGGCGTCCACATTACGAATGGAAAGGAGCGCCGACAGATTGTAAGACCGACCTTTTGGCCCCTGGTATATATGAGAATATACGGGCACGTACACAAGCTGACCGCTTGATACATGCAACTTGCGTCCAGCCACGGCGGGCAGAGCGAAAATGACTATGGCCAAGGCCGCCAGCAGAAAACTTGTCAGACGTATACGCATGGATGACTCCTTCTAATATCGAGGTTGCACAAATGATATGCCCGTTCAAAAGCGGAATTGCAAGGTTTCCCGGCGTCACGCCACGGCCTTAAAAACTAGCCCCGCACCCAGAATCATAATCATCACGAGCACGATCCGACGAAAAGTCGCTTCCGGGAGCAGTCGTCTCACCCTGCCACCGAGCCAGATACCTGCGAACACCGGCACCACGCCCGTAGCCGAGAGGATCATGGACTCGGAGTTAACCAACCCGAGCCGTCCCAACCCGACGAGCATCACCAAACTTGAAATAGTGAAAGAAGTATTGATGGCCTGCACCAATTCATCCTTGGTGATGTCCAACGACATGAGATACGGCAGCACCGGCATAATCTGAGAGCCGGTCAATCCATTGACCAGCCCGGTGAAAATGCCCACCACACTGGCAGAAAGCGGAGTATGTCGGAGCGTGAATCGCCCGCCCCACAGCCCATATAATCCATAAAGAAGCATGGATGCACCGAGCACGGCGCGTGGCAGAACGGTGTCTCCACCACCCAGAATCCAAAGACCGATGCCCAATCCGGGCAGTGCCGCAGCGTACATGATCCAGAACCGCCGAAAGACACGCACAAATCCGCCCGCGTCGATCATGACCAATGCATTGGAAAGCAGGGATGGAATGATGACCAACGGGATCGCCACTCTCAAATCCAGATAACTCGCCATGACACCGAGGCAGGTGGTGGCAAAACCAAGCCCTACAGTCCCCTTGAGAAAGGCAGCGAAAAAGAAGGTGGCAAGAACGCAAATGATGACAAAGGAATCCATGATTGCCCCTGACTACGCCCTTGAGCTGATATCAGCAAGTCTTCCCCCTTTTCAGGCGAGCCACTCTGCGGTACACAATGTGTCTCCAACACGAAAATCATTCGGAGTATTACTATGAATATACCTAAGGGATTCAAATTCGCCGCAACGAAAGCAACCTTCAAATACGAAGGCAAGCTCGACCTCGGCGCCATTGTCAGCGACACCCCCGGTGTGGCTGCAGGCGTTTTCACCACCAACAAATTTCAGGCAGCACCGGTGCTTCAATGCAAGGAAATGCTGGCCGACAACCGTGAGATGTCCGGATTTCTGGTCAACTCAGGGCAAGCCAACGCCTGTACCGGCGACGAAGGACGCACCAATTGTCGCGAGACCCTCAACCTTGCCGCCAAAGCCTTGAACGTCCCGGCAGACGAACTGCTGCCCGCCTCCACTGGCGTCATCGGCGCGCAGTTCGACATGACCAAATGGGAAGCCGCCATGCCCGCACTCGGCAAATCCCTCGGCAGTGTTACCCCAGAGGATACCGCCAAATCGATCATGACCACGGACACCGTGCACAAGCTTTCTGAGGCCTCCTTTGAGCTCAAGGGCGGCGAAGTGCGTCTCCTCGGCATGTGTAAGGGCGCGGGCATGATCTCTCCCAACATGGCGACCATGCTCTCCTTCATCACCTGTGATGCCGACATCTCAGCTGAGGCGTGGCAGGTCATGCTGGTAGACTGCGTGAACCTTTCCATCAACCGCATCACCGTGGATGGCGACACCTCCACCAACGACTCGGTTCTGGCGCTTGCCAACGGCGCATCCGGCGTAGCCATCGAATCCGAAGATGACTACATCCTGCTCCGCAAGCACCTGCTAAAAGTACTCGAAGACCTGGCGTATAAGATTGTCATGGACGCCGAAGGCGGCACCAAAGTCGCCTTCATTCAGGTGTCCGGTGCCAAGTCCGACGAAGATGCAGAACTGGTTGCCCGCGCCGTAGGCAACTCCCCGCTGGTCAAGACCGCCCTGTTTGGTTCCGACCCCAACTGGGGGCGCATCATCTGCGCAGCAGGCTATTCCGGTGCAGATTTCAAGGCGAACGAACTCGCCCTGAAAATCGGAGGCATCCTTGTCTTCAACAACGGCACCCCAAAGCCCGGCGACATGGACGAACTCCTTGCCCCCATCATGGCCGAACGGGACATCGTCATCCACCTGGCTATTGGCGACGGCCCGGGCAGCTCCATGCTGCTGGCATCAGATTTAAGTAAGGAATACGTGGCTATCAATGCGGATTACCGCAGCTAACATAGGACTGATATTACTGGCATTAGGGACCACAGCCCTCCTGTTCTCCTGCGCTTACCTTGTCGGGTACTGGAACGTCTTTGGTGAGCAGTGGCAATCACTGGTGACGCTCAAGCGGCTGGCTGCGCTGCCATGGAAGATGAACGTCGGCTTCACGATGATCGCAACAGCTTTCATCTACATAGCGTACCGCCTGAAAAGATATGCCTGCGGGCAAGACATGAACAGGCTTGGTTTGATTGTTTTCGGATTGGCCGTGCTGGCCGCCATGTACGTGGCAATATACGATGAACTGACAATAATGGACCTGTACCCTTTTGCAGCCCTGCTTGTGATCACTCTGTTGCTTTTTCGATTTGAAAGCCGTGTGGTAGCAGCCGTACTGGTCGGCATCATCATGCTGAGCTTCTACGCCCTCGGAACCAAGGAACTGGGAGAACGGGACGCAAAAAGGACATTTGGCGAAAGCCATGCAACCGCGCCTTTGGTAGCGCATCTATTATAAAGGAATACACATGCCCATACTCAGAGTCGAAACCTGGGACGGACTGCCCAAGGAAAAGAAATTGGATCTCGTGGAATCACTGACCCGCGAGGCCATGCGTGTTCTCGGCTGTCCGGCTGAAGCTGTGACCGTTCTCATTAATGAGATTCCCAAAGAGAATTGGGGAGCAGCCGGAGAACTCTGTTCCGAACGATTCCCAGACCAATAGGCATAGCAATCGAGCAAATCGCAAAGCATTGGCGTGTTCCAGCAATAACACCCACCATCGGACGCACTATAATTTCGCTCTGACTTCGTACAATGAAGCACAGACAGCAAAGGCAACACACATGGCAGACATGAAAGGTCGGGACAAGACCACCAGAATAGTCGACTTTCTCAATGAATGCGGAATGCTCCGCAAAACACCACGCACGGGATACCAATTCCTTGGCTCCGGTTCGGAGACCGTGGCGGAACACTCCTTCCGCACAGCTGTCATTGGCCACATTCTGGCGATCATGGCCGAAGCTGACGTGGCTCGAACCACCTACATGTGCCTGTTCCACGACCTGCATGAAGCGCGCACCGGAGACTTCAACTACGTGAACCGGATTTACAACAACTCGGATCGGGTCACGGCCCTCAAGCACGCCACAGGCGGCACCGGGCTGGAAGAAGAAATCATGGGGTATTGGGACGAGCTGGAAGAAACCGCCACACTGGAGGCAAAGCTAGCCCAGGATGCGGACCAACTCGACTTCATCCTGATCCTCAAGGAAGAATTCGACATGGGCAACAAGTACGCCGGGGAATGGCTTGAACTAGCTGTCCAGCGCGTGCGAACCGAATGGGGCCAGGAGTTGGCGCAGACCGTTACCACTACCGACCACAAAGATTGGTGGTTTCTCGGCCCTGATCCGGACTGGTGGATTCGCAAAAACGGTACCGACAAAAAGTAAAGTTGCATTGACAACTAAACCCATGTCTCTTACAACCCCCGAACGCTAATAATAAGAGGAATAGAATATTCTAACGCTCTTGCTGTTTAATCTTGATTTGGGTAGACCCTAATCAGGAGACTAAGTTGGTTTTCTCTTCATGTGCCACAATCATGGTAATATGTAGGAAAAACAAGGCAAATTGACGGGGTGAAAAGCACGCCCAAGGTGACATACCGATGGCCGATAAGGCACAGGAAACAGTGGGACTCTTCGAGATCCCCATAAAAACGCTTCGTACCATTGTCGATGAGCTCGGTGGTATGACCTTATTCCTTGGCGAAGCGTTCATGCTCATCTTTGCCGGACTTGGCCAATTCCCCAAAATCATCCGTCAGATATATTTCATCGGCGTCCAGTCCATCACCGTCATCGCACTCATCGGATTATTCACCGGTATGGTCATGGGCATGCAGCTTTATTACGCGCTGGCAACCTTTGGTGCGGACGGATTCCTCGGCACAGGTCTAGCTCTCTCCATGGTCCGTGAATTGGCACCGGTCCTGACCGCCATCATGCTCACGGGCCGCGCGGGTTCGGCCATGACTGCCGAAATAGGTGTCATGCGTATCACCGAGCAGATTGATGCCCTGTCCATCATGGACATCAATCCCATGCGCTATCTAGTTTCGCCCAAGCTCGCGGCCAGCCTGCTTTCCTTTCCCATCTTGACAGCATTTTTCAATCTCATATCACTATGGGGTGGCTGGCTCACGGGCGTAAAACTCCTCGGAGCCAACGAAGGCGTCTATTGGTCCAGCATAAAGAGTTCTCTCAGTTGGGATGACATCGAGGGCGGCTTCATCAAGGCGCTTGTATTCGGCATACTGGTCTGCACCATCTGCTGTTTCGAAGGGTACTGGACCCACACCCGCTCCGGGCACGCTGGTCCTGAGGGCGTGTCCCAATCCACCACCAACGCAGTGGTCAAATCCTGTGTTGTTATCTTGGCGTCGGACTACATCCTCACGTCCCTTCTCTGGTAGGTGATCAGAATGAACGCACCAAGCATACGCACAGAAGGACTGGCCATCGGGTACGGCAAAAAAGTCATTGCCAGCGGTCTCGATCTGGAATTTCCGGGCGGCAAACTCTCCATGATCGTGGGTGGTTCCGGTTCTGGCAAGTCCACCCTGCTCCGGCACATCCTTCAGCTCAACCCGCTTCTGGCAGGCAAAATAATTTTCGGTGGCCATGACATGGGTACCCTCTCCAAGTCGGAATCCCGCTGCCTTCGCCAGCGTACTGGCGTCCTGTTTCAGGACGGCGCCATGCTCGGCTCGCTCAAGGTTTTCGACAACGTGGCTCTGCCACTTCGTGAACACACCCGGCTCTCGGAAGCGCAGATTTTGCGCATCGTGAAAGACCGGCTCGACATGGTGGGGCTTGGCCACGCCATGGACCTTTTTCCCAACGAACTCTCTGGCGGCATGCGTAAACGCGCAGGTTTGGCGCGGGCACTGGTCATGGACCCGCAAGTGCTTTTCTGCGACGAGCCGACCAGCGGGCTTGATCCGGTCATGTCATCGGAACTGGACCAGCTCTTGCTGGAAATGATGTGCCACTTCGATATGACCATGGTTGTGGTCACCCATGACCTCGCTTCCATGCGCTCCCTGGCAGACCATGTGGTCCTGCTCGGCGAGAGCAAATGCCTCTATCAGGGCACCGTCGAAGAATTGGAACAAACGCAGGACACCTACCTGCGCAACTTCCTGGACCGTGCTCCCACTGAGCGCGACGCCCCCAGGCTGACCATGGAACCCATCGGTCAGGAAATGATGAAACTCGATTGCTCCCGCTTCATGGGAGTAAAAGACAGTGTCCAGAAAGGTGAAAAATGCAGTTAAAGAAAGAAACCGCCGTAGGCATCTTCGTCCTGGTGGGCATCCTGGCCATCGCATACATGTCCATCCAACTGGGCAACGTCCAACTTTTCTCGGACAAATATTATCCGGTTAATGCCAACTTCACGGACATTTCCGGCCTCAAGGTCAATGCTCCGGTACAGATGTTCGGCGTCAAGATTGGCTATGTTGAGACGATCGGCCTGAATCAGGAGAAAGGCGTGGCCGCTGTGCGCATGCTCATCGAAAAGGAAATCAAACTGACAGACGATGCTATCGTTTCGGTTAAGACCAACGGCCTCATCGGCGACAAATTTCTAAAAATAGCTCCCGGTGGTCTGGGTGACCCAATTGGCCCCGGAGACACCCTGTTTGACACCAATCCAGCCATTATTCTGGAAGACCTTATCTCCAAATTCGCATTTGGAAGCGTAGACAAATAAGCAACGAGAAAAACATGCTCAAAAAAATATTCTTTACCGCAGCCCTCGCCTGCCTCCTTCTTACAGCTGCTCCGGCTATGGCCGAACAGTCTCCCACCGAGCGCGTGCAGGAAGGCGTAGCCGAAATCATCAAAATCCTGTCCGACCCGGAGATGACCCTCCCGGCGAACCACGAGAAAGGGCTCTCCGCCCTGCGTGCAACAGCTGAAAAATACATCTCTTTCCGAATGGCCGCCATGTATTCCGTGGGCAAACCGTGGCTCAAGATGTCCGATAAAGTTCAGGCAGATTTGGTGGAAGCATTTACTGAACTGTTGGAGCGCACCTATCTGCAACGGATTCCCTCCTACGGCGGCGAACACGTAAAGTACGTCAAGGAAATCAAGGCAGGCAAAAAAGCCAAGGTGTTCACGCAGTTCATTGCCAAGGATAAAAAAATTACCGTCGAATTCCGTTTGGCCAACATCGATGGGGCATGGATGCTCTATGACACGGTGGCTGAAGGCGTCTCCCTGATAGCCAACTACCGCACCCAATTTTCCAAGGTCCTGGCCGACAGTACTCCGGAAGACCTGATTGCCAAAATCCGCGCACGCACCAAAGAGCTGTCTGACGAAGCTCGCGCCGAACAGGAAACCAAGTCGTAAGAAATCCCATGCCCATATTTACTCGTACTATATTTTTCTTTTTTTTCGCCCTCTTTCTGATGGGCACAACAGCTACTCCTCTACTGGCACAGGAAGCTCCTCCTGCGCAGGCGAACCAAGCTGACGATAGCGATGAACTGGAAGGGTTCGAGGACTTCGAAGATTTCGGCGAAGAATATTCCAACGAACCGCTGGTGGCAGACCCACTCTACCCGTTCAACTACGCCATGTTCCACTTCAACGACTTTCTGTTCCACCACGTCGCCGATCCCTTGGCCACGGCATGGAACTGGGCTACCCCGCGTCCACCTCGCCAATGGATATCCAACTTTTTTACCAACCTCGCGTTTCCGATCAGATTCGTAAACAACCTGCTTCAAGGGAAGTGGGACGCGGCCTACATGGAGACTTCCAAATTCATCGTCAACACTTCCTGGGGTTTCCTTGGCCTCTTTGATGTTGCTTCCACCATGAAGCGACGATGGGTTCCAGAACGCCCCACTGCAGACGGTTTTGGTCAAACGCTGGGCAAAATGGGTATCGGACATGGTCTGTATATTGTCTGGCCAGTTGTCGGCCCCAGCTCCATACGCGAATCCGTGGGCTGGTACGCAGACGCCAAGCTTGACCCCCTCTCCTACACCGGGTTGTCTCTCATTGAATTCGGTGCGATCCGTTCCTTCCGGAACCTGAACACCCTTTCTTTGGAATTGGTGGGCAACGAATATGAAACCATGACCTCCGGGGCCATTGACCCCTATGCGGCCGTACGCGATGCCTACATTCGTTTCCGTGCCAAGAAGGTTAAGGAATAAGCCACATCAATGCAGATCGCTGTCATCTCCGACACCCATATATCCACGGTGACACCATGGCTGGAACGCGTTTATGATAAATGGCTCGCCCCGGCTGACTACCTTGTCCATTGCGGCGATATAACTACTGCCGATGTCTGGTCCTACTTTCTCCAGCACGACAACTTTCTGTGTGTGCGCGGCAATTGTGACTGGGACCCACAACTCGTGGATGCTCTGGAACCGATGCTCACCGCCCAAGTCGGCCCTCTGACTCTCGGTGCCACTCACGGCTGGGGACCGCGCCCACAGGTGGCGATAAAAGTGGCCCAGGCATTTGGCCCCACCTACGATCTCGTCTGCTACGGCCATACCCACAAACAAGACTGGTCAGTCATCGAAGGCGTTCAACTCATCAATCCCGGTTCACTGGGCGAATCCCGATCACTCGCACTGATCAACGTTGATGAGAAGGGCTCAATGACCTGTGAGTTCATAGACGCGGAATAACTTTCTGCCCCCCCTATCTCCCCTTCCACCATCGTTTTTCGGCGAAAGGGTCTATCTTTACCAGACAAAAAAAGCATCCGACCGAGCGACTTCACACACCCACAGCCCTTCTTTGAAATTCCTTTTTTATCAAGCATTTTGGAACATTTCTTTTCCTAAAAATGTTCACTCAGCTTGCACTTTTTCTCAATGGATGGCATGGATCATCTGTGTCAAAATCTTGGAAAGATTTATTCTGCCTTACAGCAGTGATCATGTTCCTTCTTTGTACGGCTCTTTCCCGGCCCGTCCACGCCCATGAGTCCAAGAAGTTGGTTCTGGGTATGTCTGCGGCTTTTACCGGAGCCAACGGAGAGATGGGAATCGAGTTCTACCGGGGCGTCATGGCCTATCTCGATCATATCAACAGCCAGGGCGGCGTGAACGGTTGGGAGATCAACATCCTCCCCAGTAACGATGGATACAACCCCGCGCCCTGCTTCCAGAATACTGTAAAATTCATCCGGGACGACAATGTCTTTGCCCTGTTTTCCTATGTGGGCACCCCCACCACCACACAGATTTTGCCGCTCTTGCAAAAATTTGAGCAGCGTAACACTCTCTTGCTCTTCCCTCTCACCGGCTCTCAACCCTTGCGTACATCGCCATTCGGTCAATACGTTTTCAATCTCCGTACTTCCTATTTTGAGGAAACCGCTGGGTTAGTAGAAAATCTTCTGGCGCAAGGCCGGGAACGGATAGCTGTCTTCTATCAAAATGACGCCTACGGCCGAAATGGCTGGGACGGCGTACGTCGCACCCTGCGAAACCACAAGAAAAAAATTGTCAGCGAAGCAGCTTATCGCCGAGGTGCCAGCTTTGACCAAGACTTCACCAAGGAAGCGGCTCTAATAATGAAAGGAAAGCCCGATGCGATCATCTGCATCGGCACCTACGCTTCTCAGGGAGCATTCATTCGCGACCTTCGAAATGCGGGGCACAACTTGCCTGTCGCGGGCGTATCCTTTGCCAACTCTGACAAAATGCTCGATCTTCTCATCAAAGAAGGTGAACGAGCTGGCAAAGACTACACCACAGACCTCATCAACACCCAGGTGGTTCCCTGTTACGAAGATACATCCCTGCCCACTGTCCAACTCTACAGAGAACTTATGGACAACTACAAGGGACTCCCTTCCATAACAGACGCCAACTACAAGCCACGCCGCTTCAGCTATGTCAGTTTTGAAGGTTTCCTCAACGCCATGATTCTTGAAGAAATAATTCGCCGCATGTCCGACGATCCTTCGAGAGCCCGCATCCGGGAAATCGTCCGAAGCATCCAGAACTTTGACCTGGGAATCGGTGAGAAAGTTGATTTCAGCAGCTCCAACCAAGGGTTGCACCGCGTCTATTTCACCACAGTTCGGGATCAGCTTTTCCTGCCCATAACTAATTGGGAAAGGTGGCGGAAGTGAATCCCCCCAAACTATTCAGAAAGCCACTGATGTTCATGGTCATCATGTTCGGTGTGGTTGCGATGGTCACCTCCATGACCTTTGGCAACCGTCTCAAACGAGAAATGACCCGTGAATACGAATCCAAAGCATTAGCTTTGGCCAGTTCTGTCGCTGATTCCGACATCGTATCCGTCATCCAACAGGACGCAGGCAGCGCACAGGCGCGTATCGACCAATACCGCCACATCGCAGGAGTCTCCTACGTTCTGGTCACAGATGAAGCTGGCGAAGTCATAGCGCATACATTCATCCCCAAAGTGCCGAAAACAGTCCAATCGCTGGCGGCATCCACTCCTGCCCTGCTGCTTGATGATGAGCAAATGCTACGCACCCTGGAATTCAACAGTTCCAGCTATCTCCATGCTGCCCGTCCCATTCTGTCAGGCCTTGCTGGCTACGTTCATATCGGCATGGATTCCACCATCATTGAAGACAACATCCGTGAAGCCGTCCTGGAGCAGCAACTCCTCAGCCTGCTCCTCTTGGCCACCAGTCTGGTTCTGGCTTATATTTTCTTCTTCAATTTATCGAGGCCCCTCGGCCAATTGGCCGACTACGCTCGCCGGGTGGCAACCAATGACTTCTCGGATGTTCCCCAAGTGGATTCCAAGGACGAGGTCGGGCAGCTTGCCCGAGCCATGCAATCCATGGCCCGCCATATTGAAGATTTAGTGTCCGGACTGGAACTACGTGTCCGAGAAAAGACCAAACAGCTCGAAGAAGCGCGAGATGCTCTTCAAAATAAAGTAAAGGATCGCACCAGTAAACTGGAGCGCGCCAATACCCAGTTGAAAATCGAAATTGCCGAACGCAAGGTCATCGGCGAGGCTTTACGCAAGACTGAAAAGAAATACCGCACCATATTTGAAAATGCGGTGGAAGGCATCTACCAGACCTCGCCCTCAGGCCGGTTCCTGTCTGCCAACCCAGCTCTGGCCCGTATCCTAGGCTACGAGTCACCCGAGGAACTCATGGGGGCCATCTATGACATCGGAACCCAGATGTTTATGGACCCCAATCGGCGCAAAGAATTCACGGAGCGCATTCAACGGCGCGGCGAGATCATCGATTTCGTTTCCAAAATACGGCGACGCGATGGCCGCATCATCTGGGTCACGGAAAACGCCCGCATCGTCCTTGACGACGACGACAACTTGATCTGCTACGAAGGATCTCTGGAAGATATAACCTTGCGCAAGAAGGCAGAAGATCAGCTTAAGCGTCAGGCTTTTCACGACCCGCTCACAGGACTGCCCAACCGCGCTCTTTTCCTGGACCATCTGCGCATGGCCATGGAACGTGGACGGCGGCGCAAGTATCTTTTCGCAGTCATTTACATGGACCTCGACCGGTTCAAGGTCATCAACGACTCGCTCGGACATGACATTGGCGATGAACTTCTGCGTGGCATAGCTCAAGTACTGGAAAAATGCGGCCGCTCCATGGACACTGTCGCCCGGTTCGGCGGTGACGAATTTGCCATCCTTCTGGAAGAAATAACGGCCCCCCGTGACGCCATCGCCATTGCCCGCCGTATTCTGGACGGTGTGCGTGAGCCATTCAATATCCAGGGGCATGAAGTCTTCACATCTGCCTCTCTGGGAATCGTGCTCAAGACCGAAGGGTATGATCGACCGGAATCTCTGCTGCGTGATGCGGACACCGCCATGTATCGCGCCAAGGAGATGGGCAAATCCCGTTTCAAAGTCTTCAACCAAAAGATGTACGACCAGGCTCTCAAGCTCATGGCTCTGGAAACGGACCTGCGACGCGCTGTGGACCTGGGCGAGTTTGAAGTGGCCTACCAACCCATCATCTGCTTGGACAACCGCCAGATCAGCGGTTTTGAAGCCCTGGTTCGCTGGCATCATCCTGAACACGGCCCCATCAGCCCAGACAAATTCATTCCCTTGGCCGAAGACACGGGGCTCATCTACGCTATCGACTCTCTGGTTATGGAGACAGCGTGCGCCCAGGTCAAACAATGGCAAAACTCGTTTGGCAACGGCAGCAAGGATCTCACCCTGAACATCAACATTTCAGGCAAACATTTTGGTCAGGCATTGCTGCCAGGTCAAATTACGCAGGCACTAGAGAACTCCGGGTTAGCCCCTGCCAACCTGAATATCGAAATCACCGAATCCGCCCTTATGGACAACCCACAAGTGGCCGAAGACATCCTGCGACAGATCAAGAATCTCGGCACCAACGTTTGCATCGACGATTTCGGTACGGGTTACTCTTCCCTTTCATACCTCCAGCGCTTCCCCATCGACGTGGTCAAGGTGGACCGCACCTTCATCAAGCATGTTGAAGATGATACAGACAGCCAGGCCATCGTGCGCACAGTCTTCTCACTCGGCGAATCCCTGAACATGAAAATCGTGGCCGAGGGAGTTGAAACAGCCGAACAGCTCGCATTTCTTGAAGGTGAGGGTTGCCGTTACATCCAAGGTTTCCTATTCTATAAGCCGCTTACTGCCGATGAGGTAGGTTCTGTCCTGTCGACCGAGGCAATATGAACTAATCGAAAGCCGGGCAACTCCCCGCTTTCGCGGAGAATACCATGGCTATACGAAGCCTTATGACGTGTGGACTGGAACCCATCGAGCAAGTGCTCATGCCATTCCAGGAATTTTTCAAATCCAAGACCACCGGTGGCATCATCCTCATCGTCAGCGCGGTGACGGCACTTGTCTGGGCCAATTCACCTTGGGCCTCCGCTTATCATGCTGTGTGGGACACCCTATTCACTGTAGGTTACGGACATTTCGAGCTGTCCAAGCCCCTGCTCCTCTGGGTCAATGATGGCCTCATGGCCATGTTCTTCTTTGTGGTGGGGCTTGAAATCAAACGTGAATTCATGGTGGGAGAGCTTTCTACCCGCAGCCAGGCCGTGCTGCCTATCTTTGCGGCTATTGGCGGCATGGTGGTCCCGGCATCCATATACGCTCTCATCAACATAAACAGCCCCGGTGCACACGGCTGGGCTATCCCCATGGCGACCGACATCGCCTTTGCACTAGGCATCCTTGCCCTGCTCGGCGACCGAGTACCATTCCAGCTCAAAATTTTTCTGACCGCCGTTGCCATCGTGGATGATATCGGCGGCGTGCTGGTCATCGCGCTGTTCTACACCTCGGACATCGCATTCTACATGTTGTTCATCTCCGCAGGCCTTCTGGTTGTAGCCTTTTTGGGCAACCGCATGGGCGTGCGCACCCCGGTTTTCTACGCCCTTGTGGGCTGCCTGCTCTGGCTGGCTGTGTTGAAATCTGGCGTCCACTCCACTGTGGCGGGCATACTCATGGCCTTCACCATACCGGCCCGCACCAAATGCGATGCCGAAGCTTTTCATCATAATGCAACCCGCATTCTGGAAGACTATAAGCTGTCTGCTCAACCAGGCTCATCGGTCCTGACAAACTCTACGATGAACTCTGCCCTACTCGCCATGCAACATGTGGCGGTACGAGCCCAGACCCCACTCCAACGGTTAGAGCACGGCATGCACCCCCTCGTGGACTACGCCATCATGCCCATCTTTGCCCTGGCCAACGCAGGCGTTACATTGAGCGGTAACATGGGAGCACTCCTGACCGACCAGATCACGTTAGGTACAATGGCAGGACTCGTCCTGGGAAAACCCATCGGCATTATCCTGGCCGTTCTCCTGCTCGTCAGAATTTCAGGCGGCTGGCCCGGCGGCATGAGTTTTCGCCACTTTCTGGGTGCGGGCATGCTCGGAGGCATTGGTTTTACCATGTCATTATTCATCGCTGGTCTGGCGTTTGGCAACGACCAAGCCATGCTCAGTACGGCCAAGACAGCCATCCTTGGGGCTTCCACTCTGGCGGGTATCGGGGGCTTCCTGATTCTCAGAACCCTCCCTTTTCCGGAGAAGTCACCAACCAAGGCTTCTCATGCGGGGTAATCCTGTGTAGGGTGATACATTGGATGACCAGACTATTCCCCAACACTTTTAACCGATACGTAAAAGCATGACCACGACCAACAGCGACGGCCTCATTGAAGGCGTATTCTGCATTGAACGATCCTCCAAGATCGGCACCGGCACCACAGCCAAACGCACCACAGCCAAAGCAAATTATTATGCCAAGGAGACCGAGGATGGCACGATGGAGTTGATGCTCATCAACGACCAGAACATACCATTCGGCTCCCCGGAAATCATGAGCAAAGAGGATTTGCTAGCCGAGGGCATGCCCATGCCACAACTTTTCAAGGAAGTGGTGGGCAACATGCGGAAAGTGCAAAAATCCATTGCTCGCGGCGACAAATTCCGCGCCCGCAATGAAACCTTCACCGCTGAATTCGAGTATTCCAACGCCCTGAATCTGGATGAACAGAACGTGCGCGCCAATTTCGGCATCGGTCTTTGCCTGCTCGCCCGCGATGAAAACGACAAGGCAAAAGAAGTATTTGATCGCATTGTCAAAATCGAATCCGCCTTTGAGGACGAACACAAACATCTTTTTAACGAATACGGTATAGCTCTTCGTAAAAAGAAGATGGTTGAACAGGCCGTGGATTACTACAGCCGCGCCCTGGAGCTTTCCCAAAACGACGAAAATCTCTGGTACAATCTCGGCCGCGCTTTGTTCGACCTGGAAAAATGGAAAGAATGCGCCCAAGCCGCCAAACAATGCCTCAGCATTAATCCCAACCATCCTGAAGGCAAAAAGATGCTGGCCTATCTGACAAAAAAAGAACTCATCTAACTCTACCAGGTAAGGAGCAGCATGAACGCCCTCAAGGGATTTGTCATAGCCGGAACACACAGCGGATGTGGCAAGACTTCGGTATCACTCGGCCTCATGGCCGCCCTGTCCCGACGCGGCATGCGTGTCCAGCCCTTCAAATGCGGCCCTGACTTCATTGACCCAGGCCACCACGCACAGGCTTGTGCCCGAGATGAAAAACCCGTTCCCAGCCACAATCTGGACGGTTGGATGCTCGACGAAGCCACCAATGTGGACATTTTTCACCGATACGCTGCCGAGGCTGACATCGCCGTGGCAGAAGGTGTCATGGGACTGTTCGACGGCATATCCGGCACCACCGACCATGGCTCTACAGCCCAGATGGCGAAGATTCTCGACCTGCCTGTCATTCTCGTGGTAGACGCCCGTTCCATGGCCCGTTCCGCCGCAGCCTTAGTATCAGGTTACGCCAATTTCGATCCCGATGTGACCATCGCGGGCATCATCTTCAATCGAGTGGGTAGCCCCAATCACAGAGACATACTCATGGACGCCATGTCCCTATTCCCGGAAATTCCGGTCCTCGGCTGCATGAGCCGCGACGAACACATTTCCACGCCATCCCGTCATCTCGGGCTGATCACTGCTGAAGGTAATGAGCCGGACATAAACCGATACCAACGGCTGGCCGATTGGGTAGAGCAAGGGCTCGACCTCGACACCTTCCTGAACGCCCTGCCTGAGATAGAAGCAACCCCACCATTTGAGCCCGTGCCGCAAATGGGCACCGTGACCATCGGTGTGGCCCGCGACGAAGCTTTCTGCTTTTATTACGAGGAAAACTTACGACTCCTGCGCGAAGCAGGGGCGCGGCTGGTGGAATTTTCACCCATCAACGACCCAATGTTGCCGGACAACATCGATGGCCTTTACCTCGGCGGGGGATACCCGGAACTCTTTGCCTTCGAGCTGGGCCAAAACAACAAGCTGCGACGCGAAATCAAGGCGTTCTGTGAATCAGGCAAACCGGTCTACGCGGAATGCGGCGGGTTCATGTATCTCATGAGCGACATCATCACGGACCGGGGCCGATACGCCATGGCCGGGGTTTACCCCTTCCGCGCTGAAATGGGACCACGGTTCCGCGCGCTCGGCTATCGAGAAGTCACCACCAAGGACGATACAATCATCGGCCCAACAGGCCTTTCCGCACGCGGCCATGAGTTCCACTATTCCTCTATTCAACAAGATGCTGACCTGAGTGACACCACCACGGTATATGCCATGAGTGGAAGAAAGGGATTCATTGACGCCCCTGAAGGATTCACCCACGGCAACACGCTGGGGTCCTACGTCCATCTGCACTTTGCCAGCTGTCCTGAAATACCAGCAGCCTTTATCCAGGCATGCAAGGACGCGATAGCTCCTCCGACTGATTAATACAACGCATGGCCCCTTCCAACGAACGCTTAACGCTGAGAAAAACACATCACCTTGAGAGTGAAAGCGTTGCCACTACTATGCTCAGGCAAAGCCCCATTTCCCCCACGACACAATCTCATCAAAACCGCATGCTTGCTCTGTTCGTTGCAAAAGCTTCGCTGGCGAAACACCATGTCTTAGCGTATCCTTCCCTGCATGTCTCGCACTAGCCACACTTCCTCTACCCGTTCCCTCTGGTCCTGGGCCCTGTATGATTGGGCCAATTCAGGATTCGCCACATTGGTTCAAACCTTTGTCTTTGCCGCTTACTTTGCCCGCGCCGTAGCGGAAAACGAAACGCTTGGCACCGCCCAATGGGGAAACATGATGGGAGCTGCCGGACTCATCATAGGTCTCGGTGGCCCGCTACTCGGAGCCATTGCCGACAGATCCGGACGCCGTAAACCATGGCTCGGCGCATTCACCGCGCTCTGCATCGCGGCCACTGCAAGTCTCTGGTTCGTGCAACCGGAATCGTCCTTTGTCTGGCTCGCCCTGCTCCTGGCCGGGCTTGGAACCATCGGCAGCGAATATGCCATGATCTTCTATAACGCCATGCTGCCCTCCCTGGCCGACAGAAAAGCCATTGGACGCTGGTCCGGATGGGGCTGGGGATTGGGGTATGCTGGAGGACTGACTCTGCTCGTCATTGCCCTATATGGCTTTGTGGAAGAAGGGGCGTGGTTCGGCATTTCGCACGATGCGGCCATGCACGTACGCGCAGTCATGCCAGTCACAGCACTCTGGTATCTGATTTTCTGCCTACCCCTCTTCTTTCTGACCCCGGATTCTGATGATGAACGGGTGCCGCTCAAGCAGGCAATTATTGAAGGCGTAGCCCAGATAAAATGGTCCTTCAAAGAAATTCGCAATTACCGCGATATCGGCATTTTTCTGCTGGCCCGCATGTTCTACAATGACGGATTGACCACCATGTTCGCCTTTGGTGGCATCTATGCGGCAGGGACCTTTGGCATGACCCCGACCGAAGTGATTATCTTCGGCATCGGCCTCAACGTCACAGCAGGTCTGGGAGCCGCAGGGTTTGCCTGGATGGATGACAAAGTGGGACCGCGCAAGACTATTGTCGTCTCACTGCTAGGCCTTACTTCCTGCGGGGTCGGCATCCTACTGGTGGAGTCCATCACTTTGTTCTGGGTATTCGGCCTGGCCGTGGGTATATTTGTAGGCCCAGTGCAGGCATCCAGCCGTTCTTATCTGGCTCGCATGGCCCCGGCCCAAATACGCGGTGAAATGTTCGGCCTCTTCGCCCTGTCCGGCAAACTCACATCATTTATTGGCCCACTGCTGGTGGGCTGGCTCACACTCGCCTCCGGCAGCCAGCGTGTAGGCATGTCTTCGGTAATCGTCTTGTTTGTTCTGGGACTGGCAGGTATGCTATTTGTTCCCTCCGCAGTCGAAACCAAGGAGTAATCGTGTCCGAATTCCACTTTACCCTCACTGAAGAGGAAAAATCGTACCTCAAGGAACTGGTAGTCCAATCCATCGCCTTTGGGCTGGATACATCCGGCAGCCCGTCCGAGCCACCCGAACCGCCGACAGAAAAGCTCCGGGAAGAACTGGGAGCCTTTGTCACCCTGAAACTCGGCGGCAACCTCCGAGGTTGTATCGGAAACGTCCAAGGAGCCGGAGAGCTGTTCCAGACAGTCTGGAACATGGCCCAATCCGCAGCATTTGAGGATCCCCGCTTTCCTTCGGTGACCGAGCACGATTTCGATGCCCTGGAATATGAAATTTCTATCCTCAGCCCCATCGATGTCTGCCCGGACCCAGGATTAGTGGAAGTCGGTCGCCACGGCCTGATCATGTCTCAAGGCGGCCGGAGCGGCTTGCTGCTCCCCCAGGTACCCGTTGAATGGAGATGGGACCGTGAGACTTTCCTGGCCCAGACCTGCATAAAAGCAGGATTGGAACGCAATGCATGGAAAGAACCAGACACCACCATCCTCTGGTTCGAGGCCGTGGTTTTCTAGTCGATGAGTCGCCATTATACTGCTATCGACAAATACGGGGATCATCGGCTACTATTGAGTTTCATTCTTATGTATTTCCATCTCCGACCGATAGGATAAGGAACAAGGATAAACAAATACATGACTGCCGAAGCAACCCGGGCCAAAATAGCCCAGACAGAAGCTCCCAAGAAAGATGCCGCCAAGGCTACTGGAGCAACCACCACTCCGCCTGCCACTACCATCCCTGAAGAGGCAAAGATTACTCGCGTCCCGGGCGTGCAGCTTAATGTAGCGCCAGGCAAGGAAGTGATTATTCGCATTCCTGGTCGGGACCAAAGCTATCGCGGCAAGATCGTCGGCCTCGACCCCTATGACTATGTCATCGTCAAGGTCCGCCTTCCCTCGGCCATCCGCAAGGAACTCAAATTTGGCGGTGACGTAGTAATCAAATACGTTCACCAAGGCACCATTTATGGTTTCAAGGCCATGGTCCACAACGCCATTTCATCCCCTGCCCCCCTGCTCTTTTTTGAATACCCGGATGTCCTCGAAAAGCTGGAGTTGCGTAAAACCCAGCGAACCAAATGCAACATTGACGGCATGCTTCATACTACCAGTGACGAAGCAGAATGCATGGTCATCAATGTCAGCGAATTGGGTTGCAAAATTTCCGCCCGCGCCGGAGGCCGCAACGCACTCAAGGATATTAATGTGGATGACGCACTGATCGTAGCCATGAACCTTGGCAGCTTCGGCGAACTTAAGGTGGCCATCGCCGTGAAGAATATTTCCCTGGAGAAAGGCATCATATCCCTTGGCTGCATGTTTCTCGACATCTCCAAGGAAGAGCTGGCTACAATTCTGAAATACTTGGAAAAAATTAACAGACTCGTAGGGTAAAGGCAAAAGGACGCAGGCAGGAGCAGATGATAAAGAAGCTCACCATAGACGAACTGAAACCGGGCATGGAAATTGTTCGGCTCTCCAGTGATGTCTGGGAACATCTGCCAGGTCTCTACACCGAACCCGGAGCCATCCGATCCGAGGACCAGGTTCGGCGCATCCGTAAAAATGGATTCACCCACGCATTCATCGAAGCCCGCGTCCCCGGGGATCTTCCGCTTGAAAAGCGTCTCGACGCTGCGCTCGCCAAACACCGTGACACCCCATCGCCGAAACCGCGAGTGCCATTTGAACAAGAAATTGACGCGGCCCATGATGCCTACGAAAAGGCTCAGGCCCAAGCCAAGATCATTATGGACGACACCAAAATGGGTCGTCAGGTGGATTACAAATCATCCGTCGAGGTAGTCGATGAGATAGTCAACTCAGCAATCCGAAATCCGGACACCCTGCTCTGTCTGGCCAAGCTGGCCAAATACGACGACTACACATACTCCCACTCCATCAATGTCTCTGCCATCTCCGTGGTCTTCGGGGAGTACCTCGGTCTGGACCATAGCGAGCTGAACAAACTCGGCGTGGCGGGCATGATGCATGATCTTGGCAAAACCGCTGTGCCTGAACGGATCATCAACAAACGCGCCAGATTAAGTGAAAAGGAATTCGAAGAAATTAAACGACACCCGGAGTACAGTTACGAATTGCTCCGCCAGCAGGAAAGCGTGCCGGATCAAGTGCTCCAGGCTGTGCGCGATCACCATGAAAAATTCAACGGCAGCGGCTATCCGCGCCATATCCTGCGTGAAGAGACATCACCACTCGCTCGCATCATCTCGCTAGCCGATGTATACGACGCTCTGACCAGCGACCGGTCCTACAAAGACGCCATCTTGCCCAACAAAGCGCTGGCGGTCATGTATGGCATGCGCGGCCAGGATTTCGATCCCAAGGAAGTCCAATCCTTTATCAAATGTCTGGGGATTTTTCCGGCAGGCAGTCTGGTCAAACTTTCCACAAGCTTCTATGCGCTGGTCTACGAGTCCAACCCGACCCAACCACTGCTGCCCAAAGTCAAAATCATTCTGGACCCGGACCTCCGTCCCATACGCTCCGTAACGGTGGACCTCGCTGCCCATCAGGCAGAAAACGATGAGCCACTGGAAATTCTGGAATGCACCGATCCGTCAACTTACAGGATCAACCTCAAACCGTTCCTGACCCGCCGGAGTTAATCACGCATGTTAGAGATTCTCGACACTGAAATATGGCTTGGTATCTTTTTACTGACCGCCATCCTGTACCTTGCCCGCTATCTACAAAATAAGAACAACAAACGCACGGTCTACCGGGTCAGCTCTGAGTCCCTTGAGCGTTCCAAAAAAGTCATAATGTCCGTGCTGCCGCTCATTGAAGACACTAACGGGAAATCTACCATCGATGCGCGCCAACTCGCCTACCCCAAGGAAAACATAAAGAGTGCGGCCAAGATTTTGGCCTATTACTACTGGACAAAAAAGCAGCCCGGAGAACTCAACAGGATAAAGGATGCATACATTTCCCTGTGCCGTTTTCAGAATGCCGAAGCAAGCATGGACGATCAGGCCCGCGAAATGGGACGTGAAAGAAAGGTCAACACACGCGAGTTCGAGCAGTACATGACCCACTCTCCCTTCAATGCAAAGAAAAGGAAGAAAAAGTAGCTACTTCCCGCCGCTACGAACAGCCACAAATCGCTCCTTGAGCTTACCCACAATATGGTCGTACCCCTTGGGTGAATGGGGAATCATACAGTTCGTGCAGTCCTTCACTCCGGACTCCAATATCCGAAAATTCCCACCGCACTCTTCAAAGAAATAGAGCGGACAATAACAGAACAAGCAGTTGAATTCCTCAGGCTTCCCGGTCTTGTGGCAGGGAAAGTACTTGCACTCAGTATTATTGAAAAATCGATAGCTGTTTTTCATGGCGTCAACTTACGCCCATCTCTGCGCTGGTGCAATGGACAAGTTAATGGAAAAGGCCCATGCATCCCGCTACCAGCACGCCTCCTCATCGCATCCAATAGAAACGGCGCACGCTTTATCAAGCATGCGCCGTAGTATGAGCCTGTATTTAAATTCAAACGACAGGGGCGAACAATTTGCCTCTAGCCGTCAGAGCCATCCCTTTTCGCTTACCCTTCGCGGTCAACCGCAAACATCGAGAACGACTGTGCCACAGGCATAACTTCAAGCGCGTTGATGTTCACATGCGCAGGAAGAGTCGTGGTCCAGTAAACGATCTCGGCAATGTCGTCGGCCACAATGGGGTCCATGCCCTTGTACACATTACCGGCAGCAGTCTCATCGCCCTTGAAACGGATCACGGAAAACTCGGTCTCGCACAACCCAGGTTCAATGTTAGTGACACGGACTTTGGTGCCGTGAAGATCGGCTCGGAGGTTCTTGGAAAAATGATTCACGAACGCCTTGGTCCCGCCATAGCAGTTGCCACCGGGATAGGGGTAGGTGCCAGCCACGGAACCGAGATTAACAATATGACCCGTCTTCCGCTCAACCATGTTGGGGAGGACCGCGCGGGTCATGTACATGAGCCCTTTAATGTTGGTGTCGACCATGGTTTCCCAATCATCGAGATTGCAGGCCTGAGCAGGCTCCATGCCGAGAGCGAGGCCGGCGTTGTTGACGAGCACATCGATGTCGGCAAACTCGGCAGGCAGAGCGGCGACAGCATCAAAAGCGGCCTGTTTGTCACGCACGTCGTAGCAGATGGTGTAGACAGAAGCAGGTGCAAGCTCAGCCTTCACTTCATCAAGCCGATCCTGGCGGCGTCCGGTGATGATGATCTTCCACCCTTCCTTGGCATATCGTTCGGCCATGGCCTTGCCAAACCCGGCGGTGGCGCCGGTAATGAATACGGTCTTGGACATTGCAGTCTCCTTGTTGTTTTAGCTGGAGGAACGCTACCCTAATCCTTTGGCATTGAAAAGATTCAGTACTCCACGCGCAGGGATCCACAAGGGCAACCCGCGGATCACGCCTTTTTATCTCACTGATGTACGAAGAAAATATGGCATAACGGATCAACAGCCCATGCGGAATACGGCCTGAGCCGCATAGAAGCAAGCGAAGTAGGGTGAAAACCATCGTAAAAACAATTTTATTCGGCCAACTGAAGCTTATTGATAATTTTCGTCAGCAGATCAACATTCTCAACGCTAATTAGACATAAACTCTAAAATGAGTTAATACAGTACGGCTTTCTCAAAAAAAAACCACATATTTCAACGTGTTGAAACGCCCGGGGCGATTCTTTTGAAAGGAAAAAACACGAAGAATAGTTTCTATTTAATCAGGTAGTTATGGCAAACTTAGTACTTGACGACATTTGTGTCCGCTTTGGCGGGCTGCAGGCTCTGACCGATGTTTCGTTCTCTGTGGGCGAAGGAGAGGTCATGGGCCTAATCGGCCCCAATGGAGCGGGCAAAACCACTGTATTCAACGTCATCACCGGTGTCTATACCGCGTCTTCCGGCAAGGCCACCTATGACGGAACCACCATTACCGGCCTGCGTCCCTACCAGGTGCTCTCCATGGGCATCGCTCGGACCTTCCAAAATATTCGGTTATTCCAGAACATGACGGCTCTGGAAAACTGCATGGTCGCCCAGCACTCCCGTTCCAAAACGGGCGTGATCGGTGCTGTTTTACGCAGCCCATCTCAGAAACGAGAGGAAGAGCGCATCCGTGAGCAATCACAAAAGGCGCTGGATTTCATGGGGCTTGGCGATATCACCGACGAAGTGGCCGCCAACCTGCCCTATGGCCATCAGCGCAGACTTGAGATCGCACGCGCTCTGGCCAGTGAGCCGCAGACCATCCTTCTGGACGAACCCGCAGCGGGGCTCAACCCGTCCGAGTCCATGGAACTGATGGATTCCATTGGCCACATCACCGAGCTGGGCATCAACGTGCTGATGGTGGAACACGACATGAAAGTCGTCATGGGAATATGCAACCGCATCGTCGTTCTCGATCATGGTGTAATGATCGCACAGGGCTTGCCCAAAGAAATCCGGCAGGACCCTGAAGTGATCAAGGCATATTTGGGCCAGTAAGTGAGGCTGGCTGAAACTGCAACAACGGAGAGAGTGTTTATGAAACGTGTACTCGCGCTGATAGCTGTATTGGCCGTACTGGGCATGGTCCTTACGGGCTGTGGCGGTGAAGAAAAAAAGGCCGATCAGATCCTTAAAATCGGAACAATGTCTCCCCTGACCGGCCCCTACGCTGCTGACGGTAATGACATCCGTCAGGGCACCGAAATTGCCGTTGAAATTATCAAGGAACAGGGCGGCATCGCCGGTTTCACTGATATCAAGGTTTTCCCGCAGGACACCGCGTGTGATCCCAAACAGGCTGTTGCTGCAGCTAACAAGCTGATCAACGAGCAGGTCACCGGTGTTGTCGGCGCATACTGCTCCAGCTCCACCATTCCCTCTTCCGAGACCCTGGCCGAAGAGAGCATCATCATGATCACTCCCGGCTCCACCAACCCCAAGGTCACCGAACGCGGCCTGACCACCATGTTCCGCACCTGCGGTCGTGATGACCACCAGGCTCCGGCTGCTGTCAACTTCATGAAGACCGAAGGCATCAAGTCCATCTTCGTCGTGGATGACAAGACCACCTACTCCCAGGGATTGGCTGATGGCGTTGTCGCCGCTGCCAAGGAAGCTGGTATCACAGTTCTCGAGCATGACCACGTCAATCAGGGCGACAAGGATTACTCCGCAGTGCTGACCAAAATCAAAGCTGCCAATCCCGACCTGATTTACATCTCTCTGCAGAACTCTGCCACTGGCGCACTCATGGTTATCCAGGCCCGCCGCATGGGCATCGATGCCAAGCTCATGGGTCAGGACGCAGTCTACCACCCGCAGCTGATGGAAATCGCCAAGGGCGCCTGCGAAGGCATGTACCTGACCTTTGGTAACATCGACAAAGACGCTCCCAAATACAAAGAATTCCTCGCCAAGTACACCGCCAAAACCGGCGGCCAGCCCGGCGCATACTCCGCCTACGCCTTTGACTCCGCCATGGCATACCTGCTGGCAGTCAAAGAAGCTGGCACCACTGACGCAGCCAAGGTCCGCGACGCTCTGGTGAATCTCGAATTCGTCGGCGCCTCCAAGACCATGAACTACGACGAAAAGGGTGACTCCGGTTCCAACTACACCGTCTACAAAGTTGTTGACGGCAAGTTCACCCCCTACTGGAATTCCCTTACCGGCGAAAAATACTAGCCTTACAGCTCAAACATAACGGGGTCCCGCATTGGCGGGACCCCACATTGGAATCACATGGAATTTTTCATTCAACAGTTGATCAACGGTATCACTCTCGGCAGCGTCTACGCGCTCATCGCCCTGGGTTACACCATGGTCTACGGGATCATTCAGCTCATCAACTTCGCACACGGCGAGTTCTTCGCCGCAGGCGGTTACATGGGTGTGATCCTGATTTCCTATCTGGCCGCGCAAGGGTTGCACCCTTATGCCTGTCTCGGAATCTCCCTGGTGCTCTCCATGGGTTACTGCGCGCTGCTCGCCATGGCGGTGGAACAGCTCGCTTACAAACCCCTGCGGCAGGCTTCCCGTCTGGCCGCTCTTCTATCTGCACTGGGCATGTCGATCTTCCTGCAAAATGGGCTCATGCTCACGCAGGGAGTCTATGACAAGGCGTATCCCACTGAAATCACCGCAGGCGGCTTCCATTGGGGGCTGGTAACAGTCTCCTACATGCAGATTTTCATAGTGGCACTGACGGCGGCACTACTGATCGCCCTGAACATCCTCGTATTCAAGACGCGGATAGGCCGGGCCATGCGCGCCACGGCCCAGGATAAAGTGATGTCCTCTCTGGTGGGCATCAACTCCAACCGCATCATTGCCACCACCTTTGCTATCGGCGCAGGTCTGGCCGCAGCAGCGGGTATCATGGTCGGCCTCTATTACGGCTCGGTCAACTACTCCATGGGCTTTGTGCCGGGCATCAAGGCATTTGCCGCAGCAGTTCTTGGAGGCATCGGCAACATCACGGGCGCGCTCATCGGCGGCCTGATCATCGGTATGGTCGAGATCTTTGCAGCCGGTTACATCTCCGGCGAGTACAAGGATGTATTTGCATTCATCATCCTGATTGCAGTGCTCTATTTCCGACCCACCGGCATCATGGGAGAGAACGTTGACGACACGCGAGTCTAAGAAATTATGGCTGGCCTGCGGGGTCGGCCTCGTCTGGTTCCTCATCCTCCTCTTCCCCATGCTCGGCATCAAGCCGGAAGGGCTGGAGTTTGCTACTACGTTCAAGGTGTTCGGCTACGTGGCCGTAGCAGCCGTGTTCGTCATGTTCTTTTATCAGGTCAAAGAAGCGGGCCACATGGACGCCGTGGGAACCCCCATCAAAACGGGGTTCGGTTCCATCCAGGCGATTTACGAGAAGCTGCCCCGCTGGGTGGTGCTCACCGCTATCCTGGCACTGGCCATAACGTACCCACTGGTCACAGGGCGCTATGCCCATGACGTAGCCATTCAGGTCCTTGTCTACATCTGCCTCGGGCTTGGTCTCAACATCGTGGTCGGCCTGGCTGGTCTCCTCGATCTCGGCTACATCGCCTTCTACGGCGTGGGAGCATACACATACGCCCTCATGAGTCTTCACTTTGGCTTATCCTTCTGGATGTGCCTGCCCATCGCCGGTATTTTTGCTGCCATCGCTGGCTGTATCATCGGCTATCCTACCCTGCGAATGCGGGGTGATTATCTCGCCATTGTCACGCTGGGATTCGGTGAAATCGTCCGCCTCATCCTCAACAACTGGATGGATCTGACCAACGGCCCTAACGGAATTCTCGGCATCCCTCGCCCAGAAATATTCGGGTTCCAATTCAAACAGTTGTGGGCCCTCTACTACGTCATCCTCACCATCGCCGTAGTCACTATTTTGTCGGTATACCGCCTCAACTATTCACGCATCGGGCGTGCCTGGGAAGCTATCCGCGAAGATGAGACCGCAGCAGAACTCATGGGCGTGAACACATTCCTGCTCAAGCTGCTCGCCTATGCAATGGGCGCAACTTTTGCCGGATTTGCTGGAGCCTTCTTTGCCGCGCGCATGCGGTTCGTCGGTCCCGAGTCCTTTACTTTCCTGGAATCTGCCATGGTCCTCGCCATGGTCGTGCTCGGTGGCATGGGGTCAATCCCCGGCGTCATTCTCGGCGTACTTGCCCTCGTTGCGCTGCCCGAATTATTCCGCGAACTCGAAATGTACCGCATGCTCGTATTCGGTGGCGTCATGACCCTGATGATGCTCGTGCGTCCGGCTGGCATATGGCCTGCCAAGCGTGTTGGCCGTCGATCAGAAGAAATGGATTAAAGAGAAATAATTATGTCTCAAGACAAGCCTATATTGGAACTGAAGAACGTGGTCTCGGCCTATGGCCGAATCAAGGCGCTCAAAGGCATCTCCCTCAAGGTATATGAGGGCGAGATTGTCACCATCATCGGTGCCAACGGCGCAGGAAAATCCACCACTCTCATGACGATGTGTAACGTTATCAATGCCGTTGAAGGCGATGTTTTTTACAAGGGCAAACGCATCAACGAAGTCGGTGCTGAGATCCTGCCCACCATGGGGCTCTGCCAAGTACCAGAAGGGCGGCGCATCTTCCCCCGTCTCACGGTCCTGGAAAACCTCGATATGGGTGCCTTCTTCCGTAACGACAAAGCTGAAATCAAAAATGACATAGAGCGCGTTTACGATCTCTTCCCCAAGCTCAAGGAACGCCGCAAACAGCTTGGTGGCACGCTCTCCGGCGGTGAGCAGCAGATGCTCGCCATGGGCCGCGCGCTCATGAGCCGCCCCAAAGTATTACTCCTTGATGAGCCGTCCATGGGACTTGCGCCGCTCCTCGTGCAGCAGATCTTCGACATCGTCAAAATGATCAACGAACAGGGTGTCACCGTCGTTCTCGTCGAGCAAAACGCGAACCTCGCCCTGCAGTGCGCCCAGCGTGGCTACGTACTGGAAACCGGCAACGTCGTAATGGAAGACGAAGCCAGTAAGTTGCTCACCAACCCGGACATCCGTAAGGCGTATCTCGGCGAGTAGCAGTTTAAGTAGAAAAAGATTTAAAGCCCCTCGGAGTAATGCTCCGAGGGGCTTCTTTTTGACACTGCTGCAGCAGAGGACACCTCGCCAGTGGGGCGTCTCGGACGGCTTAAGAACCCTTTGAGAAAAGGGTTTTTTAGAATCTCCTAAACTTTTTGGTTCACCTTCGGCGGATACGTTGGCCTTGGATAATTCAGGTCCCCCTAACTCTCATTAGGCAGAACTTTCCTATGCCCCTGCCAAAGGCAGCAAATGGGGATGGAAGGGGTCATAGCCCCTTCCCCGCCGGAGGCGAAATCACCCGACCATCGCGCCGAAGCCGCATCCTTCCATTTTCTCCCCCTACCCCCACACACAAAACAAAAGGGCCGCCCAAAAATGGACGGCCCTTTGCTTTTCGATAATTCGTAAACGCTCTACTGAACGTCCCAAGTCGCACCCTGGGGGGTGTCCTTGACTTCCACCTTCATGGCGGCAAGCTCATCGCGGATGGCGTCGGACTTTTCAAAATCCTTGTCCTTGCGTGCTTCCTTGCGGGCATCCAACAGCCCCTGAACCTTGGCAGGATCAATACCAGCGCGAGCGGCGCGGTTATCACGCAACTCGGTCAGATATTCGGCGGGAACGCGCTCGAAAATACCGAGTACGCTGCCCCACTGCTTGAAGTCAGCCTGAAGGCGCTCAAACAACGCCTTGCAGCCCTCGGACTTGCGCAGGTTCTTATCTTCACAGATACGACCAGCCAGACGAACGGCAGAGAAAACGTGGCCGAGCGCGCCAGCAGTGTTCATGTCGTCCTCCATGGCCTCCGTGAAATGCTTTTCGATCTCGTCCAGTTCGGTCACCAGCTCCTCAGGGAACGGAGACTTCTTCCACTTTGACTTGGCAAGTTCCACCTCGACCTGAGCCAAAGCGGAGTAGACGCGCTTGATACCCTTTTCTGCTTCTTCAAGAGCATCAAAGGAAAAGTCGAGAGGTGAACGGTAATGCATGGTCAACAGGAAATAGCGGAGTGTCTCGGGCAAAAACTGCTCAAGAATATCGCGAATGGTGAAGAAGTTGCCCAGAGACTTGGACATCTTTTCAGAGTTGATCTGCACAAAACCGTTGTGGACCCAGTAATTGGCGAAGGGCTTGCCTGTAGCGGCCTCGGACTGCGCAATCTCGTTCTCGTGATGAGGGAAGGAAAGATCCTGACCACCACCGTGAATATCGAGCGGCAGAGGCGCATACTTCTCGCTCATGGCGGAGCATTCCAAGTGCCAACCAGGACGGCCCTGACCCCAGGGAGATTCCCAGGACGGCTCGCCGGGCTTGGCTCCTTTCCAGAGGGCGAAATCAAGCGGGTCCAGCTTTTCTTCGCCGGGGTTGATACGTGCGCCGGATTCCAGCTCATCAATGTTGCGGCCGGAAAGCTTGCCGTACCCTTCAAAGGAACGAACCTTGAAATAGACATCGCCAGACGGAGTTGCGTAGGCGTGGTCTTTTTCAATGAGTTCCTGAGTGAGCTTGATCATCTCAGGAATATGTGCGGTACACTTCGGCTCAAATTCGGGACGCTGGATAGCGAGCTTGTCCATGTCCACATAGAACTCACCAATAAATTGTTCTGCGATCTCGGCGGCTTCCTGACCAACTTCATTGGCGCGCTTGATGATCTTGTCGTCGATGTCCGTGAAGTTACGGATAAAGGTGACGTCATACCCTTTGTGCTTCAAGTAGCGGTACAGCACATCGAAGACCACACTGGAGCGAGCGTGGCCGATGTGACACAGATCATAGGCGGTGATACCGCACACATACATGCTGACCTTGTTGTCATTGATCGGGACAAATTCTTCTTTCTGCCGTTTCAGGGTATTGTAGAGTCTCATTGAAAAGCTCCGTCTCTATTTATTTAAAATTATACACTTTTGGTTAATTCAACAGCTTTACTTCGTCTCAATTGAGAGATTCAGCAAATCGATGTTTTCGTACAAATCGCGCCCCATGAGCAGATAGATGTACGGGACAGGTTCGGCAGGTAGGACCTTGATGGTAACCGTACCGGAATTGTCCACAAACTGCTTCAAGTTGCGCACGGCCTCGGCGCCCTTTTCCTTGCCTTTCTGGTTGCCGTAATCGACAAAGGCTTGCAACTCCCGACTCACTTGCTGACGCACCTGCTCCTTGGAAGCAGCAGCCTGCATGCCGAGCTGGGAGAAGAGACCATCCATGAATGAACGATCCTCAAACTCCAGAGTGGCATCTTTGAGCTGCAACCCAATGAGTTTTTCCATACGGAACGCATCAAGGTCAAGCTGGGTGATGGTGCCGGACACCATAACTCTGCCGAGCTTGAGATCATCATAAGAAAGAGCCGAAAGATTCAGAGCCTTGGCTACCGGGTTATATCGATAGTCCACCAGCATGTCGCCGCGCATATCCTGCGTAACGGGCAGCCCCAGACGCTGGGCATCACGAGCCTGCACAACCAGCCCCTTAGCCTGGACTTTGAGGAAATGAGGAATATCGTGCCGCTCATCAAAGGCGATAACGACCACTTCATCCGCCATGAGAAGCTCACCCGAAGGCAGCGTGCTCACTGGCTTGCTGATGGTCAGGGTCCGGTCGCCCAGACTCACCCAGACATCTTCATAAGTGAGGGACAAGCCATCCACATCGGCTACCGCGTTGTTCAGCGCCTTTTCCACTTCACTGTTCACGTACCAGACCAACGCCCCGTAGCAAACAATCAGAAAAAATGCGAGACAGAAAAGATACTTACCAAGGCGGCCCATGGTTTACAACTCCCTCAGAGCGGTGACGGAGGCCACAGCCTTGATGCCTTTTTTCGCACCTGTGAATCCGAGTTTTTCCTCGGTGGTGGCTTTGAAATTTACCTGATGCGCATCCAGCCCAAGCAAGCGGCAGACGTTCTTCGCAATCTGTTTGGCATGAGGCGACAACTTGGGTGCCTGAGTGATGACGGTCATATCCACATGCACCACCCGTGCGCCGGCTTCGCTCGCCATGGCAAGGACTTCTTTCAACAGAAGGCAGCTGTCGGCACCATCGAACTTGGCGTCCGTGTCCGGGAAATGAGTACCGATATCGCCGCCGCCAAAGGTGCCGAGAACGGCATCAATGAGCGCGTGTAGCAGCACATCTCCGTCTGAATGGGCAATAATAGTATGCCGTCCCTGAATAGGCACGCCGCCAAGAACCAGCGGACGATCCTTTTCGCCACCGAAGCGGTGGACGTCATATCCCCATCCGACACACGGGACCTGTGTTTTGGCTTCTTCCAGCCGATCAAGGTCCTCGGGGGTCGTTATTTTTACGTTCCCCTGCTCGCCGGGAATGATCTTGACCTCGGCCAGGCGCTCGACCATGGAGGCATCGTCAGTCACTTCCCACCCTTCGGTAACGGCCCGCTCATGGGCCTCCACCAGCAGGCCGACTTCAAATGCCTGGGGCGTCTGCACGCCACGCAATTCAGACCGCTTCAGGGTTTCGGTGACGGTATCGCCGTCCACTTTCTTAATGGTATCAGTGACCTTGACCGCCGGGATAACACCCCGTGCGCCGTCTCTGAGCGTCTCGATTAAGTCGGAGATGAGTCGAGCGGATACAAAGGGTCGGGCTGAATCATGAACCAACACGGCCTGGCAATCGCGGGGGAGTTGCTTGAGCCCATTGGAAACGGAATCCTGGCGGCGTTCACCGCCCGCACAAACCGCCCATTTCACGCCCAGGTCTTCACCTCTAAAATACTGGCGGATCTGCTTTTCCATCTGCGGAGCGTCATCTTCAGGGAAGACGAACACAACACCCTTCACCCCGGCCACGCGGGAAAAGGTGCGCGCCGAATGCCAGAAAAGCGGTGCAGACTTGTACTCAAGGTACTGCTTGCGCACGCCACCAGCCGCCTCCGCCAAACGAATGCCGGAACCAGCTGCGAGGATGATTCCCCAAGTATTCTTCAACGGTCTGTCCATGTCATCATCCCATTCAGTTCGCCATCTCATAATAAGAAACGGCAGCGAAATTGCTCAAAAGATACCAATCGCCAAGCGGATGGAGCCCTATGAGCAACCGGCGTAAAAAAAAAGGAGTCGGCCGATAAGCCGGGTCTTGTACCCCCGAAGAGGTGACTGTCATTCATCTACGACGACTGTTACCAGCCGCCTCTAGCAACCTACCCGGTGACACGATCGGGCCGATCTTAACGTCACCCTATTTGGTCTTGCTCCGGACGGAGTTCACCTGGCCTGCCGCGTCACCACGACAGCCGGTGGGCTCTTACCCCACCCTTTCACCCTTACCGCCGGGACGAATCCCGGAGGCGGTATACTCTCTGTTGCACTTGACGGGGATCACTCCCCCTGGGCGTTACCCAGCGTCCTGCCCTGCGGAGCCCGGACTTTCCTCGGTGCGCTAATGCGCAACGCGACAGTCTGGCCAACTCCTAAATATTCAATGCGACCCGCCTTTCCGACGGTGGTGCAGCTATGCATTTTCTCCGGCACGCGATTCCCTCAACAGCCTCTTGGGCCGTGAGGAAGACCGCGTGTCGGGAAAATATGCAAATGTGCCGCTATCGAAAGCCGATACTACTCAGCCTCTTCTACCTGCTTCCAGTGAATGAGACGCTGGCAGTTGGGACAGGAAAGAATCTGCTGGCCCCTCTGCAAGTCGTTGTAAGCCTGCGGCGGAATCATGATATGGCAACCGTTGCAAACGCCCTGGACAACCGGGACGATGACCGGATTTTCCATGCGCTCACGGATGAATTCGTAACGGCCAAGGATCGGCGGCGGAACGACCTTACAGGCCTTCTTGCGCTTACGCCCAAGGGAGTCGAGCTTCTTCTGGGCAACGGCCAAGCGTTCGTCCAGAGTCTTCTTGAGTTCGCCGTACTGCTCTTTCACGCCAGCCATTTCTTCGTTCAAAGACTCAGTAGCCTCGTCCTGACGCTGGCTTTCTTCGTTGACAGCAATCTGCTCTTCTTCGCGCATGCGGTTCAGCTTTTCCAGGGAATCCATTTCACGCATCATGGCGTGGTATTCCTTGGTGTTGCCAACGAGCATCAGCTTGTTCTTGGACTTCTTGATTTTGCCGGCGTCTTCGTCAATCTCAAAAGCCAGCTTCTTCTGCTGGTCCTTGAGAAGTTCCACACGCTCGTCAATCTGGACGCGACGTTCGTCAAACTCGGCCAGTTGGGCTTCCAGGTCGGACAGTTCCAGGGGAGCCTTTTCGATCTCTTCCCTCAGGACGATGATTTGATCATCCACCTGCTGCAGGATGATAAGCTGCTCAATCTGTTTTTCGTACATGTCGTTACCTCTCTACGATATTTGAAAACACCAAAAAAGTGATTCCTTCGTTACTTGCAGACCACAAACCGCATAGGGTCGTCGCCTTCGAAAAATTTCACCTCAACGCCGTCGAGCTTTTCGCCCAGCTCTTCGGCAAAGAGACGCATCATTTCCTCTTCCAATGAAAAATGCCCCACGTCTGCCACGCAGATCGGGGTCTCCACTGCCGGATGGTACTTCATATCGCCCGTTATCAGCACATCTGCACCTGCACGCGCAGCCTTGCCGATAAGCGACGAACCAGATCCTCCGCAGTAAGCAACCCGTTTTACGGTATCGGGTCGCGGGCCGCACACGGTAAATGCCTCTCGATCTATGAGGCTACCGAGCTTGGCAGCAAATTCGTCCCACGCCATGGGCTTTGGCAAATCTCCGACTTCACCGAAACCGACTTCGGTCCTCGGCGCGGTCAGAGAGCGCAGGTAAAACAGCGGCCGCTTGCCCAACGAAAATTCAATGCCGCTTGCTATTTCATTCCACGCACTCTCATCGCAGACGATACGGATCTCACCCGCACGACTCTGAGACACGGAATGAATCCCTTGATGATTCGCCCAGACATCAGCAGTCTCACGCTCAATGGCTTCCTCTGCATAGAAGGATGCCTCGATAGGCGCACGACCATGTTCGACTTCCAACAACCGTGCTTCTTTCAGCCCAAGAGCCTTACCCAACCAGAATGCCGGACCATCGGGTCGGGTATCCAGAGAAGTGTGCGCCGCATACAACCACGCTCCGCTCTTCATGATCTGCCGGACCACTTCCAGGAACGGAGAGTCCTGTCCCAGGCCTTTGGGTTTCATGTACAATGGATGGTGGGTGAGTATCGCGCCAGCGCCCCAATTCAGGCACTTTTCTACCATGGCCGAGGTCGGCTCCAGGCAGACAGCGACCTTGTCAGTGGCTTCTAGACCACCCGAAATCTGCACGCCGGAGTTGTCCCAGGCGGACTGATTCTCCTCGGGGGCCAAAACCCCGAAAAACGCCAAAATATCCATAACTTTCATATAGTTACACCCCTTTTCCGGAAAAAGAATGCTCCCGTAGGGTTTCCCCCTCGGGAGCATCAAATTCCTCTTCTATAACCCAGCCAAATTTGGCCTTCACGGGATACTTCAGGATAAGTGCGTTGAACAGTGTTCCTGTATCGTATGGTATCAATATTCCTTCCATTTTAAGGAAGTATGGTGGGCCAGCCAGGATTCGAACCTGGGACCGACCGGTTATGAGCCGGTGGCTCTGCCAACTGAGCTACTGGCCCATTGTACGAGCGCGGATTTATATCTGATATATACGGGGTGTGTCAAGTGTCTCGGCTTGAGTTTACAGCGTATCGGCATATTTTTCGGGAGACACCTTATCCTCGGCGTAGAAGACTACACCTCCGGTAGTTCGCACCTAAACGAAATGGCCCGCTGCAAGCGCTCTCGGGATACTCCTTGGGTGACAACCAAAGACAGCCTTACTCGGGCGTGTCCACGTCCACCACTTCCATTTCAGTACGCACAGCTTTCATGAACTGCTCGACCTCACGACGCTGGTGAGGGGAATAACGGAACTGAAGTAAGCCGGTGAACTTATTGGTCACAGTAAAGATACCGAGATTGTCGTAACCTTCGAGCAAAAATCGAAAAAGTGCGATCTTGGCCGGGGCAATCTGAATATACAGCCACTCGGATGTAGCAGGCGGCGGTGGGCAGATACGCTTTCTAGGACGCCTGCGGGATGCGGATTTCAACTTGCTCATGGGGCGGGTGGTACAGTGTGGTGCCAGAAAAGGCAATGAAAAGCACTGTTCCTCTTTTGTGTTGTTTGCGGTATGCTTATGTCCAATCCTCAAAAATCCCGACGATTTTCGGGCGCTTTAATGCGAAAAGATACAAGGAGGCCAATCATGGCTCATATCGCACAGGACTCACTGGCGACCATATATTTTTCCCTGGTGTGGCATGGCTCACACGCAAAACACGTGGAAAACTACCTGGCAAAGGACATCAATTTCACTAGTGACATCTTGCCGCTGGGAGTCAAAGGACAAGCTTTGGGACTCGGCGAAGGTGACGCACTGACCCTGACCATGGACCCATCGGAAGTACCGCCACACAAGCCAGGCAAGGTGCTGGACATGCCCGCACCCCGTTTTCAGCCACCGCTGATTCATGGCCGCACCATCAAGGCGCGCATTGGCAGATACTACCCCAAAAATTTTATTGAATCCGTACCCGGTACCCGCCCGGACTCGGCCACACCATTCCGCGTAGTGGACGCCGACAAAGCTGGATTCAAGGCAGACATGAACCACCCTCTGGCCGGTCGCGAAGTGGAAATCCATGCACGAGTGGTCTCTATCAGCGCATCAGAAGAAGAGCCTGGGGGCCTGAAGCGTTGGCCAGAAATCATGCTCAAGGGACCAGGCATGCAGGCTCGGTTGCCAGAAACGCCTTCTGATTTCCTAGGCGCAGACCCATACCATCGTGAAGATGAATCAGACGATGCCGAATTCTATGCAACGCCAAGGATGGCCACTCTTCTGGACAGCCAGGCTGAAGGCAACGTGCAAAAACTGTATAGCCAATTCTTGAAAGACGGGATGAACGTGCTGGACCTCATGGCCGGGCACATTTCACATATGCCGGAAGGTCTCGAAGCAACGGTCACAGGGCTGGGCCTGAACATGGAAGAGATGGAAGCCAACCCGGCGCTAAGCGAACGGACAATCCACAATCTCAACGAAGAAACCACCCTGCCGTTTGAAGACGCAACCTTTGATGCGGTAGTCTGCTCACTGAGCGTGGAATACCTGCTCAAGCCGTATGAAGTATTCGAAGAAGTTAGCCGCATTCTCAAGCCGGGCGGCGTCTTTGTGGCTTCTTTCTCCAATCTTTGGTTCGAGGAAAAAGTCATCCGCATATGGTCCGAACTGCATGAATTCGAACGCATGGGGCTGATCAGCCAATACTTTGTTCGGACGGAAGCGTTCAGTGACATCACGACATGGTCCGAACGCGGCTGGCCTCAGCCAGACAATCCAGACGAAGAAAGCAACCCGATCTATGCAGTGTCGGGAATCAAAAAATAACAAAAAAAGAAAGGCGGGAATATCCCGCCTTTCTTTTTACCCAAAAGTAGAAATCAGCCTATGCAATATCTGCCCGTGACAAAATCTCGATAAGAATGAGCAGCATCTCCGGATCATGCGCGCCCTGCCGCCCCTGAATGCGATTAAGAGCTTCAAACGGAGTATGCCGCTTGACGAACTCACCATTTCCACGGATCAGATTATCGTACTCGTTGCATATATTCAGAGCCTTCACATAGAAAGGCAACAGATCAGCCGAACCACCGGAAGGATAGCCGGAGCCATCCATACGCTCGTGGTGGAAAAGGATGCATTGGAGCGTGGATTGAGGCAGCGGCATGGCAGAACACACGCCAACACCCAGAGCTGGATGAGAGCGAATCAGATCCAGCTCGTCTCGACTTAAGTGTTTCCTGTTTTTAGTGAAAAGTTCCTCAGGCAATTCCAGCTTGCCGATATCATGCAGCATAGCTCCCATGCCCACAGCCACCATGAGTTCATTGTCATCGTCAACGATCTTGGAAAGCAGAGAAACAGTCAACACCAGCACGCTAATCCCATGGCGAAAATGCTCTTTCCCATCGCCAATAAATCGAGTCAGCTCCTTCAATGAATCATCTCGTGTCAAAAACTTCAGTGAGTCACCTATGAGCTTGCGAATACGCTTGAACCGCCGCCGGTCCATGGTGTGTGGCATATTTCGATCGAACGCCTCTTTTGCCAGAGAAACCGTGGCATCATTCCAGGCCCGAGCACGTTCCCGAACCGGCACGTTGTCGTCGTCCAGCAGCTCCACCAAGTTGGCTTGAAGATAGGAAGCGTAATGGGTGTATTCCTCGGCCTTGGCGTAAAGGTGACTCACATCAAGCTTCCCAAGCCGATCTTTGTGGGCATCGGTGAAAAGCACACCCTTTTCTGCGTACAGGACAAAGCTATCGCCCTGCTTAAGGTACAAGGAAAAACCGCCCACACGAGACGGTATAACCATATATGGCGAAACCTTAAAGAGGCCTTTGCTACTACTAAGAATGGCCGGACTTTTCGCTCCGGCATTTTTGTCGTTACCCATGATTCACTCCCCAGAAGACAGGCAACCAATCAGCAAATCGCACGTTTCCGCCCGCACGATTCTTTTCTGGCAACCCGGCTGTCTTTGGTCCCGTGGCAATCCTGCCAGGTCAAGACCCGTGGCTTTCCGCCCCCGCCTCACGACGAGTTTGGCTTTAATATAAAGATTTTATACCATTACGTTTATCGAGTGTAAACCGAACGTTACTATCTTTATCGACTGGAAGGAGTGATGATTTAAATGACCACTTCGGCAATCATTTCCTCAAAAGCTTCGGAACAACACTTGCCCGATGGATTTTTGAGGGCACAGGTACAAATGTTGTCATCGCGGTAGTGGTCCACGATGGATTCCCAGCTTGTGAGACCATGCTCCCGTACCGCCTCCTCCACCATGGGCCGAGTGATCTCATTGCAGTAGCAGGCGTAGACAGGATCAGCGTCCAGCTTCGTCCAGATAGGCACCGAGGCCTGTTGGGTGGTAAAATGGTGTGAGCCATCCTGTGCATACCAGGCCACCTTACAATCAGGCGACAGGCAGAGGCCATAAATTTTGCTCTCCGCCTCTTTGGTGTGCTCGCCTTTGAGCAGGTAACGGACAGTGCCGCCTTTGACGCGCATACCGGACTGGCCGCACCCTGGGCATTTTTCTTCCAGATGACTGGCCGGACCACCGCACGTGCAGCTGTGATTTTTCGTATCCATGGGCAGATCGAGCATGGGCTTGGACATATATATTCTCCTCAAATTTGTCAGTTATGAAACAACAGTTAAGCATCCACTTGACCATTGCAATCATTTTTCTTCTTCGACTTGCCATCCTATTAAGAATGGTTACTCTCCGGGAATGACCAAATCAGCAGACAAAAAATACATTCGCATAGAAGGTGCCCGACACCATAATCTCAAGGATCTGACCCTCGACATCCCCCGCGACGAACTTGTCGTGGTGTGTGGTCCGTCCGGCTCGGGTAAGTCCACCCTCGCTTTTGACATCGTATATGCCGAAGGCCAGCGGCGCTACGTGGAGTCCCTGTCCGCCTATGCCCGCCAGTTCCTGCCCCAGATGGACAAACCGGACGTGGACAAGGTTGAAGGCCTTTCTCCGGCCATTTCGCTAGAGCAGCAGACCGCCTCACGCAACCCGCGTTCCACAGTCGGCACCGTCACCGAAGTATACGACTTCCTGCGCGTCTTTTTCGCCCGCCTCGGCAAGTTCTACTGCCCGGAATGCGGCAAGCCCATTGCAGCTCAGACCACAGACGAAATTGTGGATACGGTCATGGCCATGGAGCAAGGGACCAAGTTCATACTCCTGGCTCCCCTTGTCGAAAACCAGAAAGGCACCCACAAGGACCTCTTTGCCAAGCTCAAGAAGGACGGCTTTGTGCGCGTCCGCGTTGGCGGCAAGATACTCGGCCTGGACGACGTGCCGGAGCTGGAAAAGAACAAGAAGCACACCATTGATCTGGTGGTGGACCGCCTTGTCCTGAAAGACGGCATCAAAAAACGGCTGGCCGATTCCGTCGAGTTGGCACTGGAGCACGGCGATGAGCGCATGGTCGTCTCGGTGGTAGGCGGCGACAAAGCTGGCGACACCTTCATGTCCACCCTCTCCACCTGTCCGTCCTGCAAAATTTCCATGCCGCGCCTCACGCCGCAGCTTTTCTCTTTCAACTCGCCGCAGGGAGCCTGTCCTACCTGCAATGGCATCGGCACTGTTGAATACTTCGAGCCGGACCTCATTTCGCCCAACAAGGGCCTCTCCCTCAACGACGGCGGCGTCATCCCATGGAAATCCGCCTATCGCCAGGAGCAATACGGCCCCAAGCTGGAAGCGCTCTGCAAGCTGCACAAAGTCACGCTGGACACGCCGCTCGGCGATTTCCCCGAAGCCGCATGGGACGACCTGTTCTTCGGCAACCCCAAGGTCAACTGGCAGGGCGTGGTCCCCATCCTCGAATACGGCAAGCAGATGGCTGGCGTCTGGGACCACTGGACCGCCCGATATCAGCAATCGCGCCCCTGCCCCGATTGCGATGGCGCCCGTCTCCGCCCCGAGGCGCTGGCCGTGCGCGTGGGTGAAGTCAACATGTTCCAGTTTGCGTCCATGTCCATTCAGCGCGCCTTGGACTGGCTCAACTCGCTTGAATTCAACGGTCAGGAGACCCTCATTTCCGAGCCACTCCTCAAGGAGCTGACCCACAAGCTCGGCTTCATGGTCAACGTCGGCCTTGAATACCTCTCACTCGGCCGCAACATGGGCACCCTGTCCGGCGGCGAGGCTCAGCGCATCCGTCTCGCCTCCCAGCTCGGCTCCGGCCTTGTGGGCGTGACCTATGTGTTGGACGAGCCTTCCATCGGCCTCCATCCCCGCGACAACCAGAGGCTTATTGATACCCTCCGTTCCCTGCAACAACGCGGTAACACCGTTCTCGTCGTCGAGCACGACGAGCCGACCATTCGCGAGGCGGATCACGTCATTGAGATCGGCCCCAGCTCGGGCTGGCTCGGCGGCGAAATAGTATTTCAGGGCCCAGTAAAAAAGCTCCTCAAGGCGAACACCCTTACTGGTAAATACTTGCGCGGCGACATGTTCATCGAGCCGCCCGAGGAACGCCGTCAGGCCACGGACAAGATCACCATCCAGAACGTGGAGACGAACAACCTCAAGAATCTCGATGTGGACATCCCGCTCGGCGTCATGACGTGCGTCACCGGCGTCTCCGGTTCGGGCAAGAGTTCGCTGATCATGGACTCGCTCTACAAGCACATCCAACTTTTCAACGGAAACAAGGCAAATAATCCCGGCAAGATAGGTGGCATCGACGGCCTCGAAAAAATCGAGAAAGTCATCTCCATCGACCAGACGCCCATTGGCCGTACGCCGCGTTCCAACCCCGCCACCTACACCAAGATTTTCGACGAGATTCGCAAAATCTTCGCCGGCTCCAAGGAAGCGCGTACCCGTGGCTATCAGCCCGGTCGTTTCTCCTTCAACGTCAAGGGCGGCCGCTGCGAAGCGTGCAAGGGCGATGGCCAGATCAGGGTTGAAATGCACTTCCTCCCGGATGTGTACGTCACCTGCGAAACCTGCAAGGGCAAGCGGTACAACACCCAGACTCTGGAAGTGGAATACAAAGGCAAAAACATCGCCGACGTCCTCAACATGACGGTGCGCCAGGCGCGCGAGTTTTTCGCCAACCATCCGCCACTCATGCGCAAACTCGACGTCCTCGCCCAGGTTGGTCTGGAGTATATTAAACTCGGCCAACCCGCCACGACCCTGTCAGGTGGTGAGGCGCAGCGCATCAAAATCTCCCGCGAACTCGGCAAACGCAACCTCCCCGGCGCGCTCTACATCCTCGACGAGCCTACCACTGGCCTGCATATGCACGAGGTCGGCAAGCTTATCCGCGTATTGCACGCTCTGGTCGACAAGGGAGCCACGGTCATCGTCATTGAGCACAACACCGATGTTATCAAAGCCTCGGATCACGTCATTGACCTCGGTCCCGGCGGCGGCGAACACGGCGGCCAGATTGTGGCGGCCGGAACGCCAGAGGAGATTGTGGCGAATAAGGATTCGGCTACAGGTAAGTTCTTGTAAAAGCCTCGGGCCTAATAAAGCGTAAAGCCGCTGGTCGTCCTCATAGGATGTCCAGCGGCTTTACGCTTTATTGGACGTAGTATTTATCTACCACCGCCACAACAAGTCTTAATCACATATCTTTTACTAATTTTGAATTCAATCCAAACAACTATCAAATAGCAGAGAGTACAACAGCCGAGATCGTTTTGCCTGCTCAGAATTACGGAGTTGTATGAGTCGAAGAGTTCTTTGGCCCGGTGAATTGCTTTAAAGTTACGCCAAATTGCTCTTTGTAGAATTGTTCAATTATATCGAACAGTCTTCCGCTAGACTCCATTTGTTGCAAAACCGCATTAAACCGAGAAAGAAAGTGCTTCATCTGGGATTGTTTGGAAAAGGCAACATAGGTGGGGTTGATCAATACTGCTTTTTCAAGGGAATAAATGCTCGTATAATCACCTACTGCGATTTGATATAAACCGCTTTCACGAGAAGCAATGACGCAATCCAGCCGTCCTTCATCCAATTTTTTGAAATTCAACTCATCTCGGTTCACCGGAAAAACCTTCAGCGCTCCATTCTTTTGGGCTGTGTCAAAAGCAGTTCCGTAAGACCAGCCAAGAATGACGCCAACTTTTTTGCCATGTAAGTCGGAAACATCAGTAAACTCAAACTGATGTCCTTGTTTTACAAAGACTCGAAGTTGTTCAGCGTAGATTTCATGTGAAAAATCGAAAACAGTACTTCGCTCGGGAGTCTTATAAAAGCCACCAATTCCGCCCGCTCCTATTTTCGCAGCCTCAAGAGCCCGTTTCCAGGGTACAGCAGCAATATCGATGGGCTCCCCCATTTGTTCCGATATTGCTTTAATAATATTTGCATAAAGCCCGGCGGCTTTACCGTCTTTGATATACATATTGGGGGGATTATATGCGTCGATATGAACTAAAATATTACCAGCCGCACCTGCAGAGCCAATCATGGCGAACGACAACAGCAGAGTCCAGAGGGAAATCTGGCGACAAAGTGGCAATACAAAATCGATCATGACTTGTTAATAGCATTGAAAGCAATCTCTGTACATATTTTAGCCAACCCCCTTGAAAAGTGACAACAATAACGTTTACTTGTTTCTAATTCTCTACTGATATGGTCCTCAAATGGATGTCCTGTCCTTTTCAATAATAACAAGAACGCTTAAGCCGGATACCCCCACTTCAAAGTACTCAGTTCAGTTGTTCTCAAAAAATAAGGCCGTCCCCTCAGGGACGACCTTCATTCTCTTTTCCATCAAGCGCCAGCGCTACACATCAATCTCGATGCCGATGGGGCAGTGATCCGATCCCAGCACATCGGGCTCGATCCAGGCGCGGACAACCTTGTCCTTGAGCTCTTCGGAAACAAAAAAATAATCAATACGCCAACCCGCGTTGTTCTTGCGGGCGTTGAAGCGATACGACCACCAGGAATAGTGGTGCGGACCTTCCTCAAACATGCGGAACGAATCAATGTAGCCATGTTCAATGAATTTATCGAGCCAGGCGCGCTCTTCGGGCAGAAAGCCGGAACGCTCGGAGTTGGCTTTAGGATTCTTGAGATCAATCTCGGTGTGCGCAATGTTGAAATCGCCACCCACGACAATGGGCTTGTCCTTGCGCAACTCTTCGGCATGAGCCAGAAAACAATCAAAAAAGCCCATCTTATACTGAAGACGCTCGTCCGACATCTGGCCATTGGGGAAATATATATTGAACAGATGAAAATCCGGATATTCAAGATGCACCACGCGGCCCTCGCCCTGATACGTGGGATCAGGCAGCCCAGTAGAGAACTCCAGAGCCTCTGGGAGAGTAAAACAGGCGGTGCCGGAATACCCCTTCTTTTTCTTGGACCAGTTCCAATAGTAATTGGAATAGGAATCCGGCTCACGGTTATCCTCATCGATCTGATCGGGGTGCGCCTTGGTCTCCTGAAGCATGACCACGTCGCCGCCGCAACCGTCGAGCCAGTCACGAAAGTCCTTCTTGAGCACGGCCCGGTAGCCGTTGACATTCCATGAATATATAATCATCTGGGTCTCCTAAAAGAAAAGGGGAACCGGACCAATCCGATTCCCCTTGTAGCCGCATATGCGGCGAAAACTACTTTTCGTTCGGGCTGCTGACCTTGATCATTACCAGAGCGGAAATGGTCATGAACAGACCCAGGAAAAACCAAAAATAACCGATCATACTTGCATCCTCCACTAATTTGTCACCATTAGGTCAAAAGCAAATAGCAGAAAGTTTCGCCAATGGGAAGACGAAAACGCCCGGTATAGATAGCTATACCGGGCAATCTTGTGATTATTTCAAAGGCTGGCCTACGGCTCGATGGTGGACCCGAGCACTCCGAGGAATTTACGCATCCACTCGGGATGAGCGGGCCATGCCGGACCGGTCACGATGTTGCCGTCCACGCAGGCGTTGGAGAAAGTATCATTCACATCGCACCAAGTGGCGCCTGCGGCCTCGATATCAGGCCTGACTGCGGGGTAACCGGTGCAGGTCTTGCCTTGAATCACGTTGGCAGCGGTTAAGATCTGCTGGCCGTGGCATACAGCGGCAATAGGCTTGTTGGCCTTGGCAAAATGCTGCACGCATTCGATGACTGCCGGATCAAGGCGCAGATATTCGGGAGAACGGCCACCGGGGATGACCAGAGCGTCGTAATCTTCGGCCTTGATCTCTTCAAAGGTAGCATTGAGGCCAAAGTTGTGGCCGGGCTTTTCAGTGTAGGTCTGATGGCCTTCAAAATCGTGTATGGCTGTAGCGACAGCCTCGCCAGCTTTTTTCCCAGGGCAGACAGCGTCTACCTGATGGCCAACCATGAGCAGCATCTGGAACGGCACCATAGCCTCATAGTCTTCCACGAAATCCCCAACCAGCATCAGAATTTTCTTAACAGCCATACTTCCTCCATAAGATTTTGGATTATCCTTAATTGTATCTGCTCATGAATGTAATTTGTCAACGTCCCCTATGTGTCTTTATTGTGACACTGCACCTTGCCCTCCACCGCTGTCTGCCGTAGAAGGAGAGCATGAAATATGACGCTCTCATCCTCGGCGCCGGAGCTTCCGGCCTGTACTGTGCCATTCACGCCGCTCGACGCGGCCTGCGCGTGGCTGTCCTCGACCACGGCCAAAAACCCGCCCGCAAGGTGCGCGTGGCCGGTGGCGGCAAATGCAACTTCACCAACATGACAGTTGAGCCTGCCAACTACATCTGCCAGAATCCCCATTTCGTGAAATCTGCCCTGGCACGCCACACCAACTGGGACGTTATCTCCTTTTTTGCCGATCACGGCGTATCCTATGAAGAGCGAGAACTCGGCCAGCTTTTCACCCTCGAAGGCGCGGGCAAGCTCGCGGGCACCCTCGCGGACCAATGCCACAAGGCTGGCGTGGAGATCATCCTTGATGCCACCATCGACAAAGTGACCGGCCCCGGCCCATTCTGCGTACACAGCGGTGACGACGAATACGAAGCCGACAAGCTCGTCATGGCCCTCGGCGGTCCATCTTGGCCGCAAGTCGGCGCCACGGACCTCGGCTTCCGGCTCGCCAAGCAATTCGGTCTTTCCATCGTCCGCCCCCGGCCAGGCCTCGTCCCCTTCGTCTTTCCCCGCGAGCAGCGCGGAATGTGCGAAGACCTAGCAGGCAACGCTCTGCCCGCCTCTATCGTGTTCGGTCGTCACTCTTTCACGGACTCGCTTCTCTTCACGCACAAAGGCATTTCAGGCCCCGCTGTTTTACAGATTTCCTCATACTGGAAAGAAAAAGAGTCGATAAACATTGATTTCCTGCCCAGCCAGTCTATCGCCGACTTGGTTGAGGAACATCGCACATCTAACATCAAGCTCAAGACACTCCTTACCCGCGTGCTACCTAAACGGCTCGTGCCGTATCTCGTGTCCGGCGAACTCGCTGAAACATCCGCCAGCCAGCTTTCCAACAAGCAGATCGAAGCCGCGTCCCATCGCATACATCGGTTCCGCATCACTCCCGCCTCCACCGAGGGGTACAAGAAAGCAGAAGTCACTGTAGGCGGTGTGGATACGAACAGCGTGTCGTCCAAGAATTTCGAAGTAAAGGATGTGGCAGGACTGCACATCATCGGCGAAGCTCTGGATGTCACAGGTCATCTTGGCGGCTACAATCTCCAGTGGGCATTCTCATCAGGAGCTGCCTGCGGCGATAATTTGTAGAAAACTGCTACCGCCAAAAAGAAACGAAAAAAGACGCATGCTTTGAAAGCATGCGTCTTTTTTCGGTCCAAATCTTATTGGAACAGCCAAGTTCCCACTCAGCAGGCCTAAAAGCCTTCCTCAAGCGGCGGCCAAACCAGAGCGTAAGTCTTGGGCTCGATATCAGCCACAGGCTGAGCGGCACAAGGCCGACCGGCTACTCGAAGCTCGACATGGCGATCCTGAACATTGAGGCGTCCTTCGGCATACCACTGAATGGCTTGGGGGAAGACACGGTGTTCAAGCTTGAGAATACGGGGACCGAGTGTGTTGCCATCCTCACTTGCCTGACAAGGAACGGCAGCCTGAATAATGACTGGACCGTGATCCATCTGCTCGTCCACGAAATGAACGGTGCAGCCGGCGATTTTCACGCCATAATCGGCGGCATCATTTTGGCCGTGCACACCGGGAAAACTGGGGAGCAAGGCGGGATGGATGTTGATGACGCGATTCTCGAATGGGGAAAGAAAGATCGGGGTGACGATACGCATGAACCCTGCCATGACAACCAAACCGTCTCCATCGGGACCGGAGGTGATGCCGACATCGTTGATGGCGTCCACCATGTCCTGATCAAAGGCTTCGCGGGAGGAGTAGTTTGTGTGCAGCAACACCTTGTAAGGAATTTTATGATTTTTAGCCCGCTCAATGCCGAAAGAACCGGGTTTATTCGAGATGACGAGCTTGATCTCGGCATCCAGAGAACCCTGCTCAATGCGATCGATGATGGATTGCAGATTGGACCCGGACCCGGAGACGAGAACGGCGATGGGCAGCGACATATATACTCCTTGGCGTGGTGTTCCGCCAGATTGATTTCAATCGGTACAAGGTGATGAGACACCCAAGGAGGTAGTTGGCGTATATGGCGGGATTTTTCAAGAGAAGATTTGAGAAGAAACAATAAAACCAGCTAGCCCTTCAACCAATTTGCAGCCTCTTCAATAGTGTGGAACCCTTTGAACTCATACCCTCTGTTACGCGCCATGGTCTCGAAATCATTGAGCGGCTTGGCTCGAGCTATGGGTGCAACCATGGCCCATCGGATACAATGCTTGTCTGGCTGCGCCGATAAATCGTTGATCAAACCATACCTCTCAAAATAATCAAGCGCTTGCGAATCCAAGTTGCACAGATCGAGCAAGACCTTACGAGACTCATTTCTTCGCACCTCCTCAGTGACATCTCTCATAAGCTGAGCCGCATCTTGCGTGGCCCGCATATGACCACGAACACTCACAAGATAAATGCCATTTTCCTCTTCTATATTGAACTGATAGGTCATAAAAAGGAATCCTCGCAAAATTGTTTCCATTTTATACTGAGCACATGTTCATATAGCAAGACATTTAAACAACAGCTTATACATCTATAGTAAGGGCTCCCTACTGCCCCAATCATCAATATCCCACAAAAAAAGGGCTTCAACCTAACGGTTGAAGCCCTTTGCAATCAGTCTAGCAAGCCTTATTCGGCATCTTTCAACAACGCATCCACCAGACCGGGGATGGTGTAATCTTCCGGCTCGATGTCCGGAGTGAAACCAAACGTCTTGATCGTGCCGGTGGTGACCGGGCCGATGGAAGCAATCTTCACGTCCGGATACTTCTTGAAGGTGTCAGCAGGCACCAGCTCGAAGAAGTTCTCCACGGTGGAGGAAGAAGTAAAGGTCACGTACTGGATATCGCCGTTGTCCAGGGAAGCGATGATCTCATCACCGGACTGCTGCACTAGCTTGGTTTCGTACACAGGCAGAACAGTGACGTTGCAACCAGCTTCCTTGAGGGCTTCGGGCAGCACTTCGCGAGCAACCTTGGCGCGCGGGATGAGCACGTCCTGACCCTGGATGCCGAGCTTGAGCAAACCGTCCACAACGTGTTCGGCAACATACTTTTCGGGGATGAAATCCGGGTTGATGCCACGATCGCGCAGGGCGTCTGCCGTGGCCGGACCGATGGCCGCCACCTGCATGCCACCGAAGATACGGGAATCGAGACCGATCTCATTCAACTGTTCCCAGAAGAACTTCACGCCATTGACAGAAGTGAAGACCACCCACTGGTAACGAGCAAGCTGAAGGACAGCGGTTTCGACTTCGTTGTAGTCATTGAGATGCTCAACGGAAATGGTCGGGAACTCGTGTACGCAAGCACCGTGGCCGCGCATGATGTTCACCAGGCCGGAAGCCTGTTCGCGAGCGCGAGTTACAACTACGCCCTGGCCGAGCATGGGCTTCTTCTCGAACCATGCGAGCTTGTCATGCAGGGAGCAGACGCCACCCACGATGATGATGGACGGGGCCTTCCATTCTTTCTCTGCTGCTTCTGCCGCGACATTCTCCAATGTGGAAACAAAGGAGGTCTGGTTGCAGCGAGTACCCCAGCGAACCAGCGCCACCGGAGTGTCAGCTGCACGGCCGTTTTTCATGAGATTTTCGGAGATCATGGGGAGGTTGCCCACGCCCATGTAGAAGACCAACGTGGAAGTAGACTTGCCGTACACTTCCCAGTTGTGGCCGGACTCACCCTTGGTCGGGTCCTCGTGTCCTGTGATGAAACAGACGGAGGTGGTGTGATCACGGTGGGTGACCGGGATACCTGCGTATGCGGGGGCAGCCACGCCAGCAGTAATGCCGGGGACAACTTCAAAGTCGATGCCAGCCTCAACCAGCTCTTCGCCCTCTTCGCCGCCACGACCAAATACATAGGGATCGCCGCCCTTGAGACGACAGATACGCATGCCGGACTTGGCCTTTTCAACGATCAGATCATTGATCTTGTCCTGCGGCAGAGTGTGATTGCCACCCTTCTTGCCCACATACAGAATCTCGCACTCCGGCTTGCACCACTTCAGGAAGTCGGCATTGGCCAGATAGTCGTAGATCATGATGTCACAGGTCTCGATGATCTCCTTCGCACGAAGGGTCAACATACCGGGATCGCCCGGGCCAGCTCCAACTAAGAATACGTTTGCCATGTTGTTCTCCTGATATTCGGGGCTAGCCCATCACGCTCTGGAGGCGTGCTTTGAGTTCGCTGAGTTTGTTCTTTTCTTCTTCCATTTCGGCCAGCTTCTCTTTTTCCTTGGCGACAACGGCCTCGGGGGCGTTGTTGACGAAGCCGGGATTCTTGAGCTTGCCAGCCACACCCTTCATGGTCTTCTCGATCTTGCCGATGTTCTTGTCCAAACGGGCAAGTTCGGACTCGAAGTCCACGACGCCTTCCAGTGGCACGGAGAGTTCGTTACCCTGCACCACGGCTGCGCCGGATGCCTTGGGAGCCTCTACATCGGGGCCGATGGTGACCGTTTCGATGCGGGCCAAGGTCTGGATGAGCTTGATGTTTGCTTCCAGAACCGCCTTGTCCTCATCGCTGACCGTCTTGATGAGCAGATCAAGCTTTCTGGCAGGATCGATGAGCAGTTCGGTGCGGATATTACGGGTGCCGGATACCACGCCCATGAAGAGTTCGATCTGCTTGACCGCTTCCGGGTTCAGGCAGCCTTCGCGCTTTTCCGGGAACGCCAGGGTGGCGATGTCGTCGCTGCGATCGTCGCCGGCGGGACGGGGCAGTACAGACCAGATTTCCTGAGTGATGAACGGGGTCACCGGGTGGAGCAGAATCATGATCTCGGACAGAACCGTCCACAGGACCGCCTGGGTCTGTGTCTTGGCCTCTTCGTCCTCGCCATACAGAGCAGGCTTGACCATTTCCAGGTACCAGTCGCAGAACTCACTCCAGATGAACTTGTAGAGCATCTGAGCAATCTCGTTAAACTTGTATTCCTCGGTGGCCGTGGCAACGGACTGCTTTACCTCTTCGAGGCGATGCAGAATCCACTGGTTGGCCAGGCCGTCCACCTTGTCCAGTTCCACTGTCGGAATTTCTTCCGGCAGGTTCATCATGGCAAAGCGGGTGGCGTTCCAAATCTTGTTCATGAAGTGCTTGTAGCCTTCAATGCGCTGCTCGGAGAGCTTGATATCGCGGCCCATGGCTGCGAAGCTCGTCAGAGTGAAGCGCAGGGCATCCGCACCGTATTTTTCGATCATGTCCAGCGGGTCGATTACGTTGCCGGTGGACTTGGACATCTTCTTGCCCTTTTCGTCGCGAACCAGCGCGTGAATGTACACGTGGTTGAACGGCACCTGATCCTTGAACTGGAGACCCATCATCATCATGCGGGCGACCCAGAAGAACAGGATATCGAATCCGGTGACCAGGCAGGAGGTCGGGTAATATTTTTCAAGTTCCTTGGTATCGTCGGGCCAACCCAATGTGGAGAAAGGCCAAAGAGCCGAGGAAAACCAGGTGTCGAGGACGTCTTCGTCGCGCTCGATCTTGGCAGAACCACACTTGGTGCACTTGGTCGGATCTTCCATGGTGACAATGAGTTCGCCACAATCCTCGCAGGTCCAAGCCGGGATACGGTGTCCCCACCAGATCTGACGGGAGATACACCAATCGCGGATTTCATCCAGCCAACGGTAGTATGTTTTAGTCCAATGTTCCGGGAAAATCTGAGTCTCGGCCGGGACAGCGGCACGGGCCTTTTCGGCCAGCGGCTTCATGGACACGAACCACTGGGTGGAAACGTGCGGCTCAATGGTGGATTTGCAGCGGTAGCAGACACCGACACTGTGTTCGTGGTCAGCCACTTCGACAACGAGGCCTTCGGCTTCGAGGTCGGCCATGACAGCCTTGCGCGCGTCCTTGACGTTCAAGCCCTGATATTTTTCAGGCGCGTTCTCGTTGATGATGCCCTCTTCGTTGAGGATGGCAATGACTTCGAGATTGTGCTTGCGACCCAGCTCCCAGTCATTCATGTCGTGGGCCGGGGTGACCTTCAGGCAACCGGTACCGAACTCGATGTCAACATAGGAGTCACCGATGATGGGCAGCTCCTTGCCGACCAGCGGCAGGATGGCTTTCTTGCCGATCAGGTGGTTAAAACGATCATCTTCCGGGTTCACGGCGATGGCGGTATCCGCCAGCATGGTCTCGGGACGGGTGGTGGCGATAACAAGGTGACCTGAACCGTCGGCGAGGGGATATTTAATGTGGTGAAGATGGCCGGGCTTGTTCTCGTGTTCGACTTCGTCGTCAGCCAAAGCGGTATGACAGCGGGTACACCAATTGATGATGTAGTCACCCTTGTATATGAGCCCCTGCTCGAAAAGCTCGACAAATACCTTGCGAACAGCCTTGGCGCGCTGATCATCAAAGGTGAAACACTCGCGGCTCCAGTCAACAGATGCGCCAATGCGGCGAATCTGAGTCAGGATGTGATCGCCCTTTTCCTTTTTCCAGTCCCAGACGCGGTCGATAAATTTCTCGCGGCCAAGATCGTGGCGGGTGAGGCCTTCTTCCTTGAGCTGGCGTTCGACAACATTCTGCGTGGCGATGCCTGCGTGGTCGGTGCCGGGCACCCACAGGACGTTCTTGCCCTGCTGGCGATTAAAGCGGCACAAAATATCCTGGATCGTCAGGTTCAGTGCGTGGCCCATGTGCAGAACGCCGGTGACGTTGGGCGGCGGAATGACGATGGAATATGCGTCTCCTTCGTCCTCCGGATCAGGGGTAAAAGTTTTATTCTCTTCCCAGTGATTTTCCCACTTTTCTTCGACATCCCACGGTTCGTAGGCTTTCGCCAGCTCTTTACGGGCCATTTTTCCTTCCTTGTATGACGACAAAAAGCCGGCTGTTCCAGCCGACAGTCTGAAATTTCGTATAGTTACGCTTGCACTCAGTCGTACTGCTTGATAGCGTCGGACTACCTTTGTCGAGAGAGCCAAGCATGTCAAGCATACATATATATTGGGACGAGTCACATTTTTGGGGATTACTGGTCACGCGGGCATTGTCTGCGTGGGGTATTCCGCATCGTCTCGTACGCGGTCAGGAAATAGCTGATGGCGTGCTTTCTGGCAAGTCTGGCGAACGCCCGAAACTGCTGATTGTCCCCGGTGGAAGAGCCAAAGGCAAGACGGACAGCCTCGGCATTCGGGGCATGGATGCCATCTGCGAATTTGTCCATTCGGGCGGCACCTATCTCGGTTTTTGTGGCGGCACCGGGCTGGCACTCAACGGCCCATACTCTCTCGGTCTTTCCCCCTGGTCCCGAAAGGGATACAAGAACCGCCTCCACCACTTCCTTTCCGGTCACGTGGAAACCGAATTGGCCGACGACCCCATGGTTCCCAGCGATCTGGATGGCGAAGCCATGCTCCCAGTCTGGTGGCCTGGTCGGTTCGATCCTCAGAACAACGGCGTTACGGTCCTAGCCCGATACCGCACACCCGGACCGGATTTCTGGGTGGCAGACCTCCATCTCGCCTCGCTGCCCAAAGGCACCATGACCGATTGGGAAAACCTGTACGGCGTCCACCTGCGCCCTGACTTTCTCGAAGGACTCCCCTGCGTCACCCGTAACAACTTCGGTGCCGGACAAGTCATTCTCAGCTATGCTCATTTGGAGACACCTGCTTCGCCCAATGCGAACAGATGGCTGGCACACATTCTGTCCGAAGCCATTGGTGAGACCGTTGGCAACGGGCCTGTCCCTGCCTGGGACGTGGCCGCACGGCCGGTGGTCTGGGATGACCCGGTTCTGGCCGAAGCACGGGCAAGCATGGAAGAGATTATCGCCACTGGAACCAATCACTTTCTCCTTTTCTGGCGCAATCCATGGCTGCTCGGCTGGCGGAGGGGAATTCCTGGCGCTGGTATCAACTCCCTTTACTCCCTCATCTGCGAAGCCCAAGCAAGCGAACCGGACGACGAGACGCTTGCGTTCTGGCGACAGCGGGCTGATCAATTCAAGGTGTTGATGCAGCTCTTGAGCAATGGACTAACCGGGTACCTCTTGGCTGAGCGCCTTTCCATGACCGTGTTCCATTCCGATCCTGACGCGGTATCCAAGGCAGGACTCATGGAACAGCGACGTGCCCTGTTTGGCAAACCGCCCAATCCCGGCGGAATCCACTCTGATCTTGCCGCCCTTCTTGAAGAATTATACTGGCGACTCTCTCTTTCAAAGCGATAATAATAGCCATTCCACGCCTTCTTCGATAATTTGCCATGGAGGAATTTCCTGTGATAGGAAAACATTCTGGCGGTGTGAAAAGTCCGGAATGGGGACCCGGTACTTTTGCTCATTAAATCTAGTTACGTGGCTTAGCTTCCCCTCTGAAGCAGCCCCAATGGTGAAGTATGGCAAACGACCAAGCTGCAGCGAAGAACAAAGATGCGCTCTTCCGCTTTGCCATGTCCGAAGATGGCATGAAGCTCGGGGTGAGCCGATATTTCCCTCCCAACGGCGGGGCTGGGCCATCTGTAGAATTACTTATGCGCCAGGTCACTGATGCCGGAGTCAACCTGCCAGTGGACGAGCACGCTGCAGAACAGATAATCAATTCAATCCGAGAGACCGGTGAAATAAAGCGTGTCCCGCTGGTGCGCGGCATACCGGTGATAGAACCTTCCGATGCGTTCATGGTTGCACTCGGAGATCTCGATTGGCCCGTCTTCCCCGGGGATCATTTCGCACGAAAGAATCCCCCCACTCAAGCTCAGGCCGGAAAGACTATTGATGGCCGAACCATCAAGCCAAAAAAGAATTTCGAACCGTCTGACATGAATATCAAACTCGGCGACAATGTTGAGGTAGACTCCATCACTGGCGATTTTGTTTCCCTGGTCTGGGGTATGACACGCTATGTGGACGGCATTATTTCTGTCGACCCGATTCCCAGAATTTCTGAAGATGAAATCACAGTCTCCGGCACCGTTCACCACAAGAATTTTAAAGGTCATGAAATCACGCCCGCACAACTTGAAAAAGAAATGCGCGACCTCGGTGTGGTAATAGACATCGACTCTGACGAACTCGACAGCACCCTCAAGCGAGCAAAAATTGTCGGCGAGCCTCTCTACGATAACATTATCGTTCACGGAGCTCATCCTGTGCCCGGTCACGATGGCTGGTTTGAATATCTCGTATCTTCCCGAGAGGATACCGGTACCGAAGACGAAGCCGGGCGCTTGGACTTCCGCAACCGCGGAGCCTATCCCATGGTAACTCCCGGACAGATTATAGGTCGTCTTCACGCGCCCACGGCTGGCGAAGGCGGCATTGATATCTATGGCAAGACCATCCCGGCTCATGCAGGCAAGGAACTCTTCATCCATCAGGGAGAGGGTACCGAAGCTGATGAGGACAAGGTAGTATACAAAGCCAAGGTCGAGGGAGTGGTGTCCATGAACAAAAACACTCTGTCGGTCACCGATTGCTTACTCATTAACGGAGATGTCGATCTTTCCACCGGAAACGTGGAAGTGGAAAAGGGATCGGTCAAGATCATGGGTTCAGTCCAGGCTGGAGCTATTGTCTCCGCACCCAAGCATGTCATTGTGGCTGGCTCGGTCGAGTCCGCAACCATCACCGCAGGCAGGAACATCGAAGTCAACGGCGGCATCCTCATGCCCGAAGGTGGCATGGCCAAGGCTGGAGGTGACGTCACAGCCGGTTACACCACCAATGCACGCATCGAAGCCGGCCGCGATGTATACATTTCCAATGACGTCACTAATTCGACAATCCATGCCGACGGCACTCTCTATGCAACAGAAGGCAAGGGACATATCCAGGGCGGCAATATCGTCACGGCCAAAGGCATGGAGGTCAACGAAATCGGTTCCGAACTAGGTGTCGAAACCATGGTCACGGTTCAAGTCGACAACTCCGACGACAACTCCCTGCGCGAACAGCGGGCCAAGATCAAGGCGTCCATCACCAAGATCGACGAAGCTGTTGGGTCCGACCCCGTTGAAATGATAATTGCACGTACGCCAGATGCCAGACGCCCCGCCATCATCGAAGTTCTCAAACACCGAAATGAGCTCATTCGCAAACGCAAACAACTCTCGGAAGCGATACAAAAACAGCTGCTCGTCCACCAGCAGGAGCTCAAAGGCGTCCAAATCAAGGTCAAGAGATTCCTCTACCCCGGTGCCGTGGTCAAGTTTGGCGCCAAGACATTCCGAGTAGCCAGGCGCACCGAAGCCTCCTCCATTTATTGGAGCGAGCGTGTTCGTGATATAGTTTTCGAGTAAAGCTTCTCCGGGCACAGACCCACTGATTCTTTTCTCCACCCCACCATATACCGAGACTACTGTGTCGCGGCCGTTCATGGAACCAAGAAACAGCCAGACAAGCTGACCCAACTCTCGCGTCCTAGCTCCTGGCTCTCCACTTTGCACACAAAAAAAGGCTCCGCGCATAAGCGCGGAGCCTTAATTTTTTGTTCTGAATCCGGGACTACCAGGTGTCGCCGCCGAATGCATCGCCACCGAGGCCGAAATCGGCTTCGGGTTCGCCGCCGACCACGGGGCCGTCAGCTGCGCCAGCGTCGCCGCCAGCATCTGCAGCAGCGCCATCACCGGCAACACCGGCAACTACGACGCCCTGACTCTTGACCTTGTCGACTTCTGCCATCAGGTCGTTGAGCTTTTTGGTCATCTCATCCAGCTTGCTGGAAGCAACAGACACTTTGTTCTCACCAGCAGCCTCAGCGGCTTCGATGGTCTTGACCTTAGCGGCCAGGGGAGCCATTTCAGCAGCCAGTCCAGCCTTTTCGGCTTCCAGCTTTTCAACCTGAGCCTGCAGGGCTGCATTGTCAGCCTTGAGGGATGCCAGGATGTCGAGGACAGCCTGTGCGCGGGTTGCTTCTGCCTCGGGCAGAGCTTCAACCTTGACCTGGTTGCCGAGGGCAGCGATGTCGCCTTCAGCGTATTTGGTCAGACCGGGTTCCTGTTCGTAGATCCATGCCTTGGACAGAGCCTGGGCAACGGGAGCTACGTCAGCTTCAACAGCTTCAGAACCGGTGATATAAGCCAGCATTTCGAGCTGTGCCTGATCGGCGGCTTCACCGCGCAGGACAGACACGAACGCGTTCATGGGGTAAACCTTAGCTTCAGCCATTTGATGCCTCCTTAACTAAGTAAGCTTCTTTTGTATGTTCACCAAGGCGACTATTTGTCAGCGCCCATGGGGATGCGACCAATTTTCTTGGCGTAGGACAGAGCCACAGTACGGTATACCAGGTGACCCAGCTTGGACCACGGCAGGTATGCGAGCATCATGAATACACCGATGAGGTGTATGTAGTAAATGGGGTAGGCCAGTACGGCTGCACCCAGGATACGGAAGATGAACGCACCGATACCAGTCAGGAAGATGGTCCAGATCAAGGTGATCAGGTACCAGTCATACCAGCTGGAGGACTGCTTTGCTTCGTCCAGATTCACACGACGTTTGGTCAGAGCGATGAGACCGTAGACACCCAAACCGGCGCCAACAAAGGCGAGCAGCTTGATCGGGTGGTACAGCGGCATCGGGGTATGGCCGATAGCGGACACGATGTCACCGAGGCCGGTGATGCCGAGTGCGCGCAGGAGCCAACCGCCCCAGTGACCAGCAGCAATACAACCCGTAACAACCATAAGGGCGAGGAAGCCGAACATGAGCATTTTGTGCCCACCGGAGCGCTTCACGTCGAGTTCATCAGAATGATCATCATTGCAGTCGTTAAACTGGGTATGCTGCAGGATCTCGTACTTGACCGTGTCGATCAGGCAGGAGCAGAAGCAAGGTTCGTCTTTACGACCCACGATGAAGGTCTTGGGCTGTGCGTCAAAGGCTTTCAGCATATTGCGAACGCCTGCATAGAAACCCCATACCATGAAAGCAAAGACTGCCATGAAGATGGGGTCAATGGTGAAGTCGCCGGGGAACAAGCCACCGAAGACAATCTGTCCACCGGGAACAGCGACCCAGCTGTGGTCGATAGCGTTCCACTCGAAGGTGGGCAGGAAGGAACCAAGCTTGCTAGCCATGATAACCCAGATGATGCCGTAAATCAGTGCCGGAACAGCAGCCAGGGGCAGCATGCCGGAGCTGGAGGCCATCAGCTTGCCGATGATCGGCAGCGGAGCCAGGTTCTTGTAGGCCATGTTGCGCAATGCGGAAAGCAGGTCGCCCGGCTTGGCGCCACGGGGGCACAGGTCGGAGCAGGTTCCGCAGTTATGGCAAAGCCAGATATCGATATCGTTGACCAGGCGATCCTTAAGCCCCCACTGAGCCCAGACCATCTCTTTGCGAGGGTAAGGGTTGTCAGACGGAGACAGCGGACAAACAACCGAACAGGTTGCGCACTGGTAACATTTTTTCAGGGAGTCGCCGCCGACGGCCTGCAACTCTTTCACGAACTTAAGGTCCGGTTGTACCTTGACGGTATTAGACATGCCGTACCTCCTAGTAACCCTTGAACGGGTTGGGGCCGAAGTTGGTGGTGATGTTCTCCACGAACTCGTCGATCATGGCCGGAACCTGATCATACATGTCGATGGAGACCTCGTACTGCTCAACACGCTCAGGCTCGACACCGAGGCGTCCCAGGGACTCAGCGATGTTTTCCTTACGGCGGTTACACAGTTCGGAACCCTTGACGAAGTGGCACTGGTAGTCATCGCCGTACTTACAACCGAGCATCATCACGCCGTCAACACCCTTGGACATTGCATCAGCAACCCAGATGGCGTTTACGGAACCAAGACAACGGACCGGGATAAAGCGGACATACGGAGACCAGGACTTGCCGCGCATAGCAGCCATGTCCAAAGCCGGAGTAGCGTCGTTCTCGCATGCCAGGACGATGATGCGCGGGCCACCTTCTTCCAGGGTATCGGGAACTTTGACTTCCTTGATGGCGGAACCAATCTGGTCAATGCCGTAGTTGGAGAAGGAGATAACACGTTCCGGACATGCACCCATGCAGGTACCGCAACGGCGGCAACGTGTGGGGTTCGGAAGCGGCGTACCCTTCTCGTCATCATCCAGAGCGCCGAACGGGCATTCCTCAGTACAACGTTTGCACTGTGTACAGCGCATGAAGTTGAACTCGGGGAAGCTCAGATCGCCGGAGCGGGGATGTACGGACATACCACGGTTAGCAGACTCAATGCACTGGATAGCCTTGAGAGCTGCACCAGCGGCATCTTCCTCAGCGAGACCCAGGCCCATCGGCTGACGGACACAACCTGCGGCGTAAACACCGGTACGGCGGGTTTCATAGGGGAAACAGATGTAGTTCGAGTCAGCGAATCCGTCGAACAGCTCGAGGTCGGGGAATGCCGGACCCTGGCGGTAGACGAAGTTCATGGTCGGATCAGCAGCAGTGGTCGGGACGATGGCGGTCGGGACGACAACCATGTCTGCAGCCAGCTCAACGTCGGCACCCAGCAGGGTGTCCTTGGCGGAGATGATGATCTTGGAGCCAGCTTCCTTGACGCCGGTGACGGTGCCCTTAGTCAGCATGACGCCCGGATCATCCTGGGCTGCCTGATAGTATTTCTCGTTGAGACCCGGAACCATCATGTGATTGTAAACCACATAGGCCAGGGCATCAGGAGCGAGTTCGCGCACGTAGTTGGCCTGCTTCAGAGCGACCAGAGAGGTCAGCTCGGAGCTGTAAGCCAGATGCTTTGCGGACTCTTTGTCTTCGTAAGTGTAGCCGCCATCTTCCTCTTCATCTGCGGCAGGAGCTTCAGCTTCTTCCTCGTCGCAGGTTGCGCATGCATCGTAGGAGACACCTTCCATCAGGAGTTCAGTGTCAACGATGAATGCGACGGAAGTGGGGGTGCTGCCGTCAGCCATCTTGATGCCGCCATTGGCAGCCATCTTTTCCAGCTCGGCAGTGGTGACCACGTTCTTGATCTCGCCGTAACCCAGCGGGGCCAGGAACTCAGGCTTGCCAGGCACCCAACCGGTGGCCATGACAACTGCGCCGATCTCGTACTCGGTGCCAGCGATGGTAGCCTTGTACTGGGCCGGAGCGCCAGCAAGAGCCTCAACGGTGGAGCCGGTCTTGACCGTGATCTTATCATTACCTTCGACATCCTTAATAAGGGCATCAATGGCAATTTCCTGCTCGCGGTCGCTAAAAGGAGCGCCCAGCGGGAAGGATTTATACATGGTAGCAGCCTTGCCGCCCAGGGTGTCATCCTTCTCAACGATGATGACTTCGTAACCCAGTGCTGCGGCGTTCAGAGCAGCTTTCATGCCGGTGAAACCGCCACCTACGACCATGACAGTCTTGTAGGCATCCGGCAGTTCCGGTGCGGGAATGTTGCTCTTAACGAGCTTGGTGATTCCCATATTAGTGTAATCCTTGGCGATGACTTCCATCTGGCCAGGGAATGCAGGATCTTCCTGGTAGGACCATACGCACTGCTCACGAAGAGAGACGCGTTCCACCTGGACTTTCTCGCCGAACTTGAAAACATCCCACTTGGCGCGGGGTGTACAGGCGCAGCAAACCACGCCATCGAGTTCATTCTCAGCGATATCGGCCTCGATCATGGCCTTGCCCTCGGGGCTACACAGCACCGGATTGGACTTGGCCACGGCAACATGGGAGGAATGCTTTCCACTGGCGGCAAATTCGGCCAGGGCGTCAACGTCGATGCTACCACCGATGTCGCAACCTCCACAGATATATACTCCAAGCTTTTCAGCCATGGGTTACCTCCCTACCACGGTTTGAATCGCCTTCATCGCGGCAGCGGTGCCGGACTGGGCGGTCTTCATGACATCCAGGGGCTGCTTGGCGCAACCAGCTGCAATGATGCCTTCGCCGTCAACGACGAAACCGTCAGCGTCCATAGTACCAGCGACCTTGGGTTCCATGCCAACAATGCTGGGCTCCATGCCGGTTGCGAGGACGACCATGTCGAACTTCTCTTCGGTCTTGATACCGGTGAGTGCGTTCTCGACGGTGACGATGGGGTTGCCAGCAGCGTCTTCGACGATGTTAGCGACCTTGCCCTTAACCAGGCTGAGCTTGTCGTCAGCTTCAGTCAAAGACTTGAACTTGTCGTAACGGCCGGGGGTGCGCAGATCGATGTAGAAAACGGTGACGTTTGCATCGGAACGCTCGCGGACATAGCGGACATGCTTCAGGGAAGCCATGCAACAGATGTAAGAACAGTAGTTCAAATGGTTCTGGTCACGAGAACCAGCACACTGAACAAATGCGATCTTCTTCGGCTCTGCACCGTCAGAAGGACGCTCGATCTTTCCGTTGGTCGGGCCGTTCGGAGCAGCCAGGCGCTCGAACTGCATGTTGGTGACGACGTTCTTGTAAGCGCCAGCACCGAGGTTGGTCAGTTTGGAAACATCATACGGCTTCCAACCTGTGGCAACGACAATGGCACCGACTGCGAGGTCGAAAGACTTGCCTGTGTCGTCCAGATCCACTGCACCGTAAGGACAAGCGTCCTTAATGGCTGCCATCTGAGATTCGGATGCGTTTTCAGCATCGATCACGTAGCGCATGGGATGCATGAAAGGATGGGTCTTGTACGCCAGGCCGCGAGTACCGGTACCGAAATCAAATTCGGACTCGATCTGTGTAGAAGTAGCCTTCTCACACTCGCCACAAGCAGTACATTGTTCGTTCACAAAGCGAGGACGCTGGGTGATCTTCACGTCGTAGTTTCCTTTAGTACCGGAAACGGATTCGACGCTGGCCATGGTAATGACCTTGACGTTGGGGTTGTTTTTAATGCGCTGGAACTGAATCTCCAGACCACAGGACGGGGGACACAGCTTGGGGAAATACTGATTCAGCTGTGCGACCCTTCCACCGAGGTAGGGATTAGTTTCAACGATGTAAACCTCGTAGCCCAGTTCGGCAGCTTCGAGGGCGGCGGTGATTCCTGCGAATCCCCCACCTACAACGAGAATACTATTATTCGACATTCTCTTCACTCCTCCCGAATATAGTTGAGGATAAGCCAAAAAAATGGCCTAAACCCGGGCCGGGGTTTTATTCATCCCGGCCCGGATTCAGACCATTTTCCCCGGCATTTTGGGAAGTGACCGCGGGCCCGGGGGGGCCCGCGGTCACGGGATGATCATTTACCTAATAGCTTAGGCGTCAGGGATGATCTTTACGTAAGGCTGCTTGTAAATAGTAGTCACGCCAGTGGCGGGATCGTACTTGGAGTTACAGAAGCACTTCCATTTGGAATCGTCCAGACCCATGAAGTCGCCGCGGTAGTAGAAGCCCGGGTAACGGGATTCTTCACGGAACTCGATGTGCTGCATGTGCAGACGGACGGTCCAGAGGCGGTGGAACTGTTCCCAGCAACGCATCAGTTCGTGGAGATCACGAGCTGCGAGTTTCTGAGAATCTTCTTCCATCATGCCGAGCAGCCAGAAACCGGTGTTCAGCAGAGCCTTAGAGGTCATGTACAGAGTAGCAACACCACCACCGTATTCATCGGTGCACTTAATGAGGCGCATCATGAAGTTGTGGGGAGTAATGTATGCAGGGTTGACAACAGGATCGGTGGAACCGCCCTTGTTCTCTTCGTATGTGTACCAGGGCTGGTAGATTTCTTTAGCCAGTTCTGCACCGGTGACGGTCAGTTCGGGCTTGAAGTCTTTGTGGTCAACAACCCAACGGACCATCTGCTTACCGACGATGCGGCCTTCAGCATGGGAACCGGAGGAGAACTTGTGACCAGAGGCGCCAACACCATCAGCACAGGTCCAGAGGCCGTTAACGGTGGTCATACGGTTGTAGACTTTACCGTTATCAGCGCGGACTTTGTAGGATTCGGGAACCCATTCTTCGTCCGGACCGGAGCACCAGATACCACAGCAACCGGAGTGGGAGCCGAGGAGGTAAGGTTCGGTGGGCATGATCTCAGAACCGCGATCTTCAGGAGCGCAGTTGGTAGCAGCCCAGAGGTTAGCCTGGCCAACACACATGTCGAGGAAATCTTCCCAAGCTTCGGACTCGAGGTGCTTCCATTCGGGACCGGAGAGGTCGCCGCCAACAGTGTTCAGCAGGGCAGTCTTGGTGTCCATGAAGATCGGGCCGCGGCCTTCACGCATTTCACGGAGCATCATGTGGTTACGCAGGCAGGTGGGGATAATGTGACCCTTGGCGTAGCCGCGATCCTCGTAAGGCTTCAGCATTGCGCGGTTGGTCTCACAGTAATCTTCACCCTTGTAGTTGGTGGCTTTTGCTTTGAAAAGCAGGAACCATGCGCCAACCGGGCCGTAACCGTCCTTGAAGCGGGCGGGGACGAAGCGGTTTTCCATCATGGTCATTTCGCCGCCAACCTGAGCTACCATGGTGTAGGTGGAACCTGCGTTCCAAACCGGGTACCATGCGCGACCCATACCTTCACCGGTAGAACGGGGACGGTAAACGTTGACTGCGCCACCACAAGCAACAACAGCTGCGTTGCACTTGTAGACGTATACTTTATTCTCGCGAGTGGAGAAACCGACAGCACCAGCGATACGGTTGGGCTGATTCTTGTCGAGCAGCATCTTAACGATGAATACGCGCTCAAGGTAACGGTCTTCGCCAATGGCGTTCTTAGCAGCTTCAGCAACGATGCACTTGTAGGACTCACCGTTGATCATGATCTGCCAGCGACCGGAACGAACCGGCTCGGCGCCATTACGGATTGCGAGACCTGCAGCAGCGGCTTTACCACCATCGAGGTTTTTGCCGTCTTTCTTGACCCAAATGGGGAGGCCCCATTCTTCGAAGAGGTGAACGGAATCATCAACGTGACGGCCGAGGTCGAAGATCAAATCTTCGCGGACGATGCCCATGAGGTCAGTACGGACCATACGGACGTAATCGTCGACATCGTTGTCGCCGCAGTATGTGTTAATAGCGGACAGGCCCTGAGCGATAGCACCACCACGTTCGAGGCAGGCTTTGTCGACCAGTTCGAGGGAAATAGAAGGATCAACCTTCTCGATCCAACGCATAGCTTCGAAAGCTGCGCCGCAGTTACCCATGCCACCGCCGACCATCAGAATATCAACGTCTTTCTCGATGATTTCCGGCTCGGCGAGAGCTACACCTTTGGAAGCTTCTTTACTGGGAAGCAGAGGCATAATATTTCTCCTAGTATTATACGTGATTCAAGTCGTCTAAATAGACAAAAAATACGCTAGATCTCGATTAAACGAGGTCCGCGTAGTCTTCCATCTTCCACTCTTTCTTCAGGTCAGCTTCCGTAATGGGAGCTTCTTCCATGGCAGTAGCCTTGGGAGCGACCAGCTCGGCCTCGGTGAACAGGAGTTCATTCTCGAGATCAGTGGGTTCCGGCTTACCTTCGAAAGGCTTAATGGAGCCTTCAGGGGTAGTACGGATGGGGAACTTGAAGCGCTTCACAGAACCGTTACGGAACTTGATGGTCCACATGATGTCTTCTGCAGAACGCATGGGGATGGAGGTACCACCCATCGGGGCGAAGTCAGCGTACGGACGAGCTTCGATAGCACCCTGGGGGCAAATCTTTACGCAGGAGTAACACTCCCAACATGCGGAAGGTTCCTGGTTGTAAGCCTTCATTTCGTCAGCATCCAGGATCATCAGATCGTTCGGGCAAATGTACATGCAGGCAGTCTTCTCTCCGCCTTTACAGCCGTCACATTTTTCCGGGTTAACAAAAGTCGGCATAACTTCTCCTCCTAAAGGGTTTTATTATTCAAATAAACCGACGTCCTCTACCTAAACAAAATATTCCCGACTCCTTTCAAGAGTGCGGAAGTTGGGAATTAGCAAGACGGCAACCCCTTGTCAACGAGAAAGTGAATTTTTGAACAAGCGGTCATCGCCATACCGTGGCAGCGGTTTTTATAAACTCCTAAATAGCTCTTTCCCCCCTCCATTCCCGCCGGAGAGTGAAAATTGGCACTATAAGGCGATTATTCACATAAAACCACCCAAGTTTTAGAGCATTGAAACCATTCAAGGCAAGCCTTTTTTATTTGTGTCGTGCGATTATAACCAAAAACTCAGAACAGCCTGAAATACCTACACAAATACAAACAGCTCAAACGCTGTTTTTCTAGACTTTTTTATGATTTTCTCTATTCTTCACACTTCTGTCATTACAGTATTATTAAGAGGCCACTTCTTCCGAAAAAAGCGCTTGACACGACTTTCACAAACGGCCATTAAAGGCTGACCCTACATACGGGAAATCATCATGGTTCAAAGGCGACTTCGATCGCTGCCATGAATTAAGGCAATGGTTTTATAGACTAATCATTTTTTTAGGAGGCTTAAATGTCCAACCTCGTAGCACCTCACGGTGGAAAAGGTCTCGTCTGTGCCCTTCTCGAAGGCACTGAGCTCGACGCTGAAGTCAAAAAGGCCGCTGGCCTGAAGACTCTCGAAATTTCTGATCGCGCCAAGGGCGACCTGATCATGATGGGTATCGGTGGTTTCTCTCCGCTGACCGGTTTCATGACCCAGGCTTCCTGGAAGGGCGTTTGCGCTGACTTCCTGATGGAAGACGGCACCTTCTGGCCCATCCCCATCACTCTGGACACCAACGACGAAGACGTTGCTGTTGGTGATGAAGTTGCTCTGAAGGCTGCTGATGGTACCGTTTACGCTACCATGACCGTCGAAGAGAAGTACGAGATGACCGAAGCCGACAAGAAATGGGAATGCGAGAAGGTCTACAAAGGCGAAGGCGAAGAGTCCGCTGACGACGTCTTCTGGAAGATCGCCATGGAAGACCATCCGGGCGTCCAGATGGTTATGGCTCAGGGCAAGTACAACTTGGCCGGCCCCGTCAAAGTCCTCTCCGAAGGTGACTACGCTGAGCGTTTCGCTGGCGTCTACCTGACCCCCGCTCAGATTCGTGCTGAGATGGAAAAACGCGGCTGGTCCAACGTTGCTGCACTGCAGCTCCGTAACCCCATGCACCGCTCCCACGAGTTCCTCGCCAAGATCGCTGTTGAAGTTTGCGACGGCGTCGTGATTCACTCCCTGATCGGTAACCTCAAGCCGGGAGACATTCCGGGAGACGTCCGCATCGAGTGCATCCAGATCCTCATCGACAACTACTTCGTTCCCGAGAACGTCATCAACGCCGGTTACCCCCTGGACATGCGTTATGCTGGTCCCCGTGAAGGTCTCATCCACGCTACCTTCCGTCAGAACTACGGCATCAACAACATGCTCATCGGTCGTGACCACGCTGGCGTCGGCGACTTCTACGGTCTGTTCGAAGCTCAGGATATCTTCAAGAAGATCCCTTACCAAGATGGTTGCACCGCCGAGCCCGGAAAGGCCCTGCTCTGCAAGAACATGAACATCGACTGGACCTTCTACTGCTACAAGTGCGACGGCATGGCTTCCATGCGTACGTGCCCCCACGGCAAGGACGACCGCGTCATCCTTTCCGGTACCAAGCTCCGCAAAGCCCTCTCCGAAGGCGCTGAAGTTGTTGATCACTTCGGCCGTGACGAAGTCCTCGTCCGTCTCCGTGAGTACTACGGCTCCCTGACCGAGAAGGTCGAAGTCAAGATGCAGAAAGCAGCATCCGGCGAAGACATGTAGTTTCTGCCGGTCGCTTTTTAGCTGACCATTCTAAGGGAGGTAGCTTTTGCTACCTCCCTTTTTTTTGCACCCAAGACACGGCTTGCAATAGCAAGCATCTGCTTCATTTGTGATTATGCCCGCCATTACACTTCTGCCATTCATAGAGCATGGCGGGTCGCCTACGACAGTGGAGAAATCAGAACACCTCGGCACAACCGTAGCCGCGACAGTATCGGCCTTGTTCAGCCTTGCCGGATCTCATGAAACCGACTGGATACTGGATTCAAAAACTTGCGTGGATCGCCGCAGCCTCAATTCATCCGCTCAGAAGAATTCTATTCAAGCCGTAGGATGCGTTGAAGTCTGAAAACAGCATTGTCTCGATCGCCGGGATTGTGATTTGTAGAACAAAGCCGTAGCCCAATTCCCTGCCTTGGCTCCGACAACTCACAGCCAGAATTCGTTCATACGGACAATCACGGCCCTCGCGCTTACCATTAGATTCACTTGGAACACACTTCCACCATGATCTCCACGAGATATTCGTCTTCCGAGGAAACAGCCATGACATCCAAGAGGATATTCTCCAGCACACTCCCTTGCGCCTGCAAATTCATCTCTGCAACATACGCCAAAAGTTTTTCATAGGATGCGTCAATCATGTCATACCGGCCTTGATGGATGATGTAAGCATAGTTCCCCGCCTTAATGGTATCATTCCCACCGCCTTCCACATACATCCCAATTGCCCGAAACAGCTTTGTGCCGTCTGGCGCCATATCCACAACAGCCAGCATTTCATGTAGGCCGGAGCCACTGTCATCCAACACGGCCCTGTATGCTTTCTTGATTCCCAATTCGAGCTGATAATAATCGTATGGCGGCTCTATCTGAATACTGCGAAGACCCCGCTCCTCCATCCGCCGCACCCCCATCTCAAAGGGAACGAGCTGCATCCGCTCACGGAACGAACCGATCATAGAGCGGATGCGTTTTCTTGACCGCTCAATCACAGCCAGCTTTTTGGCGATTTCACTTTCCTGCTTCTCCAGCTGAACTATACGCTCTTCTGTCGTTTTCATGGCAAGATACTGCTTGATATCCTTGAGCGGCATTCCTACATGCTTCAAGGCGAGGATCGCATCCAGCACTTCACATTGCTCCAAATAGTAACGCCGATACCCAGTATCAGGGTCAGCTTCTCCCGGCTCAAACAGGCCAATCTTATTGTAATATATGAGAGTTTGCTTGGAAATACCGTAAAGGTCGGCCATCTCTCCTGTGCGAAATCTAACTTTCATGCTGGACACCCCATTATTTCCCTTGACCCTATAGTTACTATACCCCCTACGGTTCATTCAAGACATTATTAACAAACCAATTTAACGAGAACACAACCATGCAAGATTTCTTCAGCCGAAAATGGTCCACCGGGGACTACTTCAAGTTCGTAACACCTTCGATCCTGTCCATGATCTCAGTGTCACTGTATACAGTTGTGGATGCGTTGTTCATCGCTCGGTATGTAGGGCCGCTGGCCATGGCGTCCATGAATATCATCATGCCCTTTTTCAGCTTCAGCTTCGGGGTCGGCATCATGGTCGCTGCGGGCTCCAGTGCCATCATCGGGATTGAATTGGGGCAGGGGAAAAAAGATGAGGCTCACACTCACTTCTCCCTGGCATTCGCTTTCTTGATTTTTTTTGCCTTCATATCATCATCCATATCCCTGCTGATCGGAACTGACAGAATATCCTCGGTCCTCGGGGCCACGGGTGTATTGCTACCTTTCTGTGTGGACTATCTCGATGTTTTCGTGTTCGGCATCGCCATTGTCATCATCCAGATTTTCTTCGAATTCTTTATGCGCTTGGATGGCAAGCCTATATGGGCCCTTTACACAACGCTTGGTGCCGGCATGACCAACATCATCCTCGACTATATCCTCATTGTGGTCTTTGACATGGGTATTAAAGGCGCGGCCATCGCTTCTGTCGCAGGCATTGTGGTGGCCATTGTCACCGGCACCTTTTACTTTATGTACAAGTCCAAGGTGCTCCAGTTCACACGACCTAGGCTGGATATACGATTTCTCATCAACTCCATGGTCAACGGCTCGTCCGAAATGGTTTCGGAGATATCAGCGGGCGTAAAAACACTGGCTTTCAACTACGTGGTCATTCGCTATGCCGGGGAATACGGAATCGCAGCAATGGCTATCTTTATGTATATGTACTTTCTGCTCTCCTCATTCCACATCGGGGTGATAATGGGAGTGGCTCCGGTCTTCAGCTTCAACTATGGCAAAAGAAACTTTGCCAAGATGCGCGAACTCATGCGGACATCCCTCGTCGTCACCTTGGTGGCTTCGGTGGCTTCTTACTCCATCGCCATTTGGTTCGGCAGCGACATCATTAACCTGTTCGCCAAGGGGAAGGTTGAGGTCATAGAAATTGCGGAACAGGGACTGCTCATCTTTGCCGTGACCTTCCTTATCGAAGGATTCTGTATCTTCATCTCCGGCTTCTTCACTTCGGTAAATAACGGCAAGCTTTCGGCAATGGTCTCCTTTCTAAAGTCCTTTGTCTTTACACTCGGCTTCATTTTCCTGCTACCGCCCCTGATCGGAATGGACGGGGTATGGCTCTCGGTTCCGCTTTCTGAAGGAGCCGCCCTGCTCATTTCGGCCTATCTGCTCATTCGGACCGCCAAATTGTACCTCAGGCCGCCAGAAAACAAGAATCAACCTGTTATAATATTCAATCAACAACCAGCCAACGCCAAATAAAAGCCAAAAGGGGAACAAAATATTGTTCCCCTTTTCAATTGGTTAGCCAATCAATTTCAGCCGGGAAGGTGCGCCAGTCCTCAAGACTTGCATCTGAAGAACATTCGCGCTAGAAGACTTCTTCCCACTTTGGTGGGAACTACATCATTTATAAGGAAGACGGAAAGACTATGATCAAGATCCGCAAAGACAACGACTGGGGTGGTCCCTCTGATGACCGCCCGCGCCGCAATGACCGACGGGACGATTCCCGTTCTGACAATTCTCGCAGGGACGACCGTTCTGATCGCCCCCGTAGGGACGACTCCCGTCCCAGCAATTACCGCAATGACGACCGACCTTCACGTCCTCGCCGCGACGACCGCCGCGACGGTGGAGATCGCCCGCGCCGTGATGACCGTCCGCGTCGTGATGATCGGCCGCGTCGTGACGACCGCCCGAACAGGGACGATCGCCCCCGCAGAGATGACAGCCGTGGTGGCCCGCGCAAGTTTGAAAAGCGCGATGGCGGACCCCGTGGTGGCGGTGGACCCCGTGGCGGCAAACGCCCCGGCGGCCGTGACTTCTTCGGCAACAAACCGGCCCGGCCCGAGTATGATCCGGACGCCCCGGCCAAGTCCGAAGTGGTAGCCAACCACCGTTTCACTGATATTTCCGACATCGACAACCAGTTCCTGCGTCTGCTGGAAAAGCGTGCATACCTCATCCGAAAGGAAGGCGCATGGCGCAAATCCCGTCAGAAATCACTGGTCGATCCCAAGCTCGAAAAGTTGCTGCGTGGCTCCTTTGACAAACAGGCTGGCGAATTCGGCCTGGATGCCAAGCTCACCAAACAGCTCTTCACCCTGCTCAACCAGTTCTCTCTGGCTGACGTCCGCAAGAAATTCGAAGGCGATGGATACAAGCTGGCCCCGCGTGTGGATACGATATCCGCAGGCATCACTGGCCCGCGCTCTTTCCGCTACACCCGCATGCTGCTCGCTTTGTCCGCCAGCTCCGGCGCAGGCACCAAGCTCGCCCCGGTGACCATGAACGCTCCGAACAAGGACCTTGCCAAGGCGCTCAAGCAAGCCGGCGCTCCCATCTCCTGGGACGACGACTACATCCGCAACGAAGGCGACAAGGCCCTCGAATTCGAAGGCAACATGATCTTCGTGGGTGAAGACTCTTTCAACTTCTACATGCTGCTCTGCCTGGCACTGGGTCACGCCGGTCGCTGCAAGTTTACTGGCAAGCCCGGCCTGCAGCTCATGGACATTGCATCCCTCAACAAGGTGCTGCCCCGACTGGGAGCGCGCCTGGTGCCCATGAACCCGAACAACCCCGGCCTGCCCGCCCGTTTGGAATGCGGCGGCTTCATGGACGAAGAAGTCATCATACCCGGCGGCATCGATCCCGATTTCGCAGCAGCACTGACCCTGTCCGCATGGTCCTATCGCGGCGGCTTGACCATTTCCGGCCTGAATAAGGAAGCACGCGAACGCGTAGCCGAAGCCGTACATGTGCTCTCCGCCTGCGGCATCAAGGCCGAGCTGAAAGAAGATTCCGTCAAGGTTTCTGAAGGCAAGCCCAAGATCGACGGCCACCCGACTCTCCCCCTGTCCGTACAGCTCTCCTCCATCCTCATGGCACTGCCCATCATGGCTGGCGGATCCATCAATATCGAAGGCGCCTGGCCCAAGACCGAGAAGGCAGCCCGCGTGGTCAAGCAGCTCGAAGCCCTTGGCCTGCGTGTAGATATAGCCACGGACAACCTCATTGCGACCATGGAAGGCGTACTGCCTGAGGATGCCACCATCACTCTGGGTGAGTCCGCAGACCTGCGTCCCTTGGCACTGGCTCTGGCACTCAAGTTAAAATCAGCCACCCTGACTGGCGAGCTGGACGAAACCACCACCGAACTGCTGGACCGCATGGCCATCGCCTATGAGGAAACCGAAGACGGTGTGCTCATCAAGCCGGGCGAACGCCGCTGGGAAGGAACATGGTTCTCCCCAGAACCAATCTGGTCCATGGGTTGCGCTCTGGCCGGTTATGCAGTACCCGGAATCAAGCTGGAGAATCACGGCGAAGTGACCTCCACCTGGCCGGAATTCTGGAACTTCTACAACTCCCTGCCCACTGGCAAAATGAAACCCAAGCCGGTACAAGAGAAAAAAGATGACGATCGCAGACGAATTAGAATCCGCTAAAATCGAGGAAGCCCAATTATCCGGAGAGAAACGTCTTTCGGATGACATCAGCACCCTTGAAGCCGAAGCGGCTCAGATGACCCTGGAAAAGGAAAAAGCTGAAAAAGCTATTCTGGAGTTGCGTGCAGCCGAAGATCCGGTCAAGCGCATCACCCACCATGAGGAGATCTTCAATATGCAGCAGGAAAAGCTGCGTTTGGAAGTGGACATCAAGTTCCGCACCAACAAGATCAATCGCATCAATCTTGGTATTGATGAAATGGATTCCAGTGAAGGCGTGAAGAGCGGCTTCCTGTTCTAATAGAATATATACCCGCTATGACGAGCAGGGACGGTTTTTGAGAGGACCGTCCCTGCTTTCCTGCAAGGGCGTTGTGCGCGGCTTTTACAAGAGAGTACCCCGATAACGTTTAGACATTGCAGGAGCGACAATGGGCAAATCCATTACCCACAAGATCATTGAGAAACATCTCGTATCAGGCGAGATGGTGCCCGGCCAGGAAGTTGGCCTGCGCATCGACCAGACCCTCACCCAGGACGCCACCGGAACCATGGCATGGCTGCAATACGAAGCCATCGGCATTGGCGAAGTCCGCACCGACCTGTCTGTTTCCTATGTAGATCACAACACCCTCCAGATGGGCTTCCGTAACCCGGATGACCACCGCTACCTGCGCACCGTTGCCGCCAAGTCCGGCGCGGTCTTTTCTCCGGCTGGCACCGGCATCTGCCACCAGCTCCACCTCGAAAATTTCGCCAAACCGGGCGCGACCCTGATCGGCTCCGATTCCCATACGCCCACTGCGGGCGGCATCGGCTCTATGGCCATGGGCGCAGGCGGCTTGTCCGTTGCACTGGGCATGGCTGGCGAAGCCTACTTCATCCCCATGCCCAAGGTCGTGAAGGTCGAACTGACCGGCGAACTGACAGGCTGGACCGCAGGCAAGGACGTCATCCTTGAGCTGCTCCGCCTGCTCACCGTCAAAGGCGGCGTGGGCAAGGTATTCGAATACGCCGGGCCCGGTGTGGCAGCCCTGTCTGTCCCGGACCGCGCCACCATCACCAACATGGGTGCTGAACTCGGCGCCACAACATCCATTTTCCCGTCTGACGAAAAGACCAAGGACTTCCTTGAGAAAATGGGTCGTGGCGATGATTGGATGGAACTGATCGCCGATGAAGACGCCGAATACGACGAAGTCATCAAGATCAACCTGTCCGAACTGGAACCCATGGTAGCCCAGCCGCATATGCCGGATCAGGTCTGCAAGGTAAAGGATCTGGCAGGCAAGCAGATCGACCAGTGCGCCATTGGTTCCTGCACCAACTCTTCCTATTCCGACCTCAAGAACACCGCTCAGATTCTTTCCGGCAAACAGACTCCGCCCGATTTGGATCTGCTCATCTCCCCCGGTTCCAAGCAGGTACTCAAAATGCTTTCCCGCGAAGGCTTGATTGAACCTCTGCTCGATTCCGGCGCACGTTTGCTCGAATGTTCCTGCGGCCCCTGCATTGGCATGGGCGGCTCCCCGACTACCGCGGGCGTCTCCGTACGAACTTTCAACCGCAACTTCGAAGGCCGCTCCGGCACCTTGGACGGACAGGTTTACCTTGCTTCTGCCCAAACCGCTGCCCGCCTTGCCCTGGAAGGCAAGTTCACCGATCCCGCCACTTGGGGCCCGGCACCGGAGCGCATTGAGCTGCCCGAAGATGTACCGTCCATCCGCGACCTTTTCGTCTTCCCGCCGGAAGACAAGGACGCAGTCGAAATCCTGCGCGGCCCCAACATCGTGGCCCTGGAAGATTTCGCAGCACTGCCCGCCACCGTGGAAGCCAAAGTGCTGCTCAAGGTGGAGGACAATATCACCACTGACCACATTCTGCCCGCTGGTGCCGAAATCACCGCGCTTCGCTCCAATATCCCGGCCATCAGCCAGTATATATTCTCCCGCGTGGACGCTGATTTTGTCAGCCGCATGCAAGAGTTTGGTACCGGTGTGATTCTGGGCGGCGAAAACTACGGCCAGGGTTCAAGCCGCGAACATGCAGCACTGGGACCACGCCACCTCGGCGTCAAGGCGGTCATCGTCAAGTCCCTGGCCCGCATCCACCGCGCCAACCTGGTAAACTTTGGAATTCTCCCCTTGCTGCTCGTCAATTCCGACGACTACGACAAGCTTGCCCAGGGCGATGAATTGACCATTCCGGCCAGCGAGATGACTCCCGGCGGCACAATCGACATAAAAACAGCATCAGGCGAAGCAATCTCGGTCACAAATGATTTGACCAAAAAGGAACTGGATATTATCCAGTCAGGTGGTTTGCTCAATGCTGTAAGAAGCAACCAATCCTAACCGATTGAAATAAACCACCGCCCATCCATAGTGGAAGGGCGGTGGAAAACCCTTTTTCTGGAGTAACAATGCTAGAGATCATGCGTGAAAACGCTTCGGGTTGGATCGTCAAGATCCTCTTTGCCATCATCATCATCGTGTTCGTCTTCGCTTTTGGTATGTCCGGTCTGGACACCAGCAACGACCCGGTACTGGCTACGGTCAACGACCAGGTCATCACTCGCGCCGAATTTGAAGAATCTTTCCAGCGCGCCGCTGAGAACATGCGCAAGACCAATCCGAACATCACCAATGAACAACTCCAGTCTGCAGAATTCAAGCAGGCTGTACTTGGCGAACTGGTGAATTCCCGTCTGCTCCTGACCGAAGCATCCCGCCTCGGCATCTCTGCATCTGACGAGGAAGTGTTCGCAGCCATCACCCGCCAGTCCATCTTTTGGAACCAACAGGGCGAGTTTGACCGCAACATCTACCAGATGGCGCTCCGCTCCATCCGCATGACACCCTCTCAGTTCGAAGCCAACTTCCGTAACGAATACATTGCCAGCAAGGTCAAAGACATGGTCCGCGCCTCTGCTCAAGCAACCCCGGAACAGGCCCGCGACATCTTTAACTGGATCGGCGAGCAGACCACGATGGATTACATCCTCTCCTCCCCGGACCAGTTCATGAAGAAAGTCACGCTGACCGACGAGGACATTCAGAAGTTCTACAATGACAATGAAGATAAATTCATGGTCCCCGAACAGGTGAGCATCACCCACCTGAACTTCACTCCCAAGGATCTGGCTCCTTTCCAGAAGGTGTCTGACGAAGAAATCCAAGCATACTATGACGCTCACAAGGACTCCATGGTCCAGAAGGAAGAAGTCAAGGCCCGCCACATCCTGGTGATGGTCAAGGACTCCGACCCTGAAAGCGTAAAAAAGGAAGCCAAAGCCAAGATCGAACGCGTGCTCAAGCGCGCCAAGAAAGGCGATGACTTTGCCGTACTGGCCAAGAAATTCTCCGAAGGCCCCTCTTCCACCAATGGCGGCGACCTCGGATGGTTCGGCCGCAAATCCATGGTTCCCGAATTTGAAACAGCTGCTTTCGCCACCCCCAAAGGTCAGGTTTCCGGTCTGGTTCGCACCCAGTTCGGCTGGCACATCATTAAGGTGGATGATAAAAAAGAATCAGCTACCAAGACCCTTGAGGCTGCCAAAGAAGAAATCAAGCAGACCATAGCCGAGGAAAAGGCTTCCGAGAAGGTCTCTGACCTCCTGGACAAGGCCATGGACCTCCTGGTTTCCGGCATGAACATCGACGGCATTGCTGACGAACTCGGCATGCTGGCCGTCACCTCTTCCCCGCTGCCTCAGCAGTTCCTGCCTCAGGCATTCGGTATGACCCCCGAGGCTGCCGAAGTCGTCATGGCCATCCCTGAGGGCGAAGCTCACCAGACTCCGCTGGCTATCAACGGTGGCTACATGATGCTGGAAAAGGCCGACGACATTGCAGCAGCTCCCATGCCGCTGGAACAGGTGAAGCCAATCATCACCACCAACCTCAAGCGTGAAAAGGCCACCAAGCTGGCTCAGGAAAACGCCGAGGCCATTCTCAAGAATATCGCCACCCCGGAAGGTGCTGCTGCTCACAAGGCACAGATCATGACTTCTGCTGCATTCGGCCGCCAGGGCAACATCCCGGCACTTGGTCAGAACCCGGAACTGGCAACCGCCCTGTTCGACTCTGACGGAACGGCATGGCTCGACAAAACCTATGCTCTGCCTGCTGGTATTGTGGTCGCCAAGGTCAACACCCGCATCCCGGCCTCGGACGAGGCATGGGAAAAGCAGCAGGAAAACTGGATTGCCCAGACTTCCCGCAACTATGAAAATGAAGCCCTCAATGCCTTCATGACAGAACTCCGCAACGGCGCCGACATCGAAGTCGCCCGCCCGGATCTGCTCAACTAGACTTGAGCCAATAGACCATCCAAGTGGCCTGCTTCGTCAATACGAAGCAGGCCACTTTTTTTACCGAGACCAGGTATCCCTTTTTTTCTTTCGAGTGATGGACTTTTTCATGCTGGGTATGTACAGATTCAACATAATTATTAGATCACGATGTCCTTTGATTGATTCATTTTTTCAACAGGCTTAAACAAGCCAGCCATAAGGAGAGAATAATGAAACGTATTTTTATTACCGCCATGATGTTCGTCATGCTGATGTGTACCGCTGCCGTGGCAGGACAGTACGGCGACGTTGTCTACAACAAAGTCAACATCCATGTAGACCGCGCCCGTAGCACCAAGGCGAGCTACGCCATCTACACCGGAACCAGCGATTGGGGCATGATCCCGATCAACACCAAGATGAAGGTCGGCAAATGGCGCAATGGTTTCACTCTGACCGTGGAAAAAACCGGCGAAGTCATTCACTATGAGTTCCAACAAAGGCGCATGAAGATGACAGTGGCCGTATACTTGGACAAAATAACTTCTCCTGATCCCGTAAAGCTGAAGCTTTCCAAATTGGATAGGAAGGGTGTCAAACACGGCACAGCATTGCCCGGTATGACCAAAGCAGGTGTCATGGCTGCCCTAGGCTACCCCGCTACTCACAAGACCCCCAATCTGGATGTCAACAAGTGGACATACTGGATCAACCGCTTCCGTACTCGCGCTGTGAACTTCAACGACAAAGGGATCGTTACTAGCGTTCAGCCCGAATTCCAGAGATAAACAACTCCCGTCTGTATATCAGGCCGCCCTCCGACTCAGGAGGGCGGTTTTTTTATGTTCTCCTAGCCCCTGCCTGGCATAGAGAGAACACCGACTCCTACCTCGCGGACGACCTGTCGAATTGTTACTATAAATACAGCATGTTGAGAAGTATATGTTCTATAGATTATTCTCGACAACAAGACATGCAGTTGATATGGTCTGCACCCTATGCAAAGGCCCGCTTTATTCAGCCCCAACGGTTGCATACCAATGGCTCCCGGCTTTTTCTTTTGACGGCGGAAAACAGGATCAAACATGAATCTGCTTCTTATCTATCCCAAGTGGCCCAAACTCGAACGCCAAGTCGAGTTTCACCTGCCGCCCCACGGTCCCGTGGTATGGGCGGCAACCCTTCCCGACTACGTTGACGTCACCTTTATCGACGACAACCTCCAAGAAATAGATTTCAACGCGAAACCGGACGTGGTGGCCTTGTCAGTCATGCTGACCTGCCAACTCCCTCGCGCTTTTGAGATCGCAGCTGAATTCCGTGCGCGCGGCATCAAAGTCATCATGGGCGGCATTGCGCCCACCCTGCATGCCGACGAATGCGAAGAGCACGTGGACTCCCTGTTTGTGGGCGAAGCCGAAGGCCGCACCCCGCAGGTGCTTCAGGATTTACAGGACGGCAAGCTCAAGAAGCGCTATAATTACCTGCGCGATTTCCCGCCCATCGAGTCCATTGGACCAGCCCGGCGTGACATCCTGAACTACGACCTCTACAGCTATCGCGGCGTAAAAATGGTCGATCTGGTCCACGCTTCACGCGGTTGTCAGTTCAACTGTTTCCCTTGCTGCACAGGTTGGCTCGGCGGCAGACAATTCCGTCCCAGACCAGTACAGAATTTCATCGATGAAATCGCGGCCATTCCCAACAACCGTCTCTTTGTGGTGGACAACTCCCTGTCCCACAGCCCGGAATGGTTGAAGGAACTTTTCACCGCCATGATCCCGCTCAAAAAGAACTGGGTCTCCCATCCAGTGCTTTACGATGAGGAAATCGTCGAGTTGGCCGCCGAAGCAGGTTGCTGGTACGTATATCAGGCCGTATTCGACACTTCGGACGTCATCCGCGACCGCATCCGCATGCTGAAAAAATACGGCATCGGCATCGAAGGCACCATCATCCTCGGCACTGACGACCAGAGCGAAGATGACATCAAACGCCTGGTGGACTTCCTCATGGAAGAAGAACTGGATGTTGCGGAATTCACCATCATGACGCCGTTCCTGCAATCTCCCATGCGCAAGAAGCTGGAGAAACAGGGCCGCATTCTGTCCAATGACTGGTCCAAATACACTGCAGACAAAGCAGTCTTCCAGCCCAAACAGATGTCGCCTGACAAACTGGAAGAGATGTTCCATTATGCATGGGACACCTTCTACGCTGACGGCGGTTACGCCCTTCGCATGGGCAACCTGCTACGACAGGTCATCTCGAAGGAAATGGACGACGGCACATACCGCCGCTACGATCCCCGCATCAAGAAAGGCTTCGGCCTGAAGCAGAACGCCTAGGCGTTCCCGGATCATTTCATGGCGCGCATACTATTGGTCTCTCTGAACACGGAAACACAGCCGTACCCGGTTTATCCACTGGGTATGGCTGTGGTCGCTGCAAGTCTGCATGAAGCTGGGTATGAAGTCCGGCAGTATGACCTGCTCGCCTGCAACAACGGCCGCGAAACACCCCTCGACGAAGCCGTGGAAAACGCTCTTTCCATTGCCCGCGAATTTGAGCCGGAAATCATCGGCGTGTCGGTGCGCAACATCGATAACGTGGACATCTTTTCCGGCCTGGACCATTGGTATCTGGACAACCTTAAAACGTTGACCAAGGCAATCAAGGAGAAGATCGGCGTTCCCATCATCCTCGGCGGTCCCGGTTTTTCCATCATGCCGGAAACCATCATCGATTATGTTGGCGCGGATGCCGGCGTGGTCGGCCGCGGCGAAGAGATAATGCCCAAGCTCGCCCATGCCCTTCTCAATGGCGGAACCAAGGACAAACTCTGGAGTTCCGACAAGTCGGTCTTCAACGACATGACATTCGTGCCCCGCGTGGACAAAGCCATGATGGGCTACTATGCCGAACAATCCGGCATGGCCAATGTACAGTCCAAATGGGGCTGCCCCTACCACTGCGTCTACTGCACCTACCCGCATATCGAAGGCCCCCGTTTCCGCTACCGCGATGTGGAGTGTGTCATACGGGAAATCCGTGGACTGAACGAAAATTTCGGCGTCAAGCATATCGTGTTCACGGACTCGGTGTTCAACGACGGCAAAGAGAAGTACCTCGATCTGGTACACGCCATGGTGGAAGCCCGCGAAAACGGGCTGGACTTCAAGTGGTCCGCATTTTTCCGCCCCATGGACATCGATGCAGAGCGCGTCGAGCTGCTTAAACGAAGCGGATTGTGCGCCGTGGAACTCGGCACAGACGCCGGGTGTGACACCACGCTCAAAGCCATGGGAAAAGGGTTCACCATGGCGGACGTAAAACGTGTCAGCGACCATTTCATGAGGGGAGGCATTCCCACCGCCCACTTCATCATTCTGGGCGGACCGGAAGAGACCATGGACACGCTGGCCGAGACCGTGGAGAACATCAAATCCATCGAGGCCACTGTCTTTTTCCCGTTCGTTGGGATCCGCATCCTGCCCGGCACGCCGCTGCACCAGCTCGCCGTGGAACAGGGAGTGGTCCAGGCAGAGGACAAGCTCCTCAAGCCCGTTTACTACACCGCACCGGGACTCTCCTTTGAGGCCATGGACGAATTCCTGACCGTCGAGTTCAAGCCTATCATGAACTGCTTCTATCCCCCGTCCGAAGGCGAACTGCGCATGTCGGTCATGCACCGTTTCGGCCACAGGGGGTTGCTCTGGGACAAGATGCAGACCCGAAAGGGAGGACGCAATGGCAAAGCTTGATGCAAAACGCATATTGCTCGTCCACCCGCTGGGATATGACAGCGAGCGCGCCAAGGACGACATTTCGCGGCTGGCCAACATCATGCCACCCATCGGCATTCTTTCCATCGCAGCCTGGCTGGAACAGCACGGCTATATTGTAGACATCATCGACTGTTACGCCCACCCGGATTCCGACGCCCTTATCGCCGATTCCCTGCGTAACAATCGCCCGGCCTGGATCGGCTTTTCCTGCACCACGTCTGCCTTTCTGGATGGCGTGCGGCTCGCCCGCATGGCAAAGAATGTCCTGCCGGAAATCTCCACTCTTTTCGGCGGCGTGCACGTCTCCAGCATGAAAGAACGCGCCGTGGAAGAATTCCCGGACGTGGACATCGCGATCATGGGTGAAGGTGAAGAAACCATGCTGGAACTGCTGGAAGCAGGACCGGATGCTGATGCCGACACCTTGTCCAAGATTTCGGGTCTGGTTCACCGCATGCCCGACGGCAAAGGCAATGACACCGGCCGTCGCAAGGGCATGGATCTGGATCGCCTCCCGTTCCCGGCCTACGAAAAGCTGGTGGGCTACCCGGAAAACTACGCACTCCCAATTTTCAACTATCCGCAGCACCCCAGCACTTCCTGCATTGCCAGCCGGGGCTGCCCCTACAGCTGCTCCTATTGTGACCGCTCGGTGTTTGGCGCGGACTACCGCTCCAATTCTCCCGAGTATATTTACAATCACATGAAGCACCTGAAGGAGCAATTTGGCATCCGCCACATCAACTTCTACGATGACCAGTTCACCTTCCAGACCAAACGGGTGGACGATCTGTGCAAACTGCTCATCGATAAGCCGCTCGACATGACCTTCAACTGTGCGGTTCGAGCCAACCACGTCAAGGAAACGACCCTACGCCTGATGAAGCAGGCAGGATGCTGGATGGTCTCTCTCGGCATTGAAACAGGTGACGAAGACCTGCTCAAACAGCACCGTAAGAAATCCGAATTGGGTGATCTCGCGGACAAGATTCGCGTTATGTCCAAGATCGGTTTGCGCGTGAAAGGGTTGCTCATGATCGGGCTGCCCGGCGAGACAGAACAGACCGTAAAGCGCACCATGGACTATGTTTTTTCTTTGCCTCTGGATGACATGAACCTGACCAAGTTCACGCCCTTCCCCGGCTCCCCGCTTTACCGCGACATTACCGCTGCCAAGGGTGCGCTGGGCGAATTCGACGAGCGTTGGGAAAAAATGGACTGCATGAACATTGTATTTGTTCCCAACGGATTGACGCGAGACCGCATGGAAGAGCTCTTCTCCGAGTTCTACAAGCGCCACTTCACCCGACCGCGCGTGATCTGGGGATACACTTCCATGCTCTGGCGCTCGCCGCATAGCTGGATCAGGTTCCTTTCCAATCTTCCTTCATTCCTCCGGTTCGCGTTTAGCGACAATCGTTTCAAGGAAGACAAGTCGTAATCTTTTTTCGGGCAAGCGCCCCACGGTTTTAAGTGATGACAAAACAGCAGCAGAGAAAGAAAGAATGGTCGAACCGAGGTATTGCCAAGGCATGGCAGTACGGTTTCTTCCATGTCCTCATCAAGTTCGGTGGGCAAACCGTGCCGTACTTTTTCCTCCATTTTGTCATCGCCTACTACACCCTGTTTCGTCCGCTGGTGCGCCGCCGAGTGGGCCACTATCTCAATCGCCGCTTTCCCAATGCCGGATTCTTCACTCGCCTCGCCAATATATATAAGCACTGCCTGAGCTTCGGGCAGGTACTCATCTCCCGTTCCGCCATCGGGAGCCTTGGGCGTGAAAAATTCGACATCACCTTCAAAAACAAGGATAAGCTCCTTGAGGTGCTCAAGCGCGACTCCGGCCTCATGCTCATGACCGCCCACGTCGGTTCATGGCAACTAGGATTGTCCGCCCTGGATTTCGTGGACAAGCCCATCGCCCTCCTGCTGGAGCAACAGATGGGCAAGGCTCTCGGCCACATGCACGACGACGACATCGACCAGCGCCAGTTCGAATATATTGATCCCGCTGGACCGTTTGGAGGTACGCTGGAAATCCTGCAACGTCTTCGCGCTGGCGGGCTTGTTTCCGTCATGGGCGACCGTGTATACGGCAGCGAACGCTCCACCGTGACAGCACCTTTCCTCGGCGCAATAGCCGAATTTCCGTTAAGCCCATATTCTCTGGCCTCTGCCGGGGAAGCCCCCATTGTTGTCTTGCTTTCACGCAAGACCGGGATGTATTCTTTTGAGTTGGATGTGGTCGACGTGATGGACATCCCGCCCGGTTTGGGCAGAGACAGCGCCGCATACGCTCCCTACGCACAGCGATTCGCCTATCTGCTGGAAGAGTATACCGACAAGACACCATATCAATTCTTCAACTTTCATAACATGTGGAAAGACCACGCTTAGGATCACCATGGACAACAAGCAGAAACTGAAAGAAGCCATCATTGAGCATCTGAATCTCGAAATGGAACCCACTGAAATCGCCGACGACGAACCTCTTTTCGACGAAGGTCTGGGTCTCGACTCTCTGGACGCCGTGGAACTCGTGGTTGTCATCGAAAAGCACTTTGGCGTGAAGATCCAGAACATGGAAGAAGGCATGGAAGCATTCCAGTCCATCAATGCTCTGGAAGCTTTCATCACTGCCCAAAAAGGATAGGACGGATCATGTCGCCAGCTATCACCGGAGCGGGCTGCCTGTGCGCAGGCGGTCTCAACATGGAGGAATGCGTTGCATCGCTCTTCAAGGAGCGGAAGATGCCGCAGCCGCCCACGCGCTTTACCGTTGACTACGGCGACGCCACCCCTGTCTATCAACTGCCGGAGCGGTTCTTTGAAGAACATCCGGTGGACTTGGACAAACGGACTCTGACCACGCACATGGCAATTGTCGCGGCCAAACAGGCCGTTGAACAAGCCGGACTGACCGCCGAAGATCTCGCATCCCACAAAGTGGGCGTCATTGTCGGCACCACGGTTGGCTGCGCGATGAACGATGAGCCGTACTACTACTCCTATCTCGACGGAGAAGACCCGGACCTCGGCCCCATCAACCGTTTTCTGGATGACAATCCTGCTGACGCCATTGCTCGTGAATTGGGCAGCCTCGGCCCCACGCAAGCTATCGTGAACGCCTGCACATCCGGTGGAGATGCCATGATTCTGGGCCGCGACTGGATCGAATCCGGCCTGTGCGACATCGTGCTGGTCGGAGGCTCGGACGAACTGAACCGCGTCACCTATTACGGTTTCCGCTCTCTCATGGTGGCGGCACCGGAAGAGTGCAAACCGTTTGACGCCACTCGCAAAGGGCTGAACCTCGGCGAAGGCGCAGCCATTCTGGTGATGGAATCCGACGAATCCCGCGCCAAGCGAAACGCCAAGCCCATCGGCCATTTTGTTGGCGGTGGATTGTGCGGCGACGGCCACCATCCCACCGCGCCCAGCCCGGACGGGATCGGGTTGCGCAAAGCAATGGCAGCGGCACTGGCAGACAACGCCCTTTCCATGGAGGACATAGCCTTCATCAACGCCCACGGCACCGGCACCAAATCCAACGATCAAGTGGAATCAACAGTCCTCGACGAGGAAATGCCCGGCGTACCGACCCTTTCCACCAAGGGATTCACCGGCCACACATTGGGTGCTGCCGGAGCCATCGAGGCAGTCTTCACCCTCGGCTGTCTGGCCGAAGGCAAGCTCCCGGCTTCTCCCGGATTCGCTGTTCGCGGCGACGACACCCCGGCTGCTCTAACAACAGAAACGACCTCGTTCACCGGGGCCGTAGCTCTGTCCGAATCCCTCGGGTTCGGCGGCAACAATACGGTCATCGCCCTGACTCTGAACAAGGAGGATGCGTAAATGAGCAATATCGGCATTTACGGCATGGGCGTTATCGGTGGCTTCGGTTGTGGCAAGGAAGCACTCTCGGATGCGCTGCACGGTTCACTCAAGGGAAAACTGCCCGCCTTGCAGGACATGAAAGCAGGCCCGGATGACGACACCACCCTGCCCTCGCTCATGGCAGACCTTTCGCCATTGAGACAACATTTCAAGCCCATGAAGCTGAGACGCGTAGACCGTTTCTCCCAGATGGCTCTGCTGACCGCCACGGAATGCCTCGGCGAGACCACGCCTCTGGCTGGCGAAGACACTGCCCTGCTCCTGGCCTCCGGCTATGGCGCGGCAAAGGCAACTTTCGGTTTTCTGGATACCAGCCGCGAGAGCGCGCCGTCCCCCACCCATTTCGCCAACTCAGTCCACAATTCGGCCACTTCCACCATCGCCATTTTCCATAAGCTCAAAGGCCCGTGCTGTTCCGTCAGCCAGTTCGAAATGTCCTTTGCCACCGCCATGGCCTCGGCCCGTGCCTGGCTTGAAAGTGGCAAGATGAAGTCGGTCATGGTTATCGCGGCCGATGAATACTGCGAAGTGAACTGGAACAGCCGACTCCGCTTCTTCGGCCAGCCCGAGGGCGAACTCGCGCCTCATGATTCCGCGCGCCACACCGCCATCCCCGGCGAAGGTGCTGCATGTTTCCTGCTGGAGCGATGCGACGACAGGGGGACTCCGCCGCCCTACGGCTATCTCACCCACGCTTCCGTGACCCGCGACGGCAAGACACCGGAAGGATGGCAGGCTGACGACAATCAGTTCGCCATTCTCGGCCTCGATGGGCACAAGGTATGTCACAAATTTTATGCCCCATGGACTGCCATGGAACAAGCTGCCTACTCGCGCCTGTTCGGCTCCCTGCCCACGTCCCAGGCTCTGGATATGGCAGTGGCCTGCACCACTATCAAGGAAGACGAATGTATCCCCACACCGGGAGACAAAACGGGGGACAGCAACGCCATTTTACAGGAATCCAAGCCGCTCAATGGCAAAACCATAAGCTGCATCAAACATGGCCGCCGGGGCGAACTGGCATTGGTGGACATCGCAGCCCGGCCACCGGTTAAAGGATAGGGACAAAACACATGAAAAAGTTCACCCTGCTCACCGCGCTGCTCATGCTGCTCGCATTGGCCGTCTCCGCTCAAGCGGAAGAAGCCAAGCAGTACGCCGAGCCTCGTATTGCCGTGGGCATGGGGTACAACGCCATGTACGATCCATCCGACGCACGCGATTACGCCATGCTCTTTGGCTCCATCCTGTTCGACTATGATCAGGTATGGCCCCATGCTGCCCCCGCCCCCCTCTATTTCCGAGTGGAAGGCGGACTTGGTGCATCCACCGAGAAAAACGCCAAACTCCACGCCACTGCCAACATGTTTGCCGTCTACTATCTGGATGAATGGTTTCCCTCCTGGGCCAAGGCTGGCGTGAAGCCTTACGCAGAAGCGGGTGTGGGCCTGCTCTATCGTGACTACACAGTGGACGGTCAGGGACTGCGCATCAACTTTTCTCCGCAGATCGGACTTGGCACCGATGTACAGTGGAACGAAGACATTACCACCTATTTCTCCGTCCGACTCCACCACAGCTCCAATGCGGGGTTGAACTCGGACAACCGGGGCACCAACGGCGTCCTGTTCCAGATGGGCTATTACTACTAGGCAAGAATGATGAAGGCAGACATGGAACAGATTCACACGAACGCACCACGCGATCCAGGCTCCCCTGCGGATTTTATAGAAATCCTGGGTAGCCTCATCCTCGCGAAGGTGACCTTCTCCGACCGACTCGCCTTTGCGCGAGAGGAGACACCGTTCCCGTCCGCCAACTTTCCTCTGGCTCCCATCCCGAACCGGAATGAACTGGCTCTGGACATCGAAAACATGTTCGGTGTTCCCACCAAGGGTAACCACGCGACATTGGGCGAATGGGCCACTGAGATAGCCCAAGGTTGGGGCATGCTCGATGCTCACACAGTCCGCTTTTCCACCTCGGGCAGCACGGGGGAACCCACGGTGACCGAGCAGGACCTCGACTTTCTCATGCAGGAAGTGGAAGGATTGGCTCAGGTCTTTGAAGGGCGCACCCGCGTGGTCAGCTTCGTACCGCGCCACCATATTTATGGCTTCATTTTTTCCATCCTGCTCCCGGCCCGTATGGGTGTGCCGTGTGTATGCCACCCTTCGCCGCCCACACCCGGCGTCTTCGATGTTCTGGAAGAAGGCGATCTTGCCATCGGCTTCCCGCTTTTTTGGGAAAAGCTCGTGGAGAATGGCGGCAATTTCGTTCCCGGCATCCACGGGGTGACCTCATCCGGTCCTTGCCCTAAAGAAGTCAATCTCGCCATCCGCAAGGCAGGACTTGAGCGGGTGACCGAAGTCTACGGTTCCACCGAAACCAGCGGGCTCGGCTATCGTCACCACCCGGACGATTCCTACGAATTGATGGTCCACTGGCAGGTCGAGGACAATGAACATGTCAGCCGCGAGATTCCCGGTCTGGGCGAACGCAAGACATACGCATTTCAGGATCACGTACGCTGGGATGGCCCGCGCCAGTTCGTGCCTGTGGGCCGCAAGGACAAGGCGCAGCAGGTGGGCGGTATCAACGTCTACCCGGAAAAAGTCAGGGAAAAACTTCTGACACACCCGGACGTACGGGACTGCGCGGTACGCATGATGCGCCCGGAAGAGGGCAACCGTCTCAAGGCATTCATCGTCTGGGCGGACAGGGCTGCTGCCGACAGCAAAGAATTGCGAGGCTGGCTCAAGGACAAAGTGAACCGGGCTGAGATTCCAGGCGACTGGACCAGCGGCAGTGAATTGCCGAAGAACCCCATGGGCAAGGTGCAGGACTGGTAAGCCGCACCCAATAATATTTTGAATTCAGCAAAGGACGTACATATCATGTCAAAGACCATACTCGTCACAGGGGCAAGCAAAGGAATCGGCGCGGCCATCGCGCTGCAACTCGCCAAGGACGGCTTCGACATCTGGCTCAACTACCGCAGTGACCAGGAAGGCGCGGAAAAAGTTGCGGCAGAAATCGAAGAACAGGGGCGCAAATGCACCCTACTCAAATTCGATGTGGCTGATGAAGCCGCCGTGGAAGCGATCCTCGACCCCATGCTCGAAGAGGAAGTGCCATACGGTCTGGTCAACAATGCCGGATTCACTCGCGACGGCCTCATGATGATGATGTCGAATGACGACTGGCAGAACGTCCTGAACGTCCACATGACCGGATTTTTCAATGTGACCAAGCCCGTTGTCACCAAGATGCTGCGCAAGAGAACAGGGCGCATCGTCAACATCGCTTCCACCTCTGGGCAAACCGGCGTGGCAGGCCAAACCAACTACTCGGCAGCCAAGTCCGGCCTCATCGGAGCCACACGCTCCCTGGCGCTGGAAGTGGCGAAGCGGAATATTCTGGTCAATGCAGTGGCACCCGGCTTCATCGAAACAGAGATGCTCTCCAAGCTACCCATGGAGCACATCACGCCCACCATTCCCATGAAGCGCGTTGGCACGCCCGAAGAAGTGGCCGGAGTCGTCTCCTTCCTCTGCTCGGAGCAGGCTACCTACATCACGGGCCAGACCATTTCCGTCAACGGCGGCATCCACACCTAAGGGGTTCCATGCACGAAGTAGTCATTACCGGTATCGGTATCATCTCCGTCCTCGGAAACAACGTGGACGACGCATCCAAGGCCCTCTATGAGGGGCGGTCTGGTATTGTGGTCGACCCCGAACGCATTGAACTCGGCTTTGACAGCCCGCTCACCGGTATTATCCGTGACTTCAATCCCAAGGATCACCTCAAGCGCAAGCAGCGTAAACCCATGTCCGAACACGCGGTCTGGGCCTATGCCTCCACCATGGAAGCGCTCGCCATGTCCGGGCTGGAACCGGAAGACATCCAGAACGATGAATCAGGGCTGATCTTCGGCTGCGACTCCTCCTGCATGGGGTCCATCGATCAAGCCAACCTGCTGCTGGAACGCAAAGAGACCGCGATGATCGGCAGCGGCGCAATTTTCAAATCAATGACTTCCAACGTGACCATCACCCTGAACGCCCTGCTCAAGACACAGGGCGCGGCATGGTCACTGAGCGGTGCCTGTGCGTCCGGCGGCCACGCCATCGGCCAGGGGTTCTCACTCATCGCACTCGGCCAGCAGGACCGGGTCATCTGCGGTGGCGCACAGGAGATCAACTGGCAGTCCATGTGCAGCTTCGACGGCCTCGGTGCGTTTGCGGACAACACGGACACCCCGCACACGGCGAGCCGACCGTTTGACCGCGACAGAACCGGGCTGGTTCCCAGCGGTGGCGCGGCCTCGATCATTCTGGAACGTAAGGATCTGGCCGAAGCACGCGGTGCCAAGATTCTCGGCACAGTTCGCGGCTACGGCTTTTCTTCGGACGGCTGGCATATTTCCGAACCCAGCCCCACCGGCCTTTCACGGTCGGGCAACAAGGCATTCAAATCAGCGGGCATCACCCCGGCGGATATTGATTACGTCTGCGCCCATGCCACGGCCACCCCGGTGGGCGACCAGTCCGAGGCTGGCAATCTGAAAACAATCTTCGGCGACAACTCGCCAGTCATATCATCCATCAAGTCCATGACTGGCCACGAGCTGTGGATGGCGGGCGCATCCCAGGTGGTCTACACCTGCCTCATGGCCCGCGACGGCTACCTCGCCCCGAACATCAATCTGGAGAATCTCGACCCCGCTGCCGAGGGGCTGAATGTCACACCTGTCACTGTAGAACGAGCACCGGGCACGGTCCTGTGCAATTCGGCGGGTTTTGGCGGCACTAACTCCAGCCTGATTCTGAGCTTTTAAATGACGCAGTACGATCACATCATAATCGGTGGCGGCGTAGCAGGCATGACTTCCGCTCTCCTTCTGGCCATGGATGGCGCAAGCGTGGCCATTGTCGAAGCCTTTCCCATGCTCGCGCCCACCATCGGCGGGTTCCGACGAAAAGGAGTCTACTTCGAAACAGGTCTCCATTATCTTGGCGGCCTGGGCGACGGGCATCCCATGGATGTCTATTTCAAGCACCTCGGCATCAGTTCGCACATCACCAAAAAGCCGCTCGATCACAACGCCTTTGACCGTATCGTGTTCGGCAACTCAGGTGAATCCATGGACCTGCCCTGCGGGTTCGACAATCAAAAGAAACGATTACAAGACCGCTTCCCGGAAGATGCAGAGTGCCTCAACGAATACTTCGCAGTCATCGAAGACAAGGTCACGTCCACCCCATTCCTCAACTTCGAGATGGATTTTGACCTCGACTACCTCCTGAATGACACGGGCTCGTGGGAGACTGTGGACGAATTTCTTTCCAAACGCACAGACAACGATCAACTCAAAAAGATTCTGACCATCCACTGCCTGCTCTACGGTGTCGCCCCACACGAAGCGACGCTTTCTCTCCACGCCATGGTTTCGGGATCTTACGCTCTATCCGCCCACACCATCAAAGGTGGCGGCAAGGCATTGGTCAAGGCGTATAAATCCCGCCTCAAAGAGCTGGGTGTAGATTGTTATGTGGGCAATGCGGTAAAAGAAATCCGCATCTCGCAAGCAAAAGAAATAGAGGGAATGGAGTTGGAAAACGGCACATTTCTCACCACCGCTTCCTGCATCTGGACCGGGCATCCTACCGGACTGGCGAAGGTCACGCCTGACCACGCATTCCGACCCGCCTTCCGTAAACGGCTGGGCTTGCTCAAGGACACAGACTCCGCCCTCATGCTCTTCGGTATCGCGGAGAAACCGATTCCCGCGCTGGAAGACCGCAATATTTTTCTCCTGCCCAACGGTTCGGACACATCACCTTATGTGGCCGAGAACGTCCTCCATAGCGGAGAGATTTACCTCGCCACTTTCCAGGCGGAACCGGGCGGCAAAATGGGCGTCACGGCCATCGGCGCGCAAAAACTCGACGATTATGAATCGTGGCATGACACCCGGATGCGCAATCGGCCAGAGGAATACACAGCCCTCAAGGCTGAACGCATGACGGAACTGGAACAGGAAATTTACCGGAGAATGCCGGAACTTGAGGGAGCCGTGGACTTCATCGAAGGAGCCACTCCCCTGACCATCAGAGACTACTGTCTGACCCCCACGGGGGCACTCTACGGAGTGCAACAATCCGTGGAGCAGTTCAATCCCGCGCCTGTGACCAAAGTGCCGGGACTCAAGTTGGCCGGACAGAGCCTAATCGCCCCCGGCATCCTTGGCTCCATAGTCTCGGCCTATATCACCACCGGTATTATTATCGGGCATGAAAAATTGCATACAACATTGAGGCAGCACGCATGAATAGAGTCGTCATAACCGGCATGGGGACAGTTTCCCCCTTTGGCATTGGTAAAGATGCCCTCTTGAACGGCCTGACCAACGGCGAGTCCGGCATCATCCATCTGGATGATCTGGAAGCGATTGCAGGCCTCCACTCTCATGTGGGCGGCAAGGTCCCGAACTACGACCCCAAGGTGATTGCCCGCAAAAAGCGGCGCACCATGTCCGCCATGTCCATCTTTGCGGTGCTGGCCGCGCAGGAAGCGCTGGAGCAAGCCGGACTGACCGAAGAAGATCGAATCGCTCCCAAGACCGGGCTGTCCGTTTCTTCCACCATCGGTTCCGTTCAGACCATGGAAAAGTTTTTCTCCACCTTTCTTGAAGGCTGGTCCATCGAAGCCATCAAGTCCACGGAATTCTTCAAGATCATGAATCACAGCGTAGCCGCCAACCTTGCCGGTTACTTCCAGATATGCGGACGCGTGATCGCCCCATCATCTGCATGCTCCACAGGCTGCCAATCAATTGCCCTGGCTGCCGAAGCGATCATGACCGGAAGACAGGAAATCATGCTCTGCGGTGGCACGGACGAACTCCACCCCCTGACCAACGGCACTTTCGACATCATCGAGGCTGCCACCACCGGGTACAATGACCAGCCCACCGAAACGCCACGCCCCTTTGACGAGGCGCGCGACGGCATTGCCTGCGCAGAAGGTTCCGGCATTCTGGTTCTGGAATCCCTGGACCACGCCAAGGCACGCGGAGCCACCATCTTGGCCGAATTAAGCGGATTTGCCTCTACGGCAGACCCGGCCAATATGGCCAGCCCATCCGCCACCGCCATAGGTCGATGCATGGAAGTGGCGCTTCAAGACGCAGGCATTGCGCCGAGCGAAGTGGATTATATCAACGCCCACGCCACTGGCACGCGCTTAGGTGATGCAGCGGAAAGCCAGGCCATCGCGTCTCTGTTCGGGGACAAGCCCATGGTTTCGAGCCTGAAAGGAAACCTTGGACACACCATGGCCGCATCCGGTGCCATTGAAATGATCTGCACTATAGCCATGATGAATAAAGGGGTTGTGTTCCCAACAAGAAACTTGGTAAACATCGCCGATGACTGCGCAGGGGTTAATCATGTCCAAAAGACAGCCCATCAAACAGTCTCCACTGCCATCAAAAACAATTTCGCCCTTGGCGGCATTAATACGTCAATAGTTTTAAGAGGATACAATGACTGACGCTGAAGTGATCCAGCTAGTAAACGAAATGCTGGCTGAAGAGTTCGAACTGGAAATGGAAGACATGAAACCCGAAGCTCAATTCCGGGAAGATCTTGACCTCGACTCCCTGGACGCCGTTGATATGGTTGTACTCCTGGAACAGCAGTTCAAATTCAAGATTAAAAAGGATGAGGCTTTCAAGCGAATTCGCTCTTTGGGCGACCTCCACGAATACGTGCTTGAAAAGAAGGCTGCCCTGGAATCGGAAGCCTAGCTGCCCCCCCGACTGTCTGATTTTTTCGCCAGCCTCATGCCGCCACCAAGCGCATGAGGCTGCATCGTAGAATATACAACGCGCCATCGGTGCGGTTTGCAGGTAAACATGACGGATAAAAAAAGTTGGGGCACCCCCTTCACAGACGAAGAGATAGCCACTTCCATCAAGAATAACGGCCTTCTGACCATGGAGTTGGAACTGAGCCGTATCTGCAACCTCCGTTGCGTTTATTGCTATGCCGAGTCCGGCAACGCCCTACCGAACGAGCTGACCTACGACGAAATTATCGACGCCATGCATCAGGGTGCAGACCTTGGCGCGCGCAAGATCATCGTGCTGGGCGGCGGCGAACCCATGGCCTACCCCCGCATCATGGACGTGCTGCGCGAAATCAATGGACGTGGGCTGGAGATCGAACTTTTCACCAATGCCACTCTACTCACCCCTGAAATCGTAGAACAATTCATCGAACTCGGCGTCAACCCGGTCATCAAATCCAATAGCCGCGATCCGGAAATTCAGGACCTGCTGGCCGGGAAAAATGGCACCCACGCCGAGATTCAAAAGGGCATGCAAATGCTTCTGGATGCAGGCTATCCAACCAACGAGCTTTCCCTCGGTGCGCAGACCATCGTCTGCAACCAGAACTACGACGAGTTGCCCGATATGTGGCGCTGGCTGCGCGACCAGTCCATCATCCCCTATTTCGAAATGATCACCGAGCAGGGGCGTGCCAAAGAGAACATGAATCTCGTGGTCACCACCGAACGGTTGCAGGACCTTTTCACCCGCCTCTCCGAGATTGATCGCAAAGAATACGGCATCGAGTGGGAACCCAAGCCGCCGGTAGCCGCCTTCACCTGTCAACGTCATCTGTACTCCTGCACCATCTCCACCCTTGGAGATGTGGTGCCCTGCCCCGGCGTGGACATCACCACTGGCAACATCCGCGAGCAATCGCTCAAAGAGATTCTCGCCACGAATGAAGTTTTCCAGAATCTGCGCAACATCCGCCAGACCATCAAGGGCAAATGCAAGTCATGCGACCTGACCAGCCAGTGTTACGGCTGCCGAGGCATGGCCCACCATTTCACGGGCGACTATCTGGAGTCCGATCCGCTCTGTTGGCACTGCGAGGGGTAATCTATGCATCTTCCAGTCCCGGCAAAGGAATTCATACCCCATCGCAACTCCATGCTGCTCGTCGACACTTTGGTGTCAGTCGAGGAAGGTCGTGGCACGGTTGAAACACGGTTGCCCCAATCCTGCCTCGCCGCCGAAGAAAACGGCACCCTCGCTCCGCTCACACTGGTCGAACTCATCGCCCAGGCCTATGCCGCCGTTAAAGGATGGGAACTGGCCAAGGCAGGGTTGGAATTCAATCTCGGCTATCTGGTGGGTGTCCAAAAATTTTCCTACGAACAACCTGCTAAAATAGGTGAGCTCCTCACCGTGAATGTGGAGACCTTCGGCGAGTTCGACAGCTTTGCCATTGTCGAGGGGGCCGTGTTACAGGGAGAGACAGTTCTGGCAACCGGGAAAATCAAATTGTGGGTTCCGCCCAAGGAAGATGCATGATCCGCCTCGCAGTAACCTTGCTCTGCACTCTGCTGCCCCTCATGGCCTGGGCGCAATCGACTCCCGCGCCCCCGAGCAAAGCACTGCTGGCCTCCCTCAAGGCCAAGGCCGAATCCGTGGATCACCTCACCTGTACCTTCACTCAGGAAAAGCACCTCGCCATGTTCGACGAGCTGCTCATTTCCACAGGGACTTTTTCCTTCCAGAAACCGGACAAACTCCGTTGGGAATATCTCGAACCGTTTAACAACGGCTTTTTTCTCAATGGCACGTCAGGACGCGAGTGGGACGACGCTTCCAGCAAGGACCGGGAATTCACTCTGGACTCCTCGCCTGCCATGGCCGCACTCGCCCGCCAGATCATGGCCTGGACCACATTTGATATCAAATGGCTGGAAAGCCAATATGAAATGGTAGTCCTCCAGACCGAGCCTGTCATTTTCGAGCTCACCCCCAAAGACGAGGGCGCACGTCAATTCATCCCCCGCATGATCATCAAATTCGTGCCGGACGGCTCCGCGCTGGAGCAGATTGAACTCCATGAAGCGGACGACGACTTTACTCGTGTCATCTTTGGCACCCCCGAGGTCAACGGCAACCTGCCCGCAACAACCTTCACTCAGGTCCAATGAGTACCCCCGGTCGACTACAGACAACCTACGACTTCCTGAAAGGGCGAAATGCACTGCTCTATGGAGTGCTCGCTGTCTTCCTGCTCCTCTGCCTCGCCATCTTTCTCACGGCTCCCATTCGCACCGATGTGCAGGTAATGCTCCCGCGCGGAGAAGACGGCAGGCTGGTCAAAGACTTTGCTCTGCTCACGGAATCAGGTCTGAGCTCCAATGTGTTTATCTCGGTTCACGCCAAAGGGGACGCCACCAAGAATGACCTCGTGGCCGCTGCCCGGCTCATCGAAAAAGGACTGCCCACCGACATGGTGACGCTCATGGATGCCCGGTCCATCAATCCACTCAAGATCATGGACTTCATCCTGGCAAATGCGCCCAACCTCATGACGGATGCAGACCGCCAGCAGATGCGGGCCTACATGGAACCGGCGTCCATAAAAAAACAACTCACGGACGCAAAGCGAGAACTCGCGACACCCCAGGGTATTGCCTTGAAAAAGGCCATCCGCAAAGACCCGCTCGGGCTGCGTTACATCCTTTTCCCCCGGCTGAAATCGTTCCAGTCACTCTCTCAAGCCACGGTTTCCGGTGGCCACTTATTCAGCGCGGACCAACGCGCCATCATGCTCACAGGCCGATCCAATCTTTCCATCACCGACGCAGAAAGCGCAGCCAAGCTGATCAACGCTTTTAATTCGATACGAACCAAGCTGCCGGATAACACTTCTGCCGAACTTATCAGTGGGCTGGTTCACACCAACGCCAACGCATCCACAATCAAGCGCGACATCCTGACAGTCTCGCTGGTCTCCCTGTGCGCACTGGGTCTCGTTTTTCTTGTCTTCTTCCGCACGCTGCGTGTGGCGGGAGTCTTCATCGCCCCGCTGGTGGCGCTGGCTGCCGCGCTGGGTGGCATGGCCCTATTTCATCGCGAAGTCTCTGCCATTGTCATCGGTTTCGGCTCGGTGCTCATCGGAATCTCCATCGATTTTTCCATGCATGTCTATTACGGCATCGCCAAACACAAAGGCTCCCCGGGCGAATCGGTTCAAGCGACGTTTAAACCGATTCTATTCTGTACGCTGACATCCTGCGCCGCCTTTGGAGCCCTCTATTTGTCGGGGATGCCGGGCATCAATCAGCTCGCCACCTTCTCCATCTCAGGGCTGGTGGTCGCGGCCATTTTCGCCCTGGTCGTACTGCCCCACATGTCCAGCAATGCGTCCGTGGTGAGCAAGTCCACCGCCTCCAATAAATCAACTCAGCATCCCGTTGGAGCTCTCGCGGTATTTGCATGCCTGCTCCTCGCCGCCCTCTGGTTTGGCTCATCCATCAAGCTCGATCCCGACCTACGTTCCATCGGTTACGTACCGGAAGAGGTCCGACAGGCCGAACAGACCTTCAATGAGACTTGGGGAGATGTACGCAACAATGCCGTCATCTTTGCCAAGGGCGACTCACTCGACCAGGCCTTGAGCCGAAATGAACAGGTCTACGCCACCATCCGCGCCGAATTGCCGGAAGGTAAACCGGTGAGCCTGACGCCCTTGATGCCCTCGCTGAAAAGCCAGTCCGCCAACCGCAAGGCGTGGCAAGCCATTTGGACCGATGACGTCCGGCAGCAGACTCTCAGCGACATTCACGCGGCAGGTAAGCCGCTTGGGTTCTCGGCCAAGGCGTTCATTCCTTTTGAACGAGGGCTGAACAAAAATCCCGACGACATCACGCCTGACTCGTTGCATGCTGCAAGCCTCGGCTTCCTGACTAACCTTCTCATGCCTCATTCACAGGATGCCAAAGCGACCATCCTGACCTTGATCCCGGATTCCGAAACCGTGCAGTCGGTCTTCTCGCCCGAAAAGGAGAAGGAACTAGGCGTCCGCCTTGTGTCCAACTCACGGCTCAAGCACACGCTGGAAACCGCCATGCGGGACGATATCAAATATTTCATTACCGTGTCAGGTCTGGCTGCGGCCCTACTCGTCATTTTGCTCTTTAGGAATGTACGCCGCTCCGCCCTTGCCATGCTGCCCGCTGGACTCGGTATCGCCATGGTCTTCGGCATACTCTCGGCTGCGAACACGCCGCTCAATCTCTTTCACATAACGGCCCTGCCGCTTGTTATCGGGCTGGGCATGGACTATGGAATATTCTTGGTAAACCACGAAGTGCAGGAAGTTGAACTCGCCACACTCCCGGCAGTCCGCGCCTCCGGCCTGACCACGCTGGCAAGCTTCGGCATTCTCATTCTGGGCAAGCACCCGTCTCTGCACTCACTGGGCATCACCGTAGTAGTTGGTGTTGGCACCGCCTTACTCTGCGCCCTGTATCTGATGCCCCATCTGTTGAGGAAACGGCCATGAGGAATAATTCCACACCCATCTACCTACTGACGTTCGTCCTGCTCTCCATGTTGCTCGGAGGGTGTGCGGTCAAGCCGATCCCCACTGGACCACCATGCGAAGTCGCGCCTCAGGTGGAAGACCATTGGTACAACACAGGGCACATCTATCAGATGCGACATGAGGGCGTGCTTCAGTTCGGTGACATGACCATTCCCATGACCGGGCTGATGAAACTCAATACCAAGAATGGCTCGGCCAGGATCGCCATACTGACATCAATGGGCATCAAACTGCTCGTTCTGGACCTGACCAAAGAGGGGCACGATTTTCTCTACACCAGCCCGGCGGCAGACAAGATACCCGGCTTCAAAAAGGGGGCGGTGCGGGCCATTCGTTCCGTGTTCCTGACTCCATTCCCCAACAAGCCCGATGCCTGCTTTGAGGTTGACATGGTGCAGCACTCTGTTGAAGAAAATCCGGACGGGCAAGTACAATTTCGCATGAACAGAAAGACAGGGGACCTGCTTGCCAAAGAAACAGACGACTGGAGTGTGGGCTATAATAACTACGCTCCTATCGACAAGGTCCGCCAGCCCGATGAAATTCAATATCAGGATCGATCAGGACGATTCTCGGTAACTCTCAAACTCATTAGCGCGAAGCAAAAATAACAAAGAAATGAGCACACTATACTACGCCATACAAAACAGCGGCTCCCCCATTGAAATCAATGACGAATCCTTCTCAAAAGCATTCGTATTCGATGAAAATTTCATTGGATTTGACGGTCACTTTCCAGGCAATCCGATCCTGCCCGCGATGGTCCAGCTCATGCTCGGCGAGGTCTCTGCCTCCGAAGCCGCAGGCAAACCGCTCAAAACCACGGACGTAGCCCGCGCCAAGTTCGTCATGCAGATCGGCCCCAGCGACGAGATCTCGGTCACCGGCAAGCTCACTGAAAAGAACGGCGCGACCAAAGCAAATATCACTCTGACCGTGGGCGGCGAAACCGCATCCACCTACATTCTTACTCTCGCGATCACGGAGTAGTTCATGAAGAAAGCATATTTTCGCCCAGTGGCGGGTGCGCCCGCCCCGCTCAAACGTGTCTTTGAGCGCGAAATCCGGTTCGAGGAAGTAGACCCGCTCGGCATCGTCTGGCACGGCCGTTATCCCAGCTACGTAGATGATGGGCGCTTGCATCTCGGCAAAAAGTACGGCCTGAGCTACATGGATTTCAAGGCGAACAGGATCGCCGCGCCCATCAAGCAGCTCCACATCGATTATGTGAAGCCGCTCTATTTTGGCGAGACCGTCAAGGTCGTGACCTGGCTTCACTACAACGAAGCCGCTCGGCTCAACTTTGAATTTGAACTGCGCAACTCCGTGGATGAAGTGACCACCACCGGCTACTCGGTCCAGATGTTCATCGATGAGGATCAGGAACTGATGATCACTCCGCCTGATTTCTATGCCGACATCCTTCGCCGCTGGGCTGACGGTGAACTTGCATGAGTCTGGCCCAAGACATTCTCGTTGTAATTCCACTCTACAACCACGCCACGACCGTCCGAGAGGTGGTGGAGGGGTGCCTTGAGCTTCATCAGGATGTGCTGGTTGTGGACGACGGCTCCACCGATGGTGGAAGCGAAACTCTGTCCGACTTGCCTATAAAAATCATCAAGCACGAAAAGAATAAAGGCAAAGGTGAGGCTATTCTCACCGCTGGCGCAGAGGCCAAACGGTTGGGCAAATCTCATTTCATCACAATCGATGCTGATGGCCAGCACATGCCATCCGACATTCCGCTCTTTCTTTCGGCCATCGAGTCTGACCCACGCGCCATAGTGCTCGGCGCACGAGAATGGGGTGACAACGTCCCCAGCTCTTCCAAATTCGGGCGTAAGTTTTCCAACTTCTGGCTCCGAGTGCAGACCGGTTTCAAGGCCTCGGACGTACAGTGCGGATTCCGCGTGTATCCGATAGCCATCTTCGACGCTATCAAGACGAGTGAAGCCCGTTTCGCCTTTGAAGTCGAGGTACTCGTCAAATCCGCTTGGGCAGGCTATCCCATCGTGGACCAGAATATCGCCGTCCATTATCCACCCGAGGGCGAGAGAATATCCCATTTCAACAAACTCCGGGACAACGTGCAGCTTTCCATCCTCAACACCAAGCTCACTACCCGCGCACTGCTGCCCATTCCGCATAAGAAATACCAGGAAGACAAAGATGGCAAAGTAAGTCCCATTCATCCGCTGCGTTCCCTGCGCATGCTCCTGCAGCAGGACGAAACACCACTTACGCTTGCCACGTCCGGCGCATTCGGCATCCTCATGGGTGCATTTCCGCTCATCGGCATCCGATCGTTCCTCATCGTGGCAATCCTGAACTTCTTCCGCCTCAGCAAAATAACAGGACTCGCCGCCTCCCAATTCTGTATCCCGCCCTTCGTCCCTGCCATCTGCATCGAAGCGGGCTATTACATGCGCAACGGCGAATTTCTCACCGACATTTCGCTCGACACCCTCGGCTTTCAAGCCCTCGACCGACTATGGGACTGGGCGCTTGGCTCACTGGTTGTCGGCCCTGCTCTTGCACTGATTGCGGGCGCGTTTCTCTATGTCTCCGGATTGGTCATCAAGAAGAGTCTGGAACGAGAAAAGAAAACTTTGTAGGGATGCCTCCGGCACCCCTATGAGGACTGCTGCCGCAGAGGCCGCACTCCATCCGCCGCTTTGTCAGCGGAAGGCGCCCGTTCACGCACCCACGCCTTTTTATACCAAGACAAATGATAATAAATTGTGGTATAATTTATAAATTTAAAAATAATACTCGCATAGAATATCTATAGATTGGTACGTTTATGAGATATAGTTTAATTATTCTGAGTCTTTTGGCGACACTCGCATTTCCACCCTCCGCTTATGCCTTGGGCATCACTGAGATCGTAACGGCCAGCCCTTCTTGGGATACATTCACCAACAGGGATGGCTCGGGCCTGTACCATGAAGTACTGAAAGAAGTATTCGGTCTCCACGGCATTCCAGTCCGGCACATATATTCAAAATCCGGCAGGGCCGAGAAATTGGTCGCCGCTGGTTCGGTTGATATGATGACGTGCAAAGACAAGGAAACTCCACCCCTGCTCCTGGCTCGTTATCCCATGTACGAAGACACTTTTTTAGTTTTCTTCAAAAAGGACCGCATCGGCCCATGGCAGGGCGATGAAAGTTTGCGCGACAAAGAGATTTTGGCCCAGCCCACATATTACGACCAATCTAATTTTAACGTCCCTGTCACCGTCAAGGAAATTGCGACTGGCGTACAAGCTCTCGGCATGGTTTTGCTGGAGCGTTCCGATTTCTATGTCGATGACATGAGCCTCATCACCCACTCTCTCAAAGAGAATCCCATCGAATTCGACATGAACGAATTTGAAATCAGAAAGGTCGGAAGACGTTCTTACTATCCTCTCCTCAAGGATACCGAACGCGGCAGGGCTATCAAGAAGTTGTATGATGACGGCATTTACGAACTCCATAAAATAGGCAAACTCAAACCCATCTATGAGAAATGGGGACACCTCTACCCGGATTTCGACAAGCACTGATACCAGGGCTGACTTTTTGAAAAAAGCGTAGGAGCTCGTGACTATGCAAGTTACCCTACCGCCATCGATACCCCCGCGCTTGTAGCGAACCTGTTCTCCGGATTCTTTTTTATCAAGCTTTCGCGTGCTTCATCTTCTGCATTTTCAAATTCAAGAACTCCACGAACAGTGAAAACGCCATGGCGAAATAGATATACCCACGATCAATATGCTTATGCATCCCCTCAGCCATGAGGAATATTCCGACCAAAAGAAGGAAGGAAAAAGCCAACATTTGCACTGTGGGATGTGCAGAAACAAAATCACTGACCGGGCCGGCAAACAGAAGCATCACCAACACGGCAATCACAATGGCGGCAATCATAACCTCCACATGCTGCGCCATGCCCACCGCTGTAATGACAGAGTCGAGAGAAAAAACAAGATCAAGCAACAAGATCTGCATGATGGCCGAGAAGTAGGAGTATTCCTTCTTCACATGTAAGCCATCAATCCCCGGCCCTTCCAGCTTGTCGTGAATTTCATGCGTCGCTTTTGCCAGCAGAAAAAGCCCACCTGTAAGCAACACCACATCACGCCCCGACACCACATGCTCAAAAACCGTAAAGAGCGGCGCGGTCAATCCCATAATAGCGGAAATAACAAGAAGGAGCGCTATGCGGGTAATCATGGCCAATCCAATACCAAGCCGCCGGGCCGTGGCACGGGCCGCTTCCGGCAATTTGTTGGTGACCACCACGACAAAGACTATGTTATCAATGCCGAGCACGATCTCCAACCCGGCCAGGGTGATGAGTGCTATAAGATTTTCCAGGGTCCACAATCCTTCCAGCATATCCACTCCAAAGTTGGTTGACGATACCGGAAGTATGGGGAATCAGGCAGAAAAAATCAATGGGGGAAGCTTATTGTTCCTTTTCCTTCACCACTATTTCAGCCGGCACCAGTCGAGCTCATCAAACTGACGAGTCTTGGCAATGGACGGCATTGGGCAAACCTGCAAGACCAAATTTCTTTTCCTGATTAATTTCAGAATAGGCACACACTCACAAAAAAAGAGCCGCCCGATATCGGGCGGCCCTTTGACTTTTCGTTGGTGAGAGGACCTATTCGAGTCCCATTCCGGAATGGTGAACCGCGTCTTCCATGTTATCTATATGGCAGACACCGCACTTGCCGTCCGCGCCAATGGCACGCCCTTCACCCATCAGCTGGGCAGGCATGACATCGTCGCGCTCCGTAGCAGGGTAGATGGCATGGGGGCTGCCGTGACAGGCCGCACAGTTTACCGCGCCCATGTCGTCGCGTCGGGCCGAATAAAGGCCTTTGGCGTCCTTGGTCCATTCATTGAATGCGTTGTCCGATTCAGGAGCAGCATAATCAACGTGACAGGTCAGACAATCGGGCTGGTTGGTCCAGGGGTTACGAGCATTAATTGCCTCCACCGTACCAGCCTCGCCCGGCGGGATGATAGCAAGGAGGCGTTCCACTTTCTGAATACCGCGCTCGCGGTCCGCTTTCAGCAGACCGATGGCGTGATCTTCAATGGTGCCATGGCAATTGGTGCATTCCAAAGCTGCCGCGTCGTGCATGCCGCGCTGAGAATTCTGCGGGTGACACTTGAGGCAGGAGTTTTCGGCATCACGGCCGATCATGTAGACGGCGTGAGCACCGTGAATAGCAGCGGACAAGGTCGGCAGATCCTTGCGGCCAGTGGAATCCTGGAGCGGATCAGCGTGGCACTTGGCGCACCGCACAGGTGCACCGCGCTCAACATGATCCGTTCCATTCATGCGGTCATGGATGGCAAGGATATTCTCCACAGTACTGTCAGCAACACCGGAGCCGTCCTTGGCCCATTCGCCACCGTGGCAATTGCGGCACCCCATCTGATCGCTGGTAGGCAGAGTAGCCTTCGCCGTGGCAACCACTTCGCCGTCTTTCCTGGCAGTCACAGTAACCACGGGCAATGGATTGAAGGAACCGTCTTTATACGGCTTGATAATGAGGCTGGCCTCGTATCGGCCCTCATCTTCCAGAGGATGCATGGCGCCGGTCAGGTCTTCACCTTCAAAGCCGGATTCCAATGCATACGCCACTTCAACGCCGTCAGTAATGATCTCCGGCGCGTTGTCACGCAACACCAACTGGGCGCGGACTCGATTACCTGCGGGCAGGACCGTCCACTTATCGGACTGAGCGGAGAAACGCATGCCCTGGTCAGCCCAGACAAGCAAGGCATACTCGGCAGTATCCGGATCAAACGGAGCCGGCTTCACTGCTTCGGATTCCGGGACAACCGCTTCCACGGTGGCCGGATTGCCGTTCAGGTCTTCAGCGATATACCGGGCCAGCACCATGCGCTCTTCCGGAGTGCCGGCAAAAGGCGGCATGTATTTATTGAGCTTACCCATACCGGTAAGAAATGCATCCAGACCATTGGCATCATACATTTGAGTCCGCTTGCGAATCTCATTCATAGGGCCGCCGATGGAATGGCAGGAGGAACATTCCAGCTGGAACAGAAACTCACCAGCCTGCTTCATGTTGGCCTCGGTAATGCCCCCTTTCAATTCCGGCGGTGCCCACTTGGCCCTCTTTATCGCTCCTTCCTGATTGATGATCGGCACATGTGCCTTCTGAATGGAGTTGGAATAGGTATAATCCCAAATAAGGTAGGGCTTGCGGCCCGCCTCACGGATAAATTCAAAGGAACCAAATAAACCCTGACCTGCCACAAGGACAACCAGAGCCAGCGGGAAAGACATCATGCGCGGCATCTTAAAGGCAAGCGCCAACCCACCGAGCAGTGTCAGACCGCCGAATATCCAGAACCAGCTCATGAATCCGATCACTCGATGAGACTTGATCATAATCATCTCATACTGAGCAGGCGGCAGAGCCGCGACATAAAGAATGCCGGAAAGGAAGGTGGCAATGACACCGAGAATGGTCCAGCCGGCACAGGTACGGAGCACACCGTTTCGGGTCGCTTCGTCCTTGATCCGAGTGGCAGTCACAAAGCCGAAGAGGCCAGCGCACGCAGCCGAGAAGAAGGTACGGAAGATAACTTGAGGCCAGAAGGTTGGGTTGAAGAAACCGTCCCAGAAGGACTTGGTCTTGAGCCACTCGCCAGGAGTGAGCATGAACCCGATGATGCCGGTAATAAGGAATAGGGAGAACCAGCCAAACAGAAAATAGAGCCAGCCGATCTTCATGTGATCGTCCCGGTCCATGGTTTCCCAAGTATAATAATAGATAATGAGCGCGATAATCTCACCTAGGAAGCAGACCCATTCCGCCGCCCATCCAAACACGAATTGGTGGATAAGCGTGATGGTTGCCTGCGGCGCAAGGAGCGCGACGGTGAACCAGATGGCCACACCCGAGACCGCGCCAAAGGCCATGGTCAGAAGCAGGAAAAACTTGGTGTGCTTCTTGGTGTAGTTGAGCAGGTGAATATTATTGGTCTTGTATGCAGCGCGCTCCAGCAAAACCAGAAGCAGGCCGCCACCCACTGCGAAGTGGGCCACGTAAACATGGATGGTGGCAATGAAGGCGATCCAAAAACCGCCGCCAAGGGTGGTGAGTTGCCAAATGGGATATTCCATGGGTTATGCCCTCCCCTTGCGCGACTTGAAGTAGAGTTTGAGCATGTACCCGATGATGGCGCCGCCCACGATCAGGAATCCGAGGAACAGGAAGAAGGAGCCGTAGGAGTGCGTCACCGGAGTGGTGTCCATGTCATACCAAGGCTCAAGATAGAGGGTGCGTACCCAATGGCGGGTACAGGCCATAAAGAAGACCAAGGTGACAGCCCAGATGGCCGTGGCCTTGGGCTGTTTCTTGAAGCCGGTAACGAGCACCATGGCTGCGGCGACCAACGAGGCAACCAACGTCAGGGTCGCGGGTAGATTGTCGCCCATGAGCCCCAGCATGACGTGTTGCGGGAGGGACATGAGGAACCAGATGCCCACGCCCAGATTAAGCAATGTGGCGTGGGTAAACCACTTCATACCAGCTTCCACGTATTCGTCGACCTTGCGCACTTCGCCGAGCAGAGCGATCCAAAGTCCGCCGATAGCGACCGCGCCAACCATGAAATGGAGGAAGCGGGGATAGATGGTTGGGTCTTTGAGATTAAGGAACCCGCCGTCTTCGGTGAAATACCGTGTCCACTCTTCGGGCACGAGCATCAGCGACGTATTGTTAGTGAGCATGAACCCTGTGTAGAGCAGTCCAGCCAAAGAGATGGTGAAAAGCACGTTGCGTTTGACCGGAGTCATTCCACCATATCCGAATTTGTAAATGTAGAATCCATAATATGAGACCATCAACGCTGCGATAACCGCGAGCCACCAACCGCCCATGAGCACAGAACTGACATAGTCAAAATGACCGTAGTTCACCTGCAGGAAAAGCAGTGGAGCCACGCCCATATTGATGGTCAGAGCGAGCAGAGGCGGCAGCTTCTGGCCCACATCATGGGCAAGTTGCCCATTGCCCTTGAGAGCACGGACAAGGCCGATGAAGGCCGATCCGACCAGGGCGTTCATGAACAGTATGTGCACGGTGAATGTGACAATGAGCAGAATATCGAACCACGCCCAGGGAATGGGGAGCGGGTCAGCTATTGGAATCAGGGTTGCGGGATCCATTGGTTACTCCTTCGGATGTTCAATGTAATCATATAGATGAATTTGTGCGCGATCTCAATAAATACTGACAAAACCAACGATCAGCACAAGCAATTGAGCACACCCCGTAAATATGCTAATAGGAATTCTAATAATTACAATCCGTTGACAGTGCCAAATTGCAAACAAGTAGATTTATCTAGGTTCATTCAGCCAAAAAGGTACCGTAAATTATGGATTAGGCGGTCAAGAGCTCCTATGTATTAACAACAAAAAGGCAAGGCATTCTTTAGAAGAAACGACTTTCACACTGCATCACTTTCGATTATTATAATAGGAAAAAGGATGAGCTCTTTATACTATTTTTTCCAATCTTGACAGGCGGTTTATCTCTCAAGGTTACAGTTAAAACAGCGGGGGGCGCTACATATGAAAATCGGAAAAAAACTCACTTTGTTGGGAGCTGGGCTCACAGCCTTAACGACATTGGGCATCCTGCTCATTCTTTTCTGGCAAAGCTCCATAGTGGGCAGCAACCTGACAACATATTTCAATCAGCAGGCCAAGCATGAAATGGGTCTGGCCGTACTGGATGCCAAAAACCTTTTGGCAACTCAGCACGCCACGTTGGCCAAGCAATTGGAAAATGACATGCGCGTGGTCCTCTCCATCGTGAAAAACAACGGTGGCCTGAACACTTCATCGGAAATTTCAGACTGGAACGCGGTCAACCAGATCTCCAAGAACCAACAGACCGTAGCCCTGCCTAAAATGCAAATGGGCGACCAATGGCTCGGCAACAATAAGAATCCCAGCGTCAGCACACCGCTTGTGGATGAGATCATGGGCCTGACCGGCACCACCTGCACAGTTTTCCAAACCATGAACGACCAAGGCGATCTGCTCCGCGTAGCCACCAACATCCTGAAAACCGATGGTCAGCGGGCAGTGGGCACCTTTATTCCAAGCTCCTCGATTGTGGCCCAGACCATTAAATCTGGCGAGACCTTCCGTGGCACGGCTTATGTGGTCAATGCCTGGTATCTGACCCAGTATCGCCCCATCAAGGACGAGAACGGCAAAGTCCTCGGCTGTCTTTATGTGGGAATTCTTCAAGAAGGCGTCAAGCAGCTACGCGACGGCCTCAAATCGGTTGTTCTGGGTAAAAGCGGCTACCTGTCAGTGTACAGCGGCTCCGGCAAAGGCATGGGCACGGTCAAGATGCACAAGGAAAGCCAGCTGGAAGGCAGTAACATCCTCGACAAGCAGGATGCCAACGGCAAACCAATATTCAGAGAACTCATCGAATCTGCCAAATCGGCAAGCGGCTCCCCTGTCACCATCACAGCGACTGTGGATGGAGCTGACGAAATCATGACCGCTGTTTATTTCAAACCTTGGGACTGGGTCATTCTTGGCACCGGCTATATTGACGAATTCATGGCGGGCAAACGAGCAGCAGATGAAGCTCTGGATCACTCCAAGATGTGGTCCGCAGGCGTAGGCCTGATGATGCTGGTTGTATCAATCCTCATATTCATCTTCTTCGCTCGAAACATGAGCGCTGCCATCAGCAAAGTCGTTTCTTCCATGAGCCAGATCAATGGCGGCAAGCTTGATGTGGAAAAACTTCCCATCGGCCCCAAAGGCCCCCGAGACGAGCTGGAAGCATTGGGACAAGCTCTCAACGGCATGGCCGACAGGCTGAAGGAAGTCGTGTTCAACGTCCAATCTTCCGCTGAATCCGTCACCGCGGGCAGTGAAGAATTATCTGCTACGGCACAATCACTGTCCGAAGGCGCGTCTAACCAGGCTGCGTCCGTGGAAGAAGTCTCTGCCTCCATGGAGGAAATGACTTCCAACATCGAACAGAACACCAACAATGCACAGGAAACCGAAAAGATCGCGCGCCGGGCAGCCGATGACGCACGAGATGGCGGCGAATCTGTCGGCAAGACCGTGGAAGCCATGCGTCAGATCGCAGAAAAGATCTCCATCATTGAAGAGATCGCCCGCCAGACCAACCTACTCGCTCTGAACGCAGCCATCGAAGCCGCACGAGCCGGAGAACACGGCAAGGGATTTGCCGTTGTAGCCGCCGAAGTCCGCAAGCTGGCCGAACGGTCCGGAGTGGCCGCAGCCGAAATTAGCGACCTTTCCGCCCACAGTGTGGATGTTGCAGAAAAAGCTGGCGACATGTTGCAGAAAATGGTTCCGGACATCACCAAGACCGCTGAATTGGTCCAAGAGATAGCCTCTGCCAGTGAAGAACAGTATACAGGCTCCGGCCAGATCAAGAGTGCCATTCTGGAACTGGACCGAGTGGTACAGCAGAACTCCTCCGAATCCGAAGAACTCGCTGCATCTTCCGAAACCCTGGCAAGCTATGCAACCCAGTTGCAGGAGACCATCGGCTACTTCCACATCGGCGCAACAGGTCGCCCTCGAGCCGCTCAGGTTCGGGTTGCACGCACTGCAGCCAAGCCTTTGCCCCAGTCGACACCGCCCCGGCCCACGGCTCCAGCTTCGGGGATAGCACTGAGCATGGACGATGACGAGTTCGAAAAGTTCTAGATCTCAACCCTAACACTAACCAAGACCCGTTCCTCACGAAGGAGCGGGTCTTGTCTTTTATGGGAAAACAGGTAGAAATTCCCTGAAAGGAGGCGAGCATGTCAAACGTACTGCTTTTTGACGCTGGTAATACCAATACGAAAATCTGTCTGGCCAATGATTCTGGCCTGGGCGAATCCTATACTCTCCCCACCCGTCCCGCCAACACTGCGGACGACTGGGGACTCAAGATTGAAGCGATTCTGACACGTGAAGGGATCGACCCAAAATCCATTGATGCGTGCATCATATCATCGGTGGTGCCGCCTCTGAACCCGCTCATCATCCGCATGGCGAAACGCTTTCTGGAGTGTGACGCTCTATTCGCCGGGCGCGACCTCAAAATCGATCTGGTCAATGAATACGCCCACCCTGAACAAGTAGGCGCGGACATTCTGGTTGGTTGTCTGTCAGCCCGACTCACTTACGATCAGGACAACCTCATCGTCATTGATTTCGGCACTGCCACCACCCTGGCCTGCGTCAAGGGAACAGCCTTCAAGGGCGGCCTCATCTGCCCCGGCGTGCTCTCTTCCACATCTGCACTCGCCAGCGGCACCGCCAAGCTCCCCAAAGTCGACCTTGAGATATCAAGCGACACCCTCTCATGGGGTAAAACCACAGAAGAGTGCCTCAACCAAGGCCTTGTTTTTGGTTTTGCATCTATGGTTGATGGCCTTGTAGATAAGCTATCAGCCCAAATGGACGACCCCTTTGTGGTGGCTACCGGCGGTCTTTCCCGCAATATCGCTCAGGTAAGTACACGTATCGACGAACTCCGCCCCGACCTGGTCATGGAAGGACTGTGGATGGCGTATTTCAATAGATAATCCTGAAAACACTCCCTAAGGGACAAGCACCAAACGAGCTGCACCCCTTCTTACAAAAAAAAGCCCGCCCCGGAATATCCGGCGCGGGCTTTATCATTGTGAGAGTGAGTTAACTGGTTAGAACCGCTCGAACTCCTCGCCTTCATCCATGCTCATATCAAAGCCACCAGAGCCGACATGTGCAGGTGAAGAAAAGTGCTGTTCAGGCAGCGCGCGGGGCGCAGAGCGCTGAGCATGGACAGGGCTGCTCCCTCCCGTTTGCAGAGAAGGGGCCGCGTATATCTGAGAGGTGTCCACCTGAAAGAAAGAGATGGCGAGTTCCAACTGGTGGGACTGACCGGACAATTCTTCACTGGTGGAAGCCATTTCCTCGGCGGCACTGGCATTATTCTGAATAACCAGATCAAGCTGAGTGATGGCACGGTTGATCTGGTCCGCACCGGCATTCTGCTCATTGCTCGATGCCGTGATGTCCTGGACCAGCTCTGCGGTTTTAACAATATTCGGCACGAGAGCATCAAGCATCTTGCCCGCGTGTTCAGCCGTCTCCACCGTGGATGAAGAAAGGTCACTTATCTCACCAGCAGCCTCGCCAGAACGTTCAGCCAATTTACGCACCTCGGCAGCTACCACGGCAAATCCTTTACCATGCTCTCCTGCACGAGCAGCCTCGATGGCAGCGTTCAGGGCCAACAGGTTAGTCTGGCGGGCGATCTCTTCAATAATTGAGATCTTCTCCGCAATATTCTTCATGGCACCAACGGCCTCATTCACCGCCCTGCCGGACTTTTCTGCATCCGCAGCAGCCTCGGTGGCGATGGTTTCCGTGGACTGAGCATTTTCAGTGTTCTGCTTGATGTTAGCGGCCATCTCTTCCATAGACGCAGACACTTCTTCGATGGAAGCGGCCTGCTCTGTGGCACCCTCGGACAAAGTCTGGGTAGCTGAAGCCAACTCCGTGCTGCCGTTAGCCACGTTGGTCGCGCCCTCACGTACACCGCACACAACACCAATGAGCTGTTCAGTCATGGTCTTCATAGAGCAATATACGCCCTTGCAATCCGTCTCGAACTGATGATCCAAATGCCCTTTGGCAATAGTTTCAGCGATTTCGGCAATGGCCGCAGGGTCTTCGCCCAGCTGATTGCCGGTGGTACGGATGATGAGCACAGCTGTCCCCACACCCATCACCAACGCGATGAGGCTGAGCATGACAAGCAGATTGATAATCCTATCATTCGCAGCCTGAAGTTCAGGGCCAAGACGGTCTTGATCAGCCATGACTGCCAGCTTCAAATCTTCGATGTCCTTGGCAATCTGGAGGCCAAGCCTGTCTAAATGACTGGAAAGTATGTCGTTACGCTGAAAAACAACATCACCCAACGACTTAAAGCGGGCAGTATATTGCTCCGCAACTTTGCTTGCCTCAACCAACAATGCACGACGCCCCGGGTCTTTCAGGGATTGATCAAGAGAGGCCAATTCCTGTGCCGCGCCGTCCATCTCCTTTAGGCCACGATCCAAGGACGCCCTACTGTTATCATCCAAAAATTTTACTACGTACAATCGACCCAGCAACAAACGGCGCAGGGCTAGTCCGGTACGATAAACAACCTTCGTATCGTTCTCTTGATGAGCAGAAGTCAAAATGAGACTCAGATCCTGCTCCATATCCTTACCCATGGACTCAATCTCGGACAGCAGCGTGTTGCGCTCAAAATGCAATTGCTTCACCTGTCCGAAATATTGACCATACTCACGCACCTTGTCGTCAGCCTGCCCCACCAATCTGGCACGCTCAGAATTCTTCATTGCATCCTTGGCGACGGCCATGAACTCCTTCATTTTACCAAGGTAATCAGAATACTGTTTGAGATCGGCATCGCTGCCAGTGATAATGAAGTCCTTCACATTCATGCGAACCATCAACATGTTCGCCTGCAATCTCCCGCTCAAGTTGGTATGGCGCGCCAGCTCTCGATAATCGGTAAAACCATCGCTGGAATTTTCCAATGCCCAAAAAGAAAGTCCGCTCAATATCAACAACAAAACCAGAACCGATCCAAACCCAATACTCAGTTTATTTGATAGCTTCATTTTATGCTCCACTAGGGTAATTAATATGTTTCCCTCTCAGAGACCCTCTGCGCCTTCAAAATGCAAAAATCAAGAGCGAAATAGTCTTTTATTCACTCTTTCCATTTAGTAGTGAGAATACTTCCTGAAACGTTCAACAAACGAGCCCATGCGTAACAATTTTGTATTCTCCACTTCCGAACAACCATCTGATTACGCTGCTCTTTTTTCATACCTTTTAAGTGTGGAATTAATTACTATAACTTATGGTACGCACGGGAGACGAAATAATAACTTCCAACCAAGGCCGAACAGTGTATAGGATTGAGCATTGCAGGGATTTGATTTAGAATCCCCGCATTATTGCGGTTACTCTTTGTTCAAATAGACATAGTTAAGGAGCTGATCATGAGCACTATTACCGGCGTTTGGGCCCGCGAAATCCTGGATTCCCGCGGCAACCCCACCGTTGAGGTCGAAGTCATCCTCGAATCCGGCATTATTGGCCGGGCAGCCGTTCCCTCCGGCGCATCCACCGGGTCCCGCGAGGCTCTGGAACTGCGCGACAAGGAAGAGCGTTACGGCGGCAAGGGCGTCATGACTGCCGTGGAAAACGTGCGCGGCGAAATTGCCGGTGCCGTTATCGGCATGGATGCACTGCGTCAGGTCACTCTGGACAACGCGCTCCTCGACCTGGACGGCACTGAAAACAAGGAACGTCTTGGCGCCAACGCCATGCTCGGCGTTTCCATGGCAACAGCACGCGCTGCAGCCGATGTTTTGGGCCTGCCCCTTTATCAATATCTCGGCGGCACCAACGGCAAGTTGTTGCCCGTCCCGCTCATGAACATCATTAATGGTGGTGAGCATGCACCGAACAACCTGGATATCCAGGAGTTCATGATCATGCCCGTGGGCCCGGACACCTTTGCCGAAGCCCTGCGTATGGGTGCGGAAGTCTTCCACAAACTGAAATCCATCCTGGCAAAAGACGGTCACGTCACCAGCGTTGGCGATGAGGGCGGCTTTGCTCCGAACCTCAAGTCCCATGCCGAGGCCTTCCAGTACATCACCCGCGCCGTTGAGGAAGCGGGCTATGAGCCGGGCAAGGAAATCTGCTACGCCATCGATGCAGCAGCCAGTGAGTTCTACAAGGACGGCAAGTACGTCCTGGCCGGAGAGAATAAGGTCCTGTCCTCTGCCGAACTCTGCGACTTCTACGATGATCTCGCCAGCCAATTCCCGCTGGTCTCCATCGAAGATGGTTTTGCCGAGGCAGACTGGGACGGTTTCGCTCTCCAGACCGAGAAGATGGGCGACCGCATCCAGCTCGTCGGCGACGACCTGTTCGTCACCAACCCCGACATCCTGGCTGAAGGAATCGACAGAGGCGTCTGCAACTCCATCCTGATCAAGCTCAACCAGATCGGTACCGTTACCGAGACTCTGGACACCATTGAGCTGGCCAAGACTGCGGGTTACACCAACGTTGTTTCCCACCGCTCCGGTGAAACCGGCGATCACTTCATCGCTGATCTCGCCGTTGCCGTGAACGCAGGCCAGATCAAGACCGGCTCCCTGTGCCGTTCCGATCGCCTCGAAAAATACAACCAGCTTCTGCGCATTGAAGAAGACCTCGCCGACGACGGCGTGTACTACGGCCCGATTCTGGGTGGTAGCTTCTTCGAAGAAGATTAAGAAATGGTTCAGGAATCCGGAGACTCCCTTTTTAAAGGGTGCCTCCGGATTCCCTTTTCCAAAACGAACAGTCTTCAGCTAATTGACATCACTCGAAGATACCAATCGGGGATGGAAGGGGTTCGTCTCCTTCAGCGCCGCAAACGAAATCACCCGCCTATTCCACCAAAGGCGGCCCCCTTCTACTTTCTTTTCCTACGCAAACGTTTTCCTACAAAGACCGGGTTGCAATATCCTCCCTTTTTCCTTAGTTAGCGGCCAGCGTGGAAGGGATTTTCGGTTATTTCAACTGTGGAGAGAGAAAAATGATTCTACTTGATGGTAAAGAAACGGCCGCTACAATCCGGGCCGAGATCAAAGGTGAAACAGTTGGCCTTGAGGCCAAATATGGCCGCAAGCCAGGCCTGGCCGTTGTGCTGGTGGGCGAAGACCCTGCAAGCCAGGTGTATGTGCGCAACAAAGAACGCGCCTGCGAAGATTGCGGCATCAAATCCGTCCCCCATCGCCTCGAAAACGCCAGCCAGCATGAGCTGGAAGGGTTGATTCAGGAACTGAACCGCGACGTGAACGTGGACGGCATTCTTGTTCAACTCCCTCTTCCCAAGGGACTGGACTCCCAGAAAATTTTAGACCTGATCGATCCGGACAAGGATGTTGATGGGTTCCACCCGGTCAACGTCGGCAAGATGTCCCTCGGCCTGCCCGGCTTCAAGCCGTGCACCCCGGCTGGCGTCATCAACCTCCTGAAGCGTTACAACCTGGACCCCGCCTGCAAAAAGGCTGTGGTCATCGGTCGTTCCAATATCGTGGGCAAGCCTCTCGCCATGATGCTCTCCCAATCTGGCCCCTGCGCCAATGCCACAGTCACCCTGTGCCACTCCCGTACCCAGGACCTCAAGGCCGAGTGCCTGGAAGCGGACTTCGTGTTCGCCGCCATCGGTGTACCGAACTTCGTGACCGCAGACATGGTCAAGGAAGGCGCTGTTGTGGTCGATGTGGGCATCAACCGCACCGACGAAGGCCTTGCTGGCGACTGCGACTTCGACGCACTCAAGGACAAGGTCCACGCCATCACTCCGGTTCCCGGCGGAGTCGGCCCCATGACCATTGCCCAGCTCATGGTCAACACCCTGGAGGCATTCAAGCTCCATGTGGGCGCATAGACTCTAAGCCAGATCTCGCTTTATCAAGCGGGCTTCCTTCAGGAAGCCCGCTTTTTTTCGTCAATCCACCAGATTATAATAGAATAGGACTTCCAATTAAGCTTTTCATACAGGGACACAACAACACCTTGGAGGGAAAATGATCACATACAAGGACCTTTCACTCAAATTGAAAATCGGCATTGGTGTCTCCTCTGCCGTATTCCTGGTTCTACTCATTTACTCTGGGATAGTTATTTACAAGACAGAAACATTAGCCATCCAGGGCGCCGAACAATTGGCCTTGGAGATGGCGAATAGATATGGCAACCAAGTCAAGGGTAATATGGAAAGTGCTCTTGATGCGAGCCTGACGCTAGGAGCCGCTGTTGAAGGCATGGTCACTGACAAGTCGATCGTGAGCAGACAGGTTATGGATGAAATGCAGAAAAGCGTGCTCGGCTCTAATGCTACATTCTACGGCATCCAAACCTGTTTTGAGCCTAATGCATTGGATGCTAAAGACGCAGAATTCAAGGCGACCGGCGACCCCATGTGGGAACATATGGGAGGCGCTTACGGTAACTACTGGTGGAAAGAGGGTGGTTCAGTCAAAGTGGTGAACCTCACCAAATACGATTACCCGAACACTCGAGCTTGGTATACTGGCCCACGAGACAGCGATGGGCCAAGTCTCACCGAGCCCTATTACACCGAAGTAGCCAAAACAAACATGGCGACCATCTCCGTTCCCATGAAGGCAAATGGTAAATTCATCGGTATCGTAGGTATTGATTTCACCCTGACAGAATTCCAGGACATGGTAGATGACATCAAGCCCATGGGAACAGGGTATTCCTTGATCATCTCCAACAAAGGCGTCGTGGTTGCCCACCCCAATCCAGACATGTTGAACAAGGAAGTGGGACAATTCCTGGACAAGGCTCATTCTGGACAGGCAGTGAAAGCCATCCAAAATGGTGTTGTGTATCAATCTCTCATGGAATCTCCGCTGACAGGTGAGACCAGCCTTTTTGCCTTTGTTCCCATCAAAGTCCGTGGCACAAGCACCCCCTGGTCCATCGGCATCGTTATCCCCGAAGAAACTATTTATGAAGCCGCCAACGAATTCATGTATCTCAGCATCATGCTGACCTTGCTGGCTCTGGTAACCATCGGCGTGGTGGTCTTCTTCATCGCTCGATCCATCTCTGCGCCGCTGTCAGAAAGCGTGATCTTCGCTGAAACCGTGGCCAAGGGTGACCTCACCTTCCAGACTGGCGAAAAGGATCTTCAGCGCAAGGATGAAATCGGCGCCCTGGCACGAGCCATGTCCAACATGGCAACCCAGCTTCGTCAGGTTGTTGGCGAGGTTCGCATGACCACCGACAGCGTGGCCTCGGGAGCAAGCGAGCTCTCTTCCACGTCACAAGCTCTCTCTTCTGGCGCAACCGAACAGGCTGCGTCCATTGAAGAGGTCTCCTCCAGCATGGAAGAGATGGCTTCGAATATCAGCCAGAACGCCGACAATGCTACCCAGACGCAGGGACTTGCTTCCAGTGCTGCTGGACAGGCGGCAGACGGTGGATCGGCAGTGTCCGAGGCAGTAGAAGCCATGCGAGAGATCGCGGACAAGATTTCCATCATTGAGGAAATCGCCCGTCAGACCAACCTGCTTGCGCTGAACGCTGCCATTGAGGCCGCCCGCGCAGGAGAACACGGCAAGGGATTTGCCGTAGTTGCTGCAGAGGTCCGCAAGCTGGCAGAACGTTCCGGCGTTGCAGCTGGAGAGATCAGCCAATTGGCCTCTTCCAGTGTAGATGTCGCTGACCGCGCTGGCGAACTTCTCAGCAAACTCGTCCCGGACATCCAGCAAACCGCCGACCTGGTTGACGAAATCACCTCAGCCAGCAACGAGCAGAATGTCGGAGCCTCCCAGATCAACGGAGCTATTCAGCAGCTTGATCATGTGGTTCAGCAAAACGCTTCCGCATCCGAGGAAATGTCTTCGACCTCCGAGGAGTTGTCCGGCCAGGCTGCCAAGTTACAGCAGGTCATGTCTTTCTTCAAGACCGACTCCAATGCTGGATACAGCCATACGGTAGCTGCCGTGAGACAGCCTGTCGCGTCCCTTGGGACCAAGCCCGCCCCGACTCGTCCGGCACCAGGCGTAGCTCTAGATATGGCCAAAGATGATGGTGAGTTTGAGCGCTTCTAGCATTCAGAATACAACAGGAACAGGGCTGGGTATCCAATGGGTGCCCAGCCCTTTTTTATGATGTCATAAGCAACATTTTTTGCGCTCAATCATCCACATTCTATTTCTTTTGTGAACATTCTAACCCCCTTGCCAAAGCCGAGGGAGTATGGTTTCACTGAATACCATATGAAAACATACATTTTTCTGCCGCCGGTTTCCAAACCCACAGGCGGTGTCACGGTTCTCCGGCAGATTGCCGACATATTGCACCAGGACGGGCGCGAAGCTTTTCTCGTTGCACGCGACAAAACAGGCTGGCGCCCCGAAGGACTGGCCGATGCCGCCCCGATCATCGAATGGGAAGACCTGCACCTCACCCGCGAAGACCTCTGGCTCGTGCCCGAAGGATGGGTCAACGCGCTCATGCCCGGACTCCAAGCGCGTGCTACCACCATCAGCTACGTACAAAACTGGGCCTATCTCTTTTCCTCTCTGCCCGAAGGCGCAGACTGGCATAATCTGCCCGTAGAGTTCCTTTCTGTGTCCGATCCAGTCTCTTATTTCATCAAGGAAACCACATACAAAGACGCCCCTGTTCTGCGCCCCGGCATTGACCAGACCATTTTTTACCCCCCGACAGAGAAACGCGACGAGCCCATCACCATCTCCTACATGCCGCGCAAGAACAAAGCGCTGGCCCAGCAAATCCGATCCATCTATGAGCATGCCTGTGGTGGCAAGGACCTATGCGACATCATCTGGAAAGAGATCGACGGGCTGGACGCCCACGGCGTGGCCGATGCCATGCGCTCTTCCCATATTTTTCTCATGACGGGCTTCCCCGAGGGATGCCCCCTGCCTCCTCTGGAAGCCATGGCCTGCGGTTGTCTGCCTGTCGGATTCACCGGTTTTGGTGGGTGGGACTATATGCGCCAGATTCAGGACGAACCGCGCTTTACCCCCTGGTGGCCACTGCGCGAGGTGGAATGGACCGGCAACGGTTTTTGGTGTGCCGACGGCGACGTGCTCGACGCTGCCCGCTGCTTGCAGGATGCCGTCACCCTCATCAAGGAAGGCGGCTTATATCTTGACGCCGCCCTCATGGCCGGAGAAGATACCGCCGCCGCGTACTCCACGGAAGAGCAAAGGAAATCGGTCCTTGCCATGTGGGATGCGTTGTAAGCAGGTAGAAAATGGCCAAAAAGAAACCCCGTCAGGAACCTGAGTCCCTCGAACTGCCGCTCTGCGGTGTGGACTCTCACGCTCATATCGATCTCGACGACTTTGACGACGACCGCGAGGAACTCCTCGATCGCGCCAAGGCATGCGGTATCGCCCAGATCATCAACGTATTTCTCGGTCCGGACGCCTTTGAGCAACGCAAGTCGCTCTTTGACAATCACCCCGAGGTTTCCTTTCTGCTCGGCGTTCATCCCAACAACGCAGACCAGTTCAACGAGGACGTCCTCGCCCGGATGCATGACCATTTCAAGGCCACTCCCAGGCTCAAGGGTGTCGGCGAAATCGGACTCGACTACTACTGGGAGCGCGTGGACCATGACGTCCAGAAGAACGCTTTCATCCAGCAGCTTCATCTCGCCCGCGAGCTTGATTTGCCTGTCATCATCCATTCCCGTGACGCCAACGAGGATTGCATCGAGATTCTCGAAGCCGAAGGGTTCAAGGACTATCCGGTTCTCTGGCACTGTTTCGGTTCCGGCCTTGAATTCGCCGAACAGATCATCGCCAATGGTTGGCATATTTCCATCCCCGGCCCTGTAACTTTCAGGAAGACAGACGATCTTCAGGCCGCAGTCGCCCGCATCCCTTTTGATAAAATCCTCATCGAAACAGATTGCCCCTATCTCGCGCCCGAGCCATGGCGCGGCAAGCGAAACCATCCGGCCCTCGTGGCCTTCACCGCCCAACGCATCGCGCAAATCAAGGGCCGCTCTGCCGCCGATATCTGGCAAACAGCCGGGGATAACGCTCGCAGGTTCTTTGGGTTGGAAGGGTAACCCCAACTGCCTAATTGAATGTGGACCAACAAAAAGTGCGCTTGCCCGGCAAACCGGGCAAGCGCACTTTTTGTTGGTCATGGTAAATCCGAGCAGCCACAGCCTCGAAAAGGCGGCACTGACAAAGGACGTTGAAAACCCTGTCTAGCTGACTTTCCGTTGCCCGTACATCTCGGAAATTTCCGTCATGGCAACAATGGCCGCATCAATATGCGCTTCCGTGTTGAACGGTCCGACACCGAGTCGCACCGTACCGCCGATTTGATCGGTGCCAAGCTGCTTGTGAACGAACGGAGCACATTGAAGCCCGGTGCGGCAGGCGATGTTGTAATCGCCGTCAAGAATAGTGCCTACATTAACAGCCTCGAATCCGACAACATTGAAACTGACGACACCTATGTGGTGAGAAAGGTCATCCTGACAGTAGACCTGCACACTTTCGAGGGGACGCATGGCATCAACAAACCGCTTAACAAGCGCCATTTCTCGATGATGCACTTTACCCATATCCTTACAATGCAACCAACGGACACCCGCAAGAAGACCGGCAATCCCAACAAGATTAGGGGTGCCGTACTCAAGGCGGTAGGGATACTCGTGCAAGTGATGGAGTTGGACAGATTTGACGCCGGTGCCGCCTGCGCGGGTGTGACGGATCTCAACACCTTCACCCACATATAGACCGCCAATGCCGGTAGGACCGAGCAGCGACTTGTGGCCAGTGAAGGCGAGGACGTCGATGTTCATATCCTTGACGTTAATCGGAATCTTGCCCGCGGTCTGGGAGGCATCGACGATAAAAGTGACGCCTTTCTTGCGGCAGAGAGCGCCAATCTCGGCCACGGGCTGGACGGTGCCGAGGACATTGGAAGCGTGATTGACGATGACAAGCTTGGTATTGGGCTTGATAAAGGCTTCGATGTCCTCAGGACATACAAACCCATTGTTGTCGAACGGAACGTAGTCCACCTGGCCGTCCTGATATTTCTCAAAATGGTGGAGTGGACGAAGAACAGCGTTGTGCTCGACATTGGTAGTAACCACGTGATCGCCCGGCTCAAGAAGGCCATTAATGGCAATGTTGAGCGCCTCAGTGGAATTGAGAGAAAAAATAAGCCGCTGGGGGTCATCGCCACCGAACATGTCTGTCAGAGTTGCACGAGCGAGCTCAATGATGTTGCCAGTCTCGATGGACAGGTCACAACCGGACCGTCCGGGACTGACGCCGTTGGCACGATGGAACGAATCCATGAAATCGTAAACCTCTTCCGGCTTGGGAAATGAGGTGGCTCCGTTATCGAGATATATAAGATCGGTCATGTTGCTCATAGTACGCTCCTTCATTTGCCTTACGTGCTTGCGCTCAGGCATAATGCATTGTGTATTTAAGCTGAATACACAATGCATACACAAATGGCAAATTGACAGAAACCGACTGTGGCACAACAAAACAGCCCGCGCCGAGACTCGGCGCGGGCTGTGGAAAACCTACTGCGAGAGAAGAACTAACGCGTACCCATGATCTCGGCCACAGAATTTCGGATATGGCTGATGGTGCACTCGCGAACCACATCTTCATCCTTGGAGGCAATAGCGTCGATGAGTTCACGCGCTTCAGCGAAAAAAGAATCCGTGTCGATAACACGCGGGATGGAAAGCCAAAAACGGAGATAGTGACTCAGAATGCGCTCCAACATGGTCGCAAGCTGGGCATTGCGTGAAGCACGAAAGACCGTGTTATGGAACTTGGAGTCAAAGTCCACGATATCGCGGTTGGGACTGTTCTCGTCGAACTCGGCCATGCCAGCCTTGAGCTCATGGAGCCGCTCAAGCTCCTCAGGCGAAATGCGTTGCATGGCCCAAATGTTGGCTTGCACTTCAAGGACCATACGGATCTCGGTAATCTCGCGAATACGCTCCAGGCTGAGCGGCGTGACGATAAAATGAGAACCCTGCCGCACGATCCACTCCTCGGCCTGAAGAGTGATCAGTACCTCTTTGATAGGCGTGCGGCTGACGCCGAACTCCTCTGCTAGCTCCGACAAATTGAGGACAGACTCGGGCGTGAGTTCCAGATGGATGATTTTTGCTCTGAGAGCTTCGTAAATGGACTTGGAATCCACGAAAAACCTCTTTTGGGGCAATGGTTCAGGGGAAAAGGAGAAGCCTCCACCCCAAGCATGGATTCAACGTAGATTCATGGTCAGTTAGTGTCAAGGCATCTGCAACAGGGCGTAAAAACCTTCGGAGTGATTACCGTGCATGGTTTCGAAGACGGCCTCTTCAAAGATGATCGTCTTGAAATCAAAAAAGAGCGCTTGCATGTGGTTCTTGTCGTGATGACGCAACACACCGCCGTCCTCGACCTCAAAGGTACCGTAGATAGGATATTTATCCTGGCCTGCGGCGTATCGGTCCAGATTGCGCTTGTCGCGATTGATCAGAAAATCCGTCACATACAGATGCCCGCCGGGCTTGAGCACCCGCTTCAACTCGATGAGGGCCTCGGCCTGATGCTTGGTTTCAAGCATACAAGTAAAAACACCCAGCATAAGTGCTGCGTCAAAGGAGTTGTTTTCGTAAGGGAGCGGCCCGCCGGAATAGGCAGCAAGATCGAGCGCAGGATGGGCTGCCTTACCCCGCTCAATGAGCGGTTCGGAAAAATCGATGCCCACCAGATCGGTAAAGCCCGCTCCTTCCAGTTCAGCCAGAGTCCGGCCATATCCGCAGCCAAAATCGAGGATGCGTGCATCCCTGGCTACGTGCTCGACAAACAATTCCATCATGAACGGCGTGGTGAACTCCTTATGAGTGCACTTGTCCGTCCAGTATTTTCGTTGACCTTCTATGGTAAGCCTCCAGAATTATCTTAATTGACCCTACATATAGATTTTTTCTTCGCCTTTGCAAAGCCCATAGCCACACACAGAAATGTGGCTATGAAAACACGAACACAAAACTACAGGTTTAGACGGGCCTGATAAAGATTCCGCCCACGCTGTACCTTCATAAGAATTGTCTTCTGCATCCGATGCCGCAAAAACGAGTTCAGCAGATCAATGCCTGAGGCAAGGCGCCGATTGCCGATCTGATGAATGACATCGCCGGGTTGAAGGCCGAGCTTGGCAGCAGGACTGCCGGGAATGACGCCAGTCACCTCGGCACCGGTCCCCTTGGTACGATCCGCAAGCTCCAAGCCCCAGCGGGAACGAACCAGAGCCAACGCCTTGCCCTTATCCAGGGGCTGCGGCGTCATGATGACCTTACGGTCCTTGCCATTGCGTTGGACCAGCAGCTCCACTTTCTCGCTACGGGTCATGCCGAAGAGCCTGCCCATGTAGTCGTCCTTGCCCGCCACCTTGCGACCATTGAAACCAAGTACGATATCACCCGGCTTGAGGCCTGCCCTGGCAGCCGGGGTCAGGTCATACGTGTCAGCCACAAGCATGCCATCCAGGCTCTTGAGATTGAAATAACGCGCCGTGGCCTGATCAATATCCTGACCAAAAATACCAAGCCAAATGGGAGCCACATGGCCGCTATCGAGCAATTCGCGCACAACAAACGTGGCTTTGTTCACCGGGATGGCAAAGCCGATGCCCTCGGCGCGAGCATGGATGGCGGTGTTAATGCCGATGAGCTCACCGTTGATGTTGAGGAGCGGCCCACCGGAGTTGCCGGGGTTGATAGCTGCATCGGTCTGAATAAATGAGCCGAAGGAGCCGGTCCGAGTCTTCATGGGCCGATTCATTGCCGAAACAACACCGGTGGTCACAGTATGGGAATAGCCGAACGGGTTGCCAATGGCGATGACGGTTTCACCTATGTAGATGTCATCAGAGTCGCCAATGGTTACCTCGGGCAGATCCCGCGCCTTTTTCAGCTTGAGTACCGCTAGGTCAAAATCCGAATCCGAGCCAAGGAGTTCCGCCTGAAATTCACGACCGTCCATGAGGCGGACCACGATGGAATCGCCGCCAGCCACTACATGGGCATTGGTGATGACCAGTGCCTTCTTGCCGTTGACGATGACGCCCGACCCAAGGGACTGGGCCTGACGCTGCTGTTGTCCATAGAACTCACGAAAAAACTGATCGAAAAATGGGTCCCCAAACGGAGAACGCCCAGCCGTGGCCTGTTTGGTGACCGTAATATTCACAACCGCAGGCGACACGGCCTGCACCGCTTTGACCACAGGCGTACGCCGATGATCCGCGTGGACCGGAACAACCAGAGTAATGATCAGTGCCAGAGCCAGAAGAGCGGTGCGAATCGGCATTAGTTATTTCCTTGTGCCATAGCGTGAAGTCGAGCAATGCGTTCTTCAATGGGAGGATGGGTGGCAAAGAGCGAAGTCACGCCCTTGCCACTGAACGGCGACACAATGAAAATATTTTCCGTAGCAGGATTGCCCTGCATGGGGATCTGCTTGGATGCGGCATCAAGCTTACCCAGAGCCCCCGCCAGGAAAAGCGGGTTGCCGGAAAGCTTGGCACCCATATCGTCAGCCATGTACTCGCGAGAGCGGGAGATAGCCATCTGGATAAGTCCCGCCGCAATGGGGGCTAGAAATGCCATAGCCAGAGCCGCGATGGGGTTGGAGCCTTCATCATCGCCACGTCCAATGCCGAAGATGGCGGAAAACTGAAGGATGTTGGCAAGGAATACGATGGTACCAGCAATGACAGCGGCCACTGTGGAAACCAGAATATCGCGATTGATGATGTGACCCAACTCATGGGCGAGCACACCTTTGAGTTCGTCAGGGCTAAGGACGTTGACGATACCTCGCGTGACAGCCACCACTGCGTTCTCAGGGTTGCGGCCCGTTGCAAATGCATTGGGTGCATCCTGAGGGATGAGCACGATACGCGGTTTGGGAATACCCGCCTGTGCGGCCATTTCCTCCACCACTCGATGAATATGCGGCGCATCGCCCGGAGAAAGAGGCACAGCTTTGTACATCTTGAGGACGATCTTGTCGGAGTACCAATAGCTTCCCACATTCATGAGCATGGCAAAACCAAAGGCGAGCATGAGACCGCCGCGTCCACCAAACGCGCCACCTATAAGCATAAGGAGCCCGGTAAGCAGGGCGAGCAATAAAACTGTCTTGATCTGACTGGTCATTGTCAGTGATTCCTCCAAATTGGGTTTGATACCAATAAATAGGAATTCGAGGGGAGACGTCAAGGGAAGACATCAGAAGGAAGGAGAACTAATATTTAGCCTCGATGGCTGCAAAGGTGCCATCCTTGATCATCTCGTTAACCTTGACGCCAAAGTCGCGAGAAAGATTCTTGGACTTGGCGCCGTGCTCCTTGGAGAACATGAGGTAAAGCGGTTCACTTCCAACTTCGTGTATGAATTTGATCTGATCGAACTTACCCTGTTTTTCTGCAAGATACCGAAATACAGCCTTGTTACCCATCGCCGCATCAATACGTTCTTCAAGCAACATGCGCAAAAGCTGCTGCGATGATTGTCCCTCTTTTTTCTGAAAACCTTTCATGGAATCAAAGGGTTCACCGTACACATATTCTCGGACCACACCAAGCGTAATTGATCTGAGATCATCCAGGGAATTGACAATAAGATCGCTGTCGGACCGCACAATGACCATATTTGTTTCCATACCGAGCGGAGCTTCAGGAAAATAGGCAAACCGCATACGTTTTTCGCTCTTGAACCCTGAGGAGAGGGCCAGAATTTTGCCAGCCTTTAATTGAAAAAGAGCACGTTTCCACGGCCTCGGCTCAAAGTAAGGGGAGACCCCCATACGCTTGAACGCCTCGCGTATAATGTCCAGATTAATACCTTTTACTTCACCATCTTCCACATATTCATAGGGGGGATAGTCTTCAAAGACGATGGGCAGATGCACATCGTCGGCCCATGCCAAAGGCAAGACAAAAACACAGTGCGCCAAAACGCACAGGGTAAGTATAAACAGATGGGGCCGCATGGCGCGAACCTTACCCACGAGTGGGTGCAATTGTGACCTCCTCTTTTCAACTTCGTAACATAATGAAAAAACGCATTTATAATTTGCACCTAGCCTCAATTACCGATAACAATACTTGATATATCTCCATATTTCCAACGCGGGGGAACCGATGAAGACGTCTCATGATGAAAACGTTGTCTTGCTTAAAGATACCACTATCCCGGTGGTTGGCGAAGCAAAAATAAAAAATCCAATTCAATTCGGCCGTTTTGTGGATGAGGACGAAGCTGTTCTCGTCAATATATCCAAACGGAATGTCGATGGCACCGGCAGATCAAAAAAACGCCCGGAACATATTTATTTTGAACCGGCAGGGCCACGCGGCAAAGTATATTACGACACCAGCAAAACAAAGTGCGCGGTGGTAACCTGTGGTGGACTCTGTCCCGGTCTCAATGACGTGATCCGGGCAGTGGTCATGACCGCATACCACCAGTACAATGTGCCCTCTGTTCTCGGCATCCAGTACGGGCTGGCCGGGTTCATCCCGGAATACGGTTATGACGTTATCGAACTGACCCCGGAATATGTGAGCCGCATCCACGAGTTCGGCGGCACGGTCCTCGGCTCCTCACGCGGTCCTCAGGACCCGGAGGATATAGTGGACGCCCTGGAGCGGATGAACGTGTCCATTCTCTTCATGGTTGGCGGCGACGGGACCATGCGCGCTGCCTCGAAGGTTGTATCAGAAATAACCAAGCGCGGTCTGTCCATCTCCGTGGTCGGGCTACCCAAGACCATTGATAACGACATTAATTTTGCCTCGCCCTCTTTCGGTTTTGACACAGCAGTCGAAACCGCGACCATCGCCATCAAAGGCGCTCACATTGAGGCAACGGGCGTACCATGGGGCGTGGGACTGGTTAAGCTTATGGGACGCCATGCAGGGTACATTGCGGCTCAATCCGCTCTCTCCTGTCAGGAAGTAAATTTTGTTCTCGTCCCTGAATCTCCGTTCGATTTGGACGGCGAAAAAGGATTCCTCGCGGCCCTGGAAGAACGAGTTCGTCTAAGTGGCAACGCCGTGGTCGTAGTGGCAGAAGGCGCGGGGCAGGAGCACCTGGAAACCCTGAATGAAACCGACGCATCGGGCAATGTTCAACTCGGAGATTTCGCGCTGCTCCTCAAGTCGCGGATCATGGACCATCTCAAATCAAAAGGGCTGGATCCTACCCTGAAATACATTGACCCAAGTTACATTATCCGCTCTGTACCGGCTAATGCCAACGACCGCATCTACTGCTCATTCCTGGGAATCAATGCCGTTCATGCCGGGATGGCAGGACGCACAGGGCTGGTCATTTCCCGTTGGAACGGACGCTATGTCCATATCCCGATGGAGCAGGTCACCCGCGGCAAGAAACGGATCCACATCAACTCCAACTACTGGCGGGCAGTCTTGGAATCCACAGGGCAACCTATTTCCATGAAGAATCCACAGGTATAGTAATAGTAATAATTCTTGATTTGAAGCAGAGGCTGTGTAATACCTCGCAAAGTTGAACTTTTTGCAAAACATATGCATTAGTTTTTAAGTCAATATATCCGCAAGGGGGTTTGTATGGATGTATTAATGTTGTCACGGCTGCAATTCGCTGCAGCCACCATGTTCCATTTTATATTTGTCCCGCTAACGCTTGGGCTCTCCATCATGATCGCATGTATGGAAACTGCCTACGTTCGCACGGGCAATGAAGTTTGGCAGAAAATGGCCAAATTTTGGGGAAAAATATTTCTGGTGAACTTTGCCCTCGGCATCGTCACCGGTATCACCCTGGAGTTCCAGTTTGGTACCAACTGGTCCCGCTACTCAGCATACGTGGGTGATATTTTCGGTTCTCTGCTGGCTATCGAGGCCACAGCAGCCTTCTTCCTCGAATCCACATTCATCGGTGTCTGGCACTTCGGTTGGAAAAAGCTTTCCCCGAAAGCCCACGCCATCGTGGCCTGGCTGGTTGCCGGTGCATCCAACCTCTCCGCCATCTGGATTCTCATCGCCAACGGCTTCATGCAGGACCCCAAAGGGTTCGTCCTGCGAAATGGCCGCGCCGAGATGACCGACTTCATCGAAGTCATCACCAACAAATGGGCCTGGCTGGAATTCATCCACATGGTGCCCGCTGGGCTGTGCGTCGGCGCCTTCTTCGTGATGGGCGTGTCCGCATGGCATCTCGCCCGCAAGAGCGAAGTGGAATTCTTCCAGAGATCCTTCAACATGGCTACGATCTTCGCGATGATCTTCTCCGTTATTGTAGCTGTTGGAGGCCACACCCATGGTAACAACGTAGCCCTGAAGCAGCCCACCAAGCTGGCTGCCATGGAAGCGCACTGGGAAACTCAAAACAACGCACCCATGTACCTTCTGATTGTTCCGGGTGAAGACGGTAACCTCATCGAAACTCTGCCCATTCCCGGCGCTCTGAGCTTCCTTGCCTACAATGATTTCAATGCAGAGGTGAAGGGCCTCAACGACTTCCCCAAGGAAGACCGTCCGCCCGTTATCATCACCTTCCTCGCCTTCCGCACCATGGTCGGTATCGGTACCATCATGCCCATCATAGCCATGTTCGGCTGGGTCATGCGTAACAAGCTGGACAAGTTCCCGCTCTACCTGAAAATGCTGCCTTACTTCATTCCGCTCCCATACATCGCCGTTGAGGCTGGTTGGGTACTCGCAGAGGTCGGACGTCAGCCTTGGATCGTATACGGTCTCATGCGCACATCCGATGCGGTCTCCCCTATCTCCACGGGAGAAGTCGGTTTCTCGCTGGTGCTCATGACCTTACTCTACGCAATGCTCGGCGCATGCGGCATCTGGCTGATGATCAAGCTGGCCAAGAAGGGCCCCGAAGATAACACCCCCATCCAGGTCTAGCCTGAGATACCAAGAAAAGGAGATCTGACGATGGTTGATATTATGGAAATCGGTTCCTGGCATTATTATCTGGGAGCAATATGGTTCGTCCTTTGGGCAGTCCTCTGGGCTATCTACTTCATTCTGGACGGCTTTACTCTCGGTGTCGGCACCCTGCTGCCGATCCTGGCAAAAACAGAAGATGATAAACGCGCTATGCTCAACTCGACCGGCCCCTTCTGGGACGGTAACGAAGTATGGCTCATTTCCGCAGGTGGCGTGACCTTTGCCGCCTTCCCTTACGCTTATGCGCAGATGTTCAGCGGCCTTTACACCGCGCTCATGCTGCTCCTGTTCGCGCTCATCGTGCGCGGCGTTTCCTTCGAGTTCCGCTCCAAAGTGGAAAGTGAAACCTGGAAGAATATCTGGGACAAGGCGCACTTCTTCGGCTCCATGCTTCCTGCTATTCTCCTCGGTGTTGCATTCGGCAACATATTCCAGGGACTGCCCCTCAATGCTGAAGGTTTTAGTCAGGCCGGATTGTTCGGCCTCCTGAATCCCTACGGCCTGGCTGGCGGCGTTCTGTTCCTGACGATCTTCACCTTACATGGTGCGCTCTGGCTGACCATCCGCGCCACAGGTGATCTGCACGCTCGCGCCCTGTCCATGGCTACCAAGCTATGGCCTGTGGTCGTCATTCTGACCGTGCTGTTCCTGGCTTACTCCGCAGTGGCCACGAACCTGTTCTCCAACTACTTCCTGTACCCGTTCCTGTTCGCGATCCTGCTCCTGCCCGTAGCTGGACTGGTTCTCATGCGTACATACCTCGGCGCCAAGAAGTACTGGATGGCATGGGCCTCTTCCTGCCTCTACATTGCAGGCACCGCGTTGTTCGGTGTGGCTGGAATCTTCCCCGCCATCATTCCGTCCAGCCCGAACCCGGCTCATTCCCTCACGATCATGAACTCGGCATCCAGTGTCCTCACCTTGCAGATCATGCTGGGTGTGGCTCTGATCTTCGTCCCCATCGTCATCGGCTACCAATTCTGGGCTTACAAGACCTTTGCAACGCCCATAACCGAAGACGACATCCATTACTAAAGCGCGCTAAACGCCAACAAATCACCCCGGGCCACTTTCGCGGTCCGGGGCTTTTTTTGGCGTTGTAGAAAAGAACTATTCTGAGCTCCGGCGTTTCCTCGATATCCGAAACATACTGTCCATTGTACTTGTCCTTTTGGGCGACAAAATCTGTTTATAAGTCGGAGTCCTATGCCGCAAAACTATTTTCAACAGGCCAAAGAAATAAAGGACATTCCTGATGCACTTCTCTAACCAAATATGCTAGAGATTAATAACGTTATGATAGGCAACTTTCGAATTCACATCTTTCTATTCCTGAGTGCGGTATTATGCCTCACCGTGCTCCTGTGCCTAGCGTCAGCACCAGCCGTCCTTGCCAAAACGACTTCCACCGTTTCCAATTCGGTAATCCTGACTTCAGAAGAGAAAACGTACATACAAGCGAACAGACCGCTCATGACGTACGACCCTTCGTGGCCTCCCTTTGACTACCGAGACGGCAACGGAAAACATTCTGGAATTATTGCAGATATCCTACGCCTGATAACAAAAAAGACAGGCCTCCGCATTGCGCCTATCCACACCAATAGTTGGGCGGAAAGCATGGATCTGGTTAAACAAGGCCGATTCGACATTGTCTCCATGCTCAACCAAAGCGAAGAGCGGCTGGTCCATCTCAATTTCACCACACCGATCATGAATAGCCCGCTGGTCATCGTTGCCCGGTCCGCCAACAAAGACATCACTGACCTTCAGTCCATAACTGGCCCTGTTGCAGTGGTCGACAGCTACCAAACTGAACAGCGAGTATTACGATCAAAGCCCAACGCAACCCTGCTCAAAGCGGGGTCCACCGAAGAGACACTCAAAATGGTCAATGACGGCCAAGCCCAGGTAACCGTCCTGACCGAAGTGGAAGCCAAACATTTTATTCGGGAAAAGGGCTGGGATCAGTTAGAGATCACGGGCAGTACACCCTACTCCAACATCCTGTGCATTGGTGTACGCAAAGACGACAAGGTACTGCTGTCCATCCTACAAAAAGGGATAGATTCCATCACCATAAGTAAACATGAAAAGATCATGCACAAGTGGCTTGCGTACCACGACCACATTGATGACAATCCCCTTATCAATTGGAAAATTCTTGTCCTCGCCATCATCTCCCTTGCTGTCAGCATCATCGTGATCCGCAAGAGTGGGGCCATAGGCAAGAAATAACCCGCACTACGCCCCATTTCTTTTCGACCATCCACGCTCAGGCCATAGAGGCTCGCCTCACAAAATCTTGATGTACGAAACCAGTACATCCACTGTTTTGCCTTTGAGGTAATCAAAGGGCAGCATGGAATCCACGTACCCGTCAACGATGAACATGGACGAATACTTGATAGACTGGCGGACATAGGCCTCATCCACCACCACGGTGGCTGGTAAACCGAATCGGGTCCCTTTCACCTCACCGCCAAACACCCCTTTTAACGTCGGTCCATGAGCTGAAAAAGAACCATCAAGAGTATGGCAATCAAGACTCCCCAACTAAACCATGATTGAAAAGCCAGGATGATTAACGGCAGCCGGTGCTTGAATGCCGAGCGCAAGCGTGATGGTCGCCGTAGCGACCATCACGGCAAAAACACTCCCGACTAAACGATGCACGGTTAAAATCCACCGATCAACTGGGCCAACCCGGCAATCTGCGCTTCATCAAGCTTGCCTGTTACTCGTATCATGGTCTTCTTTTTCTTGCCGCCATAGGAGCCGTCCTTGTAGCCCATAAGCTTATCCTTAAGCTCATCTACAGACTGCCCCTTCAGCTCTATTCCCCCCGAAGCACCGGAGCTTTTTGCTCCATCCTTGCCGTGGCACTTGGCGCATTTCTTTGCGTAGAGTTTATCAACCGGCGCCCCGGCAATAGCAACGGTCAGGCCAAAAGAAAGGCAAACAGCCAGCGCGAGAACAAACTTCTTCACGATAAACCTCACAGTCTTTCAATTATTACTATTGTCGACACTATAAACACAGTATACCACTACATAGCTTTTTTTTCCAACCGCCACAGTGAAGCTTGGCAGGGGTGGACAGCATTTCCACTTCTTGGGCTAGATAAATCCAAAACAAGCTGAAAAGAATCATCGCCAAGACAGTATTGATATTATACTCATACTTCATACGTGGTGACTTGGAACGATAGGAAGCGCCTCTTCTTTCAACCCCAATAGTCACCCAAAGGTACGGAGAAGACATGGAACCAAAAGAATGGGAACAAAAGATGGAAGCCAAAGCCAATAAGTGGCTGACACGCTTTCTTGAGTTGACCAAGAGTCGCAAGCATACCAAGAAAAAGGCGTATGCGATCATTGCTAAAGAAGAGACTCGAGACAGGGGAGGAAGACGCCCCTCTGCCGCAGTGGTAGAACGGACCATCAAAAGTCTGTTGAAAAAGGATGCGGAATAATATCAATTTGAAAGATATGAAAGGGATAAAGGCTGCCGATCGGCTTCATAAGTAGTCTTTGGCCGGACGCCCCCTGAAAAAAAGCGCTATCCGTACGGATAGCGCTTTTTTTGAGAAGAACAGGAACTACTTCAACGAAACATACCGCTCGGCAATGATGTCGAAGTAGGAACGGGAAGAGACATCCGCCCAAGTTCCCCACTGCTTCTGAAACTTGTCAAAAGAAGCAGCAACTCTAGAGGCCAGCGGGGACTTGGCAGCCTCTTCGGCAACCACTTCACGAGCCAGGACACGCAAGTCGGCCAGAACCTTTTCTGGGAAGCGCTTGAGTTGCACATTGTGTTTGATGACAAGCTCTTCCAGGGCAGCGCCATTGCGAGCCTCGAATTCGCACAGGGATTTCATATTGGTCTCAGCTGCGGCAGTCTTCAGGATTGCCTGTAAATGTTTGGGCAAAGCCATGAACATGGTCTTGTTGAACATCACATCCAGGCAGGTTCCTGGCTCTTGCCATCCTGGGTAATAATAATGTTTGGCAGCCTGATAGAAACCCATGCGGAGGTCGTGCAAAGGGCCGACCCATTCGGTCGCGTCGAGAACACCACGCTCAAGGGAAGTAAAAATTTCACTGCCAGCCAGCAAAACAACAGTGCCGCCAGCTTTGGCAATAACCTTGCCACCCAGGCCGGGGATGCGCATTTTAAGGCCTACGAAATCATTGATGGAATTAATCTCGCGATTGAACCAACCGCCCATCTGGACACCCGTGTTACCCATGGGGCGACCTATGAGATTGAACTGACCGTAGACTTCATCCCACAGCTCGATGCCGCCACCGGAGTACAACCAGGCGTTCAAACCCTGAGCGTTCAGACCGAAAGGAACTGCAGAGAACCACTGACAAGCAGCGTCCTTGCCCGCCCAATAATAGGCAGAGCCTGAACCGCACTCGGCAGTGCCGGAGGAAACAGCATCGAAAACGCCGAGCCCCGAAGCCAACTCGTTTGCCGCATAGACCTGGATCCTGAACTGCCCATCAGACATTTCACTGACCCTCTTGGCGAAAGCCTCAACTCCGGTCTGTAAAATAGGGAGCTTGGGTGCCCAGGTGGTGACCATTTTCCAGTTGATGGCCTTCCTGACTTGAGCTGGAGCCACCCCCTGATTGACGGGCTTATCATCACCCGTACAACCAACGAGCAACGCAGTGCCACCGGCCAGACCGGCAATAGCGGCTTTGCTCAGAAAATCACGACGTTTCATCTATGCCTCCGTAGATAGACATTACATTGACCGTCTAAAGACCATTTCTGGAACTATCAAAAAGACTTGCATGAAATGACGCATAAATGCAAGCCAGCCTCGATTTTCTCTAGCATCTCAAGCTTTTTCGTCTCGTTCGTGGGCTCTCCCTTCCCTCCACTCTTGCGTCATTTTGTTTCATTTTGATTGACATGTCGACGCTGTTTTTGCACAATTTGTTTTATTCTAATAAACAGACTAAGCGAGATCATGAGAAATATACGTTGCAAACAAAACCGATCGTTGCCCGCATTCCGGGTCACGATCATAGGCCAGGTGTGTGCCAACGGCACTTCCCTGCCCTTGGCTGGTGAAGCCGTTCCGGCCGGATTCCCCTCGCCAGCTGAAGACTATCTAGAGCGTCCACTGGATCTCAACGAGTATGTAGCTCCACGCCCGGAGGCGACTTATTTCGTGCGCGTGTCCGGCGACTCCATGACAGGCGCAGGCATCCATCACGATGATATTCTGGTGGTGGATCGATCCCAGGAGCCAAAACCCGGTAACGTGGTCATCGCCTGTGTGGAGGGAGAATTCACGGTGAAGCGGCTGGTTCGCACCGAGGAAGGGCTCGACCTGGCTCCGGAAAACCCTGCCTATCAGCCCATTCCCCTGAACGCCGAAACCGACTTCTCCATCTGGGGCGTGGTACGCCACGTGGTCCACAAGTTATAACCATGCCACGATCCTATGCCCTCATCGACTGCAACAATTTCTACGCCTCCTGTGAGCGCGCTTTCCGGCCAGATCTACGGAATCGCCCGGTAGTAGTACTCTCCAATAACGACGGATGCGTCATCGCTCAATCCAATGAAGCCAAAGCAGCGGGTATCCGCAGAGGCGCTCCCTATTTCAAGTGCAAATCGCTGATCAAGCGTCATAATATCGAAATATTTTCATCCAACTACGCTCTATACGGCGACCTCTCAGCCCGAATCATGCGCGTGCTCACCCGGTTCTGTCCCAGTGTAGAGATCTATTCCATAGATGAAGCATTTGCCGACATCTCCGGTATGCCCGGCGGCCCCACCTCCTTTGCACGCCGTTTGCGCGCCACGGTGGAGCAGTGGACAGGCATTCCGGTATCGGTGGGCATTGGTCCCACCAAAACTCTGGCCAAGCTCGCCAATCGATTTGCCAAAAAACAACCTCGCTGCCGAGGCGTCTTCAACCTTGAGGACAGCCCTGAACCGGATAGAGTTCTCAAGTGGACGGCCATCGGCGATGTCTGGGGCATCGGCCCTCGTCACGCCAAGCGACTCTGCAAACAGGGCGTGACCAACGCCCTCGCCTTCCGCGCCCTCAAACGGGACTGGGTTCAAAAAAAAATGACGGTTACCGGGTTGCACACTCTTTTGGAGTTGCGCGGCCAGCCCTGCATCGGCTTTGCCGCCGGCCCAGTCGCAAAAAAGACCATTGTTTCGTCCCGCTCCTTTGGCCATCCCGTCACAAACCTCGACGATCTCCTTGAGGCCACGGCACAGTACATAACCCGCGCAACGGAGAAACTCCGCAGGCAAAAAGCCGTAACCTCGCACGTTCTGGTTTTTCTGCAGACCAACAAATTCAAGCTAGGGCACCCCCAGTATTCCAATGCCGACCCCATCCCGCTTGCAGTGGCCACAGCCCACACTCCGACCCTCATCAAGGCTGCCCAATCCGGCATCAAGCGCATCTACAAACCCGGATACTCCTTCAAGAAATGCGGAGTCATGCTCTCCGGCCTGGAGCCTGCCAACGGCCGATGGCTCAGCCTGTTGGACCTGCCGCCCGATGCGCATGGTCGCCACGCCCCACTCATGCGAATACTCGACCAGTGCAACACAAGATGGGGCCGCGACACGATCAAATACGCAGCCTCCGGCATACGCGGTTCCTGGCAGATGCGCCGCGATTTTTGCTCCCCACGCTACTCCACGGTATGGGAGGAACTCCTCACTGTGACGGCGGAGTAGCAAATCCTACACTTTTCATTCGGTCCATTTTGCATTACACCATGAACAAATCCAATCAGGAGTAACTCCATGCTTGATCTCAAGTTGATGCAAAAGAACCCGGACACAGTTCGGGACAGCCTCGAAAAACGCGGCTCCAAAATAGATGTTCAGGAATTCACGGACCTCGACGCCAAGCGCAAGGAACTCATTGCCGAAGTCGAGGCGCTCAAAGCCGAAAAGAACAAAGTCGGCCCGGAAATCGCCAAGCGCAAAAAAGCTGGCGAAGATGCCTCTGACCTGCTCAAAAAGATGGGCGAGGTTTCTTCACGCACAAAGGAGCTCGACCGTGAATTGGTCGAGGTTCAGGCCCAGCAAAAAGAGTGGATGATGTGCGTCCCCAACATCCCGCACGAGTCCGTTCCCTTGGGTGCGTCCGAAGAGGACAACCCGGTTCTGCGTAATTGGGGAGACAAGCCCGAGTTCGACTTTGAGCCCAAGGAACACTGGGAGCTGGGTACAGCTCTAGGTGGCCTGGACTTTGAGTGCGCTGCCAAGCTGACCGGTTCCCGTTTCGCCATCAGCTTCGGAGCCATCGCCCGCCTTGAGCGCGCCCTGTCCCAGTTCATGCTCGACCAGCAGACCGGCGAGCGCGGCTACACAGAAGTGGTTCCGCCCACCATAGTCAACAAGCAGACCATGACCGGCACAGGCCAGTTGCCTAAATTCGAGGAAGATCTTTTCAAGCTCACCGATGACCGCGAGTTTTACCTCATCCCCACCGCCGAAGTGCCGTTGACCAACGTCTACGCAGGTGAAGTCATCCCCGAGGAAAAACTCCCCATCAAGTTCTGCGCCCATACCCCCTGCTATCGATCCGAAGCAGGATCCTACGGCAAGGACACCAAGGGTCTTATCCGTCTGCACCAGTTCTACAAGGTAGAGATGGTCAACTTCGCGCACCCCGACAAATCATACGAAGCCCTCGAAGACATGACTCGCTCCGCCGAGTTGATCCTCGAAAAGCTCGGCATCGCCTACCGCACCATCGTGCTCTGCACCGGCGACATGGGTTTCGGCGCAACCAAGACCTACGACATCGAAGTATGGCTGCCCGGTCAGGACAAGTATCGCGAGATTTCCTCCTGCTCCAACTGCGGGGATTTCCAGGGACGTCGCGCGAACATCAAGTTCCAGCCCAAGGACTCCAAGAAAAAGCAGTTCGTCCACACACTCAACGGTTCCGGCCTCGCCGTGGGCCGCTGCCTCGTGGCCGTCATAGAAAACTACCAGCAGGCTGACGGTACCATCAAGGTTCCCGAAGCACTCAAGCCCTACATGGGCGGCATTGAAGTCATCGAAGCTCGATAGACCGCAAGCATATGAAATGGCAAAGGCCGGAGCTTTCAAGCTTCGGCCTTTTTTTATGCGTAGTCGAAGTGCAGCGTTATGAACTCCTCCGGTGACGCTTGCCTCCGAAGGCTCTTTCAACGAAGCCCTTCCGAAGGGCACCTAGCAGAGGGGGCGTCACCTTAGCCTCCCCCATTCTCACACAAAAAAAGGGCCGAAGCTCAAAGCTTCGGCCCTTGCATTCTCTCATCTTCTAACCGCTAGAACTGAACTTTCTTTGCGGCTTCAAGGGTCTTCGCAAAATCCTCATCGCTGTGAGCGAAGGAGGAAAAAGCGCACTCAAATCCGGCGGGTGCGAGATAAACACCGTTCTTGAGCATCTGCTGCCAGTAGGAGGCATAAGCATCGGAATCGCATTGACCGGACTCGATCATGTTAGTGACCGGCTTATCCGAGAAGTACATGGTGAAGGCGGAACCGATATGCACCAGATGCACGGGCTTGCCCTTGCCTGCGATAATGGAGGTCAGCTCCTCGGCAAAGGCCTTGGTGCGAGCCTCAAGGGCATCGTAATCGCTCTCCTGAAGACGTTTGAGTGTGGCGAGACCTGCGGCCATTGCGACCGGGTTACCGGACAGGGTGCCGGCCTGGAACACGCCGCCAACCGGGGCCATATGCTCCATGATCTCACGCTTGCCGCCATAACAGCCAACCGGGAAACCGCCGCCGATGATTTTGCCGAGGGTGGTGAGATCGGGCTTGATACCGAACCGTTCCTGAGCACCACCGGGGGCCACGCGGAAACCGGTGATGACCTCATCAAAAATCAGAACCGCGCCATACTCGGTACAGAGATCGCGGAGTCCTTGAAGGAAGCCGTCCTTGGGCAAAACAAGACCCATGTTTCCAGCTGCGGGCTCAACAATAATACAGGCGATCTCGTCGCCACTTTCTTCGAAATGCTTTTTGACACCGTCGAGGTCGTTGTACTGGGCGAGGAGTGTGTGCTTAACAACTTCCTCGGGTACACCGGGAGTACCGGGAGTGACACCGGCTGCGGAACCGGCTGCGGCCAGGAAAGCGTCAGCGTGACCGTGGTAGTTTCCAATGAACTTCACGAACTTGTTACGGCCGGTGTAACCACGAGCCAAACGCAGGGCAGACATGGTGGCTTCGGTGCCGGAGGAAACCATACGCATCATCTCCATGGACGGGATGATCTTGTTGATCTCTTCGGCCAGAGCTATTTCGCCGAAGCAGGGAGCTCCGTAGGAAGAGCCCTGATCAATGGCCTTATGCGCAGCCTCGGAAACAGCAGGGTCCTGATGGCCAAGAATCTGCGGCCCCCAGGAATAAACGTAATCGATGTACTGGCGGCCATCCACATCATAGAGATATGCGCCTTTGGCGTTCTCGATGAAAACGGGTTCGCTGTTGACGTAACGACAAGCGCGCAGCGGAGAATTAACGCCACCGGGCATCAGGGTCTTCGCTTTTTCGTAAAGTGATTTGGAATCCATATTTTTTCTCCTGAATGCTGTTCAAAAAGGTGCGAGTGCAAGGCGGCAAAGAAAAATGAACCGGAGGCGTAGTAGCGCTACGTTGTGGATTCGTTTTCCTTTGACAACGCAGCAATCATGCCTTTCCCCACAGCCTTCCTTATTTGAAATAGACCATGGAGGTCTTCTTGAGTTCTTTCAAAGACTTGAGCACGCAATTGTCATCGATACCCGTGACCTCCTCCAACTCGGCAACCACTTCATTGGCGTGGCCGGGGCGCTCGCCATGGATCATGGTATAAAAGTTATAGGTCCACTCAGGGTAGGTGCGACGGATATAGCAATGAGAAATTTCAGGGCGGGCCGTGAAGATTTCACCCACTTCATCACCACGCTCTTCGGGCACACGCCAAGCCACCATGGCGTTGTGGCCGTAGCCCGCCTTCTGGTGACGCAGGGTCGCTCCAAAGCGCCGGATGATCTTGCGTTGTTTCAAGTCCACCAACAGGTCGAGGACCTCTTGCTCGGTACATCCCACCTTTTCGGCGATGGTCTTGAACGGTTGCTCGGTATCGGGCAGGTCAGAGCCTGCCAGGGCCAGAATTTTTTCTTCGGTCTCGGTAAATTGGATAGCCATGGGTGTGGTGTATACTCCCCTGCGGCACGGGATGCAACTACGACGGCAAGGAAAAACCCCGCATCCAGGAAATGGATACGGGGTTTTGAAGTTTCGTTTGTCCAGAGAGACTAGAATCGCTCAAAATCATCGCCATCATCCATGACAAGAGACACTCCGCCCGACAAGGCAGCCGGAGCGACTGGCCTGACAACTGGCGAAGTCTGCCCCTGAGGAAGAGCTGCTGAAGTCCTTCCAACTGAAAGCCCCATACTTCTTTGACGAACCTCTTCACTCATCTGGAAATAGCCCACGCTCTCTGTGAGTTGAGCAGCCTGACCGGAAAGCTCTTCGGACGTGGAGGCCATCTCTTCCGAGGCCGTGGCATTGGCCTGGATCACTTGGTCGAGTTGGGAAACGGATCTGGAGACCTGATCCGCGTTGGCAGAAAGCTCATTGTTGGCCTCCGCTATCTCCTGAATCATGTCTGAAGTCTTTTTGATCTCCGGGACCATTTCAGCCAACAATTTACCTGCCCGCCCGGCCACGTCCACACTGGAAATCGACAGCGCGCCAATCTCCTGGGCGGCAGTACCAGAACGCTCAGCCAACTTGCGAACCTCGGCAGCAACAACGGCAAAGCCCTTGCCGTGCTCACCTGCACGAGCAGCTTCAATGGCGGCGTTGAGTGCCAACAAATTAGTCTGGCGCGCTATTTCTTCGACAATCGCGATTTTGTCCGCAATCTGGTTCATGGCTACCACGGTCTTCTCAACAGCCTGTCCACCCTCTTCCCCTTTGGCAGCAGTGGAGTTGGCAATCAAGTCTGTTTCACGGGCATTCTCAGCCGTGGCTTTAATAGAATCCGCCATTTCCGAGATGGATGCACTGACCTCTTCCACGGCCGCCGCCTGATGGGACGCCCCTTGAGAGATGGTATTGGACATGCTGGAAAGCTCCTGGCTGCCAGTGGAGACATTGGATGCTCCAGTCTGGATGCTCATGGCCACTTCCCTGAGTTTGTCACGCATAAACACAAGTCGCTCGGCAAGGCGTCCGGTTTCATCTTTGGTGTAAACGTGCAGGGACGGGTTCAAATCACCGCCAGCCAGAGTGTCCGCGAAGGACACACCCTTGAGCAGAGTTCCTATCACGCTACGGGTGGTGAAGAAAAAGAACGGCCCAAGAACAGCCAAAGAAAGAAGGAAAACAATAAGAGATGTCCAGAAGGTGTCCTCAAGACCGCGGGCAAGCTGTGTGCCTGCTGCATCAACAGACTGTTGGCTGGCCGACATAATGTGGTCCAGGCCCGATGCAATGGCGTTCCCGTCTGCAGTCAATTTTCCGGCAAAACGGCTAAAGCTTTGCTCCACCTGAACAGACTCGGCAGCCCCTTTCTCAATAAGAGCCTTGAGATCGACTGTGACAGCCTCCAAAAAGACGGGCAGAGATTCCTCTACGCCGACCAGATCTTCTGTCTCGTCTGCGGTTTCGACAATCTCCTCCAACTCGGACAGAAGATCTTCCTGCAAACCAGCTTCATCGCTGAGTTTGGTAAGGCGCCCCTCGCTAATAGTGCCGGAAGCCCGGTCTGTAATAGCGTCCTTGGCAGTAAGAAGCACTTTATTCAGGGACAGCTGAAATTCCATGCTCAGAGCAAGGCCGTCCATCGCCTCGCGCTTGGTAAAGAGATCGTCCAGATCGAGCATGGTGTGTTCAAGCTCTTCGCCCGTCTTATCGATATCAGTACGCATAACGATAAACGACGCATCAATCTCTTTGGACCGCCTCGCGCTCTCTTCCACCAATCCCTTGAGGTCCACCCGTGCCGCGCTCGTAAAGGCGTTTATGGCTGAAGCAACCTTGTCCACTTCGGCTCTAGCCCGAGGGGTGTCCGCTCCGGCCCTGAGGTTGCTGACATTATCGGTCAAAAAGCGCGCATTTCGCTCAATATTACCCATGACAGCAGGCGCGATGGTGCCCGTATCCTTTTCAGCAATACTCTGGGATACGGCCTGCAAAAGCTCTGTCTGGGCCAATTTCATATCTTTGGCCAAATTGAGCTGCGCACTCCTTTCGGTCAAAAACCCTGTCTCTTCTTCCACCTTCTGATTGCCCCAGAGGACCACGCCACCCAAGATGAACAACGCAGCTAATATCCCCATTCCGAGACCAAGAAATTTAAATTTGAGCGATAAATTCATTGCCGTTCCTTGCAAGTGTTAACTACTAGTACAAAGCAAGCTACTCATGTTTTAAATGCAAAACAACTGGATTATAGCAGTTTACCCACATCAAGCCTGATTCAGACAGGCCTTTTACTTGATTCCTGACAAGCCGATACGTAAGGTCATGCATAATACGTACGTAAGGAGTTTTTAATGAAGATAGCAGTCCTCGGCGGCGGAGCATGGGGAACCGCCCTGGCCCACATGCTGGCCAAAAGCGGCGCAGAAACCATACTTTGGGCACGCAACAAGCAGGTAGTAGCCGACATCCGTGACAAGCGGGAGAACACTCTCTACCTGCCTGGCGTACAGCTTTCGTCTGCACTTCGAGCCGAATCCGACCCAGCTATCGCTTTTGCTGGGGCGGATTACTATCTCATTGCCATACCCAGTCAAAGCATCCGCGCCACCCTCAGTAAATACAAAGATTTATTACCTGATGAGCCAGTGACTATCTGCGCCTCCAAGGGCATCGAACTGGATAGCCTCAAGCCCATGAGCAAGGTGGTGGCCGAAGCACTGGAAGGCAAACGGCCGCGCTACGCCATGCTCTCCGGCCCCTCTTTTGCAGACGAAGTCTGCCGAGAGTTACCCACCACAGTCTCCCTCGGCTGCGAAGACCACGAACTTGGCCGGGAATTGCAGGAAGTGCTTTCAACCTCCGCCTTCCGTGTCTACTTCACCCCGGACTTCCGTGGTGTGGAGTTAGGTGGCGCAGTCAAAAACGTTATCGCCATCGGCGCGGGCATGGCTGACGGGCTGAACTTCGGCCACGATGCACGAGCCGCCATCATCACTCGGGGGCTGGCTGAAATCAGCCGCCTCGGCATGGCCATGGGCGGTCAGCAACGAACCTTTATGGGATTGTCCGGCATGGGTGACCTGGTACTCACCTGCACCGGCGACCTTTCTCGAAATCGGCAGGTAGGCCTCAAGCTGGGCAAAGGACAGAAGCTGGCCGAGATCATCAGCGAAATGAATGCCGTGGCCGAAGGGGTCAAGACCACCAAAGCTCTGCATGAGTTGGCAAAAAAACTTAATGTCGTGTTGCCCATTACCGCTCAGGTGTATAGTATCCTATATGAAGACAAAGACCCGACAGAGGCGGTGCAGGACCTCCTTCGCCGAGATTTGACAGACGAGTAACCAAGGAGTCACCATGCGCCGCACTATTTTCTTCCTCGCACTCATGCTCGCCGCCCTTCTCCTGAGCGCATGTGCACGACCGTGGAGCCACCCGGATTATACCAGTTCCAAGCAGATAAAATACAACTACGATAAAGATTCCACGGAATGTACGGTCATGATCCGCGACAAAACATCGGAGGACAAGAGAGCCCAAAACAAGGCTTTCGAAATGTGCATGGAAAGCAAAGGGTGGACCCTGAAAGAAGGCACCAGCCTGTTCCGCGACTAGTCCGCACAAACCATGTGAGTAAACCATGGATGATCGCCCGATTCTCGTACTCGGCTCCACTGGCTATGTAGGTGGACGACTGGTCCCGCTTCTTTTGGAGCGCGGCCACAAAGTCCGTGCGGCCGGACGCAGCGTGGATAAGATCCTGTCTCGTCCGTGGGGAAACAACCCCAATGTTGAGGCGGTTCAGGCGGACATGCACGACGCCGACTCTCTCACAAAAGCTGCCCACGGCTGCCGCGCGGCCTTCTACCTCGTCCACTCCATGAGCCGTCCCAACCGGGACTTCGCGGCTCAGGAACGAGACGCTGCCTACAACATGATTCAAGCCGCAACCATCACCGGACTGGAGCGGATCATTTATCTCGGCGGGCTGGGCGAGGACCTCGACGATCAGCCACTTTCCAAGCATCTCCTCTCCCGTGCCGAAGTAGGCCGTATTCTTTCTCTTGGCCCTGCCAAAGTGACCACCCTGCGCGCGGCACAGATCATCGGTTCCGGTTCATCCTCCTTTGAGATGATCCGGTATCTCGCAGACCGGCTCCCCGTCATGCTCGCACCCAAGTGGGTACGCACCAAGACCCAGCCCATCTCCATCCGCAATGTGCTCAGCTATCTGGCCGGGTGCCTTGAAAACCCGAAGACCGCCGGACTGACCCTCGACATAGGGGGACCAGATGTTCTCACCTACACCGAACTGTTCGAGCTGTACGCCGAGGTAGCGGACCTGCCAAAACGGCACGTCATCGCTCTCCCGTTTCTCTCGCCCCGGCTATCCGCTTTCTGGGTTTCCTTAATCACGCCAGTGCCCATGACTCTGGTGCGCTCCCTCATTGACGGATTGCGCAACGAGGTCACCTGTCGCTCCCACGACATCCGCGAACTACTACCGCAGGAACTTCTTTCCTGCAGGGAAGCGATCCGTCGTGCACTGGAAAAGACTGAACACCAGAAGGTCGAAACGTGTCTTTTCGATGTGGGCAGCGCGTGTATGCCGGAATGGGCCGGAGCCAATGATCCCGGATATGCCGGTGGCACCCGGTACGAAATGGGCTACACAGCACGGCTGCAAGGTGACCCAGCCAAGGTTTGGGAAACAGTCAAACGTATCGGCGGCGAACAAGGGTGGTATTATGGCGATCCCCTCTGGCGGTTGCGAGGGTTTATCGATAGGATGCTGGCCGGACCGGGCATGGCTCGCGGACGCCCCAAAGGCGACAATTCCCACGTAGGCGATGCTCTCGATTTCTGGAGAATCATTGCCTCGGATAAAGGACGACGACTTTTGCTCAAGGCCGAGATGCGGCTTCCAGGTGAGGCGCTTCTGGAGTTCAAGCTGAACACCCAGTGGGAGAATGCCGTGGATGTGTCCATGACCGCCAAGTTCCTGCCGCGTGGTTTGGCAGGCATCCTCTACTGGTGGGCCATGTACCCCTTCCATGTGGTGTTGTTCACCAACATGATCGAGAATATTTCCAAGCAGGCCGGTACACATGTGTATGACGGGCCTCGGCGAATTCGATGAATGAAAAGAATGTAAAGTATGTGCGACTGGCTCGTGCAATCTTAATCCGCCGACAAGCGATTTCAATTTCTGATCTCAACCAGCAGATATTTACACAAACATAATGACCAAACAGCTCCGAACAGGCAGAACCACTGGCTCTTGCGCCGCCGCCGCCGCCATGGCTGGCGTCCTATTTCTGCTCTCAAACGAAACTCCCGCCACGGTAGACGTCCCACTCCCTCCCGGCGGCACATTGACCGTACCCATCGATCGATACGAACCGACTGACATAGGTGTTCGCGTCACCGTCATCAAGGACGGCGGAGACGACCCAGACGCCACCCACGGACACGACATTCAAGCTGTGGTTTCCATCGACCACACCGATCCCGGCCCGCTTGAAATAAAACTCGACGGAGGACGCGGCGTAGGACGTGTCACATTGCCAGGCCTGCCCGTGCAGGTAGGTGAAGCAGCCATCAACCCGGAACCGCGTAAACAGATCAAGAGGGGAGCTCTGCTGGCCGCAACAGGCATGGACTCCGGCTCCATCTCAGTCATCATTGAAGTCCCAACAGGCGGAACCATTGCCAAGGCTACAATGAATCCTCGCCTCGGCATCATCGGCGGCATATCCATTTTAGGTACGCAAGGCATCGTCAAACCGTATTCCCACGACTCATGGAAGGCGACCGTAGAAGAAGGGCTGGACGTTGCCAAAGCGCAAGATCTCGACCGCGCCGTTTTCACCACAGGCCGAAGGTCTGAGCGACTGTATCTTGAAACCCACCCCGACACGTCCGAGCAAGCATTGGTTCAGGCCGCCGACTTTTTCGAATTCTCCATGCAGGCTGCAGCAAAACGCGGCTTCAAGCACGTGTCCTGGTCCCTCTTTTTCGGTAAGCTCGTCAAACAGGCACAAGGACTTCCCTACACCCACGCCCGGACGCATCCGGTAGACTTCACCATGCTCGCAAACAGATGTGCCCAAGCGGGCTGCGACAAGCAATTTCAAGCGGAGATTCTCGGTGCCAACACAGCCCGGCAAGTACTTGAACTGCTCAAGGAAGACCCGGCTCGACCTGCGCTATTGAAACTACTCGTGACCGAAGCAAAAAACGCCGCCGAAGCATTCTCCGGGGGCTTGTGTGAAGTCGATTACGCGGTATTTGATTTTGACAACACACGGCTTTGGTAAAAAATCAGACAAAAAAACGGCCCGTTCACTTTCTGAACGGGCCGTTTTTATTTCAACAACTTATTTGTCTGCCTGAAAGGCCTCCCAATCAGCCAGAAACGCTGCCAACCCTTTGTCAGTCAGCGGGTGCTGCATGAGCTGCATGATGGTGGAGTAAGGCAAGGTGACGACATCTGCACCGATAAGACCCGATTCGAGGACGTGCAGGGGATGCCGTACAGAGGCCACAAGGATCTTAGTCTTGAAATCGTAATTATCGAACATGGTGCGCATCTGATCCACGCCTTCCATACCACTCTGAGAAAGGCCATCCAGTCGCCCGACAAACGGGGAGACGTAGGTAGCGCCGAGCTTGGCAGCCAGCAATGCCTGTGTAGGAGAAAAAACTAGCGTCACGTTTGTTTTTATTCCACGTTCGCTAAGCTCCTTGAGAGCCTTCAGCCCTTCGGCAATCATGGGAATCTTGACTACGACATTATCGCCAAAGGAAACAAGATCCTTGGCTTCCTTGATCATCTCCTCGCGGGTGGTGCCGATGACTTCCAGAGAGACCGGGCCATCCACCATCTCCACGATGAGGGCAGCCTGTTCGCGCCAATCACCGCCTTCACGGGACATGAGGGTCGGGTTGGTGGTTACGCCATCAAGCAAGCCAAGTTCCTTGACTTCGCGAATCTGGTCAAGGTTGGCCGTATCGAGAAAGAATTCCATGTGTCCTCCTGTATTGAGTCGGGCGATCTGCCGAATGTTCTTTCGTAGACGGATATCACAAAAGTATCGTTGAGGAAACTCACAGCTCCGTCGGGAATGGTTCGCATTCTGCTTCCCCCCCGAAGCCGAATGGTTTACATTGCCTCCCATGTCGAATCTTGAACCTGTTCACGTCCTTGGGCTGGCCCCCGGCGCCCTGACTTTGCCGCTGACTGGCGATGCCATTCTCTCCGATGCCGACCTGGTTGTAGGCGGAAAGAGGCTTCTGACCGCCTGCCCGACTACTGGTGTGGAAACCCTGGCCATTGCCGGTCCACTTCAGCCCATTCTCGACACCATCCGCAAAACCGCGGAGAGTGGCAAAAAAGTGGTGGTCCTGGCTGATGGAGACCCCCTCTTTTTCGGCTTTGGCAAACGGCTCGGTGAGGAATTCGGCCGCGAAAACCTGATAGTGGAACCCAACATCTCCACCATGCAGGTCGCCGCTGCCCGCCTCGGACTGCCATGGCAGGCAATGGATTTCGTCTCTCTGCATGGACGCAATGATTTTTCCCCGCTTTACGCAGCCCTTGTGCGTGCTGACCTCATTGCAGTCTTTACCGATGCCGAAAACACTCCGACTGAAGTCGCTCGTGCCCTGCTGGAACGCGGAGCCGACTGCTTTTCCATGACGGTTCTCGAAGACCTCGGCACCCCGGACGAAAAAATTCGCCCACTCTCTCTGCCCGAGACATGGGGTATGGATTTCGCGCCCCTCAACCTCGTCATTCTGGAACGCCAATATCCGCCCGAGATCGAATTGACGCTCGGCATCCCCGATCATTTTTATCTGCACCAGAAGAATCTCATCACCAAGCTGCCCGTGCGAGCAACTGGATTGGCTCATCTCAACGTTGAGCCGCACTCCACGGTCTGGGACCTTGGCGCAGGTTCAGGCTCGGTTTCCATCGAGGCCTCCCATCTCGCCCGCCGAGGACGAGTCTTTGCCGTGGAACGTCACAAGACCCGCGCTGCCATGATTCGTGAGAACATTCGGCGCACCGGAGCCTGGCTGGTGGATACCGTTTTGGGATCCACACCGGAGTGCCTACATGACCTTCCCGACCCCGACCGCATTTTCATCGGCGGCGGTTTGGGTGGCACATCCAACGAAGAAACAAGCCTGCTACAGGTAGCATGCGAACGCCTCAAACCACGAGGCCGCATGGTGATTCACACCATTCTGCTCGACTCCCTGCACGCCGCCAAAGCGCATTTCCAAAAGCTCGGCTGGCATTTCGGTGTCACTCAGTTGCAGGCTTCGGCATCGGACTTTCTCGCCGGAGATTTACGCTTCAAAGCGCAGAACCCCGTATTCATTTTGTGGGCTGAGAAGCCGTAGGTAGACATGTCCACTTCGATTGCCATATTCACCCTCACAAAACAGGGATTGCAGCTTGCTCAAAAGCTGGCCGCGGGCTTGGACGGAAGAGCTACGCTTTTCGCCACCCTCCGCCATGCAGAAGGCACGGATGCAACCCCGTTCGATTCGTTGGCTGATTGTGTGAGCACGCATTTCACCCGCTTTGACGGGCATATTTTCATCGCCGCCGCAGGCATCGTCATCCGCACCATCGGTCCGCTTATGCAGGACAAGACAACGGACCCGGCCGTGGTCTGCCTGGATCAACAAGGACGATTCGCTGTCTCACTCCTGTCCGGCCATCTCGGTGGCGGCAACGCACTGGCCGAACAGTGCGCCACCATTCTCGGCGGGCAGGCTGTTATCACCACGGCCACGGATTCAGCGGGCGTACCGTCCATGGATATGCTGGCCGCAGAAAACGGCATGACCATCGGTAACATCGATCGGGTGAAAGTGGTCAACGGTGCGCTTCTGGACAAACGGACAGTGCAGATTTTCGACCAAGACAATCTCCTTGGCTTACAAAGCGATACCCGGTTCATCGACGTCACGAGCAAAAATGAATGGTCCATGGGAGCTCCTGGCGTCTGGGTATCATACAAAGACGACTGCCCTGATGCAGACGCCCTCTGGCTGTACCCGCGAGTTCTCATGCTCGGCGTAGGTTGTCGGCGCGGCGTTCCGGGAGACGAAATTTTCAACCACATTCGCAATGTATTCGATGCTGCTGGTTTTTCACTGGACGCCATCGGCGGACTTGCCAGCGTAGACCTCAAAGCGGACGAGGCCGGACTGCTCGAAACAGCGGCCAACCTCGGCGTGGAACCGACTTTTTATGACAAACAGCGGCTCGATTCCGTGGAAGCACCGAATCCCTCGGGCGCGGTCATGCGCCGTGTGGGAGTTCAGTCCGTGGCCGAAGCCTCGGCCCTCCTGCTCTCGGACAGAGGCGAGCTGCTCGTGGAAAAGACAAAAACAAAGACCGTCACGCTGGCCATAGCCCGTAGACGAAAAAGGACATAATCATGCTGACAGCCGTAAGCCTCGGCCCTGGCGACGCTTCCCTGCTCACCCCGGCAGCCCTTGAGGCAATTCAAACCGCCGATGTGGTAGCCGGATATAAAGGATATATAGAGTTGGTGCCGACTTATTTGCTCAAAGGCAAAGAAGTAGTTTCCACCGGAATGATGGGCGAAGTGGATCGTGCCAAGGCCGCCATCGACCTCGCTCAGTCTGGCAAAAAGACCGTCATGGTGTGCAGCGGCGACGCAGGCATTTACGCCATGGCCGGACTGCTGCTGGAAATTCTTGAAGCCGAAGGCTTGCTCAACAAAGTGGAATTCAAGGTCGTGCCTGGCGTGGCTGCCTTCAACTCCGCTGCCGCCCTTCTGGGCGCGCCCCTCATGCATGACTTCGCGTCCATCTCCCTGTCCGATCTCCTCACCCCGTGGGAGACCATCGAAAAAAGGCTCAAGCTGGCAGCCGAAGCGGATTTCGTCATCGCCATCTACAACCCCCGCTCCAAGAAACGGAGCGACCATCTGAAAAAGGCACTCTCCCTCATCGGTGAACACCGTGACGGCTCAACGCCCGTGGGCATTGTTGGCCGCGCCTATCGCGAAGGCCAGGACGTACGCGTTGTTACGCTCGACAGTGTAGACGTGGAAACCGTGGACATGCAGACTGTGCTCATCGTCGGCAACTCCGCTACACGCAAAGCGGGTGAAAGAATGCTGACCCCACGCGGCTACCACAAAAAATACGACATCTCGCGCTAAGTAGTCGACACAATAAAACCCCGCTTCCATACAGAAAGCGGGGCTTTTTTTTGTCTTTTGAAGAGGACTAAGCAAACTTCTTTCGCACACCGAGCAGGCCAAGCAGCCCCACACCGATGAGCAAAAAGGTAGAAGGTTCCGGGGTCGGAACGGGAGTCTGGTCCGGAGTAATGGCCATCAGCTTGGCTGTGAAGTCGTAGCTGCCACTTCGCGGGTCGCGGGAATAAGGATTGTTATAGGTAAGCTCTTCGTTAGCTTCGCCCTCAAAGACATCTCCCACGTGCAGAAGGCCCCATATGTCGTCATACTCAACAGAGGCACGGTACTCTCTATAATATTTTTTTCGCAACGTTATGTACTGACTGCCGTAAAGTTCTTCGCCATCCCTGAACCATTCATTGGTGGAGAATTCAAGTGAATATTCATCAAGCCAGAGGCCATATGCTAAAACACTGCTGGAATCCAACCAGACCATACCAAAAGGAGATTCTGGCACCATTGATGGGCCGGAAGCCAGCCCCGTCAAGACGTCCGGCATAGGCATGGCGAGACCCAAATAGGAATTGTGAGTACTAATTCTATCGCTCCATTCAAATGATCCCTTCCTCCCCTGAGAAAGATCAGATTCATTGGGTAAATAAAATGAATATGATTCAACATCCGAATTTGCTTGGTAGGTTAGCTCCCAGGTAAGCGTCGTTCCAGCCTGGGCCGAGGATACAGTAACGAATGTCAACAGCAGTGCGAGCAGCAATTGTCTCATAGCGATTCTCCGGAGTATAGATTTCAACGGAGGCATAAATGCACATTTCGCGCCATAGGCCAAACATCTGTTTTATCGGCACTTGTTCATTCAACTGCCCCAATTTTTTGTAAAATAATCCGACACCTTGTCAGCATTTATTACAAAATGACGTGACCAGATAATCGGATATATTTAATAAGTGCCTGCCAAAAAAGGGATGAGAATAGATGAAAAAGGAATACCCCCTCAGGCATTTTACAAGGGGGCACCTTGTGCCTGATTGCACAATCAGTCCGTTTTATTGCAAAACGCCCTTGCCTTGCGCATGCTTTTTCAGGTAAAAGCAAGCGTCTACGATGCTATACCCCGCTTGACAGGGTTGGGATACTTATTTATCTCGCATAAGTAGAGAGTGTGACTGTATATTGTTTTGCAACAGGAGGAAGAAGGTAAAATGAAAAAATCTCTGATGATCAGCCTGATGGTTGCTGCTCTGGTGTGCGCGTTCGCTCTGCCGTCCGTTATCGCAGGCAACACCCCCGCCCCCGAGATGGTTCTGAAGGCTCCCGCTGGCGCCAAGATGACCAAAACCCCGGTGGCTTTCCCGCACAAGAAGCACGAAGATGCAGGTCTTGACTGTTTGACCTGTCACCACAAGGCTGCTTCCAAGGACGCTATCGCCGGCTGTGCCGTTGAAGGCTGCCACACCAACACCGACAAGAAAGCCAAGAAAGACCCCAAGGGTTTCTACGCAGCTTTCCACAGCAAGAAGTCTGACGCTTCCTGCCTCGGTTGCCACAAGAAGCTTAAGAAAGAAGGCAAGAAGGTCCCCGTGGCCTGTAAGGATTGCCACCCGAAGAAGAAGTAACTCTCTCTGGGTAATTCAAGGGGGGGCTGAGCATCAGCTCCCCCTTTTTTTCTAACCTTCTCTCAACGGAGGTATCCATGACCCCGACCCCACCGCCTCCCTCTAAAGACGACACTGTTGAAGTGAGCGAAATGCTCGGTGAAACAGAATCCGCAACCGAGGGGATCAACCTCGATGATGTTGATTCTGATTTCGAACAGGAACTTGAGGATCTCTTTTCCGATGATCTTGAAGAGGAAGATGCTGCTGCCGAAGAGGCAGAGGGCAACGAGCCTATCATGCTCGATGACCTGGCCGAAGAAATGGAAGCCCCCGTGTTCGACGACGATGATGACGTGGATGAAGCTGCCCTTGAAGCCATTGTTCAGCCCTCGGGCGATGACGACGGCTTGATCTTGTTGGACGACGTCGTGGAAGAAATCCCCGAAGATTCTCCCGTAGGCTCTGCCGAAGATCTCTCCGCCCTGGTGGAAGACATAGCTGAAGAAGCTCCTGCTGATGTTCCCGACCTCGAAACCGGAGATGACGCAGAAGAACTCATCATGCTTGATGATCTGGCTGAGGATGACGAAGAGCTCGCCGATCTCGACGCCCTTCTTGAGGAGGCGAACGAAGACACCGCCCCCTCTATTGTCCCCCTCGAAACAGAAGACGATGACGACGACGTTTTGCTTCTGGAAGACGTGGTCATGGAAGAGATTGTCGACGAAGAGGAGAGTGAAGAGATTCTCCTGGAAGAAGTAGCAGACGAAGCTCCGGTAGAAGAACCTGCCGAAGAAGAAATTTCCATTGAGCCGGAAGACATGATGGACGCTGCCCTGGCAGAAGAAGACGTGCCTGACGTTCCGGTTGAAGAAGCTGTTGCCGATGAAGAGCTGGAACTTCTCATGGACGAGCCCGAGGCAGAAGAGCCCGCTCTCGCAGAAGAAGAATCACTCCTGGCAGATGCTGAGGACGACAGCGATATTGCCGAACTGGCCGGTTTGGATGAGTTGGAAGGCGACGACATGGAAGACATGGATTCCCTTCTCGACAACGTCGAAGTCGACGTGTCCGATATCACCGACACAGACGCGGTTCTGGACGACACCGATCTCAATGATGCAGATCTGGCTGAAACGGACCTGGAAGACGCCAATCTCGGAGATGTACTGGCTGCCGAAGCCATGCCCGCAGATGCTGGCATCGATGTATCCGACGACATGAATGTGGACGAACTGCTGGCCGATGTGACCAGTGATATGCCTACCGTCGAGGCCCTGCAATCCAAAGTTGCTCTGCTCGAATCCCGAGTGGAAGACTTGGAAAAAAGATTACGCGATGAAATTGCTCAGATGGTCCCTGCTGAAGCGGCCCGCATCATCCGCGAAGAAATTGCAGCCCTGGCTCAAGAGTTGGACGACTAAATCAATTCAAGATTGCATTTTAAAAGGCCTGTCATCCAATGATGACAGGCCTTTTTTTGTGGTTCATAAACATTCCGACGACACATAGACGCAACCCTTTGAGTAGCGGAAAGCTTATGTACCGCAAAAAGTCTGGTGAACGATTTCATCCGGTTCGGGTGGGGTCATGTAATCGGCATGATCCGGCTGATCTTCATAAGGGCGCTTGAGTATCTCGACGAGCTTCTCCGCCAACGAGAAATCGCCCTGCTCAGCAGCTTGAATGGCTTGCTCAACCCGATGATTGCGAGGGATGAAGGCTGGATTCACGGACAACATCACCTGTCGCGCTGTTTCTGGGGAATCCAACTGAGACCGCCATGTGGCAAGCCACTCTTCCAGCTCATTGGAAATAGAAAACAACGCCTTGAACGGATCGAGATCTTCATGGGCCAGCAGCCGAAAAGCGTTAGTAAAATCGACCCGGTCCTTGTGCATCAAGGCCAACAAGTCGCGCATCCGTTCGAAATTCTCGTCACTGTAGGCCAGCCCGATCTTGCTGCACATACCGGATTGGTAGTGCTCCTTGAATGCCTCGACAAATCTATCAAGGATATCCTCGCCGATCTTGTGTGCCTGCTCGGCTTCCTCGTGCAGAAGCGGAATCAGACAGCCGCCAAGGCATGCCATGTTCCACCGGGCGATGGTGGGCTGATTGTTGTAAGCATACCGTCCTTGATGATCGATGGAGCTGTAGACCTGGTCCGGCTTGTAATTATCCATGAACGCGCACGGGCCGTAATCGATGGTTTCGCCTGAGATGGCGGTGTTGTCCGTGTTCATGACACCGTGAATGAACCCCATGCACATCCATTTCGCAACGAGCCTGGCCTGAGCCGCACAGATCGCTTCAAACAATGCGGCGTAGGGATTCTTGGCCTGTCTTGCTTTGGGATAGTGGCGATCAATGACATAGTCGGCCAGAACCTTGACCGCCTCCTCGTCCTTCTGTGAAGCGAAATATTCAAACGTCCCGACCCGTACATGGCTCGCTGCCACGCGGGTAAAGACGCCGCCCGGCAATCGGGTCTCGCGCTGCACTGTCTCGCCGGTGGTCACCATGGCAAGGGCGCGGGAAGTGGGAACGCCGAGCGCGTGCATGGCCTCGCTCACCACATATTCACGGATCACCGGTCCAATAGCGGAACGCCCGTCACCATTGCGGGAAAACCGCGTCCGGCCCGATCCTTTGAGCTGGAGATCAAACCGCTCCCCGCCTTCGGTCACCACCTCGCCGAGCAACACAGCACGGCCATCGCCCAGCGGCCCGGCAAAGTGTCCGAACTGATGCCCAGCGTAGGCCAATGCAATGGGATCAGTACCTTCAATAAGGTCGTTCCCTGCAAACAGTGCAGCGAGCGCGTCCTCATTTTTCGGCAAATCCAGTCCAAGCGATTCTGCCAACTCATGGTTGAGCAGAATCAGTCCCGGCTGTTCCACTGGTTCCGGTTTGATACGTTCATAGAAGCTTTCCGGCAACCGGCCGTAGGAATTATCAAAGCGCATGATCACCGCTCCAGGATTTGATTCCAAGCCGGGACTAAAGTGTCCAGACTATTGGTCAGCAAACGCATGAATCGAAGCTCGATATCAATCATTTCAGTGTCCTGCTTGCGTAGCCATTCGGACATCCAGGCAAATCGCATGGCGACCACCAATTCGGGGAGCAGGGATAGGCTTGTCTCATCCAGCGCACCCTCGTCTCGCAAAGTTGTCAGCAGGCCAGCTGCCAAGCCCCGCACCAGAGCGTGCGGTTCTTCGATGCCCACGCAACCAAAACAATTGGCAACATCAAACAAAGCCGGGCGAAGTCCCATGAATTCCCAGTCAATGACCGCGCCAACCTGCTTATTCTGCCAAATCACATTGAGAGGATGAAAGTCCCCCTGACACAAAGCCACAGGCAGATCATTCCACGCCTCAAAAAGCGGAGCCAACGCAGGTAGCACAGGCAAGAGCACCTCATGCACACGGGGATTTCGAAGCTCGATAGTGCCCATGAGCCCGTTGATATACTCCTCAATGAGGAAAGGCGGCAGTTGATCAAACTCTCGTGCCCCTACCCCGGCACGGTGCAATCCGGCCACAAAGGAGCCGAGACTCGCGCCGCGTTCTGTTTCTTCCACAAACTCCGGCTGGGGCAGCGGGTCACCCGGAACAAAAGGAGATATCTGCCAGAACTGGCCGTCCACCTCGGTCGCATATCTGCCAGCGGAATCTGGCCGATAAGCAGGAATAGGCAAGCCCGCATCGGCCAAGATCGTCAAGGAGCGACCGATGCGCTCACGCCGATCCATCTGGCCGGGGTACAGCTTCTCCACCATCCACACTGCGCCGGTGGCATCTTCCACACAACCACGCTCAACACACCGCTCCGGGCTACCGGGAAGCACGATATCCTCCCGGATTTTGCCAGGAGTCAGACCCCACAGGGCAAGTCGTTCAAGCATACTACTGCTGGATGCCAAGAGCTTTGTAAAGATTCCCTATATTGGAAAGAATGATCTCCTGTTCCGAAACCGGAACCTGACTGTCCACCTGCTTTTTCAGACTTTCCATCTGGCCACCCATCTGCTCGGTCATGGAAGCCATCATCTGCTTTTTCTGCTCTTCGGGCAGGCCATCCATAGAGGCTGCCATTTGGCTTTCCATCTGCTTGAGCTGCTCCAGACTCAACACGGTCATGGCCTGAGAATAGACGTACATGAACCGCTCTTCCTTCCAGTTGAGTTCCTTGGCTGCATTCAGGACCATCTTGGTCACGTCCTCGGGCTTCACTTCCTTGCCGGCATTGAGAGCCGGATTGGTGATCTTAGTGATTTCCGGGATATCCTTGAGGAACTTGGCGTATTCACTTTCAGAGAATGGACCACCCGCTTCATCGGTCATGGAACCAACAGCAGAGGCATCGCCTTGGGGAGCGGTTTCAGTAACATCATCGTTACCACAACCAGCAAACAAGAAAAGTGAGAGACAAAGAGAAATGAGAAAAATCAGACGTTTCATTAAATAACTCCTATGGGAATTGGACGGATACTTTTCTATCAAATTTCACGAATATCGGCGACCTTCCCGTTGTACCTTTCGGGATTGCCCTTCAAAAATTCCACCAGCCCACGAGCCGACTCTTCGGGCGTCATGAGCATACCTTTCTTCTTCCATGGCTGGAACACGGATTTGAGCTGCTCCGCACTCGCACCCTTACATTCACGGGCCTGAACCTGCATTTGTGTTTCCACAATCCCAGGCCGCCAAATGACCGTGGTGATGGGCGGGGCCTCGGCGGCAAGTTGACGCGCAAGGTGCTCCTCGGCAGCCTTGGCAGCACAATACGCCCCGATACCGGGTTGGGCGCGATCTGCTGCGCCGGAGCCAAAGAAAACAGCCAGCCCTTCACCGCGCCAGAGCAAACTCGGCACGGCATGGCGGATAAGCTGATGCGCGGCTGTCACCGAGGCATCCATGACCTCTTTGAAACGCCGCTTGTTCAGCTCCCACACAGCCGGACCGGGGGCAAGCACCCCTGCCGCGTGGATGAATCCGTAAAAGTCGCCAAACTCAATAGCGACCTGAACCAACTCCTGAGCCACATTGGACGAGGACACATCGCCACTGATGCAAACAGCTTTCACACCAAGCTTACGGCACTGAGCCGAAGTTTCGGTCAACGGTTCCGCGCTTCGCGCGCCAAGCACCAGATGGACGCCTTCCTTAGCCAACTCAAGGGCAAGAGCCCGGCCTATGCCACGAGACGCCCCAGTCAGGACGAGGGTTTTATTCCGAAGCGAAGTCATATATGGTTCACCTCTGTTTTAACCCATCTTATACGCGAGAATCAGCCCCATGTCATTGAAAGTCAGCAAACGCCGTCCCCTGGTGGCCCAGTCCGAAATCCGAAACATGTCCATCGAGTGTGCCAAGGTCAAAGGCATCAACCTCGCCCAAGGCGTGTGCGACCTGCCCGTGCCCGATTCCGTCATCAAGGGAGCGGAAGCTGCCATGGAACGCGGCACCAATATCTATACCCGATTCGACGGGCGGTACGAACTACGCAAAGCCATTGCCGACAAGCAGAAACGATTCACGGGCATGGAAGTGAACCCCGAAGGCCAGGTCGTTGCATCTGCAGGAGCCACGGGCGCGTTCTATTCCACTTGCCTCGCCCTGCTGGATGAAGGCGACGAAGTTCTGGTTTTCGAGCCCTACTATGGCTACCACATCGTGACCATGGCCTCTCTGGGCATCAAGCCTGTCTACGTGACCCTTGCCCCGCCCACATGGGAGTTCGCCGCTGTCGATCTGGAGGCAAAGGTCACCTCAAAAACCCGCGCCATCATCCTGAACACGCCCTCCAACCCAGCAGGCAAGGTCTTCACCCGCAAGGAATTGGAATGCATCGCGGACTTTGCCGAAGCCCACGACATTTTCGTGTTCACTGATGAAATATACGAGCACTTCGTCTTTGACGGGCGCGAACACATTTCCCCGGCCACTCTACCCGGCATGGCGCGCCGCACCATCACTATTTCCGGCCTGTCCAAGGTCTTCGCCATCACAGGGTGGCGGCTCGGCTATGCCATCTGCGATCCCGAATGGGCGCTCGCCATCGGCCATTTCAATGATCTGGTTTATGTCTGTGCCCCGGCCCCGCTCCAGATCGGCGCGGCCAATGGCCTCAACGAATTGGGACCGGAGTATTACCGGTCAGTTTCCGATGACCACCAGCACAAGCGCGACATCTTTTGCAACACATTGCAAGAGATCGGGCTGACACCCTACGTGCCGGAAGGGGCGTATTACACCCTGGCCGATGTCTCGTCTCTGCCCGGTAACAATGCCAAGGACAAAGCGCTTCATCTTCTTGAAAAGACCGGAGTGGCTTGCGTTCCCGGCAGTGCCTTTTATGAAGGCGAAGTAGGCGAATCGCTTGTCCGCTTCTGCTTTGCCAAGGAGATGCCGATCCTTGAAGATGCCATGAACCGTTTGCGGAGGCTTGCATAAATGAACGACCAACAGAAAGCGGATTTCAAGAAATACGCCAAGGCTGAGATCGCAGCGCTGAAGGCCGAGATCCCCCGGCTCAAGGAGCGGCTCAAGCCCGTTGCCCCGGATGTTGCCATCGGGCGCATCTCACGCATGGACAACATCGTGAACCAGTCTGTTGTCCAGGCGCAGCTGACCAAAAGCAATGTGCGCGTAGTGAAACTCACCGAGGCCCTCAAGCGCGTGGATGAGGACGAAGATTTCGGGTTGTGCATCGACTGCGGCGACCCCATCCCAATGGCGCGGCTCAAGGCCATGCCAGAAACAGAATTCTGCGTGGAATGCGCTGAGTAGCAATAAGGAATGATAGCAGTATGGTGAGTTCGGAATTTCTCCTGACCTCGTTGGTGGTGGTCCTGGCTCCGGGAACAGGCGTCATTTACACGGTCTCCCACGGCCTCTTCATGGGCTGGCGGGCAAGCTTGGCTGCGGCTATCGGCTGCACGGCCGGGATCATTCCGCACCTGCTAGCATCCATTCTCGGGCTGGCCGCCATCCTGCACATGAGCGCATTGGCATTTCAGACCATCAAATTCGCCGGGGCAGCTTATCTGCTCTACCTCGGCTGGATGATGTGGCGGGACAAAGGTTCGCTACAACTGGACAAGCCCGCTTCGAGCACCACGACATGGCGCATCATCCGTCAGGGGTTCCTCATCAACATCCTCAATCCCAAGCTCTCAATCTTCTTTCTTTCCTTCCTACCCTTGTTCGTGCCACAGGACGCGGTTTCGCCCACACAGAACATGGTGATTCTCTCGCTCATATTCATGCTCATGACATTAGTCGTTTTCATAATGTACGGATTTTTTGCCCACAAAGTGCGGCGCTATGTAGTGGATTCCCCGCGCGTACTAACATGGTTGCGCCGATCCTTTGCCATGACCTTTGCTGCGTTAGGGGCGAAGCTGGCTGCTGCCGAGCAGTAGAAAGTAGTCGGAGCAAGAGAAATCTGGAAAGGACGCGCCTTTGGCGTATTTGTCGAGAGACCATTGGAATCCAATTGTCGCCTTTGGCGATAAACAAATGAAATGTTAAGAAGAGAGGCTTCATGCCTCTCTTTTTTTACATCCTTTCACACTTATTCACCCCTTTTCACGTTCACACAAAACTGTGTTTACGTCTGTCCCCTATATTGGGATCAGAAAACGACACAACCCCAAGGAGGAATCACATGAACTGGAAAATGAATAAGAAATGGATTCTCGCAACCGCCCTGGTAACTATCATGGTCGCCGCCACCGCAGCCATGGCCATGCACGGCTTCAAGGGATACATGCGCAGCGTCCATGGTAAAGGATTCGTCAAGGAACGCGTTCTTTCCCGCGTGGACTACACCATGCAGGAACTGAAGCTGACACCTGACCAGCACGCCAAATACGCCATCATCCGCACCAAGATGGCCAAAGAGCTGGACGCTGCATCCGAACGACATGACTCCGTGCGCGAAGCTCTTCACAATGAGCTGAATAAGCCCGCCCCGGACATGAACAAGCTTGCCATCACCATGAAGGGCAAAGTCCGCACCATGCCAGAGACCGTCACCATGCAGATCGACTACCTGCTTGAAATATATGAAATATTAACGCCCGCGCAGCAGGCCGAACTGGTCCAGATGCTCAAGCAACGTATGGATTGCATGGATAGAATGGGTCCTGACGGAGAGCGCCCCGCTCCGAATGACCGCAAGCGCTCCTAAGCCACACCAGCGGGGGCACCTCATGCTCCTCTCCATATGAAAGACATCCTCGCTCCCGGGGATGTCTTCCCTTTTTTATCGGATAATAGAGAACAGGCCGGACCAGCCTGACATAGAAGTACGAATCAGATCGGAAGCAACACCCTCACGCTCCAAAAATCCCTGAGTACCGCCCCCGGACATATAGGCTTTGAAACATCTATGGTGCTCTCGGCCAGCCACCCGCTCCACCAGTCGGATAATCCACTTGGTAAAGGGCGACACATCTTCATCTGGCAGGCGATAATCCGCCACTAAAATAACACCACCAGGGCGCGTCAATCGAAGGGCCTCACGAAAAATTCCCCGCGCCACAGCCTCCGGCTTTTCATGCAGACCAAAACTCACCGTGGCTGCATCAAAAGAACCCTCGACAAGATCTGTTGTCGTGGCGTCTGCCTCAACGAAATGTATATCAGGATGTTTTTCTCGCCCGACTTCGAGCATATGCGATGAAATATCCACGCCGGACGGCACCAAGCCTGCTCCATGAGCCATCCCTACGAACAACCCGGTGCCGCAGCACAAATCCACCACGGTGGAGCAACCATGCTGTTTCAAATCGAGCACCATGGCGCTATGCAAAGACCTTAGGGACGGCCCTATGACAGGATCATACAGACGGGCGAACCGGGCATACTCTTTCATGATGCAAAGGACTACTGGTTGGCTTCGAGCACTTTCTTGATACCAAGCTTGTTCACGCCCAATTCTTCCATGAGGTGCTCAAAGTCGCCGTTGGCGATAATCACCTTCATACGCCGATCATAAATGTCCCGAAGTAACCGCCCCTCTTCACTATCAGTGAATATGGGCCGCACGTAGTAGGAAGTTATATAGGTCATGATCAGCTTGCCCGGCGGGAGCTGTGAATCCATCATGGCGTCACGCAACAGCGCGGTGTCACCAAGCAGAAAATCCACATGGCCACGATCCAGCATGTGAAAACCGGAGCTCAGATCATACACCATCTGTGACTTGAACTTGACAGGCAACCGCTTGTCCATGGCAAATCCACGCATAAAGGCCACCCGCTTCCCTTCAAGAGATGAAAGGTCCTTATATGGTGTCTTGTGGTGGTACATAATAGCCAAATCATACGTCGCAATGACCGCGCGCCCCGGCACTGTCCCCTTTCGCTTGGTGGTCACATCCAGTGTCACATGTATCTTGCCTTCCACCACATCTTCCAAGGCACGCGTATAGGGCGTCCGCTCGTGTAAAAACAAAACATCCTCAGGCTCATACACCAGCTTGAATATCTCGTTGAGTAACCCGGCCTGCTGAGGCATGACGGCATGACCAAGATATGGCATACCGAAAAGACACTGCTGTCGGGGGGCCCATGGATCATCGGAGGCAGGAGCGGACAAAGGCAAAGCCAAAAGCGCTACGAGTAAGATAATAATACGTATGTTCACACATGCACTATCTGTCAAAAACGTTTTCATATCAAGAAGCCATCACGATAAATATCAAAGAAAATCCCAGTTGGACGCATCTGTCCCGGCCATGGTATTTTAACAGACTGCCACAGGAGGGAAGAGCATGAAATTCACCGGGGTCAATCTGCTGAGCGAGCTGAACAAGGAAGAAATGGCAGACCTGCGCGCCGTCTTCCGTGAGCGCACTTTTGCCAAAGACACGATCATCTTCACACCAGAAGATGAAACCAACCAGGCTTTCATCATCGCCTCAGGCCGAGTCCGCGTCTACCTCGCCTATGAGGACAAGGAATTCACCCTTGCCATTCTCAACCCCGGCGACCTTTATGCAACCCATTCCGGTTGCTTCATTCAGGCCTTCGAGCCAACCACCCTGCTGGTGGCAGATGTTCATGCCGTAAAAACAGTCATGGATCAGGTTCCCATGTTCACCCGTACCATGGTCCGTGTCCTCGGCAACATCCTCCACAACTCTTTCTCCATCATCGGCGGCCTCGCCTTCAAGGATATATACGCCCGTCTCATGGATTATATTCTTTCCGAAGCCAAAGAATCCGGCACCGCCGAAAACGGTGGTGTCGCCATCTCCCTTGGCCTGACCATAGAGCAACTCAGCCAGCTCATGGGGGCTTCCCGCCAAACCGTATCCACGCTCCTCAACAACATGGTCCGCGCCGGACTCATGATAAAGCAGGGGCGCGGCAGCTATTTCATTCCGGATATGGAAAAACTGGAAAAAGCGACTGGCGAACAAATATAAAAACACATGAAAAACCACCCGAATGACAATATTCGGGTTATTTTTTCACCTTTTTCCTCCCAATTGTCGGCTATCTGACAGATAAAATAGATTTGATGCCATATCTTTGGAATCAGAATTTGAGGGATCCTATGTACGCCATTCCGGAGTAGCGAACCTATTGCCGGAAAAACAGGTAATTGGAGGGAACATGGCAAAAGAACCGAAACCCATTGATGAACTAACCATTTGGGACGACGCGAAAGCGATGATCAAGAAGGCTCGGGCCGAGGGCATCGAGACCGTTCACGAACGCCTGCAACAGCAGACACCACACTGTAAATTTTGTGAGCTTGGCACCACCTGCCGCAACTGTACCATGGGTCCATGCCGCATCTCCGCCAAGAACCCGCGCGGTGTTTGCGGAGCAGATGCCGACGTGGTGGTAGCTCGTAATTTTGGCCGTTTTGTGACCGGCGGCGCTGCCGGACACTCCGATCATGGCCGCGATCTCATTGAGGTGCTTGAAGCCATTGTTGACGGCGAAGCCCCGGACTACAAGATCACCGATGAAGCCAAACTCTTCCGTCTCGCCGCCGAAGTTGGCATTGAGACCGAAGGCCGTGAAGTCATGGCCGTTGCCGAAGACCTGATGGAATCTTGTTTTGCCGATTTCGGCTCCCGCAAAAAAGAGGTTTCCTTCCTCTCCCGCGTGCCCGCAGTTCGCAAAGAAAAATGGGCCAAGCTCGGCATGACCCCGCGAGGTGTTGACCGCGAAATCGCAGAGATGATGCACCGCACTCACATGGGTTGCGACAACGATGCGCCCAACACAATGATCCACGCAGCCCGTACGGCCCTGGCCGATGGTTGGGGTGGCTCCATGATCGGCACCGAGTTGTCCGACGTCATCTTCGGAACTCCCACACCCAAGATGTCCACAGCCAACCTCGCCGTTATCAAAGAAGACAAGGTCAACCTGCTGGTTCACGGTCACAACCCCGTCGTCTCCGAAATGATTCTGGCCGCAGCCCGCGAGCCTGAGCTAATCGCTCGCGCCAAGGAACTGGGAGCAACCGGCATCAACGTGGGCGGCCTCTGCTGTACCGGTAACGAGCTGCTCATGCGTCAGGGAATCCCCATGGCGGGCAACCATCTGATGACCGAACTCGCCATTGTCACCGGCGCAGTCGAAGCCATCGTGGTGGATTACCAGTGTATCATGCCAAGCCTCGTCCAGATATCCGGCTGCTATCACACCAAGTTCATCGACACCGCCAACAAGGCGCGTTTCACTGGTGGCATCCATATCGACTTCCAGCCGCGTACCGCCATGAAGCAGGCCCGCGAAATCGTGTCCATGGCTGTCGAAGCGTTTGCAGAGCGTGACGCTGGCCGTGTCGATATTCCCGGCGAACCCGTGAAGATCATGACCGGTTTCTCCAACGAAGCTGTCATCGGCGCACTCGGCGGCTCTCTCAAGCCGCTCGTCGATGCCATCGCTGCCGGGAAGATTCGTGGCGCTGTCGGCATCGTGGGTTGTAACAACCCCAAGATCAAGCAGGACTCTCTCAACGTCGGACTTGCCAAGGAACTCATCAAAAAGGACATCCTCGTCCTCGCCACAGGTTGTGTCACCACTGCCGCCGGCAAAGCGGGCCTCCTTGTCCCGGAAGCCATTGAAATGGCCGGTCCCGGTCTCAAGGAAGTGTGTGGCTCCCTCGGTATTCCGCCGGTCCTGCACTACGGTTCCTGCGTAGACAACTCCCGCATCCTCCAGCTTTGCGCCGCTCTGGCCAACGAATTGGGTGTGGATATCTCCGATCTGCCTGTGGGCGCATCCTCGCCCGAGTGGTATTCGGAAAAAGCCGCTGCCATCGGTCTCTATGCCGTGGCGTCCGGCATTTACACACATCTCGGCCATCCGCCGAATATCCTTGGTTCGGAAACTGTCACCAACCTCGCCGTCGCCGGTCTCGAAGACCTTGTCGGCGCAACCTTCTTCATCGAACCCGATCCGGTCAAAACCGCCGAGATGTTCGATGAACGCATCAAAGCCAAACGCAAAGGACTTGGCTTGAGCGAGTAAGAGAAGAATGCCTCCGGCGGTCGGGGGAAGGGAAGAAAGGGACCCTTTGTAAAGGGTCTCCTCTCTCCCCTTCCCCCGAACCTCCACCCCCTCTCCCCCCCCTAGACTTTTTGGTGCGCCTTTGGCGAAAGTGCGCGGACGCGGGGTGATGGCCTGCTAATCGGAACGAAGGATATATTGATGAAGATTGCTTTTGCTGGAAAGGGTGGCGTTGGGAAGACGTCTATTGCGGCTTGGACGGCGGATTATCTGGCCAGGCAAGGGAAGAACGTCTGGCTGGTGGATGCGGACACCGCACTATCACTGGGGCAGGCTTCCGGCTTGAAGCTGGACCAACTGCCTGAGCCGCTGATCACGCGCGAAGATTTGGTCCGCGAACGTATTCATGAAGGCGGCTTTCTGAACTTGAATCCCGAAGTGGGAGACCTGCCGGAAAGCTTGGCCGTGGATGTACCGTTAGGCATTCCTTCGAACAATGGGACTAAGCCAGGCCGGAAACGCCTCATTGTCATGGGAGCGGTAACCAATGCAGGCGGCGGGTGTGCATGCGATGCCAACGCGCTCCTCAAAGCAGTGCTGGCCCACATTGTCATGGAACGTGACGAATGGGTGCTGGTGGACTTGGAAGCTGGCGTAGAGCACCTTGGTCGAGGCACTGTTGTCCATGTGGATGGGCTGGTGGTCGTGAGCGAACCGTCCATGCGCAGTCTGCAGACTGGAGCCGAAGTAGGCCGCATGGCGTCTGACCTTGGCCTGAATAATCAAGCACTGGTCATTAACAGATATCTTGGAGGGGAGCCGCCCAAGCTGGATGGGTTGCCGGAGTGGTCAATGACCATCCCGCCCATGGACGGACTAATCGAACGCCAAATGAAGGACTCCTCAGTACTCGGGCTCCCCGAAGCAGACGTAATGGACGCCATGGTTGAAACATTGCTCAACCAACTCGGGGCCTAAGCCCAATACGTTCAGAAGCTACGCTTTTTCGCGCAGAGCAGAACAGAGCTGGTCCACGCAGGAGGTGGCCTTCTTTCCACAGGTAATGCCGGAAAGCTTATCGATAACTATATCAATATCCATGTCCACGAGCAGCGTGGAGAGCGCTTTGAGATTACCATCGCAGCCACCAGCGAATTCAAGGTGCGCCAGTTTGTGGTCTTTCACCGCGTAACGGATCATTTTAGGACAAACATTTTCCGGGACAAAGACTTCCATGCCATCATCGACCGGGGCCGAAACTCCCATGGAAATGGGCGCAAGTTCATTCAGATCGTTCATGCAAATTCCTGTTTGATTTGATTTCCCCGCCCTGCAGGCAAAGGGATACACCGTATAGAGCAAAGCGCAAAAGAAAGCAAAGAGCGGAGCCTATATCGGCTCTGCTCCTTTATCGTCGAAAAGAAGTTGTAATCTACACTCTGATCTCTTTTACGTATCAAAACCAGGCGGGCAAAGCATCATCTAGAAGAAGCATAGCGGTAGACATGCGACTGGTATCGACCCTACCACCTTATCTCTTCCACATTGCCATAAAATAAAAAAGGACAGCGTAAATAACCACGAAAGAGCACAGAGATGGTACACATTTCGCGATCATGCCAGCGAGAATTCCACAATATTAGCTTTCTGTACGAGAACAATTGCAGAAATCCGGCACCCCAAAAAGGAGTATCTCTGGTCGATAGTCCTCAGAATTGTACGAGACACTTACGGGTTAAAACACAAAAAAACCGCCATCCCAATACGGGACAGCGGTTCTATTTTTGGGATAATTAAGACGGATTAGACTAAGCATTCTATCCTTACCATCACTGCTTTGTGGTCTATATAAAACCAGGCAACACTTTATAAGGACATCACTTGTCGCGCATTTCTCAGCAAAAAAACATCCTGCCACACTAAGATGTGGCAGGATATTTAGATTTATTTAAAATCTTTCAAACTCATTATCGTCGTTGAGCGCATTCAATTCAAGAGCCGGTTTCTGCGCAGTGGCAACTCTCACAGCTGTGCGCTGTGGCTGCATATAGCTCCCATCACCACGAACCTTAAAGAACGTGACTACCTGGCGCAACGTTTCACTTTGCCCGGCAAGCTCCTCACTGGTCGAAGAAATCTCTTCGGCAGCAGAGGCATTGGACTGAATGACTTGATCTAACAACTGAACCGCATCATTAATCTGAGACGCGCTACTATTCTGCTCGTTGCTCGCCGCAGCTATTTCACCCACCAATTCGGCGGTGTTTTTGATGTCGGGAATGATCTTATTGAGCATATCGCCAGCCTGCTCAGCGATGGCGACGCTTGAGGCAGAGAGGTCACTAATTTCCGAAGCGGCATTTCCACTATGTTCGGCAAGTTTACGAACTTCGGCAGCAACGACTGCGAATCCCTTACCGTGTTCGCCTGCACGAGCAGCTTCAATTGCAGCATTCAAGGCGAGCAGGTTGGTTTGACGAGCAATGTCTTCAATAACAGTAATTTTATCTGCTATTTCCTTCATTGCATCAACTGTTTCGGAAACAGCCTTACCACCGGTCTCAGCATCTTCTGCAGCCAGAATAGCTATTTTCTGAGTCTTGCCCGCGTTATCAGCATTTTGACGAATACTATCAGTTATTTCTTCCATGCTTGCAGAGACTTCCTCAATATTGGCAGCCTGGGAATTAGCTCCCTCGGACAAGCCCTGAGAAGAAGTCGCCAGCTCTTCACTACCGGATGCAACCTGAGTCGTGGCATTTCGAATTGACATGGCTGTATTTGTCAGGTTGCTAATCATCGAATTAAAGGCTCGAGCTATATCGCCCAGTTCATCATGCCGATCCAAGCTTGCTTTTGGTACTTCTATTTCAAGATTACCTGTTGCAATCTCATTCGCGTGCTCTGAATTTGTTTTTAAAACGCTTACAATTCGGCCCACAACATAAAACACCAGCAATGCAACAACCAGGATCGTTAATATCGTCCCGATAATCGCTGCATTTCGAATTGTATCCAGCGGCGTCATCAGTTCACCGAGCGGAGCGGTGACAGCCACAATCCAGCCAGTCTGTTTTACTTCAGCAAAAGCCATAGCCTTCCACTGATTTTGTTTATCGAAGAAGTATTTGTACGTCCCAGTTCGGCGAGCAAGCATTTCTTTACCGTAATCCGACTTGCTGACATTGAGGTCCATTATGAACTTTTTATTGGGATGACCAATAATCAACCCCTCGGAATCAACTGCAAAAGCATACCCGTTGTCACCGATTTTAACAGAGCCAAGAATCATGTCATAGAGATCCGAGATCTTTACTACAGCAAAAAGAACAGCTTGTACTGCGCCTGAACTGTCTTTTACTGGAGACGAAACGACAAAGATGGGGTTGCCTGTTGCGCGGCTCTTTAATGGTTTGGATTTACCAATCTCTCCAGCCATTGCCGCTCTGAAATAGTCACGATTACCCACATCCAAAGTAGCATAGCTAGCAGGGCTCGCTGTAATCACCTTGCCATCTCTACCCACAAGAGCCACGCCTTCATACCAGGGAAAATCTTTTAAAGCGTTTGAAGTAAAGTCCGTAACTGAGCTGATTGCCTGAGAATCACCCTCGGCAGCCATAAGAAAAATACTATTTCTACCCCAATTAGAGAGATTGCTGGTCATGCTATCGACCCAAACTTCAAGGGACCGCGTCCCCGCGTTTGCATCACGAGTAATACTCGCGACTATCTGCTCTTCAAGAATGACCGAGGATTGCCAATAACTAAAGATCTGAAGAGAAGCGACGCCTAGCACAACAACAATTAAAATCGGCAAGAGAAGTTGCCCTTTTAATTTTAATTTCAATAATCGCATAAGACCCCTTTGATTGATGATGCTTCACTTAAAATAGACGAATTGAGCTTTCATTTAACGGGAACCATACGCATACTGTATCTTATTTCAATTATATTATTTCTTATCCTTGTAGAAAAAATTGTACAGTAGCTTTGACTGTAAGAACCATCAACGGCGATGTAAAACTGACCAGCTTTTATACCAAGCTATGTTAATCTGCACTCCATACCATTCGATTGCCGCCTCCGACTTGACCGAAAACAGGTCAATTAAGCTCAACAACCTATAATAATAGAATACACTATACGCATGTTTCTTAATATTGATCGTTGCCAGTACGTCCTTCAACAAAAGGACATGCCGTTTATCCACTCATCACTCCAATTGCCGACGTAGGTCAGAGGAACCCGATTTTGACACTTTAGAAATGTTTTTTTGCGAGAGAGAGCAGTCAGAGATAGGGGGATGTAGGCAAGACTCGACCATTCATCTCCCTTCAACGGGGACAAATGCGAAGCGCATACAGACGCAGAGTCAACGAATATCGTGGGAGGCGGTTACCGAGTCTCGGCCAAGTAGCCCAACTCACGGGAAAAATCGTCGGTGTCCATGGGCTGATTGTGGAGCAAATGTCCCAAACGCATCATATGACCTGCGGGGAAATCTTTGGTCCAGCGGTCTTGATAGCCGGAGAAGCCATACATCCAGAGCATTTCCGAGGCTTGTATAAAAGTCTGATCTGCCAGGGTGCGCCAATCGACGACGGCTTCAATCTTCCACACAGGATGCTCGATGCCGCCCACCTCACGCTTGCCCTTGAACTCCACGGTGATGTTCAAAATACCATCAGGTGCCGGGGTCACGGTCCAGTAGTACAACCACCCTTCGCCGCCCCATTCGAATTCGCAATGGCGGTAATCCTTTTCCATATCTATGGGAGCATCCTGGCCGTGCAGATCGCACAGGCAGATGAATAGATCTTTAAGGGGTTCGGAAAAGGTAGAATTGACGCTCAGGTCGTAGTGGGAGCCATTATGGATAATACGCGCTTCCAGCCAGCCCGCCTTGGCTTCGGTCAGAAAGAGTTCAAACTGATCACCGGACATATGCACCTCACTGGTTAACCGTTGCAGGACTGTACACAACAAACGGCGCAGAATCAAAACTCTTTGTGCTAAAGTCTGGAATAGTCGGCCAGAGCTGAAAGAATTACAGCCCTTTGATCACCCTTTCAAATCAAATCATCTCCGCAGGAATCTCGGACACAGTATGGGCAATTTCTTTTTTTAAGGAAGAAATTGAACTCTTGCTTAGGTGGGCAAACCGTGTGGCACGCCCACTTCCACAGTGAATCGGAACTGAGTGCCTTGTCCCGGCTGGGAGTCGACAGCGATGTCTCCGCCCATGGCTGAAACAAACTCATACACCAGGGCTAATCCGATACCAGTGCCACCATGTCGCCTTGTGCGTGTCCCATCTGCCTGACGGAACGGCTCAAATATACGCTCCATCTGTTCCGGTTCCACGCCAATACCCGTATCCGAAACCGTAAAATCAAGGAATCCGCGATCTGCATGAGCGGCATGAGGAACCCAGGAAATCTCCATCAACACCCCGCCCTTATCGGTGAATTTCACACTATTGCCCATAACGTGGAAGATGACCTGCCGGAGCCTGCGAGCGTCACCCCACAACTTTTCAGGAATGCCGGGATCGAGAGTATACTTAAAATCGACGCCCTTGTTGGCAGCCTCTACTCGATACGAAGCGGCGAGGAGTTCCACAATCTCATCCAGACTAAACTCCTGCTCGTCCAGAGCCAGAGCGCGCGCCTCCACCACAGTGAAATCAAGAATATCATTAAGGAGAGTCAGAAGGGACTGCCCTGCTCCGGTGGCGTGTTCCACCATTTCGCTCATCTCATCGTTCAGGTCTTCGTCCTCAAAGAGTTGAAGCATGCCGAGCAACACATTGAGCGGAGTGCGAATTTCATGGCTCATGTTGGCGATGAAATCGGATTTGGTACGACTGGCGTCCTCGGCAGCTTCCTTGGCCCGAATGAGCACAGACACGTCCATGACCGCCTGCACCTCAAACTGCCCACTGGGCTGATGAGCTGTTCGAATAGCCTGGCGCATGCCATCTGTGGTGCGCACCTCGCATTGCTCTCCGTGCATGGCATCCAGGCCGATTTCTTCGCCTCCCGCCACGGTGATATAGTCGTCCACAGGCTTGTTCAACGCATCGCGGCCCAGTAGATTCTCAGCCTCAGGGTTGAGGGAACGGATGATTTTGCCCTCTTCTTTCAATTCCACCTTGAGGATTGAGATGGGCGAGGAATCGATGAGCATCTTGAGATCAAGCTCAGTCTGCTTCCGCCGTGTGATGTCTTCAAGAATAAGAATGCCACCCAACAAGCGACCGTCCTGCATGAAGGGCGAGAGACGGATATTTACCCACCCTTCTTCGCGGTCCCCATGAGCCGGCACATGCAAACCTTCTATGGAGACAGGCCTGCCTTCGAGCACGCCCATAACCTTGTTAGCCACTCCTGCCGTTATAATGCCCGGCAGTTCGTTGACCCTACTGCCAATATAATTTTCCTGCGACAACTTGCCCTGACTGTACACCCGCAGGTGCCAGTCATTGACAAAAGTGATGACGCCCTGATCGTCAAACGTAATAATGGAAACAGGGGCGGCCAAGGCCAAAGCCTGGTAGCGCATATCCGATTCTCGAAAGAGCTTTTCGGTCATCTCCTGCTGCGAGTTGTCCAAAATGATAATGAGGGTAGCCTGAGAAATTTCGTTGGAATCCTTCAATGGATACGCGGAATAAATGGCCGGAAACGTCTCGCCACCTTTTCGCTGCATGACTTGGCGACCATTGGCGTATTGCTCGGGGCAACACTTATCCCCCCTCAATCCACCATAAAGAAGAGCCGCGTTTCGGCCTATGATCTCGCTACGTTCATAGCCAAAAACGCATTCCGCACCCCGGCTGAATTCAATTATCTCACCATTTTTTTCTTCGCTGGTGATGATAAGAGCAACGCCTTCGGCGGCATCAAAAATCGCGTCCAACCGGGTACCGGTTTCGGTGAAGGTCTGGCTCGCCTGCGACATATCATTTACCAGAGTCACCAAAGTACCCTGCATGGCCTGCTCTCGACTATCCAAAGTCTCGTGATATGTGACCAGCTCCTCAAAAATGCCACGCAATTCGTCGGACATGCCGGAGGCATCCCCTTCCACACCAGCCAATCGATTACGCACCGATTCCCGGATTTCGGCCAATGGCCTTAAAGTCTGTGTGTGTTTCTTTGTCCCCATGAATCCCTCGAAAGCCGTTTGAAACCACCCTATCTCAAGCTGCGATTCGAGAACAGGGGGCAAACCACATTTATCATCAGTCTAATACATCAATTACATGGCCAGAGCATCGCCTTCGCCAGCTACAGCCCACTTTTCGTACTCATGGCCCCATTCACACAGGGATGAAATAACCGGGATGACGGTCTGCCCCATTTCGGTCAAGGAATACTCCACCTTCGGCGGCACCTGAGGATAGACTTCGCGATGGACCACGCCGTCCGATTCCAGCTCCCGAAGCTGTTGAGTAAGCATCTTCTGGGTGATATTGGGGATGGCCCGTTTTATTTCGCTGAACCGAAGAGTGCCATCCTGCCCCAGGCGGTAGATGATAATAGGCTTCCACTTACCCCCAATAACCTGAAGGGTCAGTTCCACACTGCAATAATATTTTTTATCCCGGCACGACTTGAGGCCACACGGTTCGCTCATCACTCCACTCCCTGCAAATTATACTATTACCAGTGACTATTCCGATCTATTATGACAGCATCGAGCACCGATGGTATCCTTTTGGTGACTATGGCACTTAAACGTGCGTACTTGATCTTTTGTCATCAATAGCAGAAAAGGTAAGCACAGTAAACAACACCCCCTACAAGCGAGGAGCTACTATATGGACACCTTCACAGCGATCCACACCCGGCGAAGCATTCGTAAATACGATGATAAACCAATAGCCGATGACACCATCCGCGAAATTCTCGACGCCGCCATGATGGCCCCGAGTGCGGGAAACGCACAGCCGTGGCAATTCATTGTGGTCAACGACCGTGAGATCCTCGATGGAATGGCGGACCTCCACCCCCATCTCAAGATGGTCACCCAAGCACAGGCAGGCATCATCGTCTGCGGGGATCTGTCCAAGGAAAAATTTGCAGGCTACTGGGTTCAGGATTGTTCTGCCGCCATGCAGAACCTCCTCCTCGCCGCGCATGATAAGGGGCTTGGCGCTGTCTGGACCGGCATTTATCCCATAGAAGAACGAGTCGCGGCAGTCAAAAAGATGTTCAACCTGCCCGAACACATCATTCCGCTTGGCTTTGCACCCATGGGCTACCCCGCACAATCGCCCAAGTCAGAGAGCCGGCTCAAAGAAGACCGTATTCACTTCAACACATACCAGGAGAGATAAATGAAAGTCGTCGCATTCAACGGTTCCGCACGCAAAGGCGGCAACACCGCCGAGATGATCAACATAGTGTTCAAGGAGCTGGAAGCTGAAGGCATTGAGACTGAGCTGATCCACATCGGCGGCAAGCCCGCTCAGGGTTGCACGGCCTGCTACAAATGCTTCAAGAACAAGGATCGCAAATGCGCCCTGAAGAAAGACCCCATGAACTCGTACATCGAAGCCATGGACAAGGCTGACGGCGTAATCCTTGCCTCACCCACCTATTTCGCCAACGTGACCACCGAGATGAAAGCGCTCATAGATCGCGCAGGCATGGTTAATCGCGCCAATGACGACATGTTCGCCCGCAAGACCGGCGCATCCGTAGTAGCCCGCCGCCGAGGCGGTGCCATGCAGACCTTCAACGCACTCAATACTTTCTTCTTCATCTCCCAGATGGTCGTTCCCGGTTCCCGTTACTGGAACTTCGGAAGCGGTCTGGACAAAGGAGATGTATTGCAGGATGCCGAAGCCGTTGAAACCATGGAATATCTCGGAAAGAACATGGCCTGGCTCATGAAAAAGATCGGATATTAAGGCACCGTTGCCACAAACCATCACACTTGATGGTCGGGATAGAGGCTCTCACAGTGAGGGCCTCTTTTCTTTTTGTATGGGGGAGGAGCATAGTCGTCTGCGAGGCACCATCAGCCATGGACTCTTTTGAAAACAGCTTCCATAGCCCCGCCTAGATTCCTTGATAATCGCTTCGCTCCACGCCGTACCTACAGGCGCATATCCTTGGACCCTAACCGGGCAGGACAACCGTCACGCAAGTCTCGTCTGGGATTGAGGTATCCACAGAGATATCCCCGCCGTGGGTACGGGCTATAAGACGGGCTGAATAGGTGCCGAGGCCGGAACCGCCAGACTTGTTGGAACTGGCGTAACGATCGAAAAAGACTTCACGCAAAGACTCGGGCACTGCGCCCTTGTTACGGATGGCGATGGACACATTCTTGCCCTTTTCCAAAACCACGGTGACAGTGCCACCTGCAGGAGATGCCTCCAATGCATTGAGCATAAGATTGGACAGCATGGATTTAAAAAGTGGCTCCTCGGCCATGACCCAAAAAGCGTTAGCATCGCCGTTCTTCACCTGAACGCCGATGGAAATTCCCTTGCCTCGGATGACGGTCCGGGTCTCCCCTTTGATCTCCTCCAAAACGGCCAACGCATTGGTCTGCGATCGACGCAAATCATAAGTGCCAGACTCCATCTTGAACATATCCAGTGAACGGTTAATAAGCTCGAGCATGGAATCGCCTGCCCGTTCGATGGTGCCGAGCATCTCCGTCTGGCTGGGAGACATATTGCCGAGCCGACGAATCTCTTCGGGGAGGCCGATCACAGCACCGAGCGGAGTCTTGAGATCATGGCGGGTCATGCGCTCCATGTCCTCACGCAAAGCGTTGGCCCGCTTGCGGTCAGAAATATCGCGACCAACTCCCTGCAAACCGATCAACTCCCGCTTCTCGTTGAGCAGCAGGCCAAGACGGGTTTCCAGCCAGACCGTGGACTCATCAGAACAGTAAAACTCGAGATCCATGATAGTGGACGGAGGCTTGCCCTCACTACCCAAACGGGACAACAAACGATCCACCGACTCTTCGAACACACGATAGGATTGCGGAGTCAAAAATGTTTTAACCGGACGGCCCAAAACATCGTGCCGCCCAAAGCCTCGCAACACTTCATCGGACGGGCTAATATAGGTAATATTGTTACCGGCATCCAAACCGATGATGATGTCAGTAACATTCTCCGCCAAGACGCGATACTGACGCTCCGACTGCTTGAGAGCTTCCTCCATGATCTTGCGATCTGTGACGTCCGTGCCGACGCAAAGGATTTCATCAATATTACCATCTCGGCCCAAAACTGGCTCATTGGCCCAAGCGACCCAAACCATTTCTCCATTCTTGCGGGTATTGAGTATCTCATTAAACAGATAGGCAGTGGGGTCCAGCAGAAGGCGGTTGATAAACCGCTTCATGGACTTTCCCTCTAGAGACTTCTCCGGCATCAACGTTCCGACCATGGGACGCCCCAACAATTCGCCAACCTCGTAGCCAAAAAAGCGGTCCGCGTATTCGTTGGAAAAAGAGATGTAGCCGTCCATATCAATGCGCAAGATGATAGACTTGGCGTTTTGCACCAAATGGCGATATTTTTCCCGCTCCTTGATACCGCCCAACAGGAAGTAGACTGTGGCCAGGAGCAACCCAGTCACAGCAAGTATGGAGGCAATACCGCCAAACAGAAGTAAGTTCCGATTGGGAGACTCAGACCAGCCGCCCTGTGGCACTGCTGCCATCTGCCAAAATCCGTCCGGCACGCGGACATTCATGGTCACCGGCTCCATGTCGAATACGGCTTCATCACCGAAAAGCACTCGTTCCGGCCCAGCCAATTCGGTCGCCATGAGCGCCATATCCAAAGACTGTGCCCCTACCCGCAAACCGGCCTCCCGGTACAAAGACTCCGCATAGATATTAACCAGGACCAAACCCCAATAACGCCGTTGACCGGCCTTTCCTTCGATAAAAACGGGAGTCCCGGCAGATATCACAGGCATATCGGAATCGAAGTCGAATGGCAGGGTGATGCGGCCTTCGCGGCTCTGCATGGCCTGGCTCACGAGATTGCGTATGGGCAGAGGATAATCGCGCAACAACTTCCGGCCCAACTCTCGATCAAGACCTTTGCTCGGATAAACGTGGCTGACCCGATTCTTCCGCGCCAGTCGCACGCTGCGTATACCCGAAAGCGCACCGTAGAGACTCTCGGTCAGGGCTTCGAAGTCCTGCTGATTAATTTCTGGATTGAGAGAGACAAAGGATCGAATGGCACCGGCCAGTTGCAAACGAGAGTTCAGACCATCTTCCAAACGCCCTTGCACTGTGGCGAGCTTGTAGAAAACGTCCAAGCGAGCTTGCTGGGCGTGCCGTTCTTCTTCGGCGCGGAGTTCGATGAGCAGCCCCAAAACGAGGGACAAGCCCACAATGAGGGGAATAAGATAAGCGGTACGTCGCGGCATGCTGTCAATAGAGGTCCGGTTTCATGCACTCCGTTTCATGGAGCACGCCATAGAGTGTAGCAAATACAGCAACTAAATCAAAAGAAATATGAGAACGGTTCCCTTTAAAGGGGCAGAAAGCTAGCCGATGGCGTTGGCTATCGGCTGCTGTTCGCTGAAACGCGGTTTGGGCAGGGTAGTAAGATGCTCATGCGGTACAAAAAGAGTGGCCTTGGTCCGGGCTTTGGGGTGCTCGGCGCGAAACTCTTTCACTAGCCGCAAATTGCGTGACCCAATAGGATCAAATGTGTAGGCCACGGTGTTTTTGGAATCAGCGAGGAGGTCAAAGACCACGCGGCGCGAAAGGTCGTACATCTCGTCCAGATGACGAGACGGCTTGGACCACGGCAAAATCCTGTCGGCCAGACGCAGGGAAGTGCCCCACTCCTTGAATCCGGTCACGAGAAGGCTCGATTTCACCAACTGCTTCTTGAACATGAACGGCAGCCGTTTCTTTTCCATGGCCGAAAGCAGCGTTCTGTCCGTGTCCTTGTTGGGTTTACGGAACAGCCCGAGGGCGGATTCTCGCTCCGTCTCAAAACTCCGGTCTGCCTGTGCTTCCACATAAACATGGGAAATTTTGCCACCCGAAGGCATGGTCCACAAGGTGTTGGGTACGTAATAGTTATGCGCCACCACATCGGCTGCCAGATGGGTCATGTAGCCGTAGGCATACGCTGTAACTCGCGGCTCCTTGGCGGAATTGAGAAGCTTGAGACCGGTCACCCAATTGTGGCTATGGTCGGGTTGGAAAGTTGTCCCCTTGCCCACAAAAATATCTGCTGACAAACAGCCGTAAAGAAATGCCTCACGATGATGAGAAAGCAGGCTGCCTAGAAGCGGTGGCAGAAAGGAAAGGTTTGCCAGTACGGAATTGCCAAGCGCAAGATGCACCCCCGGTCCCCAGGCAAAAGCCTGACCAGGCAGTAATGCAGCAATGATTGCCAATGTTATGATCAGTAATATTCTCATGGAAATTGTACTCGCCTTGAGCCCATCAAGTAAGACTTTGGCCGCAAAAGTCAACAACAATCTAGGAGTCATTCCTAAATTGAAACAAGCGTTTCAAGGATAAAGTCCGTTTTTCCATCGGTGTAGGAGATTCTATCGTTTGGGAATTTGTTAGCCAGGGACAACTTGAGACGTTCATACGCTTCAGCCTGCTCGGGATGCGCTCTGATGTAGTCCCTAAAATCGATCCCCTCCCACAGTCGGGAATCACGCTCCACCATATGAATATGGTGGGTGCGGCTGCCGTCAGCGTCGCGCTTTATGAACCATGCGTAGTAGGGAGGTTCGTCAATATTCCCAATCGGCCGCCAGAAATAATCATACCCCTGCGCCTCCAGAATCGGCGGAACCTCTCGGCGCACAACATTCAGGTCTTGGACTTCCACCAGCATATCGACCACAGGCTTGGCCGTCATGCCGGGCATGGAGGTGCTTCCATAATGTTCAATTCGGGAGATGAGACCGCTCGGCAGACAGGCAAGGAGATGTGCCTTCTCTTTGTCGAACTGATTTGGCCAATTCGGATCATAGGGGACGAGGTCAATCTTGTCCTTGAGAACCCGTTCGATCTTTTGCTCAAGGGTTTCCGCCATCCTAGCCTTCCATACCCCCGGACTCAATCTCGTCGATGAAGGAATCCACAAGGTCAGGGTCCAAAGTCTCACCCGCCAGGGTGCCAAGAATGCCCAAGGCTTCCTGTGGCGTCTTGCCTCGCTGGTATGGACGATTGGTGGTCATGGCGTCAAAGCAGTCGACCACGGACAGGATTCGCCCGCCCAAAGGGATTTCGTCACCCATGAGACCACGCGGATAGCCTCGGCCGTCCATGCGTTCATGATGGCAGTAGACATATTCCAGAACAGGCCCGAGAAATTCAAGATTCTTGAGGATGTCATACCCCCACTGCGGATGGGAACGAATCTCCAAAAGCAACGCTTCATTAAAGGCCGTCTCGTCACTGGAAAAGACCTTGTCACTGAAGCCGATCTTTCCGATATCATGGAGAATACCCGCCACGCGGATGTGCTCCACCTCTCGATGGTCCAGTCGCAAACGCTGGGCAAGACGTTCCGCATACGCCCCCACGCGCTCGCCGTGTCCTTCAGTGTAGGCATCGCGCGCGCCAAGAGCATCGGCTACAGCGGTAACCGTATTCAAGGTATTGAGTTTGATGGTCTCAAAGAGTTGCTCAAGGTGCTGCTCCCTCGCCTCGATGCGGATCATCATGAGGGAGACAGCTTCGGCCAATTCTCGCACATCTTCGGGATACTCCGGGCCAGTCAACTCCATTATGTCATTGGAGTAGTGGCCCGCAGCAACCTCTTTAATGGCCCGAAGCAGGCGGTCCTGCCCTTTGCCGGGCGTCACTACTTCCAAACCCCAGCGTGATCAGCAGCAAACTGAGCAAAGGTACGAGCAGGATTACCGGACAAGAACTCAACGGCCTTGGTCACGTTGCCAGCCATGCCGAGCTTCACCACACGGGTAAGCGACACCTTCATGGTGTGCAGCCATTCCGAATCGCCTGCATCAACACGCTGTTTGATGTAAGCATCTTCAGGAATCGCAACATATTTCACTTCGACACCTGTAGCCTCACTGATCTGAGCAGCCACATCCGCCTGGGTCAACCCAACGGGACCAGTCAGGGCAAACAACTTGTTCTTGTTGTCACCCGGATCTTTGAGCAGGCCAGCCACCACGTCAGCCACATCACGGGCATCAAGGTAGGACACCATCGCATCTTCTTCCGGCATTTCAATGACACCATTCTTGACCATATCCAACAGTTCGTTGGTGTATGTCTGCATGAGCGTGTTGGGACGTAAAATTGTATAAGCAATGCCGGAATCTTCCACGAACTGGTCGATCATGCCGCTATCGCGACCTAGTCGCCAATGCGCATCCGAAGAGGCCGCATAACGCGAAGCCTGGACGATATACTCGATGCCCGCTTGCTTTGCCGCCTCGATAGCCAAATGCCCGAAACGAGGCATGCCTTCCATGAGCGGCACTTCGAGGAACATTTTGTCGCACCCTTCCATCAGCGCGGCCATGGATGCCTGATCCGCGAAATCCATGTTGTCACCATGAATGCCCGCCACGAATTCAGTGCCTTCAGTCTTGAAAAGATCGATCAGCGCCTTGCCCATATTGCCAGATGCTCCGGCCACGAAAACCTTGCTCATTGCATATCTCCGGCTCCACCGAAACGGCAGAGATGGTTAGAATATTTCCTTCGGCGAAACGCTACACCAAATAAAGGTGAAATGCCAATGGACAGAAAGGAGAAATATGGCCTTCGTTGATTTAAAAAAAACTACGCCGGTCTTCTTCGGAGAGAGTCGGCCGTTGCTTAGGGGCTGCTGTAAGCAAGACAACTTACGTTGCGCCACCAAACTCCACACCCACGCCTATTTCTCAGGCTGGCCAAGCATAAATATACCGAAGGTCGCCAACAGATTAGGCAGAAACGTAATGATCCGCCCTTTGGTGGCGTAGTGGTCGGTGGTGAGAGCAACCTCTTTCACGATGGGTACACTGAGGCCATCGCAAAAACGGCGAAAGTCGATGATAGGGATAACGCGAATGTTGGGAGTATTGTACCACTCGTAGGGCAGCTCCTTGGACATGGGCGCGCGACCGGTGAAAAACATCTGAAATCGATTCCTGATGTGGGTGAAATTCGGAAAAGAAACAACACTGCGCTTGCCGACACGAAGCATCTCCGAGATGAGCACTTCGGGCTCATAGACCTGCATGAGAGCCTGGGAAAGGATGACATAATCAAAAGAGTTATCGGGATAATCCTCGATCTCTTCGTAAATGTCGCCGTGAATAACGGATAACCCTTTGGCAATGGCCTGTCCGGCAGCCTCTTCATCAATCTCGATGCCGGTTCCCTTGACGGCTTTGTCGCGGCGCAAGTAATCGAGCAGCGACCCGGTCCGGCAACCGAGATCAAGCACCTTTGTGTCCGGTTCAATCCAGGAGGCGATAACTTGAAGATCAAACCGCATGGATACCCTCCTCTTCGGTCACGCGTTCGAGAAAGCCAACTATCAGCGCGCTGAGACGCTCGTTGGGCAGCAAGAAGGCATCATGGCCCCACGGGGCTTCGATTTCGCAAAAACTGACGTCCAATCCGTTCTTTTTCATCGCTTTGACCATGTCCTTGGATTGGTAGGTGGGATACAGCCAGTCGGATGTGAAGGAGACCACAAGATATCGACAGGCGGCGCGGGCAAACGCGGCGACCAGAGAGCCGTCACCGTGCTGATTTTCAAGATTGAAATAATCGGCGGCCTTGGTCAGATAGAGAAAAGAGTTGGCGTCGAACCGATCAACAAACTTGTTGCCCTGATAGCGGAGATAGGACTCCACCTGAAAATCGGCCTCGAAATCGAAGGAAAGCTCAACTCGATCTTGAAGGCGACGGTCGAACTTGTGACGCATGGACTCGTCGGAGAGATAGGTGATGTGCCCGACCATGCGGGCCACGGCCAAGCCATGCTCGGGGCGACCGGATTCATAATAATCGCCGGAATTCCACTTGGGGTCGGCCATGATCGCCTGTCGAGCCACTTCGTTGAAGGCGATGGCCTGAGCCGAATGCTTGGTGGTGGTCGCAAGAGGAATACAGGCGCGAACCCGATTAGGGTAGCGAACAGACCATTCGAGGACCTGCATGCCGCCCACGGAACCGCCGACCACAGCGAGCAACGTCTCGATGCCAAGATGATCCAGAAGACGGCTCTGGCAGCGCACCATGTCGCCTATGGTAACCACCGGGAAGGTCGCACCATAGGGAGTGTCTGTCTCCGGGTTTCGGGAGAGAGGGCCTGTGGAGCCCATACACCCGCCGATGGTATTGGAGCAGATGACGAAATACTTATCCGTGTCGATGGGCTTGCCCGGTCCCACCATGATCTCCCACCATCCCGGCTTGGGATCGTCCTCGGAGTAGATCCCGGCGAGATGGGAATCACCTGTCAGTGCGTGACAGACAAGAATGGCGTTGGAATTGTCCGCGTTCAGGGTGCCGTAGGTTTCGTAGGCCAAAGTAACCGGGGCCAGCGTTCGCCCGGACTCCAGCACCAGCTCGTCGCCGGATTCACCAAAGGTGAAAGAATGGCGTTGCACTACCCCCACGGAATGATCCGCATCGTGATGTTCGATATATTCACTCATGATGCATGGAAGGTAATTCCAAGAACGTGATGGGTCAATGTCCGAATGGAACGAAACCCCTTATCCACGTCTTCCCGCCATACCATCGCCCTTAATAGAACCTGATTTTACTTGCCTGAGGACCGGTATGTCAGCAGCCGCTCACTCAGTGTGCCTGTGTGCAACTCAAAGAGGTGGTTGTCATAATCATGGAAATAGATCGAGCGCCCTTCACCCTCTATTCGGGAACGGGCAACTCTAAACTCCAGCCCCATGGATCGAATGCGCTCTTCGTACTCGGTAAATTCGTGGTCGGGAATCTTGAACGCCACATGGTTGTAGCTTTTTTCCGGCAGCGGCTCCCCTTCCATAATGGCAAGCCAGACAGAACCAACAAGAAAGAAGCGTTCGCGAGATAGGGAATGGGTGTCATCACCACTGGAGTACACCTGGCGAGCGTCAAGAATCGTTTCCAAAAAAGTAGTCATGCGCTCAAGATCGCGCACCACAAATGTAACGTGACTGAGTCCTTCAATCATAAATCACCGCCCCGAAACCGACTTGCCGCCGAACAATTTCCACGCCGCCATGCCCCATGTCAGGTTGGCGACATTGGTATACCCACCTTTTTGAAGTTGGCGCACCACGGGTGGGGAACGGTGGCCGGTCATGCAGATGACCACAATGGCTTGATTGGGATTAGGCATGAGCCGGGCCAGATCATTCAAGGAAGCAGGGAACGGCACATTGATGGCGCCGGGGATATGAAAGGAGTCGTATTCGCCAGGAGTTCGGACATCAAGGACCGTGACTTTCTCTCCCTCGCTTATGAGGGCGCGCAACCGCCAGGGGGCGATGGGCTCAACATCACCGAGCTTCCACCAACCCACGTCCCAGAGAACGAGGAGTGCCACGACAAGAAGAATCATGCCGAGGAAACGCATTGACTAAACCCCCTCGGCCTTTTCGACAGAGACGGCCAGCCTGGACCCCTCTTTCAAGAGCATTTCGCGTTGTGGGAACGGGAATTCGATGCCCTCTTCATGAAAGAGCTTCCAGACATTGAGCAGAACTTCGCTCCGCACGTTGGCCACGCCACGGGGAGAGTCCCCTATCCAGATGCGCAACTGCAGATCCACGGAGCTATCACCAAACCCCACCAGCCGGGAGGCCGGAGCTGGCTTCTTCAGCACCCGGCCCACAGGATCAGCGGCCTTTTCCAACAACTTAAGCGCCTTGGGCACGTCCGAATCATAGGCAATGCCCACTGGGATTTTAAGACGGACATTGGAATCCGAATGGGTCCAGTTGACCACCTCTCCAGTGACCAGCAATTCATTCGGGATGAGATGCTCCATACCGTCGCGCGTCAGGACCGATGCATACCGACCATGCATACGGCGAACCACGCCATACACGCTGGCCACTTGAATGGTGTCACCCGGCTTAATGGAATTATCCAGCAGCAGGATCAAACCGGAAACATAGTTGGAAATAATGGTACGCAGTCCAAAGCCAATACCAACACCGAGCGCGCTGGAGAAAATGGCAAGGCTGGTCAGATCAATGCCCACCGAAGACATGGCAAACAGGATAGCTCCGGTAAAGAGGCAAACTTTGACAGCTTTGATCAGAAGAACCTGCATGGACGGAGTCAATCCCGCATTTCTGCTGATACGGGACTCAAAAAAATGGGACGCCAGGGACGCCAACTGCAAGAAGACCAGAGCAAGGGCCAATCCGGAGATAATGCCCAGAACATTGAAAGACGAACCGCCGACAGTAAAATCGATCTTTCCCAAAAAATCCGTAATGGGATCAAGCAATCCAAACACAGAAAGAGCGGCCACACTCCATATGATAAGGACTATGCCCCGCGCCACGGACCTATTGGCAATGGTCGACGTAAACAGCCGGATCACGATCCAGGCAACAGCCAGATCACGCGCAGCAGCAATGACGCGAGTGTTGTATCCTCTAATCTCAAAAATAACTTCACAGCCGAGCATGATGAAGACAAAGGCGAGAACGTTGCCGATATCAACCACAGCTCGCAGAATATTCCGTGTCCGCTCTCCCCGAGCGGCTTCGGTCACCTTGTGGATCAGCTTCCGTTCAAAGCCGTACCATGCAAGAAGCGGCAGGACATACGCCACCAACACGCAACCCCACTGGGCTGCTGTCTCAACTGTCAATACATTGGTGTGCAGCCAGTTTGTCAGAAAATCAATGGCCGCCTGAGCTCTTTGTTCCATGGGTAATCCTCGTTATCCCCCGCAATATCAGCCCGCAACAAACAGATCAAGCAACACGCCGCCAAAGAGGATTACCGCGATAACACCATTCATGGTGAAGAAGGCCACATTCACCCGACTCATGTCATCGGGCTTCACTAACAGGTGCTCGCCGACCAGAATCAAGCCCACAAGTGTGGCCACCACAAAATACATCCAGCCAAGTCCAGCGGCCCAGCCTGCCAACAAAAAGAGGATACCGGTCACAGCGTGACTCAAGGTAGAAATTGCCAGAGCTGCAGGAACTCCCAATCGCGCCGGAATGGACCACAAACCGCGCTCGGCATCGAACTCGGCATCCTGACAGGCGTAAAGCAGATCAAAACCCGCCACCCATAAGGTCACGCCACAGAAGAACAATGCCGCAGACAGAGTCATGGTCGGCGACACGCAAAGCCATCCCGCGACAGGGGCCAGCCCAAGCACCATGCCGAGTACAAAATGGCACCAATAGGTGAACCGTTTGCAAAAGCTGTAGAAAGCCGACAACCCCAGCGCCAGAGGCGAGAGCTTCAGGCAGAGCGGGTTCATGAGCGCGCACATGGCAACAAAAATGATGGCCGTACCGGCTATGAAGATCAGAGTGAAATTGGCGGACAGTTCACCCGTCACCAGCGGCCTGTCCTGAGTGCGCGGGTTGGCTTTGTCAACGTCCAGATCAGCGTATCGGTTGAACGCCATGGCAAAGGAACGAACCGCGACCATGGCAATGGTCAGCACAATCATGTTGTAAAATCCAGGCCAACCGCCAGCGGCCAAAAATGCGCCAATGTAGGCAAAAGGCAGAGCAAACACCGAGTGCTCGATTTTGATCATCCGGCAAACAACACCAAGGTCTTTCATAATTTTCATATAATCTCCGGTGGCTGAGTGGAGGGTTGAGATAAACCACATTCTACATTCATTGGGACCTGCTGAACAACAAATCGACTACTTTAAACAACCTGACTATCGCTTCGAAAGTACACGTCTCTGTGTTGAGTCCCTAATACTTATTCACCAACATGGCCCCTATCACCACCAGCACCACGCCAAGAATACGGGGCCAGGAAAGAGTATGCACATCAAAACTGATGAGGCCGAAATGATCCAGAAGCAGGGCCACGAGGAATTGTCCGGCCAAAAGCCACGCCATGGTTGTGGTCGCGCCGAGCTGGGCGGCCAAAACAATGATCACGGCCACGAAAAACGCGCCGCAGAAACCGCCAGTCCACGCCCACCACGGAGCTGAAGACGCCATGGCCATGGTCGGCACGGGGCGCATGGTAAAGGCATAAACAGCCAGAGCCGCCGTGCCCACGGCAAACGACACAAGAGCCGCGAATACCGGGTCGCCGAGTGCCTGCTTCAACCGCAGATTGAGTCCCGCCTGCACAGGCATGGTCGCCCCCGCAGCCAAAGCAAGAAGAACAAATATCCATTTCATGCCGAGCAGGATAGCCGTGATTGCTTCCTTCGTCCATGCAAAAGCCCCTACCTATTGCGCAATTGTCGATAGTTCGTAACCGAAGCGTCATTCAGAGCGCATCAAATCCCGCTAGAAAAGCGTCGGTCCAACCATCATTCTTCATAGAGAAACTCAAAAGGATTCGACATGACTGATATGCAACGCAAAGAGATCAAGCATCACCTGATCGAAGGACTGTATTCCCTCAATAACTTGAGCGCGGACTCATGCCTCTCGGTGGAAAACTGCCCTGATGAAAACGACTTCGCTTCACAGCTAGCTCAACAAGGCGTGAACGTCGCAATGCAGCGCCGGAGAATGGCCCGCATGGGTGAATTTGAAAACGCCCTGCGCCGTCTGTCCGAAACCGACTACGGCGTCTGCGAAGAGTGCGGCAATGAAATCGGCCTCGCCCGGCTCAAGGCCACCCCAGCCGCCCGGCTCTGCGTTTCCTGCCAATCCGAATTGGAAGAAGAAACCTCGCACTAACCAACTTCGTTCATCAAACCAGCCAGCGGCAGCGTCGTCAGACGCTGGCATTCTTTCATACCGCCCCACAATTGACTCGCTCACGCCCGAGGGATAGTGTCACGCCTACCAAACGACCATCCAATTCGGAGTTAAGATATGTACTGGATTGCATTTGGGGACGTGCATGAATCCACGGCCCTGCTGACATCGATTCCTGAGCTGACAGAGGCCGAGGGCGTCATCATTACCGGCGACATCACGAACCGGGGCAGCCGAAGCGCGGCAATAGAAGTCATAGAAGCCGTTGCCGAGATCAATCCCCGCGTGCTGGCACAGCCGGGAAACATGGACACCGACACCGTGCAGGCCTACTTGACCGAGCGCGACATGGACATCCACTTGCGGGTGCGAGAAATCGCTCCGGGCGTGGGGCTTTTAGGCGTGGGTTTATCAACGCCGACACCATTCGGTACGCCCGGCGAAGTATCAGAAGAGACTCTGACCAAATGGCTGGACGAGACATATGAAAAGGCAGGCACTTTTGACCACCTGATCTGCGCTATCCACGAGCCACCACATAACTCCAAACTTGATCAACTGGGCAACGGACAACATGTCGGCAGCCCGGGTGTTCGGCAATTTATCGAACGAGTGCAGCCGGACGTGGTGCTGACCGGACATATCCATGAATCAAGCGGCACGGATCGCATCGGCAACAGCGTAGCCATCAATCCCGGCATGCTGGCTGGCGGCGGTTATATCCGTATAGAATTGAACGACGGCGAGCTAACCGCCGAATTGAAGAGCGTATAGATGTCGAAAATCGGATTCATCTGGGTCGGCAAACTCAAGGAAAAGCATTCCAAGGATGGGTGCGCCCACTACTGGAAAAAGCTGTCACGCTTCTTCAAACTAGAAGAATCCATGGTCAAAGACGGGCCATCCAAACTGCCCAATGCTGACCGCAACAAGAAAGAAGGCGAGGGAATTCTCGCCAAAGTGAAAAAGGGCGACGTGCTCATCATTCTGGACGAGTACGGCGACCGGCTCACCTCTCGCGAGCTGGCGAAACGGCTGCAACGTTGGAGCGATGCGCCCAATCAGCGGCCTGTGTTCGTCATCGGCGGACCGTTCGGCTTGTCGGACGAAGTCAAGAAAGCTGCCCGTCACTCAATCCGCTTGAGCGATATGACATTGCCCCACGAACTGGCGCGACTGTTGCTTTTGGAGCAACTCTACCGGGCCGGGACCATTCATAAAAACATGCCCTACCACCACGATTAGGAGCGATTATGCTGGACGTTGAATACTTACAGAGGGTCATGAACTACTTCGAGTCCGGAGACTGCAAGTTCGAATTCGAACACGGCGAAGAAGAACGCCGCCTCGCCATCATCGATTTTCTGGAACACCTCATGGAGTTAGGCGAAAAGGCCGACGAAATGGCGACCAAACTTATCTTCAAGGACGCCTACGCCTCCATGGTCACCGAAGAAGGTGTTGCCCAGGCCGTTGCAGATGAAGAGACTGCCAAGGAAAGCGCGGACTAGCCCGCTTTCCTCTTCTCCCGGTCCGTGCTAGGACGGGCCACCCGGTAACGACAAACCTATTTACCACAACCCGCCCCAAAGGGGCCAAGTGGGATTCCCAAAGGGCATTGCCCTTTGGCCGCCAGAGACGAAATCACCTGACCATCGCGCCGAAGGTGCATTCTCTTCTGATTTCTTTTCAATCCCATCCTCGGAGACCACCATGAGCCAAGACGATACCCAAGATTTCCTCGACTCCCTGCCGGAGCTGGAAGAAGGCAAGACATATAATTTCAAGTGTTATCCCGGCGTGGAATGTTTCAACGCCTGTTGCAGCGACCTCGACATGGTGCTGACTCCTTACGACATCCTGCGCATGCGCAAGGCCACGGGCAAAAGCTCCATTGATTTCCTGCGTATCTACACATACGGCCACAAAGACCCAGCCACGAATTTCCCGGTTTACAAGTTCCGCATGACCGACAGCTCCAGCCGCGTCTGCCATTTTGTCACCGCCGAAGGGTGTTCCATCTACGCTGACCGTCCCGGTGCCTGCCGCATGTATCCTTTGGGCCGCGCCACTCGCCCCGACGGCAAGGGCGGCGTCAAGGAACAATTCTTTATCGTTCAGGAAGACCACTGCATGGGCTTCAAGGAAAAAGACGAATGGACCGGCGCTTCCTGGAAAGAAGATCAGGGTTTCCGCGAATACACCGCGAGCAATGACCGCTACATGTCCATCCTCGCCCGTGTCCGCGAAGGCGGCCATCCCGTCTCCGACAAGATGAGCCACATGGCCTCCCTCGCCATGTACAAGATCGACGAATTCCAGCGGTTCATCACGAAAATGCGACTTTTCGAACGCGTGGAAGTAGACAAAAAACGCCAGAAAGCAATCCTTGAAGACGAGTTCGTCTGTCTCGCCTTTGCCATGGATTGGTTCGAGCTGATGCTCTTCCATGACACCACCAAACTCAAGCCCAAGAACGTGCCCACTCGCACCGCCTGCCAGAAGTAAGGAGGCCGAATGTCCATGCCGAACAACCCCAAGCTCGTTTCCATCCGCACGTATCTCAAGCGGAAATCCGACTTCATGCCCGGCCACAAGGTCGTGTTCACCAATGGCTGTTTCGACGTGCTCCATCCCGGTCACGTCGATCTGCTCCAGCGTGCCCGCGCCCTTGGAGACTGTCTCGTTCTCGGCCTCAATTCCGATGAGTCCGTCAAGATGCTGGGCAAGGGAGATGATCGTCCCCTCAACTCTCAGGAAGAGCGCGCATACGTGCTCTCCGGTTTGGAGTGCGTCGACTACATCATCATCTTCCACGAATCCACGCCCCTTGAAATCATCAAGGCCGCGCGCCCGCAAGTGCTCGTCAAAGGCGGCGACTGGCCCGTCGATCAGATCGTCGGCGCTGATGTAGTAGAAAAAGCAGGCGGCGAAGTGCTCAGCCTGCCGCTCTTGGAAGGATATTCCACTACCGACTTTCTGAAGAAGGTCCGGGGCTAGATTCGCCTCCGGCAGATTCTTTAGGGACCTGCGGTGTCGCTTCACACAAGGGGGCACTGAAGCAAAGCCCGGCGAAACAATTAGCGATTTGCAGTGATAAAAATGAAGAAAAAACGACGCGCACTTTAAAAAGTGTGCGTCGTTTTTTTCGGCTTAAACCGAACAATATCTATAAAATATTTGGGCCAACAGCCCTACTTCTGCTTACTTTATTCCATCACCCGGCACTGCCAGCTTTGCCAACTCAGCCAAACGGTCATCCACACAACGGTACAGAGTGCCCTTGGGGTAATTGCCGTTCTTGCTTGGCGTACCGCACCGAATGCCAGTGAGAATAAGCATCGCCTCTTCGATGGTCTTGACCGGGAAGATGTTGAACTTGCCGTCCTCGACAGCCTGGACAACCTCGTCCTTGAGCATAAGATTGACCACGTTGTCGGCGGGCAGGATGACACCCTGATTGCCTGTGAGCTTGCGGCGGCGGCAGACTTCAAAGAATCCTTCGATCTTGTGATTAACGCCACCCACGGCCATGACCGCTCCGGACTGGGAGACCGCGCCAGTAAAAGCGTAGGAGAGATTGATCGGCATGCCGGAAAGCGCTGACAGGAGCGAGGCAAGCTCGGCTCCGGAAGCGGAATCCCCTTCAATCCCAGCGTAAGACTGCTCGAAACAAAGAGAGCCGGTCAATACGATGGGCTTATCCTGAGCAAACAGGCGGACCAGATAAGACTTGATGATCATCATGCCCTTGGTATGAATCGGACCGCCAAGTTGGGCTTCTCGTTCGAGATCAAGAATACCGCCATGCCCCACACCCACGGTGCAGGAAATCTGATGAGGCAGTCCGAACTCGTAATCGCCGAACTGAGTGACAGAAAGGCCGTTGGCGCGCCCAATAGCTTCGCCGGAGGTTTCAACTTTGATGACCTGACGATCGTAGTCAGTCATAAACTCCTGCTCATAGAGATTGACGCGATAATCCTTGGCGGCCACGGCTTCATTAAGCTCGTTTAGACCGACCTTTTTTTTGCCCCCCATGCGGGCCAGAGCAGACGCCTCGATCATGCGCTCGCGAATGAGCGGCACATACAACGACAGCCGTTTCTGGTCCTCAACCAGACGGGAGGCGAAGTCAACCAATCCGGCCATAGCCTCTCGCGTGAAGGGAAGCGTCTCGGCAGCCTTGGCGGTCTGACCGATGACGTAAAGGAAGTTCTTTATGTTGGCGGCGGTACGTGCGGCTGCGTGCTGAAGATGCGCTTTGAGCTTAAAATATTTGGCAAAACGATCATCGTTGACGAGGAGCATCTCATAGTGTTCATCCGTGCCGATGAGCACAACCTTAAGCTCCAAATTCACTGACTGAGGTTGCAAAGTACGAGCGCGAACCTGTTCCGGGTCCACCGGATCTTCAATGCGAGACTGACCGGACCGAAGAGCACGCAAAAGGCCTTCCCAGGAATTGGGGTTGGAAAGCAGATCCTCTATGTTAAGGATGAGGAAGCCGCCATTGGCCTTGTGAATCGCCCCAGCCTTGATGAGAGTAAAGTCGGTGTAGAGCGCGCCCATTTCCGCCTCGCGCTCGATGGAGCCGAGAAGGTTGAAGGCGGTGGGGTGGTCCTCGATCACCACGGGGGCACCCTTGGTCTTGCCATTGTCCACGAACACATTGACTTCAAACCGAGTGAAGAAATCTTCACCGCCGGGCATGTTTTCGGGTAGGAGGCCTGCGAGAGTAGAATCTCTCGGCATGAACTGATCCACGTTGTCGACGACTTCGTTGATCAGCGCCTCGAAATAACTGTACATGCTGTCCATGCCGCGAAATTTTTCCACCACTTTGACGTAACAGTCGGCCATGACGGCCTTGGCGGCTTCGCGGTGCAGATCATTCTCGGACTCACGCATGTCCACTTCATTCTGATTGATCTGACGTAAAATGGAAGACACGGACGCGAGCAATTCCTCGCCCTTGGCCTTGAGCTTCTTGCGCTCCGCAGGCTTGAACTTGTCGAAATCCTTGTCCGAGACCACCTCACCGTCAACAATGGGAGAAAGAGTGAGTACACCCTCGTCGTCCAGGCTGAGAGAAAAATTTTCCTTCTCGGCGGTGGTGTCCATCTTGGCAAAAAGCCCTTCGCGCTTGGCGTTGAACTTCTTAACCATGCGCTCATGCTTTTTCTGAAAAGCATCTTTCTCAAACCGTGCAGGAATCTCCTGACGGATGTGGGTCATGGCCTTCTGCTGGGCCAATTTTAGTACGCGCCCTTTGCCAGCAGGCATGGACACGCAGATGGGACGATCATGGTCCTCAAAATTATACAGATACACCCAGTCACAAGGACATTCCGCTTTTGCTGCCGCCGGATGGAGGAAGGATTTGACGAAATAGGTGCGCCCCATGTTCGGCTCGCCGGACACGTATACGTTGTGCTCGTTGCTCTTGATTTCCAGTGCCAACGAAAGGGCCTGAATGGCACGAGGCTGGAACCTGGGATAAACGTTGCGATCCGGTATTTTTGTAGAGTCCCCAAAAGGCACTCGCTTGGGGTCCAGATTTGCACGTAATTTGGAAACGGGGAGGGCCTTGGCCTTGGGAGTGGTGGTCTTTTTCATCCATTTCTCACGATAGTTTCTGTGTAACGGAAAGAGTACCGCTTACACATTAGATACGTGTTTTATCCATGTTTGTCAGCAAGTTGATACAGAAAAGGCTCGGTGCACCGGGAGACGAAAAACGAGGAAGAAACTACTTTATGTAGTTGGGAAGATTGAGGAAAAGGTTTGTCGTATACGTCATCATCTTATCCATAATCCACGGAAAGGCTATGAGTAGGGCAACAAAGATGGCCACGATCTTGGGGACCATGGTCAGTGTCATTTCCTGAATCTGGGTGGCAGCCTGAAGAATGGAGATAAAGATACCCACGGCCATGCCGATACCAAGCATGGGCAAAGAGATGACCAAGGTCATTTCAATGGCTTGCCTAGCAAATCCGACAACAAATTCTGGCGTCATGACGCACTAATCCCTGGGTAACACTGTTTGTTTCGTCACTGAAACGTATTGACGAGCGAACCAATGAGCAGGTTCCAGCCGTCAATAAGGATAAACAGTAAAATTTTAAACGGCAACGAAATCATGACCGGAGGCAGCATCATCATACCCATGGCGAGCAGGATGGAGGCCACCACCATGTCGAGAATGAGGAACGGGATATAGATAAGAAAGCCGATGGTGAAACCTGTCTTGAGCTCAGAAATAGCGAATGCAGCCACCAACATAAGGGTATTCACTTCCTCTTTTGTCTGAGGACGATCTTCCTTGGTGATGGAGTAAAAAATGGACAGATCCTTTTCGCGAGTATGCTTGAACATAAACTTGCGAATGGGCTTTTGCGCTCGGTCCAACGCCTCATCGAACTGTATCTCTTCGTTCATATAGGGCTGTAAGGCCGTCGTATTGATAGCCTTGCCCACAGGCATCATGATGACCATGGTCATGAAGATGGCCAAGCCCGCCAGAATCTGGTTCGGGGGCATCTGCTGGGTGCCCATGGCCTGACGCAGGAAATGAAATACGATGATGATACGGGTGAACGAAGTCATGGTCAGCATAATGGCCGGAGCCATGCCGAGCACGGTAAGCAAAAAGAGAATTTCGAGAACGGTGGCGATATCGTCTGGCTCAGCCTGTCCGGCAGCCAATTCCATGCTCAGCTTGGGAACAAGAGGTTCCTGTGCCAAGCCCAGAGCAGGCAACAGCAAGGCTGCGCCCAAAGCGCAGAGGAAAACCAATAGGCGTTTCCCGTTACCCCTCATTGTCCGTCCTCCTCTTCAACAAGCTTGCAAAACTTTTAGGCTCAGCGGCTTCAACGTCACTTTCGTCCGCGTCAAATTCCTTGAGTAGACTTATCCGCTCTTCGGTAACACCAATAACCAGATCCTTGTCGCGGTACCGAACCACGGCCACGGACTGGCGATTGCCGAGCATGAGTCGAGAAAGAAGCTGCGGACCGTTCCTGAATGAACGGACGCCCATCCCTTTCAGCCCCAGCTTCTTCATGAGCCAGTAAGCGAAAAAGATGACACCCAACAGCAGGCAGAGGTAGCCGAGCGTGACAAGGATGGTCGACCCGGTATCCACGGCGGGCAACGCCATGGTTGCCGTTGCATTGGCCGCGGTGTTAGCCAAGCTGCTTCACCCGTTCGATGGGGCTGATGATATCAGTCAGACGGATACCAAACTTCTCATTTATGACGACGGCTTCACCGCGAGCAACCAGCTTGCCGTTGACGTAAATTTCCAGCGGCTCACCTGCCAGTTTGTTCAGCTCTACAACCGAACCCTGACCCAATTGCAATAATTCATTGATCAGCAGCTTGGTACGACCCAGCTCTGCGGAAACTTCCAGGGGAATATCCAGAATGAAGTCCAGATCGCGCTTGCCGGACTGGCTGCCCTGCTTTGCATCCGGCCCCATGTCGGTCAGATCGTAGTCATGCGTCTGAGTGGAGAGGAACGCCTGTTCCTTCTCGTGCTTGACTTCGTCCTGCTCGGTATCGGCCAGGGCTGCGGCCCATTCGTCTGCCAGAGATTCGTCATTGGAAACATCTGTGGAGCCTGCATCAGCAGGATCGGTCACATTCTCGAGCCCACCAAGGGGATCGTCGTTGTCACCAATGCCATCCACATCATCGCCATCCAGCAGGGCATCGGCCCATTCCTGTGCGAGTTTATCTTGATCTTCGGCCATTTCGCTCACCTCGTGAAAACGTTTTCCAGTCTCGACCGTCCAAAAATATGACGGTCCGCACTCTGAATTGCAAAATGCGTGCTACTGGATGACCATCTCAGTAATATATACACGTAACACACTGCCTTTCCCCAGTATTTGGGTCAGGCGATCCGCCACTTCCTGCTTGAGTTGCAGCTTGGCATCCATCGTCGAAAGCGAATCGTAAGTCTGGCTGGAGAGGAAAAGCAGGAGCGAATCCTTGATCCTGGCCTCGTACTTGGACAATTTAGCCTGGACCTCGGGGTCACGAACTTCCACTTCCATACCGAGCTTCAGATAACGACGACCAAGCGGATCAGCCAGGTTCACCAGGAATACCGGAAGCGGTACCAATGTACCTTCCAACGACTCCAAGGCCTGTTCATCACCCTCGGCAGAGGTCTCCTCCGCAGCCGGTGCGTCATCCTGGGGAGCCAGAAACATGGTATAGCCGAAGTAACCGCCTGCGCCGAGAACAGCGAGCAGAACCACGCCTATGATGATCCATTTGAGCTTTCCGCCCTTCTTCCCTTCTTCTTGAATTTCGTCGTCAGCCATGGCGAACACCTTTTTTTCTTCATTTACCGTAATAATGCATAGCCCGATTTTCTCGGGTTTTCCAGACAAAGTTTAGACTCTGCCCGCTTATCCTCTTTACCTTCCGTCTGCTCAAGAACATGAGCCCTTCGCAAAGCGACAGTGCAATCACCCTTTTACGGTAGACAGCTATTGATAACCGCCTACTGGGCGGGCCGTCTTAAGTAAAATTTCCACCCGCCGGTTCATATCCGACTGCACAGGTCTGCCGCTTTCATCCACCACCGGAAAAGCACCGCCGTATGCAGACAGGGAAAACCGCTTATCCGGCACACCGCCATCCACTAAAAATGTCAGCACCGACAAGGCGCGGTCACCAGAGAGTTCAAACGGTGTCTGCGAATTATCCGTGGTATCGGTATAGCCCGCAATATTGATGGGTGCCTGTGTCTGGGTCATCATGGGGACCAGCCGACTAATGACGAATTGACCTCGCGAGGACAACTCCGCCGAACCAGGCGCAAAAAGAAGCTGGTCCGTGAAGACCAGAGCCACGCCATCCGGCTTTTGCAACACTTCCAGATTCTTGTCCAACTCGCTCTTGTCCATTTCCTCAGGCAAGACGTCATCCGGGAAAAGCAAATCCTTGAGTCGCTGTTTCTTTTCCAAGACTTCCCACGGCTTCTCCATCATCTCGATCATGAGCCGTTCCTTGATACCAACCCGGCCTGAACCCCGTTTCTCCAGAACGCCGAGATCGGCGGTGTGCAGTGTCACGCGCGTCAACACAGAGTTATCCATGGACGACATGGTGAGCAGCAACACGAAAAACGTGAGCAACAGAGTCACCAGATCGGAAAAGGTAACCAACCAGAGCGCCAGAGGCGGACAGACCACTTTCTTTTTTCTGGCCATGATCTACTCCAGTTCCTTGGGCAGCTTGAGATTGAACTCGAAACCGTCCACATCCGTGGTATTATCATCAGGCTTACTGATCGGAGAGACCTTTCGCAGACGCTCGGACATCCCCGCACTGCGCTTGTCCAGAACGATATCCACGCGCCGGTTACGGCTACGGCTCTCGGCCGTATTCTGCGGATAATATGGCATGTACTTGCCGAATGCCTCCACCCGAAGCTGGGTGGGCTTCATCCCGCGCTCGACGAGAAACTGATAGACCGCCATGGTACGGCCCAAAGAAATTTTCCAGGAGAGGTCCGGGTTCTGCGTATCGTCACCGGGCTGGTAGTTGATCCCCAGCTCATCGCGCATCTCCGAAGTGTGCCCAGCCAGCAGCAGCGGGTAACGCACCTGAATGAGTATGGGCATAAAGTCATCCAGAAGGTCCTTGCCCGCCTGGGAGAGTGTCGAACCATCCGGGGTGAAAAGGAGGCTGGAGTTGATGGACAGAATCTGGACAAATCGATTGGATCGGAAGTTGATGTCCTTGTCCACATCCTCCCATTTAAGAGCCTTGAGAGGTTCGAGATCATCGTCATCGATAGGCCCCGGCTCAACAGTCTGATTGGTATCCTTTTGGGAATAGAGTTCATAACTCGCGTCCTGAAATCCAAAGGTACCGATGATGGAACCCAACGCCACGAGCTTTCGTCGGGCATCAATCTGCGACATGGACACCAGCAAGACAAAGAAGGTGAGCATGAGAGTCATGACGTCAGAGAACGTGATCATCCATGGAGGCATCTCCTCGCAGAACGTTTTTTTCTCTTTTTTGGCCATGACTATCCCCGATCAGGGTTGGTAAAACTAGTCTGAAACAATTCGATCCTTGGGCGGCAGGAAGGAATTAAGCTTCTCCTCGATGATACGCGGATTCTCACCCTTGGAAATGGAGAGAATACCTTCCATGATCATTTCACGCAGCAGGACTTCCTCTTTGGAACGCGCCTTGAGCTTGCCGGACATGGGGTTGAACACGAGGTTGGAGAGAATGGCGCCGTACAGAGTGGTGAGCAGTGCCACAGCCATAGCCGGACCAATGGTGGACGGGTCAGACATGGTCTGGAGCATCTGGACCAGACCGATAACCGTACCAATCATACCCATGGCTGGTGCCAGGGTGCCGAGTACGGCCACAACATCCGCGCCTGTGGCGTGACGATCTTCCAGATAGGAAATTTCCGTTTCCAGAATTTCCTGAATGGTCGCAGGCTCCAGCCCATCAACCGTGAGCTGCAACCCTTTTCGCATGTAGTCGTCGTCGATTTCCTTGATGAGCGGCTCCAGAGAAAGGATACCTTCGCGACGAGCGCGGTTGGCGTAATCCTTAAACCGTTCAATGATATCAATCGGAGATTCCAGGCTTGAAAAGAACGTATTTTTAATGACCCCGATAACGCCGATGACGTATCCGAGCGGATAGTTGACCATGGCCGCGCCGAGTGTACCGCCCACAACAATAAAGAAGGACGGTACGGAAATAAAAATGATCAGGCTGGAGCCCGACAAAATAGCCGCGACAACCAGACCGAACGACAGCACAATACCAATAACGGTTCCGAGATCCATACCTACCTTCGCTTCCTTGCGTCAGTTGTATCTGGGGGGTGGCTACTTCCTGTAGTCGCGAGCCCCGAAGATTTTCGTTCCGATTCGAACCAGAGTGGCCCCTTCTTCCACAGCCGGGACAAAGTCCCCGGTCATGCCCATGGAGAGATGCGGCAGTTTTTCACCCGTCTGGATTTCCAACTTTTCCTTCAACTCCCGAAGCTTGGCAAAAATCGGGCGAACACGCTCCGGCTGGTTGAAAAACGGCGGCATCGTCATCAAACCGACAACCCGCACACCTTCCATTTCCATCACCTGTTCAGCCAATTCAGGGAGACCTTCTACAGTAATTCCGGACTTTTGTTCCTCTCCACCGATATTTACCTGCAAGAGGATGTCCTGGACCACATCAAGGCTCACTGCCTTTTTATGCAATGCTTGGGCCAGCTTACGAGAATCCACGCTGTGCACCAGCGCAAAATTCCCGGCCACGAACTTCGCCTTGTTGGACTGCAAGCCACCTATGTAGTGCCAATTCACATCGAGGTCAGCTAGCTCTTCCTGCTTGCCTATGGCCTCTTGAACATAGTTCTCACCAAAGTCCACCTGACCCGTTTCCGCCAAGGCGCGAACATCACTAGCGGGCTTGATCTTGGACACCGCCACCAAGGTAACGTCTTCGGGCATGCGCCCCGCTTTCCGGGCAGCCTTGGCAAGGGCCTCTTTCACCTCTGCCACGTTGGCAGCCAGTTCATTTTTTCTATCGTTCATAATATCCAACAAGTCCGGGCGGTAAGCCTCATATGCTTTATCGGCCCGTTTTGAATTTGGTTTAATGAATTAATGAATTATTTCTATTTCCCCACTGTCTTGCGTTCATATACCACGACTACATGGTATGTAACTACCCGAAATCGCGCTCAATTCATTATAAGATAAAATTTGCAGTTTTTTCAGATTATTAAGTCTAGAAATAATCTAATCAACCCATTCTCGCCCCATAACAAAAAAAGGAGGACCGGAAATCCGGCCCCCCTTGCATCTGATATGAATGAACCAGTTAGACTGGTGCCACCACGGAGTGGATGGTGCGGACCAATTCCTGTTCACCCTTGGCAGCATAGACTTCGTACAAAGACATAATGGTTGTCTGGGAGAAAACGTAGTTGCGAAGCTGATTGAAAGGCTTCTTCTTCAAATCATTCTGCGCCAGGCCATAATCGCGAACCGCCACTTTTTCCATGACCGGGATGATCCACTTGGCAGCAGGCACAGTCAGCACCCAATCGTGATCGCCCAGATGGGTAACGAATCCTTCCTGACGACGAGGCAGGGGAAGCGTCTTTCCACCCTTTTCCAACAGCCCATATTCGACAGGATCAACACCTGCGATGATGGAGGCGGCCTGAATCCAGCCAACCACTTTTGCCTCATCCTCAGGAGTGCGGGGATGATTGTGCGCACATGCCTGAGCCACACATACTTCAGCAGGCAGCCCGCGAACAATGGACTCGGCCACACCCAGCGGATGGTGCTCGCCAGTACCGCCCAGCTTCATTTCGCCACGGGACTCGCCATTCTCATCCCATTGAAAGACCCACGGTTTGTGCAGATCATGCAGCACCTGAGCAGCGATAACGACATCGCGGTCCAGCATATAGTCGTACACGTCGCGATAGCCATCATAGAGGGCAAGCGAAACACGCACATTAAGATCGGTATGAGTAGCCAGACCACCGGGGTATGAGTGGTGGCTCTGATAGCCACTGCCCGGCGCGGAATAGAAAGGCTGGGAAGCTTTCTTGCTGCTGGAAACCGGCGGCAGAAAATCTTTTTCAGCCACGTCTTTGAGCAGTCCTTTTTGGGTTAACTCCTTATAAATGGCTTTCTTTTCGGAACGCCCCATGCCTTTGGTCAGAGAGGGAGCGGGATTCTCCAGAATAGCTTCCACGCGAGTACGAATGGCAGGATTACGGATTTCCGCAGCAGCCATACGGATATTTCGCCAGGAAGCGGAAACAGGACCGGATGCTTCGGCCATGGCAACGGCGTCCATTTCCATACACTCGCCAAGGGAACAGCGGGAGGGAGAGGCAAACGCAGGAGTAGCAACCACTCCCACGGCAGCGGCGGCACCAAGCACACCCCCCAGCTTCAGAAAGTCACGACGATTGAGATTTTCAGCAGACATATGATTCTCCTCAATGATAGGTTTAAATATGTCTGCTACCTACGCGAACCCAATACCCTCTGCGCGTCACTATCGTGCCATGTCGGATACAATCTGAAACGAACAGGTTAACAGGTGGTTACACCAGCAATTATTCCCATCGTACCGACCAAATCCATTCGAAATAAAATCGGGAAAATATCACTTTTCATCCATTATCAATATATAGAAGCTTGACGAAGTGCCCAATTACCGGGCATACGGCCCTACTTGTACCAGTGTCGCGGCCTGCTCTGAACCGTGGCCCAATATATAACTGGTCGTTGAGGCGGTTGAGTTTCCCCCAACAGTGCGACCGGAGAAAAGAATGCCGAAAGATCTAATCATTGTTGAGTCCCCTGCCAAAGTGAAAACCATCTCCAAATTTCTGGGGAAGGACTATATCGTCGATGCCTCTGTAGGGCATGTCCGCGACCTGCCCACCCGCGATCTCGGCGTGGATGAAGAAAACAACTTCACCCCGCACTATGAGGTCATCAGAGGCAAGGAAGACGTGGTAAAACGCCTCAAGGCCGCAGCCAAGAAGGCAGACACCGTCTACCTCGCACCTGACCCCGACCGTGAAGGTGAAGCCATTGCATGGCACGTTGCCGAGTTGATCAAGCCGGTCAACGAAAACGTGCGCCGCATCACCTTCAACGAAATCACCGCCCGCGCAGTAAAGGCGGCCCTCGAAGAAGCCGAAGAACTCAACGAAGATCTGTTTGACTCCCAGCAGGCGCGCCGTATCCTCGACCGTCTTGTTGGTTATAAAATTTCCCCCATCCTCTGGAAGAACGTGAAGCGCGGCATCTCTGCGGGTCGCGTTCAATCCGTGGCGCTCAAGATTCTGGTAGAACGCGAAAAGGAACGCCGCGCCTTCCGGGCCGACGAATACTGGCCGTTCAAAGCACTTCTTGAAGGAACCAACCCGCCGCCTTTCTGGCTCGATCTCCATAAGCTGGAAGAAAAAGCCGTCAAGCCCGGCGTGAACCACATATCCACCCAGGCCGATGCCGAATCCTTGCAGGAAGCATTGGAAAACGGTGAGTTCAAAGTCGACTCCGTGCAGGAAAAGCAGCGCAAACGCTCGCCCCTGCCGCCATATATCACATCCACTCTGCAGCAGGACGCCAACCGGCGCATGGGCTATTCCGCCAAGCGGACCATGTCCATTGCACAGCGCCTCTATGAAGGTGTGGATCTTGACAAGAGCGGCACCACAGCCCTCATCACCTACATGCGTACTGACTCCGTCCGTATCGCCAAGGACGCGCAGGACGCTGCCAAGGAACTGATCCTCAGCAAGTTCGGCGATGACTACTATCCGCCCAAGACCCGCGATTTCAAGACCAAAGGCGGCGCGCAGGACGCTCACGAAGCTATACGCCCCGTTGATGTGACCATCACGCCCGAAGACATCAAGTCTTCCCTCCCGGCCGAGCAGTACAAACTCTATCGCCTCATCTGGCAGCGTTTCGTCGCTTCCCAGATGGCTGTAGCAACTTTCTGGGACACCACAGTTCTAGTCACCGCCCCCCGCACCATTTGGCGGGCCAAAGGCGAGCGCATGCTCTTCCCCGGCTTCTTGGCCGCTATGGACAAGGGCAATTCCGATGGCGACACCGAGCTGCCCAAGCTGGCCGAAGGCGACGTCATGAAGCTCAATGAGCTGAAAAAAGAACAGAAGTTCACCCAGCCGCCGCCGCGCTTCTCTGAAGCATCGCTGGTCAAGACGCTGGAAGAACTCGGCATCGGCCGTCCGTCCACCTACGCCGCCATTATCTCCACCCTGCTGGATCGTGAATACGCCCGTCAGGAAGAGAAGCGGTTCGTGCCCACTGAACTCGGCTTCACGGTCTCCGACCAGTTGTCCGAACACTTTCAGGCACTCATGGATGTTGGCTTCACCGCCCAGATGGAAGGCCTTCTCGATGATGTGGCCGCTGGCAAACAGGACTGGGTCAAGCTGCTCAACGATTTTGGCGGCGAATTCTACCCGACTCTGGACAAGGCCCGCACCGAAATGGCCCGATCGCAGCAGAACACCGACATCAAGTGTGAAAACTGCGGCAAGCCCATGGCCATCAAGTTCGGCAAGACTGGCGAGTTCCTCGGTTGCACCGGGTTCCCCGCCTGCCGGACCATCAAAAACTTCACCCGCGATGAGCAAGGCGCCATCCAGATCGTCGAGCGCGAAAAGCCCGAAGACACCGGCGTCAAATGCGAAAAGTGTGGCCGTCCAATGGCCATTAAGCAGTCCCGCCGTGGCGAGTTCCTCGGTTGCACTGGTTACCCCGATTGCAAAAATATCGTAAACTTCGAGCGCGACGAGAATGGCAAGATCAAGGTCATCGAGTCCGAGAAGCCCAAAGTAGTCGGCACTTGCCCCGAATGCGGTGGCGAACTGCTGCTCAAAAAGGCCCGCACCGGCTCCCGGTTCATCGCCTGCTCCAACTACCCGGATTGCACCTACGCAGCCCCCTTCTCCACCGGCGTCCCCTGCCCCAAGGAAGACTGCCAAGGCGAGCTGGTCGAGAAGTCCTCACGCCGAGGCAAGCTCTTCTACTCCTGCTCGACATACCCCAAGTGCGATTACGCCGTCTGGAACTGGCCCATCAATGAAGCCTGTCCCAAGTGCGAGCATCCCGTACTCACCCGCAAGACCACCAAAGACAAAGGCGAACATATCGCCTGCCCCAAGAAAGGCTGCGGCTATACAAGGGATATGGACGAGAAAGAATAAAGCTACAAAACAGATTACAAAAAGGCCTGTCGCAAATGCGGCAGGCCTTTTTGTATGCCAAGAACCACCTCGCCGGTGAGGCGTCTTCGACGACCAAGGACCCCTTTAAAAAGGACTTCTCTGGACCCTCCTAAAAGTTTTGATGCTCGCTTCGCTCTAATATGAGTGGACGCAAAATAAAGGAACTAAGGCCACAACCGGAATTAAGTATGATTATGAATAATACGCTCGCACTATTATTACTCATCAGCTCAACCCCCACGCGCCCGACAAGGTGAAAACAGCGAAGCGAATTTTCACCGCTCTCAAAGACAAGACCGTCCTCTTCTTCCTTCGCATTTTATACAAAGGCCCGCACCAGCCCTTTAAAAGCAAAAGCGTTAGAAGCTGACCAAACGGCGAGGCGACTTTTTTAACTGCGGTCCCTACGATTACGACCGGCCTACAGATTATATAGCTTGCACTTCGTCCTACACTCCGTAGATGGAGCCGATCCGGTTGGATCAGACTCTTACTCTTTAGCGTCGGGCGGAATCCCCTCACACCCAGGGGCTTTTTTTCGTCCCTTTTTTTGCCCCAACAAAAAAACGGACCCCGCCGGGAGGGCATGGAAAACGATGAAGCGCCAGCTTCATCAATGGCTCTCTCCCTTTCGCTCCAAAGGACGAATCTCACAAAAAAAGCCGCCCCAAGAGGGCGGCCTTCCGTATTATCGTCATCAGACTTTCCGCTTAATAGGCCAAGCGCCCAAGCGATTTAAGTATCAACGTACACCCCATGGCAAACATACCTGTCAGCCCCATTCCACAAGAAAATCCGGCCAGCAAAACAGGCGCGTAATGCCGCCATTCCGTCCCATATTTTTTAAGAAAATAGAACCGCCCTAACAACGCCCCGATCACTTCCAGAATCAACCCATGAGGGGTGGACTGCCCAAGTCCACGCACCACGCCGTAGACAAGCAAAACAGGCAACCCAAGGATGTTCAAGACTGAATACAAGATCAAACCAAGGCCAAGCCCAGATGCAACGATCGGCCCGGAAAGCGCCTCGAAAAAGAGCGAGTTGCCTTCAAGAGTGGATGTTTGCATAAGCAAGGTGTTGAGTGCCTGCAAATGCCACAATTCCTGAGCAAACGGATATTCCGGTGACGGGATGGGGGCGAGTTGCCAAAGGAATTGCGAAAATAACAACGATGAAACCATCACGATGGGGAAGACGATAATTTCCGCCTTGATGATGCCGCGCAAGCTCGTTCCAGTCAGTTCGATCTGCCGAAACTGAACCGTGGCCTCGCCATAGTTATGGATGGGAATGGGCGCGTACCAAATTTCAAGCCCTTGATAGCCAAAGAACTTAGCACCAGCGATGAAGGAGAATTCCCGCACCATAGGCAGGGCGATGAACTGGCCTGCAACGCCTTCCATTCGCGCTGTGATGTATGAAATAATCGGCGTGTATATAAAACCGTAAATGACAAAGAATATCCACGGGAAGGCCGGCACCAGCCAGACACAAAATGCGATATAACAGAGCGTCGAGAAAACATAGATGCCGATGGAGACCCAGAAATTGATATCACCGCGTCCCTCGGGCGGGTTGAACAAGGCCGAGAAATCCAGCCCTTTGCCGTCCGTATTGCGGAATGATTTGACGACATAATAGATGCCCACCGCGCCGATGGCGAGACCAAGCCCGATGCCGAAACTCATGTAGAAATCAAAGTTGTTGGCAAACACGGTTTCGACCGTAGCCATGCCGGGATGCCAGCGATGAAGGATGCCTTCGGCATACAGAATCGGGTTGGCAACAATGGTGATGATGAGTCCGACCAGCCCGCCGATGACCGCCCAGAACGGCAACACCATACCGATGAACACGAGACCGAGATCGAACTGGAGGCCAGTGGCAACCGCCGGAAGCCAGCCCTCGGTATGTTGCGTCAGCTCAATCCACGGGATGGGGATAAGCCGGATTGGTTCTGTGAAAAGTAGCCCTGATAACGCGGGCAAGAGCACATAGAAGAAGCCGAACGCAAGTCCGATCACACCTCCTATGGAGAAGACCCGCCACTTCCAGCCTGTTTTTCGATCCTCGGTGGACTCGGCCAGCGCCATGGTGCCGAGCGCGCCCACAGGAGCCATGGGGAACGGGAGTTTTTCCACGTCCGAGGTGATGCGGTAAAGGGAGTACCCCAGTCCAAAATGGTCGATACGCTGAACGAGCTGCGCGCCCACAAGGAGCATGATCGGCACCAGCCAATCCCGGTGCATGAAGGTGCGTTCCAGATAAGATCCGGATCCGAGCGCCGGGGCGATCCAGTGCGGAATAAACTCGGTCAGGCCAAGCATACGTGCTGCGTCAGACTGTACTAAGTACTGATTCCAGAGCAACCCCTGGAACGGTGACGCGAGGGCCGCACCAGCCATATAGTAAAGAAGAAAAATTTCCTGTTGTTTCAGATGGGTGTACGACCGTTTGGCGATCTCGGCAAAGAGGATGATAGTCACCCACCGCGCTGCCGGGCCGATGCCCTGGCCGATGACCAACTGCAAATACATGGAGCCGGGCATCATCAGGAACCCGATGAAAACCGCTCCAACTATCGTCTTCCAATCAAACCCCTCCTCGAACTTGTCCGGGGGCTTCATCAGGTCGCGATATTCTTTTAATTCTTTGTCATCATACATCTATGTTGCCTTCGAAGGCCAGTGGGAAGGGTAAGAGAAAACCTTTTGAAATCGCCACAACCAGTATGCGTGACGACTCTTTTGCCCTTCTATTATCAACGGAGTGAGACCAACAGATGGTAGTCAGCTTGGTTATTAAGAGCAGATACCATATGTGAAAACGTTACGCTACTTTACGGCTTTATTTTTCGTAAATAACCACAAAAGCAGTACCGCTGCGGCCTATCGACAAAGCCAAAGGGACTCTGAAAGAGTACTGTTTAAGCCAACACTTACAGATGATCTGAAGCAATACCGTAGAACCTGTCTGCATTTTCGCCAAAGTATTCAGTAACATCCTTTAGAGATAATACGCGGATGTGATTCTGTGTCAAAGGGCCAAAGCCTTACCAGCCACCCTTCTTCTCATCTTGTTGGAAAAGACAAGGTCTCCCCCTATGCTCCTCACGATAAAATCATTACAAACAAGATATCCCACGAAAAGAGGGACATCTATGAACACGGCAAAGGACAAAGCCGCATGGCCCGAAATGGGCCATGCGGCTTTGTTTTCTATCTATTCATGAAGGCAGCGGAATATGTTTTTAATAACTGAAGAAGGCTCTAACAGATTGGATTGCCCTTCTGCCGGTCAGTCCTCAGTAGGATTTTACCTAGTCCTCTTCATTATTTGCACCGGAAACCTGGAACTGGCCATTCCTCAATCGAACTGTGTCTTCAATCATCGCCGCAAAGGCGCTGATGCTGATGAGTCCGCCCATCAGTGGGAGAATGGCCATGGCGTATTTTTTCGGCATGTAGTTAGGCTTGAACGCAAACCAGCCGTCTTCCCAGGTGAAGTACCACATTTCCCAGTACTTACCGCCCATCTTGTCAACTACGTCCAGACCGGCAACACAAATGACGATACCCAACAAAAGGATAACCAGCGTCCAGAATTGCTGAATCGCAAAACCCCATTTAGTAGGCAATCGTGAGTAAATGACGTTCAGAGCAATATGCTCTTTCTCTCTTACCGTTAACACCAGGGCAAAGAAAACCAGCCAGATGTTACTCAACACAGTCAGGGTATCACCCCAGACCGGCGGGTTATCAAACACGTATCGCATGACAACCGTATAGTCCGTAAAAAAGACCATCGAGAACATCATCAGGATACAGAATGCAGCCAGAAACTTTCTTGCCCAAGTATCGAATGTCACTATAGATTTAAACATAGTATTATTTCCTGCAAACTATTGGATGAAACCAAGATAGGTGGGGAGCCACATGGTGATGTCCGGAATGAGAACCAGGGCGAACATCAAGCCAAACAAGGCAAGCAGATAGGGAAGCATGGCGACGGCCACACTTTCCAGGCTCGCCTTGGCAACCGTTGCCGAGGTAAAGTAGGCGACGCCCAATGGCGGTGTCACCGATCCGATCAGGAAGCCAACGATACAGACAAGTGCACCCTGAATTTCGGGGTATCCAGCTTTTGCCATGACATCAACGATGACCGGGCCAACCACAATAATATTTACAGCCGAGTCCATCACCATTCCAAGCAGGTAGATGAACGTAATCAGAACCAGGGCAAACAGTATCGGAGCGTGGGTGTAGCTCAACAGGAATGTTTCCAGCTGATCAAGCGCGCCCAGAGAAGTGAGCAGCCAGCTGAAGGGGCCGGATGCGGCGATGATGATAAAAACCGAAGCACTGTTACGGAAAGCTCTGGTAAAGGCGGATTTGCATCTGGCCATATTAATGGTGCGGTAAACAAACACACCGACAAACAATGAGATTGTCGCAGTCAAGGCACCGGCTTCAACAACGCCTGCGATACCACCGACAACGGCACCAACCAGAATCGCGGGAACGAGCAGAGCAAAGGATGATTTGATTGCAACGCTCTTCAAGGCCGACCAGCTAAAAGGCTCTTCACTGCGTTCGTAGTTGTTTTTTACTGCCAAGATATGGTTCACAACCATCAGCAATGCGCCAATCAGCAGTCCGGGAATAATACCCGCGGAGAAAAGAGCTCCTACAGATAAGCCGCTGGCGTTTGCCAAAACGATCATCATGATGCTGGGAGGGATGATGCCGCCGATAGTGGAGCTAACAGCTGTAATGGCAGCAGAGAATGCGCGCGGATATCCGGCCTTGTTCATTGCGGGAATGACCAGAGATCCGACAGTCGCGGTATCCGCAACAACAGAACCGTTCATTCCGGCGAAGAACATACTTACCAAGACATTTGCCTGGGCCAAGCTGCCCCTCATGCGACCAATGATGCGCTGGCTTAGCTCGACCAGCCGATCAGTAATTGTCGCACTACTCATCAACTCTCCGGTTAACATGAAGAATGGAATGGCGGTTAACGGCACGGAGTCGATTGCGCTGAACATCTGACCAGGTATCAAAAGAAGCGGCGCAGCATCAGTGAAAAAGATATAGAGAGTTGGCAGAAGGATCATTGTAAATCCTATTGGCGCACCCAACAGGATAAAAACCATTAAAAGACTGAGAAGTATGATACTTTCCATAATTACTGTGTCCTTTTCATTGCATCAATCAATCGGATTTCAAGATTCCCGATTTGTAATCAACTCAAGTTGCCCACTCGGTTCTTGGTCACTGGTTTGAGGCCAATAGATGATCGCGATAAAATTTGTTTTTTGAGGCTGCACCGAATAGTTGAGAGGATTTCTCCGGTGCAGCCCTATTTTACTATCCAATGTTCACTCCCTGAATTCAGGGAGTGAACGAATTGGGATAATTCTAGAGAGCGCCGGCTGCTTTCAGGTCAGCGATGAAGTCCTGCATACCCTGTTCGGCGAGAACGCGTTCAGCAACTGCGGGATCAAAGGTACCCTTGGCGTTCTTCCAGGCAGCGATAGCGCCTTTACGCCACTGAGCCAGTTCGGCGTCAGTAGGTGTGTACCATTCTTTGATTTCTTTCTTGATGGCAGTGGTGCCGTCTTTAACCCATTTCTTATCGAGTTCAGCTACTTTCTCAGCAAAAGCAGCGGCGCCTTTCTTGACCCACTCCTGTTCTTCGCTCGAGAGCTTTTCGAACTGAGCCATATCCATGGCCAGGACGTTACCGGACCAGGAACCACCGATCTCAGTGTAGTACTTGCAAACTTCCTGGAGCTTGGCGACTTCCTGCCAAGGGATAGCTACATACTGTCCCTCAACAACACCGGACTGCAGTCCCTGATACAGCTGACCCCAGTCGTAAGGAACGGGAACGCCGCCCCATGCTTTGATCAGAGTGTATTCGATCGGGCTCTTGGTGACGCGCCACTTCAGACCTTTCATGTCTTTGGGGGAGTGAACGGGCTTTGCAGCGTTACCCAGCTGACGGAAACCACCGCTGGAGTAAATGGCGAGGGGGATGTGACCGCTGTTTTTAGCGGCGAGGTCGGACTGAACCTTGCCCAACCAAGCGTTGGTGATTTTGTTGGCGTCTTCGATGCTCTTGAATATGTAGGGGAGGTCAAAGATAGCCAGATCGGTGCCGAAGCTGCCGAAATTGGCGGTAGAAGTGGTCCAGAGCTGGATCAGTCCCTGGTTGGCCTGCTCACCACATTTCTGCTCAGCACAAAGGGATTTACGGTAGTACGGTTTAACAATCATCTTGCCGCCGGAAACTTCCGCAATAGTCGGGATCAGAGCCTGTTCGATTGCATCACCAATCGGCATTCCCAGTCGACCGGTTGTGCCGAGCTTGAGAACTTTCGGTCCGCTGATAGCCTGGGTGGAGAATGCGAACATCAGCATCAAGGCCAATGTGCAAATCAATGTATACCGTTTCATAATCACTACTCCCCTGTTAGTTAAAATTAACAACACATCATAAGCATTGTTTTCATAAAAATATGTGAGAGTTCACTTTTTCCTGCCTTGGCAGGCCTTTCTACCCAAACTCTCTTCCGCAACAACCTGGAAGAGTCATGCGCTTTCACGATTGTGAATTGAATCTCATTTCAAGCGCGTGCCATCTTACGTGTAATCAAAAGCAATATACGGGCCAGAAGATTCCAGCAGACAGCAGTTTTGCATAAACGCTTGAAATATAATGTCTTTAACCAGCACAGATAAAGGAATTCACATCGAGCATGACTGACCAGAAGAGCGTGCGGGCAAAAATGCTCGCCTGTTTTTCTTAAGCCCCCGATTTCTTTCAACATATCAATAGGTGTAAAATTACACGCTGTGCAAAAATGCCCGCGCCCATAACTTGTACTGCAAAGAGGCGATTCGGGATTTGTCCGTAAAACCAATTCTATTGAATCCCACGCCATACCGAAGGTAAGCTGAGAAATAGACCTGTGCTAGTATAACCCGGGACATCGCCTCTTGCGAACGATCAACTGCAAACTGAGGATATGGCTACACATCACAGCTACATTTAATGATATTGCGGGAGATGAAATGCAGGTAACGGATCAGTCGGTCTTTCGCTCAAGAAGATAGAATGCCATCGCCTACATAAGACCCTGAGGGATGTAATCATGGCAGCGCAGATCATATGCATGATAAACAAATACGTGTCATTGTGCCTATTCCGACACAATGACACGTGGTTCTATGTGATGTAAGTCGAGTCCTATTGAATTATGGGATAATGGAATATCAGCAGTGATGGGGTGATTGAGCCATTGCGGATTAGCGTGCCCCTTGGCCAAACATCGTTTGCCAATGATTTGCTGGTAATTCCTTTTTAGCCGTCAGAAGAGCCTCTTCTTATGGTTTAATATGATGTGGGTATACATATGAAACAATCTCGATATCAGATTCCGGGCTTTGATGAAGAGTACGGCCAATACATGAACCAGCTGGTCGGCGTTCTGGATGTACTTCACGAGGGCATCTGCATAAGCAACGCGAAAGGGGTCATTATCAAGATGAACCCCATGTACGAGAAGCTGGCCGGTGTATCGCCGGCCGCAATGCTTGATAAAAAAGTCAGCTTTCTCAACAGCAAAAATGGCATCTTTGACGAGACTGAGCCCAATGCAGAGCTGGTAGCGAAAGAGAAAGGATATTTCAAAGGCGCTGTAAGCCCCATCATCTTAAAAACAAAAAAGCCAGCCAACGCCATCCAGAAGACAAAGGGTGGGAAATGGAATCTGCTGCACGGATATCCTCTCTTTGATGATAAAGGTGACGTGGCAATGGTCGTCACCTTTGTCCGCGACATCAGTCACCTGACGCTCTTTAGCGAACAGCAGATGGCGTATCATAAAAATATTTATGACAAATTCAGAAAGACCATCAACGTCATCGATTCCGACCAATCCAATTCACCTGAGTTGATAATCAAAAGTCCCAAGATGAAGGTGCTGTGGACGCAGATGGAAAAGATCGCCCATACCGATGCAACGGTATTAGTGCTCGGCGAAACCGGCGTAGGAAAAGGCGAGATCGCCCGACAGATTCACACACAGAGCGACCGTTGCAGTGAAGTTTTTTTCAAGGCCGACTGCGCCAGTATTCCGGAAAACCTGATGGAATCGGAATTTTTCGGTTATTCCAAAGGGGCGTTTTCCGGGGCCAACCAGGACGGCAAGGAAGGGTATTTCAGCGCTGCCCAAAATGGTACGATTTTCCTCGATGAAATAGGCGAAGTTCCTCTCCTGATGCAAAGCAAACTGCTGCGCGTTTTACAGGATCAGGAAATTTTGCGGCTCGGATCACTCACACCCAAGAAAGTAAATGTCCGGGTCATAGCCGCGACCAACATCGATCTGGAGAAAGCCGCTGAAAACGGTGAGTTCCGCCAGGACTTGTTTTATCGCCTGAATGTGAGTGTACTAAGGGTTCCGCCTTTGCGAGAACGGATGGAAGACATCATGCCGCTGGCTCAGTTTTTCCTGAAACGATACAACACCAAGTACCGCAGGAAGGTTGCTTTTTCAGAAGCAGCTTCATTATTGATGCTGCAGCATGGTTGGCCCGGGAACGTGCGTGAATTGAAAAACATGGTTCAGGGTATCGTCATCAACTGTGAGACCGATGTCATTGAACCGGAAGATCTGCCAAGAGCACTTCATAAGAATGCTCAACCGCATTCTGTCGGGAATCTGATGTACTCCGATCAGGACGTTGCGGGTAAGTCACTCAAGCAGATTGTAGGCAAAATCGAGCGCGACATCCTACAGCGCGCCTTCAAGGAGCATGGCTCCCTGTCCAAGGTAGGCAAACTCTTCAACGTTGACCGGACGACAGTCGCCAGAAAACTGAAAAAATAGCCGTAATAGACCGTAGCAAATAACAAGAAAAATGCCCCTGGCTTCAAGCAAAGCCGGGGGCATTTTTTTATTCCGTTGCCTTTTGAGATAAGCGCTTTGCGTAAATTTTTGCTAGTCCGCCTGTTGACGTTTCGCGGTATGGACTGAGCAGGTCACACCCGGTCTGCTTCATGACCGAGGCCGCCTCGTCAAAAGTAATATGGTGAGAACCATCCGAAAGAATAGCCATTTCCGCGCAAGCCATGGCACGGGTCGCGGCGGATGCGTTCCGCTCGATGCAGGGGATCTGCACCAGGCCGTCCACAGGGTCACAAGTCAGTCCAAGGTGATGCTCCAAACCCATCTCAGCTGCGTATTCGATCTGACGCAACGAGCCGCCGAGCAACTGACAAGCCGCAGCGGCAGCCATGGCACAAGCTGAGCCAACCTCTCCCTGACAGCCGACTTCCGCACCGGAGATCGAAGCATTGTGTTTGAGAACATTGCCAAACACGCCTGCCGTAGCCAGCGCTTTGACAATGTCCCCATCAGACATATCGCCACTTTCCTGCATATGAAGCAGGACAGCGGGAAGGATCCCACACGCACCGCATGTGGGCGCGGTAACGATGGTTCCGCCACTGGCATTCTCTTCAGATGTCGCCAGCGCATATGCTGTGAGCACCCCTGTCTGTTGCAACGCCTCAGACGCAGTTTTGGTCCGCTGTAGGTAGTTCCATGCCTGACGACGCAGACCGATGGAACCGGGCAGAACGCCCTGAGCAGCAAGCCCACGTTTAATTCCAGCCGTCATGTGACGCCAGACTTCACCCAGGTACTCTACAATATCTTCGCCCTCATGCTGAAGCACGTATTCCCAGTAAGTGATCCCCTTGCTGGAACAAGTCTGCATGATGTCTTCGAGGGTTGTCCGCGGATAAACGCTCTCTGTCGGGGCCTTTATGGTTTCAACAGTACGAACGGCACCGCCTCCGACGCTGAAATAAATCTGCTCTGCCATTACATTGCCAGAACCGTCGACCCCCTCAATCTTCATTGCATTGGGATGCTCCGGCAGCTTTTCGTCAGGACACCACAGAATTTCAGTGCGCTCTTCGCCCAACACTTCCAACACGGCCTGATCCGTCAGATGGCCACGCCCTGTTGCGGCAAGACTTTCATAAAGGGTGACCCGAAAAGACAGAGCCGAAGGGTTATCCTTCAAAAAAGCAGCGGATGCGAACTTGGGACCCATCGTATGACTGGACGAGGGCCCAGCGCCGATGCGGTAGAGTTGCCTGAGGCTTTCCATAGTGTTTCCTTGCTGAGAGGGAGCAGATGATCTGTGCGCAGAGCGTGCAGTGCGTTTATGGATGGTCTCCATAAACGCACTATGTGCACACTATGCCGCGTGCCGCAGTGGCACGCTATTGAAGGAGGAGGTACATTCCACCATTGCAGCTGGCGGAATTCCGTTTAATCCATGTATTCGGTCAGGCCCAGTTCCTCGATCTTTTCGGGAGTAGGCACGCCGGTTTTAAGGTCCCAGCCACAAGCTGTGTAGTATTCGTCCAGAAGCTCTTCGTAGTTGTCGATGACACATTCGGTGTTGTCCTTGTAAGCGCCGAATTCCGGGGCGGAGCGGACTCGTTCCGGAAGCATGTCATCCGCGCGACGGAGCCCTTCACGCATATTGAACATACGCTGGAGGTTGTGGACACGCTCGCCGACCTTGATAAGTTCGGTTGCATCCATGTCCCAACCTGTGGTGGCGCTGAGGATTTCAGCCCAATGCTCCGGGGTGACGCCGGTGTACATCATGAATTTGCAGGTGCAGAGGATGTCCGGGAGGATGAGGCCGCGCTGAAGAGTTGCGCATTCGGTGCCTTTGCCCATTTCATCCCACTTGTCGATTTTTTCCGGATCACTGACGCCATGAGCTTGCATGCCCCAATCCATTTTGCCTCGGTCGTAGGCCATGCCTTCGAGTGGATGAATGTGGCACATACCACGGTTGGCAGTACCGTAGGCGATACCAAGGAGCTTGCCGGAGCGAGGATCATGCGCCGGGCCTTCGAGGCCTTTGACGTGAATGGCAAATTTTTCAGACCCCTTGCCCAGAATTTCAGCGGCTTTACGCACGCCGTTGGCAAGCAGATCGCCGATGCCTTTGCGGAAAACGATCTTTTCCAACATCACGGGCAGCGCTTCGCTGTTACCCCATGTCAGATCAACACCCTCAAGGTCATCGTCCGTAAAGATGCCGTTTTCATAGCATTCCATGGCGAAGGAAATCATCGCGCCTGAAGAAATGGTGTCCACGCCCCAACGGTTGCACAGGTAGTCACAGTGAACTGCCGCATCCATGTCTTTGTTGAGCAGGAACGATGTGAACACACTGATGCTTTCGTACTCGCCACCTTCGTGAACCGGGGTTTTGTATTTACCCTCTTTGACTTCACAGATACGGCCGCATCCAATGGGACAACCGGAATAGCACTGTTTCGGTTTAACGAGATTCTTTTCCTGGAAATTATCAAAAAGCTCGGCAGCCTTGCCCCAGCTGTTGGAGCGCCAATTCTTGGAAGGCCAATCGCCGTCTTCGTCGTTCTCCACCATGTCGCCAATGGTTCCGAACTCGTTGAATCCGTCGCGAATTTCGTGCTCGCGAACAGTCTTCATAGCCTTCTTGGAAGCGGCCATGAATTCCTTCGTATCAGCATGGTCGGCTTTACCCTTTCCTGCCACGGCAATGGCGAGGATATTCTTCGCTCCCATGACAGTACCGCCGCCATTACGACCAGCGGCTCTGTCCCTGTACATGATGGAGGCAAAGGAAACGAGGTTTTCGCCGCCCTGACCGATGCACATGACAGACGGCTTCTTCTTGCCGTTCGCCAGTTCTTCTTCAAGGATGTCCGTCTTTTCGTAGACGTCTTTTCCAAGAATATGGGAGGCGTCCTTCAAGGAAGCTTCGCCGTCAGCAATGGAGAGGTAGACCGGAGTTTCGGACTTCCCTTCAATGATCAGAATGTCGAAACCAGCTTTACGCATGTCCGGGCCGAAGTTACCGCCGCAGCGGGACTCGCCCCATGCGCCGGTCAGCGGGGACTTGAAGCAAACCATAATGCTGCCGCCACCCGGGACCATGTTGGTGGTGAGCGGGCTTGTGGCGAAAACCAATTTGTTGTCGGGTCCCATAGGATCGACGCCAGCTTTCAGTTCCCGGAACAGAATTTCTGCTCCATACCCTGCACCACCCACAAAGCTGCGGGCCGCTTTCGGATCGACCGCTTCAATGGTGCAAGTGCCTGTGGTGAGGTTCGCCCTCAAAATTTTTCCGGTGTAGCCTTTCATTATATTATCCTCCAATTAAAAATCTTTTGAATTCAATTTCCTGCCCATCATGCAGGCAGGTATTTACGTCTTTGAGAATGTCGGGCCCAGACCGCACGATGACCGGACCTCGAAACCGCTTTTTTTCCCGGTTCCAAATGGCCGACGGAGTTTTGTTCTCCGCCACATTAGCCAATTCATCGTACAGGTCGGACAATGTCGCGTTTTCCTTCAAGACCAGATCGATACGGTCTGTCGAGAGAAATTTCTTCATGGTTCCAGTCATGGTGAGTCGAATCTGCACCTATTCTCCCCCTTGCACTTTGCCGCATGCAGTGCACGCTGGATCTGTTTCAATGTTCAATGTTTCAACCGAATTGGTGAGCAGGTCGAAAAACATCATTTTCCCGGCACACGTCTCGCCCACGCCGGAAAGATGCTTCACCGCTTCAACAGCCTGAAAGCTGGCCAAGGCGGTTACACACGGTCCAATGGAAGGAATTACAGCGTTGCCGGAATCAAGATCGCCTGAAACAACACAAAACGGGCAGGCTGTCTGGTTGGGAATGAAAAATGAAAACTGCCCCGCGAACCCATGAATGGCAGCGTGGACAAGTGGAATCCCCTGCTGCGCTGCGTATGCAATCAGTTCCTTCCTCGCTTCCATATTGTCGAGACAATCAAGGATGAGATCGGGACGAGAAAATTCTTCAACGGACTGCGCAGAAAAACGGGAAGCTATCGGGATGCACTGGGTGTCTGGATTGAGTCCCTTCAACTTCTCAGCCGCAACGACAGCCTTACCCTTTCCGAGATCGCTCTCAGTGTAGAGCAACTGTCGATTCAGGTTGGAGATGGAAACCGTGTCATGATCGCACAACTGCAAGGAGCCGACTCCAGCGGCAGCCAGTGTCATGGACGCAGTACAGCCGAGTCCACCGACTCCGACGATGAGAACCGTCGAATCATGAAGCTTGCGCTGCTCAAAACCGGCAGCGCAGTTGATTTGCCGTGCATATCTATTGTCAGACATGGTTCCACCCAGAGGGCTATTATTAACAGACGCTACTTTAAAAAACCCTAAACAGGACAGAAGGTTGATGGCTTAGGAGGCAGTCAAAAGGGAGAGGCCGCCCTGCCTAGGGTTTTTATTACTTACAAGGCCTCTGCTACCGCAAACGGTTTGCAAAGCTTATAATGTCGTTGAGAAGCAACTCAGGCACTTCCAGGGATGAGAAATGTCCACCATGGGGCATCTCGGTCCACTGGATGATGTCGTACATTCTTTCGGCATAGGAGCGCGGAGGCCAGGGGAAGTTCTCAGCCGGGAAGATTGCGGCTGCAGTCGGTACTTCGACATTCGGGCGTTCCTTGGTTCCCAGGATGCGTCCACCTTCTTCACGGCGTCCGTAGTAAATCCACGTTGAAGTGGTAAAGGACTTGGTCACGAGGTAAACCATGATGTTGGTCAACATGCCGTCTTTGGAATGCGCGGTTTCAACGTCGTCGTTCTTGACGTCGGACCAGCCGTGGAACTTCTCGATGATCCAGGCTGCGACGCCTACCGGGCTGTCGGCCATGGCGTAACCAAGGGTCTGGGGCTTGGTGGCCTGCTGAGTGCGGTAACCATCGTGCAGCACGATGCCCGGACGGACTTCACATTCGTGTGCCCATGCTTCCTCTTCGGGAGTCTGCGGACCGTCGATATGGCGCATTGTGGGGAAGCAGATATGGATGCCTTTACAGTGCTCGGCGTGATCATAGCCGAGCCAGCTGGCGATGGCAGAACCCCAGTCCGCACCGTGCATGAGGTAGGTATCGTATCCGAGTTCGTCGACCATGAGGCTGTTCAGGACTTCAGCCATCTTACGGGGGCCGTAGGGATGCTCCGGAGCCCCGGAAAAGCCGAAACCGGGAAGAGAAGGTACGATCACGTCAAAGGCGTCTTCCACTTTGCCCCCGAACTTCTCGGGGTGAGCAAGGCGATCGATAATATCGATACTCTCGACGAAAGATCCGGGCCAGCCGTGGCTGATCAGCAGCGGAGTCGCGTTGTCTCCACTCCCTTTTTCTACGATGAAATGGAGATCAATGCCTTTTACGTCTGCCTTGAAATTCGAAAATGAATTCATCTGCGCTTCATATATACGCCAGTCGTACGCATTTACCCAGTAGTCGCAAATCTCTTTCATATAGTTGAGATTAGCGCCTTGGTCCCAGCCTTCGACAACAGGCATGGCTGACCAAGGAAAAGAGCGCACTTGCTCTTTGATGCTGTTCAACTCTTCGTCAGATACATTTATGGTGAAAGGGGTCGCCATAGAAATAGTCCTTCCATTTTTATTAATTAACTGAAGTGTTCCAGTGTTCATGAATGGGAACCTGTAAGGGTGCAGGCCCTGCATTCAGGGGGACCAGAGAGGGGTAGGTTCATCTGGTTAAAGCATGCTTGGATTCACAAATTCCCATAATTCTGCGCTTGATCGATACCGTATTAAAGCTCGTTTCGAGCGCACACTTTCTGAGAGAACAATGGCAATATGTGTGCCAGAAGCTCTCAAAGGGCTCCCGGAGCATCACAACAGGCTGGGATTTAAGACTTTTTAGCAGAAGAAGGAAAAGAAGGCAGGATATGGACGATTAGCCCAAAAAAAGAGCGGGCAAAAATGCTCACCATTTTTTTTTAACATGCTGATTTTTTACGACATATCAAAATGTGTAAATTTACCCGCCGTGCAAAAACGCCCACCCGGATAACAATCGTAAAAAAAACCAGGGCGAGACTGTGTGCCCCAAATACAGTGGAGATTCGCGGAAAAGGATTGTCCACCCTCTTCCGCAAAAACTACATCGGAAAGACTCTATAACTCTGATCGCTGAACAACCCAATCACGCCAAACACGCCCCCCATAAGGAAGTCGCCGAGGATCAGGCCGATGAAGAGGAATCGAACGCGATTGAACAAACGGGTTCCGCCGTAATGGAGGACCAGATGGTTGCAGAGCCAGCCGAGAAAGAACGGGAACCACAGGATTTTCATGCCTGCGGAATAGGCGGCCAAGTATCCGAGGGGATGGAGCGGCCACCATGGGAACTTGTAGTAGCAGAAGATCAGCGCGCCCATAACGACCGCACCGGCAGCGGCGTAAGTGATGGTCCAGGTATTCGGGCCAACCGGCTGATCCACAAGACGCTGGGCATTTTCATAATTGGCAAGGACCGTTTGGGTAGCCCACTCCAGACCAAGCTCACGCAAGCCATACTTGTAGCCCAAGTAGAGCATGGTGGTGAAAGCCACGACAAGAGCGAGTACCAGAGAGAAACCAATGGCAATCAGTACGAGATTACGCTTGTTCGTTTCCTGACGGATCTTGGAACCGTGGAACAACGTGGGAGCGATTGACTCCCGGATATCGAGGAACATTATCTTCTGCAATACTGCGGTAGCAGCAATGCCTGCGCTGCCAAAGAAGCCGGTGCCGAAAAAGCCTGCAAGGGCATCGGACGGGGCAGCAGTGAGGGTATAATAAGGTAACCCGCCCTGACAGATGATACGACTGGTGACAAGGATGACCACCAGAAAGCATATGGGCAGCAGGATCGCAGCCATAAGCGGCAGGCCAAAGAACCAGCACCAGAACATAATGGCAAGCATGCCGACAATGAGGCCCCAGAGCGGCCATGCTGGCGGTCCCCAATCGCGAGACGGAGTGCCATACTTGGCCTCGTGCTCACTCTCATGATCAAACCGTTTCGGCTTGAGAAAGCTCATGAAGGTTTCTTTCAAATGATGACGCGCCAGCCAGACAAGGAAGATGAAGAATATGATGTAGGAGCCAATGGTCTGCGCACTTTCGGGACGGATGAGATCCGGGCCGAGGGTGGTGCCGAGAGCGGCCTCGGGCAACTGCCAGCCAAGCACATAGAGCAGGCCGAAAAGTAAGCCACCAAGGAGATAGAAAACCCACATGGAGAAAGATATCTGCCGCGTGGTCAGGAAGGCGAAACCGATAAAGGCGGGCACGATGTAAAGCTTGAGTTTGTGGAAACCCGAGAAAAGACCGAACTTGGGGAAATAACTACCAGCGAGCACCAGACTCGGCATCTGGGGAACCGACGGATAATAAAAATTCAACCCGTTAAGCAAATGAAGCAAACCAGCAAAAGTGAGGCCAATGAGCAAGTAACGGTTGGACCACCAGTTGGGGAACTGGTCTTCGTCCAGCGCCTCGCCCATGAGCATGGGAACACGCACCAACGGAAAATGGACGCGCTCGTTAACCACCCATTGGCGGCCAAACAGGACCATGAGACAGATCATGACAAAATATGCGCCAAGGATAAAACTCGCCCAGATGGACAGCACTGGCAACCAGACACCCCATGGGATATTGGCGAGGATTTCAAGGATGGACATATCGCGCCCGCCCTTGATGCCGTCATAAAAAGTGTTCACCGCATCCACGGAGTGAGGGAACCACGCTTTAGGCAGCAGCGGGCCGAGTACTTCGGTCCAGCGGTAGGCATCTTTGGCAAATCGCTCGGGTGCGGTGATGTTGACAAAAAATGTCTCGGTAAGCCCCGCATATCCAATAGCCGTGAAGATGACCATCATGAGCCAGACCACGAGCAGTTCCATGCCTGAGAAGAACGGCGAACGACGCAGGAAACGAGCGATGGCCGCATTGAATATGAACAACCATGCCACGATAAAGAACGGAGCGAGCGGAAAATGCCCGCCACCCAACGGGGTGTTGTGGAGGATGGTGTTATTATAGGGCGTGAAGATGCACAGGAAAAGCCCCAGCATGAGGCCCAGCAGCATCCCCCGGAGTCTCAGTCGTCCGTTCATGCCTGTGCCTCCAATTCGTCGTGCATCCGACCTCGCAGGTCGGTGGCGTACATAGTCACAGCCTCGTCATCCAGAGAACGCCAGGCCAACAACTGCTTACGCAGATCATTGATAAAATTCTTGTTCAGGGATTCCCACGCCTTGAGTTCGCCTGCCTCGCGATGGATCACCACTCGCACTTGGCGGAACCCGGTGTAGAGGTCGGACGGGCAGAACACGAGCTTCACCTTCTGCCGCACACCGAAATCAAAGGGGGCGAGCCAGACGCGCAAATCCATGGAGAAGCAAAGATCGTCAGGAACATCCATGGTGTCTGACAATCCTGAGAGCAGCCCTGTTTGCAATTCCTGCTCTTCCAGATCGAGATAATTCATAGCCATATTGTCCGTGGAAAAAATGCCGTGGGAAACGTCATGATGCGCTTCGTAGTATTGATGAAGGAAGCCGCCAGCGCTCGCCATCTCTCTGAGCTTGATCAAGAACGGTAGTACCACCACGAGCTCATCGCCGTCCGCCTTGGGCATGGACCACGACTTGTTCACGTCCGGGATGGCTATACGTGCCGCCACTCTTGCCGGGTAAATGGCAGAGATAAGTACTACACCGATGACAAGCAGCATGGCCGCCACGCCTGCGGTGGAAGAATAGTTGGCGGTCATGCCCGCCCACAACGGAGTTCCGGCAAGGAAAGCGGAAGAACCTTGCGCCAGCAGATAGCCTACAACCACTGAAATAACGGCAAAGGCCAGGGCCTCGGCAATAAAGAGGAACGCCACATGGGGTGGGGCCAGCCCAACAGAGGTATAGACCGCGATCTCCGGCTTGCGCTCATAAACTGAACCGATCATGGTGTTAAGCACGATGAGAATGGAAATACCAAGCGGAATCAGGATATTGGCGACACCGGAATAGCTGACTGCATCCGAAGCAAAATAGAGAGAAGTGCCAGTGGAACCACCCCGGAACAAAAGCATACCAAAACGATCACCGAGTTGACCGGACACTTCGGAGAAGCCCTGCAACGGCTTGATCGCAATGCCCTTGAGCTTGGCAGTGGACATGGAGAGCATCGTCTCTGCCGGGAAGATAACGGTCTCGTAGCCAGGAATATGCTGATAGCGGGACTCGGTCGCAACCACGTCTTCGCCGTCTTCGATGGCTTCAGCCTCCACCTCTGAAAGCTGGGTGGCAGCCTGACTCGGAAAGACGATGGGCGTTATTGGCTCGCCATCGAGATCGGGATTATCGCGCAACCCTTCGTCGCTGAAAACACCCACAAGCTTGAGGCTGATTCCCCAGATGGTGACGGTGTCATGTCCAGGAATACCGGGACTTACATTGAGTTGATCCGCCATCCGCTGGGACAGCATGACCACGGCTCGCTCGCCTTCCTTGAACCAACGTCCCTGAACCAGAATACGATCCAGACCAGACACCTCAGGTTCCAGGAAGGACAGACCAACCATGCCACGTCCGGGAGTCTCTTTGTTTCCAGCCACCACCGGGATAATCGGAGCGCGGGATTTATCCGAGGTAAACCCGGTATCATACCAGACACGCGGAACCACAATGCCCTTGCCTGCATAAGCGGTCTTCACCACAGAGAGGGCTTCCACGGGCACGTCCTGCCAATTGAGATACTTGAGCAGCCGTCCGGTGTAGGTGGGCTTGTCGCTGAACTGCGCCCAGCCCGCCTGACGCACGGATTTGACCGTGGTGAAATTCATGATGGTGAAGGTGAGGATCACCAGCGTAGCAAAAGTGAGGAAGGTCCGTATCGGCCTCCGCTTGAGGTTGCCCACGCCAAGCACAAACGCCGCACTAAAGGCCGCAGCAGGACTGATGCCAGTGATCTTGACGTGGGCAGACCGCTTTTGCAGATCCACCATCTCGCGCTCGAAACGGAAAAAGATGATGAGCGACACCAGCAGAGAGAGCGCCAAAATAAAGAAGGCGAGGATGACCACAAGGGGCGAGTACGTGAGCTGGAACGCCGGGTGAACCATGTAGACAATACCGATGATGCCCGTCAGGAACCCAAGGAAAGCACCGATACGCTTTTTGATATCCACGAAGGAGAAGAAGAGACGCTCCATGCAGTAGGCAAACGGCACAAACAGGGCCACATAAAAAAGCACGCCCACAAGCACGTCCTTTTGCGTCTTGTCCACGTCGTTGTAGACTCGGCTCGCCTTGGCCAACGATGAGCGGGCAGCCTCCACGAACTTGTCCCACTGTTTCTCGGCAAAATATCCTTCGGCCTTAGCCAGATCATCGTCACCCAACAGACGCAGGGTACGAATACGCTCATTGACGATTCCCTTGCTTTCCAGATTATCGATACGCGGGCCGAGCAGGGACCACATATCGCGGGCAGCGCGATACTCGGTCATGGGAATGACCGGCCACTGCTTGGCGATGTAGCCCACACCCTGCGGGTGCTCTGCGTCCGCGCCAAGAAGCAGGACTTTTTTGTCCAGCACGGTATCTGAGAGCGTCAGCTTGATGGGCGTATCCGGCTCAAGAAAAAGAGTCCCCAATGTGGAGCGGCGGGTATCCAGACGGGAATACCAATAACTCACAGGTGGCGCTTCGGTACGGCCGTCAATGAGGACGGGCCGGAACAGATACTTGAAGGTACGGGGCTCCACCATATTGAAAAGAGTGGTCTGGGTGCAGGAGAACAGGGTTAAATCCGTGGCCTGAACAGCCCGCTTCAGCTTAATGCGATAGGCAGGTTTACCAGTCTTGAGCTTGTTGATAGCCCAGTCGGCCAGTCCGGTTTCCTCGTTGAACCGAAAAGCCTCGACCACGGCTTTGTGATAGCTCACCTTCTTGGATGCAAGGCCGGGAATACGGAAGGTGCCGGCGGTGTCTACCATGGCATAATTCAGCGTCTGCCACTGGAAAGCAAGAACCACCAAGCCAGTACCGGGACGATCAGGGAAAATCTCGCCCTTGCGCAACAGGTTGGCTCGACCCTGGATGGTGACGAATCGGTTCTTGGCCCGTTTGCCCATGTTTTCAATGGGCCGTGAGACCAAATCTTTAATAAGGGAAGTCACCAGCGCGGTCTGCTTTTTCACAAAGTCGAAATCAACCCGGTCCGGCTTGTCGTAAGGAGTACCCCACGCCGGACGGATATCATGAACCGTTGCCAGAGTCAGACCGGGGAAGCCTGCCAGAGCCATGGGCTCACCACCCAACTCAGGACGATCGGGCAGATAGGATTGCCAGGCTCGTTTACCGGGACGCAGAGTATCCTTGAACAGGGCCGCGACATCCGGAGCAGTGGGAGTGATGTTTTTGACTGCAGCCTTGAACACAGTATCGATGGGCCGGAAAAATGCAGTCCGGTTGACATTGGGCTTGAGGTCGTGAAGCCATCCCTTGTCAAAACCGCCCACGCCGTTGCCGTGGCTGGAAAGATAGAGAGAAACGTGCGCCGCAATGGACCGGCCATCTAGCACGTCCCGCATCTCTCGCGCCGAACGTATGTCCTTGAGTTGCCCTGTGGCGTCTTCCAAGATAGCGGCCTGAAGAACGATAGCCTCATTGATAAAGTCGGCAAGCACCACTTTTTCCGTCTCGGGCAGAGAGTAATCCTCTACGGAAGCGTTGACCCAGCTGAGCCGTTTCAAGGCAATACGACGAGCAGCCAGTTCTTTGATACGAGTCTGCTTTCCCTCTTCTGTCATGCCTGCTTCTTCTGCGCTGTTGAGCAAACGAAGCCGCATGAGTTCGTTGGTAAGGTCATCCTCTCCATTACGAACAACCGCCTTGAGGGCCTCCCGAAGAATCTTGACGTTCCCTTTATTCGCCAACACAGCCTGAGCCAGAGGGTCTTCCGAGCGGAGCAGTTCCAAAGTTCGCCCAGCCTGAAGCACGCGCTGCTCCAAGGCAGTCTTGCGCTCCTTGAGCACTTTACCCTTAGTTACCAACGCCCAGGAAAATTCACGCATGCCAGCACGCGCACTGGATTTTCCGCCTGTTGCCAGAAGCAACACGGATCGCTTGGGCGGTGTTGTCACAAGACTTGAAGCCACATCCATTAGAGTTGCCAGAGAAACCGCTTCATCCGCACCGGGGGAATCGTTCGCCACCAATGCGGTAGAATCATAGAACGCCTCGGTGATAACAACTTGCTCGGCGAGTTCCGGGTCGCTGCCTTTAATAAGGCAGTAGATATTATCGCTGCGAACATTGCGCCACACCGACTTGGACGAAAGCCGGATGTCAGCCAGTTTCTTCGGCCCGGTATTAAGAAATGTCGTACCGAACAGAGGCTTGGCCTGCTTGCGATCCATCCAGAACAGAGGGAAATCAACAGGCGTCAGTTCAAATTTGGAATCAAACAATGGCCGAGGAGCGGGGCCACCGTCACCACCACGCCCCAGAAAGATAAGTGCCCGTGCGCCAAGCATGGCAGCGTTGTTCCAGTTCTTGCCGGAGTCCATATCCATAAGCACAACAGCGCCCTGAACATCGAAACCGTTGAAATCAGTCACCTCGCCTTTGCCCACGTATAAAAGCGGTGCATCAAGGCCCGGGGACGCGATGGCTCCCGGTGACAAGGCATTGGATTTGAGTTGTTGGATATCCGCGGTGCGCTCACTCTCCGCCAGCGTGAGAGTCGCGCCTGACTGAATCGTTACCGGGACATGAAAGGATTGCCGCCCGATGACCGCCTGAGGAAAACGTGTGCGGAATTCACTTTCCACCATGTCGGCGGCTTTGGCTGCACCTTCGCTACCCAGAGAGCGATCCCCCAGCTTGGCAAGACGATGCAGCAGATCAACACCATCCGCCTGGGCCGGAACAGCCGCCAGCAGCAGGATGCTGAAAAATGCTATAATCCACCAACGACGAGCCATGCGTTACGCCCTCTCCCCTTCCGAAGCTCCTGGCTTCTGCCCAGCGAGTTTTTCGCCGATGCCACCAATAGTGATATCCAGTTCCTCGCGTTTCTCCACGCGATCCACCATGCCGTCTCGCACCCAGACCACACGGTCAGACACGTTGAGCATCTTGTAGTCATGGGTGGCGGAAATGATCGTCACGCCACGCTCGCTGGAAAGCATCTGCAACAGCTCGATGATTTCCTCACCCGTGGTCAGGTCAAGGTTGCCTGTGGGTTCATCCGCCAAAATGATGGAGGGATCGTTAGCCAAAGAACGGGCCACAGCCACACGCTGCTGCTGACCACCTGACAATTCAAGCGGTTTGTGCTGAAAACGCTCGCCAAGCCCCACTAGTTTAAGAAGCTCAAGGCCCTTTTCCTGAGCGTCGTCTGCATGCATACCGGCAAAGGTCATGGGCAGGGTCACATTTTCCAGAGCAGTCATGACCGGAATAAGATTGAAGGTCTGAAAGATGTATCCGATCTTGCGATTACGCAGCCACGCCAATTCATAGGCGTCGAGCTGGGAGATATCCACCTCGTCGATGAACACCTTGCCGTCAGTCGGCTTATCCAGCCCGCCGATCATATTGAAGAGCGTTGACTTACCCGAGCCGGACGGTCCCATGATGGACACGTATTCCCCGGAGAAAATCTCAAGGTCCACCCCTTTAAGGGCCTGCAATTCCTGCTTGCCCATGGTGAACGTTTTTGTCACGCCCACGACGCGAACGATGGTGCGTTTATTTTTGCCCATATGATTATCCTTAATGCTCCGCTCGTATGGCGTTGATCGGTTCCATGCGCGCTGCCAGCAAGGCCGGATAAAGCACGCCCAACAGACTCAAACAACATCCCGCCAAGGTCGCCAGCCCCACGGAACCCAACACGGGGAATAGAGAAAGATCTCCCAAGGAGCCGAAGCCAAACCGTATGCCGCCCGACAGCAGCGAGACAAGGCATCCCAACACCGCGCCCAGAGAAGCTCCGGCCAGCCCCTGCATGGCGGCTTCCAGGAGGAAAAGTTTCAGAATCATGGAGTCGAGTGCGCCGAGACACTTCATCACGCCGATTTCAGCAAACCGCTCGGTCACTGACATAAGCTGTGCGTTGATGATGCCCACCGTACAGACCAAAAGGGACAGGATAACTATCCACCGCTCCTTGGCAGACATGGCAACGGCCTCTCCGACGAGGTCCACGTCGTACCCAGCAGTCATAAGCGCCCGGGCCGCGTCCTGACCGCCCGCCTTGAGAATCCCTTCGGCCACGTCCAGATTCACCAATACGAACGACAGAAAAGAGACCGCCAATACGAGACTGGACACGGTGATCATGGACCGGAAGAACCGGACCTTGAGGCTCTTGAAGCTGATCTCCAATGATTTGGAAAACGGCAAGGTGATGAGCCTATCTATATTGCCCTCGGGCCGATCCATGACAGAACCGGTAGCAGGCTTGGGCGATGGGGTCGCGTTCATGGACGCACCTCGAGAATAAGCAGTTGATTTTTCACGTTCTCCCTAGTCTATGTCAGGCCGGGAGCCATTACAAGATCAAATGGAGGTAGAATAGGTGAAAATAGCCTGATCAATGGAGACCTTGGCCTCGTTCAGCCCTATAGGAGAAAGAGTCGGGGAGGCAGATACTCCCGCAAGACACTGATCCAGAAAGGAAAACGACGCATCATTCATGCGTTGATGATGGAGCATAACGCCCACACGACCAAACCGGAGAGCCTCCATGAACTCCTCCAGCAGTGCGGCCAAACCGTCATCCGGGTCCGGTTCACTGCGTGTATGCAGATCAACATTAACAGGTACGCCACGTACTCGTTTGGGCAAGGGAACCCTCTTGCGCTCGCCTTGAGAACGAGAAACCGCTTTGTAGCCGAGTTCCAAAAGCACCTCGCCGGTTTCCTCGTCAAATCGATTCCACGGCGGCGTAAAAACCGGATGATAATCCTTGCCCATAATCGACCTGAGACGGTCACGCCCCTTGATGATATCCTGCCGCTTCTCATCCCGCGTCCGGTCAGTGCCAAACTCGGACTTCTTGCCGTTATGCTGATGATTCTGATGCCGCCAGCCATGCTGGTGCCAACACCAAAGGTCATCATCACTGCCTGCCCACTCCTTGAGAACAGCCCATCGCGGAGCGGTCAGCCACGCCGGAGTCACGGCCAGATGCAACGGCACACGATGCTTGCGGAACACATCCAGCATCTTGCGGCAGTTATCACCCGGCACAGCTACGTCATCTGCTCTAAAGAAGATACGCGTCCTTTCCGGGGCGTCGGCAAAGAGCCCAGCCACAGCGTTGCCTACTTCGGCAATGGTCGCATCCGAAGCAAGCCAGCAAGGCGAAATGGTGTTTTTGACAATCATGGTATTTAGTTCATTAACATAATTGGGTCAGGAAAAGCAAAGCTCCTGTTATGCCGCTTGCTCACCTTCGTTCTTCCAAACCGAGCGGACCACATCTCGAAACTCACGCAACGGAGAATCATACCCACGTCCGGCAATATAGGAAAGGCACAACGGCACCTGAAGCATCTCGGGCCAAAGCACAGCCAGCCCTGCCCGCTCCAGCCGTTCAGCCTCATCTTTGCGCAACACAGCCACTCCCACGCCCTCGGCCACCAATTCGCGCATAATGGGTTCATCAAGGGTCTGCTGAGCCTGATTCGGCTCCACGCCAAAGGAAGACATCCGCTCACGCAAAGCCACATGGAAAGGGCATCCCCGGAACGTATAGACCCATGGCAACGCGGCCAGTCCTTTCCAATCCCCCGGCTTCACTTGATCAGCCATGCCAGTTGGGATGGCGATGGCGAGCGTAACCGAAGCCACAAATTCATCGTGAACACCACCCTCTCCCCACATGCCGAACCGAAATCCCACGTCCATCTCTCCGGAACGCAGAGAGTCCGCAGTATAACGACTCTGGGATACAATAAAAGAAAGCTGTACGTCCGGCATTCGACGGCGCATGAGCCCAGCAAGTTCCGCCATGCCAAGATAAGCGGGATCGGTATTCAGCCCCACGGTCAGACTGGTGGGAGAAGGACTCTGAAGCCGTGCGGCCCTGGTCTTGAAATCCTCCATGGCTTGAATAGCGCTCCGGGCATACGGCAACAAAGACTCGCCCTCTTTGGTCAGAGCCATACCACGGGCCTGTCGCACGAAGAGCGGGTACTCCAACTCCTCTTCCAACTGCTTGACCTGACCACTCAAAGCGGACTGACTCAGATAAAGCGACTCGGCAGCGCGAGTGAGGTTGCCGTTAAACGCCACGGCCAAAAAACATTCCAGTTTTCGTATATTCATATCCACTCCCTCCGAGCATTCGGTTTTTCCGAATGCTCCCCCTCTATTTTCAAATTGGATTATTCAGTCTCATTCCACGATAAGAAAGGAAATACAAGGATGGAAAAGACCAAATGAACCAACGGAAAATAGGAACGCTGCCATTGTGCTGCATGATGATCGGCTCGGTGCTCGGTTCCGGCATCATTATTCTGCCACCCCTGGCTCTGGAATCCTCCGGCGAATGGGCCATAGTGGGCTGGCTGCTGACTTCACTTTTTGGTGTGGCCTTTGCCTATCTCTTTGCCAAGGTGGGCACCATCTTCCCCGGTGAAGGCGGAGTGGCCAGCAGCGTAGCACACGCCTTTGGTCCCAGCGCAAAGCGATTGGCAGCTTACACATTGGCTGGCGCGGTATTATTCGGTCCCGCAGCGGTCCTTCTGACCGTAGTGGAATACCTGCCCCCATCGTTGCTTCCAGACACATCCATGGGACGCGCCGCTATCGCAGCTGGGCTCAATGTAGTGTGTGCAGGGCTCATCATTAGCGGCCTCAAAAATATGAGCCGGTTCGCCATGCTTCTTGCTACCGCCGCCACAGGATTGCTGCTGGCCGGTTCTTGGCTGGTGCTACTGTTTCACACAGGTCCCTCCGTACCGCTGCCCCCCTTTGACGGCGAATCATTCGGCTACACCATGCTGCTGCTTTTCTGGGCTGTGGTAGGCTGGGAAGTAGTTGCCAACTTCGGCGGAGAAGTCATCAACCCGCGCCGAACCGTTCCCAGAGCCGCTGTCATGGCCGCCATCGTCATCGGCGTCGTCTCTCTTAGCGTAACCGCAGCATTGCAATTCGGTAACCTTCCCGGTCAGACCGGAAGTGGTGTGGCCATTCTTCTGCAACCGCTGTTTGGCTCCATGGCCCCTTGGCTCATGGGTGTACTGACCACAGGTCTCTGCACCATTACCTATCTCGTTTTTGTCGGTGCAACCGCCCGTCTGCTGGCTCATCTCTCCAAGGAAAGCGGCCTGCCGGACATCCTTAACCGACGCAACAAGAAGAATGTCCCATGGGTTGTCGTGGCTCTCTACACCGCTGTGCACCTTATCCAATACTTTCTTTTCGGTCTGGAGATCGTGGATCTGGCCGGACTGGTCGCTATTTCCGATGGTTTTTTCCTGACCAACGCTCTGCTCGGTACCCTGGCCGCATTTCGCTTATTCACCAAGCCCTTTCCCAAGGCTGTGGCGATCATACTTAGTTTCGCCATTCTCGCGGTTCTCACCCAGTCCCACTGGCAGGTATTGGTAGCGTTGGGAGTCATGTCCACATTCTGCTTCTATCGCTCCCGGAAACGTTTGGCGAAGGCTGTGTAGCGCCCCTCTCTTGACATTAGGAGCACACAGCCACACTCTCATTCATATTCAAAAGGAATTGGACGATATCATTTCATTCGTCATAGACGGGACAAAACAAGCGAGAGAACACCATGAGTATATTCGGCACATCCGTTCCCTTTTACAAGATGCAGGGATGCGGCAACGACTTTGTCGTCATTGACAACCGCGAGGCCAACATTCCCGAAGCGGATATGGCAACCTGGGCGGAAAAAGTCTGCGCCCGTGCTTTTGGCATCTATGCGGACGGCGTCTTTTTCCTTGAGGAAACAGATGAGCCGGGACTCGACTATCGCTGGCATTTCTACAACTCCGATGGCTCCCGTGCCGAGATGTGCGGCAACGCCTCCCGTTGCGCAGGCAAACTCGCTCACGCCATTGGATTGGCTCCGGCCCTCCACACTTTTGGCACCGATGCAGGCCCCATCAAGGCTGAAGTTTTGCTGGACAGTCCCGATGCCGGACGCGTCAAAGTGCAGCTCACTCCACCCCAAGGACTTGAAACAAACATCAAGATCGATATCGATGGCGAGCCGCTGACCGTTCATTTCGCTGACACAGGCGTGCCCCACGTGGTTGTGTTTGTAGACGACATCGAAGCGCTCGACATCATGGATCTCGGACCCAAGATTCGCTACCACGATCACTTTGCTCCGGCAGGCACCAACGTCAATTTCGCTCAGGTGAAAGACGAGAACACCATGTTGCTCAGAACGTACGAGCGCGGCGTGGAAGCCGAGACCTACGCATGTGGCACCGGAGCAGCTGCCACCCAATTGGTGGCCAACACACTCAAATTGACCGAATCCTATTCCAATCTGACCACCACCAGTGGTGAAGTGCTGACCATTTTTCTGGAAGACGGAAATATATTTTTGCAGGGCGCAGCCGAATTGACCTTCAAGGGCGAGGTTTACCTCGAACCGCTGGGGTTGATTTAGAAGCCTTTGTGAGAAGAGAGAGGAAAGGCCGCTGGGTAAAACCGGCGGCCTTTTACTTTTCTAAGGGGAAGGGAAGACCCATTGGTGAAGCGGACGCTTCATCGTCTTCCATGCTCTCCTTGTGAAGTCTGTTCTAACGTTGGATGAAAAAAGCCCCGCCTGAATAATCAGGCGGGGCTTTTGCTTTCTGCTAAAATCAAATCGCTACTGAACGTACACGACCAGTCGTTGACCGGCGTAGATGGTTCCTCTGCGGTTGATTGAGTTCCACTTCTTGAGATCCGAAACCTTCACGCCAAACTTGCGGGCGATGGTGGTCAGATTGTCGCCTCGGCGCACCTTGTACTTCACCAACTGGGTCTTGACCTTCCCGGCATCCTTGACGGCCTGCTTGGTGGCCTTGGAGGAGCTGTTCGGGATGTAGAGCTTCTGACCGACCTTAAGGCGGCTGGAAGAAAGACCGTTGGAACGCTTGAGGGTGGTTACCGTGGTGCCGAATGTCTGAGAAATGGACCAGAGGGTGTCACCGGAGTGAACCACGTAATTGCCACGTTGGGCGGCGATAGCGCGGGTCTTTGCGCGAGAGGACTTGGTTGCGGGGCGGGAAGCAGCGACCGCGCGGGTCTTGCTGGAGCCGGGAACCATGACGTACTGGCCGGGGCGCAAAGTGTTGGACCGGGTGTTGTTGACCTTTTTGAGGACCGAGATAGGCACACCGTAACGACGGGAAATGCGCCACCAGGATTCACCGGAACGAACGCGATGGCGGGTGTAGCCAGCGTACGGACGGGAGCCGGGATCGTCCAGATAAGCGATCATCTTGTCTGCCTTGTCGACAGGCAGATAGGCTGTGGCTTCCATGTGGGGAGGCGCTACTTGACGGCGGAAGGCCGGATTGTGACGATGAAATTCAGACCAACTCATGCCACCGGCACGGGCCAGGGCGAGCAGATCAGTGCCACCCGGTACTTTGACCGGCACAACTTCTTCTTCCATATCCCAGGATACCGGCTCGAAGCCGAGGGTGTCGAGGTTCTGGAAGATTTTGGATATGGCGATGAACTTAGGCACGTAGTGCTTGGTCTCGGTTCTGAGACGCACACGATAAGAGAGCTTGCGGTTTTTCTTGGTCAGTTCGAAGAAATCATTGGTGCCGGACAAACGAAGGGCGCGGGATATTTTACCGGACCCGGCGTTGTAGGCGGCCAGAGCGAGATACCAATCACCGAATTTGTCGTAGAGATCTCTCAGATGGCGCGCTGCGGCGTCCGTGGATTTGTACGGATCACGGCGTTCATCAATCCACCAGTCGGATTTAAGACCATAGAGGCTGCCTGTGCTTCGCATGAACTGCCACATGCCGCCAGCGCCAGCCCAGGAATAGGCTTTTACGTTGTACCCGGACTCGGTGAAGGGCAGCAGAACGAGGTCCTGAGGCAGACCGTACTTGGTGAATGCACGACGAACGTGGGGCAGATGGGTTTGTGACCGCTTGAGCCAACGCTCAAAGGTCTTACGTGCCTTATGGGTATAGAAGTTGAAATACCGCTCAACTTCCTTGGTCTCGTGGGGTTCGAGGTCAAAAAGCAGACCGAAGCGAGAATTCAGGACAGCCTGTTCGGTGACGGTGAGGTCTTCCTCGTCAACATCAGGCGTGGCTGCAACTTCGGGGTCCAGAGGGTCAGCGTCAACAGGGACGACCTCCGGAATATCCTGAGTAGCCACATCTGGCTGTTCAGCTTCTATAGTAGGTGTGGTTTTTTTGGCACAGCCAAAAAACACTGTTGCGAGCAGCAGAACCACAAATATTAACCGCATAAACTTGAATATTTTCAAATTTTCCTCCGGCTTCCTGCATCCCATTATCAGATACGGGCCTTTTTTGGAAGTCTAGAAAAAGTCTTAAAAGCTACGAAATGCGCAGTCTATCTGCTATACCACCTTGCGGATGATTGCAATAGCGCGATAAACCCACTACAGAGTCGCGGTGGCGAGCGCAAGTTTGTGCATATTTTTGCCGCACTGAAACGCCAAGGATACCTTATGCAAAAGAATGGCCGAGATAAAAAAGACGGGAAAGTTTACGTAGTTGGTAACAAACCAGTGAAAGAACTTCTCATGGATAATCCATCCAGAGTGGACTTCGTGGCCTTCCGAAAAGGACGCCGCGACAACATCGCAGAAGAAATAATTGAGCTGTGTCGCACACAAAAAGTGCCGTTCAAATCTGTCAATGATCAGGATTTGGACCGTATGTACCGCGGAAATCACCAAGGTGTGGCCGCCCGATGCGCCGCTCTCGAATACACTCCGCTCTACGAATTGCTGGAAAATGCCACCGAAGCACCCCTTCCATTAATAGTAGTCCTGGATCAGGTGCAGGATACCGGCAACGTCGGTGTACTCGCCCGCACCCTCTACGCTCTTGGTGGCGCAGGACTGATTGTCTGCCAACACCATGGTGCGTACCTTGGAGCCGGAGCCATGCGTTCCAGCGCCGGAGCTCTCAACAAGCTTCCCGTTGCCAAGGCGGGCAACCTCGCCAACGCCATGAAGGATTGCGTAAATTACGACTACACCGTGTACCTCGGCCAGAAGACCTCCAATTCCATGAACGCCTACACCGCGGAGCTGGAAACCCCGGCCGTGCTGGTGCTGGGCAATGAAGAAAAAGGGATTCGCCCCGGTGTCGCCAAGTTCGCCAATCACTCCCTGCATGTACCTTTCCTGCGAGAGTTCGACTCCCTGAATGTGGCCCAGGCTGGGGCCATCCTCGTCTCTGAATTCGCCAAACGAATCGGCTAGCCTCCACGCCTGCCGACTATTACACGCTGCTTTGAATCTTACAGGAGATCGCTTGATGCCGAAGATAACCTACGTCATTCCCTGCTATAATATGGAGCAATGGCTACCCGTGGCCGTTGAATCCTGCCTCTGGCAATCCGATCCGGATATTGAAGTCCTCATCGTCAACGATGGGTCCAAGGATGGGTCAGCAAAGGTGGCAGACCTCTATGCACAGCAGGATGACCGGGTTCGCGTCATTCATCAGGAGAACAAGGGACTGGGAGCTACCAGACAGGTAGGCCAGGACAATGCCAAAGGTGAATATGTCACCTGGCTTGATGCAGACGATTTTCTGGACCGGGACGCCACCAAGAATCTATACGCGGTGGCCAAACGAGACGGAGTGGACGCGGTATGCGGCAATGCCGTAGTCTTTTCGGACAAAACATTCAATACGAGAAAATACTTTCACCACCCTGAAGCCGCGAACCTGAACTTTGCCACAGCCCCCCGCTACTGGAAAAGCAAGGTTGTCTGGCGTTGGATCTATCGCCTTGAAACGCTGAAAAGGCTGGGAGTACAGCACGCTCACTACAAGATGGGGCAGGATGTCTGCTTCAACTTCCTGGTGCTGCCGAACCTGAATGGCTTTTCGCAATGTCCCAGCTTCTTTTATTACTTCCGTCAGGACCACAAGTCCGGTGCTCTCAGCATGGAAGTCATGATGGATCACCAGCTCAAGCATTTCAAGAGCGCCATACGCCCGCTGGTGGCAAGCGGAGATTACAAACCGCTGGTCAAATACCTCCAGGAAAACTTCCAGCGCGACACCAAGAAGCTCGCCAAGCGCATCCCCGCAGAAGGCGACCAGTATAAGGAAGTATGGCTGGAAATGGGCCTCGACCTTTTCAGCGACCTGAAAACCGAATGGTTCAGAGAAGAAGCCCTTGCCCCAGAGGTCCAGTGCGACAAGAACTTTGTGCCGCTGGCAATCGCATTATGCCAAGGGGACAAGACCACGGCCATGTCCATCTTTAACAGCTACATTCCCAAGCCCAAGCCGCTCACAGCACCCCTCAAACAGAACAAGCAGGGGACTTTCCACTCCTTGCGACGGAAGCTTAAATCTTACATCAAACCGCTTTCCTTCATGGCCCGTTCTCGCCTGCGCAATCTGGAAAAACTGGCAGCCAAGCGGCTAGGCTAACCCATGACCACAGAACTGGACGCTGTCAGAGAGCAGCTCAACGAGACCAAGAAACTATGGTGGCTGCATGACTCGTACTGGCACGCCACCGTGGTTCGAGAGTTGGGCGAAGAGCGCGCCAACCAGCTCAATCTCGAAGCCAATGAAAAGCTTTTTCGCAAGTACACGCTCATGCTTCTGCGCTCCAAAAAGATCAGAAAGCCCGAGAATATTCAGGATTTGATGGCGATCTTCAAGATCGTCTGGGCGGATTCATTCTTTGACGAGTTGTACGTGAACGAGCCCATTACCTATGAAGGGAATGTTGCCTACTGGCACGGCACCACCTGTCACGCATACAACTCCCTGTCTCAAGCCAAAATGACCAAGGATTACGCCTGCGGTTGTCAGGCTATTCGCAACGGAGTCATGAAAGCACTCAAGCTCAAGCTGACTCATTCCATTGAAAAGAGCCTTGTGCACGGTGACGATCAATGCGTTATTAAAATCGCATTTGAGAAAAAATAGCAGCCCTATTCTGCGTCGTGCGATTCCGGCTCACAGCCGAGATTTGAAATAGCCCATGCCTGCATCTGCTCCAGTATGGGGTATACCGAATGGCCTAAGTCTGTGAGTTCATACTCCACTCGCGGCGGCACTTCCGGGTAGACAGTACGCACAAGAAAACCGTCATCCTCCATCTCCTTGAGTTGCTGAGTCAGCATTTTCTGGCTCACGCCGGGGACAATACGCTCCAACGCCTTGTAACGGATGGGTCCTTCGTGAAGATGCCATAATATCAGGCTTTTCCACTTGCCACTGATCATCCCCATGGTCACTTCCACCGGACAGCGGAACTCTTTCCCTTTGTATGTGAACATATCTCTCCCTTAAAAAAATTCCCGAGCCATGTGCACACGATCATTCAATTCATACCAAAAGGTGCGTCGCGAATAAAAAAGTGCCTTCTTGTGCAAGTAAATTAAACAGTTATCTTCTTTGCAGACGAAACAACAATGCAAGGAGCAAACCGTATGACTTATCCAAGAACTTTTTCACACATAGGTATCACTGTCACCAACATTGAAGAAGCAGTCCGCTTCTACACTGACGTCCTGGGGTGGTACGTTATCATGGAACCCACCGAAATTCAGCAGGATGATTCAGCCATCGGCATCATGTGCAACGATGTGTTTGGTGAAGGATGGGGCAGTTTCAAGATCGCCCACCTGTCCACCGGAGACAAGATCGGCGTGGAAATTTTTGAATTCCCCAATTCCGAACAACGCGAAAACAATTTCGAATTCTGGAAGACCGGCGTATTTCACTTCAGCGTCCAGGACCCTGACGTCGAAGGACTGGCCGCAAAGATTGTCGAAAACGGCGGCAAGCAGCGCATGCCCGTGCGCGAGTACTACCCTGGAGAAAAGCCCTACCGCATGGTCTATTGCGAAGACCCGTTCGGTAACATCATTGAGATATACAGTCACAGCTATGAGCTGACGTATTCGGCTGGAGCATACCAGAGCTAGCCGTTTCAAAAATAGAATCGAAAACAGAACACCCTTGGATTTATCCGGGGTGTTCTGTTTTGTGCGACAGAGCAGATTACTTTGCAATCTCTCCGCTCTCTGGTAGGAACCCCAGACAAGGAGATCACATGACCAAGCTGAAATTGGTATCCACAGTCAAAGCGGCTGGTTGAGCCGCCAAGATTGCTCCGGGGGACCTGGAGCAGGCACTTTCGGGCGTTAATGTCCGCGCAGATGACCGCGTATTGGCCGGAGGACCGGGCGATAACGAGGACGCTGTGGTGTTGTCTATTCCATCCGGCAAGGCTCTGGTCCAGACCGTGGATTTTTTCACGCCCATCGTCAATGATCCCTATCGCTTCGGCCGCATTGCCGCAGCCAACGCCCTGTCCGATGTCTACGCCATGGGCGGCACGCCCTGGTCCACCATGAACATCGTATGCTTTCCAATAAAAACACTTCCCGGCACCGTTCTCACCGACATCCTGCGCGGTGGCAAAGATGCAGTAGAGGAAGCGGGCGCGGTACCGTCCGGCGGTCACAGCGTGGAAGACGACGAGCTCAAATACGGCCTGGCTGTCACTGGACTGGTGGACCCGGACGGATTTGCCTCCAACCGGGGAGTACGTCCCGGTGACGAACTTTTACTTACCAAGCCCATCGGCACAGGTGTCCTGGCCACAGCGGTCAAAGGCGAAATGTCAGACGCGGACGCCATGGAAGAGCTGCTCTTTTCCGTTTCAGGAAGGCTCAACAAAGCGGGCGGTGATGTCATTCACGAACTGGGTCTCAAGGGAGCCACAGATATCACCGGCTTTGGTCTGGGCGGGCATCTTCTGGAATTGGCCGAAGCAAGCGGGGTCGCCATCGATCTTCGCATCAACACCGTTCCGTTTATCGACGGAGCGTACGATATGGCTTCAATGGGCATGCTTCCGGCAGGTTCTATCTGCAACCGGGATTTCTATCTGCCCAAAGTGACCGTGGCATCCGGGCTGGACGAAATCACACGCGACCTTGTGTTCGATGCACAAACATCGGGCGGATTACTCCTGGCTGTTGCGCCGGACAAGATGGATGAAGCGATACGGATGCTTGAAGAAGCTGGCGATCTGGCCGCCCATGTAGGAACGGCCCGCCGCCGGGATGGCGACGAGCCGCATCTCGCTTTGGTATAGATATTATCTGACGGCTTTCGTCATGATTCGTTTTATTTCCTTCTGCAATTCACCCATCTCAAACGGCTTGGCTATGTAGCCGTCCATGCCTGCGGCCATAAATCGTTTCTGGTCGCCTTTCATGGCGTGGGCAGTCAGAGCTATGATGGGAATGCTCAATCCCAATTCCTCCCGTATCACGCGAGTGGTCTCCACCCCGTCCATGCCGGGCATTTGAATATCGGTCAGCAGGCAATCAAAGGATTGGCCGCTGCGCAGAATTTCCACGGCCTTTTCACCATCTTCCACACAGGTGGCCGAGTGTCCCAGCTTGGACAAAAGTCGCTCCACCACAATGCGGTTGATATGCTCATCTTCGGCCACAAGGATGGAATACACCTTATCGCCTTCTTCCTGCACGTCCGCATCATGCCGACGGAAGCTTTCCCCCGGTGTCAGTGCCACTGTAAAAGCGATGGTCGTGCCTATGCCGACCTGGCTCGACACGGTGATCGTGCCACCCATCATGGAGACGAGGCGGTGCACAATGCCCAACCCAAGACCGGTGCCCTGATATTTGCGGGAGGCGGAGCCGTCCACCTGGGTGAACGGGTCGAACATAAGGTCTATCTTGTCCTCCGGGATACCAATCCCGGTGTCTGTCACGCTAAAGAACACTCGTGTCCTGCCCTCAGGAGTGAGGACTGGCAGGGGATAGGCTTCTGCCGTAACCGAGCCGGATTCGGTGAACTTGGCGGCATTACCTATGAGGTTAAAAAGAATCTGCCTCAGCCGCCCCTTGTCCACCATAAAATGGCGTGGCAGGGACTCGTCAATATGCCAGGACATGGACACACCGCGAGTTTCTGTCACATGACGGAAAACAGAAACAACAGAGTCCAGCACTTCCCCTAATTCAGCATTGTCCTCCTCGAAATCCATTTTGCCGGACTCGATTTTGGAAAGATCCAGAATATCGTTGAGGATTTGGAGCAGATTACGCCCGGAATCCAAAGCCGTGGTCAGGTAGTCCCGCTGCTCGTCAACCAAACTGGTAAGCTGGAGAATCTGGAGCATACCGAGCAATCCATTGAGTGGCGTTCGAATTTCGTGGGACATGTTGGCCAGAAATTCGTTCTTGGCAACACTGGCGGATTCAGCATCGGCCATGGCCATGGTAAGGCTTCTTTCCAACGCCTTGAGCTCCGTAATGTCAGCGGCCAAGTGCATGTGGACCAGATTGCCTTCCAGCCATTCAATGGCCCGGTCGTGATTGAGATACCACCGCTCAGACTTGTTGTTATAGCGCTCAGTGATGATAGTTTTTACCGGATGCCCAGACTCATCAAGCAGATAAGGCTTTGGGCAATGGCTACACGGCTCGTCTTCCCTCCGAAAGACTTCATGACAACAAACGTCACCCTCGGGCACCTGAAAGGAATCACGCATGTGAGCGTTCATGAAAAGGATATTGGTATCATTCAAATCCGAAACGTAGATATCAGCGTCGATGCCGTCCAGAATTGAGAGAAGGCGGTTATGGGCTTGCTCCAGCTCGCGGGCAACTTCTCGCTCTCTGGTCACATCACGAGTTGAGCCATATACACGGATCACCTTGCCAGCATGGTCCATGACCGGGATGGCTGCTTTGACACAGGTGGATTCAGAACCGTCCGGCTTAAGGACACGGTACTCGAACTCCTCAATGAAACTTCCTTTTGTCACCTTTTCCCACATGTCCAGCATACCTGCCCGATCATCAGGATGAACAAATCGCTCAACCACCTCTTTGGGCTGAGCCGGTATATATCCTGGCTCCATGCCGTGCAGGCGACACTGCTCATCGGTCCAGTAAACCTGCTTGGTGACAAGATCCACATCCCAGCCGCCGGTACCGCTGATGCGCTGAGCCTCGTTTAGCAGATCCTGGCTACGACGCAGGGCCGATTCAACCTTTTTTCTTTCGGTGATATCCGCCACCATGGCAAAAGACCCTGTAATCTCGCCAGATTCCGAAGTAAGCACGGTTGCTGACACCAACCCCCAAACCAACGCACCTTTCTTGCACTGGAAGGGACACTCATAACGGGCGGTCCCATCCTTTCGCATCAGCCCGATTTGACGGACCATCTCTTCCCTTCCTTCCGGGAAAAAGATTTCGTCCACAGGCCTGCCGAGCAACTCGTGGCGCTCATAACCCAGAAAGTCAGCCAACACCTGATTGGAAAAAACAATGATCATGGAAACATCCAAACCAATGATCCCCTCATTGGCGGTCTCCACGATACGGCGGTACTGGGATTCACTCTTGCGGAGCGCCGCCTCAGCCTGCATGGCTTTGGAAACATCCTTGACTGTAACCCAGACTCCTTGCGCCCCCGGGCTTTCATTCTTAACAGCCCAGAAGCGGGCAGCCACGGAAACCCGGTATCCTTCCGAATGGATCAGGGCGAGACAGACATCTTCGCTGGTGCCCGTTTTCTCTTCCATGCTCTGCACAAAAGAATCCCAGGACACCTCAAAAGTATCGAGAACAACAATATCATTGAAATGCTTGCCCAGTAGAGCCTCACGGCTAGAGCCAAGCATGGCACTAAAGGCGGGATTTACGTCCCGAAGAGTTCCCTCGGTATCCACGAACACAATTCCATCGGTGCTGGTCTCGAACAATCCGCGAAACTGTTGTTCTTTGGCAGCCACCTTTTTTTCGGCCCGCCGCCTTTCCGTTATATCATGAACAATGCAATGGGTTTGCAATACATTACCATCGCTATCATAACCGATCTGCCCATCAACATAGACCAGGACGCGGGAACCGTCCTTGCAAATCATGAAGAACTCGGCTCCTTCAACCTGGCCGCAACTCTTGAACAAGCAAAACTGCTGCTTGAAGAGCCCCATGGACTCCTGTTCCAAATAATCACCAAACCAGGTCCCGAGCACTTCGCCAAGAGAGTAGCCCAGCATAGAGAGCCACGCCTTATTGACCGTAATGATATTCCCATCCACGTCCAAAGACTGATATGGTAGCGGCACCTGATCAAACAGACTGTAAGCCACACCGCCAGAAAGCTGGCGCTTCAACGCGCCCAGTTCCTGTTGGAGATCATCTTTGGTCCTTTTGTTCCTGTGTGTCATATCTCGTTTCACAAGCATTTTATGTTTAAATAGTAGTTCATTCCATACGCTACTTCTTACAAGAAAGCCTTTAGAATATTCGTGGCGTGCACATTCCCACTCATTTGAAATCATTACAGAACGAATGTGGCTTTTGATTGTAGCCGTTTATTGTCACTTCCACCGGCTTGACAAAAAGAGACTCCACGAGCATTAATTTTAATTGTAGGACAATTAGACATTTCGTTTCAAGCAAAGGTAACTCATGGCGTTTACTGCAAAAAAAATAAGACAAAACAGACGCTTCCAGCAAGTTGTAGACGAGGTGGAAGCGTCCATCATCGCGGGCGAACTCAGTCCAGGTGATCAGTTGCCGCCGGAGTTGGAGTTGAAAGAAATGTTCGGAACCGGGCGCGGCACCATTCGGGAAGCGCTTCGAGTACTCGAACAAAAGGGCCTCATCGTTATCAAGGCCGGAGCGTCCGGTGGCGCGTTCGTGACCAAGGCAGACACGGGAAAACTCACAGAGCATCTCGACCTGCTGGTCCAGGCACAGTCCATTTCACCCGAGCATATCCGGGAATTCCGCGAAACCGTAGAACCGGTAGCCGCATCACTGGCCGCCAGCCGCGTGAACGAGGCAGGAACAGACAAGCTCATGGAAGCCTTTGCACACGCCGAGGCGAGCTTAGCTGCAGGTAACTGGGAAGCTTTTCTCAGTGGTGACGTGGCCGTGCACGTGACCATCGCTGAGATGACGGGCAATCCGTTGCTCACGGCGGTGTTGCGCATGGTCCACGAACATGTGCTCGGTCTCAATGAGGATTACGCCCTTAAAGGCGAAGATAATATGGCGCACAATCTCGAAGACCTGCGCGGTCTCGTGGATGCTGTAGCCAGTGGCGACAGGGAAAAGGCCGGGCAACTTGCCCATGGTCATGTTATGAAATTTCATGGTCGGATGACCGCAAAAGGAGATGAAGCATGAAGTCGAAGGAATACATTCTGATCGAAGATGAGTATGGCGCACACAACTACAAGCCTCTGGATGTGGTTATCGAGCGCGGTGAAGGCATCTGGGTGTGGGACGTTGACGGCAACAAATTCATGGACTGCCTGTCCGCATACTCCGCCGTGAACCAGGGGCATTGCAATCCGAAGATCATGGACGCCATGTTCGAGCAGGCCAAGAAGCTGACCCTCACCTCCCGCGCTTTCCGCAACGATCAACTCGGCCCCCTGTATAAAGAGCTGTGCGATCTCACCAATTCTCACAAAGTGCTTCCCATGAACTCCGGCGCCGAAGCGGTCGAAACCGCCATCAAAGCTGTCCGCAAATGGGGTTATGAAATCAAGGGCGTGCCCGAGAACAAGGCAGAGATCATTGTCTGCAGCAACAATTTCCATGGTCGGACCATCACCATCATCTCGTTCTCCACCGATCCCACTTCCACCACCGGCTTCGGCCCATTCACCCCCGGTTTCAAAATCGTTGATTTTGGTGACGCCAAGGCGCTCGAAGATGCCATCACTGACAACACCGTCGCTTTCATGGTTGAACCCATTCAGGGCGAAGCCGGAGTCATCATCCCGCCCGAGGGATATCTCAAGGAAGCCCGCCGCATCTGCGACGAAAAGGGCATCGTTCTCATTTTTGACGAAATCCAAACAGGTCTCGGCCGCACCGGCAAGCTTCTCGCCGAAGAACACGAAGGCGTCGAAGCGGACCTCACCCTCATCGGCAAGGCCCTGTCCGGTGGCTATTATCCGGTCTCCGCCGTCCTCTCCAACACCGAGGTCCTCGGCGTGCTCAAGCCCGGTGAACACGGCTCCACCTTTGGCGGCAATCCCCTCGCCTGCGCCATTGCCCGCGCCGCACTCAAGGTCCTCACCGAAGACGGCCTCATCGAAAACGCCGAAAAAATGGGCGAGTATTTCATGGAAGGGTTACGCAAAATCGACAACCCCAAAATCAAGGAAGTACGCGGACGCGGCCTGCTCATCGGCGTAGAATTCCACGACGACGCAGGCGGCGCACGCCAATACTGCGAAAAGCTCAAAGAAGCCGGTTTGCTCTGCAAGGAGACCCACGAAACCATCATCCGGTTCGCCCCGCCGCTGGTCATCACAAAGAAAGACATCGACTGGGCCTTGGAACGAATCACGCCGATTTTGAGTAAGTAGGTAAGAGCACCGGAGGCTTTCGCAAAAAAAGAGTCGTCAAACAACACAGTTCATAACCAAAGAGGCCGCTTCTGGTATTCAACTAGTGAATCAACCAGAAGCGGCTTCTTTATGACAAAGAAAAGATACTCCCATTCAACGGTGACATTCCAGAGATGCATGGTGGTTTTGATTTCATGAACGAAACTGTGAGGCAAAGCGATTCATCGTGAAGCTCCATGTTATGCGATGTTATGAGCCATCTCTGTAAATACAAATAAATTGCCAACACCTCATAATTAACGATGCGCATGCCCAATTGATAAAAATTAATATGGCAGCTGACACGCCAAGCGGAAAGAGATTCTGAAAAAAGAAAAATGAATATGTAACTATATAAAAAAAAATTAGCACTATAAAAACAGTGTAGTTGTATCGATTGCTTCCTAATTCGCTTTTGTACAAACTTATCCCTACTTTGTTTTTATGCCGTATGTTCAATAGTAATCTAATCCATCTTGTCTCAATTTTGTGAAATAGAATTACGAAAGAAAAATACATCATAGTTGAAAATAGAAACAAAATTCTTAAATTTTCTGTAGAAAAACATCCAAGATGTAATATCAGCGCAAATGGCGCATGGAATAGGCTGCTACCTATAAGTAAGATGGCTTCATCATCATCTATTTTTTTATCAACAAGCCTACGTATAGGGAATACTCTTTCCTTTCTAAAACTACTTATATTATCGCTTTCTTTGACATAAAAGAGGAGTGCAAACATAAGCAGTGCCACGATGGCGTTTGTGAGCAAAAATGCCACCAAAGGGACAAGCACAAGAGCTATTTTCTTTTGATGTCTGTAGACAAAGCAATAAGTTGGGCGAGTGCTTCTATTCATTTGGCCGTCCATTATGAAAGAATTTTAAAGCGATACCGGACAGATGTTGCCACCAGTTAGAGAAAACTTCAGAGAGTTGAGGGACTGCTCGGGAAAAAATTGCTCTTTCACTTTTTTGACTATTTCCTCATGAGCGCCAAGAGGTGCAATGACATCTAACAGCCATAGATGATCCTCTTTATTCCACTCGTCTGACCTCAAGCGCATCTGCCCCTTAGACAAGTGAGCTTATGCCTCTTTGTCCAAAAAAACCCAAAAGACAAAAGCTATTGGCACACCCTCTTTTCGAAACAGCCAAAATCACAGTAATTGCATTTTCTCACGATCGTCTATCCAAAATATGTTAAAACCTGTTTTCTTCGACCCAAACCGGAATCAGTTTTATTCAGAACACTGCGTCCGCACCACCCAACACCCCCGCTCACCAATACGGAGGCCCATCTCCTCTTCCTTCACACATCTATTCAAAGGCCCGACTTAGCCCTTAAAAAGCGAAAGCATTAGAAGCTGACCAATCGGCGAGGCGGCTTTTTGACCGTGGTACGTACGATTATGACCGGACTACAGACTTTAGAACTTGCACTCCGTCATATACTCCGTAATTGGAGCCGACCCACTTGGATCAGATTCTTACGCTTTCGCGTCGGGCGTAATCCCAACGCACCCAGGGGCTTTTTTTCGCCCCTTTTTTTGCCCCAACAAAAAAACGGGCCCCGCCAGGAGGGCATGGAAGTAGGCAAAGACCGCAGGTCCTGCCACTGGCTCTCTGCCTTTATGCCTTTAGCGCGGCACGCGCCTCCCACTACCAATCGCCGCCGCTTCAATGGCGGCTTTCCTCGCTCTTCCAACCCGGAAAAAAACAACCTTGGCACCAAACTTGATTAATCCACCAAAATGGAAATAAATTCCCCCTCATAGTCCAAGGAAGGATAACCAAGTGAAGACCAAATACCTGATCATCGGCGCAGGCCCCACTGGCCTCGGCGCAGCCCACCGCCTTAACGAACTCGGCGAAACCGACTACACCGTCCTCGAACGCAACGACTACGCTGGCGGCCTCGCTACCAGCTTCAAGGATGACGCCGGATTCACCTGGGACATCGGCGGACACGTGGTTTTCTCTCATTATGACTATTTCGACGACCTCATGGACACCCTCCTCGGTGACGAACGGCTGGAACACGAGCGCGAATCATGGGTCCGCAAATCAGACACGTGGGTTCCCTATCCCTTCCAGAACAACATCCGCTACCTGCCGCCCGAAGAGCGCTGGGAATGCGTGAAGGGACTGCTCCCCGGCTACCGCAATGAGACCACCCCCACCAACTTCGGAGAATGGTTCCAGCACATCTTTGGCGCGGGCATCACCAAACATTTCATGGCCCCCTACAATTTCAAGGTATGGGCCACGCCGCCCGAACTGATGCAGTTCGACTGGATCGGTGAACGTGTCAGCGTCGTGGACCTCAAAATGGTGCTCAAAAACATCATCACAGAACAGGACGACGTGGCATGGGGACCGAACAACACATTCAAATTCCCACTGCACGGCGGTACCGGCGAAATCTTCCATCGGCTCGCCAAACTCCAGGGAGATCGAATCCAGTACGGCCAGGCCGTGACACAGATCGACCCGGACGCCAAAACAGTAACCACAGCGGCAGGGCTGACCGTGGAATACGAAGTGCTCCTCAACACCGCGCCAGTGGATATCCTCACCCGCGACTGGCTGACCAACAAAACAGACGAAATGGTCGAGGCCGCCGGACAGCTCGCGCACAACTCTGTGCATGTGAGCGGCGTTGGACTGGACATCAAGGACGAAAACGAGCGTAACTCCCGCTGCTGGATGTACTACCCCGAGTCGGATTCGCCGTTCTATCGCGTGACAAATTTCCATAACTATTCGCCCAACAACGTGGCGCGTCCCGGTGAACAGCTTGCGTTCATGTGCGAGACATCGATGTCCGAACACAAGCCGGAAAAGGTAGATGAATTGATGGACCGCACCATTGACGGTCTGGTAAACACGACCATGTTGGATGCAGCGCGACGCGACGAAATCTGCACCAAGTGGGAGATTACCGTGGATTATGGCTACCCGATCCCCACTCTGGAGCGCGATGAAGCTCTGCGCACGATCCAGCCGAGACTAGAGGAAAAGGACATCTATTCCCGTGGCCGATTCGGCGGCTGGAAATATGAGGTGTCCAACATGGACCACTCGGTCATGCAGGGCGTTGAATGGGCCTCACGCATGATCACAGGTGATCCGGAAAGCACATACAGCTGGGATTAATCCATGAGCAATATTTTCGAACAGCGCCGCGCGAACCTGAAGCGGCTGATGATTAGAAAGCAAATTCCCGCGATGCTTATTTCGCTCGCGGCCAACCGGTATTACCTGAGCGGCTTCGAGCTGCACGACCCTCAGTGCAACGAATCTGCAGGCTGGCTAGTGATCACTGCCAAGGGCGACGATTACCTCTTTACCGACCCGCGCTATTTTGATGCTGCCCGTCAGGTTTGGAACGAGGACAATCTCTTTATCTACTCCGCCAACAAGCACGCTCTGGTGGGTGAAACGCTTCACGGCAAAGGGGTAAAGAAACTCAGCTTCGAGCCCAAGGCACTGCACCTGTTCGACTATGAAAAGCTCAACGAACTTTTCGAACTCCAGTCCCGCGACAACTTGGTGGAAGAACTGCGTATCATCAAGGACGAGGACGAAATCCGCCGCATGGATGAATCCATCACCCTGAACCACAAGCTTTTCGAATACATTGAGGGTGAGCTGATCCCCGGCCGCACCGAGGAAGAAATTTCCTGGCTCGTCGAAAAGTTCTTCCGCGAAAACGGCGCCGAGGGAATGGCCTTTTCCACCATCGTGGGCGTTGGTCCCAATGCGGCCCTGCCCCACGCCATCCCCGGTGAGACCAAAATCCGTGAAAACGAATTGGTGCTCATTGATACAGGCTGCCGATTGGCTGATTACAACTCCGACCAGACACGTACCTTCTGGGTGGGCGACACTCCGTCCGATCGCTTCAAGGAGACCATGGATCTGGTCCGCGCCGCCCAGCAGGCCGCCATTGATATCATCAAACCAGGTCTGCCCTATATTGACGCCTACATCGCGGCCTACGAAGTCTTTGAAAAGGCGGGCGTCGAGAAAATGTTCACCCACGGCCTCGGCCACGGTGTAGGCCTGGAAACCCATGAGCCGCCGAGCCTGTCCAAAGTGTCTACCGGCGAGCTCAAGGCAGGCATGGTAGTGACTGTTGAACCAGGCTTGTACGACCCAGCATGGGGCGGCATCCGTTGGGAATATCAGGTACTGGTGACCAAAGACGGCTGCAGGGTCATGTAATCCCGTTTCTCGTCAGCAAACCATCCGCAATAAAAAAGCGAACATCCCATAATGAGATGTTCGCTTTTTTATTTCAAATACTGACAGACTACTGCTGAATACCGTCAATAAACGTCTTGGCATCAGAGAGGGTGTCATCGACCCAATCCTCAGCACTCCAAATGAATTCATCAATGGCGCGGCCGCTTTCACCCACGGTTCTTTCAACAGGGCCGGGTTCATGGAAACCGAACTTGCGCTTGGTCTCGCCAACAACATCGTTCAGGGAATCTTCGGCATCCTGAACCATCTGATCCATGGCCTTACCCGCGCCTTCCATCTTCCCCTCATCCTGGCATCCTGCGGCCGGAAGCAACAAGGCCAGCAACAGGCCCATAACAACAACCTTTTTCCAACAATTCATGGTATCTCCTGATGCCACTTGATACCCCACAATTGTATTTCCGTCTCCGCAAAACTATGGGGCGTTGCGTGAAGCGTATAATCATACCCACAAAAAAATCCGTCAAAAACGGCGGGCTTTTTTTGTATAAAATAAGCTTAATCGAACAATTTCTTTACGGAATCCTGAGCATCATCTGCAGCCTGATCCATTTTCTTTCCAGCTTTTTCCAAGCTGCCTTCTTCTTTGCAACCCAAAGCGGGAACCATCAGAGCGAGAATGCAGCCTATAATAACAATTCTTTTCCAATTTTTCATATTAATCTCCTTTTTAGTGGCTATCCATAATATGGATACGGCGCTTTTTTATCACGGTTTTATCTGTTTTCCAACCGACAGCACTGGCTGTAATAAGCGGTGCCATTGCCCATATCAGTATTCATGGGCTTGATGATGACGTTCGCGTTCTGCCCCATCTTCATCCAGCCGCCACGACGCATGACCACAGCACGATTATGCAGGCTTTCGTCTATTTCTATCTGCACCTGCATGGCTCCCTCTGGAGTGACAAGATACACATCCTGGGCCGGATTAAGAGGCGCCCATGCGGGATTCGTTTTGGAGACCCAAATGCGAGGGACGCCACACTGATCCTTCTCGGGAATCTGAGAATGAAGCGCCTTGCCGTTGACAAGAGTGAGCAGATGAAGCGGATAATCCGGTTCGCGAGCTGGCTCAGGAGTAAGAGCTTCAGGGAAACGATACAGTCCGTCGAAATGCCCAAACTGCATGTCTTCAAAGGCGACATAAGGATGATTCGCTTTAACGAATCCATTGGCGCGCAACTCTTCGAGGGAGAAACCGCCCTTTTTAAGGCCTTCACGCAGGCAAGTTTCCGCATCAGGTAGATTGATTGGGTCAGCGAGACGGGAACCGAGTTCAGTGAGAACATCAAAATCAGAGCGGCAATCACCACGAGGCTCCACGGCCTTGGCAGCATACTGGACGTAATTATGAAGCATTGAGCCGAGTACATCCTCACGCTCGAGCATAAAGGCGGGTGGTAGAATGACATCAGCGGTAAGAGCGGTGTCGTTCATGAATCCATCCACGCAAACCACAAAGGGCTTGCGGAACTGCTCGGCCACGGAAAGACAATCCGGCACCTGATTAACGATGTTGTGACCATCCACCCAAAGGAATTCAACCTTGGGATCTGCCGTGCGAAGTTCCGCGCCCAGATTCTGAACAAGGAATTCGCGCCGCTCTGGGACCTCTTCCATAACAAGATGTTCCCAGGTGCCGAGATTGCGGCTTGATGAAATATTGTAATATGCCCCACCGCCGGAGATACCGATATTACCGGAAATCATGGCAAGGGCGTTGATAAACCGGACATTTTCGCCGCCATAGATATACCGTTGCAATCCCCAGGAAAGGACGGTGGCAACCCTGCCGGTGTCAGCGTACCAATCGTAGATCATCTCCACGTCGGCAATGGACACCTCGCACATGTTCGTCAGTTCAGTCAGTGAGAGTCCATCGATGATGCCGCGAAGGACGGGCCAGTTGGCGCACCTATTGAGCACCCACGGATTGAGATCGCCCGCTTCGAGGTAGAGCTTGAGTACGGCTGCGGCCAGAAAGCGGTCCGTGCCCGGGCGAATGGTAACATTCACATCGGAAAATTCAGGCGTGCCATCACCACCGGGAGAAATGGTCAGGACTTCTGTGCCATTTTTACGTGCTTTATGAATAAGTTGGAGCTGATGGATCGAGCAACGGGTCATGTCACGACCCCAGTTGATCACACGGTCCGCATTGAGGATATCTTCCGGTGAGTTGTGGTTGAGCCCACCAAAATCACGCAGACAAGCCTCGACGCCAGTGCCATCGCAAACCGCGCCATAGAGAGTGGAGGAACCGAGCTTTTTGAAGAAGATCTGACTCGCCTTGGCAAGGACGCCGCGATAGCCAAACCCGCGCACATGCAGAATCTTTTCCGGCGTATCGCGAAGTTCGTCAATTTTATCAACAATCAGGGAGAGAGTCTCATCCCAGGAGGCTTCGCGTAAATCACCATTTTCTCGGATAAGCGGCGTAGTAATCCGATCTTCCGCTTCGAGGCGGTCGAAATATTTGCTCCCCTTGGGACAGCAAAACCCATTGGTGAACGGGTGATTGGGGTTGCCTTTGATCGTCCGCTTTTCCGGGTCGACCACCAACGAACAGGTGTCGCCACAATCCATGGTGCAGGCCGTGATTTTGGTCATGTTAATCCTCCAGCCCGCATGTTCAGGGTTTTTCCCCGATAGGTCAAATCCAAATCCCGGATACCCCCTATAGCGATTGGTAAAGGAGGCGCACCGCCAGGATGAGGAGAGCCGCACCAAGAAATTTCTTCACAGTGGCCGGGTGCATTTTCCGCTGCATGACCTTGGTACCGAGATACCCTCCGATGCAGGCCGCCAACCCGGCAAAGACAAGCACCCGTAAAGAGACAGCCCCCATGGCCGCATACGCGGTAAAGGCCGTGAGCGAGGAAAAGGGTACGGCAAAAGCAGTGACTGTAGCTACCTTCTTGGGATTGAAACCCTGAAGAATCATGAGCGGAGAGATTAACCCGCCCCCGCCCACACCAAGCAAACCGGAAAAGAATCCCGCAGCGACACCTACCAACAAGGGACCGAGAACTGGCCGATCCTCCCGGTATTGATCAGCATACTTGGAGCCTTTGAAAAAGATCATCATGCTGCCCGAAAAAAAGAGGAACCCCACAAAGACAATCAGGACGATACGAGTGGGGATGATGTGGCCCACCCACGCGCCTACGGGTGCCAGCATGATGGATGCCACGATAATTGGTAGACCAAGGCGAAAATCCAACCTTTTTTCCCGAATATTGGAGTAGGTCGCCCCGAGCATGCTCAACCCGTTGACGAATAGCCCAGTGGTTCTTGCAAGATTCAGGGGGATTCCCAGCCACGTCAGAGCCGGGATGAGAACCAGAGCCGACCCCACACCGCCCAATGCAAAAATAAAACTCAGAACGAATGAGAGGGCAGCAATGAGCAATTCCATGGAATCCATGTTGTTATTTCCTTATGAAAAACAATGCGCCATCACCGACGAACGGCAATGGCGCAGGAATGAATGCGCTATTTGATCTGTGCCAACGGGCCGGGTTTGAACGCCAAAACCATATCTTCGAGAGAGGCGACCACTCCCTTCACTTCATCATATCCGTTTGCGCGAAGGTAGGCGAAGGCTATGGCCCCACGGAAAACAGCGGCACAAAAAGTCACTATGAATTTATCCTTGGGCAGCTCATTCAGACGTTCCGGCAACTCGTCCAGCGGAATATGCTTGGCAAAAGGAAAGGTAACATGAGCAGCTTCTTCATTGGTACGGACATCCAGAAAGAGAAAGTGATCATTACCGATGGCATGGCGCATAGCTTCAACTGTCATGCCGTGCTCACCAGTTCCGAAATAATTAAAATCCATTTCCTTCAGGACTTGATTGAACTCTTCCACGGGTAACCCCTTTTCTGAGATTGCATACACTTGGTAAAAACGCCAAATGTATTATAAAAATAAACAGGCGCAACCGCCTGACTGAGTGCCTGTAGACACATCGCTTGGACTACGCCTACACTTTTACACTGTCAACGCCTGACTGGTTGTTCAGACAAGAGAGAGTGACAACTACCCGATTTCCAACTGTGAAAAACCGCACCATGCAAGAGTTTCCCGCACTCCTCTTTTGACAAATGAAGGTAAATGGTCTAACCAAATTCGGTTCCAGCTACCTGACAATCATTAAGGAATATATACCCGTCATGGCGAAAGTACAAAAAATCAAGGGATTCGTGGACCTTTTCCCCGAAGAGGCCGCAAAATTCTCCTACATGGAAAAGCAAGCGCGCGACACCTTCACCCGTTACGGGTTTGGTGAACTGCGTACCCCTGTCCTGGAAAAGACCGAACTGTTCCAGAAATCCATCGGCGAAGATACCGATGTGGTAGGCAAGGAAATGTTCACGTTCCCGGACCGCAAGGGCCGCTCCCTGACCATGCGCCCCGAGGCCACCGCCGGTGTTGTCCGAGCCTTCGTGGACTCCAAGACACACCAGCCCGGAAAAATTTCCAAGTTCTTCACCTTTGGCCCCATGTTCCGCTACGAGCGTCCGCAGAAAGGCCGCCAGCGCCAGTTCCATCAGCTCAATGCCGAAATCTTCGGCGCACCAGAGGCACAGGCCGACGGCGAGTTGATCCTGATGCTGCGCACCTTCCTCAACTCGATAGGTCTGACCAAGCTGACCATTGAGCTGAACTCTCTTGGCTGCCACGAATGCCGCCCGGCTTACAAGCAGACCCTCGTGGACTACTACATGTCCAAGGACAAGGAGAATTTCTGCGATGACTGCCAGCGCCGCATGGAGACCAATCCCCTGCGCGTTCTCGACTGCAAGGTTCCGGCCTGCAAAGAGCTCGTCAAAGATGCCCCCACCATCACCGAGCACCTCTGTGGAGAGTGCCAGGATCACTTTGCTGACGTGAAGACAATCCTCGATGGCGCAAATGTGGAGTATGAGCTGAATCCCCGACTTGTTCGCGGCCTGGACTACTACGTCCGAACCTGTTTCGAGGTATCGTCCTACGACATCGGCTCCCAGACTGCAGTTGCAGGTGGCGGTCGATATGACGGCCTGATCAAATCTGTTGGCGGCCCGGATTGTCCCGGCACCGGCTTTGCCTGCGGAATGGAACGATTGGCACTGTTGTTGGACCAATTGGAAGCGGACAAGCCAGACTTCTACCTTGCCGTAGTGGACAAGACCGCAGCCAACGGAGCCATGCTGTTTGCCCAGCAGCTTCGTGACAAAGGACTGAAAGGCGACGTCAGCTACTCCGGCGGGTCCATGAAGTCCCGTATGCGTGCGGCCAACAAGTCCGGCGCAAAAGTCTGCCTCATCATGGGCGGCGACGAACTGGAAAACGAGACCATTACCGTCAAATACATGGAAGAAGAGCGTGATCAGGAAACCCTGGATCGTTCCCTGTATCTGGCGAGCCTGTAAAAAGGCATATATAGTCGCCCCACAGCGAACCACAAGTTCCGCCGAAGGCTCCACATAAAAGAAATCCACGGCACGGGTAACCGGGCCGACATACATTTGAGAGAGATTGGAGAAAACATGTCTGAACAGGAAAGGGATTACGACGAGTTTCGCGTCATTGAAGACCTCGGTGGCTGGCGCCGTACGCACCACAACAACGAGCTGACTGCCGCCAATATGGACGAAGAAGTCTGCCTCATGGGTTGGGTTCAGTTTCGCCGCGACCACGGTGGCCTGATCTTCCTCGATCTGCGCGACCGCGAAGGCCTGACCCAGGTTGTCTTCAATCCCGAAGACAACGCCGATGTGCACGAACGCGCTCACGCGATTCGCCCGGAATACGTCATCGCCATCAAGGGCAAGGTCCGCCCCCGCCCCGAAGGCATGGCCAACTCCGGCATGGTCACCGGTGAAGTGGAAATCGAAGTAACCGAGTACAAGCTGCTCAATACTTCCGAGACCCCACCGTTCTCCATCGAGGACCGCGTCGAAGTGGGCGAGAACCTGCGGCTCAAGTACCGCTTCCTCGATCTGCGCCGTCCCTCCCTGGCAAAGAATTTTATCATCCGCAACAAGGCTGCACAGTCTGTACGCCGCTACCTGGACACCCTTGGCTTCCTCGAAGTCGAGACCCCGGTGCTGACCAAGTCCACACCTGAAGGTGCCCGTGACTTCCTGGTGCCCAGCCGCGTAAACCAGGGTGAATTCTACGCCCTGCCGCAGTCCCCGCAGCTGTTCAAGCAGATGCTCATGGTCTCCGGTATGGATCGCTACTTCCAGATCGTGAAGTGCTTCCGCGACGAAGATCTCCGCGCTGACCGTCAGCCCGAGTTCACCCAGATTGATATCGAAATGTCTTTCCCTGACGAAGCCCTCATTCAGGAGATGGCTGAGGGTCTGGTCAAGACCATGTTCAAGGAAACCATCGACGTGGAACTGCCCGCTGAGTTCCCCCGTATGACTTTCGCCGACGCCATGCGCGACTACGGCGTGGACAAGCCGGATCTCCGCTTCGACCTCAAGCACATCGACATCACCGACGTGTTCAAGGGTTCCGGCTTCAAGGTCTTTGCCTCCTCCGAGATGGTCAAGGTCATGGTCGTCCCCGGTGGCGCCAAGCTTTCCCGCAAGGAAATCGACGAATTCACCAAGTACGTAGAAATTTACGGCTCCAAGGGGCTTGCCTGGATCAAGGTCAAGGAAGACGGCGAATGGCAGTCGCCCATCGTCAAATTCTTCTCCGAAGACGAAATAGCCACCCTGCGTAAGCGTTCCAATTGCAAGCCCGGCGATATTCTCTTCTTCCAGGCCGGTCCCGCTGACATCGCCAACGCCGCGCTGGGCAACCTGCGTTGCGAAGTGGCCAAGCGCTTCGACCTGATCAAGGATGACGAATACAAGGTCGTCTGGATCACCGACTTCCCGCTGCTTGAGTACGATGCTGAAGCGAAACGTTACGTGGCTCGCCACCATCCCTTCACCTCCTGCCTGCCCGACCAGCTGGACGTGTTGGCAGACCAGCCCGGCGAAGCCATTGCCCGTGCCTACGACATGGTCATCAACGGCTACGAAGTGGGTGGCGGTTCCATCCGTATCCACACCCCGGAGATGCAGGAAAAGATGTTTGCCGCCCTCGGCATCGACGACAAGGAAGCCCACGAAAAATTCGGCTTCCTCATGGACGCCCTCAAGTTCGGCGCACCGCCCCACGGCGGCATCGCCTTTGGTCTGGATCGCCTGATCATGATCCTGACCGGCTCCAAGTCCATCCGCGACGTCATCGCCTTCCCCAAGACCCAGAAGGCGACCTGTCTGATGACAGAGGCACCCTCGAAAGTCCCGAACAAGCAGCTTCGGGAAATCGGCGTGCGGCTACGCGAGAAGAAAAAAGAAGACTAGAACAAGCCGCGAGGGGAAAGCTGAAAAGTTTTCCCCTCGCTTTTTGAATTTGCGGACTTATTAGGATAATAGTTCGTGAAATATTACCGCCCATGTGGCGGAGGATACCAATATGAATCTTGAAATTTGCACCTGGCCGGACGATGTGTTGTCCGCAAAAGCCAAAAAGATCGAAGACCTTACTCCTGAATTGCAGGAGCTTATCGATAACATGATCGAAACCATGTACGAATCTGACGGTGTCGGCCTTGCTGCGCCTCAGGTCGGCGAGTCCATCCGTTTAATCGTTGTGGACCAGACCGGTCCCAAGTTGCGCGGCGACCTGCGGGTTATCGTCAACCCCGAGATCGTGGAATGCAATGGTGAAGTCGAAAGCGAAGAGGGCTGCCTGAGCTGTCCCGAGCTGAACGTCAAGGTCAAGCGCAAGGAAAGCGTTACGGTCAAAGGTCTGGACCGCGACGGCGAGGAAGTGGTCATTGAGACCGATGGATTCCTGGCAATCGTCCTCCAGCACGAGATTGATCACCTGGATGGCGTGACTTTGGCTGATCGCACGGGCCGCCTCAAAAAGGCAATGTACCGTAAAAAAGCACTGAGATGGAAATAGAACGGGATAAATAGCATGGAAGAAGTCAAACAGAATCCCCAGGGAAAAGACCCCGAATCCTGGGGCGCAGTGGAAATCAAGCCGCTGCGCATCGTTTTCATGGGGACCCCTGATTTTGCCGCTGAGGCGCTCCGTATCATGCTCGCCTTCGAAGGTGCGAACGTGGTGGGTGTATATTCCCAACCGGATCGTCCGTGTGGCCGCGGCCGTCAGTGCAAGCCTTCTGCCGTCAAGGTCGTGGCAATGGAAAACGACATTCCGGTTTTCCAGCCCGAAAATTTCAAGGACCAGGCAGCCATAGACGAATTGGCGGCATTGGAGCCTGATGTTCTCGTAGTAGCCGCCTACGGGCTGATTCTGCCCCAGGCCGTGCTCGACATCCCTGCAATCCATCCGCTCAATATTCACGGCTCCCTGCTGCCCCAGTGGCGCGGCGCAGCTCCTATTCAGCGAGCCATCGAGAACGGTGACGTTGTGACCGGCATCTCCATCATGAAGATGGAAGCCGGACTCGACACCGGGCCGGTCATGGTGCAGCGCGCTCTGCGTATCGGTCACAATGACCACGCTGGGACCATTCATGACGAACTCGCCAAGCTCGGTGGCATTTGCATCTGCGAAGCCCTTGGCCGTCTTCAGACCGGAGCCTATTCCCTCAAGGTGCAAGATGATTCTCTTGCTACTTACGCCAAGAAGTTGGAAAAGAAGGAAGGGGAAATCGACTGGAACCGCCCAGCCACGATTGTCCACAACCAAATTCGCGCCATGTACCCATGGCCCGGCGCATTCTTTGACTGGACCAATCCTGAAGGTAAGACCCTCCGCCTCAACCTCACCCCGGGTGAAGTGAGCGAAGAAGAATCCGGCAAGATTGAACCCGGCACCATAATCGGTGAAATGGACGGCAAGCTCGCCATCACCACGGCGGACAAGATTTACCTCACCCCTGCGGTCAAACCGCAGGGCAAGAAAGCCATGAACGCAACCGCCTTTTCATGCGGTTACATGAAGGAATGCAAGTAGCCCGAGGAGATAATGAATAAAGAGCGACACATACGCCGGACCAGAAAGCGTCTCTTCATCGGCCTGATCAGCGGCACCTGCTTTGTCTTCTGCCTGCTGCTGGCCATGCTCTTCGTTATTCCCTACGTGGGTCTGGATTCCGTCCATCCTGCGGCCACATGGCTTCTGGGTGGCTTTGTCGCATTCTTTATCTGTTTCGTATCCGTGGCCTACTGGGGCTTTTTCCTCAATATCATCACCAAAAAATCACTACCCGGTTCACGCCGGTACCGCGGTTTGACGGTTAAGCTCTTCCTGCCTGTCATGGTCTTGCTCGGCCGTGCCCTCGGCTTGGACAAGGAAGCGATCATGCTCTCCTTTGTCTCGGTGAACAACGAGCTCGTTCAGGCCGAAGCAGGGCGTTACAAGCCCGAAGACGTGCTGCTGCTCATGCCGCACTGTCTCCAAAACTCCAAGTGTGACCGACGGCTTACCTACGATATCAACAACTGCAACCGCTGTGGCAAATGCCCCATAGCCGGGCTTCTGGATCTTCACGACAAGTACGGCGTGAATCTCGCCGTAGCCACAGGCGGCACCATCGCCCGCCGCATCGTGGTCCAAATGCGACCCAAAATGATCATCGCCGTGGCCTGCTACCGCGATCTCTCAAGCGGCATTCAAGACACCTATCCCCTCCCGGTTTACGGCGTGCTCAACGAACGCCCACACGGCCCCTGTCTCGACACCCTCGTCGCCCATCATTTGCTTGAGGAGGCACTGCATCGCTTCCTTGCCGAGGAATACCTCGAAGGCAAACAGATCGGTATCGGCCGGACTATTTCCACCGCCCAAGGCGTTAATTTATAAAGCTGACTTGCGGAAAGCCCCCTGCGGATTTGCAGTGTTAACCCCAAAGGGTGCAAGCGAATCTAAATCGCATACACACATCTCCCTGACTGAAGCGACAGGCTCCCAAAGCACAAAGTTACAATTCCATATGCCCCTCCAGTCACGATCCAGCATCACTTCGTTCTCAAGCATTAACTCCATATTCTCGGCATGACCTATGAACAGAGGGTTCACCTGCCATCCCGCCATATGACCGCGTGGGTGCGTATATGCCAAAATGAAAAGCCCCGAAGCTTGTGGTAACCCCTCGCTTTTGGGGAGAATTGTAAAAAGGTACTCCGTACCGGACGCTCCGGTAAAAGACCATTTTGTCTGCCTGAACATATAGATCGCCCTTCTAATTACTTCTCATTTCTATGCCGATACCCATGATAAAAACACCAACCACCGTCCCCAATAATCAGGTTCTTCTGAAGCAAACATATTTTTCAGAATGGGCAAAGTGCACTTTGGACAGATGAGCTAAAAAAAGACCGCCCCTGTTAAGGACGGCCTTCCATATTTTCTTCATTGCCTTAGAAGGCAGAAGGCCTACTGCCTCTTACTTCCACAAGGTACCCCGTGCGACTTATAAATCTCGCCAAGGGCATTGATGAGCTGCTTATTATTGAAAAGCTCATGAACCGTCTCGCGAGCAGCGGGAATAATCTGAGCCCGCAGCGGCTGATCCGTCAGAATACGCCTGAGCATATCCGCCATGGCGTCCGCATCGTTGGATGCGCAAAGCAAGCCAGTCTTCTCGTGATCCACTAGTTCCGGCACACCGGAAACCTCGGTGGCAGCAACAGGAACCCCGGTTGCCATGGCCTCAGCCACGACATTGGGGATACCATCGCGGTCGCCATCCTTGGCCTCTCGGCAACCGAGAGTGAAACAATCAGACGAGCCAAGTAACTGAATAACCTCACCGTGCGTGATGGTACCCTTAAACGTGGTCTCTTCTTCAAGTCCCAAATCCTTAACGAGCTGACGAATCTGCTTGTTGAACTTGGATTTACCCTCACCCACCAGAGTGTATTTAAAATGCATACCCTCGGCTTTGAGCTTGGCCAAAGCGTGAAGAATGGTATCAAGCCCCTTTTTCTCCACAAACCGGGCAACGGTCAGAATATTATAGGGCGCACGCGCCATTGGAGAGCGGCCGTTCATCGAAAAGAGATCAAGATTAATACCGTGATATACGCAGTGGATCGGCTTGCCGTTCCTTGAAATTTTGGAAAGATGCGCCTCGTTGTACTTGGTGCAGGTCACCACGAACTTGGCAAGATCGATCTTGTCTTCGATACGGCGCGGGTCCTGAGTGTAAATATCCTTGGCGTGAGCCGTGAAGGAAAAGGGCACTCCGGCGAGCTTGGCCGCATACATGGTGACCGTGGTGGGCGTGTGCGCGAAGTGACCATGAAAGTGAGCCACATCCACACCGCCGTCCAAGATGGATTTCTGCATGATGTAACCAGCCTGAAGCATGTGCTTCACCCAAGTGTATTTCTTGGGGGCCAACGCATAGCGGGTCTTCATGAGCTTGAGGCATTCCATGTATCGCTTGGGCATACGGGCAAAGAGCCGGATATTGTACCACAAGAACGCGGGCAGTCCCCAGATCATGGACGAAGGCAAGTAGGTCACCTTGGCTTTGATCTCTTTGATAGAGTCATGGGAAAAGGACTCGCGAGGGGCGCGCATGGAGTAGATATGGATATCGAATCCCATCTTTTCCAGCAGGCGAATTTCGTTGGAAATAAAAGTCTCGGAAATGCGAGGATACCCCTTGAGCACCATGCCAAGGGTTCGTTTGGGGGAATCGGATTTATTCACTGCAGTTCTCTCGGAAATGGGCCAGGCGTTCGCACATGACGTCCAGTCCGGTCATACGGAATTGTTCGAGTTGGTCGACGTAGGTGGTGGGGTTGTCCAAAAGCGTATTGACCTTATCGCGGAGCAGTTCCGGGGAAACGTCTCCCCACTTGATAAAGTCACACAAACCACGATCCTTGAAGACCGTGGCGCGCAGAAGCTGCTCCTGACGAGGATTGTCGCGCGGGATGACCAGAGCGGGCTTTTTGAGCGACAGAATTTCACACAGGGTGTTGTAACCGCCCATGGTGACCACTGCGTCAGCCCCGGCCATGCGTTTTTCCAAGTTACGCACAAACGGCTTGATCTGTACCTTGACGGCACGGGCGCGGTCGGCCAGTTCGTCAAGACGATCAGGATCCAAAAACGGACCAGTGACCATCAGGGTCTTGAAATCCACCGAGCCGTTGGATTCGAGCATTTTGAGGTAGTTGTCGAGTACTACATACCCATCACCGCCGCCACCTATGGTGACCACCAAACGCTTGTGCTTGCGTTTTGACTTGCGCTTGGTGGGTGTCCGGCGTGGAATATAGCCGGTGAAAATTGTCTTTTCGGCAATGTCATCCGGGAAGGCGTATTCCTTGATGGGATTATACAAATCCTTTTCGCCATACACCCAGACTTCAGAATAGAGATCACGCAGAATATCGGGGAATCCCTTTCTCTTCCAATCCGCCTGTGTGGATTGCGCGTCATCAAGGATATCGCGAAGCCCCAGCACGGTGCGAGTGCAAGGGAGACATTTCTTGATCCACTTGAGGGTGGGAAGAACTTCATTCTTGAGACCAGACGGAACCTTATCCACAATGAAAAGATCCGGCTTGAACGCCTTGGCCGTCGATAAAATGATATTTTTGCGGATGGAGATGGCGATCTTGGGATCGACCTTAATGGAATGCGGGACGTAAACCGTGTTGGTTTTCTTGATCATGCCGGGCATACGCACAAAATCCACACCGCTGGGCATGGAATAGCGTCCCGCGATCGGAGATCCCGTCACGATGAGAATGTTAACACCCGGTCGCACCAAATTGCGCGCAATGGCCATGGTACGGCGGATGTGTCCCAGACCATAAGTGTCGTGGGAATACATCAATATATTATATGATTTCGCTTCCATAAAATCGTCGCTGGCAAAAAATACGCCGGGGTTCAATCACTTGTTTCCCGGCAACGAGGGCACGTTAGCGCTTTGCGCCCTTTCTGTCCAGAAAAGGCAACTCGGCATCCATACCTAAGAATCGGCGACAGGGCCAGTTGTTACTTGGATAAGTCGGGATTAACATCCAGACAGATTTCCGGATCGAAATCTTCGCCTGCTTCGGCACCACGAAGATTGTCCGCATATACCCCGCGGTTCGGGCGTGCTTCCAGCGCAACCTTGAAATGACGAGCAGCCTCTTCCTTGTTGCCAGACCGCCAAGCCAGAATACCAAGATTGTTTTCTGCGCAGGGATGCCCCGGCGTGGCTGCCACGGCTCGACCAAAGGCGTCGGCAGACGCACGATTGTCGCCCACTACAGCGTATTGGACACCCTCTACCAGATCATCCTGTGTTTCGGTCAATTGAACATGATCCAGGCCTCGACAAGGACAACGTCCCTTGATGCAGGGAGTGGCCCCTTCTGTCAGCTGGATTTCGTCCATGACATTGCCCAACACAGTCTTGTCGCCGGGGCAACGGTACATGGTGCCGTCCGGGTCCATGCGCAACAAGGTGTTGCCAGCGGTGCACGGCACGCCCTGGAAATTGAAGGCTATCTTTTTGCCCTGCTCCGGGTGATCTGCAAATATTGACTGAGCGCGGTCGCCATATGCCTCGGGATAGCGACGACCTTCGAACTCACCACGGAACGGCCGCGGGGTGATAGTCACGCCGTGGTCCGCAAAAAAGGCCACGTCCTTGTGGAAGCGTTCTTCCAGAGTCGGGTGGACCACATAATTGACGATGACCTTGAATCCTTTGTCGATGAGCAGGCGTGCATTTTTGATAAAGGCGTCTGTGCCTTTGACTCGCTCGCGCTCCTCGATGTGCAGGGCCGCATAAAAATTTTCCACTCGCGCCGGGTCCATGCGTTCGGCAAACTCAGTGATCCGGGATGAAACCGACAAATTGGTGTCGATACCAACGATATGCTTTTGAGCCAGGGCCACACAGATGTCATTGATGCCAGGATAGATAAAAGGTTCGCCACCCGTCAGGCGCACGGTCCACTCTTTTCCGGTACCATCAAGAAAGTCCCTTATCCGATCTGTGGGCAAGGTTTCGGTGACGGCAGTATTGTCGTGGGGGAAATAGCAGTATTCACAACGGAAATTACATTTTCTCGTCATGTTCCAGATGATATTGTGCACTTGATTAGGCATAAGCCGGTTCTCCTTACGCGGTTGTCGTGACACGTATTCGGGGAAAATGCCAGACCGTGAATTGGCATTTTTAAAAAACCTCTGATACAAGAACCATCCCATGACTTTTACAGCACTAAAAAGACTCACCGACGAGTTGGACGCCTGGGCTTGGACCGGCACACCTGCAGAACTCTGGTGGCGGGACGATGACGCGGCCGAGCCAGAGATTGCTCTGGACACGCTCATCAACCTCACCGAGGAACATCACGCGCCCTGCGGATTGGCTGTCATTCCGGCCAAGGCAGATGCCCCCCTGCGCAAATTCATCGCCGGCACCAGCTACATCTGGGTTCTCCAACACGGATATGCCCACATCAATCACGCACCTTCCGGGGCCGGAGCCTGGGAACTCGGCCTGCACCGCCCCACCACCGTTATTCTCGATGAATTGCGTGACGGGAAGGTCAAACTTGAGCAACTTTTCAATGATAGATTCGTTCCGGTTATCGTACCGCCATGGAACAAGATAGACCCGGAACTGTACCCCTCTCTCGTCGCCATGGGCTTCCGAGGCGTATCCACCAGTTACAAACGCAACCGTCCAGTACCGCCACAGGGATTATTTGTGGCCGATGCCCATTGCGACCTCCTCTCATGGAAAGACAAGGAGCGCGGCGCCAAGTTCGCCGGAGCCGATAAATGCGTCGATCATCTCGTCAGCCATCTCAGCGCCAAACGCAAGGGGCGTGCTCATCCCACCGAGCCGACCTGCGTCCTTTCACATCATCTTGAGATGGACGACGAAGCCTGGACTTTTTTGAAAGCCCTGCTCATAACAATCAGTGCACACACCGCCTCAAAGTGGGTGTCGCCTATCGATATATGGCCCAATAAATAAGTTTCCGAGGATCTTCATATGACTACTGCCACTTTGCGCCCGGCCAAAGCCGGTGACATCGATGCCATTTGCGAACTGCTGCACACCTACATGAACTCCGATTTTTCCTTGGAGCGGTGGCGCAAACTCTTTGAGCCGGGCTGGTGCCTCGACAACCCGGACATGGGCATCGTCGCAGTGGACAACGGTGAGATTGTAGGTTTTCACGGCCACGTCTGTTCGCACCGCACCATCGGCAACCGCCAGTACCGGTTCGTCAACTTCTCCTCCTGGTATCTGCGCAAGGAATACCGCGGCGCAAAGCTTGGCCGCGAGATGCTCGAAATGGCTACATCCGACCCGGACACCACTTATGTGGTCTGCTCCCTTTCACCCAAACGCATCGAATATTTCAAAACCCTTGGCATGGAAGTACTCGACACCGAACGCCTCCTTTGGAAAAAGGACGGCCACGAGTACGACAACCTCGATCTCATCAATGATCCCGAGGTGATAGCCATGCGCGCCTGCCCTGAAGAGGTCGCAACACTCAAGGACCACGAGGGCCTCAAAATCAAGCCCATCCTCGTTTCCACCAGATGCACCCAGTGCTTGCTCCTGCTCTCCGTCGCAAAAAAGAAGGGCGGCCGCATTTACTATGATGTGCTTTATCGCTCCAACCCCGGCATGTTCACTGACCGGGTCCAGGACATAGCGCAAGCCATTCTCCCGGATTCTGGCTGCGTATTTGCGGCTGACCGTCGATTTGTTGAAAATGATGGTCCCGGTGCCGAGATCGAACAGATCAAATCGCCCCGATTCTTCAAGTCAGCCAAGGTCAAACCCAGAAATGTGGACTTGGCATACTCCGAAATCATCCTGCTCGACATGAAATTGGATTAGGGCGCTTAACAACGCCTCCTTAAAAGCACTCAAGAGAAAGGCCGCCCCAGATGGGGCGGCCTTTCTTACTTCTTCATCTCTAAAAAACTACGGCTTCAATTGACTGAAAACCATTCCGGTCAACATCAACCCACAACCAATCAAAGCCCGAACAGTCAACACTTCTCCAAGCATAAACCATCCGCCAATGGCGGCAAAGACCGCTTCCAAACTCAAAATAATAGCCGCATGGGCAGGCTCAGCATCCCGCTGAGCAATAACTTGAAGCGTGTACGCCACACCAACAGACATCAAACCACCATAGGCAATGGCCAACCCGGCCCCCTTGAGGCCAATAAGGGTAATGTCTTCAGTGATAACGGCACCAACAAGGCTAAAGACCGCGCAGGTCGCAAACTGAACAGTGGAAAGCTTGATAGCGTCAACACCGTCCATGCCAGGCGACAACTTGCCGATAAGCAACACATGACCAGCCCAAAAAAGCGCGCCGATCAAAATAAGCATGTCGCCAAATGAAATGGAAAGATCTGACGTGACAGACAAAAGATACATGCCGACCACGGCCATGCTCGCGCCGAACCAGGTTCCCCAACCGGGCTTCTGGGCAAGAAGCAAACCGAAAATAGGAACAAAAACGACATAAAGTCCGGTGATGAAACCAGCTTTGCCAGCGGTGGATGCCTCGAAACCAAACTCCGCAAGTTGTGGCCCGGCAAGCCCCACCTGCTGAAGGGTTGCACCACAGAAAAGCGCAAGACCAAGCAGGCCTCCACCAAGGAAGAGGCGTTTGTTATCCACGCCGGTGTAACCGGGTGTACGGTTCTTTTCCAAACGTAGAATAAGGGGCGTCAGGGCTATGGCACCAAGGGCGAAGCGAACGCCATTGAAAGTAAGCGGACCCACATGGTCCATGCCAACACGCTGGGCCACAAAGGCAAAGCCCCAAATGGCTGCGGTAACAAAAAGCAGAATGTCGGCTCGAAGGGCACGGCTGTTCACAGATAGATCTCCTCTCTCAAAGATCACCCGGTGTACTGTATTCCCTGCAGGGCCGCAAGTTTGCAGCGGATAGTGTTACTCGGCGTCAGGCTCGGCTGTTTCGGCTGCCTTGGCTTCTTCAGCTGCAGCATTGGTCCGCTCAGCCAGTTCCTTGAGAAGACTCAAGAGAAACGCATTGGCTTCTTCCGTACCTTCTGCGGGAGCCCAGTCAGGGATGTCCTTGTCCGAAATGGCGGCATAGGGACCATCCTTGATTTCGAACAGGAGTGTATCAGGCTTGAGCGCGATAAAGGTGTGGAAGACGTGCGGGGCCACATCGATACCAAAGTTCTCGGTACCGGGCTGAATCAGGATGTGATCCTTGAGCTTACCATCCTCGGTAAATTCCACGTAGAGCATGGAGCCGGACACGAGCAGGACTGTCTCGGTCTTGACCGGGTTCGAATGGCGGTGTGGCGTAATATAGGTAGCGGGCTGAAGCGCGTTGAACATCTTGTGCACTCCGGCATCATCCCCTTTATGAACGCACTGAATCATGCGCTTGCGTGGACTCTCACGGGACAAGGCAAGAAGGTCGCCCACCATGGTCAGAGTCAGAGGGGTAACGTCCGTATCGGGCGCGGGAACAGCCGTGGGGAATTCTTGTTTTTCTTCGCTCATGCCCACTGGTTACATGTCCCATGAGGTTTGAGCAAGAGACTCACGACTTTTCAGGTTTGAGCGAACCGAGATAGATGCCGACCAAGGCAAGGGCAACACCGACCAGCTCCACGGGCGTCGTAGGCTTGTCAAAAAAGAGAATATCCCAGACGTAGGAAAGGGTGGGCTGAAGCAGTAGAATAAGCCCCACCATGGCAGTGCGCACCTGCTGTATAGACCGGGTAATGAAAAACCATCCACCCGCGTGGCAACCCAAAGCCAGAACGGTCAGTGCTGCCATGGATTTAAGATTGGGGATGACAAAAGATTCACCTTCTGCCAAAGCCAATCCGCCGAGATATAATCCAGTAAGAAGAGCCACTGCGCACGCCACAGCAAGCGGTTCAGTCCCCCCCTTGCTCAATGTGTACTTGAGACTCAAGAGATAAAGAGCATAGCAGCAGGCCGTGAGCAGGCCAAAAATGATGCCGAGCTGAAATTCCGGTGTAAAGGAACTCCAATCCACACCCACCATGAGATACAATCCCGCGATGGTCAGCCCCATGGAAGCCACAAATAATTTATGGATCGGCTCTTTCAAAAACACAATGGAGACAGTGGCTAGGATAACTGCCTGAAAGTTGGCCATCATGGTCGCCAGCCCTGGCCCGATATAATTGATGGAGCGATGCCAGAAAAAGAAATCAGCAGCAAAAAACAGCGCAGAAAAGATCGCCCATTTCCAGATGCTTCTGGTCAGCGACCTAAGCTTGCCCATGCGCCAGAGCACAACAAACAACCCAAAACCACCACCCAGCAGGCGGTAGAACCCGACCACGTCAGGCGGCACATCGGCCAGCTTCACCATAATCGAGGCAAAACTGATAATAATCGCGCCAATAATAAGTCCGGTCATGGACGTACCACCTTTAATCGCTCACCCAAAGATATACCTTTTTCATCAACATGTGCCACGTAAGGCCATGCCTCCACACCTTTATCGAGCGCTTCATAAAACAACTCGGCATATACCGGATCCACGACATCTGCCGGACCGAAACAATGCCCTTCGGGCCGTTGAATCAGGAAAAAGAGAGCGACTCTCGCACCGGTCTCGGCCAATCGCATAAGTTCACGAAGATGCTTCTGGCCTCGTTCCGTAATGGCGTCTGGGAAGCACGCAACATCATCCTCTACCATGGTGACATTTTTACATTCCACCCACAACTCGCCTTCCGGCCCGGAAAGATAGCCATCCAGACGAGAATCGCCGACTTTGGCCTCGCTCTTGAAATAGTCATATCCCACCATTTCAGGAATGGCGCCGGTCTCCCAGGCGCGTTTGAGCATCCGGTTAGGAGTCAAGGTGTTCACTCCAACGAAGTTGCCCGCGAGTTCAAGGGCTTCGAGGGTATACTTGAGCTTGCGATTCGGATTGGCCGCAGGAGAAAGGAAAGCCGTTGAGCCGGGACGGAGCAGGCCGAGCATGGAGCCTGTATTGTTCGTATGAGCAAGGAGCAGCTCACCCTTATCCGAACCATTCAGGGCTGTGGCCTCCACGGTAAACCGCTTGTAACGCCGGATAAAGGACGCCCTACGGCACGTTCCGGGAAAATCCAATCTGCATTCAATATCCGCCACGACCACTCCTTTTTTGTTGCCTGTTTGGGGTTTGTCACCATTCAATCGCTAAAGCAAGGTCAAGAATGTTGCTCAGAAACGAATAATAGACTAAATTTGCACTGTAGTGCTATGCAGTTACGAGGGAGCTAACACCATGGGTAAATTGACCATTGACGAATTGCAGCCGGGGATGGTCCTGGCAGACGACCTGAACACCGCCGAGGGACGAACTCTGCTGCCGCGTGGAGCCATGCTCACCGAAGCGCACATTCGCACATGCCGCGTCTGGGGTATCGGTGAAATTCTAGTCCAAGATGAAGAAGTCGCTGCAGCCAGCTTCCCAACCTCCCTTGATGAATTGGACCCCGAAGTGTTGGACGCCTGCAAGATTATGGCAGCCCAACGGTTTGTGCTTAATCCCCTCAAGCACGCCGTGGTCAAAGAAATGGCCAAACTCTATGTGTTGCATCAGGCTCGCTGTTTAGATCCGGAGCAGGCTCGGTGGATGCTCACCGCCTCCCCCCACGATGACACGGTAGACTTTTTTACACCGGATCAGGAAGCTTCAAAGCGGATCAATGCCAACAACGTGGTCAAACAGGAATTCGAACTCGCCTCCCTGCCCGACATATTTTATCAGATCACCAAATCCCTGGACGACCCGCGCAGCTCTGCCGCCTATATGGCCGAAGTCATCAGCAAGGACGTAGCTCTCTCCGCCAAGCTCCTTAAAGTGGTCAACACGCCCTTCTACGGTTTTCCCAGCAAAATCGACACCCTCTCCCGCGCCGTGACCATTGTTGGTTCCAACCAACTTACCAACCTCGCCCTCGGCATCTCGGTGATCCAGGCTTTTACCGATATCCCGGAAGAATATTTCACGCTCAAGGAATTCTGGCTCCACTCTATCACCTGCGGCACCGTGGCCCGTCTACTCGCCTCCAGTGCAGGACTTCAAGGCGACGAGAAGTTCTTTGTAGCTGGCCTGCTCCACGACATAGGGCGACTGATCATGCTCAAGAACCACCCCAAAGAGTCCACCGAGGTATTGCGGCAGGCAAAAGTGGGACGCCGCGCCCTGAATGAAGTGGAACGCTCCCTGTGGGGCTGCACCCATGCAGAAATCGGCGGCAAAATGCTCAAAGAATGGAAGATGCCCATTTTCCTCCAGACCCTCACCCAGCACCATCACTCTCCCATGGCTTCACCCATGACCAAGGAAGCTGCCGTGGTCCATCTGGCAGACTTCATCACCCATGGTGTGGGAATTGGTGCCAGCGGCGCATCCCTGGTCCCCCTACTCAGCGAAGAGGCATGGGACGCCCTGGGCCTTGAAGTCAATGTTCTTCCCGCCATCTGCAACAAGGCAGAACAACAGGCCAAAGACGTGATGCAAGCCTTTTTCGGGTAAGCTACAAAAAAACGCCCTGACCACATAAGGCCAGGGCACTTTATCATACTGAAGAGATCTCGATTCTAAACCGAACTCAAGACCTGAGCCGGGAGTTGAGGTCTACCCCTTCTGCTTTCTCGCCTGCACGGCCTTGCGGATTGTATCTCCCTCGCCCTCATAAACAGCACGCTCGCTCTCGGGCGTGGGCTCTTTCACCTCCGGCCAGATGCCGGGCTGTGGATCAATCCCTTTCAGAGCCTCGGCAGACGGCTCCGTGTCGGCCATGACCGGAGTTAGGCGAATATCCACATCTTTTACAGGAGCAGAGAACTCAATAGCAATATTGTTGGGGTCAAAAGCATAAATGGAATGGATGAAACCATGATCCACCACCTCGGAGCACCAAATGTCGGCGGCATCGAATTTATCCTTGAGTTCCCACAGATCATCTTCGGACTCGACCTCAAAGGAGATATGATCGAAGGCTGCCTTCCCCTTGACCGGAAACCCATGATCCTTTTCGTCGAGCGGCTCCACATCAGGCCACTCAAAAAAGGCGATCATGTCATGGCCGGATATTTCGAAAAAATAATGACGGTAACCGGGATGACCGAGACCAGCCACCAGACGCATACCGAGTAGATCGCGCCAAAAGCGGATGGTCCCATCCATATCGCCGGTGACCATGGCTAGGTGATTGATGCCGGTATACTTGACCACGCTTTCTCCTACTTACTCAAGCAGACGGTTTCACCCTCTTCCAGAGCGAGCTCCTTTTTCCGCAACTCGCGCCGCAGCTCAGCTTCCTTGAAACGCCGCTTGGCGGTCTCATCTTCCCGCAACAGCGGCGGCACCTCGGTGGGCTTGCCATTGTCATCCAGTGCCACGAAGGTGAGGTAAGCGGAATTGGTATGACGGATTTCGCCCGTATCCAGGTCCTCGGCCTCCACACGCACCCCCACTTCCATGGAGGAACGGCCCACGTGGTTCAGCGACGCCTTGAAGGTGAGCAACTCGCCCATATAGGCGGGCAACTTGAACGCCATGCGGTCGATTGAAGCGGTAACGATGTTGCTCCGGCTGTGCTTCTTTGCCACTACGCCGCCTGCAGTATCGATATGTTTGAGAATCACGCCACCATGCAGATTGCCTGCTGGGTTGGCATCCTGCGGCAACACCAGATGGGTCATGATAACCGCAGATTCATCAGCGGATTTGGGGTTCATGCTATTCTCCCTTATGTTTTCCAAAATCAACTCGTGCTTCCCACACAAGCTTGCCTACCTTCTTGCCCAGATCGGCCTGACGGGCGCGAATCAGAGCATCGGCGGCTTCATTACTGCCCTGCTGCTTAAGCAGAGTAGCAGACTCAAGGTCGCGCAAATGTTTTTCGCATTCACGGATCAACCCGGACAGGTTCAGGGTTTCCAATTCCTTGGGCACTCGGACAGAACGCACTTTCCTGCTCATGAGAAATCCTCCCGCTGTTTTCAGACAGTCATACCATTTTGATGACAGAGTGTGCGCCACTGGTCAAGGTGAAGCGTTGCACTTCCGCCTTTTCTGCGGCATGCTCCGGTTATGTCCGTGAAGATATTCCGCACCATCGCAAGCTTAATCACCGTTTTCGGCCTGGTTATGCTCGGCGTGTTCCTGCATGACTGGACACGGAATTTCCTGCTATGCGAAGGAGGGTGCGCCGGCCCATTCCTCTCCCAGCTCTTCCTTACCCTGCCAGTGCCGCTCCATATCATCTTCATAGGACTTATCATCCAGAAGAAACACTTCTCTCGCCCATGGCAACGGTTCGCCTGGATCGGTATCACTGCCTCCGGTGTCTGGCTCGGCATCTCACTGGCGATTCGGACTTTTTCAGCATAGCAGGTTGCCCTCCGCAGCATAAAACGGTTACTCTCCCACCATGCCCAGACTCGCCATCTTCTCGGACGTTCATGCCAATTACGAAGCACTGAAACAGGTGCTGACCGACATCGACACTCAAAACGTGGACGAACTCTTCTGCCTGGGCGATCTGATAGGCTACGGCCCACAACCGCAAGAGTGCTGTGACCTGCTGCACGAGCGGGACATGATCATCCTTCAGGGCAATCACGAACAGGGTCTGATCAACATCCACCACCTGCACGGTTTCAACCAACCTGCGCGGGATGCTCTGCGCAAGACGCGGGAATGGATCACCGAGGAGACATACCAATGGCTTGTCTCCCACCCGAAATCCCATGTGGCGCACAACTGCCGTTTCGTACATGGAGTGCCGCCCCATTCGGTGAACGACTACATCTGGAAATATGAAAAAGAGATGGGTGAGATCTTCAAGCGTTACCCAGAGGGGGTATGCTTCACCGGTCACACCCACGACCTCATGCGCTTCACCCTCCTAAACGGCGAGCCTTCCGGCAAACTTCCCCTGCCCGAAGGAGAAACAAAACTGGACCAAAATGGCCGTCATCTCCTCAATATCGGGGCTGTAGGCCAGCCTCGCGATGGATCCAACAAAGCAAAATACGCCCTCTTCGACACGGATACCATGACCACGACCATGCGGTTCATTACCTATGATATAGAAAAGACCGCCTCCCTGATCAGGGCACGGGGACTCCACCGCGCCTTTGGAGACCGTCTCTGGTAACATTCCCCGGTAGGGTATCCTACGACTTTTTTTCTCCCCCCATACGAAACCTCCTTCAATTTGTAAGATAACATACTGTTATCTTACTCAGATTTTTATTCTCTATGCGTTGCCCAAAAGGCATTATTTTCTTCTATCCCACTATTGACACCCATACCCCCTATGGGTATTTAGAATGTGAAGGGTGCCTGTACGGGGTACAGGTTATAATAGCGCAACTGCTTCGAAGTATCTAAAAACGTAAACTGAAGCGTTGTATCGATTAAAAATACCATTTTGGAGGAAAACATGTCTCGTAAGCTCACCACCATCATCGCAACTCTGCTCATTTCGGTCTTTGCTGTCTCCATGGCATTCGCAATGGGCGGCGGTAACGCACGCAAGGGCAAGTTTCTGTACCGTAAGAACTGCCGATCCTGTCACGGCAAATCCGCTTCCGATCTGAGCCCGGCTTCCAAGACCCAGGCTGAATGGACCGCGACCTTTGCTGATAAGTCCAAGATCAAGTGTTCCAGCGACTGGACCATTTCCGAGAAAGATCTCAACGACATCTTCTCCTACCTGCACGACTACGCCTCCGACTCGCCGTCCCCGGCCAAGTGCAGCTAGCCGATTCGTCCATGGGCTTGCGCTGACTGTGGCGCGGAGTCGAACCCGCCCCTCCAGCGCAGCCCCTGAACAATCACGCCCGACTTGCCTTTAAACGATTAAGGGATCTTCGGGCAAAGCAAAAGGGAGGCCTGTGTCAGGCCCCCATCTCACGAACCCACGCCACGCTTCAAACAAGGGAGAAAGGCGGAGTTTATGTCCAAGACTACCCACAAAGTTTCTCGCCGTGATTTTTTCAAGGCTTCCGGGCTGTTCGCAGCTGGTGCCGTAGGCGGCACAGCCATGCTGGGCGGCCTGCAGAAGGCGCACGCAGCGACACCACAAATCAAGCCCTGGGATTCCAAGTTTTCCGCATGCGACATGTGTTTCAACAAGTGCGGCCTCATTGCCCGCGTTGAAAACGGTGTGATCAAGAAGCTTGATCCCAATCCGAAATTCCTCAAATCGCGCGGCATGCTCTGCGCACGCGGCAACGCCGGTATCAGCCAGGTCTACGACCCTGATCGCCTCAAGTACCCCCTGCTCCGCAAGGGCGCTCGCGGCGAAGGCAAGTGGCAACGCATCCCCTGGGATGAAGCGCTCGATATGGCCGCCGAGAAGATGCAGGACGTTCGCAAAAAGTACCTGCCCTGTGGTCACCTTTTCTCTGCCGGTACCGACCTGCACTCCAAGTTCGTTGGCCGTCTGGCCGAGGTATACGGTTCCTTTAACGTTACCTCTCACGAATCCCTGTGTCTGGTTTCCGGTAACCGTGCCTTCCTCGACACCTTCGGCGAAGTACCGTTCCCGGATGTACTCAATTCCAAGTACGTCCTCATGTGCGGCGCCAACCGATTCGAATCTCTGGTCACCCCGGATTCCATAGACCTCATGACCGCCATGCGTGAGCACAACTGCAAGCTCGTCACTCTGGATCCGCGCTACACCAAGACCGCGGCCCTGTCCGACGAATGGTATCCGATCAAGCCCGGTACCGACATGGCTTTCATGCTCGCGCTGGCCCACGTCATCATCAATGAAAAGTTATACGATCCCCAGTGGATCGCGGATAAGACATACGGCCTCGAACAGCTCACCGAGCACATTCAGCAGTACACACCCGGCTTTGCCGCCGAGCAGTGTAATATCCCTGCCGAAGCCATCACACGCATTGCCCGCGAACTGGCGGCAGCGGCCCCGGCCTCCATGGTCTATCCTGGTCGTCGCACTTCCGACTACGAAGACTCCACCCAGATCCGTCGCGCATTCGCCATCGTTAATGGTTTGCTCGGCAACTGGGACAAGCCCGGCGGCCTTCTGGCAGCCCGCGCAGTGGGTCTCAAGGGCGTCCCCTATGACGCTCCCTGGTATGACGACAACCATTACGAACGCATCGACGAGCACAAGGTTCCCATGATGTTCGAGCACGAAGGCTCGTTCCTCATCACCCGTGATGCCGTCCTAGCCGACGATCCTTACGAAATGCGCGGCTGGCTCGTGTACAAGACCAACCCCATGGGCACGGCTCCGAACCGCAAAAAGACCATCGAAATGATGAACAAGATGGACTTTATCACGGTTATCGACATCGCCATGTCCGACACCGCCTGGTACGCCGACCTGGTGTTGCCGTCCCAGTCCTATCTGGAACGGTACGACCCGTGTTCCGGCCTCCAGGGTTCCAGCGCCTGCGCCTGTGTGGTCAAGCGCGATCCGATCATCGACCCGATGTACGAGTCCCGCTCCTGCTTCGACATAATGAAGGGGCTGGCCAACCGCATGGAGCTGGGTGAATACTTTGACTTCACCATCCCGGAGTATCGCGAAAAGCAGCTTGCGGGCCTGCCCAAGGCAGAAGAAATCCTGGACCGCGACGGCGTCTACTACAACCCGTCTAAGGTCTACGGCATATACGATGGAAAGGTGTACAAGACTCTGTCCAAGAAGGTCGAGCTGTACAACCAGCGCTACAAGCAGATGGGTATCGACCCGCTGCCCAAGTACACTGAGCCCACCAAGGTACCGAAGAACCAGTTCCGTCTGGTCATTGGCCGCGACGCCATGACAACCCAATCATCCACGGCTAACAACGCGCTCCTGAACGAGTTCAATCCGACCAACACCCTCTGGCTCAACACCAGAAAGGCGGAAGCATTGAATATCGCCAACGGCGACACTGTTGTGGTGTCCAGTTCCGTAGGCACTCAGGAACTCAAGGCCGAGGTCACAGACAAGATCCGCGAGGATGCAGTGTACATGCTCACTGGTTACAACACCCTGTCCACCATGCAGTCCCTCTCACACGGCAACGGTGCATCCATCAACGAACTGCTCGAAGACGACTATGACGAGGTGACTGGCAATGCGTCCATGCACACCACGTTTGTCACCGTAACAAGGAAGGTGGCGTAATGACTCAGCAACTGGCGATGGTTATCGATGCGACCAAGTGCATCGACTGCAAGGGTTGCGTAGCCGCCTGCAAGGTAGCCAACGAAATCCCTGAAGGTCAGTGGCGTAACTGGATCAAGGCTGAGGGCGAAGTGCCCATGGCCGGACAGCATCCCAAGAACAAGGCACGGTTCCAGCCCGGTGCATGCATGCACTGCGACAACCCGACCTGTGTTGATGCCTGTCCCACCGGTGCCACCTACAAGGACAAGGAAACCGGCGAAGTGGTCATCAACGAAGCCCTTTGCATCGGTTGCGGCAACTGCATTCCGTCCTGCCCCTATGGCGCACGCTTCCGCAATGAAGCCAAGCGCAAGGCAGACAAATGCAACTACTGCCCCGAACGCCGCGCACAAGGTATTCTGCCCGCCTGCGTGGACACCTGTCCCACCAAGGCTCGCGTGTTTGGTGACATCAATGACCCGAACAGCGAGGCAGGCCGCCTCTATCGCAAGAACAAGGCGTCCCTGACCCGCATCGCGGCCAAGACCGACACGAAGCCCAACATGTTTTATATCGGCGATCCCGGACTCAAGGACTGGGGCGAAGAAGCTGTCATGCCTGCCTCCATGGTGGCCATGAAAGAATCCGCCCCGTTCATCAAGGGAATCGTCGGCCTCTCCGGCCTCGGCGTGCTCGCCATGCTCGGCCGTCAACTGTTCGTAGGGAGCAGTGACGAATCCCACGAGAACGACAAGGGGGATTCCGATGCCTAACAAAATGCACAAGCGACACGACAAGTCCGACATCTTCATCCACTGGTTCAACGCAGCCTGCTGGTTTCTGCTGCTCCTTACCGGAATCGGTCTGATCCAGCACCCGGCCATTGACCCGTTCGGCTCCGGCTATCCCGAAGCCATGCGCGCCATGGTCGGCGGCGGAGGCAACCTGCTCGCCATCCACGAAGGCATCGGCCTTGCCTGGATCGCCGGGTTCATTATCTACATCCTGATCAACTTCAAGGGCGCAGTCTTCTTCCTGTCCGAAGTCTTCCCGGTCTCCATTGGCCGCGACATGACCTGGATGATGAAAAAGATGATCCTCATGACCCTCGGTCCCAAGCCGCTCAAAATGATGGGCATGGACCCCGAACTGCCAGATCAGGGATACTACAACATGGGTCAGAAGGCGTTTGCCCAGGCAAGCGTTGTGGGCGGCATCGTCATCGTCGTCACCGGCTTGATCATGTACCTGTCCGACCGCTCCTTCGGTGCGGAAGCAACGGGCATGGTCTCATGGTCCATCACGCTGCACTTCCTCGCGGTGGGTCTGGTTTTTGCGGGCCTTCTGGTCCACATCTACATGGCCGCGATCTCCCCGGAAGAACGCCCGGGCTTCAAGTCCATGTTCACCGGCGTGGTGCCCGACAATTACGCCAAGCACCATCACCGTCTGTGGTGGGAAAAGATCAAGACCGACGGCGAATAGCCCTCGGAACAGATATTGGGAAAGGATAGGACCGGTCCGACGGTGAAGGGTCGTCGGATCGGGGCCAAGATTCAAATCTAGATATGGAGGAGTGTTTCATGCACAAGAAATTAATTGCCATCATCATGATGCTGACTTTCGCTCTCGTCGCGATGGCTGGCACCGCTGTGGCTAGCGATGCGAAGAAGCCCAAGTTCAAGCAGTTCCACTCTATCGTGGACTACAAGTTCGTGGCGAAATACGCCAAAATGCCCAAGCCAAAGAATGCGATGATCATCGATTCCAGGCCCTACAAGCCCAAGTACATCGCAGGCTACATTCCGACTGCCGTATCCATCCCGGCCAAGGATTTCGACAAGAGCGTTGCCATGCTGCCCGAGAACAAAGACGCAGTGATCATTTTCTACTGCGGCGGCTTCACTTGAGGCCTCTCTCACAAATCTGCCTGGAAGGCAGAAAAGCTTGGTTATACCAACGTTCACGTTTACGCAGCCGGTTACCCGGATTTCAAAAAGAAAAATCCGTACGTCTCCATCGGCCTGGAAACCCTGAGTGGTATGCTGGCTAACGGTGAGAATTACGCTCTTGTGGACGCCCGTCCTTACAAGAAATACCTGGCTGGCTCCATTCCTTCCGCCATCGGTATCCCCGAGAAGGAATTCGCCAAGAAGCGTGGCATGCTGCCCGCTGACAAGGCTGAGACAACCCTCGTATACTTCTGTGGCGGCTACAAATGCGCCCTGTCTCACAAGTCCGCCATCAAAGCCCGCTACCTCGGCTACAAGAAAGTCATGGTCGCCGAAGCCGGTTACCCTGGCTGGAAGGAAATGTACGGCGGTTCTGAAGCTGCTGCCCCGGTCGCCGGTGCAGAAGAAGGCGCAGTGGACACCGCGTGGTTCCTGAAGACCCTCAAGGAAAACCCCGGCTCCATCACCGTTGTCGACGTGCGTGATCCCGAAGAATACGCCGCTGGTCACTTCCCGTCCGCCATCAATCTGAATGTGGACCAAATCGAAAAGAACCCGGCAGCCGTTCCGACTGGCAAGCCCATCGTCTTCACCTGTGCCACTGGCGCCCGTGCTGGCGAGGCATACTACGTCTACATGGACCTGGTTCCCAACGCCAAGGAGGTCTTCTACCTTGAAGCCACCAACGACTTTGGCGAAGACAACACGTATGAGGTCCATCCCAACAAGTAAGTAGGGATAAGAACACAAAAAAATGTAGGGAAGGAGGACTGACAGCGGTCCAACTCCTATCCTCCGTCCCTACATCCTGTTGTGAGTAACAGGGCAAGGAGTTCCACCAATGATGAAAGCAGTACCTTCCATCTCTTTAACCCTCCTTGCCCTGTGCTTGTTTCTAACGGCTCCTGCGGTTGCATCTGACGATGAAGTATGGTGGGAAGCGGCTGTGACCGAAGCCGAACGAGACGAGTACAAGCTCATTGACACCAAGGAGCTGGCCGAACTGCTCGACATGGACTCAGACGCCATCATCATTGATGTGCGGGCGGATTATGAATTCGAGGCAGGACGCATCCCTGATGCCGACAACCTGGAGTTTGACCTGGGTGATCGTATGGACTTGTCACCGGAAAAGAGGGCAGCTTTCGAAGAATTGGTGGGCAGCGACAAAGATCGGCATGTAGTCATCTACTGCCGAAGCTTCCGCTGACTGCGTAGTGGTATTGCGGCGCGCTGGGCAGTGCGTCTCGGGTATAAGAATGTATACCGCTATCCTGGCGGCTTTTACGGATGGAAGGAAACCCACCCGGAAATGATCACAGGCGACGAATCAATGGCCAAGATTCTGGCCGTAGGCGACCCCTTCCCGGACTGTCGGGTGGCGGTCCTGAGCGGCAAGCGCGATCGTGAGTATCTCGGACTCGCCGAAGACGCCCGCTGGTTCGCATTGTCTGACCTCAATGCACGCTTTGTTCTGATCCAGATATACAACACCATGTGCAACAGCTGTGTCTCCGAAACAAAGCTCCTGTCTCAATTCGCCAAGAAGGCGGACCTGGACCCAGTGCTGTCCGGACAGCTCAAATTCATAGGCCTGGGCGTTTATGACACCAACCGGGACGTGGTGCGGTTCCGGAAGCATTATGACGTGTATTACCCGCTCTTCTCTGACAGCCATGGACAGATTTTTGGTTGTCTTGGGCAGGCAGAACTGCCGCTGGCCTATCTGGTACGCGCAGAAGGTGACGGCACCTGGACCATTGAACTGATCAAGCGCGGCTACTTTGAACCGGACGACAAGTTTTTGCAAACCTTGCGACAGGCCGTGGCCGAGTCGGAAGGAACGGATTAACCGGAAATGGATTTCAGCAATTCCACTGCCATGTCTGCTGAATGCGCAAAAACGGGATGCGGCTTGCCCTGCATGATGGCCTCCCGAAAACGGGAAACCCAAGGGAGCATGGTCTCCCCGGCAAAGGCTCGGGCTTCGGCTTCCAGTTCGGCATCCTCTTCAGGCCATGCCGAAACGAGCAGGAGGTAGAGAAATTCCAACTCCAGGGCGATATGGTCCGGTGGTTCATTGGAAGTAAGGGATATTTCGAGTCCCGCATCTGCCAGCCGGTCACGCATTGCAAGAGTGACATCGGTCATGACCGCAGGGGTATCTCCCTGATGGCAGGACTCATAGGGCGGCGCAACCACGCCACCACGCCCGGCCACAAAGAGGCGAACGTGCTCGATTTGCAATTCGTCAACAAGAGCATCATATTGATCGCCAGATGCAACAGCATCTTGCAGTTTGCCAAGAGTGGCCGTAAGGTCCCCAAACCGCTCAGGAGCACGGTGAGCCAATTCCGGCAAACCCGCTTCCAGAAGCGCTGACCAGCCATCTCTGTCAGGGCCGCGAAACACCGCAGCCAACAGTTCGATGGTATTGAGAAGATATATCTGTTCGTCGACAACGTTGATGACAGTTCCGGACACGGGGATACCTCCTTTGTCCGCTAAATTTAATACCCAACGAGGGTACGGTAATGTGAACGGTTCGGCAATAATAACCGAACCATCGGGCTTATTATCCGGTAGGAGTTGAGGATGAACACCGAAGTCAGACAAAACGAGCAGGAACGGATCAAAAAGAACGTACTCTCTCGCATGAAGCGCATCGAAGGCCAAGTTCGTGGCATCCAGCGCATGATCGATGATGGAAAGGAATGTGAAGACATTCTGGTACAGGTACGCGCCGTACGCTCCGCCCTGCAGTCCGCCAACAAGCTCATTCTCAAGCGGTACATGATCCGCTGCCACGTCGAAGCCATGGAGTCGGGAGAATCCCAGGAGGAGTCTCTGGAAAAATTCATCAAAGTGCTCACTTCGTTCCTAGATGGCTAGTGCTACAACAAAGAGTATCGGAAATAAATAATATGAAAAAATTTACACTTGCACTGGGGCTGGTCATGATCATGGCCCTGCCCGCACTGGGCAACCCCGACTACAACGTCTGCTTCAACTCACTGGACACGGACTATGACGGCAACATGACCAAAAGTGAATTCAAGGAAGGCTTTCCGGACGGTGACATGGCTGTATACAAAGCCGCCGACGGCAACAAGGATGGCGTAGTTGGCCACGAAGAGTGGGAAGATTACAAGGCCAGTCAGGGATGGGAAGAAAACCACTAGATTTTCACCAGATCGCGAAAAAAAAAGCCGCTGCGCCCCAATTGGGTGCAGCGGCTTTTTTGCGTTGGCAATTTCAATATAATCAGGCTTAAACCTTACTCTCCAAGACCGATGGCTCGCAGGAACCCAGGGTCCTCTGTCCAGCCGGAACGGACCTTGACCCACAGCTCCAGGTGAACTTTAGCTCCGAGCAATTCAGAGATTTCCACGCGGGCTTCGGTACCAATCTTCTTGAGGTTGGCCCCCTGCTTGCCGATAATCATGCCCTTATGATTTTTATGGGCCGTGTAGATCACCGCGTTGATAACTGTCATATCAGAGCGGCTCTCTTCGTCCCATTGCTCGATCTCAACAGCGGTGGAGTACGGCAATTCCTGCCGAAGAGAATAGAATAATTTTTCGCGAATAATTTCAGAAGCCATGAAGCGGACCGGAGCAGTGGAAATCTGATCCTCCGGAAACATGGGAGGTCCTTCAGGGAGATATTCCAAAAGCTTCGTCTTGAGCTCGTCCGTGCCCTTGCCCCTGAGGGCGGAGATCGGAATGAATTCAGCTTCCGGCCACAGTTCGCCCAATTTGGCCATAACAGGCAACATGGCGGGCTTGTCCTTGATACGATCCACTTTATTCACTGCCACCAGTACCGGGCGCCCGGTTTCTGACACAGGCTTCACCAGCGGCTTGATCTCTTTGTCCAAAAGATGCGGCTTGCTCGAATAGAGGGCTGCATCCACCAGCACAACAACGGCGTCCGAACTGGCCAGCGCATTCCACGCAGACTCCAGCAGGAAACGGTTCATCTTGCCGCGCAACTGGTGAATACCAGGAGTGTCCAGAAACACGATCTGCGACTCATCGTCCGTATAGATACCGCTGATCCGGTTACGGGTGGTCTGCGGCCGGGGCGAAACAATTGCCACCTTCTGCCCCAGATACTGATTCATGAGTGTGCTTTTGCCCGCATTGGGCGGCCCCAACAGGGCAACGGTTCCGAACTTATGCATGATAATTCCTCATTAGTGGGGCATTTCCCCGTGTCGATGGATGGTCGAGCCAAACCTTGAACCACCGCCTAGCCGCGTTTTCGACAAAAGGCAACAAGATGTGTCCATGATTTACAATATATAATAGTTGGAACAATTATTAATTTACACTATCCCGGCAAATATTCAAATCATCCGAACACCCTAGACGCAACGAACCACTGCGCCAGCCAGTTTTCCAGCCAACAGCCCATTTCTCAACGCCGTTACCCGAGCAGGCTAAACTTCGACGCCTTGCTTTTTGTATTCGTTGAGTTTGTTACGCAGCGTGCGTACGGAGATACCGAGCAATTCTGCAGCTCGGGTTCTGTTACCGGTGGTTTCCTGAAGCGACTTGAGAATAAGACGCTTCTCCATCTCATGGATGGGCATGACAGAAAGGGCTTCCGAAGGGGAATTGGGCGCGGGAGCATTACTGGCGGCTTGCTGATCGGCATCCACCGAGGCGAGGTCGTCGGGTGTCCACTCTTCATCGTCCATGAGAAAATGCTTGGGCTGGATGGGCCCCTGACCTGCGAGCAAGACAGCGCGTTCCATGAGATTCTGCAACTCACGAACATTGCCCGGCCAATCGTATTGCATGAGCCACGCTTTGGCTTCTTCGGCAAAGGCGAGTTGACCAAGACCATAGGTAGCCCCGAATTTCGCGGTAAAATATTCGGCGAGCAGTATCACGTCTTCGCCACGGGCTTTGAGGGCGGGAAGCTTAAGCGGGATAACGTTGAGACGATAGAAAAGGTCCTGACGGAACTTGCCCTCGTTAACCGTGCCTTCGATATCACGGTTGGTTGTGGCGAGAACGCGCACATCCACGTTAACGGTATCCACTCCACCTACCCGATCGAATTCGGATTCCTGCAAAACACGCAAGAGTTTGGCCTGAAGGCCCAGATCCATTTCCGTAATTTCGTCAAGGAGAATGGTGCCGGTGTTGGCGATTTCAAACTTACCGAGCTTGCGATTGATGGCCCCGGTGAACGCGCCTTTTTCATGACCGAACAGTTCGGACTCCAAAAGATGCTCTGGCAGAGCGGCGCAGTTGATGGCCACGAATGGTTTATCCACGCGATCGGAGTTGTGGTGCAGATAGCGAGCAAACATTTCCTTACCAGTACCGGAGTCACCGGAGATAAGGACTGTGGCCTTGGACTTAGCCACCTGCTTGGCAAGAGCAAGGACACGCAACACGGCATCGTGTCGACCAATAATCTGAAATTTGGAAGGCGCACCCGGCGTAGTAGGCGCGGCAGAAGCTTTGGCGGCAGGGACGGGACTGGCCGGTTTTGGGATGGATTCCGGCTCGGGAGCTTCCTCGGGCAGAATAACCTTGATCTTTTCCCATACAAGCGGTTCGATCCAGTAATCTCGGGCACCCATTTGCAGATATTGGGTGGCTTCCTCGGCACTGCCGGTGGACGCAAAAATCACGATGGGCGGAAAATCTTCAATGCCTTGGGCCTGCTCAAGGAGTGCTTTGGCATCAAACCCTTGTAGCGTTGGACGGCAAAATACGATACTTGGTTTAGACTTCTTGATAAAACCAAGTGCACCGGTAATGTTGTCGGCCAACCCAGCCTGAAAACCCGCTTCCTTGAGAGTGGGAAAGATGGCAGTGACGGACTGCGGCTCTGCTATAAAAAGCACGGTTTTGGCTGACATGATTCCCTCTATTAACGGTAAGTTGCAATCTTTACAAGAGGCTTAGCCTTAAGCGTTGCCGTTTCGGACATAATATGACGGTTTTCATGACAACTAATGTCGATTTTTTTTACATTCGGGCGCTTCTTTTCAAGCTTTCTAGTTACACTATGCTGTATTTTATAAGATTTTTCTTTCGGCACACTTGCTGCAATTAACAGATGGGGTAAACATCGAATTTCTTTCGAGCGGCAGAGGCATATCGCGGGAGACATCAATTCATGTTGGAGTTCAAATGAAAAAAATAGTTATAGTCTTGATGATGGCTGCCATGCTCGTTTTTGGAGTCGTATGTGGCGCAGGAGCAGAACAGGTCCATATGGATATCGGATTGTTCGCAGGGCCACCCGAACCAGACAGCCATACATCTGCCATTCATACGGTTATATGGTTCGCAGTCAGCGTGATCGGATTGTTTGCCATAGCCATCTACCGTAAACTGGCAAAAGCAAAAGTGTAATTAAGACGCAAAAAAACACCCTCTGATCAGAGGGTGTTTTTTCATATGGAATGGCGATTCTCGACGGAACACCGCCGAAAAATTATTGAAAAATTAAGCGACCTGCGAAGCGCCCTGGCCTGTGCCGGAATCGGTCCGCCTCAGGGTCACGCCGGAATGCTCCAAAGCAGCCAGCATGGAGCGCTTCTTCAATTCGGAAATCAGGCCAAGATACAATGCCCGCTCAATACCGTCTTCGGTGAGGGTCAACACAGGTTCTGTCATGAAGATGCCGGACTCGATCATCTCTTCCATGGCAGCCTTGCCGTAGGTTCTCGGATAAAACCGCTCCAAACCACCCTTGATAAATTTGGCGATACATTCGTCGACAACAGATATACTCTTCATTCTCTATCCCTTTGTAGAATCAAAAAACCGTCTATACATTTACTAGAGATTCTCATAAACATCAATGCCCAACCCTTTATAATCTTCACTTTCTCAGAAAAGGCACTCATCCCAAACATTTGCAAAATCTATAAAAATTCACCCATCACATAGCCCCTTGGCAACCCGCGCCAACACTGGGAATGACTCCATTCCAGCCTCCATCCAACCTTGCCCTGAACGGAGCCATCTGCTACTTCTGTGAAGTTGGAGGCCACTGATAAAACCATGTTCAAAACATCCATTCCCGTATTCTGCTACCACAATGTAAGCGATGTGGACGGCCACTCGCCTGCCTTGTTTGCTGAGCATCTCGACGCCATAGCCGACGCCGGATACCGTACCCTCACGTCTCATGAATTACTGAAAGTTGTGCGCGGCGACATAAAAGCACCTCGCAAATCGGTGGTCATCACCTTTGACGACGGACACCTGTCCAACTGGCTGACCTGCGTCCCCGAGCTGACAAAACGAGACATGACTGGCACCTTTTTCGTCCTCACCGACTTCACGGCTCCAGGAGAGGCGCGAACAGTGAAAACCGCACCTCCAATTGCGGACATGACGAAAGCCTTCAAAGCGGCCCTAACGGATCAAGACTTCTCCCAGTTCATCAATGAAGGGGAAGCGCGCGCCATGCTCAATCAGGGCATGGAAATTTTCTCCCATGGCTGTAGCCACCAAGGAACATATCGCTCATTCAGGCCGGACCTCACCATGGGGGCACCGCGAGCGCACTGGGGATCATGGGGCATTTACCCCGGATTCAACCCGGACTGGCAAGCCTTCGATATGGCAAGTGCCTATGTCTATGACGGGTTCTGGCCAAAACTGGACGAGACAGGCAAACCCCAATTCAAGCTCCGTCCTACCGAAGAACGGCTTGCCTTTTGCCGCAAAGATTTTACCCGCAGCTTTGAACGCATTCGCGAGATCAACGGGAAAGACGAGCAACTTTTCTGCTGGCCGTGGGGCCAGTTCAGCAACGACGCCCGAGTCGAGCTGGAAAAAGCGGGCTTTGCCGGAGCCTTCACCCTGGAACGCTGGGCCAATTCGCGTGGCACTGACCCGTTCAAGCTCAATCGCATCGGCGTGGGCAAAAAGAAGGACGGAAAATGGATACAACAGCGCCTCTCCATGTACTCCTCGGATACCAAGGCGCGGGTCTTTTTCAAGCTGCTCAAGAAAAAGCCAGAAGTGAAGAGCGTGCTCTACGCTACGGACTCCACCAACTTGTCCGGTGGTTCGCGCCAGATGATCAATAACATTGAGGCCATGTCCTCCATGGGAATCCGCACCCACGCCATCCTGCATCCCAAATCTCCGCTCGTAGAGGCGCTGGACAACATGGATGTCAACATCATCCCCTATAAAGGCTTCCGCAAATATCTGGGCGCTGGCCGATTCCTCAAAGAGATCATACGGGAACATGATATTGATGTGGTCCATTCGTTCCACAACCGAGCGTACAAGATGGGCGTCATTGCCAAATTTCTGGGCGCGAAATTCAAGCTTTTCATCAACCGAGGTGTCATTTCCCGGCCCAACGACGTTTTTTTCCTATGGACGGCCTTCGCCAATGGCGTCATCTGCAACTCAGCCGAATGCGCCAGAGTGCTACGAAAACACAGGGTCATGAAAAGTCGCCTGAACGTGGTCTACAACGCCTTTTGCGGCAAGGACTACGGCGATCCCAAACCGCGCAAGAAGCGAGGCACCCGATTCATCTATGTGGGCAACGCCGCCCACATCAAAGGACACGACATCTATCTCAAGGCCGCGGCCAAACTCTGCGAAGAAGGGTGCCGCGATATGGAATTCGTGAGTGTGGGCATAAAGGAAAGTGAGAAAAAACGCTTTAAGGAGATCTACACTCCGGCCCTGCTGGAGAGATGGCGCAGCACAGACAAAATCCCCCACGCCGAGGTATTGGAGGAACTCCGATTTGCAGACGTCATCTGCGTTCCGTCCCGGCTGGAATCCTTCCCCAACTCCCTAGTCGAAGGCTTTGACCTTGGACTACCGGGAGTGTGCACTTCTGTTGGAGGCATCCCCGAGATGCTGCACGATGGCGTCAACGGCTTCCTGTGTCAGAACGAAGACGCAAATTGCCTGGCCGAAAAGATGCGATACATGGCGGATCATCCGGCCGAACGATATAACATGGGGCTGGTAGGACGAGTCGTGGCCCGCAAACTGCTCACCCCCGAAGCCAAGGCTCAGGGTCTCATGCGGGTTTATATGGGCGAACAATTGAACAATCCCCTGCCCATCGATGAAGTGGCCGCAGGATTGGAGTTGAAAGACAACCCCTATGATAACTGCGAATAGCGATTCTCTGGAAGGGATGTGGAACTCCCTGCCCGAAAAACTAAGGGCCAAACTGCTGCTGGGCTACACCGGCAAGCAACACCTTCTGGATATCGCTGGCTGGTGCCTCCGATCCGGCAATCCGGCCCTCACTCCTCTTGTTGTTGATGCCCTTCTGACTGCCTTTGGAGAGAATCCTCTGGACGGCGAAATGACCGGAGAACTCATTCGCCACGAAACAATCCGCGCCATTCTGCCTGCCGACGGATTGACGGCACTCACCGCAGTTGCCACAGCATGGACCAAGCCGGACAACACCAGTTATTTTGAACGTCTACTAGCCCAGCGGGACTTCAGCAAACTGAAAACCTATCTGGAACAAACCATTTCGCGTGAGCCGGGCAACCTTTTCTGGCGACAGCAGGCCCTGACCTTCGGCCTCATCGACAATGACCCGAACTGGGTGGAATCCTGCCTGAACATGAAAAACCCGGGTGACCTGCAACCCGTTCTGGATAATGTCGACGCACGACTGCACGTCATTCGCGGCAATTATAGCGAAGCTGCGCGCCTTTACCAAAGCCTCAGCAAAACTTTTGGCACTGCATACACCTGCCAGCACGCTGGATTATCCATGCTTGCTGACGGGGAACGAGCTGCGGCCAACCTGCTCCTAACAAACGGCCTCGCCCATGCACCATGGAACACAGGCCTGCTGCTGCGCATTCATGATCTTTTCATGGACATAGACAAGGACGCCCGACCACTGAGTGGCAATGTCGCCGTCTTGCTCTACACCTGGAACAAAGACATCGAGGTGGACGCCACCCTCCGCTCCCTGTTCGAGTCCGACCTGACAGGCGCTTCCATATTCGTGCTGGATAATGGTTCCACGGACACCACATCTTCTGTGCTTGAATCCTGGCAGACGCGATTCGACAATCTTTTTGGGGCCGGACGATTTGAAATCCTCACCCTGCCCGTAAACATCGGCGCACCAGCGGCTCGCAACTGGCTCATGCACCACCCGCCTGTGACCGATCACGATTTTATCTGCTATCTGGATGACGACGTAATCCTCCCCCCGGATTGGCTTCTCAAACTAGGCGCTGCCGTACACCATTACCCAGACGGCGGAGTCTGGGGCTGCAAAGTGGTGGATCATACTAACGGAGCGCTCATCCAATCAGCGGACAGCCACCTGCTGGTAGACACTGGCCCCTCGACCACGGACCTGACCAGCCCGGCTCCCAACCCATTCAAGCTCTCGGACCTCCATATCCAAACCTTGGAATCAGGACTATTCGACATCCTGCGCCCCTGTGCCTCGGCCACCGGTTGCTGCCATCTCTTCCGCACCAAAAAGTTGATCAAGTCCGGAGACTTTGCCATTCACCTGTCGCCCACCCAATATGATGACATGGAGCATGATCTCCGACTGTGCAAATCGGGCGACTTCCCCATTTACCAGGGTCATCTCGCCATCCGGCACAAGAAGCGCACAGGCACGGCATCCCACACCTCCATGCAGGAAGAAGGCAACGCCCTAGGCAACAAGTACAAAATGCAGACCATGCATACTCATGAGGAACTGGTGGACGCCATGCGCGCCGAACATGCCCTGCTTGACGCGGATCTGCTCCGCAAAATCCGCGTCATTGACGGCGCGTAACCGCTCCTGAACGGCCACTTGCCAAGGCCTACTCAAATCCTGTAGTTTAGATTAACTCTAGACTTCTGGAGTTGGTGCGTGCTACCACCGCCCGCACAAATTGCACATCGTAAGAGGATATTCACATGCAAAAATTTCTGAAAAATACACCGGTTATTCTGGCCCTGATCATCATGACCGCCACCTTGCTCATGGGCGGTTGCTTCCGTAAAAGCATCAACACCGCACCGCCCGCCAAACATCCGGCCGCGCGGGAGACTCCCGCCCCGGTATATACCGCTCCCGCGGAGGTCACTGAGGAACAGGTGAAGGAATCCGCTGAGATCATTGAAGAGACATACGAAGTCGATGCCGTGGAAGAAACCGTCCTGCCCCAGGTGGCAGAGGACGAACTCGGTGACGACTCAATCGTGGTGGAAGAAACTGTAGTGATCGAAAAGATTGAAACGACTGTGATCGAAACCACTGAAGCAGTGACACCCAAGACAGGAGCTGCCGCAGAAGCGACTCCCACAGTAACAGCCGAGTCCGCTGCCGAGGTCACCAAAGAGGAAGTCATTGTCGCAGCCACTGCACCGGCAGCCGAAGCTGCGGCTGAACCTGTTGCCGAAAAGGCAGCAATCGCACCGTCCGTTGCTCCAGAAAATGAAGTCGTGGAGGTGGATGACGCCCCGGAATTCATGACCGGCGGGAAAATGTATTATGTGCAAGTGGGCGCTTTTTCAAAGTCCATCAATGCCGAGAATGTCCTCAAGGACGTCATTGCACAAGGCTATGAAGGCTCCAAGATCACCATGAGCACCAAGGGGCTCTATCTTGTCCGAGTCGGTGGCTTTACAAACAAGACCGGCGCCAAGGAAGCACTTGTGCAACTCAAGAAAGCATTCCCCTCCAGCTATATTGTAAAATGGGATCCTGCTGCTAAATAACCGGGACCACCGCACGATATACCCCTCCGGTCAGACGCCGGACAAAAAAAAGATCAATGCCGCCGTACACTTTAAGTGTACGGCGGTTTGATCTTTTAAAATACTATCCGGACGCACGTCATCACGTGATGCAGCTTGCGTGCACCACAGACAACGTTTCGTCGAGCAATCGACGTTGCGAACTAATCCCTAAGCGGGATTCAATTCTGCGCGGAATTTGCGAGACAGGCGGAAGACAACAACCTTGCGCGGGGGCAGGGTAATGGTCTGGCTGGTCTGGGGATTGCGTCCCTTGCGTGCGCGCTTGTCGTATGCTTCGAATTTGCCGAAGCCGCTGATCAAAAGAGCGTGATCCTTTTTCACAGAAGTCTTCATGATATCAAGAATGGTTTCTACCAAGTCCTTGATCTCGGCGCGATTTCTGTCGGTACGCTCGTAGATGTAGTCAACAATGCCAGCTTTGGTGAGGGTGCTCATTCGTCGCCTCCAAAAATAGTTAACCGAACTTATTTCAGCAGGCTAGCGATCGTTTCCGCCAACCCGACCATCTCTTCCTGATTCTCGTACGACGTCTGAGGCCAAAGCTTCAGGTTGTCATTCGAATGTCTCGGAATGAGATGAAAATGCACGTGATGAACCAGTTGCCCGGCCGCCTCATAGTTATTCTGTATGAGGTTGAGGCCATCAGCTCCGGTTGCTTCCATAACCGCCTTGCCCACAACGGACAAAGCGCTCATTACATCTCCTCCCGGCTCACCGGGAAGGTCCATGAGTGTGGCATGATGGGCTTTGGGCAGCACCAACGTATGCCCCGCGCTCACAGGCGCGATGTCGAGGAATGCCAGAATCGAGTCAGTTTCGTAGACCTTGGCACAGGGAATTTCCCCTGCCACGATCTTGCAAAAAATACAGTCTGGATCACTCTCTCTCATCAATGTCTCTCCCTCCGTTTTCGCCGATCCCCAAAGGTTTTCACCACTTGGCTCAAGGCACCATTAACGGAGACTTCTAGATTGTTACCAACATTGATAACCGGGAAATCCAGTTAAATCAAGTCGGTTAGCGCATATTTCTTGAATATTGAACAATGAGCACACACAGAAAAGTCTAGAAATCTTCTTGAAAAACGGGCATTTGGCCTAATTTTTCAAAAACTCCACTCAAACAAATAAGTTTTATGTTAATTATATTAGCTAATTAGACGCAGGTTCGTACTCGGGAACCATTCGCTGCAGAATTGCCCGGATGGTCTCTCCATCATACTGTTCGCTTGCTTCAAGCAGCAAGGAAAGCTCGCTTTCCAATGCCTCGGCAGTGGCACAACAGTCAGTACCGAGCACCAAAATCTTCTCGTGCTCGGTTCGAACGATGCCTTCACCCTCGGTAATGAGTTCCTCATAAAGCTTCTCGCCTTCACGCAGCCCGGTAAATTCGACGCGTACATCCACGTCCGGCGCCTTGCCTGACAACCGGATAAGATCGCGCGCCATATCGGCAATCTTAACGGGCACACCCATGTCGAGCACGAATAACTCGCCGCCTGTTCCTTTTTCCCCCATACTGCCTGCCTGGAGGATGAGCTGGGCAGCCTCGGAGATAGACATAAAGTAACGGGTCACCTCGGGGTGGGTAACCGTGACCGGGCCGCCAGCCTCGATCTGCTTACGGAAAAGAGGGATAACGGAACCGCTGGACCCAACCACGTTACCAAAACGTACGGCCATAAACCGGGTACCCTGTCCATACAAGGATTGCATGATCAACTCGGTGACACGTTTGGACGCGCCCATGACGTTGGTGGGGCGGACAGCCTTGTCCGTGGAAACCACCACAAACCGCTTTACTCCACTCTTCACGGCGGATTCCATCACGATGCGGGAACCGGAGATATTGTTGCGTACGGCCTGCCATGGATTGCGTTCCAGCATCGGTACATGCTTGTAAGCTGCAGCATGAAAAACCACCGCCGGGCGATGCTCTGCAAAAGCGCGGTCCACCAATTCCCGGTCAGAAATGGAGCCAAGTACCGTGACATAGTCAGTAAAACCGAGGCCGTGGTGTAACTCCATCTGGATTTCATAAAGGCTGTGTTCACTGGCATCCAGCAACACTATACGACCGGGTCTAAAACGCACGATCTGGCGGCACAACTCCGAACCGATGGAGCCACCGCACCCGGTTACGAGCACGGTCTGGCCAGTGATGTATTTTTCAATGCGCTTGGTATCAAGGCTCACCGGTTCGCGTCCCAACAAATCAAGGTAGTCAACATCGCGCAACGCCTTGATGTCCACTTTCCCGTCCATGATCTCAGTCATGGCAGGCAGGATTTTGAACGGCACGCCCGTTCCCTTGCACGCATCGGCAATAGAACGCATCTGTTCGCCCGAGGCTTTGGTCAATGCAATGAAAATTTCGTCTATTTCATGCTTGCCCACCACCGACCCCATCCGGCTGATATCACCGTGCACAGATTTACCGTGAATCGTCCGTCCCTTTTTAGCAGGATCATCGTCCACAAACCCCACCAAATTGTATTGAGATGGGTTGGCAACCACCTCACGACTGATCCTCTCGGCGGAACTGCCCGCTCCGACTATAAGTATGCTTTTACGTTCAAGGGGCATGATAACGGCACTCTCTGCCTTAGTATAAAAAGCGCGGATAGCTAACCGCAAACCAGAGCAGAAGACAAGAGTCAGCACCCAGTCGAGAACAAAGATCGAACGGGGAACGCCTATAAAAGAAAAACGAAACAGGACAAAGGCGACAAGGATGAGATTTTGCAGAACAGTGATTCTGACCAACCGCCAATAGTCGTCCAGGCTGGTATACCGCCACATGCCCCTATACAATCCGAAAAAGAGAAATACGACGGCTTTGAACAACAGCACATATTTCACAAGGCCTTTGTATTGAATAAAGTAGTGGGCCGGAATATCGAAATCAAACCGAAATGAATAAGCCAGAAAAAGAGCCGCCGAAAAAAGCACCAAGTCCATGACGAACATGATGTAGAAATTAGTATTGCGAAAATTGGGCAGATTCAGCCTCATGCGAACACGCCCCTGATGATGGCAACCACCCGGTCAAGATCCTCGGTTGTCATGGCCGACCCCGAAGGGAGGCAGAGTCCGCGCTGGAACAAATCTTCGCTGACAGCACCGCCTGTACAGGCCACATCTTTGAACACGGGCTGCATGTGCATGGGCTTCCACACCGGTCGTGATTCGATGTTCTCCGCCTCAAGCGCAACTCGAATTGTATCCGGCGTCACTCCGACGTCTTTGTTCAGCAACAGAACAGTGAGCCATCTGTTGGCTTCACCGAACTTAGCTTCAGGCATGAACGAGACAGGCAGGTCAGCCAGTTCTTTTTCATAAAAATCGAAAATTTCGCGCCGCCGGCCCACATGGGTATCCAGCACATCCAACTGGCCGAGGCCTATGGCCGCCACCACATTGGACATACGGTAATTGTACCCGGTAGTTGTGTGCTCGTAATGCGGCGCATCATCCCGCGCCTGCTGGGAAAGACGACGCGCTTCTTCGATAAACGCCCTGTCATCGCTGGCCAGCATACCACCCCCGCTGGTGGTGATGATCTTGTTACCATTAAAAGAATAGACGGCTGCGTCTCCGCCAAACCCGGCATGCTTCCCTTTGTAGCGAGCACCCACGGCTTCAGCTGCATCAATGACGAGCGGGATATCGTGTGTTTTGCAGACCGCCCGGATGGCGTCATAATCCGCACACTGACCGTAGAGATCGGTAGGAATGACTGCGCCCACTTTCTTCCCTTGGGCGTGCACGGTGTCGATGGCTTGCTTCAACAATGCCGGATCCATATTCCAGGTGACGTAGTCGCAGTCGACGAAATGGAGTTCCGCCCCCTCGAATGTTGCCGGAGTGACGGAACCAATAAAAGTTAGGGTGGAAGCAATGACCACGTCCCCCGGCCCCACACCAAGCATACGCAAGGCGAGATGAATGGCAGCGGTGCCACCAGAGACTGCCAGGCAGTGCTTGAAACCCGTCAGGTCGCAAAATCGCTGCTCGAACTCGGAAAGCTGCGGCCCGACAGGCGCGATGAAATTAGACTCGAACGCCTGGTGGACGTACTCAAGCTCCTTGCCGCCCATATGTGGAGGGGAAAGGTAAATGCGATTATTGCTCACAAAAATTTCCTAAAATTCGGGATGAGGTAGACAGCGCGCTGGTACCCCGACCACGGTGGTATTGTTCTCGACGTCGCGAATCACGACAGTGCCCGCGCCCGCGATAGCCCATTCATTAATGGTAATGCCCTGCACCACACTGGTCCCGATGCCGAGAAAGGCCCCTTCTCCCACTGTAACATTGCCCGCGAGGTTCACACCCGGCGCAATGTGCACATGAGGGCCAACCACGCAATCGTGATCCACGGTGCAACCGGTATTGAGAATGGTATTGGCCTTAATAACCGTCCCGGAATTGACGATCACACCCGCGCAAATCATACAGCCAGGTTCAATGGTCACATCATATCCGATAATAGCTGAGGGATGAATGGCGGAAACCACCTTTCTTCCCTGCCCGAGGCTCGCTTCATACATCATTTGCCGCGTCCGGTTGTCGCCTATGGCGATCACCACACCGTCATGAGGAGTGGTAACGCCCTCCGCATCACGGCCGAGGCACGGAATCCCAAGCAGATCATCGCCCGATTCCAGAGAAGTATAGCCGACCGGCTCCATGTCTGGAGCTTGCAGCAGGATGTCTGCCACAACTTTGGCGTGACCGCCGCCACCGATGAGTAGTACCTTCACACGCGTCTCCTGCCATCCGTATGGATAGCCTTGTTTTCCAATGGAGTATCTATATTCACTGGTCCTACCCCGTAGTGAAATTTACTGTCAACCACCACCTGACTGAGGTATATACTTTTTAGCAACTTGCGGGCCACCACGATAACGGGTAGCTTGCGGGCCTGTTTTAAACAAGACCACTCACTCTGCAAGGAGATAAATATGACGAAACTTGCAATTCTTTTCCCCGGTCAGGGGTCTCAAGAAAAAGGCATGGGCCAAGATGTAGCTGAAAAGTATTCCGAGGCCATGGACCTTTGGAAATTGGCTGAAACGGAATCCGGCCTGCCCCTCCGCGAGATCTACTGGGACGGCGAAGACGCCGACATGGCTGATACTCGCGCCCTCCAGCCCGCCCTCACCGTGACCAATCTCTGTCTTTGGCTGGCAGTGAAGTCCAAGGTCTCCCCTGTCGCTACCGCGGGCCACAGTCTGGGCGAGTTCGCCTCTCTGGCTGCTGCGGGTGTGCTCTCCATGGAAGACACACTGAAAGCGGTCACCCTGCGCGGCAAGCTCATGGCTGACGCTGGCGGCGAAGGCCACGGCATGTCTGCCATTGTGCGCATGGGGCAGGACAAAGTGGAACCCATCGTGGAGAGCGCCGCCAAAGATTCCGGCAAGGAACTGCGCATCGCCAACTACAACACCCCGGCCCAGTTCGTCATTTCCGGCGAAGCTGAAGCTCTCGATCTGGCCGAAGCTCAGGTCAAAGAGAACAAGGGCCGCGCCATCCGTCTGGCCGTGTCCGGCGCGTTTCACTCCCCGCTCATTCAGGAAGCGGCTGATGAATTCGCCACCTTCCTGGGAGGTTTATCGTGGAGCAACCCCGCATTTCCGATCTTCCATAACGCCACAGCTCTGCCCGAACCGGATGCGGACAAGGTCAAGGCGATCATGCAGAGCCAGATGACATCTTCGGTCCTGTGGATTCAGACCATGCAGACCATGTACGCCATGGGCGCACGCGACTTCATGGAAGTCGGCCCCAAGGGCGTTCTCTCCAAGATGGTCAAACCCAATCTCAAAGATTCCGGCGACGACTGGACCACCACGGCCATTTCCAGCCTGGAAAAAGCAGAAGAATTGTAGGAAGCAATCATGTCCGGTCAATACGGCATCATCGGCTGGCCACTGGGCCACACCATGTCACCGACACTCCACAACTGGGGGTTCGGGCAAGCCTGTGTGGACGGCGAATACAAAGCGTATCCTCTGGAGCCAGCGGATCTGTCCGCATTCATGAAACAGGTTCGGGCCGACGATATCCGTGGCCTCAGCGTCACCATACCGCACAAGCAGACAATCATCCCCCTGCTGGATCGAATCACGGACCGCGCCAAAGCCGTGGGAGCTGTGAACACCGTCTATTGGGACGACAACAGATTGTGCGGCGAAAACACCGATGTCATTGGCGTAGTGGCCCCACTCAGGAAACTCGACCTGCCCGCTTCAGCCATGGTGCTGGGTGCGGGTGGTGCGGCAAGAGCCGCCATAGCCGGATTGAAAGAGTTGGGCGTAAGCAACATATCTGTTGCCAACCGGACCGCAAAGAAAGCCGGTGAACTGGCTTCTGATTTCGACATCCGTAGCGTGGCTTGGGAAGAACGACTCAATGAAGCTCCCGGCCTCATCTGCAACACCACGCCGCTCGGGATGTCCGGCAACATGGAAGACCTGACCCCATGGGACAGGGACCGCTTCCCGGAGCGGTGCATCGTCTATGATATTGTATATAACCCACTGGAGACCCGCCTCCTGCGCGAGGCTATAGCCTCTGGCTGCACGGCAGTCTCCGGTCTGGAAATGTTCCTCCATCAAGGACTGGCTCAGTTCAAACTCTGGACTGGCCGAGACATGGACGAAAACGGCGCTCGAATATTACTGCTCAGGGCGCTTGAAGCATAATCTCTCAAGGTACACCACATGAAACAAGTACGTATTTCCCTTTTCTTTCTGGCCCTGCTGCTCCTGACCATGGTCGCTCCCTTTTCCACTCTTGAAAGTGAGGCTGCCGGCCCCAACCCCGTGGTGATCATGGAAACATCCATGGGCCGCATCATCATCCAACTTTACGCAGATAAAACCCCCATCACGGTGAAGAACTTTCTGCAGTATGTGGACGATGGATTTTATAACGGCACCATCTTCCATCGGATTGTCAGGCAAGGCACAGTGGAAAAGCCCGGCCAGGGTATGAATGTGGTTCAGGGCGGTGGATTCATCAAATCCATGATCGCCAAACGCCCTCCGTGGGGGCCCATCCCCATCGAGGACGCCACAGGAGTGGACAACTCGCGTGGCACTATTGCCATGGCACGAGGCGGAGCACCCAATTCCGCGACCAGCCAGTTCTTTTTCAATGTCTATGACAACCACATGCTCAACCCGGCGAAACAGGGAAACAACTTGGGCACGTATACCGTGACCCGCCATGGCTACTGTGCTTTTGGCAAAGTCATTCGAGGCATGAACATCATAGACGAGATGCTGAAGGTAAAAACTGGCAAACGCAAACAGCACCAAAATGTACCGCTTAAGCCCATTATTTTAAAGAAAGTGTACCGCGCTCGTTAGCATCCAGAAATCCAGACATAAAAGGGTGGTTCCGCTGTTGCAGAACCACCCTTTTATTATATTTTTGTGATGCCAACCCTATATTGGAGGCTCCGCGCACTCGATGAATAGGTCGTGGATCGATTCCAATTCTATCACAACGTTGGCCATGACCATATCCATATGTTCCGGTTTAAGACCAAGGCGCTCTGCAACCGTGTGGGACGGAACGTAATTAAGACCATCCACCCCCAACCCCACACCGATCATCTTTGCCAGAACATTGCCCATGTGTACCAAATCCAACACAACATCCACGCCCTCGTATTCCTCGGGGCGAAGATGGAACCGAACCACCCGCACAATTTCTTCAGGCAATCCCCAGGACTCCAGCACCATGGCTCCGAGTTCAGCATGGTTAATACCAAGTACTTCATCTTCGGCCTGGTCAAAACTCAACCCTTCTTTCAGAGCAAGGTCCAAAATGGGCTGGACCTCAATGTCCACATATCCACCCAGCAAAGTCTTGCCTATGCCGGACAACAGTCCTGCTGTGAAGGTATAGTCCGGGGCATCCACGCCAAGAACACGGGCCAATTCCCGAGCCACCATGCCCACGGTAACCGAGTGCTGTGTGTGCATGTTTGGAGCCAGATCATATCCCTCAATCTTCTGTACGAAGGTCGGAGCCACGCCCGTGGAAATAACAAATTGAAGGTATTGGGTGGAGCCGAGCTTGAGCGTGGCTTCGTCCACTGTCAGCAAGGGGCGTCCAGTTCCTCCAAAAAAGGAAGCATTGACCACCTTGAGCAGATTGGCCGTCAGGCCAGGATCATGGGTCACCATTCGGGCAAGAGCCTGAAAGTTAATAGAGGGATCACCGAGCATACCCGCTGCTTTGTGAGAGCATGATGGAACAGCTACCACTCCGGAGATTGTATTTAATATCTCTTCCCGTCTCGTCATAGATCAGTCTCCTTACCAAAGGAACGCACCACCACTCGCCCGGTATCCAGATACAAGAACATGGTCCGAGGAATGGTGCCGCCAACCTGCTTGGATGTCAGGGACACTTTATTACGTGAAAGTAGCTTTTCGAGCGCTTCAAAATTTCTCAGGCCAGTATTAAACAAGGTATCGTTTCGCATATTTGCTCCGCCCGCCGCCATAAAAACAAGACGGCCCCTCTCCGCTCCCTTGTCCATGAGTTGGCGTACCATCATGGCAACACCGGTGTTCACGAACATGTACGGATTATTCCGAGACTTCCCCCTGGCACCAGAGGCGTTGGGCAACAGGCAGTGGATCATCCCACCCACCTTAACCACGGGATCATAGGCGGTAACACCCAGACAGGAGCCGAGCGAATAGGTGACGATAACGTCTTCAGGCTTACTGGAAAGCTTCATATCGGAAATATTGACGATTAACAGATCTCGTCCCGACCTTTTTTCTTCAGGTGGAATCGATGCCGAAGTGTCAGTATGGTCCTGAGAAGCAGTCATTTGAGGAGAGACTACACCAGTGCAGGTTCGCTTTCCACCTCATTATTAAGCAAACGCAAAGAGAGGAAAGACGACGCGCCCTTGATTTTCACTCAATTATATCAAATAGTCGAACCATGAAAAATGGAGACACCTTGGCTGTTTTGGCCGACATACACGGCAACGCCCCCGCCCTTGAAGCGGTTCTGACCCACGCGCAAAAAAACAACATCACACGTTTCGTTAATCTGGGTGACACCTTCTACGGCCCGCTTGACCCCAAGGCCACTTGGGAAATTCTCCGGAGCATGGACATACCGACCATCCTCGGCAATCAGGATCGCATCCTTTTGGAAAACGGCGCGGAATGGGAGCAAGTCCCGGCCCACCAGAAAGCTCTTAACGCCTTGGGTGAACCCGGCATGGCGTGGCTTCGCACTCTTCCAGCAATGCTGACGATGGACGACATCCTGCTCACTCACGGCACTCCCAAAAGCGATATGGATTACCTTTTGGAAGATGTGACCACAGGCCAGCCCGTCATGCGACAATGCGATGCGATCATGGAAGACCTCCTTCCCGAAGCAAGTGGATGCTCCCTTGTTCTCGCAGGGCACTCCCACTTTCCTGGTCGAATCGACTGCGGTTCAGTCACTGTGATCAACCCCGGCAGCGTCGGATTGCCGGCCTATGACGACGACACTCCGCCTCATGCAATGGCATCAGGGTCACCTCACGCCCGATATGCGGTGGTAACCCGCACACACAACGGATGGGACGTAGACTTTCTAACCATTGAATATGATTGGCATCAGACCGCAGCCATGGCCGAAGCCAACGGGCGAAACGACTGGGCCAAATGGCTCAAAACGGGCGTGGCGTAGCCTTTATCAATCGCCTCTCTCCATATTCATATTCTTTTCTGGACTTTTTTTAGATTTTTTTGGACACTGCGGGCACACTCTAAACTCTAAATGTTTGCCCTCGCATCATATAATAGGGATACTTCGGTAACTATTCCAATATGAAAAAATTGCACATAGCTCTTCCCCGCATCGGCCTGTCTCTGGCTCTCCTTGCGCTCGTCTTTCTGATCACGCCCACGCCCAGCGCCCAGGCGCAGTCTGCCAAGTCCTATTTCATTGTTGGTCATTCAGAATTCCACGCCCTGCTCAAGAATTCCAAGAAACGTAAATACCGCTCCAATTGGGAAAAGGTAGAAAAGAGTTTCGCCCGCAGTCTCAAGGCGAACCACAATGGTCCCTATGCACCCAAAGCGCTCTATTACATTGGTCGGGTTAATGAAGAACTTGGTAAACAATCAGGGTTGAAGTCAGATTTCCGAAAGGCCGTAGACTATTTCGGTCGAGTGGTATCCCGTTATTCCCGCCATGGTTGGGCAGATGACTGCCTCTACCGCAGAGCCGACATCTATGCCCGTCGCCTCAAGGAAACAACCAACGCCCGCCGCGATCTCGCAAAGATCATTGTTGAATTTCCGCGCTCAGACATGCAGGCCAAAGCCAAGGTTTATCTGAAAAAACTCGGCAAATACAACCAATCCATCGCCGCTGTTTCCGGCAAGACACCCAATGAGCCGAGCCTGAACAAAGCAGCCAAAGCTGCCGCCGCCAAGGCGAAAAGCAGACCCGCTACCACGAAGTCCATTAAGGCCAAAGATCCATCCGGTCTGGCCCATCTGGACATGGTCCGCTACAAATCCAGTGATGACTACACCCGTGTGGTTCTGGAGTTGGATGGCCGGGTCAAGTACCGATATCAGGTTCTGGACCCCAATCCCGCGGTCAATCGCCCGCATCGTCTTTACATCGATCTGCAAGGTTCCCGATTAGGCCACGATGTCACCGCATCCACCACGGTCTCAGACGGAATCCTGCGCTCCATCCGCACAGGCCAGTACAAGAACGACACCACCCGTGTGGTTCTCGATTTCCTGACCATGCAAGAATACAAGGTTTTCCCCTTGGAAAACCCCTATCGCATAGTCATCGACGTGTATGGTTCTGACGGCAATGCTCCTGCACCCGCCGTGGCAGCCTACACCAAGAAGACCACCCAAAACTCCAAGTACCGCCCGCCCAATGGCGCCAAAGCCAAGGCCGGCGACCTTCTGGAGCAACTCGGCCTGACTGTACGCACCATCATGCTCGACCCCGGGCACGGCGGCAAAGACCCCGGTGCAGTTGCCAACGGGTTGCGCGAAAAAGACATCAATCTCAAGTTCTCCAAGATACTCGGCAAGAAGCTCAAAGAGAAAGGCTTCAACGTCCAGTACACCCGGACCACAGACAAATTCATCCGACTTGAGCAGCGCACCGCCATGGCCAACGTCAAAAAGGCAGACCTCTTTATTTCCATCCACTGCAACGCCAACCGCAGTCGCAAAGTGCATGGTATGGAGACGTATTCTCTCAACCTTGCCAAAAGTGACGCTGCCGTGCGTATCGCTGCCCGAGAAAACGCCGTGGACCCACGATCCATTTCTGATCTGCAATTCATTCTCACCGACCTCATGGTGAATTCCAAGATCAAGGAGTCCCGCGATCTCGCCAAGGATGTGCAAGTCAGCACCGTCAACCGCGTACGGAAAAAATGGAGCATCCGGAGCCAGGGTACCCGCGAAGCCCCCTTCTATGTACTCATGGGTGCCAAAATGCCCTCAGTACTGGTCGAACTCGGTTACATCACCAACCGCACCGAGTCCAAGCGGCTCAAGTCCAACGCCTACCTCGACTACCTGGCCCGTGGCGTAGTCGAAGGCGTCATGGCTTACAAAGGCAAGATTGAACGCTACGCCATGAAGTAAGCAGACGAGTTGAAAAGAGAAAATAAAAAGGCCGCCTGATTGGGCGGTCTTTTTTTGTGGAAAATTGGCAAAGAACAGTGTGTCCTCTCAAGAAAGGCAGCGACAAAGCGAGAATGTTTGAATCCGCAGAAAAGCGAAACCCCGGTCTCGGGGGCATGAGACCGGGGTTACAAGCTTGGAGGTTTGGATGGTGAGGGTATGATGTCTTTTTGGCTCTGGCCTAAACGGAAATTTCTTATTTATGCAGGCTCGTAGTAGCACCGCTTGGGGGAAATAACCTTGCCGTTCTCCCGGAGGGCCTTGATCGCTTTGGAAACCTCTTTGGAATCCACATCAAGGCATTTGGCGATGTCGCCGGGGCGGACAGGCTTGCCTGCTTCTTTCATTGCGTTGTATACTTTATCTTCCACTATATTCTCACTTTGAGTTCGTGTTGTTAAATTGATAATAGTATTCATTCCTGAAACGAGAACTGTTGTCAATAATAAAATGAAAGAAAGTGAAAAAAGCTCGATTGCCCTTTTTGTGTGACGCATTATATAAGGAAGGCAAAGGTGGTGCCGAGCGCCCTGCTTGCTCCACTATTCTACACATTCAAGGAAATCGAATCATGCCTGACAATAAGCCCCAGTCCCGCGAAGAGTTGTACCAAGAGTTGGAAGAGCTCAAAGGACAACTGCACGCAACGCGCTCGGACCTGGCGGAAATGACCCGCCTGCAGACCGAAGGAAAAAGGGCATGTCTCGACGAGATTCAGCAGATGCGTGAAGCCCGTGAAGCCATGGGAATTGCCAACCTCATCGTGGAAAACTCCCCAGCGGTCCTTTTCCGTCGTATGGCTAATGAAGACGCCACTCTCGTCTATGTTTCAGATAATATTAGCCAATGGGGCTTTGACGCCAAAGACCTTTTGTCCGGCAAACTGACATTCCATGATGTTCTCCTGAAAGAGGACATAGAACGCCTATCCGATGAAATCGCATCCTACCGTGACGCAGATGTTGAGGAATACACGCAGGAATACCGCATCCTCACCAAAGATGGCGATATTCGTTGGGTGTCCGACGAGACCTCGGTCATTCGTGATGACTATGGCGACAAGATTTTCAACCAGGGCATCCTCATGGACATCACTCGGCGCAAACGAGTGGAAGAAGCTCTGGCAGCCAGTGAATTCAAATTCCGACGGACGATTGAAGGTGCTGGCGAAGGCTATCTCCTCATGGGCGCTGAAATGGACATCAGAGAAGTCAACGACGCCTATCTCCGAACGATCGGCTATGCGCGCGAAGAGGTCGTTGGTAAACGCCCCCACGATTTTGCAACGCTGGAATATCTCCGATTTCTTGAAGCCAACAAGGAGCGATTCCTTACGCAGGATCACCGGCGCTTCGAGGGTTCCGTGTTCCACAAGGACGGGCATATCGTGCCTATTCTGGTCAATGCCCACACTCTACGCGACCAAGATGGTGAGTTCCTCGGCCATGTGGCTTTTGTGGCTGACCTGACCGAGCAAAAGAAAGCTGTGGAGCTGGCGGGTGAAGTCCAAAAATCATTGCTGCCTGATCACGCGCCGTACATTCCCGGCCTTGATGTGGCAGGTTCCTCGCTGGCCAGTGAAGTAGCTGGAGGAGACTATTTCGACTATCTGGAAGGGCTCGATGCAGAGCATCCGTCACTGGCCGTGGCTGTTGGTGATATTTCAGGCCATGGCGTGGACGCAGCACTGCTCATGACCACGGCACGAGGCTTCCTGCGTATGCGGGCAGCTCAGCCCGGTTCCCCCTCCCAAATCGTTACCGAGATGAATCGTCACCTGGCAACAGATCTGGACGGCTCTGGCCGTTTCATGACGCTTTTCTACCTCAATCTGGACCCGGGGAATCAAACCGCTCACTGGGTGCGGGCGGGACACGATCCGGCCATGATTTACTGCCCCCGACTCGATGTCTTCACTGAATTGTCGGATGGATCATCCAGCCTGCCACTGGGGGTTCTCAAGGAATCCAACTATACCGAAGCTTCCAATGAACTCCATGTGGGACAAATAATAGCCATCGGTACGGATGGCATATGGGAAGCACGCAACAGGGAAGGCGAAATGTTTGGCAAAGATCGTTTCAAAGACGTGCTACGCGATACAGCCGACCAGTCGGCCCAAGGGATTCTCGACGCAGTTTTCAAAGCGGTTCGAGACTTTTCGGGTGGTTCGCGCCCCGAAGATGACATCACACTGGTCATCGTCAAATACGGTTTCGAGGAGTAAATCCCTCCCCTTTTCAAGCACTTGTTGCGCCTAGCGATCAATTCGGGCTATCTTCCCACCCAACCTAGGAGGAAGCCATGCCTGCACTTCGCACTCTATCCCTTATACTGGTGCTCCTGCTCACAGCCATACCCGCCATGGCAGCGACGGATTCGGAAATCCCGGACAGCCTGACACGCGCCACAGGTATCAGCACAGACGACCTCGACACCGTCATGACCAAAACTCGGGTCATTCGTGTTCTGGTCAGCTACAATCGCTCCAATTTCTTTCTGGTGAATGGGGCCATGCGCGGCATGGAACATGACCTCATGGAAGCGTACAAACAACATCTGCGCAAGCACTACCGCACCAAGAAACTCCACATGACCTTTGTGGCCCTCCCCTTTGATCAACTCCTTCCTGCCCTGCTGGAAGGACGGGGCGACATCGTGGCGGCCGGGCTAACCATCACCAAAGAACGAGAAAAGCGGGTTGCCTTTTCCGCACCCTACCGCAAAGACATCAATGAAATCATCGTGGGTTCCAAGAAGGCTGCTCCCATCCACAAGCTGGAAGACCTGGCAGGCAAAAAAATCTATGTCATGGCTGGCTCAAGTTATGGGGACCACCTCCTGAACCTGAACAAGAAACTCACCAAGCGCGGCCTCAAGCCCGTCTTTGTCATGTCCGCCAACGACGACCTTGTGACCGAAGACCTCCTGGAAATGGCAGAGCGGGGCCTGATTGATTACACCATGGCAGATTCGCACATCGCCGAACTGTGGAAAACCGTCCTGACCAAAATCCAACTCTTCACCGATGTTCCGGTGACCGTGGGGGGATCCATAGGTTGGGCTGTTCGCCCCAAGAACAAAGAGCTCAAAAAGAGCCTCTCCAATTTCGCCAAAGAAGTACGGCAGGGAACGCTCATGGGCAACATGACGTTCAATCGTTATTACAAGAATACGGACTGGGTGAAGAATCCCTACGCCCACGAGGATCAGGTAAAGCTGAAAAAACTCGCGAAAATCTTCAAGAAATATGGCAAGAAATACAACCTCGACTGGCTCAAATTGGCGGCCCTCGGCTTTCAGGAGTCACGCCTCAACATGAAGACCAAAAGCCACAGAGGTGCAGTAGGCATTATGCAGGTCATGCCTTCCACGGCCACAAGTAAAGTCGTGAACATCAAGGATTACAACACGCTGGATGGCAACATCCACGCCGGCTCCAAATACCTCCGCTATCTCATAGACAACTACTTTAAAGACGTGGAACCTCATGCGCGAATAGATTTTGCCCTGGCGGCCTACAACGCCGGACCGGCCCGCATCAAACAGATGCAACAGTTGGCCAAGAAAATGGGACTGAACCCAAAGCTGTGGTTTGGCAATGTAGAATACGCAGCCTATCGAAAAATCGGCTATGAAACTCCCACGTATGTAGCCAACGTGCAGATATTCTATGCAGCGTTCAAGTCCATTAACCAGTCAACGAAAGGGCGGAAAACGACATTTTAAGGGTGGTTTTTACACCAGAAAATCCCATTGTTTTTTTCGCAACCAAGAGTAGGAGCGGATTCCGTGGACCATTTCGGCCAACGGCGTTGAAGCGCTGTTGACGAACAGACCCAACGAGCTCGGCCCCACGTATTGCATAGCTCGAAAAAGGACCCACCGAAGTCGATCCGATGCCTTGAGTTCCGGAATGATCTGCTGATGTAGTCGACGGGTGTAGATGGGACCGGCGGCGGTCCGCTTTTCCATTCCTTCAATAAGCGCTTCCCCGGCATAAAGGCCGGTGCACAGGGCGAAGAATATCCCCTCCCCAAAGAGCGGCTCCACAAAACCGCCAGCATCACCAACCAGCAGAGTACGGCCATGGCACGGATTGGAAAGATAATTCCCGTAGGGTAACGGATGCCCATGGAATTCCGGCACGTTTACGGGGTCCACACCAAGACGTTCCAGATAAGCACGAAACAAGTCCGAGAAATTTTCTTTATTCCGACGCAGGCCACAGATGCCCACGATGACACGATCCTTGTTGGGGAAAACCCAGCCGTACCCCGCGCCCAGAAAACCCACAATAAGTTCGGGATCAATAACAGGCTTGGGAAAGGCTTCCGGCGGTAGAGATATTTCCAGAGCCGGAGCCATCAATTCCTTGAAGCGCGTCTTGTTAATGTTGGGAAAGCTCTGTCTTACAATGGAATTTGCGCCGTCCGCACCGAGCACGTACTGGCCTTGAAAAATGGTGCCGTCAGCCAGGGTGACCGTTCCTGCTCCGGGATCACACTCACTTATACGCGCCCCCTCCATCACCTCGGCCCCAGCTTCTCTGGCAAGGTTCAGCAAGTGCTGGTCGAACACCGTTCTATCCACGAAATGAAAGGGGAAGGGCAGCGGTCCCTCTGCAAGACTCTTGTCAAAGGTGCGGATTCCGTAGTGATCAGAGACATGATTGACCACGCCCGCCCGGATAAGGTCATCAGGCGTCAGGCCAAATACGGTTTGCAGAAGCTGGATAGACTTCCAGGTCAGCAGCCCACCGCAGAGCTTCTTGCGTGGAAATTCGGCACGGTCGATCATAAGGACCGACATTCCCTTTTGGGCCAACACCAATCCGGCGGTGGCACCTGCGGGGCCGCACCCCGCTATGATAACGTCATACTGTGTGTTCATTAGTTCTCCCGACTGGTCGGAATACCTACACTGCATGGCAGCCACTTCGCAAGAAAAAGCGAAAGCCAGCTCCCCCCCTTGCAAAAACCTTCCCCCCAACCTATAAAAATTGAATAATGAAATCCTTTTTTGCCTGCCTAGTAACCTGCCTGTTCTTTGTCTGCATCTCTCTACCATGCTCAGCCAGCAGCGACGATCAACTGATCGACACCATTGAGGACTCCACTGAGTTTGCGGAAGAAAAAGGCCAAAGTTTCATGGATAAAATGGTCTTCGCCCCCATGCCCATGGCCAACCCAACCCTCGGGGCCGGACTCGTGGGAGCAGCCATCTACATGCATCCGCTGGACAGCTTCGGCAACGACAAGAGAGACGAAGAGGATACCACCCTCCAATCCATGTCAGGCGTAGCCATCATGGGTACATCCAATGAAAGTTGGGCAACAGGCCTCTACCACAAAGGTTTTTACAACAACGACAAATATCGGGGTACAGCCTATCTCGGATACGGCGAGTTAAACCTGAAATACTACGGCGTTGGTGAAAACGGTTATCTGCGCAACAATCCCATCAAATACACGGCTGACATCCTCGGTTTCCAGTCCAAGCTTTTAGCCCGCATCTCTGACAACTGGTACTTAGGACCGCAATATCGATACATGCGATGGACCATCGGCTTCAACCTCTCTGAATATGACGACAGATTACCTGATATGGAAAGCTCCTTTACGACTGCAGGCGGCGGTATCGCAGGGGAATGGGACACTACTAATCACAGCGTATACGCCACAAAAGGGGGCAAATTCGAGTTCCGCGCTCTGGATTACGGTTCCTTGTGGGGTGGTGACTTCAACTATTTCAAATATGAATCCAACTACAATCACTTCTTTTCGTTAACCGAAAAGCTCGTTCTGGCAACACGGACGGACCTGAACCTTTCGTCTGGCACCACACCATTTTTCGATATGCCCTACCTCCACCTGCGTGGCTTTCCCTATGCACAATACATAGATAAGCAATCCGCTTCCATTCAGGGAGAATTGCGGTGGAAAATGACTAAGAAGTGGATGGTCAACCTGTTCGGAGGTCTCGGCTGGATCGCAGACAAACCGGAAGAACTGATAAACAGTAAAACCGTGCCCACGGGGGGCGCGGGCATCAATTATCTCCTGGCCGAGGATCAAGCCATGTACATCGGCATGGACGTAGCCTTTGGGCCGGACTCCAGTGGTGTCTATTTTCAGGTAGGCGAGTGGTTCTAACTCTTCCCGGCTAGCTAGTATTGATCAGGGATTTCATCTTTTTCCCCTCTTTCTTGAGCTTTTTGTAGGCTTTAATATCCTTGTTGAGCTTGGTCAGCACGGCAGGAATCAATTTGCCACGTGTGGAGCGGCGAGCCGAGGTGGAAATAGTTGTCCCATCCTTCATGACCAAGTGAACCTCAAAAGTAATCTGAGAAGAATCAGTGACCTTTCTGTAGCTATCCTGCAAACGAGTTTCCAAGGTAGCGGATGTCATGATCTTGGTATGTGATTTAACATAGCGCATCAGCTTGTTGACCTCGGCCTGCTCATAATCAGTCCGCTTGAGACTGCCCCGGAAATAGAGCTGGGCCTCGCCCTTACGGCTAAACATGGACTCGCCCTTGCGCATGATATCGAGATTAAAAAAGATCACCACAACGCCCACAGCCAGGAGGACGAGGATGATATTCTTTGCATATTCAGTGCTTCTGCTTCGCTTCTTGGCTGCCATGCTGTCCTTTGAGTTCAATCCAATACGAAAAAATGTGACTTAGAGTTCCCGCTTACACGCCAGAGGCATGCGCCAGCCCGTTCCAAAAGAGCGCGGCGTGAGCTTGATGCCCGGCGCGGCCTGACGGCGCTTGAACTCGGCAAACCGAACCAGCCCAAGGACCAGATCCACCGCATCCGACTCAAACCCGGCATCGACAATCTGCTGTCGGGACTGATGCTGCTCAATATGCAGAGCAAGAATTCCGTCCAAAATATCGTAAGGAGGCAGAGAATCCTCGTCCTTCTGATCTGGCCGAAGCTCGGCAGACGGCGGCTTGGAGATGATTGCCTCCGGGATATGCGGCCCGACATGATCGTTGTACCACCGGGCCAAACCAAACACGCCCGTCTTGTCCACGTCCGAGATGACGGCATAACCGCCCGACATATCACCATAGATGGTGCAATATCCCACGGCCAGCTCGCTCTTGTTGCCTGTGGTCAGGAGCAGCGCACCAAACTTGTTGGAAAGCGCCATGAGCAGGTTGCCCCGAATGCGGGATTGAATATTTTCCTCGGTGGTATCCGGCTCGCAGCCCGCGAACGGTTCTGCCAAGGCTTCAGTATACGCACCCATGATGGGCTCAATGGGCAAAGTAATTGCTTCCACACCGAGATTGTCGGCCAGCTCCAGAGAATCATCAATGGAACCCTGACTGGAATAGGGCGAAGGCATGAGCACACAAGTCACGTTCTCCCGTCCAAGCGCCTCGGCCGCAACCACAGCGGTGACAGCGGAATCAATACCGCCGGACAGCCCGATGACTGCCTTGGAAAAGCCAGACTTGTGTAAATAGTCACGAGTACCGACCACCAGAGCGCGCCATGTCTCAGCCTCGCGGGAAAAATCGTCCGCGGCCACACTGTTGTCGCCGTTGGTATCCACCACCAAGACGGCCTCCTCAAAACCGGGAGCTCGGGAAAGGAGAGACCCGTTAGCACCAAAAGCGCAGGAACGGCCGTCAAACACGAGATCGTCATTACCGCCGGTCTGATTGGCGTAGATGAGAGGGACATCATATTTTTTCGCCACCGTGCCGAGCATGTCCTCACGCAGAGATTGCTTGCCCAGGAAAAGCGGAGAGGCAGAAAGATTCAAGATCAAGTCCGGCGAGTGGCTGGCTATGGCTTCCAGCGGGTCGTGGGAATAGGTACGGGCGTCCCAGTAATCCTTGTCATTCCAAGCGTCCTCACAGATGGTCACCCCAAGCGTTTTGCCAGCGAATTCGACGATATTCGCTGTGGGATCGCCACCCGGAGCAGGCTCGAAATAACGCGCCTCGTCAAAGACGTCATAGGTTGGCAGCAAGGTCTTGCGCACAACCTTGCGAATTTCGCCTGATTCACACCAGAGAGCGCAGTTGTAGACCATCTTGCCCTGGCCGGAAGTATTCTCCACTACGCTGCCAAGAAGGAGCGGTACCGTGTCCGCCAAATCATGGGCCAGCGTTTCTGCCACGGCATAAGCGCGTTCCACAAAACCGCCATACAGAAGCAGATCACGGGGCGGATAGCCGGTCAAAGCGAGTTCGGACGTGACGCAAAAGTCTGCGCCGGACAGAGCGGCCTTGCGGACAGCTGCCGCAATTTTGGCAGCATTGCCTTCCAGATCGCCCACCACGGGATTGAGTTGCAGGACACCGATTTTCATGGCTTCTATCTACGCCAAACCAGCCTTGCGGGCAACCGGAGATACAGCCGGATTTCACGGACAACCTTGACAAGACGCACACGGCAGGCCATTTTCGCAGGCAGTTCCCCAGCTCGGGGACATAACTGAATGATGCCGCCCCGTTCCACTGCAACCGAGAGCCGACACACCCTACACGCCATGGAAAATCCGACTTTCACCGCCCTGATCGAACTAGGGCTGCTCAGCACAGGCACGCCCCTACCCGCCACGGCCTCCACTCCTGAAACTGACGACCACCACTACCGGGGCCACAATCAGTTCTGCCGTTACGAAAACTACAAGTACCAATTCCCCTTCGAAAATCCGGACCTGTCCGTTTACGACGTCTATGAACCGGGCATGACTACGGAACAGGCGATCAAGCTCACCAACCTGATCATCATACTCGGTGCAGCCCACACCCCGGCCATGCAACGTTGCCTGGATGACCCGGACACCATGGTCCTTGTTTTCGAGCCAGACGAAAGCGTGCTGAGCAAATTCCTGAAAACCGCAAAGGCAAAGGATCTTGCCCAGCAACGCGCCTTCTTTTTCCTGGGCGATCCCTACTCCTTTAATCCCGCTCTTCAGGACTTACTGCCTCGCCAAGTTTTCCCCCAAGGCACCCCGGCTGTTTTTCAAACTCCCCGCATTGCCGACCACTACGAAGAGTGGGCGAAGCAAACAGTGGAATACCTCGAAATTCTTCACTTTCGCCACGCCATTCACCCCCTGACCGGCCAACAGATGAAATATTCACAACCCTTGCGAACCATCAAACGCGAGCGGTCATACCCCCAGCAACTCCACGCCTTTGAAAATATCCGGGATTATCTTTCCTGCCCTGACATCCGCCAGCTCAAGAACCGACTTCCGGGTGAGACCGCCATTCTGGTAGCCGCTGGTCCGGCTCTGACAGAAAAGCTCGACTACATCCGGCAAAATCGCAACAAAGCGGTGGTTATTGCCGTGAACAACGCGCTCAAACCACTAGTAGATGCTGGCATCAAGCCGCATTTCACAGTCATTAACGACACTTCGCTTGAATCGGGCGAAGTATTCCGTCAAATTCCCAAGCAGCCGGGGACCATCATGGTCGGCCACTGCCTCTCGGACCTCGGCGGTGACCAATTCCATCAGAAATACCTGTTCGAATCCCATCTGGAGAATATCTTTCCCAAACGAGACGATCTGGAACTGCATGGCTCGGTCATTTCCACCGCTTTCTCGCTGGCCCGCTATATGGGATGCGCTCGCTGCATCATCGTGGGTGCGCAGCTCGCCTCCCACGACCCGTGGAAGCTCGCCTACGCCAAAGGGACCACCAACCATTCACCGGACGAGCCAAAACGACCTCTCATCCACAAGAGCCCGCAGCTCTATCCCACGGCGACTCCCTCGGGCGAAACCCTTTACACAACGACCAATTTCCGCGACGCCGCCCTCTGGCTCTCAGAGGTCATTCGCCTCTCTGATATGGAGTGCATCAATACCTCGGCAGCGAGCATCCTTTTCGGCAAAGGCATCACCTTCGAGAGCGAACCCACCATAGAGAGTTCCAGCTTTTCCCGCGCTTTGGCAGATCTCTTCAAGCCAGAACTGCCACGGATCAACCGCAAGCTTGTCATGCAACACATTACCCATGAGCGCGCCAACTGGACCACCATCCGCAAGGCCGCCATCGACCTGCTCAACGACGATCCCGGCACCATGCTCGCCAAAGCACCCATTATCCTCAAGCAACTGGATGACTCCGGCGTCACCTTCATGCTGGAAGGATACCCGCCCTTCGACAACCGCCAGTTCCACCAGCAAGCCCTGGCCGGATCGCCTCCCCAACAGATCAACGGATTCCGTTATTTCTTCGACCGTCTGCTCAAAATGTCCGTCACGCTCCTCGAAGCTCTGGACAAAGCGGAAGCAGCGTGTCGCGGCAAGGATCGCTAAAACGCCCTTTTTCTTGGCCCTTATCTTGCATTTATTTTGGGAGGTAAGTATTTCCAGAGCAGTTGGGATTCTTACTCGCGGCAAATAATGAAGGGTGCAAGCCCGGATCTCGCTATCCAATCGACCCCATGGGGTCGGAACAATTCATTCGGTGAATGATCATGAAAAACGACCTTCCTCACATCGCCTTGGTCGGCACTGGTTATTGGGGCAAAAATCTTGTCAGAAACTTCCACGCACTGGGAAGCCTCAAGTTGCTCTGTGACCGCAGCGAATCCACCCTCAAAACTTTCTCGGAGCAGTTCCCGGATCTGGAAGTCTGCACCAGCCTGAACGAAGTACTGAAGCGGGATGACATTGACGCCGTGGCCATCGCCACACCCGCCGAACACCACTACGTCCAGGTCAGGGAAGCATTGCTGGCTGGCAAGCATGTTTTCGTGGAAAAGCCCATGGCGCTTGACGAAAGTGATGCCATCAAGCTCATCGAATTGGCAGACGAACTCGGTCTGACGCTCATGGTCGGCCATCTTCTCCAATACCATCCCATTTTCAAGGCACTCCTCGAATTCGCCCGCAACGACGGTTTGGGACGCATCAATTACATCTACTCCAACAGACTCAATCTGGGCAAAATACGCCGTGAGGAAAACATCCTCTGGTCCTTTGCTCCCCACGATATTTCCATGATCTTAAGTCTGGCAGGAGAAACACCCAATTCAGTCTCCTCAGTGGGTGGTTATTATCTGCATAAGGAGATTGCGGATGTCACCACCAGTCACCTCTCTTTCCCCTCGGGAATGCAGGCACATATTTTCGTGTCCTGGCTCCACCCGTTCAAAGAGCAAAAGCTCGTTGTGGTGGGTGACAAAAAAATGGCAGTCTTTGACGACACCCTGCCTTGGGAAGACAAACTGCTCATCTATCCGCATGAAATGCACTGGGAAGATGGTATGCCCACCCCGGTAAAAGCGGACGCCGAGAGACTCGAAATTCCCCAGGACGAACCTCTCAAGCTGGAGTGCCTCCACTTTCTCGAATGCGTACGCGACAACGTCACCCCACTGACCGACGGCCATGAGGGCGCAAGGGTCCTCTCCGTACTCAATAGGTGCCAAAAGGCGCTGGACCGCAATTGCGGCGATACAGTGGAAAAGGAAGTGGACAACACCATCCACGAAAGTGCCGTGGTCGACTCCGGCGCATCCATTGGCGCAGGTAGCAAGGTCTGGCATTTTTCTCACATCATGAGCGGGGCTAAGATCGGCGCCAACTGCAATGTCGGCCAGAATGTCGTGGTTTCATCCGGTGTGAAGGTAGGCGATGGCTGCAAGGTTCAGAACAATGTTTCGCTCTATACCGGCGTCGAGTTGGAAGAGAATGTCTTCTGCGGCCCGTCCATGGTATTTACCAACGTGCACAACCCCCGCGCCGCAATCCGGCGCATGGATGAAGCCCGCCCCACTCTGGTCAGAAAGGGAGCCACTCTCGGCGCCAATTCCACCATTGTCTGCGGCAATACCATCGGCCGCTACGCATTCGTAGGAGCCGGAGCCGTAGTCACCAAGCCCGTCCCGGACCACGCACTGGTCATGGGCAACCCAGCCAAACGTACCGGCTGGATGTGCGCATGCGGCATCCAGTTGGAAGAGCATTTGACCTGTCCCAGTTGTGGCAACAAGTATGAAAAGAGTGAGAGTGGCTTGAAGTAAAGCCTAGCCTTCTACTTTATAAAACCAGCGCTGAAGTAAACGCCCTCATCAATCCAGAGATTGTGATAGGGGCGCCATGTATTTGCTTCAGACGGATCAATCATGTGGCACACATTGATAGTGTACGGCATGGGGTATTGTTTGCGGATAGCTGGGCCAAGCTCTTGCAGTTCGGTCTTTTCCAGATCACTGATCTGTTCCACCACATCAAAATGCGTGGTCTGACGTATCAATGCGGAACGATTGCGAATATCCCAGTTGTTACGCAACTGTTCGTCACGCATTACCTTGAAATTGCAAGATTCATGAACTCGATAATGGTAGAGCAATTCCGGGATATAATGAATTTTCTCCGGCCCCACCAACTCAGCCATTGGCATATAGAGAGCAAGGTCGCCTGCTGCCCTGAAATAATTCCCATCACGATCAAGAAAAGTCTCATCTTCCAGCATATCAAAAAGGTAACGTTTAAAAGAGCGAAGCTGCGAAAAACGCCACGACTGATGCCGCACCGGAGCCGAAGCGATGAGCGGTCCAGCAATAGAATGATTCTGCCCGTCGATCTCCTCATCCGTGTAGACGAAATCATAGCCAGAATTATGGGCCGCCCAGACTTTCTCCAAACAGGTCTCCAAAAGCCAATCGTCACCATCCAAAATAGCAACCACATCGGATGGGGCCATATCCAGTGAACGCAAGCCGTTCAGAGTATTCCCCATAAGCCAACCACGCTCGTCTCCTACCCGGAGCTGAATGCGATCGTCATCTTTCATGTAGGAACGAACGACTTCAGCGGTGTTGTCTGTGGAGCAGTCATCCGCCACCAGCGCGATCCAGTCGCCAAAGGTCTGCTTCTGGAGCGACTCCAGGCACTCGCCGATATACTCCTCACAGTTATAGCAAGGAATGACGACATAAAATTGTTTTGGTGTCAGTGAGCTTGTCATGGCAAAACCCTTTCTGATGGCTTGCAGGCCTGTTCGACAACACGTCGTATTTTATCAAACCAATCATTTTTACTATACCGAGCCATTATATGGCTCCGCCCAGCTTGTCCGAATTGTGCTGCGAGATCAGGATTTTTAGCCATAACAAGCATATTGTCAGCCATGGCGACCTCGTCTCGCTCCAAACACAAAAGCCCGGTTTTTTCGTGAACCACCGCTTCCTGTATACCCGCATGGCGGGTCGCCACCACAGGTAAGCCGGAAGCGGAGGCTTCCAATATTGAAACGGGTGTCCCTTCTTTGTCACCGCTCGACGGGGTGACGGAATGCTGCACGAAACAACGAGCCTGACGCATATGCTGCGCAACTTCCGCGTGAGAAAGAGCACCTGTGAAAATCACTTTATCCTGAACACCGAGATCAGCCGCCAACCCCATGCATTCCTTGCGTAATACGCCGTCTCCGACAAAACTCAGAGTCGCTTCCGGGACTTTCTTAAGCACTTCAGCAAAAGCTCTGACAACAGAATCCGGAGATTTCTTTTCGACAAAGCGACCGACGGCGAGAAAATGAGGTGAGGCCTTGCCCGGCTCAGCATTATCGAACTCCAGGACATCCACACCGCAGGGAATGACGGTCACTCGCTCAGCAGGAACGCCCATGGCAACAAGGTCTCTTTCCATTTCTTTTGAAACGACAATAAATGCAGTCGCAGCATCAAAAAGCCGGGCATATCCCTTTTCATATTTTTGCAGCACCACTTTCAAGGAAGCATCGAAGCCGTGAAAATGCACAACCAACGGCACGCCAGCCATAGCGCAAGGCTGAAGCAGAGCAACGCCCGTGGGGCCGTATTCCGCCAGAACCACATCTAAATCTTTAGCCACAAGATAGTCCGCCATATTTCGGACGGCTTGTTTCTGCTCATCTGTGTCAGGGATGCCATCGGGAGAGAACAACAGCGGTGCTTCTTGTGGCAATCCGGGATGTAGACAAACACCCTGCTGATCGAACAAAGGCATGTGCCCTCCATGAAGGACGGACGCCACGCCGGGGAGCGAGGTGATTAAGGATTGAACAAATGTTTCACACTCTGACCCCGGATTCGGATGTATCAGGCATATTCTGGGCTGACTCATACACCATCCCCCTTTCTTGCAGTGAAAGAGAAACCGGTGATCATCTGGCCTTCCCGAAAATCGTCCACCTCTTTGTCGAGACGGGTTAATCCCCACACCACAGGGGCCGCAAGCAGCGACAAAACAGGCATGACAAAACGTCTGTACCCTTTGTCTCTCGACCGACGCCGCACCCACAATCCGATCATTTGCGCCATCGCCGACTCGTAACCGCCCAGGCCGGTCACCTGCACGTCAGAAAATCCGTTGCGCTCCAGAAGCATCTTCAAGGACCACGGTGTAAAGCGCCAATGATCATGCGGCACATCATGGATCGGCCACAGAAAAGGAACCGTGCCGAAAAATACGCCATCCTGCTTGAGAGCACGGCAGGCCTCACCCACCAACAAGTCCGGGGTTGAACAATGTTCCAGAACTTCAGTAGCCATGACAGTTTCAACGGACTCGTCTGCCAAGGGCAACCGCTCTCCGTCCCAAAGTACATCCGGCGGAGCATAGCTAGATTCGGCCAAATCCAAAGCCACATAACTATCCACACCCGACGACTCCAGAACCAATTGCTTGTAGGGCGCGACGCCCGCCCCCACGTCAGCGACTATACCAGAGAATTTCGGCAACGCCGTCTTTAACGCACGAATAATTCCCTTTCGAATCGTGTAGTTATCTATAGTGGACGGAAGACAACGGGGAGAAAGAAACTGTGTCCTGTCGCCATGGGCAAAAAAGGGAGAAAGAGATGTGGCAAGTGCGCAAACACAACCAAATGCATCGGCCCGATCATCTTCACATGCCACTTTTGGATTGCAAGGCGGTAAGTTGAGACGAACCGGTATACTCAAGGCTCGGCGCGGCCCTTCGTCGTTCTTGATCTCATTAAAGAGAGCTATCCACTTCTCTGCGACAACATCAAGTGCCGACAAATTCATGATGCGTTCCCTTGCCTTTCCAGAGACACGAGCAAAGAGATCGGGATCTTCCTTCAAACGGCTCACAACCTTCGGAAAGTCCAAGATCGGATCATCTAACAGGAACCCGGTTTCACCGTCTTCGATCAGCTCCTCCACTCCAGTGCAGCCGCGCATGCCCATGGGAACAAGACCAGCAGCCATGCCTTCCATAAGCGCCAAGGGCAGCCCTTCGTATTCCGAAGCAAGTAACAGGCAATGATGACGGGAGAGTTCCCCATCCATCATCCGGCTGTCGATACGTCCCGCCATGGTCACAGGCAAATTTCTACCGCACTCGTCAAGATGGGCAGACACCTCATCCCAATCCGGTCCATGCCCAAGCAAAGTGTATTCCGTATCGCTCACCGCTTCCGCTGCTCCACAAAACATGTCCACCACCAAGTCAGCCCGTTTGTTCCGCTTTATGATCCGGCCCGAATACGCCACGCGAAAGGGTGTGGAGTGGGCAACGGGTACCTTTGGGATAGAGACTGGTGAGGGGATTTGTACGGCGCGCGTGTCTGCCATCCCGGCCTCTCTAATCATGTGCACGGCATGCTGGGAAACACCCACAAAAGCAGTCTGCCGAAACTCAGGATATCCAGAAGCAAATTCTTCCAGAAATCCTTCGTGAAAAGCGTCCACACTTCGGAGCACCCCGATGGTAGGAATGCCTGCATCGCGGCACCATTTTCCTGCAAAATAAGCAGCAGGCATAAGATTGGGAACAAAAATATCAGGTGGACTTTCTTTGAGTTGCCGAAGCAGCCACCGCACTCGCAATTCCGTAGTCGGATGATAGCGGGTGGAACGACAAGGAATTCCTTCAGCCTCCAAAGCACGGATGGTTGGGCACTGCCCATGAGGGGCGAAAGTCAAAAACAGGCAACGAACATCTATTCCACGCGCCTTAAGAGCTGGCAGCAAGCGGATGAGTCCCGCATTGGGACCACCTACGTAACCGAGCCTATCGTATGCGCAAAAGGTAACCTTCACTTCCACACCCACGTATCCCTAAGCCAGGGTATGAAGGTTGAGCGTTTCACCGTGAAGCGAGATCAAGTGCTTCTTGATTTGCAACTGATACTGATCGCTCAAAATAATCACGTCCACACTCTGTTCCGGGATATCCTCAGGGGAAACAATGGGCCTTCCCTCGAACTCCTTGCCCCATTTTTTAGGATCAGTGTCGGAAAAGGCTTTGATATTCAAATCGCGGAACCCATAGAAATCAAGCAGGACTTCCGCCATTCCGCCGGTCCCATACAGGACGCAGGCTTTTCCCTGATCATAGGAAGAAAGAAAGGCTTTGATGTTCTGCTCAATACCGTCTGCAAAAAACGGTAGATGCCTTTTTCTCTCAGGCTCTATCTCGCGTAGAGCATCCTTGAATTCCTTATACCGAAATGTTGGGAAGCCGCAGAGGACGGGAAGCTCTGATTGTTTCATTGTCTCAAAATCTATTGCAGGAACGCCATAAGGAGTCTCTCCCTGCGACGATATCTGCGGATCATATAGCCCAACAAAGAAATCCTTGTACTCTGAGAAAAGCTGTAAGTGCTTCGGTGTACCCATAAGATTGCAGCCGGGCTCACGAGCTTGAAGCTCTTTGAGACTCCTCATCTGCTCGTCAATGAGGTCGGTATTGCCTGAAATCTGCTGGCGGACTTTCCCCTTGGAAACCCTGGCCATTTCCGCTTTCATATGAGCTAAAACCTTGGCCTGCTTTTTATTAACCCCTTGCATGGCTTCAACGGCCTTATCCATGTGCGACAGCCAGTCAGGAATCTCATCAAACAAGCGCGTGAAAGAAAAAATATTTTCCTCTGGGAGGTTGCCTCGTATGGCAGAAAATTGATGCGAAAAGCCCAGAGACGCTACATATCCTATCAGTCTACCGAGGTCTGGAAGAGACGTTTTCATCACTAGGGAATTCACACGAACTTTCCAACGATTTTTCGTATCAGCAACGTCTTTCAAGGCTAGCAGATTACCGTTGAGAGCCGCCCAAGTTCCGCCCTTTCGGATCTTTTCGTAGCTCTCTTCAAAGCCGTCAATACTAACCATAAGATCCAAATTCTTAATCCTGGAAATCAAATCCATGTACTTCTTGAGATAGAATCCATTCGTAACAATGTGAAAAGTGCAATCCTCATACTCTTCAATAGCCCCTTCCAAAAACTTCAAAAAATCTTTGTCCAGGAAAGGCTCCCCCCCTGAAAAACTCAATCGGCCTACCCCTTCACAACCATCAAGCAGAGCTCGAAATTCATCGCCAGGGAAAAAATCACGGTTGTAAATATCCGTGTCAGTAGTCTGATCGTTGGAGACACACATGATGCACCGTAAATTGCATTTGGGGGAAGTGCCCATAGACATTGATAGTGGTACGTAATCCAGTTCGACCTTCTTGTTTGTATAGGCGTTCTTCCATTTGCCGAACAACGGTGTCTCACGGAATTCGTCCGATAAGTCTACGACATTAAACTCCTCACTTCTGACCAAACACTTCTCGCAAGGAGTACCCGCCACATTACCATCCACAAGCCGTTGACGAAGCTCTTTCATCTTTTCAGAATTAAAAACAGCAAGGAGTTCGGGTTCCGTACGGGGATACAAATGCGCTTCATTCTCCAGCCGATACAGACAGCAAGGACCATATGTTCCAGCAGATAGAATCAAGGAAGTCCAAGGAGCTGGACACTGTTTAGAAGGCTTAATGGTCATGCTTGTTCCTCCAAAAAATATTCCACGATTACCGCCACAAGCGCCGCACCCCTGGATTGTTACATGCCGGGGACTTCTCCGGCATTCAGTAGTTACATGTCTTTTTTCACGCCTGTTATTGGGAACGCTGCGTGTCACGCATTGACGCACTCCATTATTCCGGGCTGGATTTCTCCGCCAGCGGACCCCTTACGCCGAGACAGCAGCTTAGGCACATCACTCTCGCTTACCTGCCAATCGGGTGAATAAGTTGGTGACAATTGAAAATATGGGAGCCGATACAACAACGGAGCATTTTCATCCACGCAAGAGGCGACGAAGTGGCAGTTGTCTCCACGGAATCCATCATGCTCACTCGTGCAGCGGACAGCAGCGACCGCCCCGTCAAAATAATAATATTCGGGAAGCCATTGACTACCCCGGGGCGCCGTGACGGTGACACCTGGGTCTGTTTCAAACTTAAAGTCGATGTTCTCGTCAAAAGCATCCAACGTCACACTATTGCCCACCACACCCTCTGTCGGCACGGCCTTAAGCCAGGCGGGATTGGCATTGGGTGGCACAGGCAAGGCAGAAACCAGCATGTTGGCGTCAGTGCCAGCCGAAATGATATCCAGAAGAGGAGTAATGCGACTCGTGACAACAGGGCCAACCCCTGGCGCGACAAGAAGTATCCATTCCGGCGATTGAACGGTTGTACAAGCTACGCCAACCGCTACCGACACAGCCGACACAGGATCAACAAAATCAATGGAAGCGGGGTCAGTGAGACAGGATTGCAGCCCAGCCGAAGCCAACACCTCGTGATAACAAGACAAGGCCAGTGCACGGCACCCCTGATGGATTCCCGCCAAGCGAATCTCTTCTTGCACAAATGACAGCAGTCTTCCTCCAAAAGGCGATTCTGAAAACAGAAATCGCTCGGAGGCACTCTCAGAACAACATGAAACAACAGGTAAAATCATATTGCCACTCCAAAGTCGTAGAGTTCGTTTTCAATGATATTTTGGGCCACCAGAATATCATCTTCAACGTCGATATCCACAAGTTCGACAGGATTGGTCAGTAACTCAATATATTTATTTTCAATGTGCACACGAAGACAACTCCGACCAGAGAAATGGCCGAGAGGTTTAAAGAGAGTGTTGTCGCCTTGTGGCAAAACATCCAAAGTATCCAGTCCATTCTTACCGACTGAAGCAAGGGCTTTGTGGGCGAGGCTAACCGGCATGACCGTCTGGACGTCGCCGCACTCCTTGAGCTTTTTCATCAGCCCTTCAAGATGCAATGCATTTCTGAATGGATTGGTGGGAGGCAAAGTGACGATTGTTCTAACCGGATAATTTTCATCAATGAGTTTTCGAAACAAAAAATAGTAAGCCCAGTACGGAGTGCTCTTGGCGGTGGAAATTTCTGCAGGACGAAGGAACGGCACTTCCGCACCGTGTGCTTCCGCGATCTTGGCAAACCGAGGGCTGTCCGTATTCACAACAACCCTGTCCACACCGGGAACAGCCTTAGCGACTTCAATAGTATATGCCAGAAGCGGCTTCCCGCATATTTCCCTGATATTCTTATTCTTGATGCGTGTGGAACCTGCGCGAGCCGGGATATGAACCACAACCTTCTGAAGATCATCAGGAAACTGCTGCCGCCATGCAGTCAAATCAAAGTCGGTATTACGGAAGTGCTTTTCCGTAAATTCTATTTTTGTTGTTCTGAAACTCATCTTTTGGCCTATGGCTTTTCCGATTGTAGTTGCGGCCAGACTTTCAAAGCCTGACTCACTTGTGTCATATATCCGACGATAGCTTAATCACCCACTAAGTACTGCAGGAGGTATGCCACGTTCTCCGTCCCTACGTAGGGCTAATTACGCAGTTACATCGTCCCCTTCAGCCTCGACTTCATCAGCACGTTTCTTCTTTTCAACAGCACTAAAAACCACATACTGATCATTCTCAAAAAGGACTTCATGTCCAAGAACCGAATCGATAAATTCGAATCTTCCGGGCTTGAGATAAGAACGCTGGATGAGAACATAGGTAATACCATAATTGCGAACAAGATCATCTGGAGCCCCCTTGAACACATTCAATTCTTCGATGTCGTCGTCAAAGTATTTGAAGGCATCAAGCTTCAGACTTTGCTGGATAAAACGATAGTAAAACTTAACGGTCTCCGGACTAGGATTGTGTGCCCTGAAGAGGATCGGGAGCTTGATGGGAACAGTCGCCACACGGGCTCCGTTCGGCTGCGAAGTAAAGTAGTCCATTACTTCCAGCACCGAATCAGCCATGCCCGTTTCCGGTTCACGCAACCACCGGAAAAACCGCTTGCTGTAGGTCGTGTCATTAAAGAAAATTATCCCGACCTGAAGGACAATGAAGCAAAGGAAAACTTTCCAGGCGACCAGTCCGCTCGCTGCGATTGCAAGAGAAAATGTGATGGCAAGAAAAGGAGAGCCGTATTCAAAGTACCGTTCAGAGGTGCCAAAAATAACAAACTTACCGATAGAGCTAAGCAAGAAAGCCACAAAAGTTAGGACAACAAGCGCCAGACAAAAAGCACCCAGACCGTTGGTCAGGGGAAGGCGTGCCTCCGGTGAAATTCCGAGGAGTACTGCCAAAAACCAGAAACAGGGGACGGAGTAAAGTGCCGCCCACAATGATGAAGTGCGATAAAAGATCGTAATGGATTCCACTCGATCCTTTGGGAAATGTTTAAAAAAGAGGAAAAAGTTCTTAAAGAGATCGCGACCGGTGGCAGTGGTGTTTTTATTGTAATTACTCCAATACCACTTGAAATGATTAACCTTGAAAACAAGTGTATCCCGAGCGCCCAGAGCGGGGAACAGAAAGGAAATGGCCAGCGCAATTCCGATCACGCAAAGCGGCACCCAATGCCAATACCAAACGGCCAGCCCCACTGAAAAGTAGACAGCTGTCTGCATGGCAAAAAAGGATGTCAGAAAAATCGCAAGTAAAAGAACAATGCAAGCAATCCACCCAAATACACTACCGGAAGCAATAACTGCGTACAGGCTCAAAAGATAGATCGTGTTGAGCAACATCCCGAAGCAACGGCCATTATGTGCTATCATCCGAGCGGTGATCGGCATAAGTACCGGAAGGCTCAAAAACAGAAGTGCCCCCAGCCACGCCAAATCCACACCACTCACTCCACCATCCACAGGTGCCAGAAGTAAGACCACCACGAATACGACAATACTCACCACCAAGTCTGCGCCTTGGTTGATAAAAACATTCAGCACTTTCCAATATTTCTCGGGGAACCGAGATATAAGAAAATGAAGCAGCATGGGATAAGGAAAAATCCCTTTGGGGATGGCATCAGGCATGGAGTAGTTGATCCAGCGCAAACCAATATGCTTCTTGATTTTTCCCAAGACACCCCACTGATCGGAATTGCTCCCTTCCGGCTTGGCAAAAGGAAGGCGGAGCGAAAAGCCAAAAACAAGGGCGAGGACCATAAGTCCAAATATTTCCATGTAAGACGTAATATCCATTCGTTACCTATTCCGTTTGAGAAGAAAGCCAAGTGGCAAGCAGGACACCGGACCAGCTATTTGGTCATACGCTTGCGCAAAGCCTCTAGCAGGGGGGCCTCATACGAAGAATCCAGAACTGTATTTTGCGGCGAAAGATGGGCTGGAAGATCAAAGCCCCGGTCCACTTTGTATGAAAAGACTTCATCCATACGATCTGTGACGCAATCCAGCAGACTCTTTGGATTTGCACACACATCTTCGTAAGCGAAACGGATGATTCGTCTACTATCGACCTTCTCCACCTGTTCCATATGCAGCTGCCACAGACCGTAAATCTGACCAGCCACCTGCTCGTACCAAGGTTCGTTCATCAACTCCTTGGCGTTGAGAGGAAACACGCTGCACCACTCATTTATGTCACCGTAGTAATCCATTCGTGCCTTGGCCATGGAAAGTGCTACCTGTTCAAGATCCCGTTCAACCCAAATGAACAAGCTGTTCTCGACCGCCTGATGCACCTTGGGCAAGTGATACACCACATCCATGCCCTTAAGGACCAGAGGCTTGCCTCCCACCTTTGCCATGTCTCCAAGCACCGTTGAGAACCCCGCCCAATCGATGTCAGCAGCCACGGCTGCCGGATCGTACGGGAAGTCTTTCATCTTGAACCATTTATGCCAAAAGTAGGAAAATTCATGAGGGCCGAAGGGATCATCCGTCTTGCCGTAATCCGAATCAAACGACCGATCCCGCTTTCCCTTGTCCAACATCTGAGACAACACCATGCCTGCTACAGGCGCGTTCCAAAAACGGGCGGCAATGTTCGTGACAGACCCCACGTCCAGACCAGTGGTGAGCAGCTGCACACAAAGAGTTGTCCATGAGCGAGGCAGCCCCAGGACCATTATCGATGGAGGAGCATCTCCACCGGGCAACAAGGGGGTAAGCCGTGAGTCTATGCTTTCCAGTTGCTCATTCAGAGCTCGCAACGTCTCATGATGAAGATCGGGCGTTTCATACGACTCCAAACGTTTATGCCGCTCGTCTTCTATATACGTATCGCTCATCCGTACCTGCCTTTGCTTACGGTCTACCTAATGCTTTGCTTAGCCTTCTGTGGCGGGGAAAATATGGGACGGACACAAGTGCTTACACCTGTGTATGTTGCCTGCCAAAAGATCATTACGCATGGCCACATACTTGTCGCAGTTCCAGATTTCATTCAGGGAAGAATCAAACATGTTACCCAAGCTGTAGCCCTCCAGAGAAAGCATACATCCTGGCACAACGTTGCCATACCACTTATCCTGATCGACATCCGGGCTGGGTACGTTCAGCATTAAACGTCTCCACAGGAAACTGCACCGCAGATCGTTATTGTCTACCTCGGGATCAAAAAATCCTGCCACTTCCAGTTGCATATGATTGTCGGCAAAAAGCTCACGCAACCGTTTTATTATGGGATAAACGGTCTCCGGTTCATCAAGAAGAGAGTTTCCTCTGGTCAGGAAATCCACTCCATCGAGAGGAATGGCCAAGCCGTTCAAACTCCAACTATCCACGCCCAGGTCGTTGAGTCGGTGGTACATTCCTTCCAACTCCGGCAAAATGCGACGATTGATAATCGTGTTCACCATTAAACGAGTATCGAAACCATTTTTCGCCTTCAATTCTGCCAACTTCCCCATATTGGAAAGGACATTGTCGAGTTCATCCTTACCGCAGAGTTTTTTATAAATATCGGGGTAAAGTGAATCCACGTCAGTGGCAAAATAGCTCAAGTTCGAGTCCATGATCTGCTCCAACTTGTCTGAGATCACGGAAGTGCCATTGGTCAGGACACTCGGCTGGTGACCTTTGTCGTTGAGGTAATCGAACATTCGAAAGATGTCCTTGTTGAGAAAAGGCTCACCGATAGCACAGATATGGACCCGGTTAGCGAAATCCATTGCAAGATCCGCCTGCACCTTGAACTGATCATAATCGATAAAGAAGGTCTTTGGGGAAACCAGCCGCTGCTCACCATGATAGGGGCAGTAAGTGCATTTGAGATTACAACGCCCATCAATATTGATGGTGATCCACTCCGGATTTTTGGTCACGACGCCGGGATTTTCCTCATTGTGTTCAATCAATTGCGGATTATTAAGCATGGTTCACCTCTTTGTTGGGAGTTGCCTCGTTTATTGCAGTATGATCGGACATATCTGCGCCCATTGAATTATCTGTTTCAGCTACAAAGCGAGCGTTGTTTGCAACATCGTTGTCAGCCAAGAGCGTGCCGACCCCCTGAAACCCGATGTTGGCAACCACATCCAGGATACTGAGCCCCGGCATGAACTCATCTGCATTGAATGGAGAATACGTTTGATGAGGAAGTATCTGATGATGCACGGTTTGCCCCCTCTCGAGAAAAGGAGCTTCTTCGAAATAGGATTCCGCTCCCATGCCGTTGACGTAAACAGTGCCACCGGCAGACCGTACCATTCGAGCCAGTCGTGAGACCTTGCCATGCGTGCCACAGTCAAGTTCACTGCTGAGCACCATGTCTACATCACGGCCCAACAGCCTGAAAATCGTATTCATGACATCGAGATTGAGGTCCACTAGGAAAGTATGCCGAGAATTATGCACCGGCTCCATAAGCTCCATGACCTCATCAAAATGAGGCGCTTTGGAATAGTACTGCCGCACCGTCTTTATGTGCTTCTCGCTCCAGTTGACCTCTCCATTGATGCGGGTCTCGCGCATGGGGATATTGTCTGACTTACGGAATAAGATAGGAACCGACAGCCAGCCGCGTTTACCCTGCATGGCTATCTGCACTCGATTCATCCAGCTGGGCCGCACCGCCGGGCTATCGTCAAAGACAAGAAACCTGTCAGCATAGAGTGCCTTATGGATGGTCCCGAGCCAGGGATAATATACGGGCTGATGGATACACACTTTCATCGAATGTTCTCCTTGGTACCCACTGCGCTTTCAGCACAGAGTCGGCCGAATTCCTCATAAATGTTTTCGGGCAAACCGGTCGGAAACATGTCGCTATAAATATAGTTTTCCGCAAACCCTGCTTCGATATCCGCAATTTTTCGTTTAAAATTGGAGATCATGACTGTACGCATCTCCTCAGCCTCCGGACACCACTGCATAGGAGCGATGGCCAACTGCATTGCAGAATGCCCCTGATCGGCCAAGGCGCACAACTCATCAAAGGTGTAGCGCATATTCGAATCCGCAAAATAGGGAATGGGGCCTGGGCCGAAAGCCCGGTACACATTCATAAGACCGGGGAATTCCGCTTTGATATGATCGAATCCCTGGGCAGAGAGAATACTCGGATTATGCCATGCAAAAACAGGTGTCGTCCTGGGAACAAAGCGGGAGAAAAGCGAAAACTCCTCGGCCACAAACTTCTGGAGCTTCTCAAGAGACTCGAACTCGGAATCCACCACAGCGTGGAAACCAAAGTGCTGCCCCAAAGCTGCAATCTCCTCCAGAGCGCGCTGCACATCGAAATCCAACAAATTATACAAACGGCATCGAGACTGGATAAAAAAGGTTCCAGCTATCCCCATTTCCGCATTGAGACGTGCGAACTCAACGGCATAGGATAAGGTGTAATCGATATCATGACGCAACAGGATAAGCTTATCCTTGGTCAGATCACCATCATACTGACCAAAGGTGTATCCTGCGGACCGGAATCGATCTATGAGTCGACGGTAATTGTCGAGGGTATACCCGGCACCAGCCATCATCCCCCCCTATGCCCTTCGACCTTATCAAAGAAGTCAGCCAGCTTTATTCCCTCATAAAGGAAAGAATCGGGGCGGGTCTCCCTCCAGATGTTGGTATAAGCGTTCCACAGATTGCAACGCTGACAAATGGGGTAATCGGCCAGATCAAGATTCAGATGAGCCTCTCGCATCTTGGTAAAGGCTTCCGTCTGCCAAATCTCAGCCAGGGTCGACTCCTTGAGATTCCCAAGGGAAGCGTTCCACCCTTCTTCGCTCCAGTGATACATATAGCATGGAAGGACATCGCCGTTGGAGCGAACAGCTGTGGAGTACCAAGGCATTACACATGGGTATCGCTTCTGGTTGTCCGGCTCCTCGAACATGGGTGTCATCCCTTCAATGCTCCTCCCGACATTATACATGGGGCGAAGGAAAGCCTGGTCCACATGCTGCGACCAAAAATCCACAAATGCTTCACTGGAATGACTATTCTCTTTGCACTCGATCATGAATGCCTGCAGGAAAGGCGTTTTGCCATTGTAATTTTTGCGCAATTCAGTAGTGGCCAAGATATTCTTCTTCACCCGCTCAAAGGTCTTGGTGCCTGTGATATGCTCATGATTTTCTGCGTTCTGGGCATAGAGGCTGAACTGGATGGAATCCAGGCCGCTTTTGAACAATCTTTCAGCAACATCGGTGGTCAACAGTACCGCATTAGTGGAAATGATCGTGTTCACCAACGGCTTCTGCTGCTTCATGTAGGTGATGAATTCAGCCAGAGGCTTGAACTCCAAGGTCTCGCCGATCGCCGAGATGTCGAAGCTGTAATACGGATCGTTGGGAACAGCTGCCACCAACCTCTCAAGGGTCTCGAAATCCATTTCCGAAGCTTTGCGGTAATGGGAACGGACTTCCTTTTCCGAGTACGGGCACATCCTGCACGAATACATGCAGGTTTTCTCGTTAAACGAGATATTGATAACCCGAGGAATATTTTCGTTGTAAAGAAACAACTTTTGACCTGCCATGTTAGGCAGAAGGAATTCCTGCGCAAATCCCTTGAGTGAACGGGTTTTCATCAACCGCTTCACGCAACTCTCTTTATTGACATAAGACATGGGCGCCTCGATTATTAGCCATCACATTTCGTGGCAGTCACTTCATACACCCCGGTGTCACCGAGATATTCTGATTGAAAAAATGACTTTGCCTCTACCACAGGATCATTGCCAGCCCGCAAGGTTCCTTCACCACCAACGCAAATATTCTCGAAACCAAGATTCTCCAGTTCAGACCGGAGCTCGTCAGGTTCGACAAGGATGTCCATACCGGGTTTAATAGGCTGCCCCTTGCGGTAATTCCAAGTGTTCAAAAGAACCCTAGCCGCATGTTCCGTGGGATCATAATCATCGGCGGGATTGGGTGCATTGTACCAAAGGTGCTTGTACCACCCCAGGCCATTGGCATTAACGTAAAGCCGCCCACCAGGCTTTAGTACACGCGCAAACTCGGCCAACGATTCTTTCCATGGAGTAAGAAAAAGAACACCGTAGCAAAAGACTCCGTCAAACGACATGGCTGGCAAATTAGTCTCGCTCGTCGAACCGACGAAAGGAGAAATCTTCCCCGGACACAGGGACTCTCCTGCTCGCCTGATAAATTCAATCCGATTATCAGCAACATCGACAGCAGCAACGGAAGCGTTCATATCAGCGAGAGCCAGGCTCCACTGTCCAAAACCGCACCCGGCATCCAGGACGCTGTCCATACCGACGAATCCAATGGCACGTAACCTGTTTGCATATGTATCAAGTCCAGAAGCGTAAATTCTGCTCAAAAAAGCCGCATCATTGGCAGGCATTTTCTCTGCCGCCTTGTTGACTATATGGGAAAGAGTCTTGTTGCTCATCACTTCGTCTACCTTTGATTATTAAAATCGATCAGAGCGGGATACTGAGGAAGCTGCTTTGCGAGCTGTCGTAACGCCACGCCATCCTCATCCAACCAGGCCTGCCCCACCTTAAGTCCTGCAGCATGAAGATCAATCACAGGCTTGGGGCCAACGTGTCCCGTAGTGAAAGACATGAATCCACAGGCGGCGGGAACTTCAGGTACCAGAGGCGCTTTACACTCTGCTACATGGTCGGTGTCGATATTCCCACATATGTGAACAAGAAGCGGAGGAGACTCTTTTTCGGCAAGGGAATACAAGCCGGCTTCACCCACCAAGCAATCATTCTCCTCATGTTCCATGCACACGACACAATCTGGCGGATTGTCGAGGCCCTGTTCATTGTCAGCGACCCTGGCTCCCATGGACAGAAGTAAAGCCATTGTCGGCTCAACAAAATGCCCTTTGCCAAGAATCAGAATATCCGTGTCAAAAATTTCTATGTCGCGTTCAAGCAGCAACTTGCAGACAGTCATCGCCACATACTTGTAAGTTTGAAGCCGATCATCGCTCTCGTTGGTTCCAAGAATCGGAACACCCATGCTGCGGCATGCTTCAAGGTCAATATCCTTGTCCCTGAACTCCCACGGCTCCCACATAAGACAAATGACTGAGTCACTTTTCATCGCCTCGACAAAAGACGCATCGATTGGACGGACAAAACCGAGATTCGTCACAATATCAGCTTGTTCGATGTATTCAGGCAGTTTATCTCCAACGATGTCGAGCTTCTCTTCAACTCCCAACAGTCGAGCATGGCGCAGGGTCTCTTCAATGACCGTTTCGGCTCGGCCGTAAGGGGAGGAAGCGGTCACAGCTATAACCTTATCCGCATTGGCCATGGTGGCAAGAATCGGAGTCCAGGTAAAACTGCCACTCGCAGCTTCGGTCAGAACTGTCCGACCAGTAAGATCAAGGTCAAACTTGGAAATGGCATTACGCATCAATTGGTATTCACGCATTTGCCCTCCCGCTGTCCTCAATAGAAAATTCATCGAGAAATGTTCCAAAATTGAGCAACGACCAAATCAGAAGACGGCGATTCTCTTTTCCTTCAAGGTGCTCCATGACCAAGCTCTGGACACTTTTTCTATCCATGTATTGGTACAGAGACGCATCACTCTTAATAAGCTTTTCGGCAACAAACTGAATGCTATCGCCCTTGAACCAACTCGCATCCGGGGCAGAGAAACCTTGCTTGACTCCATACGCAATGTCTTCAGGAACGTAACGAGACAAGGCCTTGCGAAGGATGAGTTTGCCATCCTGAGTCTTCTGAAAATATTGCTTTGTTTTTGACCCAACCGTGTTCTCATTAAGCTGCACGACCTTGTGAAGGTTGCCCAACTTCATGCTCACAGGCACACGCGATGCGAAATCAACCAAATCGTTGTCCAAAAATGGAATCCTTGTTTCAACACCGTGGGCCATAGCCAGCTTGTCTTTGACCACCAGCAATCCATGCAGAAATGTTTTGGCCTCAAAATAGAGAGAGTTATTGATGGACTGCTCCGGGGTGCAAGGCATGTTTTTACGCTCGCCAAAAACATCCCTAAAAATATCTCTTGTCCATACATGCTTCACCTCGTCCCAGACCGGGGCAAAAACTTTCTTGATAGACTCGTTAGGAATCAGCCGCTGCCAAAAGACATAATATTTATCAATATAGTCCTCAAAATCTGAGCAAACGGCAGCCCTGTAGTAGCGCCAGGGGTAGCCACCAAACAGTTCATCACCACCAGCGCCACCAAGAACCACTTTCACAAACTTGGATGCCAATTGAGACATATAATAGTTGGGATAGCTCTGGCCCACACGAGGCTCTTCAAGATGCATTGCCAACTTGGGCAGACAACGTTCCATGTCCCCGGCCTTGAGCACCATCTCATAATGTTCGGTCTTGAATAAATACGACATCAACTCTGCCGAAGAGCGTTCATCATAGGTCAGTTCAAGGCCGGACGCAGAATGAAGGTCAAATCCGCAGGTAAAACTCTTCATGTAGGGAGTTTCACTTGCAGCGATGGCAGTAATGGACCCGGAGTCGACGCCTCCGGAAAGGTATGCACCGATCTCGACGTCGCTGACCAACTGCCGTTTAACAGCCTGTCGAAAGAGCATATCAAGCTCTTCCAGATATTCTTCCTCTGTCGCTGGATTCTCCGGCTCGCAAAAGTCGTAATCCCAATAACGATTGATAATAAGACGCGAATGGCTTTCCGAGTTCAACGATGCCGTGCAACCTGCGGGGAACATCGATACACCCCGAACGAGGGTCTTATCAGTGAAAATATTCTGAAAAGTAAAATACTCCAACAGAGCTTCGTAATCCAAGTCACGGCGAGCTACTGGATGAGCGAGGATCGCTTTCTGTTCGGAACCGAACAGAAAGGTGTTGCCGAAAAAGGCGTAGTAAAGCGGCTTGATACCGTACCGGTCACGAGCAAGGAAAAGCGACTGTTTACGTTTGTCCCAGATGGCGAAGGCGAACATACCGTTGAATCGCTCGACGCAGGACTCGCCCCATTGGACGTATGCCTTAAGCAGAACCTCTGAATCCGAAGTGGAACGGAAAGCATGCCCGGCAGCTTCCAGTTCGGTACGCAATTCACGAAAATTGTAGATCTCTCCGTTGTAAGTCAGGATGTAACGACCGTCGCCGGTCTGCATGGGCTGCGCACCCGCTGGAGAAAGATCAAGAATGGCAAGGCGGCGATGGCCCAGAGCTACCGGGCCGTCAATAAAGACACCTTCACCATCAGGCCCGCGATGGGCGATGGAATCGGTCATCCTCTTGAGGATTTCCGGGGAATGAGATCCTCCCGAATAATTGACTACGCCGCAGATGCCGCACATATCAGCCTACCACCTTCTCCAGATTAGCCACGACTTCAGCCTGCTCAGCCTCGGTCATACCGTGGAACATGGGTAATGCCAGAGCGTGTTCATAAGCATAGATGCTGCCTGCCATGTCGCCTTCGATACGACAGCGCGGATTGTCCGCAAAGGCCGGGTGCATGTGTAGGGAATAGGTGCCGATCTGGACTTCTATACCAACGTCACGCATGGCCTGCATGACACGATCGCGCTCGTTAACAAACACGCAGAACGTCTGCCAGGAGTGATCACTACCATCAGTGATGGCTGGCAAGGTTACCCCTTCTACGCCAGCCAACATCTCACGATAGCGGTCAGCCAAAGCGCGCCTTTCGGCCAGCAGATCGTCCATGTCGCCCATCTGGGCCAGACCAACGGCGGCCAATACATTACTCAGTTTATAATTGGTTCCGATGCGCATGAACTCCGTGGCGGACCGGGACTCATTCAGTCCCATGCCAAAATGCTTGTAGGAATGCATCCACTCAGCCCACTCTTCGTTGTTCGTGGTGACCGTGCCGCCTTCGCCCGTAGTGATAAACTTACGCGGGTGATGGCTAAAAACCGATATGTCGGCCAACGAGCCTGTCATGGTTCCGTTATACGCAGAACCAAGCGAACAAGCTGCGTCTTCGAGCATGAAGAGATTGTGCTTTTCCTTGATCGCGTTCAGGCGATCCCAGTCCAGCGGATTACCAAACAGAGAAACGGGAATGACCGCTTTGGTACGTGGCGTGATAGCCGCTTCCAGCTTGTTGTAATCAATGAGCATAGTCTGCGGGGTCACATCTACAATGACGATATCTGCGCCCACAATCTCCACCACCGAGGCCGTAGCCGGGTAGGTATAATCCGGCACGATGACCTCATCGCTAGGACCGACACCCAAGGCACGCAAGGCCAATTCCAGACCTGTGGTACAGGATGTCACAGCCAAACAACGGGCTGCGCCCACCTTGTCAGCAATGGCCTGCTCGAACTCTCTGGTCACCGGGCCTTCGGTCAAATAGCCTGTGTCCAGCACGTCGCAGACTTTCGCCTTGAGATCATCGGTGATGAACGGTTTGATAAGCGGGATACGGTACATAGTTTACTCCAGTCCGGCATCCTTGCGGCGCTGGGCCACTTCGGCCTTGTGGGTGTTACGCCACTCGATAAGTTCTCTGAGGCCCTCTTCCAGCATGATGTCAGCCTTGAAATCAATCTCGGCTTCCGCTTTTTTGGGGCAACCCACACGGTTTTTCACAAAGGTCAATCCGCCGGGCTTGTACTCAATCTCCATATCGGAGCCAGTCACTTCGAGAATCTTTTCGGCCAACTGCTTGATGGTGGTCTTGATGCCGGTGCCGACATTGTAATTCTGATCCGTGGCATCGGACTTCATGGCGCAGACATTGGCCTTGGCGCAATCACCGACAAAGACAAAGTCATAAGCCTGAGAGCCGTCACCGTAGACAACCGGAGGCAATCCCTTGTCCAGACGATCGAGAATCTTCATGATGACCGCGATGTAGGTACCTTGGTAATCCTGACGCGGGCCGTACACGTTCATGTAACGCAGACCTGCGTAATCGAAACGCTGATCCGTATCCTTGTACCGATGGTACAGGGCGTGGCTCATGGCCTCACCAGCGATCTTGGTGGCACCATAAAAATTGTCGTTATTATAAGGATGGTCCTCGGTCATGGGCTCCTGCAATGCATCACCGTAGACAGATGCCGAAGAGGAAGAAACCAACCGCTTCACGCCGTTGTTGACCATGGCTTCCAGTACGTTGAAAGTACCGCCAATGTTCACTTCAAAGGCAGAACGGGGGAAGTCATAGCAGTGCAACAACCAAAGGGCTGCGAGATGGAATACACCATCAACGCCTTTCATGGCGGCATCCAGAATATCCCGGTGCATGAGTTCGCCACCCAGCTCAAAAACGTTGACGCGTGGGTCTTTCAGCGCTTCGGTCAAATTGCCGTCGCTGCCACGGGTGAAGTTGTCGAAGATACGCACTTCGGCAACGTCTTCCTGAATCAACTGATCCACGAGATGAGATCCGATAAAACCGGCGCCGCCGATGACGAGAAATGTTTTTCCTTTAAGATCCATGACAACCTGTTCTTTTTTTGACGGTTCACCAACCGCATGATTCGCTTGAGTTTTCGGAAAAAACTGCCCAATTCAATAACTGAACGATCTATCCGTGCAAAAAGTGTGCTCTTTTTGTAAAAAAAAGCTCTATTGCTTGAATAACAACCGCTTGATTAAAACGGCCGTCTTCATCGAAAGGGGTAAAAACGACCATTTACCAACTGATCGGTTTTTTCAAAGAATGACTTAAGGGCAAACATTGCCTTTTATACCATCTTTCTCGGAATGGCCGCACGGACAGGGCTCATGGCCTTAACTTGGCCCATCGCTAAATTTCCGTTACAATTGCCGAAAGGTACACAAAATCATTAAGCTTGTGAATAAAACTAATGACTGAAATTATTTCCTTCACCCACCCGGAACCCAAGCCGGCTTCCGCACGGGTCTGGCCGGTTTTTCTTCCCTTTGCCGGATGTCCACATAGGTGTGTTTATTGCGCCCAGGATAAAGTAACCGGGCAAGATGAGGGCAAACTGGAAGATGTGCTGCGAACACTGAAAACAGATCTCCACGCCGCGCTGAGTGACGGACGCGGGCCGTACGAACTCGCTTTTTACGGTGGCACCTTCACAGCCCTTCCCGAGCCATGGACGCAAACGTTCCTATCCGTGGGCCAGCGCTACAAGGAACGCGGACTGATCACACGAATACGCTGTTCCACCCGACCCGATCGTCTGGATCTGGAGGGATTGACCGCCCTGAGCGCCCAAGGCCTCGACATGGTGGAACTGGGCATTCAATCTTTTGATGACACAGTGCTCACAAAATCAAGTCGCGGCTATTCAGGCGAAACGGCCCGTCAGGCATGCAAACTGGTGAAAAAATCCGGACTAGCTCTTGGCACCCAGCTATTACCGGGACTTCCCGGCGATCGGCCCGGTGTATTCCAGAATGACGTCAAGGAAGCCGCCGCTCTCAAACCAGAGGTGGCACGCATTTACCCCTGCATAGTCATCCGCGACACACCGCTGGGCGAGATGTGGGAGCAGGGGAATTTCGAACCATGGGGACTGGATCGCACCCGCAAAGAATTGGCCGCTGCCCTCCCCGTTCTGTGGGAAGCAGGTATCCATATCATCCGCCTCGGCCTGCCGCCTGAAGGCACGTTAGCCGATAATGTACTAGCTGGCCCATGGCACCCCGCACTGGGGCAATCAGCTCGCGGACTGGCGCTCCTGGAAGTTGTTCGGAAGCAGGTAACAAAACTGGGCCACAAGCCCACGCTTCTGGAAGTCCCGCGCCGCTACCAAGGTGAATTGATGGGGCATGGCAATGAACTGGCCGAGCATTACAATCAGCTAGGCCTACCCAAAGAGACCATCCGCTACACCGACTCGCCCTCTTTCACCCTTTCTTAGAAAAATCATAACCACTACAACAAAGAAAAAGGCCTGCTCCGCAATAGCGGAACAGGCCTTTCATTCATTCTCTTAGCGCGACTAGATATGCTTGGCGTAGTCCTTGACGAAGGCTTCGGCCTGGTCAAGATCGTTGACATTGCCAGCGATCTGCGCCTTAAGCAGATCATCACGGATTTTACCGATGATGGGACCGGGGTTGAGTTCGGTCATTTCCATGATCTGGTTGCCATCCAGCAACGGTTCAATCTCGTTATCCGGGATATCAGCGCGATCGGCCATCTTGAGGTTATGGTTAAATTCACGCCAGGAGCCATCGCGAGCCTTGATGTCCGCTTTGACCATTTCCATGATGCGCGGATATTCGTCCAGAGAGCGCAACCTACGGATGCCCTTATCGGTGAGCATGAAGTGCGGGCGCATGTGATTCTGAACGAGATCGCAGATGAGATCGATATCCTGCTCCTCAAAACGAAGACGCTTGAGGATACGACGGGTGGCCTTGGCGCCAACACGGTGATGCTGGAGGAAGTTCCACTTTTCGTCGTAGAATTCAGCGGTGTAGAGCTTGCCCACATCGTGGAAAAGACAGGCAACCGTACCCTTCCAGTCGTAGGGAAGTTCCTCGGGGTAGGCCTTCATTACATCGAGAGTGTGCTGGAGCACGGTCTCTTCGGCCTCGTCCTCGGGGTTACGAATCTGCTTGACGCGAGAGAGCGCGGCGACCTCGGGGATCAAGCCGTGCAGCAGCATGGAGTCAAAGAGCAGACCGAAGAACTTGTACATGCACTCGGCTTCAACCTTGTGCCACTCGTCCAAAAAGTCGGCCATGGGCACGAACTCAAGAACCTGAGGTGCATTGCGCACAATGGCGGTCCAGGAGTTGGCGTCGATGTCCTTGTCGTAATTGGCCGCAAAACGCATGCAGCGGTAGGCCAGAGTATAATCTTTTTTGAGCGCCTGATCCGGGTCACCCTTGAAGCGGATGGCACCTTCGGCAAAATCAGCGAAATCGGCGTAGGCGTCCTTAGCTTTGGGGATATAGGGGCAAACCGAGGAAAGCGGAATATCACCACGCTCCTCAAGACGCTTGAGCAACCGGGGTGTCATGGTGGAAACAGCTTCACTCAAATAGGAGGCGTCGTCCACGTCGGCAGAATAAAAATAAAAGGTTATGCCGTTTTCGATTACAACGCCAAGGATTCCCTTATCGTTGGATTCCTCGAAATTGGGGAAGTACTTCTGGAGTTCTTCCATACCTGCGTCAGTGCAGATATCAAGCTCCTGCTCGCTGCCGGTTTCGTCCAGGGTCAACGCCTGAAGGCGGACATTGACGACATAGGCGTCAAAGCCGTTACGCATGATGGTTTTACAAAACCCCACAGCGTCTTTGAAAGGCTGGCTCATGATGCTCCTTAACCTTATGTTATTCTAATAAAAATATTATCTTAGCAAATCGCAATATTCTCTTTGGAAGCTACAATGCTCGCACTTATACAATCTTTTTACCCTGAATGAAATGAGTTTTTACCCGCCCTTTCAGGGTGGTCCCAGTCAACGGAGTGTTCTTACCTTTTGAGTATAAGGTCTCCGGACCGACTGTCCACTCTTCCCCCTCGTCAAAGAGGAAGAAATCCGCAGGGTCGCCGGGCTGGAACGTGTTCACAGGCAGATTGAAAATACCGCAGGGAGCCGTGGTCCAGCCGCGTGTGAATGCTTCCTTGGTGAGGACGCCATCCTTGACCAACTGCCATGTGGTGGACAAAGCGGTATCGAGTCCGGTGATGCCGCACGGAGCCACGTCGAACTCGGTCTCTTTTTCAAAGGCCGCATGGGGTGCGTGGTCGGTAGCCAGGCAATCGATGGTGCCGTCATTGAGGGCCTCGATCATGGCTAGGCGATCTTCTTCAGGGCGAAGAGGCGGATTGACCTTGGCATTGGTGTCGTACTCGGTGGCCTCGTTTTCGAGGTAGTCCTCAGTCAGCGTCAGGTAGTGCGGAGTGGTCTCAGCAGTCACCTTGACGCCGCGCTCCTTGGCGAACCGAATAAGGTCCACGGACTTCTTGCAGGAGATATGAGCCAAATGAATGGGCAGGTCGAGATACTCGGCCAGCAGCACGTCTCGCGCCACCTGGAGCGCCTCGCCAATATCCGGCTGAGCAGGCAAACCAAGACGGCTGGAAACAGCGCCTTCATTCACACCCGCAGCCACACCCATATAGGGATCTTCGCAATGGTCAATGACCACGCGATCCCAGTCAGAGGCGTATTCCATGGCACGGCGAAATAATTCTGTCGACTTAATCGGCACGCCGTCATTGGAGAAGGCAACGCAACCCGCCTGAGCCAGTTCGGCCATGGGAGCAAGTTCCTCTCCACGCAATTTCTTGGTCAGAGCGCCGATGGGAAAGAGGCGCGGGCCTTTGGGCCAATATTTCTTGGCTTTTTGCAACATCAGCTGGGTCACCGAATCCTCATCATTGATGGGCTTGGTGTTCGCCATGCACATGATGTTGGAAAAACCGCCCCAAGCCGCAGCACGCAGGCCGGACTCGATATCTTCCTTGTACTCGAAACCGGGTTCGCGCAGATGGACATGCACGTCAGTCATGGATGCCATGACAGTCAAGCCGAAAGCTTCTTCGACCTTGGCGTCACCAGCGTCCAATTCCTTCACAGATTTCTTGATTTCAAGAATCTTGCCCTTGGAAACAAAGATATCAACTTCCTTGCCGTCCAACTTAGCCCTACGAACAATCAAATCAATCTTAGCCATGATATCTCCTGGGTTGCCTCCGGCGGCCGGAGGTAGAAGCCGAGGTGCTTATGTTTAAATATTGCTAGCTAATTAATTCCAATTAAAATCACTTCGCCGAAGGCAACAATAGGGAATACAAGAAGGCATCCCCCCCCCCTCGCCAGCCAGAGGCGAAATCACCTGACTTCGCAGCGCAGCGGCATCCTATTTCGCTTTTCCTTCGACAGCTAGTCGCCCTTCCGCGTCATGTAGAGGAACAGCAATGCCATTCGCGTCACTACGCCGCTAGACACCTGATCGAGAACTAAAGAGTCGGCACAATCGGCCAGATCGGACGCGATTTCAACTCCACGATTCATGGGACCGGGATGCATTATGCGCACGTCCGGGTTGGCCAGATCGATGTGACGCTGACCCAGACCAAAGGTACGGGCATACTCACGAAGGTCAGGCAGCAGGCCGTCCTTCTGGCGTTCAAGCTGGAGACGCAGACACATGACTGCATCCACGCCCTTGGATGCCTCGCACAAGTCGTTGTAAATCTCGACGGGCCAGGACTTCACTCCATGAGGCAACAAAGTGCGAGGAGCGCAGAGGCGAACCTTGGCACCGAGCTTGTTAAGCAGGAGGACGTTGGACCGGGCCACACGAGAGTGAGCGATGTCGCCCAGAATGAGGATGGTCTTTCCGGCAACTTCGCCCCATTCCTGATGCAAGGTAAAAGAATCGAGGAGCGCCTGAGTCGGGTGAGCATGGCGACCGTCACCCGCGTTAATTACCGAGCAGTCAAGGCGGTTGGCCAGAAACCGGGCCGCGCCCGAACACCAGTGGCGGATAACAATAGCGTCAGGGGCCATGGCCTGCAGGGTGAGGGCTGTGTCCTTGAGAGTCTCGCCCTTGGTCAGGCTGGACGAACTCTTAGCCAGAGAAAAAGTATCGGCAGAAAGCCGCTTACCTGCCACGTCAAAGCTCGTCTTGGTGCGGGTGGACGGTTCCGCAAAGAAGAGAATGACACTACGCCCCTTGAGAGCCGGCACCTTTTTAACGGGCCGCTCCTGAAGCTCCTGAAACCGTCCTGCCGTCTCAAAGATCGCCATGACCTCTGATTTGGAAAGCTGGGACACGTCCAGTAAATCCTTGTGTAGCCAATTCATTTGTTTTCTCGCCTCCGATCTAAACTAGAATAGCGTGAATATTTTTTCGGGAACCGTGGCAAAAGCAGCAAGCTTTCCCGGTTCCAATGTTCCTAGCTTATCCCCCGCACCCAGAATTTTTGCTGGGTTGCGGGTGAGCATGGCAAGCACGTCCTCAAGTGACAGCTCACCATCAAAATTCTTTTTAAGATACACCGCCTCGTTCCACAGGTCGAGATCGTAATTGGATGCCAGTGAATCCGTGCCAAGGCAAAGCGGTGTGTCAGACGCAAACCACTTTTCCCATGGAGCGCGCCCCACACCGATGAACTCGTTGGAACGCGGACAGAGACAGACAGTAGCACCGGACTGGCGCACGGTCTCAATATCGTCATCCGTCACCTTGACGCAGTGCACGGCCAGGGTGGTCTCATCGAGCAACCTAAGCTCAGCGGCCTGCTGCACCGGACGTTTTTTGGGAGCCACAAAATCCAGCAGCATCCCATGCCCCTGGAGCAGGTCAAGAAATGCATTCGGCTCGCCCATCATGATCGCGACCTCATCATCATGCTCGGCCAGATGCAGCGAAAATGGGATGGTCAACTCATTGGCCTCTGCCTTGGCAGCCCGGAGCACATCCACATGGGTGGTGTAGAGAGAATGTCCTGCCACAGAGAGAGAACCGTTTTCAAACTCACCCTTGGGGATGAACGTCTTTCTGGGAATGGTTTCGCCGATGGCTTCCACGAAAACCACAAAAGAAAGGCCGGAAGCTTCAAGCTCTCCGGCCATGTGTTTGGCAAATCGGGTAGCGATGTCCCCAATCATGACTGTTCCGGTTTGTTTCAATTCATCCACGGCCGAGGCAAGCTCTTCATCCACGAGATCGTAGATGGGCTGCTTGGTCAGCTTTTCCACCCAAGTGGCAAACCCGGCTCCCTGCGGGCATTTGCCGCGAAGGTGAGCTAGTTCCAGATGGGAATGCGCATTAATGAGGCCGGGAGTGAGAAACACGTCACCCAGATCGGTGACGGAACCGGAAAAGGAAGCCTTGAGTTCGGCATAGGTGCCGACCTCAGTAATAATCCCATTTTCAACGACGATGGTCGCGTCTTCAATGACGCTTGTGCCGGGGATCATGGTCGCGGCTTTGGCCGCACGAAACAATTCAGGCATTCGCTGTTATCGGTCCTTTTAAAGGAGTTATGGACAGGTAAAATTTCCGCGCACGGACTGAAGGTAGTAGGTAGCTGTTTTTGGTGTGGTGGTCCAGAAGTTTCAACACACTTCCGGCTGGAAGAACCGTAATCGAGTTACTCCAGCGCCCAATGAAAAAGCCGCTCCAAATGAAGCGGCTTCCTTTCGCTACCGGCTGACCGGGCTTACACAGCTTGGCTGGTGAACTGCGGCTCGACCGGGGCGGATTGGTTGGAATAGGCACTGATGGCGAAGTTGGCCTGAACAGTGATGGAAACTTCGGCTTCGATCTGAGTGGTCATATCCTGAAGCTCAGCGACTCCGTCGAGTTCTTCCTTCAGTTTATCAAGAAGCTGTTCGGTAAGCGACTTGGCATCGGTATCACCATCTTTTTCGTAGCCGTCGTCATTGTCTCGGGGCTTCTCCAAGACAATGCGGTTGCCCATCTCCTGCATGGGAGAGGCTGAATCGGCTGACGTCTCAACGGCATAAAAAAGTTCTTCCGAACCGTTTTCAAAAAAGTCGTTGATCTCCCCATTGAGCGTGCCGTTGAACTTGGCAATTGCCTCATCACCGGCTGCAAAACCGAAATTGCGATCAATAAACTTGAGCGAGTTCAGAAGGCCATCTGCCAGGGTGTCTTCATTCACACCGGAAGCAGTGGACTGGAGGACCATACCTGCGGCAGCAGCGGCGGTGTCGTCACCGAACCGATCACGAATCCAGTCCATGGTCTGGCCGAGGGAATGGCGAAGATCCTCGGAATCCTTGGGCTGGCCTTCGGAATCAAGTCCGGGCTCATCGCCGGATTCAAGACGGCGAATAACCTCGTTGGCGAATACCGCACCAAGCGTCAGCTCGCCGTTAAGCGATGTCTGAGTAGACTTGCTCGGTATGCCATCAACGGGCGCTTTGTTCTGACCGGGAGCCTTGGCCAAGGCGTCGGCTGCAGGGGTGAGCGCAGCGTGTGCCGGGTCCAGGCCGATGGCCTTAGCAAGTTGTCCAAGGCGCTTGCCGGGCTTGTCCACGAGCATCTGACCGAACGACTCTGCCGAGCCGCCCTGCTGCGGACGCAGGCCATTCATGGCCCCGAATTTCATATGGCTACCTTGGATTTGCATGTCCATCTTATCGGTAGTCATACGAACATCTTTAGGGTGCATAAACGAAAAAAGACCGGGATAAGCCCGACCTCGTTGAATTTGCGCGTAGGTTGCTGTTATGCCACGAATTCAAATCCGATTTTGGTAACAACTTCCTTGATGGCATCCTTTGAAATAGGTGCGTCCTCATTATAGGTAACGTCACCAGAAAGAAGATCAATAGAGACATCTTTAGCTCCAAGGGCTTCCATGGCCTCGGTCACGGACTTAACGCAATGCTGGCAGCTCATGCCTTTTACTTTGACTACGGACATATTGGTTCTCCTTGGTTTGATTTTAACATACCACTCAAATTTAATACAAACCGCACCAAAGGTGCAAAGAGGATTCTCAAGGTCCCAACCTTGAGCCCGCCGGGAGGGCTAAATCACCCGACATCGCCGCAAAGCGGCATCCTATTCTGATCTGTTCTTCAACCTTACTTAAAGAACCTAAGCCTCAAAGCATTCGATACCACAGTAACGGAACTCATGGCCATGGCCGTGCCTGCAAACATCGGATTGAGAGTAGGCCCACCGAATACGTGAAGCACTCCTGCAGCCACTGGAATACCTATGATATTGAAAGCAAACGCCCAGAACAGGTTCTGCTTGATGTTGGTCATGGTGGCACGAGAAAGATTCAACCCGGTCTGGAGCGCACGCAAATCGGACTTCATGAGCACCATGTCGCCGGATTCCACAGCCACATCGATGCCGCCGCCCATGGCGATGCCGATGTCTGCCTTGGCAAGAGCGGGAGCATCATTGATACCATCGCCCACCATAGCGACCTTACGACCTTCGGATTGAAGCCGAGCCACTTCCTCAGCTTTGCGATCAGGCAAAACGCCTGCGATGACCGTATCGATGCCTGCCTGAGCTGCAACAACCTTGGCGTTGGCTTCGTTGTCGCCAGTGAGCATGATCGGGGTCAAACCTCGTGCCTTGAGGGTTGCGACCACTTCCGGGGTCTCGTCACGCATCTCGTCAGCAATGGCAAAAAGCGCGTTTAATTTATTTTCACTGGCAAAATAGACGACCGTTGCACCCTGGCTCTCGTAATGGGGGACAGCCTGCTCGCCCAGAACATCCTCACCGAAATCGAATCCCTTTTCTTCCATGAGCGCCCAGTTACCCATGTAAACCTCGCGGTAACCGATCTTGGCGCGAATCCCCTTGCCGGGGAGCACTTCCAATTCGCTGGGGACGGGCAAATCGGTCAGACCGAGCTTGTCAGCCTGCCGCACAAACGCCTTGGCGAGCGGATGCTCGGACTGGGACTCCGCAGCAGCAGCCATGTAGATAGCTTCAGTGCGAGCCATGGTGCCTCGGACCATAGTGATATCGGCCACTTCGGGACGGCCATGGGTCAAGGTGCCGGTCTTGTCAAAAACAACCGTGTCGATACCACCCGCTTCCTGCAACGCACCACCGGACTTGATAAGCACGCCGAGCTGCGCGCCTCGTCCGGTACCGACCATGATGGAAACCGGGGTAGCCAAACCCATGGCGCACGGGCAGGCAATAACCATGACGGCCACGAATATGCGCAACGCAAACGGAAAGCCTGCGCCGGAAAGATACCACGCCAAACCAGCCAAGAGCGCAATGGCCATGACCGTCGGAACAAAATAAAAACTGATGGTGTCCGCCAGATTGGCGATGGGGGCTTTTGACCCCTGCGCTTCCTGCACCATCTTAATGATACGCGAGAGAGTGGTGTCGTCGCCCACGCGATCAGCAGAGATGGTGAGCGCGCCGTTGGTGTTGAGCGTGCCACCCGCCACGGTGTCGCCGATCTCCTTGGACACGGGCATAGGTTCGCCGGTCAGCATGGATTCGTCTACGGCAGAGCGGCCCTCGACCACAGTACCGTCAACAGGAAGACGCTCACCTGGCTTGACCAGAAGCTGGTCCCCCGGCTCCACCTCGTCCACAGAAATGGACACTTGCTCGCCGTCCCGAATCAGGGTGGCGGTATCGGGTGTGAGCTGCATGAGACTGCGGATGGCGTCAGACGTTTTTATTTTTGAACGGGCCTCGAAATACTTGCCCAGAGAAATCATGGCGATAAGCACGGCGGCAGACTCGTAATAGAGGTCCATGGCGAGAATATGTGCGTCGCCACCAGCCGCGATGGCGAGGGTGTTCCACAGGGAATAGAGGAAAGCCGCGCCGGTTCCCATGGCGACCAGGGAATCCATGTTCGGGCCGCCGCGCAGCAGTGCCGGAATGCCTTGCAGATAAAAATTCCTGCCGGACCAGACCACAGGCAGGGTCAGAGCGAGCTGGGCCAGAGCAAAAGTAAGGGGCGCGTGTTCGGGATCAAGAAATGCGGGTAAAGGCATGCCCCACATATGGCCCATGGAAAGGATAAGGAGTGGCAATGCGAACAGAAAGGCGGGGATGAGTTCCCGTTTCTGGACAGCCAGTTTTTCCTCAGCTTCCTTGCGACGTTCTTCAAAGAGATTGGCAGTGGCGGATTGAACTTCGGAAGAAAAGCCAGCGTCACTGATTGCCTGACGGATATCACGCCGGGACAGGACTGCGGAATCAAAAGTAAACGCGCCCGTGTTAGCGGCCAAATTCACTGATGCTGTTTCCACTCCGTCGAGGTTGGCTGTTACCCGCTCGATTCGTGAGGAACAAGCCGCGCAATGCATGCCGCCCAGAGCAAGGTTGAGCTCCGTAAGCCCTCCCTCCTGCTGAAAGATCGCCTCAAAGCCAAGGTCCTTGATGCGTGCGCCGATCTCGTCCAGTGAAATCACGTCCGAATCGTGCGTCAAAGCCATGGTCTCGGCGGCCAGGTTCACGGAGCATTCCGTAACACCGTCCATGTTGCCCACCACGCGTTCTATACGCCCGGAGCAGGCCGCGCAGTGCATTCCTTTTATCTGAGCTTGTACCGTATCCATAAGAGCATTCCTTTTATCTGAGCTTGTACCACACTCATGACTGAAAACCATTCTCAATGGCGAATGGACATAGTGCGCATTGAAACGACATTTGGCAAGGAGATAACCACATTTTTCCTCTATGGCCTAGAACTTGCTGTTAACCGTTGGGGGACAAGGTTTTTCCCCATTTATGCACCCCCAATCAGCAGAAAACAGGGATTTCCTTCTGATTTGGGAAAAAAGTGCCGTCTGAACACAAACCGCGATTGAGAGCCGATGAGTCTGATCATCAACAACAATCTCATGGCGATGAACGCCCAGCGCAACCTAAGCGATCACTATGATGGCTTGGGGCAACACACGCGGCGTTTGTCATCCGGTTTGAGAGTGGGAACAGCCGCAGATGACGCTGCCGGACTGGCGGTACGCGAGCTGATGCGATCCGAAATCTCCGCTCTGCATCAGGGCATCCGCAACGCCAATGATGGTATCTCCATGGTTCAGGTGGCGGATGGCGCGCTCCAAGTCATCGACGAAAAGCTCATCCGCATGAAAGAACTCGCCTTGCAGGCGTCCACCGGCACTTACAGCTCGGACCAACGGATCATGATCAACGAGGAATTCCAGGCTATGGCCATGGAAATTCAACGCATTGCCAAAGCCACGGACTTCAACGGCATCAAGCTGCTGGACGGCACCATGGACCGAATCCAATACTGCGGTGACGACGCACCGACTGGCGGCAGTCTTATTCACTTCGGCACAGGCAACGACGAGGCCGAAGATTACTACCATGTAGTAGCGGGCGCGGCCACGCTCGAAGGTTTGAACCTCGGCAACACCATCCCCGAGACCTTGCCACGCCTTGATGATATTTTCGAAAACGGTGTACCACAAAACACCATAGGCTCGGGCATGGTTCCCGTGGCCTACATTCCCAAAGGAGCGACCAACGTCGTCGTCTCCATTTTCTCAGGTGGAATGGACGACGATCTGCAACTCTTTTCCCGCTCGGGTAGACACCTTGTGGGAACGCTTGTCGGCACAAGTCCTCCCTCAGCAGCCACCACCAGTAACGATGAAATGTGGGACAGAAACGGAGTGGACGCCACCAATGTGGACAGCAACTTTATCACTGAAGCCAACGGCTTCCTGCCCAGCGCCACATACAATGCCGCAGGTCTCAACGACAACAAGGTTAATTACCAGGCAAACGGCGGCGAGACTTCAGAATGCAACAACATGGAGATGACCTATAGCGGTGACGGTGACTGGTTCAACCCTATAGTCAATGACGGCACCGTGAGCGCGGGCTTTCAGAACGAACGTATTCACATAGATGAAGTCGCCGATGACCTGCTCCTCTTTTCCGTGGGCTCCGGCACCTTTGACGCCACCGTCACCTGGGACTCCATACCCGAGGTCTCCTACTCCAGAGTCAACGGCATGAATGTGGTGGATATCTCCACGCAAGAATCAGCCCAGCGGGCCATGGAACAACTCGATGATTCCATCATCACCAAGGACACCATCCGCGCCAACCTCGGATCTACCCAGAACCGACTTGAGAATACCATCACCAACCTGGAAATCCAGGCCGAAAATCTACAGGCCTCAGAGTCTCGCATCTCGGACGCGGATGTCGCCATGGAAATGACCCAATTCGTGAAGAAGCAAATCCTCACTCAATCGGCCACAGCAATGCTCGCACAGGCCAATTCCTTGCCGAAAATGGCTATGCAGCTAATCGGTGGATAGCTTGATTAAAAGAATGTTCTAGACAACCGATGCCAACATCCGGCCCGGTGGCGGGAGGATGTCCGCCTTGCTCTTGGCATAAGCGCTGATGGCGCTTTTCATGCGATGCAGGGAAGGTTGGGAGGATTCGCCCGCGACATTGTTGCCCGAAAGATCACGGTAGGTCGCGCCTTCACGGCCAACTTTGGCGCGGAGATCTTCCACATGACTTTCAGCCTCAAAGGCCTGGGCCTTCTGACGCTGTTCACGGACATCACGGGAGAGGGAGGGGTCGAGTACGGTCTTTTGCGAGGAGTAATCCAAGCCGAACTTGCCCAGCGAGAAGCCGAACGAAGTCGTCGTCACACTGGCCTGGGGCTTGGCGCGCACTTGTTCGCGCGGCTTTTCAGCCACGGCGTTTTTGCGATATTGGTCTGAGGCGTGGGCGTTTATCCGCACGACTCCCTCCTGCAATGCGGGGTATACAAACCCCTAATTTGCCAGCCCTTTTTACACAAAAAAGGGCCAAGACGCGTCTCATCGCAGCCCGGCCGTCCCTGCAACTCTTTTCGGGGTTTTTCCTAACCCCTCATTTCGTGGAGAGTGGTGTGAGTACGAGGTGCAAAAAGCAATCAAGGCCGTTGCGTATTCTTATACGCGAGGGTTTGATTGGTTTGAAGCAACGAAGCAATCGTGCCGCTATCCGCGAAATGAGTCGCGCTCAATCCTGAGGGACCCGTGGTTTTCCGCTTCCCTTCCGTGGGAATTGGCTAATCCGTATTCGGTCTATGGTCTTTATACTATATTCATTTGGGATCATTTTGACAAGTCCGGGCTGCTCAGGGTAGAACTCCCCCCTTGTCTCCGAATCTTTTTCGGAGCTTACTAGTCAGAAAAAACAAGTCCATTTTTTACTTGGAAGGCATCCATGGGTTATACAATCCTGAAGAAAAAAGAGTTGATCCCGGGCCAGACCTCCCTGATGGTCATTGACGCCCCGCAGATCGCCAAAAAAGCCAAATCCGGCAACTTCGTCATGCTGCGCGTCAGCGAACACGGCGAACGCATCCCGCTGACTATTGCGGACTGCGACAAGGAAAACGGCACCATATCAATAGTTTATCTTGTGGTCGGCAAGACTACTGCCGAGATGAACACATTGAACCAGGGCGACGAACTTCTGGATGTGTGCGGCCCGTTGGGCAAACCCACCCATATCGAAAAACAAGGCACAGTCATCTGTGTTGGCGGCGGCACCGGCATCGCTGCCATGCACCACATTGCCAAGGGCCACGTGGCCGCTGGCAACCGCGTCATCGCCATTGTGGGTGCCCGCTCCAAGGAACTGCTTCTTTTCTGTACCGAACTGTCTTCATTCTGCCCGGAACTGCGCATCGCCACCGATGACGGCAGTGAAGGCCACAAAGGGTTTGTCACCGAAGTCCTGACAGACATCCTGGAGACTGAAGACGAAGTGGCCGAAGTGGTCGCCATCGGTCCGGTTCCCATGATGGAAGCGGTCTGCAAGGTGACCAAGCCTTTTAACGTCAAGACCACCGTGTCTCTCAACTCCATCATGGTGGACGGCATAGGCATGTGCGGTGCCTGTCGCTGTACCGTCGGTGGCAAGACTCTGTTCGCCTGCGTGGACGGCCCGGAGTTCGACGGTCACGAGGTCGACTTTGGCGAACTCAAATCCCGCCTGTGGCAGTTCAAGCAGCAGGAAGAGGAATCCATGGAACGCTTCACCCAGGAGTGTCAGTGCAATGGCAAATAAAAAGAAAATAATCCCCACCCGGACACCCATGCCCCATCAGGACGCCGTTCAGCGCGGGGCCAATTTCGAAGAAGTGGCGCTTGGCTACACCAAAGAAAATGCAATGCTGGAAGCCAGCCGTTGTCTTCAGTGTAAAAAGCCGCTCTGCCAGGACGGCTGCCCGGTCAACATCGACATCAAGGGATTCATCGGCGCACTTGCCGAAGACAACCTGGAAGATGCGTACACCATCATCCGCAGGACCAATTCCCTGCCCGCCGTGTGTGGTCGTGTCTGCCCACAGGAAACCCAGTGCGAAGGCAAATGCATCCTCGGTAAGAAATTTGAGCCCGTGGCTATTGGTCGACTTGAGCGCTACGTGGCCGACACCTACGCTGCCGAGTCCGCATGCGAAGAGGTGACTGATCTTTCTACCTGCGCTCTCGAACGCGAAGACCTCAAAGTCGCCTGTATCGGCGCTGGTCCCTCCTCCCTCACCGTAGCCGGCTATCTGGCCGGACGTGGTATCAAGGTGGATGTGTTCGAGGCGTTACACGAACCCGGCGGCGTGCTGGTTTACGGCATCCCGGAATTTCGTCTGCCCAAATCCATTGTCTCCCGCGAACTGGGCGGCTTGGAAGAGCTGGGCGTGACGTTCAAACCCAACTGGGTGGGTGGCCAAACCATCACCATTCAAGACATGCTGGAAGAAGGCTATAACGCCATTTTCATCGGTGTGGGAGCTGGTTTACCCCGCTTCCTCGGCGTGGATGGCGAAAATCTGGTGGGCGTTTTCTCTGCCAACGAATATCTCACTCGCGTCAATCTGGGCCGCGCATACGACTTTCCCAATTACGATACCCCGGCCTATCAGGCCAAAAAGGTGGTCGTTCTTGGTGCGGGCAACGTGGCAATGGACGCCGCACGCACAGCCCTGCGCATGGGGGCTGAAGAAGTTTCCATCGTCTACCGCCGCTCTGAGGATGAAATGCCCGCCCGCCGTGAAGAGATCGATCACGCGGTAGAAGAAGGCATCAAGCTCCGCTGTCTCTGCGGCCCCCTCGCCTTCCACGGCGGTGAAATGGACAGACTTACATCCATGAGCGTGCAGAAAATGGAGCTGGGCGAACCGGACGACTCCGGCCGCTGCTCCCCGATCTGCATCGAAGGCGCGACCGAAAAAGTCGAATGCGACATGGCAATCATCGCTGTCGGCACCCGTCCCAACCCGATCCTTCTGGAAGCCACCCCGGACCTCGGCCTCAACAAATGGGGCTACATCGAGGCTGACCCGGAAACCGGCGAGACATCCATCCCCAACGTATTTGCAGGCGGCGATATCGTCACCGGTGCAGCCACGGTCATCTCTGCCATGGGCGCAGGCCGCCGTGCTGCCAAAGAGATCGCAAGCAGACTACTGTAACGCTCTCGGATAGAAAAAATGAAATAGCGCCGGACAGGAAAACCTGTCCGGCGCTTTCTATTGAAATGGATGTAACCTTTGCTCCTCGCCTCACGATTAAAAAGAGTGGGGCAACTGAGTATTGAGGTAAGGGGATAGGAGACAAGGAATGAAACGAATACTGTTTACCGTCCTCTGCGTGCTGGCATGGACATCATCGGTGCATGCCAAAGATTACACCATAGTAGAGACCGGCCAAAACGGCTGCTTCGGAAATCGAAGCCAGATAGAATGTTCAAAACCGGGGAACAGATTCAACGGACAGGATTCCCAGTACAAAGGGGAAGAGGCTCGGTATCGGGACAACGATGACGGCACTGTCTCCGACCTGGTGACCGGGCTGATGTGGGTCAAACGCCGGGGCAACAAAGTATCGTGGAGCGACGCCATGGAAGAAGCCTCCGAATGTCGAATCGGCGGGCATGATGACTGGCGCGCACCCACCATCAAAGAGCTATACTCCCTCATCGACTTCAACGGCTGGGTCCAAAAGCAAGAGCAAGACTCCGTGCCGTTCATCAACACCAAATATTTTGACTTCGAGTACGGCAACACCCGAACCGGAGAACGCATCATAGACTGTCAGGATTGGTCAGCCACCACGTATGTCGGAACCACCATGGGCGGAGCCAAAACCGCCTTCGGGGTAAACTTCGCGGACGGACGCATCAAGGGCTACCCCACTCGTATGCGGAACACTCGGCACAACAAGTACATACGATACGTTCGCGGCAACACGCAGTATGGCAAGAACGACTTCAAGGACAACAAGAACGGCACCGTTACCGACAAGGCCACGGATCTGACATGGCAGCAGGCGGACGACGGCACCACGCGCAACTGGAAAGACGGACTGGCTTATTGCGAGAATCTCAAACTCGGCGGGCGCACGGATTGGCGGATGCCCAACGCGAAGGAGTTGCAATCCATCGTTGACTACACCCGCTCGCCCACGAGCACGGACTCGGCGGCCATAGATCCCCTATTCGCAGTAACGCTTAAGGAATCTTATTACTGGACTTCCACCACCCATCTGGATGGTCCCCAGCCCGACCGTACCGTCTATGTCGCCTTCGGTCGCGCCATGGGCTATTTTGCTCCGCCCAATTCCAAGACCGCAAAGCGATTTCTGGATGTTCATGGCGCAGGAGCACAGCGTAGCGATCCCAAGTCTGGCGACCCGGACCGGTACCCCACGGGACATGGACCGCAGGGTGACGACATCCGCATCCTGAACTATGTCCGCTGCGTGACAGGTGGTGGAGTAGAGTCTTACGAGCCTTCAAATGACCGCATCCCGGAATGGAAAGGATTTGATTCCTACACCCCCAGAACGCAACCAGACAGCCAACAAAAGGGGAGCAGTCAACGCATGGGACACGGGGGAAAACGAGGCGGGCGTGGCGAACCGCCACAGGCAGCATTCGATGCATGCAAGACCAAACGTAAGGGCAACAAATGCACAGTCAAAACGCCCAATGGAACGATTTCCGGTATCTGCCGCGACATGCCGAAAGGCACAGTCTGCGTGCCGGACAACCACTAACGCAGCATAGCAAATCGCACAAAAAAGCGCCGGGCATCCTTGGATGCCCGGCGTTTTCATATTGTTCTACTTATATTCCGAGAATACTATCGTGCACGCCCTGCTGGAATTCCTCCGGAATTTCCACTTCTCCATTAGTGCGCTCAAACCAACGCAAAAATGCATCCACGCAGGTGGGGCAAAGCTGCTTACCGCGCTCTTCCTCGATGATATCCACAGCCACACGTCGGGGCATGGAGTCGCGGTAAGGACGCTCGGAAGTAATAGCTTCAAATACATCGGCAACGGCAATGAGACGCGCCTTGAACGGGATATCCTCACCCTTGAGGCCTTCCGGATAGCCACGTCCATCCCACCTCTCATGATGGTACTTGGTAACTTCCAAAACATCACCCAGACTCTTGATCGGGCGCAGGATGTTTGCCACCACATTGGAGTGGTCCTTGACGTGCTCAAACTCCATGTCCGTGAGACGATCCTTTTTAAGGAGCACGTTGTCACGCACACCGATCTTGCCCAGATCATGCAGACGACCGATGAGCAGGAGGCGCTCCAACTGGCCCGGAGTGAAATCCATCTCTTCACCAATACCCAGAGCAATCTGAGCCACTCGCTCGGAATGGCCACGCGTCATGGGATCGCGGGCTTCCAAAGCCTGCACCAGAGAGCCTATGGCCGCCAGGGTCAGTTCGTGCTCCACCCGCAGCCGTTCTTTTTCTTCCAGCAGCAACCGGAAGTTGGAGGAAAAAATTTCTTCGATGACAATGGAAAGCTGCGTAGTGGAAAAAGGCTTAATCAGGAAGGTGGCTGCACCCCCACGCATGAGCCGACGCATAATGGGCTTGTCGCTGAGTGAAGACATGATCACCACGGGGATGAACTTATACTCTTCGGATTGTTTCACAACCCGTAGGAACTCAGCCCCGTCCATTTCCGGCATCATCAGATCGGAAATAATCAAGCTCGGTTTGAATGTAGGCAACTTCTCCAGAGCTTCCCGACCATTCTCGGCAACCTCCACGACAAAACCTTCATCCTGAAGCTCAGATTTGAGAAGCAACCGAACCGAGGAGGAATCATCCACCAGCAGTACTCGGCTACCGGTCAGGAAACTTCGCGCATCGAGGATATCCTTGATTCGCTCAATATTCTCTTTAATATCCCCGCCCTTGGCCAGATAGGCGTCTGCGCCTACGCGAAATCCCTGCTCCACGGATTCATCAGAATCACGGGTAGACAGAACTATAATAGGGATATGTGCGGTTTTGTATTCTTCTTTCAGCCGGGTGCACAGTTCATAGCCATTCATCTTCGGCATATCGACATCTGTGATAACCAGATTGTAGCACCCTTCCACAGCCTTGCGCAGACCGTCTTCGCCGTCCACCGCTGTGGTCACCTGAAAACCGGCTTCGGTCAGGTTTTTTTGCAGAACGTAGCGGACTGAATTGGAATCATCCACCACGAGAATATGAGCGGGCGTATTGGCGTCCCTGGAATCCTTGCAATTATTCATAAGCGAGTCGAGTCTCCTGAACCCTCACTGTGCGTCAAAATGAGCTGTGAGACAATTATATTGATTCACCGAGTGCACCGTACTATCATCCGCCGCTGTGGACAATCCAATTCAACATTATGTTTCAGCTATGCTCGACAGTGAGCGAATGGCCCATCAGGTAGCGCACCATAGGTTCCTCGATGGCGCGGAATCTCAACACGGTCAACCACGCCGCCCGTGGAACAGCGCCATCAACCACGCTCTCTCCCTCATGGGCATTGATGAATTATACTCCCATCAGGCCGAGGCGGCAAACTACGTGCGCGCCGGCCGCCATGTGGTGGTAGCCACACCCACTGCGTCCGGCAAGACTTTGACCTACAACCTGCCGGTCATGGAACACTGCCTGACCGATCCCGAAGCCAAGGCTCTCTATCTTTTTCCGCTCAAGGCTCTGGCGCAGGACCAGCTCAAAGGATTTAACGAACTGGCGGAAATGCTCCCGCTTGAAGACGATGACGATCGCCGTCCCACCGCTGCCATCTATGACGGCGACACCACTCCCCACTTTCGCAAGAAGATTCGCAACTCGCCGCCCAACGTCATCATGAGCAACCCGGAGATGGTCCATCTTTCCATGCTCCCCCACCACGCTTCCTGGGCCGAATTCCTGTCCGGCCTGACCCACATCGTGGTGGATGAAGTCCACACCTACCGTGGCGTCATGGGCTCCCACATGGCCATGGTTTTTCGCCGCCTCCTCCGGCTGTGCGAATACTACGGCGCCCGCCCGACCTTCATTTTCTGCTCCGCGACCATTGGAAACCCAGTGGAACTTTGCCACATGCTCACGGGACTGGAAGTCCATCCCATCCTGGAGTCCGGGGCCGCTCGCGGTGGTCGACACATGATCTTTCTCAACCCGGACGGCTCGCCAGCCCAGGCCGCCATTCAGCTTTTGCAAGCCGCTCTGGCCCGTGATCTGCGTACCATTGTCTACTGCCAATCGCGCAAACTCACCGAACTCATCGCCCTCTGGGCCACGGAACGGTCCGGGCGATTCAAGTCCAGGATTTCCGCCTACCGTGCCGGATTCCTGCCCGAAGAGCGGCGTGAAATCGAGACCCGCATGGCAGAAGGGGACCTGCTGGCCGTCATCTCCACTTCAGCACTCGAACTCGGTATCGATATAGGCGGCCTCGACGTCTGCATCATGGTGGGCTACCCCGGCTCAGTCATGGCGACCTTGCAGCGTGGCGGACGCGTGGGCCGCTCCATGCGCGACTCTGCCGTGGCGCTCGTTGCGCAGGAGGACGCGCTGGATCAATATTTCATGCGCAACCCTGATGACTTCTTTTCCCGCCCGCCCGAATCGGCCATGCTCAATCCATACAACACGGTGATCATGGACCGCCACCTCATCTGCGCTGCCGCCGAACTAACGCTCAGGCGCGGCGAAACCTTCCTGCGCGAAGAACCCGTTTCCCAGCGAATAGAAGAGCTAGTCACATTCGGTCATCTCTATGAAGTGGTAGACGATCTTCCCGGCCATCCATCTGAGATAGTAACCCACCGCAAGCGGCCACACCGAGATGTAGACCTTCGAGGCGCGGGCCAATCCATGCACATCGAGGACAACACGGGCGGCAGAAGTGGCAAAGCTCCTGTCATCGGGACCATTGACGAGCACCGGGCATTTCGCGAAACCCATCCCGGCGCGGTCTACCTCCACCGCGGCCAGACGTATGTTGTCACCGATCTCGACTCCGGGGCCAAGATAGTCCACACACAGAAGCAACGGGTGGGCTATTACACCAAGGTGCGAGGCTCCAAGGATACTGAGATTCTCGAAGTCCTCGGCCAGAAGGCGAGCTTCGGCACCCGCGTATATTTCGGCAGACTCAAGGTCACAGAACAAATCACTGGCTATGAAAAACGGTCGGTGCGTGGCGGCAAATTGCTCGGCATCACCCCGCTCGATCTGCCTCCGCTGGTCTTTGAGACCGAGGGTATCTGGTTTGAGGTGGGCCACGACATCCGACAGCGGTGCGAAGACGAATTCATGCATTTCATGGGCGGCATTCACGCCTTTGAGCACGCAGCCATCGGCATGCTTCCCCTATTGGTTATGACCGACCGCAATGACCTTGGCGGCATCTCAACTCCCATGCACCCACAGGTGGAAGGACCGGCAGTATTCATCTATGATGGAATGCCCGGCGGCGCAGGTCTCTCTCGCCAGGCCTTTGACAAGGCGGATGAGTTGATAAAGACTACAATGCGAACCGTGGAGTCATGCGAATGCGAACTCGGCTGCCCATCCTGTGTCCACTCGCCCAAATGCGGGTCCGGCAACAGGCCCATCGACAAACGCGCCGCCCAATTCGTATTGGAAATGATCATGAACGGCGACCCGAAATCAATCGAACCCAAGGATATAGATGTGAATTTGCCCGGAATAGACATGAAAAAGCCCATGCCCAAACGCTACGGGGTGCTGGATATCGAAACCCGCTTCTCAGCCGATGAAGTAGGCGGCTGGGGCCGTGCCGACCGTATGGGCGTTTCCATCGCATGTCTTTACGACTCCGAAGATGACGCCATGCACGACTACGAGCAGGACCAGATGGACGAGCTGGTGGCGCATCTCCAAAAGTTCGACAAGGTCATCGGCTTTAATCACGTAAAATTCGATTACGCAGTCCTCAACGGTTTGCATCCGTTCAACTTCCGTGGATTATCCAATCTCGATCTGCTCATGGAAGTCCACGCCCGCCTCGGCTATCGCGTCAAGCTCGACAACATCGCCCAAGCCACGCTCGATATAGGCAAATCCGCTGACGGTCTCATGGCTCTCAAATGGTGGCAAGAAGGTCGCCTCGATCTCATAACCGAGTACTGCCAGCAGGATGTGGCGGTCACTCGCGACGTCTATCTTTTCGGTCGCGAAAACGGCCACATTTTCTTCACCAACAAAGCTGGCCAGAAGGTCAAGCTCCCCATCGACTGGTAACCTCCAGAAATAAAGGAATCATCATGGTCAAAAAAGGACTCATCGCCGCAATTCTTCTGCTCATCATTCCCGTGGTCAGCCTCTATTTCGCCTTCCCGGAAATCAATGCAGCCATCAAGGCCAAAGCCGAAGCCGGTGACGCCGAGGCCCAGTACGAGCTGGCCCGCATGTATTTCGAAGGCAACAACGTTAAACAGAATACAGAAAAAGCGATCCAATGGACGAAAAAGGCCGCCAAACAGGGCGAACGCTATTCCCAGTTCACGCTCGGTATTATGTATCTCTCCGGCCAGGACATTTCTCAGAATGCTGAAAAGGGCGCCGAGCTCATCCGCGCTGCCGCCGAGCAGAATCTTCCCGAAGCCCAGGGCGTCATGGCAATGCTGTACGGCAAGGGTATCGGCGTGGAACAGGACGCTGACCTGTTCCTCCGCTGGGTACAGCTCGCCGCCCAGAACGGCGACCCGGCCAGCCAGTTCAATCTCTCTCTACTCTACCTCATGGGCCAACTGCTGGATAAAAATGCGGACGAAGGCAAGTACTGGATGACCAAGGCCGCCAACGCCAATTTCCTCGAAGCACAAGTCACCCTCGGCGAGATCCTGCTCAACGGCCTTGGTCGCGAGCCGAACCTGATCGGAGCCTGTAAATGGTTCGCCATTGCCGGAGCGCAAGGTCATCCCAAGGGCAATGCCATGCTCATGCAGCTCACTCCCCAGATGACAGAGAAGGAAAAGGACATCGCAGCCGAACAGGCTAATGCATGGCTGGATAAGAACGTACGGTAAAGTTTGCTGAAGGCAAAAAAAGAGAGGCGGAAGAGAAAGGCCCCCGTCCGTCTCCGATTATCGCCTCTCGGCGAGATCATTGTGTGGAGGCACTGCGGATGACAGGTTGTTTTCAAAGCTTATCCCTTTTGCTAGAAGGGGGAATCAACGCAAAAGAGAGAATTTACTACCCATGAAAATAGTCGTCATCGGCGGGTACGCCCCGTCGCTCATCAATTTCCGGGGACCGCTACTGAAACGGCTGGTGGACCTGGGGCATGAAGTTCATGCTCTGGCCCCGCACCATACACCGGATGTCAGCCCGCAGCTTGAAGCCTTGGGCGTGGAATACCACATGATCCCGCTCCATCGGCGTGGTTTGAATCCGTTTGCCGACATTGGCACCCTGCTCCATATCAAACAGATAATGCACCGCCTCGATCCGGGGCTGATATTCTCCTACACATTCAAGCCAGTAGTCTACGGCTCCATGGGCGCCCGCATGTCGTGGGTGGACCACAGAAAGTCCGTCTACGGCATGATCACCGGACTTGGCTATGCCTTCACAGAAGACAAAGGGCTGAAACGCCGTGTTCTGTTCAACATAGCCAAGGGGATGTACAAATCCGGGCTGGGGCATTGTGATGGTGTCATCTTCCAGAATCCGGAGGACGAAGCATTTTTCAAGAAGCTTGATGTGATCCCGGACTACAAGCGAACTCTGGTGGTCAACGGTTCAGGCATCGATCTGGACCATTTTGCCCAGGCACCATTACCGGAAACACCGACCTTTCTCTGCCTATCGCGACTGGTCAGATCAAAGGGGGTAGCCCTGTTCGCCGAGGCTGCCAAGCGACTCAAGGAAAAATATCCTGAAGCGGTATTCCGGGTGGCTGGTCCCATAGAAAAAGGTGGTGACGCCGTGACTCCCGATGAAGTCGCAGCATGGAAAAAGGACGGCTCGCTAGAAGTGCTGGATTCCGTGGAGGATGTACGTCCTCTTATCAGCGGCTCCAGCGTATACGTGCTGCCCAGTTATTACCGTGAAGGCACTCCCCGCTCCGTGCTGGAAGCCATGTCCATGGGCCGCGCAGTGGTCACCTCGGACGCCCCCGGCTGCCGCCAGACCGTGATGGAAGGCGAAAACGGCTTCCTTGTTCCCATGAAGGACGTGAACGCTCTCACCAATTCCATGGAAAAATTTCTGGCTGACCCGGCCCTGATTCCGGCCATGGGCGCATCCAGCCGACTCCTGGCCGAAAGCCGATTCGACGTGAACAAGGTCAATGACGACATGCTGACCTTCATGGGCCTCATATGAAGCGGCTCTTTGATCTCGCGGTCTCCCTCTGGGCGGCGTTCGCCTTCTGGTGGATATTCCTGATGCTCGCCCTGCTGGTGCGATGCCGACTCGGCTCGCCTATCTTCTTCCGCCAGACCCGACCCGGCCGATATGGCAAACCGTTTACGATCATCAAGTTCCGCACCATGCTGGACGCCTGCGACAAGGAAGGCAACCCTCTCCCCGATTGCGACAGGTTGACTCCATTCGGGCGCATCCTCCGATCCACGTCCCTCGATGAACTACCCGAATTCTGGAACGTCATAAAAGGTGACATGTCTCTGGTAGGACCACGCCCGCTGCTCATGCAATACCTTGATCGCTACACCCCACGCCAGGCCCGTCGGCACGATGTACGCCCCGGCATCACCGGGTGGGCGCAGGTCAACGGACGCAACGCAATTTCATGGGAAGAGAAATTTGAACTCGACCTCTGGTATATAAAGCACCAATCGTTTATACTGGACCTGAAAATCCTCTGGCAGACCTTCCTTTCCGTATTTCGACGCGAGGATGTCTGCCAGCCCGGACACGCAACCACGAATGAATTCATGGGAAGTGGTGACCGGGACAAATAAACAGGAGGCGCAGTATGAACGTAACCAGAATCCTGCTCCCCGTTGACGGCTCTTCTCACTCCGATGCAGCCGCTGACATGGTCATCGACATTGCCACGGACAACAACGCGTCTGTGGTGCTCCTGCATGTGCGCAGGCCCGTACCCACCGGGCTGGGCCAGCCCAATGCCGATGAGCTGCTTGAGCTGCTCACCGAAGGTGCTGACGCCGTGATTGAGATGTATCGCAGCCGACTCACCGCTGCGAACCTCGATTTCACGGAACTCATCATCGGCGGCAACGCAGGCGAAGTGATCTGCAACGTGGCACAGGTGGAAAAGTGCGACCTCATCGTCATGGGGTCCAAGGGCAAGTCCGACCTCGAAGGGCTGATCCTAGGCTCTGCTACCCACAAGGTGCTGCACACCACAAGCCTGCCTGTACTGGTCGTGAAGTAGCGAGGCATCCCCGGCCATCCCGGCCTACGCCGAGACACAGATAGTGGTCAGCGACAACTGGATATCCAACACCGACAACCCGCCACAAAGCAAGGGGATGCCGGGGATATCCTGCGGCCCATTCTAAAGCCACAGGAAAACCCTGTCGCGCACTTTGAACGGCCATAAAAACGGTCCCCTTGGCAGTCTGTCCACATAAAGCAAAAAGGGTGGATTGACTCGTCTGTATGTGCTCAAACGCAGTTTTTTTGTCCTATTTTTAAAAAAAATTACACTAATGTGACCGATTTCAGTCTTTATTTGAGCGTTCTGGCAAAACCGTTCACAAAATTGTATCTGCTTTTTGCCAAAATAACTGAAAATTTGCTAAAAATGTCATAAATCGACTTCTTTTTGGTTCTTTTTCTTGTGTCTTCCGGTGTAACTCATATATATTGCTCCCGTTTCATGCTCTGGCATAGAGATTGTTACGGCGTACTTGTACGCCGTAAGTACTTGCAGACGAACCACCTTTTTTCTTTGGAGAAGACATATGAATATTCCTGTTTTCAATTGCAAGAATGCCGATGACGTGATGAAGGCGGTCAAGGACTATGACGTCAGCTTCATCCAATACTGGTTCCTGGACATTCTGGGCACCCTGAAATCATTCCAGGTCACACCGAACGAACTGGAAGCCTCCTTTGAAGAAGGCATGGGGTTTGACGGTTCCTCCATCCTCGGCTTCTGCCGCATCGACGAATCCGATATGGTGGCCATGCCAGATCCGACCACTTTCCAAATCTGTTCATGGCGTCCGGCCGAAAAGCCCGTTGCCCGCATGTTCTGCGACGTAGTCAATCCCGACGGATCCCCGTTCGAGGCCGACTCCCGCTATGTTCTGAAGAATGTCATGGGACAGGCTGCTGAAAAGGGCTACACCTTCTACGTTGGCCCCGAACTCGAATTTTTCCTCTTTGCGGATGATCAGGACACTGAGGTCCTCGACGCTGGCGGCTACTTCGACGCCCCGCCGCTCGACCTTGGCAACAACATCCGCCGCGATATCATCTTCGCCCTTGATGCCATGGGCATTCAGGTCGAATACTCGCACCACGAAGTCGCCCCGTCCCAGCACGAGATCGACCTGCGCTACCAAGAAGGCATGCGCATGGCCGACACTGCCATGACCTACCGCGTGGTCGTCAAAGAGACCGCCCGCAAGCATGGTTGCTACGCCACATTTATGCCCAAACCCATCTTCGGCGAAAACGGCTCCGGCATGCACGTCCACCAGTCGCTTTTCAAGAATGGCAAGAACGTTTTTTACGATGCCGCAGATGAGTACCATCTCTCTGCCGAAGGCAAGTCGTACATCGCCGGTATCCTCAAGCACGCCCCGGAATTCGTGGCCATCACCAACCAGTGGGTCAACTCCTACAAGCGCCTGGTTCCCGGCTACGAAGCCCCCGTCTACATCGCCTGGGCGCGCCGTAACCGCTCCGCCCTGGTACGTGTCCCCATGTACAAGCCCGGCAAGGAAAACGCCACGCGCATGGAGCTTCGCTGCCCGGACCCGGCTGCCAACCCGTACCTCTGCTTCGCCGTCCAGCTCGCAGCAGGTCTCAAGGGCATGGAAGAAAACTACGACCTCGCCGATCCCGTGGAAGAGGATATCTTCTCCATGAATGATCGGCAGCTTAAACGGAACAGGATCAAATCCCTGCCCGGCTCCCTGCACGAAGCAGCCATCAATCTGAACAAGTCCAAGCTTATGAAAGAAGTGCTCGGCGAACACCTCCACGCCGCCATCGTGGAAAACAAGCTCGCCGAATGGGACGAATACCGTACCCAGGTCACTGAATACGAACTTGATAAGTATCTGCCCATTCTTTAGTTGGATCGGCCGACTGCCATCAGCCATAAGGCCTTCCGAAAGGGAGGCCTTTTTTATTGGGGCGTCTGCGCACCGACAAACGCATCAATCCTTTTCCCCTTCCCCCTCTTTCTCCTCCCATTTTCTCATTCTTCCCAAAACCTTGCGCCGCACGATAAATCCCGGTAAAGGTAGGGGAACATCACAAATTCCATTTACTATTGACCCTGAGGCGACTGTATCCATGCCCAAGCTGAAGACATTGCTCATCCATCCTGATCCCGAGGTGCGAGCCGCACTGCGGGACGCTTTGGAGGACGTGCACTTTGTGCAGGTTTTAGGCGAGGCTGTCACCGCGTTTGAAGCCATGGAGCTACTGGAAGCAATCCCGTACGGCGTGTTCTTCGTGGGCACCGAACTGCCGGGAGACGCTTCAGGCATCGAGATGGCGCAGATGCTGGCGGGCCGAAAGCACAAGCCGGCACTGGTATTTATTTCTGATTCTGAATCCAAGGCGTATGCAGCATTTGAACTTGGCGCTACGGACTACCTGTTATGGCCGCCTGCACCCGGCCGGATGGCACGGACCATAGATAGATTGCAGAACTTCAAGCAACGATTCCGCGAGGTGCCTACGCCTGCAAGCTATGCGGCGGAAACCGAGCCTGTGGATGATGAAAGCGATGAGCAGACAGTGAAACTGCCGTTGCCGGAAGAGGAGCAGGATTCCTTCCTCGCGGCCTTGAAATCGGCGTGGGAGCAGACGGCAAACCGCAGGCCGGAAATCGACAAGCTGGCCGTGACGCAGGATGGTCGCACCATCCTGATCCCCTATGACCAGATCATCTTCGTGGAAGCATTCGAGGACTACTCGTATGTGCACACAGCCAATCAAAAATTTCTTTCGTCCTACAGGCTCAAAAACCTGGAAGACAGACTCGGACCGCATCGCTTTTTCCGTGTCCACCGCAAATATTTGGTGAATCTGGATATGGTGACCGAAATCGCATCCATGCCCGGCTCCAATTTCATGCTCAGAACAGCGGGCCGAACCCGCATCGAGCTGCCCATTTCACGGCGTCGTATCGCTGAATTGAAAAAGGTCATCGGTTTGTAACCGTTTACCCCAGCGCACCTACCGCTGACCGAATAAGGCGGGTATTGCGCGATCATCCTGCTATGAATAAGGCAGGAAAAAGCGTCTATTTTTGGCGATCATCGGATTCCGCCAAAGACGCACCAACAAGTTTTGGAGATGCCTGAGACCCTTTTCAAAAGGCTCTTAGACCCTCGGAGAGGCCCCCGACAAGGCCGCCGAAGGCTCCCCGCGAAAGCGGGCGATACCCAGGAGGATATATGGAAGGCGCAATAGATAATCTGCTTCAGGAGGAACGGGTCTTCCGTCCGCTCCCGCAGTTGGTCATCGAGGCCAATGTCAATCCTCAGGAACTGGAGGCGGCGCGCAAGTTCGCCCGTATGGATTCAGTAGGGTATTGGGAAGAAGCCGCCGATGAGTTGGACTGGTTCAAAAAATGGGACCAGGTCTTCGACGACAAGGACGCACCTTTCTATAAATGGTTTGTCGGCGCCCGCTGCAACATCGTATACAACGCGCTGGACCGCCACATTGAGACCGCCAACAAGAACAAACTGGCGCTGATCTGGGAAGGCGAGCCGGGCGACACCCGCAAATACACCTATTTCGAACTTTACCGTGAAGTGAACCGTTTCGCCAACGCGCTTCGCTCCCTCGGTATCCGCAAAGGCGACCGTGTAGTCATCTACATGCCGCCTCTGCCTGAGACGCTCATTTCCATGCTGGCCGCGGCCAAAATCGGCGCGATCCATTCCGTGGTCTTTGCCGGATTCTCCGCCAAGGCACTGAGGCAACGCATCAATGACGCACAGGCCAAACTGCTCATCACGGCTGACGGCTTTTATCGCAACGGCCAGATCATACCACTGAAAGAGACCGCTGACGAAGCACTGGTCGGCGCTTGTGCGGACTGCGTGGAATCCATGGTTGTTGTCCGCCGCTGTAACATCGGCGTGGACATGATGGATGGCCGCGACTTCCAGTACGAAGACCTCATCCGCCAGGAGCGTAACGAAGCGCCCACCGAGGTCATGGAAGCGGACGACCCACTCTTTTTGCTCTACACCTCCGGCACCACGGGCAAACCAAAGGGTATTGTCCACTCCCATGGGGGCTACATGGTCGGCGTACACCGCACGCTGACCACGGTATTCGACATCAAGCCAACCGATATTTTCTGGTGCACCGCCGACGCAGGTTGGGTCACCGGCCACTCCGCCGTGGTATACGGCCCGCTCATGGCCGGCACCACGTCCGTCATGTACGAAGGCCACCCCAATTACCCACAGGCCGACCGCCTCTGGTCCATTGTGGCCAAGTACGGTGTGACCATTTTCTATACTGCGCCGACCATGATCCGCATGCTTATGCGGTTCGGCACACAGTATCCCAAGACGCACGATCTTTCCTCGCTCCGACTCCTTGGCTCGGTAGGAGAACCCATTTCTCCAGAAGCGTGGATATGGCTCTACAAGAATATTGGCCGTTCCGAATGCCCGGTGCTCGACACATGGTGGCAGACCGAAACAGGCATGTTCATGATCGCACCGCTCCCTATTTCCCTGTTGAAACCCGGTTCGGTCACCAAGCCGCTCCCCGGTGTGGAAGCGGATGTAGTGGACAAGCATGGTAAGCCTGTGCCGCCCGGCAAGGGTGGTCTCCTTGTGGTGACCAAGCCGTGGCCGTCCATGATGACCGGCCTCTGGAACGACGACGACCGCTACAAGGAATACTGGGAAAAAATCCCCGGCGTGTATTACGCAGGCGACGTGGCACGCAAAGACGAGGATGGTTACATCTGGATTCAGGGCCGCGCTGATGATGTCATCAACATCGCGGGCCACCGCGTAGGTTCCGCCGAATTGGAAGCGGCCTTCGGCATGCACCGTGCGGTATCCGAATGCGCTGTCATCGGTGTTCCCGACAAGATCAAGGGCGAAGCAGCCAAGGCGTTCGTTCTCCTCAACCACGATTATGATCCCGCCGACGAATTGATCAAGGACCTCAAAAAGACCATCCGCAACGAACTCGGTCCGGTGGCTGTCATCAAATCCATTGAATTTCGCGACAAGCTCCCCAAGACACGTTCGGGCAAGATCATGCGCCGCGTGCTCAAAGCCGAAGAGTTGGGCCTTGAGATCGGAGATCTGACCGGTTTGGATGAAGAGGATTAAGACCTCTATTGTCTAAGGGAAGGACCCGTTGGAATCCCCGGCACCGCATTCGGCGAGGCAGGGTTATATTGACGGCTTGATGTTTTGACTTCTGGCGTATCTAGGTACGCGAATCCCACAAATTAGTATTTATGGAACCTTACTCGTCTTCAGGTGTGACGAGGGCGCGGCCTTTGGAATAGGTGATGCGCCAGGGTTGCTCTTTCAGCACGGTTTCGAGCTGACGGTTGAGCTTGGTGTAGCTGGTGATGGCACCACCGTTTGAGGTGATGGTAACGTACACCTTGTGGCCTTTTCTAGGCTTGAAATAAACCATGTCCGGGGAGCGTTTTTGCCAGCGATGGTCATACGTGGTGCAACCGCCCACAAATGACTTGGGGATGTATGGGCTGAAGGCCTGGATGCGCTTGAATATCACATGAGTGAAAGAACCGTTGGCACCACCAGACATACGCCGAACATTGGTCACTACGGCAATAGCCTTGATTTCAGACTCTTCGGCCATGAGCGCCATGTAGTCCGTCTCGGCTCGGCAGAGAACGGGCAGGGCCAACAAGATGGCGAGTGATATAAATATTGAGCGAAATTTCATTATATTAGCATGATAAAGCGTATGGCCTCAGGAGAACCGGAGCGAAGGCACCCTAGCTCACACGGCTAGGTTTCGCAACAGCTTGCATCATCAAACAAAGTCGTGCAACCACTACTCTGAAAAAAGGCCCCGCAGTGAGATTTCACCGCGGGGCCATTAGCGTTTGTGAAGGGCTTAGTGTCGGGATGTATCGCGGCCATTTCTTCTGGAAGATGAAACCGGGAGAATGCCAACGCCTATCAGGAGCAACACGCCCACTATAAGCATGGCGCAATAGCCACCAATTGTTACCATGTTGAAAACAGGATCGCCAAAATACAAAAGAGTAAAAGCAAAGATAAGGAGCGGTAGCAGTCCAACTGCAACGCCGCAAAGAATTCTGACGAAGTTGCCCATGGGGGTGGTGTGAGTCTGATTAGTATTCATATCGTTGCTCTCCAATAAATCTTCCATCAGTAACCCGGTGTGACCGGATGAAATACTCTATGAATCAAGGAACTGGCATTGAATGCTACCCCACGGCTTTGGTTTTCTGATTTTCGACTGGCTGCTCCGGGACGAACACCCAACTGACTTCGCACTCCTTGCAGTTCATGTAGGCGATGGGACAGGTTTCATCGCCATATGTAAGCTCACTGTGACAAACAGGGCAGGTTTCTTCATACATTGCGATTCTCCAGTGGTTTGAAACGTTCATAACGATCCTCGGCCTTTATCCGGGCGAAAAAGACACCCTTCTGGATTGGATCGGTAATTCCACCGACCAGCTTGTAGCCAAGTTAGATAGAGTTCATTCAATCCCTTCTTGGATTAGGATGTCCTCTTCTCTTTTTCCCACCTCGCCGCATTTCTTTTTTCGACTTGCAACAGGTCAAGATGCTCTTTCTTTGCGAAGGGTGTGCCAACCATCAACATACTGTTATTTAAGCACTTTCAAAAAAGTCGCCCAGGCACCACTGTTATATTTAACGGCCAAAACTGTGCCATTTGGCAGATTCGAAAAGAACTGTTAAATAACACAGAGAAAAACAGTGAAAAATACCAGAAGGGGGTATTATGCCCATAAGCGACAGCGACTTTTTCAAGCAGGCCACTCTGAACCTCTTTCAGGATCTGGAAGAAGGCTCCTTAAATAGCATTTATTCCTTCCTGGGCAGCCACATTCCCATTGATGGCATCACGCTGACTCACTATGAAGACCGAAAAAACTCCTTTCGCATAATTGCCCAGGTACGGTCCGACTCCTACCCCAAGCTCAAACGGCTCAACCAGTATCCGCCGGAAGCAAGGGCCTTCTTCGATGGCAGGCTCGAAACATTGCGGCCTATTAACCTCATTCAAGACACAAGCCAGCTGTCCTCCCATATTTTACAAGCGCTCAGCCCCTTGTTGACCGAGAGGTCTTCCCTCATCCGCATGACCCTCAGACACCACGGAAAGCGGTACGGATCCCTGATCATCCAGGCGAATGGCGCCAACAGATTCACTGAGAACCATGTCCGGCTGATCGCTTTATTGTACGAACCATTCGCCTTGGCCCTGATCAACCTCCTTCGCCACATGAAAATTCAGAGATTGACGGCCCAGCTTGAAGAAGAAAAAAGCACCCTCAAGCGCGAAATTCATACGGCCACGACCATGGATGTCATTGGCGCAGAATCCGGATTGAAAGAAGTCATGGATATGATGCGTCAGGTCTCACCGCTCGACACGTCCGTCCTGCTCATGGGCGAAACCGGCGTGGGCAAGGAAGTCATAGCCAGCAACATCCATCGCTATTCGAATCGTCGAAACAGCCCTTTCATCAAGGTTAACTGTGGCGCCATCCCTGAAGGATTGGTGGACAGCGAGCTCTTCGGTCATGAGAAGGGAGCGTTCACAGGGGCCATCAGCCGAAAGAAAGGACGTTTTGAAATAGCGCACGGAGGCACGATCTTTCTGGACGAAATAGGCGAACTGCCCCTTGCCGCCCAGGTTCGGCTCCTGCGGATCATCCAGACGAGAGAATTTGAACGGGTGGGCGGGACCGAGACCCTTTCAGCCGACGTCCGAATCATTGCGGCCACCCACCGGGACTTGAGAAAAATGGTCGAGGAGGGAACCTTCCGCGAAGATCTGCTCTTCCGACTGGACGTTTTCCCCATCATCATCCCTCCGCTCCGGGATCGACTGGCCGACCTGACCGAACTGGTTACCTATTTCATCCAAAAGAAAACCGCAGAGCTGAAAATCAGCCGCAGTTTCACCTCAGCCCCCGGTGCCATCGAAGAAATGGCGCTGTATAGTTGGCCGGGTAATGTGCGGGAATTGGAAAACGTCATCGAACGAGAATTGATCCGCTCCAGCTCCGTAGAAGGCGAGCACCTCATCCATTTCGGCAAAACAACTCCGGGCGTGAAGCGCAAGCGCGGCTTTTCTCTGGATGACACGGTACTGCCGCTGGATCAGGCTATTTCCCGGCACATTCGGCAAGCCCTCATCAAATCACTGGGGCGGGTAGAAGGCAAAGATGGCGCTGCCGCCATGCTCGACATCAATCCAAGCACCCTTCGTAGCAAAATGCGCAAGATGGGCATCAAGTTCGGAAGGACAAAGCAGTAAAACTGCCACAACACAGTTCACGAAAAGGGTTTGCACAGTTTCCCATGCAAACCCTTTTTATTGATCACTATACTTCGATACGTTGACGCTTCCTATCATGCCCCCACTGCTACGCGAAAATCTTCGGCAATGCGCGGGGCATCCTGCCCAATGATGACCAAAAAACAGCCGTCCTGGCCTTCTTCTGCAGGAGTCAGGGCGTGGTGGCCCGGCACATATTGGAACACTTCCGGCTCCTCTGCGTCCCGGAAACGGACAACACCCTTGGCACGGAGCACCTCGCTGGGGAAGGCGGAAATGCCTTCGCTAAATGACTCCCGGTTCAGCGGGGTATCGAATTCGATGATAGCATTTTGGATACCATCGTCGCCATGGGTGGCGTGTTGCCCCATGGGGGCCAGAAGTGGCGCCGGACGCTTGAGAAATTTGCGAAAATTCACGCCATAGAGAACCGTAGAGTGAACATCGCCATGGCTGATGCGATGGAGATCAGCCGTAGGATTGAGTTGACGCACACGCGTTTCAAGATCGATTAGATCGGCTTCGGCCACGAGGTCGGTCTTGTTGAGAAGCAGCACGTCCGCCAGTTGGATCTGATTGCGAGCCACTTCATGCTCGGCCAATGCGCGGGGAGCGCAGGCAGCATCGAGCACAGTAGTCACGGAAGCGAACTCAAGCATATCATCGAGATCCGCTATTTCACTGAGCAGATTGGCCGGGTTGGCCAGTCCTGTGGTTTCCAGAACCACGAAATCCGGCTGAAATTCCGAGAGGATGCCGGACAAAGCCGAGCGCAGACTGCCTGCAAGAGTACAGCAGACACAACCTTCATCCACTTCGGTCACGGCGTAGCTCTGGCCGAGCAATTTGCCATCCAACCCTTTCTTGCCGATCTCGTTCTGGACAACGGCAACAAAACCGTTTTTGGCGGCCTGTTCTTCAATGAACCGAGCCAGAAACGTGGTCTTGCCAGAGCCGAGAAAACCAGTCAGCACAATAAGCCGGGGCTTATCCGTAATGCCCATGGTGCGCTTATCCAAACTATTGGCCGCACCAGGAATATCAGCAGAACGCCACGGGGCGTCTTTATATTCTTCCGGCAGCGGCGCGGGAGCTTCCCAGACGACTTCCGTAGTGTGCATATCCATATTGCGCGGGACCGACATGCCCCAACCAAGGCCAAGGCGGATATCACGAACATCTGGAGCCCCTTCGGATCGAAGGCCAGATTCGCCGCCGTAAACACGACGCATACCCTCACGAGATTTTCGTTCCAGTGATTGCGGAGGAACGCCGAGGCAGTAGGAAGCCGAGGCTGCAAGAGCGCTAAACAGTGGCAATGCAATATCCCAAGCAGGGAGATGCTGATCCTGACCACCGGGATCCACTGCCTGCACCGGCCCGGTCGGGGTCTGCACGGTGACGCCGTCAATCGCTACAACGGTGTCTTGCTCCGGCGCGGTCAAGGCGAGGGCCACTCCCGCATCATCGGATTTGAAATGAGCTTCGAGCACAGCGATGCCAAACAGGACGCGCAGGTCATCATGCAAGGTAAATTCGCGGACCCGCCCCAGATAATCTTCTGTCTGGGCTACGATACCTGCCTGTATACTGAAGGATTCGACCAACTCCTCATCCGGGGCTGGAAAATAGGAAATGGCAAAGGTTGCCAACCCGGTTTCCCCGGCATCGCCGGTATTGAGAAGGTGGAGGCCATACACGCCGCGCATATCCGCAACACGCACGGTAAGCCCACCCTTGCCCTTGGCGCAATCGCGCACACCACGCCAGCCAAGTCTGTGCCGCACTCCAGGGATAAAGTTGGCTCTGGTCATCAGGGCGCGCGGCAATTCTGCAGCGGCCTGGACCGGGTCATCCAAAAGCGCGGGGGGCAGCAATGTATTTAACGTCAGGGGCATGATGGCTCCGAAATTTGGGGTGACCGCCCCTCTGCCAACAAAAACAGAGAGGCGGTCAAGTTCAAGTGGTGGGGTTATCCGAAGGTGATGACGTCCCCGTTACCGAGGTACGCTTTATCCTTGGAGCGGAAACGGGCGGTTCCTTCGACCACCGGGTAACCGGCAGCGATGAACTTCTTGGCGCAGAGTACGCCGGTGCAATGGTTGCAACCGATGCGCTCAAAGCCATAGTCGCCCAGCGAGATGACAAGGTCATCGTATTTGGGGTCCCAGTCATCAAAGGGCGAGATATGCAACCCGCCGTAGATGCCGTGGCACTTGTCATTTTCGTACTTGATCTCGTTGTAGGCAGTCTCAGCGAAACGGATGATGCCCTGATGGCAACAACCGGTAACGGACACAAGCCCCTTGTCGGCTACGTTGAAGTACAGGGATTGCTCTCCGTACACGCGGCAGATGATAGGAATGGCAAAGACATAGCTGGCCATACCGGGGATGACTTTATTCAAACCGGTCTTGACCGTGATGAGCTTACCCTTGTGGCCGCAATCCTTGATGTACTGCAGACCTTCTTCGTAGAACCCTTCCGGGATGTAAATGGTGATTTCCGGGTCATATTTCAGTGCGACCGGGAGTCCCCAGAAGTGATCAAAGTGCTCGTGGGAGAAGAACAGGGCTTCGATTTCCTTGTTCTCCAGCATCTTGTCGATGCCCTCACGCTTGAAGCACTCATCGCACCACTTGTAGGACCAGCCCACATCAAGGAGGAACTTGCGCTTGTTGCCGGACATCTCTTCCACTTCCACCAGGGCTGCGTAGCCACCGGCGTTTTCGGGGTGGACCGAGTTGGCTTCGATGATATCCCACGCCTCATCCAGCCGGTTGGGCAGAAGATGCTTAATCTGGGCGATACCTTCATCATAGGAGCCTTTGCCCAGCCCCTTGCCGTTGCCGAACGGAGGCCAGTTGTAATCATACTGGTTTACGAGCAGTCCGCCCGCGCCCTTGATGTCACCCATGAGGGTGCCGTTATCAAACCAACTCGTTTCCGAGATGTTGGTGACCTTAACAGACTTGCAGACACCTATTTCGGTCATCTTCCGTTCCGATTGGGTGAAATGCTCCTCGCGCATCGGGGAGTAGGAATACACTCCCATAGCACCCAGGAGGCCTACGCCTACACCGGTTGCGGCTCCCTTCAGGAAGTCGCGCCTTTTCATATTACCTGACATGCGATTCTCCTTTCCGGGCTATTTGCCGGGGATGATGTTGACGGCTGCATACACCGTGGGCAAAGCCCAGACCGTGACGAAGTAGAAGAGCACGCCCATGGCAACGCCTGCGCCGAGACCGGCACCGAACTTCGGTGTCCAACGGACGTCTGCAATAGCGGCCTTATGGGCATAACGGTCTTCTTCGATTTCCTCGACAGTCTTGGGAACCATCTTCCATGCCGGCCAGTTATCCATGAACCAGTGGTGGACCAACCAGATGTTGACCAGCCAGATCATCGGGATCATCGGGAACTGCTGCGGATGAGAGAAACCCTTCTGGGTGCCCAGGAAGAGGTGGGAAGTCTTGTAGTATACGACATACAGGGCAATAGCGCCCACCACGGCCAATGCGGTGCGGGTCAGCACGTTAACGGGCATGGAGAACTTCTTGGGCCAGTTGTCGCAGTAGAAAGTGATAAACAGAGATGGCACCAGGAAGAAGATGGCCATTTCGCCAACATGCAACCAACGCCAGTCAGGTGCGAATGCACGACGGGTTCCTCGGATAGCTTCGCCCCAGGTCAGTTCCTGTGCAAAGTAAAGGAAGAAGTGCATTGCCATGGCAATACCGATAATGCCGAAGAAACAGGCAAAGCGGCGGAGCCAATCGTTTTTGATCAGATTGAAGGGATAACGTTCCCAGATGGTTTCCACCAGCCAAACAACCACGGTACAGCACATGATCCAGGAAACGTGGAAGTTACCTGATACGGTGTCAGCAAACTGTTCCCAGTACGGCGGTGCAATGGAGGTGAAGTACTGCCACGGGTGGTACAGAATTCCCATGTGCGGATGCATGGTCACGAAATAGACCACGGTGGACAGGAAGAAGGTCACCATCAGGATGGAGAAACCCTTGGCGGGTTGCTTCATCTTTTGCCACGGAGCTTCCTCTAAAGCGACCACCCATGCAGGTGAAAGCCAACTTGCAATGGCTGCAAACATAAGGACGGCGAGGGCCGAATATTCAATGGCAAAGAAGCTGGTCACGCCAGGCAGCTTTTCGAGCTGTTCAGGATTGAAGTAAGCCAGGCCGTAGTTGCCGAGCAGCCCTTCAAAGAATCCCTTGATCAACGCGACAAGAATGACCACTGAGATAAAGGTTAGTATGGTTCCTTTGACCAGTGGATGGGTCGTTTCCAGCCACTTTCTCTTAAAGGGCCAGAAGTTGAAGATATAGACCATCCAGATCATCATGATGAGCCACCAGCGGCAGTACATGTAACCGACATAAGGGGTGTACATGCGCATAAGGCCGCGCGGATCCTGGAAGATCCACCACGTTGCATAAAACACGGCGAGCGTCAGAACCAAGCTTACCAGTGCGGGAATCGGACCCGACCAGCGCTTGACGAGTTTGCGCTCTTCCAAGTAGCCTTCGCCAAACCGTTCCATAAGTTACCTCCTCCTAAGGGGGTGCCGAGTCGCGGGCCCCACCCCGCCTTCTCGGATTGTTCGGTGTTACTGCCCGGACGCTCCCGGACCGCTCTCTGCCATTGCCTCATAGATGGCCTTCAGCAGGGCTTCGCGGTCCGTGTCCGGGTCCAACCCCAGTCGTTCTGCTTCCATAGAAAGCATTTCCGGGGGGAAGTCTCCGGCAATGGCCCCCAGCTCATCCATCCGGCGCGGTGCGCTTTCCGGCTTGGGCTGTTCACTGCCAGTGGCTACAGCGGCAACATGCCGTCCAGCCTTGAAACTTCCCCTGAAAAGTTGTCTGCGTGTCATGTTCGCCATGCGTGCTCTCCCTCACCTTGCTCTGTCGCTTCTCGAAGAGACCGGAAGACCATGTCTGTCATGGGCACCTGCTCCCGCTCTTCCAGCACCCGGCACATACGGAGAAAGTAATTGGCCGTTATGGAGCGTGCCCATTCACCATCCCTGGCTCGCAAAGCGTGCAGCAGCTTGATGTGGTCCGCAAAAATGGCCTCGCGCTCATCCCGCCGCATGGAAAAGAAAAAATCGTAGGCGGGCATGTCCGTCGAACAGACCTGCTCCACTGTGCGCACCAGAAAATCGTTGCCTGTCCCAACGGCTATGAGGCGGAAAAAGGTCAGACTTTCGCTCCACACCCTCTCGCTGGATTTCTGAAAAATAGAGCGGGAAATATTCACACTGCACTGTTTCAATTCATCCAGATGCCGCTCGCCGATCCGTTCGGCCGCCTGCTCTGCGATCATGGGCAGAATCATGTAGGCCGCTTCCAGCTGATCCGCGATGGCCTTTTCCGGGCTCAAATTCAGGTCCAGTGGGTTGTCATGAGCTGCAGAAATACCCACTCGCAGATAGCAGCCACTCCCCGGCTTGATGGCCACCAGCCCGCGCGCCTCAAGGGAATGCAGAATCGAGCGCAACGTATTGCGGCTCACATCAAGCAGCTCCACGAGCCTGCGTTCAGGCGGGAGTCTATCTCCGGCCTTGAGTTCCAGATCCTGAATGACCTGACCGAGTTTTTCGAGTGCCTTGTCTTTCTTTCCCATGTCATCGCCCTTGCACCTTTTGTGGTGCCATTGGAGTTACCAATTACCTATCCGGTAAACCGAAGGCCAAATTTAATTTGCCATCAATGTCAATTTCACCCAATTTTAGATATATTCTGACCCAATATTTTAATTGGTGCTACCAATTAATAATTAACCTTCACAATTCTGGTAGAACCAGTTTGGCAACCCAGAAAGGAGCTTCGGATTTGGAAGAACGAAGAATGGGGTATTAAATCAGGCAAGAAGAAAGGAAGGGGAGCAGAAAAAGAAACGAGCAGGAGATGTCGCCCGCCCGCTTACATATTCAATTGATATTTAACGGCCACGGAAAAAGTGTACGTCTGCCCTCGAATTACCTTGGGCCGCTTCACTTTACCACTGGCTGAGACAATCGCTTTTCGGGCCGCGTTGTCCAAAAGCGAATCTCCAGATGAGCGCCTGACACGGATATGAGAGAAGGTGTCATCAGGCTGGATGCGGAAGGAGTACAAAACATTACCGATGAGGCCGGACAGGTCGCCACCCTGCTGAAACTTGCGGCGTTCAATAGCCTGACGAATCTGCTTGAAGTACTGCCGCTGTGCGAGTCTGCGCCGACGCCTGGCCGCGCTTTCCGCTGTGCGGCTGTCATCGCCAGTGTCAACGCCCTGCTCCAATGCCAGTCCGGCGGCCGCAGGCATTGCGGCGGCAATGGCAAAGTCAGCAGGAATAATGATTTCCTCATCACCCAATGGAGGCGGAGGTTCCTCTGCGCCGCCCCACTCCCGATTCAAGCCCCATACATGGAGCACGACCGAGATTATGAGACAGAGGGCAAAAATGTGGCTCCGGTTCATTGGGCGCTCCCGCGCCGAGTGGTCCGAGTCACGATAACGAGGTTGGAAAACCCGTATGTCCTGACCATGTCCACAATGCGTACGAAGTCTTCCACTTCAGCATGAGGAGCGGCTTTGAACAGGATATTTTGCGGCTGCTGATCAAACGGCTTGGCTGCAATGAGGCGAAGTCGGTTATCCAGCACCAATGAATCAATGGGAACAGCATCACAGACCAAAGTACCGTCCTCCTTCAATTCGATCTCCAACGAAGAGCCGTACACGGAGGTGGAGGATTCCGCTGACGGCAACTCCATATTCATGCCGCGAGCCGCAAAGACCGTGGACACCACAAAGAATATCAGCAGGATGAACACGACATCCAGCAAGGGCGTAATGTCTGGTGTAACCCGACGAGGCTTGTTTATCGCTAAAGAGATCATGCCTTGTCCTCCGGCCTGATCTGATCAAGGAAAGTATTGGCAGCGTGCTGTATGGCGTAGGCGGTCTTGTCGTATTGGTTGCAAAACCAGCGGTGGGCCAGGAGCGCGGGGAGAGCCACAGCCAACCCGGCGGCCGTGGTCAATAGGGCCTGCCAAATGCCGTTGGCAAGCAGGTTGATATCCACATTTCCCGAGGCGGACAGGCTGGAAAAGGTGGAGATCATACCGATAACAGTGCCGAGCAACCCCATAAGCGGCGCAGCCGTGGCAACGGTGGCGAGAAATTCCAACCGCCTGTTGAGGGCAAAGAGGAGAGCCTCTCCGGTATGCTGGATTTCCTTTTCCTTATGCAGCAGGGAACGACCGTTGAAGAACATGACGAACAGCGGCAAATAAAAGGGAGCGACGTCCTCGACATGCTTCAAGGCCGCCTCGGTATTCTTGTCGCGATACAGAGAGTAGGCTGGTTCAAGTTGGTCGGGCGAGGGAAAACGGCGGGTGGTGTACACAATGAAGCGTTCAGCTATGACCGCCAGGGACGAGATCGAAAGGGCAAGGATGGGCCACATCATAAAGCCGCCCTGTTCCAGGATATTCATGCAAGACTCCGTCAGTGAGTTTGTAGTTCAATACAATAAACTCTCTGTCGATGCCGGCAAATGTGGGGAATCGTCGGTCGGCAGTTGAGGCGATGGCTGTCCGGGGGCTTGGACAGCCACAAAATTTTTCTTACACCCGCTCCGGTTCTAATTCAAGCCCCGAAATGAGAAGCGGCCTCTTCTACTTTTGGCTGTCACGCAATGCAGCGATGGCCTCGTTCAGGGAAACCAAAACCGTGTCAAAGCTGTTCGACTCAATATCCACGAAGCGGTCCGGCTCGGTGGAGCAAAGAATGAGTACAGTACGCAACGTATTGCCCTCATAAAAAGGCTTGGCATAATAGGAGCGGATACCGCGCGGAATGAACAGCGCCCAGTCAATGGGTTTGATGGAATCCATGGTATCGTCCACCACAAGATGATCGAGGTTGAAGCGGGCGATGTCCTCGGCAATGGTTCCCCGGTAAGAGAACCATTCGCCCGGCGGCATATCTGCCAAAGGTGTACCCGCTCCGTAGACCTGGACCGTGTTCTTTTCCGCATGAACATCCGAAAGCATGAGCGCGTTACACCGCTTGCTGATGTCCGGATGCACCAGCGCCTGCCCGAGCATGGCAGCGAGGTTAGGTGCGTCACAGAATGCGGCCCTCACGTTCTGGGTCAGCTTCTCTTCATCTTTCTTATTATTGGAAATCGGCGTCACCGAAATACGAATCAGCGCGGTCTGCTTCCACGGCACCCAACGGAGTTTTACTTCGGCTTTGAATGGCTCACCCTGAGTCGTATTAAACTCAAGTTTACCGTCCCAAGGCTGAGCCGGAAGATCGTTGAGGATAGAGCCCAGACTCTCTACAGGATGAGGTGAAATCTCTGAAAAATGGGGCAACCGTCCAGTTGCGGCACTGGGCAAACCAAAAAGATTGCAGGCCGCGGCGTTAGCCTGACGCAAACGCAATGACTGGTGATTTATCAAAAGAATCGGAGTCGGCACGTTGTCGATGCGCGCCCGCGAAGCCTCTTCACTGCGCTGAATGTCGCGGATTACGTCCACGGTATCTCCCACATCAAGCAGATAACCGTAGTAATAACGCGGGTCAGAAGTATTCACCGCGCCAGTGAGCTTGAGCCACATTATGGAATCAGCCGGGGTGTGCACCCGAAAAACCGTTGCCATGGTTTTCCCCTGACTCACGGCATCCAGAAACTTGTCCAGCAAATGGGCGTCTTCAGGCAAAAGCATCTGCTTGCGAAAGGCGCGGTTCTTCAAAAAGAGGCGGGCGCTGTCGCCCAGAGGATGCAGGGGGCAATCGTTAAGAAATTCGATGCGCGAACGAGCTATTTCGATACGCCAAAGTAGAGCCGGAAAATCATCAACGAAGCTTTTTAAATCCTCGATGGGGATGTCGCGGTCGGAGTTGGGATCTGTTGTTTTGCTATCTGGCATCGTAATGATTCCTTTTGACAATGTGGTGATTACTGCAATTGATAACAAGGGTCAACGGGATATTACGTTACCATGGGCAGCTCCACTCGGCCCTCGACAACCTGCTCAGAGAAACGCACGCAGACCTTGAGTTGAAAAGGAAGCGGCGCGATAGCTGCCAGCATAAGAAAACCCCGCTGAAACGGGGTTTTCTCTTTTCAATCAATTCGGGCTTCCTATTCGAAAAGCTGTTTTTGCGTATTCATATTCCATTTGTAATCATCCAGACCCATTTCGCTCTTCTTATACGCTCTCAGAGCCTTCTTGGATCCTTTCCCAAACAGACCATCCACCTTGGTGGTATAGTAACCTTTGTCTTTGAGGGCCTGCTGAACTTTGCGAGCATCGTTCCTGTCACGAAGATTAAACAGACGCGAATGCATCTTGCTTGATTTAAGAGCGGACTCCATCCACTTGGAACCGGGGGGCGAAACAGATTCAACCTCATCATAGAACAGTCCGCTGGAATACATGGAGATGCGCTCCAGCTTGGCATCTTCCTGAGCATAATAAGCATGAACGTAAAAAGGCTTGTTCCGGTCAAAGAGCTTTCCTTTTCCCTGGAAGATAGCCACGCCATACCCCACATCATCGAAAAGGTACGTCGGTTTGACGGGACCTGAACTACCCCCGTTTTTAGCATTGGTCATGGTCGCTTCAAAACGAGCCACAGGGGATATCCTATCCATCATGAAAACCAAGATCGCCAGTTCTTCATTCTTGGGACGGCGCATGAGCCCCGTGCTTTTCATCTTCTGAAAAAAGGAAAGTTGCTCGTACTCATCCTTTTTTTCCACCTCTTCCGGCGTGGCAAACACGTCAATACTGTTGGCTAAGGCAAACAGGAACAACGAGCGAATGCTCGTCAACTGCTCGGCCGCAGCGGCCAAGTCTTCGTGCTTGAGGAAAAAGCAGACCGTGTCCGGGAATTCCGGGTAGACCGGGCCCGAAACACTTTCAGTGATAACCAGTTTTTTCTTCTTGGTTATGGTGTAGTTGGCAAAAAAGAATTCCGACCTTTTCTGGCCGATATCGCTGACAAAATTGAACACGCCACGAAGAACGCCCAAAGAAGTCGTCTTGTTGACCGGAACCACCATGTCGAGATCAACCTCGGTAGCAACAACACCAAAATGCTTGTAATCGGCGTATTGACCACCAAGGTCGTGTTCACCCTTGGGATCAAAACTCACGTTTCTCACACGGACCTTTTCCCCACGCATGCCAGACAACAGGGCGCTGAGCACCGCCTGAGTATGGTTGGGCAGACTATCAGCTGTTGTTACGATTGTTTCTTTTTGAAGAGCCTGTTCTTCGGAAGCGATCTGGGAGGGATCCGAGCCCGTGGTATTTTTATCGGCCAGACATGCGGCCAAGGAGAACAGGAGGAAACAGCAAAAGAATATTTTGAGTAGTGCTTTCATTATATTGCTCTCGATGTTGCAGGCTATCGGAGGGCCTGAGTTTCTTTGGCAGCCAATCCCATCCTAGTGCCGGGCACCGAATGCTTGGCTCTGGCCTTACGATCCTTCATGTCCTGAACTTCTTCCTTTGTCATATTCTTGCTGAGGTCGCTGTGCTGAGGCCCCAGGTCAGACAAGGCAGACTGCAGCTGATCCACACCGTTGGCCTTGACAAATTCCGCCAGATAGCCACGCACGGCATGAGTCGAACTGGAAGGAAGTTCGCCAAGCACATCGCCAGCAACTGCCTGGACCATGGAGGCAGACATGCCCCGGATGAGCGATTCCGCAATATCATTTCCCTTGAAATGGCTATCTGCGGCGGCGCCAGCGCCGGCACCCGCCACATCGAGCGTCCCGGCAATGGAAAGCAGTTGTGATGCTTCGGCTGCGCTCAGGGAGGCCATGCCCACATTGCCCGCCTTGACCACAATAGCTATGCCGGCCATGCCCGCCACACCAGCCATGGCCCCGTATTTGACTGCGGTCCATCGCAAAATCTGACGATCTCGCTTGCCGACTTCATCCATCTGACCTTCATTGTAATCAATGAGCGTGTCAGCCCACTTGTCATGATTTTTCTTAAAATCTTCATCCGCGAGCTTTTTCGCTTGCTCGCGATACTTGCTTATCTCGCCGCCAGTCTTAGCCTTATACCCTTTGGCTACCTTGCCAAGATTAAACTTATCCATACGCATGTCCGCAGCCACACGCTTGGCCTCACTCATCTTTTTCATGGATTTACGCCACTTGTCGAAATACTCCATCTCCTTTTCCACCGAATGATCGCCCTTCTTGATATCTTTGGCCAAGTCGGAAACCTCCTCTCTCAACTTGGCTAATTCATCATATACCTTTTGATACTTTTTCTGACTCGCCTTGTACTTGTCGTCATATTGCTTGATGCGCTCATCAAGCTTTTTAACCATTTCAGGAGTACCAAAAGCACGGACCACCTGGGCAGGCGTCAAGTTCTCTATCCCCATGGATTTATTCCCTGCTCGCTCTCCACCGCCACCGCCACCGCCACCACCGCCGCCACCGTCGCCACCGCCCCCCCCATCGCAAGCCAAAGCAACGTGCGGTACAACGAGTACAGCCATGATAAATACTACCAATAGAGTTCGTAAGCATCGAACCGAGATGTCGCGTGTCATAGGGTCTCCTCTCTCGAAATGTGAAACGTCAGCTAACCGTTTGCCGCCGAATAAGTCCTGTCTACGACGACTTGGGGCATCTATTCGAAGATCAAACAAGAGGACAATCAACTCGAAGCAGAACGGGGGAGATACATTTCTGCATCATGCGGGCCAGAGAAGAAGAGGATGATATAAGAGCCACGCGACAAGGCTGGCAACCCGACGGCGACAAAATGAGTTAACAACAACAGTGGCACGTGACGCCCTTTTTTTCCAGTAAAAAGTAGCTATTCACACTTAGTCAGCAGGTGAAACGTATAAAGGCTTCCATCATATTTGATGAAAGCCTTTGTACCCCAGATGTAATCGAGAACGCATACGCCGCGAATTACTTCTTATGCCCTCTAGCCAGCCAAAGCCTTCTTGCGAAGGGTCGCTTCATGCTTCTCAACGACCATGAGAAAATCCCTTTTGGCGATAGGCTTGGTTAAGAAGGCATCGCCTCCTGCAACGGTGATTTTACTCTTAATCTCGTTCAGAGCGTGGGCCGTTAAGGCTACAATGCGGACAGGGGCTTTCCCATTCTTTTTTTCCCATTCACGAAGCTGCCTCGTGCATTCAATCCCGTCCATGACCGGCATTTCCACATCCATAAAGACAATATCAAAAGGCTCACGCTTATACAGAGCAAGCCCTTCCTCACCATCTTTGGCAATGTCGAGACGATGATTCAATCCCTTGAGGTAAAATTCCATCAACATGCTGTTGTTTTCGCTGTCTTCCACCAACAGAATTCTCAGGCCGTTCTGAGTGAACGACTGGCCACCTGAAGCCGATTCTCTAGCTGAGAGAGAAATATGTTCATCCGCCAAAAATTCGGCAATTTCAGGAATATGGACAGGCTTATTGAGCGTCTTCATGAATGTCTTCGCGAAGGTTCTGTTCCCTGATTCATTCGGAGTCAGCAGTATAAGCTTCTTCGGCTCTATTCCGAATGCATCTATCCATGCTCGTGAGCCTTCCCACTTCGAATTCAAAGTAGGCGTATTGACCACTATAACCGCGTATTGACCAACAGCTTCCCTGGCGAGATCTTCCGGTCGCGACTGAAGATCCACAGTAGCACCAGCCTGCTCAAGTCTTGAGACCACCGTTTTCGATGCATACTCCCTGCTGTCTATGACTGCCACAGAGATTCCATCAAGACCCGGCAGGACTTTCGGTCCCGTACCGTACACCTTGTATGAAAGGGAAAAAGAGACAGAAGTCCCTGCGCCGTATTCACTTTCAATCCCAATGCTACCACCAAGATTTTCGCACAGCAGCTTGCATATGGAGAGTCCAAGGCCCGTCCCCCCATACCGGCGTGTGGTCGAAGCGTCTGCCTGAGTAAACTTGTCGAAAATAGTTTCAAGCTTACTTGGCCGAATGCCAACGCCGGTATCAACAACGCTAAAACGCACCACCACGGCCTCATCAACTACAGCCCCCCAGCCTGACTCCAGCGAGACAACAAGAAGCACCGACCCTTTGTCCGTGAACTTAATTCCATTGCCAATAAGATTGATCAAAATTTGCTGCAAACGAAGCGGATCGCCAAGAAGCTCCTGCGGAACATCCGGTGAAATCATATAATCCAAGTCGAGCTTCTTTTGATGTCCGGCATATGCCGTCACCTTGAACGCCTTGTCTATGACCGCGTCAAGATTGAATGGGGCATCTTCAAAAACCATTTCCCCAGCTTCTATTTTGCTGAGATCCAAAATGTCATCAATGAGACTCAAGAGGGCATTGCCCGACTTCAACAGCGTATTGACAAGAAGGCGCTGTTCTTCATTCAGTCTTGATTCCCCCAGCAATTCGCCAATGCCAAGCACCGCATTCATGGGCGTTCTGATCTCATGGCTCATGGAGGCAAGAAACTGGGATTTGGCCACCGTACCGGCTTCAGCCTTGGCCGCCATGGCCTGCGCCTGTTCGATGGCTACCACAAGATCCGTGTTGGCTTGTTCCAGGGCCTGCGTTCGCTCCTGCACCTTCCCTTCAAGGTTCTTGTACAACCCCTGCAAGTTTTCACTCATCGCATTGAACTGGTGAGCCAAAACACCAATCTCGTCTCGGCGTGGTCCCACATCAATACTCACAAATTCACGGTTGGCGACTCTTTGTGTCCCGTCTGCCAAGCTGAGAATCGGCTTAATGAAGAGCCTTTGAAAAAACAGATTCAATGTAATAATAACGCACAAAGTAAATACCGAGAACAAGACTATCAAGTGGTTAGTTTTATCCTGGATCGCCTTGTTCACCCCATCCAATCGCAAGCCGATCTCAACCATCCCAAGCATGTTGCTTTCCGAAACAATCGGCTGAGTGACCACCAGTATATTGTCACCGTAAACCGCTCTGTTTTTCCCAGTATGGTCTATGGAAATAATATTACCGGACTGGAGGAGTGAAACGCCCTTGGAATCGTATATTTCACAGAATGCAATGTTGGGGGATTGTTCGATCGACAGCGCCTGATCTTCCATGAGAAAAAAACTGAACCTCTGAATATATTCAGCGCTTGAGCGAGCCGCCAACGCGGCCACACGACTTCCATGATCATTCAGATTCTGAACGAGCTGAACCTTCTGGGAATTGATAATATACATCCCCAACAGCAGCAGGAAGCCTCCCAAAATGAAAGCTGTCCCAAAGGTTATTTTCAATCTCAGCCGATCAAACATCATCCTTTCCCATTCACCCTACCATCTGCGCTATAGCAATTTGACCTTGCCATATAAAAATGAAGCCTCTTAATTCTTGGGCAACAGATTCGTCACTTTTATCTCGCCAGCCAGTATCTTCTCCCGAGCCTCATCAACCAGCTTAAGTGTGGCGGGCGAAATCTTGTCGCGAGTGTATTTCATCTCGCTCAAACTCACGCCATGGTCCTTCAACCCGTAGAAGGTAACGCCGGCAGTGAAGTTGCCTTCCAGCGCTTCTTTCAATTCATTGTACGAGGCTACGTCCATCCGCTTGATCATACTGGTCAGCACGAACCCCTTGGCCAGGGAATCCTGATCCGAGTCCACACCAATTGCGTAATTGCCGGTCCTGCGGGCAGCTTCAATAACGCCGTTGCCAGTCAATCCGGCCACTGCAAAGATAACGTCCGCACTCTTGGCATACTGCTGATTCGCCAATTCATGCCCCTTTTGGGGATTGCTAAAGCCCGAGAAGTCACCAGCCGGAGAGGCGTAATCGATAAAAACCTCTACATCCGGATTGGCGTACAGCGCGCCTTCTTTGTACCCTTGCTCAAACGCCTGGACAGGAGGCACCACCGTGCCACCGACAAAGCCGACCTTACCGGTCTTGGAGACAGAGGCCGCCAGGACTCCCGCCAAAAAAGATCCCTCATGCTGATGGAACATCACGCTTGAAACGTTCGGGTAATCCTGAAATGGCACCTCAAAGAAAATAAATTTCTTTTCCGGGTACTTTTTCACGACCCACTTGGCCAACTCAGTATGCTGGGCGCCCTGCAGCAGAATCACGTCGGACTGTTTCACGACGTTGAGAATATCCGCTTCCGTCGTCTTTCCAGACTGCTGAGGCTCCAGCACGATGAGCTTGAATCCCATTTCTTGCTGTGCCTTACGGATACCGCCATAAGCCATATCATTGAAAGAGAGATCGCCCAGACCAGAGGAGCCAGTAACAAACGCCACAACCGGCGCTTTCGCCATACAGGGGAGTGCAAACAACAGGAGACACAGAACAGCTAACAGACCTTTCTTCATTGCCACCTCACAAATAATATTGGGTATCTTTATTAGTGTTATGAAACATCAGCAAAAAGTAAACCGTTATGTCGATTTATTGCGCTAACTCCCCCAAAAGACGCCCTCTTCAGAACGACCGAAAGAACGACTACCCCTAGAGCCGAAAAGCTGCGAGGATTTCTTGAGGGGTTCCTGGCAAACGGAACAAAACCTTTTGGGAATCGAAAAGTTAATAAACGCCAAAAGGCCAGCAGAAATCTGCTGGCCTTTTGGATGACTTCGTTCCCTCTATGCAAAAGGGATTGTGGAAGACTAGTTGGACTGCTTCTGTTCCATGTGCTCAGTGAGTGCGTGGCAGAGCTGGTCTACGCAGGAAGTGGACTTGGAGCCACAGGTGATGCCGCTGAAACGATCCAGAACGAAATCGACGCTCATTCCTTCGATCATGTTTGCAATTGCCTTGAGATTCCCTTCGCAACCGCCGCCGAAGTCGACGTAGTCAATGCTGCCGTTGTCGACGGCAAAACTGATTTCCTTGGTGCAAACACTGTTTTCAGTCACAAAGTGCTGAATATTGGAGTGGGGAGCAGAGGTAAGATGAGCGGGGGCCATCTGAAGTTCTTTATTGTCCATGATATCAAATCCATTCTTGTTTAATGGTCTGGCCGGAGTCGCCGGTCTGGCCTGTCTGTAAAAAAATCGTCCTTTCCTAGCGAAGTCAGTGACTTTCTATTCTCTCAACCCCCGGGCTGGAGAATAGAGCCAGGTCACGCTCGGATGGATACGACATCCTCAAGAGTCATCACCCCATATTGAAAGGAGAGAGGGAAATTATTCCAAATGGGTGCAAGCTTTCCGGGATCTCTTGACTGATTAGTCAAACAACACCCTCGATAAACAAACACCAATGCTCTCTACCAATGCGGCACAACGATGGGGCCTTGTTGCGCCGGAGACATTCTCTACTGCCCCAAACAGTCCATAGTCAAGAAAATTTTATAAAATAGCACAAACTAATATTATAATCAATCGCACTGTTCACATTTTGCTTTTTACACCACTAGTATGCGGGAAACTTAAAGAATCATTAAGCTTTGAAGGCTGGCATGGCGAAATAAAAAGGACCCATCCGCATATGCCCCACCTCTGAGTCAAGAGGGTGATCCCTCTACAACATGCAGCGTATACGAACGCATATCCGGCGCCTTGCCTCGTAACCACCAAGAGCAAAGCATCGAGCAATGGCCTCCAGCCTGCATTGGTGATATTGTCACCCGCAGGAGCGAACATCATGACAAAGCAGTCACCACCCAGAACAATAATATACTTCGTCGGACCATTCCCAAAAACTTGAAGTCGATCTTTCCACCGAAGTTCTACGGGAAATCCCGACCAAATCCCTCACAAAACCTCCATAGGCGGCAGCCGTCTTCGAATGAGCACACGGATACAAGGAGCAGCCAAGATGAAAACAAAAGATGAACGAACACCCCCTGAAAGCTCAAAAAGCATATCTCCTTTTCGCTGGAGCCAGGATATTGCACCAGATTCACCTCCAAGACTGCTGTGTGGAACATTGCCTAGAACATTGCCTGCTGAGTCTGCGCAAGAGAACTCGAAAGAAGAGTCGTCCAAGCCGATATTACTGACCGGTTCGTCGGGCCCGTTGGACCCGCGACCAAACGACTCGGAACATACGGACAAAAATTCGGAGATAAATCCCTAGAGTAGATCAAGAGAGTTTCGGATTGTCTTAATAAAGCGGGGAACAAATCTTGGACAAGAAAAAAGCCTTACGAAGAAAACTTCGTAAGGCTTTAATTTCAGTGGTGCTCGGGGACAGAATTGAACTGCCGACACGGGGATTTTCAGTCCCTAAAAATGCCTTTCATTTACTTTCATTACTCTTCATTATTTCACAGCTAAGACATTGAATCACTATAGCTTATTGACACACGGCCTTCATATACATACATTGCCTTTCACGACGTTTCATCAAAAAAGTGGTGGGAAAGTGGTGGGAATTTAACTTGAGAGGCACGAATGGCTCAACCCAAATGGATCTCTTCAACACGCTTCAAAGGCGTCAGGTGGTACAAGCACGACACTCGCAAACACGGCGTGAATTTCGACCGTTGCTTTGGCATTCGATTCACCCACAATGGCAAACGGTATGAGTCTGTCCTTGGCTGGGAGTCGGAAGAGTGGTCCGAAACTGATGCACATATCAAACGCAAGCAGTACATAGCCAATGCCAAGTCAGGCTCTGGCCCCGTGACCCTAAAAGCTGAGCTTAAAGCCGAAAAGAGCCAAGCGCTTGCAAAAGCCGAACACGAAAAGCTCCAACAAAGGCGAGAACTGCGAGCAAACACCACCTTCTCCGGTTTTTTTACCGACTCCTATGCACCCGACGCCCGAACATCGAAGAAGTCAGAAACATTCCGTAAGGAAGAGGAGCACGTTCGTAATTGGATCGGGCCAGTAGTAGGCGACCTGCCGGTCAAGGATGTCGCTCTTGACCACATTAAAATCATAAAAGCCAACCTTGCTCGCAAGGGCAGATCCCCTAGAACGCAACAGTACGTCTTTCGGACTTTTACTTCAGTCTGGAATGCAGCCCGTGACGCAGGCCTTGCGGAAGGACTTTGCCCTACCAAGCATACCAGCTTCAAGCTTCCCAAGTTCAATAACGAGCGAGAGCGATTCCTATCCCCCCAAGAGGAGAAACGCCTCTTCCAGGTGCTTAGCACTCGGAGCATGCAAACACATGACATGGCCCTTATTGCCCTTTATGCTGGACTGCGTTTTTCCGAGGTAGCCCAGCTAACCTGGGGCCGCGTTAACAAAGAATCCATCCGCATCATCAACGGCAAGCATGAAAAAAGTCGGACTGTCCCGATGACAAGCCAAGTAAAAAAGCTTTTCGCCTCAATTACACGGGGGAAAGATAACGCATTAGTTTTCCCCGATGCCAAGGGTCGTGTCATGGGCCAAATTCCATCTACATTCAAACGAGCAGTTGACGATATAGGACTCAACGACGAGGTGGAAAGCTCCAAACAGCGCTTTAGCTTTCATGGCTTGCGCCACACATATGGCTCAAGACTCGCACAGGCTGGCGTAGACCTCTATCGCATCCAAAAACTGATGGGACATAGCGATCCGAAGACTACACAGCGGTACGCCCACCTTAGGGAAGAAGATCTAGTACAGGCAATGATTGCGATGGAAAGGTCACTTAGCGCTGAGGAGATAGCGCCTGGTAAGATAATTCCTATTTCCCGTGAAGCAGTAAACAAATAACATCACCGGAGGATATTTATGATTATCAAGGATTGGGAGCAGAAAGACAATTACAACTTCCCCGAAGACTTTCCTGACAAGCGTTGGGCATGGGAGTTCTTGCGTAGAAACACTGATTACCAAGAATGCTGGGAAGAAGCTTTGAGCACTTTTTCCCAGGAACCTAGCGCCCGCTGGAAAGATCCCTCCTCCCACGACTTTGTTATAGAGGATAACAGGGCCTACGATTTCGGTTTAGCAACAGGCTTACTCAATCCTGCAACAGATAAGCCCCTGCTTCTCAATTTCATCCCCGAACGAGGTGTTCAATTTTTCACTGGCACCGGGGATGAACTCATCGGCCCCCTGCCTTCTGGTACTGTGGCTGTCATTTTCGAGATTGGTGAAAAGATCGGCCCGCAAATTGAAATGGCGAAGCAGCGACTGAGTCACGTCCAAGCAACCAAACAGCTCGTCTTTGAAAAAGGGTATGTCGCCCAAGACGCTACCATTCAACCTGTCCCGGTTAAAAGTCGGCGGCTCCACAAAGGGAATTGGGCTCTCTATTTGCAAGTGCTGGATGCGAGGCTTGCAGGTGTAGGCAACTCCGAGATTGGCAAGACTCTTTTCCCCCATTACCCCAACGACTATCCTGAGATGCAACAGAGCAAACATGCGTCACGCATCTACTACAAGGCCCGTCTCATGGCAGCCATCAAATTCCGCGAGATCGTAAGCCGATAACCACTTCTACCATTTACCTTCCTCTCAAAAAGGTAGATTTATTAAATCGACCTAAATCCTTCATAAGATGGGCTCATGAAAAACAATTAAGGAGCCCCAATGAAGAATCTCATCAGCGTTTTCAAACAGACCCTTCCCGACATCCTGTGGCGGCACCGATGGGCTTCGTACAAAGAAAAGTACGGAGTGCCCTTCGCCCGTGGCACAATGCAAAATTTCGATTCTGCGGGGAATGGCCCCAAACTCCACACTATCCGAGGGACCGTCTATTACACAAAAACAGAATTCCTCGACTGGCTCCAGAATTACGACGAGCCCTCCTAGCAGGAGGACCTCAACGCTTACCATTATTGATCCACCATTTTGTCACGATCAACCTAACAATTCATCCACTGGAGCCCACAATGTCCTTCGATTTCAAAGGAATAAACAATTCTGCCATGAGCAAAATCCGCACCCTGTTAGAGGTCTGGCTGCCCGAGGGTAAGTATCAAGGTAACGAGTACGTTGCTATTAACCCTACCCGTGCAGACTCTAAAACCGGCTCATTTAAAATCAACACCTCCACAGCTAAGTGGAGCGACTTTGCGGAAGGTGACAATGCCCAGGGCGGAGACCTGATCTCTTTGAAAAAGTACCTCGAGGGCCTTCCTTCGCAAAAGGCAGCGGCTATCGCCCTTGCAGAAGAAATCGGGCTTGAGATTAAGGAGACTCGCCGCGCCAAGAAAAAGGCGCTAACAAAGAGCTGGACACCCATCATCCCCATCCCGAAGAATGCTCCAGAAAATCAGCATAGACACAAAACACTCGGCCTGCCGTCAATGACTTGGACCTATTGCGACGAGGATGGACACCCTGTGTTCAAAACTTGCAGGTTTAACATGCGTGATGGCGGTAAGAGCGTCCTTCCTCGCACCTTCTGCGATGATGGCCGAGGTAATCGTGCCTGGAAATGGAAAGCACTCCCCGACCTTCGCCCCCTGTATGGATTAGAAATCCTCTCAGCCAATAGCACGAGCAAACCTGTCCTTATTGGCGAAGGAGAAAAAACTGCTGACGCAACGCGAAAGGTACTCTCGGACGACATGACCGTGCTTACCTGGGCCGGGGGCTCTAAGGCTCTCCACAAGACAGATTGGATGCCCCTCAAGGGGGCCACAGTCTTAATCTGGCCTGACGCTGACAAACCTGGTTACGAAGCTGCCATGAAGATTGCAGAGCTCGCTGTCATCGCTGAAGCCAGATCGGTTGAGATCGTAGCGCCGCCCGAAGACGTTGATTCTGGGTGGGACTTGGCCGACGATCCAAACTTGGATCGGCAATGGGTCCTAGACTGGATCGAAGCAAACAAATTGAGCCGCAAGGCATTCAAGAGCGTGGCTCTTGAGCAATATGAAATTGCAGACTCCCCCCAGAAGGCAAATAGCTCGTCTGGCCCGTTCAAGTCGAAAGATGACGGCGTTTATTATTTGGAATTGGATAGCGACGGAAATCTCATTGAGGAGCGGATCTGCTCGCCCTTGGACGTCCTGGCTCTTACTCGAAACACCGACAATAAAAACTGGGGGCGAAACCTCCAGGTTGTCGACCTTGACGGCAAGAAACACCAATGGGCAATGCAGATGGATCTGACTGCAGGTAATGGGGATGTATACCGCCAACACCTTTTGGGGCTCGGATTGAGGATCGCAGCAGGTGGTAGAGTCAAGAACCTCCTCCACAAATATCTGACCGAGACAACACCTGCAGATCGTGCTCGTTGCGTAAACCGTACTGGATGGCACGGAAATGAATTCGTTCTTCACGACATCACTTATGGTAGAGGAAACGGGGAAAAGACAATCCTCCAGGGGCTGTTCAATGAGAATCCCTATAAATGTAGCGGTACCCTGAAAGAATGGCAGGATTCTATCGGTCTCCTTTGTAAGGGCAACTCTCGATTGGAGTTTGCTGTTTCATTGGGGTTCGCTGCTCCTATGCAATACCTTGCAGGAGCAGAATCTGGCGGCTTTAACCTGGTTGGCCCGAGCTCTATTGGAAAGACTACCATCCTTAAGGCTGCCGCTAGCGTATGCGGTGGCGGCGATGATGCAGGCTATATCCGCTCATGGCGGGCTACGGATAACGACGTTGAAGCTATTGCCACATCCCATTGTGACACCCTCTTATGTCTTGATGAGATGGGACAAGCCTCGAGCAAAGTTGTTGCTGAATCTGCTTATCTCCTTGCTAATGGACAAGGCAAAATCCGAGCGACCAAGTATGGAACAGAATCTCCGACTAATACGTGGCGATCCAGCTTCATCAGCACAGGCGAAGTTTCTCTTGAAACCAAAATCCAAGAAGATGCCCGTCTGAGAGCGCGAGCCGGACAGACCGTGAGGGTTGTCGACATTGATGCTAATGCTGGAGGCAAGTACGGAGCCTTTGAAACGACCCATGACCTCGAGACCGGCGATAAGTTTGCACAAACGATCAGCTCGGCATCCAGAACTTATTATGGAACCCCGCTTAGAACATTCCTTGAAGCCGTCACCGAGAACATTGATGAAGTTAGAACCCGCCATAAGCAATTGTTGAAGACGTTCTACGATACTCATTGCCCTGATGAGGCTGACGGCCAGGTCACGCGTGTATGCAGACGCATTGCGCATGTTGCAGCAGCAGGAGAGCTCGCGACTGAAATGGGCATTCTCCCATGGAACGGCGGTGCAGCCTCCAAAGCCGCTCTCGCTTGCTTCCACAGTTGGTTGGATTTTCGAGGAGGCACAGGTGCCGCCGAGGAACGGAAGGCAATCGAACAGGTCCGTGCCTTCTTTGAGAAACACGGGAGCACGCGCTTCGAACTTGGGGACGACTTTGCCCGAGCAAACTTGAAAGACAACTCCAGCAACCCCACGATTGTGGACAAGCACAACCGTGCAGGCTTCAAGATTGAGGACCCTGCTAGCCAAGATTCCGAATACTGGGTACTCCCGGAAGTCTATAAAAAGGAAGTCTGCGAAGGGTTTGATTACAGAATGGTCTGTCGGGCCCTTATTGCAAAGGGCATCATGACGACCAATCCCAATGTCTACACGATGAATAAACGCCTCCCTGGTATGGGGACGTATAATCAGAAGAAGGTGTTCGTCATCAACTCCACCATCTTCGCGGGGTAACAGAGGTAACACCAGTAGCACGTTTGATATAACATACGAAAAGTGCTCCCAGTGAGCTCAACACAAGTGGTATCAGTAGTAGCAGACGCTACCGCTGATACCACTTCGATTCTTTCAAGCGGGATCACCTTTCTTATGTAATAACAGGGCCATTACTACTGATCCTGGTGCTACCCTATTCAGGGAGGAGGAAAAACGCTATTGCTTGCCCCATACCCCACCCCCTCTTTTTGTCGGAAAGGGTGGCCCCACTTTGAATTGACCACAGTAATTATATTGATTTCGTTGAACGAGGGTGTGGCTGGTGGTAAGATCTCCCGCAGGAACGAACACCATAACAAAGAAGTCACGGTCGAAGACTCTAGGCGGCAGCCAAAGACCGACAAGGATATAGGCACACAAACGCCTTCCGGCTGAATCCTATTCAACTGCATGGTAGCTTTGTGCTCATGCATCCAACAGAAATAAGGAGTCATCATGACAAAGCTAAAAGACACACCGCACGATTCAGACGCCTCCACCCTCGAAGCTGCAGACGAATCACTCGCCATATTCGCCCCCGAGCACTACAAAAGGTTGGTATGTCTGGGCCCGTTGGACCCACGACCAAACGACTCGGTACATACGGAAAGAAGTTCGTCAACACCACCTTTTACGGAAGATCAGCAGCGATAAGGCCTTCATTAACGCTCACTTACCATGATATCTAGATTTCTTGGTTAGGAGATAACGATGAGGATAAATATCGTAATAAAATAGGCAAGTAGAACAGAAAAGACAATGAAAAAACCGATTCTATACACGCTTCAGTTAACCTGAAATGACTTTGCCGTTCTCTTCCAGCCATTGCTTGCGCTCTTCATAATCCGGCAACACAGCCCTAACAAGCTTCCAGAAATCCCCATCGTGATTGCGATGATGTAAATGGCAGAGCTCGTGAACGACCGCATATTCGAGAACGGATTTAGGGGCGAATATCAGCTTCCAATTTAGGTTGATGACGTCATCTTTTCCGCAGCTACCCCAGAGATGCTTCTGTTCTTTGATGCGGATAGCTTTGGGATGCAGCCCCCACTTGTTGCCATATCTACGTGCGAACTCGTCAGCATCCTGTTGTACTCGATTTTTGAACCAGTCAGTGAGGGTGTATTTTACATACTCTTCAGTGGTCATCTTGAATGGCTTGCAGGGAGCATCAACATAGAATCCATTGCGATAACTTACTTTGCCGTATAACCCGCCAACTTCCTGCACATGCAGCTTCATGCGCCTGCCTCGATATAGGATCTTAGCGCCCGTAACGAAACGTCCCGGCCAAGGGCTTTCCTGTTCTCGTAATTCCCGTACTTCTTCCAGTTTCTCGAACACCCACTTGCGACGTGCCTGAATAAAGCTGTGAGCGTCCCCCTGGGGTGTCCCGGTCGGAATAACAACGTCTACCCTTTCGGGCGTTACAACAATGCGCCTACGCTTGGAATAAGAGCTCTCCTGAATACTATATGGTATCTCGGTTTTGCCGATCACCAGAGTGTGCATGCTAAACAACCTTCTGATATTTACCGAGTGCGTAATCCTCGACCTTGGGCGGAATAGCCTTCCAGTGAGCCTTCAGTCCCCCGTCGATAACGATGCGCCGTACTTGCTGACGCAAGTCCTTCTTCACCTGTTCCATGGTGTGCCAACCTGGAGGGGCATAATCATCGGAGGCGTATAGCTCGTCTATTTGAACAGCAAGCTCTTGCAGAGAATTCAGGTCATCCGGGCCTTCACTGCCTCCGTCACCGTTTCCGCTGGAAGCGCCGGCTTCGTTTGCAGGCATGAATGCTTCAAGGATCTTGTATATGCCGTGTGCGTTGGCTCCCAGTGGACCATCGGGATTTATTTCATCGGTCAGCTCCCTCGAAATTCGTTCCAGATTCTTTAACTCTTCAGCGAAGTCGATCTGCATGGAGCGCATGCGTTCAAGGACTTCACGTACTTTTTCGGAGAAGGGGCCGAACTGGAGTGGGTTTTCAGCCATCTTCTGTACAAGGGTGCGTTTGAGTTCGGTTGCCTTGCGGATAGCGGCTTCCTTGATTTCGTTCTCGCTCTTGTCGTCGGGCTCGAAGTCTTTCCAGTATTCCGGGTCTGTCAGTGTGCGCAGTTTGATCACAGTCGATATGCCGGTGGCGTGCAGTTGGTCCTCAAGAATATCCCGAATCTTAGCACTGTAGCTTTTGAGACTGACGTCCTGCTTCTTCTCGAAGTGCTGGGTTGCGTATGGCAGGAACATGGCGACCCATTTCATGTCTTCGGTGTAGTCGAGAATTGACGGGTCTGGGCTGAGCACTTCGTACGCCTTGATGAAGACTCGTGCCTTGCGGCGAAAGGTGAACCAGGCGTCCTCTGTTGCCAGAGCTTGAGTGAACGCCCTGAACTCTTCCTTGATGCCTTCCCCCTTGGCTCCCTTCTTGAAGGCCTTCACGACCTCCATGACGTCCTTGTGGGCAGCTTTGAGCTGCTGACGCAGGACGTCGAGGTTGCGCATGGCATTCTGGACATCTTCGGAACGGTAAGACTCCAGTGCTTTGTTCAGCTTTCTTGTGACGCCTATGTAATCGACAATCAGGCCGTTTTGCTTAGCAGAGCCGCACAGGCGGTTAGTGCGGGCTATAGCTTGGAGGAGGTTGTGCTCCTTGAGGGGATTGTCGAGGTACATGACGTTCTCGGCTGGAGCGTCAAACCCGGTCAGGAGCTTGCTACATACGAGCAAGAAATAGGGCGGCTGACCCAGAACCTTGAAATCAGCTTTGACATCGGCCTCAGTCCTGTCGGAGCGAGGCAGTGCGTACTTAACCAAGTCTTTGCGAATGGAAGCCAGATGTTCATCATCACTAGACTTCCCGTCTTCCTGATTGGAGGAGTAGACCGGCTCACAGTAGCGTTCTGCTTCCTTGAAAGCCTCGTCTTGCCCCATACCTTCTTTAATCAAATCCTCGGCGATGACCTTGGTGAGGGCACGCTTGTAAAGAATGATAGCCTCGCGGTCGATTCCTACGACCTGCGCCTTGAAACCGTCGGGAAGCGCATACGCCTTGAAGTGTGTCCACATATCGAAGGCGATCAGTTCGACACGGCTGGAAACTTTGGCGAGGGATGCGATAGAAACGCCTTTGGCCTTGGCTTCGGCCACGACTTCGTCAGGCTCATTGGCAAGCAACTGGTCGAACATGATGTCCAGCTTGGCCTCGTCTATCTGCATGTTCGCCATGCGCGAAGTGTAGTTGATGGGCACAGTGGCGCCATCTGCCACGGCGTCGTCGATGCCGTACTTGTCGAGGTAGGCTTCGCCTTCGGGGCTGAAATTTGCGTAGGTGTCGAGGTCCGTCTTTTTGACCGGTGTTCCTGTGAAACCAAAGAACCGGGCGCCCGGTAGCGTGGCTCGAAGATATGCGCCCAGGTCTTTCTCTTGAGTGCGGTGACATTCGTCTACAAGCAAAATCCAGTTCTCACTGTTCGCAACAGGCTTGGTAGAACCGTCGAATTTGAAAATGGTGGAGAGCAGGGTTAGGCCGTTGGTGCCTTGATGCAGGTTACGTCTGAGTGCAGTAAGGGATTTTACCTGTGTCGGGTTGGGAAGGCCACACGCCTGGAACGTTGCAGAAATCTGGTCATCGAGGTCGATGCGGTCTGTCAGCACGAGAATGTTCGGGCTCTCCAGTTCCGACGAATCGATTGTCAGGTGGCTCTTCAACTTGAGTGCGGCCATGGCCATGGTCAGGGATTTGCCGCTGCCCTGAGTGTGCCAGACAAGGCCTTTGCAATGCTCTCCTTCGACCACGCGGTCCACAATTTTATTAACAGCGCGGTGTTGCTGATAGCGGCACATCTTCTTGGTAACTTCGCCATCCCGTTTTTCGAAGACGATGAAGTGTGCCACGATGTCGAGCAAGCGCGATGGTTCCAACAGGGACCACAGGCCACGCTCGAAATCGGACGGGAACTCATCGCGTTTACGCGGGTATGGGTCTTTCCATGCTCCCCAGTAATCGGAAGGGGAACCGGTTGCGCCGTAGAGCAGGTATTCGCCGTTGGTGATGATGTTGAAGATGTTGGAATAGAACAGGCGGGGGATCTGTTTCTGATACTGATTTATCTGATCGTAGGCTTCGGATGCCTTGGACTTGTACGACACCGGGCTCTTGGCTTCGATTACAACCAGCGGGATGCCGTTGACGTAAACAACGAGGTCAGGTCGTCGCGTCTGCTGGGCCTGTACCGTCAGTTGATTGGTGACAGTGAAGGTGTTGTTCTTGGTGTTTTTGAAATCAATGAGATGGACAGTCTGCTTTTTGGCTTCGCCTTCGACGTTGCGGCTGTAGTCGCCGCGCAAGAGTTGCAGCCAGCGCTCGTTGTCCTGAATGTGGAGCATGTCGCCATACACGGCGCGGGCATCGGTGTCGGATAGGTTGTTGATGCGCTTGATTGCCGTGAGAAAGACATCGCGTAGCATGACATGGTTCAGGCCATCGCGTGCAGCCCGATTGTCTTCAGGGCGCAGCCAATCGTAGTCGAGTGTGCGTAGGTATTCGATGCAGGGGGTTTCCGCGAACCAATCTTCCGGGCCTGTGAGCATGATGGTGTCCGTGTGAGCTGAGCATTGGCAAAAGAGTTAATAGAAAATCATAGAATTGCCTATACATCCAACAGCCTCTGCACGTCAAAAGAAGTTATGAGTTGTCAGTTTCCTTCATGTCCTCAATTGGTGAGTTCGATTTACTGTTTTGTCTTAGTACGTATGTGGCCTTGGAGATTCGCAGGGCAATAGCGAATGCAATCAGGAATGGAGAGAACCAAAAGTGCATGTATTGCCAATCGACAAACGTGGTGAGTCTGTTGTCTAAAACGCGAAGCCTGCGGCAGAGTTCTTGTAAGCTGTTGAGTTCTACAAGGTCAGGCAAGTAGTACGTGGCAGCGACTTGATTGCTTACGGTTTCGCCGGGGCGGAAGTCGTTTATTGCTTGTTCAAAGCAGTCTGGCGAGTGTTCATTGATGTGGTCGAATAGCTGGCGTAGCGCGACGATGTATTTTGCATAATCTTCATTTTGGGGTGAGGCTTCTAAGTCGGTTTTGCTTATCTGCTTGTAAGACTCAATTCTCTTGTCCAGTCGTTCGATGCGGTATTCAAGCTCTGTTCTAATTACAAATGCTTGATTGCTGGCCAAGACCCCAAGAAGGCCAAGAAAGGCAATCGAAAGCCAGATGTAATCGACATACCTAAGGGCTTTGCAGAAGCTGTTAAAGCGGAGCATCAAGTGGAGGAGCAGAAGAAAGCCAAAGAATGCAATGATGGGCCATATGAAGAACATATTTTCTCTTGTGACGATGAAGCCGAGGCTATCGTTTAGGCCGTTTAAGGCTTTTTGCTTTTTTAGCTGTTTTAAGGAGTTGGGTGGCTATAGGAAAAATCGCTTAGTAAGATTTGAGACTATTTTTTTTAAATACGGTTTTGCGTAATAAAATTTTTGGTGGTTTTTTTTAATTATGGAACACCGTAATTAAAATTTTTGTCCTGTTTTTTAAATTACCCAAAGCGTTAATTTAATTTTATGCCATTTTTTTTATTATGTTACGAATCAAGCCGCCCGTGTTACTCGTCGATAAAGAGCCTGAAGTAGTCGCGGAAGAAGTATTTCTTTCCCCTGCGTCGTCCTGTTGTTTCATAAAGAATTCCCATTTCTATGAATTCTTCTATGAGCGTGTTTGCTGTCGGCTGGGTGACGTCGAGCAGTTTTGCAATTTCGGTCCCTGTCATGATTGGGGTGCTGTATAGACCTTCCAGCAGCTTGACTCCATTATGCATTCGGGTGCCGAGTGCTTGAATGCGTATTTCTACATCTTTGCGCATGTCCATGATGCTTTGGAATGTCTCAACACCTTTCTTGGCGGTGTCCCGGACAGCCACAAGGAAAAATCGTACCCATTGGCCCAAGTCGTTGGATTCGCGGACGGCTGTTAGGGAATCGTAGTATTGGCCTTTGTGCTTTGCCAAATGTGCCGATAGGTAGAGTGACGGTTTGGTCAGCAGCCCCTTGTCAAGCAGGTAAAGGGCGATGAGCAAACGGCCAATCCTGCCGTTGCCGTCGAGGAACGGGTGAATGGTCTCGAACTGGTAGTGACTGATGGCAATGCGGATGAGATGAGGCACATTGATTTGGTCGTTATGCCAGAAGCTTTCCAAATCACTGAGAAGGTCGGGCAGTTCATCCTGATGGGGCGGGATGAAAACGGCATCGGCAAGGGATGTGCCGCCAATCCAGTTTTGGGAGCGTCGGAATTCGCCAGGTGTCTTACGTTCACCCCGAACTCCGGCAAGTAAGCGTTCATGGGTATGCTTCAAGAGACGATTGGAGAGCGGGAGGTCTTTGAGTTCTTCAATAGCGGTATTCATGGCAGTGATGTAGTTCTGGACTTCCTGCCAGTCGTCACGCTTTTCGTCGGCGATGTGCTCTTCGCTGACGACCGCTTCGTCCATCTCGGTCTGGGTGCCTTCGATGCGGCTTGAGGTATTAGCCTCTTTGACGACGTGCATGCGAATGAAGCGGTCCACTTCCGGGACGAAGCTGGAGAAAGTCGCAAGCTGGGTGAGCGCGGTTGTCGCTTCTTCCAGCAAGCTGTTGATGCGGGCATCATCCCATGTCCATTCGTGATTGATGGGAACAGGGCTGAAGCTTTTGTATTCAAATTGCTGCTTCAGTTTGCCTGATTCAAAGTCTTCAAATTTCATATAGCCTCCAAGTCATCAAAATATGTACCTGTATGCGAGCATAATGCAAGTTTGGGATGAGGTAGTATGATAGAACTATCCAAATATCATCTCAGTGAAATCGTAGGGAACCCGCAGTTCATCGAGCAGGTCGGCGATGTCTTCGCCAAGCTTCCCGTCTTTGCAGTATGCCCCTGTCGGGTGTATTTCTTTCAATTGGTAATTGCGGACACTCCGGGTGGTGCCATTTAGCTTCACCTGTTTGAGGCCTGTGGAATGCGGAAGGTAAATACGGAAGCTCTTGCGTATGGTCTCGGCTTCATCAGCCCAGCCTTTTTCTTCGACGATGGTTCTGGCATTGTCATAGTCTTTCTTAATTCCATCTTCGTTACAGCCAGAATATTCGCGGAGACGTAGGACTTTCCCAAAGGCTTGTCGGCTTGCCAGTAAATAGCGATGGCGGACGTAGGCAACGATGTCGTTAACGTCGTTCAGGTAGATTGGACGTGCGTCGAAAGAAAGTAGGCGTCGCAACCTCTTTGAATTAGAATAATTGGATTTTTTTGTCATTACCGCTGACAAGTTGCCACAAAGAGAAGTGCAAATTTTCATAGTGCGTTTTTCGTAGCGCTCGTTGCTGATGCGGTTCAGCAGTACGAATGAAACTTCGTCGCTGAAGGAGCAAGCACAGACGAAGTTTTCGGGATACTCATTGGCAAAGATGGTTTTCATCATGGCGTGCAGCGAATGAATGCTGTCTCGCATGACAACATCGTAGTCTTCATTCTCCAAGTCGTCCTTCAGGAACATCTTGGAATGGCGGATACCGTCCAACCTGACGCATAAATATGCTTCATCGGGGATTTCTGGCTCACTCAGGGCTTTTGCTTCCCGGTCGGTAAAGGTGCCCAACAAGGATTGGAGTTCTGTTTGTCTTTCGCCCATATCTACACCGCCACCCGCACGTCGCCGGAAAGCAGGTCTTGCATGAGGCCGCGTTTGGTTTTTTGGAGTTGGGCGAGCTTGGCTTCTTCTAATTTGAGACTGCTATCCACCCTTGAGAGTGTATTGCAAATGGCTTCCTGTTCCTTAATCGGAGGAAGAGGGAATACAAAACTGCGCATATCTTTAAGTGATAGGTTTGGCCTAGCCGTTTCGGATTGAGTGCCTACCAATTTTCCAATAGCGAAATTTGATTGTAAGAAATATGAGATGAAGGAGTTGTTCACATTATTGCGCACACGGAAGAGGCAAACTGCTTGGTTGATGTTTGCATGTTCAATTGTTGAGTCGTAGATACAGACTCGTCCGATAGATGCCCCAACAATATTAATAAGAATATCACCTTGTTGAAGTTGGCTCCCAGCGAGTTTGTCGTTAAATGCTAGAGGTAAAAATTTTGGTTTTGAAACATCAAGCCTGCCGTCCCTAACGTTCTCACTGGTTACAAACAAGACCCCGTCGTCTTGATAGTCAAAACCCTGCCATCGGGGGGATTGGCCCTTTGTTATTTTAGTGGTGATTTCTTCGCCACGAGCCACATCCCACCCCTCAGGAATCTCCCCAATCTCGGTCTGTTTGAAGCGGGTATGCCCGATGCCGCGTGTGAGCAGGTCTTGCAGCAGCCCTTCCTTGACCTTGCGGGTCTGGTCGATGACCGCCTGCGTGGCGTTGATGGCTTCGTCCACACTGCTCAGGATGGCGGCGATTTTCTTTTGTTCGGGGAGGGGTGGGAGCTTAACTGGTATTTCGGCAAAAACATTATTCATCAGTTTGTCGTTGCCGACTCTCGATACGTACTTATGGGCTATAGTCCCAAGAAAACATGCTGCATAGTTGTGAGAAATGTTTTGTGGGGCTTTTGCTTTAAGTGTTCCACAAACATTTGTGCAATTAAATTTGCCAGTCCTATAAAATACAGTCCCAGCATTTGCTCCGTCAGTTGTCCAAGTGACGTGTTCCCCTTCAAAGTCATAGGAGTCTATATAACCAAAAGCACCATCTCCCTTGCTTTGAGATGAATAAACAGGGTATTCTCCGGGGTGTGCTTGTATGTCTTTCTTGCTGATGACACGCCCTCGTCCCAAGTTGAAAAGCTCTTTTACTGGAGCAGTCATCCAGTCTTTCGGCAACTCCCTACTCATACCCAAGCTCCCCAATATGCCGTAGCATCTTAGCCTCGGCTTCGTCGCGCTGAGCGGTCAGTTCTTTGAATTTGCGCAGTTCGGCAGCCGTATCAATCGGCTCGGGCGGCGGGGTGGTGTCCACATAGCGGGCGATGTTCAGGTTCCAGTCGTTCTTTTCGATTTCAGCCAAGTCCACCACGCGGGCAAAGAGGTCTTCATCATCGTATGAACGGAACGCTTCGACCAGTCGGGCCACGTTGTCGTCGGACAGTGTGTTCTGGTTCTTGCCATCAACGTAATCTTTCTCGCCGTTGACGACGAGCACCTTGCTCCTGCGTTCGGCAGGCTTGTTCCTGTTGAGCACCAGTACGCAGGCCGGGATGCCCGTGCCGTAAAAAAGATTGTTGGCAAGGCCGATGACCGCTTCCACAAGGTCGTTTTCCAGCAGTCCCCGGCGAATCTTGCCCTCGGCTCCGCCACGGAACAGGATGCCGTGCGGGAGAACAACACCCATCTTGCCCTGCTCGTTCAGGCTGGCAACCATGTGCTGCACAAAGGCGAGGTCGCCATACGACTTGGGCGGGCAGCCATAGGTGTCGCGCATGAACGGGTCGCCTTTGCTCCATATTTCATGGCCCCAATCTTTGAGCGAGAATGGCGGGTTGGCAATGACACGGTCAAAGGTCATGAGCGACTTGGATTCGCCCACCAGATGCTTGGGGTCGCGCAGGGTGTCGCCGCGCATAACCTGTGCGTCTTCGATGTCGTGCAGGAACAGGTTCATCTTACAGATGGCCCAGGTGTTCAGGTTCATCTCCTGCCCATACAGCCGGAGCGATTTGGCGTTCTTACCTTGTCGTTCAATGGAGTGAAACGCTTCCAGCAACATGCCGCCAGAGCCGCAAGTGGGGTCATAGATAGACATGCTGGCGTCCGGCTCCAAGACCTCGACAATGAGCTTCACAATCTGTTTCGGGGTGTAGAATTCGCCGCCTTTCTTACCTGCGTCGTCCGCGAATTGGGCAATCAGGTATTCATAGGCGTTGCCCAGCATGTCCGCCGCCACTTCGCTCTTGCGCAGACGGTACTTGTCAAAGTGCTGGAGGAGCCGTTCCAGAGTCTCGTCCGGGAAGCGTTCCTTGTTATTGAAGTCAACGTCCTGAAAGATTCCCTGCAGGCGCAGGTTGGCGTCTTCAACAGCGTGAAAGGCGTTGTTCAGCTCCTGGCCGATGTCTGTGGTCTTTTTGCGTACATCGTTCCAGAATGCGCCCTGCGGGATATGAAACCGATGCTCGTCCGGGTCGGCAGCCAGCTCCGAGTCGTCATACTCGGCCATACGCATTTCGTATTCCTCCTCCCACACATCCGAGAGGCGCTTGAAAAACAACAGACCAAAAATATAGTGTTTGTAATCAGAGCTATCAATCTTGCCGCGAAGTATATCTGCCGCGCCCCAAAGGTGACGCTCAAGTTTCTGCTGCGTGAGCTGGGTCATCGTATCTCCTGATGGATATTTGTCTGCGGATGGTCATACTTCAAAACCGAATCGGAGCAAAGGACGTAGCGAGCTAAAAGACCATTTAGCGTAGGGGAATTATCTTCATGGTAGCAGCGCGCCCGTTTTCATCATGGACATCATGCATGATCCCGCCAGAAAGACCTTGGTGGTGCTCGTCAAGCGCTAAGCGCCTGGCCGGAACCTAATGCAAGCCAACTCCAAAAGTGTACGCCTAAAAACCATGTTTGAATATCTAGACATCTACGGGTATTTGTTTGTACTAATTTTTACTTATTTACACATATTCATACCCCCAACTGCCGCTGAACCGAGGAGACCACTGTGAACATTGATCTAGCATCCCTCTTAACTGGGCCAAACTTGACTTTCCTGGTGCCCATAGCCTGCTGCTTGGTGGTGGGTCTCTTAAAAGGCAGCGGAGAAAGAAGCCGCTTTGTTTCCTCCCTGCCAGGCATAGCTATATCACTTGGTATCCTTGGAACGTTTACAGGCATCTTTATAGGTCTGCTAGGCTTCAATGAGACTGATATCTCAGGCAGCATCCCCAAGCTGCTTGGAGGAATGAAAACAGCTTTTGCAACATCTTTGGTAGGTATGGCCACTTCCATCATCCTAAAGGGGTACTATTCTGTTCAAGACGATCGAAAACCCAAGGGGTCGGATGATCCGATAAGGAGCTTGCAGAAGATTGAGACCGCAATTGTCTCTTGCTTCAAATCAGATGAGGAATACTCCCTAGTGTCCCAGGTCAAATTGATTCGACAAGAATTGATTGATGGCAGGCGTGAAACTAAAATTGCATTTCAAGAATTCGCTGAGCAATTCTCTAAAATGGCCTCCGAGTCCCTCATCACGGAACTGCAGCAAGTCGTGGACAAGTTCAACGTCATGCTCAATGACCTGGTAAGCGAATCATTCAAGGAACTTTCAGATTCAACGATCAGGCTGAATGAGTGGCAACAAGAATACAAGACGATCATCGACAACAACCAATCTCATCTTAATGAGACACTGGTGCAGGTTGAAGAATTACGACGTACGTATTCAGAGACTGTAGCGAGACTCGGCGAACTCGATTCCTCCTTTGAAAGCATAGACCTGAGCCTGACGGCTATTTCAACGTCAGGCACAGAGCTTGATGAGCACTCAAAAGCCCTTTCCAGCCAAAACGCCCTGCTTGAATCATCCATTAAATCAATTCGCGATGTCGGTCGTGAAGCTGCCCAGGTGGTGCCGACGATCTCAAACAAAATGGATTCAATCATTACGGACATCGGTTCACTGCAGTTAAAAACCAATGAATTCGTTACAGAAGTCACGGGTAGGCTCGAATCAGGAGTAGAGAAAGTAACCGGCAGGCTCGAAACAGGGGTACAGGAAGTAACCAATACGCTGACGTCACAGTCTAAATCGCTACAAGAGACCACAAGATCTTTCGTGACTGAAACCACTGATGAATTGAAAGCGGACTACGATCTGCTTGCAAAGAGCACTCAGGAGCACGTGGAGGCAGTCGAGAAGGCTCTTGAGGAAGAGCTCACCCAGTCGCTCAACTCACTTGCTGGAGCCCTAACCGCCCTCTCGAACCAATTCGTATCAGATTACACGCCACTTACTGAAAGACTGCGTGAAGTAATTGTTTTGGCGGAGAATGGTAATGTTCGAACGAACTAAAGATGACGCTGAGGGATATTGGCCTTCAATCTCGGACTTGATGTCTGGGCTGATGCTAGTATTTCTACTCATAGCAATCGCTTACATGCACAACGTTGAACAGGGCAGAAGGCGAATTGAGAAGGTGGCTGTCACCTATCAAGAGACACAAGTCAGTTTGTACGAATCGCTAATGAATGAGTTTAAAAAAGATCTGCCCAAGTGGAAGGCAACAATCGACAAAGACACCCTGTCGGTAAAATTCATGGAGCCTGAGGTCTTATTCAAATCTGGGTGCTCTGATGTCACACCAGCCTTCAAAGCAATACTCAATGACTTCTTCCCTCGGTATTTAAACATTCTCTTTTCACCTACATATGAGGCCAGCATCGACGAAATCAGGATAGAGGGACACACTTCATCTGAATGGGACAACGGCAAAGCTTCCAAGGGTGTCGCTTATTTTCACAACATGAGTCTTTCGCAAGACAGGACGAGGTCGGTCCTTGAGTATTGCTATCGCATCACGGCAGGTGCTGAGCAGAAAGAAAAAATGCGAAAGTACGTCACGGCGAACGGTTTGTCTTCGAGCCATCTTGTCACCAACCAGTCCGGACGAGAACTAAAACGCCTGTCCAGGAGAGTGGAATTCCGAACGAGAACAAACGCAGAACAAAAGATTGTGGAAATCATCAGGGAGATCGAGCGATGAAGCTTCCTGACTACCTCAAATGCGTAGAGATTAAAGAACTCCTGCTTCAAATGGGAGTTGAAAAAATCCCCGAACTCAAGCCGATAAAATTTGTCCGTGAGATTGTAAAGACACGAACGGTCGAGGTTGCGAATCCCCAGTTGTCGTTTGGTAAGAAGCTTGAGCTAGGGGCCATACCCTTGAGTCAGGCTAAAGTCACTATTGGGAAAGATGGAACGATTGAAGTCAACGGCCTAAAGGCATGCGCGTACATCAAGGAACAAAGGAAGGGCGTAAACCTCTACAGCAAGACCTCCGAGTATCGTTACCATCTCTGTAACTGTCATACGATTGAGCAAATGATCGCTGGAGGCAGATTAAGCCGGTACGTTTCTACTACAAGAAGTGACGGGCTGTTCCCAGTGATTGATCAGTCTGGATACAGAGTGCGAGAGGCTGATTTAAAACTAGAGCTCTGTATGAACTGCCGCCTCATACTAGAAAGCAAAGGGATGCTTCCGAAACCCTACTCCCTCAAAAAATTCTTTAAACGATATCAGCCGGAAATTCCCAAGACGATCTTAAAGACAGAGCAAGTGACCGCCAAGGAAACATACTCGCCTGATCATAAAGAGATCGCCCGACGCTACAAAGAAGCAGAAGGCTATAAATGTCAATTATGCCATGTTGACTGCAATACCCAAAAAAATTGCTTACACTTGCACCATAAAGACGGAAACGGGCAGAACAATCACCGAAGTAATTTAAGAGTGCTTTGTACCGATTGCCATTCGAAACAGTTCATGCACTCTCACATGGAGCCCAATCCTGGGTTTGCCAAACAAATTCAGAGGGTAAAAAACCTTAGAGCAGATCAAGGGATTGTCGGGTTGTTTTAGAAAAGTGGTGGGAAAGTGGTGGGATCAATACGTGCGTAAGAAAAAAGCCTTACGAAGCTAACTTCGTAAGGCTTTGATTTCATTGGTGCTCGGGGACAGAATTGAACTGCCGACACGGGGATTTTCAGTCCCCTGCTCTACCGACTGAGCTACCCGAGCAACCGGTGAGAGGGAGTATTTAGCGAAACCACGGCCGGTTGGCAAGTAGTTTTTTGCGACTTATTTCTTTTTTTTGCTTTTGGGCACGTTTGCGGATGTTTTTTGGCTAAATTAACCTGAGAGTATGACTATGACGAGTTTGAGTAGATATTCGACTTCGATGGAAACAAACAATCACTGGTCTTTTCCAAACGCATTATCCAAATTACACACTCTTGAATACCTCCGATAAGGAGCAAAAGGGCTTCCCTCAAATACGGGAAGCCCTTTGTTTATCGAATCGATGGAAAAGAAGGCTATTCTTCTTCCAGAGGCGCACCCAACGCTGTGATGCGTTCGGCGTAGCCAAGTCGCAATGCTTCCAGATACTCGGCATCTATGGGGCCTTTCCATGTAGTGATCTCGGTATAGCGCTTGGGAATCTTCGCCTTGTACGGGTCATAGCCCATGCCGATGCGCAGTCGCCAGCGCAACCGCTGCACGCGACCGCCAATATCGCCCATGGTGCCATTGAGAGCTCCGTAGCCCACTGCATCCATGGCCTCGGCCAGCAAATCGTCCTTATAGACACCGCGAGAGAAGAGGCAACCCACCATGCAGTTGAGCACGATGCGATCGCGGGCGTCGTCGACCAAGAAATCGAGCGCCTTTTTCACGTCCTTGTCTTCGCTTTTCTGGTCGTAGGCATAACCACCGGAATCAAGGTGAGAATGTCTGAAACCCAACCCTTCGGACACGAAGAAAACCTCGCCAGTGGCGTAACCAGCCATCTCCTGGCCGAGTACGCAGGCAAAGTCCTCGCCACCGAAATGCTCGGCGCACTTCAAAGTACCCTGGGCCAGCAGCTTGTAGAAATCATTAGGCGGACGGCTGATGAGTTCCACGGCCTGCATGTAGGTCTCGGAATCACCCCAATCGAGTTTGACCACGGTTTCCTTTTCCGTGATGACACCCTTTTCCAAGGCTTCGGTAGCCCAGGCCAAGGCCACGCCCGCACTCATGCAGTCGAGGCCTTCCTTTTCGATGACATCAAGGATGCGCAGCACTTCACTGGCCTCGGTCACTTCAAGCATGCCGCCGCAGGAGAAGATCGGCTCGTAGTCATACCCCACCTGACGGTAGAGGTACTGGTTATTCGCCTGGAACTGCTCACGCACAAAGCCCACATGAATGCAGCCCACCGGACAACCGGCGCACGCCGCGTTTCTCAGCAGAGTATCATCGGCAAAGGTTTCACCGGAGATCCCCTCCGCTTTCGGGCTGGAAGTCTGCTGAAGGTTTTTCCATGGCAGGGCCTTGAGTCCGTTGAGCGGATTGATATTCACCGCCGTGCCGAGGCCATGATACTTGGACATCATCTCGGTGGTGGTGAGTTGCTCATATATGTGCTTGTAGAGCTTGGGATATTCCTTGCCCTCAGGTAGATCAAAGCCACGATCCCCGAGGATGCAGATTGCCTTCAGGTTCTTGACACCCATGGCCGTGCCGCCACCCATGCGACCGAAGTGACGGAAAGTGTCCACATTGATGCAGGCATAGGATGAAAGGTTCTCACCAGCAGGGCCGATACGCAGGATAGACCGACGCCCCGCACCGGGGAAGATCTTGCGGAGCACGCGCCCGGTATGGATTGCATCGAAACCACGCATGTATTCCACATCCTTGGTTTCCACGACGCGAGAGCCAACGCACAATGCGGTGAGACGTTTTGCCTTGCCCACGACGACCAATGCATCCAGATCAGCGAAACGGAGCGACAGGGCGGACTTACCACCAGCGTAACTCTCGGTATATTCATTGTGGTAAGGCGAACGGAACGCGCAACATGTCTTGGACATGAGCGGATAGTATCCGGTGAGGGGGCCGATTGCGAAAATCAGCGGCTGTTCCGGATCGTCCCAATCCTTATCCAAAAGGCCAAACTCTTCAAAGAGCTGAGCTGCCAGACCGGTGCCGCCGAGATGTTCACTGCGACCCGCACGCTCAATAATATTGGTCTTGCCCGTGGTCAGATTGACCAGCATGACACGGAAGAAATCTCTAATCATCGCTTTCCTCCTCCTGCTTGGGCAATTCCACCATCTCCAGGCAGTCGTGCGGGCAGAACGCCACGCACTGGCCGCAATGGATGCAGACGTACGGATTTACCAGATGGTCCAGGAAGATGGCATCCACAGGACACGCTTCGGCGCACTTGCCGCAACGAATGCAGAGCTTCTTCTTTTGGAGAACACCGCCGTCTCTGCGCTGAGAGAGCGCCCCGGTGGGGCACGCCTGAGCACAGGGAGCCGGACTACAAGCAAGGCACACACGAGCCTCGAATCCAGTGGACAAGCCGCCGGATGAGGAAATACGGATGCCCGCTTTATTCCATGAGAGAAATTTGTGGACCTGTCGAGAGCAGGCCAAAGAGCAGGAATGGCAGCCGATACATCGCTCCATTCGTGCAGCCCTGAGAGCTTTCATTACGCCTCCAGGTAAAGGAATTTAGTTATTTCACATGCTCCAGTATGTCATGTTTGAGAGCCCAGAGCATATGATTTTTCGCACTGTTTTCATCGAGACTCGGCTCGACTTGTATAAGCTTGCGTATCAGAGATGCGCTGTCAATGGATTTACGAGCGAGAAAAACCAGCATTTTCGCCACTTCCGGGTCAATGGTCATGGTCATGCCGGAGTAAAGGGTCGGGTAATCCCGGCCACGATAAAAAGCCTCACCAGTACGCCCTGCTTTCAAAAGAGTGTCCGACGCGAGCGTTCGCGTCGTATAATGGCCGAACAGCCGACCAAACGGCATGGCTTGCGGATGGGGTGTGTCGCGTAGCGCTTCTGCGTCCACCTGATAGCGCCACAAGTCATCCCATAAGGAAATGTATTGCTCCATGACCACCGGCCAGGAGAAACGCTCTTCCACCCGCTTCCGCGCAGCTTCGCCCATGGCTCGCCGCTCTTCAGGTGAATCAATGAGTCGCTTCAATGCTTCGGCCAGTGCGGGAATTTCCACCACGGTCCGCTGGCTGAGCAATAGGTGGTATTGGTTGTCGAAAATCACAGGTGCGAGCATATCCGCATCCGGTGTCTCCTCCGCGCCCATGGTCGGCACCAACAAGCCGGTTTTCCCGTCCACTACAATATCCCGGTACCCGTCATACTCCGAGGCAATAACCGGCAGACAAAACGCCCCTGCCTCCACCAGCGTGATGCCAAACGTCTCCTGCGGATTGTCGGCAATGGAAATAAAAATATCAGCCGACTGGAAAAGAGCGATTTTCTCATCTTCGCTGGGCCGCAGCTTGAGTGTGAGCGGCACGCCCACGTTCTTTATGTAATCCTTGAGTGAGGGCAGGAAATCGTCGTCATCATCGCCCCACCCTGCCAGGATCAACTCCACAGCCTCCGGCTCCATGCCGTCTGCAATAAGTCGATGTAGAGCCCGAACCAGAGGCAGAAGGTCCATCTTGGAATGATGAGAGATACGACCGAACACCAAAAGCCGCACCGGGCCGCTCTCACGCGGTTCAACCGCCAGAAACTCCACCACATCCACGGCAAGCGGAATGCGCGGCAGGGAAGGAGCGGGAAAGTTGTCTTCGCTCAAATTGTAGGACTCTCGCTGCCACCCGAAGAATTGCTCCACCACCTGCCTGCCCGGCTCCGAGGTACAGACAATGCCGTCCCGCAAGGTGGTTCCCGACCAGAGATGGCGCAAAAAAGCGCCACCAAAATCGGAATAGCTCAAAGAGTGGATGAGTCCGGTGATGGGAAATATTTCGCGGGAATACCTGTTCCTGAGTCGCGCCATGTGAGGCTGGGTGGTGATGCAGTCGGACAAATGGAAGCAGTGATAATCCGTCTCCCCCAACATCTTGGGCAATTCGCGGCGGTCAAACACACGCACACGCTCTCCTTCGAGAAGTGCCGGGAAATAAGCTTTCAGGTGCTTCTTCAGCCCCGAAGCCTGCCCCCGATCAGCCAGAAAGAAATGATATTCATCAAAACCATCTCGCTTGAGAAGTGCGTGCAAAAACTTGATATTGGCGACCTTGCGGCCCAGGACCGGACCGGGTTCGTAGAAGGGGTCGAGGGTTCCCCAGATGCGCTTTATTTCGGGCATACTTAGGTGAAAACCGGAAAGGGGTGTTTTGTCAATGAATTTACCGTCGACGAAGTGGCAGTATTTTCCCTGCCAACTCGCTCCGCAGACATATATCAACAAAAAACATCTCAAATAATTATACCTCCTTAAATAATAAATTCTGTTCCTTTTTGAGAGCAATTCCTACGACTGGCCCCCATCTTGCTCATGTCTCTGTACAGACACATGGAAGTGTCAGTATTTTGACTTTTTAGGAGCGGGAAACATGCAGAAGAAGATTAGACGGGGTAAGCGGCCCGAACTCATGTGGGGATTGGGCCTCAGTAATCAGCTCAAGCGCCAAGTTGAACTGGGCGTAGGCCCCGGTTTTCATGTGCGCAATTATCCAGCCGGGGCACTCCCCTGGACCAAGGAAATGAAGCAGGACGAAAAACCGTCCGCCGCCTGGATTCCGTGGTCGGTATGGGCAGGTATGCCCGAGTACCGCCGTGAGGAATACCGCAATCAGGACAACACCCAGCGTATCCTCATTCAAGACCAAGATCAGGATATTGAAATGGATCAGGTCTTGGCCGAAGGCTTCCTGACGGTCGTGCGCACACCACTCACACGCCCCAAAGTGCAAGATGCAATCTTCCGCGCCAAAGAAGTCACTTCCATGTACTCGGACATCTACCGTATGACCGAGGAAATCCTGCTGGAGCGAGAACTGCTCACCCGCAAAACCGACCAGCTCATGTTCCTCAACAAGATCCTGGCTTCAGCCACAGAATCTCTGGAACCATCCACGATCCTGCTCAATGCCAAGGAAACCCTCTCCCTCGCACTGCCGATCAAGCAGCTTCACGCAGCGTTCTGGACCAACCAGCCCGACTCCGAAGTTGCTGATGTGGAAATATTCCTCAACGGCGCCATGCCGCCCGAAACCGAAACCATCTGGGTAGAGCAGCTCATGGCTGCTGCCGCCAACATGGGGGCCGGACCGGTCAACGGTTTCCAGGTCGTGCATGCCGAGTCTGTCCGTCGACCCGAATTTTCTCAAACGCCCGACAAAGGACGTCTGGTCACCATGCCTCTCACCGCAGGTCAGGAAACCTTTGGTTGCCTGATGATGCTTTGCGAGCCAGATTACCGTCTCGGCAAAGATCAGGTAGAAACCTTCCGCTCTGCCGTGAACCATCTTGGCCTTGCCCTACGCAACGCCCTGCTCTTCAAGGAAGTCAAGCTGCGTGCTGACCGCGATGGTTTGACCCGCATCTACAACCGCCACTCCTTTGAAGAACGGCTCATCTACGAAATCAAACGTCGCCGCCGTTATGATCACGACCTTTCCCTGCTCATGGTGGACCTCGACCACTTCAAACAGGTCAACGACACATACGGCCACAAAGCCGGTGATATGGTGTTACGCAAGGTCGGAGAGATCCTCACCGAAACCTTCCGCACCACGGACCTCGCGGCCCGATATGGCGGCGAAGAGTTCGTTGTAATCCTGCCCCATACCTCGGAAAAAGATGCCTGGACACTGGCCGAGCGTGTACGCGAAGCGATCCAGTCCTGCGCCTTCCATTTTGACGGCCATGACTTCACTGTCACCGCCTCCATCGGAGTTGCTTCTGTAGAAGCGGGCGCGCTCACCAAGGATGACGACCTCATCCTCAAGGCGGACAAGGCCCTCTACGAAGCCAAGCACAACGGCCGCAACATGGTCGTGGTGTCCCGCCCCAAGGTGCAGCACGCTGCATTGCAGTAACGCAGAAATCAGCCGACAATCCCGATTAAATAAAACGGTGCACGTAATAGAGCGTGTGCCGTTTTTCTTTGTTTTTTTGGCCCGAAGACGTCACAGGAGGACAAAACCGGATGAAAATATGGTGGATCGCACTTTACACAATAGGGGAAGATGGTAATAATTTCTAAAAGGGAATTGGCACAACGCACTTCCCGAAACCAAGGCGGATGGAATGGGCTGGGACCCGGATCGATATGAACGGTGGTTTGAGTCACCGCAGGGGCAGTTTGCGCTGGAACGCGAGGCGCAGCTGTTGCAGTCCGTTTTGGCGGGCTGGCCCCGGCGTGGGCGAAAACTGCTGGAGATCGGATGCGGCACCGGGTTGTTCCTGGAGCAACTTTATCAAATGGGCTTTGACGTCACGGGCATAGATTCCAGCCCGGAAATGATCATGGCTGCCCGGCAACGATTCGACAATCGAGCGGACCTGCATCTAGGCAACGGAGAACTCACCCCGTTCGCTGACAATGAATTCGATTATGCCTTCCTCTGGTCCGTCCTGGAATTTACCGAAGACCCCGAAGCGATGCTGACGGAAGCGGCCCGCGTGGCAGATAAAGGGCTGCTCATCGGCTTTCTGAACAAGAATTCCCTCTATTACACCTTGGATATAAAAGGCTCCGGCTCCACTCTGGACAAGGGGAACTGGTTCAACTGGTGCGAAATGCAGGACCTCATAAAAGAGACCACCGGTTTTCGCCCCACCATGGCGCGGTCCGTGTTGCCCGGTCCTGTGAAGACCTGGAAAAAAACGGGCTTGAGCCGCCACGTCAACGCCACCTTCTGCCCTCCGTCCGTGGGGGCGTTCTGCGCCGTGCGCGTAGACTTCGTGAACATGAAGCCCATGAATCCGCTTTTTGCCTGGAAAACTGAGCCTGCTACGTAGGTTCGGGACAACAAAAAAGGGATGCAAGAGGCTATACCCTCTGCATCCCCATTGGGCGCCTTTGGCGTGAACGAATCAATTAGGTTGAGATAAATCTTGAAAAGTCGCCAGTGAGTGTCTTTTTCAATTTGCTAAGGGCTGCTTCGTCCATACGAGTGAAGACAAAGGCGAACACCGGGTATTTGGTGTGATCGATGACGCGATGCTCCAGCACCTCATCAAACTGGGCGCAAAAGCCCTCCTGATCAATAGCAGTGACACTATCCCGATCAATAGAAGGCGGGACATCACCGATAACCATGGCGCACACTTCGCCCTCTCGCCCTGCAATCAATCCAGGCCAGTCCGGCCGCTTGTTGCCCAAATACATCTCGTAGGGATTGAAGCCCCAGGCAAAGTAGGTCACGTCCGCCACACACCAGCCTGCGAACCGGAGTGGATTAGCCTCAATGGAATTAATGTTCCCGGCCTCATCCACTCGCACTTCCAGATGCATGGGAAAATTACGGAAATCGCACGCCTTGCCGACCTTGGCCGTATATTCCGTAAACGGCTCCAACCAATCGGTAATTATTTTTACCGAGGTGTAATAGAGGCGATCCGAGACGTCATCCGCATCCATGAAATGGTGATGCAAAATATTGGTGATCACCGGCTCACCATTGTCGTCGTAATACACATCGATGGCATATTCCTCACCGGGAATCCCAGCCTCGATGATAAATTCCCCGGCATTGACAACACTCTCAGGGTATTCCCTGTTCATGGCCTCTCGCTCAGCATGGATCGTCTTCACGATTTCGGGCCACTCGCTGTGGTCATTCACAACATGCACGCCCAGGCTGAAAAAGCCACGCGCAGGCTTGGCAATGAACGGGCATTCCATGTCGGAGAGATCGAGGTCAGCCAAATCTTCGATGGAGGCACGATAGAATTTATACTCAGGATGCACTCCAGCGATGGTCTCACGGAACCGTGCCTTGTCCTTACAGATATCGATCTGCCGTGAAAGGTCCTCATTGCAACCGCAATCCATAAGGCTGGCCAACGCATTTTCGGAATTGGCGTAAACCCGCTGTCCCATGGCCATGCGCGCAGCGAATTCGATCTCATCGACGAATTCCAGTTCCGCGTCCCCGGCCAAGCTACGAGCGCCAAGGGTATCCAGTACAGGCTGTTTAAGGTCTTGGATGGTCTGCTTGAGAAAATCAGAAACATAAGGAGCATCGAGTAAGAACATAATTGGATTTAGGGGCTGAGGTTAAAAAGCAAAGAGGCTAGGTGTACCCGGTTCAGGCTGCGGGTTCAAGCGTCAGGAAGACGACTTCGGGGGGACAGTTCAGACGGAAGGGGATAATGGAATTACCCAGCCCCCGACTGATGAACATGGTCGTCGCATCTTTATGATAAAATCCTTCCGAATATTTAGGCAACAAACCCTGATCCGGCGCAATGAGCGCCCCGACTCCAGGCATCTTGACCTGACCGCCATGCGTGTGTCCCGCAAGAATGAGGTTGGCTCCCCTCTCTGCAAAGACACTCATTTGTTCCGGGTGGTGCGATAGGATTATCGAGCAAGCATCTTCGGGTACATCTCTCATGGCGAATCGAACACTGTGCCGCCCATAAAAGTCCCGCTCGCCAGCCCCGGCAAGGCACACACTCTCCTGTCCGCGCTTGAGCATGACACAACGGTTGTCCAAAAGATCGGCGCCACTCTGAATAATGCGATCCTGTATCATTTCGATCTGGTCCATCATCTCATGATTACCAGTGACATACTTGGTCGGCGCAATGGCTGCAGCCCGAACGCAAAGATCAAGACAAACAGACAGGTTGCAATTTCGCCAATCCACCATATCGCCGGTTATCGCAATGAGATCCGGCTCCTCTGCTTCAATTATTTTGAGCAGTTCCCGATTTCCAGAACCATACTCCCTTGAATGAAGGTCTGTCAGATGACAAATGGTGAACCCGGCGAAATTGGGCGGCAATTGGTGAACGCGAACGGTATGACGGGAGACGGTCAGCTCTTCGGTCCTTGTGCACCCGTAAGGGACGGCCGCAGCAAAGGCGGCCATGGCAAGGAATTGTCGTCGACTGAGCGGACCGGACATGTCGGGACCCCGCTGGATTGTTTTACCTGACTATTTAGCTTTGCCGGTCAGGCTGTACTTCTTGAGTTTGTACTGCAAATTGGACTTGGACAGGCCGAGCATTTCAGCAGCTTTGACCTGAACGAACTCGGACTGAACCAGAGCGCGTTTCACCAAAGCACCTTCGATCTTGTCCATGGTCTCCGCGAGATTGAGTTTGCTCGGCAGCAGATCAACAGCGGACTTGAACTGAGCTTCTTCGTCCTTGATCTCGGGCGGCAGGTCGTCAGCCTCGATAATATCAGTACGAGCCAAAACCGTACACCTTTCCACCACGTTTTCCAGCTGGCGGACATTACCCGGCCATTCATAGGCGGTCAGGTAGTCCATGGCCGGAGAGGAGAATCCAGTAATACTTACCTCATTTTCCTTGGTGTATTTCTCCAGAAAATGGGAAGCCAACAGCGGGATATCCTCGCGCCGTTCGCGCAGGGGAGGCATAAAGATGGAGACCACATTGAGGCGGTAGAAAAGGTCTTCACGAAATTCACCTTTGCTGACGGCCTCTTGCAAATTCTTGTTAGTGGCAGCCACGATGCGAATATCGACGTCCAGCGTTTCAGTGCCGCCCACGCGCTCGATCTGGTGCTCCTGCAACACTCGCAACAGTTTTACCTGAAGCTCTGGAGTCAACTCGCCAATTTCATCCAGGAAAAGCGTTCCCTTGTTGGCCTGCTCAAAACGTCCCTTGCGCATGGCTGTGGCGCCAGTGAAGGACCCTTTTTCATGGCCAAACAATTCGGACTCCAGCACGCCGGGGCTGAGCGCCATGCAATTGACCGTCACAAACGGCTCGTCTCTGCGAGGCGACGAATTATGGGTAGCGCGGGCAATCAGTTCCTTTCCGGTACCGGATTCTCCCAGAATGAGGACGGTGGATTTGGACGGTGCGGCTCGGTCCACCATATCCATAACCTGCTGCATCCCCTTGCCACGGGCGATGATGTTGCCCTTGGAATAGCGATCGCGGATTTCACGCTTGAGCCGGATATTCTCCTGCTGAGTGGCGGCATACTGCTCGGCCTTGGAAATAGAGAGGAGCAATTCCTCGTTGGCAAAAGGCTTGGTGATATAATCGAACGCGCCAATACGCATCGCTTCCACCGCAGCCTCGATTGAGCCGAAAGCGGTCATTATCAACACCGGAATATGCGGATAATTCTTCTTGCAAAATGCCAACACTTCCTGCCCGGTAAGATTGGGCATTTTCATGTCGGTCAGTACGATATCCACCTCGGAATCCTCAAGGTAGGCGAGGCCCATCTCAGGATCAGCCAGGGTGGTCACGTGATGTCCTTCATCAGCCAGGATCGACTCCAGGATGAGAAGGTAGTTTTTCTCGTCATCAAGAACGAGTATATTGGCGGGCATTATTTCTCCGGCGCTTGCGGTTACATTCAATTCGTGCGGCACGATACACCGACTTGGGGTGAAAACCAAGCGGTTCCCGAGAACCTGTTGCCACCAGTAGCCTCTCCCCTTGCGCATCTCGTGTACCGAACCATCGAAAAAGGACAACCCCGCCCTCTGGATTGTCCCTGCGCGCCGTGCTACCCTGCGCTCCATGATCATGACTGACAAGGAAGCCCTGCGGCGGCAACTCATCGACAAACGACGGATGCAGCCCACCGAAGAGGCTAAGACCAAATCCACCAGCGTGGTGGAGGCTGTCCGCTCTCTGGAGCAATGGGAATCTGCCCGCGAAGTGCTTCTCTACTGGCCCATCAAGGGCGAAGTGGACGTACGGCCACTCATTCATGAACTCTGGGAGCGAGACGTACGCGTACTCCTGCCCCGGTGCCGACCAAACGAATTCGGGAGCATGGATATCGCCTGCGCGACCTGCCAGGACGAGCTGACACCCGGCCCGTTTTCCATCATGGAACCAGATTCCGAGAAATGCGCGCCCGAGGGTGAGGTCTGCCCGGATATGGCGCTCATCCCCGGCGTGGGATTCGATTGGCGTGGGTTTCGCCTCGGATTCGGTGGCGGTTATTATGATCGAATCTTAGCCACCGGCGGCATGAAGAAAGCCCTGATCGTAGGCGTTGGCTACGGCTTTCAGCTTGTGGACCAACTCCCTGTAGAGGAGTGGGATCAGCCCGTAAACATCATCTGCACAGAAGAGGAAGTATGGCAGCCATAGCTTTTTTTCCATTTGAATTCGTGGACGTCCCGAACATCGGCTGTGTGTTCACCTCCCGGCGTGGCGGCGTCTCCGAACCACCCCATGATTCGGCCAACCTCTCCTTTGACGTCAATGACGACCCGAATAAAGTGGCTGAAAACCGCCAGCTTATTCACGATCGTCTAGAGCTGAAAGGGTGGTGCGAATGCTTGCAGGTCCACGGCGATATCGTCCATGTGGAACCAACACCCATTTCCACGGACACACCCGCGACACTGAAAGGTGACGGCATGACCACCGCCACCCCCGGCCATGGCTTGGTCGTCAAAACCGCTGATTGCCAACCCATCATGCTCGCCCACCGTTCCGGCAAATATGTAGCCGGACTCCATGCTGGCTGGCGCGGCAATAAAATAAATTTCCCCGGCTCTGGCGTACAGGCATTTTGTGAAGCCCACGACATCAAGCCCGAAGACGTCTTTGCCGTGCGCGGCCCGTCTCTCGGCCCCACCGCTGCCGAATTTGTCAACTTCGACTCCGATTTCGGCCCCGGATTCAAACGATATTTCGACCCCGCCACCAAGATGGTGGACCTATGGCAATGCACCCGCGACCAACTTATGGAAGCAGGCGTCCCGGAAAAGCAGATATTCGGCCTCGACCTCTGCACCATGGGCAACGACGACACTTTCTTCTCCTACCGCAAGGCGTGTGCGTCTCCGGTCAAAGACACCGGGCGTCAGGCCGGGATTATTTGGATCAAAGAATAGGAAATTATGGGTATTCTTTTCAAAATTATCATCATTCTTGGGCTGATTTTTCTCATCACGGGAATGTTCACCAAGTCCAAGGCTGAGCGGGTGGCAAGGCGTAACAGGACCACCAACATGTTGCTTATTGCCATTGTAGTACTTCTGGCCGTTTCCATCGGTATCAACGTTTTCAGTCGTTTCTATAACTAATGTCCCGTCCGCAACATCCCAATATCCCGTGGACCGGAAAGTCCAACGGCCCACGCATTCTCGGCATCAATCCCTGGATCATGGATTTCGCGGCCTTCAACGTCTGGTCACGACCGGTGGGATTGCTCGCCTGCCTCGATATGATGCGGGGCGCAGGCGCGTCCGTGGCGCTCATGGATTGTCTGGACCGGACATGGCCCGACTCGCCGGAAATCGTGCCGTGGCCCAAGCCGGGCAAGTACGGCACCGGCCATTATCCCAAAGAAGAACTGCCACTGCCCGAACCGCTCGCGTTCATGGACCGCCGCTATTCGCGCTACGGCCTGTCGCGCGATATCGTTCGTGACGCCCTGGCCGCCCTCAATCCCGCGCCCGATCTCGTCATGGTCACATCCATCATGACCTACTGGTATCCCGGTGCACTCGAAATTTTAGACATTGCTGCGGAACTCTGGCCCGACGTCCCGCGCGTTCTCGGCGGCACTTACGCCACGCTCTGTACGGACCACGCCCGCCAGCATTCCAACGCGGACCTCATCATGCAGGGCTCTCTCGAACTCCCGGCCAACTGGGCCGCCCTATGGAATCTCCTCGGCCAGCCCGTTCCGCCTGTGCCGCACAACGCCGGATTGACCCTTGCACTGGATCTCTACAGCAAACCCCATTACGCGCCCATCCTTGGCTCACGCGGCTGTCCTTTCACCTGTGAATACTGCGCCAGCCACGCACTCTACCCTGATTTCAATCAAGGAGAACCGGACGCCATCTACGCCTCCCTTCGTGCCGAATACGACCGGGGAGTTCGCGATTTCGCCTTTTATGATGACGCCCTGCTCATCAACCCGGACCGTTGGCTTTGGCCCGTACTCGATCAAATCATCACCGACGGGCTTGAGCTTCGCCTGCACACGCCCAACGCCATGCATATCCGCAGACTTTCTCCCGAAGTCTGTCAGCGGTTGCGGAGCGCAGGGCTTCACACGGTGCGGCTAGGATTGGAAACCACGGATTTCGACAACCGGCACGACGTCAAGCTCACCCGACAGGAGTGGGAAGACGGCGCGCGCAATCTATTGGATGCGGGTTACGATCTCGACGACATTGGCGTGTACATTCTTTTTGGTCTGCCCGAGCAAAATCTCGACAACGTCAAGCAGGCCGTCAGCCATGTTCGCGCTTTCGGGTTCCGGCCTCACCTTGCCCACTACACGCCCATTCCCGGCAGCCCCCTGTTCAACAAGGCTGCCGACAATTCGGACTACCCCATTGCCGAGGAACCGCTTTTTCAGAACAACTCCATCTGGCCCTGTGTCCCCGGTGGGTTCAACTGGGATGAGGCCAAACGGTGGAAGCTCTTGCTGCAAGGAAAAGACGTATAGAGAGGATAAGTCCCTCTAGGCACTTTCGGTACGAGTGGGAATTATTGGATCAGTCTGAACACGTCGACGTTGTGATCGTTGGGATTGATGACATCGGTGATCTTGAGTTTGTCGTCGTCAGCCAGATTCACATCCTGACGAAACATGCCGCGCATTTGAGAATCAAAACAGACACGAACCGTGGGATTAAGCGGATTGTCCGGATTGTGATCCGTGACAACCCCATGGTCGCCGCTAGAAAGATGCACAAAGCTGCCCACGGGATAGACACCCAGTGACTTAATGAATTGTTCCACGATGTTGGGATGAAAATCAGTCACTCGCCATTTATACATCATGGCCAGCACCTTGCCTGGCGGCAGAGGGTCTTTGTACACCCGCTTGCTGGTCAGGGCATCATACACGTCCACCACGGCGAGGAGCCGTGCTATCTCGCTGATCTCATCGCCTTTAAGGCCTCGTGGATAACCGCTTCCATCATGCTTTTCATGGTGCTCCACGGCACCCCGAATCACCTCATCCGGAATATCAGTCTGCCCTTTCAAAATCTTGTAACCATGCAGAGGATGGGTCCGCATGACATTCATCTCTTCATCGGTAAGCTTGCCCGGCTTGTTGAGGATATGGGATGGCATGATCGCCTTACCCACATCGTGGAACATGCCAGCCATACCGACCAACTCCAGTTGTTCACGGGAGTAACCGAGCTTCTTGCCAAGTATCACGCCCAGAACAGACACATTGATGCAATGAGTGTATGTGTATTCATCAAACGACTTGAGTTTGGAAATAGCTGCAGCAGCGGAATCATTGCGAAATATTGAGTCTATAAGCTCACTGACCAGTGGCTTGGCATCATTGACGTCGATAGGCTTACCATCCCGCACGTCCTCCATAAAAGAGTGCGCGTAATTGACCGCTTCACCATAAAGCTTGTCGGCCCGTCTCAACTCCTGCTCGATGGGAACCGGTCCCGCTTCAGGCTCTCTGTTGTCCGGGTGCGTTCCGCGCAGTTGCTCCGGGTTTTCCTGCAAAGCCCGGCGTGCTTCTTCGTCGGTCATAGCCTTATCAAAAATAGTTGCCATAGAATAACTCTATCATAGGTGTGGCCCAGTGGCGATACCCATGTTGTTAAAACTAAATCAATCCAGCCTCTTCAAGCTGAAGCATCAGTACGCCCACGTCCGAGGCAATAAAATCCGGCTCAAATTCAGCGAATCCCGCTGCGTCGATATTGCCACTCGTCACCGCCGCAGACAGAGTGCCGCTGTTCTTACCCGTCTGCACATCCATGGGATGGTCACCGACCATGAGCGTACGGCTCGGTTCGGCTCCAACCATTTCCAATGCCTGAAATAAATGGGCGGGATCAGGCTTCACTCTTTTGGCGTCTTCACGAGGGATAAACGCCTGGGTCATCTCTTCAATATCAGGAAAAACAATCTTCACCGCTGGGGTGATGTTCCGGGTAATGACCCCAATCGACACTCCGCGCTCTCGCAACATCTTGAAAATGGGCCGCGTGAACTCAAAGAGCTTCCCCTCTCGCGCCGCATCCAACTCCATGGCCGTGATCACAAGCTGACCGCGCGACCGAAATTCCTTGCCCTCATCAACGTCCCATTCCATTGCCTGCTGCACCAGCTCTTCCAGCCATTCCAGCGCGGGTTTGGAATTGGGAACAGGTCGTTCTTCCAAAAAGACTTCGCCCAAGGCAGCGATCTTGATCTTCATCCGTTCAAAATCAAGCGGAACGTCCGCCAACGTTCCATCAAAATCAAATATTATTGCGTCCAGTTTGCTCAACCCAGTATCTCCCTGCATTTTTTAATAGAATGATGTTAGGCAAAAGACCTTGTAGCCGCAAGGCATTGAATACAATCTACCAAGGGAACCATCAGACCGTTAGCTCACCACGACCTTGTTCCTACCGGTCTCCTTGGCTTCATAAAGAGCCTGATCAACGCGCTTGACCAACTCATCGGCTGTTTCGCCAGCTGCGTGGATGACAACACCGAAGCTGGATGTAATCTGCCGAGGAACACCGGTGAACGTAAATTGCTCCACCGCTTCACGTAATCGTTCCGCAACATGCCGGGTTCGCTGCATGGTGGACTGCTCGCATAATACCATGAACTCCTCGCCACCCCAGCGGGCCAACATATCGCCTTCACGGACACAATCACGCACAAGCTGAGATATTTCCTTGAGCACGGCATCGCCAACATCATGCCCGTACGTGTCATTGACGGACTTGAAATGATCGATGTCGAACATAATGAGGGAAAATGGTGCATTGGTGGCCGTGAGCTGAGAGAGCCGACGCAAGAACGAACGGCGGTTGAGCGCACGGGTGAGAGGGTCGGTGGACGCCTCGTCTTCCAGATGAAGCCGCTCGTCCTCCAGACCCGACACATCCTGAAAGGTAAAGAGGCGCAATTCCGATCCGGGAAACTGATCAAAAATCACGGAAAAAGCGTTAGGGCGAGACTCGGGGTGGCGCGGGTTTTCGATATGCACGATATGATCCCGATCCACCTGATCTTCCACTATCTGCCGAAGCCAAGCCGAAGAGCCGCCGGAGTAAGGCTCGTCACCCATACGCACGATGAAATCCTCCAGCCCGGTATCCACAACACCCATGGCCGCATGGTCATCATAACCCAAGAATTGGGCCAAACGTCTGTTGTGGTAAGCGACTTCGAGGCCGTCAGCCAGCAGGGCGGGCGTAGGGAAAAAATCCAGGAGCTGCTTGAGGGAATAATCCGCCTCAGCCATACGGCGAGCGGCCGCTATGTCACGGACGCACTTGGTAACGGCAGCCTTGAGCTTGGCCGTTTCCACAGGCAATGGTACAAACCCGTCCACCCCCAGCTCCAACGCCTTGGTCAGCAGCCGAGGCGAACATTGAGTGCAGGCGATGACCACTTTCAAGGTTGGGTACGCTTCACGCCCGTTCTGCATTAGAGCCACGCCATCAACCTTGTCCAAAGCAAGATCTGTCAACAGAATGTCAGGGCATTCATCGTGCAACAGATCAAGTGCTTCCTGACCGTCTCTGGCCTGCAAGACCTCAATGGACCCTTTCTCCAACAAGGAAACCATGCGCTCTCGCTCATAGTCCTCCTGTTGGGCAATAAGGATGGAGAACTGTTTCTTCCGGAAAGCCATTATACTCCCATGATGTTGTAACCAGAATCGACGAATATGACATCGCCGGTTGTCCCGGTGGAAAGATCCGAGGCGAGATAGAGCGCGGATTTGCCCACGTCATCGATGGTTATATTGCGATGCAGAGGAGCCTTCTCCTCAATGCGCTCCAAAATGGTGGAGAAGCCGGAAATGCCCTTGGCAGCCATGGTCTTGACCGGTCCGGCAGACAGGGCGTTAATGCGCACCCCGCGTTGTCCAAGATCCACGGAAAGATAACGCACACAAGCTTCCAACGCGGCTTTGGCCACGCCCATGGCGTTGTAGTTGGCCACGACTTTGCCCGCGCCGTAGTAGGAGAGGGTCAGCACCGAACCGCCGGGGTTAAGGAGCTGCTCATAGGCACGGCTGAGGGCGATAAGGGAGTAAGACGAGACATCCAAAGCAATGCCATACCCTTTACGACTGGTGTCGATGAAACGCCCCTTGAGGTCTTCGCGGTTGGCGTAGGCAATGGAGTGAACCAGAATATCCACATCGCCCCACTGCTCCTTGACCAAATCAGCCCCGGCCTGAATCTCTTCATCGCTGGTCACGTCGCACTTGAAAAGCATTTCTCCGCCCAACTCTTCACAAATAGGATCCAGACGCCTTTTTATGGGGTCCACCGCATAGCTGAAGCCAAGGCGAGCGCCATGCTCCTTGAACTGGCGAGCGATACCATAGGCAATACTACGGTCATTAACAACGCCAAATATAAGAGCCTTCTTTCCTTCGAGAAGCATAGTCCCTCCTTGTATTCTGATCATCATACGAGGCGCACCCGGGTGTTGCCAATGATAATGATCTTTCTTTGGTTCCTCCTTTCGTGATACATGACCGTATCAACGAACAAAACGAGGTTAAGCCCATGGCTTCCGATGTCTATTTCTGGAATTTGCGTGCCACCTTGAAGGCTCCCTTTCACAAGCGCATGCGCTCGCTGCTCAAGGCACTTGGAGCGCACAAGGTAATTAACGATGGAGATCTGGCCGCCATCAAGATTCATTTCGGCGAAGAAGGGGTCACCGGCTTCCTGCGCCCGCTGTGGGTCAAAACCATCATTGATTTCGTTCTGGAAGCAGGCGGCAAGCCGTTCCTCACCGATGCCTCCACTTTATATGTGGGCCAGCGCGGTGAAGCGGTTTCCCACCACATGTGTGCTGCCCGCCATGGTTGGGACCCGCTCGTCATGGGTGCACCAGTCATCATAGCCGATGGCCTCAAAGGTGATGAAGAAAAAGCGATCCCCATCAATGGCAAACACATTGAGGATGCTTACATCGCCAGCGGCATTGCCAGCGCCGATTTCTTAATATCGGTCAATCACTTCAAGGGGCATGAACTGGCAGGATATGGTGGGGCACTCAAGAATATTGGTATGGGTTGTGCCAGCAAGAAAGGCAAAATGCTACAGCACTGTACCACCGGACCGACTCTCAAGCAGGATGAATGTATCGGCTGCGGTGCCTGCGTGAAGGTATGCCGGCCACAGGCCCTCTATCTGGATGAGGAAACCGGCAAGAGCGCCACCAACGAAGAGCTTTGCGTTGGGTGTGGCGGCTGTTTCGTGGCCTGCAAACATGGAGCGCTGGAGGTCAACTGGAAGACCGGTGTTCAGGAATTTCTCGAGCGGATGATGGAGTACACCCTTGGCGTTGTGAAGACCAAGAACAAGCCATGCCTGCACATCAACTTCGTCATGGACGTGGTACCCGACTGCGATTGTGTGGGCTTCACCGACGCCCCCATCTGTCCCGATATCGGCATCCTTGCCAGTTTTGATCCGGTGGCTGTAGATCAGGCATCCATGGATCTGGTGAATGAGGCCCCGCCTCTCTATCCCAGCCAGCTCCCCTTTGGTGTGGTGCCAGGGCAGGCCAAGTTCTCCGCCATTCATGAGCACGTACCCAAGGATTTCGGCCTTGAATATGCCGAGGAGATCGGCCTTGGCAGCCGCGAATATAAATTAGTGAGCTTGTAAAAAACAGCCTCGGAAGAAGCATCGTTTATCAACGAAAAACCGCCCGACTCGGCATAAGCCAAGTCGGGCGGTTTGTTTTATTTGTTCAGTCTGACTATGCGTCGACTTTCTTACCGAGGAATCGGACGGTGAGGCCGGTAAGGGCGATGCCGATGGGCAGGGTCAGATAGACCGGTGCACCGAGTCCAGCGGGGATGTAACCCGCAACGATGGCAATGACAGCCACGGCAATGGCATAGAACAACTGCGTGCGTACGTGATCGATATGATCACAGGCAGAACCCATTGAAGACAGGATCGTGGTGTCCGAGATGGGCGAGCAGTGGTCACCAAAGATGGCACCGGTAAGTACGGAACCAACGTTCAGGACAACGAAGTTCGGGTCCGGGTTCAAAGCGAAGGAAAGCGGGATGGCCAGCGGCATGAGGATACCCATGGTGCCGTAGGACGTACCGGTTGCAAACGAGATGATGGAACCGAGGATGAAGATGATGGTAGGCAGCAGGAACGGCGGCAGCGTGTCAGACAGAACGGACACGAGGTAAACTGCAGTGCCAAGCTCCTTGATGACGCCGGACAGGGACCATGCGAGCAGCAGGATGACAGCAGTGATGTTCATGGACTTCACGCCAGTGATCCAGGTTTCGATGGCTTCCTTGACGGGCAGGACTTTCCTTACGATGGCCATACCCATGGCGACCAGGGAAGCGATGAGTGCAGCCTGGAAGAGAACGACAGAAGCATCGGATGCGCCGAAGCACTCGCGCATGGCGGTGAAAGAGAGCGGGGATGCGTCGATGGCGGCCAGCATGGTCTTGTCATCAATGGCGTTATAGCCATTGTAGTAAAAACCGAGGAAGGCGGCCACGATCAGGGTGCCGATGGGAATGATGGCATTCCAGACGGAAAGCACGACATTGTCAGCAGGCTGCAGGCTGGAGGACTCTTCTGCGGCCATGGGGGTAGCGTCATCAGCGATCACTTTGCCTTCGGTGCGGGCGCGGACTTCTGCTTTATGCATAGGACCGAACTCACGCATGAACCAGATGGTGAACACGATGAAGATCAGAATGAAGATGTTGTAGAAACGGTACGGGATAGTCTCGACAAAGATGCCGTATGCGTTGGCTTCAACACCGATCATCTGGTAGCCGTCGCGGATCAAGCCGACTTCATAGGCAACCCAGGTGGAGATCAGCGCGATACCGGCGATAGGTGCGGCAGTGGCATCGATGATGAAAGCGAGCTTTTCGCGGGAAACCTTCATCTTGTCAGTGACAGGACGCATGATCGGACCGACGGTCAAAGAGTTTGCGTAATCATCAAAAAAGATGAAGAGGCCCATGACCCAGGTGGCGAACTGAGAAGAACGCGGTGTCTTTGCCCACTTGGCAAGCGCTTCGGCAATGGCCTTGGCGCCGCCCATCTTGGAGACAAGAGCGATGAGACCACCGATGGCGAGACACTGAAGCACGATACCGGCGTTCCAGCTATCAGCCAGGGCACCGAGAATTTCGGTGGAAAGACGGAGGAAGCCATCGACAACGGCGGAGTAGATGTCCCAACCTCTCAGGTCGAGCATAAAACAACCGGAGAATACGCCGAGGAACAGGGATAGCACGACGTTTTTAGTGAGAAAGGCCAGCAAAATGGCAACAACGGGTGGAATAAGGGTCAGCAGGCCGAACATTTCGGCATTGCCTGCCCCTTTGGAGGAGTCGGCGGCCAGAGCCGGGACCGCAAAAGCGACCAAGGCCAACAGGCAGACGACAATAAAAGTGGTCTGTTTATTCATTGGAAATCCTTTAAGAAATACGGTGAAACTTCGGCCAACGACACCCCAAAAAGAACAAACCGACACTTTTGTGTCCCAAATTTGTCAAATCGTTAGCGCGGAGAAGGAATAATCCATCTAGGAAGTCTTGTCGACCCAATATATTTATAGGAAGAAAATTAGCCCCTTGGGCCAAGAAAAAAATTGACAAAAATGTTCAGAAAGGCCACCGTTTCAGACAAGATGATTATTCGGTTTTTTCCAACCGTACGGCATGGATAGGCGATCATGAAGCAATGGATAATCGCTGTATTTTGCAGCCTGATACTATACGCAGTGCCCTCAATAGCTCCAGCGCAATCGCTTGCGGACACCCAGTTCGTGACGGAAAATCTTGTACCGTACAACTTCAAAGAGGGTGGCTTAGTCCAGGGGATCGGCTTGGATGCCCTGATGGCGGCCCTTGATGCCGTGGATGTGAAGAGGACCCCCGACGAAGTCCAGTTCTACCCATGGGCTCGCGCCTACTATCTAACATTAGGACAACCCAATACCTGTCTTTTTGTGACGTACAGAAGCCCGGAGCGCGAAACCATGTTCAAGTGGGTCGGTCCCATCACCGAATTTCGAATGGTCGTCATTACGCGCAAAGGTGGTCAGCAAAAAGACACGATGGAGAAGCTCGACGCAAGCAAAGTGGGCGTACTGCGAAACGGTGCCGGACATCAACATCTGATGGCAAGAGGCTTCTCACCAGAACGCCTCGAACAATCCGTTTCCGTGGAAAACCTGATCCGACTCCTTGAGTACGGCCGGATTGACGCCGCTTTCATGAATGACAAGGGCGCACGTTACGGCATGCACCGCAACAATATGAATTGGAACGATTACGAAATCGACCTCGTGGCAGTCCAAGGCGCAGTTTATTTCGCCTTCAACCTGGACACTCCTGACGAAATCATCAAGGAGCTACAGCGAGGTCTGGATATCATTCGCGACAACGGCACGTTGCAACGGATCATCAAAAGCTACCAATAGCCTTACTTGCTGATCCAGAGAGCCGTGTCCTCCAACTGCCTGAGCAGATTCACCGTCACCGAACTGGGGAAAAGACCACGCGCCTTGTCGTTGGTCTCCACACCATGCTTGCCGACGCCCACGGCAGAATAATTGCCGTCCCGAGCCTCCTTGAGAATCGCCTTTAGCACGCTTTTGCGGGTGACCATTTTCAATTCCACCCGCTCTTCCTCAATACCGTTCTCGGCCAATATGGCGAGTCCCTTGTCAAAGATGTCGCCGGACTGGTCCATGGAATGACCGTCATTGGCAACGTGAAACAGGGTAAAAGTATGGTTATCCTCGTCAGCCAACATATATCCGGCGTGATCCACCATGCGCAAGGAAGGATCCGAGCCATCCACGGGCAACAACACATCGTGGCGCGGACTGGCTGGAGGGCGTTTGCTGACCCAAATGGGAAAATCGATATCTGAGAGCAACATTTCGTGACAGACCGAGTTGGCAAACACTTCCTCGAACCAGGAGAAACCACGCCTGCCCAGTACCAGCGCATCGTAAAGGCCGCCCCGAGCTTCGTCGATGAGCTCGCGCACCGTGCCTCTCTTTGAGTGGACCACCTTTGTGTTCACATTCTCACCCGAACATCCACCCACATCCATTATCCACTTTTCCGCATCCAAAAGAGCTTTTTCGCCCTTGGCCTTTGTATGTCGCACAAGTTCGTCAAACCCCTTGCCACGAGGCACAAACTTCTTTTCATCCATAATCCAAGCCGCATTACGAGGGGTCACGTAAAACAGGGTGAGCTTTAATTCGCAGAAACGGGAAAAGACCTCCTTGATGAAGCGGAGGTTGTAGGATGCGGCACGATCGTCGCTGATAGCGAGAAGTAGTTCTTTTTGCATAGGAGTCTCCCAAGTCTTCCTATTACCATACGCAAAACCTATTAAAGAATACAAGAGCAGTCGAACACTTGTCCTTTGGGAACGCGACTGATACATAATATAGATATATGGACAAGAATCACCATAACTTCTCACCCATTCGCCAGATGCTGGCCTGCCTGCTGGTTCTGTTTTTTTGCGGCGTATCCCAGGCCCAGACGCTCAGCCTCATGGCTCCGGATATCGCCAACGACAACGGTGCGCTCAAGGCGCGCTTCGGTGTCACCGTGGCAGAGAAACCGATCCTCAAGGGAGAGCTGGAGGATGGGCACGAACTGGTGCTCAAATGTAAAGTGGACTTGTTAGAAGTCCAGGATTTCTGGCTGGACGACTCCCTGTCCTCCACCGTGTTCATCTCCTCCATCCGATTCGACAGGCTGGAGAGAGAGTTTGTCATGACCCTGCCGGGCAACACCAGCCCCCTACGCCACAAAAACCTGGGTACCCTCCTGAAAATGGGATGGGGAAGCATCGAAATATCCCTCGGCCCCTGGAACATGCTGAAACCCGGTGAAAGATATTCCCTGCGTCTCATCACCACCATGAATGAAAAGGACGCGCCCGAAGGTGTTTACCGCCTTCTCTACTTTTGGTCCTGGGATAGTGGCACGGACAACACCATCCACCTGAATTTCACCTTCTAGGCTGATACCATGGCACCCGATCCAATCCGCATATCCTCCACCAGCCGTACTGAAAAACGACGGAGAAAATGGGAATACATTTTCGCCCTGCTCTTTTTTCTGTTGCTCCTTGGACTAACCTGGGCGGAACTCAAATATCTCGACGAGGATTACTACCTCATCCTCAACCTGCTCATTCTCAACGGCATACTGCTGTTGGCCGTACTGTTTTACGTCATGCGCAACGCTGTGCGCCTCATGCTGGAGCGACGCCGTCGAGTGCTCGGCTCCAAGCTACGCACCCGCCTGGTCCTCGCCTTTATTTCCCTCTCCCTCATTCCCACGGCACTCATCTATATTGTCTCCGTCAAATTCGTGCAGACCTCTGTGGACTATTGGTTCAAGGGCCAGGTGGAAGAATCCATGGAGCAGGCCCTGGAACTCGGCCGCGCTTTCTATGGCTCGGCCCAGGACCGGCTTGAGCGACGCGGTACTGTCATGATCAATGAGATTGTCAAAACGGAGTACGCCTGGGGCGGCAAGGGTATGGACAAGTATCTCAAGAAGAAATTCAGCGAGTACGATCTGAGCCTCATCGGTGTCATCAATGCCGACGGCACCGTGCAGAACACCCACGCCACCCCGCAATGGGAAAAATCATGGGCCGACATCAAGGAGAAGGTCGATTGGCAATCCCTCAAGGCGGACCCGCGCCCATGGACCACCATCATTCCCAAGCCCGGCAGCGACCTCGTACTCGGCGTCACGCCCGTTGATGAGGGCAAGACTGGCTATATCATCATTGGAGAGACCGTGGGCGAAGGATTACTCCATCGTCTTGACCAGATCGTGCGCGGCCTGGATGAATATAAAAAGCTTAAAGACCGAAAATATCCATGGAAAATGAACCTCTATCTTACCCTGGGGGTCATGGCCCTGCTCATCATCCTTGGGTCAATCTGGTTCGGTTTCCGACTGGCAAAGGAGCTTTCCGCTCCGGTCCAGGCATTGGCCGTGGGTACTGAGCGCATCGGCCGAGGTGATCTATCTGTGCGTCTGGAAGATCGATCTGATGATGAACTCGGCTTCTTGGTGCAATCCTTTAACCGCATGGCTGAAGACCTGGAACAATCTCAGGAATCCGTCCAGCAGGCCAACGTCCGGCTTGCCCAGCAGAATCAGGAGCTGGAACGCCGAGGTCAGTACATTGAGGCGGTGCTCAACAATATTACTTCCGGTGTTATCTCCATGGACGCAGAAGGCCGTATCGGTACGGTCAACACCGCTGCCGAGGACATTCTTGCGGTGCCCAGCACACTCCTCATCGGCAAGAAACCATCCGAGCTTTTGTCCGGCGATTTTTCCACCTGGATGCAGGAAGCGCTGACCCAGGTTTCAGCCAACCCCAACACTTTGTGGCAACGACAGCTCGATCTGCCTGTACGTGGCAAGGTCATCAAGGTATTGGTCAACGTGGTGTCGCTCCGCACTGTGGGTGGTCGGGAGGCCGGTCATGTCGCGGTATTCGAAGACATCACCGAGCTGGAAAAGATCCAACGTCTTGCCGCTTGGCGAGAAGTGGCCCGCCGCATTGCCCACGAGATCAAGAACCCGCTCACGCCCATCAAGCTTTCCGCCCAGCGGTTGCAAAACAAATACGGCTCCAACATCAACGAGCCAGTGTTCGAAGATTGCACCACCCTCATCGTCAATCAAGTTGAGCGCCTTCAAAATATGGTCACCGAGTTCTCGGCCTATGCCAAGCTGCCCGAAGTCCAGCCACGTCCCGATCTCCTCGCCCCCATCCTTGAAGAGGTCGTCACCATGTTCGAGAACACTTACACCGACGTGAAGTGGCAGCTCAACTTCCAGACCACCATCGAAGAATTTCCCTTTGACCGCGAAGCGATCCGCAAAGTACTCATCAACCTGCTCACCAACGCCGCCGAAGCCCTCAAGGGTGTCTATGACGCGCAGACCGTCATCACCGTTGGCCGCGACAAGCATCAGGGCAAAGTCTTCATCGTCGTCTCCGATAACGGCCCGGGCCTGCCCAAGGATTCATCCCGGCTATTCGAGCCGTACTACACCGACAAGAAAGGCGGCACCGGCCTCGGACTCACCATTGTCCGCTCCATCATTGCCGATCACAAGGGCACAGTCAGCGCCCGCCCCAACGATCCCGCCGGGACGATCTTCGACATCGAACTGCCAGACTCATAAGGCAAGCGTACCGCCGCTCCATTCCAGTCCAACAAAAAATAAGGCCCCCGCACCATACGGTGCGAGGGCCTTTAACTCTCTCTATTCTCTCTGTGGGCTTCAGCTAGCTCGTCAAATCCTTATTGCCTTCCACCAGATCGGTGACAACACCGGGATCGGCAAGAGTGGAAGTATCGCCGAACTCGTCGGAACCTTCAACAATCTTACGCAGGACTCGGCGCATGATCTTGCCGGAACGGGTCTTGGGCAGACCGTCTGCGAACTGGATGAATTCGGGAGTGGCGATGGGGCCAATTTCCTTGCGCACCCAGATCTTGAGATCCTTGACCATATCGTCGTCAGGCTCGATGCCAGACTTGAGGGTGACATAGGCGTAAATGGTTTCGCCCTTGATGTCGTGAGGCATGCCTACTACTGCGGCTTCGGCCACGGATTCATGGGCGACGAGTGCGGATTCGATTTCTGCGGTTCCCATGCGGTGACCGGAGACGTTGATGACGTCATCCAAACGACCCATGATCCAAAAATAACCATCTTCATCCTGACGTGCGCCGTCTCCAGCCTCATAGGCTCCGGGAAACCCTGCGAAGTAGGTAGACTTGTAACGATCAGGGTTGCCCCAAACATTGCGGAGCATACCGGGCCACGGTTTGTCGATAATGAGATGGCCGCCTTCATTGGCGTCCGCATCAGAGCCGTCACGGCGCACGATCTTGGCGGAAATACCGGGCAGTGCGCGAGTAGCGGAACCAGGCTTGAGCGGGGTGACATACGGCAGGGCAGAAATCATGATGCCGCCGGTTTCAGTCTGCCACCAGGTGTCAACAACAGGCAACTTACCCGCGCCGATGTTGTGGTGATACCAGAGCCATGCTTCCGGGTTGATAGGCTCACCTACCGAACCAAGGATTCGCAGGGAAGAAAGGTCATACTTCTTGGTCCACTCGTCCCCTTCACGCATGAGAGCGCGAATAACGGTGGGCGCGGTATAGAAAATATTAACCTTGAATTTGTCCACGATCTGCCAAAAACGATCCGGCTTCGGATAAGACGGTACGCCTTCGAACATGACGGTGGTGGCACCGAGGGCCAGCGGTCCATACACAATATAGGAGTGACCCGTGATCCAACCAACGTCAGCAGTACACCAGTAAACATCGTCGTCTTTGACGTCGAAAACCTGCTGAGTGGTGTGAGCTGCGTAGGTCAGATAACCGCCGGTGGTCTGAAGCACGCCCTTGGGCTTGCCTGTGGAACCGGAAGTATAAAGGATGAACAACGGATCTTCGGCTTCCATGGACTCAAAAGCGCAGTCAGAAGTAATATCCTCGGCATTGACTTCTTCGTGCCACCAGGAATCACGGCCTTCGACCATATTGACTTCATTGCCGCCGCGCTGGACTACAATGCACTGCTCAACAGTAGGACAATCTTTCAGTGCTTCATCAGCATTGGGCTTGAGCGGGATGGTCTTGCCTGCACGCAGAACGGCGTCAGCGGTGATGAGCACCTTGGCCTCGGCGTCATCAATGCGGGACTGAAGCGCGATGGAGGAAAAACCTGCGAACACGATGGAGTGGGTCGCACCAAGGCGGGTACATGCGAGCATGGCAATGGCCAGCTCGGGAATCATGGGCATGTAAATAGAGACACGATCGCCGCGCTTGACGCCTTTTTTCTTAAGAACATTGGCAAAGCGGCAAACTTCGGTGTGCAGCATCTGGTAGGTATAGACCTTGGTGTCCTCTTCGGGTTCACCCTGCCAGATAAGTGCGGCCTTATTGCGACGACCATTTTCCAGATGACGGTCAAGGCAGTTGTAGGAAACATTGATAGTGCCGCCCTGATACCATTTGAATTCGGGCTTGTCGTAGTCCGCTTCCAGGACTTTATCGAAGGGAGTGCACCAGTCCAGCAATTCATTTGCTCGATCGCCCCAGTAGCCTTCGGGGTCTTCCAGCGCGCGCTTGTTCTGGGCCTCGTAATCGTCCATGTTTTTGACCCAGGCCTGATCCTGCATGGAGGTGTCAGGCTGGAAAATCAGTCCTTCCTTTTGCAAACTCTCGATTTTCTTTTCGTCGCTCATGGTGTCATTCTCCTGACTTGGTTGATCTTCTATCTGAGGAACCCGTTATAGGACGGACCGCAACCCTCATCGGAACTCTCTCTTTCGCTTGACCGATTCGGCCAGACTCGTTGCATATCATTTATATGAGAGAATGCCCAATTGTGACCCTTTTTAGGTGAACGGTTCGAAATAGCCCGGTGAACGGCATTGGCAAACATGACACCCCCTGGTTTCCCGGTAAGTGGTCAAGTGTTTCCATAAACGGCTGCGGTATCAGGTTGAGGATTCAGTGAGTTCTATCGAACCAAAAAGAAGGCCTGGAAATATATTCCAGGCCCTTTCATTTAATATATACTCTCTTCTACTTCACGCTCAGCAGTGCGCCGTAAAAGAATTCGTTCAGGGGTGAATCCGCTGGCGTGGTCCATTCTTTCTTCAGCTCCACATTTTCATGCTCGGCCAGGAAGCGTTGGATAAGCGCCTCGTTTTCGTCCGGGTTGAGAGTACAGGTAATGACCGCAATCTTGCCGCCCCTTTTTACACGACGGAGGGCGTTCTCCAGAATTTCTGTCTGGAGCTTCATGAGATCATCGAGATCTCTTGTCTTGCGCTTCCACTTGGTGTCCGGACGGCGGGAGAGCACGCCCAAGCCAGAACAGGGAAGGTCCAGCAGGATCGTTCCCGGCTCACGAGGCGGAACCGCCGTAGCCGCATTGGCCTCGAAGGTTTCCACGCCGGGGAGTAACCGTCTGAGAGCGGAAAGCCGACCCTTGTGAGGATCAGAAGCAAAGACCTTGCGGTCGTGCTCTAGGAGGATGCGGGTCTTGCCGCCACGACCGGAACAGGCGTCCCAGATAGGTTCAGGCCAGGAGTCCGGATCGAGTGCCTCAACAGCCTGACGTGCGGCAAAGGATTGACGCGCCAGAGGTGGCTCCGGCTCTTCCTCAAAGGAAGTACCCGGAGGCAGCGCAAGGGACAGCCCCTCAATATCGAGGACTTCGGGCAGCCCTGCCAATTCGGAAAAGACTTCGTCCGCCTGGGGATGACCATAGAGGTTGATACCCACAGCCGGGGCCTTGAGTTGCGCCTCCAGATAGAGGGTGGCGGTTTCTTCGCCATAAGTGCGCCACCAGAGGTCCACCAGCCATTGCGGACAGGAGTACCAACGAGTCAGGAATTCCGGCAGGGAAGCATCCTTGCGGTAGAAGTCCGGATCGTGTGCGCCATCGCCCAACTCGCCCACGCGCCGCAATACGGCGTTGAACAACCCGGAGTATCGAGCTCCCGGCTTGGACTTGGAAAACTCCACGGCCCAGTCAACGGACGCATAGACAGGCACCTTGTTGAGAAAAAGAATCTCGTAGGCTGCCACGCCCATGGCCAGATGCATCTTGTCCGGGAGTCGGCCCGGGTCCTTCAAAAAACGGGAGAGCACATACTTAATGCGCCCCTTGTAGCGAAGGTAACCGTAGCAAAGTTCGGTGGCGAGACCCACGTCGCGAGGATCGATGGGACCGGAGGAGAGGGCCACATCAAGAGCGGCCTGGATATCCTGTTTTGAAAACAGGCAACGATAAAGTGCTTCGAGCGCCACCCGCCTCGCCGGAGGAAGGGGCTTTGTGGAATGTACGTGCATGCCCATGTTCTTACGCTTGGACTTGCTCGGCCGCAAGTTTCCATTATGAAAAAATAATATCGTGAGAGTGAGCCCCTTTCACCTGCCAAAAAAGAAGCAGTGATCTTTTCAGACCACTGCTTCTTGATTAGTTCTATCTAATTATAATCCATTGTATTTTAAAGATATTGATTCACCCATGCCACTATTTCACTAGCATTCATGGCACCGGCCTGAGAGGCTACTTGCTGACCGTTTTTGAACAACATGAGGGTCGGAACCGACCGAATGTCAAAATGACCGGCAATGCCGACTTCCTGAGAAGTGTCGATCTTTGCCAGTCGGACCTTGGGGTGCAACTGCCTGGCAGCTTCCTCGAATTGAGGCGTCATCATGAGGCACGGACCACAGGAAGGCGAATAAAAATCCATCAGAACCGGGACGTCGGTTTTCATAATGTGCCGCTGGAAGGTTGCACCAACCAACTCCAGGGGGAGCGGCTCAAAAACCTTGCCTTTGCATTTACCGCAGGTGGCCGCAGCCTCTTTGCCAGTGTGAACACGATTTATGGCCCTGCAATGGGGGCAGACAATCAGATTTGCAATCTCGGTCATATCTTCTTTCTCTCTGCTAGAGGTGAACGGTATTCACTTCAAAATAATCACTCTCACCGGACTGGCAACACCTGGGGGCTCAATGATGGAGAGCAATTGATTGAACCCGTTGGTTCACATGCGATGAAATGACTCTGCTAAATGCGATCGGTCATGGCCAACCGGATACCAAGAGCAATAAACAGACTACCTGCCACCCGCTTGATCCAGACACCGAAACGGCTGCCGCTTCCGGCAACGGAATTGAGAAGTTTGGCAGCACGGGCTGCGGTCCAGGCGTAAACAAGATTTACCATGACGCCATTGATAGTGAAGATGACACCAAGCGTAAGAAAAGCAAGCGGCTTACTGGTAGAATCTGTGGCCACGAACTGAGGGAGAAATGCGAGAAAAAAAAGAGCAACCTTGGGATTGAGTGCATTGGTAAGGAAGCCCTGAGAGTAGATACGGCGCAGGGAAACTCGGTGGTAGATTTCCTTGTCAGCAGAGGCGGTCTTGTCCGGTCTCCACAGGCTGATGCCAATCCAGATGAGATAACCGGCTCCAGCGAGTTTGACCAAAGTAAAGGCCGTGGCCGAAGTGGCGAGGATGGCAGAAAGGCCAAGGGCCGCAGCAAATACATGAACAAAACAGCCAGTGGCAACACCAAGAGCTGCGATGGATCCAATACGCCAGCCATGGGATGCGCCGCGAGAAACAATGAAAACCACATCCTGACCAGGAGTCACGTTCAGGAGTATTCCAGAGACAATGAAGAGGGCAAGGTCGTGAATGCCGAACATCTAATATTCCTCTTAAGCTTCAGCCGTTTCGACAGGAATCGGAAATATGCGGTCATAAGCCCAGTTAAATACGTAGGCATAGACCAGAAAAAAGGAAGCAAAGCCTATATCAGTAACAAAGGCGTGCCACAGCGTCATATTGAGCCACCAAGCAATCATGGGCAACGAGAAAAAGAGCAGAGAGAACTCAAAAAGCACGGCGTGGAGTACGCGCAATTTTGGTGGACGGTCGTCGAGCCGACGCCCGAGCTTGATGAGAACATGATCAAAGGCGAGATTAAAAAAATAGTTGCACGCCATTGCCGTGAGTGAAATCGCAATAGACATGGCGCCTATTTTGAGAATGTCACGATCAAGAATCCAGGTAGCAAGTGGTGTGCAGGTAAACAGGCCAATGAGTTCAAACGATATCGTATGGCGAAGTCGGTCAGATTGAGTACGCATGGAGTGGGTCATACTCCTGCCAGAACCGGTTGTCCATTGCAGTCTTCTTCCAAAGATAGCCCCCCTGACTCACGCCATTGACCTATTTCTACTAGATGTACTATCAGCTAATAGTGTCGATAAATTCGTCGCCATAAGGCGACTTGCACCGCTGACAAGGGAAGGAGCCATGGAATTGCTAGGGAAAGGGCTGGAGTCATTTTTTGCACCTCCGGAACGGGCCGCTCCACGTGACACTGAGCGTATATCCTTGCAGCTCAAAAGCGAATTTTTGATCAAATGGTTCGATGCAGTGCCGGGCAGTGTATTGGTCATCAACAAGTACCGGCAGATCGTTTATTGTAATAAAGCGTTCAACGAACTGGCTCTTAAGCAGCAACTTGAGGATGTGGTCGGACTACGTCCTGGAGAAGCGCTGGATTGCATCAACGCCACCCTGCTGGATGCGGGATGCGGCTGCAGCAAATCCTGCGCCACCTGCGGCGCGGCCCAAGCCATAGTCAAATCCTTGAACGGGGATAGTGAAGTCCAGAACTGCCGCCTCACACGACTCGTGGACGGCACGGAAACGCCGCTGGACCTCCAAGTCTTTACCAGTCCCATTGAATTTCAGGACCAGCAATTCATTCTTCTCTTTGCCATGGACATCAGCCATGAACTGCGGCTGCGCTACCTCACCCGGATCTTCCACCATGGACTGATCAACACTGCAGGCGGCATTGCCACCATGACCGAATTGATCGAAGCGGAGCCTAATGACAACGCACTTTTCCCGCTGCTGGTGGATTCCTCCCGGCGTATCCTGCGTGACGTCATGTACTCCCGCGACCTGGAGAATGGAGAGCAGGGAAACCTGGCGGTACTCAAGGAGGCAGTAGAGCCAGGCGACTATCTGCAGCAACTCGTTGACGAGGAATGCCGTATCCGCAACATGCAGCCTTCAGTAGTGGATCTGGACGTTACCTGCGAATCCATGACCACGGACAAACGGATTATGCGCCACGTGGTGCGCAACATGCTGGTCAACGCACTGGAAGCTAGAGAATCCAGCGGCGGGCAGATCAAGCTGGGCTGTCATTGCAAAGACGGTAAAACTATCATCACCATGGAAAACCAGGGCACAGTACCCCCGGAAATCCAGGCGCAAGTGTTCAAACGATACGCTTCTACCAAATCCCGTGACCGGGGATTGGGCTCCTACGTCATGAAACTCTTTGCCGAGCAATACCTCGGCGGTAAGGTCTCCTTCTCTTCTGAAAACGGGATTACCATCTTCACTGTGTCGATCCCTTGATTCGCCCACACGCCGAAAAACAGATGCACCAATAATGATTATTTCCGGTGCATCTTTTTTGCCATTATCCCTACCTACGCCGTAGACAACCAGCTCCATCCCTCTGGATTATAAGAGATTTATTTGTAATAATTTTGTTTTGAGCATATGCTCATTTTGCTTGACGCACCATTTTTTGAGCGTATGCTCATTTTAATGACTGTCCAAACAAGGTGATTTAAGTGGGAAGAAAGAAAATAAGACGGATGTTGCAACAAGAGCCGGGGGCGACTTTTTACAAGCCCCTGGGAATACCCATGCGCCACTTACAGGATGTGACCCTGCCCCATGACGGGTTGGAAGCACTCCGGTTGGCGGACGGCGAAGGTCTTTCCCAAGAGGAAGGGGCGCGTCTCATGGGAGTTTCCCGGCCCACGTTTGGTCGCATTCTTGGGACTGCCCGAAAAATCGTTGCCCAGGCATTGGCCAACGGTTGGGCGATCCGCGTTGACGGCGGGCACTATTCCATTGCCGCCGAAGAACGCAAATGTCCCAAGAGACAAACGGGGAAATAAACCGCAACAAACGGAGGCAATCATGCCAGGAATGAATGGACAAGGATCACAAGGACCCGGCGGCGGACGCCGTGGTGGAGGCCAGGGTAATGGGCGTGGTATGGGCGGCCGGTGCGGCGGCGGACAAGGTCGCGGCATGGGCGGTCAAGGCCGTGGAATGGGTGGTCAGGGTCGTGGAATGGGTGGCGGCATGGGTACCGGCCAAAACCGAAATCAAGGAATGAACGCCGGAGCCAATCCAGCGAATAAAGAAGGAATACAAATGAGTGATGTAAAGAAAGTAGCCGTCAGCAGTGAAGGCCCGACCCTGGACAGCCGCGTGGATGCCAGGTTCGGACGTTGTGGCGGTTTCGCCATCGTGGAACTGGAAACCATGAACATCGAATACGTTTCCAACGGCTCTTCTCAGACCATGTCGCAAGGTGCAGGCATCCAAGCCGCTGAAAACGTTGCCAACGCAGGCGCTCAGGTACTCCTGTCCGGCTACGTCGGCCCCAAAGCTTTTACAGCCCTCCAGGCAGCGGGCATCGGCATCGGTCAGGACGTCGATGGCATGACCGTTGGTGAAGCCGTTGAGAAGTTCAAGCAGGGCCAGGTGCCCATGGCTGACTCTCCTAATGGTCAAATGGGAGGCAAGTAGGTGATTTTCGCCATTGCCAGCGGCAAGGGAGGCACAGGCAAAACAACTGTCTCTGCTTCTCTCGCCGCTCTCTGGGACAACGCGGTCGCCGTGGACCTCGATGTGGAGGAACCGAACCTTCATCTGTTCCTCAACCCAGAGATCACTGACACGGAAAAGGCTTATATTACCGTGCCTGAGTTGGTCGAGGAACGGTGCATCAAGTGCGGTGCATGCCGGGATATCTGCCAGTTCAAGGCGATAACCCTCATGGCCGACACCCTCATCACCTTCCCGGAGATGTGCCACGGGTGCGGCGGCTGCATGCTCATATGCCCTGAAAAGGCGCTTGTTCCGGGACAGCGTGAACTGGGCGAAATCCTACGCGGCAAAGCTGGTGACACCGAGTTCCTCATGGGCCGATCACGCATAGGTGAGGCCATGTCTCCGCCGCTCATGCGTCAGGTCAAGGAACGCATGGGCTTCATCGCCTCGGGCGACGTCATCATTGATGCGCCTCCCGGTGTGAGCTGCCCCGCTGTCTCTGCCGTAAAGGACGCTAACGCTATTGTTCTGGTCACCGAGCCAACTCCGTTCGGATTCCATGACTTCAAACTGGCATACGAAGCATTCTCTCCCATGAATATTCCCATGGGCGCAGTCATCAACCGGGCGGGCCTCGGCGATACCTCTGTGCAGGACTTCTGCGCGGAAAAAGATATCCCCATCTGGGCCGAGATTCCCTACGACCGAGCCATTGCCGAAGCTTACTCACACGGCAAGGTCATCGTGGAAGCGGTGCCGGGTCTCAAGGAAGTCTTCCTGAGCCTCAAGGAAAAGATGATCGAAGCCGCCAATAACACGGGCGAACCGGACGAGCTGGATGAGCTCGAAGCCCTGGCCGGTCTGGCCGGAGCGGGCCGAATGGGCGGAGGTGTGTTCTAATGCGTGAGATAGTCATCATCAGCGGCAAAGGCGGCGCAGGAAAGACCACCATCACTGGTGCATTCGCCCACTTGGCCGAAAACAAGATCCTCTGTGATCTGGATGTAGATGCCCCGGATCTCCACCTCCTGCTCGCACCCGAAAAAAATGAGAGCAAGGAATTCTGGTCCGGCCACGAAGCAGCCATCCGCACCGAGGACTGTGTCCATTGTGCCACCTGCCTCAATATCTGCCAATTTGGAGCCATCGACTTCGGTATCGACGGATACTCGGTAAAACCCTTCCACTGTGAAGGATGCAATGTATGCGTGGAGTTGTGTCCGGCAGACGCCATCGACTTCAATGAACGACATTGCGGCAACTGGTTTGTCTCGGGCACCCGATTCGGCACCATGGTACACGCCCAGCTGTACCCCGGCGAAGAAAACTCGGGCCGCTTGGTCACCCTGCTCAAGCAGCACGCCAAGGAAATGGCCGAAGAACAAGGCATAGATCTGGTCCTCAGCGACGGCGCCCCCGGCATAGGTTGCCCGGTCATCGCCTCTCTGGCGGGCACGGATCTGGCCGTAGTGGTCACCGAACCAACCCCCTCTGGCATCCACGACCTTGAGCGCGTGGCGGAGCTTTGTGACGGATTCCGCACCAAAGTGGCAGTGCTCATCAACAAATGGGACATCAACCCGGAACTCTCCGACAAGATCACAGGTTTTTGTGAAAAGAAGGGATACATTCCAGTTGGTCGCCTGCCCCATGACCGAGCTGCTGTGGATTCCATGCTGCAAGGCAAGGTGCTCACCGAGTTTGATGAGAACGGATTAGGCGCAGAGCTTAAGCTGTCATGGGAGAAAATTCAGACCTTAATGAAAACAGTATAGAAAGCTGTCTTCAGCGCGGTTTTTATAGAGACAAGGAGGGACTCGCAACAACACAGCGGGTTCCCTCCTAGAAATAGGCAAGTGGTTTTTTTTAACACCTCATATGAACATCTATTTAAATTAACACACAAGGAGAAGTCTCATGAATAGCATTGTAGCAATCCCCTCCTCCGGACCAGAAGGACTGGAAGCCGGAATCGACGCCCACTTCGGGCACTGCGCCATGTACACCATCGTGGAAGTGGCAGACGGTGAGATCAAAGAAGTGCACACCGTACCTAGTTGCGCCCACGAGCAGGGCGGCTGTCTTGCCCCGGTTCAATACCTGGCTGACAAGGATGTCACTGTCCTCATCTCCGGCGGCATGGGCTTCCGTCCCCTGATGGGCTTCAACCAGGCTGGCATCAAGGTCGTCCACGGCTCCGGTGCTCCTACCGTTGGCAAAGCTGTCCAGGCTCTGATCAAGGATTCCCTGCCCGAGTTCACCGCCGACCAGACTTGTGGTGGTGGCGGCGGCCAGATGTAAGGCCGAGGAAGAATTACATGTCCACATCCTGCATAGTCGTAACGCCCCGCCCTGATAAAATGAGTGCGCTCATGGAAGGTCTGGAAGCCGGTGGCGTGACAACGACAACCGTGGCTAACGGAGAAAGCGCTCTGGAAGCAGTCAAGAAAAACGCGCCCCAATTGGTAGTTATCGATGAAGGGTTGCCTGACTTCAAGCCGCTCGATCTGGTGGTGAAGGTCATCATGACCAACGCACTGGCCAACACTGCGGTGATCTCATCCATGCCGGACAAGGAATTCCACGACAAGAGCGAAGGCTTCGGCGTACTCCGCGCTCTGGTCGGATCTCCCTCTCGTGAAGACGGCGAGGAGCTGGCCGCCCATTTGGTGCGGGTTCTGAATCTGGTATAAATCTCTGACCTCCTCCCCGATAAGGCAAGGGCATCGCATTGTGCGGTGCCCTTGTTGTTTGCGCAATAAACAGCCCAGCTTCCTGCAGTTCTGCTTTGGCGACGAAGTAGATAAAACCAATTTATAATCGGATTGTACAGCTTGGTAGTGCAGGCTATCTTGCATGCAGAACTGTAAACTAACACGGACTCAATCGTGAAGCATCTGGTGATTATTCTCGTTCTTCTTGCCGCACTGGCACCCTCTGCACTTTTTGCGGAGGAGGCTGCACCGCGCGATCTGGAATGGTACCAAAAATACGGTGTCACCATCGTCACTCTTGATGAAGGCTCACCCATGAGCTTCACGGGATATAACGGCAAGCCCAAAGGATACCTCATAGATTTTTGGGCACTGTGGTCCAGGAAAACGGGTATTCCGGTTACCTTCCACACTGTAGAGTGGCAGGAAAGCCTCAATGCAATGCGAATAGGGACATACGATATCCACGCAGGCCTTTTCTATACCAAAGGGCGAGACACCTACCTCGACTTCACCAAGCCATTCCACCCGCTCAAGGCCGCAATTTTGGTTCTGAAGTCTATGGACATCAAATTCAAACAGGTTCTAACAGACTATACTCTCGGTGTTCTAGCCAGTGGATACACAGAGAACTACTTCGAGAAAAACTACCCCGATACCCGCATCATAGCATATCCGAACATCGCAAAGATGGTCGAGGCGCTACAAATAGGGAAAATACAAGGATTGGCAGGTGATCACCCCATTCTGGGCTACGAGGCTAGCAAGCTGGGCTTTGCCCAGGACCTGGTGGTCAAAAAGATATTATACACACAAAATCTACGCGGCGGAGTTGCCCAAGGCAATACAGCTCTCCTTGAAATAGTAAATCAGGGTCTGACCTTGCTCACACCAGAAGAGCGAGACACGCTCGTCAATCGCTGGTTCATGGCAGAGGAGTCTTCAACGGACTGGCTCAGGAATATACTTCTGATTGTCTCCATCCTGGTGACCTCCATCATCGCTCTCATGATTTTGGACCGTCGAAAAACTGGTACCACCTCACTAGAAGAGAATGAAACAGAGGAATAACAGCAGAGCTTATCCCTGCCGGTCCATGGTTCGGTAACTGATTGCCTCGGCCAAATGGCCTGAATCAATGTCTGCGGCCATGTCCAAGTCCGCAATGGTACGAGCGATACGCAAGACGCGGGTATAGGCGCGAGCGGATAACCCCAGCGAGTGAACCGCCTGCTTAAGGAAGTCGTGCTCGGCATCCCCCACGCTGCAAAATTCTTCCAGAGCCGCGCCTTCCAGTTCCGAGTTGGTCAGGATGGGAAGGTCTGCATAGCGGGCCTCCTGCATTTCTCGCGCAGCACCAATGCGCTCCCGCATGGTAGTAGAATCCACATCACTCTTCGTCTTTTTCAAATCTTCATACGGCACGGCGGGGACCTCGACCTGAAGATCAATGCGATCCAAAAGCGGCCCTGAAATACGAGAGCGATACCGCTGCACAGCAAGCGGCGTACATTCACACGGTGTTAAAAATATAGTTAATTGATAGCCAGGGTAGGTAATTTGGCAACTTTTCACAAAAATATTTGATAGCAGACCTCACTTTGTGGTATTTTTCTAGAAAAATTCTAAAAATAAATGTGAGTATGACTATGGCCGCCAGAAAAATCCCCAAGAGTTACAGGAATGTCACTGGAATAGTAAGCAGCCGAAAAAATCATGGAGAGGCTCAGTTTGAATCTACGCTTGAGCAAGACTTTTATGTCCAACTTGAATTCAGAGAAGACGTGGTAGGTTTTCAAGTTCAGCCGGTCAGTATTGAATTCACAGACTCCAATGACCGCAAACGAACCTACACACCAGATGTTTTGGTCTCCTATTCAGATGGACGAAAAACACTCTATGAAGTGAAGTACTCATCAGAATTACAGGAAAAGAAAGATGAGCTTGTTCCGAAGTTTAAGGCTGCAATCACTTACTCCAAAAACAACGGCTTATTTTTTAGAATAGCCACGGAAAAGAAAATCCGGACTACGCAGTGGAACAATATTCAATTCTTGAAAGGATATGCCCCTTCGCAGGTCGATACGGAATATCTCCAACTGATAACATCCGCTATTGAAAAGCATGATCTGACAACTCCAAAAAGTATTGTGGAGCATTATGCATTCGACCCCACTGCAAGAGGCAATCTTATATATTGTATATGGCAAATGCTTGCAAAAAAAACATTGAAAACAGATATATCCATACCATTAAGCATGGATAGCCCTTTGGCTTTAGAAGGGAGATGAAATGACCCTGAATAGCAACCAAAGTCAGTTCTCTTTTAAGGTTGGGCAAGAGGTATCTCACAAAAATACTTGCTATGTAATAACCTTGATCGAAAGCGCAACACACGTGCTTATCAAGAACAAAAGTACGCATGCGACTGAACGAGTCTGTGTTTTCGACTTAGCAAATGATCAAAGACCATCTGAAAATTCTAAGGTTAGAAGACCTGACCTAACAACTATACCTGCTAAAGAATGGGAGCAGGCGAGCAAACGGCTTGATATTATCAACCCCCTATTATCAAAGCCCTCGAGAACATACCTTGATGTAATCGAACGGGCAGAACAAACCGGTTATGGGCCTGCAACCATCTACAGGTGGATCAAGCAATATGAATCTACCGGCGGTCAGATAACTTCTTTGTTGAAACGCCAACGTTCCGATCGAGGCCAAGGAAGGCTTACGCCTGATGTGGAAGGCATTGTCTCAGACGCCATTGAAATTCATTATCTTTCCAAACAGAAAAAATCGATCCGAGCTGTATCGGATCAAGTAGCCACCAGATGCATAGACCTAGGGGTCAAGCCTCCTCATCCCAACACCATCCGAAATAGAATCTTAACTCTGCCTGAAGAGGTGAGAGAAATAAGGCGCAAAGGCACCAAGGCCGCAGCAAAATTTAAACCTATTCGCGGGAAATTCCCAGGGGCCAATTGGCCTCTTGCAACAGTTCAGATTGACCACACAAAACTAGATCTCATCCTCGTCGATGAAAAATACCGCCGAGCAATCGGCAGGCCATATATAACGCTAGCGATAGACGTATACTCTCGCATGGTGAGCGGCTATTACTTATCGCTCGATGCACCGAATAGCTTTTCTGTAGCTATGTGCGTTGCTCGCTCAATTGTTCCCAAAAACAAAACTACGGGGAAATACAACACACAGAGTGACTGGCCTGTCTACGGTGTGATGGACAACATACATGTAGATAACGGCAAGGATTTTAGAGCGGAAGCCCTTCGCCGTGCATGTGATGAATATGGAATCACTTTGCAATGGAGACCCGTTGCTACTCCAAGATATGGCGGCCATGTCGAACGTTTCTTTAGAACACTGGCTGAAGAGATACATGCTCTGCCAGGGAGTACGTCTTCAAACGTTATAGAGCGTGGAGAGTATAACTCTGAAAAGGAATCATCGTTAACAATTCGAGAGTTCGAAAAGTGGCTGGTAAACTACATTGTTAATATCTATCACCACAAAATACACTCCGGTATCAAAGACACACCATACAATACTTATCAGAATGCTATAATCGGTAAAGGAGAGTGCCTGGAACGAGGCTTGCCACCAATTCCGACTAATCCTGATCGAATTCTTCTGGATTTCATGCCATTTAAAGAACGGACCATTCAACCATATGGTATTTCTATCGAGAACATTAAATACTATAGCCACGAACTTCGCCCGTGGATCTGCGCCTCCGTTAAACCAAACAGCAAGATAAAAAGAAAGTTCGTAGTGCGTTACAACCCTACAGACATGAGTCATGTCTTCTTTTATGACCCAAAAGAAGATTGTTATTACAGTATCCCATACAGAGACAACACAAACCCTCCTGCTTCATTGTGGGAAATACGTGCTGCAGCGAAAAAGATTCGGGAGGACGGAGCTTCAATTGTAAATGAAAAAGAAATCTTCCGGGCGTATAACAAGATGCAAAAAATCGTAGAGAAATCTGCAAAAGAAAAGAAAAAAGCGCGCAGAAACTCTGAACGCATCCCAAAAAAAATCAACGTTTCATCGCCCGGGCAAACGACAAAACCCTCTGTGCCACGTACAACAGCCCCACATAAAAGAAGAAAGATGAAGCCATTCAAAGATATACGGGAGTAGGCTATGCCCAATCATTTGAGCAAAGCTGCTAGTTCAGCTCTAGATTTACCAACCGAAGAATGGCTCCGTTATCTTTTGAAAGACAAGTGGTTTGGTTATCAAAGAGCCAACAGCATACTTAATCAGTTAGACACCCTTTTCATTTATCCAGAAAAGAACCGTATGCCCAACCTATTAATCTTTGGCGAAACGAATAACGGGAAAACAACTATCGCTCGAGAATTTTGCTCTAAACACCCTGCCAGGAACTCGCCCCGCGAAGAGAATGCTTTTATACCTGTGGTTTACATACAAGCTCCCCAAGGCCCAGATGAAAGTCTCTTTTTTTCATTCCTGTTAGACAAACTGAATGCCCCCTATAACCCATCTGACAGGCTGGATAAGAAACAATTGCAGTCAATTAAAATTCTTAAAGCAGTTAAAACACGTATCTTCATTATTGACGAAATACACAACATCATATCCGGATCGCTCAATAGGCAACGACGCTTCTTAAACACCCTAAGATTTTTGGGAAACGAACTAAAAATACCATTAGTTGCCGTTGGAACCTTAGAAGCTTCCAGGGCAATTCAATCTGATCCCCAATTGGCAAATCGATTTGAGCAGGCTCCCTTACCTCAGTGGGAATTTGATGAAGAGTATTTACAGTTGCTTGATAGCTTTGAATATACCCTCCCACTAAAAAAACCATCCAATCTAAGTGAAGATGAACTCGCACGACACATTCTCGACCTCAGCGAAGGGGCGATTGGCGAAATCTCAAACCTTCTAACCAAGTGCGCGACCTTGGCCATCAAAACCGGTGAGGAGCACATCTCACAACATCTCCTTGAACAACTTGAATGGGCACGCCCTTCAGAACGTGCTGGAATGATGTGAGTTGTGGGTGAAATTCTGTGGCCAATTCACCCCCGCCCTTTTCGGGGGGAGCTCCTCTCTTCTTGGATCTCTCGTTCTGCACTAACCCATGGCCAAATACCATACACGTTCTTACGGCTGACAGTTCGGGACGCTGATACCTGGAAAAATGACATCGATATTTTCTGCCCAAAACAAATTGTTGAAAAACTCTCTAGTAAAACTGGATTGAGCCCCCAGGTCATACAAAAACTCACATTTTATAATGATGCTGATCTGCTGTACGAAAATCGAAAAATGGCCGTTCAAATTAAATGGATATTGCCGCTACGCCTCCGGCGACCGAATGACCCAAGGCCCGCGTTACAAATGTGCCCTTCATGCTTAAAGGAGGCAAAACATCCCCATTTCTTGAAAGTATGGCGCTTAGCATTTTATACTAGTTGTTTAGTTCATAGACGCCTCTTGCATGACCACTGCCCCTCATGTGGATCATCAATAAATCTCCGAAAAGTCCACACCACCGCCCTAGTGCATAAGCAAAGCCAAGGGATTGCACTATGCGCTGCCTGCGGCTTTGATTTTCGAAAAGCTCCAATGCAAACAGCTCCAGAAGATTTAATCCGCATGACACGCAGGTGTATTCATTTCTATCAAAACGGATATGGTTCCCTGGGAAAAGAGCATATTCCATATTCACATTTGTTTTTTGAAGGCATGCGAGTCTTATGCAGCTTTCTCGCATATAGAAAGGCAGGGGAACAGTTCTATGAACTCATCGCCAACAAGTTAGGACTTAACCCGGACCATACTTATCGAAATTCCAATGAGCACTCTGAAGTTGAATTGCTCCCGGCCTCTTTGCGTGTCGATTGCTTGCGAATGTTGAATTGGCTGTTTGAGGACTGGCCAAACCGAATAATTGAAACTTGCAAACTGGCCCACGTCCCGGCCAATAGTATTATTATGACCAAAGATGCTCGCCCACACTGGCTTAGCAAGGTAATTCGGCTAAACTTGTTATCCCCTTACTACCAACCAAGTGTTGCTGAAGTTACCAGTGTAATCTCATTCCTAAGGCGGAATCAGACGGTACTTAGCAGGAAAATCTATGGAGAAACGATTGGCCCGGGCAAGTATAGCCGCCTCTTCCCAATGATTCAAAAAACGACCTAATAGTAAAACCTGGAATCTCCCGAAAGTCCCTGACAAGATGTCCACAAAAAGTGATCCCATGCTCCTGACGCCATCTCATACGGGCAAACAATAGAGGTGATTTGCGTACTCTAAAAGACATGCCCACATCTTACAACGTGGGCATGCTTGATTTCAATATGGCCTATGTGCGTTTCCTACATAATGCCTTTTTGGAAAGGCCTACTCATTCTCATCAGCTTTTTCCGCTATACTTGGATATGTGTTGAGTATGAATAACCTTGTTTGCTCGTAAGAGTTTGTAGCGATGCTATCGGCGACCTCTTTATTAATGGCCCCAAGGTTGGTCCCATACTTCCTTACAACCTTCCTATCCTCGTTATCTTGGGAAGATGGAGGAATGTGCTTGAATCCAGCATCTCTCCCTTTTCTTTCAGGATCACCTCCCAATTGAACATACATCCCCTGCAGCTCGCCTTGAAGAATAGAACCAACAAATGTACGAATTCTCAGTAACCTTATCTGGTCATATGAAATCATGTACATGCGGTATGCTCGGCTTAATAAACGCCAGCGTGCGTAAGGCGGTCTTGACTCCAGCGGAGCGCTGGCATCGGAAACGATGATATAGCGTTGATTCTCCATCCCACCACATCTGCAGGTGCGTTTACCACAGTCATAAAATGCATCTAGACCCAAGTTATCGTATACCCCTCCATCCATCAGGTCGATTCTTTTAAATTTCGGTTTTATAAAGGTTAATTCTCTTTCGTATTTGTGCCACTTATGCTTCTTAGTGTGGAGTCTGTAGGGCCCGACTCCTAAAGGAAAGCCTGCACTAATGGCCATGACATCCGAGAGCTTGAAGCCATCTGTGCTTGTATACCCGGTAAGATAATCGCCCATCTTGCCTTTTTTAAATCTCCACCTTTTACCAGTATTGGTGGATGTAATATTCACTGACCAGATTGGGCGTTGTGGTACATCATCCCACTTTTCAGAGATTCCCCAGAATGAGTTGATCGTTTTGCTTAAGACATCCCCAGCTGCGGTTATCTTGAGCCAATTGAAAGGATTCAGGAGCAGCCTCTTTGCATAGGCCAGTTGCAGCCCCCCCTTACTGAAACGGGCTAAGAGTTTGTCGTGCAGGCCATCTAGGTACTCAGCATCTGTAGGCCATTTCATGTTGTTCTCATGATAAAGGAGTCCGATCACAATCGAGCCCCCAGAGACAGAGGAAATCCTCTCCACTTCGCCAAGCAAATCAGCTTCTGCGAGAGCTTTCAAGACACCTAAATGGAACACTGCAGCCCTTACACCGCCGCCAGACAAGCATAGATCAATCATCGTTTTGTTATCCCCTGGGATGGGAAGTGCTAAGAGGTCTTTATTGTGAGTTTTTTATCATCACACTTTATGCTGACGCATTTCACAGTCTTGGTTGTGAGTACCTTTTTTATCTCGCCATCCACAATGAGGCCGTCATGGACCAGCGGCCGATAGTCCTCTGGCGCTGTTGTCTCACTTCCCCATTTGTCTGATATGATGACTAAGTTGGGTTCCAGGGCCTCCATGAACCCCTTATACAGGCTATCGTCGGAATAGCGTATTCCGGATTTTCTGCCATGATGCGGTGCTACAAGTACCTTGTATTTAGATTTACCTACGTTGGCTGCTAAATCGCTGTGTTTGAATAGAGCTTCCCAGCCCAGTGGCTCAAGATCCCCTGGAAAAATAATCTCAGTATGTTTATACCTTACGACCGTCACTAGGCTGTAGTTGTTGAGGTTGTCCTGAGCGCTTTTGGGGAGTTGTGCTTTTTTGCATCGGAATGTCTTAAATGCGAGTCCCCCAAAATTACTAGGGATGGCAAGCTTATTACTCACTGAAGTCGTCTTTGTGAATTTCAAATTCATATTATGCCAACTCTTGTGAGGTTCGGAAAGATCCTCTGTGCCTTTTGGAAAAACAAGACTGTTCGGCGTGTGGGGATTTTTGGTTCTTGTTCTAGGTGAAAGCTTACTGATGACCGTCGGGAGATCAGATATGTGATCAGCGTGAGGGTGGCTGATAACGATATTATCGAGCTTAGACACCTTGTATTGCTTGCTTAGATGCTCAGCAGGAGAAAAATCAGGGCTGCTTCCACAATCAAGCATAATGGTTTTCTTATTCGGTGCGACGATGAACGCAGCACTGCCATGTTTTACCTTCCATATTTTACAGAGAAAATCAGACAACAGACACTCCTGTGTATTTGCGAACTCTTTCAAACAACTATTCTACTACCCCAAGATTAACCCCAAGCTCCTTCTCGCCAGCTATCATCTGTACTCCCGGGCAACCGTCGATAGAAAGAGTCGCTGTAAGCTGAGCGAGCTGGGTCAGATCAATCCTACTTGGGGCAGAACTACATCCCTTTGGATGAGAGTGCCATTCCCCAACATATCGAATCTGATCTAACGTTCGCTTCATTGCGTCCATAACACCTGCTGTCAGCCCCTCTACGCCCCGTAGGAACTCTGTAAGACGTTCTTGGCTGTCTGGTGGTGCAGGAAGGGCTTTGAGGACGTCTATACGCTTTTGGGGTACATCTACTACTCCCATCAGAGCACCACCAGTCTCGCATGGTAGTTTTGCCCTTCGCATGGTCTGGATTTCATCAGCAACGCTTTCAAGGACATGAACAGTCCATTCTTTCAATGGATATTCACGAGGGGGAGCGGTTTCGAATGTCTTGGCTTTGATGGCCCCATTTGAGTCAGCTTGCCAGACTTTTAGAGTGGCACCAGGCGAGGCTATAGCTTCATTGATGCCTTCGGTGACAAGTCCTGACAGTATTTGTGCGCGAGATGCAGGCATTTGTGTAGTGAGGGATCTGCAATCACCAGAATACGGGATGCGCTCAGGAGGAACCGTTAAAACATCCGAGACATCCGGATCACTGAGAATCTGAGAGTAGAATTCGGCCTCGAGAGTGCGCAAGTTAACTGTACGGTCCGCATCTTCAGCCATCAAAATAGCAGCATTCCCTGCCGGCGAAAAAAAGAACGTTATCCTTCGTGCCGTGCTGGGCCGGTCGCAAAGGTCCCTGCTGGTGGCCACGGACGCCGAAGCGTCTAAGATAAGGTCGGCATCTCTGATAGCTGCCAGAAATAGCTCCTCGCGAGCGCCAGAAAGGTTGAGGGTATCTGCAATAATACTATCTGCAGCTATGCCCAAACGAGTTCTAGTCAGATGATAAGCCAATGCTTCGGCCTTTGGACTATGGACATCCGTAAGCCTTAAAGAATGCCTGGCAAGATTGTGAGGAAGCAAACGATCTATATCAACGATAGTCCATTCAAACCGCCCCTCTCTAGCTAGTGAGTCCGCAACAAGCGACCCAATGGCGCCTGCACCGATAAGAACAACTTTGCTATCATCCAGTTCAGAGTGGCCAGCCATTTGAGTGGCCAGGGTCGCATCAAATGCGGCATTCACGTTTGCGGACGAGATAACTACGCCCTCAACAGTTTTCGGGTCTAATGGAGGACAATTAAGAGCTGGGAAATATGGGAAATCCTCTTGAGTGGCCAAAGTGTTCTTTTCAAGTCGTTGTAAAGCTACCCCGATTTCCCCCACCGACTGCTCAGTAATAAACCCAACCAAGCTCGAGGAGGCCGCTTCGCCTGTCCGAGGGTGTATAATAGGCATTTTGAGCAGGACACCCAATAATGAATTTAACCGGCGATAGCGCCACTCATTTTCCTCAGACCAGTCGTCGATTATTGTGGCAATCCGATCTAGGAGATTAATACCCCGTGACTCAAGCTCAGCGTGTAAGGAGGCCAGGGTATTCGGGGTGTGTCTGATCCGAACCATTTGAGTTGGATCAACTTCGATCGTAATGAAAACACAGGTAGCTCCTGGAAACTCCTCAGCTGGCCACCCGGTCTCAATGGGGATGGTCATTAGATCATTGCCGTCCCCTTTCTGCATAATCCCAGCCACTAAATCATACTGATCACCATCCCTTTGATTGAACACATCTCGTGGGAGAGTCATGGTAAGGGAGTCCCCAGAATAGTAAGGATCAAGAGGTTGGTTAATCCCATGCAGTTCGTCCACCCCTGTTTTTTCAAACCACATAACTATTCTTTGTAACAGCTCAGCTGGGGTATATGTAAGCTTGGCTTCTCGCCACAGTCGGTCGTCAATGCAGATTGAATAAGGCAGACCTTCAGGCATCAAATTCTGATGAGGCGTGTCAGGGAAATCTTCACGATCTACCCAAATTGTAGGGGGAGTGTCGATCGCCCAAAAAGCTACTGCGACTGTTTCAGTTTTGTTAAGTGAGTACGGACAGTGTTTTGGTCTGCCTGTCTTAACTTCAAGAATAATGAGCTCGATATCCTTGAACTTCCTTACCCCAACGACTTGAGCAGCCCTCTCGCCATAGGAATCGACAAAAGCGAAGAAGTCGGCAGACAGGGGGTTAACCAGCTCGTCATTGGTGACTTCTTCAAACCGATCAAAGAAAGGATGCACGTTTATCAGCCCCCGCGAGTCTCAGTCGAAGTGGCAGTTCCAACGGCACTTACTACCGGTATCACTTCTTTTACGCCAAATCGAGTTATCTCCAGGGTAAACGGTTTGGGATTGATTTTATTAGGATATTCCATGGTCACTACGAACTCGCCATCTTTACCCCTAATGACGTCTTTGTAGTATGATGCGGCTTGGCGATGCGGTGGCTGCTTATCGCGATCCTCATCGCTGCCTTTGGAGGGGATCGGCCAGCTGGGGGAAATAATGTTACACTCTTCCTCACCTTGATCTTCGATCAACCATTTCACATTCGGGATGGGGAGAACCTTATCCTTCTTTTCCCGCTCCTCTTCGTCGGCATTGAGAGATTTATACGAGCAATGGTGGAAAAGCTTCAGGATGTCCCAGCGGAGCCGATTTGAATTGCTCTTCCTTTTGGTCGTCCTAACAATCTTGTCCAATGTTTCTGAATCTACGTCAGAGCCGAAAAGAGCATAGGTTAACTGTCCGCCTTCATTGAAAGTAGCCTGAAAGACAATAGAGTCCTGATTTCGATCTTCTACTTCACGCTCATCAATACGCCACGCGAAAGGACAATGAACGAAAAACTCGACGCCTTCATCGTCGCCGGCAGAGTAGCCTGGTACATATTTCCCAGCATCGACTATGCAATGCTCTCGGTCCTTGACCGAAAGGTCATGCTCCTTCAAGAAATCTTTCAAAACGCTAGGCCGGGAAAAGACCTTAATCCCCTGGCCTTTTATGAGGCGGTGACGGGCTTCTTGGCGAACTGCCCAGGCATCGTCTTTTACACCCGTTTCGATAATCGCAGCAGCAGGAACCCAGAGCTCGGTAATTCCTGGGCGTCCTTTCCCTTGCGATTCTTTCAAGTACTTCAATTCAAAGAAATCCTTGAAGCCTTTGACATGGTCTTTATCAAGGTGGGTGATACAAACTACTTGAAAATCGTCTTGCTTAGCGTTCGAAAGAGCCTGCTGTAACTCTTTCGGAAGGTCACAGCGATTATCTTTCTTGTCGTCAGAGCTCTTCATGTTGGCATAATCAACAAGCATCAGGCGGTCATCTGCGCACCGAATAAGCGTAGAGTCTGCATTTCCAAGCGGATAAAAGGTAATTTGTGCTGTCACATGTCCCCCATAAGTAAAATTTGAGATACAATTGGAACTAACCATGACAAGCGCTTTGTCAACCGACTGAAATAAAAGAAATTTTATACCTCTAAGGTATGACTTATTCCGATGAGTGATCTACACCCTAGATAGCTCGGGTTAAATACAAGTAATCTTTTCAGAAAGAAAAGTTAAAAAAAAATCCTTAACCTTCCACCAGCGTTGAGAACCTTAAGCATATTCCGAGCAACAGTTGAAGACGTTTCCATAAGTGTCCATTGTTCTCTCCTTGAATTCTCCAGGGCTCACGCGGCCCCCTAGAATTATGCTACACGAGCTGAGATTGCGGAAAGCGACAAGTTGAATAACGCATTAAAATTCAATAAGAATTGAAATCCTATGCTTATTCTAAGAAGCAAAAAATGGCTTCATTAAAAGTTCTATTTCCTCACCTAGCGGAGGAAATATTATTTCCTGTGGAGTGCTGTCTATACTCGCAACAACTTGATATGATGAAGGGAAATATCAAAGGAGTTCGTATGAAAAAAACAACTGTTGTCATTGCCATATTGGCCCTTGTTGTGATCACTTGGGGTGGATACAGCATCATGTACAATTTACCCTATTGGGTTGCTGGTGGGCCGAATGGCATTGGACTTGGTGCGATGAATACCGCAGGCCATATCCATCTGCACTTTGTTAACGAAACAAATTACGATGAACTATCGACCAAGCTGACGATCGATGCTGGCCTTGCTTACCCAGGATGGAGAGACGGCGGCCAGTTGAGTCATCCATTTGGCGGAAAGGTAGAAGTTGTTCCAACCTATATGCGAACATTTGAAATCCGCTTGCTGGATTTCCCGAAGAACAGGTGCGCAGAAGTTGTGAGACTGAACGGCGATTGGGACAATGCTTCCTGTGCCAACGGCGATCTGATCTTTCGTTACAAGTAGCTTGAACTCAAAGGAAAGCCGTCATGACGGACATGACGGCTTTCTAGCTTCCCCTAATTAGCAATGGGGTGAGGAAGTAGAAAGTCGGAACGTTGGTCGTCATTATACGTGACTCAAAAATAGGATTATATTTTTCATCTTTATCTTCTTCTTTTCCGAGCAATGTGCCCCAAAAGGCATCATGGGGAAAAGAGTGGTTGCATTACCCCAAAGAATGAGGAGGATAAGAATGGAGAAGCAATCAAAAGTCACGACTCACGTCAGCGCAAAGATCACACAAGATCTAGTCAATCTTGTGGCCCCGAGGTTAGATGGGCTTGTTCTGCTTGATGTACACATTCCTTTCAGAAAAGCTGCTGGAAGTGAAGTTCCAATGCCATCTGATTACAGCTATCTTCTCGAGGAAGATGAAATCCGAGAGATGATTAGAACGGCCAGGGAAGCTGATGATGACTTCAACTCGCAAATCAAAAAAGTGGAGGAAGAGGTCAACGCCACGGTAGACTTTATTGAAGAACACAAAGCACGCTGCGAGAATGAGGAAAATCCAACTGATTGGGAAGGTCCTCCCCAGGAGGAATTGGACGCAATGCGGGCTATGAGCTTCCCGGTAGCCGTACACCTCTCACACCTCCACGTTGTCGTTACCGGCCCTCCTGCCATAACCATTTCTGGTCAGACATCTCACATCGACAGCTTCAACGTGCGTGTAAGCGCAACAGTCCAGATATGGTGGAAAATGCCTAAGGTTGTAGGCTGTATCGCAAAATGCCCATGGCCATTCAATGACAAGTGCTGCATCCCTAAGATCGCCTTCGTCTGGACACAGAAGGGACACGTTGATGCATCCATAGAGTTCAGAAGCAAAATCATAATAAATGCATCAATTGCCAACAACTCCCTTTGGCTCTCTGGGTTGTTCCGCGAGCTGAGGATTAATAAGCCATACTTCGACAAGATCAAGCTAGAGAATATCGCCAACAGGTATGTTGGAGACAAAAGGCATGAGGTGTTGAGGCTCGGTGCTCTCGTTGCAACAATCCCGGTCATAGATCAGACCTATGGTATCTCAGGAGCTCAAATTACAGGAAGTGATGGCATACAGGTAAACATTGAAGTCTCTCAACTATAAGCTGAAAGGCAATTGCAGCCACTCATGAAAGAAGCCGCCTGGATTACTCAGGCGGCTTTATTGTGCAGGAGGTGGTCCAACTAGGCATTGTCTTCAATTCTCGAAAAAAACGATTTGTATAAATAAAATGAAAAGGAGGAAAACGATGGAGTTTAAATATATTATCCTTTTCATTGAAGTGGCCATGGCCATGTTAAAGTTCTACTTGGGCTAGAGCGACATGACCTTGTAGCACCCAGGAAGAATATGGCGCTATCGAATTCGGCGAACCTAGATTTCCTAGTCGCCGATCTCATGACCATGCTGGGTTACTCCACCGATCTTAATCGTGTTCTGGTCAAAACCAGATTTGAAAATCTCGAGGACAAGCAATTGACCTGCTGCAGTGTTACGGATTGCTTTGTCCTCAACTGCCGGAGACATGGTATCAAGATCGGCCATCACCTTTTTCAAAAACCGGCCCAATGAAGCATCATCGAGGTCGGCCCACAACGCAGCTTTCTTTTCTTCAGGGGTCAAAATCAAATCTGCCATATGGTACTCCTATGCTCTTTTTGTCGTGAACCGAATTATACCATAAAGCAACACCTATCCCACTAATTTAAATCTATATTCAAGCGTCTCCATATCTTTTTCAGATACCTTGTGCCCTCGGAAGTGTTCCTGCCAAGACCTGCATGTATTCATAATAGAATTTACCATCTGCTCTGCTTCTGCTTGCTTAAGGCCAAAGGGAGACACGTTACTAAGAGCATTCTCTAGACTTGCCTCATAACCGAACTTCCCACATGGTAAGGCCATGGTCACATTCTTCCTCCTTTGTTGTGAAGGAACGATGTCATAGGCTGGGGTAAGCTCAATGCGGTTCCGTTCCACAAAGAAGGCATGATTGCGGGGATGATCGTCCATATTGCTGCAAAGCATGTTGAACACCATACGCCGGAAAAGCTCTCTACCGGCCTCAGGATCACCGTAACGACGTGCGGCCATGGCCAAGTCCTGATAGCTGCCCCAATCGCCCTGCTCGGGCATCTCGCCAAGCGTAAAGCCAGAGATGAAATGCCGCGGCTCACCTGTCTGAGAACGATCAAAACGTTCAACAAAGAGACAGTTACCGATGTCCAACCGCATGGTGTAGGTATTGGCCACTGTGATTCCGCACTTGGCAGCCAGAGTCATAGTCGCATGCTCAATCAGGGGTTCATCCCAAAGTTCACCTGGCTTGGCGAACTTGACGATGTACTCAGTATTATTTGCAGAGAATAAGCATTTGGGCCGGGCACCACCTACACCCGGGCTAAGCGCGAGCGCACGAAGGAAAGCCTCTTGTGTAATGTCCTCATAGATCGAATCCAATTCATCATCTTCTGCCTCGTCAACCACTTTAATGACTCTGGACACTTCATTCAGATCTGAAGTTGTTTTGTAAGTGGTATCGACAAACCACGGCGCCATGGATTGAGGCCCTGCCTGATGATCAAAGCCAAATGCAAGCGCACCAACTTTGTTATGAGTGAAACCGGCTACCAGCAGTTCAAATTCACTCATCTCCTCGACGTATTTCTCAGCCATGATGGAAAGGAGCTTACGCCCCCAATGATCAGGAGCTGCATCACGTAGAGCCGAGAAGAGCTGCTCTCCTCGCTCGGTAGATTTTAATGGGCCAGCCTGCAAAGGCAGTTTCACAGGATCAATGGGTATTGCATCAGGGCGTTCTACATAACGATCGCCATACCTGAAGAAACACATCCTCAAAACGGGATCATAATAAGTACGCCCGGCAGGCACATACCCTTCACCTGGAAGATATATGAAGACGACAGCAGAGGTAAGATCGGTCTCAGAAGTTGTAGTCATCATCTCGTCCAATTCTTAGCAGGCGGGAAAAACTAGGCAGGTGCCCCATAATATCTTCCTCAGAAAGAGTCTTACCCAAATCATCCTTATCGGGATTGGCAATCCTTTCAAGATCACCTTCGAGCTGGAGCACGTAAAGAATGCTGGCATACACGCCAATGGAAACCGTTGGCTCGCCCTTCTCTGCTCTGGTGACTGTATTGCGCGAGACGAGCGCAAGCTGTGCAAGCTTCGCAACGCTTATTTTACGACGCTTGCGCGCCAGCCTGAGATTACGGCCCAAACCCTCCAGGACCTTAAACACCTGAGGAGGCATAGACTCGATAGCTTGTGTTTTCTTACTCATGCGCAATATATAGTGCAAAAATAACTTAAATGCAATCTATATGACGCAAACACGCTTCTCTACGTCGATTAAGTAGCACTATATAGGTGTCAAAATGGCCTCTTTTGCACTACATATAAAACACCCTCTGACTCTGGCGAATGAGAGGGGGCAGGTAAGTTATTGATATGCGCCAAGTTGGAAGCTCAATCAATATGAGGTCTCATCGTTGTATATAAAGTCACAGTCATCGGCTTGATCAAACTCGGGGATGATATACCCAGCTTCGCGAATAGCCTGTTCAAAGTCAGCTTTCTGAAGGTTTTCAACCCTACCAGGATTCTTGTGATCATTCCAGACTATGATACATACAGCCTTGAGCTTTTCATTCCCCTTTTGCCTTTCACACCCACCCCAAAAGATTTCTAGCTATGGGGAGGCGTCGCCGTTTGAGACACTTTTCAATTCATGTGGCAGGATGATATGTGAGTTGACAAGAAAATGCCGTATAGGGCTAATCTCGCCGCCAACACAATCAAACAAAAAACAAACCATAAAAGGGGAAAGGAGTTAGCATGAATCCTGCAGTCCGTTCCACCCCACATCAAAAGGCGCAAGCCAAAATGAAGAAAAAACAGATCAAGGACCTGATGGTTAGTTCAATACTTGCCCATGAAAATGCTCAAGAGATGATCCTCGATGCCTTTGCTTTGTACGATGCCGATAGATTTGCTCGAGCAAAAGCCCTCTACATACTTAGTGCAGAGGAATTCGCAAAATCCAAAGTCTTGATGGACTGTGCAGCCGGTAAAAGAGTTTGGACAAGGAACCAATGGAAAAAGATGATGAATCATACATCCAAGCTCGTCATTGCGAACTCTTCCATGATTAAACAGGCTCTGGGAATGAAACACAGACCCAGGTTTGAAGACTGGGGCAAATTCAAGAACTTTGAAGAGCTTGATGAACATACAACAAAGATTGAACAGAAGCTCGATGTCGTGGGGAAAGATATGGAGAGGAAATACAACTCCAAAAAGCTCAAGCCCAAAGTGAATTTTAGTGATGAGAAAAATAATGCCCTCTACATCAAGGTCAACATAGAGGGAAGAACTGAACAGACTCCCTTTTGCTCAAAGGAAGACATAAAAGGGGCAATAGCATTAGCAATTCTAAACATGACTGAAGCAACAAACATTCTCCGAGAGATCGCAAGATCAGCAGTGGATGTTTTTGGGTCGGTAGACAGCTTTCGTGAGGCAATTGATCAAGCCTCACCAAGAAGCGAAGACTCACTAACCAGAATCATATTCGATCCAAACTTCTTGGAAGGTTATATATCAGAAGCAAAGCCAGTAATTGAGGAGCACATGAAGTCAATATGGCCAGAAACAGATGCCGCAGAAAAGCCCATGCCCATCGTATCGTCGAGAACATGACCAATCTGAAATATTGGTACATGTAAATGAAAAGAGCGCGGAAGGAATCAGTCGCCCTCCCCCGGGGGGAGAGTGGAACCAGCCCTCCAAACGCCAAGGAAAGACCACTAACATTGCGGGTGGTACAAACGGATAGGGCAGGTCAACGAATGTCACGACAACGCAAAGGGGAAATTGTTATGAAGTTAAACAACCTGCTGTTTGCAATGGTAATAACAGTGGTTGCCCACTCTGTTGCCTTTGCCTCTACCTTCGAAAATGGCAAAATTGAAATCTACATTAGTACCCAACAAAATTTGTCCCAAAAGAACTACGTCCTTGAAAAGGAAATCGTCAATTTTATCAACAAATCCAAAACCTCTCTTAACATCGCAGTTCAGGAGTTAAGATCTGGGAAAATCTCTTCCAGCAATGCCATCAAAGAAGCCATCTTGAATGCTTCAAAACGCGGCATTAAGATTAAACTGATTGTTGAAAAAAGCTATTTAAAACCAGGCTCTGATAATCAAAGAACATTCGATGAGTTTCACGATGTTGACAACATAGAGGTCAAAGCTGACGACAATCCTTCGATATTTCACAATAAATTCATCGTTCGCGACTATGATCAGCCGACCGCCGCACTATTGTCCGGATCAACGAATTTCACGGATACTGGGACAAGGCGGAATTATAACCACATTATTATTTTGCATTTTCAGAACCCAAGTAAGAAGAGTTATGGATTATTAAGAGCATATCAAAATGAATTCAATGAATTGTGGGGGGGGACATTTGGCAACAAAGACGGTGGAAAACTGGAATCTTATAGAATTGGACACACACGCATAAAAGTCCTCTTCTCTCCAGACAATGATCCGGATGACTATCTATTAAACGCATTAGTAAACGCTAAAGAAAGTCTTGATGTCATGATGTTTACCTTTGGCTCCAATTCCCCCTTAATCGCCGGAGTGATAAACCGTTCAAAAGCCGTAAAGTATGTCAATCGTAAACCCACAGATATACGAAAAGTAAAAGTAAGGATTGGGATGGAACAAGATCAATGCAAGTATTGGTCTGCGTATCCTGTACTCCAAGAGTTAGGCATACCCGTTAAGGTAGAGAGTACATCTGCAAAACTCCATCACAAGGTTGGTATCATTGACAATAAAACCGTTATTTTAGGGTCCTACAACTGGACTCTGTCTGCCAATGATAGGAACGATGAAAACGTGCTAGTAATTAGCAATCCTGATATTGCAGGATTATTCACTGATGCGTTTAATGAATTATGGGAAGATGTTCTAAAGTAATAAAGCCATCTTGTCAGACAGTAGATAAATGTAGTTGATTCGATCAACTTAAGTTAATAACGTTGAATGTTCAAACTCCGTATTTTTGTTTTAATCCTATCTACACAGTCGGGAAGATAGAAGTGGGTCTAAGAAACTGGACCACAGTTTAAGGTGGACATATAGAAGCCGAAGGAGGCTTTCCGATGCCCAAGAAGAGAAGAAGATTTACTGCTGAATTCAAAGCCCGTGTTGCCCTAGATGCC